>JAESGN010000019.1_pt1 | contig 786760 bp, 735 predicted proteins | sample 9269731 | NCBI WGS metagenome assembly JAESGN01 (sample SAMN15720683, study PRJNA650826) | algae metagenome | isolation source: Mojavia pulchra JT2-VF2 and co-occurring heterotrophs from desert soil | place: USA: Cadiz Valley, Joshua Tree National Park, CA | collected 1998-06-08
GAACGAGAGTTCAGGGCCCACGAGCCCAACCGCTTCGCACTGCGCCATTGCGGTGTTGCGATCACCCCAATGACAAACGAGGCCGGAGCATCATAACCGATGCTCCGGCCTTCAATGTATAAGGGCCGTTCGATGCGGCCCTTTTTTATGGAAGGATGATCAGTTCGTCGCCGGAATGGACGAGGTGCTGCACGGGTCGATCCCGTAGGCCGGCGAGCAATTACCCTTGCGAGCGGCCACCGTGGTCGGCGCCACGAAGGAACCCGCGATGATCACCAGTGCCGCACATGCAAAAAACAGTGCGATGGACTTGCCCATGAAACGCCTCTTAAGACTGTCGAAAAATGAATGGCCGGCGGAGGATTCTCGCCCGGAGCTGCGGGCGAGTCTTTACGCATTGAGTTCAAGGCCATCAATAGGCGATCTTGCTTTATCCGCGGTTAACACGCGTCTTTCTTTAGCTGCGTCTTTTGTGCAACTCCGGCACAGCGGACAAGCTTGGAAAAACCTTCAGGCAGCCTTGCCGGAGCCGGCATACTGGCCGTGCTCACGATACAGCACGAGGTAAGTCGGCAGAATCGAAGCGACGGCACCCGGCTCGATCCCGAGGCCTTCCAGGGTGCGGCCCTCGGCCTTGGCAGCGGCGGATACGACATTGTCTTTCCGCAGCAGCGTGACCTGGTCGGGCGTCAGCGGCGGCGTAATCAGGGGGATGGCCGATGCAATGCTGCCGATCAGCGATGCCACGCCGAAGGGCAGGGAAACGAGCGCCCGCTTGCGGCCGACGACTTCCAGCATAATCTCAAGACACTGCTTGAACGTCATTACATCGCGGCCACCGAGTTCATAGGTCTTGCCACGCGCGATCGAGCCATCGACGGCACGCGCCACGACTTCGGCGACGTCTTCGACATAAACCGGCTGGAACTTCGTCTTGCCGCCGCCAACCAGCGGCAGGACTGGCGACAGCTGCGCCATGGCGGCGAACTTGTTGAAGAAACCGTCCTCGGGACCGAAGACGATAGAGGGACGCAGGATCGTCGCGTCCGGCAGGATCGACTGGATCGCGGCCTCTGCACGGCCCTTGGTGGTCGCATAGACCGAGTCCGACTTGGCATCGGCTCCGATAGCCGAAATATGTGTCAGCGTCGCGCCAACCGAACGGGCGGCTTCGGCCACGGCGCGCGCGCCGAAATCCTGCACGGCATCAAAGCCGTTGCGGCCGCTCTCGAACAGAATGCCGACGCAGTTGACGACATGATCGGCGCCCTGAACGGCCTTGTCGACCGAGGCGCGGTAGCGCAGGTTCGCCTGAACGAAGGAGATCTGGCCGACATTGCCGAGCGGCTGCAGGAAGCCGGCGAGATCAGGACGACGCACGGCGACGCGGATCCGGTAGCCGCGCTTGGCGAGCGTCCTCACAACATGACGTCCGACGAAACCCGAGCCCCCGAAGACGGTGACGAGCGGCGGTTGGTTGGACAAGGTCATGGACGGGCTCCCCTGAACGGTGCGGCGCACTTTGCGCGCGTGATATCGCGCCTCTCTTAGCCGAATCGCTTGTCCGGGGAAAGGGCAGATAAGGCCTTCGTCGGCGGGACAAAGAGCCTCAGGCCGGACGCATCAGACGCCCTCGACAACCACCATCTCTGCATCCGCCACTTCCTGGCGGATCTTCGCGGCGATCTGGTATTCCGGCGAATTGTAGCAGTCGACCGCCGCCTGATGCGACGGGAACTCGATCACCACATTGCGTGCGCGCACCTGGCCTTCGAGCGGGGTATGAGCGCCGCCGCGGGCGAGAAAGATCGCGCCGTATTTCTCGAAGGCAGGCTTGGCGGCTGCCACATAGTCCTTGTAGCGCTCGGCATCGCGAACATCGACGCGGGCGATCCAGTATCCCTTGGCCATTGTTGTCTTCTCCCTAAGCTTGTTCAGTTCGCCGTCCCGAGCGCCGCGTCCATTTCGGCGAGGATGGCGAGTGCTGCAGCCTTCGGGTCGGCGGCCTTGACGATCGGGCGCGCCACGACGAGATGGCTGGAGCCGGCCGCAATCGCATCCGCCGGCGTCATCACCCGCTTCTGGTCGCCATGATCAGAGCCGGCAGGGCGGATGCCAGGTGTGACGATCGCCATCTTAGGCCCCAGGATCTGGCGAACGGCGCTCGCCTCCTCAGCCGAGCAGACCACTCCGCCCATGCCAGCGATGCGCGCCTGTTCGGCCCGCTTCAGCACCAGCGTATGCGGATCATATTCATAGCCGGCATCGGTCAGGTCCTGTTCGTCCATCGAGGTCAGAACCGTGACGCCGAGCAGGCAGAGGCCGGAACCCTTGGCCGCTTCAACGGCGGCCTTCATCGCCTTCGGATAGGCATGCAGCGTCAGCATGGTCATGCCCATGCGCGCGATGTTCTCCACGGCCGAGGCCACCGTGTTGTCGATGTCGAGCAGCTTCATGTCGAGGAAGACCTGCTTGCCGTCCTTGGCGAGGTCCCGGGCGAATTCGAGCCCGCCGGCAAAGGCGAGCTGATAGCCGATCTTGTAGAAGGAGATGCTCTCGCCGAGCGTGGCAACCACGCCCTCCGCGTCGGCGACGGTCGGAACATCCAGTCCGACGATGAGACGGTGACGTGCGCTCAAGACAAAGACTCCTGCCAGATCGAGACCGACGTCAAGTCGCACGACCGGCCGTGAATCGCAAGCACGACAAAGGGCGAGCCGGCAGTGATCCCCCGCTCATATGCGAGGGGTCACACTCACGCCCGGCGGTAGATCCAGAGCTGCGCCGGCGGGATGTTGCGCACGATGAAGTCGAAGTGCTGGATGTGATAGCGATCCGGCTGGGCAATGACCGGCGAGACCGGGCCATAGGTGATCTGCACGACGGGCCGTCCGACCGGAATGCGCGACAGGAGGTCGTCGATCAGCCGGATGCGCGCTTCCATCGGAAAGCTGAGCATCGGTACGGCGGAAATGACGCTGTCGAAGGTCTGGCCGGCAAAGGCGCCGAGCGTCTTTTCCAGATCGAAGGCGTCACCATGGATGAAGTTCACCCCGGCATAGTCCTCGACCAGCCGCTCGTAGAAGTCGCGCGAATACTCGACCGAAACGATCTTCTCTGGCGCAATGCCGCGGGCGAGGATCTGCTTGGTGATCACTCCGGTTCCGGGGCCGAGTTCAAGCACGGGCAGTCCGGAAGCGGGGTCGACGACGCTCGCCATCTTGCGGGCGGTGACGGAAGAAGTCGGCACGATCGCGCCGACCTGCTTTGGCCCCTGCATCATCCCTCGGAAGAACCGGATTTCTTCGTCGAACTTCTTTTCGAACCGTTCCTTCAAGCGCAATGCCATCGTCGTCTCCGTTTTTGACCGCAGTGACTAAATCCAATATGCCGACATTGGATCGAATTGTCGCAAAAACAAGATCAGATGGCGCCGAGAGAGAAGAATCTGCGAAAAATTACACGCGCATCGGCATCAGGACATAGAGAGCATCGACGCCGGCCGTGTCGCGAATGAGCGTCGGAGAGCCTGCATCCGCCAGAAGGAAGATCGCATCGTCGCCCGAAAGCTGGCTGGTGATGTCGAGCAGATACTTGGCGTTGAAGCCGATCTCCATCGCGTCGTTCTCATAACCGACGGCCACTTCTTCCGTCGCACTGCCCGAATCCGGGTTGTTGACGGTCAGCAGAAGCTGGCCCTCGGACAGCGCCAGCTTCACGGCGCGGCCGCGCTCCGACGAAATGGTCGAGACGCGGTCGACGGCGCGGGCAAAGGTCTGGCAATCGACGCGCATTTCCTTGTCGTTCGCCTGCGGAATGACGCGCTGGTAGTCGGGGAAGGTGCCGTCGATCAGCTTCGAGGTCAAAACGACCGAGCCAATGGAGAGGCGGATCTTCGAATCCGAAATCTCGATGCCGATGATCAGGTCCGGATTGTCGATCAGCTTCTGCAACTCGCCGACCGTCTTGCGCGGGATGATGATGCCGGGCATGCCCTCTGAGCCCGAGGGTGCATCGACATCAGCCCGCGCCAGGCGGTGACCGTCGGTCGCAACCGCGCGCAGCTTCAGCGCGCCGGATGCCTCGATCGTGTGCAGGAAAATGCCGTTCAGGTAGTATCGGGTCTCTTCGGTCGAAATCGCAAACTGGGTGCGATCGATCAGCATCTTGAAGTCGGCCGCCTTCATCTTGAAGCTGTGGCTGAAGCTGCCGGCGGTCAAGTCCGGGAAATCGGACTGCGGCAGGCACTGCAGCGAGAACTTCGAGCGGCCAGACGCCACCGTCATGGTGCCGCCATCAGGCGTGGTGGCCAGAGCCACTTCCGAGCCGTCGGGCAGCTTGCGCACGATTTCATATAGCAGATGCGCCGGGACCGTGGTCGCGCCTGCCTGCTCGACCATGGCGGCCGTGCTTTCGGTGATCTCGAGATCCAAGTCGGTCGCCTTCATGTCGAGCGCCGCCCCTTCGGCCTTCAACAGGACGTTGGACAGGATCGGGATCGTGTTGCGACGCTCGACCACGCGATGCACATGGTTCAGCGACTTGAGGAGATTGGACCGTTCAAGAGTTATACGCATGGGACGCTACCGCTTTCGACGTGTCGTCATCCGGTTGCCCGGATGGAAGAAGGGCCGGCCTGACCCCAGGGCCGGACGATGTGGACGGGCAAAATGGCAGGAAACGAACGGGAAAAGCAAGAGCCTCAGAGGTTTTCCACGCCCCGAACCACTGGAGCTTCGCGGAATGGTTTATGCCCGCGCGCCCTTGCCGAAGATCGGGGGGTAGAGGATAAAGGCGCCATGACAGATCATGACAAATCCGCAGCACAGGCGCCATCCGCCAAACGCTACCGTCTGAACGATACGCTGGTCCCCGCGCGCCCCCTGGAGCCGGCGCTCTATCTGGTCGCGACCCCCATCGGCAACCTGAGCGACATTACGCTTAGAGCGCTGGAAACGCTGGCCGGAGCCGACGTGCTCGCCTGCGAGGACACCCGCGTCACCCGCGTCCTGCTTGATCGCTACGGCATAGAGAACCGGCCCTACGCCTATCACGAGTATAATGCCGACGAAGCCGGCGCCCGGCTGCTCGCAGCCCTTGAAGCCGGCAAGTCGGTGGCACTTGTTTCCGATGCCGGCACCCCGCTCGTCTCCGACCCCGGTTATCGTCTCGGCCAATTGGCGATTGAGGCAGGCCATCGTGTCGTGCCGATCCCGGGTGCGTCCGCACCGCTCGCAGCCCTGGTCGGCTCCGGCCTGCCCAATGATGCCTTCCTCTTCGCCGGCTTCCTGCCAACCAAGGACAAGGCGCGGCGCGACCGGCTGCGCGAACTCGCCAAGGTGCCGGCCACGCTGATCTTCTTCGAATCCCCCCACCGCATCGGCGATACGCTGAACGCTGCCGCCGAGGAACTCGATGCCAGCCGCCCGGCTGCTGTCTGCCGCGAGCTGACCAAGACCTTCGAGGAGTTCCGCCGCGGCACGCTGGGCGACCTTGCGGCAATCTATGCCGACAAGGCCGTGAAGGGCGAGGTCGTGCTGGTGATCGGCCCGCCGATGGCCGATGCTGCCCCTGATGCAGCCGATGTCGATAGCCTTCTTGCCGAACTCTCCGGCACCATGCCGACCGCCAAGGCGGCAACCGAGGCGGCCAAGCTCACCGGCCTGCCGCGCAAGGACCTCTACCAGCGCCTGCTGGAACTCAAGGGGGCCGCATGAAGCCCCAAGGCGCGGATCGAAATCGCATCCGCGCCGAAAGGCTGGGCCGCTGGTCGGAAGTTCGCGCCGCGGTCGCGCTTCTGCTGAAAGGCTACCGCATCCTCGCCTTCCGCTACCGTACCCGGGCGGGTGAAGTCGATATCATCGCACGACGCGGCGATCTCGTGGTTTTCGTCGAAGTGAAAGCGCGAAAGACCGTGGCGTCCGGCGTCGACGCCGTCGGCTGGGAGGCCCAGCGCCGCATCCACAATGCATCAGATCATTGGATTTCCAGGCAGTCCGACGCGACAAAACTGTCACTTCGCCATGATATCATCGTCGTGCGGCCGTGGCGCTGGCCGACTCATCTGCCGGGCGCGTTCTAGGTTCGTTTCGGCTTCGATGTGGAAAAGTCGAAACCCGTGCTTTGTGACAGGTCTGTCACGAAACATTCAAGTGGCTGTCATCGACCGCGCCTAATGCAGGCCTCACCGCAACAACCGGTGGAGAGGATCTGTCCCATGATCAAGAAGATTTCCCTGGCCGCACTGGCCCTGACCATGACCGCATCGACGACGCTTGCCGCGACCAACATCACCTGGTGGCACGGCATGGGTGGCCGCAACGGCGAAGTCATCAATGAACTCGCCCAGAAGTTCAACGCCGCGCAGAGCGAATGCGCCATCACGCCCGTATCGAAGGGCTCTTACGAGGAAGCCCTGGCCTCCGGCATCGCCGCCTTCCGCTCCGGCGAGCAGCCGAACATCCTGCAGGTCTTCGACGCAGGTGCTGCCACCATCATCAATGCCAAGGGCGCAACGATCCCGGCTGAAGACCTCCTGAAGGAGAACGGTTTCGAATTTAACCGCGAAGCCTTCATCGAAGGTGTTCGCTACTTCTACGCCGATTCTGACGGCAAGTTCGTCGGCATGCCGTTCAACTCCTCGGCGCCGATCATGTATATCAACGACGAAGCCCTGAAGAAGGCCGGCGTCGAAGCTCCGAAGACCTGGGAAGAGTTCGAAGCCATCGCTCCGAAGCTGAAGGAAGCCGGCTACCTGCCGCTCGTTCAGTCGCAGCTGACCTGGCAGTTCACCGAGAACTTCTTCTCGCGCAACAACATCCAGTTCGCCTCGAACAACAACGGTTACGACAGCGTCGTCGACACGACGATCAACGTCACCGACGAACGCCATGTCATGATGTATGACAAGCTCAAGGCCTGGTACGACGAAGGCCTGTTCGGCTATTATGGTGCCGCCTGGAACGACAACCAGAAGGTCTTCGAAGAAGGCAAGGCCGCTCTTTGGATCGGCTCTTCCGGCTCCTTCGGTGGTCTGCAGAAGACCGCAACCATGCCCTTCTCGGCAACCTTCCTGCCCTATTGGGACTCGATCGAAGGTGCTGGCGTCCACTCCTTCATCGGTGGCGCTGCCCTGTTCGCCATGGCAGGCAAGTCGGCCGAAGAAAACAAGTGCACGGCTTCGTTCTTCAACTTCCTGACCTCGACCGAGATCCAGAAGTTCTACCACCAGGCCACCGGTTACGTTGCCATCACCAACGCGGCCTACGAGCTGGCCAAGTCGGAAGGCTACTACAACGAGAAGCCTGCCGCAGAAGTCGGCATCCAGCAGCTCCAGCTGCCCGGCGCCGAGTGGGACAAGGGCTATCGCCTCGGCTTCTACCCGCAGATCCGCTCGATCATGGAGCGCGAATACAACCGCATCTTCGCCGGTGAAACCACCCCGAAGGACGCCATGGAAACGATCAAGAAGGAAGCCGACGAACTGCTCGCCCGCTTCGCCAAGACGGCCGGCTGATTATTCCTGCCATGCCTGACTGTTCCCGGGGGTGAGCACCCCCGGGACTTTGCTTGAGAGGTGTCCAATGAAGCGCGTCCAGTTCAACTCGCGGTATCTTCCCTACCTGCTGCTCCTGCCGCAGTTCGTGATCATATCGATCTTCTTCTACTGGCCGTCCGCCCAGGCGATCACATCATCATTCTATATCGAGGATCCGTTCGGCTTCGGCTCAAGCTTCGTCGGCTTTTCCAACTACACGGATGCGCTCGCCTCGCCGGAATACCGCAAGATTGCCGGCTTCACGGTCGCCTACAGCTTGATCGTCACGACGCTCGCTCTGTCGCTCGGCCTGCTGCTCGCGCTCAAGGCCGATGCCGTTATCAGAGGCAAGTCGGCCTACAAGACGCTGCTGATCGTCGTCTATGCCATCGCGCCGCCGGTCGCGGGCCTGATCGGCATGATGTTCTTCGACCAGCATATCGGCCCCTTCGTCAAATTCGCCGCGCTGTTCGGCTGGGACATGAAGGTCGGCCTCAATTATTTCGACACCGCCTTTGCCATGGTGGCGGTCGCCGTCTGGAACCAGATCCCGTATAATTTCATCTTCTTCCTCTCCGGCCTGCAGGGCATACCCGCCTCGATCCGCGAGGCAGCCGCCATCGACTGCAAGTCCGGCACGCGCCGCTTCTGGACCGTGATCCTGCCGCTGCTTACCCCGACCGCCTTTTTCCTGCTGGTCATCAACATGACCTATTCGCTCTTCGACACCTTTGCCGTCATCGACGTCATCGTGAAGGACAAGCCGGCGAACAACCCGATCACCCTGGTTTACAAGGTCTATCTCGACGGTTTCCGCGGCAACGACCTTGGCTCGTCCTCTGCCCAGTCGGTCATCCTGATGCTGGTCGTCCTGGTGCTGACCATGATCCAGTTCCGTTTCATCGAACGCCGCGTCCATTACGGTTGAGGAGAGCGCCATGTACCGCACCAAATTCTTCGACCATCTGATCCTGATGGCAGGCGTGATCTTCATGCTCGGGCCGCTGGTCGTCGCCTTCACCACCTCGACCCATTCGGCCGCCGAGATCCATTCGAGCGGGCTGACCCTGACAGTCGGCGACCACCTGACCGAAACCTATGGCAAGGTCCTGTTCAAGTCGGGCGGTTTCACCGGCCAGGTCACCGGTTTGACCATGGCGATGAACTCGCTGATCCTCGGCCTTGGCTTCGCCATCGGCAAGATCGTGCTATCGATGCTCGCGGCCTACGCCATCGTCTATTTCCGTTTCCGCTTTGCCACGCTCGCCTTCTGGCTGATCTTCACGACGCTGCTCCTGCCGCTCGAAGTGCGCATCATGCCGTCCTACCAGGTGATGAGCGATCTCGGCCTGTTGAACAGCTATCAGGGCCTGATCCTGCCGCTTCTGGCCTCGGCGACCGGCACCTTCTTCTTCCGCCAGTTCTTCAAATCCGTGCCCGACGAATTGCTGGAGGCCGCCCGCATCGACAATGCCGGCCCCTTCAAGTTCTTCGTCGACATCCTCTTGCCGCTCTCGCGCACCATGATCGCTGCCGTCTTCATCATCATGTTCGTCTATGGCTGGAACCAGTATCTCTGGCCCATGCTGATGACCACAGACGAGAGCTTCTACACCCTGATGCGCGGCATCAAGCAGATCCTGCAGGTCTGGGTCGGCTCGCAGATTCCCGATTACAACGAAGCCTTTGCCATGGCCGTGCTCGCACTCCTGCCCCCTGTCATCGTGGTGGTGGTGTTCCAGAGCTGGTTCATCAAGGGCCTGACAGAAACCGACAAGTGAGAGGAGGGACTGCCATGGCATCCATCGACATCAACGAGGTCTCCAAGATCTACGACAAGGGCGGCGCGCGTGCCGTCGACGCGGTCGACATTCAGATCGAGGACGGCGAGTTCATCGTGCTCGTAGGCCCCTCCGGCTGCGGCAAGTCCACACTTCTGCGCATGGTCGCCGGACTGGAAGCAATTTCGCAGGGCACGATCTCGATCGGTGATCGCGTCGTCAACGAGGTCGAGCCGGCGGATCGTGACATTGCGATGGTCTTCCAGAATTATGCGCTTTATCCGCATATGACCGTCTACGACAACCTGGCCTATGGCCTGAAGAACCGCGGCACGCCGAAGGAAGAGATCGCCGCCCGCGTGGCTGAGGCCGCCAGGATGCTGGAGATCGAGAAATATCTCGACCGCAAGCCGCGCGCGCTCTCGGGCGGCCAGCGCCAGCGCGTCGCCATGGGCCGCGCCATCGTGCGCAAACCTGCCGTCTTCCTCTTCGATGAGCCTTTGTCCAACCTCGACGCCAAGCTGCGTGTGTCGATGCGCGGCGAAATCCGCAAGCTGCAGAAGCGGCTGAAAACGACCGCGATCTACGTCACCCATGACCAGCTGGAGGCGATGACGCTCGCCGACCGCCTTGTCGTGCTGAACGGCGGCCGGATCGAGCAGATCGGCACACCGCTTGAGGTTTACAATCGCCCGGCCTCCACCTTCGTCGCGAGCTTCATCGGTTCGCCGGCGATGAACCTGCTCGATGGCGTTGTCGAAGACGGCCGGCTGGTTTTCGGTGTCGTTCCCCTGGACATCCCCGGCGGTCTGCCGGAGGGCCCGATCCGGATCGGCCTGCGCGCCGAGGATCTCGTGGTTTCGGAACCGGATGAGGCCCAGTTCGTGCTGGCCGTCGATTATGTCGAGGAACTCGGCGCGCAGAGGCTGGTCCATGGTCTGGTCGGAGAGCAGCTGCTGACCGTCATCGTCTCGCCGAACGCGCCTCTTGCCGACCGCCTGCCGGTCAGGATCTCAGCCGAGAAGCTGCATTTCTTCTCGGCCGAAACGGGCAAGAGGGTCGAAGCGACTACGGCAGGCGAGGCGCAGTCCGCCGCTCGCCAGGCGCCGGTCCCGAGCTTTGCCTGAAGGTTCCAGATAGATCGCATTTTAACGATCTGCCAAACCGGACTTTAGCGCGTATCTGCTAGCGTTCCCCCCTGAATTGCATTGATGGGGGATATCATGCCTGTAAAACTGCTGCTGGCCGGAATGGCCGGCCTGATGCTTGCAACACCGCGTCGCCGCAGCGAAGGCGCTGCTGCCATGATTGCCGCGCATGGCGATCACCTTGCCCTGAAGGCGGCCCCGATCCATCCCGACTGGATCATTCGGGGCACGCCGCTCGCGCGTATCGGTCAGCATTCGACCAGCACCGATGAAGCGAGCTCGACCGCTGTCTGGGATTGCACGGCCGGCGAATTCCGCTGGTATTTCGCCTGGGACGAAACTGTCGTCATCCAGGAGGGTGAGGTGCATGTGACCGACAAGGACGGCGAAGAGCGCCTGCTGCGCGCCGGTGATATCGCCTATTTCCGCGGCGGCACCTGGGCAACCTGGCGCATCGATGACTATGTCCGCAAGGTTGCCTTCCTTCGCAAGCCCTTCCCGGAGCCGCTCGCGACCCTCTACCGGCTGCGAAATGCTTTGCGTCGGGGCAAGTTCTCCGCACTCTGAGGTGATCGCAGCATCAGGAAAATTCAAGGCGGTCGCCGTTGCTATCACCGGCGGCTCAGCCTAAATCTGCCTTGCTTTCGAACGAGGACAGACCCATGGCGAAAATCACCAATGTCGCGGTCCAGATGGACCACGTCTCGACGATCAACATCGCGGGCGATAGCACTTTCGCCATGAGCATCGAGGCCCAGGCCCGCGGCTACAAGCTCTTCCATTACACGCCCGATCGCCTGTCGATGCGCGATGGCAAGGTTTATGCGACGGTCGAGCCGATGGAGCTTCGCGACGTCAAGGGCGATCACTTCACGCTCGGCGCCCCCGAGCGTATCGACCTTTCGACCATGGACGTCGTGCTGCTGCGCCAGGATCCGCCCTTCGACATGGGCTACATCACTTCGACCCATCTTCTGGAGCGCATCCATCCGAAGACGCTCGTGGTCAATGATCCGGCCTGGGTGCGCAATTCGCCGGAAAAGATCTTCGTCACCGAATTCGCCGACCTGATGCCGCCCACCCTGATCACCAGGGATCCGGCAGAAATCGCAAGGTTTCGCGAGGAGCAGGGCGATATCATCCTGAAGCCGCTTTACGGCAATGGTGGCGCCGGCGTCTTCCACTCGACCCGCGACGACCGCAACTTCACCTCGCTGATGGAAATGTTCGCGCAGATGTTCCGCGAACCCTTCATCGCCCAGGGCTATCTCCCGGCCGTGCGCAAGGGCGACAAGCGCATCATCCTCGTCGACGGTGAGCCCGTCGGCGCGATCAACCGCGTGCCGGCCGACCATGACAGCCGCTCCAACATGCATGTCGGTGGCCGCGCCGAAGCGACCGAACTGACGGCCCGCGAGCGCGAGATCTGCGCCCGAATCGGCCCCTCGCTGCGCGAACGCGGTTTCCTCCTGGTCGGTATCGATGTCATCGGCGACTACATGACCGAGATCAACGTCACCTCGCCGACCGGCATCCGCGAAGTGAAGAAGTTCGGCGGCGCCGATATCGCCTCGCTCCTCTGGAATGCGATCGAAAGCAAACGCGGCTGATCTCAACGCCCTGAATCGATTGCGGAAGTTCACGGCCCGTTCTGCTTCTGCAACCGGCAACAACCCGGCGCTTACCTGCAGCTGCGGATGTTCCGGAAATGTTCTTGTGTTTTGCTGCGCCCTATGCGAGATTGTTCCCGTCGCCACATGCAATATGAAGTTGCATATGGGACGATAGAGATCGATCGGCGAGGGCGGGCAATGGTAGCGCGTGTCAGTACGGTTGCATTCCAGGGGATCGAGGGTGTGCCCGTCGATGTCCAGGTCATGGTGGCGCCCGGCAAGGCCGGCATGCAGATTGTCGGCCTGCCCGACAAGGCGGTGGCCGAAAGCCGCGAACGGGTGCAGGCGGCGCTGCATGCTTCCGGTCTGTCCCTGCCGCCCAAGAAGATCACCGTCAATCTGGCGCCGGCGGATTTGCCGAAGGAAGGCTCACACTTCGACCTTCCGATTGCGCTAGGCCTGATGGCCGCGCTTGGTGCCATTCCGGGCGATGCGCTCTCGGGTTATCTCGTCATCGGCGAACTCAATCTCGATGGCACCATCGCCCCGATCGCCGGCGCATTGCCGGCGGCGATCAGCGCCAACGCCGTCGACAAGGGCCTGATCTGCCCCGCCGACAGCGGTGCCGAGGCCGCTTGGGCCGGTGCCGAACTCGATATCCTCGCGCCTCGCAGCCTGATCGGCCTTGCCAACCATTTTCGCGGGACCCAGATCCTGTCGCGCCCGGAGCCCTCAGTGCGCGCGCTGCCCGCCAACCTGCCGGACCTCGCCGATATCAAGGGTCAGGAAAGCGCCAAGCGTGCGCTGGAAGTGGCTGCCGCCGGCGGTCACAACCTCCTGATGGTTGGTCCTCCCGGATCGGGCAAATCCATGCTGGCCGCGCGGCTCCCTTCGATCCTGCCACCGCTGTCGGCACCGGAACTGCTCGAAGTCTCGATGATCCATTCGATCGCCGGGCAACTCTCCGGCGGCAAGCTGTCGGATCGTCGACCTTTCCGCACGCCGCATCACTCGGCCACGATGGCAGCCCTTGTCGGCGGCGGGCTAAAGGCGCGACCGGGCGAGGCGTCACTTGCCCATCACGGCATTCTCTTCCTCGACGAACTGCCGGAATTCATGCCGCCTGTGCTGGATGCGCTGCGCCAGCCGCTGGAAACCGGCGAATGCATCATCGCCCGCGCCAATCATCGCGTATCCTACCCTTCCGATTTCCAGCTGGTGGCGGCGATGAACCCGTGCCGATGTGGCATGGCGGGGGAGCCCGGCCATGTCTGCGCCCGCGGCATCCGCTGCCAGACCGAATATCAGGGCCGCATCTCAGGGCCACTGATGGACCGCATCGACATCCGCATCGATGTGCCGGCCGTCTCGGCATCGGACCTCATTCGTCCGGGCACGGCGGAAAGCAGCGCCGATGTCGCCCGCCGCGTGGCCGCTGCCCGTCAGCGGCAACGAGAGCGCTTCGCCCGGCTCGACCTTCCTTTTTCAAGCAATGCCCGCTGCTCGACCGCCCTCATCGAAACGCTTGCCGAACCCGATCCCTCGGGGCTGCAGCTTCTGCGCGATGCGGCCGACAAGTTCCGTTTCTCGGCCAGGGGCTACCACCGTGTTTTGAAGGTCGCCCGCACACTGGCTGATCTCGACGGGGTGGAGACGCTGGGCCGCATCCATCTTGCCGAAGCAATTTCCTATCGCATCGCTTCGGAACGCCTGGCGGTGGCGGCATAGCCTGCGGGCGCGTGGGTCAGGCCGGTTGTGATGTTTCGTTCGGTCTCAGAATATCAGTCGGTAGCGTCATGCGAATGACGGCGCCGGTTTCGGGGTAACTCATCTCGGTCTGGCCGCGCACGCCGGAGATGACGCGTTTCATCAGGGTCGAGCCGAATCCGCCGGACCCGGCCGCCGGTGGCGTCGGCGCCGGGCCTCCGGTCTCGCGCCACTCGATGACGAGCCTGCTCTCCTCATCGGCCGGCTGTTCCAGCCGCCAGGTAAGGTCGATCTGGCCGGTGTTGACGCTGAGTGCGCCGTATTTGGCGGCATTGGTGCCGAGTTCGTGCAGGATAAGGCTGAGCACCACGACGGTCTGGCCACCGATCGGGACGCGTGGGCCCGAGGCCGAAAAACGCGGCGTGCCGACCAGTGCGAAGGGTTCGAGCGCCTGAAAGATGACGGCCTGCAAAGAGGCATCCTCGCCGTCGCGCAGGCCCCGCAAGAGAAGGTTGGATCGGCCGAGCGCAGTCAATCGGTCGCGCAGACGCGCCGCCAGTTCCTCGGCGCTGGAGGCATTCTTCAGTGACAGGCTGATGATGGCATTGATGGTTGCGAAGATGTTCTTCAGCCGGTGGTCCAGTTCCTGCGCCATGACCTCTTGGCCGTCGGCCAGTCGCTGGCTCTCCTGTCGCGCTGCGATCTCTGCCCGATAGGCGGCCATCATCAGATGGATCAGGGTGAGGTCGGTGACGATAACGAAGACATAGAGACCCATCGCGACCAGTGTTCCGGGCGAAAAGTCGAAACGGTATGGCGTAATGAAAAAGTACCAGGCGGAAAGACCGGACAGGATGGCGACCAGAATGCCCTGCCGCACCCCGAAGACGAAGCCGCAGATCACCACGGCGGGAAAAAACGTGAGGAAGGGAAAGCCGGCGGGCATCAGCGGGTCAAGCCAGGCACGCAATGCCAGCGCCGCGAAAAACACCCCCAGGCTCGCGCCATAGGTGACGACCTTGTCCTTGCTCGACAAAGTGTTCTGAACAGCAGCAAACGCCGGCAGGGTATCGAAATATGCGCGCATGGGCCTCGAAGGTCTCGATACACAATTTTGTGAAGACACTAGTCGAGCCGCCCCGAGACGACAACCCGGATGGCGCATTTCGGATCGCGGTCATTCATCGCTGCCCCGCTTTCGCCGCAGGGTATCGGCGAAAGCGAAGCTTTGAGACACGCGTTTGGCCGCGCGGCTATTCGCCAAGTCCGGCAAATAGAGCGGTCGAGAGATAACGCTCGGCAAAGGAGGGAATGATCACGACGATCGTCTTGCCGGCGTTCTCCTCGCGTTGGCCGACCTTGATCGCCGCGGCGAGCGCAGCACCGGAGGAGATGCCGACCGGCACGCCTTCCAGCCGCGCCACGAGGCGCGCGTTCTCGAAAGCCTCGTCATTGGTGACCGTAACGACCTCGTCGTAGATCTTGATGTCGAGGATCGCAGGGGCGAAACCCGCGCCGATGCCCTGGATCTTGTGCGGACCCGGATTGCCGCCCGAGAGGACCGGACTGTCGGCTGGTTCCACGGCGATGACCTGGATCGAGGGCTTCTTGGCCTTCAGCACCTGGCCGGTGCCGGTGATGGTGCCGCCCGTGCCGATACCGGATACGAAGATATCCACCGAGCCCTCGGTGTCGTTCCAGATTTCCTCCGCCGTGGTCTTGCGGTGGATTTCCGGATTGGCCGGGTTCTCGAACTGCTGTGGGATCACGGAATCAGGCGTCGTCTCAGCCATTTCCTGGGCCTTGGCAATCGCGCCCTTCATGCCCTTGGCGCCTTCGGTCAGCACCAGTTCGGCGCCGAGCAGTGCCAGCATCTTGCGCCGCTCGATCGACATGGTCTCGGGCATGGTGAGGATCAGCCGGTAGCCCTTGGCGGCGGCGGCAAAGGCCAGCGCAATGCCGGTATTGCCCGAGGTCGGCTCGATCAGGACGGTCTTGCCGGGCACGATCTTGCCCTGTGCTTCCAGGCTTTCGATCATGGCGACGCCGATGCGGTCCTTCACGGAGGCAATCGGGTTGAAAAATTCGAGCTTGGCGAGCAGATGCGCCTTGACGCCCTTTTCCTTGGCCAGCTTGTCGAGCCGAACAATCGGCGTATCGCCGATCGTCTCGGTGATTGAGGTATAGACGCGGCCGCGGCCGGGTTTCTTGGCATCCGTCATGTTTCGGCTCCCTGCAGGATTTTTGTTGGAGGAAGGATAGGCGCAATGTTCTTTGCCCGCCAGAACCCATTGTCTGCCGGTTGATTGAAAAGGGAAAAATTCCTCCGCTCAGGCTCTCGAAACGACGCTGGTGTTGCGTGCCGTCGGTTGCCGCCGAGACCCGGCTCAGACCGGTCGAGCCGCGATATAGGCGGCAGTCCCGGCAAGAATCCCGGCGGCCCCGCGGTTGAGCAGCTTCAGAGCCGATGGCCGCTTCAACAGGTGCCGCGCCTGGGCCGCAAGCAGGATATAGGGAATGAGCACGGCCATCAGCACCGTGAAGGTCAAGCCGATCAGCAGCAGATAGTCGAAGACACCGATAGCGCTCAGAGGCAAAAGGCTCGGCGCCAGCGCGATGTAGAACAACATGGTCTTCGGATTGCCGAGCGTCACCAGCAGGCCTGACAGGAAGGATCGCCCCGCCCGGTTCTCGGTATCGGCCGTCACCGTTTGCGAAAGAAGCCCCGCCGTCCAGAGCTTGTAGGCGATATAGACGAGATAGGCGGCCCCGATGAATTTGATCACCAGGAAGACCGTGGTGAAGGTTTTCGCGACAATCGCCAGGCCGAGGATCACCGCCGTCAGATAGACGATGTCGCCGAGGATCAGGCCCAGCCCCATGAAAAACGTCGGCCTGAAGCCGGAGCCCAGCGCCCGCGCAACGATCGCGGTCATCCCGGGTCCGGGAATGGCCGCTGCAATGAACAGCGCGCCGCAATAGGCGATGATCGTGGCAAGTGTCATGGCGGCCTCCGTCTCCGAAGCGATTCCATAGTCCGGCCCGACGGGACTTGCAACGGTGACACGATCGCCATTGCAGCCATCCATCCCCGCCCTTTAAGTTGCGAAACTGCTCTTCGGGAGACGACCACATGCCTAGTCCTGCCGCCTTTGCCGCCTTCGCCCTCATCTGCCTCGGCATGGTGCTGACGCCGGGGCCGAACATGATCTATCTGGTGTCACGCTCGATCTGCCAGGGTCCGATGGCAGGTCTCGTCTCGCTCGGCGGCGTCGCCCTCGGTTTCGTGGTTTATATGCTGCTCACCGCACTCGGCATAACGGTCCTGCTGCTCGCGGTGCCGCTGGCCTACGAAATCCTCAAGATCTGCGGCGCGCTTTATCTTCTCTGGATGGCCTGGCAGGCGCTACGCCCTGGTGGCCGCTCGCCCTTCCAGGTGCGCGACCTGCCGGTCGATAGCCCGCGCAAGCTCTTCGTCATGGGCTTCGTCACCAGCCTGCTCAATCCGAAGGTCGCGATCCTCTATGTGTCGCTCCTGCCGCAATTCCTGGACCCCACACTGGGTAGCGTCTTTGCCCAGTCCGTCGTTCTCGGTTTCACCCAAATCGTCATCAGCGTGTCCGTCAACGCGCTGATCGCGCTTTCCGCAGGCTCCATCGCTCTCTTCCTCGCCGGCCGTCCGGTGTGGATGGTGGTGCAGCGCTGGCTGATGGGCACCGTGCTGGCAGGCCTCGCCTTTCGCATGGTGACGGAAGCGCAGAGGTGATTGTCAGAAGATCGGCCGCATGAAGCTGCGCTCATAGCGCAGGATGCAGCGGGTCTCCTCGGCATAGGCAAAGGCCGCCTGGCATTCGGCATCGGCCGCCATCGCCTCGCGATAGGCTTCATATGCCGCGAGCGACGGAAAGCTGAACAGCGCGAGTGCTATGTCGTTCGCACCTTCATGCGGCAGGAAATAGCCGTGATGCGTGCCGCCCAGCCTGTTGACCAGCGGAATCCAGAGCTTCGCATAATGCTCGAATTCCTGGAGCTTGTAGGGGTCGATGACGTAACGAAGCGTGCAGGTAATCATGTGGGTCGAACCTTTCTCTGAAGCAGCAGCTCTGAAACCTCACACTCCCGTCGAGCCAAACCCGCCGGCACCGCGCGCCGTCTCCGTCGTCTCAATCACCTCGGCCACCCCCGCCTGCGTCACCGGTGCAATCACCATCTGCGCGATCCGCATGCCGCGCTCGATGACGAAGTCCGCGTCCCCGAGATTGATCAAGAGCACCTTCACCTCGCCGCGATAATCGCTGTCGATGGTGCCGGGCGTGTTGAGGCAGGTAATGCCGTTCTTGAAGGCCAGCCCCGAACGCGGCCGGATCTGCGCCTCGAAACCCTCGGGGATCTCGAAGATGAAGCCAGTCGGCACCAGCACGCGGCGGCCGGGCGGAAGCACCACGGGTTCTTCGACTGCGACGGCAGCCCTCAGATCCATGCCCGCAGCCCCCGATGTCTCGTAGCCCGGCAGGTCGAGCCCCTCGCCATGCGGCAGGCGCTTGAGATTGAGGACAGGGCCGAGTACGTCGGTTGCAATGGAGGACATGGCGTATTCCTTTGTTTGCGCGCTCAATTGCATATTGGCCGTCGAAACGCTAGATAACCGCCGACCAAAAGGAATTCCTGAGATTATGGCTGAAACCCTCGCAGAGGCGGTCTCCCGCCGCCGCACCTTTGCTATTATCGCCCACCCGGATGCCGGCAAGACGACGCTCACCGAAAAGCTGCTGCTGTTCGGCGGCGCCATTCAGCTCGCCGGTGAAGTGAAAGCCAAGAAGGATCGCATCCAGACCCGGTCGGACTGGATGAAGATCGAGCGCGAGCGCGGCATTTCGGTCGTCACCTCGGTCATGACCTTCGAATATGAAGGCAATGTCTTCAACATTCTCGATACGCCCGGTCACGAAGACTTCGCCGACGACACCTATCGCACGCTGACGGCGGTCGACGCCGCCGTCATGGTCATCGACGCCGCCAAGGGTATCGAGCCCCGCACGCTCAAACTCTTCGAAGTCTGCCGCATGCGCGACATCCCGATCATCACCTTCGTCAACAAGATGGACCGCGAAAGCCGGGATATCTTCGAGATCCTCGACGAGGTCGAAGAGAAGCTGGCGCTGGACACGGCTCCGATCACCTGGCCGGTCGGCCGCTCGAAGAGCTTCTGCGGCTCCTACAATCTGGTCGAGAACACCTTCCGCGGTTCCGACAAGCAGGTCGAGGCGCTTGCCGTCAACAGCCCGAAGAACGTCGCTGAAAACCTGCCGGAAAATGAGCGCGCCACCTTCATCGAGGAGCTGGAACTGGCGCAGGAAGCCTGCAAGCCTTTCGATCACAAGGCCTTCCTCGAAGGCCACATGACGCCTGTCTTCTTCGGCTCGGCGCTGCGGAATTTCGGCGTGCGCGACCTGATCAATGCGCTCGGCGATTTCGCCCCGCCGCCGCGCGACCAGGTGGCCGACACCCGCACGGTGCATGCCTCGGAAGAAAAGATGACGGCCTTCGTCTTCAAGATCCAGGCCAACATGGACCCGAACCACCGCGACCGCATCGCCTTTGCCCGCATCTGCTCCGGCAAGCTGGAACGCGGCATGAAGGCGAAGCTTGCCCGAACCGGCAAGCTGATGGGCCTCACCGCACCGCAATTCTTCTTCGCGTCGCAGCGCCAGCTGGCCGACACCGCCTTTGCCGGTGATGTCGTCGGCATCCCAAACCATGGGACGCTGCGCATCGGTGATACCCTGACCGAAGGTGAAAACCTCGTCTTCCAGGGCGTGCCGAACTTCTCGCCGGAAATCCTGCGCCGCGTGCGGCTGGAAGATGCAATGAAGGCGAAAAAGCTGAAGGAAGCTCTCCAGCAGATGGCGGAAGAGGGCGTCGTTCAGCTCTTCTCGCCGGAAGATGGCTCGCCGGCCATCGTCGGCGTCGTCGGCGCGCTGCAGCTCGATGTCTTGAAGGAACGCCTGCAAGGCGAATACACCCTGCCGGTCTCCTTCGAAATGTCGCGCTTCTCGGTCTGCCGCTGGATCTCGGCCGATAACAAGGACGATCTGGAAAAGTTCATGACCCAGCGTCGCGGCGATATCTGCCGGGATCTCGATGGCGATCCCGTCTTCATGGCGCAGGACCAGTTCTCGCTGCGCTACGAAGCCGAGCGTTATCCTGCGATCAAGATGGTCGCCATTAAGGAGTATCACGTCGCCAAGGCGGCGTGAGTTAATCTAGGTGCGCCGGGCGGTCTCGAAGATCTGCCCGGCATCCTCCTGTCGCCGTCAGCCGCGTGCGCGGATCCGCAATCGCTTCTCGGCGTCGACAGCCACCACCAGCTCTTCATAGCTCGCAATGGTCGGATGGTCTGTTCCCAGGGAATTCCGATGCGTTGCCGTGATCACGGCAACTTGGGCGCCGGCCGCCTCTCCCGCCTGAACGCCGGCCAGCACATCCTCGAACACCAGGCACTGTGCCGGGTCTACACCAAGCCGTTCTGCGCCAAGGCGGTAGCCCGCCGGATCGGGCTTGCCGATCTTCACATCCTCCGCCGTCACGATCTGGCGCGGCTGCGGCAGTCCGGCAGCCCCAATCCGGGCGCGGGCGAGTGCCGCAGGTGCCGATGTCACGATCGCCCAACGCTCGGGCGGCAGGGATAGCAGGAAATCGATCGCTCCGGGGATCGGTATGACGCCATCGAGATCCTCGGTCTCCCCGCGTTCGACCTCCAGCGCTTCCACGAGCGGGTCGACACCCGGCAGGTTCAGCCCCCGGATTGTGTCGATCCCCCGCCTGCCATGCATGGTCGGCAGAAAGGCCTCGACGTCGAGCCCGTGTTTGGCGGCCCAGCGACCCCAGACCCGCTCAGTAGAGGCGGTGGAATTCAGCAGCGTTCCGTCCATGTCGAAGAGAAAGCCTTGAAAGGGCCGGTCAAAAAGGCGCTCGGGGGAGTGATGCAAGAGCAGGGTCCTCGTTCTGTCGCGTCGCTCCTTCCCTAACCGGTGAGCACACCGGCGGCAAACATTTATCCGGCGGGAGACCGACAGATGCAGGTGACACGGCGCCTTCTCTCGCCTAGTCTCACATGCAGACAGGGGCGTCCGGCGAAAGCCGGGCTGAGAAGCACCCTTTGAACCTGAACCAGATCATGCTGGCGGAGGGAGTCGTTCGGTCTTTCCCGTAGCCTGTCTGCGAGAGACCGCCGCCGCTCCGCTCGTCTAAGGGAGCGCGCCCATGATGACGACGACAACCACCCCGATCCGCAACGTCCTCTCCATCGCTGGCTCTGATCCCTCCGGTGGCGCCGGCATTCAGGCTGACATCAAGGCCATCTCCGCCTGTGGCTGTTATGCCATGGCGGCCTTGACGGCGCTGACCGCCCAGAACACGCAAGGCGTCTCGGCGGTTCTTCCCCTCGATCCGGATTTCGTTGCAGAACAGATCCGTATGGTCTTCGCCGATATCCGCGTCGATGCGGTGAAGATCGGCATGATCGCCAATGCTGACATCGCAGAAGCCGTCGCCCGCGCGCTGCAACGACATCGCGGCATTCCGGTCGTGCTCGATCCGGTGATGATTGCCAAGGGCGGCGCGGCCCTACTCGATCCGGCGGCGGTGGCGGTGTTGAAGGATCGGCTGCTGCCGCTTGCGACGCTGCTGACCCCCAACCTGCCGGAGGCGGCAGCCATTCTTGGAGAACCGGAAGCCGCAGATCGCGACGCGATGGCGGCCCAGGCCGGCCGGCTGGCGGCACTCGGCCCAACAGCCATCCTGATGAAAGGCGGCCATCTTGCGGGGCAGGACAGCCCGGATTGCCTGTTGAGCGGGCAGGGGATCTGCTGGTTCGAAGGCATGAGAGTTCCCGGCGGCAACACCCATGGCACCGGTTGCTCGCTGTCGAGCGCCATTGCTGCCGAACTCGCCAAGGGTCAGCCGCTGCCGCAAGCCGTCGCATCGGCCAAGGCCTGGCTACAGCAGGCGATCGCAATGGCAGATCTGCTGGAGGTGGGCAGGGGGCATGGGCCGGTGCATCATTTCCATGCGCTCTGGCCGGCAGCCATCTGAGGCATCAGCTGTCAGGGTGGCGGGGCAGGTCCTCAATATCGAAGGCGAACGACAGGGCAGACCCGGTCCAGGTCTGATGATGAGGCCGCAATTCCCGTCGTTGATCGACCGTGCCAATCCGGATGCCGATCTCGCCGTCGGCGCTTTCGCGCCACAGCGGCGAGCCGCAGCCGCCGCAGAAGAACTGGTCGCTCCGTTGGCCGCTGTCGCCGATTTTGCGGTAACGGCGGGCTTTACCGGCGGTGAGGCGGAAGCGGCCGGGGAGGGCGGCGGCCGTCACCCGATAGGCAGAACCCGTCAGACGCTGGCAATCCGTGCAATGGCAGATGCCGATCGCGTCAGGATCGATCTCGGCTTCATAACGGACAGCACCACATTGGCAGGCACCGGTGATTTGCATGGCCGACCTCCGGACAAAGAAACGCCCGGCGCTGGAGGGCCGCCGGGCGAGAGGAACTTGACTGCGTGGGATTAATGATCGGCCTTGATAAAGGTTCCATTCTGCAGTTCTTTCATCGCCTGCATCAGCTCCTCGCGACTGTTCATCACGATCGGACCATGCCAGGCGACCGGCTCCTTGATCGGTTTGCCGGTGACCAGCAGGAAGCGGATACCCTTCTCGCCGGCCTGCACGGTGATCTCGTCGCCGGTGTCGAAAACCACCAGCGTCCGGTTGCCGGAGAGATCGCGGATGTTCAGCTCCTCGCCCATATATTCCTTCTCGACCTTGACGCCGAAAGGCTTGGACGCATCGCGGAACGAGCCGGAACCGGCGAAGATATAGGCAAAGGCCGAGCGATAGGTGTCGACGGGGAAGGTCTTGCGCTTGCCCGGCGGTACCGAGATGTCGAGATAGACAGGCTCGGCGGCAATCCCGTCAACCGGGCCACTCTTGCCCCAGAAGTCCCCACAGATCACCCGCACGGCCGTGCCGTCGTCATCGATTACGACGGGGATGTCGGCCGACTTGATGTCCTGGTAGCGCGGCTTCGTCATTTTCAGCGAGGAGGGCAGGTTGGCCCAGAGCTGGAAGCCATGCATGCGCCCGGCAAAATCGCCCTTCGGCATCTCCTGATGCATGATGCCGCTGCCGGCCGTCATCCATTGCAGGTCGCCGGCGCCCAGCATGCCCTGATTGCCCAGGCTGTCGCCATGTTCGACGGTGCCGGCCAGCACATAGGTGATCGTCTCGATGCCGCGATGCGGGTGCCAGGGAAAGCCGCGCTGATAGTCGATGGGATCGTCGTTGCGGAAATCGTCCATCATCAGAAAGGGATCGGTCATCGAGGGATCACCGAAGCCGAAAACCCGGTGCAGCTTCACGCCGGCCCCTTCCATGGTCGGTGTGGCGCGGCTTTCATGTTTGACGGGACGAATGGACATGGGGACGGGGCTCCTCGGCCAAATGTGTTGCTTCAAGTCCAACATATAGCGGCTCCTGAAGGGCGTCACAGCACGACCCGACAGAACGCAGTGTTCACTCTTGTCTCTGCTGCAGCGCAAAAAATGATTGCAGCCACCGACAAAATTCTGTCATGAAAGTACGGATGTTTGCAAATCGTTAGCCTCTAAGGCGAACACTGATGTTGGGCCGTCCCTGTTGTCGGCGCCTGCCGGAGTTGTGAAGCGCATGTGTCGTTGGGCAGCCTATCGCGGAGAAGCGATCTTCCTCGAGGAACTCGTGACCTCGCCCGCCCACTCGCTTATCGAACAGTCACACTGCGCGACCCGCGCCAAGACCGCAACCAATGCCGATGGTTTTGGCATTGCCTGGTATGGTGATCGACCGGAGCCGGGCCGCTTCCGCGACGTGTTGCCGGCCTGGTCCGACTGCAACCTGAAAAGCCTCGCCCGCCAGATCCGCTCGCCGCTTTTCCTCGCCCATGTCCGCGCCGCAACCCATGGCGCGACGCGTCGCGACAACTGCCATCCCTTCGTGCACGACACCTGGTCCTTCATGCACAACGGCCAGATCGACAATTTCGACCGCATCCGCCGCCCCATGGAGGGCATGCTGGACGACGAGTATTTTCACGCCCGCGTCGGCACGACCGACAGCGAGCTTCTCTTCCTGCTCGCCTTGCAGTTCGGCCTGAAGGAACGCCCCTTGGCGGCCATGAGAGAGGCCGTGGGCTTCGTTGAGCAGATCAGCCTGCGGATGACCGGGACCGCCCGCATTCGCCTGACGGCCGCCTTCTCGGATGGCGAGACGCTCTATGCCGTGCGCTACTCGACCGACGAATACGCCCCGACGCTTTACGCGGCGCCGATGGGACCGAAAGGCAGTTATTGCCTGGTGTCCGAACCGTTGAATGATGAAGCCGACACCTGGGTCGAGATCCCGGCCTCGAGCGCCGTGATCCTCAGCGACAAAGGTCTCGATGCGGAAGAGTTCAAACCGAGTGCCCCCCGCCTCGGTTTGGAGCGCGACCAGATCGTCGCCATGGCGGGCTGAACGGAACCGGATCAGTCCTCGATCCCGAGTTCGCGTCTTAGCTTGCGTGTCAGGCTGCCGCTGACGGTCCGGTAGGACCGCATTAGATATTCCTCGACATCCGCTGCTGTGAGTTCCGTATCGGGACTGACACTCACCCATTTGCGCTTGGCGAAATAGGGTGCCTGGGACACGCCTTTAAGCGAGGTCAGGATCTCGAAACTTTCCTCGCTCACCTTGAAGGCCATATACCTATCGGTGTCGCTGAGAAGGCCAAAAACCTTGTCCCCGACCTTGGCGACGCAGCTATCCCACTGATCGACGCGACTGGTGCCCGCAAGGGCCTCGACAAAAGCGGTAAATCCGGCACGGGTGAAAAGGCTCATGCAGAGGCACCTCCCACCTGCGTGGCAATCCACAGCGCCAGCCGCTCGGCGACTTCGTTCTTCGACAGGTCCGGCCACGCCTCCACGCCGTCCCGCGTGATCAGTTGCACGCGGTTATGATCTCCACCCATGATCCCGGTTTCGGGCGATACATCATTGGCAACGATCAGGTCCGCCCCCTTGCGCTCAAGCTTCGCCCGCCCGTTCTCTTCCACATTCTGCGTTTCCGCGGCAAAACCGACTACCAGCCTTGGCCGCTGTGGGTGATGCCCGACGGTCTTGAGGATATCAGGGTTCTCGGTGAGCATCAGCGGCGGCGGCGCTTCGCCCGGCTGCTTCTTGATTTTCTGGTCAGAACCTGAGGCCACCCGCCAGTCGGCGACAGCAGCGACCATCACGGCGATATCCACCGGCAGGTTGGCGATGACGGCATCCCGCATCTCCTCCGCCCTCTCGACATGCAGCACGCGCACGCCGGAAGGATCGGGAATGGTCACAGGTCCGGATACCAGCGTCACCTCCGCTCCCAGCCGCGCAAGCGCCGCCGCAATCGCATGCCCCTGCTTGCCGGAGGATCGGTTTGCAATATAGCGCACCGGGTCGATCGGTTCATGCGTCGGGCCGGATGTCACCACGGCCTTCAGCCCCGCCAGAGGCTTCGGCCCGAAAAGCAGGTCTTCAACCGCAGCAACGACCTCCAGCGGTTCGGCCATCCGGCCAAGACCACGTTCGCCGCTTTCCGCCATCTCGCCCGCCATCGGGCCGATCATGGTGATCCCGTCACCCCTGAGCGTCGCGACATTGCGCCGGGTCGCAGCATTGTCCCACATCTTCGGGTTCATTGCCGGTGCGATGAGAATTGGCCGATCGCTGGCAAGCAGCACGGCCGACGCTAGATCGTCGGCCAGTCCATGTGCCATCTTCGCCATCACGTCGGCCGTGGCGGGCGCGACCAGCACAAGATCGCAGTCCCGCGCCAGACGGATATGTCCGACATCCTGCTCGTCCTCGCGGGAGAACAGGTCGAGATAGACATGGCTCGCCGAAAGCGCGCCGACGGCAAGTGGCGTGACGAATTCCTGTGCTGCCCGCGTCATGATGGGTGTGACGCTCGCCCCGCGCTCGCGCAGGCGCCGGATCAGGTCCAGGCTCTTATAGGCAGCAATGCCGCCCGTAATGATGAGAAGTATGCGCTTGCCGGCCAAGGTCATGAATAGGGGCCCCATTTTCCGGCGCGACCCTAACGCAATTCGCTGTCCAGGCAAACGCCAACCCGCTGTCCTGGTAAACAGCGGCGCAGGATCAGGCGGTCACGTCCAGCCTGAGCGGCACCTCCGCCACGGTGCCGGACTGGCCCTCCAGATAGCGCAGCCCCTCGCCCAAGGTCGAAGCCATCGACTTGACGATCCGGCTGCCGAGGCCTGTACCCTTCGGCGCGCTGTCGGGATCGATGCCGATGCCGTCGTCCTCGACCCGCAGCATCGCCTCGTCCTCTGAAATTCTCTTCAAATGAACGCGGATATCGCCGCTCTGACCGGGGGCATAGGCGTATTTGAACGCATTGGTGACCAGTTCCGTCACGATCATTCCGACGGACACCGCTTTGTCCGCCGTCAGCGAGATCTTGTCCACGTCTATCAATAGCCGGAGCGGCTTTTCCGCGCTGCTGAGAGAATTGGCGAGTTCTGCGGTCAGGCGTCCGAGATACTTGTCGAGTTCGACCCGGCTGACGTCATCCGAGGTATAAAGACTGCGATGCATGCCGGCGATCGCGGTGATGCGCGCCTGCGTCTCCGCAAGCTCCGCCTTCACCTCTTCGCTACGCGCGCTGGAGATCTGCAGCCGCAGCAGACTGGCAACCAGCGCCAGCGAATTGGCAACGCGATGGTTCACTTCGGCCAGCAAAGCTTCCGCCCGCTCCTTGGCCAGCCGGATTTCCTCGTCGGCCCGTTCCTTGGCAGCGCGCAGCTGGGCATTGGCGATCGATTGTTCGATGGCGCTGGTCAGCAGCGACAGAAAATCCTCGCTCACCGTCTTGATGACGTAGTCCGCAGCCCCTGCCTTGATCGCCTCGATGGCGATCTGCGCCTCGTTCGACCCCGTCACATAGACCACCGGCAGGTCAACGCGCGTTTCCCGCATCAGCGCCAGCACTTCGTGGCCGGTCGTCTGGCGCAGGTAATGGTCGAGCACGATGACGTCGAAGTCATCGCTCTTCAAGAGGTCCAGTGCATCGGTTGCCGTCTCGGCATGCGCTACCTCGTGGCCCAGCCGTCCGAGGTGTTTCTGCACCAGGCGCGCAATACCCGCGTCATCATCGATATAGAGAACGCGAAAGCTCATATGCGCGGGTCGCAAGTCATGGGATCTGCATGACGGAGAAGAAGAGACCGAGCTGCCTGATAGCATTGGCGAAATTGTCGTAGTCGACAGGTTTGGTGATATAGACATTGGCCCCAAGGTCGTAGCACCGCTGGATTTCGCGCTCGTCGTCCGTCGTCGTCAGGATGACCACAGGCATGCGCCGCGTATGCGGATTGGATTTGATCAGGTCGAGAATATCGGTGCCGGACATGTCGGGCAGATTGAGATCGAGAAGGATCAAAAGATAGCGGTCTTCCGAGACCTTTCCGCTCCTGTCCTTGCCGAGCACATAGTCGAGCGCCTCTGTCCCGTTGGTGAACGGAATGATGTCATTGTTGACCCCGGCACGCCGGACATTCTTTTCGATGAGGCGAGCATGACCCTCGTCATCCTCGATCATGATGATCGTAACTTCCTTGCCCACTGCTTTCATATTCAACTCCGTACCAAGCGTGATAAGTCAGATGGCAGCCTGAGCACGAAGGTTGATCCCTCTCCTAAACGAGAGATAACGCTAATCTCGCCGCCGAGGTTCCGTGCCAGGGAACGAACATGGGCGAGGCCGATGCCCTCCCCCGCTTTATCCTGTTGGCCCGACCGGCGGAAGAGCTCAAATACGCGCTCATGATCCTGATCTGCAATGCCCCGGCCGTTGTCCTCAACCTCGATCCGCACCATGTGCCGTCCTTCCGGCATGGAGCGGACCGCGAGCGCCAGGGGCCGGTCGGGATGTCTGTACTTGATGGCATTGTCCACCAGGTTGCCGAGGATCTGCTCCACCGACAGCCGGTCCGTGATGATCCGGCCAGCCTGGATATCCAGGTCGACAGTGCCGTCGTTCTCGCTGATCTGGTGGTGGACGCTGGCCGTGATCGTCTCGACCATTGGCTTGAGCTCGATCTCTTCCGGTTTCAGCTGGCGACGACCGTCGCGCGAGATCTTGAGGATGGCATTGATCAGTCCGTCCATTTTGCGGGTCGAGGAGCGGATGAAGCCGATAGCCTCCGGAAGATCTTCCGCCGCCGCGAGCCGTGCCGACTGGATCTCGTCCTCGGCTAGCGGCTTGCCGTCGTTCAGCACGTAAGTTTGAAGGGCCTTGAGCGAGGTGTCCAGCTCGGCCGTGAAGCCCATGATGTTGACGAGCGGCGCCCGTAGGTCGTGCGTGACGATATAGGCGAATCGCTGGATCTCCTGGTTCGCCTGCATAAGGTCTTCCGTGCGTTCGGCGACACGAGCTTCCAGCCCCTCGTTGAGCACCTCCACCTCGCGCCGAGAGGCTGCCAGCGCCCGCACATGCTGCGCCACCACAAGGATCGCCCCGCCCATCACTGCGATGATCGCGATACCGCCGCCGACGGTGACCCATTGCAACTGCTGGGTTGCCGCAACCTGTGTTTCCGTTCCGCGTTCGACATTGATGTCGGAAAGTTCCTTGAACTGTTCCAGCATCCGGCGGATGTCATCCATCAGCTCGCGACCGACGTCACTCTGGATGAGTTCGATGGCCTGGTCCTGCTCGCCGCTGCGCACGAGATTGATCGCCTGGCCCATTTCGTCCAGCTTGCCGCGGACCCTGTCGCGCAACTCGTCCATTTGTGCCGCCTTGATCGGCCGGTCCTTTACCGCTTCCCCAAGGCGCTCCAGGTCTCCACGGATTTCGGTGGCCGCACCTTCGTAAGGCTGCAGGAACAATTCGTCCCGCGTGATGACGAAGCCGCGCTGCCCCGTCTCCGCGTCCGTCAGTTTCTGCATCAGGTCGGCCGCCATACGGCGAATGTTGCGCTCCTGCAGAATATAGTCGAAGGTCGCGCGGGTGCGCTCGACAAGACCGAAGGTCGCGACGATGATCCCGATGAGGATTCCTGTGCCGATCAGGAGAAAGAGCAGCGTGGACCGGACGAAGCCGGTTTGGGTAGCGGACATGTAACTCCCGACGGAACAAAGAATGCGCAATGTCGTTCCAACGCGCCGCATCTAACTTTGTTCCATCAAAAAATCAGGAAAATTCGGTCAGTTTGCAGCCGCCAATGCAGACGCAATCAGCCGAGCTGGACCGCGATCGCGACAAGCGCCAGCGCAATGACCCAGAGCGCAATTCGCCCGGAGCGCGTATGCCGTGCTTCGGCCCGGCCGATCCGCTCGGCGGTTTCCGGATCGAAGCGCAACCCTTCCTCGCTCATCCGCATGATCTCGCCATGCAGTTTTTCCGTCTTGGTGGCGATTTCCGGCAGCGCCTCCGCCAGCCGCATCGCAGCTTTTGCGCCATCCTTGAGGTCAGTCACGATGCGCTTCGGGCCGAGATTGTCGCGGATCCATTGCGAGACTACCGGCTCGGCGGCCTTCCACATGTTGAAGCGCGGATTGAGAATGCGCGAGACGCCCTCGACGACGACCATCGTCTTCTGCAGCATCACCAGTTCCGGCCGCGTCTCCATGTCGAAGATTTCGGTCACCTCGAACAGCAGCGTCAAGAGCTTGCCCATCGAGATCGTTTCGGCCGGTTGGCCATGGATCGGCTCGCCGATTGCCCGGATCGCCTGGGCGAAACTTGCGACATTGTGGTGCGACGGTACGTAGCCCGCTTCGAAATGCACCTCGGCCACACGCAGGTAGTCCCGGGTGATGAAGCCATAGAGGATCTCGGCGAGGAAGCGGCGTTCCTTCTTGCCCAGCCGCCCGGCAATGCCCATGTCGACCGCGACAATCATGCCCTGCGGGTCGACGAACAGATTGCCCGGATGCATGTCGGCATGGAAGAAGCCGTCGCGCAGCGTATGGCGCAGGAAGGACTGGATCAGCGTATCGGCAAGCGCATCGAGATCGTGGCCTGCAGCCTTCAGACTCTCGACATCCGACATCTTGATGCCGTCGATCCATTCCATCGTGACGACGTCGCGGCCGGTCCGCTCCCAGTCGACCTGGGGCACCCGGAAGCCGGGGTCATCCTTGGTATTCTCGGCGATCTCGGACAGCGCCGCTGCCTCGAGCCGCAGATCCATCTCCACCTTGGTGGTCTGCTCCAGCGTCTTCGTCACCTCAACGGGGCGCAGGCGCCGTGAATTCGGAATGAACCGTTCCTGCAGATGTGCCACGAGATACATGGCTTCGAGATCGGCGGCAAAACGCTTGCGCACACCGGGCCGGATGACTTTCACGGCCACCTTGCGGCGACCCTCGGGTGTCCCGACTTCGGCCGGATGGACCTGCGCGATCGAGGCTGCCGCGATCGGCTCCTCGAAGCGGGCATAGAGGTCCTCGATTGTCCGGCCAAGGGACTCGCGGATCGTGGTCCGGGATGCCTCGGTCGGGAAGAATGCCATCCGGTCCTGCAGTCCGGACAGATCCTCGGCGAAATCGGCGCCGACAACGTCGGGCCGTGTCGCGAGAAACTGGCCGATCTTCACATAGGACGGACCGAGCCGCGCCACGGCATTGGCCAGCCGATCAGCCCGATCGACGGATTTTGCCCGGCTGCGGGCAAGCGGTGCCACGGCCGCCTTGGCAAATCCCACGAGCGGCGGCAGGCCCTCTGACGGTAGCGCCGCAACGACGCCTTCCCGTACCAGCACCCAGCCGACCCGCGCCAGGCGGAAATATGCACCGATCGTGCTCATGCCGATCAGATCTTCCAGCCGGAATGCAGGGCTGCGATCCCGCCGGTGTAATTGGTGAAGCGTACGCTGGAGAAGCCGGCACGTTCGATCATCCGGGCGAAATCAGCCTGATTGGGGAACTTGCGGATCGACTCCACCAGATACTGATAGGGCTCGGCATCGCCGGTGATCATCTTGCCGAAGCGCGGGATCGCGTTGAACGACCAGGCGTCATAAACCTTGTCCAGCAGCGGCAGTTCCACTTCCGAGAATTCCAGCACCAGCAGCCGCCCGCCGCGCTTCAGGACCCGGAAGGCCTCCGACAGCGCCACATCGATATGCGGCACGTTGCGAATGCCGAAGGCGATCGTATAGGCGTCGAAAGAATTGTCGTCGAAAGGCAAGCTCTCGGCATTGGCCTCGACAAAGGTGAGGTTCGGGGAGAGCCCCTTCTTCTCCGCCCGCTCGCCTCCCACGCCCAGCATCGAGCCGTTGATGTCGAGCACGGTGGCATGCGCCAGGCGGGTCGAGGCTTCAACGATGCGGAATGCGATGTCCCCCGTACCGCCGGCCACGTCCAGTACCTTGTAGTTCGGATCTTTGCGCGGATTGAGCGAGGCGACCATCGCATCCTTCCAGACGCGGTGCAGGCCGGCTGACATCACGTCGTTCATGATGTCGTAGCGCTTTGCCACCTTGTGGAAGACGTCGTTGACGAGGCCCTGCTTTTCCTGCTCGTCGACCTGGCGGAACCCGTAGGAGGTTTCCATGCCGCCATCGGCGGAAATGCGGCTTGCAGTCATCGTCTCACTCCACGGTACGGACAGGTTGGGCGGACCATAGCGAAAAGGGCACTCACGCGCTATCTGCTCGGGTGCACCCGCTTCAAGGCTGGTCTATAGACCGTAAAACAGGCGCTTCAAACAGAAAGATGGGCTGAAATGCCGGAATTGCCAGAGGTAGAGACAGTCCGTCGCGGCTTGGCGCCGATCATGGAAGGCGCGCAGGTACAACGCCTGGAGCTGCGCCGCCCCGATCTGCGCTTTCCCCTGCCGCGCGATTTTGCCGCAAGGGTGGAAGGCCGTCGCATCGAGGCGCTTTCGCGCCGTGCCAAATATCTGCTGATTGACCTGGAGGATGGCGCAACCGTGATTGCCCATCTCGGCATGTCCGGCTCCTTCCGCATCGAGGCGGGTGCGGCGACAGAGGCGCCTGGCGTCTTTCATCATGAGCGCAGCAAGGACGAAAAACACGATCACGTCCTCTTCCATCTGGAGGGCCGCGAAGGGCCGGTCCGCGTCATCTATAATGATCCCCGCCGCTTCGGCTTCATGGATCTGGTCAGCCGCGCCGAACTCGACGATTACCCCGCCTTCCGCGACCTCGGTCCCGAACCCGTCGGCAACATGCTCTCCGCCGACTATCTGGCCTCCCGCTTCGCCGATCGCAGCCAGCCCCTGAAGAGCGCGCTGCTTGATCAGAAGGTGATCGCCGGTCTCGGCAATATCTATGTCTGCGAAGCGCTCTGGCGCTCGCACCTGTCGCCCACCCGCAAGGTCTCGACCCTGGTGACGAAGACCGGCAAGCCGAAGCCGGAGCTGACGCTGCTCGCCTCATCGATCCGCGAGGTCATCGCCGATGCGATTGAGGCCGGCGGCTCCTCGTTGCGCGATCATATCCAGACGGATGGCACGCTGGGTTACTTCCAGCACTTCTTCCGAGCCTATGACCGCGAGGGCAGGGAGTGCCTCACGGATGGTTGTGGCGGTACCGTCGAAAGGATAGTTCAATCCGGCCGCTCGACATTCTATTGTCGTCGCTGCCAGAAGTAGCGCCGCAAGCGCCAGCCAGGGAGAGAGACATGTCCTTCGAAACGCTGTTGACCGAACGCCGCGACCGGGTCGCCGTGATCACGCTCAACCGACCCCAGGCGCTGAACGCGCTGAATTCCACCGTCATGCGCGAACTGCGCCAGTTGCTCGGTGAGCTGGAAGCGGACGCAGGCATCGGCGCTGTCGTCCTGACAGGCTCGGAAAAGGCTTTTGCGGCTGGTGCCGACATCAAGGAGATGCAATCGCTCGATTTCGTTGATGCCTATACCGGCGGCTTCATTGGTGGCTGGGACGAGGTCGCTGGCTTCCGCAAACCGATCATCGCTGCCGTCTCCGGCTTTGCGCTGGGTGGCGGCTGCGAACTGGCCATGATGTGTGACTTCATCATTGCCTCGAAGACGGCGAAGTTCGGCCAGCCCGAGATCACGCTTGGCATCATTCCCGGCATGGGCGGCTCGCAGCGCCTCACCCGTGCCGTCGGCAAGGCCAAGGCCATGGATCTCTGCCTCACCGGCCGGATGATGGACGCGATGGAAGCCGAGAGCGCGGGCCTCGTCGCGCGCCTGGTCGAGCCGGAGCGCCTGCTGGACGAGGCCGTGGAAGCGGCGAGCAAGATCGCCTCCTTCTCGCTGCCATCAGTGCTGATGGCCAAGGAGGCAGTCAGCCGGGCCTTCGAGCAGACATTGACGGAAGGATTGCGCTCCGAACGCCGGCTCTTTCATTCGCTATTTGCCACCGAAGACCAGAAGGAGGGCATGGCGGCCTTCATCGAGAAGCGCAAGCCCGCCTTCAAGAACAGATAAGCGGCCACGAGGGCGCGTTATCTGCAGAATCCGCGTTGACGCATTCGCGCTTTCCCGCTATATGCCCGCCCACGGTTGGGAAAGCCGGAGCGCTTTTCCCATGAAACAGCTCCCCAAGTGCTGGTATGGCAGGTCGCAACGACCCGACGCGGCGATGGTGGGCTTTGGTTTGAATTTCGAGAGAGGCATCTATGGCCAACACTTCTTCGGCGAAAAAGGCGACCCGCAAGATCGCTGCCCGTACTGCAGTCAACAAGGCTCGTCGTTCGCGCGTGCGTGGTTTCATCCGCAAGGTTGAGGAAGCCATCGCTTCCGGTGACGCAGCGGTCGCCAAGGACGCCCTTCAGGCAGCTCAGCCGGAACTGCAGCGCGCCGCCACCAAGGGCGTGGTTCACGCCAACACGGCATCGCGCAAGATCTCGCGTCTCGCCGCTCGTGTGAAGGCCCTGGCTGTCTAATTTCAGACACCTTTCTGACAAAATTCCAAGAGCCTGGCGTTTCGCCGGGCTTTTTGCGTTGTCTGCCGTTGGGGCGACAAAACTGTGATTTAGGGTATCCTTGTGCACCGCAGCGTGTCAAAGGCGTGACAGAAATTGTATAATTTTTTCAATTGCTTGAGAGAGGTGCCCGCCCGCTGGGTCACTTCACCTTGGGGCAGGTTGGGCGGTCTGCGAGTCAAGAGAATTTTTATTTTTTCGCGTCTCGGAAGGTCCATTTTGGGACTGCCTGTGAATCTCCTTGATTCAAAAGCGATTCTTTTTCAGCCGAATGTGACGCAAAAATGAAGTACCAAGAGTCAATGGCCATGCGTCGGTTTCGCGTAAAAATCAGTGTTGATCTTGGCTTTTGATCCTGCATTAATGATCTCCAGCAAGGGGGCGGGACTGGTCTGAAAAGACGGGTCCGGTCGGTAGAGATACCGGTCCAGAACGCCAACCATTGCCGGAACGGAGTGTTTCCATTCCGTTTTCTCATACAGCAAACAGCATTGCATCGGAAATCTGACGGTTTCCGCGTGGTGGCTGTTTTGCGCCTCGATCCGTCATCGAGCCGGAGGGGAAGGGTGGATTGCATGTCGAGGATGCGATCCATTGAATTGAGGCAATGCCATCGGCTCGGGGGCGATGGCAGGATCGGTGCGAAACCTTTGGCTGAGGTTTGGAACCGGTCCATTCGGGGACAGTTGGTCCGGTTACGGATCGACACAAGATGAAGCGGCTGTCGGACGTCAGAGAAACGCCCGGCACCTGGAATGATTTGGAAGGCGGCAAAATGCAGACGAATTCTATGACGGCCAGTGCGTTGGCGAACGGGGACAATGCACATTCGGCGCTGGGCGCCGTTTGCTCCGAGGGAGCAGGAGACAATGCCGAAATGAAGCATGATGCTCTTTTCGACCGTTTCAGCAAAAGATTGAAAGCCCAGGTCGGGATTGATGTGTATCAGAGCTGGTTCGGCCGCCTGAAGCTTCACTCCGCCTCCAAGAGCGTGGTGCGCCTGACGGTCCCGACGACCTTTCTGAAGTCGTGGATCAACAACCGCTATCTCGACCTCATCACCTCGATTTTCCAGGCCGAGGATCCGTCGATCCTCAAGGTGGAGATCATGGTGCGCAGCGCAAGCCGCAGCACACGCCTTCCGGCTGTCGAAGAACGCGCCGTCGGCGCCGATACAGCGCCCCAGACCGCCATTCGCAAGACCGGCCCGCAGAACATGGGCCAGATTGCTTCTCCCCCAGGGCCGTCCTCGGTCACCGGCCGCGTCAGCACCGCAAGCCCGCTCTTCGGCTCACCACTCGACAGCCGCTACACATTTGATGGTTTCGTCGAAGGTGCGTCCAACCGAGTGGCGCTCGCCGCCGCCAAGACCATCGCCGAAGCCGGCGCCGGCGCCGTACGCTTCAACCCGCTCTTCATCCATTCCTCTGTCGGACTCGGCAAGACGCACCTGCTGCAGGCGATCGCCAATGCCGCAGTGCACAGCCCGCGCGCACCCCGCGTCGTCTATCTGACCGCCGAATACTTCATGTGGCGCTTCGCCACCGCCATCCGCGACAACGACGCCCTGACGCTCAAGGACTCGCTGCGCAACATCGACCTCCTGATCATCGACGACATGCAGTTCCTGCAGGGCAAGATGATCCAGCACGAGTTCTGTCACCTCCTCAACATGCTGCTCGACAGCGCCAAGCAGGTTGTGGTTGCCGCAGACCGTGCGCCCTGGGAGCTGGAATCGCTCGATCCGCGCGTCCGTTCGCGCCTCCAGGGTGGCGTTGCCATCGAAATGGAAGCGCCTGATTACGAGATGCGCCTCGACATGATGAAGTCGCGCCTGGAGGCCGCCCGCAAGGACGACGTCTGGCTCGACATCCCCGCAGATATCCTCGAACACGTCGCCCGCAACATCACCAGCAGCGGCCGTGACCTCGAGGGTGCCTTCAACCAGTTGCTCTTCCGCCGCTCCTTCGAGCCGAACCTGTCGATCGAACGCGTTGACGAACTGCTCGCCCATCTCGTCGGCGCCGGCGACCAGAAGCGCGTCCGCATCGAAGACATCCAGCGCGTCGTTGCCCGTCACTACAACGTCTCGCGCCAGGAGCTCGTCTCCAACCGCCGCACCCGCGTCATCGTCAAGCCACGCCAGATCGCCATGTATCTGTCGAAGACGCTCACTCCGCGCTCTTTCCCCGAGATCGGTCGCCGCTTCGGCGGACGTGATCACACCACGGTCCTGCATGCCGTGCGCAAGATCGAGGAACTGATCACCGCCGATCAGAAGCTGTCGCAGGAAATCGAACTGCTGCGACGCCTGATCAACGAATAAGACAAGACACCAAGGCCGGCTCCCAAGTCGGCTTTTTTCTTGGCCGGATGTCATGACCCGCGATCCCTCCCTCCATTTCTATGACGAGAATGCCGGTCGATATGCAGCGCGCGTACGCTCTGTGCCGGAACGGCAGATGAGCCGTTTCATCGAACGTCTGCCACCCGGTGCCCGCATCCTCGAACTCGGCTGCGGCGCGGGCGGCGACAGCGAGGCTCTGCTCGCCCTTGGCTTCGACGTCATCCCCTCGGACGGATCGGCCGCCATGGCCGCTGAGGCCGAGCGTCGCCTGGGCCGGCCGGTTCTCGTTCTACCGTTCCAGCAACTGGAGTATGAGGCCGAGTTCGACGGCATCTGGGCCAATGCCTGCCTGCTGCATGTACCGCACAGCGATTTGCCGGATGTGCTCGGCCGCGTGAGCAGGGCTATTCGCCAAGGCGGGCGCTTCTATGCCAGCTTCAAGACAGGCGGAGGGGAGGGGACTGACAGTCTCGGCCGCTATTACAACAGGCCGTCGCGAGAGGAACTGGAAGCGCTCTGCCAGTCCGCTGGCTTTGTCGATATCGAAATCGATACCGTCTCAGGCGGCGCCTTCGATGGCGAACCGACCACCTGGCTCCACCTTCATGCAGGTCTGGCCTGAGCGCTGGCGATGGGAATAATTTCGGGGCTGGTGTCGGAGTAAGGGCTGCCGTCGAAGTTACCCAGCCATTCGACGCTGTCGAAACCCGCTTCGGTCAGCAACCGACCGATGGTCCTCCGGTCAGTGAACCGCAATCGGCTCTCGCTCACCCGCGTCTCGCCGGCTTCGAGCAGGGTGAAGACGGCATCGAAGGTGACATGCTCCGCTTCGACTGCCTTGACCTGATAGAACACCTCGACGGGACCGATCTCAGCGACGTTCCGAGCCTCTCGCGTCTCACGGTCTGTCCAGCGCTCCCAAGCCCGCGCCAGCGGATTACGGCTCTCGAACGCCAGCCGACCGTTCACAGCCAGATGGCGCCGGACGAAATCCAGCATGGCGAGCGTTTCCGCATCGTCGAGAAACACCTGGAAGACATGCCCGGTCAGGATCACGAGATCAAACTCTTCGCCGAGCGATAGGGCAGGGTCGAGCACATTGCCTTGAACCCAGCGCACCCGGTTAGCCGTGTCCTTCGTCCGCGCCACCGCCAGCATGCCGGGCGCCGGGTCGAGCCCCATCACCTTGTGCCCAAGATCGGCCAGCGCCAATCCAATCGACCCGGTGCCGCAGCCGATATCAAGCACTCGGCAAGGATCAGACGCCAGGCCGAGATAAAAATCCCTGTCCAGACCATGACTGTTGAAGGCATCGTAGAGCACGGCCATGTCATGGCGGGCGAAGGCATCATCGACAGGCATGACATTCTCCTCCGATTCAGCAGGCGAGGTCGGCCACCACGGCATTCAGGATCAGCATGCCCGCCGGCGTGCATCGCAGCCTGGAATTCCCCAGCCGCTCGATAAAGCCCTGTTCCAGCAGGAACTGCTCCTTGTCCGGGTCCGGATCTCGGCCTGACAGTTGTTGCCAGCGGGCCAGATCCACGCCTTCTCGCAACCGGAGCCCCATCAGTAGCAATTCGTCGGCCTGCGCTTCGTTGTCCAGATCCTCGCGCTCGATGATCCCATGGCCACCCTGCTCGACGGCGGACAGCCAGGTTTCCGGATGCTTCTGCGCCGCCGTCGCCAGCTTCAAGCGCCCCTGCGTCAATCGCCCATGCGCGCCGGGGCCGATCCCGGCATAATCGCCATAACGCCAATAGGTCAGGTTGTGCCGGCTTTCCGCGCCGGGCCGCGCATGGTTGGACACCTCATAAGCCGGCATGCCCTCGCGCACGGTAATCTCCTGCGTTGCCTCGTAAAGCGTCGCGGCCTGCTCCTCGTCCGGTACGATCAGCTTGCCCGCCTTGTGCAGTCCGTAAAAGGCCGTGCCTTCTTCGATCGTCAGCTGGTAAAGCGACAGATGGTCGACGGCATAGGAGATCGCCTCCTTCAGCTCCCGCTCCCAGGCCTCCACCGTCTGGTTTGGTCGGGCATAGATCAGGTCGAAGGACATGCGCGGAAAGATCTCGCGTGCCAGCCGGATGGCTTTCAGCGCATCTGCAACATCATGCAGCCGCCCGAGGAACCTGAGATCTGGATCGTTGAGCGCCTGCACACCCATCGACACGCGGTTCACACCGGCGGCCCGATAGCCGTGAAAGCGTGTCGCCTCGACGCTCGAAGGATTGGCCTCCATGGTGATCTCGATACCGTCAGGCACATGCCAGGTGGAGGCGATGCCGTCGAGAATGGCGCCGACGGTCGACGGATCCATTAGCGACGGCGTGCCGCCGCCCATGAACACGCTGGTCACCGTCTTCGGCCCCGACAGCGCCCGCATCGTCTTCATTTCGGTCAGGAAGGCCTGGACGAAACGCGCCTGGTCCACCGGCTGGTGACGCACATGGCTGTTGAAGTCACAGTAAGGACACTTGGCCGCGCAGAACGGCCAATGAATATAGACCCCGAAACCGGGCTCACCCGTGTCGGGCAGCAGCGTGAAGGACCTCTCGGTCAACGGCTCATGCCTCCAGGCAGGTTTCGACGAACAGCTTGAAGGCCCGCGCCCGGTGCGACAGAGCTTCCACTTGCTTCCAGCCGTGCTTCTCGTCTGCCGTCATCTCGCCAAAGGTGCGCGCGTGACCTTCCGGCTGAAATACCGGATCATAACCGAAGCCGGCCGTCCCGCGTGGTGGCCAGGCGATAACGCCCTCGATCTCGCCCCGGAAGAATTCGGTATGCCCATCCGGCCAGGCAAGGCAGAGCACGCTGACGAAACGTCCCGTCCGCTGCGCGGCTTCAGTCGCGCCGCGCTCTTGCAGAGCCTTTTCGACCTTCTCCATCGCCCAGGGAAAGTCGCGTGTCCCATCCTCGCGCTCGGCCCAGTTGGCCGTGTAGACCCCCGGCGCACCATCAAGCGCGTCGACCACCAGCCCGCTGTCATCCGAGAGGGCAGGAAGGCCGGACGCCTTGGCCGAGGCCAGCGCCTTGATTGCCGCATTCTCTTCAAAGGTCGTGCCGGTCTCGTCGGGCTCGGAGAAATTCAGCTCCTTGGCCGACTTGGCCGAAAAGCCGAACGGGCCGATCAAGTCTGCAATTTCGGCGATCTTGCCGGCATTGTGGCTGGCAACCACGATGGTGCGGGTGTCGAGCTTGCGCATGTGGTCCTCAGAAATTCCAGAGTTTCGGTTCGGCGCATTCCAGGCTGTTGCCGGCCGGATCGCGGAAATAGATCGATCGGGCACCGCCCGGCCAGCGGAAATCCGCTTCGATTACGGTGCCTGCATCCTGCAGCAGCTTCGCCATGGCGTCGAGCGCGTCAGCCGCAACGCGAAAACATAAGTGTCCCGCGCCGTTTGCCCCATGGGCCGGCACCGGCAGCGCGCCTGCCGGCGCTGGCTTTACCGTCTCCACCGGATTGAAGATCAGCACCACCGTCTGTCCGCAGCGGAAGAAGATGTGCCGATCGTCATGCCGTGCAATGCGTTCAAGGCCGAGCACGGTGCCATAGAAGTGCTCGGCGGCGTCCAGGTCGGGTGCATAGAGCGCAGCTTCCAGAACGCCTTCGATCTCCCGTGCCATCGCGCAGCCCTTCTCGTCAGCCGATCGCCTGCTTCTGCAGGGCAACCAGTTCGTCAATGCCGTTCCTCGCAAGGCCCAGCAGCGTCAGGAATTCGTCCTGGCTGAACGGCTTGCCTTCGGCCGTGCCCTGGATCTCGACGATGCCGCCGGAGCCGGTCATGACGAAATTGGCGTCGGTCTCGGCGGCCGAGTCTTCCAGGTAATCGAGGTCGATCACCGGCTGGCTGGCGAAGATCCCGCAGGAAACGGCCGCGATATGGTCCTTGAGAACCTTCTCGACCTTGATCATGCTGCGGGTTTCCATCCACTTCAGGCAGTCGTGCAGCGCAATGAAGGCGCCCGTGATCGAGGCCGTGCGCGTGCCGCCATCCGCCTGGATGACGTCGCAGTCGATCGAGATCTGCCGTTCGCCGAGCGCTTCGAGGTCCACGATGGCCCGAAGCGAGCGTCCGATCAGCCGCTGGATTTCCTGCGTGCGGCCGCTCTGCTTGCCCGAGGAGGCTTCGCGACGCATGCGCTCGCCCGTCGCGCGCGGCAGCATGCCGTATTCCGCCGTCACCCAACCCTTGCCGGAATTGCGCAGCCACGGCGGCGTCTTTTCTTCGAGGCTCGCCGTGCACAGCACATGCGTATCGCCGAACTTCACCAGACAGGAGCCTTCGGCATGCTTGGAGAAATTGCGCTCGAACGAGACTTTGCGCATTTGGTCGGTTTTTCTGCCGGATGGCCGCATGGTAATCTCCTGGGTTCTTTCCTGCCTTCTAAGGAGGGCGGCTGGCATTTGCAAAGAAAAACCATGTGAGGTCATGCAACGGCCGATAGGCAGCGAATTACCCCTTTGTCATCGACATGCGAATGACTATATTCTTGCCATGGAAACAATGAGATCATGCCAGCCCTGACAATGGCCGCACCCAACACGACCATCGCAGATGTTGCCGCATCGCTGGACGACCGCTCCCGGGAGGTCTTTCGACGGATCGTTGAGACGTATCTCGATTCCGGTGATCCGCTCGGATCGCGCAGTCTCTCCCGCCTCCTGCCCATGTCGCTCTCGCCCGCGTCGGTGCGCAATGTGATGAGCGACCTGGAGCATCTCGGCCTGATCTACGCCCCCCATGTCAGCGCCGGTCGTTTGCCCACCCAGGCCGGCCTGCGCTTCTTCGTCGATGCCTTCATGCAGGTTGGAGACCTCTCGGAGACCGAACGAGACAGCATCGAGCGTCAGATCCGCCCTACCAGCCCGGATCAACCGGTTGAAACCATGCTGACCGAGGCGAGCCGCATGCTCTCTGGCCTGTCGCGTGGTGCCGGCCTCGTCATCTCGGCGAAGAACGATCCGATCCTGAAGCATGTCGAATTCATTCGCCTGGAGCCCACCAAGGCGCTCGCCGTGCTTGTCGGCGAACATAACCAGGTCGAAAACCGCATCATCGATCTGCCCTCGGGCGTCACTGCCTCGCAGCTTACTGAAGCCGCGAACTTCCTGAATGCCAATCTCGCCGGCCAGACGCTGCGCGAATTGCGCGGCCAGATCGACAGCATGAAGACGGAGGTTGCCTCCGAACTTCACATTCTGTCGCAGGATCTCGTCGAACGGGGGCTGGCCGTCTGGTCGGGCGAGGGCGCCGAGCAGAACCCGACGCGCCTGATCGTGCGCGGCCGCGCCAATCTGCTCGAAGGCCTCGTCGATCTGGAAGACATCGATCGCCTGCGCCTGCTCTTCGACGATCTGGAGCGCAAGGAAAGCCTGATCGAGATTCTCGATCTCGCCGAAAGCGGGCCTGGCGTGCGCATCTTCATCGGTTCGGAAAACAAGCTGTTCTCGCTCTCCGGCTCATCGCTCATCGTCGCGCCTTATCGCGACGGCGAGGACCGGATCGTTGGTGCGGTCGGGGTCATCGGCCCGACCCGGCTCAACTATTCCCGCATTGTTCCGATGGTCGATTACACCGCCCAGCTGATGGCGCGCCTGTCGCGCACCGGACGTTAGGCCGAATTGGCCGGCGACCCTTGATTTTTTCACCCCAAACCCTGATATCGGGCACGAAATCGAACCCCGTGTTCGAAAACGCAGAATCATTCGGAGAACGTCATGACCGAAGAAACCAACAAGAACGGACCTGACGCGGACGCCGCAGAGGCTTACGCTACCGAAGCTCAGGAAGACCAGGCGCAAGCCGAAGCGGCAACTGAAGGCGAGGGCGATGCCCTCGATGCGCTGAGGGCTGAGAATGCGGACCTGCGCGATCGCTTCCTGCGTCTCGCAGCCGATATGGACAATCTCCGCCGTCGCACCGATCGCGAGATCAAGGACGCCAAGTCCTATGCTGTCACCGGCTTTGCCCGCGACATGCTGTCGGTCTCCGACAACCTGCGCCGCGCGATCGAGACCCTGCCGGAAGAAGCCCGCACCGGTGCAGATGCCGCGGTTACCGCACTCATCGAGGGCGTCGAAATGACCGAGCGCGGCATGCTGTCGACGCTGGAGCGTCACGGCATACGCAAGATCGAGCCTGTTGGACAGAAGTTCGACCCGAATTTCCATCAGGCCATGTTCGAAGTCCCGAATCCCGACGTTGCCAACAACACCGTCGTTCAGGTCGTTCAGGCCGGCTATGCGATCGGCGAGCGCGTCCTGCGCCCCGCCATGGTCGGTGTCGCCAAGGGTGGCCCGAAGGCCGAAGCCGAGGATGCGGCCAAGGCCTGATCCAACCGATACATCATCAACGAAAAAAGCGCCCCGAGAGGCGCTTTTTTTGTGCCTGCCATCAGTCCTTGCCGCGCTTAAGCCGCGTTTGAGGCCTGCTCTTCATTGAGGAAGGTGTAGATCGCGGATGCGGACTCGGTCGCGCGCAGCTTGGCGACGAGATCCTGGTCGCGCAGCACACGCGCAATCCGCGACAGCGCCTTCAGGTGATCGGCGCCAGCGCCTTCGGGCGCGAGCAGCAGGAAGACGAGATCGACCGGCTGGTCGTCCAGGGCTTCGAAGTCGACAGGGGTTTCAAGGCGCGCAAAGACGCCGGTGATCTGCGTGACCTTGTTGAGCTTGCCATGTGGAATGGCGATGCCATTACCGACGCCGGTGGAACCCAGCCGCTCCCGCTGCAGGATGACGTCAAAAATTTCGCGCTCGGGGATATTGGTCAGCTTGGAGGCCTTGGCCGCAAGTTCCTGAAGCAGCTGCTTCTTCGAATTCACCCTGAGTGTCGGTACGACAGCATCCTGATGCAGCAAATCTGCCAAGGCCATATCAATTTCCTTCATGCGTCTGAGCCGGTGGTGGGCGAACGCGTCAGCGCTCGCCCACGCCAGTCTCATCAGCCTTTGATGTTGGCGGAATCGATCCACCCGATATTACCGTCATTGCGACGATAAACGATATTCAATTGTTCTTTTCCCGGGCTTCTGAACAGGAGCACCGGATCGTCCGTCATGTCGAGGGCCATAACTGCCGAAGCAACCGTCATGGTCCGAAGTTTCTTCGTGCTCTCGGCAACGATCGTCGGTGCATAGTCTTCCGGCAGCTCCTCGTGATCCTCGTCGACCGAGTCCATCACCGTATAGGCCACCTCGATCGACGCGTTCGACGCTTCGCCCGCGTGATGATCCTTCAGTCTGCGCTTGTAGCGGCGCAGGCGCTTCTCGACGCGCTCAAAGGCGGTGTCGAAGGCCACTTGCGGATCATTGGCCTCGCCTGCGGCATGCAGGTTTGCGCCGGTATCGAGATGCACCAGGCAATCGGCCGAATATCGCGACTGCGACTTCGCAACGACCACTTGCCCGGAATACCCTCCGTCGAAGTACTTGGTAACCGCATCCTGGATCCGGTCTTCGATCCGCTGGCGGAACGTTTCACCGATTTCCATCTGCTTGCCGGATACACGCACACTCATGGAGTTTCCCTTCTTATGATTGGTTACATGCCCATTTTAACGCCAAGCGACGCCCGCGTCCAAGCTTTTAGAGAGGGGCGGGCAGTCTGTACCTTCGTTTGTCGGGCATGATCCGGCCAGTTGTCTCCGGGGCCAACAGTGTGCGCTGTCGATTGCGGCGCGCTTCTAGCCGCCATCCTGCCAAAAGTCAATGACCGGTTAATTTCCAGGTTTTTCGGGGTATATCAGTGGGCCGGAATTTTCGCCATGGCTCGCTTTTCCCGCCGCCGCTGAACCGAGGAGGGGATATTCATCGACTCGCGGTATTTTGCCACGGTCCGGCGTGCGAGCTCGACGCCCGCGGCTTTCAGGGTGTCGACGATATCGTCATCCGACAGGACAGCTTCGGGGCTTTCCTTCTCGATCAGCGCTTTGATCCGGTGACGAACTGCCTCAGCCGAGTGGCTGTCGCCACCTTCGGCAGACGCGATCGATACCGTGAAGAAGTATTTGAGCTCGAACAGCCCGCGTGGCGTCATCATGTATTTGTTGGTGGTGACACGGCTGACGGTGGATTCGTGCATCTTGATGGCGTCGGCCACGGTCTTCAGGTTGAGCGGCCGCAGATGGTCGACGCCATGGTCGAGGAACGCCGATTGCTGGCGCACGATTTCTGCCGCCACCTTGCTGATCGTCCGCGCCCTCTGGTCGAGGCTTCGGGTCAGCCAGTTGGCGTTCTGCATGCATTCCGACATGAAGGCCTGGTCTGGGCTGTCCTTCGCCCCGCCCTGGCGACCTACGGCCACCATATAGCTGTGATTGACCAGCACCCGGGGCAGGGCGTCCGGATTGAGCTCCACCTGCCAGCCGCCATTATTGTCGGACCGCACGACGACGTCGGGTGTCACCGATTCCGAAACATTGTGCTCGAAGCTGCCGCCGGGCTTCGGATTGAGCTTGCGGATCTCCGACAGCATGTCGAGCAGATCCTCCTCGTCGACACCGCATAGGCGCTTCAAGGTCGCAAAATCACGCTTCGCCAGAAGTTCGAGATTCTGCACGAGAGCAGCCATGGCCGGATCATAGCGGTCGCGCTGGCGGAGCTGGATCGCCAGGCACTCGCTGAGCGAACGTGCAAAGACGCCTGATGGTTCAAGTGTCTGCAGCGTTTGCAGCACGGTCTCGATCTGGTCGCGGGCACGTCCCAGCCGGCCCGAAAGCTCGTCGAGATCGAGCCGCAGATAGCCGCACTCGTCGAGATGGTCGACCATGACGGCCGCGATCAGTTGATCGGAAGGCGAGGGTAGGGCAAACGGGATCTGTTGGTTCAGGTGATCGCGCAGGCTGATTTGTCCGGCAACGAAATCATCGAGATCGAAGCCTTCTCCCGTCTCGCCGGAATTTCCGGGCATGGATTTCCACTGCCCGAGCAGTTCCGGCGCATCGGGCCGCGTTCTGGAGCCTTCGTCGGTGAAGTCCGTGTCGAAATTCGTGTCGAGCCGGTCGTTGAGGCGCTCGCTGCCGCTGCCTTCATACCAGTCGCTGTCGAGCGAAGGGCTGGCGACGGTCTCGTCGGTGGATTGCCCGCTGTTAGACGAAGCACCGCCATGCGTCTCAGCGGCGTCTCCGGTTTCGCCGCCCAAATCGCCATCATCTGCATTCAATTCAAGCAGCGGATTGCGCTCCACTTCCTGCGCAATGAAATGCATGAGTTCGATATGAGTCATCTGCAGCAGCTGGATGGATTGCATCAACTGCGGTGTCATCACCAGCGATTGGCTCTGTTTCAGGAACAGATTCGCGGATAAGGCCATGGCGGACGCTCAACTCCCCTGCATTCGCCCGAAAAACCACAGGTTCTGACGGATGAATTCCACTTGGCCCAAAAATTGCTTTTTATTTTGGTTTGGTCAAGTCGCAGGAGGCTGGCGGCAGACTTTTATTGTCTCTCTTAGAGACTGAACTTGTCACCCAGATACAGGCGCCGGACATCGGCATTGTTGACGATGTCGTTCGCCCGGCCATGGGTAAGCACTTCACCGGCGTGAATGATGTATGCCCGGTCAATGAGCCCCAGCGTCTCGCGTACGTTGTGGTCCGTAATCAGGACTCCGATCCCGCGCGCCGTCAAGTGGCGCACCAGATTCTGGATGTCCGAGACCGAGATCGGGTCGACGCCTGCAAAGGGCTCATCGAGCAGCATGAAGGTCGGGTCGGTCGCGAGCGCACGCGCGATTTCCAGGCGTCGGCGCTCGCCGCCGGACAGCGCGACGGACGGCGATTTGCGCAGCTTCTCGATGTGGAATTCATGCAGCAGTTCGTCGAGCTTTGCCTCACGCTGCTTCTTGTCCGACACATGCACCTCAAGCACGGCGCGGATATTGTCCTCCACGCTCAAGCCGCGAAAGATCGAGGCCTCCTGCGGAAGGTAACCCACGCCCAGCCGGGAGCGGCGATACATCGGCATGGAGGTGACGTCGTTGCCGTTGATCGAGATCGTCCCGGCATCAACAGGCACCAGGCCGGTGATCATGTAGAAACAGGTGGTTTTGCCCGCACCGTTCGGGCCGAGCAGGCCGACGGCCTCGCCGCGGCGCACGACCAGCGATGCGCCATTGACGACGCGGCGCGAATTGTAGGACTTGGTCAAGCCGTGCGCGATCAGCGTGCCTTCATAGCGCGCCTTGTCGCCCGGCAGGCCTGCCGCGGCGGTCGCCTGGACGGCCGGCTTCGACCTCGAAAAAAAAGGAATTTGCACGTTCAAGCCGATCCGTCACTTCTTCTGAGATTTGGGGTCGAGCTGGATCTGCACCCGGCGCCCACAGCTGTCGAGCTTGGCCTGGCCGCTTTCCATCTGGACCGTCAGTTTGCAGCCCACGAAAACGTTTTGCCCTTCCGACAGCACGACCTTTTCGCCCTCAAGAACGAAAACCTGCTTTGACATGTCGAAGTAGCCCTTGTCGGCGGTCGCCTGCTGCGTTTCCGACTGCAGGAACACCTTGTCCATCACGTCGATCTTCTCGATGTCGGCATTGCCCTGTGTCACCGTCGAGCCCTCGCCACGGTAGAAGACCGTCATGGAGCCAGCCTGCAGCGTCGTGGTGCCCTGCACGACCTTTACGTTGCCGGTGAAGAAGGCCTTCTTTTCCTGCTCGCGAATTTCCAGCGCATCGCTTTCGATCTGGATCGGCTGGTCGTTCGACAGTTTCATGCCGGCCATCTGGCTGTTCGTCGTCTGTGCCATCGCCGTCGAGGCGGAAAAGGTGGCACAGCCGGTCGCGATGAGGAGGCCAGCGATCATGAGCGAGGATAGGCGGCGATGTTTCATGGCTGGATCGTTTCCATTGACCGATTGCTGCGCAGGGAGGACGGCTCGATGTTCAGCCTGACATTCCCCGAAAATATCATTGTTCGACCCTTATCCTTCATATTGAGGGAGTTCGCAACAATCGAGGCGCCCTTGGTTTGAATGGCGATGGGGTCTTTGGTTTCCATCGTGCCGCCGGCAATGTCGAGGCGTGCGGAATTGAACTGGGCGTCGATCCCGCTCGACAGGTTCAGGGTGAACGGCTTGTCGAGGTTGAGCAGATTGGCGGTCCTGTCGAACAGGCCACCTTGGGCAACAATCCGCGCCACAACCTTGTCACTGACCGGCACGGCTGCGGTGATCGTCTCGAGGTTGATCAGGTTGGGATTCTTGATGTCCTGGAGGGCGCGTTCGGCTCGCATTGAGTAGTTGACCCCCTCGGAATTGCGGCCCGAGATCGCCGGCTTTTCCATGACGATCTTGCCGTTCTCGATCTTGGCCGATTCGATGTTCAACTCCTCCGGCATCATGCTGCGCACGGCTGAAACGCCGATGAAGATCAGCGAGATGATCAGCGCCGCCATGGGCAGAAGGACACGCAGTCGCCGCACGCGCGCCGAATGGCCCACCGCGCGACGATAGGCTGCCGCGTCTGAGGCGGCTCCGTTCGCCTGCCTGATATCGGAGGGTGTTTGCAGCATTCGTCGCAATCCGTTCTGATGGCGGGTGGTCAATTATGCTGATCGACCCGCAGTTTTGTCGTTTCGCATGTCTCTCGGCGCTTGCCAATACGGCCCATATGGATTGTCGGCGGCAAGGTGCAAGAGCAGGCCGAGATTGACACTTCTTGCCGTCCTCATGCGGAGAAAGTGAGACCCATCCCCTTCCAAATGATTGTGACATCGGTCATTGGCTTCGCAAGGTGCGCGCGTTATGGTTAAGTTGTTCCTTGACTGGGCTTTTTCGCTTTGGCAACGTTGGCGCCGCTCAAGTCACAACAGAAAATGCAGGGGGTCGGCGTGATCAAGTCGGAATTGGTGCAGATTGTCGCGGCCCGTAATCCGCATCTCTATCACCGGGACGTCGAAAATATCGTCAACGCCGTGCTCGATGAAATCACTGATGCACTCGCTGCTGGCAATCGCGTGGAATTGCGTGGCTTCGGAGCTTTTTCCGTCAAGAACCGCCCTTCGCGCTCCGGCCGCAATCCGCGCACCGGCGAAACCGTATTCGTCGAGGAAAAGTGGGTTCCCTTTTTCAAGACAGGCAAGGAATTGCGCGAACGCCTCAACCCCGGCATGGGTGACGAGGACGACGAATAGAATCGCGCCGCATTGAAAATCTAGCGCCTGGCCTTACCTTGGGGCTGATGACATGCCGCCTGACACCGAAGGCGGAACTGCAGGGAGTTGCAAGATGGTCCGGAAAATCGTGAGCCTCGTGGTCATGCTGCCGCTGGCGATCCTCCTGATCGTACTCGCCGTCGCAAACCGCCACGCCGTCAGCCTTGCGCTCAATCCCTTCGATCCGGCCGACCAGGCGCTTTCCGTGTCCGCCCCGCTCTTCGTCCTGCTGATCCTTGCCGTCATGCTGGGCGTGCTGCTCGGCGCCGTCGTCACCTGGTTCTCGCAGGGCAAGCACCGCAAGAAGGCCCGCAGCCAGTCGCGCGCAGCACAGCAGTGGCAGGCCGAGGCGGATCGCCAGAAGAGCCGCGCCGAACAGATCGCCGGCGCAACCCTGACCCCGGTCGCCCCGCAGCTCGCCGCAAAGTAGACTTTCGGCAAATTTTCTTTCCGCGCCCTGTCCGGGATGCTAAGGGCTGGCCAAGACAAGCACCGAGCTACGGATCATTGACGTGAAGAACAAGGAACGTCGCCCCGGCGCCAAGCCATTCCCGGGAGCGAAGCCAAAAGCCAATGGCGATGCCGGGCGCCCGCGCCCGCCAAAGGCCGGAGACTTCGCCGGCAAGCACGCCAAGCCGTCGGCCGGCCCCGCAGCCGCGCATGCTGCCGGCAAACCCGAGCGCAGCAGTTCGCGGCCCATGCGCAGGGCTACCGCGGAAGAAGGCAAGGTCGCAAGCTCAGCCGAAACAGCATCGGAACCGGCTCGCGCGCTCACCATCCGCACGGGAGACCGCCCCGCAGAACGCGTGCCGCTAATCCTCGAATCCTCCGGCGCCGGTGATTTTCACCTGATCGACAGCGGCGACGGGGTGAAGCTTGAGCAATACGGCCCCTATCGCATCGTGCGCCCCGAAGCCCAGGCACTCTGGCCCAAGGCGCTGCCTTCCCATGTCTGGGACAAGGCCGACGCGGTCTTCACCGGTGATACCGACGAAGACGGCATGGGCCGCTGGCGCTTCCAGCGCGAAGCGCTTGGCGAAACATGGCCGCTGTCCCTGCTCGGCGTGGATTTCCACGGCCGCTTCACCGCATTCCGTCATGTCGGCGTCTTCCCTGAGCAGATCGCCCATTGGAGCTGGATGAAGCAGAAGATCGAGGCCGCCGACCGGCCGCTGAAGGTCCTGAACCTCTTCGGCTATACCGGCGTTGCCTCGCTGGTGGCTGCCGCTGCCGGCGCCGAAGTCACCCATGTCGATGCCTCGAAAAAGGCAATCGGCTGGGCCCGCGAAAACCAGTCACTGAGCCGGCTCGACAAGGCGCCGATCCGCTGGATCTGCGAGGATGCGATGAAGTTCATCCTGCGCGAGGAACGCCGCGGCCATCACTACGACATCATCCTCACCGACCCGCCGAAATTCGGCCGTGGCCCGAATGGTGAGGTCTGGCAGCTCTTTGATCACCTGCCGCTGATGCTCGATGTCTGCCGCGAACTGCTGGCACCCAAGGCCGTCGGCCTGGTGCTGACTGCCTATTCCATCCGCGCAAGCTTCTATTCGATCCACGAACTGATGCGCGAAACCTTGCGCGGCAAGGGCGGCCTGGTCGAGTCGGGCGAACTCGTCATCCGCGAGGCTGGCCTTGATGGCAAGACGCCGGGCCGTGCGCTCTCCACCTCTCTCTTCAGCCGCTGGGTGCCGAAATGACCGACGACTATCGAAACGAAGGGCCGCGCCGCGTCGGTCAGGTCAAGGAAGTCACCAGCCTCGCCAATCCCATAATCAAGGACATCAAGGCGCTCTCGCAGAAGAAGAGCCGTGACGAAAGCCGCACCTTCCTCGCCGAAGGCCTGAAGCTCGTCATTGACGCGCTCGATCGCGGCTGGACCATCCGCACCCTCGTCTATGCCAAGGCCGGCAAGGGCAAGCCGCTGGTCGAAAAGGTCGCCGCCCGCACGGTCGCCGCAGGCGGCCTGGTGCTGGAGGTCAGCGAAAAGGTCATGTCCTCGATCACCCGCCGCGACAACCCGCAAATGGTCGCCGCCGTCTTCGAACAGCGCTGGACGCCCCTCAAGGATATCAGGCCGCAGGACTCCGAAACCTGGATCGCTCTCGACCGCGTCCGCGATCCCGGCAATCTTGGCACGATCATCCGCACGGCCGATGCTGCCGGTGCCTCAGGCGTCATCCTCGTCGGCGATTGCACCGATCCCTTCTCGATGGAAACCGTGCGCGCAACCATGGGCTCGATGTTCGCCCTGCCACTGGTCAAGACCACGCCCGCCGATTTCCTCAAATGGAAGAAGACGGTTGATGCCCGCCTTGTCGCCACCCATCTCGCCGGCGCCGTCGACTACCGCACAATCGATTACCGCTCCAAGCCCGTGATCCTGATGATGGGCAACGAACAATCCGGCCTACCGGATGAGCTGGCTCAGGCCGCAGACAAGCTCGCTCGTATCCCCCAGGTTGGCATGGCCGACAGCTTGAACCTCGCAGTCGCCACCGGCGTCATGCTGTTCGAAGTCCGCCGCCATCTGCTCGCGCTCGACGGAGGCAAGTGACCGATGCTGTCAGCCTTCAATCGGCCGCTGCCGGTCGTCCTCTTCATCATCGCTGCCCTCCTGCTCGACCAGGCGATCAAATATGCGGTCGAGATCTATCTCCCCATGCATGAACTGATCCCGGTTTTGCCCTTTTGGGCGCTCTACCGCACCCACAATCTCGGCGTCGCCTTCTCCATGCTGTCGCATCTCGACGCTTGGTTCATCGTGGCGCTGCGCCTTGTCATCGTCGCCTTCGTGCTCTGGCTCTGGCGCAAGACCGGCCCGCAGCAGGACTGGGCGCATCTCGGCTTTGCCATGATTATCGCCGGCGCGCTGGGCAATCTGATCGACCGTTTCACCTATGGTTACGTGGTCGATTACATCCTGTTTTACACCGACACCTGGTCCTTCGCCGTCTTTAACCTGGCCGACAGTTTCATCACGCTCGGTGCCATCTGCATCGTCATCGACGAGATCATCCAGCACCGGAAACAGAAGCCCGACGCCGAGTGACGTGCATGCGGAATTTTGTCACTTTCCTGTTGCAGTAAAGTGTTTAAACGCCCGTGACTTGAACGCTGGACAAAGCTGATGAGCGTGGACCTGATAGACCGTGGAATGATGTTGGATGTCGCCTCCGTGGCGCCGCCGCTGGCCGTATCCGGCACGCGCGACCTGCTCGGTCGCATCGGCAATCTCGAAACCCGCATCGCGCGCACCGAGCGCGAGATCGATGCCGCCCAGGCCGTGCGCTACCGCGTCTTCGTCGAAGAAATGAAGGCCCAGGTTTCCGTCGAGGATGCCCGCCGCGGCCGCGAGGTCGACAGCTGGGATAGCCTCTGCGACCATCTCCTGGTACTCGACCGCTCGATCGATGGCGATAGTGAAGACCAGATCGTCGGCACCTATCGGCTGCTGCGCCACGAAGTGGCCATGGCCCATGGCGGCTTTTATTCCGGCTCCGAATTCGGCGTGAACGCGCTCGTCGCCCGCCACCCGGGCAAGCGTTTCATGGAACTCGGCCGCTCCTGCGTGCTGCCGCAATACCGCACCAAGCGCACGGTCGAACTGCTCTGGCAGGGCTGCTGGGCCTATGCATTGCACCATCGCATTGATGCCATGTTCGGCTGCGGCTCCTTCCCCGGCATCCAGCCGGAGGAGCACGCGCTCGCTCTGTCCTTCCTTCACCACAATGCAGTCGCCAAGGGTGAATGGGCGGTCGACGCATTGCCCCATCTCTACCGCGAGATGGATCTGATGCCGTCGGAAGCCGTCAACGCCCGCCGCGCGCTGTTCTCCATGCCGCCGCTGATCAAGGGTTATCTGCGCCTCGGCGCCATGGTCGGCAATGGCGCGGTCGTCGACCAGGCCTTCAACACCACGGATGTCCTGATCATTCTGCCGATCTCCAGCATCTCCGGCCGCTACGTCAACTATTACGGCGCGGACGCCGGCCGCTTCGCCAGCGCCAGCTGATCCTCTTCTCCCCATCTGAGAGAAGGTGGCGCGCAGCGTCGGATGAGGGGGCGGCGAAGCCGAGCCGCGCCGTCCTCAGATTGCGCCGATCATCGCGAAACGGCGCACCGGCGTGAAAACTCTTGGCTGACGCCCTGGTCAGAGCGAGCGCCCACCTCCACCTTGCCCACCCGCATCGGAATCTCTGCCACAACAGGCAGGTCCGCCAGCTCCCGCGCACTCATCGTCATGAGTGCCGGATGTCCCAACGGATCATGCCGCCAGTCCTGCTCGGTGCTGCTGCCCGCGCCGCGCATTCTCCTCCAGAAAAGCTTGAACATTGCAGTTCCTCCATGCGCCGCATGTCCGGCGCGATCTGTTCCGTGATGCTTGTTTTTCGGCTTTCAGAATACGGAATTCAATTGAGTTTTGCCCCGACCGATTATAGCTTTCCTATATGAAGAACCTCAACCAGGTGCATCTGAACGGCCTGCGTGCCGTGGAAGCCGTCGCCCGTCTCGGCTCGCTCCAGGCGGCAGCAGACGAATTCGGCGTCTCGGTGGGCGCCGTCAGCCAGCAGGTCATCAAGACCGAACAACAGCTGGGCCGCACGCTGTTCGAGCGCACCAGCCGCGGCATGGTCCCGGTCGAGATGGCAGGTGGGGTTTTGGGCCGCCTGCAGGATGGTTTCCGGCTGCTATCCGGCGCCGTGGCTTTAGCGCAGAAAACCGACGACAGCCTGCTGACCATCTCCGTTGCCCCTGTTTTCGCCGCCCGCTGGCTCGTTCACCGCATCGCCGCCTTCTCAGCGCTCTATCCGCATATCGGCCTCCGGATCGACGCGAATGATCGGCTGACAGACGCCAGTCAGACGGATGTCGATCTCAGGATCCGCGTCGGGCGCGGTCACTGGCCCGGCTTCAAGGCCGAATTAATCCTGGAGCAGCGCGTGGCACCCGTCTGCACCCCGGCCATGGCGGAGCGATTGAAGCAGCCGGCCGACATCCTCGCTCTGCCGAAAATCATCGACAGTCGCGCCATGTTCACTTGGGATGTCTGGCTCTCGGCAGTCGGCTTGGCCGGTGCCGAGATCAGGGCCCGTCATGCCTTCAGCGAGGCGTCACTCTGCCTCGATGCGGCGATCGCAGGCCAAGGGGTGATGCTCGCCTGGCAGACGCTCGCCTCGCATCAGTTGCAACACGGCCAGCTGGTCGCGCCCTTCGGCCCGGCGGTCAAGACTGGCTTCGGCCACTACTTCGTTACATCGGAGAATGCGAAGCGTTCCGACAAGGTGGAAAAATTCAAGCACTGGCTGCGGCAAGAGATCGAAGACGACATGGAGCGGCTCGCAAAAGCCGCTCCGGTGTTCGATCAGACCGCTGCGTTGTAGGCCGCAATCGCCGCCATATTGACGATGTCACTGTCCTTGGCGCCCATCTGCGCGATCTGCACCGACTTTTCGAGCCCGATCAACAGCGGCCCCATCACGGTCAGCCCGCCCAGTTCCTGCAGCATCTTGGTCGAGATCGCTGCCGAATGGATCGCCGGCATGACCAGGACGTTGGCCGTGCCCGAGAGGCGGCAGAACGGATACTGCTCCATTCGGTGCTGATTGAGTGCGATGTCGGCGCCCATCTCCCCGTCATATTCGAAGGAAACCCCACGCCGGTCTAGGATCTTTACGGCTTCGCGCACCCGCTCCGAACGTTCCCCGGTCGGATGGCCGAAGGTGGAATAGGCCAGCAGCGCCACGCGCGGCTCCAGCCCCAGCCGATGTGCAACGCCGGCTGCCTCTTCGGCGATATCTGCCAATTCTTCGGCCGTCGGCATGTCATGCACGGCGGTATCCGCGACCACGATCGTCCGCCCACGGGCGAGCGCCAGCGATACCCCGATCACGCGATGGCCCGGGGCGGTGTCGATGCAGCGACGCACGTCTTCGAGAGCCGTCGAGTAATTGCGCGTCGTGCCGGTCACCATTGCGTCCGCGTCCCCTAAGGCCACCATGCAGGCGGCGAAATGGTTGCGGTCAGTGTTGATCAGCCGCTGTGCATCGCGGTGCAGGTAGCCTTTCCGCTGCAGGCGGGCGTAGAGATATTCGGTATAGGCCTCGACACGGGTTGAAAGCCGTGCATTGACCACCTCTATTCCCGGACGATCGAGATCGATCCCCGCCCGCTCGGCGGTTGCCTTCAGCGGCTCATCGCGCCCGAGCAGGATCGCGGTGCCGAGCCCCTGGTTGGCGAAGGCAATCGCCGCGCGCATCACCTGCTCCTCTTCGCCCTCGGCAAAGACGACGCGCTTGGGGTGGCTGCGCACATGCTCGTAGATCCGCTGCGTCGCTGCTGCAATCGGGTCGCGCCGGGCTGAAAGCTCATGCGCATAGGCGCCGAGATCCTCGATCGCCTTGCGCGCCACGCCGCTTTCCATCGCAGCCTTGGCCACGGCGACCGGAATGGCCGAGATCAGACGCGGATCGAAGGGCACGGGAATGATGTATTGCGGTCCGAAACGCGGCCGCTCGCCCTGATAGGCGGCCGCCACATCGTCAGGCACATCCTCGCGTGCCAGGCTTGCCAGTGCCCGGACGGCGGCGATCTTCATCGCATCATTGATCTGGCTCGCCCGCACATCGAGCGCACCGCGGAAGATGTAGGGGAAGCCAAGCACGTTGTTGACTTGGTTCGGATAGTCCGAACGCCCGGTCGCCATGATCGCATCATCGCGGATTTCGGCGACCTCTTCCGGCGTGATTTCCGGGTCCGGATTGGCCATGGCAAAGATGATCGGATTGTCAGCCATCGAGGCGACCATCTCGGAAGACAGCGCCCCCTTCTGCGACAGCCCGAACACCACGTCGGCGCCCACCATGGCTTCCTTCAGCGTCCGCCGGTCGGTCTTCACCGCATGCGCCGACTTCCACTGGTTCATGCCCTCGGTGCGGCCTTGATAGATCACGCCCTTGGTGTCGCAGAGAATGATGTTCTCGCCGTTGAAGCCCATCGCCTTGATCAGCTCGATGCAGGCGATGGCAGCCGCCCCGGCGCCGTTGCACACAAGCTTGGTCGTCTTGAAGTCTCGCCCCGTCAGCTCCAGCGCATTGATCAACCCGGCAGCCGCGATGATCGCCGTGCCATGCTGGTCGTCGTGAAATACCGGAATGTCCATCAGCTCGCGCAATCGGCTCTCGATGATGAAGCAGTCCGGCGCCTTGATGTCTTCCAGATTGATGCCGCCGAAGGAGGGGCCGAGATAACGCACGCAGTTGATGAACTCGTCGACATTTTCGGTGTCGACCTCAAGATCGATCGAATCGACATCGGCGAAGCGCTTGAACAGGACCGACTTGCCTTCCATGACCGGCTTCGAGGCCAGCGCCCCGAGATTGCCCAGGCCCAGGATCGCAGTGCCGTTCGAGATGACCGCAACCATGTTGCCGCGCGTCGTGTAGTCGTAAGCCGTAGCCGGATCGGCAGCGATCGCCTTCACCGGAACGGCGACGCCGGGGGAGTAGGCGAGCGACAAGTCGCGCTGGGTGGCCATGGGCTTGGTCGGGGTGATTTCCAACTTGCCCGGCCGGCCCTGGGAGTGAAAGTCCAGCGCTTCCTGCTCCGTCACCGAGACTTTCGTCCGGCCGGTGGTCTTCTCATTTGCCATGCTTCCCCTCACCATGTTGTGGGCAGCGGGCCTTGTATGGCCCATCCTGGTTGTTTTTCCTCGCCTTAAGTCGTTAGTGTTGCACGACTTCCTTTTCAAGAAAACATTGAGCCCGTGACGCTATACCAAGCCACCCCGAGTGATGTCCTGAATGTCGCCGCGCTGACCTCAGACGAGAGCCGCGCCACGGCCACTCCGATGATGGAGCAGTATATCGAGATCAAGGCCGCCAACCCCGGCAGCCTGCTGTTCTATCGCATGGGCGATTTCTACGAGCTCTTCTTCGAGGACGCGGTCGACGCATCCCGCGCGCTGGGCATCACCCTGACGAAGCGCGGCCAGCATCTCGGCCAGGATATCCCCATGTGCGGCGTGCCGGTGCATGCGGCCGATGATTACCTGCAGAAGCTGATCTCGCTCGGCTTCCGCGTTGCCGTCTGCGAGCAGATCGAGGATCCCTCAGAAGCCAAGAAGCGCGGCTCGAAATCCGTGGTGAAGCGTGATGTCGTGCGCCTGGTCACGCCGGGCACGATCACCGAGGACAAGCTCCTCTCGCCCTTCGAATCGAATTATCTGATGGCGCTCGCCCGCATCCGCGGCGGCTCCGCCCCGCAGCTGGCGCTCGCCTGGATCGACATCTCCACCGGCATCTTCCGCCTCGCCGAAACCACCGAAGCGCGCCTTCTTGCCGATATCCTGCGCATCGAGCCGCGCGAACTGATCGTGCCGGATACGCTCTTCCACGACGAAGAGCTGAAGCCCGCCTTCGACGTGCTCGGCCGCGTCGTCGTGCCGCAGCCGGGTATCCTCTTCGACAGCGCCAGCGCCGAAGGCCGCATCGCGCGCTATTTCGGTGTCGGAACACTGGATGGTTTCGGCGCCTTCTCGCGCGCCGAAATCGCAGCGGCTGCCGCCGCCGTCGCCTATGTCGAAAAGACCCAGATCTCCGAGCGCCCGCCGCTCGGTCTGCCCGAACGCCAGAATGCCGCCTCTACCCTCTTCATCGACCCCGCCACCCGCGCCAATCTCGAACTGGTGAAGACGCTCTCGGGTGATCGCAACGGCTCGCTCCTGAAGGCGATCGACCGCACCGTCACCGGCGGCGGCGCCCGCCTGCTGGCCGAACGTCTGATGTCGCCGCTGACCGATCCGGAAGTGATTTCCGATCGCCAGGATTCAATCGCCCATCTCCTGGCCGACAGCCTGCTCGTCGACCGCCTGCGCGATGCCCTGAAGGGCGTGCCCGACATGCCCCGCGCACTGTCGCGCCTCGCGCTCGATCGCGGCGGCCCACGCGACCTCGGCGCCATCGTCGCCGGTCTCGCCGCCTCCGCAGAGGTTGGCCGCCTGCTCGATCCGTCCAACCTGCCGACAGAACTGTCCGAGGCTCTTGCCGATCTCGCAGCGCTCCCCGCCGATCTCGCTCCGAGCCTGGCGGCGATGCTGTCAGACGAACTGCCGCTCCTGAAGCGCGACGGCGGCTTCCTGCGCGATGGCGCGATATCGGAACTCGACGAACTCCGGGCTTTGCGCGACCAGTCGCGCCGCGTCATCGCCGGCCTGCAGCTGCAATATGCCGAGGAAACCGGCATCAAGTCGCTGAAGATCAAGCACAACAATGTGCTCGGCTATTTCATCGAGGTCACCGCCGGCAATGCCGGTCCGATGACCGAGGGCGACGAGGCCAAGGCCCGCTTCATCCATCGCCAGACCATGGCGAATGCGATGCGCTTCACCACGACGGAACTCGCCGATCTCGAAAGCCGCATCGCCAATGCCGCCGGCCAAGCGCTGTCGCTGGAGCTCGCAGCCTTCGATCAGATGGTGAGCCAAGTGGTTGCTGCTGCAGAACCCATCAAGGCTGCCGCCCGGGCGCTGGCCGTCATCGATGTCGCATCAGGCCTTGCGGCCTTGGCCGAAGAGCAGGGCTATTGCCGCCCGCTGGTCGACGATTCCAGAATGTTTTCGATCACTGCCGGCCGCCACCCGGTGGTCGAGCAGGCGCTGCGCCGCCAGGCTGCCAGCCCCTTTATCGCCAATGACTGCGATCTCTCGCCCAATGATACCAAAGGCCCCGGCGCCATCTGGCTGCTGACCGGCCCCAACATGGGCGGTAAATCGACCTTCCTGCGCCAGAACGCACTGATCGCCATCCTGGCCCAGATGGGCTCCTTCGTGCCTGCCGGTGCCGCCCATATCGGCATCGTCGATCGGCTTTTCTCCCGCGTCGGCGCCTCCGACGATCTGGCGCGTGGCCGCTCCACCTTTATGGTCGAGATGGTCGAGACTGCGGCCATCCTCAACCAGGCAACCGATCGCTCGCTGGTCATCCTTGATGAAATAGGCCGTGGCACCGCCACCTTCGACGGCCTCTCCATCGCCTGGGCCGCTGTCGAGCACCTGCACGAGGCAAACCGCTGCCGCTCGCTCTTCGCCACTCATTTCCACGAGCTGACGGCGCTGTCGGAAAAGCTCGCCCGCATGTCCAACGTCACGATGCGCGTCAAGGAATGGGACGGCGACGTCATCTTCCTGCATGAGGTCGGCCCAGGCTCTGCCGATCGTTCCTACGGCATTCAGGTTGCCCGTCTCGCAGGTCTCCCGGCAGCCGTCGTCGCCCGCGCTCGCGAGGTGCTGACAAGGCTTGAAGACAGCGACCGCAAGAACCCCGCCGCCCAGCTGATCGATGACCTGCCGCTTTTCCAGGTGGCGGTGCGGCGCGAGGAGATCGCCAAGGTGGGACCCTCAAAGGTCGAGGAAGCGCTGCGCTCACTCGATCTTGACGACCTCACGCCTCGCCAGGCGCTCGATGCGCTCTATGATCTCAAGAAACAACTTGGCAAGCCTTGACCGGTAGAGTGCCTGTCAATCGCGCCCGAAAAGGGCTATAGCGCCACCAATCCCGGCTGTTTCCCGGGTCCAAGAGATGATGCCGCCCCCATGGCCAAAGCAGACCTCGCCTTCGACGATCTCCTTGATATCCGTGCACTCAGCTCGTCCTGCAAGACCATCGCAGAGGCCGGCTGCGGCAATATGCTGGAGACCCGCTCGAAGCTTCTTCCCATCCTGAAGAAAGCCTCGGCCGACGCCCGCGAAGTCGCACGCCTCAAGCTCTTCGAGGATGGCAGCGGCATGAACTGCGCCAATCGCATTTCCTGGATCCAGGACCAGCTGATTTCGGTCATCTTTGATTTCGCCCGCATCCATGTCTATCCGAAGGACACCGACGGTCTCGCGGTCGCCGCCGTCGGGGGTTACGGTCGAGGCACGCTTGCACCTGGCTCCGATATCGACCTGCTCTTCCTGCTGCCGGTGAAGGCCGGACCTGCCATGCACAAGGCGGTCGAATTCGTGCTCTATCTCCTCTGGGATGTCGGCTTCAAGGTCGGCCACGCCACCCGCACGGTCGAGGAATGCATCCGCCTGTCGAAGTCGGACATGACCATCCGCACGGCTATCCTTGAAACGCGCCACATCTGCGGCGACGAGGCGCTTGTCACGGAGCTCCAGCACCGTTTCGACCAGGAAGTCACGACCGGGACCGCGCCTGAATTCATCGCTGCCAAGCTTGCCGAACGCGACGAGCGCCACCGCAAGGCCGGCGACAGCCGTTATCTCGTCGAGCCGAATGTCAAGGAAGGCAAGGGTGGCCTGCGCGATCTCCAGACCCTGTTCTGGATCGCCAAATACAATTACCATGTCCGCGACACCAGCGAACTCGTCCGCCTCGGCGTCCTCTCGCGTCAGGAATGGCGCCTGTTTCAGAAGGCCGATGATTTCCTCTGGGCGGTCCGTTGCCACATGCATTATCTCACCGGCAAGCCGGAAGAACGGCTCTACTTCGACATCCAGCCGGAGATCGCCAACAGCCTCGGTTACCAGCCGCGCCCGGGCCTTTCCGCCGTCGAACGTTTCATGAAGCACTATTTCCTGGTGGCCAAGGATGTCGGTGACCTCACCCGCATCTTCGCCGCCGCCCTTGAAGATCAGCAGGCCAAGGCCGCCCCCGGCTTCGGCGGCATGCTCGGCCGCTTCGCCAACCGGCCGCGCAAGATCGCCGGTGCCAGCGAATTCATCGACGACCGCGGCCGCATTGCGCTTGCCGATCCGGGCGTGTTCAAGAACGATCCGATGTCGATCATGCGCCTCTTCCATGTGGCGGATCTGAACGGGCTCGAATTCCATCCCGACGCGCTGAAGGCCGTCACCCGCTCGCTCTCGCTGATCGACAACGAGTTCCGCGAAAGCACGGAGGCGAACCGCCTCTTCCTGTCGATCCTCACCTCGCGCAAGGATCCGGGCTTCATCCTGCGCCGCATGAACGAGGCCGGCGTGCTTGGCCGCTTCATCCCGGAATTCGGCAAGATCGTCTCGATGATGCAGTTCAACATGTATCATCACTACACCGTCGACGAGCACCTGATCCGCACGCTGGAAGTCCTGTCCGAAATCGACAAGGGCAAGGCGGAGGAAATCCATCCCCTCGCCAACAAGATCATGCCGGAGATCGAGGACCGCCAGACGCTCTATGTCGCAGTCCTGCTGCACGACATCGCCAAGGGCCGCCAGGAGGATCATTCCGTCGCCGGCGCCAAGGTCGCGCGCAAGCTATGCCCGCGTCTCGGCCTTTCGCCCAAGCAGACCGAAATGGTCGCCTGGCTCATCGACCAGCATCTCCTGATGTCGATGGTCGCCCAGACCCGCGACCTGCACGACCGCAAGACGATCACCGACTTTGCCGAAAAGGTGCAGTCGCTCGACCGGCTGAAGATGCTGCTGGTGCTGACTGTCTGCGATATCCGCGCCGTCGGCCCCGGCGTGTGGAACGGCTGGAAGGGCCAGCTCCTGCGCACGCTCTACTATGAAACCGAGCTGCTGCTCTCAGGTGGCTTCTCCCAGGTCTCCCGCAAGGAGCGCGCCAAGCATGCCGCCGAGCAGCTGTCGAAGGCGCTCGAAGGTTGGAGCCAGAAGGACCAGCGCACCTATACCAAGCTGCACTACGAACCTTACCTCCTCTCGGTCGATCTGGAGGACCAGGTCCGGCACACCCGTTTTATCCGGCAGACCGACAAGGCCGGCCAGGCGCTGGCAACCATGGTGCGCACCCATTCTTTCCACGCCATTACCGAGATCACGGTCCTTTCGCCCGACCATCCACGCCTCTTGTCGATCATTGCCGGTGCCTGTGCCGCGGCCGGCGCCAACATCGCCGATGCGCAGATTTTCACGACCTCGGACGGCCGCGCCCTCGATACGATCCTGATCAACCGGGAATTCCCGATCGACGAGGATGAGATGCGCCGCGCCGCCACCATCGGCAAGATGATCGAGGACGTCCTGTCGGGCCGCAAGCGCCTGCCCGAAGTCATCGCCACACGCTCCAAGGGCCGGAAGAAGAACAAGACCTTTCCGGTCCAGCCGGATGTGCGCATCTCCAATGCGCTCTCCAACAAGTTCACTGTCATCGAGGTCGAATGCCTCGACCGCATCGGCCTCCTCGCCGAAATCACCGCGGTTTTGTCCGATCTCTCGCTTGACATCCACTCGGCCCGCATCACCACCTTCGGCGAAAAGGTCATCGACACTTTCTACGTCACCGATCTCGTCGGCCAGAAGGTGACCAACGAGAACCGCCAGGCCAATATCGCCAATCGCCTGAAGCCCGTGATGACCGAACAGCCCGATGAATTGAAGGACAACATGCCCTCTGGCATCATCGCCCAGCCGCACCGCGCAGCACCAGCGCCGAAAAAGGCACGGGCCTGAGGAATGAGCCTTGTCAAGAAATTCATGACCGTCGGTGGGGCGACACTCGGCAGCCGCATCTTCGGCTTCGCGCGTGAAACCCTGATGGCGGCGGCTTTGGGCACCGGCCCGGTCGCCGACGTCTTCTACGCTGCCTTCCGCTTCCCCAATCTCTTCCGCCGGCTCTTCGCCGAAGGCGCCTTCAACGCCGCCTTCGTGCCGCTCTTCGCCAAGGAGATCGAGGCGAATGGGCTGGATGGCGCCAAGCGCTTTTCCGAAGAGGTATTTGGCGTCCTCTTCTCGGTCCTGATGATCCTCACGATCGGTATGCAGCTTGCCATGCCTCTGATCGTTGAATGGATCATTGCCCCCGGCTTCGCCGACGACCCGGAGAAATTCGACCTGACGGTTCGCCTGGCGATCGTCATGTTCCCCTATCTGATGTGCATGTCGCTGACGGCCATGCTGAGTGGCATGCTGAATTCGCTGCACCACTTCTTCGCGGCCGCCATTGCCCCCGTCTTCCTCAACGTCCTGATGATCGGCGCGCTCGGCTGGGCGCTGTGGACCGGGGCTGACCCGGCCACTACCGCCTGGGCGCTCTCATGGTCGGTGCTCGGGGCCGGCCTGTTGCAGATGGCCGTCGTCTATCTCGGCGTGCGCCATGCCGGCATCCGGATCGGCTTCAAGCGCCCGCGCTTCACGCCCAATGTGAAGCGCCTGCTGGTGCTCGCCGTGCCCGCCGCCGTTACCGGCGGCATCACTCAGATCAACCAGCTGATCGGCCAGGCCATTGCCTCGACCAAGGAAGGCGCGATTTCGGCCCTGCAATATGCCGACCGCATCTACCAGCTGCCGCTCGGCGTGGTCGGCGTCGCCGTCGCCGTCGTCCTTCTGCCGGAGCTCGCCCGTGCGCTTAAGGGTGGCCACATGAAGGAGGCCGGCAATCTCCAGAACCGCGCGATCGAATTCGTTCTGTTCCTCACGCTGCCGGCCGCTGCCGCGATCTGGGTCCTCTCCGACGAGATCATCCGCGTGCTCTATGAGCGCGGTGCCTTTTCCGAACAGAACACCGCCGTCGTCGCCTCCATCCTCGCGATTTATGGCATCGGTCTGCCGGGCTTCGTGTTGATCAAGGCTCTCCAGCCGGGTTACTATGCCCGCGAAGACACCAAGACGCCGATGCGCTTCACCTTGGTTTCGGTGGCGCTGAATACGGGCCTGGCCGTCACTCTTTTCCCGATCTTCGAGGAAAGCGGTATCGCGATTGCCGAAGCCGCAGCCGGCTGGACCAATACGATCCTGCTCTTTTCCGTGTTGCTCTGGCGTGGCCATCTGGTGTTCGAGTGGCCGCTGATCACCCGCACCCTGCGCCTGATGGTCGCCTCGGCCATCATGGCCGGCCTGCTGGTCTACCTGTCTGACCGCTGGTCCGGCTGGCTTTCGCCGCAGAGTCCGTTGTTCGACCAGTTGCTGGCGCTCGGTGGGCTGATCGCGATCGCGATGCCGGTCTATTTCGGCGTGGCCTTTGCAATCGGTGGCGCCGATCTCGGCATGATCAGGCGCAATCTGAAGCGTAAGCCGAAGTCAGCCCAGCCGGCCGATGCGAGGACAGACGATCCGGATCAGCAATAGGTCCAGGTCCGCTTCGGCCCGATGTCGACATGCACGATGCCGTTGCAGTAGCGGCCGATGCCGCCAATGCCCGGCGCGGTGCGGGCAGCCGCCACGATCTTCTTTTCCGACACGCCGGGCACCCGGATGTCGGCCGCATAACAGTGGCTGTGCTGGGATTTTCCCGAGCGTGGTCGATGTCCCGAGGTGACGATCGGCTTCTTGCCGGTCTTCTTGGCGATATGGGCAAGGATGCCCTTCAGTTCGTCGGGAAAGCAGCTGGCCCGCACGCTCACCCGTTGCAGGGTATAGGCAACCGTGGTGTCGTGCTTCATGAAAAAGTGTTGCTTTTTCTTTTGAACGGCCTCGACAGGTGAGAGGAGACAGATCGAAAGAACGCAGCCGAGCGCGACGCGAAACAAAGTGCGCATGAGTGACCTTCTGGAATGAGTTTGTTGTTTTGAGCGATCCAGATCGCTTGCAGGGGTTTTTATTCCGTAGAATGTGGCGAATTTGGTGCGCTTTGCTCAATTCGTCCGAAGGCGGTTGCGCGCAGTCGCGATATCGCGATGTGGTCTCGTTTGAAACTGTTGTCTAAGCCCCTCGATTCCGGGAGAAAAAGACCTTAAGCGTGACGTGAAGCGCGCTTGCGTCACAGTCCGAACCGAAAGCCCAGCATTATGAGCCGAAACAGCCTCTTTCTCGTCAGTCTGGTCGTCGACGCCTATGATCGCGCCAAGGCCTTCTATTGTGACGGCCTCGGTTTCGAATGCCTGGAAGACACGGTCCAGCCTGAGGGCAAGCGCTGGCTGGTGGTCCGCCCAAGGGGCGGGGAGGGCGCGGCCCTCTTGCTCGCCGAAGCCTTTGATGATGCCCAGCGCGCCGCGATCGGCAACCAGACCGGCGGCCGCGTCGGCTTCTTCCTCGAAACCGATGATTTCGCCCGCGACCACGCCCGTTTTCTCAAGGCAGGCGTCATCTTCCATGAGGAGCCGCGCCACGAGCCCTATGGCACGGTTGCCGTCTTTGCCGATCTCTACGGAAACCTCTGGGACCTGATCGAGCGGGCGCAGCCCCAACGGTAAAAGTGAGCGCTTGATTGCGCCCCGCCCGCCGTGCATAAGCCCAGACCGACACGATCAGTAGATCGGGCCCTCCACCAGCCTGTTGAGGATAACAATGACTGAGTTCAAGCCGCTGGTTTTCTCCGGCGTACAGCCGACCGGCAACCTCCATCTCGGCAACTATCTCGGCGCTATCAGAAAGTTCGTCGCCCTGCAGGAAAACAACGACTGCATCTACTGCGTCGTCGACATGCACGCGCTGACGGCTCAGCTGGTCCACGAGGACATGCCGACGCAGATCCGCTCGATCACCGCCGCCTTCCTCGCCGCCGGCATCGATCCGGTAAAGCACATCGTCTTCAACCAGTCTCAGGTGCCGCAGCATGCGGAACTCGCCTGGATCTTCAACTGCGTCGCCCGCATCGGCTGGATGAACCGGATGACCCAGTTCAAGGACAAGGCCGGCAAGGACCGCGAGCAGGCCTCGCTCGGCCTTTACGCCTATCCGAGCCTGATGGCCGCCGACATCCTCGTCTACCGCGCCACCCATGTGCCTGTCGGTGATGACCAGAAGCAGCATCTGGAACTCGCTCGTGACATTGCTATGAAGTTCAACATGGACTTCCACGACAAGATCGTGCCGACCGGCCTCGGTATCGACATCAAGGTCGGTGAAGAGCCGGTGCACGCCTATTTCCCGATGGTTGAACCTCTGATTGATGGCCCGGCGCCGCGCGTTATGAGCCTAAAGGACGGCACCAAGAAGATGTCGAAGTCGGATCCGTCAGACCTCTCGCGCATCAACCTGATGGATGACCAGGACACGATCTCGAAGAAGATCCGCAAGGCGAAGACCGACCCGGACGCGTTGCCGAGCGAAGTCGATGGCCTCAAGGGCCGCCCGGAAGCCGATAATCTCGTCGGCATCTTCGCAGCGCTCGCCGATCGCTCCAAGGCCGACGTGCTCTCCGAATTCGGCGGCCAGCAGTTCTCGGTCTTCAAGCCGGCGCTGGTCGATCTTGCGGTCACGGTTCTCGCCCCGATCAACGCCGAGATGCGCCGCCTGATGGAAGACCCTGGCCATATCGACGCGGTTCTGCGCGACGGTGGCGAGCGTGCCCGCGGGCGCGCCGAAAAGACCATGAACGAAGTCCGCGACATCATCGGATTCGTGCGATAAGGTCATCACGATTGCGGGCTTGGTCCAAGCCCTCAATCGGCATTCGACACATTTCAGCCGGCGGGGTCATCAATGGTTTCAACACGTCTCTCACGTCTTGAAGGTCACCGCCGCAAGTTTATGGCGGTCATCGACAACACCCCGGAATGCTCGCGTGCTGTCCACTATGCCGGCCGCCGCGCCAAGAATTCCAACGGTGGTCTGGTGCTGATCTATGTGATACCCGACGGCGATTTTCAGCAGTGGCTGGGGGTCGAGGAGATCATGCGGGCGGAAGCGCGGGAAGAGGCGGAGGCCGTCATGGCCAAGGCTGCCCAGACGGTCCGGGAAACGATCGGCATCGAGCCGGAACTCGTCATCCGCGAGGGAAGTGCCTATCCCGAGATCAACAGCCTGATCGAGGAAGACCGCGACGTCGCGATCCTGGTGCTGGCCGCTGGTTCCACCAAGGAAGGTCCGGGTCCGCTCGTCTCGATGATCGCCGGTCGCGGCGCCGCTTTCCCGATCCCGGTCACTGTTCTGCCGGATTCACTGACGGACGAGGAAATCGACGCGCTCTGCTGATATCGACTTCCTGATGATCGCGTCTTGAAGATGCGACCCGCAAGGTCTATTTTGGAAATATTCTAATCTTTAGCGGTGCGATCACCGCCCGGAGGCCACCATGTTCATCCAGACCGAAGCCACGCCGAACCCGGCGACCCTGAAATTCCTGCCGGGCAAGGTTGTCATGCAGACGGGGACAGCCGAATTCCGCGACGCCGAGAGCGCCAGCGCCTCGCCGCTCGCCTCCCGGATTTTCGCCATTCCCGGCGTCACCGGCGTTTTCTTCGGTTACGACTTCGTCACCGTCTCCAAGGACGGTCCGGAATGGCAGCACCTGAAGCCCGCCATCCTCGGCACCATCATGGAGCATTTCATGAGTGGCGCCCCGGTCATGGGCACGGCTTCGACGTCGGCGGAGGTCGATGGCGATGAAGAATTCTTCGAGGCTGGCGACGAAACGATCGTCGCGACCATCAAGGAACTGCTCGAAACCCGTGTGCGCCCGGCCGTTGCCCAGGATGGCGGCGACATCACCTTCCGCGGCTTCAAGGACGGCAAGGTCTTCCTCAACATGAAGGGTTCCTGCGCCGGTTGCCCGTCGTCTACCGCCACCCTGAAGCATGGCGTGCAGAATCTGCTGCGCCACTTCGTGCCGGAAGTTCAGGAAGTCGAAGCGGTCTGATTGGGCCGGTCTGGGGAAACAATGATCGTTCTTGCGATCGATACGGCGGGTGTGGATTGCGCAGCCGCCGTTTACAATTCAGCCACCGATACCGTGCTTGCGCGCGTCAGTGAAACCATCGGTCGCGGTCATGCCGAGCGGCTGATGGCGATGATCGAGGAAGCCGTGTCAACCGCTGGCCTGGGCCTTGATGACGTTGGAAAGATCGGCGTCACCGTCGGTCCCGGCTCGTTCACCGGCATCCGCGTCGGCGTCGCCGCGGCCCGTGGCCTGGCACTCGCCCTCGGTGTGGAGTGCGTCGGCGTCTGTACGCTGGAAGTCCTCGCCCGCACAGCACCGCAGACCGATGCCCCTGTCATCGCCGCGATCAATGCCCATCGCGACGAAGTCTATGTCCAGGCCTTCCAGAACGGTGAACCTCTCAGTGAGCCTGCCCTTGTCACGCTGGACGATTTCCTCGCCCGCGCAGCTGTTGCCGGAACCCAGGTTATCGGCTCCGCCGCCGCCCTGATCGCCGATCCCGAGGCCGTCACCGAAGCCGATCATTACCCGATCGAGATCGTCGCCCGCATTTCAGCAACGACGAAAGCTCAGGGCAAGGCCAAACCGCTCTATCTGCGCGGACCCGATGCAAAACCGCAGACGGGTTTTGCCGTATCGAGAGCCTGACATGCGCGACAGCCTGTTTTACCGCCAGCCCGAATTCGAAATCGTAGACATGGTCCCGGATCACTGCCGCGCCGTGGCCGAACTGCATTCCCAGCGCTTTCCCCGCGCCTGGGGCGATGGCGAGTTCCTGAGCTTGCTGCTGCAGCCCAACACCTTCGGTTTTGCGGCGTGGCAGACGAACACCCTGATCTTCAAGTCGCCGTTATCAGGCTTTGTGCTTGCCCGCGAAGTGGCCGGCGAAGCTGAAATCCTGACCATCGCCGTCGGCGAAAAGGTCGGCCGCTTCGGCCTCGGCTGGCGGCTGATGCAAGCGGCTATCCGCGAGGCAAAAAATCGCGGCGGCGAGGCCATGTTCCTCGAAGTCGACGACGGCAATCAGGCAGCGCTTGGCCTCTACCGCAAGCTCGGTTTCGAAAAGGCTGGCGAGCGCCCGGCCTACTACACGGACGACCAGGGTCGCCGGACCTCCGCGCTTGTCATGCGCCGTGATCTTCGTTAACCCGGCGATTGCACCAACCGATCATCTGCGGATATGCTGACGTCATGAATGATGCCCTGAAATCGCTGGAAGCGCTGTGTGCCGAACGCGGCATGCGCATGACCGAGCAGCGGCGCGTCATCGCCCGTATCCTGGAGGATTCCGACGATCACCCCGACGTCGAGGAGCTCTATCGGCGGTCCTCCAAGGTCGATGCCAAGATCTCGATCTCGACCGTCTATCGCACGGTGAAACTGTTCGAGGACGCCGGCATCATCGAGCGACACGATTTCCGCGATGGTCGCTCGCGTTACGAGACGGTCCCGGAAGAACACCACGACCACCTGATCGACCTGAAGACCGGCACCGTCGTCGAGTTCCACTCGCCCGAGATCGAGGCGCTGCAGGAACGCATTGCCCGCGAACACGGTTTCCGCCTCGTCGGCCACCGGCTGGAGCTTTACGGCATTCCACTCTCGCAGGACGAGAAGTAAGCCATGCAGCCCGAGGCAGGCAGGCTCGGCCTGGTGGGTGGCCTGCGGATCGGCGTAATGGCCGTAGTTCTGGGGCTGATTTCCCTCGTCCTCATCCCCCTGCAGCTTCTGGCTCTCCGTTTCGACTGGCGCTTGCGTCGCCGTCTGCCGCGCTTCTGGCACAGGATCGCCCTCTACTGTCTCGGCATCCGGGTCAGAACCCATGGCACGCTCGACCCACGCCGCCCCCTGATGATCGCAGCCAACCACGCCTCGTGGAAGGACATCCTCGTGCTCGGCTCGCTGGCGGATGTCGTTTTCATTGCCAAGACGGAAGTCGCCTCCTGGCCAGTTTTCGGCACGCTCGCCCGCCTGCAGAAGACCATCTTCGTCATGCGCGAGGAAAAGCGCCGCACGGGTGATCAGGTCAATGAAATCGCCGGCCGCATGGCCGATGGCGAAATCGTCGTGCTCTTCCCGGAAGGCACGACCTCCGACGGCAACCGCGTACTCTCGGTCAAATCCTCGCTCTTCGGCGCGGCCGCCGCCGCCCTGCCGAAGGATCAGGAAAACGCCGTCGTGCACGTCCAACCCGTCGCCATCGCCTATACCGGAATCCAGGGCATGCCCATGGGCCGTTATCACCGACCGATCGCCGGCTGGCCCGGCGATGTCGGCATGGTGCCGCATCTGAAGGGCGTGCTGTATGCCGGCGCGCTCGATGTCGACGTCACCTTCGGAGAGGCTGTCGACTTCCGCCAGGGCGACAATCGCAAGAGCCTTGCCTCTCACGTCGAGAGCCACCTGCGCGATATGCTGCTCGCCCATCTGCGCGGCCGTCATAAATTCTAATTCTTCTCTTCCATTAGTTGTCGTCTGGACTCCGTTCGGTCATCTTACTGGTAGTGAGAGGTGGCTGGGGGAGAGGCCGAATGCTTCGAATGCTGTTCAGGTTGCTGATGGGGCGGCAAAGGCGACGATCGAGACGGTCAGTCCTGCCGCCTGTCGTCGTGGTTCACCTGCCGCCCGAGCCAAAGGATGACCGTATTCTTAAGGGACAATGCTGGGTTGTTGATGGCGACACCATTGTCATAGAAGGTACGCACATCCGCATTGCAGGAATCGACGCACCAGAATTGGATCATCCTTGGGGCAATAAGTCGAAGTGGACTTTGGTTCAGATGTGCAAGGGGCAAACGATTACCGCCAGATTGCGCCCTGACCTCTCATATGATCGTGTTGTAGCAGAGTGCTTCCTGCCGGACGGTCGTGATCTTGCCGCGGAACTAGTACGCGCTGGAATGGCCCTCGACTGGCCAAAGTTCTCTGGAGGCAAGTATCGCCATCTTGAGGCGCCGGATGCCCGAAAGAAGTTGTGGCGCGCTGATGCCCGACAACGCGGAAAGCTTCGCTCGCAATCTGAGATCTGAGGCTGGTGAGTTTGTTGTCCGTGGCAATTTTTCGGTTTAACCGCGCACGGAAAACCACTAAATAGCCGGCATGACCCAGGACAACCTCGACTTGCCAACCGAACAGGCGCCGGGCGCCAACACGCGCAAGGTCTTCATCAAGACCTATGGCTGCCAGATGAACGTCTATGACAGCGGCCGCATGGCCGATGCCCTGGCGGCTGATGGTTATTCTCCGACCGAGGTCATGGAAGAGGCCGATCTCGTTGTCCTCAACACCTGTCATATCCGCGAAAAGGCCGCTGAGAAGGTTTACTCCGCGCTCGGTCGCCTGCGCGAGCACAAGAAGGCTCGCGCCGCCGAAGGCAAGGGGTTCATGATCGGCGTCGCTGGCTGCGTCGCCCAGGCCGAAGGCGAGGAAATCTCCCGCCGCGAGCCTGCTGTTGATGTCGTACTTGGCCCCCAGACCTATCACCGCCTGCCGCAGGCTCTGAAAAAGGCCCGCGCCGGCGAGCGTGTCGTCGATACCGAATATGCGCTGGAAGACAAGTTCGAGCATCTGCCGGATCCGACCAAGGTCATCGGCAAACCGCGCTCGGTCACCGCCTTCCTCACCGTCCAGGAAGGCTGCGACAAGTTCTGCACCTTCTGTGTCGTTCCGTACACGCGAGGTTCGGAAGTCTCCCGCCCGCTGTCCAAGCTTCTCAACGAAGCCCGTCGCCTGGTCGACAGCGGCGTGCGCGAACTGACGCTGCTCGGCCAGAACGTCAACGCCTGGCATGGCGAGGATGATGAGGGCAGGGCGATCGGCCTCGGCGACCTTCTCTACAAGCTTGCCGAAATTCCCGGCCTCGCCCGTCTGCGCTATACCACCAGCCACCCGCGCGACATGGACGACCGCCTGATCGAGGCGCATCGCGATCTGCGCATGCTGATGCCTTATCTGCATCTGCCGGTACAGTCAGGCTCCGACCGGATCCTGAAAGCGATGAACCGCCGCCACAAGGCATCCGAATACATCGCCCTGATTGAACGTATCCGCTCGGTCCGCCCCGATATCGCGCTTTCAGGCGATTTCATCGTCGGCTTCCCCGGCGAAACAGATCAGGATTTCGAAGACACGATGAACCTCGTGCGCGAAGTGAACTATGCGCAGGCTTATTCGTTTAAGTATTCGACCCGACCCGGAACCCCCGGCGCCGATCTGCCCGATCAGGTCGCCGAAGATGTGAAGACCGAACGGCTGGCGCGGCTGCAGGAATTGCTGCTGAGTCAACAGCAGGCCTTCATGGAATCCCTGGTCGGACACCAGATGGACGTGCTTCTCGAAAAGCCCGGCCGCATGCCCGGACAGCTCATCGGACGCTCGCCTTGGCTGCAGTCTGTGAATCTTGATGCAAAGTCATCGCAAATCGGTGACATTATACAGGTACGAATCACCGCAGCCGGCCCAAACAGCTTGTTTGCCGAGGTGGCAGAGGGTTAGAGTGAGGGCCTGAAACCTGATCCAACAGGAGCCTGATCGCTTGAACGCAACAGAAGTGATTTCCTCACCCTCGCGCAACATCAAAACCGCTGCGACCGACGCCAATCACTTCATCTTGACGTTCGAGAACAATAGGCTGGCCAGCGAGCTTTTCGGTCAATTCGATCAGCATCTGAAACTTCTCGAACAGCGCCTGCAGATCGAGGCCCATGCCAGGGGCAATTCCGTTTCCATCGCCGGTGAGCTGATGGCAACCAACCAGGCCCGCCGCGCGCTCGATTTCCTCTATGCCCGCCTGCAGAGTGGCGGCTCGGTCGACGCCTCGGATGTCGAAGGCGCCATCCGCATGGCGATTGCAGCTGATGATCAGCTGACCTTGCCGACAATGGAGCGCAAGGCGAAGTTGTCGCTGGCCCATATCTCCACGCGCAAGAAGACCATCTCTGCCCGCACGCCGACACAGGATGCCTATATGCGCGCCCTGGAACGTGCCGAGCTCGTCTTTGGCGTCGGCCCCGCCGGCACCGGCAAGACCTATCTCGCCGTTGCCCATGCCGCCCAACTCCTGGAGCGTGGCGTCGTCGACAAGATCATCCTGTCGCGCCCAGCCGTGGAAGCCGGCGAGCGCCTCGGCTTCCTGCCTGGCGACATGAAGGACAAGGTCGATCCCTATCTGCGCCCGCTCTATGACGCCCTCTATGATATGATTGCGCCCGACAAGGTCGAGCGCGCCATCACCGCCGGCGTCATCGAGATTGCCCCGCTCGCTTTCATGCGCGGTCGCACGCTCGCCAATGCGGCGATCATTCTCGACGAGGCGCAGAACACCACCTCGATGCAGATGAAGATGTTCCTGACGCGTCTGGGCGAGAATGGCCGCATGATCATCACCGGCGATCCGAGCCAGGTCGACCTGCCGCGCGGCGTGACCTCCGGTCTCGTCGAGGCGCTGCAGGTGCTGAAGGGCGTCGAAGGCGTGTCCGTCGTCCGATTCAGCGACTCAGATGTTGTCCGTCACCCGCTGGTCGGCCGCATCGTTCGGGCCTATGACGCCAAATACAAGGTACAGGATGAAAGCGAGCAGGCCGACCACTGACGGCCTGCTCGGACAAGACATGACCCAATTGGACATACAGATCGCCGTCGAGGCAGACGGCTGGCAGAACGAGGACGCGCTTGATGCTCTGGCATCGCGCGTACTCGGCGCGGCAGAGACCTATCTCGCCGTGAAGGAAGGCCAGCCCTTCCCGAAGCAGCCTACGGAAGTTTCGCTCGTCTTCGCCGATGACGACACGATCCAGGGCATCAACGCCGAATGGCGCGACAAGGACAAGCCGACCAACGTCTTGTCTTTCCCGGCCTACCCGCTCACCCCCGGCAAGATGCCGGGCCCCATGCTCGGCGACATCGTCATCGCCCGTGAGACTGTGGAGCGGGAAGCAGTCGAACTCGACAAGAGCTTCGAGGATCATTTGACCCACTTGATGGTTCATGGATTTCTCCATCTCTTCGGCTACGACCACATGGAAATTGCCGATGCCGAAGAAATGGAAGCGCTGGAGACTCGCATTCTGGCGGAACTTGGCCTATCTGACCCCTATGCGGGGCAGGACCCCATCTGATAGTCTGGAACAATGAGCGACTTTGTAACGAGAACGGCCCCCGAGGCCAATGACGGACCGGAAGGCCCGTCGTCCGACGAGGGCAGTAGTCCTTCGCGAGCGGAAAGCTCGAACCGAAACTCAACCTCCTTCTGGGCGCGCCTTGCCCGCAGCCTGAAGCCGTCGTCCTCGACGAGCTTGCGCGAAGACCTGACGGTTGCGCTCAAGGCGGATGCGAGCATCGGCGAAGCCTTCACGCCCGAAGAGCGGGCGATGCTGCACAACATCCTTCGATTCCGCGAGGTGCGTGTTGAGGACATCATGGTGCCGCGCGTCGATATCGAGGCCGTCGACCAGAGTGTCACGATCGGCGAACTGATGACCATATTCGAGGTCTCCGGCCGTTCGCGCATGCCCGTTTATGCGGAAACCCTGGATGATCCGCGTGGCATGGTCCACATTCGCGACCTCCTTTCCTATGTCACCAAGCAGGCCCGCAGCCGTCGGCGCATCGCGGCGAAGGCCGCCGCCAATGGTGCGGCCGCTGGAGACAAAACGGAAAAGACCGACAAGACAGTAAAGGCAAAGATCGATTTCGATCTTTCCCGCATCGATCTGTCCAAGACAGTCGCCGAAGCCGGCATCATCCGCTCGATCCTCTTCGTGCCGCCCTCGATGCTTGCCTCCGACCTGATGAGCCGCATGCAGGCCGCCCGCACCCAGATGGCGCTCGTCATTGACGAATATGGCGGGACTGATGGCCTCGTCAGCCACGAAGACATCGTCGAAATGGTCATAGGTGATATCGATGACGAGCATGATGACGAGGAAGTCATGTTCAGCCGCGTGTCCGACGACGTTCTGGTTGCGGACGCCCGTGTCGAACTCGAGGAAATCGCCGAGGCGATCGGACCAGACTTCGACATCAAGGATCGCCTTGAAGACGTCGACACGCTCGGCGGCCTGATCTTCTCGGCGCTTGGCCGTATTCCCGCCCGCGGTGAAGTCGTCCAGGCCTTGGCCGGCTTCGAATTCCACATCCTCGACGCGGATCCCCGTCGCATCAAGCGTGTTCGCGTTACCCGCAAGCGCGCTGCCGCCCGCCGCCGCTCCACCAAGGGCGAGACCGAAAGCCGCGTGGACGAAGCAGAGGCAGTTAAGCCTTCTGTGAAGTCCAACGGAATGTCGGCGCCTGCCCCCGAAGCCAAATCTCGGGCAAAGGCGGAGCCGAAGCCGCGCCGCAGCAAGCCGGCCGCATCGCCCGCGCCCGCACCGAGCGCTCTGTCGACCGCTGCCCCGGCCGCCACCTCGACCGAAAGCGCGGCATCGATCCCCGCAACCGACGATACGGGCGATCCGGCCGTAACGATGGCCCCTCGCGACGCAGACAACTCCGTCGCCGGCGCCTGACCGCCGCCAATAGCGAAAGCCGCGACATCCGCCCGGAAGTTTGAAAGACTGCCGGGCGGTTGATTCGCGGTAGCGGAGGGGTGTGTATGGAACGACTGGCCGGCAGGATCTTGCTGCTCGGGGGATGGCGTCGGGGAGGGCTGGCCGTTGCGGCGGGCGCACTCGGTGCGCTCGCAATGCCGCCATTCGGCGTCTTCGCCGCCATGTTCGTCTCCTTCACCCTGCTCGTCTGGTTGCTCGATGGGGTCACCGGAAATCCTCAGCGTAGTGGCACGCTCAATCTCCGCGCCGCCTTTGTCACCGGCTGGCTCTTCGGCCTCGGCTATTTCGTTGCCGGTCTCTGGTGGCTCGGCAATGCGCTTCTGGTCGATGCCAGCGGCTTCGCCTGGGCGATCCCGCTTGCTGTGCTGGGCCTGCCAGCCATGCTCGCCATCTTCTACGGCTGTGCCGCCGTGCTCGCCCGGCTCGTCTGGTCGGATGGCATGGGCCGGATTGCAGCCCTTGCCTTCGGCTTCGGCCTTGCCGAATGGGCGCGCGGCACGATCGCCACCGGTTTTCCCTGGAATGCCATCGGTTATGCGGCCATGCCCGTGCCGCTGATGATGCAGTCGAGCCATGTGCTCGGCGTGTTCGGTGTCACCGCGCTGTCCGTCTTCGTTTTTGCCGCCCCGGCCTTGCTCGGCACCCGCCGGGGCGCTTGGCCCGGCCTGATACTCGCCGTCCTGCTGTCCGCTGCTCACTTCGGCTATGGCGCTTGGCGCCTCTATCTTGCCCCGTCCGATACGGTTGAGCAGCGACAGGTCACCATCCGCCTCGTCCAGCCGGCAATCGACCAGGCCCAGAAGATGGAGAATTCCGATCGCATCGGGATCTTCGAAAAACACCTGGCGCTTACGGCCGCCCCGCCGGCGGAGGGGGAGCCGCGGCCGGACGTTATCGTCTGGCCGGAAACCTCCGTCCCCTTCATCCTGACGGAAAATCCCGACGCGCTGGTTCGCATCGGCGATGTGCTTGAGGATGGTCAGGTGCTGATCACGGGGGCCGTGCGGGCTGAAGAGCGCGGGACGGGCCTGCCGCCGCGTTACTACAATTCGATCTACATGATCGATGACAAGGGCCAGATCCTCTCGGCCAGCGACAAGGTGCACTTAACCCCCTTCGGCGAATATGTGCCCTTCGAGGATGTCCTGCGCCGTTTCGGGATCGAGGAGTTGATCAGCCTGCCGGGTGGCTTCTCGCCGGCGGCTAGCCGTTCAACGCTGACACTGCCCTCCGGCATCTCCTTCTATCCCCTGATCTGCTACGAGGCGATTTTCCCGGACGAGATTGCAGATGATCTGGCCGGTGCGAATGTGATCCTCAACATCACCAACGACGCCTGGTTCGGCGCAACGCCTGGGCCCTATCAGCACTTCCTACAGTCCCGTTTGCGGGCCGTCGAGCGGGGCGTGCCGCTGGTTCGCGACGCCAATAACGGCATTTCGGCCGTCGTCGACCCCTTTGGCCGCATCGTTGATGGATTGTCGCTGAACATATCGGGAGCCTTGGATGCAACCCTGGGTGTGGCAACCGTTCCAAATTGGAACAGTTTCAATCACAACCTAAACTTTTGGTTGGTCCTCGGAGGTCTAGGTTTCGTGGCGTCCTTTTCTCGTCTGGGTTTTATTAGGCGGATGAATTGACCAAAAACCCCTAAAATTGCATAGTGGCTCCGACCGTAAGTCTGCAAGTATGCTGGAAGATCATCGACGAGAACTACAACGTATCGTAATGGTTGGGCGGGCATGGGGTTATGGTCGAAACGCCAACACATTTGTCAGGACGACATTAATGATCGAGAACAAGAAGAAGCCGAACCCGATTGACATCCATGTCGGTAGTCGGATTCGCCTTCGTCGCACGATGCTTGGCATGAGCCAGGAGAAGCTTGGTGAAAGCCTCGGCATCACATTCCAGCAGATTCAGAAGTATGAGAAGGGCACCAACCGCGTTGGTGCGAGCCGCCTTCAGAATATCTCGAATATTCTGACCGTTCCGGTTTCCTTCTTTTTCGAAGACGCCCCGGGCGAGAATACGTCGTCATCGACGGGCATGGCCGAAGCCTCCAGCTCCAACTATGTCGTGGATTTCCTGTCTTCCTCCGAAGGCCTGCAGCTGAACCGGGCCTTCGTCAAAATCGCCGACCCCAAGGTTCGACGCAAGATCGTGGATCTGGTCAAGGCTCTCGGGGCCGAAGCGGATACCGAGTGATCGTTGACCGACCCGGATGAAGAGAGCGGCCACTGGCCGCTTTTTTTTCGCCTTGTGGGAGAAAAGTTTACTCACATAAAGATATATTTATGTGGTTGTGTTCTTGTCATCGAAACTTGAACTGAGTAACGATGCCAGCATCCATACTTTGAGGGGAATCCCGATGCGCGCCAATTATCTCTTTACCAGCGAATCCGTATCCGAAGGTCATCCGGACAAGGTTTGTGACCGCATTTCCGATGAGATCGTCGATCTCGTTTACCGTGAAGCGGCCAAGACCGGCGTCGATCCCTGGACCGTGCGCATCGCCTGCGAGACCCTTGCCACCACCAACCGCGTCGTCATTGCCGGCGAAGTTCGCCTGCCGCCGAGCCTGATGAAGACCGACAAGAACGGCAACGAGGTCATCAACCCCGCCAAGTTCAAGTCCGCCGCCCGCAAGGCGATCCGCGAAATCGGCTACGAGCAGGACGGCTTCCACTGGAAGACGGCCAAGATCGACGTTCTCCTGCATTCGCAGTCCGCGCACATCGCGCAGGGCGTCGACCAGGCCGCCGATAGCTCCAACAGCGAAGGCGCCGGCGACCAGGGCATCATGTTCGGTTACGCCTGCAAGGAAACGCCGGACCTGATGCCGGCCCCGATCTACTATTCGCACAAGATCCTGCAGACCCTCTCCACCGCCCGCAAGAAGGGCGAGGGTGACGTCGGCAAGCTCGGTCCCGATGCCAAGAGCCAGGTCACCGTCCGTTACGTCGACGGCAAGCCGGCCGAAGCCACCTCGATCGTGCTTTCCACCCAGCATCTCGATGAGAGCTGGGATTCCAAGAAAGTCCGCCAGGTCGTCGAGCCCTTCATCCGCGAGGCGCTGGGTGAACTGAAGATCGCCGACGACTGCAACTGGTACATCAACCCGACCGGCAAGTTCGTCATCGGCGGCCCGGATGGTGACGCCGGCCTTACCGGCCGCAAGATCATCGTCGACACTTATGGTGGGGCGGCCCCTCATGGCGGCGGCGCGTTCTCCGGCAAGGACACGACCAAGGTCGACCGTTCGGCCGCCTATGCCGCCCGTTACCTCGCCAAGAATGTCGTTGCTGCCGGTTTCGCCGACCGTTGCACGATCCAGATCTCCTATGCCATCGGTATCGCCCAGCCGCTGTCGATCTATGTCGACCTGCACGGTACCGGCAAGGTCACCGAGGACGAGGTCGAGGCCGCAATCCGCAAGGTCATGGACCTGTCCCCCTCCGGCATCCGCCGCCATCTTGACCTGAACAAGCCGATCTATGCTAAGACGTCCGCTTACGGCCATTTCGGCCGCAAGGCTGGCCGTGACGGCTCCTTCTCCTGGGAGAAGCTCGATCTGGTCAAGCCGCTCAAGGACGCTCTCAAGGCTTGAAGGCACTATGACGGACGCGGAACGCAAGACGAGGTCGACCGAAGCCTTCTTCGGTCGACGCAAGGGTAAGCCGTTGCGCGAGCAGCAGGTCGGGCGGATGGAGACCATCCTGCCCGAGCTGGAGGTTGATCTGGAGTCGGAAGTCCCTGCTGACCTGAAGTCGCTTTTCCCCGTGCCCGTTGAGAAGATCCGCCTCGAAATCGGCTTTGGCGGTGGCGAGCATCTGGTTCACCGCGCCCGCACCAATTCCTCGACCGGCTTCATCGGCGTCGAGCCCTTCATCAATTCCATGGCGAAGCTCTTGGCCGTCGTCGAGGCCGAGGGTTTACAGAACATCCGGGTCTATGATGATGACGCCACGCAGCTCCTGGATTGGCTGCCGGAAGGCCAGATCGACCAGATCGATCTTCTCTATGCCGATCCCTGGCCGAAGAAGCGCCACTGGAAGCGCCGCTTCGTCTCCCAGGTCAATCTCGAACGCTTCCACAAAGTCTTGAAGCCGGGCGGAACCTTCTGCTTCGCCTCCGACATCGACACCTATGTCAACTGGACGCTGCAGCATTGCCGCGATCATGGGGGCTTCGAATGGACGGCGCGCAATGCCAGCGACTGGCTGGCGCCCTATGACGGCTGGCCGGGCACACGCTACGAAGCCAAGGCCCGTCGCGAAGGCAGATCCTCGGCCTATCTCACCTTCATCCGCCGCTGAATGAAGCGTCAGCGTGCGCTGACGTTTCTCAACTCAGTGCAGCGAAACGGTCTTCAGGTCATCCTCGGCTGCCTTGAAGAAGGTGCTGGAGCGATTGTCGGTCAACAGGATGGGCGTGCCGTCAGCGGCAAACAGCGCCCACAGATCCAGCGTCGGATCGATCTCCGGTGCTTCCGGAAAACAGCGAGTGACCTCGTCCGATTTCATCTTGCGAATATAGCCCACTTCGCCGGCTCCGAGATGAGCCAGTTCGGATTGCGTCAGGCGGGCTGAAGCTTCTTTCATTAACATTCCGAGCCTCCACATTGGGGGAGAGGCGGCGAACCATGCCGCAAACCTCATTCTGCGGCGGAGATGTTAATTTTCCTTACCAGATGAACCGGGGACATGCGGATGATATCGATGGAAAGCAAACCGTTGCGCAAGCTCGCCCCGGTCACTTCCATGCCCTCTTCGAGCCCGAAAACCCGCTGGAACTGCCGGGCTGCAATGCCTCTGAAGAGGAAATCCTGCTCCTCGCGCTCGGCCTGTTTGCCGGTGATTGACAGTTGCCCGCCTTCGATCGTCACGTCGAGCTCGTCTTCGCCGAAGCCAGCCACGGCGAGCGTGATTCGCAGCCGATCCTGCCCTTTAGCTGGCGGCAGCCGCTCGATGTCATAGGGCGGATAGCCGTCACTTCCGCGTGGCCGTCGCAGTGGCACCTCTTCGGCGAGACTGAAGGTAATGATCAACCCGTCTGCGGGAAGTCTGCTCCGGCTCATGCTGTCCTCTGTCTGGCCAACCGGTCTGTGGCTCCGGTCTCGTCCAAGCCAATATGGGGAGCCGGCCGTGCCGCGACAAGCCGCAGAATGCTTGACAAAACGCATCTGCAGCCTCAAGCCTCGCCCTTTCGATATCAGGACTCCCCATGACAGAACCACGCAAGATCATCATCGACACGGACCCCGGCCAGGACGACGCCGCGGCCCTCATGCTTACCTTCGCAAGCCCGGACGAACTGAACCTGCTGGGCATTACCACGGTCGCCGGCAATGTGCCGCTCTCCTATACGAGCCGCAACGCCCGCATCGTCTGCGAATTGTGTGGTCAGCAGAACCGCGCCATCTACGAGGGCGCTGATCGCCCGATGGTGCGTGATCTCGTCACCGCCGAGCATGTGCACGGCAAGACCGGCCTTGACGGCGCCGTTCTGCCCGAGCCGACGATGACGGTGCAGCCGCAGCATGCGGTCGATTTCATCATCGACACCATCCGCCGCGAGCCGGAAGGCGCCGTCACGCTGTGCACGCTTGGCCCCCTCACCAATATCGGCCTCGCCCTCCAGAAGGCCCCTGACATCGCGCCGCGCGTCAAGGAACTGGTCATGATGGGCGGCGGCTTCTTCGAGGGTGGCAACATCACGCCGGCCGCCGAGTTCAACATTTACGTCGATCCGCATGCCGCCGCCGCCGTCGTCGGCTCGGGCATCCCCGTCACCATGATGCCGCTCGACGTCACGCATCAGCTGATGACCACCAAGGCCCGCGTCGCCCGCATCGCGGCCATCGGCACGAAGCCGGCGGCAACAATGGTCGAGTGGCTGCAGTTCTTCGAGCGCTTCGACGAGGAGAAATACGGCTCCGACGGCGGACCGCTGCACGATCCGACAGTCATCGCTTACCTGCTGAAGCCGGAGCTCTTCGGCGGACGCCACTGCAATGTCGAGATCGAACTCCAGTCCGAACTCACGGTCGGCATGACCGTCGTCGACTGGTGGCGCGTCTCCGGCCGCAAGCCGAATGTTCAGGTCATGCGCGACGTCGATGCCGACGGCTTCTTCGACCTGCTCGTCGAGCGCTTTGCCCGCCTCTGAGCGCGGTCGGCACATCAACCTGCCCTCAAATGCGAAGGGCCGCCGAAATCGGCGGCCCTTGCTCGTTTCTGAACGTCTGCGTATTGATCTCAGAATTCTTCCCAGCTGTCGCCACCGGTCGACATGCCGCCTGATGCAGCGGCCTTGCGCGGTGCGGGCTGGTAGGAAGGTGCTCTGGCTGCGGACGAAGCCGACGGACTTGAAGGCCGGCGCATGACCTCGGCCGTGGCCCTCAGCGATGCGCCAGCATGGCCGATGCCGCTCACCTGGAACCGTGCCACGAGGTCCCGCAGATTGTCGGACTCGCTGCGCAGCGCCATGCTCGCCGCCGTCGTTTCCTCGACCATCGCCGCGTTCTGCTGGGTCACCTGGTCCATCTGGTTGACGGCCGCGTTGACCTCCTTGAGGCCCGATGCCTGCTCGCTTGCGGAAGCCGAGATCTGCCGGATCAGGCCGTTGATCTGCATGACCTGATCGGAGATCTTCTGCAGCGTTTCGCCCGCTTGGCCGACGAGTTGCACGCCGTCCTTCACCTGGGCGCCGGATGCATTGATCAACGCCTTGATTTCCTTCGCCGCATTCGCAGACCGCTGCGCCAGCTCGCGCACTTCCTGGGCAACGACCGCAAACCCCTTGCCGGCTTCGCCCGCACGGGCCGCTTCGACCCCCGCGTTCAGCGCGAGCAGATTGGTCTGGAAGGCGATTTCATCGATGACGCCGATGATCCGCGAGATCTCCAGCGACGACTGCTCGATGCCGTGCATGGCGGTAACGGCCTTGCGGACGACATCGCCGGATGTCTCGGCATCCTTGACGGCGATACTGACGGTATTGGCCGCCACGCCGGCATTGTCTGCGCTCGAATGCACCTGTTCGGTCAGTTCGTTCAACGCTGCCGCCGTTTCCTCGAGGCTGGCGGCCTGCTGTTCAGTCCGCTTCGACAGATCCGCCGCACTTTCCGAGATCTCGCCGGTGCCGGCGCTGATGTTGACGACGCTGGTATTGACAGAGGAGATCGCCTGTTCGAGGGCAGTCACGGCTTCGTTGAAGTCGCGCTTCAGCGCCGCATATTCGCCGGGGAACTCGTCGGGAATGCGGTAGGTGAGGTTGCCTTGGGACAGCTGGGCGAGACCGTTGCCGAGGGCTGCGACCACGTGCTGCTGCGTCGCGGCCGAAGCGTTGCGGTCCTGCTCGTTGCGACGGCGTTCGCCATCGGCGGCGATACGTTGGTTCTCCGCCTCGGCAGCGAGCATGTGGCTTTCAGCAAGTCGGTGGCGGAAGCCGTCCAGCGCCTTGGCTACCATGCCGATTTCGTCATGGCGGTCCTGGTTGGAAACGTCGCCGGCATAGTCGCCCTTCGACATCCGCTCCACGTCGCTGACCAGCCCGTGCAGAGGGCGCTGGGCCAGCGAGCGCACGGCAAGGAAAAGCGCGATCATGACGGCTGCCAGCATGACCACGCCGCCAATGATCATCATCGTCGTCTGCGCCTTGACAGGAGCGCTGATCGCGGCATGCGGAATGTCCACGATGACGGTCCAGGTCGCGTTAACGCCGGGCACCGCGAAGGGATAGAGCAGGCGATCGAAGCTCTCGCCCTCTTCCGTCGCGAGATTGCCGAGCAAGCTGCCCTTGCCGCTGCTGATCGCGGTCTTCACCGCATCGGCGCCCTCGGCTTCGTAGGGCTTCATCAAAAGTTCGTCCTTCGGTGCGACCAACCACTGGGCACCCTGACCAACCAGAAGCACCCGGCCGGTCTCGAAGGGCTTCAGCGCCTTCAGCTTGTCCGAAAGGGAGAGAAGAGAAATATCGACGCCGGTCACCCCGATCATTTTCCCTGCGGAAAACACGGGATAGGCGATCGAACTCATCATAGTCGGCACATCCGTGCCCTCGGCGAGATAGGGCGCCGTGATCGCGCCCTTGCCGCTCTTGGCAGCCAGCGCATACCACTCGGCAGGATAATCGGCGCGGAAGGTGGAGAACTGGATCGCGCCGTCCCTGTTTTTAGACCAATACGGCGTGAAGTCGCCGTCGTCATTGGCGGAAAGATCGGTCTTGCCCTTGATCTCGTCCTTCTGGCCATCGATAGCGCGCGGTTCCTCGGCCATCCAACTGCCAAAGGCAAAGGGGTTCTGCTCAAGGTTGGCCTTGAGGATATTGGTGATCCCGATCCGGTCGAAAGATTTGCCTTCGTGACCCCGGCCTATGACGCCCGACATCAGGCGAGCTGCACTGGCGAGTTCGCCGATGTTGCCGGCAATCTCACGGGCGATCGATTTCGCCTCGGCATCCGCCTGTTCCATAATGAGTGCATGGACGCGATCGCGCGTCTGCGAAATGAGTACGAGATTGGAAACGAATAGAACCAAGCCAATCGCGATGCCGGTGACGACCAGCAGTTTTGCGGCGATCGATCGAGAAAAAAGGGCGAACATGTGAAATCCTGGAGCGGAGGTACCAATGCATCAGCATTCGTTCCGCGCCATCATGGCGCAGCCTGCCCGGCTTTCGCCAGGCATGTTGTTACCTGACATTAGATCGCGATTTCTTAATATGTTTTGAATGATGTCAGAGAGCGTTTTCGACCTCGCGCGCGACCGGGATCGACGGTTGCGCGCCGGCCTTCAGGCAGGCGAGAGACCCCGCCACTGCCGCCCGCCGCAACGCCGCATCGAATTCCAGCCCGGCATCGAGGCTTGCTGCGAAATAGCCGCAGAATGTGTCGCCGGCACCAACCGTGTCGACCGGCTCGATCTTCAACCCTTGAGCCTTATGCAGCCTGCCGCTCTCGGCCGCGATGACCCCGGCGGCGCCCAGCGTGATGATCAGGATCTGGCCTGTCTCGCGATGCATGGCGAGTGCCATCTCCTCACGCTCGACAGCGCTCAAACCCTGGCGTCCGGCCAGCAGCTCGAATTCCGTCTCATTGGCGATCACGATGTCGGCGAGTTTCGCCAGCGCTGCGGCTTCCGCAGTCAGCGGCGCCAGGTTGAGAACCGTCCGGACACCGCGGCTCTTGGCGGCGGTCAGGGCCGCTTTCACGGCCTCGGCCGGCACTTCCAGCTGCAGCATCAGCGTATCGCCGGCATTCAGCGCCGCGACGCCTGCTTCCGCTTGCCCGGCATCGACAGTGCCATTGGCGCCGGCAACCACGGCAATCATGTTCTCGCCATCGCCGCCGACCAAAATCAGCGCCGTACCCGTCGGCCCGTCCACGGTTTTGACGCCCGAAAGATCGGTTCCTGCATCTTTGAGAAGCGAAAGCGCCGGTTCGGCGAATTCATCGCGGCCAACGGCGCCCACCATCCTGACCTCCGACCCGGCGCGACGTGCGGCCAGGGCCTGGTTCGCCCCCTTGCCGCCGGCAGCCGTGGCAAAGCTCGTGCCCGCAACTGTCTCTCCCGGAACCGGCAGGCGAGGCGTGTTGGCAACGAGATCCATGTTGATGGAGCCGAATACGGTGATCATGAGTGCGCGAGCCTCCCAGAAGCAATTCCAACAAAAGTGGCAACCGGTTTGTGGCCGGAATTGCCCCAGGGTGTTGCGCTCTTGTGGACCAGCCCGTCAGTCTTCGTCAACAACCCTGAGCTTGAGCAGACCAGTCCGGCTTTCCACCGCCCTGGGCGCGACATCACCGGCGTCCACCGCGCCACCCGGCACCTCGAACTCCATCGCCTCGATCTTTGCGCCGCGCTTGGCCAGCTTGTCGGACGAGGTGATGATCTGCTCCACATCCTTTTGCGCCGCCAGAAAATGGCTCTGCAGTTTGCGCGTCCGGTCGTCCAGCCGCCCAAGATCCTCCATCAGCCGGATCACCTCGCCCTGGATCAGATGCGCCTGTTCCCGCATCCGCTGGTCCTTCAGCACCGCCTGGATCACCTGGATCGACAGCATCAGCAGGGAAGGCGAGACGATCACCACCTTCTGCCGATGCGCCTTCTGCACAACGCCTTCGAAATTCTCGTGGATCTCGGCAAAGATCGATTCCGACGGGACGAACAGGAAGGCCATGTCCTGCGTCTCGCCCGGCAGCAGGTATTTGTCCGCGATGTCCTTGATATGCACCTCGATGTCGCGGCGGAACTGCTGGCCAGCGACCTTCTTCAGCTCAGGCGTGTCTCCATCGCGAATGGCGTTCCAGGCCTCCAGCGGAAACTTCGCATCGACGACCAGCGGCGGCGAATTGTTCGGCATGCGGATCGTGCAGTCGGGCCTCGACCCGTTCGACAAGGTCGTCTGGAATTCGTAGGCACCCATCGGCAGCCCGTCGGCGACGATCGTCTCCATGCGCGACTGGCCGAAGGCGCCGCGCGTCTGCTTGTTGGACAGGATCGCCTGCAGCCCCACCACGTCCTTGGCCAGCGACTGAATGTTGTTCTGCGCCGCATCGATCACCGCCAACCGCTCCTGCAACGTGCGCAGGTTGTCATGTGTCGACTTCGTCTGCTCGGTGATCGTCGTGCCCAGCCGATGTGTCATGCCGTCCAGCCGCGCGCTGATCGACTGGTTGAGCTCCGCCTGACGGCTGCCGAAGACCTCGGCCATGGTCGCGAGCCGCCCCTGCATCTCTGACTGCGCCTTGAGGAGTTCCGCCAGCCGCGCCTCGGCCGCCTCGTCCCGCCTGAGCGCCTCCTCCATCATCTGTACCCGCAGGCCAGCCGACCGTCGTGAGGCGACGATCATGGCGATGACCGGAAGGATGAGCAGAGCCGCAGCCAGCGCCAGGAGAAAGCCCGGAGCGAGCGTGACAGAGCCGATGGTGACGGCAGGAATATCCAGAATGTTCATGGCGCAACTATATCCGATTCGGCGCAGTGAACCAGATCAAAGAGTGAACGAATTCCGCGCCGCATGCCCACGGGCAAAGCCAGGTGAAACTTTATCCCCAGTCAAACTTGACGCCTGTCAAGACTAGCGACCGTCAGTGGTCATGATCGCCACGCAAAAGACAGATACGACAACTTTCAATTACTTTAGAAACTCAAGATTTACCATTTGGGAGTCTTCTCTGGGTAACGGGTCGGTGATTGTACCGCATCCCTCAATGGACAGTAGAAGCATCATGGCAACGCAGAGTGACAACGCCGATCTGAAGAACCGCCTTCGTTTTCTGGGGCTGGACGACAAGGGGCGCGACACCCTTCGTCGCATGGGCCCTCTGATCCGGGCCAACATCGGTGCGGCCCTCGACATCTTCTACGACAAGATCCGCAAGGTTCCGGAAACCGCCGCTTTCTTCCGTGGCGAGGATCATATCCGCAGCGCCAAGATCCGCCAGGAGGCCCATTGGGGCATCGTCGGAACTGCCGATTACACCGAAAGCTATGTCGAGGGCGTCACCAAGGTCGGCAAGGCCCATGCCCGCATCGGCCTTGAGCCGCGCTGGTATATCGGCGGTTATGCGCTGGTGCTGGAACAGCTCATCCATGCCGTTGCCCGCGAGCGCTGGCCGAGCCGTTTCGGACGGCAGAAGGCGCCGCAGCTTGCTGACGAAATCTCCGTCGTGATTAAAGCCGCCATGCTCGACATGGATTATTCCATTTCCGTCTATCTCGAGATCCTGGCCGCCGAGCGCACGCGGGCGGAAGAGGCCCGTCTGCGTGCGGAAGCCGAACAGGCGACTGCGCTCGCCGCCCTGCGCGCCGCCCTCACCAAGCTCGCCGAGGGTGATCTCGAAGCGCGTATGCCCGACGATCTTCCACCCAATTTCGTCGAGATGGCCCGCGACTATAACGCCTCTGTCAGTGCCTTACGCTCGACCATCGGTACGGTTCGTACCTCCGCCGACGAAATCTTCAAGTCCACCTCGGCTATCGCAGAGGCGACCGACGATCTCGCCCAGCGCACCGAACAGCAGGCAGCCGGCCTCGAGGAAAGCACGGCCGCCCTGCACGAACTGACCCAGAACGTCACGCTCACTGCCGACGGCGCCCAAAAGGCCGCTCAGGTCGTCGGTGTGGCGCTGGACGAGGCGCGCGTATCGGAAGAAGTGGTTTCCCGCGCTGTCGATGCCATGGGCGCAATCGAGAAATCCTCCGATGCCATCTCCAAGATCATCGGCGTCATCGACGAAATCGCCTTCCAGACCAACCTTCTCGCCTTGAACGCAGGTGTCGAGGCGGCCCGCGCCGGCGAAGCCGGGCGCGGCTTTGCCGTCGTCGCCCAGGAGGTCCGCGAACTCGCCCAGCGTTGCGCCAATGCCGCCCGCGAGATCAAGAGCCTGATTTCCCAGAGCTCCTCCCAGGTCAATTCAGGCGTCGGCCTCGTCAACAATGCCGGCGATGCTCTGAAACAGATCATCGTGCGCATCGGCGAGATCAACCAGATCGTCGGCACGATCGCATCTGCCGCGGCGGATCAGTCCGGTGGCCTGCGCGAGGTCAATACCTCGATCGCCTCAATGGACCAGATCACCCAGCGCAACGCCGCCATGGTCGAGGAAACCTCCGCCCAGACTGCGACGCTCGGCGAAGAAGCCGAACGCCTGCTGAGCGCCCTCAAGGGCTTCCGGATTAATGCCGACCACGGTCACGGCCAGCGCCGGCAGCCGGATCGGAGGATGGCGGGATGAACAAGCCGGCCGGGGCAAAATAAAGGCATTCCGGCCGGATGTTTAGCTTCTGTTTAGGAAACCGTGACAGGTCTGCTTGACGACAATCAACTTCCACAGCCTTGCGTTGGTATCATGCATCAGAAATCGAACACAGATCTGTCCGAACGCCTCGACTTCCTGGAAATTGACCAGAAGACCCGGGAAACGCTGGGAGAACTCCGTCCGACGATCCGGGATATCATGGGCCCGGCGCTCGACAAGTTCTATGCGAAGGTCGGCAAAACCGCGAAAATGGCTGCATTCTTCCGCGACAGCGGCCACATGAACGGCGCCAAGAACGCGCAGATCAGCCATTGGGACAAGGTCGCGAACGGCAGCTTCGACGAGACTTACGTGCGCGGCGTCACCGCCGTCGGCAAGGCCCATGCCCGCATCGGGCTTGAGCCGCGCTGGTACATCGGCGGCTATTCCATGCTGGTCGGAGAACTGCTCTCGGGCGTGCTCGTCAAGCATTGGCCCTTCCCCTTCGGCAAGCGGCATGCGGAGGCCCTGGCCGACAAGATGAAGGCCCTGGTCAAGGCTGCGATGCTCGACATGGATTACGCGATTTCCGTCTATCTCGAAGAGCTGGAAATGAAGCGCAAGGCGCTGGAAGAAGAGCGCGCCCGCTTCGAGGCCGATCAGGCGATTGCCATGGAGCACCTGCGCCGAGGCCTGGAATCGCTTGCCCGCAGCGATTTCGAAAGCCACATGACCACCGATCTTCCTGAAAATTTCAAGGAAATGGCGGGCTACTACAACGACACGGTCGACAAGCTGAACATCTCGTTTGCCGCCATCCGCCGCGCCTCGGAAGAAATCCTTGGCGGCACCGATGCCATCGCCCATGCGTCCAGCGAACTTGCGAGCCGCACCACCCGCCAGGCAGCCGGTGTCCAGCAGAGCTCGACAGCCCTGCAGCAGCTATCCGTCAGCGTCAGCCAGACGGCCGCCAATGCCGAGCGCGCCTCTGCCGCCGTGCATGAGACCCAGCACCAGGCCAAGACATCAGGCACGGTCGTCCACCGCGCCGTCGACGCCATGGATGCCATCGAAAAGTCCTCCACCGAGATCTCCAAGATCATCGGCGTCATCGACGAAATCGCCTTCCAGACGAACCTTCTCGCCTTGAACGCCGGCGTCGAAGCCGCCCGTGCCGGCGATGCCGGCAAGGGTTTTGCCGTCGTTGCGCAGGAGGTTCGCCAGCTCGCCCAGCGCTCGGCCGATGCCGCCAAGGAAATCAAGCAGCTGATTTCCCAGAGCTCGGACCAGGTGAAACAGGGCGTTGAACTCGTCACCGGCACCGGCGAGGTCTTGGGCGATATCATCGCCCGCATCGATGCCATCGACAGCTTTGTCTCCGATATCGCAACCGCCGCCAAGGACCAGGCGACCGGCCTCAACGAGGTCAACCAGGCGACCCGCAATATGGATCTGTTGACCCATGAAAACAGTGGCATGGTCGAGCAGACCTCGGAAGAGACCCGCCGCCTGCGCGCCGAAGTCGCAGGCCTCGTCGAACTGATGAGCCATATCCGCACCCGCACCGAGACGACCGGCCACGGTCAGCGCCGCAACGCCGCCTGATCCGGTCCTTGAGAAACGGGAGGATTTCGATGCTTTTTTCGATTTCCTCCCTTTCGATCTTGCGCTAAGGGAGGCTCATGACCATCAAGCCACTCATAATCCTGCCCGATCCACTGCTGCGCCAGGTGTCTCAACCTGTGGAGCGCGTGGATTCCGAGCTGAACCAGCTTGTCGACGACATGCTCGAGACCATGTACGAGGCCCCCGGCATCGGGCTTGCCGCGATCCAGGTCGGCGTGCCGCGCCGGCTCCTCGTCATTGATCTCGCCAAGGAAGGCGAAGAGCCTGCACCGCTCGTCTTCATCAATCCGAAGGTCATCCGCTCGTCGGAAGAGCGCTCGGTCTATGAAGAAGGCTGCCTGTCGATCCCGGATTATTACGCCGAAGTCGAGCGCCCTGCGACGATCACCGTGACCTCGCTCGATCGAACCGGCAAGGAAGTGACCACCGAGGCTGATGGCCTGCTCGCCACCTGCCTGCAGCATGAGATCGACCACCTCGACGGCGTCCTGTTTATCGACCATATCTCCCGCCTGAAGCGCGAGATGGTGATCAAGCGCTTCACCAAGGCTGCCCGTCAGAAGATTTGATCGAGGCCGCGCATCTTTGCGCGACCATCCGCTCTTGAAGGCGAAACCGACATGGCACTGCGCATCATTTTCATGGGGACGCCGGCCTTCTCCGTCGCCACCCTGCGGGCGCTTCACGCTGCCGGCCATGAGATCGTTGCGGCCTATTCCCAGCCGCCGCGTCCAGGCGGTCGCCGTGGCCTGGACTTACAGAAATCCCCTGTCCATCAGGCTGCCGAAGAGCTCGGCATCGAAGTCCGCCATCCGCTCAATTTCCGCGATCCCGCCGACCGCGAGGCTTTCGCAGCCCTGAACGCCGATGTTGCCGTCGTCGTCGCCTATGGCCTGCTCTTGCCCCAGGCGATCCTCGATGGCACGCGGCTGGGCTGCTACAACGGCCACGCCTCGCTCCTGCCGCGCTGGCGGGGTGCCGCCCCGATCCAGCGGGCGATCATGGCCGGCGATGCCGAGACCGGCATGATGGTGATGAAAATGGACAAGGGCCTCGACACCGGCCCCGTCGCGCTCACCCGCAAGATCACGATTGCCCCCGACATAACCGGCGGTGAATTGCATGATGCCCTGAGCCTCGTCGGCGCCGAGGCCATGGTCGAAGCCATGGCCCTGCTCGAAACGGGTGAACTCGAAACCGTGCCTCAGCCGGAAGAGGGCGTGCTCTACGCCGCCAAGATCGACAAGGCCGAAACCCGCGTCGATTTCTCGCGGTCAGCAAAGCAGGTTCATGACCATATCCGCGGTCTGGCACCCTTTCCTGGCGCCTGGACCGAAATCGAGGTCGGCGGAAAGCCTGAACGCGTCAAGCTGCTCGCCTCCCATCTCGCAGAAGCGGACGGCCATCTCGGCGCCTCCGGCACCATCATCGACGATCACCTGACCATCGCCTGCGGCACCGGTGCTGTGAGCCTCGTGCGCCTGCAGAAGGCCGGCGGAAAGCCGCTCGATGCCAGTGATTTCCTGCGCGGCATGCCGCTGCCCAAGGGCACGGTGATCGCCTGATGCCCCGTTTCCGCATGACGGTCGAATATGACGGCACCGCCTATGTCGGCTGGCAGCGGCAGCGCAACGGCCATTCCGTTCAGGCGGCATTGGAAAAAGCGGTGCTCGGCCTGACCGGTGAAACGGTCGTGGTTCGTGGTGCCGGCCGCACCGATTCCGGAGTCCATGCCATGGGGCAGGTGGTCCACACGGATCTCACCCGCGCCTGGGATCCTGCTAAGCTGCGCAATGCGCTGAACGCCTATCTCGCCCAGGCCAGCGAGCAGGTCGCGGTGCTGGACGCCACGGCCGTTCCTGATGATTTCGACGCGCGCTTTTCCGCCCTGCGCCGCCACTATCTCTATCGCATCATCATCCGCCCGGCGCGGCTGGCACTCGAGGCCAATCGCGCTTGGTGGGTGCCCAAGCCGCTTGATCACGAGGCCATGCATGAAGCGGCCCAGCAGCTCGTCGGCCACCACGACTTCACCACCTTCCGCTCGGTCCATTGCCAGGCGCTCAACCCTGTGCGCACGCTTGACCGTCTCGATGTGTCGCGGCGGGGCGACCTGATCGAGATCCGCGCCAGCGCCCAGAGCTTTCTGCACAACCAGATCCGTTCCTTTGCCGGAACGTTGAAAATGGCAGGCGAGGGAAAGATGACACCGGCGGATGTGCGCGCCGCCCTCGAAGCCCGTGACCGCAAGGCCTGCGGTCCGGTGGCGCCCCCGGAGGGGCTCTATTTCATGCGGGTGGATTATCCCGGCGACGCACCGCAGCCGGATATCTGAAGCAAGTCCAGCAAAACTGCGCAGCGGTTTTGCGTCCGGACTTGCGTTCGAGCGAGAGCGTCAGCCCGGATAAACGCCGAGATAGCGTTCCAGCACTTCGGCCAGGATCATCGTGGGGACCAGCACCACCATGATGATCGTCGAAACGGTCAAAAGGTGATCTCCGATGATCATGCGGACGATCCGGAACAGCATGGCGATCAGCGTCACCATCAGCATGAACCACAACAGCGCCACTAGCCCGCTGAGAGAAGGCAGCAGCATCATGATCAGCACCAGCAGGCCATAGGCATAGGATGCCGGCAGCGCCAGCCAGTTCGTCACCACCACCAGGGCGGAGAACTTTTCGCCGAGCCCTACCATCCAGCACAAGACACCCAGCAGGATCACCGGCATCAGCCAGTTGGCAGCTTCGACCAGCGCCAGCCGGAAAAAGAACAGAGCCCCTGTCGTCGTGCCCGTCGGCTGCCCTTCAAGAAACAGCACGCGCCACCAGGCAAACGACAGAAGGATCGCCGGCAGTGCCCAGGCGATCGACCAGAAGGAGCGGGCAGCACCCCGATCGGTGAAATCGAGATGGGAAAATCCGGCCGGGTCCTGTTTCACCAGCAGCCACAGGCCCTTCAGGTAGATCTCGATTTCCTTAAGCGTCGGCATGGGCGAACCACTGCTCGATGAAGGTCTGGTAGATCACCGTCAGGGTTTCGAGGTCAGTCACCGCAACCCGCTCGTCGACCATATGCATGGTCTGCCCCACCAGGCCGAATTCTACCACCGGGCAATAATCCTTGATGAAGCGCGCATCCGAGGTGCCGCCTGTGGTCGAAAGCTTCGGCGTTCGACCCGTCACGGTTTCGATGGCACCCGATAGCGACGAAATCAGGCTGTTGCTGCGCGTCAGGAACACATGGCTCGGCCGCTCGGACCACACCATCTCATAGGCGATCGCCGCGCGGCCCGGCCGAAGTTCGGGATCGACGGCAGCGACATCAAGCCGCCGCAGGATCTCGGCCTTGACGCTGTCGGCATCCCAATGGTCGTTGAAGCGGATGTTGAACTTGAATCGGGAGGTGGCCGGGATCACGTTGGTCGCGGCATTGCCGACATCGATCGAGGTAACCTCGAGGTTCGACGGCTGAAAATTCTCCGTGCCCTCATCAAAGGCCGGGAACATCAGGCTCTTGGCCAGCGAAAGTGCGCCGCGCACCGGGCTGTCGGCGAGATGCGGATAGGCCGCATGGCCCTGCACGCCGCGCACCGTGACCGTGCCGGAAACCGAGCCCCGTCGGCCGATCTTGATCATGTCGCCAAGGCTGTCGGGATTGGTCGGCTCTCCGACCAGGCAGGCATCCCAGCGCTCGCCGCGCCCCGCCGCCCATTCGAGCAGCTTCACCGTACCATTGACCGCCGGCCCCTCTTCGTCGCCGGTGATCAGCAGCGACACCGAGCCCTTCGGCACTTTGCCGGCTTCCACCAGTCGCGCATAAGCGGAGATGAAGCAGGCGATCCCGCCCTTCATGTCGACAGCGCCACGGCCAAACAGCATGCCGTCGCGCACCTCGCCGGAGAATGGCCCCGCAGACCAGTCGGCCTCGTCGCCGACAGGCACCACGTCGCTATGGCCAGCAAACATCAGATGCGGACCATCGGTGCCGGCGCGGGCATAGAGGTTCTCGATGTCGGGTGTATCGACGTCACGCTCGACCATCCGGTCGACGGCAAAGCCGAGCGGCTTCAACAGGTCCTCCAGCACCGAAAGCGCACCGCCTTCGGCCGGCGTCACCGATGGGCAGCGGATCAGGGCTTGGAGAACATTGACGGGGCTGCTGGCGTTCATGGCGGTCAATCTGGCTGAATCACTGTGGAACAGGTCCTTGCCGAGACTTAGCCGATGGGCGCGGCGGTGTCATCTCGGGTGCCGCAGCCGTAGTGTCGCGCAGCCGGACCGATGGGTGAGGGCGCCGACCGGGACCGGCACCCTGTCTCGTAATCAGTCGCGCAGCAGCTCGTTGATGCCGGTCTTCGAGCGGGTCTGTGCATCCACGCGCTTGACGATCACGGCGCAGTAGAGATGCGGAGCGGCAACGCCGTTCGGCATCACCTTGTCGCTGCCCATCGAGCCTGCGACGACGACGGAGTAAGGCGGCACTTCGCCATAGCTCACTTCGCCGGTGGCGCGGTCGACAATCTTGGTCGACTTGCCGATGAACACGCCCATGCCGAGCACCGAGCCCTCGCGGATAATGCAGCCTTCAACGACTTCCGAACGAGCGCCGATGAAGCAGTTGTCCTCGATGATCGTCGGGCCCGCCTGCATCGGCTCCAGAACGCCGCCGATGCCAACGCCGCCCGAGAGATGCACGTGCTTGCCGATCTGTGCGCAGGAGCCGACGGTCGCCCAGGTATCGACCATGGTGCCTTCGCCGACATAGGCGCCGAGATTGACGAAGGAGGGCATCAGGATGGCGTTCGGCGCGATATAGGCCGAGCGGCGCACGACGGCATTCGGCACGGCGCGGAAACCGGCTGCGCGGAACTGGTTTTCGCCCCAGCCCTCGAACTTCGACGGCACCTTGTCCCACCAGGTGGAGGCGCCGGGGCCATTCTTCACCACTTCCATGTCGTTCAGGCGGAAGGAGAGAAGCACGGCCTTCTTCAGCCACTGATGCACGGTCCAGGTGCCATCTTCGCCACGGGTCGCCACGCGCGCCTTGCCGCTGTCGAGCAGGTCGAGCGCGGTTTCAACGGCATCGCGGATCTCGCCCTTGGTGGCGGTCGAGACCGTGTCGCGGTTCTCGAAGGCCGCTTCGATGACATGTTCGAGCTGGGTGAGATCGGAGGCGCTCATCTGAATTCCTTAAACTTCGTTGTCTAACCTTGGGGATGGAAGCGATCAGGGTCTGATCGAAAATTCGCGCAAAGCTCTAGCGCATAAGTCGCGGCATGAAAACAGCTGCAAAGGGCCTTGCGCGCCGGAAAGGAAGAAGCATGGCGAGACTGAAGAACGGCAAGCATCGGCGCAAGGACGGCTCCTGGGATCCACTCAAGGACTCATCCACCGATCGCCAGACCGCGAAGATCATTCCGCGCACGCCGCAATCCGCATCTTCGTCTTATACGCTCGCCTATGTCGACGAAGAATTCCTCTGCCGCGAGGAGCTGCGCCCGGTGCGCCTGCAGCTGGAATTGCTCAAAACCGAGATGATTCTCACCGAGCGCAACATCAAGTCGACGGTCGTCATGTTCGGCGGCGCCCGCATCCCGGCGCCGGGCGAGGCCGCCTGGGCAGCGAAGAACGATATCCAGAAGAAGAACCTGGAGAACGCCTCGATCTATTACGATCAAGCCCGCCGTTTTGCGCAGCTCTGCTCCAACCAGTCGAAGACCAGCGACTATCACGAATATGTCGTCGTCACCGGCGGCGGACCGGGTGTGATGGAGGCCGGAAACCGTGGCGCTGCCGATGTCGGCGCACCCTCGATCGGGCTGAACATCGTGCTGCCGCATGAGCAGGCGCCGAACCCTTACGTCACGCCGGAACTCAGCTTCAACTTCCACTATTTCGCCATCCGCAAGATGCATTTTCTGATGCGCGCCAAGGCGATCACCATCTTCCCCGGCGGCTTCGGAACGCTGGACGAATTCTTCGAGGCCGTGACGCTGATCCAGACCAAGCGCATGGCGCCGATCCCGCTGATCCTGTTTTCGAAGGACTTCTGGCACGACATCATCAATTTCGAGGCGCTTGCCAATTTCGGCACGATCGCGCCTGAAGATCTGGACCTGCTGCACTTTGCCGAAACGGCGGAAGAGGCCTGGCAGATCATCGCCGATTTCTACGACCTCAACGCAGAAGCGGCCCCGTAAAGGGGCCGCCAAAGTCACGTCGGAACAGGTCTGCCGGGGTCAGCGGAAGAGGATCGGCCGCTTGGGCAGGTCGTCGACGCTGATCACGCCATCCTCGTTGCGGTCCATGCGGGTGAACATCCGGTCGCCCATGGCCACGGCTTCCGCCTTGCTGATCTGGCCGTTCTCATCCTTGTCAGCCACCCGCATCATGCGGGCAGGGCCGCCCATACCGTCAGGTCCACGATCCCGGCGGCCTTCGCCACGCTCGGCCCGCTCATTGTGCCAGCCGTGACGCTTTCCTTCATGATGTTTGCCCTGGTGGCGCGTGCCGCCGGCCTTATCGTCCGGTCCCATATCACCCGGGGCCATCGCGTCGGGACCGGCATCAGCCATGTCCTGTGGAGCATCGCCCGGCGGCGGGGCGGCGGCCTCTTCGCCTGGTGCCGGCTTGTCATCGGCCTTCATCTCGGCGCGGGCCTTCTGCATTTCGGCCCGCATGGCCTGGCGATGCTTGCGCATTTCGCCCGGCGTGATCGAGCCGTCACTGTCCGCATCGATCTGGGTGAAAAGGGCTTCGCTGGCAGTGGTCGCTTCGGCCTTTTCTATCTTGCCGTCCTTGTTCGTGTCGAACTGCTGCAGCATCCGCACGAACATGACTTCCGGGCCGCCGCGCGGCGGGCCACGTCGGTCGCCACGGTCCTGGGCAAAGGCGCCGCCGGCGCTGGTACCGATCAGGAGGGACGCCGCAAGGGTCGCCAGGGTGATGGTTTTGCCGTTCATCTGAGGTCCTTTCAAAGACTGTGTCTATGAGAGGAATGTAGGGTCGATGGCGGCCATGGCCTACTTAACGATCGGTAAGGCGCATGAAATTTTCGTAAGCTTCGGCCTAACCTCAGGCAGCATCGCCAAGCACATGGCCGAGGAAGCCGGCGAGGTCATCGGTGATGAAGTCGACGGCGTCGGCATCGATATGATCGGCCCGCTCCCAGGTTTCGAGCAGCGCCGTGTCGAGATTGCGCGGCACCAGAAGCACCGTCTTCATGCCGAGCGCCTTGGGCACTTCCAGATTGCGGGGCAGGTCCTCGAACATGGCGGCATGTTTCGTATCGATGCGGTTGAGGCTGGCGAACTTGTCATAGGTCGCCCCCGCCGGCTTCGGTACGTAGTCGGCAGCAACGATATCGAAGATGTCGTCGAAATGGTCGAGGATGCCGAGTGCCCGGGCGGCGTCCTGCGCATGCGCCACCGTGCCATTGGTGAAGATGAACTTGCGCCCCGGCAGCCGCTTGATCGCGTTCCCCAGTGCTTCGTCCGGGAGGAGCATCGAATAGTCGATGGCATGCGCCTTTTCGAGAAAGGCATTGGGATCGACCTTGTGATGCAGCATCAGGCCCGCAAGTGTCGTTCCGTGCTCGTGGTAATAGCGCTTCTGCAGCACCTTGGCCTCGACCGGGTCGACCTGCAGCAGTTCCGCCACGAAGGTGGTCATGTTCGTGTCGATCTGCGCGAAGAGGTTGATGTGATGCGGGTAAAGCGTGTTGTCGAGGTCGAAGACCCAGTCATGCACATGGGCGAAATCGGCGGGCGAGGGGAGTTTGCGCGGTTGGGTCATCGGGTCCTTATGGCAGAAGCCTCAGAGGATGCAACGGGGGCGCCGTAACGGCGCTGGCTTGAACAAGTGTCGAGGAAATAGGATTGGTTGCGGCTTCGGGAAGTGCTATTCCGAGAGCATGGAAAAGAAGATGTCGATCCGGACGGGCAAGGCGAGTGTGATCCTTCAGGATCGCAAGCGTCTGCCATGCCGTTTCCATCCCATCGCGTCGGGTACGATCCGCCACCGCGCGGCCTGATCCGCGGCCCTACGGGCCATCTCCACCGCATTTTGTGTCGCGTCCTGCGGCGTCTATGACGCCCGCACTTCTTTCCGGATCGATCCCCATGGAATTCTGGGCCATCATCACCATCGGCAGCGCCTTCCTGCAGAATATGCGCTCTGCCTTGCAGAAACACCTGAAAAGCCGCATGGGCACCACAGGGGCCACCTTCGTGCGCTTCGGCTTCGGCCTGCCCTTCGCCTTCCTCTATCTCGCCATCCTGCATCTCGGTTTCGGCCGGCCGCTGCCGGTGCCCGGTGTCGAATTCGCCATCTGGGCGGTGATCGGCGCGCTCGCCCAGATCGCTGCGACCTTCCTGCTGGTTCATCTCTTCTCCTTCCGCAATTTTGCCGTTGGCACTGCCTATTCCCGCACGGAGCCCGCCCAGGCGGCGCTGATTGCGCTTGTGCTCTTCGGTGAAACCATCACCGCCGGCACGTTTGCGGCGATCCTCGTCTCTATCGCCGGCGTGATGCTGATTTCCGTTGCGCGCACAACGCTGACGCCCTCCGCCCTGCTGACCTCGGTCTTGAGCCGCACGGCGCTGATCGGTTTGGCCTCTGGCTTTTTCTTCGGCATTTCCGGTACGGCTTACCGCGCTGCCTCGCTATCGCTGGCCCCAACGCTTCCGGCTCCCGATGCCGTGATGCAGGCGGGGTATACGCTCTGCGTCGTGATCACGGTGCAGACCGTCTCGATGTTCGGATGGATGCTCTGGCGCGATCGGGCGGAACTCACCCGCATCCGCGCCGCCTGGAAAATCAGCGCGCTGGTCGGCTTCGTCGGGGCGACTGCCTCCTTCGGCTGGTTCATCGCCATGACCCTGCAGCAGGTGGCGGTGGTCAAGGCGCTGGCCCAAGTCGAAATGCTCTTCACCTTTGCCTCCTCGGTGCTGTTCTTCAAGGAGAAGATCAACCGGCTGGAGGTGGCTGGCTGTGGGTTGATCGTGCTTGGGGTGTTGTTGCTGGTTTTGGTGTAACTTCCGGACGGCAATGGGCGGCGGCGGCTCCTCTCCCCCTTGTGGGAGAGGTTACAAAATCGAAGGCTTAGCCCGGTCAGGGCTAAACTTCAGATTTTGTTGGTGAGGGGATCGGTGATGGTGGCACGATTCCCATCTCCCTGTTCGTGAGGGGGGGGCGTTATCCCGTGGCAACGGAACCGATCCCCTCACCAGGAAAATCTGAAGTTTAGGCGGCTTGCGCTCGCCTAAGCCTTCGATTTTCCGTCCTCCCCCACATGGGGGGAGGTGACCACCGTAAATGCGGCCTGCTCCCCACAATGGTTGCCTGCAGATTGTCAAAAATCCCAAGCTTCGCCGCCGGTCGGATCTTCATCCTCCGGGTATGGTCAAACTTGTCTCGGATGAGGCGCCAGAAGCAGCCTGTCTAAGTATAATATGTGGCTCCTTCCGGCGCCCCGTTCGGCGTTTTGTCCCGCTGCATGCGTCTCTCTGGCAAGGCGGCGACGGTCCTTGGAACTTGCGTTCCAGGATTGACCGGGCGCGGGTCCGGCTGCGGCAAAGCCCTCCTCGCGGAATGTCTGCCAGAGCCTGGCCGGTGGCCCGGGAGGTTCCCGCCGGATGGTGCACCATTCCGACCGGGACCCTCGCCCGGGGGATGATCGTCTGGCCATTTGCGGCCTCGCGTCCATCCCCGCCGTTTTGTTCGCCCCGCTGTCTGGATGTTCGCGACAGCATTGGCGCCTTGTCTGTGTGCCTCTGAGGCACGTCCTTCCGATCGGGGTATCCAGGTTTGGCGGCATCCGACCGCCAAACCTTCGTTCCATCCCCACGTCCGGAGGGAGACCGTTCCAGCGGGCCGGGGTCTTGCACCTGCGACAATGCTTAACCCCGGCGCCGGCCCCGCCTCGCCTGACATCGCATCGTCAGGTGTATCCGAGGGCGGGACGGGGATGAGTCTACGGGAGGGAAAATGGGCGGGGATGAAAAAATGTGTCGGCGTTTGATTTTGTTGGAAAATCGCTGGAGTTCATCCCCCTTCGATTGCGGGAATTGAGGGGGGGTGGAGGCTTGCGCGGGCCTATCTCCCCCTTGGTGGGGGAGAAAGCGATTTCGATGAATTAGGCGAGCGTAAGCCGCCTAAACATCTGAAATCGCAAGCGAGGGGGGCCGTTATGTAGTGGCAACGGAACCGATCCCCTCACCAACAAAATCTGAGGTTTAGCCCTGATCGGGCTAAGCCCTCGATTTTGTAACCTCTCCCGCAAGGGGGAGAGGGAGGACAGCGCGTGCGTCCACCAGACCCCGCAAAAACAATTGCGCTTTTACCGTCACGCGGTACATCCAAGATACGCAACGCGCAGAGGCGCCGGAGACCTTCATGAGCCCATCAGACAAGCCCGGTGCCGCCGGGGCGGAGCATGCTTATCCGAAGCGCTGGACGGCGCTTGCCGTGATGATGCTGGCGAATTTCATGAACCTGCTCGATGTCACCATCGTCAACGTGGCGCTGCCGAGCCTGCAGTCCGGCCTGGGGGCGACGTCGAGCCAGATCGAATGGGTGGTGGCGGGGTATGTGCTGGTGTTTGCGCTGGGGCTCCTGCCCTTCGGCCGGCTGGGCGACGTACGTGGCAAGAAGCGGGTGTTTCTGGTGGGGGTCGGTGCTTTCACCTTTGCCTCGCTGCTGTGCGGCCTCGCACCCGGCATCAACAGCCTCATCCTCGCGCGACTGCTGCAGGGGGCAGGGGCCGCGGTGATGACGCCGCAGGTGCTGGCGATTGCCCAGATGATGTTTCCGCCGAAGGAGCGGGCGGCGGCCTTTTCGCTGTTTGGCTTGAGCGCCGGTCTCGCTTCGGTTTCCGGTCCGCTGCTCGGCGGCTGGCTGATCAGCATGGATCTCTTCGGGCTCGGTTGGCGACCGATCTTTCTGATCAACATTCCGATTGGTCTGATCGCCATCCTGCTTGGCTGGCGCCTCATTCCGGCATTGCCCGTGCGCCCCGGTCTGAAGAACGATATCGGCGGCATCGTGCTCGCGGGTCTCGCGATCTTCTGCGTCATCTTCCCGCTGATCGAGGGGCGCGGCTTTGGTTGGCCGACCTGGTGTTTCCTGATGCTGGCACTGTCCGTCCCGCTCGCCATCGCCTTTGCGCTCTGGGAACGCCGCCAGCATCGGACAAACGGGCCGGAACTGCTGCCGCTCAATCTGATGACCAACCGCAACTATGTCATCGGCACGCTGATGACCGCGACCTTCTTCTCGACGCTGCCGGGTTTCTTCCTGACCTTTGCGATGTTCCTGCAGCAGGGATTTGGCTTCACGCCGCTACAGTCAGGCCTGACGACGGTGCCCTTTTCCGCCGGCATCTTCGTCGCGTCGCTCATTTCCGGTCGGCTGGGCAATATCACGCCGCGCCTGCGCGTGATTGTTGGTGTGCTGATGGTGGTCGCGGGCATGGCCGCTCTGCGCTTTCAGATCCTTGGCTTCGGCGACATTGCCGACCGGGTTGCCTTGTTGCCCTGGCTGCTGCTGAGCGGGCTCGGTATGGGGATCGCGATTGCGCCGATGTTTCAGCTGGTGCTGGCCGGCGTGCCGCCGCAGGATGCCGGCTCGGGCTCCGGTGCGCTGCAGGCGATCCAGCAGGTGGGAAGCGCGCTGGGCATCGCCATCGTCAGCCAGATCTTCTTTGCCGATCTGGCATCGAGCGTGGCCGCCGGCATCGCCAATCATGTGGCCTATATCCATGCACTTGCGACGGGACTGTTCTACAATTTCGCCGGCTACGTGCTGGTGCTGATCGCCGTGCTCATGATGCGCGCGCAGGCAGGCCCGGCGCTGCAGGAAAGGCCCCTGCCGGTCGAGTGACCGGCAAGGGGATTTTGGACGTCAGGGCACCAGAAGCGTGCCGGCGCCGGTTTCGGTGAAGAGCTCGAGCAGGACCGAATGGGCGGTCTTGCCATTGAGGATAACGACGCCCTGGACGCCGGCCTGGATCGCTTCGATGCAGGTCTCGACCTTCGGGATCATGCCGCCGGAAATCGTGCCGTCCTTGATCAGCGCATGCGCTTCGGCGACCGACAGTTCCTTGATCAGATTGCCGTTTTTGTCGAGCACGCCGGGCACGTCGGTGAGGAAGAGCAGGCGCGAGGCATTGAGCGCGCCGGCAATGGCACCGGCAAAGGTGTCGGCATTGATATTGTAGGTGGCGCCGTCGCGGCCGGGGGCAACAGGCGCGATGACCGGGATCATTTCCGAGCGGGCGAGCAGGTCGAGCAGCGTGCGGTCGACTTCGACCACCTCACCGACGAAGCCGAGATCGAGCACGCGCTCGATATTGCTATCGGGATCGCGGACCTTCTTCTGCGCCTTTTCGGCAAAGACCATATTGCCGTCCTTGCCGCAAAGTCCGATTGCCCATTCGCCGGTCTGGTTGATCAGCGCGACGATTTCCTTGTTGATCGAGCCAGCCAGGACCATCTCGACGATCTCGACCGTCTTCTGGTCGGTGACGCGAAGGCCGTTCTCGAAGCGCGATTCGATGCCCATCTTGGCGAGCATGGCGCCGATCTGCGGGCCGCCGCCATGCACCACGATGGGGTTCACGCCGGACTGCTTCAACAGCGCGATATCGGCGGCAAAAGCCTTGCCGAGCTCGGGATTGCCCATGGCATGGCCGCCATATTTGACCACGATGGTCTTGTTCTCGTAGCGCTGCATGAAGGGCAGGGCCTGGACGAGAAGGCGGGCCTGCATTTCGCTTTCGGTCGATGTCATGGGAAACCTCGCATTGGATGGCGGCCTTTTAGCGCATGTGCAGCCGGGATGGAATAATCGCCCTGCAATATAAGCGTCCTATGACATGCATCTTCGTGCTGTCGCATTGTCGAACGACAATGACGCGCTACATTGGAATGGGCTGGAGACGGGGGACACATGGAACGCGACGACATCGGCGAGCTGCTGGCCCGCGTGGCCCTGCGTGACCGTGCGGCGTTTTCGCTCATCTATCAGAAGGTTTCACCGAAACTTTTTGCCATCTGCCTTCGTATGCTGAAGGACAGGGGCGATGCCGAAGAGGCGTTGCAGGACGTTTTCGTCAGGATCTGGGAGAAGGCCGGCAGCTATACGGGCGATGGCCTGAACGCTTATGGATGGCTATGCGCCATCACACGCTACCGCTGTATTGACCGCTTGCGCGCAAGACGGCCGGAGAGCGAGGATCTCGACGAAGCGGAAGATCTGGCCGATCTTGGGCCTGACCCCGAACAGACGGCGATGCTGCGATCTGAAGGCGCACGCATTGACACATGCATGGAGGCATTGGATCCTGACCGGGCGCGCGCCGTCCGACAGGCCTATGTCGAGGGACTGTCCTACCAGGAATTGGCCGAGACCTATGCCGTTCCGCTGAACACGATGCGCACATGGCTGCGACGCAGCCTGTTGAAACTGAGAGAGTGCATGGATGAGCACGCCCGACCAGAGCAAGGGTGACAGATCGCGGGACGAGGTCCTCGCAGGGGAATATGTGCTTGGGGTCCTCGGCATGGCCGAACGGGCCGAGGTGGAGGCACGCCTGCGCCACGACCGGCCGTTTGCCGACGTCGTCCGACGCTGGGAGGCCAATCTCCTCCAGTTCAATGACGAATACGCCGAGTTCGCGCCACCAGATCAGCTGTTCGGCAAGATCGAGCAGCGGGTGTTTCCGGTGACCACGGACAATGCGGCCCCGCGGGGGCTGTGGAACGCGCTCTGGCTCTGGCGCGGGCTGACCTTCGCGTCGCTGGGTGGTTTGGCGCTCATGGTCGGTCTGCAATGGGCGCCCGCCCTGAGACCGCAGCCGGCGGTGACGCGGCTGACGGCGGAACTCTCCGGCGACAAGAGCGACATTGCGCTGGTCGCAAGCTATGACGCACGCTCGGGCCAATTGGCGGTCACGCCAGTGGCAGCTGGAGGAGCCGAGCAGAAATCGCTGGAGTTGTGGCTGGTGGAGGGTGAGCAGCCACCGATCTCGCTCGGCGTCTTGCCGCAGACGGGGCAGGGGGAAATAGCCGTGCCCGAGAGCCTGAGGGGCCGCGTGACCGAAGGCGTGGTGCTGGCTGTCAGCCTTGAGCCTTTCGGCGGTTCGCCGACCGGCAAGGCGACCGGTCCGGTTCTGGCCGTCGGCCCCGTTCATCCCTGACCGACTCAAAATTTCTTTTTAAATCAATGAAATGAAAGAGCGGCGAAAAATTTCTCGCCGCTTTTGAAACTTCTGTTCGAAGCGGTCCGTCCTTTGTGATGTCCCCGATAGAGGGATCCCACTCAGGCGTCCGGCGGCCCGAACCGTCAGGACGCGTTCAAGAACACCAAGGACAGAGGAAACCGTAATGTTCAAGATCGCCATTCGCCCGCTCGCAATCACCGCCGCCCTGCTCGCCGGCTCCGTCGCAGCCCCCATCGCAGCCTATGCCGCCAATCCGATGGTCGGCGGCGGTGAAATGCTCGAGACCAAGAACATCGTCGAAAATGCCGTCAACTCCAAGGATCACACGACGCTGGTCGCAGCCGTCCAGGCAGCCGGCCTGGTCGAGACCCTCTCCGGCGCCGGCCCTTTCACCGTGTTTGCCCCGACCAATGACGCGTTCGCCAAGCTGCCGGCCGGCACGGTCGACACTCTTCTGAAGCCGGAAAACAAGGCGCAGCTCACCAAGGTGCTGACCTGCCATGTGGTGGCCGCCAATGTGATGGCCGAAGCCCTCGTCAAGATGATCTCCGATGATGGCGGCGAACATGATGTGACCACCGTCGGTGGCTGCGTGCTGAAGGCGAAGGCCGCCGACGGCAAGGTGACGCTGACCGACGAGAACGGCGGCGTGTCGACCGTGACCATCGCCGACGTCAAGCAGTCGAACGGCGTCATCCACGTCGTCGACGCGGTGATCCTGCCGAAGATGTAAGGCTGACGGGGGCGGCAACGTCCCCGAATGATATCACAGGCGCCTGAGCGTCAAAGGCCCTGTTTGACGGCCTCGGTGATTGCGCCCCGCAATTGCTCGAGGCCGTCTGCTTTTTCAGACGAGGTCGCAAGCACTTCCGGGAAGGCGGCCGGATGTTTCTTGATCTTCTCCAGCGTCTCGGCGATCAGCCTGGGCACACCGGCTTCCTTGATCTTGTCGGTCTTGGTCAGCACGATCTGGTAGGAGACGGCGGCCTTGTCGAGCAGCGACAGGACTTCGTCGTCGTTCTTCTTGATGCCGTGGCGACTGTCGATCAGCACATAGACGCGCTTCAGCGTCGCGCGACCGCGCAAATAATCGAAGACCAGTTTCGTCCATGCATCGACCTGTTCCTTCGGCGCCTTGGCATAGCCGTAGCCGGGCATGTCGACGAGCGCCATCGGCGGCAGGTCGCCCTCCTGGCCGGAAAAGCCGTCGGGGACGAAGTAGTTGAGTTCCTGGGTGCGGCCCGGCGTATTGGACGTGCGGGCAAGGCCGGCCTGGCCGACCAGCGCATTGATCAGCGATGACTTGCCGACATTCGAGCGACCGGCAAAGGCGACTTCGAGCGGACCTTCCGGCGGCAGGAACTCCATCGACGGCACGCCGCGGATGAAGATCCACGGACGGACGAACAGGGGATAGTCACTTCTCTGATTGGGATCGCGCATGGCTGTGGCCTCTCTTGAACCCGGTCAAATCAGGGTTTTGCACGGCAAAGTCAAGCGGACGCTCATTGAGCCTCTGCGCGCGCGGGGCGCATATGGCTGACGAGATAGGTGAAAAGGGCGGCCATGACGATCGCGCCGCCTGTTATCGTGCGGCCCGAGGGGATCTCGTTATGCAGGATGACCATCCAGACGGGCGCGAGGATCATTTCGGCCGTGCCGAGCAGGGCGGCGAGTGCTGATGGGATCATGCGCGCCCCAGTCACGTAGAGCGCCATGCCCAAGCCCAGGTTGAGTGCGCCGAAGCAGAAAAGCAGAGCGAGGTCCTGACCGCCGACGACAAAGGCGCCGGCCTGGGTGGCGGCAATCGCGGAGGCGATGAAGGAGCCGCCACAGGCAGCCGGCGTCATGCGGATCCCGGGATAGCGGCGGGTGATCACGGTCATGCAGGCGAAGATCGCGGGGATGCTGGCGGCAAGTGTGAGCCCGAGCACCGAGCCGCCTTCGCCGATCGAGGCGGAGACCATGATCCCGACACCGAGGATGACGGCGAAGATCGCGCCCCAGGTGACCGGGGTGATCGGCTCACCGAGAACGATGCGCGCGAGAAGTGCGGCAAAGAGCGGGATCGACGCCATGAACAGCACGACATTGGCAACCGGCGTCATCGATACCGCGAGCACAAAGAAGGTCGAGACGAGGGCAAAGCCGACCGCAATGGAGAGACCGGGCCAGCCGAGAGCGCGAAACAGGCGCATCGTGCCCTTCGGTCCGTCGCGGAGCAGCATGAAGGCGGCGAGGAACAGGCCGGCGAACAGGCAGCGCCAGAAGACGATCGTCCAGCCGTCGGCAACGCCGATAAAGCGCTGGATCGCGCCGCCATAGCTCCAGGCGATGGCGGAGCCGAGCACCAGAGCTATTCCGGCAAGCGAACGAACGGGGGGGCGGGATATGGCCTGGGTCATGACGTCTCTGGCTCTGCGACAACGAGAAAGCCCCGGCGAGGCCGGGGCTTTCCAGGATCATTTCGTTTCGGCGGGCTTTCGCCGGAACGCCTTGCCGATATTCTTGAACAACTCGATTTCGACGCCGTGGCGACGCATGATCAGGCCCTGCTGCAGCACTGAGAGCGTGTTGTTCCAGGCCCAGTAGATGACGAGACCAGCCGGGAAGGAGCCGAGCATGAAGGTGAAGATGACAGGCATCCAGTTGAACAGCATCGCCTGGGTCGGATCCGGCGGCGTCGGGTTCATGCGCATCTGCACCCACATGGTGACGCCCATGATGATCGGCCAGATGCCGAGATGCAGGAAGGTCGGCGCATCGAAGGGCAGCAGGCCGAAGAGGTTGACGAAGGTCGTCGGATCGGGTGCCGAGAGGTCCTGAATCCAGCCAAAGAAGGGCGCGTGGCGCATTTCGATGGTGACGTAGATGACCTTATAGAGCGCGAAGAAGACCGGGATCTGCAGAAGCACCGGCCAGCAGCCGGCGACCGGGTTGATCTTCTCTTCCTTGTAGAGCGCCATCATCGCCTGCTGCAGGCCCATGCGGTCGTCGGCGAACTTGGTCTTCAGTTCCTCGAGCTTGGGCTGCACGCGCTTCATGTTGGCCATGGAGGCATACTGCTTGCTGGCAAGCGGGAAGAAGATCAGCTTGACGACGATGGTGGTGAGCAGGATGGCGACGCCGAAATTGCCCACGAGATGATAGAAATAGTCCATCATCTTGAACATCGGCTTGGTGAAGAAATAGAACCAGCCCCAGTCGATCATCAGGTCGAACTTCGGGATGTTCAGATTGGCTTCATAGGCATCGATAACCGGAACCTGCTTGGCACCGGCGAAGACCAGCGTCTTCAGCGATGTGGTCTGGCCAGCCGGAATGCTGACCGCATCGGCCTTGAAATCGGCCTGGAAGCGCGGCTGACCGTCGGTGAAATGTGAGAAGCGTGATTCGAAGGGCAGGGTCTGCGCCGGGATAAGCGACGAGGCCCAGTACTTGTCGGTAATGCCGAGCCAGCCGCCGGTCGCCTTCGCATTGGTGACGGCACCATCCTCGATGTCGGAATAAGTTTCCTGCACCAGGCTGCCTTCGGTGCCGAGCACGCCTAGGAAACCCTCATGCAGGACGAAGATCGAAGGCGTTGTCGGCTTGTTGTAGCGGGTGATGCGGCCATAGGGCGCAATGCTGGCCGATGCCGTGCCGCCATTGGCGATCGTATCCTCGACGGTGAACATATAATGCTCGTCGACGGAGATCTTGCGGGTGAAGGTCAGGCCGGCGTCATTGGTATGGGTCAGCGTGACCGGGGTCGCCTGGGTCAGCGTCGCGCCTTCGGGCGCGGTCCAGACCGTGTTCGGGCCTGGCACCTGACCGGCATTCTCACCGGCGATGAAGCCGAGTTCGGTGAAATAGGCGTCTTTGGTCTCGGCCGGGTTGAACAGGGTGACGATCGGGCTGCTTTCGTCCACCGTCTCGCGGTACTGCTTAAGCTTCAGATCGTCGAAGCGTGCGCCGGTGAGGTTGATCGAGCCGGCAAGGTCCGGGGTGTCGATGGCAATGCGCGGCGTTTTGGCGACCGCAGCTTCACGGTTTTCGACGGAGCCGGCTGTTGCAGCACCGGCGGGCAGCGCGCCGTTCACGGCGGTGCCGGCAGCCGGCGTCGTCGCGGCGGCCGGATTGGCAGCTTCTGCGGCCTGCTGCTGGGCGATCTGGGCTTCCTGCGCGCGGCGCTGGGCCTCGATGCGCGGGTTCATGTAGAAGAACTGCCAGGCAAGGACGATCAGCACCGATAAGGCAATCGCGACGAAATAATTGCGGTTGTTCTTCATCATTCTTTCCTGGGACCGGTCTTGTAAGACCGCGTGTTGTTCGTCTGGCGGTTTTCAATGCGATGGATCAGCTGTTGCGACAACTGACTGAAGGGTGCACCGAGCACCTCGCGCCGGCCGACAATGACATAGTCGTGTCCCGGCTTCATTGCAAACGCCGCATTCAGTCGCACGGCTTCTTTCAGCCTGCGCCGCATGCGGTTACGTTCCACTGCATTGCCATGTTTCTTGGTAACGGTGTAGCCCACCCGGGCCGGCGCGTCGTCTTGGCGGTCGAGGACCTCAAGGAGGAACAGTCGTCCCTTGCGCGCTTCGCCTTTTCTTACGGCGAGGAACTGGGGCCGGCTTTTCAGCCGGCCGACAGATGTTTTTGTGTCCGTGGACGTCATGGGCCCGTCATTCTCGTCGGGCACTTCAGGCCTTTAGGCCGAAAGCTTCGCACGACCGCGACCGCGGCGAGCGTTGAGGACCTGACGGCCGCCCTTGGTTGCCATGCGAGCACGGAAGCCGTGGCGACGCTTGCGAACAAGCTTGGAAGGCTGGAAAGTACGCTTTGACATTTATTTAATACCGCGGTGTGCGGCCCTTCTTGGGATTTGCATCGCTGCAAAAGCGTTGGTTCATCGCACGGATAGACGCCGCCGGGGCGTCTTTTCCGAACGTGCGCGGCTTATACGGGCGCGGGTCCGAAGAGTCAATCGCGCGATGGCGGTTTTGGCGCGGGGTGAGCGGCGGCTCCAGACCAGCCTTGTGCACGGTTCGGCAAAACATGCGCACCCCCTAAATTTAGGGTGAAACGAGCTATTAAAGACTGCTGACTAGAATCTCCGAATATTTGCAGCATGCGCACAGTGCGCGTGGGGAGTGGAGTGCAGGACGTGAAGGTCAGCGGTAAAGTTTATTCATTGGTCGGCATACTGGGCGCGGCGGCGATCGTCATCGGTGCCATGGGCGCCTTCGTGACGGTGCAGTATGGCGCGAAGACGGAGGCTTTGCTGCAGATTTCCCAGCGTGCCTATCTCGGCGAGCGCCTGAACCGCATGGTGACGGCGGTCGTCATGGAAGCGCGCGGCATCTATGCGGCGGCCTCCACCGAAAAGGCCAAGCCCTTTGCCGAAGGCATCCTGAAGAACCTGGACAAGATGGATGCCGCACTTGCCGAATGGAAGCCGATGGTGCCGGAGGCACAGAAGCCGACCTTCGATGGGATGATGGCCAAATCAGCTGAATTCCGCACCTTCCGCGCCGAAACGGCCCGCATCGGTGTCGAGGTCGGTCCGAAGGACGCCAATGCCCAAGGCAATACCGAGGCGAACCGCGCCAACCGCAAGGCCTTCCAGGCGGATATCGACGCCGTGGTCGAGGCCGACCGGGCCGAACTCGAAGCCATGACAAGCAGCCTGGCATCGTTCCGCAGCACCATGCTGACGCTGATCTCGGGTGTCACCTTGCTGGCGGTGGCTGTTGGTGCCGGTCTCGGCATTCATATCGGCGTAAACCATCTGAGCCGCCCGATCCGCCGTGTCACGCACGCCATGAACGGCATTGCCGGCGGCGATTATGGCACTGATATCCCCTATAGCGGTCGTCCGGACGAAATCGGCGAAATGGCTGCAGCCGTTGAAGTCTTCAAGGACAACGGTCTTTCGGTCCAAAGGCTCAATGCGCAGGAAAGCGCCATGCGCGCCAAGAGCGATGATTTGCAATCCAGCATGGCGGCCGTCGTCGCCTCGGCGGCAGAAGGTGACTTCTCCCGCCGTATCGACAAGGACTATCAGGACGCCAGCCTCAACCGCTTCGCCTCCAACATCAACGCGCTTCTCGGCTCCGTCGAGACGGGTGTCTCGGAAACCAATCGCGTCATTGGAAGCCTTGCCGCCAACGACCTGTCCCAGGAAATGCGCGGCCAGTTCCGAGGCGCCTTCGCGGAACTGCAGGAAAACGTCAACAAGTCGTTCCAGCGCCTGCGCCAGACAATGTCGGACATCCGTGGCCGTACGGTCTCGATCAACGACAACACCGTTCAGCTGACATCCGCGACGAACGACCTGTCGAAGCGCACGGAGCAGCAGGCAGCAGCGCTTGAGGAAACCTCGGCCGCGCTCGACGAGATCACGGTCGTCGTTCGCCAGTCCAGCGAGCGCGCTCAGGAGGCGAGCCACATGGTCACCGAAGCCAAGCACAGCGCCGCTCAGTCGGCGACCGTCGTCGGCGAAGCGGTCAACGCCATGGGCCGTATTGAGCAGGCCTCGCGTGAGATCTCGCAGATCATCAACGTGATCGACGAAATCGCTTTCCAAACCAACCTCCTGGCCTTGAACGCCGGTGTCGAGGCGGCCCGCGCCGGTGAAGCCGGAAAGGGTTTCGCCGTCGTCGCTCAGGAAGTGCGCGAGCTTGCCCAGCGGTCCGCCAACGCGGCAAAGGATATCAAGACGCTGATCACCAAGTCGGGCGAGGAAGTCGCAGGCGGCGTCAGGCTGGTGCAGCGCACCGGCGAGGCGCTGTCGGAGATCGAAAGCCGGGTCCTGAAGATCAACGATCACATCCATTCGATTGCGGCTGCCGCCAAGGAGCAGTCGACGGGTCTTGCCGAGGTCAACACGGCGATCAACCAGATGGACCAGGTGACGCAGCAGAACGCAGCCATGGTCGAGGAGACCTCGGCATCCACCCACAAGCTGTCGAGCGAGGCCGGCGGCCTGGCTGATATCGTCGCCCAGTTCAAGCTCGGAGACGATGCACGCGGTTTGCGGGCGATGCCGGCTCCGGCCGCAGCGCAGCATCGCCCCATGGCCTCCCCGGCGCGGCAGTTGGCGGGGAGCGTAGCACGCGCTTTCAGCGGCTCCGGTCGGACGAGTGCCGCAGCAGCGGCGCCCAAGGGTGATAACTGGGAAGAATTCTGATCCGAACGCAGGATCCGTAAAAATCGACGGCCGCGGCATCCAATGCTGCGGCCGTTTCGTTTACATGAACAAAGTTTCATGTCTGCGGCGATCTTCCGCGTGGCGAAGGCTCCCGCGCTGCACTATGATGAAAGGCCACCCCGGCCCTGAAACGACCTTGGGATGACAGGAACGAGACTTGATGTTTGACCGGCAGGACAGCGACATGCAGTCCGACCTCTCCGGAGGCTATAGCATGCCGAGCCGGATCAGGGGGCTGTCCGGCAAGCTGTTATGGCTCACCATCGCCTTCGTGATGCTGGCTGAAATCCTCATTTTTGCGCCGTCTGTTGCCACGATGCGGCAGCGCTGGCTGCAGGATCGCCTCAACACGGCCGCTGCTGCCGGCGTGGTCATCGACGGGCTGCAGCCGCTCGAGCTGCCGCGCGGCGTCCAGGAGGACACGCTGGCGACGACGGGCACCAAGGCGATCGTGCTGCGCAAGGACGGCACCTCCCGCCTGCTGGCGGTGACCGAAATGCCGTCAGAGGTCGATGCGGCCTACGATCTCGCCGACTACTCCGAGCTGGAATCGATCCGGGACGCCTTCGACACGCTGTTTTTCGGCGGCGACCGGTTGTTGCGCGTCTATGGGCCGATCGCCGGTTCCAGCGATACGACGATCGAGATCGTCATGGAGGAAAAGCCGCTCCGGGCTGCCATGCTGGGTTATGCCCACAACATCCTGCTCGTCTCGCTGATGATATCGGTGATCACCGCCGTTCTGATGTTCCTTGCCATCAACCGGGTGATGATCATGCCCGTGCGGCGGCTCGCGCGCAGCATGCAGGCCTTTGCCGAGAACCCGGAAGATCCGGCCCGCATCCTGGCGGCAACCGATGGCAATGACGAGATCGCGGTCGCAGGGCGTCACCTGACCCGCATGCAGGACCAGTTGCAGAAGACGCTTCGCCAGCAGAAGACGCTGGTCGACCTGGGCCTGGCCGTCTCCAAGATCAACCACGACATGCGCAACATTCTGGCCTCTGCACAGCTGATGTCCGACCGGCTGGTCGATGTCGACGATCCTCTGGTCAAGAGCTTCGCGCCGAAGCTGCTGCGCGCCATCGACAGGGCGGTCGGTTATACCAGCGAGGTCTTGTCCTACGGCCAGACTTCGGAGGCCGAGCCGCAACGCCGCCGCTTCCGCCTGGTCGAGCTCTGCCAGGAGGTGCGCGAACTGCTGCAGCTGAACCAGGAGACGGGCATCGAGTTCGTCGAGACGATGGCAGCCGATATCGAGGTTGACGGCGACAGCGAACAGCTCTTCCGCGTCATTCACAATATCTGCCGCAATGCGGTTCAGGCGCTGGCGAGTTTTACGCCTGACGATCCGGACCATCCGCGCCGCATCACGGTCTCGGCCCAGCGTACGGGCTCGGTGGTGGCGATCACCATCGACGACACCGGTCCCGGCATGCCGCCCAAGGCGCGTGAAAACCTCTTCGCCGCCTTCCGCGGCTCGGCCCGCTCGGGCGGCACGGGCCTGGGGCTGGCGATCGCCCGCGAACTGGTGCTCGCCCATGGCGGCACGATCGCGCTTGTGGAAAAGCCGGGTCCCGGCACCCTGTTCCGCGTCGAGATCCCCGACAGGCCAGTGGCTCTCGACGACTGGCGCGCCCGCGCCTGAGCAAGGCCTCAAAGGTCAGCCGAGACGGCGTGGTGGCAAAATGACTCTTTTTTGAAAAAGGGCGCTTGCATTCCAAAGCATCACGCTTTAGAGGATCGCCAACGCCGACGAACAGTCGGCTGGCACGCACCCGTAGCTCAGCTGGATAGAGCACCAGACTACGAATCTGGGGGTCAGGAGTTCGAATCTCTTCGGGTGCGCCATTTCTTCCTTTCTCCAGAATTGATGTGATCATTGACTGGCCGGCTGAGGTTTTCAGCCATCTATGTCAGTGTCCGACAGCATCCATGGATCGATAAAATCTGAGCGATCGGGTTGATCTGCTGTTCACCAGCCTTGCTTACCTGTTTCTAAGCCATTGTTGTTACAACAGTCTCTAAGAAATGCGGACGGACCGCGAGATTTTGGGGACGCACATGGCATTGGCAACCTGGACAGACCAGCAGGTCATCAACCAGCTCAATTCGGGCTCCAAGTGGTCAGGTTCGGTGATTACCTATTCCTTTCCCACGACGGTGTCCGCCATGGCCACCTACTCGGGCGAATCAGGGTTTTCCGCCTTCAATGCCACGCAGCAGGCGCGCGCCGAACTTGCGCTGACGCTCTGGGATGATGTCATTGCCAGGTCCATCCAGAAGGTGGCGGCCGGTACGTCCTCGAACATCGAATTTGGCAATGCGACCTCCGGAGTCAGTTACGCCCATGCGTATTTTCCGTCGGTCGGCAGTGTCTGGATCAACAGCGCGTATAACTCGTCGCAGGGCACCAACGACCTGATGACGCCGAAGATCGGCGCGCATGGTTTTCTCACCTTCGTCCACGAGATCGGCCACGCGCTGGGTCTCGAGCATATGGGCGAATATAACGGCAGCGCCGATACGCCGTCTTCCTACCAGGATTCGACCGTCTATTCCGTCATGTCCTATTTCGGCCCCTCCTGGGGATCGGGTTCGTCGAACGGCCAGGGCCTGGTTGCCTGGGCGGACTGGGTCGGGGCGGACGGCAAGCTCTATTCACCGCAGACGCCGATGATGAACGACATCATGGCCATGCAGTCGATGTACGGCGCCGACACGACGACCCGCACTGGCGATACCGTTTACGGTTTCCAGTCCAACATCACCGGCACCACCGCTTCGGTCTACAATTTCACCCAGAACCTCAATCCGATCATCTGCATCTGGGATGCCGGCGGCAATGATACGCTGAACCTGTCGGGATGGAACACGGCAAGCACGATCGATCTCGCGCCGGGCACCTTCTCCTCCGCCAACAGCATGACGATGAACATCTCGATTGCCCGCGGCGCCTGGATCGAGAACGCCGTGACCGGTAACGGCAATGACAGCGTCAGCGGCAACGATCTCGCCAACGTCATCACCACCAATGGCGGCAATGACACGATCTCAGGCCTGGGCGGCAACGATACGATCGCAGCCGGCTCCGGCAACGACACGATCAATGGCGGCACTGGTGAGGACACCGTGGTCTTCGGCGACAGCTGGTCGAACCTGAGCTGGACATACAATGTGGCGCTGGCCACCTTCACGTTCATGGGTGTCCTGATCGGCACCGACACCATCACGGCTGTCGAACGCTTCGTCGACTCGCTCAATGTCGAGCGCACGTTTACCTCGCTGCTCGACCCCGCGCTCCTGCCGGCCGTGGCTTCGGTGGCAGCCGACGCGGCGCAGGTGGCGGAGGGAACCGATACGACGACGGCCGTCACCTTCACGATCACGCTCAGCAAGGCCGCGACGGCTGAGGAAACGCTGACCTGGACCGCAGCCGGCACGGGCAGCAATGCCGCCAATGCTTCCGATTTCATCGGCGACCGCACGGGAACCGTAACCTTTGCCGAAGGGGAAACTACGAAGACCGTAACCGTCTATCTGAACGGTGACGCCACCTTCGAATTTGCCGAGACTTTCGCACTTACGCTGTCCGGCGCCTCCTCGGGTCTCACGCTGGGGACGGCCTCGGCCTCGGTCAGCATTTTGAATGACGATGTTCAGTCGACACCTCTGGTGCGGAATGGCACCTCGCGTTCCGAAGTTCTGACCGGCACCGACTACATGGACCAGATTTCCGGCGGTGGCGGCAACGACACGATGCGGGGCGGCGCGTCCAACGACATCCTGATCGGCGCCAAAGGAAACGACATCCTCGACGGTGGCACCGGTGCCGACAGAATGAACGGTGGCGCCGGGAACGACATCTATTATGTCGACGATCTCGGCGACATCCTCACCGAGGCGTCAAGAGGCGGCACAGATACCGTTCGCACAACAATCGACGCCTACGCGCTCACAAGCTGGCTTGAGAACCTGGAATATCTCGGCACGGGTGATTTTGTCGGCACTGGCAACGCACTGGCGAACCGCATCACTGGTGGCACGGGCAATGACACCCTTTCAGGCGGGACCGGGAACGACACGCTGATCGGCGGCCTGGGCGACGATATCCTCGATGGCGGCGTCGGCAACGACGCGATGATTGGCGGTGGCGGCAACGACACCTATTATGTCAATAGCACCCGCGACGGCGTGACCGAACTGGCAAGCCAGGGCGTCGATACGGTGATGACCAGCCTGACGAGCTATCGCCTCGGCAACAATATCGAAAATCTCACCTATACCGGGACCTCGACGTTCAAGGGCGCCGGCAACAGCCTCGACAACGTGATGATCGGCGGCAGCGGCGCCAATACGCTCGACGGCGGTGCGGGCAACGACACCCTCTACGGATATGCCGGCAACGACACCCTGCTTGGCAACACGGGCAACGACAGCCTGTATGGTGGTGCCGGCAATGATCGCCTCGACGGCGGCATCGGCAACGACTGGCTCTATGGTGGCATCGGCGTGGATACGCTGACCGGCGGCGCCGGCGCAGACTTCTTCGTGTTCGCCGAGTTCGGTGCCGACAACGCGGACCGGATCAACGACTTCGACTCGCTCGACCAGATCCTTCTCGACGTGGACGTGTTCACGGATATCGGGTCGCTCGGCACCCTGCTCGAGCAAGCCTTCGGCTCGGGGTCTGCTGCGACCACTGCTGACCAGCGCATCCTGCACAACCAGTCGAACGGGGCGCTCTATTATGACGCCGACGGCAGCGGCAGTGCTGAGGCCACCATCTTCGCTTACGTCAAAGCGGGCCAGATCCTGGCTCACGACGACTTCGCACTCGTCGCCTGACCTATCTCACGCGAAAATTCTGACGGGCGATGCTGAAATGCGTCGCCCGTCATCGTTTTTCGGCTTCCCCGACAAAAGGACTTGGTGAACACGAAAGCGTGTTCTAACTGTCGACTTTATCGTTGCAGGTCCGGATTCGGCCCTGCCATGCGCGCGCTACGTCATGGCTGCCGTCGCCAGGAGCCGGCCGGTGCGCGCGGACCGGATGTCGTGAATGTGAGACAGTGACATGAGATGGAAGCGTACGATCCAGCTTCTCGACGTGCATGCCGAGGGTGAAATCGGCAAGGTCGCGATCGGGGGGGTGCCGAAGATCCCGGGCAACAGTGTTGCCGATCAGCTGGCCTGGCTGAACACCGACCCGAAGGGTGAGGAACTCCGCCGCATGCTGGTGCTGGAACCGCGCGGTGCGCCGATCGGATCGGTCAATCTGCTGCTGCCGCCAAAACACCCTGAAGCCGATGCGGCCTTCGTCATCCTGCAGCCCGACCAGGCCCATGCCAGCTCCGGATCCAATTCCATCTGCGTGACGACCGCATTGCTGGAAAGCGGCATGGTGGAAATGCACGAGCCGGAGACAGTGGTGATGCTGGAAACGGCCGCCGGCCTCGTCAAGGCAACGGCCACCTGCAAGGACGGGCGCTGTGAGCGCGTCAAGCTGACCATGGTGCCATCCTTCGTGCATGAGCTGGATGTCCGGCTGGACACGGAGAACTGGGGTCCGATCACCTTCGATCTCGCTTATGGCGGGATCTTCTACGCCCTCGTCGATGTCGCCCAGGTGGGGTTGACCATCGACAAGGCCAATGCACGCGCGCTGGTCGAAGCGGGCATGATCCTCAAGCAGGAAATCAACCGGACCATCCCCGTGGTGCATCCGGAAATTCCGGCCATCTCCGGCGTCGCCTATGTCATGTTCCGCGATATCGACCCCGATGGCGCTATCAGGACATGCACCACCATGTGGCCTGGCCGCGTCGATCGCTCGCCGTGTGGCACGGGCAATTCCGCAAACCTTGCGACACTGTATGCCCGCGGACGGGTGAAGGTCGGCGACCAGATGCTGTCGCGCTCGATCATCGGCTCGGAATTCGAGGTCGGACTTTCGGCCTTGTCCGAGGTTGCCGGCCGACCGGCGGTCATTCCGACGATCAGCGGCCGCGGCTTCACCTTCGGCCTCCATCAGGTGGCGCTCGATCCCTTCGATCCGTTCGAGCGGGGCTTCGCTTTGACCGATGTCTGGGGACCGTCATCGGGCTCGATCGGATAAACCGGTGGGCCTCAAGGCGAAGTCGTTACGGATGCCGCGCATTTGAATCGAAGGTGTCCGAAGTTGCTAGGCGAATTGTAAGGGTCTTGATCGCAGCCATCTTGCTATTCCCCGAGGCGATGGAGATAAGTACTCTCGCGAAATCGTGATTCACAAGATCAACAAGTAAAATAACAGATGAAATCGAACGCGACGGCAGGATCCATGGTTCAAACTGTTGCAGGCATGCCGACAACACTCCGCGGTTGTAGGGTATTCTCAGGCCTGAGCCTTGAAGAAGATCGGGAGTGGCTGCAGCGTTGCCATTCGCGTACGCTCTCTGCCGGCGAAAGTCTGGTCGATTTCGAGGACATGTCCAAAGATGTCTTTATCGTACAGACGGGAGAGATCCGCGCCGTCTTGCGTTTCTCCGTCGGCAAGGAAGCGATCCTCGGCAGTTTCAAGCGGGGCGACATCCTCGGCGAGCAGGCGGCGGTCGACGACCTGGCGCGCTCGGCAAGCCTGATGGCCGTAAGCGATGCCTCGGTGACCGTTATTCCCTATGTGGTGTTTCATGACATTCTGCAGCAGCGTCCGGATGTGGCGCTTGGATTGCTCCAGCATCTGTCGCGCCGTATCCGCGGCATGAACGACCGGCTTTCCGAGATGTCCTTCCTCGATACGAAGCATCGGCTCTACAATACGCTGCTCAGGCTCTCGCGGGTTCGCAACGATGGCAGCCGCGAGCGCATCATCTCGCCGCCGCTCGTCCATGCTGAGCTTGCGGAGCACATCGGCGCCAGCCGCGAGACCGTCTCGCGAGAAATGTCGAGGCTGGCGCGCGAAGACCTGGTAGAGCGCACGAGCCGGGCAATCGTTCTGAAAAACCCGCTCGAGCTGTCGCGCCGCCTGTCCAGGGCGCTGGAAGGCTGATCCTGTCCCGGTCGGGCGAGATCAGGGGTATATGACGCCCTTGCGCAGGATGACATTGGCATAGAGGCGGGGTTCGCCGGTCTGCACGACCGTGTGGGCGGCCTTCACCCTGTTGTAGAAGTCGGCTCCGATCAGCTTCGTCACCGCCACCTTCGGCTCGTGTTTTGCGCAGCAGTCGATGATCTCCTGATGCACGGGATCGACCTGATCAGGCTTGCCGCCAACCACGGATCGGAAGATTGCCTCGGGCACGAAATCATCGATCGGCATGACGCTGAGGATTGCGTTCAGCACGGGCACGAGGTGATGGCCGTCGAGGCGCACGAGCCGACGCGCATGTTCGAGCGCCGGATAATTGCCGTCGACGATGGCGATCTCGTCGCCATGACCCATGGCGCGCAGGGTGGCGAGAAGCTCGGGGCTCAGGAGGGGATCAATTCCCTTCAGCATGATGTGTGTCCTTGAACAATACGGTTTGGTCGATGAGGTAGCGGTCGAAGATCGGCAGGCTGGCGCCGCCGATGGCACGCGCCTGGGCGCCGACTTCGCCCTCGATGATGTCGGGCACGACAACGCCTTGCAGGTCGAGCCGGTTCATAGCCTCGATCGTCGCCTGGACGAGGCGCTTGCGCACCCAGGCGGGAAAGCCCCCGTCGATGATGGCGGCGGCAAAGTCGATGATCGAGGCGGCGGCGACGACGGCCTGCGCAAGTGCTGCTGCCGTATCCTGGATCCATATCTCCAGCGGTTCGCCGAAGTCGATCCATTGCTCGGCCGCGTACCAGAGCGGCTGCGGGTCGATGCCGCGTTCGCGCAGCAGGTTTTCCAGGACGAAGATCGAGGCGATGTCGAGCAGCTGCCGGGTTTCGCCGTGCTTGTCGCGCACGGGAAGTGGGCCGATCGCGCCGGCCGTTCCCGTCCGGCCGACGAAGAGCGCGGCATTGACGACGATGCCGCCGCCGATGAACGAGCCGATATAGAAATAGACGAAATCCGGATACCGCTGGCCGGCGCCGAAAACGAGTTCGGCACCGCAGGCGCTAGTCGCGTCGTTGCGCAGGTAGACGGGGTAACCCATGCGCGCCTGCACGGCGGCCTGAAGGTCCACCTGGCGCCAGATCTCCATGGCGCCGGGCGGGGCCCCAACTTCCTCGGCCCAGTTCCACAACTCGAAGGGTGCCGCAATGCCGATGCCGGCGATGCGGCTGCGCTGTGTCTCGTCCATGCCGGCTTCGAGTGCGGCGATGCCGTCGCCGATGAAGGGCAGGAGGTTGTCGGGATGCGGGTAGGGATAGGTCTGGTGCTTCTGCTCGCGGATCTGGCCGGCGAAATCCATCAGCACCAGATCGGCACTGCGTCGGCCGATCTTCACACCGAAGGAAAACACGGCCTCGGGATTGATGAACATCGGCACGGAGGGCTGGCCGACGCGGCCTCGGATCGGTTCGCCGCGCATCAGCAATTCGTCGCTTTCCAGCGAGCGCATGATGACCGAGACGGTCTGCGGCGAAAGACCTGTCAGTCGGGCGATGTCGGCCTTCGAACAGCCTGGATATTGCCGAACCAGCGACAGCACGAGGCGCTCGTTGTAAGCGCGCACGCGGACCTGGTTCGAGCCGCCGCCGGCGCTCGATTTCAGGCCCTGATCGAGCCCTGGCATGTAAGCATCATGTGACACGAAGGCCGCTCCTCCCGACCGCTCCCTTTTACGGCAGCAATCGGAGAATGTCACAGCGATTTAATAATTCAACTGGATTTATTTATTGACAGCCGAAATGTTCTGATGTTCTTAATGGCCACGTGGAGGAGTGGGGCCGAAAGGCGCCCGATCGGATTGCGGAGGCGCGATCCGTGCCGACACGTTGCGGCCGGAGGAGCTGGCCCTACAACTTTCGGGAGGATACCAAATGAAAAAGTCTCTGCTTACCGCTGCCCTGTCGACCCTCGCTCTGGGCGTCGTCTTCGCCGCTCCGGTTCAGGCTGCCGACGTCTCGGCCTGCCTCATCACCAAGACCGACACCAACCCCTTCTTCGTCAAGATGAAGGAAGGCGCGACCGCCAAGGCCGCCGAACTCGGCGTGACCCTGAAGGCCTATGCCGGCAAGGTCGACGGTGACTCGGAAAGCCAGGTTGCGGCGATCGAAACCTGCATCGCTGACGGCGCAAAGGGCATCCTGCTCACCGCATCTGACACCAAGGGCATCGTCCCGGCTGTGCAGAAGGCCCGCGACGCCGGTCTTCTTGTCATCGCCCTCGACACGCCGCTGGAGCCGATCGATTCTGCCGACATGACTTTCGCCACCGACAACCTTCTCGCTGGCGAACTGATCGGCAAGTGGGCTGCCGCCACCCTCGGCGATGCTGCCAAGGACGCCAAGATTGCCTTCCTGAACCTCACCCCCTCGCAGCCGTCGGTCGACGTCCTGCGTAACCAGGGCTTCATGAAGGGCTTCGGCATCGACACTGTTGACATCAACAAGATCGGCGACGAAACCGATCCGCGCATCGTCGGCCATGACATCACCAACGGCAATGAAGAAGGCGGCCGCACCGCCATGGAAAACCTTCTCCAGAAGGATCCGTCCATCAACGTCGTCCACACCATCAACGAACCGGCCGCTGCCGGCGCCTATGAAGCGCTGAAGGCTGTCGGCAAGGAAGGTGACGTGCTGATCGTGTCTGTCGACGGCGGCTGCCCGGGCGTGAAGAATGTTGCTGAAGGCGTCATCGGTGCGACCTCGCAGCAGTATCCGCTGCTGATGGCATCGCTCGGCATTGAAGCGATCAAGAAGTTCGCAGACACCGGCGAAAAGCCGGCTGCTACCGAAGGCAAGAACTTCTTCGACACGGGCGTTGCCCTGGTCACCGACAAGCCGGCAGCTGGCGTCGAGTCTATCGACACCAAGGTCGGCACCGAGAAGTGCTGGGGCTGATCCCGGTTCCCGATGTCTGACTGAACGTTGGCGGCCGGCCTGGCCGACCGCCAACGGATCGTGGACGCTCTGTCTTGCGCGGCGGCGGGCTGGGCGTATCCTTCATCTAAAGACCAGAATTTAACGGCAGGGAGGATGATCCATGCAGCCGACCAATCCCGATACGCGGACTCCGCAGGAATTCGAAAAAGCCCTGTCGTCGAGTTCGACTGAAGTCGCCTCGTTCGATCGTCATGAGAAGAGTCCCCTCGAACGCTTCCAGCATTTCCTGCATTCGAGCCCTGCAGCCGTCGCGCTGATCGTCCTCATTCTGTCGATCGCCGTCTTTGGCCTCATCCTCGGCGGCAAGTTCTTTTCCGCTTTCACGCTGACGCTGATCCTCCAGCAGGTCGCGATCGTCGGCATCGTCGGTGCCGCACAGACGCTGGTCATCCTGACCGCCGGTATCGATCTTTCGGTTGGCGCGATCATGGTCCTGTCCTCGGTGGTCATGGGCCAGTTCGCTTTCCGCTACGGCCTGCCGCCCGAGCTTGCCGTGCTGTGCGGCTTTGTCGTCGGTGGTCTTTGCGGCTTCATCAACGGTGTGCTGGTCGCACGAATGAAGCTGCCCCCCTTCATCGTCACGCTCGGCATGTGGCAGATCGTGCTTGCCACCAATTTTCTCTATTCCGCCAATGAGACGATCCGCAGCCAGGACATCGACGCCAATGCGCCGATCCTCAAATTCTTCGGCGAAAATCTCCGCATGGGCGGCGCGGTGCTGACCTACGGCGTCATCGCCATGGTGCTTCTCGTTGCTGTGCTCTGGTATGTCTTGAACCACACCGCCTGGGGCCGGCATGTCTATGCGGTCGGCGACGATCCGGATGCGGCAGAACTCGCCGGCGTCAACGTCAAGCGCATGCTGATCTCGGTCTATACACTGTCGGGCCTCATCTGTGCGCTCGCCGGCTGGGCGCTGATCGGCCGCATCGGTTCGGTCTCCCCAACCGCCGGCCAGTTCGCCAATATTGAATCGATCACGGCGGTGGTCATCGGCGGCATCTCGCTCTTCGGCGGACGTGGCTCGGTGCTCGGCATGATCTTTGGGGCGCTGATCGTCGGTGTCTTCCAGCTTGGCCTGCGCCTGATCGGCACGGACCCGCAATGGACCTATCTGTTGATTGGCGTGCTCATCATCGCCGCCGTCGCAATCGACCAGTGGATCAGAAAGGTAGCAGGCTGATGACCCAGGAACCCATTCTCACCGCCCGTGGCCTGGTCAAGCGTTACGGCCGCGTCACCGCGCTCGACAACGCCGATTTCGACCTCTATCCGGGTGAAATCCTTGCAGTGATTGGCGATAACGGCGCCGGCAAGTCATCGCTGATCAAGGCGATTTCTGGTGCCGTCACGCCTGATGAAGGCGAGATCAAGCTCGAAGGCCGGACGATCAACTTCCGTTCGCCGATCGAGGCGCGCAAGGCCGGCATCGAGACCGTCTACCAGAACCTCGCTCTGTCGCCGGCACTCTCGATCGCCGACAACATGTTCCTCGGCCGCGAGATCCGAAAGCCGGGTGTTATGGGCTCGGTCCTGCGCCAGCTGGACCGTCCGGCGATGGAGAAGTTCGCGCGCGACAAGCTCTCGGAGCTCGGCCTGATGACCATCCAGAACATCAACCAGGCGGTGGAGACGCTTTCGGGCGGCCAGCGCCAGGGTGTTGCGGTCGCCCGTGCGGCGGCCTTCGGCTCCAAGGTGATCATCCTCGACGAACCGACGGCAGCACTCGGGGTCAAGGAAAGCCGCAAGGTTCTCGAACTGATCCTCGACGTGCGCTCGCGCGGCATGCCGATCGTGCTGATCAGCCATAACATGCCGCATGTCTTCGAAGTGGCTGACCGTATCCATGTCCATCGCCTGGGCAAGCGGCTCTGCGTCATCAATCCGAAAGACTACACCATGTCGGACGCCGTCGCCTTCATGACGGGTGCCCGCCCGGCGCCGGATGCCGGTCTGGCGGCATGAACCTGAAGGTCGACGAACTGGCCGACGAAATCGTGAAGCGGGCTTCAGGCAAAGCCCGCTTCCTCGTCGGCATAGCCGGCCCGCCCGGCGGCGGCAAGTCGACCCTTGCCGACGCGCTGTTCGAACGCCTGAAGCAGGTGGGCGAGGCGCCGGCCGTCCTGCCGATGGACGGCTTCCATCTCGACAATCGCCTGCTCATCGAACGCGGCCTGCTGCCGCGCAAGGGCGCGCCGGAAACCTTCGACGTGCGCGGGCTGCGCGACATCCTGAAGGCGGTCCGTGCCGGTGGCGAGGTTCTGATCCCGGTGTTCGACCGCGACCGGGAATTGGCGATCTGTGCCGCCCGCTGCATCACGCCGGAAGATCGCATCATTCTCGTCGAAGGCAATTACGTCCTGCTCGATCGCGAACCCTGGCGCGACATCGCCTCGCTCTTCGATCTGAAGGTCATGGTGGCGCCGACGGAGGAGGAACTGGAGCGGCGTCTCGTCGCCCGTTGGGTGCATTACCGTCTATCGCCGGATGAGATCCACGCAAAGCTGCACGACAATGATTTGCCGAATGGGCGTCTGGTGCTGAGCGCCAGTCATCCGGCCGACATCACGCTCGACATTGAATAGAGGCGTTTCCATCCCGGCCGAACCTGGAATTCCGGGTTTCCTCCAGCCGGTCTTGCCGACGGCCTATCTGCGCCCGGCGACAACCTTTCGGATCGCCACCTTTCGGCTTGCTAGATCGTAAGCCGCTGGCAAGGCTGCACACTTCGTTCGTTCTTTAATTCTTAAGTTCTAATTAAATGAGCGATCGATAAAATTGTACCGGTTTGCTTCAGCCAATCTCAGTCTCCCCCTGATACAACTCCTCTATGAAAGATTAACGCGTGCACCGTCTTCCCAACAGGTCGGGTGACGCGAACGGTCCGAAGGATTGGCACCGGAGAGGAGTGACGGCATGACGATATTGATCGTTGAAGACAACCCGACCAATGCAATGATCATCAAGCATCTCGCGAAAAAGGTGACGAGCGAGGATATGGTCGTCGCTTCCGACGGAAACTCTGCGCTGACCCTCTGTCACGCCGAGGCCTTTTCCATGCTGATCGTGGATCATCTGCTGCCAGGAATGTCAGGGCTGCAATTCATCAAGGCGGTGCGCCTGATGGACCGCTACCGTGACGTGCCGGCGGTGATGGTCACGGCAGAGACGGATCCGCGCCTGCGCGAGGAAGCTCGTGCTGCCGGCGTCACCGATTTCCTGCACAAGCCGGTCGAGGCGGTGGCATTCCGCAAGCTGATCGCCGATCACCTGGGCGCGGCTGCAATCGTGCAGGATTTGCAGAAGTCGGCCTGAACATAGCCCCGGTCTGGAGATCTCCCATGAAAAGCATCCTGCTTGCTGCTGTTATCGGCGCCCTCTTCGGGACTTCCGCGCTTGCACTGGATGCGCCCAAGGGTCCGGTCATCCTGACCGTGAAAGGCGCGATCCAGAACACCAATGCCGGCGACACGGCTGAATTCGATCTCGCCATGCTTGAGGCGCTTGCCGGCCGCAAGGCGACGATGGAAACGCCCTGGACGGACGGCAAGGTCACATTCGAAGGGCCGCTGCTGAGCGCACTGCTGGAGGCCGTCGGCTCGACAGGGACGCTCCTGTCCGTCAAGGCGCTCAACGATTATGCGGCCGAGGTTCCGGTCGAGGATGCCGAGCTGGCAACGATGCTGGCGACCCGCATCGACGGCAAGCTGATGTCGGTCCGCGACAAGGGGCCTCTGATGGTCGTCTATCCCTTCGACCAGAACCCTGACCTCTACAACGAGAAGTACTTCTCCCGGTCCGTCTGGCAGATCAAGGAAATCGAGGTCAACAAGTGAACAACCGAGAAGCGACACTCCGGAAGGCGGCGGGAGGAGGCAGCGTTGCCTTCATCCTGCAGCTGATTTCGGCTGTGCTTCTTCTTGTGCTCCTGATTCTCTTCGTCGACATCGCCCGCCAGTACCGGATCATGGAAGACGGCGTGCGCGAAAACTCCATGTGGTCGGTCTATCAGCTGGACCGGGAAACCCGGCAGCTCAACTACAGTCTGTCGATCCTGCGCCGGGGCGAACTGACACCTAAGGGGTATGAAGATCTTGCCCTGCGTTACGATATTCTCTATTCGCGCATCGGGATTCTCGACCAGTCGAAGTTCGGCAAATATTTTGTCGAGGATCAGGAGATCCAAGGCTATATCGGCGACATCCGCACGACGATCACCAGCATGGAGCCGGTCTTCAACGGCATCACCGCCGGCAGCTATCCCTCCGTCGAACAGCTTGATCAGCTCGAAACCGTCGTCTCGGGGCTGGGCCGCATCACCGAGCAGTTCCTTCTCTATACCAATACACGCGTGAGCTCGGAACGCGCCGAAAGCCGTGAGATCATTCTCGGCCTTGAACGCACCTCGGGCATCATGCTCGTTCTCTTGATGATCTCCGTGGTCTTCCTGGTTGTCACCCTGAACCGGCAGCTGAAATCCGTGCGGGAAACCAGCCGCGAGCTGCATGCCATGGCGTCCGAGCTGACGGAAGCCTATGAGGCAGCCGATGCCGGCAACCGGGCGAAATCGCAATTCATGGCCACCATGGGCCACGAGATCCGCACTCCGCTCAATGCCATCCTCGGCATGTCTGAGCTGCTGGAGCTGTCGGAACTGCCTGACGATGCGCTGTCGAGCGTGAAGACGATCCGCTCCTCCGGCGAGGCGCTGCTGGAGATCATCAACGAGATTCTCGACTTTTCCAAGATCGAACACGGCAAGCTGGAGCTTGAGGAACGCGCCTTTGATGTTTGCGGGCTGGCCGAAAGCACCGTCAGCATCATCCGCGGCCGCGCCGATGACCAGGACAATGCGATCATTCTAGATCTGCCGGAATCGCTCCAGGCGCTCTTCGTCAAGACCGACCCGACACGCCTGCGCCAGGTGCTGCTCAACCTTTTGTCCAATGCCGTGAAGTTCACCAGCCAGGGGACCGTCACGCTGCGCCTGCGCGAGTTCTATCGCGAAGGCAAGCTGATGATCCGCTTCGAGGTCGAGGATACCGGCATCGGGATCGATGAGGCAGGCCTCGACAAGCTGTTCAAGCCGTTCTCCCAGGTCGATGCCTCCATCAGCCGCCGCTATGGTGGCACTGGTCTCGGCCTCACCATCTGCAAGCAGATCGTCGAAAAGCTTGGTGGCGAACTGGGCATGAGCAGCACCGTCGGCGTCGGTTCGATCTTCTGGTTCGAACTGTCGGTGGTGCCGGTGAGCCGCGAGGAGGCCGCCATGGTTGCAGCCAAGATCGTTGCCGAAGAGACGCTGCCGCGCTACCGCATCCTTCTCGTCGAGGACAACAAGGTCAACCAGATTGTCGCCTCGCGCTTCCTGGCGCGTCTGGGCCAGCAGGTCGAGATTGCCAATGACGGTGCCGAGGCTGTCGCCATTTCCCGCGGACAGATCTTCGACCTCATCCTGATGGACATGCAGATGCCGGTCATGGACGGGATAGAGGCGACACGCCGGATCATTGCCGAAGGTGGCCCCTGTGCCTCGACCCCGATCATCGCCATGACCGCGAATGCATCTGATGACGACCGCCGGCGCTGCATGGATGCCGGGATGCAAGGTTTCGAATCCAAGCCCGTAACTCTGGAAAGACTGAAGCAGATGATCGCCTATGCCACCACGCCTGATCGCGGCACGTCAGGCGCGCCGCAGCCCGGCCCCAAGGTACCGCTGGAGCGCTTCGAACTGCCCGAGCCTGACATGAGCGCGATGCCGCTGCAGGCATTGCCCGGGCTTGGTATCGAGGGACTGGACGAGGCGCGTCATGCTGAACTGGTGGATGCCCTCGGCGAAGAGGTATTCCTGGAACTGGTCGAATCCTTCTTCAGCGATGCCGAAGAACTTTTGGTCGAACTGGACGAGGCGCTGCGCAAGCGCGATCCGGAAAAGCGTGATCGGGTCTTGCACACCATCAAGGGTGCGGCCTCGAATGTCGGTCTGAACGACCTGGCGGTAAAAGCCCATGCGCTTCGTCACCAGCCGCCGGAACGAGCCGATATCGATATACTTGGCGAAGAAATTCAGGCCCTCAAATTTAAACTCGTTGCATAGAAAGCACGGAGGCGTTCATGCGTATTTTGTTGGTTGACGACAACAGCACCAATCTGAAGCTTCTGACGAAGCTGGTCGGCAAGCTCGACAATTGTGAGGCGCTGCCATTTGCCAGTCCCGATGCGGTGCTGTCGGCCCTGCCGGACCTCGATTTCGACATTGCGATCATCGATTACCAGATGCCTGTCTACAACGGCGTCGAGCTGTTCACCGAGATTGTCCGGTTCGACAAATACGCCGAAGTGCCTGTCATCTTCGTGACGGCCGACAAAGACATGACCACCCGCATGGCTGCCTTGAACGCTGGCGCCATCGACTTCCTGACGAAGCCGGTCAATCCCGTCGAATTCCAGGCCCGTGTGCAGAATATCGTCAGCCTCGCCCGCGCGCGTCGCCAGCTCGCCGACCAGGCCGAATGGCTGCGCCGCGAGGTCGAGCGCGCGGTCGGCGAACTGCGTGAGCGCGAGCAGGAGATCATTCATCGCCTGACGCTTGCTGCCGGCTACAAGGATCCGGAAACCGCGCGTCATACGCTGCGCGTTGCATCCTATTCCGAAGCGATCGCCATCGAGCTCGGCCTCTCTCCGCAACTCTGCCACGATATCCGGCTGGCAGCCCCCATGCACGATATCGGCAAAGTTGCCATGCCCGACACGGTGCTCCTGAAGCAGGGGCGATTGACCGAAGCCGAATACCGTCAGATGCAGTCGCATGCCGAGATCGGCAGCGACATCCTCGGCCGTTCGCATTCGTCGCTGCTGCAACTCGCCTCGGAGATTGCCGCCAGCCATCACGAACGCTGGGATGGCCAGGGTTATCCCAATCGCCTCAGCGGCACCGCGATCCCGATCTCCGGCCGTATCGTCTGCATCGCCGACAACTTCGATGCACTGACCACCGAGCGACCCTACAAGCCGGCCTGGAGTTTTGCCCGTACGGTCGAACATATTCTCGGTCGCGCCGGCACCCAGTTCGATCCGGATTGTGTCGCCGCCTTCGAGCGCGCGCTGCCGCGCATCGAGGCGATCATGGAGCAGGACCGGCGAGAGCAGGCCGAAGAGGCAGAACGCGCCATGGCGAATTCGACGGATCGTTTTCCCGGCGAACGGGTTGCCTGAGATCCTTTGATCGCGGCGACGAACATGCTAAGGGCGGGCAGAATTCTGCAAGCCGGAGGCATGTCGCATTATGGTATCCCTGACGATCCGTCGCCCCGACGACTGGCACCTGCATCTGCGCGACGGCGCCATGCTCGAAGGCGTGATCGGCGATACCAGCCGCCATTTCGCCCGCGCCATCATCATGCCGAACCTTGTGCCGCCGGTGGTCACCACGGCGGATGCCCGGGCGTATCGCGAGCGCATCGTCAAGGCCATTCCCGCAGGTCACCGCTTCGACCCGCTGATGACGCTGTACCTCACCGAACACACCAATCCGGATGATGTGGAAGAGGGCAAGCGTTCCGGCCTGATCACGGCGGTGAAACTCTATCCTGCCGGTGCCACCACCAATTCCCATGGCGGCGTGCGCGACATGGACAAGGCAATGCCTGTGCTGGAGCGCATGGCGAAGATCGGCCTGCCGCTCTGCGTACACGGCGAGGTAACGACACCGGAGGTCGATATCTTCGATCGCGAAAAGGTCTTCATCGACACCGTGCTCGACCCGCTGCGCAAGCGCCTGCCGGAACTCAAGGTGACAATGGAACACGTCACCACCTCCGACGGCATCGACTATATCCGCTCAGCCGAGAAGAACCTCGCCGGCTCGATCACCACGCATCACCTGATCATCAACCGCAATGCCATCCTCGTGGGCGGCATCCGGCCGCATTATTACTGCCTGCCGGTGGCCAAGCGCGAAAGCCACAGGCTGGCGCTGCGCAAGGCTGCGACCTCAGCTGATATCAGGTTCTTCCTGGGCACGGACTCGGCACCGCATGTCGATCCGCTGAAAGAATGCGCCTGCGGCTGCGCGGGGATTTATACCTCGATCAATACAATGAGTTGTCTTGCCCATGTCTTCGAACAGGAGAATGCGCTGGAGAGGCTGGAGGCTTTCGCCTCACTGAACGGCCCCGTCTGGTACGGGCTGCCCGCGAACGAGGAAACGATCACGCTGGTGAAGCGGGAAGAGCCGCTGGGCTTCCCTTCCAAGATTGAAACCGGAGCTGGCACCGTGACCGTTTTCGACCCGATGTTTCCGCTGCATTGGGATGTCGCCTGACCTCCGTTCCAGCGCGATAGCCTGATCCAGGCCCGGTACTCCACCTGATTTCGGCAGACGCAATGATCGGCCGGCCGCTCTGAAACGGGCGGCCGGCCGATTGCGTTGGCATGTTCAGACCTGCTGGCACTGCCCCGGCAGGCCCGCCGTTCGGCGGCTGCGCTTTGAGCCCGCTCCGGATCAAGGTTATTGCCGGCGATTGGACATCCTAAATTAAGACTTTGTTAACGTTGGAGAATTTTGCCATCTCCCGTTTGCTCGGAACGTTCGGGCCGCCAATTTTACTGGCCCGCGAATGGGGACTAAAAGTTTAGATCAAGTATTAATTCCTAAGTTTTTATTAAAAATCAGAATTTAATGGAGATCGTTAAAATTTACCATGGTTTACGATCTATTAAAATCAAGATGACACAATAGATATCCACAGATATTTATTATCCCTATAGGCGAATTGGTCGTCTAATGCATTTGTGGGGAGTTAGTAATGCGTTCTTCCAAGTCGATCAGGGATGTGTACGTCAGCACTTCCAAGTCAATAGTTAACAAGGGTGCCGCCATTATTGTGGCTGCACTATTCGCATCCACTGCTGTTGGCCTGCAGCCGGTCTTCTTCAGTGCCACGGCCTATGCAGCGCCTTCGAAGCCGGGTGACCAGGGCGGCGACGGCGGGCGCAGCGGCCCATCCGACAACAAGGATCGCGGCGGTTCGTCCGATAACAAGGATAGTGGTGGCCCGTCCGACAACAAGGATCGTGGCGGCTCGTCCGAGAACAAGGATCGCGGCGGCCCGTCCGACAACAAGGATCGGGACGGTTCGTCTGACAACAAGGATCGGGGCGGTTCGTCTGACAACAAGGATCGGGGCGGCTCGTCCGAGAACAAGGATAGCGGTGGCCCGTCCGAGAACAAGGATCGGGGCGGCTCGTCCGAGAACAAGGATAGCGGTGGCCCATCCGACAACAAGGATCGCGGTGGCCCGTCCGGTGGCAAAGATCGCGACAACTCCGCTGGCGGAGGGACCCGCAACGATGATAATCCGCGCACGGGCGGTGAATATGGTCCGCGCGACCGTGGCGAACCGCAAGGCAATCCGGGTTCGATGCATGGCCCCGGCAAGGGCGATGGCAAGGATCGCCCGGGCAAGAGCTGGGATAAGGACCGTCCCGGCAAGGACGGCAAGGGCTGGAACAAGGATCGTCCTGGCAAAGACGGCAAGGGCCGCCCTGGCAAGGATCGCCCGGGCAAGAGCTGGGACAAGGACCGTCCCGGCAAGGACGGCAAGGGCTGGAACAAGGATCGTCCTGGCAAAGACGGCAAGGGCCGCCCTGGCAAGGATCGCCCGGGCAAGGGCTGGGACAAGGATCGCCCCGGCAAGGGTCACCACGCTCATGGAAAGGGTCCTGGCAAGGGTCCGGGTAAAGGTCACCACGGCCACCATGGTCACCACGGCCACCACGGCCACCACGGCGGCAAGCCCTGCCCGGATCATGGAGGCCCGACGCCAAACAACCCGGTCACCCCGACCCCGACTGTGACTCGCTCGGTTGAGAAGTCTTCGAGCCGCGATTGTGATGGTCCGACCTGGTACCTCAAGGCCTTCCAGCCGACCTGCACACTGCAGCTCGCCAATCGCTGATCGGTCTTGCGAAAAAATTGAAAGGGGCTCGCAGCGATGCGGGCCCCTCTTTAATTGCGGGACAGGAAGGCGGCAAGGCGCGCGGACGCTTTGCCGCCTTCGTTCGGGGCAGCTCTGCCCGGACTTCGCCTGTTACGAGCCGATCGTCGCCAGCTGCGGCCATAGCCCTGTCAGGCCGACGATGATCAGGTAGATCGCGACGACATAATTCAAGAGGCGCGGCATGACCAGGATCAGGATGCCGGCGATCAGTGCGACGAGCGGCTGGATGATCAGATAGTTTTCCATGAGGTGAAACCTTGTTGTGAGGTGCGGACGCGGGATAAAATCGCGAGGCGCGCGATTGTTCCATCGGCCCCTGTAGGCACATCCCGGCGTTCCGTTCCAGACGGTCGAGGCGAGCGTCAAGCCTGTGCGTCACCGACTGGTCAGCCGGGCCTCGGGCTGCTATTGCGCTTCTGACCGTATTCGACAGGAGAGCGCCATGATTCAGACCCCCTTCACCGACCCCGCCGTGATGGCTGACCTCGTGGCGAAGATGCTCTGGGAGATCAAGGCGGTGCATTTCAATGCGGCCGAGCCCTATAAGCTCTCGTCGGGGATGCGCAGCCCCGTCTATATCGATTGCCGCAAGCTTCTCTCCTATCCGCGCGTCCGCTCTGCCGTGATGGATTTTGCAGCCGCGACCTTGATGCGCAATGCCGGCTTCGAACAGTTCGACTGCATCGCCGGTGGCGAGACGGCGGGTATCCCGTTTGCAGCGCTTCTCGCCGATCGCTTGGGCTTGCCGATGATCTATGTGCGCAAGGCCCCCAAGGGCCACGGCCGCAATGCGCAGATCGAAGGTCATATGCCGGAGGGGTCACGCGTCCTCGTGATCGAGGACCTGACGACAGCAGGCGGCAGCATGTTCAAGTTCATCGATGCGATCCGCGCGGCCGGCGGCGTCGTCGATCACGGCATTGCGCTGTTCTTCTACGGCATCTTCCCCGAAGCCCTTGAGCGCTTCGACGACGGCAAGGTGAAGCTGCATTACATCGCCACCTGGCGGAACGTCTTGGCTGTCGCCCGCGAGCAAAGGCTGTTTGACGAGAAGACGCTGTCGGAAGTCGAGGCCTTCCTCGATGCGCCGCTGGAATGGTCAGGCCGCAATGGTGGGGTTTCGTCGCTCGCCTGAGCAAATGCTCACTGTCGCACTGGATATCGGGCGCGACTTGGTTTAAATCGATTGAAACAGATGACTGGGAGGTCGAGATGATCCTGTGTTGCGGCGAAGCGCTGATCGACATGTTGCCCCGCGAAACCACGCTCGGCGAGCGGGCCTTTTCGCCCTATGCCGGCGGCGCGATTTTCAACACGGCGATTGCACTGGGGCGGCTGGGCATCGACACCGGCTTCTTCACCGGCCTCTCCGACGACATGCTGGGCGACATCCTGCGTGACACGCTGAAATCCTCGGGCGTCGATTACAGCTACTGTGCCACGCTCTCGCGCCCTTGCACGATCGCGCTGGTCAAGCTCACCAACGGCCAGGCTTCCTATGCCTTCTACGACGAGAACACCGCCGGCCGGATGATCACGGAAGCCGACCTGCCCACCCTCGACGATAGCTGCGAGGCCCTGCATTTCGGCGCCATCAGCCTGATCCCGGAACCCTGCGGCTCGACCTATGAGGCGCTGATGACCCGCGAGCACAAGACCCGCGTGATCTCGCTCGACCCGAATATTCGCCCCGGCTTCATCAAGGACAAACCCGCCCATCAGGCTCGCATCGCCCGCATGGCTGACATGTCCGACATCCTGAAATTCTCCGACGAAGACCTCGACTGGTTCGATCTTCCCGGCACCCAGGACGAACGCGCCGCCTATTGGCTGACGCGCGGCGCCAAGCTCGTGGTGCTGACCAAGGGCGCGGAAGGGGCAGCAGCCTATACCGCCAATTTCAAGGTCTCGGTGCCCTCCAACAAGGTCGAGGTGGTCGACACCGTCGGCGCCGGCGACACGTTTGATGCGGGTATTCTGGCTTCGCTGAAGCGTCAGGGCCTGCTGACCAAGGAGAAGGTAGCAAAGCTCTCGGAAGAGGCCGTGCGGCAGGCGCTGACGGTCGGGGCGAAGGCGGCTGCCGTGACGGTGTCGCGGGCAGGGGCCAATCCGCCGACGGCAGCCGAGATCGGGTTCTGAGGTAGGAAGGCGCAGGCCTTTCCAGGGAGGCTCCACCTCGCCGGACCCCCGCGGGGCAAGCTCACCCTACAAGCCCGTCTATCGATAAAGGTTGACGCAAGATTTGATTGCAATTCTCCCGCGCAGAAGAGGGGAATTGCCGCCATGAAAGTTGACACAGCCGCCAGCGCACTATTCTCGGATCCGCGTAACCTTTCCGGCACGCGCGCCGAAACGCGGGAATTCGAGGCGATGTTATCCGCGCGCACAGCAGACACGCGCGAAACCGCCGACGGCAGCGCTGAGGGCGAGGCACCCGATTTCACCAGCATGACGCGGCAGGACCTGTTCGACTGGATGAATGGTGAGCTCCGAAGTGGCGAAATGTCCTTCGATGAAAGCTCACCCTTCCTGGGCATGACCTTGAAGATCTCCGCTGTAACAGGCGAACAGGTGGATATGGCGACCGATATGTCGCGCATCGACTTCACCGAGAAAGCGCGGCACGGCATCGAGTTCTACCAGTTGCATTTCGACGATGCATCCGCAGATGCCTTGCAGGCCGCATTGGATCGGATGCTGGGAAGGCAGTAAGCGAGTAAGAATCCCATGCGGCTTTCAGGGCTGACGAAACGGATTGACGATGCGCAGGAGATCATCAACGACGAACCTACCGGCCATTCGCCTCGTCCCGGTGGAACTTGAAGTCGGCCGGCAACCGACCTCGGAACGTCCGTAGACGCTGAATAAGATCCGCACGTGTCGGCTTGCTGGCGACATCGAGTTCCCGCCAGTCTGCGGCGCGAATTTCAATATCATCGCCTTCCTTGAGGTTCAGCGCTTCGACAAGGCTGGCGGGAAGACGCACTGCAAGGCTGTTGCCCCATTTGGCGATTTTCATGGTCACCTCTACGATATGCAGCCGCGCAGATGTATATCGCTTCACTTTTCCGACAAATGATAGTGCTCGCACTTTTGATGCCGGTGCTTACCAGCGTTCGGCTTCTTGATGCCTTATTGACCCTCATTTTCGGAAGTTCTGGCGCCGCTTTTTGCGGTCTCGGCCTCTAACCTGAGTTCGTCCCAAATAAACCAGCGAAATGGCGATTTGCAAAGCTCTTCAAATCGTCCATCCCCCACTCGGTGAATGCCGACTGAACTAATGAGATTTGAGATGATAAAGGCGACGATCATCGGGAGATTCAGGATCACGAATCCGACGTAAGAATAAACAGCAAGGAAGACTGAAAATTCAGACAGCGCCGTATTCGGGTATATCAGCCAGATAGCAAGTGGAATCAAATGCAAACAAAAGAAGCCGCCGATTACAGCCCTGAGAGCGAAGGCTTTCATCCTTTTGATGTTTTGTCCCCGTGTCATGTCTTCTCGCTCACCGGACGCTATCGCGCCGAATTGTTCACAGAGAGTCTGTCAGAGCACCGGTCGCAGTTACGCAAATGTGCACTGTTCAGCACTGCCCGGGAGGCTGAATCACCGCTGATTGGCCCTTCGGGGTCCTCACCCCATCTTCCGCCCCGCCAGCGCCGACACCAGTCCCACCGTCGAGCTGTCATGCCCGGTCGCCGCAACCTTCCCCTGCACCACCGGCAAGAGCCCCGTCGCCAGTTCCTTGCCGAGTTCCACGCCCCATTGGTCGAAGGAATTGATGCGGAAGATCACGCCTTCGACGAAGACGCGGTGTTCGTAGAGTGCGATCAGGCGGCCCAGCGTGTAGGGGGTGAGCTGGTCGTAGACGAAGGTGATCGAGGGGCGGTTGCCGGAGAAGACGCGGTGGGGCGCGAGGAAGTCGGCTTCTTCGTCGGTTACATCCTTGGCGGTGAGCTGGCTCTTGGCTTCGGCCAGCGTGCGGCCCTTCATCAGCGCTTCCGACTGGGCAAGGCAATTGGCGATCAGGAGGTCGTGCTGGTGGCGGAGCTCTGGCTCGAAGCCGTTGGCGGCGATCATGAATTCGGCCGGGATGACGCTCGTGCCCTGGTGAATGAGCTGGTAGAAGGCGTGCTGGCCATTGGTGCCGGGCTCGCCCCAGACGACGGGCCCCGACGCACCCTGGACCGGCTTGCCGTCGATGGTGACGCTCTTGCCGTTTGATTCCATGTCGAGCTGCTGCAGATAGGCCGGGAAGCGCGACAGACGCTGGTCATAGGGCAGAATGGCACGGGTCGGATAGTTCAACACCTTGCGGTGATAGACGCCGAGGGCGCCGAGCAGCATCGGCAGGTTGTCGCGGAAGGGGGCAGTGCGGAAATGCTCGTCCATGGCGTGGGCGCCATCGAGGAACCGGCCGAAATGATCAGGGCCGATGGCGATCATCAGCGGCAGGCCGATCGCCGACCAGATTGAATAACGCCCGCCAACCCAATCCCAGAAACCGAAGACGCGGGATTGATCGATGCCGAAGGCGGCGACCTTGTCGAGGGCTGTCGAGACGGCGCAGAAGTGGTGGCCGACGGCCGCTTCGCCGAGTGCATCGGCGACGAAGGCGCGCGCCGTCTGGGCATTGGTCATCGTTTCGATGGTGGTGAAGGTTTTCGACGCCACGATGAAGAGCGTGGTCTCGGCATTGAGCGTCTTCAGCGTGTCGGCGATATGCGCGCCGTCGATATTGGAGACGAAATGCAGGCGGGGACCGTCATGGAAGGGGGCAAGTGCCAGGGTCGCCATGACGGGGCCAAGATCCGAGCCGCCGATGCCGATATTGACCACATCGGTGAAGGCCTTGCCGGTCGCGCCCTTCAATTCGCCCGAGCGGATGCCGTCGGCGAACTTGCCCATGGCGTCAAGCACGCCGTTGACGTCAGGCATCACGTCGCGGCCATCGACCAGCACGGGGCGGTTGGAGCGGTTGCGGAGCGCCGTGTGGAGAACGGCCCGGCCTTCGGTGAAATTGATCGGGGCGCCTGAGAACATCTGGTCGCGCTTGTCGGCGACGCCGGCGGTTAGCGCCAGTTCCTCGAGCAGGTCGAGGACTTCACCGTTCACGGCGCATTTGGAATAGTCCATCAGCAGGTCGCCGAGCGTGACGCTGAAATGCGAGAAACGCTGCGGATCGGCGGCAAAGGCGGCGCGCAGGTCTTCGGCATGGGTGGCGGCAACGGCGCTCGTCAGCTTGTCGATGATGGCTTGCATCGGAATGTCCCTGTTTCAGCGATGGTTGCCGGGGACATTAGTCGCAGCGCAAGGCGCTATCAAGACAGGGGGAGCCTGACAGCTCCCCCTATTTCAATCGATTTATTTCTCGTCGCGCAGTTCGCGGCGCAGGATCTTGCCGACATTGGTCTTCGGCAGTTCGGTGCGGAACTCGATAAAGCGCGGTCGCTTGTAATTGGTGAGGTTGGCGGCGCAATGGGCTTTGAGCTCGTCGATCGTCAGTGCCTGATCCTTCTTGACCACGAAGAGCTTCACCGCCTCGCCGGAATGGCCGTCGGGCACGCCGACGGCGGCGCATTCAAGCACGCCCGCATGCATGACAGCGACTTCCTCGATTTCGTTCGGATAGACGTTGAAGCCGGAGACCAGGATCATGTCCTTCTTGCGGTCGACGATCTTCACATATCCGCGCTCGTCCATCAGGCCCATGTCGCCGGAGCGGAAGAAGCCGTCTTCGCTCATCACCTTGGCGGTTTCTTCCGGTCGCTGCCAGTATCCGGCCATGACCTGCGGCCCGCGGATGCAGATCTCGCCGACTTCGCCGATCGGCAGTGTATTGCCGTCTTCGTCGCGGATTTCGATATCCGTGGAGGGGAGCGGCAGGCCGATCATGCCGGAGAATTCACGCGCATCGAGACGGTTGACGGTGGCAACAGGCGAGGTCTCCGACAGGCCGTAGCCTTCCGTGATCGGCCGGCCGGTCATCTCCAGCCAGCGTTCGGCAACGGGTCGCTGGATCGCCATGCCACCGCCGAGCACCAGAAGCAGCGAGGAGAAGTCGAGCTTCTTGAACTCCGGATTGTTCATCATCGCGTTGAACAGCGTGTTGAGGCCCGGGAAGACGTGCGCCTTGAAGCCCTGCAGTTCCTTGATGAAGCCGGGGATGTCGCGCGGATTGGCGATCAGCAGGTTATGGCCGCCGAGCGCCACGCCCATCAGCGAATTCACCGTCAGCGCAAAGATATGGTAGAGCGGCAGCGCGCAGACGAAGTTCAGAACATCCGGACGCTTGCCGCCGGCGAGCGCTGCTTCGAGCCACAGCGCGATCTGCTGCTTGTTGGCGAGCAGGTTGGCATGGGTCAGCGCCGCGCCCTTGGAAACGCCGGTGGTGCCGCCGGTATATTGCAGGAAAGCGATATCGCCGGGGGAAACCGCGACCTGCTTGAGCGACTGCGAGCCGCCGCTGGCCAGCATCGTCTTGAAGCTGGTGTGGCCTGGGATCGTCCAGGCCGGCACGAGCTTCTTCACCTTGCGCACGACAAAATTGACGATATGGCCCTTCAGGCCCAGCATGTCGCCCATGGTGCAGACGACGACATGTTTGACATCGGTGCGGTCGACGACCTGCTGCACGGTGTGGGCGAAGTTTTCGAGCACGATGATCGCCTTGGCGCCCGAATCCTTCAGCTGGTGTTCGAGTTCGCGCGGCGTGTAAAGCGGATTGACGTTCACGACGGTCAAGCCAGCGCGCAGGATGCCGTAGACGGTGACCGGGTTCTGCAGAATGTTCGGCGTCATCACCGCGACGCGATCGCCCTTGACCATGCCCTTGGACTGCAGCCAGGCCCCGACCTTGCGCGACTGTTCCTCCAGTTCACGGAACGTCATGCTGCGGCCCATGCTGGTAAAGGCCTGCCGCTCGCTGTATTTCGCGCAGCTCGCTTCGAACAGTGCGCCGAGCGACGGGTGAGCATGTGGGGCGATTTCGGCCGGCACCGAAGCGGGATAGGATTGGACCCAAATCTTTTCGGCGGCGCGGCCGCTGAGGCGGCTCATAGTTTCCGTCATGTCTTCCTCCCGAACCATTGATCAAATGCACGTCTGCCAGGCGGGCTCCTCCCCATAGCCTGGAGCCTCATGCTAACGCAAAGGCCGCACAAGTCTCCGAAAAATTATATAACCTTAACGTAAACGTCAATAAGCGCCTGACGGGTCGGAGCCGGGTTTTAAAGGAACCATTCCTATGGCCGGACCGTTGACTTGACACGAACAATCAATCCAGGAGGAAGCATCATGGACCAGGTGAACAGTGCCGTTAGCGGCAAGGACCCTTACGTCAAGGACAGCCCGACCCTGATCGCCAGCGACAAGGTCGAAGGCACTGCGGTTTATGGCGTTGATGGCGACCGCATCGGCTCCATTCAGCGCATCATTCTCGAAAAGCGCGGTGGCCGTGTGGCCTATGCCGTTCTGAGCTTTGGCGGCTTCTGGGGCATCGGCGACGATTATTACCCGCTCCCTTGGGAAAAGCTGTCCTATGACGAGAAGCTCGACGGTTATCGCATCGATATGACCAAGGACCAGGTCGAAGGCGCGCCGAAATATCGCGACGACAGCGAAGACTGGTATCGCAACAATGGCCGCTCGGTTTACGACTATTATGGCGTTCCGCCGTACTGGATCTGACTGGTCTAACATGAATAGATGATCGAAGGGCCTCGCTTGCGGGGCCTTTTTTTGTTTGCGCAGAGGAAGGGGAATTCAGTGGACGGCAGCGTAATCGCGCTGCAGCAGGAGAGACGTCAATCAACCCGCCCGAGCCCGTACTAAAGTTTACGGCACTCGCGCCCGGGGCTCTCCTGACATGAAAAGTGCTGCGGGAAAAGCCCGTTTCTGCGGCTGCGGCTCGCCGCGCCTCGCCGCACGCCGGATTTGGACGCTTCTTGCCGCCCACGGGCTGGATCGCCAGCCGTTCCAGGACTAGGTTCACCGCATTCTGCCGAGGCGGTCCGCCTCACTTAAGGAAACTGCGCATGACCGATCCGCACAAGGTGTCTCCGACCGAGCCTGGCATTCTCGATTTCCTCGTCAGCTGCGCTGCCTTTTATCCCGACGATGCGGTGGATGCCTCGATCGCCCAGCAGCGGCAATGGTATGATGCGCTCTGCGCCCATTTCGACCGGCCGCTGCCGGCGGGCATGGTGACGGAAGACCGGACGGTCGCTGGAATCCCTGTGCGCTACTATCGGCCGGCGCGGCGGACAACCGAGACCGTGCTGTATTACATGCATGGCGGCGGCTTTGTCGTCGGGTCGCTCGACAGCCATCATGCGATCTGTGCCGAGCTCGCCGAGCATGCCGGTGCGGAACTGGTCTCGGTCGAATATCGGCTCGCGCCTGAACATGTCTGGCCGGCGGCACATGAGGACTGTTTTGCCGTGCTGACATCTCTTCTTTGGCCTGGCCGCAAGCTTGTGCTGATCGGCGACAGTGCGGGCGGCAATCTGGCAGCGGGATTGACACTGAGGGCACGGGATGAAGGGCTGACGGGCATCGTCGGGCAGGCCCTGATCTATCCGGCCCTCGGCGGCGATCTGGCCACCGGCTCCTATGCCGAGATGGCCGAGGCGCCGGGGCTGACGACATCGGACGTCGCCTGTTATAGGGAAGTGCTACAGGCGCCGGGTGACAATCCGATTGCCCATCCGCTGCTTTCCCCATCACTTTCTGGCCTGCCACCGACCTTCGTCACCGTTGCCCACTTCGACCCGTTGCGCGATGACGGCCGCGCTTATGCGAGCCGTCTCGCAGAAGCTGGCGTCGAGGTCTGGTTCCGCGAGGAACCGCAGATGGTGCATGCCTGGCTGCGCGCCCGGCACATGAGCGAGGGCGCGCGCGTCGGTTTCGAGGCGCTCTGCGCGGCCGTGGCCCGTTTTGCCGCGCAGGACTGAAGACAACGCGGTCTACATCAGATCGCGTGGGATCGCCTTTTGCGGGAAGGTCTTTTCAAACACCGGGGTCTCCCCCTCGTAAGCGACGACCGACGCACTGATCAGCCAGTGCGTCTCCGTGCAGGCGATGCGCGAGGTTGACACCGTGCGCACGAACCAGCCGGGCCGCTTCATGTCGCAGGTCCAGACGGAGGTGCCCGTCATCGACTGGGGATCACCCGGCGAGATTGACCAAACCTCATCGCGGACCTGGCGGGTGGATAAGCCCGTGCCGGGATGTTCGAACAGGCCGGTGTCCTCGTAGATCATGTAATCCGTGCGGTTGGCCTGGAGATCCCGCAGTACCTGGCGTCGGGTCCCGGACGGCGCGTGTTCGATATAGGTCGGCAGCGGATTGGGATTGTCCGGCTGCTTCATCTCGAAGGTGTCATGCGTGCCGAGCTTCGGCAGGGCGAGGCCGAGTGAGGCGATGTCGAGCGTCAGTTCCGCATCAGTCGGGGCTGGCAGCACCATCGGCCAATACGAGGACGATAGCGACAGGCGGATGCGGTGGCCGGGGCGGAAGCGATAGCCGCAGGCATCGAGCGTGAGCTGGATCGGCGTCGGCTGACCCGGCACCATCGGCTGCGGATCGCCATTGCTATTGCGATGGGTCAGGTTGAGCACGCCGAAGGCGACGCGGGTGGCGGAGCCATCGGGATGCACGTCGACGATCCGGGCAATCAGGTTCGCGACCGGCGCGTCGCTCGACAGAATCAGGGAGAGTTCGGGGCGGCCAAAGATGTCGAGATTGTGGGTGAGGGGCGCAGTCTGGAAGGTCAGCGATCCCGCATCGTCGTGGCGCTGGTCGCCGGCCAGTTCCGCATCGGGCTTCAGGGTGAACCACTCGCCGGAGGCAGTACCTGTGTCGAGCGGTGACTTGAGGGTGACCGGATGCGCGGGCGCATGCGGAACGGGGCGGCCTTCCGTCAGAGATCCGAAGGCTTCTACGTAGAAGCTCTGCATTTCCGGCTGCGACCATTCTTGTTTTGACATCCAGAAGCCCGGATCGATATCACGGCGCGGGGCGGGCTTCACGGCGTCGAGGATGTACGCACGCACCTGTGGCACGGCATCCGTCCCGTTTGGCTCGCTACGCAGCCAGCGGTTCCAGAAGGCGATGGCCTCGCCGTGAAAATCGGCGCGTGGCTTTGGCCAGGCGAAATGCGGATATTTGTGGATCCAGGGGCCGATCAGCGCCTTGGACCGGTCGGGCATGCCCTCGACCGCGAGTAGCGGCGTGTTGCGATAGCCGTCGGCCCAGCCGGCAATGACCAGTGAGGGGATCGCGACGGCGGAGAAATCCTCGCCGATCGAGCCGTGTTTCCAGAAGGCGTCGCGGCGCTGGTGCTGAAGCCACTCCTCCAGGAAGAAGGGCTCGTTTTCCAGCCGTTCCATCCACATCTCGCGCCAGCGGTCGCCGACGATCTCGGGGTCGGGGGAGCGCGACTGATAGGCGAGCATGGTCGCCGCCCAGGAAAGCTGGGCGGAGAGGTGGCAGCCGTTCTTGTAGTGGATGTCGTCATTGTAGCGGTCGGTCGTCGAGGCAATCGAGATGGCGGCTTTGAGCGCCGGCGGGCGAAGGGCGGCCACCTGCAGGCAGTTGAAGCCGCCCCAGGAGATCCCCATCATGCCGACGGAACCGTTCGACCAGCGCTGGGCGGCAATCCAGGCGATCAGCTCGCAGGCATTAGCGAGTTCCAGTTCGGTATACTCGCCATCGATGACGCCGTCGGATTCGCCCGAGCCTCTGATGTCGACGCGCACGCCGGCAATGCCGGCGGCTGCGAAGACCGGATAGGTGGATTCGTCGCGCGGGCTTGTTCCGTCGCGCTTGCGATAGGGCAGGAATTCGAAGACGGCGGGCACGGGATCTGTGTCCGCGCCATCCGGCATCCAGATGCGGGCGGCAAGCCGCGTGCCGTCGGCAAGGGTGATCCACTGGTTTTCGATGGTGGTGAACGGACGGGATGTCATGCTGTGCCTTCGGATGATGAATTCGAGTTCGTGGTTTTCCCCTCCCAAACCCTCCCCACAAGGGGGAGGGCTTAACCCAGCCGCTGCCCTCGGTGCGGAACTGAGGGCCCGCCGCATATTCTCTCCCCCCTTGTGGGGGAGATGGCCGGCAGGCCAGAGGGGGTCTGAGTGCCGCGAGATCAGTGCCCTGCACTCTCCATGCGCCGTGTGGCGAGCGCCTTCTCCAGCCAGCCGAGTTCCATCTCCGGCACGGACTTGAGCAAGAGATCGGTATAGTCATCGAAGGGCGGCGACAGCACCTCCGACTTCGGCCCGAAGCGCACCAGACGACCGCGATGCATCACCGCGACGCTGTCGGCGATGGCGCGCACGATCGCGATGTCGTGGGTGATGAACATGTAGGAGACCTGCGTTTCTGCCTGCAGCCGCATCAGAAGTGACAGGATGCCCTCGGCCACCAGCGGATCGAGCGCCGAGGTCGGCTCGTCGCAGAGGATGAGTTCCGGTTTGGCGGCGAGCGCGCGGGCAATCGCCACGCGCTGCTTCTGCCCGCCCGACAGTTCCGCCGGATAGCGGTCGACGAAGCCCGACGCCATCTCGATCTGCTCCAGCAACTCCTTGACACGGGCGGTTTTCGCAGCGCCTCGCAGGCCGTAATAGAAGGTCAGCGGCCGGCCGATGATGTCGCGCACCGTCTGGCGCGGGTTCATCGCCGTGTCGGCCATCTGGTAGATCAATTGGATGCGCCGGAGGTCATCGCGGCTGCGCTGCTTCAAGGCCGGCGTCAGAACCTTGCCGTCGAAGGTAACGGTGCCGGATATGGGCGGCAGCAGGCCGGTAATGACGCGGGCGAGCGTCGACTTGCCCGAGCCGGATTCGCCGACGACGGCGAGCGTCTGGCCCTTGGGCAGGTGCAAGGACACATCGTGCAGCACCTTGAAGCCGTTGGAATAGCCGGCCGTGACGTTCTCTATTCGCAGCTGACGATCGCTCTGGTCGGTCGCCTGTTCCTTGCGGGCCTGGCGGACATTGACCAGCGCGCGGGTGTAGTCCTGCGTAGGCGCTTCAATGATCTGCTGGGTCGTGCCGTATTCGACAGTCTTGCCCTGCCGCAGCACCATGATGTCGTCGGATATCTGCGCAACGACGGCGAGGTCATGGGTGATGTAGAGGGCGGCCGTATGCGTCTCCTCGATCGCGTGCTTGATCGCAGCGAGCACGTCGATCTGGGTGGTGACGTCGAGCGCGGTCGTAGGCTCGTCGAAGACGATCAGTTCCGGGTTCGAGCAGAGCGCCATGGCGGTCATGGCGCGCTGCAACTGGCCGCCGGAGACCTGGTGTGGATACCGGTCGCCGAAGGTCTTGGGGTTTGGCAGGCCGAGCACGCCGAACAGGTAGGTGGCACGGGCGCGGGCCTCCTCAATGGTCATCAGCTTGTGCGCAACGGTCGCTTCGATCACCTGATCGCCGAGCCGATGCGCCGGGTTGAAGGCGGCAGCAGCCGATTGCGCAACGTAGCAGACCCGGTCGCCGCGCAGCTTGCGGATGCCGGATTTGCCAAGCTTCAGAATGTCCTCACCATTCAGCAGCACCTCGCCGCCGGTGATGCGGACACTGCCTCGACCGTAAGCGAGCGCCGACAGACCGATGGTAGACTTGCCGGCGCCGGATTCGCCGATCAGGCCGAGCACCCGCCCCTTGGGCAGGCTGAAGGAGACGCCCTCGACGATGGTGATGTCCTTCGGCGGTTCGCCCGGCGGATAGGACGTGGCTTCGATCTTCAGATCGCGGACGGTGAGGAGTTCAGACATCGCCACGGCCTCCCTTCAGGCTGGATGTTCGCCCGAGCAGCCAGTCGACCACCAGGTTGACGGAGACGGCAAGCGCTGCAATGGCCGTGCCGGGCACGAGGGCTGCGGAAATGCCGAAGATGATCCCGTCCTTGTTGTCCTTGACCATGCCGCCCCAATCGGCCGCCGGCGGCTGGATCCCGAGGCCGAGGAAGGAGAGGGTGGAGAGAAAGAGGATCGAGAAGGCGAAGCGCAGGCCGAATTCGGCCAGGAGCGGCGAGAGCGTGTTGGGCAGGATTTCGCGGAAGATGATCCACATCGTGCCTTCGCCGCGCAGCTTGGCCGCCTCGACGAATTCCATGACCGCGACATCAAGGGCGACGGCGCGACCGAGGCGATAGACGCGGGTGGAATCGAGCACAGCCATGACCAGGATCAGCACGAAGAGGTTCTGCGGCAGCACGGCCAGCACCACGAGCGCGAAGATCAGCGTCGGGATCGACATCATCAAATCGTTGAAGCGCGACAGCGTCTGGTCGATGACGCCGCGCGAGACGGCGGCGGTGAAGCTGAGGAAGATGCCGAGCGAGAAGGATATGACGGTGGCGGCGAGCGCCACGGTGAGCGTTGTGCGCGTGCCGTAGATCATCCGCGATAGCAGGTCGCGGCCGAGATTGTCGGTGCCGAGCAGATAGGTGCCACCCATTGGCTCCCAGACGGAGCCTACGATTTCCCGCTCGCCGTAAGGCGCGATGAAGGGGGCGAAGAGCGCACAGAAGAGGGCGAGGGCGATACCGAATATGCCGACCCAGGCGCTGATGGGGATCTGTTTCAATCTCATCTCGGATGCCTCAGTCTCGGATTGGCGACAATGGCGATGATGTCGGCCAGCATGTTGAGGAAGATGTAGACGGCCGCAAAGATCAGGCCGCAGGCTTGGACGACCGGCATGTCGCGCACGGTGACGGCATCGACCATGTATTGCCCCATGCCGGGATAGACGAAGACGACTTCGACCACGACGACGCCGACAACGAGATAGGCGAGGTTGAGCGCGACGACATTGACGATCGGGGCAATCGCGTTCGGAGCCGCATGTTTGACGATGGCGCGGAGCGCCGAAAGACCCTTGAGTTCGGCGGTTTCCATATAGGCGGATGACATGACCGAGAGGATGGCCGCGCGGGTCATTCGCATCATGTGGGCAAGCACCACCAGCACAAGCGTCGCCGTCGGCAGCGCCATAGCTTTCAGGCGTTCCAGGACCGTCATGCCGTCATGCACCGTCGATGGGAAGGTCGCGATGTTGAGATTGATGGCAAAGACCAGGATCAGCAGATAGCCGATGAAGAATTCCGGTAGCGAGATGGCGGCAAGCGAGATCACGTTGATGATGCGATCAGGCGTACGATTGCGGAAATGCACGGCGAGCATGCCGAGCCCGACCGCGAGCGGCACGGAGATCGCGGCGGCGAGTGCCGCAAGCTGCAGCGAGTTACCGAGGCGCTTGCCGATCTGTTCGGTGACCGAATTGCGGCTAGCCCACGAGGTGCCGAAATCGCCTTGCACGGCGCCGCCAAGCCATTCGAAATAACGGCTGACGATCGGCCGGTCGAGGCCGAGATCGGCGCGGATATTGGCGACCGCCTGGGGGGTGGCCGACTGGCCGAGATAGGTGGTGGCGAAATCGCCGGGAAGGGCTTCGACGCCACCATAGATCAGCACGGAGACGGCGAGCAGCAGGAGCAGGCTGAGCGCCAGGCGCTGCAACACCAGGACGAGCAGCGGAAACCGCTGGTAGAGGGAAAAGGCCGGCGGGTCACCGGCATCGGTCGATTGGGTCATGGGGTTCCAGCCGCTATCCAGAAAAACGGGTTTGGCCCGCGAACATCATGTCCGCGGGCCGATGACCGGAGCAGTGCGTCGCCGACTGCCCGTTTCCGGCAATCAGGCTTCGAGCCAGACGCGGGTCGCGACGTAACCGTTCGACATGTCGTTGCCGATGTCGTGCACGTAACCCTTCACGCTCTTCTGGGCAGCGTTCACGAAGTCGTTGAACATCGGCAGGATCAGACCACCTTCGTCGCGCACCATCATCGCCATGTCGCGATACATTTCCTTGCGCTTGGCCTCGTCCAGTTCGGCGCGGGCTTCGAGCAGGATCTTGTCGAAGTCAGGGCGCAGGAAACGGGTGTCGTTCCAGTCGGCTGTCGAAAGGTAAGCCGTGGAATACATCTGGTCCTGGGTCGGACGGCCGCCCCAGTAGGAGGTGGAGAAGGGCTGGACGTTCCAGACATTCGACCAGTAGCCGTCGCCCGGCTCGCGCTTCACCTCGATCTCGATGCCGGCCTTCTGGGCGCTGCCCTGGTAGAGAACGGCAGCGTCCACGGCGCCGGGGAAGGCGACTTCCGACGTGCGCAGGAGGACCGGACCGGAATGACCCGACTTCTTGTAGTGGAAGGCGGCCTTGTCAGGATCATAGGCGCGCTGCTCGATGCCTTCGGGGAAGAGAGCATAGGTGCTGTTGATCGGGAAGTCGTTGCCGACCTTGCCGTAACCACCGAGCACGGTCTCGACCATGGCTTCGCGATCCATGGCGTATTTGAGCGCCAGACGCAGGTCGTTGTTGTCGAAGGGCGCGGTGTTGCAATGCATGATGAAGACGTAGTGGCCGCGGCCGGAGGTCGAAAGGATCTCGACTGTCGGTGCACGCTTCAACATGTCCACCGTCTTGGGGTCGACGCGGTTGATGAAATGCACCTGGCCGGAGGCGAGTGCTGCGATACGGGCGGTGGCATCGTTCATGCCGATGATCTCGATGGTGTCGACATAACCGCGGTCAGAGCGCCAGTCGGCCGTGTTGCGCTCCAGCGTGGCGCGCACGCCGGCTTCGAAGCTGGTCAGCTTGTAGGGGCCGGTGCCGATCGAGGCGAGCGGATCGTCATAGCCGCCGTTCGGCTGGATGACGAGGTGGTAGTCGGTGAGCAGCAGTGGCAGGTCGGCATTGCCTTCGGTCAGCACCAGGACGAGCTTGTCGCCGTCCTTCTTGATCTCCTTGATCGACTTCATCACGCCGAGCGCGCCGGATTCGGACTTCTCGTCGGTGTGGCGCTTCAAGGTGGCGACGACGTCGTCGATGGTCAGTTCCTTGCCGTCATGGAACTGCACGCCCTTGCGGATGGTGAAGGTCCAGGTTGCGGCGTCGGCCGAAGGCTCCCAGCTTTCGGCAAGCGCCGGCACTGCCGCACCCGTCAGCGGATCGCTTTCGACCAGCATGTCGCCCCAGCAGCGGCCGATGCAGAACATGAACTGCGACAGGAATTTTGCCGGGTCCTTGCTGTCGGTGGCGGAGCCGCCTTCGAGGCCGAGTTTCAGGTTGCCGCCGCGCTTGGGTTCCTGCGCCGAGGCGCTGGTGGCGTAGAGCGAGCTGGCGGCGGTCAGCGTCAGGCCGGCGGCCATGGCGCGACCCATGAACTCGCGACGGCTTAAGGCTGCCGAAGTGAGGCTGGAAATGAATTTGTCGTTGCTCATCGTCTGTTCCCTTGTTCTGGTTGGTTATGCGTCCGGTTCTTTTGTCCGTGACGGTGGCGATCGTTCGGTTGCGCAATCGGGCCAATCGCCAGGACCCTCACGCGGCGGCTTGTCGGTCTATCTCCCTTTCCATACGGGATCGCGTTTCTCGGCGAAGGCGCGTGCGCCTTCCAGCTGGTCTTCGCTTCCGTAGAGAACGTCCACCGTGCGGTATTGTCGCTTGGTGATCTTGTTCATCGTTGATTGAAAATCCCGGCCCTCGGCATCGCGGACGATCTCCTTGATTGCGGCATAGACCAGTGGGGGCCCGCTTTCGAGCAGGCGGGCCAGCGCCCAGGCGCGCTCCATCAAAGCTTGAGCCGGCAGGATCTCGTTGACGAAACCCCAGCGATGCGCCTCCTGCGCATCCAGCCAGCGGCCAGTCAACAGCATGTCCATGGCGATATGGTAGGGAATACGCTTCGGCAGCTTGATCGAGGCGGCGTCGGCCACCGTGCCCGAGCGGATTTCCGGCAACGCGAAGGTGGCGTGATCGGCGGCGAGAATGAGATCCGCGGAGAGCGCGATCTCGAGGCCGCCGCCGCAACAGATGCCATTGATCGCCGCAATGACGGGCTTGTTGAGGTCGCGCAATTCCTGCAGGCCGCCAAAGCCGCCGACGCCGTAGTCTCCGTCGACCGCATCGCGCTCGGCAGCCGCCTTCAGGTCCCAGCCGGGGCAGAAGAACTTGGGACCGGCGCCGGTGATGATGGCGACCCTGAGTGTGTCGTCATCGCGGAAGTTTGCGAAGATCTCGCCCATGATCCGGCTGGTGGCGAGATCCACGGCATTGGCCTTGGGGCGATCGATCGTCACCTCCAGGATGCCGTTTTCGCGACGGGTGCGGATGGGCTCGGGCACGCGTTCAACTCCTTGTCCGGATGAAGGCATCGACGGCAATTGCGCCTTCGCCTTCCGGCAGCACCAGAACCGGATTAAGGTCCAGTTCGTCCAGTCTCGTTGCGTTGTCTGCGACATAATCTGCGACAGAGGCGACGAGTTGCACCAAAGCGTTCATATCCCCTGGCGAGCCGCCGCGATAGCCCGCAATCAGGGGCGAAATCTTCAAGCCTGAGATCGCGGAGCGAATCTCGGCGAGGCTCGTGGGGAGCAGGAGGATGGCGCTGTCATTGATGAGATCGACGAGCACGCCGCCCGCGCCGACGGTCAGGACCGGGCCGACGACGGGGTCGCGAAATGCCCCGACGATCAATTCGGCAACGGGCTTCGGAGCCATGACTTCAACGAGAAAGCGGCTGGCGACCGGTGCCATGGCCGAGGCCGCCGCGAGGACCTCGGCGGCACTTCGGATGTTGAGACGCACGGCGCCGACATCGCTCTTGTGGGCGATGCCGAGACCCTTAAGGGCAACCGGATAACCGAGCCGCTCGGCAATGGCGACCGCCTTTTCCGGCTTATCGGCGACCATGCCGTAGGGGATCTTGACGCCATAGGCGGCGAGCGTCGGTTTGGCGCGCTCTTCGTAAAAGCTGATGATATCGGTTTCAACCTGCGGGGCCGATAAGAGGGGGGCAGGCGCCGGTCGCTCCCAGGTGGCATGGATGCCATGGGCGACTTCGATCGCGCCGAGCGCCTCGTCTATCCCGCAGAAGGGCACGATGCCTTCGGCGATGAGTTGACTTGCGACAATCTCGGGCATGGTTTCACCGAGGCTGGCGACGACGCCGGTCGCGGCACCAGTCTCGCGTTGCGCGTCGATCACCGCATCAACCGTCGTCGTCCAGTCGCTGGCGTCGCAGCGGTCGGCGCGCGGAAAATCGAGGACGATGAGGTTCATCCCATAATCGCCGCGCATGACGGTGGAAAAGGCCTGAGCCTGCCGCGCACGGTTGCCCCAGACGAAGGTGTGGTAGTCCAGCGGATTGGACAAGGTGACCATCGCGCCGAGCGTTTCTCTGAGCGCCGGCAATTGTTCGGGCCTGAGGTCGCGGAAGTCTACCGCTTTGCCGACCCCGGCATCTGCCATCAACGAGGCCTCGCCACCCGAACAACTCATCGCCGAGACCGTGTTGTCGGACAGCGGCCCGCAGACATGCAGGAGTTTCAGCGTTTCCAGCATTTGCGGCAGGGAGTGCACGCGTCCGATGCCGAGGCGTTTGAGCAGGGCCGAGGACACCCGATCGTTGCCGGCAAGCGAGGCTGTGTGCGAAAGCGCCGCGCGCTGGGCAGCGACCGATCGACCAACCTTCAGCGCCACCACCGGTTTGCGCAGCGCACGGGCGCGGCTCGCGAGATGCTGCAGCGCTTCCAGGTCATCGAAGCTTTCGATATGCAGCCCGACGGCGGTCACCCGTTCGTCCTCGATCGCGGCAGCAGCCAGCGCCGACAGACCGGTCTGCGCCTGGTTGCCGGCCGTCATCAGATAGGCGATCGGCAGTCCGCGGGCCTGCATCGAGATGTTGAGCGCGATGTTGGAAGACTGGGTGAGGATGGCCACACCCCTGTCGACATGCACCATGCCGTGCTGGTCGGGCCAGAGCAGGGCATCGTCCAGCATGTTGATGAAGCCGTAGCAATTGGGGCCGAGCATGGCCATGTTGCCGGCGGCATCAACGAGTTCCGCCTGAAGGGCGGGACCGTCGGGCAGTTCCGACACCGCTTCGGCGAAGCCGGAGGCGTAGCAGATGGCACCGCCGGCGCCACGCTGTTCCAGCTCCCGCAGGATATCGACCGTCAGGTTCCGGTTGACCCCGATGAATGCGGCATCTGGCGCGCCCGGGAGCTCCGCCACCGATCGGTAGCAACGATGGCCATGCACACTTTCGCGGCTCGGATGCACCGGCCAGATTTCGCCGCGATACCCCGCCTTGCCGCACTGCTCCACCACGCGCGCCGCTTCCTTGCCGCCGAAGACGGCGATCGACTGCGGGCGGATCAGGCGGGCGAGTGCGGTGGCTTTTGTCGTCATCCGATCCATCTTCCAAGGCAGTTACGAGGTCGCATCGTCATGCTCCAAACGGCCGCAACAGGTCGCGGCTGATAATGTGCCGCTGGATTTCCGAGGTGCCGTCCCAGATCCGCTCGACGCGTGCGTCACGCCAGAAGCGCGCCAGCGGCAGGTCGTCCATCAGGCCCATGCCGCCATGGATCTGGATCGCCTCGTCGGTGACACGCGCCAGCATTTCCGAGGCGTAGAGCTTGGCCGAGGCAATTTCGCGGTTGGCCGGCAGCCCTTGGTCGAGGCGCCAGGCGGCGGCGAGTGTCAGGTAATCCGCCGCATCGATTTCGGTGATCATGTCGGCGAGTTTGAACGAGACCCCCTGGTTTGCGCCGATCGGCTTGCCGAACTGGTGTCGCTCTGCGGCATAGGGGACCGCGAGGTCGAAGACCCGCCGCGCCCTGCCGACGCAGCTTGCAGCCACTGTCAACCGCGTGCCGTAGAGCCAGGCATTGGCAAGCTCGAAACCCTTGTGAACCTCGCCGAGGATCTGCGCCGAGGGCAGGCGGCAATCATCGAAATCGAGGATGCAATTTTTGTAGCCGCGATGCGAAACCGAGGAATAACCGTCGCGGATGGTGAAGCCGGGTGTGCCGCGATCGACGAGGAAACAGGTGATCAGCTTCTTCACGCCCTTCGGCGTTTCTTCTTCGCCGGTGGCGACGAAGACGATGACGAAATCGGCAATGTTGGCATGGCTGATGAAATGCTTGGTGCCATTGACCACCCAGTCATCGCCATCCGGACGCGCGGTGCAGCTCATGCCGCGCAGGTCCGAGCCGGCACCGGGTTCGGTCATGGCCAGGGCATCGAACTTGTCGCCACGCGTGGCCGGCAGCAGGTAGCGCTCCCGCTGGTCGTCATTGCAGCCCATCAGAATGCCGGAGGGCCGGCCGAAAAACACGGTGAGCGCCATCGAGGCGCGGCCGAGTTCGCGTTCGACCAGCGTGAAGGTCTGGTGGTCAAGCCCGCCACCGCCGACCTCTTCCGGCATGTTGCATGCGAAGAAACCGAGTTGCTTCACCTTGGCCGCGATCTCCCAGCCCATCTCCGGCGGCACGTGGCCTGATCTCTCGACCTGATCTTCGAGCGGATAGAGCTCGCTCTCCACGAAGCCGCGGACCGTATCGACGATCATCTGCTGTTCTTCGGAAAGGGCGAAATCCATGCGGCTATCCTTGTACGTTTGCTTCCATGGCGGTGGCTACTTCTTCTGCCCGACATGACGGCCGGCACCATCGGGCATCGGCAGAGCATTGTGGCCGGCGATCAGCGGTTCGAGCTTGGCGAGAATCGCCGGCAGCGGCGGTACGGTTTTGCCTTCGGCCGAAGACACATGCAGCATCAGGTGTTCGCAGGTCGCGACCATGGCATTGTCCGAGGCGCGTCGAAGCCAGAAGAAGCTGTGCAGCTTCTTGCCATCCGAGGGCAGAAGTTGCACGTCGACATAGAGCGCGTCACCCAGCTTGCATTCATCAAGCAGCCGCAGATGGTTTTCGACCGTGTAGTAGCTGTGGCCGGCTGAAACATAATCCATGTCGACGCCGATGAGGCGCAGAAGTGCGTCGGAACTGTCGGCAAAACACTGGCTGTAGCGATATTCGGTCATGTGGCCATTGTAGTCGACCCAGGACGGATGCACGCGGAAGTCCGCAAGCTTGATGGGCTTGGTGGTGTCTGCGGCAGCGGGCGCGGGCGCAGCCGACCAGAGATGGGCCTCGAACTCCGACAACAGCTTGCCGGAGCCCCAGCCGCGACCGGCATCGCCGGCCTTCAGGGCCTGCATGATGCCGACAAGGTTTTGGTCGCGGATGCGTTCCAGGTCGCGAATGCCGCGCGCGCCCGACTGGGCATCCGACTGTCCGGCGATCTTTTCGACGAGTTCGTCGTTGAGATCCACCACATCGGTGAGCTTGGTCCAGGGCCAGGCGAGGCAGGGGCCGAACTGGGCGAGGAAATGTCGCATGCCGGCTTCGCCGCCGGCGATGCGATAGGTCTCGAACAGACCCATCTGCGCCCAGCGCATGCCGAAGGAATAGCGGATCACGTCATCGAGGGTCTCAGTGTCGCAGATATCGTCCTTGATCAGCCACAGCGCCTCGCGCCACAGCGCTTCCAGCAACCGGTCGCCGACGAAGCCTTCGATCTCCTTGTTGAGGATCACGCCCTTCATGCCGATCGGCGCGAGTTTTGCTTTGGCATCTTCCAGCACGGCGCGGCTGGTCTTTTCACCGCCAACGAGTTCGGCGAGCGGCAGGAGGTAGACCGGGTTATACGGATGGGCGACGAACATGCGTTCGGGATGTTTCATGTCGCGCTGCAGATCGGTCGGCAGGATGCCTGATGTCGACGAGCCGATCAGCGCCTTGGGGTCGGCGGCCGCATCGATCTGGGTCAGCACGCCGCGCTTGAGATCGACACGCTCCGGCACGCTTTCCTGGATCCAGTCGGCGCCCGCGACCGCCTCCGCAAGCGACGCGGCATAAGTGAGCTTCCCCTTGGGCGGCAGCGGCGCCATGGTCAGCATTTCATAGGCGCGCTCGGCATTAGCGAGCACTTCGCCGATGATGCGCTCTGCCTCCGGATGCGGATCGAAGATCGTGGTGTCGATGCCGGCCAGCACGAAACGCGCCGCCCAGGCCCCGCCGATCACACCGCCGCCGATACAGGCTGCCTTTTGAATTCTGCTCATCACGTTCTCGTCCGCATGTCGGTTTGTTCTATGACCCGTCCCCCGCAACGACCGGGAACGGGCGGAGCATCAGCGCTTGGTGAGCTTGAGCTTCTTGCGCACCTCGTCCGGCCCGATGATCCGGGCACCCATGCCCTCGATCACGGTCACGGCCTTTTCAACGAGCTGCGCATTGGTGGCGAGCAGGCCCTTGCCGGCATAGAGATTGTCTTCCAGCCCGACGCGCACATTGCCGCCGGCCAGCACGGCAGCCGCCGGATAGGCCATGGCATTGCGGCCGATCGAGAAAGCCGAGAAGGTCCAGCTCGCAGGAACGTTGTTGACCATCGCCATGAAGGTGTTGAGGTCGTCGGGCGCGCCCCAGGGAATGCCCATGCAGAGCTGAATGAGGACCGGATCCTCGATCAGGCCTTCCTCGACCAGCTGTTTGGCAAACCACAGATGCCCGGTATCGAAGGCCTCGATCTCGGGGCGTACGCCGAGATCCGTCATCAGCTTGGCCATCGCCCGCAGCATCGACGGCGTATTGGTCATGACATAGTCGCCGAGCGAGAAATTCATCGTGCCGCAATCGAGCGTGCAGATTTCCGGCAGGCATTCGGCAACATGGGACACCCGCTCGGTGGCGCCGGCCATGTCGGTACCCACAGGGTTGAGCGGCAGCGGCTGTTCGACATTGCCGAAAATCAGGTCCCCGCCCATGCCGGCGGTCAGGTTCAGGACGACGTCGACATCGGCCGAGCGGATGCGGTCGGTCACTTCCTTGTAGAGATCATTGCGGCGGCTGGCCGCTCCCGTTTCCGGATCGCGCACATGGCAATGCACGACGGCGGCACCGGCCTTGGCGGCATCGATGGCGGAGTCGGCGATCTGCTTGGGAGTGATCGGTACATGCGGCGATTTCGAGGTGGTGTCTCCAGCGCCAGTGACGGCGCAGGTGATGAAAACATCCCGGTTCATGGCTAAAGGCACGGATTATTCTCCCTCGTTCATTGGCCCTATTACGAGACAGAATGCCGCAGCATGCTTTGCAGAATTGGATAGCTTCTATACACTATCGGAAATCACGGAAATTCGATGCCATGCCCGAGCAGACTGTACTTTCCGATCCCGCCACGGCCGCGACCCTGCTCGACCTGCTCGTCGTGCCCGAAACCAATCTGATTTTGGTTGCCTCGGTCATCGAGCCCCTGCGCCTGGCAAACCGGGTGAGCGGGCTGGAGCTTTATCGCTGGCGGATCCTCAGCCCGGACGGTCAGCCGATTGAAACCAAGAGCCATATCCCAATCCCGGTCGATGGTGCGTTCCAACCCGGCAGTGAAGAAGACCCTCTCTTCGTGCTGTCCAGCCACAACTGGAAGCGCCACGCCACATCGGACCTGAAGCGCCTGCTGGCGAAGTCGGCACGGCATCGCAGCATGGTGGCGGGCATCGAATCCGGCGCCTGGCTGCTGGCCGAGGCAGCACTCCTCGACAATTTTTCCGCCACGTTGCACTGGGAAGACTATGACGATTTCGCCGCCGCCTATCCGCAGGTGAAGACCGTGCGCGAACGTTTCGTCATCGACGGCAAGCGCATCACCACGGGCGGCTCGCTGCCGACGCTCGACCTGATGCTGGAACTGATCCGCCGCCGCCACGGCTATTCGCTGGCGCTCGAAGTGTCACGCCAGTTCATCTACGAACAGGGCGGCGTGAGCAGCAATGCGACCGCCATGCCCTCGACCGGCAGCATCAGGCTCGCCGACCCTCGCGTCAGCCAGGCGATGCGGGTGATGGAAGAACATCTGGAACAGCCGCTGCCGCTGGTCCGACTGGCGCGCCGCATCGGCATCAGCGAAAGACGGCTGCAGACCCTGTTCATCGAGGCGATTGGCGCTCCGCCGCACATCCATTACCTGGCGCTGCGGCTGAACGCCGCCCGCCGCAAGGTGATCGAAACCCGCACCGCCTTCGCCGACATCGCCGCCGCGATAGGCTTCAACTCGGCCTCTGCCTTCTCCCGCAGCTACCGCGCGCATTTTCGCGAAAGCCCGTCGGACACGCGGCGGCGGTTGAAGGGTTATGGGGCGGGGGGATGAGGGGGCAAGGTTTCATAGGGCGGTCCCACTCTGCCGCATCCTCGCAACAGTCTTGGGCAACCCCTGGCGTTGCAGTGTCTCCAAATACACCTCCGCGCTCTTTGGTGGATTTTTCAACCTTGCACGGCAGCGCTGAGCCGCCATGACAATGGCGGCCTCGTTCAAGCCGAAGTGGCGGAGGATGAAGTCATCGGGATGCACGGCCTCTATGTCGTGTAGGGCGAGCGTGTCTGCGGGAAAATCGGAGAGGTTGAAGGTGACGATGACATCGCTTAGGGAAACGATGGCGGCCGCAAGGACGTGTCTATCATTCTCGTCCGGCAGCGTCAGGATGGGAATCAGTTCATGGTAGCCCTCGACCATGCTGTCCATCAGCGCTGCGATCATCAGGGACTTCGTGCGGGACAGTTGATCCGCTGTGATGTCACGGCGGTCTTTCAGGACATTCCTGATCCACTCCTCATGAATGGTCTCCGTCCACTTCGCCTTGAAGAGCCCGGACGCCGCAAGTTCCATCAGGAAATCCCGAAGCGGAGCCGGGTAAAGCACACAGGCATCGAGAACAGCGGTGTATCCGGCCACCTTAGTAGCCCATCTCCAGCTCCTGCGCCTGTCGGGCAAGTTCGTCCATTACTCGCTGTCTCTCATCCTCCGTGTTGCTGCGGAAGAGCGCAAGATCGCTCACCTTGATGCGGCGGTGGCTGCCGACCTTATGGAAAGGGATCTTTCCTTCTTCCAACAAGCGGATGAGATGGGGGCGCGAGACGTTGATCAGGTCTGCGGCCTCCTGTGTCGTGAGTTCGGCGTGGTCGGCAACGATGTTCACCGAATTGCCCTGGGCCATTTCATTCATAAGCCGGTAAAGCAAGGCGTTGGCAGCCTTCGGCAGGTTCAGGCGCACGCCGCCGTCTATCTGAAGAGTCAATTGCGTGTCGTCGCGCATCGCCCGGGCCAGATGACGACTGGCTTCTGCCGCCTTTTCGGCATCGGAAGTCGGTGGAAGCCTGCGACTGTCTGCTGCTTGCGACATGGTTGATGCTCCTCGTTCCTCAAAGAGAAATTGGCATGTAACCGTGATAATCGCAATATTCGAAACGTCGCTGGAGTTCCTAGACGGTTGGCGTGGTCATTTTGGCGTGATGTATCGCCGAAATCAGCACATGATCAGCATCAGCTATGCGAAGCAAGCGAATGAGTGCTTCAGGTAATGTGTTGATTTGAAAATGAAATGGTGCCGCTTGCAGGACTCGAACCTGCGACCCCATCATTACGAATGATGTGCTCTACCACCTGAGCTAAAGCGGCATCTGCGAACAGGCGTGGCCCGTTGCTGACGGTGAGGGGCTGATACAGGGATTGCCGGGTGATTTCAAGCCGGTTTTCCGCAGCCGGGGAAAATTTCCCCGGCCTTGCATCCGAGGCCGCCGCCTTGGAGCTTTACTTCAGCGGCCAGGTCTTCGGCCAGCTGCCCGGATCGATCTCTTCCGTCTCGTTGAACTGTTCCGGGCAGTCGCGGAAGGTCTCCTCGACCAGCACGAGCTGCGGCCCCGTCGCGCGTTCCTTGAGCTGCCATTGGCTGTAGGTGCCGCAGTCGCCGATGCCGCGGCCCTTGAAGAAGGCGGAGAAGCGCATTGCTTCCCAGTCATAGGCGAGGTTGAAGGCCTGAAGGGTGGCGCTGGGGCCGCCGTCCTGCATTTCCGGGAAGGCAAGGGGCGTGACCATCTCAAAGGCATCGATGAAGGCCATATAGGGCACATTATAGGCGCCGCTTGAGCCGCAGGGCATCACGTAGACCGTCGTGTTTTCGTCGGTCGCGTGCGACATCGCATTGCCGTTGAACATCGAGGGATCCGTGTCGGCGCAGAGGCCACCCTCAGAGAAATGGGCGCGGATTGCTTCCGGCAGTTCGTCGATCGAGGTCAGGTCGGTGACCGGCAATGCCGGGTTGGGCGCCTTGTCACCCTTGGCGGTGATGGCGTCCACGTGGTCGATGCGGTCCTGATATTCGTCGATGAACAACAGGCTCGCGGCAGCACCGGCGAGTGGCAGGTCGCCCTTTGCACTCTTGTCGCCGCGCTTAAGCGTAATGGTGGCGGTCGTGCCGTTCTTCAGTCTCTCGATCAGCCCGTTGCCGATGAAGTCGCCGCTCAGCCGAAATGCATAGGCGCTGGGATCGGCTGTCACCGAGGCGCCGCTCAGCACCAACGGTTCGCCTCCGTCAATCGCGATGCTTGCCTCCGGCGCGCCCTCATTTTCGGTGACGGTATTGTCGCTCGGCGAGACCACCAGCACAACAGGCGCTTCCGGCTTGCCGCTGCGCTGCAGCTCGAAGCTCGACAATGGTTTGTCGGAAAGGAACTGCCGCATGGTGCAGGCCCGGGTCTGGCTGCAGGAGACCTGCCAGTCCTTGAACTCCTTATAGGCGCCATCCTCCGCCTGGCTGGAGAGTGTGCTGCCCAGGAGAGCTGCGAGCGTGAGGGTGAGTTTCAGGTGGTGCATGGCGTCCCCGCAAATCAGATCTGCGGGGACGCTAGCAGTGGCGGCCTCAGCCGCAAATCGCCTTTTTTGCGCCGATATATTCGCGCTCCAGCCGGTCGACGACAGCGGCCACCGGTTCGATCGCCTTGACCGCGCCGATCCCCTGACCGCAGCCCCAGATATCCTTCCAGGCCTTGGCGCCGGTCGTTGCCTTGTCGAAGTCCATCTTCGACGGATCGGCCTCCGGCAGATTGTCGGGGTCCATGCCGGCAGCGACAATCGAGGGCTTCAGGTAGTTGCCGTGGATGCCGGTGAAGTAGTTGGAATAGACGATGTCGTTAGCATGGGCATCGACGATCGCCTGCTTGTAAGCGTCCGATGCACGGGCCTCCGTGGTCGCGATGAAAGGCGAGCCGATATAGGCCATGTCGGCGCCCATCGCCTGGGCGGCCAACACTGCGCCACCATTGGCGATCGCGCCGGCCAGCAGCAGCGGCCCGTCGAACCATTCGCGGATTTCCTGGATCAACGCAAAGGGAGACAGCGTTCCGGCATGGCCACCGGCGCCGGTGGCCACCGCGATCAACCCGTCGGCACCCTTGCGGATGGCCGAATTGGCGTGGCGGTTGTTGATCACGTCATGCAGCACGATGCCGCCATAGGAGTGCACGGCGGCATTGACCTCCGGTACGGCGCCGAGCGAGGAGATGACGATGGGCACCTTGTATTTGACGCACATCATCAGGTCGTGTTCGAGTCGCTTGTTCGACATGTGCACGATCTGGTTGACGGCAAAGGGCGCGGCCGGGCGATCCGGGTTCTTGGCATTGTGGGAGGCGAGCTCTTCGGTGATCTCGGCCAGCCATTCGTCGAGCTGCGCTTCCGGCCGGGCGTTGAGTGCCGGGAATGAGCCGACGATGCCGGCCTTGCACTGCGCCAGCGTCAGCTGCGGATGCGATATGATGAAGAGCGGCGAGGCGACGACAGGCAGCCTCAGAGTGTCTTTCAGGATCGACGGCAGGGCCATCACTTCACCTCCCAGGAAGTTTACGTTTACGCAAACGTCAAATAGCAGATCCCACAGGAACAGGAAAGAGACTGCCGGGGGCGGCAATGTCGTGAACCTGTGGCAAGATCGAACCTCATCGTCTCAATCCTGTGTTTATTCGTGACCATAGGAGGTTTCCGGGCTTGCCCTTGAAAAATCGAGCGTTTACCGAATCGTAACGAAGTATGCGTTGTGGCAGGGGCAATCCCCGAAGGAGTATGGCGACCAATGAGCGGATTGGAAACAGCCATCCGGAATGCCCTGGAGCGTTCTGATCGGGCCAATGCCGAATCACGGGCACGGGTCTATCAGTCCGCCCGCCAGGCCCTCGAAACCGGGCTGCGCAAGCAGAACATCGAGGATCCCGAGGCGATCAACCACCAGCGGAGACGCCTTGAAGCTTTGATCCACGCGATCGAGCTGGAAGAGCGCGCGCGTCTGGACATGCACGTCGAACCTCGAGTCGTCCCCGCGCCTCAGGCGCCAGCACCGGCACCGGTGGCCCCCGTCGCCCACACCGAGCGGCCCGTTGATCCTCCCATTATGACGGCCGATCGACAGGGCGGTCGTATCGAGCCCGGTTTCGCCGCCGATTCCGTCGATGATGTGGAAGCGGTCGCCGATCGTGAGCCGGCCTTCGACGAGGATATCCAGACGCCGAAGCCCGATCTTCGCGAACCGCATATGGCCGACGAGGGGTCGATGCCGGACATGCGCTCGGAGCGGGCCGTCCAGCCGCGCCGGCGCCGGCGTGGAGGCGCGGCGCGGTTGATGATCTTCACGATCTTCCTGGCAACGCTCGGGATCGGCGCCTGGTGGGTCTACACATCGGGTCTGCTGCTGACGGCGGCCGAACGTGACACCAGCGTTCCCAATCCGCCGCCGCGCGCGGAAGAGGAAGATTTCTCCGGGACGCCAGCGCCCGTGGAGGCCCCGAAGGGTCCCCAGGCGATCGACACCCGTGGCGGCTTTACCGACGACTGGATCAGCGTCTTTACGCCGGACCAGGTTTCCGCCCTTCATCCGCGCGCCAATGCCACCGTCGACATGGTGACCGCCAGCGACGGCACGGCAGCTCGCATCGTCTCGCGCAGCGGTGATGCCGCCGGTGCGATCGAGATCACGGTGCCGACGGAAGTTCTGCGGGAACTGGCCGGGCGCACCTCGACCATTGCCCTGACCGTTCAATCGCCCGACGACGACCCGGTGCAGATCTCGGTGGAATGCGACTTCCCGCGCATGGGGGACTGCCCAAGGCATCGCTTCACCGTCAATCCGCAGAAGCTTGATGCCCTGTTCCGCGTCACCTTCGACAGCGGCATGGCACCGTCGACGCCCGGGCGGCTGGTGGTCAATGCCGATCTGTCCGGCAAGGGCCGGGGCGTGAACCTCTATGCTGTCAGGGTCCTGCCGGGACAGTGATCGCCTATACGATCGGCCGCGCGTTTTGCGCGCGGCTCTTCTGCGACCTCCTTACGCGAGAAAGCCGGGGCCGCTGCCGATGATCTTCTTGTCCAGCTTGCCGATCTTGTCCTTATCCTTGCCCTCATAATCGAGCGACTGCAGGATATGGCGGATGAGGTTCAGCCGCGCCCGCCGCTTGTCATTGGCATGCAATACCGTCCATGGCGCGCGCTCAGTGTGCGTTTCCTTCAACATCCGGTCGCGCTTCTGGGTGTAGTCGTCCCACTTGTGCAGGGCGGCGATGTCCATCGGCGAGAGCTTCCAGCATTTCAGCGGATCATGTGCCCGATCGTGAAAGCGCTTCAGCTGCATTTCCTGCCCGGTGTCGAGCCAGAACTTGAAGAAGTGGATGCCCTCCTGCTCGATCAGCTTTTCGAAACGCGGCGCCTGCTTGAGGAAGGCCTCGTATTGTTCGGGTTTGCAGAAGTTCATGACAGGCTCGACGCCCGCTCGATTGTACCAGGAGCGGTCGAAGAGCACGAACTCGCCGGCGGATGGGAAATGCGATACATAGCGCTGGAAATACCATTGTCCCATCTCCGTCTCGGTCGGCTTGGTCAATGCCACCACGCGGGCCGAGCGGGGGTTTATATAGGCGAGCGTGGCGCTGATCGCACCGCCCTTGCCGGCGGCATCTCGGCCCTCGAACAGGGCCATGACGCGCTGCCCGGTCTTCTGCATCCAGAACTGCACCTTGACCAGTTCGATCTGTAGATCCGTGAGCTCCGCTATATAATCCTTGTCGGAGAGCTTCTTGTCATAGGGGAAACCGCCGGATTTGAGCGCCGCGTCCTCGATCCAGTCCGGCAGATCGGGCAGGTCAATGTCGAAGATCCGCTCCTTGCCCCGGATCTTCAAGGTAACGGCACGGCTCTGGGTCTGCGTATCCATCGTCTTCCTCCGGCTCCATCGGCCTTTCATGTCTCAGTAATTGAGCGCAAGCGAAGATAGAGCGCAAGCCGTGTCGGCCAAGATCTGGGCCTCGCAGACGCGCATGGGGTATAAAGCCGGCTGGGCCATGGCAGGCCACCGGAATTTCTGTCATGAATCCTCGCTATCAGGCTTGAATGGGTGAAACGCGAGGTGCGTCGTAGGTGGCAGACAACGGGCAGAGCAGCGGCTGGCGCCGCCCCATGAGGCACCTGCTGTCGCGCTGGCTGGCAATCGTCGCCTCCGGGCTTATGGCGGCCGCGGCATGGTATTCTGGTGCAGCCGCCGGCTACGCTATGGTGCTCTTCGTATTGTTGGCCGGCCTGGCTCTCGTGTATGATCCACCAACGGCAGATGACAGCGCCTCCGCGCTCGCGAACCCGCCGACAGTCATGCCGGTTGACTCTCTGCCGTCGATCCGTGCCTCGATCGAGGCGCTCGATATGCCCGTGCTCGTCATGGGGCCGGACGCCGACCTGCTGGCCCAGAACATGGCGGCTGAACGCGCCTTCGGGGATCTGGGCGAGGGGCAACACGTCTCGGCGCGCTGGCGTTCCCCCGGTATTCTCGACATGATCCGCGAGACGATCGAGACCGGATCGCCCAACCAGATCGAGCATTCCGAGCGGCTGCCGTCGGAACGCGTTTACATCGTCCGTGTCGCTCCGGTCGAGACGGAAGGGCGTTCCCTGTATCTCTTGTCTTTCCGTGACATTTCCGAGCTGCGCCGCCTCGACCGCATGCGCAGCGATTTTGTCGCCAATGCCAGCCACGAACTGCGCACGCCGCTCGCCTCGCTGCGCGGCTTCATCGAGACCATGCAGGGGCCCGCCAAGGACGATACTAAGGCCAAGGAGCGCTTCCTCGCCATCATGCTCGACCAGGCGAACCGGATGAGCCGTCTTGTCGACGATCTCCTGTCGCTGTCGCGGCTGGAACTGAAGGCGCATCTGCCACCCGACCAGATGGTCGACCTGAAGCCGGTCCTCGGCCATGTGCGCGACAGCCTCTCGCCGCTGGCGGCCGATCTCGGTGTCGAGATCCGGCTGGACCTGCCGGACGAGAAAATCGAGGTCATGGGCGAGCGGGACGAACTCGTCGAAGTGTTCGAGAACCTGATCGAGAACGCCTGCAAATATGGCCAGGAAGGCAAGGTTGTGGATGTCGTTCTGCGACGCGAGCCAGGGGTCGGTACCGAAGTGCGCGTTCGTGACCGGGGTCCGGGCATTCCGGCCGAGCATGTCCCACGCCTGACGGAGCGCTTCTACCGGGTCAATGTCGAGGATAGTCGCTCGAAAAAAGGGACCGGCCTGGGGCTTGCCATCGTCAAGCACATCCTCACGCGGCACCGCGCACGCCTGGTCGTGAAGTCGGAATTGGGTGTCGGCAGCGAGTTTACCGTCAGGTTTTGACATAAAACTTCGATCTGATGTAATGGCGATTAAAATTACCTAGCAATTTCAGTAATTTGAATTGTCACAAATGTTTCATCCAACTGACATAAAAGCGTGGGCTGAGAGCCGCTAAGAACACAGCTGCCGCTGCTTGGCAGACGCCGCAACGGCCGCAAAGACACACAAGCCCATTCCGGGAGATGAATATGACCGCTCTGAAACTTTCCCTTGCTGCCTTGGCGGCCACCGTGGCCTTCGCCGGCGCAGCTGTTGCCCGCGACCAGATCCAGATCGCTGGTTCTTCCACTGTTCTGCCCTACGCCTCGATCGTTGCCGAAGCCTTCGGCGAAAACACCGATTTCGCGACCCCGGTCGTTGAAGGCGGCGGCTCTGGCGCCGGCCGTAAGAAGATGTGCGAAGGCGTGGGTGAAAACACCATCGACATCGCCAACTCTTCGTCGCGCATCAGCAAGTCCGACATCGAGCTCTGCAAGACCAATGGCGTGACCGACATCCAGGAAGTCCGCATCGGTTACGACGGCATCGTGTTTGCTTCGGACATTTCCGGCCCAGAATTCGCCTTCACCCAGGCTGACTGGCACAACGCTCTTGCTGCCAAGGTTCTCAAGGATGGCCAGCTGATCGACAATCCCTACAAGGCCTGGAACGAAATCCGCGCCGAGCTGCCGGCCCAGCCGATCCTGGCTTTCATCCCCGGCACCAAGCATGGTACCCGCGAAGTCTTCGATGAAAAGGTCATCGTCGACGGCTGCAAGGAAGACGGTGCCTACGACGCTCATCTGGCCGCAGCCGCAAATGACAAGTCTGCTGCTGCCAAGGCATGCATGGCGCTTCGCACCGACGGCGTGTCTGTCGACATCGACGGCGACTATCCGGAAACGCTGGCGCGCATCGCGGCCAACAAGGACGCCATTGGCGTTTTTGGTCTGTCCTTCTACCAGAACAACACGGACAAGCTGCGCGTCGGCACCATGGCCGGTATTGTCCCGTCGGTTGAAACCATCGCCAAGGGCGAATACCCGGTTTCGCGTCCGCTCTACTTCTACGTCAAGAACGCACACCTCGACGTTATCCCGGGTCTCCAGGAATACGTAGAGTTCTTCGTTTCCGACGAAATCGCCGGCCCGAACGGCCCGCTCGCTGCTTACGGTCTGGTGTCGGATCCGGAACTGGCCAAGACGCAGGCAGCCGTCAAGGCTCGCACGCCGATGGCACCCCTGAACTAAGTCTCGAGTTTGACCGGCGGCACTGATGTGCCGCCGGTTTTCGTTTCAAGAGGCATGGCGGGCAACATGGACGTTAGCATCATAATTCTCAGCGTGGTGGTTCTGGCCGCAATCGGCTATGTACTCGGCCGGCGACAGGCCATGGCCTTGTCCGCTTCGAGCGGCACCAAGCTCCACTCCCTTCCAGGATATTACGGCCAGACCGTTGCGATCGCCACGGCGGTGCCTGCCTTTTTGTTGCTCTTTGCTTGGCTGCTGGTGCAGCCCGGGATCATCGAGAGCCGCACGGCGGGCATGATCCCGGACAGCGTCGTGCCGGATGGTGGCGCTCGCAGCCTGGTGATGGCCGATGTTCGCCGCATCGCCGACGGCCTTGACGCCGTGATGGCGCGCGAAGCGGAAGCCGGCGCCGACGTGAACGTTGAGGCACTCGATTTCAACAATGTCCGCGCGCGTCTCGCCGACGTGGGTGTTGCGCTCGGGTCAGATGTCCCCTCTGAAGTCTTCGAAGCGGCAAAATCCTACCGCGCCTCTTCCGACTTCGGCCAGCTTCTGATGACCATCGCAGTCCTGGCACTTGCCCTCGGCGCCTTGCCGTTGTCCTATCTTCGCATCAATCCCCATTTCCGGGCCCGCAACACCAGCGAGAGCTTCGTCAAGGTGATGCTGATGGCGTCCTCGTTGGTCGCGATCCTGACGACTGTCGGGATTGTCGGATCGCTGGTGTTCGAAACATGGGAATTCTTCAAGCTCTATCCGGCGCAGGATTTCTTCTTCTCGACGGTCTGGAACCCGCAGTTCCGCGGCGGCTCTGACCTCGGCATCCTGCCACTGCTCTGGGGCACATTCTACGTGTCGCTGATTTCCCTGGTTGTGGCGGTGCCGATCGGCCTGATGATCGCGGTTTTCCTGTCCGAATATGCCGGACCGCGGACGCGCAGCATCGTAAAGCCGGCAATTGAAGTTTTGGCCGGTATTCCGACCATCGTTTACGGTCTTTTCGCTCTCGTCACCGTCGGTCCTTTCCTGCGCGACTGGCTCGCGCAGCCCATGGGCCTCGGCAGCTCCTCGTCCTCCGTCCTGACGGCCGGCCTCGTCATGGGCGTGATGATCATCCCATTCGTCAGTTCGCTGTCCGACGATATCATCAATGCCGTTCCCCAGGCGCTGCGTGACGGCTCTTATGCACTGGGCTCCACCCAGTCGGAGACCATCAAGCAGGTGGTCCTGCCGGCCGCCCTTCCGGGCATCGTCGGTGCCGTTCTGCTCGCTGCCAGCCGCGCCATCGGCGAGACGATGATCGTCGTGCTCGGGGCAGGGGCCTCGGCCAAACTCGATCTCAATCCGTTCGAAGCCATGACGACCGTGACCGTCAAGATCGTTAGTCAGCTGACGGGCGATTCCGAATTTGCCAGCCCGGAGACGCTGGTCGCCTTCGCGCTCGGCCTCACACTCTTCGTCATCACCCTTCTTTTGAACGTGATGGCCCTTTACATTGTCCGTAAGTACCGGGAGCAGTACGAATGACCGACCTCACCGTATTCGGGGCCCCAGCGGCGAAGGGGCAGACCAAGTCTCTCCTGAACCTCGACGAACGGACCCGCCGGCGCAACAAGTCCGAAGCCCGGTTCCGCCTTCTCGGCAAGGCTGCCGTCGCGTTCGGTATCATCTGCCTCGTCGGCCTGCTGACGTCGATCCTGTCGAACGGCGTGTCGTCCTTCCAGCAGACCTTCATCTCGATCGATGTCTTTCTCGATCCCGCCAAGCTCGATCCTGTCGGCAACCGCGACCGGGCCGACATCGCCAAGGCTTCGACCTTCACCTATGCGCCTCTGATCGAGAAGGCTTTGGGTGATGTGATCGCCGCCAAGGGACTGGCCGCCGAAGGGCTGACGCCGAAGGCTGCGGCAGAACTGATCTCGAAGGATGCCCCGGGCAACCTGCGCGCTTACGTTCTGGACAACCCCTCGGTCGTCGGTACCACCGTGTCCTTCGACCTGCTCGCCGCTGGCCGCATCGACGGCTACTACAAGGGTCGCGTGTCGATGGAGAGCGCCAAGCTCGACCGCAACGTCTCGCCCGAGCAACTGGTCCTCGCGGACACGCTGAAGCAGGCAGGCATCCTCGTGACCAAGTTCAACTGGTCCTTCTTCACCGCGCCGGACGCCTCCGACACGCGTCCGGAAGCAGCGGGTCTCGGCATTGCCATTATCGGCTCGGCCTACATGATGCTGATCGTGCTCGTCCTGTCGCTGCCGATCGGCGTCGCCACCTCGATCTATCTCGAGGAGTTCGCCCCGCAGAACTGGTTTACCGATCTGATCGAAGTGAACATTGCCAACCTGGCGGCCGTTCCCTCCATCGTCTTCGGCATTCTCGGACTGGCCGTGCTGATCAACTTCGTCGGTCTGCCGCAATCGGCGCCGATCGTCGGTGGCCTGGTCCTGACCCTGATGACGCTGCCGACCATCATCATCGCCACCCGTTCGGCGCTGAAGGCTGTGCCGCCCTCGATCCGTGACGCCGCACTCGGTGTTGGCGCCTCGAAGATGCAGTCGATCTTCCACCACGTCCTGCCGCTCGCCATGCCGGGCATCCTCACCGGTGCAATTATCGGTCTGGCCCGTGCACTCGGGGAAACCGCGCCGCTGCTGCTGATCGGCATGGTGGCCTTCGTCCGGGAATTCCCGGCTGGGCCGCCGGACGGCTTCTTCCAGCCGGCTTCGGCGCTCCCCGTCCAGGTCTATAACTGGACCCAGCGCGGCGACCCGGCCTTCGTCGAACGTGCATCCGGAGCGATCATCGTGCTGTTGGTCTTCCTGATCCTGATGAACCTGGTAGCAATCATTCTTCGTCGCCGCTTTGAGCGCCGTTGGTAAGGGGGTGTATGATGATGAACAATCTCTCGACAAAGATGACGACGACGAAAGCGCCAATCATGACTGAATCGAAAATCACCGCACGCGACGTGCAGGTATACTACGGCGAGAAGCAGGCTCTGCGCGATGTGAACATCGAAATCCGTCCGCGCTCGGTCACGGCCTTCATCGGGCCGTCGGGCTGTGGCAAGTCGACCTTCCTGCGTTGCATCAACCGGATGAACGACACGATCGCGAGCTGCCGTGTCGAGGGCAACATCCTGATCGACGCGGAGAACATCTACGACACCAAGGTCGATCCCGTGCAGCTGCGCGCCAAGGTCGGCATGGTCTTCCAGAAGCCGAACCCGTTCCCGAAGTCGATCTACGAAAACGTCGCCTACGGGCCGCGCATTCATGGCCTCGCCAAGAACAAGGCCGATCTGGACGAGATCGTCTCGATCGCCCTGCAAAAGGCCGGCCTGTGGAACGAAGTCAAGGACCGCCTCGACGCAGCCGGTACCGGCCTCTCTGGTGGTCAGCAGCAGCGTCTGTGCATTGCCCGCGCCGTTGCCGTCAGCCCCGAAGTCATCCTGATGGACGAACCCTGCTCGGCGCTCGATCCGATCGCAACCGCCAAGGTCGAGGAACTGATCCACGAACTGCGCGAGAACTACACGATCGTCATCGTCACCCACTCGATGCAGCAGGCAGCCCGCGTCTCCCAGCGTACGGCCATGTTCCATCTGGGCGAACTTGTCGAAGAGAACGACACCGACAAGATGTTCACCAACCCGGATGACCAGCGCACGCAGGACTACATCATGGGCCGCTTCGGCTGAGGTCTCTCGGTCACTTCGGGCTCTCTTCAACATCAAGGATCTTGCTTATGGCTTCCTCACACATCTATTCGGTCTTCGACGAGGAACTGAAATTCCTGATGCGCCGCATCTCCGAGATGGGCGGTCTGGCGGAGCAGATGGTCGCCGAAAGCGTGCGCGCGCTGGTGAATTCCGACGCTGCCCTCGCCCAGAAGGTCATCTCCGACGACGTCGTCATGGACGCGATGGAACGTGAAATCGGCGATAAGGCCGTCGTCACGATCGCCAAGCGCCAGCCGGTCGCCTCGGACCTTCGCGAAATCATCGGTGCCCTTCGCATTGCCGCCGACCTTGAGCGTGTCGGCGACCTCGGCAAGAGCAATTGCAAGCGCGTCGTTGCCATTCAGGCGACGGGGGTTCCGCGCGCTCTGGCCCGTGGCCTGGAGCATCTCTCCGATCTCGCACTCGCCCAGCTCAAGGAAGTGCTCGACGTCTACACGACGCGTTCTGCGGAAAAGGCGAAGTCGATCCGTGACCGCGACGAGGAGATCGATGCGATCTACACGTCGCTGTTCCGCGAGCTTCTGACCTACATGATGGAAGACCCGCGCAACATCACCAGCTGCACGCATCTTCTGTTCTGCGCCAAGAACATCGAGCGCATCGGTGACCACGCGACCAACATCGCCGAGACCATATACTATATGACGACTGGTGCGGTGCCGGAAGGCGAACGCCCGAAGGAAGACCTGACGTCTTCCGTCGGTGCGATCACCGAATGAGCCTAGGGCACAGCGAGGTGATGGTCTGATGCAGCCGAAGATTGCCGTGGTGGAAGACGAGGAGGCGCTGAGCGTCCTCCTGCGTTACAATCTGGAATCGGAAGGATACGAGGTCGAGACGATCCTGCGGGGCGACGAGGCCGAGATCCGTCTTCAGGAACGGGTGCCGGACCTGCTGATCCTCGACTGGATGCTCCCGGGCGTCTCCGGCATCGAGCTCTGCCGCCGCCTGCGTGTGCGGCCCGAGACCGAGCGCCTGCCGATCATCATGCTGACGGCACGCGGCGAGGAAAGCGAGCGGGTTCGGGGTTTGGCGACGGGGGCGGATGATTATGTCGTGAAGCCCTTCTCGACACCGGAACTGATGGCGCGTGTCAAGGCTATGCTGCGGCGGGCAAAACCCGAGGTTCTGTCGAGCGTCCTGCGCTGTGGCGACATCGAGCTCGACCGGGAAACGCATCGCGTGCACCGCAAGACCCGCGAAGTCCGCCTCGGCCCGACCGAGTTCCGGCTTCTCGAATTCCTGATGACCTCGCCCGGTCGCGTCTTCTCGCGTTCGCAATTGCTCGATGGCGTCTGGGGTCATGACATCTATGTCGACGAACGCACCGTCGACGTGCATGTGGGCCGCCTGCGCAAGGCGCTGAACTTCTCCAACATGCAGGATGTGATCCGGACCGTGCGCGGCGCGGGTTATTCCATGGAAGCCTGAAGCGTCACTCGGCGAGCTAACGAAAGGGGCCGCGCGGAACAACCGCGCGGCCCTTTTGCGTTGGAAGGTATCGACCAAAAGAAAACGGGCCCCGAAGGACCCGTTCGCCATGTCTGAGGATCTGGCTCGCCTCAGCGGGCGGCCTTGCGGCGCTCGCTGACCGGCTGGTAGGCGAGTTTCGCATGATAGGTGCAGTAGGGGGACGTATCTGCGATTTCGCAGCCACAGAAGTGGAAGTCGTCCTTCATCGGGTCGCCGATCGGCCACTTGCAGGTGCGCTCCGTCAATTCCGTCAGCGCCAGGCGGCGCGAGATCGGTACGACGACGTTCAGCGGACGGCTGACTTCGATTTCCTGGAAGGTATCGACCTCGATCTCTTCCTTGAGCATGGTGGCGCCGGCGACGCGGGTCACGGTGCGCGTGGTGGTCGCTGCCGGGCGGGCCTGGAAGTTGGCCGGACGCTGTGCCTGTACGGTGCGCTTGGCAGGGCGTGCGGACGACGAGCTACCGCCAGCCTTGGCGCGCCCGGGAAGGTTCAGGCGATGCACCTTGCCGATGACGGCGTTGCGGCTGACGCCACCCAATTGTGCTGCGATCTGGCTCGCACTCAGCCCTTCGGCCCAAAGACGCTTCAGTCTTTCAACCCGCTCATCAGTCCAATTCATGCCGTACTTCTCCGCCGCTCGCGTGTGCCATGGCAGAATCCGTCACCGTTGCTTCGAACGAATTCGAAACAAAACCGCCTCGTAACTGTCGGTGATCATTTCCGCCGCATGCAATCTCTTAATGAAATTTAACCTAGTGGCAGGCAGACTCTGTGACAAGAGTCGGGGGAATCATCTGGAATCGATTTCGCGGTTTTCCCCAACTTGCTTCCCGAGTGAGTCAAGTATGCAACAGGTGGAATCTGCTCCGTGGGCTTGCCTGCGCGGAGAGGTCGTTTTCCGTGACCTGCCGGAGTTTTCCGCAAGTTTCGTTGACATTGCAGGGTTAAATGCAGATAGTGCCCACGCCGCCGCAAGGCGGCATTTTTAATTGTCTCAAGCCCCAAGCGGCTGAATGCCCGCTGTCTTCGCGGGCTCCAGAAGGATGACGATCGCCATGGCCGAAGCAACGCCCCTTTACCAGACCTACAATCGGGCGCCGCTGCGTTTCGAGCGAGGCGAGGGCGTGTGGCTGGTCACCGAGACGGGCGAACGTTATCTCGACTTTGCGGCAGGCGTTGCCGTAACCTCGGTTGGCCATGGCCACCCCCAGCTCGTTGAGGCTTTGAAAGACCAAGCCGACAAGGTCTGGCACCTTTCAAACCTCTATGAGGTTCCGGGTCAGGAAAAGCTTGCACGTCGCCTGACAGAAGCCACGTTTGCCGATCGCGTCTTCTTTACCAATTCGGGTGCGGAAGCGCTGGAATGCGCGATCAAGACCGCGCGCCGCTATCACTTTGCCAAAGGTCACCCGGAGAAGTTCCACATCATCACGATGGAAGGCGCCTTCCATGGCCGCACCATCGCGACGATTGCGGCCGGCGGCCAGGAAAAGTATCTCGAAGGTTTCGGCCCCAAGGCTCCCGGCTTCGATCAGGTCCCTTTCGGTGATCTCGATGCCGTCAAGGCCGCGATCACAGAGGCGACCGCCGGCATTCTTGTCGAGCCCGTGCAGGGCGAAGGCGGCATTCGGCCGATCCCGGTCGAGATGCTGAGAGCCTTGCGTGAACTGTGCGACGAACACGGTCTGCTCCTGATCCTCGACGAGGTCCAGTGCGGCGTCGGCCGGACCGGCAAGCTGTTTGCCCATGAATGGGCAGGCATCACGCCTGACATCATGGCTGTCGCCAAGGGTATCGGCGGCGGCTTCCCGCTTGGCGCATGCCTTGCGACGGATGAGGCCGCCTCTGGCATGAAGCCCGGAACCCATGGTTCGACCTATGGCGGCAATCCGCTCGCCATGGCGGTCGGCAATGCCGTGCTGGACGTCGTTCTGGCCGAGGGCTTCCTCGACCATGTACGTGACGTGGCACTTGTGTTCCGCCAGGGTCTGGCGTCGCTCGGGGATCGCTTCCCCGACGTCATCGAAGAGGTGCGTGGCGAGGGCCTGATGCTGGGCATGAAGGCGAAGGTCCCCAATACGGATCTGCTGATGGCCATGCGCGACGAGCACCTGCTCGGCGTTCCCGCCGGCGACAACGTCATCCGCCTGTTGCCGCCGCTGACCGTCACCGCCGCCGAGGCCCGCGAGGGCATCGCCCGCATCGAGCGTGCCGCCGAACACATCCGCGCAAAGGCCGCCGTAACCGCGTAAGTGCAAGACAGGTATCATCAATGGCATCCCCGAAGCATTTCCTCGATCTCTCTGCCGTTTCTGCCCCGGATCTGCGCCGGATGCTCGACGACGCGCGTGTACGCAAGCAGGCGACGAAATCAGGCACTGCCGATAAGCCGCTGGCCGGCAAAATGCTGGCGATGATCTTCGAGAAACCCTCGACGCGCACCCGCGTTTCCTTCGATGTCGGCATGCGTCAGCTGGGTGGCGAGACGCTGTTCCTGTCCGGCACCGAAATGCAACTCGGCCGCGCCGAGACCATCGGCGATACCGCCAAGGTGCTTTCGCGCTATGTCGATGCGATCATGATCCGCACCACGGACCACTCACGCTTGCTGGAATTGGCCGAACACGCCACCGTACCTGTTATCAACGCGCTGACGGATCTCACCCATCCCTGCCAGATCATGGCCGACATTTTGACCGTCGAGGAACATCGCGGCCCGATCACCGGCAAGACGCTCGCCTGGACCGGCGACGGCAACAATGTCCTGCATTCGCTGGTCGAAGGCTCCGCCCGCTTCGGCTACAAGATGAACATGGCGGTGCCACTGGGTTCCGAGCCAGATGACAAGATCCTCAACTGGGCGCGCAACAATGGCGGCGAGATCATGCTCTGCCACGATGCCGACCGGGCGGTTGCCGGGGCGGATGCTGTGATCACCGACACCTGGGTGTCGATGAACCAGGAACACAAGGCCCGCGGCCACAATGTCTTCCAGCCCTTCCAGGTCAATGCTGAGCTGATGAAGAAGGCCAAGGACGAGGCGCTCTTCCTGCATTGCCTACCGGCCCATCGCGGTGAGGAAGTGACGGACGAGGTGATCGACGGCGCCCAGTCGGTGGTCTTCGACGAAGCGGAAAACCGCCTGCATGCGCAGAAGTCCATTCTCGCCTGGTGCCTTGGCGCCATCTGAGGCGACAGGCGTTTGGCGCTGTCTTGACCTTTGGCGCAGGTGATCCCATCTGTGCGCTTTCTGATCGGGCTGCACAGGCCCTGTGATTGGGCGTTTCGGCGCCAGGAGTACATTCATGTCGAACAGACAAGCAGAACTCGGCGAATTCGGTTTCGCCGGTGACGATAGCGTGGTGCCCTTCCAGGTCGAGGGGCTCGATGTGCGCGGCCGTGCCGTCCAGCTCGGACCACTGATCAACACCATTCTCGATCGTCATTCCTACCCGCAGCCGGTCGCCCGCCTGCTGGCGGAAACGATCGTGCTCACGGTCCTGATCGGCACGTCGCTGAAGTTCGAAGGCAAGTTCACGGTCCAGACCAAGGGTGACGGTCCGGTCGACCTGCTGGTCGCCGATTTCACCTCTCCCGAAAGCGTGCGTGCCTATGCCCGCTTCGACGAGCAGGCGGTTGCCGATGCGGTCGCGGCTGGCCGCGCCTCGCCGGAACAGTTGCTCGGCAACGGTGTGCTTGCCTTCACCATCGACCAGGGTACCTTCATGCAGCCCTATCAGGGCATCGTGCCGCTTGATGGAACCTCGCTGGAGGACATTGCAGGGGTCTATTTCCGCCAGTCGGAGCAGATCCCGACCCGGGTAAGGCTGGGCGCTGCCGAACTGTTCGATCGTGACGAGAGCGGCAAGCCGCGCCGCACCTGGCGTGCCGGCGGCCTGATCGCGCAGTTCCTCCCCGAGGCTCCCGAGCGCATGCGTCATCCGGACTTGCATGGCGGCGATGGTGACGATCGCGACACCGATCTGCACGGTGACGAGGCCTGGGATGAAGCCCGCATGCTCGTCGACACGATCGATGCCGACGAACTCACCGATCCGCAGGTCGGCGTCGAGCGACTGCTGTTCCGCCTCTTCCACGAGCGCGGTGTGCGGGCATTTCCCCCGCAGCCCGTGTTTGACCGTTGCAATTGCTCCCGTGACAAGATCAAGGGCGTGCTGCAGGGCTTTTCCGCAGAAGAGATCGAAACGAGCACTGAGGACGGCAAGGTAACCGTCACCTGTGAGTTCTGCTCGACCAGCTATCACTATGCGCCGGATGAATTGACCCCGGCCTAACCCCCGCGATGGCATGGGCCGGGTTTGTCCGGCCCAGTTGCGACCACAGGCTGTCTTGGCACGGCGAAGGTTGCAAAGCATCGCGCTATTCATGTATTCTAAACGGTGGGATCTTATACTTGGGCGAGACCTGAGCGAGGATGCCATGGGGCGATATGCGAAGAAAGCAGTGCCGCACGTTGCGTCGAACGGTCCGGGGGAGACGGCAGGGGCTGATCATCCCCTGGGTCCCGTCTCGCTGTTGCGCAATCTGAAGAGCCAATACCACGTTTGGACCAGCGCCACCCGTCGCCGCGCCATGGCGGATGCCTATCGACCGATCGTTCGTGGTTTCCTGCTTCCGGGCTGCTTCTACTATATCTTTGTAACCTGGGGCCATTGGCAGGACGAGACCGGCCTGAACTTTCTGATCCTGGCTGGCATCAGCCTCTCGACCGCAATTCTCTACGGCATCTTCCGCTCCGTGATGCTGCCTGCCGGTCGCACGCAGCTCCCCAGGCTTGAAGCCATCGGCCTCATCACCAACCTGCTGATGTATGCCAATGTCGTCGCCTATATGATGCTGCATTTCGAAGAGCAGAAGCTCATCTATTTCGTGCTCATGGCAGTGGTCTTCTCGACAACAGGCGTCACACTTCGCGCGACGCTGGCGAGCGTCGTCATCTCGATTGCCAGCATGTTCTGGTTCGCCCAGAAGGCCGCGCCCGAAATCGCCTACCAATTCGCCTTCATCGGTGTTGCCACCTCCTTTGCCTCGCTCGGGATGGCAACCCTCCTGCGAAAGGCGATTCTGCGCCAGATCGATGCCCGCCTCTTCGCCGACCAGCTCGCCGCCCTCGATAGCCTGACCGGCATCGCCAATCGCCGCTCGATCTTTGCCAGGATCGACAGGTTGGTGGAGGAGGGAACCCCCTGCTGGATCGGCATTCTCGACCTGGATGGCTTCAAGTCGATCAACGACATCTATGGCCATGCCGTCGGCGATCACGTGTTGTGCGAAGTCGTGGATCGCCTGGGCGAGCGAAATGATCACGACATCCAGTTCGGCCGCATCGGAGGCGACGAGTTCGCTGTCCTCATCATCGGCGAACGCGACGCGATGGAAGTCGAAAAGATCGGCAATAGCCTCATCGAGGCGATCAGCCGGCCTTACGAAATGCAACCGCTGCAGCTCTCCCTTGGAGGAACCATCGGCTTTGCGCAGTTTCCCACCATGGGAAAAAACACACGCCAGATCTATGAGAAAGCCGATTTCGCGCTCTATCGCGGCAAGCAGTTCGCCCGGGGGCAAACGGTTATCTTCACGCTCGACCAGGACCAGGAGATGCGGGAGTCCCTCTCGCTGGAGCGGGCATTGCGCGAGGCCAATCTCGAGCAGGAGCTTTACCTCTTGTTCCAGCCGCAGTTTGATCTCACGCTGCAAAAGGTCGTGAGTTTCGAGGCGCTCGCCCGTTGGCAGAGCCCGACCCTCGGCCTTGTTTCACCAGATCGCTTCATCCGTGCCGCAGAACGCGCCGGACTGATCCAGAATGTCACACAGGTTCTGTTCGGCAAGGCGCTGCACGCCCTTGAACTCTGGCCGGAACACATCACCGTTTCCTTCAATCTCTCCGCTCAGGATCTGGCAGATCGCGCCTTCCTGTTTTCGCTCGTGGCACAGGTGACGGTGCGGGATATCGCGCCGGGCCGGGTCGAATTCGAGATTACGGAGACAGCGGTGATGAAGGACATTGCCGCATCCCGGCTCTTGCTCGAAGATCTTTCCCGCCTCGGGTTCAAGATCGCGCTCGATGATTTCGGCTCCGGCTACTCAAGCTTCAAATATCTGGACCAGCTGCCCCTCGACAAGGTGAAGATCGACAAGGGTTTCGTGCGCAAGGTGGCAAAGAGCGCGACCTCCCGCGAAATCGTCGCCGGCATCATAACGCTGTGTCGCAATCTGAACCTGAAATGCGTCCTGGAAGGGGTCGAAACCGAGGAAGAGATGCGCACGCTCAGCCCGCTCTCGCCGCAATTGATCCAGGGCTATCTCTTCGGCAAGCCGATGTCTCAGCGCGATGTACTCGGCCTGCTGCTCACGGCCGACCAGGCCGACGGCGACGTGACGGCGGCTTGAAGTCCGATCACTGGCTTGTAATCCGGGCTTTCAGTCGTTAGAACGTCTGCATCCACAAGGACCCGGTGCAAATCCGGGTGGCTCTTCTGGCCGCCGATCCGCCAGACAACCTCAGCAACGCAACCTTCCCCCTGCCGGGTTCCGCCCGGCTCGTTGTCCTATTCTGTGGTTTTTCATGACACCTTTCACCGCCTATCGCCGCGAGTGGTCCGCCAACCCTCTGCGTGAAATGCTCGCTGGCGCAGTCGCCACCTTTGCACTCATCCCGGAAGTCATCGCCTTCTCCTTCGTCGCCGGCGTCGACCCGCAGGTCGGGCTCTTCGCCTCTTTCGTCATCGGCATCGTGATCGCCTTCACCGGTGCACGTCCTGCGATGATTTCGGCGGCTGCCGGTTCCGTGGCACTGGTCGTGGCGCCGCTGGTGGCATCCCATGGCCTGTCCTATCTGCTCGCAGCAGGCCTGCTTGCCGGCCTGATCCAGATCGTCTTCGGTATCCTGCGCCTCGGCGTGCTGATGCGCTTCGTGTCGAAATCGGTGCGCACCGGTTTCGTCAATGCGCTGGCGATCCTGATCTTCGCAGCCCAGCTGCCGCATATCCTGCATGGCGGCTGGCTCAACTACGCCATGATCGCCGCCGGTCTTGCGGTGATCTATCTGGTGCCGCGCCTGACCACGGCGATCCCGTCACCGCTGATCTGCATTGTCGTACTGACGCTGGGGGCGGTCGCCCTGCAATTGCCCGTCATGACGGTCGCCGATCTCGGCACCCTGCCGGATGCGCTGCCCGTCTTCGCCTGGCCGTCGGTGCCGTTGACCATGGAGACGCTGCAGATCATCGCAGGGCCGGCGCTGGCGATTGCCATGGTGGGCCTTTTGGAATCGATGATGACGGCAAGCGTGGTCGACGATCTGACCGACACTCCGAGCTCCAAGAATAGCGAATGCACCGGCCTCGGCATCGCCAATGTCGCCGCCAGCCTGTTCGGCGGTATCGCCGGCTGTGGCATGATCGGCCAGACGGTCAGCAATGTGAAATACGGCGGCCGCGGCCGCCTCTCCACGCTGTTTGCCGGTGCGCTTCTGCTGGTCCTGATGGTTCTCTTGAAGCCCTGGGTGTCGCAGGTTCCGGTTGCGGCGCTCGTCGCGATCATGGTCATGGTTTCCGTCGATACCTTCGACTGGTCATCCCTGCGCAGCGTGGTGGTGCATCCGAAGATGTCGAGCGTGGTGATGGTTGCGACCGTCATCGTTACGGTCTTTACGGCGAACCTCGCGCTCGGCGTTGCCGTCGGCGTACTTTTGAGCGGCGTCTTTTTCACCTTCAAAGTTGCACGCCTGATGAAGGTTGAGACCGTTGAAGACGAGACGGCGAAAACGCTGACCTACCGGGTCTCCGGCCAGGTCTTCTTCGCCTCCGCCGACATGTTCGTCGAGGCCTTCGACTTCCAGGATGCCGTCGGCAAGCGCGTGGTTGTCGACCTCACCCATGCGCATTTCTGGGATATCACAGCGGTGGCCGCACTCGACCGCGTGGTCCAGCGTTTCAAGACGCACGACATTGAGGTCGAGGTGCTGGGTCTCAATCAGGCGAGCGCCACACTGATAGACAGGCTCGGCGTCGCAGGGGATCCCAATCCAGCCTGAACCGACCGACGAGCAAAAAATAAAGCCGCCGCGTCCCGAGAAGGACGCTGGCGGCTTTTGATCATCGGTGGCTGATCGTGGCCGACGTCAGGCCGGTGCGACTGCGGATCGTTCGGCAAGCGCGGCCTCGACTGCCAGATCTGCCATCGCAAGGATCGCTTCGCGCGACGAGGCGGCCGCGATGAAGCGGCCATTGTGGCAGAAGCTTGCGCCTTTGACGCCGCAGACAGCCTCCAGATCGCCATTGCTCAGGCCCGCCCAGGCCGCCGGCAGGTCGGCCCTGAGTTCGAAGCCTTCCTCGTTCTGTCGGATGCCGGTGATGCACCAGTCTTTGTCGCGCGGATGGACCACAAAGAGCAGGTGGTCGGCGCCCGCCTTGACGACCGCCGACCTGAAGGGCATGCCGAAGGGCAGTTCCAGGATGCGGCGTTCGCCGGTCTGCGTGATCGCGTCTGTTACCAGAGCCTCGGCACGGCACTTGGCGGCGCGCTGGGCAATGCCGGCTTCGACGAGGCTGCGCGCGATGGCCAGAGCGGATTGAAAGCCGCGGTCCTCGGCTTCAGCGGTCCGGTCATCGAAGACCGGCTTCAGCGTTTCGAGCAGGCTCGGCAATGTCAGACCAGCCAGCGGGCCGGCGCTGGCGGGGTTCAGCGCACCATTGTCCATCAGGTCGACCGGCAGCACGAATTTTTGGTCGAAGCCCCCGTGGATGACCTCAATATCGCCTTCGGGAATGTTAAGGGCCGTCAGGTAAGCGCGGCCGTAATGCTTCCACACCAGTCCAAAGGAACTGTAGGGCTGGCCGTCGTCGCGCAACGGCGCGCCGCGCTGGTGGTGGTCGAAGATCTGGGACGATGGCTCGTAGAGACCGCCGACGTCGTAGATGACCCGGTCTGCCGCAGGCGTAATCCAGTCCTTCGCCCGGCTGCGCACGATTTGCGCCTGTGGAAACAGCCGTGTGAGGATGACGCTGGACAACAGTTCGTCGGCATGGAAGCCACCATTATGGGTGACGAGATAGTCTGGGGTCATGCCGCGTTTTACCTTTTGCTAACCATAACGGGGTGCTGCGTTCTGATAGCGTCAGCCGCGATCGAACTCAACCCGCTCTAGTTCAGCGTGCGCTGCATGCCGGGGCTATCGAGGGAAAAGGCGGGAATATCGACCTCGAAGGTCTCGCCGGCTTCGGTTTCCATCCGGTAGGTGCCGTACATCATGCCGGACGGCGTATCGAGCGGACAACCGGACGAATATTCGTAGGTCTCGCCGGGATCCAGAGTGGGTTGCTCTCCGACCACGCCCGGACCACTGACTTCGTCAACCTGGCCGTTCTGGTCGGTGATGTGCCAGTAACGATGGGTGAGGCGCACGGTCGAGCGCGAATGGTTGGAGATGACGATCCGATAACCCCAGACATAGCGGCTGTCGTCCGGATCGGACTGTTCCTCGAGATAGTAAGGTTCGACCAGAACCTCGATGTCCCGTGTCAGTGCGCGATACATGCCTGGACCCTGCGAAATCAGTCTGTGTTTGTACAATATGGAACTCGGCGCCTCGGTATCAACAACCGGCGCGACCGTCGTGACGATCTCATGGGATAACGACGCAACTGTGTGCGTCAAGGGCGATTGATCAGCCGCAGCATGGGCCGCGGCTGAATATTTTTGGTTTTGGCGCAGACTTGCCGCTATTCAGAGCCCTCTGACGGCCTGGGCGAAGTCTTCTAGCAGGTCTGCAGTGTCTTCGATGCCGCAGGAGAGACGGACGGTTCCGCCCGAAATGCCGAGCTCCGCCCGGGCTTCATCGCTCAGGTTCTTGTGCGTCGTGGTGGCCGGATGGGTGATCAGGCTCTTGGCGTCGCCGAGATTGTTGGAGATCTTGATGATCTCAAGCGCATTCTGCAGTTTGAATGCGGCTTCCTTGCCACCCTTCAACTCGAAGCACACCAGCGTCGAACCGCCCGTCATCTGCTTGGCGATGATGTCTGCCTGCGGATGGTCGGCGCGTCCGGGATAGATGACCTTGGCGACAGCCTTCTGCTCGGCAAGGAAATCAGCGATCGCGGCCGCATTCGTGGTCTGCTGCTTGACGCGCAGCGGCAGGGTCTCGATCCCCTTCAGCAGCGTCCAGGCGTTGAACGGCGACATGGCGGGGCCGGTATGGCGGAAATAGTCGTGCAGGTTCTCGTCGATCCATTCCTTCGACGACAAGACAACGCCGCCGAGGCAGCGGCCCTGGCCGTCAATATGCTTGGTCGCGGAATAGACGACGACATGCGCACCCAGCTCCAAAGGCTTCTGGAAGAGCGGCGTGGCGAAGACGTTGTCGACGATCAGCTTGGCGCCGATCTGGTTGGCGAGTTTCGCAACGCCTTCGATATCGACCACTTCGAGCGTCGGATTGGTCGGGCTTTCGAGGAACATCACCTTGGTGTTCGGCCGGATGGCGGCTTCCCAATTGGCGAGGTCGCGGCCGTCGACCAGCGTGCATTCGACGCCGTAGCGCGGCGCAAGCGTTTCGACGACATAGCGGCAGGAGCCGAACAGCGCGCGGGCGGCAACGATATGGTCACCGGCCTTGACCTGGCAGAGCACGGCGGCCGCAACGGCAGCCATGCCGGATGCCATGGCACGGCTATCCTCAGCACCTTCCAGAAGACACATGCGCTTTTCGAACATGTCGTTGGTCGGGCTGCCATAGCGCGCGTAGATATAGCCGTCGTTCTCGCCCTTGAAGCGGGCTTCGGCCGCTTCCGAGCTGTCATAGACGAAACCCTGGGTCAGGAAGATTGCTTCCGAGGTTTCGCCGAAGGGGGACCGCAGCGTGCCGCCATGCACGAGGGTGGTTGCCGGGCGCCAGTTCTTGCTCATGCCGTTGCCTTTTCGAACACAAAAAAACCGGTCGCGAAAAACGGACCGGTTTACAAGTAACCCGGTCTATTTAGCCACTTGTTTAACGTGGCTGCAAGCCGACCGGCCAAATCACCACGGGATAAGGCTGCCTTACGCCTTCACGGGCCTTGCGTCAATTGGCGGGCTTTGGTTTTGTCGGGCCCAAACAGGATAGAGAAAATGACCAGTAAACCCGGCATTCTGGCGGACCGCGCCATCGGCGCCTTGTTCGGTGGAGGGCAGCTGATCAGCGAAGCCATGCTCGACCATGATCAGATCCAGCCGGCGAGCCTGGACCTGAGACTGGGCGGCAAGGCGATCCGCGTGCGCGCCAGCTTCATGCCGGGCCGCGGCCATACGGTCGCCGAAAAGCTGGAACGGCTGACCCTGCACGAGATTGACCTTGAAAATGGCGCGGTGCTGGAGACCGGCTGCGTCTACATCGTGCCATTGATGGAAAGCCTCGACCTGCCGGCCGAAATCTCGGCCTCGGCGAACCCCAAAAGCTCGACCGGCCGTCTTGACATCTTCACCCGTGTGATGGTCGATTACGCCCAGGAATTCGATAAGGTCCCGGCCGGATACAAGGGCCAGCTTTATCTCGAAATCTCCCCGCGCACCTTCCCGATCATCGTCCGCCGCGGCTCGCGCCTGTCGCAGATCCGCTTCCGGGTTGGCCATGCGCTGCTCGGAGAGGCGGAACTGGTCGATCTGCACAAGGCCGAGACCCTTGTGGCGAGCGACATGCCAAACGTCTCCGGCGGCGGCATCGCGCTGTCGATCGACCTGAAGGGTTCCGGCCCGCAAGGCCTGATCGGCTATCGCGGCAAGCACCATACATCGGTCATCGATGTCGACCGAAAGGGCGCCCACGAGGTGCTGGATTTCTGGGAGCCGCTCTACAGCCGCGGTCGCGACGAACTGATCCTCGATCCGGACGAATTCTATATCCTCGTGTCGAACGAGGCCGTGCACGTGCCGCCGCTCTATGCCGCCGAAATGACGCCCTATGACCCGCTGGTCGGCGAATTCCGCGTCCACTACGCCGGCTTCTTCGACCCCGGCTTCGGCCATGCGCCAGCCGGCGGCTCCGGCAGCCGCGCGGTGCTGGAAGTGCGAAGCCACGAAGTCCCCTTCATCCTCGAACACGGCCAGGTCATCGGCCGCCTGGTCTACGAGCACATGCAGGAACGTCCGGAAGGCCTCTACGGCACGGGCCTCGGCTCCAACTACCAGGCGCAGGGCCTGAAACTCTCCAAGCATTTCCGCCTGCCGGAGTAACGAAGGCTCCGGCAAAGCCAGCCGCCGGCGCTTGACACCGGCGGCGAACTGTTGGATTCCTCTCCCCGTCGCGGGTGTAGCTCAATGGTAGAGCAGCAGCTTCCCAAGCTGAATACGAGGGTTCGATTCCCTTCACCCGCTCCAGCTTTCCGCTTTACTCCACTGCAAACCGCCCAAACGCCGCCAAGAGATCCCCCAGCCGCTTGGCCGTCGCCTCATCCGTGAGCTTGCCGTCCGCATCGAACAGCGTATGCGCCCGCGATACCATCAGCCGCTTTTCCGAAAACACCCGGCAGCCCAGCGTGTGCAAGACGGAAAGCCAGGCGTTCTGGCTGAGAAGGGTGCCGAAATTGCCGGGCGAGGCGCCGACGAGGGCGATGGCTTTGCCCCCGAAGACCTTGGCCGTGTCTGAGGAGGGGCGGGACAGCCAGTCGATGGTATTCTTGAAGGCGCCGGGAATGCCGTTGTTGTATTCCGGCGTGAACAGGATCACGCCGTCGGCGGCAATGATCTTTTCCTTGAGCGCAGTGACGGCGGCCGGAATGCCCTCGGCCTCTTCGAGATCGCCGTCGTAGAGCGGAATACCGTGGATGCCGGCGGCCTCCAGCGTGTAGCCTTCGCCCTTGATATCGGTTGCGGCCTTCAGCAGCGCGGTGTTGAGCGAGCCCTTGCGCAGGCTTCCTGAAATGCCGAGCAGTGTCACCATGTCTTTTCCTCGTCGCGATATGTTGTAAGGGAAGGTAGAACAGGGAGACGAGCATGACCAGCGGCCTGCACCACATCACGGCGATCACCCGCAAGATCCAGGCCAATATCGACTTCTATTGCGGATTCCTCGGCCTGCGCCTCGTCAAGCGCACCGGCGGCTTCGAGGATGCAGCACAGCTGCACCTGTTCTACGGCGATGCCGTGGCAAGTCCCGGCTCGCTCGTCTCCTTTCTCGCCTGGGAGGACGGATCCCAAGGGCGCGTCGGTCATGGCGCGGCAAGCGAGATCGCCTTTGCCATCCGTCCGGCCTCGATCGGCTTCTGGCTGACCCGTGCGCTGCAATTCGGTTTTGCAGCCGAGGGACCGTCGATGGAGTTCGCAGAGCCGGTTCTGCGGCTGAAGGATCCTGATGGCATCATCGTCAAGCTGGTCGGAACGGAGGCGGTCAACGGCGGCACTGCCTGGACCATCCGCGGCATCGAAGCTGAAGACGCAATCCTTGCTTTGCGTGGCGCAACGCTGCTGTCGGAACATCCGGCCGAGACGACAGGCTTCCTCGCCCGGCATGGCGGGTTTGTGCCGGCTGAAACTCTGGGCAGCATCACCCGCATGACATCGGACAGCGGCCAGATCCTCGACGTCAGGGATGCGACCGGCTTCTGGCCGGCAGCGCCCGGCACGGGGGCGATCGACCATGTGGCGCTGCGCCTGCCCGATATCGCTGCGGTCGATGCGGAGGTCACGACGCTTGCGGGTGAGGGGATCGATGCGGTCAATGTGCACGACCGCAAGTATTTCTACTCCCTCTATGTCCGCGAACCGGCCGGGGGCCTGATCGAACTGGCGACCGATGACGGCCCAGGTTTTGCCGTCGATGAGCCGCTGGAGGCGCTGGGCACCACGCTCTTCATTCCCGAACACTTCCGCCTGCGCGCCGAGGACATCGTGCCCATGCTGCCGCAATTCGGAATGCCCGGCGAGCCGCGCATTCTTTACCGCGATCTGCCCTTCGTGCATCGCATTCATGAGGCCGATGCCCCGGATGGATCGACGCTGGTGCTGCTGCATGGTACGGCGGGCAACGAAGCGAGCCTCCTGCCGCTCGGCCGCAAGATCCTGCCGGCAGCCACTCTGTTCGGGCTTCGCGGGCGTGCAACGGAAGAGGGTGTCGCGCGTTTTTTCCGTCGCTTCGGCCCGTTGCAGTTCGACCAGAAGGATATTCGCTCCGAGGTGGAAGCCTTCGTCGGCTTCATCGATCAGGCCCAAGAAGCCTATGGGCTGGTGCCAGGTAAGCTGGCCTATCTCGGCTATTCGAACGGCGCCAATCTGCTGGCCTCAGCAATGGCCCTTCATCCGGGTCTGGTCCGCCGGGCCGTCCTTCTGCGTCCCATGCAGGTCCTCGACGTTTTGCCGGAGACGGACCTGCGGGGAGCCGATATCCTGATCGTTGCGGGGGAAGCCGATCCCTACAGCGCCCACTCACGCCGTCTTGCGGATGATCTGGCAAGCCTCGGGGCCACGGTGACGCTGCAACTCGTGGCGGCGGGTCACGAGCTCTCGGAAGAAGACACGCTGCGCGCCGCTGACTTCTTGCGGTGATCCATGGCCATGCGGCTTGGACTGTGCGGTGTCTTGTTCCAATAGAACGGACGCAGCCGCAGTTCGACCACGGCCTTCCAGGCAGCCAGCGATATGGCCATCCAGTAGATGGGGATCATCGCCCATTTCCATCCCATGCCCTGCTTCTCCCGGTCCGTCATCGGGCTGGCGCCGAGCGCGAAGAACACCGCATAGCTGCCAATGATGTTGACGATGTCGATGCCGAGCATTGCCGACATGAAGACACCGGGTCCCTGATCCTGGATCTGCATCAGCGACAGGATCGACACGGTGATGAAGATCAGCATGCCGGGATGGCTGAGCGCTGCCACGAGCATTCCGCCGATGAGCAGCTGGAAGATCAGGAAAGAGAGCCATCCCATCTCGCGACCCGTGCGGATGGGATGGCGCATCAGCACCAACCAGGTTTGCAGCCACCCCTTGTACCACCGGGTTCGCTGTCCGAGCCAGACCTGGAAGGAGACGGGGGCGTCCTCCAGGGTCGGCAGCGTGATGGTTGCGGCGTGATAACCCATGCGGTGGAGCCGCATGCCGAGATCGGCATCCTCGGTAACGTTGAAGGGATCCCAGCCGCCGCTTTCCAACAGCACTCGGGTGCGAAAGTGGTTGGATGTGCCACCGAGCGGCAGCGGCATGCGATAGGTGCCAAGCGCCGGCAACAGGCGTCGAAACAGTGCGGAATATTCGAGCGCGAAGATGGCGCTGATCCAGCTCTCGCCGGCATTGGCGATCACAAGCGGCGCTTGCAGGCAGGCGAGTTCAGGCGGCCCGAGACGAAAGGCATGGTAGGCCTCGCGCAGCTGCTGCGGATGCGGCCGGTCCTCGGCGTCGTAGATCGTGAGGAATTCGCCCCGTGCGCCAGCCAGCGCATAAGTGAGCGCCTTGGGCTTGGTGCGTGGAGCCATGGCCGGCACCGCGACCACTTCGACATGCGGTCCCGGCCGCGCCGCGCAGATCGCGGCCATTGTGTCGGCATCGTCGGCTTCGCAGACGATTTTGATGTCGAGGCGGCTTCTGGGCCAGTCGAGCGTATCGAGGGCTGCCAACAACTGCGGAACGACCTCCGCCTCGCGGTAGATCGCGACCATCACCGTATAGACAGGAAGCGGACCCGCCGGCGCTTCCAGCGTCACGCGGCGCGGTGGGTGCTTGCGTCCATAGGCAACGACCATCAGCCTGAGGAAAAGCCCACCCAGATGAAAGACCGACAGCAGCATGTGGATGATGGCGAGACACAGGAGCGGGGCGAGCGTGGCAAAAAGGCTGATGACGCAGACAAGCAGGCCCGCGAGGAAGCCCTGGTCGCCGGTCACCACCAGCCGTGCCGAATTCAGGCGTGCCGTGTCGAACAGCTGCTGCACGGCAGATCGTGCGCGCCGCTCTTCGCCGACACTCCAGACCGCCTTTCTAAGCGCCGTGGGCGTGGTGACCACCATCTCATCCGCGAGGCGGTCGCTTTGCTTCAGCCGCGCGCGCATGCTCTCCATTTCGGTGATCCCAGGCACGATCGCCATGACGGGCGGCCGGTCGGGATAATGCAGGCGCATCATTTTGGGATTGGTCAACTGGCTGTCGATTGCCCGATGGTCGACCACGAGTGCAGAAGGTATCTCTGCCAGAAAGGATAGGCCGTACATCCTGGCAAGACCGGCAAAATAGGCCTCTTCTTCGATGTCGCCGCTGGCGAGCAGTTCTTCCTCGATTGAGGTACCCGTCTGAAGGGCACGCTGTATCATGCGCGCCAGCAACGGCTTGGAGATGCCGAGGCTATGCAGAAGTCGCGCCTCTCCCTCCAGGCTTGAAACGGGGCGCTCGGCTCCTGCCGGCGTGTCTCCACCCGGCTTGTTGTTGTGCGATCCCGATGCAGTGCGCACGGCGACGAGCCGCGGGCCATATTCCCTCGTCCACACCAAACTGATACACGTCACCGGATCACGACGACGCCCCCACTTGCCCGGTAGAAGATGATAGAGATGCGCGTTAAAGTTACATCCCTAGATTTTATGGGGTTGCGCCGGTGGATCGCGGCATTCGCGCTCGTTCTGCCACTGATCATCTGCGGTGTTCGTGCTCAGGCAGCTGAAGCTTCGGACCTGCCCGTGCTCTTCGATGCACGCGAACGGCTGATGCGTCCGGATATCAGCGGAATGCTGCGTTTGCGCTTTCTGACCACGACGGATTTCCCGCCCTTCAATTTTACCGACCAGGCCGACCGTCTCTCCGGTTTCCACGTAGATCTCGCCCGTGCCCTATGCGAGGAACTGGCGATGCAGGCGCGCTGCCAGATCCAGGCACTGCCTTACGGGCAGTTGGCCGATGCGCTGGAGGCGGGACAGGGCGAGGCGGTTCTTGCCGGCATCGCGGTGACGCCGGAGCTGCGAAAGCGTTTCCGGTTCACCCGCCCCTATCTGCTTCTGCCTGCGCGCTTTCTCGTCGATCGGCAAAGGCGCCAGGATGGTGCCGGGGCGCAGGGCCTGTTCGGCCGCCCCGTCGGGGTGGTTGAAGACACCGCGCATGCGGCGATGCTGAAGGCCTTCTTTCCCGATATCCGTGCTGTCCCCTTCAAGGATCGTGACAGCCTGATGCAGGCGTTGAGGGACAAGCGGATCGATGCCGTTTTCGCCGATGCGCTGCAGCTGTCCTTCTGGATGCAGAGCCCGGCCGCCGGCAATTGCTGCATCTTTCTCGACGGCGCCTACCTGTCGGAGCACCACCTGGGCGAGGGCATGACCCTCATGGTGGCGGGCAAGGATGCGGCGCTCGCGGCAGCGCTTGAAAGCGGACTGGGCGCACTCTCGAAGAACGGCCGGCTGGAAGAAATCTACCTGAGGTATTTTCCGGCCGGTCTTTACTGACAGCCCCTGCCCGATGGAGGGTCTTAAGCCCGACGATAGCGGGCCGAGGCACTGCGCTCGAGCGCGGCACAGGTCAATTTGTCGAGGCCGAAACGGTCGCGCAGCAATTGCAAGAGGCGCAGTTCTTCCGGCCGGACCGAAAGGTCGACGGCGACTATCTCCACGGCAAGCGCATAGGCGGTCTCGTGCAGCCATTCCGGCAGTGCGTCGCGGATCGTCTCCAGCGCGATGTCGAGGCCTTCCGGGCCAGCCAGGATGGTTGCGCAACGCTGCGACACCTCGATCAGATCATCCTTGTCGAAATCCTCGAAGACGGGAAGGATGTCGATCAGCTGGCCTATGCGAACGAGTTCGGTTTCGGCCATGGCATTGTCGACTGCAGACGCCATCACCATGACGAAGATCAGGGCCTCTTGCGGGGAAACGTGGTTGGTCATGGATGTCTGGTTCCTGTTGCTGGTGAGAGAGTAGGAAGTGCGCCCCTGCGTTTCAAGCGAAGCCTCGGTCTTTGCCTGGGGGACATCAAATTCGGGGAGGCCGGAATGCTGGAGACCTCGTTTGGCTCTAGCGGATGGCATCACCAAAAAGCCCGCGTCTTTCGGCGCGGGCGAGTTCGGTCAGCTCAAAGATTGCCGATTTCGGCTCGGCCTCGGCCCAGCCATATCTGGCGAGCCAGGCGGAGACGTCCTGCAAGCCGATCCAGCAGCGCGTGCGGATCTCGCCCTCCCACAGGGGGCTGGTGGTTTCGCAGGCAAGCGAGCGGTTGCGAATGAACAGACGCTGCTGTGTGCGGGCCATGACGCCGCAGGCCCAGGTGCCCTGACCAGCATCCGGGCAGGTGCGCTCGAGAGCCGTTGGCGTGATGTCGACCAGCCGCACGGTTTGACTGTTGCCGAAACCGATCACGCCCGCTTTCAAGCTTGATGGCCGATGCATCAGCACAACCTTGGCCCTCGCTCGCTTCGGCGGATCGGCGAGCGGCGCACGTGCTTCCACCCGTTCGAGATTGCCGGTGTCGGTAAAAGCGGGCGAGGCGAATTGCTGCGGCTCGATCGCTCTCACCCGACGTGGCGGCTGAAGGGTTGCGGTCTGCGACTGCGGTTCGGCAGCAACCGCCGGCGCCTCGCTGACATCGGGCAGGTCGAGTTCAGCCGGATCCGGCACGTCGAGGTCCTGCATGTCGTAATCGACAGCATCTTCGCGAAAGCTCTGGCCGGCCGCGACCACGAGAAAGGCCCAGAAAAGGAGCCCGATGGCGCCCGCGATGAAGGTTGCGGTCCGTCGCATAGGTTCGAATTCCTACTGGCTGGCCCAGATGATCCGGGCAACCCATTCCACGTCGCTCATTTCCAGGCTGCGCGGCGGATGTTCGGGATTGAGGGATTGCAATTCGATCGTCTTGGCGCTCTGGCGGGCAAGGATCTTGGCCATGACCTCGCCTTCGCGGGTCTTGACCACGACGCGGTCGCCGCGCCGGACCTGAGCACCCGGCTCGACGATCAGGATGTCGCCGTCCCGGTAGAGCGGCTTCATGCTCTCGCCCTGCACCTCAAGCGCATAAACGCCGTTGTTGCGGCCGGGGGCTGCAGGAAACTCGACGAGATCCCATCCCTGGCCGGCGGGAAAGCCGCCATCGTCAAAAAACCCGCCAGCCCCTGCCTGGGCCATGCCGAGCAGGGGGATAGAACTTGCCTGTGGCGGAAAGGCGCCCTCGGGAATCTGGCTGGTCCGCAGGGCTTCCGGTGAGACGTAACGCATGAACTGGTCGAGGCTGGCGCCGGTGGCGTCCAGCACCTTGGAAATGGACTCGGTCGACGGCCAGCGCATGCGGCCATCGGCGCCGACGCGCTTGGATTTGTTGAAGGAGGTTGGGTCGAGGCCGGCACGGCGCGCAAGACCCGACGGCGTCAGCGCGTGCTGCTCCGCCAGCCTGTCAATCGCGGCCCATATGCTGTCATGCGAAAGCATGTTCGCGCCCCACCCAGCGCCGGCAGGTCGGATTCACCTGTCCGGCAGTCCGAAGCACCATAATGGAGCGGCATCGCCGAGTAAAGCAAAAAGGAATAAAATCCTCAGATCCGGCCGTCGATCAGGCCACCATGGCCATATTGATCTTGCCGAGCTGAATGACGGCCTGGGTCCGGCTGTCGACCTTGAGCTTCAGGAGGATCGCCGAGACATGCGCCTTGATCGTCGCTTCGGAGACGCCGAGTTCATAGGCGATCTGCTTGTTGAGCAGCCCTTCGCCCAGCATGCCGAGCACACGGCTCTGTTGCGGGGTAAGCGTGCGCAAGCGGTTGATCAGGTCCGCGACATCAGGATCGGTCTCCTGGCCGCCGGCATAGCTGGCTGGTGTGGCGATATCGCCTTCCAGCACCGACTGGATGCCGGCGCGGATATCGTCGATACCGGCCGACTTCGAGATGAAGCCGGATGCGCCGAGCTCAAGCGAGCGGCGGATGGTGACCGCGTCGTCGGTGGCAGACACGATGACCAGAGGCAGGCTGGCGAATTCGGCCCGAAGCGACATCAGGCCGGAAAAGCCTGAAACACCCGGCATGGCCAGATCGAGCAGCATCAGGTCTGCGTCGGGATGGCTGGCTGCCGCCTTGCGTGCGGCTTCGAAATCGCCGGCCTCGATGATGGTCTGGGTTCCGTCGATGCCGGTCACGGCCTGGCGGAGCGCGCCCCGAAACAGCGGATGATCGTCGGCAATGATGAAGGTCGATGCAGCCATGTCAAAGCCCCCTCCCAAGAGCGATGTCATTGTGCGCGTAATCGCGTCCTCATCTTTTAGCGCTTGCGGGGCCAGTAGACAATGGTTGTACGAAGAATGCCATTGGAACATTCAGGGAGTTCATGTCTGGTCGGGAGCGGGCCGGTCCTCTTCGCTGCGGAATTCCTGCACCAGATTGAAGAAGGCGCGCATGAAACGTTCCATGATGCCGATCGAACGGTCGATCTCGGCATCGCTGGGGAGGGGTTCTCCGACGACCGGGCGTCTGTCGGCCCGTTGCTGTTCAAGCGCCGCGACCCGCTTTTCCAGCCGGGCGAGGTCTTCGTCATAGGCGGCGCGTTCGTCCGCGCCCATCCGGCAGGTCAGCGTCCCCTCGGTCTCGGTGCAGAGAGTCACGGCACCCGTCTGCCGGTCCAGCCGGACAAAGCCGCTTTCGGATTTTTCCAGGGTGTAACGGTCGTTTGCGCCGCCCTGTGCCAAGGCGAGCGGGACGAATGCCGGCGAAACGAAAACCGCCGTGGCGAGCATCAGGCTTGCGGGCTTCCAATGACGCATCGTTGCCTCCTCTTGATTCGATCACATGCCGGCCTGCCGTGGACATTTCACGCGGTTTGCGGCAAACCGCAGCCCGATACCTGTTCATCTGCGAGGAGCCGGACCGTGGTGAAGACCATATACAAGATCGTGCCGCACGAATTATGGCACGAGGCCCGCGTTACGGGTGTTTTCCGAGGCGCGCCGATCGATCTCAAGGACGGCTACATCCATTTTTCTACGGCAGCCCAGGCGGTGGAAACGGCGCGGCTGCATTTTGCCGGACAGGCGGATCTTCTGCTGGTAGCGGTCGACGCCAAGGTTTTTGGTGACGCTCTGAAATGGGAGACGTCGCGCGGCGGCGCTCTCTTCCCGCATCTGTTCGCCGATCTGCCGCTCGATGCCGTGCTCTGGGAAAAGCGGTTGCCGCTTGGGGCCGACGGCGCCCATGTTTTCCCCGCTGAAATCCTGGAGGCGTGAATGATGCCCGACCTTTTCTCGCTCGGACGCCGGGGCCTCTTCCTCTTTGACGCCGAAACCGCCCACGGCCTGTCGATCGCAGGCCTCAAGACGGGTCTCGTTCCGGCTTGCAAGGCCCCAGTCGATCCACGTCTCGCCCAGACGGTGGCCGGCATCCGCTTTGCCAATCCGCTCGGCATGGCCGCCGGTTACGACAAGAATGCCGAAGTCCCCGATGCACTGCTTGCGCTTGGCTTTGGTTTTGCTGAAGTCGGCACGCTGACGCCCAAGGGCCAGTCCGGTAACCCGAAGCCACGTATCTTCCGGCTGGAGCGCGACCGCGCGGTGATCAATCGCCTCGGCTTTAACAATGAGGGCCACGAGGCGGCCCTGGCGCGCCTCTCTGCGCGCGGCAGCCGCTCGGGCATCGTCGGCGTCAATATCGGTGCCAATAAGGATGCGACAGACAGGATTGCCGATTATGTCGCCGGCATCCGCCGCTTCTATTCGGTGGCCTGCTATTTCACCGCCAACATTTCCTCGCCCAACACGCCGGGCCTGCGCGATCTGCAGGCGAAGGAGAGCCTTGACGCGCTCCTGTCCGCCGTTCTCACTGCTCGCGCCGAAGAAGCGATCCGGGCGGGCAAGCGCCTGCCGGTCTTCCTGAAGATCGCACCGGATCTTACCGAGGAAGGTCTTGATGATATTGCCGAGGTCGCACTCGCCCATGATCTCGACGGCCTGATCGTTTCCAACACCACGCTCTCGCGGGACGGCCTGACTGACCGCACGCATGCCGGTGAGGCCGGTGGCCTGTCCGGCGCGCCGCTCTTCGACATGTCGACGGCGGTCCTTGCCCGCATGCGCAAACGCGTCGGTTCTGCCCTGCCGATCATCGGTGTCGGCGGTGTCTCGTCGGCCGAAACGGCACTCGAAAAGATCCGCGCCGGTGCCGATCTGGTTCAGCTCTATTCCTGCATGGTCTATGAGGGGCCGGCGCTGCCCGGCCGCATCGTCAAGGGCCTGTCGGCCCTGCTCGACCGCGAAGGTGTGTCGAACATCCGTGAGCTGCGCGACACGCGGCTCGATCACTGGCTCTCAGTAAAGGTCTGATCGGTCTTCGCCTTCAGGCGTGACAGAAGCAGCAGCCCGCGCAGCGCCAGGAACACGTTGAGCGCGATCCACAGCCCGTGATTGCCGAAGAGCGGCACGAGGACGGCGACGCTCGCGAGATAGCCGAGAAGCGCCAGGATCATCATGTTGCGCATCTCGGACGACCAGGTGGCCCCGATGAAGACACCATCCATCTGGAAGGCGAGCGCGCCGGTGAGTGCGGTCAGCGCCGCATAGGGCAGGTAGATCTCGGCCAGCGCCCGGACATCGCCGGCGGTGGTGATGAAGCCGATAATGGCATCACCGAAGGCGAGGAAGAAGCCGAGGCTGGCAACCGCAAGGCCGAAGGACCAGAGCCCCGTCAGACGCACCGCCTTGACGAAAGCCGGGCGGAAGCGTGCACCGACGGCCTCGCCGACGATCTGTTCGGCGGCTGTCGCCATGCCGTCGAGATAAAAACTCGCGATCATGAAGAAGTTCATCAGCACGGCATTGGCGGCGAGCGTCACCGCGCCGAAGCCAGCGCCGAGGCGCGTCATCACCGTAAAGGCAGTGATCAGCGAGAAAGTGCGGATGAGGATGTCACGGTTGAGACGGAACAGCGCCATCAGCTTGGCGCCATCGGTCAACGTAGACAGGCGCAACATGGCGGCGGCGCCATAGCGCCAGAAGATGAAGCCGAAGCCGGCCAGCATGGCGACAGTCTCGCCGAGCACGGTACCCCAGGCGACGCCGGCAATGCCATAGCCAAAAGTGATGCCGAGCAGGATCGACATTGCGATGTTGATGCCGTTGAGCAGGATCTGCAGGGCAAGGCCGACCGAGCCCAGGCCTCGTCCGAGCACGAAGCCGAGCAGGGTGAAATTGGCAAGCGTGATCGGAGCGGCGAGAATGCGGATGCCGATATAGTTGGCCGCCGCCGTCTGGACCTCTCCGGTGGCGCCCATCATTGCCGGACCACCGTGGATGATCAGCGGAGCGGCGATGAGGATCAGCAGGCCAAAGCCGAGGGAAAGCGCGATCGACCGCCAGAAGACGGCAAAGAGCTCACCCGTTTCACCACGCCCCTGCGCCTGGGCGACCAGCGCTGTCGTCGATGCGCGCAGGAAGTTCAGGCTGGCGAAGAGCAGGTCGAAGAGGGCAGCCGCGATCGCCAGGCCCGCAAGCGCTTCGGCCGATCCCGAGCGCCCGACAACGGCGGTATCGGTCAGCCCGAGCAGCGGTGTTGTCACGAAGCCGAGCGTCATCGGCACCGCGATTGAAAGCACGGTGCGGTGGGAAACCTCGAGGTGACGAAGGGACATGGCTGGGCTGGTCATCGGATGCTCCGGCAGGAACCGGAGCGGAGAATCGCTCAGGCCGACAGCACCATGGCCCAATAAGGCCGATTACCGGAAGAGGCATCCCAGGCGACGGCGACGCCGAGACCGTTGAACTTGCCAAGCATGTTGTCGAGATGGCGTTTGGAATCGATCCAGGCCTGCACGGCGCGCTCGACAGTGTCCTGGCCGGCTGCGATGTTTTCGGCGGCCGGCAGTGGCACGCCGTGCCCCTTCATGCGAGCGCCGAAACTGTCGTTGAAGCCGATCAGGTGGGACATCTCGCCGGCTCGCGCCATGCGTTTCGCCTGGGCGATAGCTGCGGTCTCGGCTTGCGCATTGCGGCTGAGCGAGGAGAGCCCGCGCGACTGGCGAAGCGTGTTGACCATGGAAAGCGCGGCGGTTGTTTCCACCCGCGACTGTCCATCGGTGTGCGACAACACGTCGGTGGTGCGGCAGCCGGCGAGGGCGGCCGCGAAGCCGCCGGCCGATAGGAGAAGCAGCCGCCTGCGCGGCAGATGATGCATGACCATGCGTGATCAGTTCCGGGAGGCGAACAGGCGCAGAATGATGAAGGCCGGGATGACCACCGTTGCACCGATCAGGAAATACTGCCCGACGCGGCCAAGCGCATCGAAGCCGGTGCGCCAGAGATCTATGATGAAATAGCGCACGCCGTTGATCAGATCCATCGGTTCAAGCCCGAAGATGGCCATGACGAAGCCGACGATCAGCGAGACGACGATCAGCTTGACCAGCGTCCTGCCGGGCGTGTCGCCGAGAAATCGATTGATGCCGTCTGCCATGCCAGTCTCCTGTTGTTCACCGCAGATATGGGCGAACCACCCCGTCCATGCAAGCCGCCGGGTCTCGTCCCCGCGATAGGACTTGAGTTTTTTCCCCCGATCGGTCAAGACCGCGCGCCTTGCCCTGTTGGGAAAAGGCTTTGAGGACAGAGCCGATGCACCCCACGCAATTCTCCTCCGGCGACGTGATCGCCGATCGACGCGCCGATTATGCCCGCATGCTCGCCGAGAATGGCGAACATGAGGCGGCCGTCGAACTGATGGAACAGGCCCTGGAAATTACGCCGGACTGGACGGCCGGTCTCGTGCGGCTTGCAGACTATGCCGAAAAGGCGGGAGCCAAGGACAAGGCGATTGCCGCACTGCGCCGCGTGCTGGAGCAGGATGGTGAGGATCTGTTCGGCGCTCGACTGAAGCTTGCTTTGCTCGGCGCCGAAGACGTGCCGGACGCGCCGCCCAGCGCCTATGTCGAGGCGCTTTTCGACGACTATGCCGACCGCTTCGACAAGGCACTTGTCGAGCGGCTCGATTATACCGTGCCTGACAAGCTTGCCGCGCTTGTCGCAGAGCATCATCCAGACCGCTTCGCCACCACCGTGGACATCGGTTGCGGCACGGGCCTGTTCGGCGCAGAAATCCGCGAGCGGACCGACCGGCTCGAAGGCTTCGACCTGTCCGTCAATATGCTGGCCAGGGCAGGGGACAAGCACCTCTATGATCTCTTGGCCAAAGCCGACCTGTCGCTGGATGCGGCAAGTTCGGGTCTCTTCGGGGAGGGCCTGCCGAGTGGCCGCGCCGATCTCGTCTCGGCCGCCGATGTGCTGATGTATCTCGGAGACCTCGGCAATGCCTTTTCGCTCGCGTCGGCGCTCGCAATGCCGGGCGCGCTCTTCGCCTTTTCGGTCGAGGATGCCGGCGATGGGGAGGGTTTTATCCTCGCCCCAAGCCTGCGTTATGCCCATACCGAAGCGCATGTTCGGACGCGTCTGGCCAAGAGCGGCTTCGAGATAGTCACGCTGCGTCGCACACCCATTCGTCTGGATGGCGGAAAACCCATCTCCGGCATCCTGTTTCTTGCGTCGAGAACCGCCTGAAAAGCAGCTTTATTGCGAACTCATCGATAGGTCAGCTTTCCTGACCAATCGCTCTTGCGAAGTGCCGATTCTCGCGTAGCATTCAGTCTCGGGAGGCCTCGTTTTCTGGAGAGATGTGGTGGCGCAAATGACGAGCATGCTGGGCATCTGGAATTCCAACCCGACCCGCCACACGCCGGCGGAAGACCTGCAGGGCCTCGTGGCTGGCAGCCTGATTGCGGCGCTTGGGCTCTATTTCCTCGCCAAGGTTGGCCTGCTGACCGGTGGCATGGCCGGTCTGGCCTTCGTTCTGCATTACTGGAGCGGCTGGAGCTTCGGTCTGCTGTTTTTCCTGCTGAACCTGCCGTTCTACATTCTGTCCTTGCGCCGCGTCGGGCTCGATTTCACCATCAAGACCTTCATCGCCGTTGGTCTGACCTCCATCATCGTCGAGTTTGAAAGCCGGTTCATCGACATCGCCCGGATTGAACCGCTTTGGGCTGCCGTGCTCGGCGGCCTGCTGCTCGGCTTTGGTCTGCTCGCGCTTTATCGCCACCGCGCCAGCCTCGGCGGCCTTGGCATCCTCGCCGTCTACATCCAGGACCGCTTCGGCATCCGCGCCGGTCTCGTACAACTGGCCTTCGACCTCTGCGTCATGGCGCTCGCCTTCGCCGTCGTCAGCCCCGGCGTGGTGCTCTATTCGGTCATCGGCGCCGTGGTGCTGAACCTGTTCCTGGCGATAAACCACCGTTCGGACCGCTATATTGCGCTGCGGTGAAGACCTCAGGTGGTCCGCTTGATCGCGGCCAGTTGACGAAGTCGGTAGCTCTCCGCAAAATGCTGCTTCACCAGTTCGAACCAGTCTCGGGGTAGCGCTCCAAGGACACAGGTGTCTTCGACGAGTGGTTTTTGGGAGATCCACTGCGCGGGCCGGAGATCCGGGCCTGGCCAGACGAAGAGATTGAGTTCGTCCGTATAGATCCACTGAGGCCGATCATCGAGGCCGATATGCCGGCAGAGCTTGGGCGGCACCTGCAATGCCCGTCGACCATCGGGCGGTAGCATATGAGAGATGCCGAGCGCATAGACGATGGTTGCGCCGAAGTCGTCTTTCTTGGCCAGCAGAAGCGCTGTCGGATAGGTCTTGCCACCGTCATCGCGTCGTTTTGATTGGCTTGACCAGAGATATTCATAGGCAATGACGTGTCCGATCGGTGGAACGGTCGGCACCTTCATCACATTTGGCCATCAGCGCGGAAGGGGAGCATGATCTGGCGCGTCTTCCACTAGGTCTTCCAGATCGTAGGGAGTGGCTGTCGCAACCTCCGCCGTGCCGATCGCTTCCACTTCTGCGATCGAAAGCGCCTCGATTGGCATGGAAATCCTGTACCGTTCCCAGAGCTGTTGGAACATTTCTGCCGATACGAGATACGCCGTCGGTCTGCCATAGCGGGTGATTTCCACCGGACCTTGATAGATCCGCTCGTGCCACTCGCCAAAATTCTTCTGGAATTCGGATGCGGGAACGCTGGCCATGGGGGTCTCTTTTTCCGTATGTTACGGAAGATAGCATCAATCGGGTCGACTCTCAATCGGCTGTCGATGTTTCGTCCCTGCAGCAGCATGCCCCTTCTCTTTCCACCTGCGTCCACTACCTTGGGGCCGTGAGCACCTCTGATTCCGATCTCTACCTCCTGCCTCCTCCCTTTCTGCGCTGGTTCGGCGAAAAGGGCTGGCGTCCGCGTGCGCACCAGCTGCAACTTCTATCGCGCGCCAGGGACGGCGAAAGCCTGCTGCTGATCGCTCCGACCGGCGCCGGCAAAACGCTCGCGGGCTTCCTGCCGTCACTGACCGAACTCACCGAGCGCGGGCCGAAGAAACCGGGAGAAGCCTTCACCGGCATCCACACGCTCTACATTTCGCCGCTCAAGGCGCTCGCCGTCGACATCGAGCGCAATCTGATGAAGCCGGTGACCGAGATGGGGCTGGCGATCACCATCGAGAACCGCACCGGCGACACCCCGGCCTCCAAACGCCAGCGCCAGAAGACCAGTCCGCCCGACATTCTGCTGACCACGCCAGAGCAGTTGGCACTACTAATCTCGCATTCCGATGCGGCGCGTTTCTTCAAGGACCTGCGTTATGTGATCTTCGACGAGCTGCATTCGCTTGTGACCTCCAAGCGCGGCCACCTTCTGTCGCTGGGGCTGGCACGCCTGCGCCGTCTGGCCCCGGATCTGAAGACGATCGGACTGTCGGCCACCGTTGCCCAGCCGATGGATCTTAGCCGCTGGCTGGTCGAGCAGCGGATGGACGCAGAAGTCGCGGCTGGCCTGATTACTGTCGAGGGTGGGGCGAGGCCCAATATCACCATCCTTGAGACCGAAGAGCGCATTCCCTGGTCGGGTCATTCGGCGCGGTATGCCATCCCTGATGTCTACAAGGTGCTGAAGGACTTCCAGACCACGCTGCTTTTCGTCAACACCCGGTCCCAGGCCGAGATGCTGTTTCAGGAACTCTGGACGGTCAACGATGACAACCTGCCGATTGCGCTCCATCACGGCTCGCTCGATGTCTCGCAGCGACGCAAGGTCGAGGCGGCGATGGCCGAGAATAAGCTGCGCGCTGTGGTCGCCACCTCGACGCTCGATCTCGGCATCGACTGGGGCGATGTCGATCTCGTCGTGCATGTCGGCGCACCGAAAGGCGCCTCGCGGCTTGCGCAGCGCATCGGCCGCGCCAATCACCGCATGGACGAGCCGTCCCGCGCCATTCTCGTTCCCGCCAACCGCTTCGAGGTCATGGAGTGCCAAGCCGCACTCGACGCCAACTATATCGGCGCCCAGGATACGCCGCCGGTCGGTGAAGGCTCGCTCGACGTGCTCGCGCAACACGTGCTCGGTATGGCCTGCGCCGGTCCCTTCGATGCAGAGGACCTCTATCGCGAGGTGGTGAGCGCGCTGCCCTATGCCAACCTTCCGCGCGAAACCTTTGCCCGCATCGTCGATTTCGTCGCGACCGGCGGTTATGCGCTGAGGACCTACGAGCGCTACGCCCGCATCCGCAAGACGAAGGACGGGCTCTGGCGCGTGTCGAACCCGCAGGTCGCCCAGCAATATCGCCTGAACCTCGGCACCATTGTCGAGATGCCGATGCTGAACGTGCGACTGGTCAAGCGCAACCATCTGGGCTCGATCGGCAGGGGTGGCATGACGCTGGGCAAGGTCGAGGAATATTTCTTCGAGCAGCTGACCCAGGGCGACACCTTCCTCTTCGCCGGCAAGGTGCTGCGGTTTGAAGGTATCAGGGACAACGAATGCCTGGTCTCCAACGCCTTCTCGCAGGATCCAAAGATCCCTGCCTATGCCGGTGGCAAGTTCCCGCTCTCGACCTATCTGGCCGAGCAGGTCCGCGCCATGCTGGATGATCCGGCCCGCCGCACCGCCCTTCCCGATCAGGTGCGCGACTGGTTATCGCTGCAGGAAGAAAAATCTGTGCTGCCGAAGCGCGGCGACCTGCTGATCGAGACTTTTCCGCGCGGCGAGCGCTTTTACATGGTGGTCTATGCCTTCGAAGGTAGGCTCGCCCACCAGACCCTCGGCATGCTGCTGACTCGGCGGCTGGAGCGGATGGGGGCGAAGCCGCTCGGCTTCGTCGCCACAGATTATGCGCTGGCGGTCTGGGGGCTGGAGGATATGGGCTCGCGCATTGCCCGGCGCGCGCTCAGCCTTGCAGACCTCTTCGACCAGGACATGCTGGGCGACGATCTTGAAGCCTGGCTCGACGAGAGCTGGATGCTGAAGCGTAGCTTCCGCACCTGTGCCGTGATCGCCGGCCTGATCGAAAAGCGCCATCCCGGCAAAGAAAAATCCGGACGCCAGGTGACGGTCTCTGCCGATCTGATCTATGACGTGCTGCGCAGCCACGAGCCGGACCACATCCTCATGCAGGCGACGCGACAGGATGCCGCCGCAGGACTTTTGGACATCGCCCGACTTGCCGATATGCTGGAGCGAATCAAGGGCCATATCCTGCACAAGCGGCTGGATCACATCTCGCCGCTTGCCGTGCCGGTGATGCTGGAGATCGGCAAGGAGCCGGTGGCCGGCGACGCCCAGGAACACGTACTCTCCATGGCGGCTGACGACCTGATCGCCGAGGCCATGGCCTGAGGCCGGAAACGGCCGGGACGACGAAACGCCGGGGACGGCAGGACCGACGTATGACGAGCTTGACCGCAAGGCGCCTGGCGCCGCCTGACATCACCGACGTCGCGACTGAAATCGCGCTCTGCGGCGTTGCGGCCGTCTGCGACCTGACGGGTGCGCTCTATCTGCCGGACCTCGACACGGTTGTTGTTTCCGACCTGCATCTGGAAAAGGGTGCAGCCTTTGCCCGTCGCGGCCAGCTTTTGCCGCCCTATGACACGCAGGCGACCCTGAGGCTGCTCGATACCGTCGTCACGCGCTACCAGCCGAAGACTGTGATCAGCCTCGGTGACAATTTCCACGACCGTGTCGGTTCGGCCCTGATGCCCTTGCCCTACCGCGAGATGATTCTGTCGATCGCCCATGGCCGCGACCTCATCTGGATCAATGGCAACCATGATCCCGATGGTACAACGGGACTACCCGGTATCTCCACCGACGAGGTGGCGCTCTCCGGCCTCACCTTCCGCCACGAACCGTCACTGGCCCATGGCAAGGGTGAGGTCGCCGGCCACCTGCACCCCTCGGCCACTGTCAGGCGTCGTGAAAAATCCGTTCGCCGGCCCTGTTTCGCGACTGACGGCAATCGTCTGGTCATGCCGTCCTTCGGCGTGACGACTGGCGGTCTTGATCTCCGGCACAAGGCCTTCACCGGCCTCTTCGCTCGCACGGACCTGATCGCACACTTGCTCGGCCGCGATCGGATCTATTCCGTCCGCTACGGCAACCTCTTGGGTTGAGCTGTCAATCCTTCCGGAACACCAGGCTCGCCAGCCAGCCCGTGATTAGCGCTGTCAGTACGGCAAACACACCATAGAAGAGTGGCCGCTCATGCGCCGCTTCTGTGATCGCTTCTTCAAGGCCGGTCTTGATGACCCGCAGCGGCAATTCCTTTTCCGCAATGAACTCACCCGACTTGAACAGATAGGCATGCACCATGTGCACGCCGTTGGGAATGTTGGCGGGCAGGCGCAGCGTCGCCTTGAACAGGCTCGACGAAACGAAACGCACACCGTTCGTGTCGCGTTGGTAAAGTCCATCGGCCTGTTTCAGCCGTCGGAACGCATCACGGAATTCGGCGAGGTTGGCGGCAGTGGTGATATAGCCGGTTGGCGTCAGCGCCAGATGGTCGATGCCGATGTTGCGCGAGGTGAGCTCTCGCGCCGCCGAGATTTGCTCCACCGGCCGTGTGCTGGCCAGCGAATAGGAAATCGGCATCTGTTCGAAGGTCATCGAGGTCCGGTTGACCCAGATGCCGAACAACCGCTCCTTGCGGCGCACTGTGGTCCAGTCCCTCGGCCCTTCCAGCGTCACCACGACGTCGTATTGACCGATGGCGAGCAGCAGCTGGTCGGTATTGGCAAGTGCTCCGAATATCGTGAGATCGGCACCAGAGAAATCAGAGGTAATCGCGATTTCGCTGGTCGATGTGCCGATATCAAGGCTTTCCTTGCCGGTGATGTCCATTGCGAGTGGATCCTGCGCGGACGCCGGATGGATCGCGAAGAGTGATAACAGCAGGGCCAAGGCGGGAATCGGAAGGCGGATCATCATCTCAGCCTCCGATTGCGATCGAATAGATGTCTTCGGGCGGCAGAACCAGTTCGACGGCGAGGCGTACACCGACGGCGAGAACCAGCAGGCCGAGGAGCGCGCGCAACTGTTCGCCGCGCAGCTTCTGGCCGACGCGCACGCCGTACTGAGCGCCGATGACGCCCGCCACCATCAGGATGAAGGCGAGCACGATGTCGACGGAATAGTTCGTCGCCGCCTGCACGATCGTCGTATAGGCCGTGGTGAAGATGATCTGGAAGAGAGAGGTGCCGACGACGACATTTGTCGGGATGCGCAGGAGATAGATCATCGCCGGCACCATGATGAAGCCGCCGCCGACACCCATGATCGAGGTGAGGATGCCGATCGCAAACCCCAATGCCAGGATCGGAATGACGCTTAGATAGATTTTCGATTTCTTGAAACGCATCTTGAAGGGCAGGCGGTGCACCCAGTTGTGCTGCCCGGGCCGCTTCAAGGGAGCCGTCTCGTTACGTGCGGCGCGCCGCAGCGCCCTGACGCTTTCCGCCAGCATCAGCCCGCCGACAGTGCCGAGAAAGACGACGTAAAGCAGCGAGATGATCAGGTCGAGCTGGCCCAGGCGGCGTAACCAGGAAAAAATGAACACACCGACGCTTGCACCGGCCAGACCGCCGATCAGCAACACCGTCCCGAGCTTCATGTCCAGCGAGCCGCGCCGGAAATGTGTAATGGCCCCTGACACAGAGGATGCTACCACCTGATTGGCTCCGGTGGCGACCGCGACGACGGGTGGGATGTTGTAGAAGATCAGAAGTGGTGTGATCAGGAAGCCGCCGCCGACCCCAAACATGCCCGAGAGGAAGCCAACAGCCGCGCCCATGCCGAGGATGATGAACACATTGACCGACAACTCGGCGATCGGCAGATAGATCGTCACGTCAGGACCTCAAATGCGATTATCCGCGCTTTCGGCGCGGATCTCGTGCGGACCTGAACGGCCCCGTTTTTGGATCAGTTCAGATGGATCAAGTCCTTGATCGGACTTGATCCCTCGGCATTTCCTTCTTGCGCCCGCATATCCCGCGAGTCAATTCAGCATCCCTGCATAGGCGGGAATTTTACGCCTTTTGTGACGGCGCGATCACTTATTGCGGGAGAGCAGTTCCTTGACCAGCTTGTCGCTGACCTGGCCGGTCGGCTCCTCGCCGATCGAGGTCTGGAACGACTTGATCGCAGTGACGGTCTTGGCACCCATGACACCGTCAGGCGCGCCGGCATCGAAGCCATTCTTGTTGAGAATGGCCTGAATGTTGCGGATCGCCTTTTTCATGTCGATGCTGGCGGTTTTCAGGCCCTTGCCGGCCCATTCGTCCGGCGTATTGGCCGAATTGGCATCCGGGTCGAGCGGCGTTACCTTCCACAGGTCAACCTCGGCGCGCGCGCGCTCCAGCTGGTCCGGCTTCATCGCGTTGGCCACCTCGTCGCGCTTCTGCGCGGCATCCTTGTCGCCACCCTTGGCAGCGATAGCAAACCACTTGTAGGACTGGGTCAGATCCGGTGCCGCGCCATTGCCGCGGGCATAGAGGATGGCAAGGTTGAACTGGCTGTCGGAGACGCCATGTTCTGCGGCCTTGCCGAACCATTCGACGGCCTTCGCATAGTCCTGCGCGCCATCCTTGCCGGAGGCGTAGATGACGGCGAGGTTGTGCATGGCGCTGGCATTGCCGGCGGTCGCGGCAAGCTCATAGTAGCGCTTGGCTTCCTTGATGTCGGGCGCAAGACCCGTTCCCTTTTCGAGGAAATTGGCCAGGCGATACTGGGCAAGGGCAAAGCCCTGGTCGGCTGAGAGTTTATACCACTTTGCCGCCTCGGCGAAATTGTTCGCGACGCCGCGTCCTTCGGTGTAGCGCGCGCCGATCTCGAACAGCGCCAGAGGATCGCCGTTCTTGGCGGCGACCGAGAGAGATGGCGGCGTGATTTCCGCCGGAACGACGATCTCGGTAACCGGGGCCGGAGGCGTGGCAGCCGCTGCCACAACAGGCTCGGCCGTGACGGCAGGGCTCGCAGCGGCAAGCGGGGCGGCACTGCTGCCGAGGGTCTGGGCAGGGCCCGTCTCGACCGGCGCCATCAGCGCATTGACAGGTGCGGCTGCAGGTGCTGTCGCTGAAATCGTGACGGGCGCGGCTGGCGGCGGCGCAAGCGTCGGTTCGACATCAGAGGATGCCGGCGCGTCAATCGGCGGTTCGGTGCTGTCTGCAATGGCAGTTTCGCCGTCAGCACCAGGCTGGGCGACATCCGCTGCCGGGACAGCCTCGCTCACGCTGTCGGCGCTGGTCGGCTCGGGCGGCGTCACCAGCGTGTTCTCTTCAGGCGCGAGCTCTTCAACAACAGCCGGCGCGTCACTCCGCGTTAAGGTATTGACCAGCGGCATCGCCATGGCGGCCAGCAGGATCGCGCCAACCGCCATCAGGATCGGTCGACGATAGCGGGCGAAGAGCGAAGACTGACCCTGTTCGGGCGATGCCTTTACCTTGGCGCCGGCCTTGTTGCTGGTCTTTGCAGCGGGACTTGCCTTCTGCGTCTTGTTCATTTCCATCGCTGCTGCCTGCGCGGCGCGACGGGCGGCTGCGATGTAATCCGTGCGGTCGCCGCTTTCAGGTTCGGAACCGGAGGACTTCGATGCCTGCTGGCTGGCGCGAACGCGCTCCAGGATCTTGCGAACATCAGGTGCGCCCGAGCCGGGTTCCAACAGCTCATTGGCCTCATCCGGTGGCAACACATCGACAGGGTCCAGAGACGGTGCCGGCTCGACGAGCTGACGGGTTTCCGCCTTCATGGAGCCTGTCGCCTTGGCAGCCTTCCTGCTCGGCATCAGTTTCTTGCCGAGGCCGGCGAGCAGGCTGGGCTTGGCCGCCTTCTTTTCGCGCGCAGCATCGATGACGGGCATGGCCGTCATTGTCTGGGCGAAATCGTCGGCGGCAGCCAGCAGCTCGTCGTCGATCGGATGGGCCGCAGCTGGCGCCGGCATTTCCGGCGGCTTGATGCTGGAAACCGGGGCGGGAGCTTCGGCGCGACGTGCAGGCTGCGCGGCCGCAATCGGGGCCTGCGCAAACATCGCAGCCGAATCCTGCCGCTGCGAGGATTCATGCAGTTCGTCCAGCCGACCGGCAATCTGCACCAGCGTGTCGTGCAGTGCTTCGAAGGTGCGGTGCGTCCGCTCTTCGGAATGACGGGAATAATCCTCAAGCTGCTTCAGGTGGTCCGAGAGTGCCGTCAGCGCTGAAAGATCGGCTGGCTGAGCCGTGCCGCCAAGAAGATTGCGCTGGGCAAAGTTGGCCATGACCGTCTCGGCCGCCTGGCGGGCTGCCTCGATGATGTATTCGTCGCTGGTCGCGACATAGTCTTCCAGCGCAGAAATACGTCCCGCCACTTCCGGATCGGCCGATGGCTGGCTGATCAGGGCGGAGAGGTGGGCGATCTGTTCTTCGAGGCCACGCAGGCTGGCACTTTCGGAGCCCGGCACGGTTGCGCTGGTTTCCTCCAGCCGATCGACCACGGCATTCAGCCGGTCTTCGAGATTGCGCAGGGCGCTGTCGTCGATCACAGCCGCCGCATGCGGGGCGTCGAGGTCTTCCATGCGACGGGCCAGGATCTCCAGCCGGTCGGCGAGCCGGTCATTGACGGCACCGCTGTCGAGCGCATCGATCTTGCGCGATATATCGGCGAGATAGCCAGTCAGTTCGGGGGCCGGGATGGGGGCCTGACCCCGTTCCAGCATGTACGAAAGTTGGTCCAGCCGTTCCTCAAGCCGCACCGCGCCCTGCTCGGCCGAGAGCTGCTCGATCCGAACCGTCAGCAGTTCCAGCCGCTCGGCCAGTTCCTGCGAGACATCCGCTTCGGGTGCGCGACGCTCCGAAAGCGTTTCGATCTGGCGGGCAAGCCCTACAAGGCGCTCTTCCAGGCGGTGGAAGCTTGCGGGGTCATTGGCCGGTCCGCTGGCGCGGCTATTGGCGGCAATGGCGCGGGTGATTTCGTCGAGCCGCAGGTCGAGACCGGCGAACTGCTCCATCACCATGCGTTCGTTCGGGTCGATATGCGCACCGATGTGTTCGAGCGCGCTTGCGACGGTCATCAGCTTGTCTTCGAGCGCCCGGATGGTGCGGCTGTCGCCCATGGTGCCGAGCTGGGCCTTGATATCGTCGAGCCGGTCGGCAAGCCGGATGATCTCGTCGCGCATCGCGCTGGTGTCCAGCTCATCAAGGCGCACCTCGACATCACTCCAGCGCTGCTCCATGCGCTGGACGGTTTCCTCACGGGCGAGCCCGTCCATCAGCGAACGCAACGCATCGAAATCCTGGCGAAGGCCATCGCTACCCGGCGTGCGGGCGCCGTCCAGGTGCTGGATGCTCTCGGCGAGCCGCGCCAGATCCGAGCGCAGGTCATCCTGTGGGCGATGCTCTTCGGCCATGGTGCGGATCGCGCGCATCTCGCTGCGCAACCCTGCGATTTCTCGTGACAGCGTCTCCGCCAAGTCCGGACGCAACTCCTGGCGCGGCCCGTTCGGCGCTTCATTCATTTCGCGGGGGGCTGGTGCTGCCGGCGACAGAGGTGCGCTTGCGCGCGCTTCGCTGCGGGTGCTGTATCCCGGGCGCGGTTCCGAGAGAGGCGGTGTGCGCATCGGCTGGGCACCATCGCGGCTGTAAAGGCTGCCACCGTCAGTTCCACGGTTGCGGCTCTCTTCCAGGGCCTTCTGGCGCTGACGGATCTCGGCGAGCGGATCGACGCGGCGCGGAGGCTCCTCCGGCCGGCTGCGCGGCAGCGGACGGGCTGGTGCTTCAGGCGTGGCGACCCGGGCGCCCGACTGATTCATCAGGCCTTCGATCCTTGCCTCAAGCCCTTCGATGGTGCGGCTCAACGCATCCAGCGAGGATGTGCTGCCGGGGCGCGGGGAAGAGGATCGAGATCCGTTCATGGTTCTACTCGCTTCATGATGCGGGGAGGGGCGTCGCACCCCCCGATGCGTCCGGTGCTTTCGATCCGATTGTCCGTTTCCGGCTCCCCGGCGCAAGCGCTGGCAGGGTCGGCGGGAATCGGCATCGGATCATCGGCTTTCAAACGCAACCTTTCATGAAACATGGTAAACAAGCCGTTAAGTCACGTTAAGAAATGCGCAAAGCGGGGCAAGTTCAGCTATGCCTGAAATGCCCCGCACAAGCCGGTTCAGGCAGCCTGCGCGAGGAGGAGCTACACTCGGCGCACGCGCGAAAAACGAGCGCGGCATAAATTTTGACGTTTACGCGCACGTCAATTATTTGTATAAGCCTGAACAACTCCGATCCTGTCGGAACCGAAGTCTTTGGAGGAAGATGACCGATGCCTGTCTACAAGGCCCCTGTGAACGACACGCTTTTCATTCTCAACGACGTGCTTGGCCTGGAGCGGTACAATAACCTGCCCGGCTTCGAGGATGCGACCCCTGACATGATCGAGGCGATCATTGGTGAGGCGGCCAAGCTCGCGGAAGAACAGCTTTTTCCGCTGAACCTCTCAGGCGACCAGGAAGGTTGCGTCCGTTCGGATGACGGTTCGGTCAAGACGCCGAAGGGTTTCAAGCAGGCCTATGACGCCTACTGCCAGGGCGGCTGGCTCGGGCTCTCTATCCCTGCCGAATTCGGTGGCCAGGGCCTGCCCTACACGCTGCACACCGCCGTCGGCGAATTCATGTCGTCGGCCAATATGGCGCTGATGATGTATCCGGGTCTGACCCAGGGCGCGATCGCAGCGATCCTCGTTCACGGCACAGACGAGCAGAAGCAGAAATATCTGCCGAACATGGTCGAGGGTGTCTGGACCGGCACGATGAACCTGACCGAGCCCCATTGCGGCACTGACCTGGGTCTCCTGCGCACCAAGGCTGTCCCGAACGGTGATGGTTCCTACAAGATTTCCGGCCAGAAGATCTTCATCTCGGCCGGCGAGCACGACATGTCGGATAACATCATCCACCTGGTGCTGGCCCGCATCGAAGGCGCGCCCGAGGGCACCAAGGGCATCTCGCTCTTCATCGTGCCGAAGTTCATGGTCGGCGACGACGGTTCGCTTGGCACCCGCAACACGGTCACCTGCGGCGCCATCGAGCACAAGATGGGCATCCACGGCAACGCCACCTGCGTGATGAACTATGATGAAGCGACCGGTTATCTGATCGGCGCCGAAAACAAAGGCCTGGCGGCCATGTTCGTCATGATGAACGAGGCTCGCCTCGGCGTTGGCCTACAGGGTCTGTCGATCTCGGAAATCGCCTATCAGAACGCTGCCAACTATGCCCGCGAACGCATTCAGGGTCGGTCGCTGTCGGGCGTCAAGGCACCGGACAAGAAGGCCGATCCGATCATCGTGCATCCGGACATCCGCCGCACGCTCTTGACCATCAAGTCCTTCAACGAAGCCGGCCGCGCCTTCCTGCTCTGGACGGCGCTCAAGTCCGATATCGCGCACCGGTCGGACGACGCGGCTGAGAAGCAACTCTCCGACGACGTACTCGGCCTGATGACGCCGATCCTCAAAGGCGTGCTGACCGACAAGGGCTTCGACCACGCTGTCATGGCCCAGCAGGTCTATGGCGGCCACGGCTATATCGAAGAATGGGGCATGAGCCAGTATGTCCGCGATGCCCGCATCGCGATGATCTACGAAGGTGCCAACGGCATCCAGGCGCTTGACCTTGTCGGCCGCAAGCTGGGCCTCAATGGCGGCCGCGCCGTCATGGCGCTGTTCAAGGAAATCGGTGATTTCTGCGAAGAGAACCGTTCCGACGAGAACCTCTCCGCCTACACCAAGAGCCTGAAGAAGGGCTTGAACGACCTGCAGGCCGCGACAATGTGGTTCATGCAGAACGCCATGGCAAAGCCCGACAACGCCGGCGCTGGTTCGACCGACTACATGCATCTCTTCGGCCTCGTCGTGCTCGGCTATATGTGGGCGAAGATGGCCAAGGCCGCCAACGACAACCTCGCCGCAGGGTCTGGCGATGCGGACTACTACAAGAACAAGCTGTTGACCGGCCGCTTCTACATGGAAAAGGTCATGCCGGAGACGGCACTTCGCAAGGCCCGCATCGAGACCGGTGCCGACAGCCTGATGGAAATGGCCGCCGAGGCGTTTTGATTGCGCGACCTGCTCCCTCCCCCTTGTGGGGAGGGTTGGGGAGGGGCCTTTTGAGGGTAAACCCTCCCCGTCGCTGCGCTCCGACCCTCCCCACAAGGGGGAGGGTTAACCCGAGGATGCGGCCCCGTCCTGCCTAGAGAACGGCAGACGAAGGACAGTAAAATTCCGGCGCCCCGTGCGCCCAAGGGAGAGAGACGATGACTGAAGTCTTCATTTACGACCACGTGCGCACGCCCCGCGGGCGCGGCAAGAAGGATGGATCGCTGCACGAAGTGCCGACCCCTCGTCTGGCCGCCAAGACGCTGGAAGCACTGCGCGACCGCAACGGCTTGGACACCTCGACCGTCGACGACATCATTTTCGGTTGCGTCGACCCGGTCATGGAAGCCGGCGCCGTGATCCCGAAGGCCGCTGCCTTCGAGGCCGGCTATGATTTCGCCGCCCCCGGCATCCAGATCTCGCGCTTTTGTGCCTCGGGCCTCGATGCCGTCAACCTCGCGGCCGGTAAGGTCATGGCGGGTTCCGATGACATCGTGATTGCCGGTGGCGTCGAGAGCATGTCCCGTGTCGGCATGGGTATGTCGGGCGGTGCCTGGTACATGGACCCCTCGGTCAACTTCCCCGGCTATTTCATGCCGCAGGGCGTGTCGGCTGACCTGATCGCTACCAAATATGGCTTCACCCGTGATGACGTCGACGCCTATGCCGTCGAGAGCCAGAAGCGCTCCGCCGCTTCCTGGGCTGCCGGCAACTTCGCCAAGTCCGTCATCCCGGTGAAGGATGGAAATGGTCTGGTCATTCTCGACCGCGACGAACATATGCGCCCCGGCACCGACATGCAGTCGCTGGCAAGCCTCAATCCTTCCTTCCAGATGCCCGGCGAAATGGGTGGCTTTGAAGCCGTCGCCATCCAGGCCCATCCGGAAATCGAGCGCATCAACTACATCCACCATGCCGGCAACTCGTCCGGTATCGTCGATGGTGCAGCGGCGGTTCTCGTCGGCTCGAAGGCTGGCGGTGACTCGATGGGTCTCAAGCCCCGCGCCCGCATTCGCGCCTTCACCAATATCGGCTCCGATCCGGCGCTCATGCTGACCGGTCCGGTCGACGTCACGGAAAAGCTGCTGAAGCGCACCGGCATGAAGATCTCCGACTTCGACCTGTTCGAACTGAACGAAGCCTTCGCCGCCGTCGTCCTGCGCTTCATGCAGCATTTCAACGTCGACCATTCGAAGATGAACGTCGCCGGCGGCGCGATCGCCATGGGCCATCCGCTCGGTGCGACCGGCGCGATGATCCTTGGCACGGTGCTCGATGAGCTGGAACGCCGCGATCTGAACACCGCGCTGGTGACGCTCTGCATCGGTGCGGGCATGGGCACGGCGACGGTGATCGAGCGCGTTTGATGGGGGTTCAACCCTCCCCCCTGTGGGGAGGGTGGCCGGCAGGCGGGAGGGGCTTTCGCACAAACTCCCCTCCCCAACCCCTCCCCACAAGGGGGAGGGGCTTAACCCCGCCAGATCGCACCCAACGAGGAGCGGCGGCGACATCGACGAATTTCAGGGAAGAGGAATCCCAACATGACCTACAAGAACTTTACCATCGAGACCGACGCAGACGGTATTGCCCTCGTCACCTGGGACATGCCCGACAAGTCGATGAACGTCTTCACCGTCGAAGTCATGGATGAGATCGAGAAGATCCTCGACCAGACCGTTGCCGATGAGGCCGTCAAGGGCGTGGTCTTCACGTCAGGCAAGTCGTCCTTCTCCGGCGGCGCCGATCTCACCATGATCAAGGGCATGTTCTCAATGCTCGAAGAGGAAAAGGCGAAGGACCCCGCCGCCGCCGTCCAGAAGCTGTTCGACGCCGCTGGTCGCATGACCTGGCTCTGGCGCAAGATCGAGACCAATGGCAAGCCCTGGGTCTCCGCCATCAACGGCACCTGCATGGGTGGCGCGACCGAGCTGTCGCTCGCCTGCCATGGCCGCGTGGCGTCGAACGCCAAGTCGGTCAAGATCGGCCTGCCGGAAGTCAAGGTTGGCATCTTCCCCGGCGCCGGCGGCACGCAGCGCGTTGCCCGTCTCGCCAACACGCAGGACGCCCTGCAGATGATGACCACGGGTCAGACGCTGACGGCAGCCCGCGCCAAGGCGATGAACCTGGTGCATCAGGTCGTCGAGCCCGGCGAACTGATCAATGCCGCCAAGCAGATGATTAAGGACGGGTTGAAGCCGGTTGCCCCCTGGGATGAAAAGGGTTTCAAGGTTCCCGGCGGCGGTATCTGGACGCCAGCGGCAGCCCAGCTCTGGCCGGCTGCTTCCGCCATCCTGCGCCGTGAAACGGCAGGCAACTATCCGGCAGCGCTTGCCATCCTGAAGAGCGTCTATGAAGGCCTGCAGGTCCCCTTCGACACGGGCCTCAGGATCGAACAGCGCTATTTCACCGAGATCGTCCAGACCACCGAAGCCTATTCGATGATCCGCTCGCTCTTCGTCTCGATGCAGGAGCTGAACAAGGGCGCTCGTCGCCCGGCAGGTCAGCCCAAGACCGAGATCAAGAAGGTTGGCGTCGTCGGCGCCGGTTTCATGGGCGCTTCGATCGCCTATGTGACGGCCGCCGCCGGCATCAATGTCGTGCTGATCGACCGTGACATGGAGGCTGCGGCTAAGGGCAAGACCCATTCCGAAGGTCTCGTTGCCGGCGCCGTCGGCAAGGGCAAGCTGACCAAGGATGAGGGCGAAACGCTCCTGTCGCTGATCACCCCGTCTGACGACTATGGCACGCTTGCCGATGCCGACCTCGTCATTGAAGCCGTCTTCGAAGACCGCGACGTCAAGAAGGCCGTCATTGAAAAGGTCGAGGCCGTGCTGCCGGAAGGGGCGATCTTCGCCTCGAACACCTCCACACTGCCGATCACGGGTCTGGCCGGAAACTCCAAGCGCCCGGTTGATTTCATCGGCATCCACTTCTTCTCGCCGGTCGAGAAGATGATGCTGACGGAAGTCATCCTCGGCAAGGAAACCGGCGACAAGGCGCTGGCCGTGGCGCTCGATTACGTTGCCGCGATCAAAAAGACCCCGATCGTCGTCAACGACACCCGTGGCTTCTTCGTCAACCGTTGCGTCCTGCGCTACATGGCCGAGAGCTACAACATGCTGATCGAAGGCGTGCCGCCGGTCATGATCGAAAATGCCGCGAAGTTTGCCGGCATGCCGGTCGGGCCGCTGGCGCTGAACGATGAAGTGGCGATCGATCTCTCCTACAAGATCCTGAAGGCCACCGTTGCCGACCTCGGTGAAAAGGCCGTCGATCCACGCCACATGGAGCTGGTTGCCCGCATGGTCGAAAAGGAAGAGCGCTTCGGCCGCAAGAACGGCAAGGGCTTCTACGACTATCCGGCAAAGCCCGCCAAGAAGCATGTCTGGCCGGGCCTGAAGGATCTCTACCCGCAGCAGAAGCCGGATGACGTCAACGTCAAGACGCTGCAGGAACGCTTCCTCGTCACCATCGCGCTCGAAGCCGCCCGCACTGTCGAGGAAGGCATCGTCACCGACCCGCGCGAAGCCGATGTCGGCTCCATCCTCGGCTTCGGCTTTGCACCTTACACCGGTGGCGCCCTGTCCTACATCGACGGCATGGGCGTGAAGACCTTCGTAAACCTCTGCGAACGCCTCGCCAAGGATTACGGCCCGCACTTCACCCCGACGCCGCTGCTGAAGGACATGGCTGCCAAGGGCGAAACCTTCTATGGGCGGTTCGATCCTTATGGCGAAGCGGCCAAGGCTGCGTAAGCTTAATCCAATAAATTAACGGTAAAAGGCGGCTTCATGCCGCCTTTTCTGTTTTGGTTCTTCAGTTCGTCAGATCATAGGAGCGCCGCAGGCCCTGCGCGTCAAGCCAGGCGATCACGGCCTCCGGTTCGTCCGTCTGGATGATCGTTACGCCGCGCTCAACGAAGAAGCCCCAGACATCCTCCGGACGCCCTGTCTTCAAGGCCAGATAATCGCCGCGTCCACCAGCCACCATGCCCTCCGGACGGTCGGTGATCGGATAGGTGTTGATCCACAGATGCACATCGTTGCGAATCGCCGCAGCGCGCGACAGCGGCGAGAGGAGCGGTCCGCCATCCGGCGTGAGCGGCAGGTTTGCATCGCGGTGCCAATGGACCAGCTCGGCGGCGGGCGCCGAGAGCGCCGATTGCGTTCGGTCGACAAAGGCCGTCTCGATCACGGCGTCGTCGGCCAGGATCGGCATGAAGGCAATGTCGGGACCGATGGCGCGGCGAATGTCGCGGGCGAGTTGCAGCCGCTCCGGGTTCCACACCGCCATCTTCAAGAGCACGCCATCCATCATGTCGAGACGGCGGGCGATGTCGGCGACTTCCACCAGAGCCTCCGGCTCCAGCTTGTTGTCGATATTGATCATGATCCGGCCGCGCGCATGCAGCATGGCCTCTTCCAGGGTGAAGACGTGTTCGTCCGTCACGCGGCGGGACCCCTCGATGATCAGCCGGCAAGCCCTGAGATCGACCAGATCCCGCTCGGCGACCTTGCCCTGGCAGGTTGTCGTCCGGTCCAGCGTTTCGTCATGCATGATGACGAGCACGCCGTCGCGGCTGCGGCGCACGTCGAGTTCGACCATCTCCACGCCGATGGCAGAGGCATGGTCGATTGCCGCGAAGGAGTTTTCCGCCCGCATCGGCTTGCCATCCCGCTTCCAGCCAGCGCGATGTGCCACGACCATGACATGATCGCGAAACAGGTTGGCATGGGTCAGCCGCTCGTAGATGAGTGCCGCATGCTGCGGCGACGGGATGCGCGCAAGGCTGGCAGCGCCGGCGACGAGCCCGAAGAACAGGCTAACGAACAGGATGGTAAGGCGCATGACGGGACTCCCTCGTCCGTGGATCGCGTCCTGCGGCGATAGTCGCTTCGCGTGAAGTGGCCATGACGGTTTTCTGAAGCCTCTGTGACAGTACCGGATGGAACATGGAACCGCGATAATCCGTTGAGGTCGTACCGGCAGCACGCCGGGCATGAGGGGCAGGAGACGAGCATGACGACATCAAACGCCATACCGGAAGGTCATCGAACCATCGATGTGGATCTTCCGGTCAACGCGATGCTGCATCTGTGGCTGAAGGCCGTCACACCGGATGAGCCGGGATCGGTCTCGCTCTACAGCGTTAACGGCAAGTTCGGTGAGGTGCAGGCGGTGAATGCCGAGGAAAACTCCTTCCGCATCTACCATGTCTTCGGTGGCGGCACGGTGACCTTGGCCTATGATACGGCGATCACCTCCCTCTCGGTGGCCTACTGGTTCACGCCCTCGGATGTGCTGGAGACGGGCATCACCGTGATCCACACCAACCCGGCCAACGAGCCGCCTGATCTGCCCGACGGCTACCATTTTCGCCCGCCCTTCGGCTGGATGAATGATCCCAACGGCTTCGGCCGTTTCGGTGGCCGCCCGCATCTGTTCTACCAGCACTATTCCCATGGCCGGACCTGGAACAACATGCATTGGGGCCATGCCGTCTCCTCGGATTATCTCCGCTGGCGCCATTTGCCAGTCTTTCTGTTTCCCTCCGAAGAGCTGACGGTGAGGCCCGACAAGCGCGGTGGCGCCTTTTCAGGGTCCGCCATCGCCCGTCCTGATGGACCGGGCATCCGCGTCTTCTTCACGGAAAAAATCGCAGACCGCATCCCCGAGCAGGAAATCCAGCTGACGGCAACGTCTGCCGATCTCTTCAGCGCCGGGGCCGCCGACGTCATGCTGCCGCGCCGCCCGGATGGCGAAGGCCTGACCTTCGATTTTCGCGACCCATATGTGTTCCGCGGTCCTGACGGGCTCTGGAAAATGCTGCTCGGCAGTCAGAGCGCAGAAGGTGGTGTGATCCTGCTCTACGAGACGACTGACAATACGGCCGCCGAGGGTTGGAGCTATATCGGCAAGCTCTATACCGAAACGCGTTACCAGACCTCGGCACTCGAATGCCCTTGCCTGATGCCGGTTGATGGCGCGGTACGTGATCCAGCCACGCGCTGGGCATTGATCTACGGGCTGATGAATGGTGACGACAAGGAAACCGGTCGTCGCAACCTGACCATGATCGACATCGGCTGGTTCGATGGCCGGACTTTTGCCAAGGAGTTCGGTCGCGAACTGGACTTCGGCACTGACAACTACGCCTTCCAGGCCTTTGTCGACGGCGGCACGCCTGTTGGTATCGGCTGGCTGGGGAACTGGGCCGATGCCGGGCCGACCATCGATTTTCCGTCGGCCATGAGCCTGCCGCGCACGCTCGTGCTGGAGGGTGATCAGTTGCTGACCCCACCGATTGGGGCTGCGGAAAGTCTGCGGGCGCGCATGCTCGACCGAACCCGCCTCGCGGCAGGCCAGCAGGTGACGTTGCCGCATGGCGCAGCCGAGGTGATCGTCGAGCTGGAGCAAGCTGGCGGTGCATTCCGGCTGGAACTTGAGCATCCGCAAATTCGTCTGGCCGTCGCGCAGCATGAGGAAGGGTTGGAGATCCTGCATGGCTTTCTTGATAGGCCCGACGAGCCTCCCGGACCGCGTTACCTCGCCAGGGCTGCCGGAGTGAAGCGGATCAGGATTTTCCTCGATTACGGTTCGCTGGAGGTCTTTGCCGACCATGGCAGGCTTGCGGGCACGAAGCGCATCGCAGGCTTTGAACCGGTCCGATCCTTGCGGCTGATTGCCGAGCCGGGAGTGGTGAACCATGCCACGGTCTGGTCGCTCAGGCTCTGATCGGCCGCGTCGGATGGTACCACAATGGGGAGTCTGAAGCTCGCCAGGATATGCTGGGAGGGGATGGCTTGATCGATGTCACGTGCCCGTCAAGATTACCGGTGTAGCGTGCGGCCAGGATCAGCCGGGATGCCGAGATATGACCATTTCAGCCGCCAATGCGCCCGCCATGCGTGCCGTAGCAGCCCTTGAAGAACTTCTCGCCCTGCGGGCGCAGATCGTCGCCGATGCCGCAGAGCGTCGCGCCGCGATCAGCGGGCAGGGGCTTGGCCCAGACGATCCCGCGATCGACAATCTCTGCCATTATCTGGCGCTACGCCACCATGACATCCGCCCTCTACAGCGGCGCCTGATGGCGCTCGGCCTGTCGTCCATGGGCCGGCTGGAAGGTCGTGTCCTGCCGACGATCGACGCGGTGCTGCAGGCGCTCGCAGCTTTGGCAGGTGGCCGCCAAGATCTGCCGCCGGCCCCGGATGAAGCCGACTTCTTTGCGGGGGAGACGCATCTGGATGAGGCAACTGCCATTTTGCTCGGTGAGCGGGCTACGGGCCGCCGCACCCGCATCATGGTGACGCTGCCAGGCACGGCGGCCGATGGCCCAGACCTCATCCTCGACCTGGCGCGCGCCGGCATGGATGTCGCGCGGATCAACTGCGCCCACGATGGCCCGGAGGCCTGGCGGGCCATGACAGCTCAGGTGCGCCAGGCTGGCAAGGTCGTCGGGCGCGACATCAAGGTGCTGATGGATGTCGCCGGACCGAAGATCCGCACCGAAGCTGTGGCGACCGCCGAGAAGAAGGCGCGTCTGCAGGTGGGCGACCGGCTGCGCTTGGTGGCGGAGGGGGAACCGCGCCTCGATGATGCCGCTCGTTTTTCGGCCACCGTCTCGCTGCCGGAAATGGTGACGCGTCTCACCGTCGGTGACCGGCTTCGGTACGACGACGGCAAGCTGGAGGCGGTGGTAGAGAGTGTCGCGGACAACGAGGCTGTCATTGTGGTACGCCGCACGAAAGCGGGTGGCACCAAGCTGAAGCCGGAAAAAGGGGTCAATCTGCCGGACACGGCGCTCGGCCTCTCGCCGCTCACCGCCAAGGACGAGACAGATTTGGAGACCGTCATCGAATGCGCCGATCTGATCGGCTACTCCTTCGTTAGCCGCCCCGAAGATATCGACCTTCTCGATGCGGTGCTCGCCCGTCGGGGTCAGGGCGACCGGCCGCTTGGCCTGATTGCCAAGATCGAGCAACCCTTAGCGCTCACCAACCTCCCGGCGCTGATCGCCAGGGCCCGTAGGCGCGGTCCCTTCGGTGTGATGATCGCCCGTGGTGATCTCGCCGCCGAAATCGGTTTCGAGCGCCTCGCTGAAATGCAGGAGGAGATCCTCTGGATCTGCGAGGCCGCATCCGTACCCTGCATCTGGGCAACCCAGGTTCTGGAGGACATGGTCAAGGAAGGCATCCCGACCCGCGGCGAGATGACCGATGCCGCGATGGCGGCCCGGGCGGAATGTGTGATGCTCAACAAGGGCCCGGCGATCGTCGAGGCCGTCTCGCTGCTCGACCGCCTGCTCGGCCGGATGGATGGACATCTGTTCAAGAAGACCCCGACGCTGCGCGCGCTGAAGAGCTGGTAAGCCTTTACGCCTATTCTGCGGCCGCCCGTCGCTGTGACGAGATCTGGGTCATGAAGGCACGGAGCGCCGCCGGGCGCACGGGTTTGTGCTGCAGCGTGATCGAGTGGCGCTCGGCTTCGGCGCGCACGTCGGCCGTGCGGTCTGCCGTGATCAGCAGCGCGGGCAAGTCCGCCTTGGTCAAGGCACGCAGCCGCAGGATTGCCCCGATGCCGCTGCCGTCGCCGAGATGGTAGTCGGCAATGACGAGATCGGGCGCGGGATTGCTGTCGAGCAAAACATCCATGTCAGCGATCGAGCCTGCACACAGCACGTCGCAGCCCCAGCCTGACACCAACAACTGCATGCCTTCGAGGATCTTCGGCTCGTTGTCGATGCACAGCACGCGGAAGCCCTGCAAAGACGGCGTCGCGCGGCTGTCGGATGCGAGTTTTACGACGCCCTCCGAAGCCGGTTTCGCCACATCGAGCGGCATGACCACCTTGAAGGTGGTGCCTTTCCCCGGCTTCGACGCCAGCTCGACAGGATGTTGAAGCACGCGCGCGATGCGGTCCACGATCGACAGACCGAGACCAAGACCGGAGGCGGTGCGCATGCCCTCTTCCAGCCGGGCGAATTCCTTGAACACCGTGCGGAATTTCGACGAGGGAATGCCGATGCCGGAATCGGTCACCTGGATCACGACCTTGTCGCCCTGCCGTCGTGCGCCGACGACGATACGTCCGGCGGGCGTATACTTGATCGCATTCGAAACGAGGTTCTGGATCAAACGGCGCAGCAGCGTCGGATCCGAGCGCACGGAAAGCCGTGTCGGCATGACCACGAGCTTGAGGTTCTTCTCTCGTGCCATGGGCGCGAAATCGGTTTCGATCTTCTGCAGCAACCCGTTTAGCGGCACCGTGGAGAAGCGAGGCTTCATCGCACCGGTATCGAGCCGGGAGATGTCGAGCACAGCGCCAAGAATGGTCTCGACCGATTCCAGCGCGGAGTCGATGTTCTCAACCAGCGCGCTGTTTTCCGAATCTCCAAGCCGTTCGACCAGGGACGACGAATAGAGCCTTGCCGCGTTCAGCGGCTGCAGAATATCGTGACCGGCAGCGGCGAAGAACCGCGTCTTGCCAATATTCGCCTCGTCGGCAGCCGCGCGCGCTTCAGCAAGTGCATGGTTGACGCGTGTGAGTTCGGCGGTGCGTTCGCTGACCCTCTGCTCCAGCGTCTCGTTCGCCTGCTTCAGCGCCTGGTCGGCCTCGACGCGGGCGGTGATGTCGCTGAAGGTCGCAACCAGCCCCTGGTCCGGCATCAGGTTGCAGCGCACCTCGATGATCCGCTGGCCTCCGGCCAACACCATCTGGAAGGGGTGGTCGAACTGGTGGAAGCCGTGGATGACCGCGCCGACATCGGCGGTTGCCACGTCGCCGCGTTGCGCGAGAATGGCGATCATGTCGGCAAGCGGGAAACCGACTTGACCGACATGTTCGGGCAGATCGAGCAGGCTGCGGAAGCGACGGTTCCAGATCGTCAGCCTGTCGGAGGCATCGAAAACGGCGATACCCTGTTCCATCTGCGCGAGCGCCGTCTGCAGCATGTCCTGATTGTACTGCAACGCCTCGGAAGCCTGGTCGAGCAGCCAGACGGTATCGGCGGATGGGTCCTCCGCCTTCTGCAAGATCAGCGACAGTACGAGACGGGCCGAGGATGAGCCGATGGCGCTGCCCAGCAACTGCTCGGAGAAATGGATGAAGGCCATGTCTGCCGGGCTGTCATCCGCAAGCTTGCGACCGGCGGCCTGTTCGTATGACCGGAAGGAGCGTTCCATACGCTCATTGCCGAGATAGCGCGCGATGGCCGCCTTGAGGTCGCCGACGGCGACACTGGTCTTCCACCCGCGCGTGGCGAAGTTGGAGCGCGGCTGCCGCTTGATGAAGATGGCCGACTGGATACGCTCGACCGGCCGTGGATTGCGGCTGAGCGAGCCGACGACGAAGGCAAGCGTGTTGGTCAACAGGCTGAAGATCGTCGCATTGACCAGCGGATCGGCATATTGCGGCTCGAACATCGACAGGCCGGGCAGCAGGAAGCCGAGCACGCTGGAGGCGATCCAGGAGTGGTCCTCGGCGCCCAGGCTCGGCAGGAAGAGCAGATAGGCCCAGACCAGAAAGCCCGTGGTGAGACCGGCAATCGCACCCCGCGCATTGGCCCGCCTCCAGATCAGCCCGCCGAACATGGCGGGCGCGATCTGGGCGATAGCCGCGAAAGAAAGCAGGCCGATCTTGGCGAGCCCGGTCGTGTTGTCCGCAGACCGGAAGTAGATGTAACCGAGAAGCAGCACGCCGAAGATCGCCGTGCGGCGAATATGCAGCAGTGTCTTGGCAAAATCTTCGCGCTGGCTTGGCCGCCCGAGCAGGCGCTGGCGCAGAAAGATCGGCAGCACCATGTCGTTGGAGATCATGATGGCAAGCGCAACGGACGCGACGATGACCATGGCGGTTGCTGCTGAAAACCCGCCGATAAAGGTGATCAGTGTCACCAATCCGTGGCCGGCCTCGAGCGGCAGCGACAGCACATAGAGATCGGCATCCCCCCCGCCGCCAAAGGTCAGGACACCACCGATGGCGGCAGGAAGCACGAAAATATTGATGGCGATCAGGTAGATCGGCATCAGGATGCCGGCCAGCTTCAACTCGCGCGGCGTGCGGTTCTCGACCACCGTCACGTGGAACTGGCGCGGCAACATGATGATGGCGAAGGCAGAGAGCAGGATCAGCAGGATCCAGCGGCTGGGTGGTGTCTGGTGCGACAGGGCGGCCATGACATCCGGACTTTCCGTCGCCTTTTGCCAGAGATCGGCCGGCCCGTCGTAGAGCGAGAAGACGACGAAGATGCCGAGGGTGAAGAAAGCGACGAGCTTGACGACGGATTCCATCGCGATCGCCAAGATCAGGCCGTCCTGGTGTTCGGTGGCATCCGTGTGGCGTGTGCCGAAGACGACGGCGAAACAGGCGAGCAGGAACGCGACGATCAGCGGCAGGTCGATGAAATAGAGATTGCCCGTGCCGATGCCATAGGCCGACGGGTCCATGACGGCGGCGACCGAGCTGGACACGGCCTTGAGCTGGAGCGCGATGTAGGGAATGATCCCGACGAGATAGATGATCGTGACAAGCAGGCCGACGATCGGGTTCTTGCCGTAGCGCGCCGCGACAAAGTCGGCGCCGGATGTGATCTTCTCCGTTTTGGCGAGCTCGACGATGCGCCTGAGGATCGGCATGCCGAGCGTATACATCAGGATCGGCCCGATATAGATCGCCATGAACTCCAGGCCATGTTCGGCCGCGAGCCCCACGCCGCCGAAATAGGTCCAGGACGTGCAATAGACGGCAAGGCTCAAGGCGTAGACCACGGGTCGACCGCCGGCCGGCACGCCGTTGATCTTCGACTTGCGGTCGCCATAGCTCGCCACGGCAAACAGGAACAGCAGATAGCCGAGCGCAGCGACAACGATGATCCAGCCAGGAAGCACGCTTTCCTCCTCATCGCACCCCGGGGAACTCTAGGGGATGTCTGCGTATTTTGAAATCGCTGAGCGCCTTCATCTAAAGTCGAAGAGATTTGGGCGCGGAGCGAGAATCACCATTTCCGAATGAAGTGATTTTCATTAACCATGGCAGGCACTGCCCGGGACGGCGGTGGGTAGCAGGCAAAGGAGCAGGGATATGCTGAACGAATTCAAGACATTTATCGCGCGCGGCAACGTCATGGACCTCGCGGTCGGTGTCATCATTGGCGGGGCCTTCGGTCTCATCGTCAATTCGCTGGTCCAGGACATCGTCATGCCGATCGTCGGCGTCGTATTCGGCGGCTTCGATTTTTCCAATTACTTCCTGGCACTCAGCAGCAAGGTCACTGCGACCTCCCTCGCTGCTGCCCGCGAACAGGGCGCCGTCTTCGCCTATGGCAACTTCATCACCGTCGTCATCAATTTCGTCATTCTTGCCTGGATCATCTTCCTGATGGTCAAGGGCGTGAACACCTTGCGCAAGTCGATGGAAAAGGAAGAGCAGAAGGTGGCAGATGCCGCCCCGCCGCCGGCCGACATCCAGCTGCTGACCGAAATCCGCGACCTCCTCAAGACCCGCTAACGATGCCCGGCTGCGGTTCCGGAGGGATCGGGATCGCAGCCATCCATCAGCCGTATCGATCCCTTCCTCACGGAATATCATGGGATTTTTCTGCGCATATCGGCTAGACAGGGCGCTTCAATCCAAGGAGAGCCCCTTCGAATGTCTTTGCTGGAAAGCCTGAGCCCGCGCTCCCTCGCAGCCCCCGAAAGCGGTATTGTCGAGATCATCAACTACGCGCGCGGTCGCGATGGCCTGTTGCCGCTCTGGGCCGGCGAGGGTGATCTGCCGACGCCGGGTTTTATCAATAAGGCGGCCAGCGACGCTCTTCTTGGTGGCGAGACCTTCTACACCTGGCAGCGTGGTATTCCCGAATTGCGCCAGGCCCTGTCGCGCTACTACCAGCGCCATTTCGCCGTCGATCTGCCGGTCGAGCACTTCTATGTCACCGCATCCGGCATGCAGGCCATCGCACTCGCCGTGCAGGCGCTCACCTCGCCAGGCGACGAGATGATCTACCTCTCGCCCTGCTGGCCGAACATTGTTTCCGCGATCGATCTTGCCGGAGCGAAATCGGTCGGCCTGCCGCTGACCTTCGCCGATGGCCGCTGGGTTCTCGATCTGGACCGGCTGGAAAAGACCATCACGCCAAAGACCCGTGCCCTGTTCATCAATACGCCGTCGAACCCGACCGGCTGGACCGCCACACGTGAAGATCTGACGGCCATCCTGGGTATCGCCCGGCGCCACGGCATCTGGATCCTCGCCGACGAAATCTACGCACTCTATTACTACGGCGGAGCGACACGTGCGCCCTCCTTCCTCGACGTGATGGAAGAGGGTGACCGGGTGATATTCGCCAACTCCTTCTCGAAGAACTGGTCGATGACGGGTTGGCGAGTCGGCTGGATCGTGGCACCGCCGGAGCTCGGACAGGTATTGGAAAACCTCATCCAGTATTCAACTTCCGGCGTCGCGCAGTTCATGCAGAGAGGTGCTGTCGTCGCGCTCGATGAGGGCGACGATTTTGTCCGGGAAAACATTGCCCGCGCCACGGTGTCCCGCGACATCCTCTGCGATACGCTGATCGCCACCAATAGGGTCGAAACGCTGAAGCCCGAAGGTGCGCTCTACGCCTTCCTCAAGATCGACGGCATCACCGACAGCCGCCAGGCGGCTCTCGACATCGTCGACAAAACGGGGGTCGGCCTTGCCCCTGGAACGGCCTTTGGTGAGGGAGGTCTGCCTTTCCTGCGCGCCTGCTTCCTGCGCAACCCCGCCCATATCGAGGACGCGGCAGAGCGGCTGGCGGGTTACATCAAGGCACTCTAGAAGCGGGTGGATGCGCGCTCCGCCATTTTCTGTAAAATGCAACGTATTCTGTTTGTCTGATCTTCAGCAAAACCCAAGAAATGCCATCGTTTTCAATGGTTTGATCTGCTGCGCTAAGCACTCGGAAAGTTCGCTCGTGGTTCTCTCTTCCCAAGAAGAAACTGCGGGAAGAAAATCATGGCGATCTTGGTCACGGGCGGGGCCGGCTTTATCGGCAGCCACATGGTCTGGGCACTGCTCGATGCAGGCGAAGAGGTTGTGGTCGTTGACAGGCTGTCGACTGGCTTCCGATGGGCCGTGCCGCCACAGGCACGTTTCTACCTCGGGGATATCGGCAAGCCCTCCGTTCTGAAGCATGTCTTCGCCGAGAACGACATCGAGGCGATCGTTCATTTCGCCGGTTCCATCGTCGTGCCGGATTCCATCGCCGATCCACTCGGTTATTACGAGAACAACACCGGCAACACGCACCGCCTGCTGACCGCCGCCGTCAAGGCCGGGATCGACAAGGTCATTTTCTCCTCGACGGCTGCTGTGTACGGCACGCCGGAAACCGCGCTGCCAATCCGCGAGGACGCGCCGCTGCGGCCCGAGACGCCCTATGGTCAGTCGAAGCTGATGAGCGAGCTGATGTTGAAGGACACGGCGCGCGCGCACGGGCTGAACTACGTCGCGCTGCGCTACTTCAACGTTGCCGGTGCGGACGTGAAGGGCCGCGCAGGCAATTCCGCCGTCGGTGCCACCCATCTCCTCAAGGTCGCCTGTGAAGCAGCCCTCGGTCGGCGCAACGCGATGTCGGTCTTTGGGACAGATTATGACACGCCCGACGGCACGGGAGTCCGCGACTACATCCATGTCAATGATCTCGTCGCTGCGCATCTGCGTGCACTGACCTATCTGCGCGCCGGGGGAGGGCCGCTGGTGGCCAATTGCGGTTATGGTCGCGGCTATTCGGTGCTCGACATCATCGATGCTGTGCGCCGGGCCACGAACACCAATTTCGCCGTGGACTATGCTCCCCGCCGGCCGGGCGATGCCGGTCTCGTCGTTTCCGATCCGACACTCGCCCGAACCATACTGGACTGGCATCCGCGCCATGACGATCTGGGCGTGATCGTTGAGACCGCACTCGCCTGGGAGCGCCGGCTCCAGGATATGGCAGCTCCAGATATCAAGGATCTCCGTCGGCTCGCCAGCGGCTTCTGAATGCTTTTTCGCAGAGTCCGAGCACCGTCCCGACAGTCGGGGCGGTTTTGCCGTTTACGGCTGCGCGACGCGCAGGCTGCTTTTTTGATTTGAATCAAAATCAATGCTGCGTTGCAGTCGTATCACTGCATGCGGAAACGATGGCTGTGTCTGCAGTCATGCGTGCTGTATGTTGCGGAGAGACGACATGGCGAAGCGACAGGGCGGCTTGCTGGCCGCAGTGGTGATCCTCGTGGTGGCGGGTGGCGCCTACTACGGCTGGAAAACATATGCAGGCGACGGATTGCCGGACCATATTGCCAGCGGCAATGGTCGTATCGAGGCCGTCGAGATCGATATCTCGGCCAAAAGCGGCGGCCGGGTGAAGGAGATCCTGGTCGGCGAGGGGGACTTTGTCACCGCTGGGCAGGTCCTGGCACAAATGGACACTGACCAGTTGCAGGCCGGTCTCCGCCAGGCCGAAGCTGAACGGCGAAGAGCGGTGATCGGCGTCGATACGGCAAAAAGCCTCGTTGCCCAGCGCGAGGCCGAACGCGCTGCCGCCGTCGCAACGGTCGACCAGCGCGAGGCGCAGCTCGATGCGGCTGCCATCAAGCTTGCCCGCGCGGAGCGGATGATCCAGAGCAATACCACGAGCCAGCAGACGGTGGACGACGATCGGGCGAACGCCGCAAGTGCCAGGGCGGCACTCGCCGCAGCAAAGGCCCAGGTTGCTGCCTCCGACGCCGCGATTAGCGCGGCAAGGGCGCAGATTGTGGATGCCGAAGCGGCGGTCGATGTGGCTGCGGCGGCGATAGAAAGCGTCAGCGCCGACATTGCCGATAGCACCCTGCGCGCGCCCCGCGACGGTCGCGTGCAATATCGTGTGGCCCAGCCGGGGGAGGTTTTGGCCGCCGGCGGACGCGTATTGAACATGGTGGATCTTGCGGACGTCTACATGTCCTTCTTCCTCCCGACCATGCAGGTCGGTCAGATCGCGCTCGGCAGTGAAGCCCGGATCGTGCTCGACGCCGCACCAGGATATACCATCCCGGCGGAAGTCAGCTTCGTCGCCGACGTCGCGCAGTTCACGCCCAAGACGGTAGAAACCGAGGAGGAGCGCCAGAAACTGATGTTCCGGGTCAAGGCGGCGATCCCGAAGGAACTGCTGAAGAAACACATTCACCAGGTAAAGACCGGCCTTCCCGGCGTCGCCTATGTCAATCTCGATCCGAAGGCTGCCTGGCCGGAAACTCTGACCAGCAACCTGGTGAAGTGACATGGAGGTTTCCGCGCGCGACAACCCAGTGCCGGTTCCGGTGGTGCGCCTTGAAGGCGTCAGTCTCTCCTACAGGAAGACGCAAGCGCTGAAATCGGTCACGCTCGATCTACCTTCTGGTGTCATGGTCGGCTTGATCGGCCCCGACGGTGTCGGCAAGTCCAGCCTCCTGTCGCTGGTGGCCGGCGCACGTGTCATTCAGGAGGGACGTGTCGAAGTGCTGGGCGGAGACATGGCCAGTGCCCGCCATCGTCGCCGCAGCTGCCCAAGGATCGCCTATATGCCGCAGGGGCTGGGCAAGAACCTCTACCCGACCCTTTCCGTCTTTGAGAATATCGAGTTCTTCGGACGGGTCTTCGGCCAGGATCGGGTGGAGCGCGAGCGCCGTGTCGTTGGCCTTCTGAAAGCGACGGGGCTCACGCCTTTCGCGGATAGGCCGGCCGGCAAACTATCCGGTGGCATGAAGCAGAAGCTGGGTCTCTGCTGCGCCCTGATCCACGATCCTGATCTGCTGATCCTCGACGAACCGACAACCGGCGTTGATCCTCTGTCGCGTCGACAGTTCTGGTTGCTGATCGACGAGATCCGCGCCAGGCGTCCCGGCATGAGCGTGATCGTCGCCACCGCCTATATGGAAGAGGCGAGCCGCTTCGACTGGCTGGTCGCGATGGATGGCGGGCATGTGCTTGCCACCGGCTCGCCCGCGGACCTGCGCCGGGCGACTGCAACCGACAATCTCGATGATGCCTTCATCGCACTTCTTCCGGAGGAAAAGCGAGGACAGCACACGGCACTCGACATCCCGCCCAGGACCGATGGAGCGGCAGCGGAAACCGCCATTCGGGCGGAGGGGCTGACCATGCGCTTCGGCGACTTCACGGCCGTCGATCATGTGAGTTTCGAAATCCCGCGCGGCGAGATCTTCGGTTTTCTCGGATCGAACGGCTGCGGCAAGACCACCACCATGAAGATGCTGACGGGTCTGCTCGCCGCAAGCGAAGGGCGCGCAGAGGTCTTCGGCCATGTCGTCGATCCCAGAGACATCAGTATCCGACGGCGTGTCGGCTACATGAGCCAGGCCTTTTCACTCTACGGCGAACTGACGGTGCGTCAGAACCTCGAGCTACATGGCCGCCTCTTCAGCATGGCGGAAGCCGAGATCGCCCCACGCATTGTGGAACTCACAACGCGCTTCGGCCTTCAGGCATCGCTCGATGACCTGCCCGACAGCCTGCCGCTCGGCATGCGCCAGCGTCTGTCCCTCGCTGTCGCCCTCATCCATCGGCCCGACATCCTGATCCTCGACGAGCCCACCTCGGGTGTCGATCCCGTCGCCCGGGACGATTTCTGGCAGCTTCTCGCCGACCTGTCGCGGCGCGACAACGTCACCATCTTCGTCTCGACCCACTTTATGAACGAAGCGGAACTCTGCGACCGGATCTCGCTGATGCATGCCGGCCGAGTGCTCGTAACGGACACGCCGAAGGCGATTGTCGCGAGCCGGGCAGCTGCAAGCCTCGACGAAGCCTTTATCTCCTATCTCGAAGAGGCCATTGGCGAGACGGTTTCGCCGGGTCCTGTGCCGGTCGAGGCCGGTATCGCGGATGCGATGGGGACGCAGTCGGCATCCGCTCCTGTTGCCGCCCGGTCTCCGTCGCGCGCAATCATCGACCGGAGGCGGCTGATGGCCTTCAGCCGCCGCGAAACGCTCGAACTGCGTCGCGATCCGATCCGGGCGACGCTTGCCATGCTGGGCAGCCTGATCCTGATGTTTGTCATCGGCTATGGCATCAACCTCGACGTCGAAAACCTTACCTTCGCAGCACTCGACCGGGATGACACGGTGCGCAGCCGCGAATACATCGCCGAACTTTCGGGTTCACGCTACTTCATCGAACGGCCGCCGATTACCGATTACCAGGACCTCGATCGCCGAATGCGCTCCGGCGATATCAGCCTGGCGATCGAGATACCGCCGGGGTTCGGTCGAAACCTCGATCGGGGCGGCAACGCGGTCGAGATCGGTGCCTGGCTCGATGGTGCCATGCCGATGCGGGCCGAGACCATCTCGGGTTACGTCGAGGGCCTTCATGCCGCCTGGCTGATGCGCAAGGCCAAGGAGGTCTACGGTGATGCGGCTGCGACTGGACGCTTCGGCCTGGAACTGCGTTACCGCTACAATCCGAGTGTGGAAAGTCTGGTTTCGATGGTCCCTGCCGTGATCCCGCTGCTCCTGATGCTGATCCCGGCCATGTTGTCCGTGCTGAGTGTCGTGCGTGAAAAGGAGCTTGGTTCGATCACCAATTTCTATGTCACGCCGGTGACCCGGCTCGAATTCCTGCTTGGCAAGCAGATCCCCTATCTGGCGATCGCCTTTCTGAATTTCCTGATGCTGACAGCCTTTGCCGTCTTCGCATTCCAGGTGCCTCTCACCGGCAACTTCTGGGCACTCGCAGTCGGTGCCCTCTTGTACGTCTTCGCCTCCACGGCACTGGGCCTGCTCCTGTCCAGTTTCATGAAGAGCCAGATCGCTGCGATCTTTGGCACGACCCTGATCACGATCATTCCGGCCGTGCAGTTCTCCGGCATGTTGTCGCCCGTCTCGGCCCTCCAGGGTGCCGGCGCGGTGATCGGCCAGATCTACCCGGCGAGCCATTTCGTGACGATCTCCCGTGGCGTGTTTTCCAAGGCACTCGGTTTTGCCGACCTCGGCACGCCGCTCTTGGCGCTTGCCATCGTCGGCCCACTGCTGCTTTTCGCGGGCACCCTTCTCCTCAAGAAGCAGGCGGAGTGAGAGATGCGGCTGGCCAACATCTTCCAGCTCGGGGTCAAGGAGTTGCGCGGGCTGATGCGCGACCCGGCACTTCTGCTGCTGATCGTCTATGCCTTCACCCTGAACATCTACACCGCCGCAACCGCCGAGCCCGAAACGCTCAACAAGGCTGCAATTGCGATCGTCGACGAGGATCGATCGCCGGTTTCGGACCGCGTCATTGCAGCGTTCTATCCGCCCTATTTCTTGCCTCCGAAGCTCATCACCCCGGCCGAAATCGACGGCCGCATGAATTCGGGCCTCGACACCTTCGTGCTCGATATTCCCCCGAACTTCCAGCGAGATCTCCTGGCGGGCAAGGTGCCGCAGATCCAGCTCAACATCGACGCGACGCAGATGACCCAGGCCTTCACCGGCGGCGGCTATATCCAGCAGATCGTCAACCAGGAGGTCAACGCCTTCCTCGACCGTGGCAGCGACACGACCACGATACCTGCAACCCTGACGCTCCGTTCGCGCTTCAATCCAGAACTCGACAAGAGTTGGTTCGGGTCGATCAACGAAGTCATTTCGGCAGTGACCATGCTGTCGATCATCCTGACGGGTGCCGCCCTCATCCGGGAGCGCGAGCACGGCACAATCGAGCACCTGCTCGTCATGCCCGTCAGCCCTGCGGAGATCATGCTGAGCAAGATCTGGTCGATGGGCCTGGTGGTTCTCGTTGCGACGATCTTCTCCCTACTTGTGGTGGTGCAAGGCGCATTGCAGGTTCCCCTGTACGGCTCCGTCGCGCTCTTCATCCTGGGCGCGGCCCTGCAACTGGTGGCGGCCACCTGCATGGGTATCTTCCTGGCAACCGTCGCCGGATCCATGCCGCAATTCGGGCTCTTGCTGATGCTGGTACTCTTGCCGCTGCAGATCCTGTCGGGCGGCATGACCCCGAGGGAGAGCATGCCGGAAGCGATCCAGTGGATCATGACTCTGGCGCCCAACACCCATTTTGTCATTCTGGCGCAGGCGGTCCTGTTCCGCGACGCGGGGATCTCAGTGGTCTGGCCGCAGCTTCTGGCGCTGGTGGCCATCTCGAGCGTCTTCTTCGCCTTGTCGCTGCGACGCTTCCGCGCCTTCCTCCGCTGAGCCACGGAGAATACACCTGAACGGAAAAAGCCGGAGATGCGGCGGCATCTCCGGCTTTCCGAGGCACCGGCACCCGCAGGGGCGCCGGTTCGTTGGGTCGTATCAGGCCTGCAGGTCGAAACGATCCGCGTTCATTACCTTGGTCCAGGCGGCAACGAAGTCCTTGACGAACTTTTCCTGATTGTCGTCCTGAGCATAGACTTCCGCATAAGCGCGCAGGATCGAGTTCGAGCCGAACACCAGGTCGACGCGGGTCGCGGTGTACTTCACCGCACCGGTCTTGCGGTCGCAGATGTCGTAGGAGTTCTTGCCCGTCGGCTTCCAGGTAAAGCCCATGTCGGTCAGGTTGACGAAGAAGTCATTCGTCAGCTGGCCTTCGCGGTCGGTGAACACGCCGTGCTTGGAGCCGCCAAAGTTGGTGCCGAGTACGCGCAGACCACCGAGCAGTACGGTCATTTCCGCGCCCGTCAGGCCCATCAACTGGGCGCGGTCGAGAAGCATCTCTTCCGGGCTGACGACATAGTCCTTCTTGGCGAAGTTGCGGAAACCATCGGCGAGCGGCTCGAGCGCTGCAAAGCTTGCAGCATCGGTCTGCTCGGCGGTGGCATCGCCACGACCGGCGGCGAAGGGCACATCGACCGTGAAACCGGCTGCCTTGGCGGCCTGTTCGATGCCGACATTGCCGGCGAGCACGATGACGTCAGCGACGCTGGCGCCGAACTCTGCGGCGATCAGTTCGAGAACCGACAGCACCTTGCCGAGACGGGCCGGCTCATTGCCTTCCCATTCGCGCTGCGGGGCGAGACGGATGCGGGCACCATTGGCACCACCGCGCATATCGGACTGGCGGTAGGTCCGGGCGCTGTCCCAGGCGGTCGAGACCAGTTCGGCGACCGAAAGGCCGGACGCGGCGATCTTTGCCTTCACGGCACCGACGTCGAAGTTCTTGGGGCCGGCCGGGATCGGATCCTGCCAGATCAGGTCTTCGGTCGGGGCTTCCGGGCCGATGTAGCGAACCTTCGGGCCGAGATCGCGATGGGTCAGTTTGAACCAGGCGCGGGCAAAGGTGTCCTTGAAGTATTCCGGGTCGGCCATGAACTTTTCGCAGATGGCGCGATAGGCGGGGTCGACCTTCATTGCCATGTCGGCATCGGTCATCATCGGCATGCGACGGATCGATGGATCGGTCGCGTCAACCGGCATATGCTCTTCCTTGATGCCGACAGGCTGATACTGCTGCGCGCCAGCCGGGCTGTGCGTCAGTTCCCAGTCATAGCCGAACAGCAGCTCGAAATAGCCCATGTCGAAGACGGTCGGGTTGGTCGTCCAGGCGCCTTCGATGCCCGAGGTCACGGCGAGGGTCGCCTTGCCGTTCTGGTTCGGGTTGAGCCAGCCGAGGCCCTGGTTTTCGACTTCACCGGCTTCCGGCTCGACGCCAAGAGCCTGGGCATTGCCGTTACCATGCGCCTTGCCGACGGTGTGGCCGCCGGCGGCAAGCGCTGCGGTTTCTTCGTCGTTCATTGCCATGCGGGCGAAGGTTTCGCGAACCTGGGCGGCGGTCGCCATCGGATCCGGCTTGCCGTTCACGCCTTCCGGGTTGACGTAGATGAGGCCCATCTGCACGGCGGCAAGCGGGTTTTCCATCGTGTTCGGCTTGGTGACGTCGTCATAGCGGTTGTCGGACGGAGCGAGCCACTGCTTTTCAGCACCCCAATAGACGTCCTTCTCCGGACCCCAGATGTCGGGACGGCCAAAGGCGAAGCCGAAGGTCTTCAGACCCATGTCTTCATAGGCGACGGTGCCGGCAAACAGGATGAGGTCGGCCCAGGAGATCTTGTTGCCGTACTTCTTCTTCAGCGGCCAGAGCAGGCGGCGAGCCTTGTCGAGGCTGGCATTGTCAGGCCAGGAGTTGAGCGGTGCGAAACGGATGTTGCCGGAACCGCCGCCGCCGCGACCATCGGCCAGACGGTAGGAGCCGGCGGAGTGCCAGGCGAGACGGATCATCAGGCCGCCGTAATGACCCCAGTCTGCCGGCCACCATTCCTGGCTGTCACGGAAGAGAGCCTTCATGTCCGCCTTCAGGGCGGATACGTCGAGCGACTTGACCGCTTCGCGATAGTCGAAGTCCGTGCCCAGCGGGTTGGTCTTGGTATCGTGCTGGTGCAGGATGTCGAGGTTCAGCGCATTCGGCCACCAGGCCATGACTGTGGAGCCGGTTTCGGTGTTCGAACCGTGCATGACCGGACATTTGCCGGCGCCTTTGTTGCTCATTGTATCCATAATTGCCTCCTAGAAGAACCCGCGTGTAGCTGGCTGGGTCGCGTCCGTCCTTTGAAGCACGGCAGCGTCACAACCTGATGAAGTGCCGGCAAGAGGCGGGGGGCCATTGCCGGCAACCGGTAAATTGGCCGCGCCCATCTTGAGCGACGGCCGGACCGGCTGCTTCTGGAATTGTTCTAGCAAGGCATTTCGATTAATGTAAGTTAGAAATACTGATAAGTTCCATAGGAGAAGGTTATGATCAATTTCACCCTCCGCCAGCTTCGTTATTTCGATGCGCTGGCCCGCCATGGCCATTTTGGCCGGGCCGCTGAGGCCTGTTCGATCTCCCAGCCTGCACTCTCCGTTCAGATCAAGGATCTCGAGGAAGCGCTGGGTGCAGAACTGTTCGAACGTGCCGCCCGGCAGCTGCGGCTGTCGGCATTCGGCGAGGAGTTTTTGCTGAGAGTTCGCGATATTCTCCGCTCGGTCGATGAGCTTGGCGATCTCGCCCGCGCCCATCGCCACCAGCTGGTCGGGCGGCTTCGCATCGGCGTCATCCCGACGGTTGCGCCCTATCTTCTGCCCGCCATGATCTCCAGCCTGACTCGCACCAACGCTGATCTCGATATTCATGTGCGTGAAACGGTGACGCCCAAGCTGATCCAGGAACTGGCCGAGGGGCGGCTGGACACGGCAATCGTCGCCCTGCCGATCTCTGAACCGCAGATGGAAGAGACCCCGCTATTCAATGAGAATTTCGTACTGGTCCGGCCGCTGGAGGACGAAGGCAAGCCGGTGCCGAGCAAGGACACGCTGCGCGAGATGCGCCTCTTGTTGCTGGAGGAGGGGCATTGCTTCCGCGAGCAGGCGCTTTCTTTCTGCGATATGGGCTCGGTGCGACCGCGCGAGATCCTCGACGGCAGTTCGCTGACGACACTGGTGCAGATGGTGGGGGCTGGCATCGGCGTGACGCTCATTCCGGAAATCGCCATGTCTGTTGAAACTCGCTCTGCGGCCGTCTCGATCGCCCGGTTTCAGGAGCCGCAGCCTTCCCGCACGATTGGCATGATCTGGCGCAAGACGAGCCCGATCGCCCGGCAACTCATCGAGATGGCCGACCTCGTGCGAGTAGCGGCGCGCGAGTTGCGTGTGGCTGTCGCGTGACAGCATGCGCTGGGGAAGCGGCACCTATGGATCAGGTCTGGGACCGCAGATGAAGGCCTCCGGTTCCGGCGTGGGACAATATATCAGTGCTTACGAAATCACGGGAAAGGGGCGGCGTGTGATGCCCGTCCATATGGAATTGGCAGCGCAAACAGGCTTCTCTGCCCCTCCCGAAGACCGCTGAAGGTTTGCGTCGATGACTGATCTTACTCAATGTGTTCTGAACCCTGTCGTATCGTCGGAGGGTTTTGATCCGCTTGGCGTCGCCGTCCATCGGGCCTCGACCATCGTCTTCGAGAACGCGGCAGCCTATGCCGCGCGCGGGGAACGCGGCCATCAGGGCTATTCCTATGGTCTCTACGGGACGCCGACGACGCGCACTCTTGAGGCCAAGCTGACTGCGCTGGAAGAGGGAGCCTGGACCTTCCTCGCACCCTCGGGCCAGGCAGCCAATATCCTAGCGATCCTGCCCTTCATCGCCGCCGGAGACCATATGCTGATGGTCGACAGCGTTTACCCGCCGATGCGCGATTTCGCCGAAACCGATCTGCGGCGCCTGGGTGTCGAAGTGGAGTATTTCGATCCTCTCGATGCGCAAGACGTTGCCGCCCGTATCAGGCCGAATACGCGTATGGTCTGGTGCGAAAGCCCCGGCTCCACCACGATGGAAGTCATTGACCTGCCCCGGATCGCAGAGATCGCCCATGCCCATGGTGCCTTGGTCGGCCTCGACAACACCTGGGCGACGCCGCTCAACTACAAGCCGCTACGTCACGGCGCCGATATTGTTACGGAGGCCCTGACGAAGTTCATATCTGGCCATTCGGACGTGCTGATGGGTTCGCTCACGGTGGCTGACGAGCGGCTGATCGCGCCGATCCGCGCGCAGATGGGCCGCTTCGGGATCGGTGTATCGCCAGATGATGCCTCTCTGGTCCAGCGCGGCTTCGAGACCCTTGGGGTCCGCCTGCGGCATTCGGAGCGCGTGGCATTAGACTTTGCCCGCCGTCTCGCCGCCCACCCGCTGGTCGACCGGGTGCTGCATCCGGCACTGGAGACTTCGCCAGGGCATGCGATCTGGACGCGCGATTTTCTAGGCTCCAGCGGCGTGTTCAGCATCGTCTTCAACCGGGCGGTTTGCGATCGTGTGTCAGCGGCTCTCGATGCCTTCAGGCTTTTCGCCATCGGAGCATCCTGGGGCGGCACCCGCAGCCTGGTGGCGCCGATGCCGGTTGCCCGCCACCGCAGCGTGACGCCCTGGACCGGACCGGATTTGGTTCTCAGGCTCAGCATCGGGCTCGAAGACGCGGCCGAACTCTGGGCCGATATCGAATTGTTTCTGCAGGCGCTGGAACAGCATCAGGGATAAGGCTGTCAGCCGCCCGGCTTGAACTGCGCCGTCACGACGTGCCGGCTGCCGGGATAGGTCAGCCGCACATTGGTGACAGGCCCGTCCTGGCCCCAGGTCTGTCGCTCGATGACAAGGCAGGCCTGGTGTGCAGGAAGCTGAAGCAGCTTCGCTTCCTCCTTATCGGCGGAGATCGCCTGGATGCTGTGCTGAGCGCTCGTCCAGGGAACTTCCGCCAGCAACCAGGGGCCGGGCGCGATCTCGACGAAGTCGAAGCCCGCCGCTTGCGGCACCATTGCGAGGTTGATCAGTCGTTTCTCGAGACAGAAAGGTTCGTGCCCCGCGCTATGGAGACACGTGATATCGAGAACGTCGGTCGCCTTGGAAAGGTCCAGCCGCCGCATGTCCTCGGCATCCGAACGCCGCGTGGCGCGGGAGATCAGGGCATAGCCATAGGCGAGCTTCAGGGACTGCACTTCGTCCTTGATGTCATGGATTTCAAGCACGGCAGACTGCGCCTTGGGTTGGGCGACGAAACTGCCTGATTTCTTCCGCCGCTCGATAAGCCCGCTGCGCACCAGCTGCCCCATGACCTTGTTCACAGTCATGCGCGAGCACCCATATTGGGCTGCGAGATCCACCTCGAACGGCAAGCGGTGCCCCGGCGGCCACTCGCCAGACACGATCTGTCCCTCGATGTCGGCAAGGATCCTGCTGTGCAGGGTGGTGTCGCCAGATATTGTCGTGTCCTTCCGCAGTCATCACGTCACGCCTTGATCTTATCGGATAGCGCATGACCGTCCGAATGCAAGGCCGGTCAGGCGCTCATCAATGCCTGCATGGTCTTCACATATCGGCGCTCGATTTCCTCCCGCCTTATATGCCGTCCGCCTGTGACCTGTTTGCGTCCACGCACCCAGACGCTGTCGACCTCAACGCCGCCCGCAAAGATCCAGTGGTCGAGCAACAGGTCTTCGGAGAGATAGGGCAAGGCAGTCGTTTCGAGCGCGACGATATCGGCGGGTTTCCCGAGGCTGAGGCCCGCTTGCGTCCCGAGTGCTGCCGCGCCGCCGACAAGCGCCTGGTCGAACAGCTGGTGACCGGTGGAGCGGCCGGGTTCGGCGACTACATTGCGGGCCCGACGGGCGAGGCGCTGCGAATACTCCAGCTGCCGCAATTCGCCCGGCAGGGAAATCTGCACATTAGAATCCGAGCCGATGCCGTAGCGTCCGCCTTCGGCAAGGAATAGCGGCGCCTCAAATGTCCCGTCGCCGAGATTGGCTTCGGTAATCGGGCAAAGACCTGCGACCGCCCGCCGCTGTGCCATCTGCCGTGTCTCGTCCTTGGTCATGTGGGTCGCATGGATCAGGCACCAGCCTTCATCGACGGGTGCATTCTCCAGCAGCCATTGCACCGGACGCGCGCCGGACCAGGCGACGCAATCCTCCACCTCCTTCACTTGTTCCGCCACATGGATATGAACCGGGCCGCCCTTGGCAAGTGGCACCACCGCTTCGAGTTCCTGCGGGGTCACAGCGCGCAGGCTATGCGGCGCCACGCCGAGCACGGCGCCATCGAGGCCGGACACGATCTGTCCGCAGCCTTCCATCAGATGGGTGAAACTATCGACCGAGTTGATGAACCGGCGCTGCCCTTCCGCAGGCGCGGCACCGCCGAAGCCGGAATGGGCATAAAAGACGGGTAGAAGCGTCAGGCCGATGCCGGCTTCAGCACTCGCCGCTCCGATCCGCTCGGCGAGTTCTGCGATATTGGCATAGGGACGGCCGTCCTTGTCGTGATGCAGGTAGTGGAACTCGCCCACCCGCGAGAAACCGGCTTCGAGCATCTCCATGTAGAGCTGCGCGGCTACGGCCTCCATCTGTTCAGGTGTCATCGACAGGGCGAACTTGTACATGATCGTGCGCCAGCTCCAGAAGCTGTCGCTATCAGGCCCGCGCACCTCCGCCAACCCCGCCATCGCCCGCTGGAAGGCATGACTGTGCAGGTTCGGCATGGCGGGAACGAGGGCGGAATGGGTCTCGTCGCCGCTTTGCGGCGAAACCCCGGTTTCGACCTGTGTGATTGTCCCGCCGGTGACCGTCACCCGCACACCGCTGGCCCAGCCGTCTGGAAGCAGGGCTGTCGTTGCATGAAGGCTGGTCGTTGCGGTCTGTGCCATGAGCTCGGTCTCCCCCCGATCAAGCGCATTCTGATGAAGTCAATCATGCGCCGGATTTTTCGCTTGTCATCGGATTATTATGTATATACATATTTCGACCAAAGGAAAGGCGGAATTGCCATGACCGGGAACGAAAAGCTCAATCACGAAACTGAAACGGATGGCGCTATCCGAATCTGGCGCAATGCGCGGCTGCTGACGCTGGCGGCCGGAGCGGGCCTCGATCTCATCGAAGATGGCGCAATTGCCGTCAGCAATGGCCGCATCCTGTTTGCCGGAGCTGAAAAGAATCTGCCCTCTTCCCTAGAAGAGGCCGCAGAAGTCACAGACTGCGGCGGTCGCATCGTCACGCCGGGTCTGGTCGACTGCCACACGCATCTCGTATTTGGCGGCGATCGCGCCATGGAGTTCGAGATGCGGCTGAATGGCGCGACCTATGAAGAGGTCGCCCGTGCCGGCGGCGGCATCGTCTCTTCGGTCAAGGCCACCAACGCCCTGACCGTCGAGCAGCTTGCCGAAGCAGCGCTGCCACGTGTCGATACGCTGCTGGCGGAAGGTATCTCGACGGTTGAGATCAAGTCGGGCTACGGTCTTTCGATCGAGGGCGAACTCAACATGCTGCGCGCCGCCCGCAGGCTCGAAACCTTGCGTCCGGTGCGCGTCGTCACCTCCTATCTTGCGGCGCATGCGACGCCCGTCGAGTATCGCGGCCGGAATGACGCCTATATCTCCGAAGTCGTACTGCCCGGCCTGGAGCAGGCCCACGTCGAAAGCCTCGTTGATGCGGTCGATGGGTTCTGTGAAGGCATCGCCTTCTCGGTCGAGGAGATTGCCCGTGTCTTCGCCAGGGCATCCGAACTCGGCCTGCCGGTCAAGCTGCATGCCGAACAACTGTCCAATCTCGGCGGCGCCAAATTCGCCGCCTCCTGTGGCGCCCTCTCGGCCGATCACCTTGAATACCTCGATGAAGAGGGTGCTGCGGCCATGGCCGAGGCAGGAACCGTTGCCGTTCTCCTCCCCGGCGCATTCTACGCCATCCGGGAGAAGCAAGCGCCACCGGTCCAGCTTTTGCGAGACGCAGGCGTGCCGATCGCCATTGCCACCGACTGCAATCCCGGCACGTCGCCGCTCACCTCCCTGTTGCTGACAATGAACATGTCCGCGACCCTGTTCCGGCTGACGGTCGAAGAATGCCTGGCCGGCGCGACGCGCGAGGCCGCCCGTGCATTGGGGCTTCAGGACGAGATCGGCACGCTCGAAGCCGGCAAATCGGCCGATTTCGCCATCTGGAACATCCAGCGTCCTGCCGAACTGGTCTACCGCATCGGCTTCAATCCGCTTCACGCCCGTATTTTCAAAGGCCGAAAGGTTTCCGCATGACCGTCATTCTTCACCCAGGCAATGTCACGCTCGCCGACCTCGCCACACTCTACTGGGAAAACGGTTCGGCCCGACTCGATCCGTCCTTTGATGCCGGGATCGTCCGTGCAGCAGACCGCATCGCCGAAATCGCCTCCGGCAATGCGCCCGTCTACGGCATCAACACCGGCTTCGGAAAGCTCGCCTCGATCAAGATCGACTCCGCTGACCTTGCCACCCTGCAGCGCAATCTGATCCTTTCCCACTGCTGCGGCGTCGGCAGCCCGCTGCCGGAAAATGTCGTGCGGCTGATCATGGCGCTGAAGCTGATCTCACTCGGTCGCGGCGCCTCCGGTGTGCGCCTTGAACTGGTGCGGCTGATCGAAGCCATGCTCGACAAGGGCGTCATCCCCGTTATCCCGGAAAAGGGCTCGGTCGGCGCCTCGGGCGATCTGGCACCACTCGCCCATATGGCCGCCGTCATGATGGGCGAGGGGGAGGCAATCTTCGACGGAGAAACGCTTTCGGGCCGTGACGCCCTCGCAAAGGCTGACCTGCAGCCGGTCGTGCTGGCGGCCAAGGAAGGGCTGGCCTTGATCAACGGCACCCAGGCCTCGACCGCGCTGGCGCTGGCCGGCCTCTTCCGCGCCCACCGCGCCTTACAGACGGCGCTCATCACCGGTGCGCTGTCAACCGACGCCGCCATGGGTTCGTCCGCTCCCTTCCATCCCGACATCCACACCCTGCGCGGCCATCGCGGTCAGATCGATGCCGGTGCGGCCCTGCGCGAGCTTCTCGAAGGCTCGGACATCCGGGAAAGCCATGTCGAGGGCGACGAGCGCGTCCAGGATCCCTATTGCATCCGCTGCCAGCCGCAGGTTGACGGCGCCTGCCTCGATCTCCTGCGCCAGGTGGCGAATACCCTGCGCATCGAGGCCAATGCCGTCACCGACAATCCGCTGGTGCTTTCCGACAATTCGGTGGTCTCCGGCGGCAACTTCCACGCCGAACCCGTCGCCTTCGCCGCCGACCAGACGGCGCTGGCCATCTGTGAAATTGGCGCGATCGCCCAGCGCCGCATCGCCCTTCTCGTCGATCCAGCACTCTCCTACGGCCTGCCCGCATTCCTCTCGAAAAAGCCGGGTCTCAATTCCGGCCTGATGATCGCTGAAGTGACCTCTGCGGCCCTGATGAGCGAGAACAAGCAGATGTCCCATCCGGCCTCGGTCGATTCCACCCCGACCTCGGCCAACCAGGAAGACCATGTCTCCATGGCCTGCCACGGCGCCCGCCGCCTGTTACCGATGACCGAAAACCTCTTCGCCATTCTTGGCATTGAGGCGCTGACCGCGGTCCAGGGCATCGAGCTGCGCGGCCCGACCAAGACCAGCGCCGAATTGCAGAAGGCTGTCGCCGTGCTTCGCGCCCATGTGCCGACGCTCGAAGAAGACCGTTACATGGCGCCGGACCTGCAGCAGGCCGCCGCACTGGTCGCGTCGGGTGCTCTCGCCGCTTCCGTCTCGGCAGACATCCTGCCGGCGCTGGAGGTTTGAGAATGAACGTCGTCGACGTCGTCAGGGGATCATCCCCCGTCATTCTCGGCCTGCCGCATACCGGCACCCATGTGCCGCCTGAGATCTGGGCGCGTCTGAACGACAACGGGCGTCTGCTGGCCGACACAGACTGGTTTATCCAGGAACTGTATGACGGCCTGCTGGCCGATGCCACCACGGTGCGCGCCACCTTCCACCGCTACGTGATCGATGCCAATCGCGATCCTGCCGGCGTCAGCCTCTATCCCGGCCAGAACACGACCGGGCTGGTTCCAGACACGGACTTCGATGGCCTGCCTATCTGGCAGGACGGCGCCGAGCCTACGGAGGCTGATACGGCTGATCGGGTCGCCACTTTTCACGCCCCTTACCATGCGGCCTTGCAGGCTGAGATCGACCGCGTGAAGGCGATCCACGGCGTGGCAATTCTCTATGATTGCCATTCCATCCGCTCAAAAATCCCGTTTCTGTTCGACGGCATCCTGCCGGATTTCAACATCGGCACCGATGGCGGCCGCACCTGTGATGTCAGCATCGAACAGGCGGCAGTCGAAGTCACGACCGCGGCCGCAGGCTATACCAGCATACTCAACGGCCGGTTCAAGGGCGGCTGGACGACCCGCCACTATGGCCGGCCGGAGAACGGCGTGCATGCCATCCAGATGGAACTCGCACAATCCACCCATCTCGCCACGGAAGCGCCGCCCTTCGCCTATGACGCGGAAAAGGCGACGCGCCTGCGCATCCATCTCAAGACCATGCTCACCGGGATCGAAGCGATTGCGCTCGACCTCAAATCATAAGGGGATCAGACATGACCAATTCTCGCCACAACATCCGCGATATCAGATCCCCTCGGGGCAATGAGCTGACGGCCAAAAGCTGGATGACCGAAGCGCCGCTGCGTATGCTGATGAACAACCTCGACCCCGATGTCGCGGAAAACCCGCACGAGCTGGTCGTCTATGGCGGCATTGGCCGCGCGGCCCGCACCTGGGAGGATTTCGACCGCATCGTCGCGACGCTGAAGACGCTGACCGAGGAAGAAACCCTCCTTGTCCAGTCCGGCAAGCCGGTCGGCGTGTTCCGCACCCACAAAGATGCGCCGCGCGTCCTGATCGCCAATTCCAACCTCGTGCCCCATTGGGCAACCTGGGACCATTTCAACGAGCTCGATAAGAAAGGTTTGGCCATGTACGGCCAGATGACCGCCGGCTCCTGGATCTATATCGGCACGCAGGGCATCGTGCAGGGCACCTATGAAACCTTCGTCGAGGCCGGTCGCCAGCACTATCAGGGCAATCTCAAGGGTAAGTGGATCCTGACAGGTGGCCTCGGCGGTATGGGTGGCGCACAGCCACTCGCCGCCGTCATGGCCGGCGCCTGCTGCCTCGCCGTCGAATGCGACGAAACCCGCATCGATTTCCGCCTGCGCACCCGCTATGTCGATGAAAAGGCGCAGACGCTCGATGAAGCGCTCGCCATGATCGATCGCTGGACCAAGGCCGGCGAAGCAAAATCCGTCGGCCTCGTCGGCAATGCCGCCGAGATTTTCCCGGAACTGGTCAAGCGAATGCAGGCCGGCGGCCCGCGCCCCGACATCGTCACCGACCAGACCTCGGCCCATGACCCGCGCAACGGCTATCTGCCGATCGGCTGGACCGTCGAGGAAGCCAAGGCGAAGCGCGAGAGTGATCCGGTCTCCGTCGAAGTCGCGGCCCGCGCCTCGATGAAGGCCCATGTCGAAGCCATGGTCGCCTTCTGGAACGCCGGCGTGCCGACGCTAGACTATGGCAACAACATCCGTCAGGTCGCCAAGGACGAGGGCCTGGAAGATGCCTTTGCCTTCCCGGGCTTCGTACCAGCCTATATCCGCCCGCTCTTCTGCCGCGGCATTGGCCCCTTCCGCTGGGCAGCGCTGTCGGGCAATCCAGAGGATATCTACAAGACCGATGCCAAGGTGAAGGAACTGCTGCCGGACAATAAGCATCTGCACAACTGGCTCGACATGGCCCGCGAACGCATCGCCTTCCAAGGCCTGCCCGCCCGCATCTGCTGGGTCGGCCTCGGCGACCGCCACAAGCTCGCTTTGGCTTTCAACGAAATGGTGCGCAATGGCGAACTCTCTGCCCCTGTTGTCATCGGTCGTGACCATCTCGACAGCGGCTCGGTCGCCTCGCCCAACCGCGAGACGGAAGCGATGAAGGACGGCTCCGACGCCGTCTCCGACTGGCCGCTCCTGAACGCGCTGCTCAACACTGCCTCGGGCGCCACCTGGGTGTCGCTGCACCACGGCGGCGGCGTCGGCATGGGCTTCTCCCAGCATTCCGGCATGGTCATCTGCGCTGATGGCTCTGACGATGCTGAGCGCCGCCTGGAGCGTGTGCTGTGGAACGACCCGGCAACCGGCGTTATGCGCCATGCCGATGCCGGCTATGAGATCGCGCTCGATTGCGCGAAGGAGCAGGGCCTGCGCCTCCCCGGCATTCTCGGCAACTGAGCCCATGCGCGTCCTGCGGTCGGTCGATCACAAGCGCATGCCCTGGAAGAACGGCAAGGGCGAGACGGTGGAAATCGCCGTCTCGCCCCCGGGCGCCACGGTCGACAATTTCGACTGGCGCATCAGCATGGCAACTGTCGCCGAGGACGGCCCCTTCTCCGTCTTCGACGGCATCGACCGGACGCTGAGCGTGCTCTCAGGGGAGGGGATAACGCTCTCGGTGGCGGGGCACGCGCCCACCACCCTCCGCTGCGAAACCGCACCCTATGGCTTCCCCGCCGATAGAGAGACTAGCGCCACGCTGGTGAGCGGCCCGATCACTGACCTCAACGTCATGACCCGCAGGGGTGCCTTCACCCATGCTGTGGAACGCATGGTCACGCAGGAACTGACGCTCCAGCCGTCAGCCCACATCCGAATCGTGCTCACCCTGTCAGAGCTGACGATAGTTGAAGAAAATGTCCGGCTGCGGCCTTGGGACGGCCTTTTCCTGGGGCCAGCCGGCGGTGCCCGGCTCTCCAGCGCGTCTCCTGCCACGATCTATGTGATCCAGATCGACAGCATCGCCACATAATCGCGCCAAGGCGTCGCCCTGGGCGGGGCAACCGCTTATGGTCGGCCCCATGCCGAGTCTCTGCAAGCAATTTCAAATCTTGGGAAAATGGTGCTGCTAGAGAGATTTGAACTCTCGGCCTCTCCCTTACCAAGGGAGTGCTCTACCCCTGAGCTATAGCAGCATCTGGCGGGCGAAACGTTTTGTTCGCCCGGAACGAGGGGCCTATTGCCATAGACTGTCGGGCAGTGCAAGCCGGAAAGCGATCTTGTGTCGAAGTTTTAAGACACGTGGCTTGGGCCTTTTGCGCAGAGCCACTTTGCGATATCACCCAGACCATGACAGACCCACTGGAAAACAAGCGGACTACGGCAGTCGAACCTGGAATTGCTGAAGCAAAGGAGCGCGCCGAACGCAGCGGTGGAAAACCGAAGCTCAGCGCCGCCGAGGAGCAGCGCCGGCTGCGGGTTGCCGTGAAGCTTCGCGAAAATCTCGCTCGTCGCAAACAACAGGCTCGTGCGCGGCGTGCCGGCGAGGCCGAGGATGGCGAGGGCCTGCCTGCCGCAAATTTGTCCAATCCGGATGCGAGTGCGGTGGAGGATGGAACAACCGATCGTGATGCCCCCTTGGGCGAATGAACCATGTTCCGCAGGCTCGATTGAACCTGAAATGCTTTTCGTCTACACAGCCAGCCTCGCCAGACTGGCTGACCCCTTACATCTCATCAGGAAAGGCGGGCCTCTTCGCCCGTATCGCAGGCTCATATGGATCGCATCAGGATAGTCGGTGGCAATGCGTTGAACGGGATCATCCCGATCTCGGGTGCGAAAAACGCAGCTCTCCCCCTGATGATCGCCTCGCTTCTGACGTCGGACACGCTGACGCTCGAAAACGTGCCGCATCTGGCCGACGTTGAAGGCCTCATCCGCATTCTCGGCAACCACGGCGTTGACATCGCTGTCAACGGCCGCCGCGAGCACCAAGACGGTTCCTATTCGCGCACCGTGCATTTCACCTGCCGCACGGTCGCCGATACGACGGCCCCGTATGAGCTGGTCTCCAAGATGCGCGCCAGCTTCTGGGTCATCGGTCCGCTGCTTGCCCGCGAAGGCCAGTGCCGTGTATCGTTGCCTGGCGGCTGCGCCATCGGCACGCGCCCGGTCGACCTTTTCATCGAAGGCCTGACGGCGCTGGGCGCCGAGATGGAAATCGACGGCGGCTACATCAATGCCGAGGCGCCGAAGGGCGGCCTGATCGGCGCGCGTTATACCTTCCCGAAGGTTTCGGTCGGTGCGACCCATGTGATGCTGATGGCGGCCTCGCTTGCCCGTGGCACGACTGTCATCGGCAATGCGGCGCGCGAGCCCGAAGTCGTCGATCTCGCCAACTGCCTCATCGCCATGGGCGCAAAGATCTCGGGTGCCGGCACGTCCACCATCACCATCGAAGGCGTTACCAGCCTCTCTGGCGCCCGTCACCGCGTCCTGCCCGATCGCATTGAGACCGGCACCTATGCCATGGCCGTTGCCATGACCGGCGGTGACGTGACATTAGCAGGCACCGACATCACCCTGCTCGACACGGCCGTCGAGGCGATCCGCCGGGCAGGCGCCGAAGTTTCGGCCGTCGATGGCGGCATCCGCGTCATCGGCCATGGCGATCAAATCCGTCCGGTCGATATCGTCACCGAACCTTTCCCCGGTTTCCCGACCGACCTGCAGGCGCAGTTCATGGGCCTGATGACCCGTGCCAACGGCATATCGCATGTCACCGAGACGATCTTCGAGAACCGTTTCATGCATGTGCAGGAACTGGCTCGTCTCGGCGCCAAGATCACGCTGTCCGGCCAGACCGCCCGCATCGAAGGTGTCACCCGTCTGCGCGGCGCCCCGGTCATGGCAACCGATCTGCGCGCCTCCGTCTCGCTGGTCATCGCCGGCCTTGCCGCCGAGGGCGAGACCATGGTCAGCCGCGTCTACCACCTCGACCGCGGTTTCGAGCGTCTGGAAGAAAAGCTCACGCGCTGCGGCGCCATCGTCGAGCGCATCAGCGACTGACTTTCGGCGCTCAAGATAAGGGCGGCTACGGCGGCAACGGGACAAAAGTCTTTTTGTCCCGTTGCCACTGGACAAGCGGCAACCTATGTCCAAAACATGAAACTCGTTCATGAGATGCGACGGACGAGATATGACGGGCCCGCAAGGCAGGACGGACAGGTGACATGGCAGACGTGAAGCTTCTGGCACTCGACGCAGATGATCTGGCGATTATCTCTGCGCATATGCAGGACGCTGTGTTCAAGGTTGCGGATCTTTCGTTTTCGCTTCGCTCCGGTGTCTTTTCGCTGGTGGCCAACCGCTTCGTCTGGGAAAAGGCCGAGCGCGGCGCCAAAAGTTTCGAGCGCTGCCGGGCGGCGCTGAGCTTCAAGCGCGTCGCCGCCGTGCGTTCGATCGGCTTCGACCGCAGCAAGACCGAGGACGTCCTGAGCCTGCTCGCCATCCGTTTCGTCGCCAAGGGCGAAGGCCCCGATGGTGTGGTGGAACTGGTCTTGGCCGGCGGCGGCATGATCGCGCTCGATGTCGAATGCATCGAAGGCCAGCTCGCCGACACCGGCGGCGCTTGGGAAACGACGTCGCTCCCGGCCCACGAGGCCGATTGAACCACCCAGGCCCGGGGAGAGCAGGGCAGCTGCAGAGCATGTGAGAAGGAAGACTGGGGACGTGGCAATCTGGCTCAATCAGACATCGGGGGATTTCGAGGCACGCTTTGCCGCCTTCCTGACGACCAAGCGCGAAGTGTCCGACGACGTCAATGACGTGGTGCGCAAGATTATCGACGACGTGCGCGCCCGGGGCGATCAGGCGCTGGCCGACTATTCGAAGCGTTTCGACGGCATCGATTTCGCAGACGTCTCTATGCGGGTCACGGATGCCGAGATCGATGAGGCCGTGGCCGCGACTGCGCCGGAGCTGATGGATGCGCTGCAACTCGCCGCCGAGCGTATCGAGCGTCACCATGCCCGCCAGATGCCGAAAGACGATATCTACGAGGACGCGATCGGCGTCGGGCTCGGTTCACGCTGGACAGCCATCGATGCCGTCGGCCTCTATGTTCCGGGCGGCACGGCAAGTTATCCGAGCTCCGTTCTGATGAATGCGCTGCCGGCCAAGGTGGCGGGTGTGCAGCGCGTCGTCATGGTCGTGCCGGCAACCGGCGGCACCATCAACCCGACAGTGCTGGCGGCTGCCCGGATCGCCGGCGTTACCGAAATCTACCGCCTCGGCGGCGCCCAGGCGGTTGCAGCCCTCGCTTACGGCACCGAGACGATCGCCCCGGTTGCCAAGATCGTCGGCCCGGGCAATGCCTATGTGGCCGCCGCCAAGCGTCAGGTCTTCGGCACCGTCGGCATCGACATGATTGCAGGCCCGTCCGAAGTTCTCGTCATTGCCGACAAGGACAATGACCCGGACTGGCTGGCAGCAGATCTTCTGGCCCAGGCCGAACACGATCCGGGCGCCCAGTCGATCGTCATCACCGACGACGAGGCCCTCGGCAAGGCCGTGGAAGCTGCCGTCGAGCGGCAGTTGAAGACCTTGCCGCGCGCCGAGACGGCATCCGCCAGCTGGCGCGATTTTGGCGCGATCATCAAGGTCGAGCGTCTGGAGGATTCCATCCCGCTTGCCAACCGCATTGCCGCCGAACATCTGGAACTCGCGGTGGATGATCCCGAACCGCTGATCTCGGGCATTCGCAATGCCGGTGCGATCTTCGTTGGTCGCCACACGCCGGAAGTGATCGGCGATTATGTCGGCGGCTCCAACCACGTGCTTCCGACGGCGCGCTCGGCTCGCTTTTCCTCCGGCCTCTCGGTGCTCGACTATGTCAAGCGCACCTCGATCCTGCGCCTCGGTCCGGACCAGTTGCGCAAGCTCGGGCCCGCAGCCATTGCGCTGGCGAAGTCCGAAGGTTTGGAAGCGCATGCCCGATCCGTTGCCATCCGCCTCAATCTCGGGGACTAGCGGATGGCAGCGGGCGACTTCCGGCTCTCAGATGTCGTTCTGGACGAGACAATCGGGCGCTCGACGCCCGATGTCGAGCACGAGCGGGCGGTCGCCATCTTCGACCTGATCGAGGAGAACACTTTCGAACCGGTCGGCCATGCCGGCGGCCCCTACAGGCTTTTTCTGTCCCTGGTCGACCGCAGGCTGGTTTTCTCCATCAAGACGGAAGCGGGTGAGGATGTGGCGGTGCACATCCTGTCGCTCACCCCCCTGCAGCGGATCATCAAGGACTACTTCATGATCTGCGAAAGCTACTACGAGGCGATCCGATCCTCGACCCCTTCGCAGATTGAAGCAATCGATATGGGTCGTCGTGGCATTCACAACGACGGCTCTCAGACGCTGATGGACAGGCTTTCGGGCAAGATAAAGCTCGATTTCGACACCGCCCGGCGCCTCTTTACCCTGGTCTGCGTGCTCTATTGGCGGGGCTAGGGCCGATGACCGTGGGCGGAACCGAGAGCCGCCGTCCGTCGCGGCCGGGCGCGGTCCTCTTCATGTGCGGTCAGAATGTCATTCGCAGCCCCATGGCCGAGGCGATTGCAAGGCAGGCTCTGCCATCCGGCACCTGGATCGCGTCTGCCGGCGTGAAGAAGGGCGAACGCGATCCTTTCGTTGACGTCGTGCTCGACGAGATCGGTCTGACCCTCGGTCGACGCCAGCCCCAGACGCTGGAGGACATGGCGGACGATTACTTCGACCTCGTCATCACTTTGACGCCGGAGGCCCATCACGCGGCCCTTGAGCTGACGCGGTCATCCGCCGTCGAAGTCGAGTATTGGCCGATGCCGGATCCGACGGTCGAGACCGGCAGCCGCGAGCAGCGGCTTTCCGCCTACCGGGACGTCCGTGATCGCCTGACCAGGCTGATCCGCGAAAGGCTTGTGCTGGCGCCGGAATAGCGGCGATTCCGGCCCTCGTGAAACAATTTCCGAAAGCCGAATCTACAAGGTTCACAAATGCCGGGCGATTGTGTAGTTTCCGCCCACATTTTGAGGGGCCCTCCGCGCGCCCCGCTGTAAAACCCCAGGAAAGACAACCGATCTATGGCCAAAGAAGAAGTCCTCGAATTCCCCGGTGTCGTCACCGAACTGCTGCCCAACGCCACCTTCCGCGTCAAGCTCGAAAACGAACATGAGATCATCGCCCATACGGCCGGCCGCATGCGCAAGAACCGTATCCGCGTTCTCGCCGGCGACAAGGTCCTGGTCGAGATGACCCCTTACGACCTGACCAAGGGTCGCATCACCTACCGCTTCAAGTAAGCGCCGCCAGAAGCGGCCGCGAGGGGTCATGGAACTCAGACAGAAGCTGATCTTGGCCTCCGGGTCGCCGCGCCGTGTCGATCTGCTCAAGCAGGCCGGCATAGAGCCCGCGCGCCTGATGCCGATGGACCTCGACGAAACGCCGAAGAAATCCGAGCATCCGCGCTCGCTGGCTCGCCGTCTGTCGGCCGACAAGGCAAGAGCTGCGCACCAGCAGATCCGCAAGGATCTGACCTGGGACAACAGCTATGTGCTGGCCGCCGACACCGTGGTCGCCGTCGGCCGCCGCATTCTGCCAAAGGCCGAACTTGTCCAGGAAGCGTCGTCCGCCCTGCATCTGCTCTCTGGTCGCAGCCATTGGGTCTTCACCGGCGTCTGCCTGATCGCGCCTGATGGCAAGATGCGGCAGAAGATCGTCGAGACCAAGGTGCGGTTCAAGCGCCTCTCCGGCTACGATATCGAATGCTACCTTGCCTCGGGTGAGTGGCGCGGCAAGGCTGGCGCCTATGCCATCCAGGGCATTGCCGGTAGCTTCGTCCAGAAACTCGTCGGCTCCTACACCAATGTCGTCGGCCTGCCGCTCTTCGAGACGCTGCAGATGCTGCAGGGCGAGGGCTATGACGTGCACACCGGCTGGACGGAGGGCTGAGCATGCGCGATGACGAAAGCCCGCGGGTGGCCAAGGTGGAGCCGCTGCGCAAGGCGCTGCCCTGTCCCGAATGTCGCCGCGCCTCGACGCGCGAAAACTATCCCTTCTGCTCGGATCGTTGCCGCAATCTCGATCTGTCCCGCTGGCTGAATGGCTCCTACGCCATTCCCGTCGTCGAGGACGAATCCAAGGCCGACGACGAAGGCTACGACTGAAACGCCTGCCGGAGGGACGGTTCGCCGTCCCGCGATCCCTTTGTTAGAATTGACGTTTTACCGATTTTCACATCTTCTTCAAAAAAGTGCCGCAAGCGGCTGGACATGGCCGAACAAGATGTTATAACCCCGCTCGCTCCCGGGGATATGCCCCGGCGGTTTCGAGAGAAACCGGCAGGCTTCGTAAACAAGCCGAGATGCCCGGATAGCTCAGTTGGTAGAGCAGCGGATTGAAAATCCGCGTGTCGGTGGTTCAAATCCGCCTCCGGGCACCATTTTTCCTTCAGTAAGATTGCAGATACGGAACGCATTACAGCGCGCCGCAAGGCGTTTCGCGGAACCTCGCCGCCATCTGGCTTTTGGCGAGGCAGTGTCGATCGCGTTGAAGCGGTTGCCGTCAATCGGCCTGCTACTAACGGAGAATGTACGATCTCCGGCAGATTGGTTACTCCTAGACAATTGTCTATTCCGCCATGGGACATGGAGCGGCGGAAGAGACGAGGAGCAGCAGGCGCCCGAAGCGGGCGTCTCATCGAGGAAAGGGAGGAGCACTCGTGACGGAAAATTCTTCGTCCAACGCTTATTGGTCAGCGAACGTTCGCATCATCTATATCTGCCTGGCGATCTGGGCCGTCGTATCCTACGGATTCGGCATCCTGCTTCGTCCCGCGCTGTCGGGTATTGCCGTCGGTGGAACCGATCTCGGCTTCTGGTTCGCCCAGCAAGGTTCGATCGTCGTCTTCATCGTCCTGATTTTCGGCTACTCGATTTACATGAACAAGATCGACCGCGAATTCGGCGTCGACGAACAGTAAGGCGGGGCACAAATGGATCAGTATACTCTTAACCTGCTGATCGTAGGCGCGTCCTTCGCGCTCTACGTCGGTATCGCCATCTGGGCTCGCGCCGGGACTACGGCCGAGTTCTATGCCGCCAACCGCGGCGTTAACCCCGTCGTTAACGGTATGGCGACTGCGGCCGACTGGATGTCGGCGGCCTCCTTCATCTCGATGGCCGGCCTGATCGCCACCGTCGGCTACGGCAACTCGACCTACCTCATGGGCTGGACTGGCGGCTACGTGTTGCTCGCGCTCCTGCTCGCGCCCTATCTTCGCAAGTTCGGCAAATACACGGTGCCGCAGTTTATCGGTGACCGCTTCTACAGCCAGGGCGCACGCCTGACGGCTGTCGTCTGCCTGATCATCATCTCCGTGACCTACGTTATCGGCCAGATGACCGGTGCCGGCGTTGCCTTCTCGCGCTTCCTGGAAGTGGACGTTTCGACGGGTCTCTGGATCGCGTCAGCGGTCGTCTTCGTCTACGCCGTTCTCGGCGGCATGAAAGGCATCACCTACACGCAGGTCGCACAGTACATCGTTCTGATCATCGCCTACACCATCCCGGCGGTCTTCATTTCGCTGCAGCTGACCGGCAACCCGATCCCGTGGTTCGGCCTCTTCGGCACACATACTGAATCCGCGCTTCCGCTTCTGCAGAAGCTCGATCAGGTCGTCACCGACCTCGGCTTCAACGCCTACACCGCTCAAGGCTCCATGCTGAACATGACCCTGTTCACGCTGTCGCTGATGATCGGTACCGCCGGTCTGCCGCACGTCATCATCCGCTTCTTCACCGTTCCGAAGGTGTCTGATGCGCGTTGGTCTGCCGGTTGGGCTCTGGTCTTTATCGCGCTGCTCTATCTGACGGCTCCGGCTGTCGGCGCGATGGCACGCCTCAACATTCTCGACACCATTTACCCAGCTGGCACGCAGCAGGATGCCGTCCTCTATGAGGAGCGGCCGGACTGGATGCGCAACTGGGAGGTCACGGGTCTCCTGAAGTTCGAGGACAAGAATGGCGATGGCCGCATCCAGTATTACAACGATGCTGCCGCCGGTTTCACTGAAACTGCCACGCAGCGCGGCTGGGCGGGCAACGAACTGACGATCAACAACGACATCCTCGTCCTCGCCAACCCGGAAATTGCACAGCTGCCGGGCTGGGTTATCGCGCTCATTGCTGCTGGCGGTCTCGCAGCTGCCCTGTCGACTGCTGCCGGCCTGCTTCTCGCAATCTCGTCTGCGATCAGCCACGACCTGATCAAGGACTTCCTGAAGCCGGATATCTCTGAAAAGGGCGAGCTGATGGCCGCTCGTATCGCAATGGCTGGTGCCATCCTCGTGGCAACCCTGCTGGGCATTAACCCACCGGGCTTCGCGGCACAGACTGTCGCACTCGCCTTCGGTCTTGCCGCTGCGACGATCTTCCCAGCTCTGATGATGGGCATCTTCTCGAAGCGCATCAACTCGCTCGGCGCCACGCTTGGCATGATCGTCGGCCTCGTGGTCACCTGCCTCTACCTGTTCACCTATCTGGGCTGGTTCTTCGTCGCAGGTACCAACATGCTCGAAAACGTTCCGGCCAACTACATCTTCGGCATCCCGCCGACGGCGTTCGGCCCGATCGGCGCACTGCTCAACTTCGCCACGGCCTACCTCGTGTCGATGATGACCCAGGCTCCGCCGAAGCATGTCCAGGATCTCGTCGAATCCATCCGCGTCCCCCGTGGCGCAGGGACAGCGACGGCGCATCACTGAGCTTGAACATGGAGGAGGGGCAGCGTGTCTGCCCCTCCTTTCCCTCGATCATCAGAGGCGCATCGACGCCACGTGAGGGCAGACGCGATGTCTGAGACAGCGCCCGAGGCACTGGCCTTCCTCGAAACCGTTCATCCCTACGATAGCTTGCCACGCGACGAACTTGAGCGTGTTGCCGCCCGGTTTGCACCGCTGACTTACGCTGCTGCGGCGCCCATCTATGCGCGCGGCGATCTCTTGGCTGGCCTCTATCTGGTCATGGAGGGCACCGTCGAGATCAAGGATGCCTCCGGCACCGTTGTCTCCGAACTGGCGCCCCGCAATTCCTTCGGCGAACGCGGTCTGCTTGCGGACGGCCTGGCCGCCACCACTGCCACGGCCTTGTCTGATTGCCGGGTGCTTCTATTGCCCAGCGACGAGTTTCGAAGGCTGATGCAGGAGCAGCCGGTATACGCGCGATTCTTCACGCGCGGCCGGTTCGCCGATCCTCGTCGCGGTGACGTCGCGATCCAGAAGGTCAGCGAGCTCATGTCACGCCCGCCTGTTGTCTGCTCCCCCAGCGATAGCGTGCGCCATGCAGCCTCGATCATGCGTGAACGCCATGTTTCCAGTCTCGGGGTCGTCGATGGCGAACGCTTTCTCGGTATCTTGACCACACGGGATCTGGCCGGCCGCGTCGTTGCCGAGGGGCTCGACCCAGACACAACGTCGGTTGCCGCCGTGATGACAGCCGATCCCGTCGGCCTGCCGGCCGAAGCACTCGGCTCCGACATTCTGCATCTGATGCTCGAGCGTCGTGTTGGCCACCTGCCTGTCGTCGAGGGTGATCGCCTGGTGGGCATGATCACGCAGACTGATCTCATCCGCTTCCACGCCATCAGCTCCGCCCAGCTGATCCGTGACATCGCCGCAGCGGAAACCCCGGAGGAAATGCGCGAGTTTACAGCACGCATTCCGCAATTGCTGGTGCAATTGGTTGGCGCCAACAATGCCCATGAGGTTGTCACCCGCCTGATCACCGATACTGCCGATAGCGTCACTCGCCGATTGATCATGCTGGCCGAGCGTGACCTTGGGCCGCCGCCGGTGCCTTATGTCTGGCTCGCCTGTGGCAGCCAGGGACGGCAGGAGCAAAGCGGCGTCAGCGACCAGGACAATTGCCTCTTTATCGACGACAGTGTCGAAGCCGAGGATATGCCGTGGTTCACGCAGCTTGCCGCAAGGGTCAGCCGTGGGCTGGATATATGCGGCTATTACTATTGCCCCGGCGACATGATGGCGACCAATCCGCGTTGGTGTCAGCCGGTGTCGGTGTGGCGGAGCTATTTTCGCGACTGGATCACGAAGCCGGATCCGACGGCGCAGATGCTGGCAAGCGTCATGTTCGATCTTCGTCCGATTTTCGGGGCCTCATCACTCTATCAGGATCTGCAGAGCGAAACCCTGGAAGAGGCCAGCCGAAACTCCATCTTCGTCGCCCACATGGTCAGCAACTCACTCAAACATGCCCCGCCGCTCGGTCTGCTGCGCGGTTTCGCAACCATTCGCAGCGGCGAGCATCGCAATCAGATAGACATGAAGCACAACGGCGTTGTGCCGATCGTTGACCTTGGCCGTGTCTATGCCCTGTATGGTCAATTGCCGGCCGTGAATACGCGCGCGCGCCTTCTGGGAGCGGAAGAGGCCGGGATCATTTCCGGCGCCGGTGCCCGCGACCTGATCGCCGCCTATGATCTGATTGCCGATATGCGCCTGCGCAACCAGGTGCGTCAGGTACGTGATGGGCGTAAGCCCGATAATTTTCTGGCGCCCTATGACTTCGGCGATTTTGAGCGATCGCACCTGCGCGATGCCTTTGTCGTGGTGCGCACCATGCAATCGGCGCTTGCCAACCGAGGGCGAGCGCCTGTCTGATGAGCCTGATTGAGGCTGTTCTGAAGGATTAGGGAATGCTTTTTGAATTGATTGCCGCGGTTGTCACGGGTGTCGCACTGGCCGGTGTGGCCATGGGGCTGCGCTGGCTGAGCCGCGGATACCTGGCCAAGTGGATTGTCCCCGCCATGGCCGGAATTGGCATGCTCGGCTATTCGGTCTGGAGTGAATACAGCTGGTTTGAGCGCATGAAAAACACGCTCCCGGGTATTGCCGTCACCTGGCAGAACGAGGACCAGGCCTTCTGGCGCCCGTGGTCTTACATTGAGCCGGTCACCAACCGATTTACGGCTCTGGATATGGGCAATGCCAAGCGACATCCAAACCAGACCGGCCTTGTCATGGTTGATGTCCTGCTCCTCGCGCGCTGGCAGCCGCTCTCCGCAGTCAAGGTTGTCTATGACTGCGCAGGTCTGCGGCGTGCCGACATGTTGGATCAGACTGTCTCGATTGCTGCTGATGGCGCTCTCGTCGGTGCCGAGTGGAAGCCGGTACCGGCGGATGATGCAGCATTGAAAACTGCCTGTTCGCTGGGCTGAAGGGAGGCGCCTTGATCAAGATCGGACTGCGCGCCCGCATTCTTCTGTTCTTTGTGGCCATTGCGCTCGGCGCGGTTGCCGCATTGACTGCGGGTCTGTGGTTTGGCTATCATCGCGGAGGCAGTCCGGAGATGCTCGGAGCGCTGATGCAGGGGGCGATTGCCGCAGGCTTCCTGATCCTCGCCCTTGTCGCCTGGATCTGGTTTCTCTTCGACACGCATATCGCTCGACCGATCGACAAGGTGGCGTCGGCCATGCGTGCGCGGGCCCATGCCGAAGTCTCTCAGGAACTGAGAACCGAAGACGCCCGATACCTCGGCGATCTTGCGGGCGCTGCATCAGCCACGGCAGCGACCCTTGCATCGACACGCGCGGGTTTGACGGAGGCCGTCCAGCGCGAAACCGCACGCCTCTCCTCAGACAAGGGCAAGCTCGAACAACTGCTGGCCGACGTTCCGCCGGCGGTTCTCCTCTGCACGGGGCGACATCATCTCGTATTCTACAACGGCGTGGCACGACAGCTGCTGGCCGGCTCCGAGCATCCGGTCTGTCTGGATCGTAACGTCTTTGACTATCTGAGCGAGGGACCGATCCGAGATGCGCATCATCGGTTGATGGAAGCTGCAGACACGGATGCCGTTGTGGACTTCCTATGTCTGAGCCCATGCGGCAAGCGCCGACTGGCCGGTCGCATGCGTCTCGCAAGTGACAATGAAGGCGACCGTGGCGCCTATGTCATGACGTTGCGCGACGTCACGGCCGAAGTTGCGGCCTATGCCCGCCGCGACGCACTGCTCGCCGACGTCTTCACCAGGATACGGCCGGCTCTGGCAGATCTGCGCCGGCCGGTGGATGCCGATGGTTCTGAAGCGCCCCGTGAGGACATAGGGGCACCGGTGCGCGTCATCGAGGAAATCCTCGACAATCTTGAGGTCCGGTTCGAAAGCTGTCGTGCGGATGGCTGGCCCATGGCGCCCGCCAATGCGCGCGAATTGGCAAGGCATGTGCAGAGGGATCTGGAGGCCCGGGGTTTGACAATTACGATCCGGGCAGACGACGTCACCCTGAAATGTAACACGTTCGACATCGTCAGCCTGTTCGGTTTCCTCGCCCTGAAGGCGAGTGAGGAATTTGAAGCTGACGTTTTTGACTTCGAGATCACTGAACAGGGCGATGCAGCCCGGATCGAACTGAGCTGGAATGGCCAAGAGATGGGCTCGGAACAGCTTTCTTCATGGCTGAAGCTGCCGGTGTATGATGGCGGCGCAACCTGTGAAACCTTGCTGAAAACCCATGGCAGTATGGCCATTCCGGTATCCGTGACAGGCCGGTCGGGTATCGCCGCGAACATCGGTCCTGTCGTTAAGAGTGATCCGGGCGGGGCGGACCTGACCCGTAATGTGGTCTACGACTTCGACCTGCTGAGCCGCCTGCATTATGATCGCATCTCCGACGCAAGGCTGGATAGCCTGACTTATGTCGTCTTCGACACGGAAACGACCGGCCTCCTGCCGGAACAGGGGGACGAGATCGTGCAGATTGCCGCGGTCCGCGTCGTGAATGGCAAACGCGTCAAGAAGGAAGTCTTCGATCTCCTGGTCAATCCGGGGCGCTCCATTCCCCCATCCGCCACCGCGATCCATGGCGTCAGCAATGCAATGGTGGCCGATGCCGTCGATGTTGCCGAGGCGATCAGGCAATTCTATCGCTTTGCCGAGGGGGCCGTACTCGTCGCCCACAATGCTCCTTTCGACATGGAGTTTCTGCATCGGCGTGAGCGAGAAGTCGGGCTGCGCTTCGTAAACCCGGTTCTTGATACGGTCCTCTTGTCGGCCACGGTATTCGGGCAGGGCGAGACGCACACGCTCGATGCGCTTGCCGAACGACTGGGTGTGACAATCGAAGAGAGTGCCAGGCACACGGCCTTGGGAGACGCCATCGCCACTGCAGATGTCTTCATCAAGCTGAAGGACATGCTGGTGGGCCAGGGCATATCGCGTTTCGGGGATGTCCTCGCCCAGACGCGTCGCCATGGCCGCCTCCTGCGCGATCTCAACGACACAGCCCACGCGTCCTGAGGTGGGTAAACCAGCGGAAACAGGGCGGCGGCCAACAACGCAATCTCGTGGCAATCGCTCATAGCATTGCCCGCGGCTCACGCAGGAGGACTGAAATGCAATCTCGATGTTCCGTTCGGACATCATCGGACCGGCGTTAACCCAGTCCGTAAAGATTGGATTCAGCATTTACCCGTAAAGCTTTTTTAGCCATTCCCGGAGTTCCCGGGCGTCTCTTCATGCGCCCGGCCAACCTGCGAGTCACTGTGTCATGCGTTCCAAGGCTCTTCCGTCACTCCTCGCCCTTTCGCTGGTTCTCGCCGGCTGCACGGCACGGACCAGCCCCGTGGAAGCCTTGCGGCTGAACTCACAGCCGGCAGCGCAGGTCGCGCAGGCACCCGTCCCGGCCGTTGCCGTCGATGAAAAGACGGGGGCCATCACGCCTCCTGAAAACACGGCAGCGCATCCTGAAGCTCTTGCCTGGGCCGGCAATACGCCCAATCAGGCCCATTTCGAAGCCTCGCCTCTGACGGCGGGCATGCCGGTCCCCGATCAGCGGCCCGTCGCCATGCTGATGCCGCCGGTCCCCCCGGCGTCGTCGCTGGCGCCTGCTGAAGACCAAGCGCCGAGTGCGGGTGGCCGTCACCGGGTCTACAGCCAGCGTTTCCGCGATGCCAAGCCGATGAATTTCGGCAAGATCAAGCCCAAGCATCATGCCGTGCATGGTGTCGACGTTTCGCGCTGGCAGGGTGACATCGACTGGGTGAAGCTGAGAAGCCAGGGAGCGAACTTCGCCTATATCAAGGCGACCGATGGCGGCGACCATACGGATCCGATGTTCCGTACCAATTGGCGCAAAGCCAAGGAAGCTGGGATCAAGCGCGGCGCCTATCATTTCTTCTACTGGTGCCGCGTCGCCAGCGACCAGGCCGACTGGTTCATCCGCAACGTGCCCCGCGACCCGGATGCGCTGCCGCCGGTCATCGATGTGGAATACAATGGTGAGTCAAGCTGCCGCTTCCGCCTGTCGCCGGAAAAGGCGCGCGAAAAAATGCAGGTCTTCATGGATCGGCTGGAACGCCATTACGGCAAACGCCCGGTCATCTACACGGCTCCAGACTTCTACAAGGACAATCTACACGGCCACTTCCTCGATTACCCCTTCTGGCTTCGATCCGTTGCTGCCCATCCGTCCAAGATCTATCCTGGTCGTAAATGGGTCTTCTGGCAGTATTCTGGCTCCGGCTTGTCGCAAGGGGTAAACGGCAAGATCGATCTCAACGTCTTCCGTGGCTCGGTCGCCGACTGGCAGAACTGGGTGTCTGGCTCGAAGAGCTGGAACAGGGTGGCAGGGCTTAACTGAGCCCTCCAGGGCACGGCGACTACTCCCTCCGAGATTTAGACACCAGGCCCGGGCTCGACGACGGGTGGCTCGGGATTTTCGTCCGGATTGGGGTTCGGCCATTCGTCTGGAAGCAGATCCGGCGCCGGCTCTTCGATTTCGGGTACCCAGGTCGGTGCGGGCATCGGCGGCTGTTCCGCCGGCGGTGTCGGGGTCGGCATATCGCCATTGATAATCGCCATGTTTGTTCTCCTTCTGTGACCGGTCCCAGGCTGCTGGGCGCGGTATTCAAGAACAATCCGCATCGGTCACCGAAGGTTCCTCGCTGCGACGGACAGAAGCCATCTGCATCCTCTGGAACCTTTCGCCTGACCTGCCGTTCGGACCACTCAAATTGGTAACGAAGGGTGGATGCGATGGATGCTGCCGAACGGGGCTCTTCTTGGCAGACGGGGGGAAGTGGAGATGTCGAATATCGGGCTTTTCGGAAATCCTGGGGTGCGGAGTATACCGCTGCCGGTGAGGTGCGTTTCCGCGTTTGGGCCCCGTCGCTCAAAAGGCTGACGCTTCGGCTTGACGGCGAAGATGTGGCCATGTCGCCGTCTGTCGATGGCTGGTTCGAACTTCTTGCCACGGATGTTGCGCCCGGCACTCCTTACGCCTTCGTCCTTCCAGATGGGCTCGCCGTGCCGGATCCTGCCGGGCGGGCGTTGAAGTCCGACGTTCATGGGCACTCCCTCGTCGTTGACCCGACCGCATATCGCTGGCGCAACTCAAGCTGGAAGGGCCGTCCCTGGAACGAGGCAGTCATCTACGAACTGCATGTTGGGACCTTTACGGAGGAGGGCACCTTCGCGGCAGCAGCGGACAAGCTGCGCGATCTCGCAGCCGCAGGCATTACAATGGTCGAACTGATGCCCGTTGCAGCCTTCGGCGGTACACGCGGCTGGGGCTATGACGGCGTCTTGTTCTACACCCCGCATCCCGCTTACGGCACGCCGGATGACATGAAGGCATTCATCGATCAGGCGCATGAGCTGGGGCTGATGGTCATGTTGGACGTCGTCTACAATCATTTCGGAATCGACGGGAATTATCTGTCCGTATACGCGCCCGAAGTGATGCACGACGAGGGCACGCCGTGGGGGCCAACCATCGATTTCGCAAGCAAGCCCTGCCGAGACTTCGTCATAGAAAACGCCCTTTACTGGGTCGAAGAATTCAACCTCGATGGTTTGCGTCTCGATGCAGCCGATCAGATTACGGACGAAAGCTCGAAGGTGCATATCCTTGAGGAGCTGGCGCTGGTCGTGCGCCAAGCGCTCAAGGGCCGTCATGTGCATCTCGTGCTGGAAGACGCCCGCGGCATCACGCGGTTCCACGAGCGCGCCGACGACAATGCTGTCCGGCTTTATGATGGCGTCTGGAACGACGGCTACCACCATCTGGTTCACGCCTGGGCAACGGGCGAGCATGGGGGACATTTCAAGCCGTTTTCTCAGAATTTCTGGCCCCGCATCGGCCGCACCCTTGCAACCGGTTTTGCCCTGCAGGGGGAGACCATCGACGGACATGGAGACAAGATCTTCGGCGAACCGAGCGGCCATCTCCCGCCGGTTACCTTCGTCAATTTCCTCCAGAATCATGACCAGGTGGGAAATCGCGCGCGAGGTGACCGCCTGTGGAGCCAGATCGACGATGAGCTGCGCGACCGGTTGATGGCAATGCTCCTGCTCTCCCCGCAGATTCCGCTGGTCTTCATGGGTGATGAGTTCGCCAGCCGCTCGCGCTTCTACTTCTTCAGCGACTATCCGAAGGAACTGCAGCAGAATATCCCGGAGGATCGGCTGAAGCAGGCGCGAGACTTTGGCGCGGGTGACGATGTGACCGTGGACGAAGTCACCGACCCAAATGATCCCGAGACCTTCAGGTTTTCAAAAATGGACTGGCAGGAGGCGCAAACCCCGAGGGCGCAGGAGGCAATTGCCCGCTTCACGCGCCTGCTCGACAAGCGCCGGGAGCATCTTGTGCCATTGCTTGCAGATATCGGCGGGGGCGTCGGCCATGTATTGCAGGCCGAAGACGGGGTCCTCGCGGTCGACTGGCAGTTGGGCGAAACCCGCTGGCAGTTCCGCGCCAACTTCACGGACGCCCGGGTGATGGTGCCCCCGGTTCGGGGCGCGACTGTCCATGTGCTCCCCGAGGCTGCCGAAAGCGATATGCGAGATCTGGCAGAATTGGTTGCCCAAAGCCTGATCTTTGTTCGAGGCTGATGCTGAAGTTTTTTCGCTGCTTCAGGAACCAAACGACCGGGAGATCGTTCGGGATGAAATCAGGAGGAGTGCGGCCATGAGTGAGACCTATTGCGATATCATCCCCCACGCAGACGGCTGGGCCTATGTGTTCGAGGGGCGCCAATCGGCCATCTATCCCAGCTACAGGCTTGCGGCAGAGGCGGCGCGTATCTGCTCGGAGCAATTCGTCGGAGCCCGCAGCAAGTTTGTCTTGCGTCAGCAGGACCTCCGCGGTCGCATGCATGAAGTGCAGGGGCGATCGGATGTGTGGTTGCCGGTAGGTCGTACTAGCCCGGCGCATCTTGGCGGAGCGGGTCAGGCCTAGGCCTGCCGCTCAGACAAAGCGCCGAAAAGCGTGGAATCAGATCCAAGACGACACCCAGAATTGAAAAGGCGATGGCGCTTGACGCCATCGCCTTGCCTTGCGTTGGTCCGATCAGGGTTTGTCCGGCGCTTGCATCTGAACATTCACCTTTTCTACACCCGGAACAGCAAGCGCGGTCTCAACGGCCCGGTCGATTTCGGGCCGCGAACCGATATGGCCGCCGAGAAAGATCTCGTTTCCCTTGGCAACGACCGTCAGCTCGGTCGCATCCAGTCCCTCGGATGTGGCAAGTGCATCCGCCACCCGCTGCTCAAGCGTCGCCTCTGCCGGGAATTCTTCCCGGATGACCGGATTTTCCTCATGGAACTGCTGGGGTTTGAAAACCATGACCTGTTGCCTCCTGTTGCCCTGAGAACAAACGCAGCAGCCAGCCTTTGGTTCGTATTTTTGCGCGCAGTGGGGACCGCCGGTCACCGTGGTGCCCGCCTGCTTGCTCCGAACGGCTTTGCAAGGAGCGCGCAATGACCAGGTTGAGGCGCCTTCTACGGGATCTGTTCCCGACGGCCACGATCGGGACCTACCTGACGATCATGGTGGTGCTTTCCACCCTGCCGCTCTTGGGCTTCGCTGCATTTCTTCTGCTCGAGCTCGAAAGATCGCAATTCCGGGCGCTCAAGGTAAATGCGGGGCGGGATGCCCAGACCATAGGTCGAAACATTGAGCGCAAGATCTCCGATATGGAGACGACGCTTGCGCTCGTATCCAACTCTCCTGAGTTGCGCGACGGCAACATGGCCGCTTTTCACAAGCGGATCGGAGGCAGTCTTGAGGGAAGCTCGATGTATATCCTGCTTGTCCGTCGAGACGGAACGCAGCTCCTCAATACGCGTATGCCGTGGGGCACCCAACTTGGCCCGATGTCGAACATGTCCTCCCTGCAAGCGGCCCTTCGCTCTGGAAAGGTTGAACTATCAGGCGTATTTTTCGGCAAGACCAGCGGTCGCTGGGTCGTCAATTTGACCATGCCGGTGCCGACCGAAAGCACTGCCGGGGTCGATGCGGTGGTGTTGACACAGGATGCGGCCAGCCTCGCCAGCCTTGCCTCCCGCGAAAACCTGCCGCCCCGCTGGTCTGCCGCAGTCCTTGATAACGATGGAAAAGTTATCCTTGCCAACAGCGTCGACGGCCGGTCGTCAGGCGAGCCTTTTCCGGCCAACTGGCTGGAACTGATGTTCGGCTCCAACGGCAGCGCCGTGTTCTACCAGGACGGCGAACAATATCTGATGGGCTATGCGCGGGTCGCGGATTGGCCCTGGCACGTTGCGGTATGGGGCCCTGTTGCCAGCGCCCAGCAGACCTTCGTAACGGCCTGGAAAAACCTGCTGATCGGCAGTCTCGTCATTCTGGCACTCAGCCTCACGGTCGCCCTGATCGCCGCTCACCAGCTTCGCGCCTCGATCCGCACCATCGCCTGTATGGCCGATAGGATTGGTCAGGGCGATATCGTCTCTCCAGAGCGCACGCGGATCGTCGAGGCAAACCAGGTGGCGGTAGCGCTCTCCAATGCCTCGTTTGACCGCGCGGAGGCTGAGGAGCGCATTCACTTCATTCTCCAGGAACTGGTCCACCGCACGAAGAACATTCTCTCCCTGGTCCAGGCGATGATGCGGCAGCTCGCTCGGGGTGCCGATAACGTCGATGACTTTCAGCGAGCGGTCAGCGGCCGGCTTGCCGGACTTGCCCAGTCGATCGAGGCCCTTGCCAGGCAGGAATGGGGCGGTATTCAACTTGCAACCCTGGTCGACCTTCAATTGGCAACCGTGGTCGGTTCAGCCGATCGGGTCGAGCGTCGTGGTCCCGATCTTCTTGTAAACGCGAGTGCAGTTCAAAATCTTGGACTGGTTTTTCACGAGCTTGCGACCAATTCCGTAAAATACGGAGCGCTGTCAGTGTTGGAAGGGCGCATTCGGATCGAGTGGGCGGTGGAGGATGAGGCATCGGCGGAGCCAAAGCTGCGGCTGACCTGGACCGAACGAAATGGCCCGCCGGTCGTCGCCCCCAGGCGGCGTGGTTTCGGCTCGACGGTCATTGAGCGCCATGCCGCCAGCTCCTTTGCAGGCGAGGTGACGATGGATTTCGCGCCTGCCGGCCTGCGTTGGGTGCTGTTGGCGCTGCTCAGCTCGTTCGTGGGCGGCAGCAACAGTTGAGCTGGAACCTTGCGGTCGTTTCACCTGTTGTCCATCAGAACCGAAGAGGAGACATGGACATGTCAACCGACCGAGAAACCGCCGCACAAGAGCCTTCGGGCCAGCAGGCCAAACAGATTGAAAAGGATGCCAAGGGCCAGTTCGTCGGCACCCAGCATGGCGGAAAAAGCGATGGCGTCGTCAGCGCGAAGCCGACCGTCGTCACCGGGTCAGAAGACGCCACGGCGCACAAATGGAGCCCTGATAAAAAGGATCCGCCGGATGATTGGGATGCCAATTTCGATCTCCGCGATCCGGACAGGTCCTGAATAGATAGGACGCCCAAGCGGCTGACAAGGGCCGGGCGTCGCTGCTCATGACGCTGTACCATCGACATTGCCGATGTCGATCCGCCGCAGCGCCTCTGCTCTGTCCCGTGCGGTCTCCAGGATCTCGCGGATCTCCTGGCTCTTCTCATTGCCACGTCCCAGTCCGGCGGAAGGTGTGGCGCCTGGATCTTCCGAACCGTCCCGCAGCAGAACCTCCTGCTCGAGATTGCGCAACAGATGGTTTGCGCCACCGGGCGCCAACAAGGCCTCCGTGACCAGTGAAATCAGGATTTCCCGGTGGGCGTTCAGCCGGCCCTCGATCATCTGGATGTCGTGCTGCATGATTTTCTCCTTGCATCCTGTTGCCGCGCACTGAGGGGAACAATGGCGGTCGGCAAAAGTTTCCCAACTATCCAAATTGTCACCCGAAAGGACAGGCCATGGCCCAGACAGTCCGCCCTCCTCAATGGCGCCGCTATCCCGATCCCCGCGACCGGCTGATCATCGCGCTGTTTGCCCAGTTGGAAGCCGAGCGTCAGACACGCGAGACATTGCGTATGGCGCTCCGGGCCGGAGCTCTGGACCCTGCTGTTCTAGAGGCGATCGCGGAAGATCCGGTGCCTGCAACCAGTGACGACATAGCGTTGCTCGAGCGGAGTATCGCCCTGCGTGGCGGCGCTGTCGGTGCTGAACTGAGAGGAGAAGATTGGCGATGAGGATCAGCACACTGATGGGGACGTTTGGCTTGTGAGAGTGCTCGCCACCTGCGGCGATGTTATGGTGCCAGGGGGGTACCTGTTTGAGCAGCCAAGCAAAGCGAACGGACAGCCCAGCCGGTAAATTCATGTCTCGGATAAAGAAACGAAGACGAACAAAGACCCGGCAGCATGATGCCGGGTCTTTTTCGTAAGGGAGTATTGCCTTTCACTGCGTAGCCTGGAACCGTTGTTCGGTGAGCCGGCCGTAAACCTCCGCGTACCTTTCGGCGCTTCGGTCCCAGGAATAGTCTGCGCGCATCGCCTGCAGTTGTAGTCGCGCCCATTTGCGCTTGTCTTCGTAGGCATCTGCTGCTCGCCGCAGTGCCTGACGCAGTCCCTCCGGTCGCACCGGATGGAACTGGAAGCCCGTTGCTGCCCGGGCTGAAAGCGCTGCATCATTGGCGTCAATGATCGTCTCGGACAGCCCGCCTGTACGCGATACCACCGGCACGCAGCCGTAACGCATGGCATAGAGCTGGGTCAGCCCGCAGGGTTCGAAGCGGGAGGGCTGAATGATAGAGTCAGAGCCACCATGGATGAGGTGTGCCGTTGGCTCGTTGTAGCCGACGCTGACCGCCATCTTTCCGGGGAAGCGTGCAGCAGTCGCCTTGAGCGCATCCTCGATCGCGTGATCTCCCTGGCCGAGCACGATCAGTCGCCCGCCGCGATAGAAGATCTCGTCGGCAACTTCGGCCAGCATGTCCATGCCTTTTTGCCACGTGACTCGCGTGACCGCGGAAAACAGCGGACCGTCACCTGGCTCAAGGTTGAACCGCTCCAGCAATAGGGCCTTGTTTTTCTTCTTGTTGCGCAGCGCCTTCATATCGAACTGGAAGGGGAGGTAGGGGTCTGTCGCTGGATCCCAGACCTCGTTGTCGATGCCATTGACGATGCCCTGAAGGCGGTCGGTTCGGGTGTTCAACACGCCGTCCAGCCCCATGCCGAACGTGGGCGACAGGATTTCGCGGGCATAGGTGGGGCTAACCACGGTGATATGGTCTGCCGTCATCAGTCCCCCCTTGAGGTAGCTGATGTCGCCGAAGTATTCCATCGAGTCGACGGAGTAAGCCTCCGGCGGTAGCCCGATCAGAGGCAACAGGTCGGAGGAATACTGGCCCTGGAATGCCAGATTGTGGATCGTGAGCACGACCGGGACAGGCGAGCCCATCTGACGCAGATAGACGGAGGTCAGGGCTGACTGCCAGTCATGGGTATGGACGAGGTCAGGCTGCCAGCCGGGCAGGGCACCCGCCGCGATTTCCGCGCCCGCGAGGGAAAGCACGGCAAAACGCTTCCAGTTGTCGTGATGATCATAACCGTTTTCGTCCACGTAAGGTCCACCCGGTCTGTCATAGAGATCCGGTGCATCCAACACGAAGAGGCTCATGCCGTCGATTTCCAGATGCCGCAACGTCGCCTTTTCGCCGAGCAGGTCGTCAAACTCCATCAAGGGCGGATGAAGCCGGGCGAGCGCCAAGATCGAGGGATAACCTGGAATGAGCGTGTGTGTTTCAATGCCAAAGGTGGATAGCGCCTTCGGCAGCGCGCCGGTCACGTCGGCCAACCCGCCAGTCTTGATCAGTGGGTAGATCTCCGAGGTGACGGCGAGCACATGTAGGGGCACCCGTGTTACGGCGCGGCGACGGTTCGTCACTTGGTCCTCGTCGCGGTAATAGGCTTCCCGCACGCGCTGGATGAATTGGGCCCGACTAAGGGCAAGGGAAAGATCAAGTCTGGCCACTTTCGTCACCCCTTTCGGCTCCTCGCCGCCTTGCGCGCCGGTTGAACGGGCTCTTCCGTAATGATCAGGCCTTCTTTCTCGGCCGAGGCCTGGGCTTCGGCGATGCGGCGGCCGGTTTTTTCCGTCGTCTGGGTCGCTGCGGTCTGCAGTCTTTCCCAATCGTTCAGCGCTGTCAGCCAATGGGTTTCGTCCTGGCCATCAGGACGGCCCTCTTCTTCCCAAAGCGCATAGGCGCGGCGGGCTATCCAGTCATAGTCTCGTTCAGGCATGGCAATTCTCCGTCGTCGCCGCTGGCCCGGTACCTCAAGGCTGCCGCCTACGACTGGACGCGGTCTCGTCGCGTCCACCGGTACCCGAAGAATTCGCCATCGGTACCCCCATACCTTTGATGAATCCCCGGGTCGGCAATCATGGGGAACTGGCCTCAGAGGAACGCGATGACGGGCAAACGGTTCCCGTCGCAACCACCGAATTGATCGTGGATGGAACCCTTGAGGTGAAGCTGCGTTTTTGCAGCAGGCCTGCGGGCAGGTGTGACCATCGGGAGAGCTTGCCTTGGCACAAAGAGCGTTCTGGAAAGGCTATCTCAAGCTATCACTCGTGACCTGCCGCGTTGCAATGACCCCCGCTGTCACCGAGAGCAACAAGCTTCGTTTCCACAATATCAATCGAAAGACCGGGCACCGGGTCGTCAATCGCTATGTCGATGCCGAGACTGGCAAGGCCGTCGATGACGAGGATCAGGTCAAGGGCTATGCCCGTGGCGAGGATGATTACGTCCTGTTCGAGGATGAGGAGCTCGAGGACATAGCGCTCGAGAGCACCCGCACTATCGATATCGAGAGCTTCGTTCCCCAGACTTCGATCGGCTGGATCTGGTACGACAGTCCGCATTTCCTCGCTCCCGCCGACAAGGTCAGTGAGGAGGCCTTTGCCGTCATCCGGGAAGCAATGCGCAAGACGGATACCGGAGGTATAGCCCGACTGGTGCTCTATCGACGCGAACATTCGGTCCTGCTCGTGCCGCGCGACAACGGCATGGTCGTCTGGACACTGCGCTATGGGGATGAGGTTCGCGATCCCGATCCCTTCTTTGCCAAATCGGGCGAGGAGCCGCCGGCCGCCCGCGCACGCACCATGATGAAAAAACTGGTCGAGGCCCGCCTGCGGGACTGGACGCCGAAGCTGGTAAAAGACCCCGTCGAGGATCGTCTGCACGAGATCATCGCGATGCGCAGCAAGAAGTCGAAGCGACCCAAGGCGAAGGAGGCACATGAGCCCGAGCGCAAGGACAACGTGATCGACATCATGGAGGCGCTGCGCCGAAGTCTGGCCTCCGAAAAGAAGGGCACGGTTCGCAAATAGGCGCCCTCCCTCTATCGCTTGCGGCGGTCCTTGCTCGTACTCGTGGTGATGGGTGCTTCCGCCTTGCGAAAATCTGCCCATGGATCGCTGTCCAGACTCTCCAATCGACCCGGTGTGTTCTCAACAGTGTAGTCGTTGGGGCCGATGCCAGGCCCCAGTTCGTCGAAGGAGAGCGGCATGGAGACGGGCGCGCCATCGCGTGCCCGGGTCGAATAGGGAGCGACCGCTGTGTTGCCGCGTCCGTTGCGCAGATAGTCGATCAGGATCTTGCCCTGGCGCTTCGCTTTGCTGATCGTCGCCACATAGTCCTCCGGGCTGTCGGCGGCCATGCCATCGGCCAGCGCCTTCATCGCCGCCTTGACCGCCGGCCATTCCGCCTTCGGCTTAACCGGGGCGACCACATGCAGACCCTTGCCGCCGGATGTCTTCACAAAGCCTGTCAGCCCCATATCGGTAAAGCGCTGGCGTACCTCAAAGGCAGCTTTTATCACCCGCTCCCAGCTCACATCCGGCCCCGGATCGAGGTCGATATTGACCATGTCGGGTCTCTCAAGATCCCCGCCGCGCGATCCCCAGGGATGGATTTCGAGCGCCGCGCCCTGCACCAGCGCCAGCAGACCGTCGAGATCGTGAATGCCGACCAGCGTCTGCTCGTCCTTGTCTTTCGGGTCGCGGATGGTGATGATCTCCTTGCGCATACCCCGCCAGCCATGTTTCTGGAAAAAGCAGGTGCCGGAGTGTCCCTCCGGGCAACGTAGAAGTGCGAGCGGCCTGTCAACGATGAAGGGCGCCATACGCGGCCAGAGCTGGATGTAGTGATCGGCCAGTCCTTCCTTGGTCACGCCGGCTTCCGGCCAGTAAAGCCTGTCGGGATGGGTCAGCGGCACGCTGCGTTTTGCCGTTGCCTCGGCCCGCGCGCGTGGCTTCGATGCCGTCTTGTCGTCTGGTATCGGGCCGCTCTCCTGGATCACCTCACTGGCCTCCTTGTCCTCGCGCAATCCCCTGAATGAGGCGTGCCGGAGATGGGCGTCACCCGTCCAGCCGCGAAATTCTACTTCGGCCACCAGTTCGGGCGACACAAACACCGCATCCTTGCGCTCCAGCGCGGTCAGCTGCCCGGCGAATGGGCTCTTGGCCCGGGCGATTGGCTGAAGGCGCTTGAAGAGTTCGCGTGCCACGCTCTGGCTGTAACCCGTTCCGACGCGACCGACATGGCGCAAGCCGTCCTTGTCGTTCACACCCATGATCAGCGAACCGATGGCCTTGTCCGAGACGGAGGAGGTGACGTAGCCACCGATCACCAGTTCCTGCCGCGACGTACACTTGGATTTGACCCAGTCGCGGCCTCGACCGGAGTGATAGGGCGCGTCGGCTACCTTGGAAATGATCCCTTCAAGGCTCAGTCGGCAGGCATGTTTGAGCACGAGGTCGCCGCTTTCGTCGAAATGGGCGGAGTATTTCAGCGGCCCCTCCGCCGCATCGAGCAGTGGTTCGAGGAGGGCCTTGCGATCGACCAGGGCGACGCCTGTCAGATCCTGCCCGTCGAGATGGAGGAGGTCGAAGACATAAAAGACGAAGCGGTTGCTGCGGCCGTCGCTCAGATCCGCCTGCAGCAGCGAAAAATCGCTGCTGCCATTGCCGGTCTCCACGACGATTTCCCCGTCGAGCAGCACTGTCTGCATGGGGAGCGACTTGAGCGCCTGGCGGATCTTTTCTCCGAAGCGTTCCGTCCAGTCCAGCCCCGTGCGGGTCAGCAGCTTCACCGAGCCATGCTCGATACGCGCCTGCATGCGATAGCCGTCGAGCTTGATCTCATGCAGCCACCGGGCTCCTTTCGGCACCGTCTTGACGAGTGTCGCCAGCGCTGGCGGCACGAAATCTGGCAGATCACCGGGTTTGCTCCCTTTGATCCCTTCAAGGGCGTGGCTTTGCGAGGAGGTCTTCGCCGTGCTCCCTTTGCCGGTATGACTCGTGCCCCGGGTCTTCACCTTCGTCGCGCTTGAGTTCCAGACCTTCGCCTTCCCGTCACCCTTCAGGCTCTCGATCGGTCGGCCGCTCTTGACCGATAGCGGCAACGCCTCTGTGATATCTGCATCGTCAGTTGTGCGGGCAAATTCGTCGTCGCCCTTGATCAGCAGCCAGTTCTCGCGCATTTCTCCGTCTCGCCCTGCCATACGAACGAGATGCCAATGGCCCTGCAGTTTCTCGCCCTCCAGCGTGAATTCCAGGTGCCCCTTCTTGTAGCCCTTTGCGGGATTATGGAGCGGTATCCAAATGCCTCGATCCCAGACGATGACTTCGCCGGATCCATACTGCCCCGGCGGAATGACGCCTTCGAAATCACCATACGCCAGTGGGTGATCCTCGACATGGACAGCAAGCCGCTTCTCGGCCGGCACGAGGCTCGGACCACGCGTGACTGCCCAGCTCTTCAACACACCATTCATTTCCAGGCGCAAATCGTAATGCAGCCGGCGGGCAGCGTGCTTTTGAACGACGAAACTGTTGCCTTTCGTTTTCGCCGCCGCAGCCTTTGGCTCAGGCGTTGCCTTGAAGTCGCGCTTGCGCCGGTACTCCGACAGCGACATGGTCAACTCGCTTTCTTCTGACGTACCCCAGTCGCGGAAGACTTGCGGTCTGCAGCCGACTTGGACTCGCCCTTCGCGGTGGTGCCGGCGCTCTTGCGCAGGGCATCGAGCAGGCTCGTGACATTTTCGGCTTTCCGTTTTGGCAGTTTTTTCGGTTTGCGACCGGCAATCTTGGCCCGCACCAGTTCCGCCAAGGCCTCTTCGTATCGATCCTCGAAGGCTGAGGGATCGTAACTTCCCATCTTGGTCTCGATGATATGGCGCGCGAGGTCGAGCATTTCCGGGTCGATCTTCACCTTGGGAATGTCGCCGAAGCTTTCGCCCGGATCGCGAACTTCATAGTCGTAGTTCAGTGTCGTTGCGATCAGCCCACGTCCCTGCGGACGGATCAGCACACTGCGCACCCGGCGGAACAGCACCGTTTGGGCAATGGCAGCCACCTTGGTTGCTTCCATGCTGTCGCGGATCAGGTCATAAGCCTCCACCGACTGCGCATCGGCTGGCGCCAGGAAATAGGGGCGTTCGAGATACAGCGTGTCTATTTCCGCGCAGGGCAGAAAAGCCGACAGTTCCAGGCGCTTGTCGCTGTCTGGAACAGCCTCCCGAATTTCCTCTGCTTCCAGGATCACGGTCTGACCATCAGACTGGTCGTAGCCCTTGACCAAGTCGTCCTTCTCAACCGCCCGTCCCGTATCCTCGTCGACATATTGCCGCCGGACCCGGTTGCCAGTCTCTCGGTTGATGATGTGAAACGAGGTTTTCTCCTGCGCATCGATGGCGGAGTAAAGCGCAACGGCGCAGCCGACATCGCCGATCGACAGGTAACCTTTCCAGATCGCTCTTGCGCTCACGTCTTGCTCTCCAGTGTTCCAAATCGAACGAGCGCGGAGTTGGCTTTGTTCCCCGAAGGCGTTGTTTGCTCGGTAGAAGGGCTTAAGGGGGTAAACAAAAATAATCGCTAATATTAGCTATATCGGGACAACGGAGAGAACCTATTAACCTTCAGGCAAGGAATTAACCATAAACATAGCTGGACACGTCGGAGTGGGACTCACCTCGAGTTTCCTTCGGGCATGACGCCATCCCGTCGTACCGGTTCTGGTCCGGTTTGAAATGTTCATGGAATCTGTTCGACGAACCACCTGTCCCTGATGCGGATGGCAACGGAGTATTTTGTCTCCGCTCCACTTTGTCATGTCAAAACAGGAAGATCGCCGAACTGACGGGGAAGCACCGGTCTCGCAGGAGCCGGCAGCGATGCGGTAAGAATGGCGAGTCAGGGCATGTCGACGGATCGGGCGGCGGGATCACAGGCGGGAAGCCTGCGCGACCGGCTACGCTTTGCCGGTCTCGACGAAAGCCACTGTGAACTCCTCCGTCAAAACAGACATTTGCTCTCGCCACAGCTGAAGACGGCGCTCCGCGATCTTTTCCAGCGTCTGCAGACCTCGCCGGATGCTGCACGCAGCTTTACCAGCGAGCGCCAATACGAGCGTTTTCACGATCTTCTATCGTCCCATTGGGATGTGCTGACCGATGCACGGTTCGATGCCCTCTATGCCGAGCGGGTAAAGGTTCTTTCCGACAGCGAAAGCCGTATGGGGCTCGATCCGCGCTGGCACATCGCCGGTCATGCCGTGGTGCTGGAGCATCTGGTATCTGCGGTGGTCTCCGAAACCAGCGGTTCCGGCCTGTTGCCGTCCAGCCGGCGCAAGCAACGTGAGATTTCCGACCTCGTTGGCTCTCTCATCCGTCTCGTCATGGTCGATGTCGAGATAGCCGTATCCCTGCGCTTCAACGAATTGCGCCTCAAGCATCACCGCGACCTCGCCAGCCAGCGGACCGAGGATCGCGCCGAGTTCGAGGCGATCTTTCGACCGGTCATTGATGGTCTCGCTGACGGGGACCTGACGGTTCGTGTCGCGGCAGACGTGCCGGACGCATTCTCCGACCTTTCCACGCGCATGAACGATGCGCTCGAACAACTGCAGTCTGCCTTCCTCGGCTCCGAGCAGAAGCTGGTCCAGGCTCGTGACACAACAGAACAGTTGGCGCAGACAGCTGAGGACTACGCAGGGCGTGTCGAGGTCCAGTCTGAGGCCCTGACCGAAACCGGCCGCGCGCTTGAGACGCTGACGGCCGGTGTGCGTGACAGCGTTGCCCGAACGAAGAAGGCGGAAGGCACGGTTGCTGCGACCCGTCACTCGGTCGAGGCGAGCGGCCAGGTGGTCGGCCAGGCGATTGCTGCCATGGCCGATATCGAGGCTTCCGCCGAGCAGATCGGCCATATCATCGGCGCGATCGACGAAATCGCGTTCCAGACCAATCTTCTCGCGCTCAATGCCGGAATCGAAGCTGCTCGCGCAGGCGACAGTGGCCGCGGCTTCGCCGTCGTCGCCCAGGAAGTGCGGGCACTCGCGCAACGCTCTGCCGATGCCGCCCGGGAAATCAAAACACTGGTGGCCACGACCAAGAACCAGGTCACCGCTGGTGTCGACATGGTTGCACGCACACAAGGCGCGATCGCCGATATCGTGGTTCAGGTCGGTGACATCAGCGGTACGGTCTCCGATCTCGCCCGCGAGACGGATCTGCATGCCGGCGAGCTTGGCGGCCTGAGCTCCACGGTCATCGGCCTCGGCGCCGATCTGTCGAGCACGGCGGATCTCGCACGCAGCACGAGCCAAGGCTCGCAGGACCTGCATGCCGTCATTCTCGAACTCGGCGCGACGATCCGTGAGTTCCACATCGAGCGGCAGTCGCGCGCCCCGCGCAGTTCGGCAGCGCAGATACAGATATCGAGCAATCGCAACGGCGCAGAGCCGGTCACGCCGAGACCATATGAGGCTTTTGCGGATGCCGAGACGCTGGGCGAAGACTTTGGATTGTCATTCCCCCTCGCCGGACTGGGAGGTTGAGAAGATTGTTTACCACCATACGCTACAACAAGATTCGACGGGCGTGCAATCCGATCAGCCTGGCAGTGAATGGTTCAACCGCCGGCGTCTGTTCGCATGATTGCTGGGGCATTGTGAGACAAGGAAAGAAATGATGGCAAGTAAGAAAGGCGAACAGAAAGGTCTGAAACTGGCTGCAGTATTGGACCTGAACGAGGCCTCCAATCTCAAGGCCAATATTCTGGCCATGCGCGGTGCGCCGCTCACCATCGATGCCTCGGGCGTCGAGCGGTTGGGCGCACAGTGTGCACAGGTTCTGCTGGCAGCAGCCAAGGCCTGGGAAGTCGACAAGCATCCCTTCTCGTTCGGGAAAGCCTCAGAGGCGTTTCTCAAGACCCTTCAATTGATTGGCGTGAACATCGATCATCTGCTCGCTAAGGAGATCCGGCAGTGAAGAAAAAAGTACTTACCGTGGACGACTCCAGAACCATTCGAAACATGCTTCTGGTCACCTTGAACAATGCAGGCTTTGAAACCATCCAGGCCGAAGACGGCGTCGAGGGTCTGGAAGTTCTCGAAGAATGCAATCCTGACGTCATCGTGACCGATATCAACATGCCGCGTCTCGACGGCTTCGGTTTCATCGAAGGCGTTCGCCGCAATGAGAAGTATCGCGCCATCCCGATCCTGGTCCTGACCACGGAAAGCGACGCCGAGAAGAAAAACCGGGCCCGCCAGGCTGGCGCCACCGGCTGGATCGTCAAGCCGTTCGATCCCACAAAGCTGATCGATGCCATCGAGCGTGTAACCGCCTAAGCCAGGATTATTTCCTATGGATATGAACGAAATCAAAGAGATCTTCTTCCAGGAGTGCGAGGAGCAGCTCGCCGAACTGGAATCCGGTCTTCTGAAAATGAATGACGGGGATCGCGATCCGGAGACGGTCAATGCCGTGTTCCGGGCCGTTCACTCCATCAAGGGCGGTGCGGGCGCTTTCGGTCTCGACGACCTGGTTGCCTTCGCGCACGTCTTTGAAACGACTCTTGATTGCGTTCGATCCAACAAGTTGGACCCTGGCCCGGAAGTCATGAAGGTCATGCTGAAGTCGGCAGACGTTCTGGCCGACTTGGTCACCGCCTCTCGCGATGGCGTTGGCGTCGATCCTGGCCGCTCGAGCGGGCTCGTCAAGGAACTGGAGCAGTTGGCAAATGGTGAGATGCCGACCTCCGCGCCTGCCGCAGCCCCCAAACCTGCGGCCGCCAAGGCACCGGCGGCTGCCGCGCCCGCGCCGTCGGATGACAGCGGCTTCCAGCCGATACCCTTCACCTTCGACGGCTTTGGCGGCGAGGATGAGCAGGCGGTTGTCCCGTCCACCTTTGAAGTCACCTTCAAGCCGCGTCGGGAACTGTACGGCAAGGGCAACGAAGCAGCCCTTCTGCTGAGAGACCTGTCGCGCCTCGGCGAAATGAGCATTCACTGCAACACCGACGACCTGCCGCCACTTGAGGACCTGGATCCGGAAGCGTCCTATTTCAGCTGGAAGATCCAGATTGCCGCCGAAAAGGGCGAGGAAGGCATCCGCCAGGTCTTCGAATTCGCGGAGTGGGATTGCGACCTCGAAGTCAAGCTGGTTGAAGCGACAGCCAAGGAAGCTCCTAGCGAAGAACTGCCGATGGTTCCGGTTCCCTTCGATCTTTCGGCACTCGACGAAGGCCCGGAAGCCAGCGCCGGGATGGATGCAAACGTTGCAGCCGCCACGGAGGCCGCAGAAACTGCGAGCAATGTCGTCAAGGCTGCTGCCAGTGCTGCCAGGGCTGAGAAAAAGGAATCGCCTGCTGCAGCTGCAGCGGCTGCCGCAGCCGCCGCACAGGCCAACAACACGGCCGGCCAGACCATCCGCGTCGATCTCGACCGCGTCGACCGCCTGATCAACCTCGTGGGCGAGCTCGTCATCAACCAGGCGATGCTCTCGCAGAGCGTCATCGAAAACGATGCGACCGGCACCTCGGCCGTCAACATGGGCCTCGACGAGCTGCAACAGCTCACCCGCGAGATCCAGGACTCGGTCATGGCGATCCGCGCGCAGCCTGTGAAGCCGGTGTTCCAGCGCATGTCGCGTATCGTCCGCGAAGTTGCCGACATGGTCGGAAAGTCGATCCGCCTCGTCACCGAAGGTGAAAACACCGAAGTCGACAAGACGGTCATCGACAAGCTCGCGGAGCCCTTGACCCACATGATCCGAAATGCCGTCGACCACGGCATTGAGAGCCCCGAAAAGCGTGCCGCCGCCGGCAAGGAGCCGGAAGGCACGATCAAGCTGACGGCGAAGCATCGCTCCGGCCGTATCGTCATCGAACTCGTCGACGACGGTGCCGGTATCAACCGCGAGCGGGTACGGCAGAAGGCGATCGACAACGAACTGATCGCAGCCGATGCCAACCTGACCGACGAAGAGATCGACAACCTGATCTTCGCGCCGGGCTTCTCGACCGCCGACAAGATCTCCGACATCTCCGGTCGTGGCGTCGGCATGGACGTGGTCAAGCGTTCGATCCAGGCTCTCGGCGGTCGTATCTCGATCACCTCGCGCCCGGGCCATGGCTCGACCTTCACCATGAGCCTTCCGCTGACGCTCGCCGTTCTCGACGGGATGGTTGTCACGGTCGCTGGCCAGACCCTCGTCGTCCCTTTGACGGCGATCGTCGAAACTCTGCAGCCGGAAGCCCGCAACATTCACTCCTTCGGCGCAAACCAGCGATTGATCTCCATTCGCGACAGTTTCTGCCCCTTGGTGGATGTCGGTCGCATCCTCAATTTCCGCGGCACGCAGGCAAACCCCGTAGAGGGCGTTGCTCTCCTGGTGGAATCCGAAGGTGGCGGCCAGCGCGCCCTCATGGTCGATGCGATCCAGGGACAGCGCCAGGTGGTCATCAAGTCGCTTGAAGCCAACTACACCCATGTCCCGGGTATCGCTGCGGCAACCATCCTCGGGGATGGCCGCGTCGCACTGATCCTTGATGTGGATGCCGTCGTCGCCGCCTCGCGTGGGCAGTCACTCCGGCAGGAAATGTCGCTAGCCGTCGCAGGGTAAGAGAATGTCGTATGCGGTCAAAAACTTGATTGAAGGGGGTCGGGAGCTCATTGCCTTCCGGGTCAGCGATCAGGAATTTTGCGTGAACATCATGGCAGTTCGGGAAATCAGGGGCTGGACGCCCGTGACCCCGCTGCCGCACGCACCGCAATACGTCATGGGCGTGATCAACCTGCGCGGTGCAGTCCTGCCGATCGTCGATCTCTCGCTCAGGCTGGGCATGAAGTCCGCTGAACCGACCGCCCGTCACGTCATCATCGTGGCGCAGGTCAAGTCGAAGATCGTCGGCCTTCTGGTCGATGCCGTGTCGGACATCCTCACGGTGACCGACGACAACATACAACCGACGCCGGAGATCTCCTCCGACCTCGAAAGACAATATGCCCGCGGCATTCTGGCAATCGACAGGCGGATGATCTGCTTGATCGAGCTTGGTGCTCTCTTCAACGACGCCGAAAGCGAGGCTGCATGACGATCGCAATGAGCACATCCCGTCAATCAGACGACGAAGTATTGGCCAGCGGCGAATATCCGCTGACCCGTCGAGATTTGAACGAGATTGCATCGATGATCTACTCGGATGCCGGGATCGCACTCAACGATTCCAAGGCTTCGCTGGTCTATTCGCGTCTCTCCAAGCACATCCGGAACCTCGGCCTGTCCGGCTTTCGCGCCTATTGCCAGCTGGTCTCGTCCTCGGAGGGCGCCGCCGAGCGTCGCGAGATGCTGTCGCATCTGACCACCAACTTTACCCGGTTCTTCCGGGAAAACCATCACTTCGAGCATCTGCGGGATGAAGTGCTTCCCGGCCTCATCCAGCGCGCAAAATCCGGCGGTCGGGTGCGCATCTGGTCGGCCGCGAGCTCGGATGGTCAGGAGCCGTATTCGATCGGCCTGACCGTATTTCAGGCTTTCCCCAATGTCCTGGACTATGATTTCAAGATCCTCGCGACCGACATCGATCCGAAGATCCTGGCGATTGCCCGTCAGGGTGCCTATGACGAGCAGGCGCTCGAAACCGTGTCTCCCGCGATGCGCAAGCAGTGGTTCAAGGAAGTCGAGATCGCCGGCCGTCGCAAATGGCAGGTTGATGATCGCCTGAAGCGGCTGATCACCTACAACGAACTCAACCTGATGGCACAGTGGCCCTTCAAGGGTAAGTTCGACGTCATCTTCTGCCGCAACGTGGTCATCTATTTCGACGAACCGACCCAGGTCCGCATCTGGAACCGCTTCTGCGAGCTGTTGCCGGTCGGTGGCCATCTTTATATCGGCCACTCCGAACGCGTCTCGGGTGAAGCGAAAAACGATTTCGACAATATCGGGATCACCACCTATCGATACCTGGGCAAGCAGGGAGGGCGTAAATAATGGCTTCTCCTGCTCGTGTTCTCGTTGTTGACGACAGCCCAACCATGCGGGGGCTGATCACGGCCGTCCTCAGTCAGGATCCCGACGTCAGCGTCATCGGCCAGGCCGGCGATGCCATGGAAGCGCGCGCTGCCATCAAGCAGCTCAATCCGGATGTTGTTACGCTCGATATTGAGATGCCGAACATGAACGGCCTCGAATTCCTCGAGAAGATCATGAAGTTGCGGCCGATGCCGGTGATCATGGTCTCGACCATGACCCATCGTGGCGCCGAAGCAACGCTGGCGGCGCTGGAAATCGGCGCCTTCGACTGTGTCGCAAAACCTCAGCCCGGTGAGCCGCGGCCTTTTGGCGAACTGGCCGACAAGGTCAAGGCCGCCGCTCGTTCGCAGCACCGGTATCACCCGGTCGTTCACGCCCAGCCGGTCCAGCAGGCTGCCGTTGCGGACTTTCGCGTTGGTCGCAAAATCGTCGCCATCGGATCTTCCACGGGAGGCGTGGAGGCCTTGATTGCGGTCTTGCAGAAATTTCCGCGTAATTGCCCGCCGACGGTGATTACGCAGCACATGCCGCCCACTTTCACCAAGAGCTTTGCTGAGCGCTTGAACCGGCTCTGTGCGCCGGTGGTCGAGGAGGCAACGGATGGTGCACGCCTGGAGATCGGAAAGATCTATCTGGCTCCGGGTGGCGAGCGCCACCTGCAGGTGTCCAACGCCAGCGCGCCGTGCTGCCGCCTCGTCGAGCGCGCGCCGGTGAACGGCCATCGCCCTTCGGTGGACGTGCTCTTCGACTCGGTCGCCGAACTTGCCGGCCGCAACGCTGTCGGTGTCATTCTCACGGGAATGGGCCGCGACGGAGCCTCAGGTCTGCTGAAGATGCGCCATGCCGGCGCACGCACCATCGGCCAGAACGAAAAGACCTGCGTGGTCTATGGAATGCCGCGCGTCGCCCATGAACTGGGCGCCGTCGAGCACCAGTTACCCCTGACTTCCATTGGGGAGGAAATCCTCAAACTCACTGCCGCCCGAAAAGAAGGTATAGAATAATGTCCCTAGCCGAAAAAATCAAAGTTCTGATCGTCGACGATCAGGTCACCAGTCGTCTTCTCCTCAGTGACGCGCTGACCCAGCTCGGCTTCAAGCAGATCACGTCCGCCGGTGACGGCGAGCAGGGTATGAAGATCATGGAGCAGCAGCCCCATCATCTGGTCATCTCGGACTTCAACATGCCGAAGATGGACGGACTGGGCCTTCTGCAGGCCGTGCGCACCAACCCCAATACCAAGAAGGCTGCCTTCATCATCCTGACCGCCCAGGGCGACCGGGCGCTGGTGCAGAAGGCCGCACAGTTGGGCGCCAACAACGTTCTCGCCAAGCCATTCACGATCGAGAAGATGAAGGCGGCTATTGAAGCTGTATTCGGAGCACTGAAATGATCGAAGACGGGCCAGCAAAACGCGTCCATATCATTCAGGGGGAATGGAAGGTGGCCAAGGACCCCAATGTGGTTCTATCGACCATCCTGGGGTCGTGTGTTGCTGCCTGTATTCGCGATCCTATTGCAGGTGTGGGTGGCATGAACCACTTCCTCCTGCCGGGATCCGCAGTGCCGGGCGCCGGTGGCGGTGACGCCACCCGATATGGCGTTCACCTTATGGAACTTCTGATCAACGGTCTGTTGAAGCAGGGAGCCCGCAGAGACCGCCTGGAGGCGAAAATCTTCGGTGGTGCCAAGACGATCGCGACGTTCTCCAATGTCGGAGAACAGAACGCCGCCTTCGCCCAGCAGTTCCTGCGCGACGAAGGCATCAAGGTCGTTGGTTCGTCGACAGGCGGTGATCACGGCCGGAAATTGGAATTCTGGCCGGTCAGCGGTCGGGCAAGGCAGTATCCGCTCACGGGCGCGGAAACGCAGAAGACGGTTGCGCTGGAACAGCGTCCCGTACCTGTCGCCAAGCCGGTGGAAAGTTCAATCGAGTTTTTCTAGTACTGGAAATCGGATGCAAAACGAAAACAGAACCGACAATCAGGGCTTCCAGGAAGAACTGCCGGAAATTCTCATGCGCATCGTCAGCGAGCTACACGACGTGGCGTATCTGATTGAGCGTGTTGAGCCGCAATTGCTGGAACTCGGCGGTCCGAACGTTCTCGTGTCCTCGGATAGCGTGAAGGTTCTGCAGGGCATCGACCTTGCGGTCCAGAAGGCACGGGGTCTGGCAGAGTTCATCGACACCATCACCGGAGCCATTCCGAATGACTGGATGATCGACATGACGACGGCCCTCAGCCTCGTCAAGCTTGCCGATATGCAGAAGGCTCTGGGCGCCGGGTTGCGTCACGGCCACTCCCAGCCGCTGGTCAAGGCCGCCGGAGATTTCGACTTTTTCTGATTGTCCGGAAACGGACGGTAGAACTCTCACGTGCCTGAACAGCCGAAATGAATTCGGCTTTTCCACCCCGCGAAACGTTCGCACAAGTTTCGCTTTCTATTGTCTCGCCAAGGGCTAAGGCGCCCAGACCTTTCATGTTGATGGTGCGAGACAGAATGAATCTGTTAAATCAAGTACTTCAGATCTCAAAAAACTTCGCGGCGATGGGGCAGGCGAAGCTTTTGGCGATGGCTGGCGTCACGCTCGTTTCCTTCGCAATCATTATTGCCGGCGCTCTTTACGTCAACAAACCCTCCTTCGAGACGCTTTATGTCGGCCTTGAGCCGGTCGATTTGAATCAGATCAGCATCGCTCTCGCCGAGTCCGGTATCGATTTCGAGACCGGCAGCGACGGCGCGAGCGTGATGGTGCGCGCAGGCATGACGGGCAAGGCCCGTCTTCTTCTTGCCGAGCGTGGCCTGCCCAACAGCGCCAATGCGGGCTATGAACTGTTCGATAATGTCGGCTCCCTCGGCCTGACCTCCTTCATGCAGGAAGTGACCCGCGTCCGCGCTCTGGAGGGTGAAGTCGCACGCACCATCCAGCAGATTGCCGGGATCGCCGCTGCCCGCGTGCACATCGTCATGCCGGATGTCGGCAACTTCCGTCGCGGCGAGCAGAAGCCGACTGCATCTGTTATGATCCGGGCGTCGTCCGATGCAGGCCGCAAGGCCTCCGGTTCGATCCGCCAGCTGGTGGCCTCCTCGGTTCCGGGCCTCAATGTCGAGGACGTGACCGTTCTCGATTCCACCGGTCAGCTCCTGGCTGCCGGCGACGAGAGCGGTGGAGAAGCCGCCAGATCCCTTGGCGTCGTCCAGTCGGTTCAGCGAGAGGTTGAAACCAATATCGACAAGGCGCTCGCACCATTCCTCGGGATGGATAACTTCCGTTCGAGCGTCACTGCACAGATCAACACCGACAGCCAGCAAATCCAGGAGACGATTTACGACCCGGAGTCCCGTGTCGAACGTTCGGTACGCGTGACCAAGGAAGCGCAGAAATCTCTGCAGCGCCAGTCGGATACGGCCGCAACCGTCGAACAGAACATACCCCAGGCAGCTCCCCAGGCCGGCGGCGGCGGGCCTGAGTCCTCCGACGAGCAGGACAAGAAGGAAGAGCAGACCAACTACGAGATCAACAGCAGGACCGTCGCAACGGTCAAGAACAGCTACGTCGTCGAGAAGCTCTCCGTTGCGGTCGTCGTCAATCGCGGCCGCATCGCCAAGATGGTCGGTGAGCCGGTCGACCAGGCCAAGATCGACGCCTATCTCGCCGAGATGCAGAAGATCGTCAGCTCGGCGTCGGGCCTCGATACCGCACGCGGCGATGTGGTTACCCTGACCGCAATGGATTTCCTCGAAAACCAGCTTCTCGAAGAGTCGGCCACCGGTCCCGGCGTAATGGAAATCCTCAGCCGCAACCTCGGCGGCATCATCAATTCGCTTGCCTTTGTCGCCGTTGCCTTCCTGATCGTCTGGATGGGTATCCGTCCGATGATCCGCTCGGCCGGAGGTGGTGCAGATCCGGCCCTCGCAGGCGGTGTCGGCGAGCAGGCAGCCGGCCTCGAGCTGCCGGACTTCTCGCCTGCGATCGGTGGAGGCAGTGCCGGAGGCCTTATGGATGGCTTCGGTTCGGACTTCGGCTTCGATTCGACCGACGATCTCCTGTCCATGGACGACGATCCGAACGGTGGCTTCAACCGCAGGGTCAAGGAAGGACCAGAACGGCGCCTGTCGCGGATGGTGGAAATCTCCGAAGAACGCGCCGCCAAGATCCTGCGCAAATGGGCTGTGGAAAACGCAGCCTGATTCTCAAGAACAACTTGCCCCCGAACCGCGCCTTTCCGGCGCGGTTTTCCTTTGTGCTGCGGGAGGTGGACCGTATTGAATTGCAAATCGGGGTGGCGCATTCTTCAAGCGGGCCCGCTACACCGGTTCTGCTTGTGACCTTTGCCACTTTATATTTTAGAATGAACATGATTCGTTACGGTGAGAGCGCGGCTGCCGATGAGTCGGGGCGAATTGATTCGGATGGCCGATCGGCTGTCCGGCGGCAGTGACATCGAGGGGACAGAGCGGATGGATGCCGAGCTGACGACGGGGCAAACGGAAGGACTGGCGCGTACGGTCGATTCCGGCGTGTCTGCGCAGGGCTCGACGTCGAAGGATAGCCTGATCCGCAAGCTCGCCTCTCCGGCTCTCGCTGGGGATATTGCCCATTGCCTGCGACTGCTTTGCCAATATGTCGGGTCTTCCCACTATCTGCTCGCACGCTACGACCTGGTTCAGGAAGAGGGGCTCGATTTCGTTGTCGCAGCCGACTGGCCCTTCGATATGGTGCGACGCCTCGAAAGCGAACTGGCGACGAGCTACTCCCAGTCGACCGAGCTGGAAAAATGCCTGTCTGTCCTGCAGCCGAAATACAATATCCTGCCCGACGACATCTATGTGCCACTTGGCCTCAGCCGACAGTATTGCTCGATTACCTTGAATGTCGGGCGCACGCGCTTGGCCCTGATGTTGCTCTTCCCGCAGGATTTCGTGCTGTCGCCGGAACGGTTGCGGGAAGTGGGGCTGCTGGCGGGTTATGCCGTTAGCCTGTCCACGACGAAAGGGCAGAAGAGCGAGCGCGACTTCGAACTGACCGATCGCGAACTGGAATGCCTGTTCTGGATCGCCGAAGGCAAGACGAGCGACGAGATTGCCACGATCCTCGGGATCTCACGTAATACGATCAATAACTACATCACGAGCGTGATGCGCAAGACAGCGACGAAGACACGATCGGAGGCCATAGCCTATGCGGTCCGAAACAATCTCGTCTAGAGGAGGCGGAATGGCCAACAATAGCAGGCCGGGTGGATCCATCCTGGAAGATGCCACTTGGTCCGGCCAGCGTCCGGTCACATCGCGTTCCGACATATTTCCGAAGCTTGTGTCCCTCCAGCGCTCTCTGAACGCCCGCGGCTTCGCGGCCTTCCGCATCGCCGGTGCAAACCTGCCGCACAAACGTCGCCTCGATCCCGAATTCGAGAACTGGAGCCCAGGACTTGCCAGCGGTCGTGATACGTTTGTCGATGCCTATGGCGAGACGCTGCTCACCCATATCGAAACGTCGACCCAGCCCATCCTGTGGAGTGCGGAGGAAAAGACGAGCTTTCTGGATGCGTCCGATTTCACACCCTTCGTGCACCAACTGGAAGCAAGGCTGCTGCCGTATTCGGGCATTGCCTTTCCGGTTCGGCTGGGCGCTGTCGGGAATGGCTACGTTGTTTTCCCGACCATCGGTGGCGCCGATCTTCCAGGCGAGCTGATCCTCGCCGTGCACAGCCGCTGCTACAAGGTCATGACCGATATTCTCTCGCTTGATGAGCGGCGTGCCGCACCGTCGGAAACGCTCAGCGAGCGAGAGATTGCCTGCCTTCAGCTGGCCGGCGACGGACGAATTAGCGAAGAGATTGCCGAGCGCCTCAGCCTCTCGGTTCACACGGTCAATGCTTATCTCGGCTCTGCCACGATCAAGCTCGATTCGGTCAACCGAATCCAGGCGATCGCCAAGGCAATTCGCCTTGGCTACATCACCTGATCCACCTCATCCGTAGAGCGGGGACGCCTGTCCCTTGACGAAGCGCGCCTCCTTCAGGCGGTCTTCCAGCATGCGTGTGTTGGTGTCCGGGTCGCCTGACGTATCGTGGAATGCGATGTGCTTTATGTCGAGGCCGGCATGCTCTTCTGTCAGCGTCAGCTGAGAGTAAATCGTGATGCCACGGGGTTTGATTTCCAGGTCGAGCACGACCTCCGGCGGGCCGCCCCATTCGAGACGGTAATCCCCGCCCGCACCGAAAACTATGGTGCCTGGATGGAAGTACAGTTCGGCGGCCGAGGCGACGAGATCGGCAAGATTTCCATAAAGTTCAAAACGCAGAAGAGAAATAATATCGGCAGCATCGAGAAGGCGTAATTCGCTCGCCACGGGGCTGATCGCCTCTGCCACGATGCGTTCGCGCTGGTTTGTAAAGGAGCATTTCTTCATCGGGGCTAACGCATCCGTCTTTTGGGGGCCTTTGACGCGTAAACCCGATGCACGAGTTCAGCGACCGCCTTATAAAATATCGACGGTATGACGCTATCCACCGAGACTTGCGCAAACATGGAGCGCGCGAGTGGCGGATCTTCAAAAATGGGAATGTCGTTTTCACGCGCGATCTCGCGGATCTTCAATGCAACGAGGTCCTGGCCCTTGGCGACCACCATGGGAGCTTCGTTTTCCTCGCGCACATAGCGCAGCGCCACGGCATAGTGGGTTGGGTTGGTAATCACCAGGGTTGCGCGCGGTACGTTGGAGATCATGCGCTTGCGTGCCCGGTCGCGAGCGATGGACCGCTGGCGCGCCTTGACCACGGGGTCGCCTTGCGCCTGCTTGTACTCGTCCTTGATCTCCTGCTTGGTCATGCGCAGTTGTTCGTACCAATGATGTCGTGTCCAGAAGACGTCGATCGCCGAGAGCAGCGCCGTCGCAAGCAGGATCACGATCATCATCTTCTCCAGGATCGTGGCAAACTTGACGAAGATCACCTGCGGATCGGAGAACATGGCATCGATGACGCCGAAATATTCGCCCTTCAAGGCAAACACCATCACGACGGAGACCACGACAATCTTGAAGACGGATTTTCCAAACTCGACCATGCCTTGCGAACTGAACAGGCGGCTCCATCCCTTGGCCAGGGAGATGCGACTGGCCTGTGGCGTGATTCGCTCCAGAATGAACTCAGGAAGGTGCTGCGCCACGTTTGATCCGACACCGAGCACGATGAGCATGATCAGCATGGGAGCAAGCAGCGCGCCGATTTCCCATCCGAGATGGGTGAAGAGTGACACGACGTCCACCGCCGTGCCGATCTGCCACTGATCCGGTTGCGCGAAGATGTCCTTCAGCGTCTCGCTGATTCGGATCATGCCCCCGGGCAGGAAGAAGACGGCATAAAAGTAGAAGGCAAGCGTTGTAGCGAAAATCGGCACCTCCCGCGAGGAAGGAACGTTGCCCTTCTCACGCGCGTCGCGCATCTTTTTCTCTGTCGGGTCTTCTGTTTTGCTGTCGTCGTCTTCATCGGCCATGATCTACGGCATCCCCGCAGGCTTGCACGGGCAAAAAGTTGCGCCCTGAAAGATCAAGTCGGCCGCGTCTGCGGCGCGCCGGCCGGCGATCGTCGCGACCACCTCATGAAACGTAACCGCCCGCCGATCGGGGTTCAATCGGCGGGCGGATGATCTGGGGGAGTTTTCAACAGAGCTGGTCGTCAGGCAGCCTGATTGTCGCCCTCGGTTTCCTTGAGCTGGATCTGGCCGGCATTGGCCAGCCGGATTGCCTCCTGGGCCACGGCCCGTCGGGCGATCGCGATTTCGCGCGGATTGATGCCCGTGGTGCCTGATTGCAGGTCGGATTCGATCATGCGGCGCGAACGCGGGCTGATCGATGCCAGCACGCATTCCTTGATCTCCGCGCTGGCACCGCGAAGCGCCATGGTGAGGATATCGCCGGAGATGTCGTTGAGCAGAAGGACGCGGCTGCGCTGCGGCATGACAAGAAGATCCTCGAAGAGGAAGATCTTCGGGCGCACCTTGTTGACGGAATCCTTGCTGATCGATTCGAGCGACTGCAGCAGCGTGTCGACTTCCGGCTTGTCCAGTTCGTTCATCAGCTCCGCGACCTTCGCCGATCCCGTCGAATTCTTCTCGGCTTCGATCTCGGCAATCAGGTCATGCACCCGGTTTTCGATGATCTGGGCAGCCTTCGGGCTGACGCTTTTCAGGTTGACGGTTCGGTTCATGATATCCGCCCGCCTGCTTTCAGGCAGCTTCAGCAGGACTTTTGCGCCAAAAGAAGAGGGGAGCATCGAGAGAATATAGGCAACCGTCTGCGGATGTTCGCGCATGAGGAACTTGGCGATGAAATCCGGATCGGCATCCTGGAGGCGGTCCCAGATGGATGCTTCATAAGCCTGAAAGGCCGTACGGCGTCCAAGGAGACCGTCGACCTCCTCTGGCGTCAGGCCTTCCTCAAGGATGCTCTCGATGGCCTTGGCGTTGTCCATCAGGCCGGCGCCTTCGGTGAACAGGTCCTCGAACTCGTTGACGAGCTCGGTCAGTTCATCCGGCGGAATGGTGCGCAGCGTCTGGGCGGACGCGATGATCGTCTGCAATTCGGCCTGAGTGAAATACTTGAGCAGCTTTCCGGCAACACCCTTTCCCATGGCCAGCAGCACGGCGGCTGCCTTATCGGCCTGGGAAAGCGGTTTTCCGGTTAAAGGGCCGCCAAAATCGTCGAAGTCCATCATGGTCTTGTCCTCTCTGGCCCGTCATGGGTCAGGATGTCTTGGTCGCCATTACTTCAATCAGCTTGACACCAAATCGCGTATCGTCGTTTTCGAGAACCGTGATCTCGCCCCGCGCGATGCGCCGGCCGTTCACCATGATCTCGACAGGTTCGCCGATCTTCTTGTCCAGCGCGATAATGGCGCCTTCCTCGAGGTTCATCAGGCCTGAAACCTGCATCCGGCTGGAGCCCAGAACGATCTGGACTTCGATCGGGATATCCATGATCAGGTCGAGATTGGCGGTAAGCCCGCTGCCCGGTTCCTGATGCGTGCTGCCGGTATTGCCGAATGACGTATCGCCGCCGAAGCTGGAGCCGCCAAGGTCTCCGCCACCGAAGTCGCCGCCGCCAAAGTCGCTACCGCCGCCAAGGTCATCCATACCAAACCCGGCATCGGGGGTTGCTGCAGCACCGCCGAAGTCCGATTCGAAGGCCGCCAGCGGATCCGACTTGTCGTCGCTCAGCCCGCCGAAATCACCGAAGTCGGATCCGATGTCGGGAAGGCCGCCATCGGCATCTGCCTTGAGGACGCCACGCAGGTCATCGACCGCCTGGTCGAAGTCGCTGTCGCTCGCGCCCGGCATCGCCAGTGCGTCTGCATCCGTCTGTGGAGTCTTTTTCGTTGCCATGGACTCATTATTCCTCTTGAAACTTGCCTCAAGCTGCCGTTCGGCTCGCCTCGATAAATGTCTAGCTCATCAAATGTCTGAGGATCTCGTCTTCGCTGCTCACATTGTCCTTGACCCGGACAGTGTACCGGTCGCCCGCCCTGCCAAATTCGCAGCGATAGAGATCCTTGCCGTTCGCGCTGACGTCGACCATCACGTCTCCCTTGTCGCGAAAGGCGATGACGTCACCGGCGATGAGGCGCGAAACTGTGGCCAGCGTCAGCGATTCGAGTCGCACCCGCGCCTCCAACGTCACCTGCGAGCGCCGCACCTGTTCGGCAATCTGTTCCTGCCATTCCTTGCGCGAGCGGCCGGCCTGGTTCTTCGACTTCGGCATCGTCACCACGGTCTTGAGCAGCGCTTTTTGCGGGATGATGAGGTAGAATTCCGAGGTAACGGTACCGAGGGTGATCCCCATCTTGACGGTGACGGCATATTCGTCGACGTGGTCGTCGTCAGGCGTCGCCCGGTCCTCGGCATTGTGCGCCTTTTCGAGCAAGGGCTCGAAGCCGCCAGCGGCATTGACGCCGGAACGCAGCACATTGGCAATCTTGTCGAAAACCATCGTTGAGAGGTCGAGTTCGATTTGCGAAAGCGGCCGCTCGATCGGTTCCTGGATCGTCTCGGGCAGGGCGCCGAGCAGATTTTCCATCAGAGTGATGACGAAGCTGTTTCCGCAGGCCAGTATGAAATTGGGTGACCAGTTACGCAATTGGCCGTCGGAAAAGGCGACATTGTCGCCCAGGTCGGCAATGAGGTCGGTCATCAGGCCGCTTTCGTGGCCGTTGTAGTGGACCTGCATCGTAAGACCGGTCTCGCTGTGGAAGACGTCGGGCAGGAATTCCATATAGAGCTGCCCGAACTCGGTGCAGAGTTTCTGCAACGTCTTGGCATCGCCGAGCCCGCCGGTGAGCATGGCGAGGAGCGCCCTGTCCATTTTCGGTGGTGTCTGAGTGCTTGCGTCGCTCATGATCATGCCGCCTTGCTTTCACCGCCGCCGCCGGGGTTCATCATTTCCTGTTCGACGGCGTCGATCGAAGGACGCTCGTAGGAGGAGATGGTCTTGCGGCCGTACTCCAGAGCCACCTGCGGAACCGAGCCGTTCATGTAGGCGAGCAGCGTCTGCTTCACGATGATGTAGAGACGGTGCTGTTTGGTGCGAACGGTCTTGATCTGGGTGATCAGCGGGTTGCAGAGGCAGTAGGACAGGAAGATGCCGAGCATGGTGCCGACGAGGGCAGCACCGATCAGGCCACCGAGAACCTCGGGCGACTCGTTGATCTTGCTCATCGCCTTGATGACGCCGAGAACGGCAGCCACGATACCGATGGCCGGGAAGCTGTCCCCCATCGACGTCATGGCATGATAGGGCTTCATCTTGTCGTAGAGGATGGTTTCGATTTCTTCGTCCATCAACGCTTCAATCTCATGGCTGCGGGCATTGCCGATGATGATGAGGCGGACATAGTCACAGATGAACGAGGTCAGTTCCTTGTTCTTCAGCAGGTTGGGCGCTGCCGTGAAGATCGACGATTCTTCAGGATTGTCGATATGGGCTTCAATTTCGTTGCGCGACTTCGTGCGCAGGTCGCGCATCAGCGAGTAAAGCACGCCGAGAACGTCGAGATAGGCGCGCTCGGTCGGGACCGAATGCTTGAAGGCCTCGCCCAGCGCCTTGCCGGTATCCTTGATGACCTTCATGGAGTTGGCCATGATGAAGCCGCCAACACCGGCGCCGCCGATAATCACCAGCTCGAATGGCTGAATCAGAACGTCCAGATGGCCGCCCATGGCCATGAAGCCGCCAAGAACGCAGCCCAACGTTATCACAAATCCGATGATGATGTTCATATTGCCCGCACCTGAACGTTACATTTCACGGTAAGCGTTACGTCTCGTGCCTTGCGTGAGGCTGAATCAGGGCCGCACTTTCGGGCCCCAGGGGTAGCATCCGGTGTCCCGTCCCCATCAACAGTTTCGCGCAAGGCTTTTGGCTCAGAAGAGCGTGAGCTAGCGTAGCCAGCCTGCGTTAAATAATGATTTACTTATATTCGGAACAAGCGGAGGCAATGAAGTGCAATCCGGAATCTATGTGTCCCTGTCGTCACAGATGGCGCTCGAGCGTCGCCTGACGACCATCGCCGATAACATGGCTAACGTGAACACCGTCGGTTTCCGCGCTACCGAGGTCAAGTTCGACGAGATGCTGAGCAAGACGGGCAATGACCAGAATGCCCAGATCGCCTTCGTCAGCCAGGGCAACGACTATCTCTCCACCAAGAATGGCGAACTGGCGCAGACCAACAATGCGCTCGATTTCGCGATCAAGGGGGATGCCTGGTTCGCGATTGACACGCCGGTCGGTCAGGTCCTGACGCGCGACGGCCGCTTTACGATGACCGACACCGGCGAACTGGTTTCGGTGAAGGGGTTCCCCGTGCTGGATGCCGGCGGTGCTCCGATCCAGCTCAATCGCGCAGGCGGCCCACCGGAAGTCGGTGCAGATGGCCAGATCCAGCAGGACGGCCGGCAGGTCGCCACGCTCGGCCTGTTCACGGCCGACGTCCGCAACGGCTTCCTGCGCTACGAAAACAGTGGTGTCACCACCGTCGACAATCCGCAGCCTGTGGTGGACAACCCGGAAATCTCGGTCATGCAGGGTTATGTCGAGAACTCCAATGTTAACGGCATCAGTCAGATGACACAGCTCATCCAGGTAAACCGCGCCTTCGAAAGCGTGAGTTCCCTGATCCGCGACAGTGAAAGCTCGATGAGTGACGCGATCAAGATTCTCGGCGGAAGCTCCTGATTCTGAAATGGGCTGATGATGGCATTGCTGGTGACAGACGATCTCCCCCTATCTCCGAAGCTCGGCCAGTTGGCCTCGCTCGCGGAACGTTATGCCAAGCCCGAATTTGCCGTCACCCAGGGTGGTCACGTTCGCACCATCGCAGCCGGGCATTACACCGTGACAGGTCTGTCGCGGCATGTCCGGCTTGGCGAATTCGTCGCCCATCGCTCGGCCAGCGGCGTGCATCTGGGGGAAGTCATCAGAGTTGAACCCGACGTGTGTTATGTCTGCCCGATCGAGCCGGGTGAACCGATCGGCATTCACGACGTGGTGATCCGCAAGGGAGCCTTCCGGATTGCGCCTGATGACAGCTGGTGTGGCCGCACTATCAACGCTCTCGGCGATCCGATCGACAACGGCCTGCCACTTGCGCCGGGCACTGAGCGTCGCCCCATCTCCACGACAGCTCCGCCGTCGATGACCCGTCGTCGCGTCGAGACAGGCTTCAAGACCGGCGTACGCGCCATCGACATCTTCTCGCCGCTCTGCCTCGGCCAGCGCCTCGGCATCTTTGCCGGTTCCGGCGTGGGCAAGTCGACGCTGCTGTCCATGCTCGCGCGAGCCGATGCATTCGACAAGGTCGTGATCGCCCTCGTCGGCGAGCGCGGTCGTGAAGTGCGCGAATTCATCGAGGATACATTGGGCGACAACATGGCGAAGTCGATCGCGGTCGTCGCCACCAGCGATGAAAGCCCGATGCTGCGCAAGATGGCGCCGCTGACCGCGATCACCATCGCCGAACATTTCCGCGACAAGGGTGAGAACGTTCTTTTCATTGTCGACAGCGTCACGCGGTTTGCCCACGCGATCCGCGAAGTGGCGACGGCGGCCGGTGAACCACCGATTGCCCGCGGCTACCCAGCCTCGGTCTTCACCGAATTGCCGCGGCTGCTGGAACGTGCCGGGCCCGGCGCTGAAGGGGCAGGTACCATTACCGCAATCATTTCGATCCTCGTCGATGGTGACAATCACAATGATCCGATCGCCGACTCCACTCGCGGAATTCTCGATGGGCACATCGTGCTCGATCGAGCGCTTGCGGACGAAGGGCGCTATCCTCCGATCAATCCATTGACCTCGATCTCGCGACTGGCTCGCAAGGCCTGGACCTCGGAACAGGAAAAGCTGGTCTCGCGCCTCAAGGCGCTGATCCATCGCTTCGAGGAGACACGCGACCTGCGTCTCATCGGCGGCTACCGAAACGGCTCGGATCCCGATCTCGACATGGCGATCAAGCAGGTGCCGGTAATCTACGAAATTTTGAAACAGACGCCGAGCGACAAGCCGGCAAGTGATGCCTACGCAGATCTGGCCAATGCCTTGAAAGCGGGCGCCGGTGGCCAGGCAGGCATGAGGCAAAGGGGCTGACCATGACCGACTTCGATGCAGACGAGCCCGTGGCGCCGCTGAGGCACAGCCCGCTCAAGCGGCGTGTGCCGACGATCGACCGGTTGCTGGCACTCACCGGTATCGCGCTCGCTTGCGGTGCCGCTCTCTTCCCGTGGTACGTCTTCTTCAACGAGGAAAAATTCGGAATTCGTGTTGCCGACTGGACCCGTACGCGTGACCTTCCCGAAGGTCCGGGCCGAGAGGTGTTCAGCGTTTCCCCGCTCGCTCTCGTGGACAAGGATGACGAAGGCGGAGAAAGCCCCGCCGCGCCACCGCAGGTCGATGAGATCATCACGGCAACGGTTCCGACCCTGGGCAAGGAACGCCCGGAAGGCCTCGAACCTGTGACGTCTCAACCCTTTCCGGGGAAAAGCGGCTTCCGGCTCCTTCACGTTGCCAATGGTCGGGCACTGATCGAGGACAAGGCAGGTATGTATCTGGTGCGTGTCGGTTCCATCCTGCCGGACAACAGCCGCGTTGCGACCCTCGAGCAGCGTGATGGCAAGTGGGTGATCGTCACGTCCACGGGCGACGTCTATCAAAACAATTGATGCAGCGTGGGGCGGGCAAGTCCCACGCAAGATTACCGGCCTAGGCTCCGAACAGTACTAGACGGAGTAACGCCCATGAATCCCATCCAGTTGTTCGAGCTGGCCTCGCGACAGGCCGAATGGCTCTCGGTGCGCCAACAGGTGGTGGCGACCAACATCGCCAATGCCAACACGCCTAAATACCTGTCGAAGGACATTACGCCGTTCGAGGCCGTTCTCGATCGTACGTCCACGGTGCAGGGCATGGCCGTTACTCAGCCGGGTCATATGGCCTCGACCGATTTTTCCGATGAAAACATCGATGTTGAGGAGTCCGAACTCAACGACGAGATCGGCGTCCAGGAATCCGGCAACTCCGTCGCTATCGCACAGGAACTGACGAAGACTGGCGAAATCAAGCGCCAGCACGAATTGAACACGTCCCTGATGTCTTCCTTCCATCGCATGATGTTGATGACGGTGAAACGCTGATGACCGATCCCTTAGGCGCCTCCCTGAAGATTGCAGGCAGTGGTCTGGAAGCCCAGTCCACCCGCATGCGCATAGTCTCCGAGAATATTGCCAACGCACGAACCACCGGGGATACGCCCGGTGCCGACCCGTATCGCCGCAAGACCATCACCTTCGGAAGCGAGCTCGACCGGGTTTCCGGTGCAGAAACCGTCGAGGTGAAGAAGCTCGGTGTCGACCAGTCTGATTTCATTGAAGAATACGATCCCGGCAACCCCGCCGCGGACGAGAGAGGCATCGTCAAAATGCCGAACGTGAACGTCCTGATCGAAATGGGCGACATGCGCGAAACGAACCGAACCTATGAAGCGAATCTGCAGACCATCAAGCAGACCCGCGACATGATTTCCCAGACAATCGCACTGCTGAAGGCCTCGCAATGATCGAATCTATCACCAAGGTCGGCATGATTTCCGGCACCAGCGGTCTCGACTCGATGTCGAGCATCTTCTCCGCCAAAAATCAGGCAGCCGAGGGCGTGACCCCCGGGATGTCAACCGGCGAGACCTTTCTCTCGGCGCTCACCGATATGGCAACGCAGGCTTCGGATAACCTGAAGACGGCGGAACAGACGTCGTTCGATGGGCTGACCGGCAAGGCCAATGCGCGCGAAGTGGTCGATGCCGTCATGCAGGCGGAGCAGTCGCTCCAGACGGCGATCGCCTTCCGCGACAAGATCGTCAACGCCTATCTCGAAATCACGAAGATGCAGATCTAGTAGGGGTATAGACATATGAGAGCGCTTGCCATTGCCGCCACGGGTATGGATGCCCAGCAGACCAATCTTGAGGTCATCGCGAACAATATCGCCAACATCAACACGACGGGCTTCAAGCGCGCACGTGCGGAATTTACCGACCTGCTCTACCAGACGGAACGTGCTCAGGGTGTGCCGAACCGTGCCAACCAGGCGATCGTCCCGGAAGGTGCCAATATCGGTCTTGGCGTCCAGACCGCTGCTGTCCGCAACATTCACACCCAGGGCGAACTCACCCAGACCGGCAATGAGCTCGACCTTGCGATGATCGGTCGCGGCTGGTTCCAGATCGAAAGCCCTGACGGCCAGACCTTCTACAGCCGCTCCGGTGCATTCAACATGAATGCGGAAGGCCAGTTGGTCACCATTGATGGTTACTTGGTCACGCCGCAGATCACCATCCCGCAGGATGCCAGCGAAGTTGTCGTCAGCCGTACAGGTCAGGTTTCCGCCCGCCTCGGCAATGACTCCGACTATACCGATATCGGTCAGCTGACCGTGGCGAACTTTGTCAACGAAGCCGGTCTGAAGCCGCTCGGCGACAACCTCTTTGCTGAAACCGCGGCCTCGGGCGAAGCCATTGTTGGCGTGCCGGAAGATCCGGGCTTTGGCTACATCAAGCAGTCCTACCTGGAAGCATCCAACGTCGACTCCGTGAAGGAGATCACCGACATGATCTCCGCGCAGCGCGCCTATGAGATGAATTCCAAGGTCATCACCACCGCCGACGAAATGGCTCAGATCGTCAGCAAGAACCTCAAGTAAGACAACTGGAGGCAAACATGAGGTTTCGCCGAACACTCGGATATCTAGTGCGAAACGCGGCGCTTGCCGTCGCGGCTGCCCTGTGCCTCGGCGCTGGCCCGGCGCTCGCACAGAACACGGCTGTGGTCCCCACGCGGGTGATCTATCCCGGCGAGACCGTGTCTGCCGAACAGGTGAATGTCGTGGCAGTTACCAATCCCAACCTTTCCGGCGGTTATGCCCGCACCAAGGAAGAGGTGGTCGGCATGGTGACCAAACGCACGCTCCTTCCCGGTCGTACGATCCCGACAAGCGGGTTGCGCGAAGCCTTCGCCGTCAAGCGCGGCGGAAGCGTGCGCCTGACCTTTGCCATTGGCAACATGCTGATCAGCGCCAATGGCACCCCCCTGACCGATGCGTCGGTCGGCGAGCTGATCAAGGTTCGCAATCTCGATTCCGGCTCGATCGTTTCCGGGACGGTCATGGCCGACGGTACGGTACAGGTGATGGCAAAATGAGATGGCTAGCTCCCACGCGGATCGCGCTCTGCGTCCTGTCGCTCGTGCTGGCTCCCCTGGAGCCCGCGCTGGCGGCCAATTCGCGCATCAAGGATATTGCCTCGCTGCAGTCCGGCCGTGACAACCAGCTCATAGGTTACGGCCTCGTGGTCGGTCTGCAGGGCACCGGTGACAGCTTGCGGTCGTCGCCCTTCACGGATCAGTCGATGCGGGCGATGCTGCAGAACCTCGGCATTTCCACCCAGGGCGGCCAGTCCAACGCTAAGAACGTTGCAGCGGTCATGGTCACGGCCAATCTGCCTCCATTTGCCAGTCCCGGCAGCCGCATTGACGTAACCGCAAGTTCGCTGGGCGATTCGACCTCCCTGCGCGGCGGCACACTGGTCATGACGTCGCTGACCGGTGCTGACGGGCAAATTTACGCTGTCGCTCAAGGATCGGTCGTTGTTTCCGGTTTCACGGCGCAGGGAAATGCCGCGAGCATCCAGGAGGGCATCACCACCTCCGGGCGGGTGCCGGGCGGGGCCATCATCGAGCGCGAACTGCCGTCCAAATTCAAGGATTCGGTGAACCTCGTCCTGCAATTGCGCAACGCGGACTTCACCACTGCGCTGCGCGTTGCCGATACCATCAACGCCTATGCTGCTGCGAACTACGGCGCGCCGATTGCGGAAGCCCGTGACAGCCAGGAGGTGGTGATCCAGAAGCCACGGAGCGCGGATCTCGCCCGCCTGATGGCCGATGTCGAAAATCTCGTCGTCGCGACCGATTCGCCGGCCAAGGTGGTCATCAACGAGCGCACTGGTACCATCGTCATCGGTGCCGATGTTCGGGTCTCCCGTGTCGCCGTCGCCTATGGCACCTTGACCGTGACTGTCACGGAAACCCCGCAGGTCGTCCAGCCCGAGCCGTTCTCGCGCGGCGAAACGGCGGTGCAGGATCAGACCGACATCGTCGCTCAGAAGGACGGCGACAAGATCGCCGTCGTCGATGGACCGGACCTGCGCACACTCGTCAGCGGGCTCAACAGCATCGGCGTGAAGCCTGACGGCATCATTGCAATCCTCCAGGGCATCAAGTCGGCGGGTGCACTGCAAGCGGAGCTCGTGCTGCAATGATCTCTTCGGCTAACTTCATTCCCTCAAGGGCCATCCTGCGCAATGGCGCAGCGGTCATATTGATCGCGACGTTGCCGGCCTTTGCCGGCGTCGCGATCGGCCAGCAGCAGCCACAGTCACCGGAAAGTGTCTCCGAAGCCGAGATCCAGCAATTCTGCGCCAGCATTGCCGATGCGGCCCGTGATCAGCGCTACCTCCTGCAGAAGCAGGAACTGGACAAGCTTCAGGCTGATATCGACAGCCGGATCGCGGTACTCGAAACCCGCCGGGCCGAATATGAAGACTGGCTGACCCGCCGCAACGACTTCATGAAGAAAGCGGATTCGCAGCTGATCGAGATCTACCGGAAGATGGCGCCGGATGCAGCAGCTCCCCAGTTGGCGGAGTCCGACGTCATGCTGGCGGCCGCCATCATCATGAAGCTCCCGCCGCGCCAGTCCAGCCTCATACTGACCGAGATGGAACCGGACAAGGCGGCAGCCGTCGCCTCCATCATGTCGAGCGCCGGCGACGCCAATACTTCGAAGGATCCATCATGACCAAGCATTTCCCGGCCTTGCTGGCTGTTCTCCTCCTGGCTGGCTGCGAGAGCCAGACCCTCAAGGAGATCGGCAACGCCCCGGCGATGAGCCCCATTGGGTCCGGTCTGCGGTACAGTCAGACACCGCAAATGGCGCTCTATCCGAAGCAGCCGATGCAGAACGCAAGTGGCTATTCCCTGTGGAGCGACAACCAGTCCGCGCTGTTCAAGGACGCGCGCGCGCTCAATGTCGGCGACATCCTGACGGTCAATATCGAGATCAATGACAAGGCCACGTTCAACAACGCGACCGACCGCAGCCGTACCAATTCCACGTCGCTGACCTGGGGTGCTGAAATCCAGGAGCTCCTTGGCTTCTCGACAGATACCGGAACGACCGGCGATCTGTCGACGGACTCAACCACCAGCAGTCAAGGCGATGGCAAGATGGAACGGTCCGAAAAGCTGAACCTGATGATCGCGGCTGTGGTCACCGGCATCCTCGAAAACGGCAACCTGTTGATCAGCGGCTCACAGGAGGTCAGGGTCAACCATGAGATCCGCATCCTGAACGTCGCAGGTATTGCGCGTCCGCAGGATGTCGATGCCGAAAACACCATTTCCTACGAGAAGATTGCCGAAGCCCGCATTTCCTATGGTGGCCGTGGTCGCCTGACGGAAGTGCAGCAGCCGCCGATCGGACAGCAGGTCGTCGACATCTATTCGCCCTTCTGATCGCGACGGGAGCGCAAGGGACCAGACATGGAAGAAAACCAGGAAGGCGAAGGCAAGAAGAAGTCGGGAATGATGGCACTCGTCATCCCGCTCGTCGTGCTGACAGTCGTCGGTGGCGGGGGAGGCTGGGCGATCGGCACGATGCTGTCGCCGAAGGTCAAGCAGGCACAGGAGGCTGCGGCGGCCGCCGAAGCACCGGCGGAAGCACATGGCGATGCGAAGAAGGAGGAAGGTCTTCCCCACGTCTCGACAGAAGCCAACGGCGTCGTTGCCCTGGAACCGATCACGACGAATCTTGCCTATCCCTCGGAAAACTGGATCCGCGTCGAGGTTGCGTTGATGTTCAACGGTGCGCCCGATGTGAAGATCGCCGAAGATGTGCACCAGGACATCCTCGCTTATCTGCGAACCGTTTCCCTGCAGCAGGTCGAAGGACCGCGAGGGTTTCAATATCTCAAGGATGACCTCCAGGAGCGAGTTGACCTCCGCTCGGAAGGCCGCGTATCCAAGGTAATGTTCAGAACCCTTGTGATCGAATGATTCGGCTTCTTACTTTCGTCGCCATCATGATGATGGCGCCGGAACTGGCTGTGGCCCAGCAGTTCCCGACCGAGATCTTCAACACCCCGATCGACGGATCGGTGGCGGCTTGGATCATTCGGACATTCGGCTTGCTCACGGTGCTGTCGATTGCCCCGGGCATCCTGATCATGGTCACCAGCTTCCCGCGCTTTCTGATCGCATTCTCGATCCTGCGCTCGGGCATGGGGCTTGCCACCACCCCATCCAACATGATTCTGACCAGCATGGCACTCTTCATGACCTTCTACGTCATGGCGCCGACCATGGACCAGGCCTGGACCAACGGCGCCCAGCCCCTGCTTGCCGACCAGATCACCGAAGCGGAAGCCGTGGCGCGTATTGCCGAGCCGTTCCGCACCTTCATGACCGCAAATACGCGTGATAAGGACCTGAAGCTTTTCGTCGACATCGCAAACGAGCGTGGCCAGGCAACCATCTCCGACGGCAAGGTGGACTACCGCGTTCTGATCCCGGCCTTCATGCTTTCCGAGATCCGCCGTGGCTTCGAGATCGGCTTCTTGATCATTCTGCCGTTCCTCGTCATCGACATGGTCGTCGCGACCATCACCATGGCCATGGGCATGATGATGCTGCCGCCGACCTCGATTTCCCTGCCGTTCAAGATCCTGTTCTTCGTCCTGATCGACGGCTGGAACCTGCTGGTCGGAAGTCTCGTCCGATCCTTTGTCTGAACAGCGGGACGCTGTCGACGGATTCGTTATTTCCCTGTTTACCATAGGCCGCGTGAAGCACGAATGCGCGCGGTTGATTTAAGGTCTTGGCAACATATGGCTGCGAGTTTGGAACTCGCACGACGGGTCTGGTAACAACAAAAAATACCAAATGGCATGATGCCGAACCGCGCGTGACCGGTAATTTAGAAGTCCGGTATGTCCCCTCCTGTATCTCGTTTTTAAGGGACAAATCCTATGGCCAGCATTCTGACCAACACCAGCGCTATGAGCGCGCTGTCCACCCTGCGCTCGATTTCCAACAGCATGGAAGACACCCAGTCGCGTATTTCGTCGGGCCTCAAGGTCGGTACCGCATCGGACAACGCTGCTTACTGGTCGATCGCTACCACGATGAAGTCCGACAACATGGCCCTGTCGGCTGTGTCTGACGCGCTCGGCCTCGGTGCCGCCAAGGTCGATACTGCCTATTCCGGTATGGATTCGGCCATCGAAGTCGTCAAGGAAATCAAGGCCAAGCTCGTAGCCGCCACCGAAGACGGCGTCGACAAGGCCAAGGTCCAGCAGGAAATCGACCAGCTGAAGGATCAGCTGACCTCGATCGCTTCGGCCGCTTCGTTCTCGGGCGAAAACTGGCTGCAGTCTGACCTGAGCGTTGCGACGACCAAGTCGGTTGTTGCATCCTTCGTTCGCGGCGATGACGGCAGCGTTTCGGTCAAGAAGGTCGATTATGCCCTGTCGACCGACAACGTGCTCTTCGATACGTCCGGCAACAACACCGGCATCCTTGATAAGACTTACAACGTGTCGCAGAAGAGCGTGACCGTTGACGTCAACACGGATGGTGTTGTTACGCAGGAAACCGTTGCTGCTTACACGGTTGACGAACTGATCGATCTGAACGCCACCTTCACGACCAACACGGTCAACGGCAGCACCACACAGCTCGCCGATGCGGGCGGTACCTTCTACGTCAAGATCGACGACACCAACTGGGTCGAAGCCATTGACGTGACCGGCACCGGTCAGGAAGCCGTTCATGACGAAGGCGGTGTCTACTATGGTGTTGACACCACCGCAGCCCCTGCGGCCAACATCGCAGCGCCGACATCCATCGCAGACATCGACATCGTCGGCATTACGAATGCTAACCTTGACGCTCTGATCTCCGGCGTCGACGCTGCCCTGACCGACATGACCAGCGCAGCTGCCGACCTCGGCTCGCTGTCCTCGCGCATAGACCTGCAGGACGAGTTCGTCAACAAGCTCTCCGACTCGATCGACTCGGGCGTTGGTCGTCTGGTTGATGCCGACATGAACGAGGAATCGACCCGCCTGAAGGCTCTGCAGACCCAGCAGCAGCTCGCCATCCAGGCTCTGTCGATCGCCAACTCGGAATCGCAGAACGTCCTGTCGCTCTTCCGTTAATCGGAACAAGTCTCAGGGTCGAAAGACCTCAACATGTAAAGCCGCACCTGGAAACGGGTGCGGCTTTATCATTGTTTTAAGCCTTTTATGGTACGCGCGCGTACTCGCTGAGGCTGTATTCGAATTTCTTCCCGCTCTTCAAAAAAAATGGCTGCATTTAGCGCTTCATTAACCTTACCGGGTTCTACTGGCCCTATCGAAGCGGCGAGTTAACCTTAATATTTAAAAGGTTAACAGGCATGAAGCTGTGCGCCGTTTCCGGCGATACCGGAATGTCCCTTCATCAAAAGCCAATAGGGGCAGTACAACTATGACTAGCATTTTGACCAACACTGCAGCAATGTCTGCACTCTCTACCCTCCGCTCTATTTCTTCCAGCATGGAAGAGACTCAGGACCGTGTTTCTTCGGGCCTCCGTGTCGGTGACGCATCGGACAACGCTGCTTACTGGTCGATCGCTACCACGATGAAGTCCGACAACATGGCTTTGGCTGCAGTTTCGGACGCGCTCGGTCTCGGCGCCGCCAAGGTCGACACGGCTTATTCCGGTATGGATTCGGCCATCGAAGTCGTCAAGGAAATCAAGGCCAAGCTCGTAGCCGCCACCGAAGACGGCGTCGACAAGACCAAGATCCAGGAAGAACTCGACCAGCTGAAGGATCAGCTGACCTCGATCGCCCAGGCTGCTTCGTTCTCCGGCGAAAACTGGCTGCAGTCTGACCTGAGCGTTGCGACGACCAAGTCGGTTGTTGCATCCTTCGTCCGCGCTGACGATGGCAGCGTCTCGGTCAAGAAGGTCGACTATGCTCTGACCACTGACAATGTCCTCTTCGACACCTCCGGCAACGACACCGGCATTCTCGACAAGATCTACAACGTATCGCAGAAGAGCGTGACCGTTGCCGTCAACACGGATGGTGTCGTTTCTCAGGAAACGGTTGCCGCTTACACGGTTGACGAACTGATCGCTCTGAACGCCACCTTCACGACCAACACGGTTGGCGGCAGCACCACACAGCTCGCCGACGCCGGCGGTACCTTCTACGTCAAGGTTGACGACACCAACTGGGTCGAAGCCGTCGATGTGACCGGCACCGGTCAGGAAGCGATCCATGACGAAGGCGGCACCTACTACGGTGTTGACACCACCGCAGCCCCTGCTGCCAACATCGCAGCCCCCACGTCCATCGCAGACATCGACATCACTGCTATCACGAACGCTGAACTCGATGCTCTGATCTCTGGCGTCGATGCTGCCCTGACTGACATGACCAGCGCAGCTGCCGACCTCGGCTCCATCGGCGGTCGTATCGAGATGCAGACCGAGTTCGTCGCTGCACTGTCCGACTCGATCGACTCGGGCGTTGGTCGTCTGGTCGATGCCGACATGAACGAAGAATCGACCCGCCTGAAGGCACTGCAGACCCAGCAGCAGCTCGCCATCCAGTCGCTGTCGATCGCCAACTCGGCATCGGAAGTCATCCTTACGCTCTTCCGCTAAGCGATCGTACTCGTTACGCAATATCGGCCGCGCCCTTCCGGGGCGCGGCCTTTTCTTTACGAATTGTTTAGGGCGTTTATCCTTTGTTAACCATGTCGAGCTTAACTGCACTCATCGAAACGATGGGTTAACCAAAACGAAGAAGTGGTTAACGGCATAAGGCCCCACCACCGTTCCCGGCTGATCCGGGATGTCCCTCTATCTAGCCAATTTCAGGGGCAAATATCATGACGAGCATTCTCACCAATAACGCCGCAATGGCGGCACTTCAGACACTCCGTAACATTGATGACAGCATGGAAACGACGCAAGCGCGGGTTTCCTCGGGCCTTCGCGTCGGCACTGCATCCGACAACGCCGCCTATTGGTCCATCGCAACCACGATGCGATCCGACAACATGGCACTTGCAGCCGTTCAGGATGCATTGGGCCTCGGCGCTGCCAAGGTTGACACCGCCTATTCCGCGATGGAATCGGTTGTCGACGTTGTGAAGGAAATCAAGGCCAAGATCGTTGCCGCGACCGAAGAGGGCGTCGACGAAAACAAGATCCAGGAAGAAATAGAGCAGCTGAAGGAACAGCTTCGGACAGTCGCTTCCGCTGCAAGTTTCTCCGGAGAAAACTGGTTGCAGGCGGACCTCAGCGCCGCAGCTGGTAACGCGGTGACGAAAAACGTTGTCGGTTCGTTTGTCCGTGCCGATGATGGCACCGTATCTGTCAAGACAATCGACTACATTTTGGACGAAGACAGCGTCCTGTTCGACACCGGCGGTGAACTCGGTATCCTCGACCGCCAGTTCGACGTGTCGCAATCCGCGATCACGCTTTCCGTAAACGTAAATGGTATTTCGACATCCGAGACTGTCGCCGCATACACCATTGATGAACTGATCGCTGCCGGTGCAACCTTTACAACCAACACGGTTGGCAGCGTCACAACACAATTGGCGAATGCAACTGCCACAGCTGGGAACATCACAGCCGGCGAGTATTTCGTCCAGGTCAGCAATAGCACCTGGGTTCGGGCCGTCGATGTGACTGCGACCGGCCAGGAAGCGGTGCACGATGAGGGTGGTGTATACTACGGCGTTGACCTGACCAATGCACCGGCAACCTCTGTGCTCGCCCCCATGTCGATCGATACCCTCGACATCACCGGTTTGACCGCAGCCGATCTCGACACCATGCTGAAGGCAGTCGATATGGCACTCGAATCCGTCGTGAGCTCGAGTGCAACGCTCGGCTCGATCGCCATGCGGATCGACATGCAGGAAGAATTCGTCACGAACCTGACGGACTCGATCGACTCCGGCATCGGACGTCTGGTCGATGCGGACATGAATGAAGAATCGACCCGTCTGAAGGCGCTGCAGACCCAGCAGCAGCTCGCCATCCAGTCTCTGTCGATCGCCAACTCGGCTTCCGAGAGCATCCTGACACTCTTCCGTCAGTAAGGGCGCCTTGGCTAGGGGCGACTTCGTCCCTCGCTGACGTGTCAGGTGTCCTCGGTATGATCCGCGCCTCGAAAGGGGCGCGGATTTTCGTTTCTGCCTTGCGCGAAACTTTTGGCCTTTCTCATTCTCCCGAATTTCGTGTTTATCAGCCTTGATTAACCAAGGTCCCGCTTGTTAGATGGCACCGTTAACGATTTGTTAACGGTGACGGGGACTGTGCCTTCGCGCAGTCTGCATGATGCCCTCCCGTCTTGCCGGCTCTTTCGCCGGATGCGCACGCATGTACGCTTGAGGGCACCAGAGCATGACCAGCATTATGACCAACGCAGCCGCAATGGCCGCGCTTCAGACGCTCCGTTCGATCGATACCAATCTCGAGACGACCCAGAGACGGGTGTCATCGGGCTATCGCGTCGAAACCGCCTCTGACAATGCCGGTTACTGGTCGATCGCGACGACAATGCGCTCCGACAACGCCGCCCTGTCCACCGTCGCCGATGCGCTCGGCCTCGGTGCGGCGACCGTTGATACCGCTTACACGGCGCTGGACAACGTGATCGAGGTCATGTCCACGATCAAGGCAAAGCTGGTGGCCGCCAGCGAGCCCGGCGTTGATAAAGAGAAGATCAACGAAGAAATGAGCCAGCTGAAGGACCAGCTGGTGTCATCCGCCCAATCCGCCTCGTTCTCCGGCGAGAACTGGCTCTACAACACCAACATCAACCCGCTTGGCACCAAGGAGGTCGTCTCATCCTTCATTCGTGGGGCCGACGGTACCGTGCAGGTGACAACCCTGGACTTTGACACGGAAGATTCGGTGCTGATCGATACGGAAGACGCCGGTCGTGCCTTCCTGACCAAGGCGATCGATGCCGATCAATTGACCAGCGCACCGACGGGCACGGCCCGCGACTATTATCTCCTGGATGTGGGTTCGGTCATTCCGGTCACTGGCACGGAGATCGCGATCGACGCGACCACGACCACCGACATACTCGACGACATGATCAGCGTCGTCGACGAAATCCTGGGACAGCTCACGGATGCAGCGGCGACACTTGGTGCGATCACAAGCCGTATCCAGATGCAGGACAACTTCGTCTCGAACCTGATGGACGTTATCGATAAGGGCGTCGGACGCCTGGTCGATGCTGACATGAATGAAGAATCGACCCGCCTGAAAGCCCTTCAGACCCAGCAGCAGCTCGGCATCCAGGCACTGTCGATCGCCAACACCAGCGCCGAAAAACTCCTGACACTCTTCCAGAACTGATATCGCCGGCGGCGCATTCGCCGCCGATCCGGCGTCGGTCATCCGGCGAGGAGGTGCCATTCATCTTCGCGCAAGTTTGAAGCCCTAGTTTCAAGCATTGTCCATGGCAGGAACCTGCCGAGAACTGTGGCCCCGAAGTGAAAGTCTAATCCGGAAGATGAGAACACGTTCTGGCCCCGTCGAGATCGATATCACACCCATGCCGGCCCGCGCCTGCGGCCCGCACCCTGTCGCCGATGGAGGCGATTGCCGATGAGCATGCCCCTGGCACGATACCTGAAAGATTTCTCGGCGCCATCAGCGCCGCCGCAGCCGCTGGATTCACCTTTTGACGTTGGCGGCGGTGCGGATGACTTCGAGATGGAGTTTCCGGCCCTTCCCGAACCCGAGCCTGAACCCGTCGATCTCGAAGCGGAGCGGCGTGAGGCCTATGCCGAGGGGCACGCGGCCGGCGAACGGGAGGCCATCGAGCGCTTTGAGGCAGAGCGGCAGGCTCAGGAGACGGCCCATGCTGACGCGCTGGCCGAAATCGAGCAGCGCCTCCGCGACGAATTTACGGCGGCCATTGCCACCCAATTGCCCGAAGTCATCAAGCGCCTGTCGCTGGCGGTCAGCGAGCAAGTTGCTCACGCCCTTGCGCCGTTGATCGAGGAAAGCATCGTTGAGAGGGCGGTTGTCGAACTGGCAGACCAGCTCAACGCTGCGATTTCCGCCGGCGAAGCGGGAACGATCCAGATCCGTGGTCCTCGTGACCTCTTCGAGAAACTTCTCTCTGAGATGCCGGATCACGGCGAAATTCTGCGGCATGTCGATGGCGCTGATCTGGACCTGACGGCCGAATTCGGTGACGCGGCACTTGTGACCCGCATCTCCGCCTTCAGCGCAAGCCTGAAGAAAGTGCTTTCATGAGCGACGAAAACCACCACCACGGCAAGAACGAGATCATCATCGTCAAGCGGCACAAGGGTGACCATGACGGTGCCCATGGCGGCGCGTGGAAGATCGCCTATGCCGACTTCATGACCGCCATGATGGCCTTCTTCCTCGTCATGTGGCTGGTCAACGCCGCCAATGAGGAAACCAAGGCCTCCGTCGCCAGCTACTTCAACCCGATCAAGCTTTCGGACGAAAAGCCGACAGAAAAAGGCTTGAAAAAGCCTGTCGATCAGGCCGAAGGCGAGCAGAATAAGGAACGTTCAAAAGTCGAGGACGACGAGGACCGTGTGGGTGCGGCGGCGGCGACGGGTGAAGACCTGACCGCATCCTCAGGCGAAAACTCGAATTATTCGGAAGCGGATTTCTTCGAGAACCCTTATTCGGTTCTCGCCGAGATCGCGCAGGAAGTCGGTCAGCAGGCAAATGTCAGCGCCAAGGGCGAGGGCGGCGCTGCTGATTCCGGCCCTTCCACCGGTGCCCAGGGCGGCGAAGCCTATCGCGACCCGTTCGATCCGGATTTCTGGACGCAGCAGGTCCAGACGGCCAACGGACCGGCCGGCACGCCGACCGATGCAACGACACCTTCCGATCAGCAACAGCAGACGGCGCTGGAGCAACCACAGGACCAGACGCAGCCTTCGACCGAACCCGAACAACAAATCGCGCTGGTCGTGCCGGGCCAGAAGCCGACAGCGGATGAGCTGAAAGAGGCCGTCACACCGGAGGAAGCCAAGCCCGAGGAGGCCGCAGTCGGTGAAAAGCCCGAAGAGGGCAAAACCGACCAGGCCAAGCTCGGCGAGGCGCCGCAGGATCCGGCCGAAGTCAAAGCGGAATTGGCAGCAGCCGAGCAATTGAAACAGGACATCGAGAAGGCAATCGGCGGATCGGCCGGCAAGCTGGCCGAGGGCCTGATCGTAACCCCGGCCGAAGGCGGTCTGCTCGTGACCATCAGCGACCAGAGCGACGCCCCCATGTTCAATGTCGGTTCGGCCGTACCCCAGCGCGACATGGTTCTCGCCATGGAGCGCATCGGCAAACTGCTTGAGGACCGGCCCGGCCAGATCGTCATTCGTGGTCACACAGACGGGCGGCAGTTCAAGGGCACTGAAAACGACAACTGGCGGCTGTCGATGGCCCGCGCCCATAGCGCCTATTACATGTTGGTGCGCGGTGGCCTGAAGGAAGATCGCGTCGAGCAGGTCTCGGGTTATGCCGATCGCCGCCTCCAGGTGCCTTCCGATCCATTGGCCGATGCCAATAGACGCATCGAGATCCTGATCCAGGCGGAGCAAGGCTAATCCATGGTGATCCGGCGGTTCTCCCTCTCTCTGCTGGCCTGCGTTGCCGCTGCCCTCACGGGCGGCCTGTCGGCCCATGCGCAGACGGTGGATGAGACCATCGAGCCCTATCGCATGCTGCGCTCCCTGCAATTCGTCCAGGACACCGTAGTCCGTGGTGATCATTCGGCTGCCGAAATGCAGCGTTTCATGTTGGGCGCCATCGACCAGAAGCTGAGATCTGCCGACCCGGCGGTGTTCGAAGACCCACGCAATGTCGATGCAGCCCTGATTTATGCCATGAGCGGCGGCAATCCGGCGACGCTCGAATTCCTTGTTGCAAGGGACGTCGACGGCAATTTCGACAATCGGATAGCTGACGCCCTGCGCAAATATCTGAGCGGCAAGGGGACCTTGATTGCCAAAACTCTGGGCGAAATGGTCACCGAGTACAAGAATGCCGATATCGCGCCCTATCTTGCCCTTGTCGCCGGCAACGTAACCATCGCCAAGGATCCGGCTGGTTCGCTGAAATTTTATGACTGGGCGCGGCTGACGGCGCCGGGTACGATCGTGGAAGAGGCGGCTCTTCGCCGTTCACTGGCCGTTGCCGTCGACGCGAAGATTGTCGACAAGGCATCGGGCTATGCCAACCGCTACGCGCGCCGGTTCCTCTATTCTCCCTATGCCAGCCAGTTTGCCGATCTCTTTGTTCGCTTCGTCGTGGAACACTACGATGCCTTGAAGCCAGAAGACATCGAAGCGACGCTCGGTTACATGGACGTTGATCGCCGCCGCGAAGTCTACCTGCGCATCGCGCGGCAGGCCGCGATTGCCGGCCGCCGCGATCTGGCTGTCATGGCGGCAAATCAGGCTAAGGCATTGTCCGGGAATGGGCCGGAATCCGATGCGCTGGCCGAACTGTATGGCAGTCTTGTCGGTGTCCCCACTGAGAACGTGGACGACGCCATGGCAGCCCTGATGCAGATCCCCGAATCTGCCCTATCGCCGAAGGATCGCGCGCTGCGACAGGCGGCCGAGGCGGTCGCAAAGGAAGTTCTGCGCAAGCCGCAGCCACCAGTTCCACCGCCGGAAGGCCAGGTCGTCGCCCCTGGCGCCGATGCTGGCGCCGGAGCGGGTGTTGCTGAGGCAACAGTGGATCCGGAGCTTCAAGACCCTCTGGCCGCGCCGCCTGTTGCGGCCGCCGTCCCTGCTTCAACCGCCGCTCCGGCGGCGCCGACAGACGCGCCGTCCGCGACTGTCCAACCGGCGGCGGCTGACGCGCAACCTCCCGCAATCGATCCTGAACTCCGAACCTTTGTCGACGCCGGCCGATCCAAACTGGACGCCATCGACGATCTTCTCAACAAAGAGGGCCCCTGACATGATGGACGCACTATCGGCTCCGCCGGCACCCACACCCGCTCCGTCGATGCAGCAAGGCGGCTCCAGCGCCAGCGCAGATCAGGCTGAGGACGGCAGCTTCTCAAAGGTTCTGTCTAACTCGGGAAATCAAGAGAAGGACTCACGGCTGCGCGAGGGTGGCAACGAGGACGCGACCGAACAAACGGATGCGCCGGATAACACCCAGGTGACCCAGGCCAAGCGCCCGGTGATCGATATCTCCTCGGCGAAGATTGCGACGCAGGACAAAGCTCCCGCTCAGTTGGCAGATATGTCGACAGACGATCTGGCCCGGCTGCTGGCCAGCGCCCGCTCGCAAGCCAAGGACTTGAAGCCTGATACGGAGGCGGCGCCGAACATTCCCGTCGGCGCTGAAACGTCGACGAAGGCGGAACTTGCAAAGGCCTTGGGCGGACTCCGAGAGAAGAAGGCGGTCCCCGAGGATCAGACGACCACATCTGCAGTTGCCGGGGAAGAAGCCGAGACCGGCGAGCAGAAGGGTGCGGATCTGTCTGACGTGCTGCGGCTCCTTGCAGGCGCGACGGCCGGTGATGTGAAGGCAGAGGACGGGGCCGGCGATGCCGAGCAGTCGGTGGAACCGGTGGCCGATCGCAAGACCCATGCGATATTGTCGGATGCTCTTGCGGCAAGAACCGGCGCTGCAGCGGACAGCTCAACGACTGCGGATGATCAGGGCGCTTCGTCCGATCAAAGCTTCCGGATTGTCAGGGCAGATGGCAAGGGCGAGCCGATGATACTGCAGAGCGATGCGGCCACTGCCGCTGATGACTCGGGTGACGCCGCTGCGGTCGAGACCATCACCGTGCTCGACGCACGTCGTTTCATCGCACCGGTCTCGACGACGAATGGTGCCTCGATCACGGCTGCCATGCTCGGTGACACTGATTGGGTCAGCGCCATGTCGCCGGGATCCGAGCTTGCGAACGCCGCAACCCAGTCCAGCCAGGGCAAGGTCGTCAACACACTGAAGCTCCAGATGAGTCCGATCGAACTCGGAAGCGTGACGGCTACTCTGCGTCTGTCCGGCGAGGAGCTGAGCGTGCAGCTGACCGTGGACAACCCCGCAGCGCTGCGCCAGCTGTCGAACGATTCCAGCGAAATTCTGAAGTCTCTGCGTGCGCAGGGGCTTACCGTCGATCACGTCCAGGTCAACATGCAGGTCCAGTCTGCGGATCGTAGCGCGGATGCCGGCCAGAACAATGCAGCGGGGCAGCAGGCAGGACAGCAGACCTTCCAGTCCGGGGGGCAGGGGAGTGATGGTCGTGCCCGCGGGGAAAGTGCCAGCAACAATGCAAGGATGTCCGATGAGCGGCTGGTACAGCAGGCTGAAACTCCGGCTGGTGACACTCGCAGCGCTCGCCCTGGTCAGCTTTACATCTGAAGCGGCGGCCAGCGTCGGCAGCTGCGAGAGTGAGATCAGCGCGGCTGCTGCAAAATACGGTATCCCTGAAGGCATCCTCTATTCTGTCGGTCTCACTGAAACAGGCCGGAAGGGAAGCCTGCAGCCCTTCGCTTTGAATGTGGAGGGCAAGGCTTACTATTTCGACGGTCTTGAAGACGCGCTTGATGCTTTTCAGAGGGCGCGAGAGGGCGGAGCAAAGTTGATCGATGTCGGCTGCATGCAGATCAACCAGCACTTCCATGGTGAGCACTTCACGTCGGTGCAGGCCATGTTTGACCCACAGCGGAACGTGGAGTATGCAGCGCGCTTCCTGAGCAATTTGCATCAGCGCCATGAAACCTGGACGATGGCCGTGGCCCGGTATCACGCCGGCCCCAACAATGACCCCGCCCAGAAGCGCTACGTCTGTCGTGTGATCGCGAATCTTGTCGCGACCGGCTACGGAAACTGGACATCTCCGGCGCGACAATTTTGCGGTGAATAGCAACCAAAAATTGATTGACACGGCAATGAGTGCCGATTTGCAAATGTGGCAAGACTGCGTCGAAAACAGTCCAGGCAAGAGCTTGCGCGAGGCTTGTGTTAACTTTTCCACTAAAAAATAGTGCCTATATTGCATTGCACCTACTATATATAGGTCAAATCGGCACCAAATCCTTAATCAATTATTAATATCTGTCATTAAGTTTACCTAGTTGTCCCTGAATCGCACGATTCGTACCCATAGCGTATCGAAACACCACACTGATTCGGAGGCGGCTGAATGATCGTCGTGGTTGATGAGCGCGAGCTCGTGAAAGACGGATACACATCTCTATTTGGGCGCGAGGGGATTCCTTCGACGGGATTCGACCCAAGAGAGTTCGGGGAATGGGTCAATACGGCGGCCGATTCCGATATTGCGGCAGTCGAGGCGTTCCTGATCGGACAAGGCGAATCGATGCTGGAACTGCCGCGGGCGATCCGCGACAGGACCCAGGCACCGGTGATCGCGGTCAGCGATCAGCCCTCGCTCGAAGCGACCCTTGCGCTTTTCGACTGCGGCGTCGACGATGTCGTGCGCAAGCCGGTTCACCCTCGGGAGATCCTGGCAAGGGCGGCGGCAATTCGCCGTCGTCTGCGCGCGATCACCAACTTCACCGAGATCGGCCCAATCAAGGTTTTCTCTGACGGACGTGATCCTGAGATTGCTGGCGATGTATTTGCACTGCCGCGCCGTGAGCGCCGCATCCTGGAATATCTCGTCGCAAACCGCGGTCGTCGCGTCTCCAAGACCCAGATCTTCAATGCGATTTACGGTATCTTCGACGAAGAGGTCGAGGAAAACGTCGTGGAAAGCCACATCTCGAAGCTGCGCAAGAAGCTGCGCAAGAAGCTCGGTTTCGATCCGGTCGATTCCAAGCGCTTCCTCGGTTACTGCATCGATTGGAGCTGATCCGGCGCCCTAGCCGGATCCCGCATTCGGCGGCTCTCTGGACGAATTACGTCGAGAGCCGCAATGCCAGACAGCTTCACGCAAGGCCCACCTCATACTCTCGAAAATGACTACGGAAGCGAGGATTTCAATATGAGCCTTTACGGAACCATGCGAACAGGTGTCTCCGGCATGAATGCGCAGGCAAACCGCCTGGGCACGGTCGCAGACAACATCGCCAATTCCAGCACCGTCGGCTATAAAAAGGCCTCGGTGCAGTTTTCATCCATGATTTTGCCAGGCACGAACGGTTCCTATAACTCCGGCGGCGTCGAAACGGATGTTCGTTACTCGATCTCTTCGCAGGGTACCTTCAGTTACACCACGTCGGAAACGGACCTGGCGATCAATGGCGACGGCTTCTTCATCGTCACCGGTGACGACGGCGTTCCCTATCTGACCCGCGCCGGTTCCTTCGTCCTCCAGGACGACGGCACCCTGAAGAACACTGCCGGTTATACGCTCCAGGGTTATGAATACGATTCGACGGCCGATCCGACGATCGTCGTCAACGGCTTCGACGGTCTCCAGGACGTTGACCTGTCCGGTTCTGGGATCTCGGCGGTCGCATCCACCACCGGTACGCTGAATGTCAACTTGCCCAACGGCGAGGCTATCGGCTTCGAACAGAAGACATCGCTGAAGGTTTACGACAGCCAGGGTTCCAGCCGCCTGATCGAATTTACCTACACGAAGGTTGCCGACAACGAGTGGTCGGTCGAAGCGATTGGCCCCGGCACTCCGGCAACCGTGCTCGCAGCCGAGACACTCGAATTCGACCTGGACGGACAGCTCATCACGCCGGCCAGCGGCGAAGTCACGCTCGACGAGTTCGACATTGATGGCGCTGTGGTTCCGGAGATCGCCTTGCAGATCGGCGACACCAGCCAGCTCGCTTCGGCCTTCTCGGTCGAAGAGGGTGAGGTCAACGGCAACGCGGCCTCCAAGGTCAAGGGTTACGAGATCGACGATACCGGTGTGGTCTCGGTCGCTTATGAAAACGGCGACCTGGTGCCGAAGTTTCGTGTGGCACTTGCCAGCGTCCAGAGCCCTGACGAACTCAATCCCGTTGCCGGAAACCTCTACACCCAGTCGAACAACTCCGGTGTCATCGTCATGGGCTACGCAGGCTCCAGTGGCTTCGGTTCGATCATCTCCGGTGCCCTTGAAGACTCCAACGTGGATGTCGCCGAGGAACTGACGGCGATGATTGAATCCCAGCGGAATTACACCGCAAACTCCAAGGTTTTCCAGACAGGCTCCGAGTTGATGGAAGTCCTGGTCAACCTGAAGAGATAATCGAAAGAGTAGGTTAGTCCTATGTCGCTTGCATCGTCGCTCAACACGGCCAATTCGATCTTCCGGAACACGTCCCAGCAGACGTCGGTGTTGTCCACCAACATCGCCAATGATGGGAACGAGAACTATGTTCGCCGGCAGTCGGTGGTCGTGCAGACGGTCTATGGCGCGACGACAACCCAGAACGAGCGGTCGCAGCACATGGCGTTGCTGCGACAGCTTTCCTCGTCGACGTCTCAGGAAAGCGCGCAAACGACACTTCTTGATGGCTTGACCACACTGTCTGACGCGCTCGGCGGTAATGACTACGAACTGTCGACTTCGACCTATCTTGCCAATCTCCAGAGCAGTCTCCAGTCCTTCGCGGCAGCCCCGGGAGAATACGCGCTCGCCTCGACTGTCGTCACGGACGCAATCGATGTGGCAAATTCGCTGAACAACGCGACGGCCTCGGTCCAGGAGGTTCGGGAAGAAGCGGATGGCCAGATTTTCCAGCAGGTAGAATCGCTGAACAAGCTTCTGGCCGAGTTCAAGATCGTCAACGACACCGTCGTACGGATGACCGCGACTGGGGATGACCCCAGCAATTATCTCGATCGCCGGGATAGCCTGCTGAAGGATATCTCCAGCATCGTCGGCGTCAGCGTCAACATGCGCGACAACAGCGACATGGTCCTCTACACGTCTGACGGCACCACGCTGTTCGAGACGGACCCTCGCGAAGTTACGTTCGACCGGACTTACACTTACGACGCCACGGTCACCGGCAACCCGATCTACATCGACGGCACTCCCGTCCGTGCCGGAATCGGTGGCAATACGGACGGACAAGGCTCGATTGCAGCTCTCGTACAGTTGCGCGACGAGATTGCTCCGACATTCCAGGCCCAGTTGGACGAAGTCGCGCGCGGCCTGATCGAGGCATTTGCGGAAACGGATGCCGGCGGCACGAACGAGTTGCCGGGTCTGTTTACCTGGCCGACAGGCACGGTCCCGGCCACCGGGACGGTGCAGCCAGGGCTCGCCGCTCTGATCAGGGTCAACGATGCGGTGCGTTCGGAGGCGGGTGGCGACCCGATGCTGGTGCGCGATGGCGGCATCAATGGCGCCGGCTATGTCAAGAACACCGATAGCTCTTCAGGCTATACCGACCTCATCAATGCCTATGTCGATGCACTCTCCGCCGAGCGGGCTTTCTCCGCCGACGCGGACCTGAAGACCACCGCAAGCGTCCTGTCCTTCTCCAGCAACTCGATTGGCTGGCTCGAAGAACTTCGCTCCAACGCGACGACGGCGGGTGAAAACAAGACCGCGCTCTACGAGCGCACCTTCCAGACATATTCCTCGAAGACGGCGGTCAGCCTGGACGAGGAACTATCGCTGCTGCTCGATGTAGAGCAGTCCTACAAGGCCGCAGCCAAGCTCGTGAGCACCGTTGACGAGATGCTGAAGGCCGTTCTCGAAATGGCGGGGTAACCCCATATGTCGACGTCCAGCGTATCCAATCTCTCCATCCAGACTTCGATGCGGCTGACGATCCGTCAGGCTCAGAACGAGTTGCTCCAGGCACAGCAGGAAGTTAGCACCGGCTCTTTCGCCGATGTAGGAGCAGAACTGGGCAGCAAGACCTCGACCGTCGTCGACCTCAGTCGCGAAAGCTTGCGGCTGACATCGATGATCAGCAACAATTCGATTGCCACACAGCGACTTTCGGCCTCGCAGGAAGCGCTGAAGCAGATCGCGACAGCCGCCGAAGACATGAATACGGCGCTGATCACCATTTCGGGCGCCTCGAACAGCGATACCATCAACACCACGGTCATGACCGTCGATAACGCGCTGTCGACGATGGTCAGCATGGGCAACCAGTCCGCCAACGGCGAGTTTCTGTTTGCCGGCATCAATACGGACGTGCAGCCTCTGGCCGAATACACGGATACTTCGGACGCCAAGCTGGCTTTCGACACGGCCTTCGACAATTATTTTGGTTTCCCGCCGACGGATACGGCCAATACCGCGACGATCGTCGCCAAGGGTGCTGCGCCCAGCATGGAAGATTTCATCTCTTCGACGCTGGAACCGATGTATTCCGGTGCGGACTGGACCACCGATTGGTCCGGTGCCACCGACGGCGTCATGACCAGCCGCATCACCCAGTCCGAGACGGTCAACACCTCCGCCTCGGCAAACGAGGATGGCTTCCGTTACTTCGCCTTGGCAGCGGTGATCACAAAGGAATTGCTGCAGATCGGTGCGCCGGCGGATGCTGTTTCGGTCGCTGTGGATGCTGCGATCGGCTACACCGGCAAAGCGATCACCGGCATCAACTCGACACGTTCCAGCCTCGGTCTCTCGGAAAACCGGATCGAGAAGGCCGATGCTTCGCTCCAGATCCAGGTCGACATTATCGAGACCAGTCTGGCGAGCAAAACTGAAGTAGATGCGTACGAAGCATCGACCCGCGTTAACTCTTTGCTGTCCATGGTGGAAGCATCTTACACGCTGACATCGAAGATCCAGGCACTGAGTCTTGTCAACTACCTTTGATGAGCAAAGGGTGAAATGAAACTGAAGGGCAACTGAATGTACCAGTTCTCATACGCCGAAATCATGGAAGATGGCGTTGCCGACGCGAAGGAGCGCGAACGCCAGGCCCTTGATCGTTGCATCCAGCTTCTGAGCGCGGCCCGTGACAAGAGCGGCTACGGCCGCGAGGCGATCGAAGCAATCTACTATACCCGCCGGGTATGGGTCCGCCTCATCGAGGATCTGCAGAACCCGGAAAATCAGCTGGCCGATGACGTTCGTGCCAATCTGATCTCCATAGCCATCTGGATACTGAAGGAGTGCGACCGGATCCGGAAGCGCCAGTCCGCCAATTTCCAAGGCATCATCGACGTGACAACCATCATCAGGGATGGACTTAAATGAAGAGCACTTTGCGCATCTCGCTCAAGTCGGGCGAACGTATTTTTATCAACGGAGCGGTTCTGCGCGTCGACCGCAAGGTTGCTCTCGAATTCCTGAACGATGTGACATTCCTTCTGGAAAACCACGTGTTGCAGCCCGAGCAGGCGACCACGCCGCTGCGGCAGCTCTATTTCATCGCGCAGATGATGCTGATCAATCCCGAGGGCAAGGACCAGTCGCTGGCCATGTTCCGCAAGTCAGTGATCATGCTGCTCTCGTGCTTTGAAAACGAGGAAATCCTCGCAGAACTGAAGCGCATCGATGGCATGGTCTCATCCGGTCGCGCCTTTGATGCCCTCAAAGCGATCCGTTCGCTGTATCCCATTGAGGACAAGATCCTCAACAATCAGGAAATGGCACCGGCCACGATCGAACAGATTCGCAGGGAGATCGCCCCATGGCGGTAGATGCAGTCACCAGTGCGACGTCGACCACCTCGACGTCGTCCAGCAGCGCCGCAGCTTCGGCCTCTGCAAGCGCCTCCCTGGACTATGACAATTTTCTGCAGTTGCTCATCGCCCAGATGAAGAACCAGGATCCGACCGATCCGATGGATGCGAGCGAGCAGATTGCCCAGCTCGCGACATTCTCGCAGGTCGAACAGTCGATCCAGATGAACTCGAACCTCGAGACGCTGATCACCGGCAATGCCCTGACCAATGCCTCGAACTATATTGGCCAGACGATCACCAGCGCAGATGAGAAGACCTCGGGCGTGATTGCCTCGGTTCGTGTCTACAGCGACACGATGGTCGCCACGACCACCGATGGCGATGAGATCCCGATCGTGGTCGGCGTGCGCGTTGGTGAACCAGTCGAGACGGACACGGATACGGATACGGATACGGATACCGATACTGAGACCGAGACGACTGATACCTAACATGCTAGGCCTTCTGGAGTGGAGGGCATGATTCGTCGCTCCGGAAGGACACTGCCATGAACGAAGCCGATGCGCTCGACATCATGCAATCGGCGATCTGGACTATCCTAGTCGCCTCTGGGCCGGCCGTTGCAGCCGGCATGATCGTGGGCGTTGTTATTGCCCTGATCCAGGCGCTAACGCAGGTTCAGGAAATGACGCTGACCTTCGTACCGAAAATCCTGGCCATTATGATCACCATTGGCATTTCCGCTCCCTTCGTCGGCGGGCAGATTTCCCTGTTTGCCAATCTCGTCTTTTCCCGCGTCCAAACCGGCTTCTGACGACGGCCAGGGCTGACACCCTCGCGCAAGCTTCGGCCGCTAAACCTTGTCTGCAGACAACCAGAGACATGACTCCTCTGGTGACTTCTCATGAAGAGATGGAACAGACATGGCGCAACCTCCTGCACTCGTGATCCCGAAAGTCAGCCCCAACGGGCGCGACATCGGCTTTGCCTTAGGCATCGTCATGATCCTGTGCATTCTCTTCCTGCCCATTCCGCCGTTTCTCATCGACCTTGGGCTCGCCTTCTCGATCGCTTTCTCCGTGCTGATCCTGATGGTGTCGCTCTGGATCCAGCGGCCACTCGATTTCTCGTCCTTTCCGACCATCCTGCTGATCGCGACCATGATCCGCTTGGCGCTCAACATTGCAACGACGCGTGTGATCCTGTCCCATGGCCACGAGGGCCACGGCGCCGCCGGCGGTGTGATCGCCGGTTTCTCAAGCCTGGTCATGGGCGGCGATTTTGTCATCGGTCTGATCGTCTTCATGATCCTGATCACCGTCAACTTCATCGTCATCACCAAGGGTGCGACGCGTATCGCGGAAGTCGGCGCCCGCTTCACCCTTGATGCGATCCCAGGCAAGCAGATGTCGATCGACGCCGACCTGTCGGCTGGCATCATCGATGAGCGAGAAGCCCAGCATCGCCGCCGCGAGCTGGAGCAGGAAAGCTCCTTCTTCGGGGCCATGGACGGTGCGTCAAAGTTCGTTCGCGGCGACGCGATCGCCGGCCTGATCATCACCGCCATTAACGTGTTCGGCGGCATCATTATCGGCTATTTCCGTCATGGCATGGAAATTGGCGAAGCGGCTGACGTTTTCGTCAAGCTCTCCGTCGGCGACGGCATTGTCTCTCAGGTGCCGGCCCTGATCGTTTCGCTTGCTGCCGGCCTCCTCGTCTCGCGCGGTGGCACGCCCGGTTCGACCGACCAGGCCGTGGTCAACCAGCTTAGCGGCTATCCGCGCGCTCTTTCCGTTGCGGCTGCCCTGATGTGCGCCCTTGCCCTGGTTCCGGGATTGCCGCTCATTCCCTTCACCCTTCTCGGCGGTCTCATGGCCTTTGGTGCATGGTTTATCCCGCGCCAGGTCGAAGCTGAGAACAAGGTGAAGCGCGACCAGGAAGAAAAGAAGGTCATGCAGAGCAAGGAGGCGGAAAAGGATTCCGTCAAGTCCGTGCTCAAGACCGCCGAAATCGAACTGGCGCTCGGCAAGCTCGTCTCGACCCGTCTCCTCGGGGCTCACCAGGAGCTCGCCTTCCGCGTCGGCAAGATGCGCAAGAAGTTCGCCAGCCAGTACGGCTTCGTTGTCCCGGAAATCAAGGTCACGGACGACATAGGCATCCCGGAAAAGTCCTACCAGATCCGTATCCACGGCACGACGATCGCATCGAACAACCTGCGCGTCGGCGAAGTTCTGGTCGTCACGGGATCCGGACGCAAGCCCAACGTTCCGGGCGACGAGATCCGTGAGCCCGCCTTCGGCATGCCGGCCGTTTCGGTTCTGGAAACCTTCACCGAGGAACTGAAGCGCGAAGGCTTCCACCCGATCGACAACGTCTCGGTCGTGCTGACCCATGTCTCGGAAGTGATCCGCAACAACCTGCCACAGCTTCTGTCCTACAAGGACGTGAAGATCCTGATCGATCGCCTCGATCCCGAATACAAGAAGCTGGCTGACGAGATCTGCTCGTCTCACATGTCCTATTCGGGCCTGCAGGCCGTGCTGAAGCTGCTGCTGGCCGAGCGCGTCTCGATCCGCAACCTGCATCTCATCCTCGAAGCGGTTGCCGAACTCGCCCCGCATGTGCGCAAGACCGAGCAGATCGTCGAACATGTCCGTGTCCGGATGGCTCAGCAGCTCTGCGGCGATCTGACCGACAACGGTGTCTTGCGCGTCCTGCGTCTAGGTTCGAAATGGGATCTGGTGTTCCACCAGGCGCTGAAGCGCGATGCCAAGGGTGAAATCGTCGAGTTCGATATTGATCCGCGCAATCTCGAAGAGTTTTCCGAACAGGCGAGCCGCGTTATCCGTGAATTCATGGACCGCGGACTGCCCTTCGTTCTTGTAACCTCGCCCGAAACGCGCTCCTATGTCCGCATGATCATCGAACGACTCTTTGCCACCTTGCCGGTCCTGTCGCATGTCGAACTGGCCAAGGGCATCGAGATCAAGATCCTGGGTTCCATTTCATGATTTCTGACCCGCAGGGGACTGTTCTGGTGCTGTTTGCGGTCTTCTGCCGCATCGGGGCCTGCATCATGACCCTGCCGGGCTTTTCCTCCGCCCGCATCTCCGCCACCACCCGTCTTTTTCTGGCGTTGGCGGTTTCCATGGCGATGATGCCCTTGCTGTACGACAGCATCTATCCGCGCGTCTCAGGTGGTGGGGCCCAGCTCTTTCCGGTCCTGGTGGGCGAATTGATGATTGGCCTGATGTATGGCCTGGTCCCGCGCTTTTATGTGCTGGGGCTGCAATTCGCCGGCACGGCGATTTCCATGTCGATCGGCCTGAGTTCGCCCGGATCTGGAGACGTGCTGGAAGACACGAGTGAAACCCAGCTGACAAACCTCCTGAGCATTTCCGGTCTGCTCATCCTGTTTCTGTTGGATTTTCATCACGTCGTCTTCAAGGCGCTGATGGATTCCTACACCGTCATGCCGCTGGGTGGCATGCCGGAAAGCCAGAAGATGCTGATCACGCTGACCGACACTCTGTCCCAGACCTTCATCCTGATGCTGCGTCTGGCGAGCCCGTTCCTCATCTTCGGCCTGATGTTCAACGTCGCGGTCGGCCTGGTCAACAAGCTCGCACCCCAGATTCCGATTTTCTACATCTCCACGCCGTATCTTTTGATCGGCGGTCTGATCCTGGTCTACTTCACCATTACCGCCCTGGTCATGCAGTTCGGGCGCTATTTCCCGATGATCTTCAACTTTTAGGGACCTGCGGATCTATGGCGGCTCAGAAGAAGTCCGACAAACTGAAACGCCTCGTCGCCGTTCAGCGACACATGGAGCGTATGGCCGAAAGCGACCTCGGCGTCACTGCGCAGCGCATCGAGGAGAACGTGCGGTCGATGGATATGGTGATGGAAGCCATCGGCTCGCTCGATCCGGTTCATCGTCTCTTTGCCCAGAATTATGCCGACCGTTTCGACCGCCTGTCCAACACGGACAAGCAGCTGCACGGTCTGCAGCAGGTGCAGGAAATGAAGCTGCTGCGCGAACGCGCCAAGGGGGACCGCCTTGAGGAAAATCGCAAGGATGCCCGCGCACTCGAAGAGCGCGCAGCGGATGACGACGCCATCTACGATCTGATCGACATCCGTTTTGCCACACCAGCCTCCGACAAGCTTGGGGAGTGATAGTCGCCACGAACAAACATCGAGGATGTCATCGTGGCCATTTCAACCCCGAGCGATCTGGTGCTGGACGTTGTCCGCGCTGCTGATCCGTCGCAAGTTGCTGCTGCCCAGGAGCAGATGAAGACCAACCGCGCCAATTTTCTCGCCAGCAGCCTGGCGGAAAAGGGCCAAGGCTTCGGTGCGACCGTCGATATCCTCAACCGTACCACCAATGCCGCCCGGATCGAGGCGACGGCGGAGCTCAAGGACGAGGACGGCAAGGTGCCGAAAGTCTATCGCGACTTCGAAGCCGTCTATCTGACCAACTTCGTCCAGACCATGCTGCCGAGCGAGAGCGAGGAAGTCTACGGCAAGGGCAATGCGGGCGAGATGTGGAAGAGCATGATGGCCGAGCAGATCGGCTCTGTCCTGTCTGAATCCGGTGGCGTCGGTATCGCCAAGCAGATGTACAGCGACGCTCTTCAGCGCGCCCGTGGTGACGATACGGTGAACGCCAAGACCGATGAAACCGACCGGGGCGCGGCCTTGAGCTGGGTCACCGATCTCGAGCGTCGGACCCTTGGCCCGAGTGCCGAAAGCCAGAATCCATAAAGATCGAAAACAAGGTATAATTTCATGGAAGTTGTTTCGAGCGAATATCGGGTCAAGACTGTCCTCAGCCGCCTGGAGCGCATTATCGACAATGAAAACGAGCGGATCGGCAAGGATCCTGAATTCGATTTCAAGGTGTCGAATGCCCATAAGAGCCGTTGCCTCTATGAGCTGACCATGCTGTTCCGCGACACGGACCCGCGTGAATTCGCCGTCAACTACGTTGAGCAGTTGCATGTTCTGAAGGAAAAGCTGGCGACCAATGCCCGTCGCGTCGAGGCACACCTTGCCGCGGTCCGTGCTGTCGCCGATCTGTTGAAGAATGCCATGCGGGATGCGGATGCTGATGGCACCTATTCCCAGGAACAGTTCCAGTTCAGCGAGTTCTGATGGGCAAGATACTCGGCATCGGTCTGTGGGTTTGCATCGTGACACTCGGCGCGGTCTATGGCTCGATCTATATGGCCACCGCGCCAGCTGGACCGAGCGAGGAAGAGACGAAGAAGGCAGCACTCGAACTGATCCGCGGCGAGCCGATCACCATCCCGGTGCTAGCCGGCGGCGATGTGCAGGGGTACTTCCTGACCCGCATCTCCTTCATGATGGACAAGGAAAAGGTCAAGACCCAGGCGCCGCCGGTCACCGAGATGATGACCGACGAACTCTTCACGCTGCTGGTCGGCAACAAGATGGTCGACATCGCCAATGTTGGCGCCTTCGACGTCATTGCCTTTCGCGAGAAGATCAAGACCGAAATGAATGCCAGGCTTGGCGAAGGCATGGTCGATCAGGTCATGATCGAGCAGCTCGACTACGTCTCCAAGGATGCGGCCCGCAAAGCCGCGGACGGGGCACCCGGCGCGATGGAGAAAACCACCGTCGTCGAAGGTGAGACGGTCGAGGAAAAGCCGGCATCCGGTCACTGACCTTACGCTGCCTCCCGCCATGAACCCTTTCGCCAAGCGTCGCCAAGGTCGTGACGCTTGGCGCTTTCGTATCCGCACGGGCGTTGCTTCACCCTTGCAAAATGCCGCAAATTGACAGCATAGGACGGCGACAGGCAAACGCGACGTCTGTGATGGCGCTAGCTTGCCGACAGTCTGAGACGAGGAACAAGCACAGTGACGACGGTGATTGATGGTAAGGCGGCGGCCGCCTCGGTGGTCGAAGCGGTAAGCTCTGCGGCAGAAAAACTCGAAGCACTCGGACATCGCCGTCCGGGCCTTGCCGTCGTGATCGTCGGCGATGATCCGGCAAGCCATGCCTATGTCGGCGCAAAGAGCCGCATGGCCAAGCAGTGTGGCTTCAACTCCGTTCAGCACACCCTGCCTGAGCAAACCGCCCAGGACGACTTGATGGCGCTGGTCGCCTCGCTCAATGCCGATCCCGAGATCGACGGCATCCTCGTCCAGCTTCCGCTACCGAAGCATCTCGACAGCGAGCCCGTCATCCAGTCGATCCTGCCGGAAAAGGATGTCGACGGCCTGCATGTCGTCAATGCGGGCAAGCTTGCGACAGGCGATCTGGACACTGGACTCGTCTCCTGCACGCCGGCGGGCGCCATGATCCTCGTGCGTCAGATCCACGGCAAGGACCTATCGGGCCTCAACGCGCTCGTCATCGGCCGTTCCAACCTGTTCGGCAAGCCGATGGCGCAGCTCTTGCTCAACGCGAATGCTACCGTCACCATAGGCCATTCCAGAAGCCGTGATCTCCCAGCACTTGCCCGTCAGGCCGACATTCTCGTGGCCGCCGTCGGTCGTCCCGAAATGGTCAAGGCGGACTGGGTAAAGCCGGGTGCCACCGTGATCGATGTTGGCATCAACCGCATCGACGCCCCGGAAAAAGGCGAGGGCAAGTTCAAGCTTGTTGGCGATGTCGCCTTTGCCGAATGCAAGCCGGTGGCGAAGGCCATCTCGCCCGTGCCGGGCGGCGTTGGTCCGATGACCATCGCCATGCTGATGGCCAATACCGTCATCGCCGCCTATCGTCGCGCCGGCCAAACCGCTCCGAAATTCTAAGGACGGGAAAATCCGGGGCCGATCAGATGCCGGCAGGCGCCGGCCCCGTAGAGGCCCTGACCACCAGTTCCACCTTCCACAATTCCTGCAACGGCAGGGCAGGGGTCGTGCCGCTGATCATCCCGATCAGTCGCTCTCCGACACGGCGGCCGGCGGCCTTTAGCGACGAGCGCGTTGTTGTCAGTGGAATGGAAAAATTCTCCGGCTTGAGCAGCGGCAGTTCGTCGTCATGGGCGATCAGCGACATGTCGACGCCGAGTTTCAGCCCCGCATCATTAATCGCGCGCACGGCACCGAGCGCCAGGACCGTGCTGGCGCAGAGCACGGCGGTCGGTCGCTCGCGATGCGCCAGGATTTCCTTCATGCCGCGATAGCCTTGCTCGTCGCCCATGAAGGTGTGCCGGACGTGGTCGGGATCGAGGCTGAGTTGCGCCTGCGCCAGAGCCTTTTCCGTGCCGAGCTTGCGCCGGAAGGCGAAATCGAGATGGGCTGGTCCGTTGAGAAGGGCGAGCCGCTTGTGCCCGAGCTGCATAAGGAAGCGTGTCGCGTCGAAGAAGGCCCCTTCGTTATCGACATCGAGATAGGGATAGTCGAGATCCATTCCATAGGACCGGCCATGCACGATGAACGGCAGGGAAAGTGATTTCGCCATTGCAATGCGGGGGTCCTTCTCCCGAACATAGGCGAGATAGTAGCCATCGACACTACCGCTTGCGACCAGCCAACGGATCGCCTCTTCCTCCTGGTTTGCCTTCGCTGGCATGATGACGAAATGGAAATCCCTGATGATGGCAGCTTCGGCCAAGCCACTCTGGAACTCGGCGAAATGCATGTCGGAGCTGTGGTCGGGCGAGACCGGCATGATCAGGCCGATCGAACCTGCCTTGCCGGTTGCGAGCCGTTGGGCCGCGCGGTTGGGGCGGTAGCCGGTTTCCTTGGCCGCCAGAAGCACGCGTTGGCGCGTGTCTTCGCTGACTTCCGGATATCCGTTGAGCGCGCGGCTGATCGTCGTTTGCGACAGCCCGAGCAGCTGAGACAGTTCCTTGAGATTCACCGCTGGCATTCCTCTCCCGTGCCGGTGCGCAAACTCCCTGCAATGCGCTCCAAAGCGCTTCGACTATGGCTCAGGCCGGCCCGGGTTCACAAGAGGAAATCTGAACGAATTCAAGGCATTTGCATGCTGCAGTGCGGCATTCTGTAGGGATTTTCAGCAAGTCGACAAAAGCGCTTGACTCAAGATGGAACCCAATGGGATGAAATAGTCGCCAAAGCGCTTTGAAGAGGGCGCGGACCGAAGGACGTTGGCGGTCCGATGTGATGGGAGGTAAATCACATGAAAAAACTGTTTCTGATGACCGTGGCCGCTGCCGCGCTGGTCGCCGGCTCTGCAGCCGCTGCCGACCTGAAGTTCAAGCCGGGCGAGGATGCCAAGTTCAACTGGGCGAGCTTTGAAGAATACAAGGCCGCCAATAGCGCCTTGAAGGGTCAGTCCATGACCATTTTCGGCCCCTGGCGTGGCGAAGACCAGGTTCTGTTCGAGAGCATTCTGGCCTATTTCGAAGATGCCACCGGCATCGACGTGCAGTATTCATCCTCGGAGAACTATGAGCAGCAGATCGTCATCGACACCCAGGCCGGTAGCCCGCCGAACGTCGCGATCCTGCCGCAGCCGGGCCTGATCGCCGACCTCGCGTCCAAGGGCCAGGTTACGCCGCTGGGTGACGAAACCAAGTCCTGGCTTCTCGAAAATTACTCGGCTGGCCAGTCCTGGGTCGATCTGTCCACCTACAAAGGCAAGGACGGTGCGGCCGCCCTCTACGCATTCCCCTACAAGATCGACGTGAAGTCGCTGGTCTGGTACGTGCCCGAAAACTTCGAAGATGCCGGCTACGAAGTCCCGAAGACCATGGAAGAGCTGAAGGCTCTGACGGAGAAGATCGTCGCTGACGGTGGTACGCCGTGGTGCATTGGCCTCGGTTCTGGCGGTGCGACCGGCTGGCCTGCAACCGACTGGGTCGAAGACATGATGCTGCGTACGCAGCCTGCCGACGTCTACGACAAGTGGGTCACCAATGAGGTGAAGTTCAACGATCCGGCCGTCGTTGCCGCGATCGAGGAATTCGGCTTCTTCGCCCGCAACGACAAGTTCGTTGACGGCGGTTCCAAGGCTGTTGCCTCCACCGATTTCCGCGACAGCCCGAAGGGCCTCTTCGGCGCCCCGCCGAAGTGCTACCTCCACCACCAGGCGTCCTTCATCCCGTCCTTCTTCCCCGAAGGCACGGTTGTCGGTGAAGATGCTGACTTCTTCTACATGCCGCCCTATGCTTCCAAGGCCGATCTTGGCAATCCGGTGCTCGGCGCCGGGACGCTGGCCATGATCACCAAGGACAGCCCGGCTGCCCGCGCCTTCATCGAGTTCCTCAAGACCCCGATCGCCCATGAAGTCTGGATGGCCCAGTCCAGCTTCCTGACGCCGTTCAAGGGTGCCAACAAGGAAACCTACGCCAACCCGCCGATGGCCAAGCAGGGCGATATCCTGCTCAACGCCACCACCTTCCGCTTCGACGGTTCCGACCTGATGCCGGGCAAGATCGGCGCTGGCGCATTCTGGACCGGTATGGTTGACTACTCCGGTGGCAAGCCCGCCGCAGACGTCGCAGCCGACATCCAGAAGGCCTGGGACGGGCTGAAGTAAGCCTGCAACCGACCGCAATTCGCCGGGCCGCGTCTCTATGGTGTGGCCCGGTCGTCGATACACAAGAACAAATGCCCCGTGCGCCGTCAGGCGATGCGGAGTGATCGACAGGGAGGGGACATCTTGGAACAGTTACTCTTTGCATTGCTGACGATTGTCGTCGGCGTCGCGGCAGCGATCGGCTATTTCTACGGCTCGAACCTGCTGCTGGACCGCATCTTTCCATCGCGCATCGCCGATACGGCTCAGGCATCGCGCAATCTGCGCCACGCCGCGCTGATCCGCCCCTGGCTCTTCCTCGGGCCGGCGCTCATCTCGCTGACAGTCTATCTTGTATATCCGCTCTTCTCGTCGATCGCCTATTCCTTCATGGACCGCGCGGGCGAGAATTATGTCGGCTTCGCGAACTACCGCTGGATGCTGAACGACGCAGAATTCCGTCAGTCGATTTCCAACAATATTCTCTGGCTGATCGTGGTGCCGGCCGGCTCCACCTTCTTCGGCCTGATCATTGCTGCCCTCACCGATCGCATCTGGTGGGGCAACATTGCCAAATCGCTGATCTTTATGCCCATGGCGATCTCCTTCGTCGGGGCATCCGTCATCTGGAAGTTCGTCTACGACTACCGCGACGCCAACTCCGAGCAGATCGGCATTCTGAACGCTATCGTCATGGCGTTCGGAGGAGATCCACAGATCTGGATTTCACTGCCATTCTGGAACAACTTCTTCCTGATGGTCATCCTCATCTGGATCCAGACCGGCTTTGCCATGGTGTTGCTATCGGCAGCCCTGCGCGGCATCCCGGAGGAAACCATCGAAGCCGCCGTCATCGACGGTGCCAATCCCTGGCAGATCTTCATCAAGATCAAGGTGCCGCAGATCTGGACGACGATCGCTGTCGTCTGGACCACCATCACCATCCTCGTCCTCAAGGTCTTCGACATCGTTCTCGCCATGACCAACGGCCAGTGGCAGAGCCAGGTTCTCGCGAACCTGATGTTCGACTGGATGTTCCGCGGCGGCGGCGACTTCGGCAAGGGTGCCGCAATTGCCGTCGTCATCATGATCATGGTCATACCAATCATGATCTGGAACATCCGCAATGCCCGCCGGGAAATGGAAGGACACTGAGATGGTCACGAAGAAGCTTTCGCCACTGACGATTGTCGTCAATCTCACCGTCCTGTTCCTGGTGGTCGTCTGGACCCTTCCCACCGCCGGCCTGCTGATTTCATCCTTGCGCGACAAGGACCAGATCGTGGCCTCCGGCTGGTGGACGGCCCTCGGAACCTCCAGCCAGAATGCAATCTACCGCGCTCCCCCACCGAGCGCCCAGGTCGAGGAAAATGGCGTCTTCGTCATTGCGGGGAATGTCTTCGAAGGCAATACCGGCAGCGTTTCGGCCTTCGGCATCAACATCAATGCGCCGGCAGCCTATGAGCCGGGCCAAGCCGCCGAACGCAATGACGGCAGCAAGTTGACCGTTCAGGAGAACGGCGACTTCCGCATCGAGTCCGCCACCGCTTTCGAAGGCACGCGCGGCGACCGCATCTTCTTCACCGCTTCGGTGCCTCCACGCTTCACGCTGGAGAACTATGAGACGGTTCTGACGGCGGAAGGGCTCGGCAAGTCCTTCCTGAACTCGCTGACGGTTGCCATTCCCTCGACTATCATCCCGATCCTGGTCGCCGCCTTCGCTGCCTATGCGCTTGCCTGGATGAAGTTTCCGGGCAAGGCGCTCCTGCTCGCCGTCATCGTCGGTCTGCTGGTCGTGCCGCTGCAGATGTCGTTGATCCCTCTTCTGAAGATGTATAACGGCGTCGGCGCCTTCTTCGGCGTGCCGGCCAAGGGTTACGTCGGCATCTGGCTGGCCCATATGGGTTTCGGTCTGCCGCTCGCCATCTATCTGCTGCGCAACTACATCGCCGGCCTGCCGCGCGAGATCATGGAATCGGCCCGCGTCGACGGGGCCTCCGATTTCGAGATCTTTACCAAGATCGTCCTGCCGCTCTCCTATCCCGCACTCGCTTCCTTTGCGATCTTCCAGTTCCTCTGGACATGGAACGACCTGCTGATCGCCATGGTCTTCCTCGGAACGGGCGACAACGAGCTCGTCCTGACCGGACGCCTGGTCAATCTTCTCGGCTCGCGCGGCGGCAATTGGGAAATCCTGACGGCCTCGGCCTTCATCACCATCATCGTCCCGCTCCTCGTCTTTTTCAGCCTGCAACGCTACCTCGTCCGGGGACTGCTCGCGGGCTCGGTCAAGGGTGGCTGAGCGGTCCGACCAAACTTCAAGACATGCACAAGGATTGACTATGAGTTCCACGACGCAATCGACGCTGGTCGCTGACAAGGATTGGTGGCGCGGTGCGGTGATCTACCAGATCTACCCGCGCTCCTACCAGGATTCCAACGGCGACGGCATCGGCGACCTCAAGGGTATTACTGCCCGACTGCAGCACATCGCTGATCTCGGCGCAGATGCGATCTGGATCTCGCCCTTCTTCACCTCGCCGATGAAGGATTTCGGCTACGATGTCTCCAACTACGTAGATGTCGATCCGATGTTCGGTTCCCTCGCCGATTTCGACGGCCTTATCGCCGAGGCCCATCGCCTGGGCGTCCGGATCATGATCGACCTCGTGATGTCTCATTCGTCGGACCAGCATGCCTGGTTCGTCGAGAGCCGTTCGAGCCGCGTCAACCCGAAGGCTGACTGGTATGTCTGGTCGGACCCGAAGCCGGATGGCACGCCGCCAAACAACTGGCTGTCGATCTTCGGCGGCTCGGCCTGGCAGTGGGACCCGACCCGCATGCAGTATTACCTGCACAACTTCCTGACCTCGCAGCCGGATATGAACCTGCACAATCCGGAAGTGCAGGATGCGCTTCTGGCCGCCACCCGCTTCTGGCTGGAGCGTGGCGTTGACGGCTTCCGCCTCGACACCATCAACTTCTACTTCCACGACAAGGAATTGCGCGACAACCCGGCGCTGGCGCCGGAACGCCGCAACGCCTCGACGGCACCGGCAGTTAACCCCTACAATTTCCAAGAGCATATCTACGACAAGAACCGCCCGGAAAACATCGCCTTCCTCAAGCGTTTCCGCGCGCTTCTGGACGAGTATCCGGCAATCGCCGCCGTCGGTGAAGTCGGCGACAGCCAGCGTGGCCTCGAGATCGTCGGCGAATACACCTCCGGCAACGACAAGATGCAGATGTGCTACGCCTTTGAATTCCTGGCGCCGGAACCGCTGACACCCGAGGTCGTGCGCAACACGCAGAACGCCTTTGCGGCTGCTGCCCCCGAAGGCTGGGCCTGCTGGGCGTTTTCGAACCACGACGTGGTGCGCCATATTAGCCGCTGGGGTGCCAGCGTGCTGGATCGCGAGGCCTATGCCAAGATGATGGCAGCCCTGCTGCTGACCCAGCGCGGCTCGGTCTGCATCTACCAGGGCGAGGAACTGGGCCTCACCGAAGCCGACATCGCCTTCGAAGATCTGCAGGATCCCTATGGCATCCAGTTCTGGCCGGAATTCAAGGGCCGCGATGGTTGCCGCACGCCGATGGTCTGGGATGACCACGCCACCCAGGCGGGGTTCTCGACGGCGGCAAAAACCTGGCTGCCGATCCCGGTCGAGCATGTGCTCAAATCCGTCAACACACAGGTCGGCAGGCAAGAGACAGTGCTGGAGCAGTATCGCCGCTTCCTCGCCTTCCGTCGCCAGTATCCGGCCTTTGCCAAGGGCGACATCACCTTCCATGAAGCCAGCGAGACGCGCCTTGCCTACACGCGCTCTCTCGGCAACGAGAAACTGCTCTGCGTCTTCAACATGAGCGCCGAGCCTGCCGCGATCGCCTTGCCACAGGGAGAGTGGCTGGCGCTCGAAGGTCACGGCTTCGCCAGCAGCGTCAATGACAACACGGTAGAATTGCCGGCCTGGGGCGCTTATTTCGCGCGCCACGCCTGACAGGGGAGGAAGAGAAATGACGGGTCTGGTTCTGAAAGACATCCGCAAGGCCTACGGGCAGGTCAAGGTCCTGCACGGCATCGACCTGGAGATTAAGGAAGGCGAGTTCGTCGTCTTCGTCGGTCCGTCCGGCTGCGGCAAGTCGACCTTGCTGCGGATGATCGCCGGGCTGGAGGACATCACCAGCGGCGAGATGTATATCGATGGCCAGCTCGTCAACGATGTGCCGCCCTCCAAGCGCGGCATCGCCATGGTCTTCCAGTCCTATGCGCTCTACCCGCACATGACCGTCTACGACAACATGGCCTTCGGCATGCGGATCGCTGGCGAGAGCAAGGAAGAGATCGACCGGCGCGTCCGCTCGGCCGCCAATATCCTCCAGCTCGGCCCCTATCTTGACCGCCTGCCCAAGGCTCTGTCCGGTGGTCAGCGCCAGCGCGTTGCGATCGGCCGCGCCATCTGCCGCGACCCCAAGGTCTTCCTGTTCGACGAGCCGCTGTCGAACCTAGATGCCGCGTTGCGTGTGGCGACCCGCATCGAGATCGCCAAGCTCAATGAGCAGATGGCCGATACCACGATGATCTACGTCACCCACGACCAGGTCGAGGCGATGACGTTGGCTGATCGCATCGTGGTCCTGTCGGCTGGCAAGATCGAACAGGTCGGCCCGCCGCTCGAACTTTACGAGCGTCCCGCCAATCTCTTCGTCGCCGGCTTCATTGGCTCTCCGGCCATGAACATCATGCCCTCCACCATCATCGAGACCGGTGCCGTCACCCGCATCAAGCTCAAGGATGGGTCGGAAGTCGCCGTTGATATCGAAACGGCAGCCTCGGAAAAGGGCAAGACCGCAAGCTTCGGCGTGCGGCCGGAGGACCTTTCCATCGCAACCGGCGACCAGTTCCTTTTCGAAGGCACGGTATCGATCGTGGAAGCCCTTGGCGAAGTGACACTTCTCTATGTCATGGGCCCGGTCGAAGAAGAACCGATCGTCGTCAAGCTGCCGGGCATCGTCGATATCAAGAAGGGCCAGACCGTGCGCTTCTCGGCCGACAAGACCAAGTTGCACCTCTTCGATGCAGCCGGCCAGACATATCGTCGCTAACGGCCTTAGCACTTCCTGATTTGTTAAGCCCCCGTTATCCCTAGCGATAACGGGGGCTTTTCGCAGCCATGTTTGGCCTCGTGAGAAATACTGACTGTTAAGGTGTCACTGCTAGCTTTTTACCCATAACAAACGACCAAAAAGACAAGGGTAGAACGATGAGAACGGCAGGTGGCAATCACTTTCTGAAGAAGGAAGAATCTTTCATGTACGACCGGGAAAACCGGTACCGCATGGAGGACACGATGAATGCCGGGCGTCTCGAATACACCGAGAACGGCATGACCCACATGGCAGCGCGGCGCTGCGACGTCATCCGCATTTCGATGAGCGGCGCGGTGGTGGCGCTGCTGACCCAGGTCAATCTCCCCAAGCAGTTTTATCTCGACATCCCGGATGCGCGCATCAACAAGGTCGGCGCTGTCCTGATGAAGACCTTCCCGAACAATACGGCAGAGCTTCGCTTCCTTCGCCTGCTCACGCAGAAGGAACTCGACCGCATCTTCGTCTTCTCCACCCACCCGGCGCACAAGGACAGGGTTCTCGACGTCCGGAGCTGGTAACAGCGTTGATTTGATGTTCAAAGGCCGGTGGGGCGAAGGCTGCACTGGCCTTCAGCATTTCTGACTGGACTTCGAGAACAGGACCTTCGATCTTCCGCACACATCAAAGGGAGAACGAATATGTCCATTGAAAAGGTAGCCATCGTCACCGCCGGCGGAAGCGGTATGGGCGCCGCGACTGCGCGTCGTCTGGCTGCAGATGGTTTCAAAGTTGCGATCCTCTCATCCTCCGGCAGGGGAGAGGCGTTGGCGGAAGAACTCGGTGGTTACGGAGTCACCGGCTCCAATCGTTCGCCCGAGGACCTCGCACGCCTCGTCGACGGGACAATGGGACGCTTTGGCCGCGTCGATGTGCTGGTCAACAGCGCTGGCCACGGGCCTCGCGCGCAGATCCTTGAGATCACCGACGAGCAGTGGTCGACCGGCATGGACGTCTACCTGCTCAACGTCATCCGCCCGACCCGCCTCGTCACCCCGATCATGCAGGCGCAGAAATCAGGAACGATCATCAACATCTCCACCACCTGGGCTTTTGAGCCGTCGGCCATGTTCCCGACATCGGCCGTTTTCCGCGCGGGCCTCGCCTCCTTCACCAAGATCTTCGCCGATACCTATGCGGGGGAGAACATCCGCATGAACAATGTCCTCCCGGGCTGGATCGACAGCCTGCCGGCGACCGAGGAACGCCGCGACGGCGTGCCGATGAAGCGCTACGGCACCAGCGAGGAAATCGCTGCCACGATCGCCTTTCTCGCATCCGATGGGGCAGCCTACATCACAGGCCAGAACCTAAAGGTCGACGGCGGACTGACCCGCCACGTCTGACATTCCCGTGATCTGGCCGGTCTCTTTGCGGCTGTGTGACAAGAAACCTGAACTCGTAAACCTCTTGGTTACCAAACTTCTTCATTCTTTAGGACAAGTGACAGAATGGAAAATTTCCCTTCCGTCCCAGTAAAGCCGGCATTGCCTGTCATGTGCCGGTTCCCTTGAGTTTTGGTAAGCGAGTTCAAGTATCATGGCGTCCTCGACCTCCCCGGTCTCCGGCGGCACCGCGCCCGTCGTTAAGAAGATGCAGCCGCGCAAGGCAAAGCGCGGCTCCCGCCTGCCGACAATCATCGGAATTTCGCTTGCCTGCGTCTTCTGGACCACCGCAAGCCTGGCCATATTCAAGGGCCTCGCCTCGTCTCCGATCCAGGCACCTGTCTACGCCGGTCACGTCCTGCCGAAGCCAATGCAGACACTGGCCCAGCCGCTGGATGCTAAGGCGTCGAAGGCGCCCTCGGCTGACCTCGAAGCTTTGGAGCGCATGCGCCAGCGTTTTGCCGAAGCCATTGCCGCCACCGATGGTCTGGGTCTGCTGATGCTGCCGGCCGCCATGCGCCTGGCGGAAGTCGACAAGTCCGATCGCCTTCTGCTTGCCCGGATCGAGCGCTTCACGGATCCACAGGCGATGGCGGTGCTCAGAGAGGCTCTCGACAAGTTCGAGGCCGGGCGCCAGCAGGCCGCCTTGGCGACCGTCGCCCATGATCGCCGCAGCGGCGTGGACGATCGGGCCCAGGTCGATCCCATCGTAACCGCTTCCATCGCTCCCACGACGTCACCAGCAGCCCTGGGCTATGCTGCGCCGCCGAATGCGAACGACATGATGGCGGCGGCCGACCCGCGGGAAGAGCCTTTCCAGGAACTGCTTTCCGAACCGCAAGCCACCGACCATGGCGAACTGCCGGATGACGGTCCCATGCCTCAGGCCAAGCCGCGTGCCACAGCGATCCCGGCACCAGAGCCTCCGGTCGCCGCGACGGCTCCGGAAAAGCCGAAGAGAAAAACGCTCGCCAACATGCTGGCCTATGCCAAGCCTGATAATCCGATCACCACGGATGATGGGGCTGGCGGACTGTTCAGCCGCAAGAATTCCCTTCCGGGTCCAGGCAGCCGCATTGCCGTTTACGTGATCGAGGATGCGACCGTTCACATGCCGAACGGTGAAAAGCTTCGCGCCCATTCTGGCCGCGCGCACATGCGCGACAATCCGAAATATGTGCACATGAAAAACCAGGGTCCCACGCCGCCGAACGTCTACAGCCTGCGCATGCGCGAGGCCCGCTTTCACGGGATCGAGGCAATCCGCATGACCCCTGTCGGCGACGCCAAGATGTACAATCGTGACGGCTTCCTGACCCACACCTACCTGCTGCGCCGTCGTGGCGACAGTTCCGGCTGTGTCGTGTTCGAGGACTACAATCGCTTCCTGAATGCCTTCAAGCGCGGCAACGTGAAAACGCTCATCGTCGTCCCGACTATGCGTGATTTGCCAAAATACACCGCTATGCTCTGAGGCATCCCCAGAAAAATGAAAGCCTCCGCAGAAGTCCTGCGGAGGCTTTTTTGCGCCTGGAGCAGGCGTTACATCGCCGGCATGACCGTGATCGACTTGATCGGCATCTCGACACCGCCGATATCGGCCGCCTTGGTTGCGGCACCTGTTTCGAGGTTCACCGTGTAGAGGATATTGTCGGCCACCAGCCAGGCGGTGTTCTGACCCTCTCCTGTGGCCTGAATGTCGAAGGCATAGGTCTTCGGCATGCCTTCGATGCCAAGCTTGCCGATCGCCTTCAGGGTCCCGTCATTCGGCTTGGTCTGCTGGATCAGCGCGCCGATGGTGGCGTCGATATTGTACATGGCCGTCTTTTCAGGCTTGCCCATCGAATTGGTATAAGCGGCAGCGACCGTGTTCGGCGCCTCACCCTTGTGCATGTCTGTCTCCTCGAAAGCGAGGTTGCCATCGACGGTCACGGCACCGGTATCGGGATGGACGCGGTAGTTCGTTGTGCCGGTCATGTAACGCAGCCGATCGGCGGCCGGATTGAAGTTCACCACAACAGGCGCGTCGCCAATGGTGAGCGGCTTGTCCATCTTCGCTACTTCGGTCGCACCACCGGTTGCCGGATCGATGGTGACGATCACGCTGTCGGCCGTTACGCCGACCAGCGTCTTGTTGCCAGGGCGGTAATCGATGCCGACGAGACGGTCAGCGCCTGAGATCTCCATGGTCTTGGCGGCCTCCGGCTTGTCCGTGTCGAACATCACGAGGGTCTTGTCGCCGGCAAGGCCGACGACCTGGGCGGCCTGGGCGCCAAATGCGGTGAGCGCAGTTGCGGCAGCGAGGCTGAGGATACGGATGCTGGTCATGAATATCTCCCGAATGATTGAACCGGTGACATCGGTTTGATGCCTCCTGATCACTCGACACGCGGCCACCCCCGATTGGATGCACCCCCGACCCAAATTATTTTTTGCATCCAATCCGGGATGTCGCGTGTCTCTCGGTGAGGAAGGGAATGAGATGACCATTTCAACAATCAGCCGCAACGATATGCGCATCCCTCGCGACCTTGGTTGCCAAACCGGCAAGATCGCCTACTTTCGCAATACAAGGCATAAAGGAGTATGGATGCAGGACCCGCAAAGCGATCTGGCCCAGGCGCTGAAGGCATGTGCTGCCGGAGATAAAGCAGGGCTCGCTACTATCTACCGCAGCGAAGCCGCTCGCATGGTAACGATTGCCGAACGCATCCTGCGCCGCCATGACCTGGCCGAGGAGATCGTTCAGGAGGCCTTTCTGCAGATCTGGAACAAGGCCTGGCAATATGACCCCGGCCGAGGCTCTGCACGCGGATGGCTCTATGCCATCGTCCGTAGCCGCGCGCTCAATGCGCTGCGCGACGGCGGACGCGAGGAACTGACGGAGACCGAGAGCCTTGAACGGCTGCAGGAAGAGGGCGCAGATAGTCTCTATATCGACCTCTTCGATCAGTTGGACAGTCAAAGCCGGCTGCGGGCCTGTCTCTCCCGTCTGGATGCTCTCCGCCGCAAGACGGTAATGATGGCCTATGTCTCCGGTTACAGCCATGGCGAGATCGCCGGGCGGCTGAAACTGCCGCTTGGCACCACCAAGGCCTGGATACGCCGCACCGTGTCGGCACTCAGGGAGTGCATGGCATGACCATCTGGCAAACGACCGCAGAACGCGCTGATGCCTATGTGCTGGGGCTGATGGATGATGACGAGCGCTTGCGGCTTGAAGACGAATTGGAAGGCGATGCGGAACTCGCACGCGCCGTCGGAGAGTCACGCGATCGCTTCATCGAACTCGACATGGCAGGTCCGGCATCCGCCGTGTCTCCGGGACTATGGACGCGCATCGAACAGAGGCTGGAGACGGAGACATCCCAGAAGGCCGCAGCGTCTGTGGAAAGGCCGCGGCCGGCCAATGACAACAGGGCAGGTCCCTGGAGACAGATCGCGCTCTCCGCCATCGCCGCATCCCTGATGCTCGTTGCCGTGCTCGCTTACGGCGTTCTCCAACCGTCGGAACCACAGGTCATTGCGATCCTGATGAATGCCGAGGGCGAGCCGGTCGTGATGATCGAGGACTTCGGCAATGACACAGCCAAGGTCACGCCGCTGGTTGATACCGCAGTCCCAAGTGACAGGTCGCTGCAGCTTTGGACGTTGCCGACCGCAGACATGGGGCCGGTTTCGCTTGGCGTGCTCGATGGCTGGCAAACGGCCACCGTCTCGGGGCCTGAACTTCCAGGCCCGCAGGAAGAGCAGCTCTACGAGATCACCCTTGAGCCTTTGGGTGGTTCGCCGACGGGCCGGCCAACCGGTCCTATCCTCGGCAAGGGTTTCGCCAAAGCCCCCAGGCCATAAACGCGAAAGGCCGGCTGCGGACAGCCGGCCTTTGCGACGAAGTGAGAGCGCAGGGCTCAGAATTCCTGCCAATCTTCCTTGACCGCGGCATTGCCGTGGGAGGCGAGGGAGCGGGCCGCCGGTCGGCGTTCCGCAGGGGAAGCGCCGGCAGACGGGCGGTGCTGCGGCGCGGTGTTGTTGCTTTGCTTGCCGCTGTAATGATGTCCAAGAGTGAAGCGGGAAATGAACTGCCGCAGACGCTCGGTTTCATTTGCAAGCGTTGCGCTGGCAGCGTTCGATTCTTCCACCATCGCGGCGTTCTGCTGGGTCACCTGGTCCATCTGGTTGACGGCCGAGTTGACCTCGGAAAGCCCCGTCGCCTGTTCACGGGCGGAGCTTGCAATCGCCTGCATGTGGTCGTTGACCGAGACGATGTTCTCCTGGATCGTCTTCAGCGCTTCGCCGGTCTCGCTGACCAGCTTCACGCCGTTCTTCACCTCTTCCGAAGAGTTGCGGATCAGATCCTTGATCTCCTTCGCCGCTTGCGCGGAACGCTGGGCGAGTTCGCGAACTTCCTGCGCAACGACCGCGAAGCCCTTACCGGCTTCACCGGCACGCGCCGCCTCGACACCGGCGTTCAATGCCAAAAGGTTCGTCTGGAAGGCGATCTCGTCGATCACGCCGATGATGTTGGAGATCTGGTTGGACGACTGTTCGATCCTGGCCATGGCGCCAACCGCTTCAGCGACGATCTGGCCGGAGCGTGTCGCACTCGTATCGGCCATCTGCGTTGAATTGCGCGCTTCTTCTGCCCGTTTAGAAGCGTTGTTGACGTTGACGGTGATCTCGTCGAGTGCCGCTGCCGTCTCTTCGAGCGAGGCTGCTTGCTGTTCGGTACGCTTGGAGAGATCCTGGGCGCTGTGGCTGATCTCGCGTGTTCCGCTGTCGATCTGATCGGTCGACTTGGCGACGGCGCCGAGCGTCGAACCGAGCTGGGTTACCGCCTCGTTGAGGTTGGTGCGCAGGGCCTCGAAATCGGGGGCGAACGGCCGGTCGATGGTGAAGCTGACATCGCCATCTGCCATTCTTTTCAGGGACGTTCCGATCGTATCAACCGCATGAACGCGCTCGGTAACATCGGTTGCGAACTTCACCACCTTCGTCACCCGGCCGCGATCGTCGAGGATCGGGTTGTAGGAGGCGTTGATCACCACCTTCTTTCCGCCCTTGCCGTAGCGAATGAACTCAGCTGCCTGGAAGTTACCGGCGCGAAGCTGCTTCCAGAATTCTTGGTAGTCGGCGGTTCGGCTATAGTCTTGATCGACGAACATGCTGTGGTGCTTGCCCTTGATCTCGTCCAGGCGGTAACCCAGCGCGTTCAGAAAATTCTCGTTGGCTGTGACCACTTCGCCATCAGGCGTGAACTCGATGATAGCCTGGACGCGGCTGATGGCGACCATCTGGTTCTGGTAGTCCAGATTCTGGAGCCGCGCGCTGGCATTGGCCCATTCCACCACGAAGCCGGTCGTCTTGCTACCGTTCTTGAGCGGCGTGACGATCAGGTCGAAGGCATGAGGCCCAACCCAGATCGTCGCCTTGTGCTGTGCCTTGAGGCTGGCGAGCATGTTGCGCTGGTGGGACGGGTTCTTGTGAAAGATATCGATATTGCTGCCGATGAGCTTGGCGAACTCAAACCGCGGCAATTCCTTCTTCAGATCGCTCTCGGCTTCGCGAAGCATGTCACTCACGGCCGCGTTCATGTAGCGGATGTTGAGCTTTTCATCCGAAATCATGATTTTGGCGGTTACGACGTCGAGGGACGAGAGCTGCGCCTTGGTGATGTATGATTGTCCAAACATGTCTGTCCTGGTCCTTGGTTGCCAGTTTCGCGGGTGAACCTTTGCTCCGTTCCAAGCAAAGGTAGACAAAAGGCAGAACAAACCGGAAGATCGGGATTATTTGTATATCTTCTTGATTCTGCAGGCTTTTATTTGTAACAATGTAAAATATTAGACGTTTCGAATGCGTTAAGCCTCCGCATATCTCGTTTCATCGACGCGATATCCAGGAACAAAAAAGGCCGCGATCACTCGCGGCCGTGCTGTGGAAGAGGTGGTGTGATCAGAACAGGACGCTGGCGCCCTGATCTGCGGGGCCGGCAATGCGCCGGAAACTTGCGAACAGTTCGCGGCCCATGCCGAATTCGTTGGCGTCGAGATCTGTGGTCGCATTCTCCCGAGCGGCAAACTCAGCGGCATTGACCAGAACTTCGAGCGTGCCTGCAATCGCGTCCAGCCGGATCATGTCGCCGTCCTTGATCCTGGCGATCGGTCCGCCATCGACGGCCTCCGGGGTGACATGGATTGCTGCGGGTACCTTGCCGGATGCCCCGGACATACGTCCGTCGGTCACCAGCGCCACCTTGAAGCCGCGGTCCTGAAGCACGCCGAGCGGCGGGGTCAGACGGTGCAATTCCGGCATGCCATTGGCTCTCGGCCCCTGGAAGCGGACAACGGCGATGAAGTCGCGGTCCAGCTTGCCGGCCTTGAAGGCGTCTTGCAGTTCCTGCTGATCGTGAAACACGATGGCCGGTGCTTCAATGACGTGACGTTCGGGCTTTACAGCCGAGATCTTGATGACACCCTTCCCGAGATTGCCGGTCAGCATCTTCAACCCTCCATTCGACTGGAACGGCTTGTCGATGGTTGACAGCACCTTCGGGTCGGCGCTGACCTCGGAAGCCGGCTCGCGCGAAACTGTGCCATCCTCTGCAAGCTTCGGATCGATCGTATAGGCGGCAAGCCCCTGGCCATAGACCGTGCGCACATCGTCATGCACGTAGCCGGCCTTCAGCAATTGCTTGATGAGGAAGCCCATGCCGCCGGCGGCATGGAAATGGTTCACGTCGGCAAGTCCGTTTGGATAAACGCGGGCCAGCAGCGGCACAATGTCGGAGAGATCGGAGATATCCTGCCAGGTGAGCTGGATGCCGCCCGCGCGCGCCATGGCGATCAGGTGCAGCGTATGGTTCGTTGAGCCGCCCGTGGCATGCAGGCCGACAACGCCGTTGACGATCGAGCGTTCGTCGATCATCTCGCCGGCCGGCGTAAACTCGTTGCCGAGCGCTGTGATCGCGAGCGCCCGTTTGGCGGCTTCCTTGGTCAGCGCGTCGCGAAGCGGCGTGCCAGGATTGATGAAGGAGGCGCCGGGCATGTGGAAACCCATGATCTCCATCAGCATCTGGTTGGAATTGGCCGTGCCGTAGAAGGTGCAGGTCCCGGGGCCGTGATAGGACTTGGACTCGGCCTCCAGCAATTCCTCGCGGCCGACTTTGCCTTCGGCATAAAGCTGGCGGATGCGTGACTTCTCGTCATTCGGCAGGCCGGTTGTCATCGGGCCGGCTGGAATGAAGATCGACGGCAGATGTCCGAAGGTGAGTGCGGCGATCATCAGGCCGGGCACGATCTTGTCGCAAACGCCGAGATAGACGGCCGCATCGAACATGTTGTGGCTGAGGCCGATGGCCGCGGCCATGGCGATTGCATCGCGCGAGAAGAGCGACAGTTCCATGCCTGGCTGACCCTGGGTGACGCCGTCACACATGGCAGGCACACCACCGGCGACCTGCGCCACCCCGCCGGCTTCCGAGGCCGCCTTGCGGATCAGCGCCGGATAGGTCTCGAACGGCTGGTGGGCAGACAGCATGTCGTTATAGGCGGTGATGATGCCGAGATTGGGCACCACGTCGCCGGCAAGGGCGGCCTTGTCCGAGGGGGAACAGACGGCAAAGCCATGGGCGAGGTTGCCGCAGGACAGCGTCGAGCGGTGCACACCCTTGGAGATCGCACGACGGGTGCGGTCGAGATAGGCTTCGCGGGTCGGCTTGGATCGTTCGACGATCCGCTTGGTGATGGCTTCGATGCGGCTGTCTGCACTCATCGGATTTCGCTCCTATTAAGGCGCGCGCGTCAGGTCACGCCGCGCACAGGGCCTCCCGGGCCCGGACATCAGGTTCTCGCGCATCTGGCCATTCCATGTCCTGCACGGGGATGGCCTGGGTCACCTTATCAGGGGGCCCAATAAATCTCGGGCGTCGTTGCCGCCCGTTCAAGCACGGCACGGATCGGCATGTCGGCTTCATCAGTTCCCGACAGGGCCTTGTCCAACACGCTCTTCTTCTCGGCGCCTTCGATATGGACGACGAGCAGACCGGCATCGTGCAGCGCGGAGAAGGAGAGCGTCAACCGTGCTTCTCCCGCTCCGGGCGCTTCCATGGTCATCACCCGGCGGGGCACGGTGAGGTCGAGCGCTGCGGTAAGATGATCTCCACCGGGGAAGAAAGAAGCCGTGTGCCCGTCCGTGCCCATTCCGAGGATGACGGCATCAAACGGGCCAGTCATGCCGGGAATGACGCCGGATGCGGTGATTGCCGCTTCCTCAATGGTTGCTTCCGGCCGATAGAGTGGCACGAACTGCGCTGCCATTGCCGCATTCTTCAACAGATGCGTCTTGACCAGCAAGTGGTTCGAGCGCGGATTGTCCTCCGGGACGAAACGTTCGTCGACCAGCGTCACCTTGACCTTCGGCCAGTCGATCATGCGGTTCGAGAGCGCCTCGAAAAACGCCTTCGGCGTCGATCCGCCAGAGACGGCAAGCGTCGCTTCTCCGCGGGCCGCAATGGCAGCCGTGAGCGTTGTCGCCACACGGTCGGCGAGGGCTTCGGCGAGTGCCGAGGCGGTCTCGAAGCTGTGCATCTGATGCGCCATCGATTCCGGCCTCAGTCGTTTTCGTGCCAGGTGCGGCCGTCACGCTCGATAAGCGCGATGGCCTGGCTCGGACCCCATGTGCCGGACGTATAGCCTTGCGCCTTCTGGCCGATCTCTTCCCAGGCCTTCAGGATCGGATCGCACCATTTCCACGCTGCCTCGACTTCGTCGCGGCGCATGAACAGCGTCTGGTTCGAACGGATGACGTCCATCAGCAGGCGCTCGTAAGCGTCAGGATTGCGCACGTCGAAGGCCTGGGCAAAGCTCATGTCGAGCGAGACATGGCGCAGGCGCATGCCGCCCGGGCCGGGATCCTTGATCATCAGCCACTGCTTGACGCCTTCGTCCGGTTGCAGGCGGATGACCAGCTTGTTCGCCTCGATGCGGCCGGCGCTTTCGCCGAAGATCGAATGGGGGATCGGCTTGAAGGCAATGACGATTTCCGACATGCGGGCAGCGAGCCGCTTGCCAGTGCGCAGGTAGAAGGGCACGCCGGCCCAGCGCCAGTTGTTGATCTCGGCCTTGATCGCAACGAAGGTTTCCGTGTCGGAGGCAGATCCCAGTTCTTCCTGGTAGCCATTGACCGCGCCACCGGCAGAAGCGCCGGCACGATACTGGCCGCGCACGGTCTGCTTCTCCACATTGGCAGCCGTGATCGGCTTCAGCGAGCGCAGGACCTTCAGCTTTTCGTCGCGAACACCTTCGGCATCCATCGAGAAGGGGGCTTCCATGGCGACGAGGCAGAGCAGCTGCAGGATGTGGTTCTGCACCATGTCACGCAGTGCACCGGCCTTGTCGTAATAGGTCACGCGGCCTTCGAGGCCGACGGATTCAGCCACCGTGATCTGCACGTGGTCGATATGGGCGGAGTTCCACAGCGGCTCGTACAGCGCATTGGCAAAGCGCAGCGCCATCAGGTTCTGCACCGTCTCCTTGCCGAGATAGTGGTCGATACGGAAGATCTGCTCTTCCTTGAACACCTTGCCGATCGTGTCGTTCAGGATCTGAGCGGACGCGAGATCGCGGCCAATCGGCTTTTCGACGACGATGCGGGTCGACTTGGTGATCAGCTTGTGATCGCGGATCTTGTCGGCGATATCGCCGAAGATCGACGGAGACACGGCGAGATAAAAGGCCCGCACGGTGTCTTTGCCGGTATCGAGCAGCCTCTTCAGGTCGTCCCAGCCCTGGTCGGCCTTTGCGTCGACGGAGACGTAGTGAATGCGTGCCAGGAACTTGGCGACCTCGGCTTCTTCCAGCTCTTCCGCCTTCAGATGTTCCTTCAGCGCGTCGAGCGTGAACTTGCGGTATTCCTCGTCCGTCATCGCTGTGCGCGAGGCGCCGATCACCCGGGTCGGCTCGGTGAGTTGGCCGGCCAGCTGACGATGGTAGAGCGCTGGCAGAAGCTTGCGTTCGGCAAGATCGCCGGTGCCGCCGAAGACGACGTAGTCAAAGGGTTCAACGGGGATGATCTGGCTGCTCATACGGCGTCTCTCATTCGAAAATTCGTAGGACAGCTTCTAATCTAATCGATTTAAAAAAGCCACCCTGCGGGTTGGAATTTTGTCGATCCATGCCGCCGAAAGGATGAACAAGACCTTGTCTGCGACATTGGATCGCGGTGTCTGTGATCAGAATCGGTCGCGAAGGGCATACCAGGTCAGCGCCAGGAAGAGCAGGGGCTTGCGCATACGGGCACCACCCGGGAAAGGTGGGATCTTGAGGTCCTTCAGCACGTCCAGTTCACTTGCATTCCCAGCAACCGTATCGGCATACATCTTGCCGGAATAGTTTGACAGCATGACGCCATGGCCGGAATAGCCTGCAAGCGAGGTCACACCCGGCAGGACGTCGCGCGCAAAGGGCTTGCGCGGCAAAGTGATGCCGACCGAGCCACCCCAGGCATGGGTCATTTCAATTGCCCCGAGAGCCGGATAGATTTCAGCGATCTGCCGGCGGATATGGCTCGAAATGTCGCGCGGGCTATCCGATGTATAAGCCTCGCGTCCGCCAAACAGCAACCGTCCGTCCTGCGTCTTGCGGAAATAGCGAACCACGAACCGGCTGTCGGCCACCGCTTCCGATCCCGGCAATACTTCCGGGAACTTGTCGAGTGGCACGGTCGCCCCGATGAAGGAGCGGATCGGCATGACATGGGCTGCCGTGACCGGTTCCAGATTGCCGATATAGGCATTGGTCGCGATCAGCACGCGGTCGGCAGTGATCGTGCCCTTGGGCGTGTCGATCATTGTCTTGCCACCGGCCTGGCGAATGCCGCTGGCCGGCGTCATCTCGTGGATCTTCGCCCCGGCTGAGGCTGCAACCCGCGCAAGCCCCACCAGAAGCTTCAGCGGATGGATATGGCCGGTGCCGGCATCGCGCACACCGTAATGATAACGCGTCGAGCCCAGTCGTTCCTGCGTCTCTTCCTTGTCCATGAACGAGACATGCGGATACCCGTAACGCTGAGCCATGACATCAGCGTCATGCCGGTAGTCCTTTTCCCAGCCGCGCTTGTGCGCGACATTCATCTGGCCCGGCATGTATTCGATGTCGATGCTATGTTGTTCGGCGAAATCCAGCAGATAGCGCTTGGCGTTCTCCGCCAGGTCGAAAAGCGCCTTGGAGCGCTCGAAGCCGAGTTCTTCTTCAAGTTCGGCCGGCCAGGCGCGCTGTCCGGTGCCCAGTTGTCCGCCATTGCGGCCGGATGCGCCATCCCCGAAACGTCCGCCCTCGATCAGGACGACCGAGGCGCCGAGGCGTGCCAGGTTGAACGCGGCCTGCAGGCCGGTAAAGCCGCCGCCAATGATGGCGACGTCAGCAGACACAGAGCCGTCGAGATCAGGATACTCCGGACGCTCGCCGACGCTGGCCTGATACCAGGAGATTCCCGGGGCGATCGGGCTTTGCCAGGTCATGACGCTTTCCTCACACGTTCAGCAGGAGGAATTCGCGTTCCCACGGGCTGATAACCTGCATGAAGGTCTCGAACTCGCCGCGCTTCACGCCGGCATAAAGCCCGATGAACTCGCGGCCGAAGACGTCGTTGAAATCTTCCTGGGCTTCCATGAGCGATACGGCCTCAAGCAGCCCGCGCGGCAGATCGACCGAACCCTCGTTTGCAGATCCCTCGGCTGCTGCCGTCGGCTCGATTTCCTTCATGATGCCGAGGTAACCGCAGGCGAGCGAGGCTGCGAGCGCGAGATAGGGGTTGGCATCCGAACTCGGCAGGCGGTTTTCCACGCGCCGGGCCGCAGCGTCAGACACCGGAACACGGAAAGCCGTCGTCCGATTGTCATAGCCCCAGGCATTGTTCACGGGAGCCGCCATGTCGGGCGTCAGGCGGCGATAGGAATTGACGTAGGGCGCCAGCATCACCAGCGAACTCGGCACGTATTTCTGCATGCCGCCGATGAAGTGGAAGAACGCCGCAGACGCCGATCCGTCGGGATTGGAGAAGATGTTCTTCCCCGTCTTGGCATCCACCACCGACTGGTGGATGTGCATGGCCGATCCAGGCTGGCCCTGCATAGGCTTTGCCATGAAGGTTGCATAGATCCCGTGCTTCAGCGCCGCCTCGCGGATCGTGCGCTTGAACATGAACACCTGATCGGCAAGTTCGATCGGATTGCCGTGGCGCAGGTTGATTTCCAGCTGCGCCGGACCCTCTTCATGGATCAGGGTGTCGATCTCGAGGCCCTGCTTTTCCGAGAAGTGGTAGATGTCGTCGATCAGCTCGTCGAACTCGTTGATAGCGGCGATCGAATAGCCCTGGCCACCGATGATCGAGCGGCCGGAGCGGCCCTTCGGCGGATGCAGGGGATAATCGGGATCGTCGTTCATCGCGACAAGATAGAACTCGATTTCCGGAGCAACGACCGGCTTCCAGCCCTTTTCGTCATAAAGACGCAACACGTTCTTCAGCACGTTGCGCGGCGTATAGGACACATTGTTTCCGTCGACATCGACGATGTCGCAGATCACCTGTGCCGTCGGGTCGGTTTCCCACGGCACGACCGAGAGCGTCGAAAGATCGGGCACGAGCTTCAGGTCGCTGTCGCGCGGCTCATAGCGGAAGTTTTCCGTCTCATCCGGATATTCGCCCGAAATCGTGTGGCGATAGAGCGCGGAGGGCAAAGCGAGCGAGGTGTTGGATGTGAATTTCGATGACGGCATCATCTTGCCACGCGCCACCCCGGCAAGGTCTGGCGTGATGCATTCGATGTCCTCGATGCCCCGCGCGCGCAGCCAGCTGGCGGCCTCCTTCCAGTTTGAGACGCCACGCTTCGATCCAGGGTCCGGCGGAATGCTCGCCTTCTTGGAGGTCACGTTCAGGGGTCTCTGCATGGGTTTCTTCGGAGGCATGTCTCACCAGTTGGTTGTTGGTGAGTTCCATCATAACCAGACTTTCCCCGATGGCGAGGGGGGAAGCGTTGACTTTGATCATAAGTTTGCCGAGACAGGCGCGGGACTGACAGGAGAAGCGACATGGCCATGACCTATGACGTCGCCATCATTGGCGCAGGTGCTGCCGGCATGATGGCGGCCTTCACGGCCGGCAGGCGTGGTCGCTCCGTCGTTCTGCTGGATCACGCCAAAGCGCCGGGCGAGAAAATCCGCATCTCCGGCGGCGGCCGCTGCAACTTCACCAATATCCATGCCGGCCCGAAGAACTACCTCTCCGAGAACCCGCATTTCGCCAAGTCGGCGCTTGCCCGCTACACGCCGGCCGACTTCATCGAAATGGTCGATCGCCATAAGATCGCCTGGCATGAAAAGACCCTTGGCCAGCTTTTCTGCGACGACAGCGCCAAAGACATCATCCGCATGTTGCTCGAAGAAATGCGCGCGGCTCATGTGGAGTTGAAGCTTTCCTGCGAGATCTACGAGGTAACAAAGACCATCGACGGCTTTCTTCTCAAGACCATCGAAGGTTTTGTGCAGGCAAAAAGCCTTGTCGTCGCCTGCGGCGGCAAATCGATCCCCAAAATGGGTGCCACCGGCTTTGCCTATCGCATCGCCGAGCAGTTCGGCCTTTCCGTCACCGAAACCAGGCCCGCGCTCGTCCCGCTCACGCTGGAACCCAATCTTCTCGCATCCTTGTCCGATCTGTCCGGTGTCGCCGTCGATGCCGATATCGCCCATGGCAAGACACATTTCCGCGAAGCCATGCTCTTCACCCATCGCGGGCTGTCGGGGCCTTCAATCCTGCAGATATCCAGCTACTGGCGCGAGGGCGACGAGATCGTCCTGTCGCTGCAGCCCGACCTGGACTTTGCCGAAATCCTGAAATCCGCCAAGCGCGACAACGGTCGCCAGCAGGTGCAGACGGTGCTCGCCCAGCATCTGCCCAAGCGCCTTGCGCAATATCTCGCCGAGACACACAAGCTGGAACGGCCGCTCGCGGATCTGGCTGACAAGGCGCTTGTCGCCTTGGCGGAACAGATCCGTGCCTGGCGGCTGAAGCCGGCAGGCTCCGAAGGCTATCGTACCGCCGAGGTGACGCTGGGCGGCGTCGACACGCGTCACCTCGACAGCCGCACGCTGCAGGCCAAGGATGTCCCCGGCCTCTTTTTCATCGGTGAATGTGTCGACGTGACGGGCTGGCTCGGCGGCTATAATTTCCAGTGGGCCTGGGCGTCCGGCCATGCCGCGGGCGAGAGCCTCTGATTCATTTCGCCCGTTCCGGGCAAGCTTTGCATTGTAATTCAGTACTTGTTAACATGCGTCGGCCATCCTGACAGAATGCCGGCGCGGCAGGAAACATAGCCGCGACATGACGTCTGGCCGGCAGCCCAAAAGGCATGTTCTCGTCACGACCTTTTTCAAGGATTGCATGGATGACCCCTGAGAACCGCAAGCCCCGCGCCATTGCCATCGCCGCCACTCGCCGGCAGGATGAAGAGAGAAACGCACTCCGCGCGCTGCTGATCAGCAGCCTGTTTGCCGCAAGCATGCTGGCAAGCCTTGCCACCGGTTTCCTTCTCGGCTGAGCTGAAATCCACAAATCGCTCTGAATGGGTCTATGGCCCATGATATCGCTTCCGAGCGATCCGGCAGCAACGCGCTTGCCGGCATGCGGCCCGACGGCACGCCTTGTACACTCCATCCCGGAGCAGTCGAAATAGCTCCGAAATCAAGCCAAAGCCGGCGCTTAACCTGGTCTTGATACTTTCCCTGTCATTCTCGTCCATGGAGTGGAGTGATGTCGGCGCAGATCCTGTCTGCGCGGGCTTGGAATGTTTCGGAGGAGCCCCGGCTTCTCCTGCGTGGAGGACGCGTTTTGATCGATCAGATATTGTCCAGGTTCTCGATTTCGACGAAGGTCATGGCTTTCGTGCTTCCCTTTGTGTTGTCCATCACGGCCGTCGGTCTGATGGGCCTTTACGCCTCGGGCCTGCTGCAGCAGCGCATGGAAATTTCCAACGGCACGATGCGCTCGCTCAACGGTTTCCGCAGCGTCAACGCGGCTATGACGCATTTCCTCGGTGAAACCTCGGAAGAGACCCGCACCGCCGTCGTCTCCCAGCTTGATGCCCAGCAGGCAACGCTGAAGGACAATATCGCCGAGATCGGCGCCGACGGCATGGGCCGAAACTTCCTCGACGAGGCCATTGCCGGAACCGGCGCGATCAATCAGAAAATCGATGCGCTCTGGCAGTTGCACCAGTCGGAGGTTCAAACCGCTGCCGCCATCCAGGAACACCTGAAAGGCCTGATGGCCCAGCAGATCCGGGTCGGCGACGAAGCACAGAAGCTGCAGCGCGCCGTCGTCGGCGGCGAAAGTGACGCCAAGGCAGCACTGCGCGAGGCAGACCGACTGGCCCTGGCTGCCACCCAGCTTGCCGAATTCACCCGTGGCTACTTCGCCGCCGGCCTGCCCGAAGCGCAGATTCCCTATCTTCAGAAGCAGCTTCCCGAACTGGTGAAGACCCAGCGCAAGATCGCCAATGCATTGCCGGCCAAGCTCAAGCCCATGGGCAAGGAATTCCAGGCCGCTATTGGCGAGCTCAAGACACAGGTCGCCACCGGCGACACCAGTCTGGAAGCGGGCCGCTCGCTCGGCTCCATCGTCGCCCGTTTCCGTGGCTTTGCCGCGACGCTGGAGCAGGGCGCCAAGGAAAAATACGCGCTGTCCGTGGAGAAATTCGCCGCCGTTGAAACCGGAGCCGTCCAGGCCGATGACGTCCAGGCCGGCAGCCGCATGCTGGTCGCGGATGTCTACGACCTGCGCCTCGTCGCTGCCAACTTCCTCAACGTCAAGGACGACAAGGCCCGCGAACCGCTGCTGCGCCAGATCAAGCTGGTCGGCGACAACCTTGTCGTGCTCGGCGGCAGCATCGCCGACAAGGCCTTCTACGACAGCCTGACCGCAGCCATCCAGCCGCTGCTGGCCTCGCTCACGACGGATTCCGAGACCCTGGTCACGACGAGCAGCGCCCGCGCCGAAAGCTTTGCCGATGCCAGCCGAACCATGGATGCGATCTGGGCTTCGCTCACCTCGTTTGCCGACCTGCAGAAGGATGCGGCCGGCACCGAAAGTCAGGAAGCAAACCGCCTGTCGATCGGCACGACGATCGCCGGCGTTATCCTCGCCATCATCGGCGGTTTTGCCCTGGTGCTGACCCTCCAGCGGCCGATTGCCCGCATCACGGCCACCATGCAGCGCCTGGCCGAAGGCGACCTTGAGGCCGGGATCGCCGGCGACACGCGTGGCGATGAGATCGGCGCCATGGCGCGCGCGCTTGGCGTCTTCAAGACCAACGCCCATACCAAGATCGAAATCGAAACGCAGCGTCAGCGCGAACAGATCGAGGCGGAGGCCGAGCGCCGCCGCAACGACGAGGAAAAGCAGGCCCTGGATCGCCAGATCGAACATGCCGTCGGCAAGCTCGCCCAAGCGCTGGAACGGCTGGCTGTCGGCGACATCTCCTTCGAAATCGAAGACCGCTTCCACGGCCGCTTGGAACAGCTGCGCACCGACTTCAATCTGTCGCTCGCCCGCCTGCGTGACACCATGCACCAGATCTCCGGCAACGTGGACCAGATCCAGAACAATGGCCGCCAGATGGCACAGTCGGCGCTCGATCTTGCCCGCCGCACCGAACAGCAGGCGGCCTCGCTGGAGGAGACCGCCGCTGCCGTCGACCAAATCACCGTCGCCGTTCGCTCTTCCTCGGAGCGCGCCGAACAGGTGAATGGTGTCGTTCGCGAAGCCAAGAAGAATGCCGACGAATCCGCCGTCGTGGTCGGCAGCGCGATTTCGGCCATGGGCCGGATCGAAGACGCCTCGCGCCAGATCTCCAACATCATCGGCGTCATCGACGAGATCGCCTTCCAGACGAACTTGCTTGCGCTCAACGCCGGCGTCGAAGCGGCTCGCGCTGGCGAAGCCGGCAAGGGCTTTGCGGTTGTCGCCCAGGAAGTCCGCGAACTTGCCCAGCGCTCGGCTAATGCTGCCAAGGAGATCAAGGGTTTGATCAACCGTTCGGCAGCCGAAGTGGCGAGCGGCTCTACCCATGTCCAGCAGACCGGCGAAGTGCTCTCCCGCATCGGCACGCAGATCTCAGCGATCAGCGAGCACATCGAAAAGATTGCCGCAACAAGCCGCGAACAATCCGGCGCGCTGCAGGAAGTCAACGGCGCCGTCAACCGCATGGACCAGATGACTCAGCAAAATGCCGCCATGGTGGAAGAAGCGACGGCTGCGACCCAGGATCTGTCGCTCCAGACCGATGCGCTGCGTGATCTGCTTCAGCAATTCCGCATTGAGGCGGATCGCAGCCAGCGGGCGGTCAGGGCGGCCTGATCGGCGCACGCAGGCACAGAAACAAAAGAGCCCGGTGTCGCCACCGGGCTCTTTCGCATTCAGCGACATACATCGAGATCCGTAACAAGGGAGTGGGTAATCTGGACATCTTTGCAGGATGGTCGCCGACCCCGAAACGTTGTGTAAAGCCGAAGCCACCCCTGATACAGGCGCTGGTAAAACGGTTCCTGGTACTGCTGGTAGAAGGCGTCCTCATCCTTCGGGCTGGCGGGACGCTCCCAGACCTTTTGCAGCGACAGGATAGCAAGGATCATGTGGGACTCGACCATGAGATATCTCCTTCAAGCTCTGGGACTGAGGAGAAGCTACTCATCAAAATTGGCTGTATAAACACCACAGAATGCACTATGTCTTTCACTCATGAAAGACATAGCCTGGGACTCTTATCAACTCTTCATTGTCATCGCCCGGCAGGGCGGACTGACGGCTGCCTCTGAGCAAACCGGCCTGAGCCCTGCCACGCTGGGCCGGCGCATGGTCGAGCTGGAGCAGCGGCTGGGCCGCGAACTCTTCCTGCGCAGCCAGACCGGCTACCGCTTGACGCCGGACGGCGGCCAGTTGCTGGAGCAATTGTCGGAGCTCGAGGCCGCCAGCCGCAAGGTCGAGGAATGGCGGCGTGGCACCGGCGGCCAGGCGCTGGTCCGTATCAGCCTCGGAACCTGGATTGCCTGGCTGTTGGCTGAGAACATGCACGCCATCCGCACCGAGCGTGATCTCTTCCGCATCGACATGCATATTGCCGAGCAACGGGCCCGCCTCGCGCACCGCGAAAGCGACATCGGCATGCGAGCCTTCGAGCCGGAAGAGCCGAACCTCGCTTCCGTAGCGGTGGGGGAAGTGGCCTATGCCGCCTATCGTGCCCGTAATCGCGACTGGACAGGAGCTGAGCCCTGGTTGGCGGTCGATCCGGAAAACGCCTTCTCTAACTATTTGCGCTGGCCGCATGAAAACAGGCCGGACCGCATCGTCGTCACCGTTAACCGCCCGCGGTCGCTGCTCGATCTTGTCAGGGCAGGTGCCGGAATCGCGGTCCTGCCGTGTTTCGTCGGTGACCTTGATCCGACTTTGGAGCGCACCGGGGATGAGATCACGGCCTTGCGTCATCGCCAGTGGATCGTGATGCACAATGACGACCGCCATCGCCGGGAGGTCCGCACCGTCGTCGACCGGATGGCAAAACTGCTCGGCGCGCACAAGGATCTCTTTGGCGGACGTCGCGCGAGCAAAACCACTTAGGGCCGCGTCTCTGCGTCCAGTCTGTGAATATCGGGCAAAAGGAGAAAAATGGTACGGTTGGGGGGTCTCGAACCTCCGACCTCAGGTGCCACAAACCTGCGCTCTAACCAACTGAGCTACAACCGCACATGACCGCGTCGCTGACGCCGTCGAGGGGTCACATACGAGCAGTCGGATTTTTTTTCAAGCCCTTTCTGCGGATGATGCAAAATGGGCTTGCATGAAAAAGGGCCAGGCTCGAAAGCCCGGCCCCTTTGATCTGGGAGGATCTAGCGTCAGAAGGCCGGATCAGGCAGCCTTGAAGGTCGATGCGACCTTTTCAGCGGCTTCCTTGCCCGGCTTGGCGACGGATTCGGCAACCTTCTTGGCGGTTTCCTGGATCGCCTTGGCCTGCTCGATCGTCACTTCAGCCTGCTTGCGGATGAAGGAGGTCTGCAGTTCGAAGAGTTCGGCAACCGACTTCACGCCGAGCAGAGCTTCGAGGTGGGCGAGCGAATGCTCAGTGTTCGTGCGAAGCGCGTCGATGGCCTTGAGGCCGATCTCGACGGTGCCGGCCTGGGCCGTCTGCACGGTGGCTTCTACGGTCTTGGTGGCTTCTTCGGTCGCGGTCTTCATCTTGGCATAGGCTTCCTTCGACTGGGCAGCGCCCTTTTCGGCGAAATCGCGGAAGCTTTCCTGCATCTTGGAAGGGTCGAAGGTCGAGAAGGAGAACATGTCCTTGGTATTCATGGCGTATTTCCTCTTTCTGGCGGACCTCTGCGGACCGCTTGTTGTCTGATGAGGAGTATATAGCACCGCTTATGGTGCATTGCAATATCATTGTGCAGTGCACAATTAGAAATCTTGCATGTGGGTAAGCCGGACGAGTTAACCTTATCGACCGAAACAAGGGACACTTTCTGGACCCGAAGCCCCTCGCTAGCTATTAAAAATCTGTTAATTTGCCTTTCGAGGCCATGACGTGACAGGTTCAGCAATGCCCGCCCAGTATCCCTTCATCGATGTCGCCGTGCACGATTTGATCCGCCCTCGGCTTGCCCGGGGCGAGGCGCTCGTGCTGTTTTCGCCGACGCTTGAGCGTGTGCTGTGGTGCAATGGCGCAGGCGCGCGTTTCTTCGGCCAGGCCTCGATCTATGATTTCCTCGAAGACGGCCCGGATCGCAGCGACGTCACCTTCCGCCAGATCGATGCGGCCGCCCGGCAGTTGCAGGTGACAGGCGACAGCCGCAGCCTGATGCTGCGGATCACCGCCGGCTTCCAGAAGGTGCCGGTCACGGCCACCGCCGAGCGCATTGAGATTCGCCGCGGCGAACCTGTGGTGCTGCTGGCTGTTCCGGCTCTCGGCAAGGGCCGGGGTAGCGTTGCAGAACGTGCTCAGGATCTGATGAGCGGCTTTGACGATCCGGACACCCACATGGCTGTCCTTGATGCCGAGGGCACTGTCATCGCCGGTTCCGCTGAATTCGCCAGACTCGGCATGACGGCTCACACGGCGCGCATGCTCGTCAATCTCGTCGAGGCCGACGCCGACCGCCTGGTCAAGCGCCCGATCCCAACGGGCCGCGGTTATCTACCTGCAGCGATCGGCAAGATTTCCGACGAACCTGCGCTGCACCTTCTCTTTGCCGTCGAAACCATTCTCGGGCAGATGGATCCCAGCGACGACTTCAACGACGTCGCCGAAGCGCCGCATGTGATTGAAACACGCGAATCGGATCTCCCCATCGCGATTGCGGAACCTGTGCGCGCCAATGACACGGATGAGCCCGCTGCCGTCGAAAACGAGGTGCCTGCCATAGAAGAAGAGGCGGTCGCTGTTGAAAACCAGGCGACCGAGGCCGCTGCACCGCCCGAGCCCTTCGCCGCCGTCATGGATGCAATCGGAGCGATCGAAGAGATCGAGCCGGAAGCGGAAGATGATGCGGCTCTCGATTACACGGGCGAGGAAACGCGGGCTGCGACGGATGAGCATCCATCAGACGCGGCCGCCGAGACTGAATTCATGGCGGACGCCGAAGACGATCGGGCAGGCGAAGACGTCGCCTCTTTCGCTGATGAGGATGCCCCAGAAGCGCACGTCTCAGCCGAGGCTGATGAAACGCTCGTGGACGACGAGAACGAGAGTCTCGATCAGCCGGCGATCGTTGCAACCGATGTTCCGGCCGAAGCTGCGATCGATACCGCATCTACCACAGAAGAGACGCTGCCCGTTCAGGCTGCCGAGGCCACCACCGCCCGCATGTTCGACGCCCCGGTTGCTGCCGATAGCAAGCCCTTCTTCTTCGAGCACGGTCGCCGCGCCACGCGCTTCGTCTGGAAGATCGATGCCGAGGGGCGATTCAGCGAAGTTTCGTCGGAATTCGCCCAGGCTGTCGGCCCCCGCGCGGCCGACATCAATGGGGTGGCCTTTTCCGATCTGGCAGCGCTGTTCAACCTCGACCCTGAAGGCAAGATCGGCGAACTGCTGAAGAAGCGCGACACCTGGTCGGGCAAGACCATTCTCTGGCCGGTCGAGGGAACGAGTCTCGTCGTGCCCGTCGATCTGGCGGCATTGCCGACCTACACCCGCAACCGTGATTTTGACGGTTTTCGCGGCTTCGGCATCGTCCGTGTCGCAGATGCCCAGGAAGATCCGAATGCCACCGGCCTGACATTTGTTGCCGCTGCCGAAAATGCGGCCCCGTCGACCGCGGCGGCGCCGATGACCGAGACCACGCGCGAAGAGGATCTCGAAGAATTCCTGTTCGAACTGCGGGAAGGCGAAGAGCATCCGCCGGAGGATTTCGAAGAGGAGCAGCTGCATCATCCCGACCTCGACGATGTCGACACATGGGTCATCGGCGGCGACGACGAGGAGTCAGCGTTCGACACCGGCTCGTCCGAAGTCGGCGAGGAGGTTTCAGGGACCGAGGTCTCGTCCGAACCTGAAGCCACCGAACCATCGAAGCAGGCGGCCCCCGAGGCTGCCCGTCCGACATCGGCTTACGAGCCGCCGGTGCTGCGCATCATGCAGCCGCAAAAGCCGAGCCAGCCGGACAAGATCGTCCAACTCGAAGAACACCGTAACCGCAGCCGCGAAAACCTGACGGCAGGAGAACAGGCGGCCTTCCGCGAGATCGCCCGCAAGCTCGATCCCCTTGGCCTGCGGGCGAAGGTGGAAGAATCGCTGAACCCGGCCACGGCTTCACCGCCGGCTCTCCGCATGTCGCCGCCGACCACGCCACAGGCTCAGTCTGAAGTCCCGACCCAGCAAACGCCTGTCGAGGCGTCAGAGCCTGCTGCCCCGTCCGAAATCGAGCTGCCGGCAAAGCCTCCCGTGGAGCTGCCGTCGGCACCGCTCATCGAAGGCATGCCGTCCCGCCGCGACCGGAGCCTCAGCGCCGAAATCGTCGATTTGATGCCCGTCGCCCTGCTGGTGCATGTCGGTGACAGGCTGATCCATGCCAATCCGGAATTTTTCGCGCTGACCGGCTATACGTCTCTGGATGATCTTCAGGCCGTCGGCGGCCTGGATGCGCTGATCCAGCGTCAGGACGTGGATGAAAGTGGCGGCCAGAGCGGCCGTGTCGTGGCAGTCTGCGCGGATGACCGGCTGGTTCCGGTGACTGCCCGTCTACAATCGATCCGTTTCGACGATGCGACTGCACTTATGCTCGCCTTGATCGCTCAGCCGGTCGAGCGCGCCAAGGCCGCAGTGGCAGTCGAAGCCCCGCCCCAGGCTCCGAACCATGCTGGCGAACTCACGCGCCTCAAGGTTGAGGTCGACGAATTGCGCTCGATCCTGGAAACCGCGACCGACGGCGTGGTCATTCTGGATTCGGATGGTGACATCCGCTCGATGAACCGCGCCGCAAGCGCGCTCTTCAACTTCGACGACATGGAAACGCGCGGCAAACCCTTCGTTATGCTGTTTGCCCATGAGAGCCAGAAGTCGATCCTCGACTATTTAAGCGGCCTCGCCGGCCACGGCGTGGCAAGTGTGCTGAACGACGGGCGCGAAGTCATCGGTCGCGAAGCCTCCGGCGGCTTCCTGCCGCTGTTCATGACCATCGGTCGGCTCAACTCGTCGAACGGCTACTGCGCCGTCATCCGCGACATCACCCAATGGAAGCGCACCGAAGAAGAGCTGCGCAACGCCAAGCGCGCCGCCGAAACGGCGAATGCCCACAAGACCGACTTCCTCGCTCGCGTCAGCCACGAGATCCGCACACCGCTGAACGCCATCATCGGTTTTGCCGACATGATGGCCAACGAGCATTTCGGGCCGGTCGGCCATCCGCGTTATGGCGAATACGCCCATGACATCGTCCGCTCCGGTCGCCATGTGCTCGACATCGTCAACGACCTGCTCGACATCTCCAAGATCGAAGCGGGCGAGATGGAGCTCGATTTCGCTTCCGTCGGGCTGAACGACATGGTCCAGGCGGCCGTCTCGATCGTCCAGCCGCAGGCCAACAGCCAGCGGGTGATCATTCGCACCGCTCTCTCCCAGGCCGTGCCGAACGTTGTGGCCGACGGTCGCTCGATCAAGCAAATTGCGCTCAATATCCTCGCCAATGCCATCCGCTACACGCCGTCAGGCGGGCAGATTATCGTATCGACGTCCTATGAGGCGAACGGCAGCGTCACCCTACGCATCCGCGACACGGGCATCGGCATGTCGCGCAGCGAGTTGGAGCAGGCAATGAAGCCCTTCCGCCAGGTCTCGACCGGCACACCGCGCAGCCGCGGCGACGGCACAGGCCTCGGCCTCCCGCTCACCAAGGCCATGGTCGATGCCAACCGCGCCCAGTTCGCGATCTCCTCGACACCGAACGAAGGCACGCTGGTGGAAGTGACATTCCCTTCGCCGAGGGTTCTGGCAGATTAAGCGTCTGAGCGCCCCGGCAGAATTTCCCTGCAATCGTGGGGCTTGAGCTCGCGCTGCCGCCTCGGTAACCATTGTGTGACAGCTGGCTGACTCACCTTGGCCCAATTCGTGCGGATGAAGGAAAAGGCGGCTTCGACCATGACAAGCATCGGCATTCTTGCAGGCATCCTCCTCGCCATCGCAATTGGCGCGATGAGTCCGGGACCCAGCTTCGTGCTCGTCTCGCGCATCTCCATTTCGCATTCGCGCCTGCATGGGCTCGCCTCCGCCATCGGCATGGGGCTCGGCGGTGCATTTTTTGCGACACTGGCGCTGGTCGGTCTGGTGACGCTGCTGCAACAGGTCGAATGGCTCTATCTGCTGCTGAAATTCGCCGGCGGGCTTTACCTTGTCTATCTCGGTATCCGGATCTGGCAGGGCGCGAAGATGCCGTTGACGCCAGCGGGAGGGGACGAAGCAGCCCGTGGAACCTCGGTCTGGCGCAGCCTTGGCCTCGCCTTCGTCACCCAGGTCAGCAATCCCAAGACGGCCGTCGTCTATGCCAGCATCTTTGCCGCCCTGATGCCGGCTGCTCCGCCACTTGCCATGCTATTCGTCCTGCCGCCTGCGATCTTCGTGGTCGAGGCCACCTGGTATGCCATCGTCGCGCTCGCTTTCTCGGCCCCGCGTTCGCAGCGGGTATACCTGCGTTGGAAAACCGCCATAGACCGGCTTGCCGCATTGGTGATTGGCGGGCTCGGCCTGCGCCTTGTCGGCGAGACGGTATCTTCTGCAACGCGCCTGACCCTGCGGTGATCGGGATGGTTTCCTTCTGCTGGCCTTTGCGCTAGAGGAAGTCCACTCCCGCATCCGCAAGGGCCGACAGCTTGTCTTCTAACACGCGCTCGGGCACAGCCCCCTCGATCGAACCCCTTCGCACGCGAACCGGTGCCGCCACCCAGGCCGCTCTGCTGGTGGCGCTGGTGGTTGTCATGCCGATTGTCGCGATCTTCGTCATCGGCCTCTCGTCGGATCCCGGCAACTGGCAGCACATGATGGCCAATGTCATCCCGAGGGCAGGTCTGCGCACGCTTTGGCTGCTGCTTTTCACCGGCCTTGTCACAGCCATCTTCGGCATCGGCGCAGCTTGGCTTGTCGCGGCCTGTGACTTTCCCTTCCGCCGCTTCCTGTCGCCGGCCCTTGTCCTGCCGCTGGCGATCCCGTCATATCTCGCGGCCTATGCCTTCGGCGAATTCCTCGATTTTACCGGCCCCGTGCAAACGCTTTACCGTGGCATCTTCGGCTACACCTCGGCGCGCGACTACAGCTTCTTCGACGTGCGCTCGCTGAGTGGCGCAGTTCTCGTCATGTCCAGCGTGCTCTACCCTTATGTCTACCTCGCTTGCCGCTCGATGTTCCTGATGCAGGGGCGTGCGGCCGCCGATGTGGCGCGTACACTGGGGGCAGGGCCTTTGCGCGTCTTCGCCCGCATCCAGGTGCCTATGGCCAAGCCCGCCATCATGATCGGCCTCACGCTGGTGATGATGGAAACGTTGAACGACATCGGCGCCGTCGAATACCTCGGCGTTCAGACGCTGACCTTCTCGATCTACGACACCTGGCTCAACCGTGGCAGCTTGGCCGGTGCCGCCCAGATCGCCTGCGTCATGCTCGCCCTCGTTGCCCTGCTGCTTTTCGTTGAGCGCCGGGCCCGCAAGCGCCAGCGCTTCGCTACCCACAAGACAACAGCGGTCGTTGCCGATGCTGTGCGATTGAAACTCTCGGGCATGAAGGGCGCACTGGCGATCCTCTTCTGCCTGCTGCCCATCCTGCTCGGCTTTGTCGTACCCGTGACCGTGCTCGGCGGCTTTGCCCTGCGCAGGCTCGGGGATTTCCTCCAGCCCAGGCTGCTGGATGCCCTTTGGCATTCGACCCTCGTTTCCGCCGCGGCCGCTCTGATCACCGTCTTGCTCGCCTTCGTGCTCGCCTATGCCGCCCGCACCGAGCGTTCTCGGCTTGCCCATGGTGCGAGCCGCTTCGCCGCGCTGGGCTATGGCGTGCCGGGAACCGTCCTCGGTATCGGTGTGCTGATCCCGCTGGCCGCCTTCGACAATGCCTTCGACGGCTTCCTGCGCCAGACCCTGGGCATATCGAGCGGCCTGCTGCTGTCTGGCACCGGCTTTGCCATCGTCTATGCCTATACCGTTCGCTTCCTCACCATGGCGGAAGGCACGATCGACGCAGGCTTCCAGAAGCTGTCGCCGCATCTCGACATGGCGGCCCGCACGCTGGGCCGTTCAGGGCCGCAGACGCTGCGCCAGGTCCTGCTGCCCAATCTGCGTCCGGCGGTACTGACCGCCGGTCTGCTGGTCTTCATCGAGACGCTTAAGGAATTGTCGGCCACGATCCTGCTCAGGCCATTCAACTTCAATACTCTGGCAACGCTGGTCTATGAGGATGCATCGCGTGGCATGGCGCAGGATGCGGCCGTCGCTGCCATCATCATCATCCTGGCGGGTCTCATCCCGGTTCTTCTCGTGTCGCGCTCGCTGGACGACAAGCGTTGAGCAGGCAAAAAAAAGGGCGGCCGGAGCCGCCCATAATCGATGCTGTCGAACCGGAGTACGTGGCGATCAACATCATGTCTTCGGAGCCGAAACTGGCTCTGACCCGCACTGCATCGTGCGTCTCCAAGTTGCCGACAGTCTTGCCAAATGCCCCTTAACAGATCCTTACCGGCAGGCTCCGGGCACTACCCTAGAATTGAGGTGTTGGGACTGACTGCGGCAGGTTTCGGTACACAATCGCGTCAACTCCGCAGTTCGGGCAGATCGGCGAAGAGGTCGAGCGCTTCCGGATTGGCAAGCGCTTCCTTGTTCTTCACCGGACGCCCGTGCACCACTTCGCGCACCGCAAGTTCGACGATCTTGCCCGACTTTGTGCGCGGGATATCATCGACCTGGATGATCTTCGCCGGCACGTGGCGTGGCGAGGCACCGGTGCGGATCTTCGCCTTGATCTTCTTGTCGAGCGCCTCATCCAACGTCAGACCGGCGGTAAGGCGCACGAAAAGAATGACACGGACATCGTCGTCGAAGTCTTGCCCGATGCAGATCGCCTCGACGACCTCGTCAAGCTGCTCGACCTGATTGTAGATCTCTGCTGTCCCGATGCGCACGCCACCCGGATTGAGCGTCGCGTCCGAGCGTCCATGGATGATGATTCCATCATGCTCGGTCCATTCGGCGAAATCCCCATGGCACCAGACATTGTCGAAACGGTCGAAATAGGCGGCATGGTATTTTGTGCCCTCCGGATCATTCCAGAACATGATCGGCATGGAGGGGAACGCCTTAGTGCAGACCAGTTCACCCTTTTCGCCGCGCACCGGCTGTCCGTCATCATTCCAGACGTCCATGGCGAGCCCGAGGCCCGGCCCCTGGATCTCGCCGCGCCACACCGGCTTCAGCGGATTGCCGAGCACGAAGCAGGAGACGATGTCGGTGCCACCGGAAATCGACGCGAGCTGGATATCGTCCTTGATCCCCTCATAGACGAAGGAAAAGCCTTCGGGCGACAATGGCGATCCGGTCGAGGTCATCAGCCGGAGGCTTGAGAGATCATGCGTCGTCTTGGGCGTCAGTCCGCCCTTACGCACGGCATCGATATATTTGGCTGAGGTGCCGAAGATCGCGAATTTCTCTTCAGCAGCATAGTCGAACAGCACATTGCCGTCGGGATAGAAGGGCGAGCCGTCGTAAAGGCAGAGCGTCGCGCCGCAGGCGAGCCCGGAGGCGAGCCAGTTCCACATCATCCAGCCGCAGGTGGTGAAGTAGAACACTCGGTCACCCGCGCCAATGCCACAGTGATAGCGATGCTCCTTCAGGTGCTGCAAAAGCGTGCCGCCGGCGGAATGCACGATGCATTTTGGCACGCCGGTCGTCCCCGACGAAAACAGTATATAGAGCGGGTGTGCGAAAGGCAGGCGTCGGTAGACAATGTCCTGAACCGAGAAGGGCGAAATGAATTGCTCAAGGCTGAGACCGTCCGGCAGCCGCTCGATGAGTGCCTGCGTATCGCCGGCATAGGGGATGATGAGCACGGGCACGCCGAGCTTGTCCGCGACCGCCACCACCTTGTCGCCCACGTCCTGGCGTTTGCCATTGTACCAGTAGCCGTCGCAGGCAATGAACAGGCTGGGTTCGATCTGGCCGAAGCGGTCCAACACGCCCTGTTCGCCGAAATCGGGAGAGCAGGAGGACCATATGGCACCGAGTGAACTGGCGGCCAGCATCAGCGCGATGGTTTCCGGCATGTTGGGCATCATCGCAGCGACGCGGTCGCCGGTGCCGATCCCCATGGCCTGCATGGCCTGCTGCAGACGCGAGACCATGGCGGAGAGACGCTGCCAGCTCCAACGGTCTGAAACCTTATTTTCCCCGCGGAAGATCAGCGCATCGCCGTCCCCGGCATGCGCCAGCAGGTTTTCCGCAAAATTCAGTTCTGCTTCCGGAAAGAAACGTGCCTTCAGCATCGCATCGCCGTCGGAAAGGGCGACATTCCCCTTGCTGCCCTTCACACCGCAATGGTCCCAGACCGCCGACCAGAACGCGCCGCGATCACGGATCGACCAATCGTAGAAGGCGTCATAATCGGCAAAGGGGGTGCCCAGCGATGAGCCGCACCAGTCAATGAAATGGGTGAGGGGCTGGGCGGCCTTGAAAGCGTCCGTCGGGACCCAAAGGGGCGTTGTTTCCATGATACTGTCCTCCGCAGATGGGCGAGGCTTATAACATATTGCACTGCGATATACAGTGCGATTCACGGCGCTACGAAGGCAGGAATTTGCAGCCTGCGACCAAATCCTATATCGCGCAGGACGCTTGCCACCCGGTCACCGCACCCGGTAAAGGAACATGGATGTCACAAGCCGATCGCCTTTCGCGACACGATGATGGAACAGCAGGCCGACTGCGTCGCCGCCGCTTGCTCCGGCTTGTCCTGCTATCGACGGTCCTTCTTGTCCTCGGCTCCGTCGGGTTGCGGCTTGCCGCGCCACATTTGATCTCCAGCTCGGTGGTCCGCGCTGCCCTTGCTTCGGCCGTATCGCGTTGGACCGGCAACGACGTTTCCATTGCGGATGTGGCCGAAATCACCTTCTGGCCCGAACCACAGGTCACGCTGACCGGTGTCACGGTAAGCCGGGGGCAGGGAGCATCGCGGCAGGTCTTGGGGGAGATAGATGCCCTTTCTGCACGCTTCAGCTTTCTGTCCGCCCTGCGTGGTCAGCCGGAGTTCAACGGCTTCGAATTCACCCGCCCCAAGATCCGGATCGAGCGCGATGCGGATGGTCGTGTCGACTGGAGCAACGAAGGACTGCTGAGCGAGGCGGTACGCTCGGTTTCGCCAAGTACGACAGGCGGGCAACAGATCGAAGCCGATGTCGATGCGGAGGTCGGCAGCGTGGACGTCGTCGACGGCGAGATCGTGCTGGTCGACGCGGCGAGCGGACGCCAATTCGAGATCCGCGGCGTCAATGCGGAGGTCGAATGGCCGAAACTGTCGGCACCGCTGTCAGGCAAGGCCCTGTTCACCTACGACGCTCTTCCGGTCACATTGACGCTGGAGACCGGGTCTCCGCTGCTCTTGATCGGCGGCCAGAATGCCATGGTCGAGATGTCGACGGCGTTGCCGGGCATGACGGGCAAGCTCGAGGGAGAGGTCACTCTGCGCGATGGTTTGACCGGCACCAGCAGTATCGAACTGGCACTGACCGATGTTTCGGCCGTCGCGAACCTGGCCCGCCTCAGGATTGCGGGCACGGAAAGCTGGAAGAGTGCATCGCTCAAGACGCGCCTTCTCACGGCCGAAAACGAATGGCGTCTTGAAGATCTGAACTTCCAGGTCAATGACAGCCGCGGCAATGGCTTTTTAGCGATCAGGCACGTGCCAGGAGCTCGGCCGGTGCTCAGCGGCACGCTCGCCCTCGGGCACCTGGAACTGGAGGATCTGCTGCAGTCTCTGTCGATCGAGATCGGCGACAGGGCAGATGTACGTCTTCCGAGCCTCACCCGCTGGCTGGATTTCGACCTGCGGCTCTCGGCAGCCACGGCCGCATTGCCGCCTTTCGAACTCGCAGAAGTCGGAGCGAGCGTCATCGGACGCGGTGACGCACTGAAGCTGGTGATTGCCGATAGTGATTTCCTTGGTGGATCTTTGAGCGCCAGGATCAGTGGCAGTGGCGACGGCTTTACGGGAGGTGCCGATCTCGCATTGACGATCAGCGATGCCCGTCTCGGTGATCTGGCCAAAGGCCTCGGTCTCGAAGGACCAATCGTGACAGGCTCGGGGTCCATCGATCTGAATGCACGGCTCATTGGGGCAGGTTGGCGCAGCAACGTCGAGACCATGTCGGGAACTCTGCGCGTTTCGGCCAATTCGGGGCAGTTGCAGGGCTTCGATGTTGATGGCGTGCGCCGGCTCGCGCTCGACCGCTCCTATTTCCAGTTGAGTGCGGCGGGTGCCGGCAAACTCGATTTTGACCGCTTCGACATGTCGGCCCGGTTTGCCCAAGGCTCGGCTGAAATCGAACGTTGTCTTTTTGTCGGTGCGGATCAGTCGCTCTCGCTATCCGGCATCGTGCCTTACAGCCGCAAGGCGCTAGCGATGATTGGTGAGATGTCCCCCTCGCCATCGGCAGCGACCCCGGGCGACCTGCGCTTCTTCATCGGCGGTGGTTTTGCCGATCCGGTGATCTCGCCGATCCCGCATTCCGATGGCGCCAGCCCATAAAGAACCACGCTCCTCGGGATGTGTACTGGTTCACATCGATCAGGCACGCGTTACTATGTGTCGAATCGCTAAACCTCTGGGGGCGCAGACGGTGCAGGTATTCCTTTCGGGCTTGATCAAGCTGGCGCTGGCCTCGCTGATCGCGGGCACATTACTGTCCGTCTTCGGACTGACTCCCCGTGCGGCGCTCGACAGTCTGGGCCTGACTGCGCAGGATGTTCAGGATAGTCTCGTCACCGCATTTGCCTGGGCGGCCCCGCGCATGCTGATGGGCGCAATTGTCATCATCCCGCTCTGGTTTGTGACCTATATGCTGATGCCGCCCCGCGGATAGCGCGGCGGCACCCTTGGAGGGGCCTAAGCCTCAGGCCGTGACCCCACGCGCCGCATCATGTTCGTCCCGTTGCCGCTGGATTTCGCGCTGTTTGGTGCCGATGGAAGCGATGATCACGCCGATGGTAACGATCCCGATCAGGATGGTGCAGACCGCGTTGATCTCAGGTGTAACGCCGAGCCGGACCTGCGAATAGATCTTGATCGGAAGGGTCGTCGCGCCAGGGCCGGTGGTGAAGCTCGCGATCACGAGATCATCGAGCGATAGCGTAAAGGCCAGCATCCAGCCGGAGATCACGGCAGGCAGGATGAGCGGCAGCGTGATCTTAAAGAAGGTCTTGACCGGAGGGCAGCCGAGATCGTGGGCCGCTTCCTCCAGACTGGTGTCGAAGGTCAGCAGCCGCGACTGCACGACGATTGCCACGTAACACATGGTGAAGGTCGTATGGGCGATCACCACCGTCATCAACCCGCGATCGACGCCGACAGCGACGAACAGCAGCAGCAGGGATAGGCCGGTGATAACCTCAGGCATGACGAGCGGGGCATAGACCATGCCTGAAAAGAGCAGCCGCCCCGGGAAGCGTCCGAACCGCACGAGCGCCAGCGCCGTCAGCGTGCCGAGAACCGTGCCGAGCGTGGCGCTCAACAGTCCGACGCGGAGCGTCACCCAGGCCGCATTCATCAGACCCTCGTTGCGCCACATCTCGCCATACCATTTCAGCGAGAAACCGCCCCAGACGGTGACCAGTTTGGACTCATTGAACGAGTAGATCACAAGGATCAGGATCGGGATGTAGAGGAAGGCGAAGCCGATCGTCAGGATTGTCGCGTCGAATTTTCCAGCTTTCATCGGTCCGCCCTCATGCTTTCTGCTGCTGGTTCTGGAAGATCGCAATGGGAACGACCAGAAGCAGGAGGAGGAGAACGGCGACCGCCGAGGCGAGTGGCCAGTCGCGATTGCCGAAGAATTCGGTCCATAGCGTCTTGCCGATCATCAATGTCTGCGCGCCACCGAGCAGGTCTGGAATGACGAACTCGCCGGTAATCGGAATGAAGCAGATCATCGCGCCTGCAATGACGCCCGGAATCGACAGCGGGAAGGTGATCTTCCAGAACGCCTTCCAGGGCGGGCAGCCGAGATCGCTCGCCGCTTCCAGCAGTGTTCCGTCCATCTTCTCCAGCGCCGAATAGAGCGGCAGCACCATGAAGGGCAGGTAAGAATAGACGATACCGATGAAGACGGCGATTTCCGTGCGGTAGATCTGCACCTGATTGCCTTCGTCCATCAGGCCGAGCGAATGCAGCGCTACGGTCAAAAGTCCTTCCGGTTTCAGGATCCCGATCCAGGCATAGACGCGGATCAGGAACGAGGTCCAGAACGGCAGGATGACCAGCATCACCAGCGTCGGCCGGATGGTGACCGAGGCGCGGGCCATGGCGAGCGCCATCGGATAACCGATCAGCAGCAGCAGGAAAGTCGAAATCAGGGCGATCCGCAGGGACGACACATAGGCATTAAAGTAGAGCGGGTCTTCCGTGAGGAAGGTGTAATTCTCGAAATCGAGTTGGCTGATGAAGTCGCCGATCGCCGCGAGCCCTTCGAGCACGGGCACATAGGGCGGCATGGCGATCGCCGTGTCCGACAGCGAGATCTTCACGATGATCAGGAAGGGTGCCACGAAAAACAGCACCATCCATAGATAGGGGATCAGTACGACCAACCAGCGAGCTGGACCGGATTTGGTGGAGGCGACGACGGGTTCGGCCATGTCGCCCTCCTCAGCGGGTCAAAACAAGGCCGGCATCGGCCGTCCAGGACAACCAGACCATGTCGCCGAAGGTGATCGGCCGGTCGACAAGGCGCGAGACGTTCGCCTGGGCGGCGCGGAACATGCGTCCGTCGTCCAGCTTGACGATGAAGACGGAGAAGTCGCCGAGATAACCAATGTCCCAGACTTCGCCATGCAGGGCGTTGACCTGTGTCGCATCCGGCTGTGTCTGCGAGATGCGGACCTTTTCCGGCCGGATGGCAAAGGCGATGCTGTCACCCATCTTGGCATCGCAGCTCTGGTCGACGGCAATCGCAACGCCGTCACAATCGACCTTGACCAGTTCCCCGGAAGCGCCTGCCTCCTTGGAGGTCACCTTGCCTTCGAGGATATTGATGTCACCGATGAAGTCCGCAACGTACCTTGAGTTCGGGGCCTCGTAGATTTCCGCCGGCGTCGCCACCTGAACGAGAATGCCCTTGTCCATGACGGCGATCCGGTCGGACACGGTCATGGCCTCTTCCTGGTCGTGGGTTACGATCAGAAATGTCAGCCCTAGCTTGGTCTGGATGTCCATGAGCTCGAACTGAGTTTCTTCGCGCAGCTTGCGATCAAGCGCTCCGAGCGGTTCGTCGAGCAGAAGCACCTTGGGACGCTTGGCAAGCGAGCGGGCGAGCGCCACGCGCTGCCGCTGACCGCCGGAAAGCTGGTTCGGCTTGCGCTTGGCAAATGTCTCCAGCTTGACCAGCTTGAGCATTTCCTGAACACGGGCCTCGATCTCGCCCTTTGACAGATTGTCCTGTTCAAGGCCAAAGGCAATGTTCTTCTCCACCGTCATATGCGGGAAGAGCGCATAGGACTGGAACATCATGTTGGTCGGCCGCTTATAGGGCGGCGTGCCGGAGAGATCCTTGCCTTGCAGCAGGATACGGCCGCTTGTCGGCTGTTCGAAGCCGGCGAGCATGCGCATCAGCGTCGTCTTGCCGCAACCGGAGGGGCCGAGCAGCGAAAAGAACTCGCGCTCATAGATATCGAGTGTCAGGTCGTCGACGGCGACGAAATCTCCGAAGCGCTTCGTGACGTTTTCAAAGCGGATGAAGGGCACTGCATCCGCTTCTGTCCAAGGAGAAAATTTGCGTTTTACAGGCCCCAGTGACTTCGCCATTACCCGATCCCAGCCGTGATTTAAGAGTTCGCCCCAGATACGAAGAAAAACGCCGGACGCTTGAGGCGCCCGGCGGTTTGTGTCGACCGTCAGCTGCCGGTCTTGATCTGTGTCCAGACCCGATTGAGAACGCGCTGTTCCTTGGGGCCATAGGGCGAAATCGTAAAGAGTTTCGCCATCACGTCTTCAGGCGGATAGACGGACGGATTGTCCTTGACGGCGGGGTCGAGCAGAGCCTGCGAGGCAAGATTGCCATTGGCATACTGGACGTAGTTCGAGGCTTTGGCGATCACGTCGGGGCGCATTAGGAAGTTGATGAACTCATGCGCTTCGGCCACGTTCTTGGCATCCGCTGGAATAGCCATGTTGTCGAACCACATATAGGTGCCTTCCTTCGGGATCACATAATTGATCTCGACGCCGTTCTTGGCTTCCTCGGCGCGGGCCTTGGCCTGCAGGATGTCGCCCGACCAGCCGATGGTCACGCAGACGTCGCCATTGGCAAGATCGTCGATATAGGCGGAGGAATTGAAGGTGCGCACCGAAGGCCGGATCTTCGAATAGACCTCGCCACCGGCTTCCAGATCGGCGGTGTCCTTGCTGTCCGGGTTCTTGCCGACATAGTTCATCGCGATCGCGAAGGTCTCGTCGGAAGCGTCGAGGATGTTGATCCCGCAGCCCGCCAGCTTCTCGGCATTCTCAGGCTTGAAGATCGCATCCCAGCTGTCCACCTTGAAGTCGGCGCCCAGCGCTTCCTTGACCTTGGCGACGTTGTAACCGATGCCGGTCGTGCCCCACATGTAGTTGACGGCATACTCGTTGCCGGGATCGTATTTTGCCAGGCGTTCAGACACCATCGGCCACAGGTTCGACAGATTCGGCAGCTTCGACTTGTCGAGCTTCTGGAAAACACCGGCCTGGATCTGGCGGGAGAGGAAGGGCGCGGTTGGCACAACGACGTCATAACCCGAGCCGCCAGCGAGCAGCTTGGTCTCGAGCAGTTCGTTCGAATCAAACACGTCATAGACGACCTTGATGCCGGTCTCCTTGGTGAAGTCTGCAAGCACCGACTCGTCGATATAGTCCGACCAGTTGTAGACATGCACGACGCGTTCCTGTGCCTGGACTGCGGATGCGATGAAGATCGTCGCCAGCGCGACCGATGTTGTACGGATGAAAAGGGCCTTCATTTTTTCTCCTGTTCCAGCTCTGGAGCCGAGGTTCCAGGCTGCCGTTCCCGTTGTTTTTTAAGAGACTAGAAAGGAAATGCTCGGTCGACAAGCGAAATTCTTCGCAGCCGCGAAGGTAAGGCCAAGGTGGCCATTGTGTCGCGTTGGTCATTGAAAATCGAAAGCGCTGAGCCCTGTAACCATTTCATCGAGGCCGAGTGGACGCGTCAGCGGAGGCTCGGCGCGCGCAAGACAGCCGGACCGTTCGCAGAGCCGACAGGCCGCCCCGATGCCAACAGGCGGAACGCTCCGGTCGGGCAGGGCGCTCGCGTAAGCGACCTCGTCGCGGCCTGCAATATCGCAGCCGAGCAGGATCGCGGTGCGCCGGATGCGTTCGCCAAAAGCCGCCTGCGGCCCCTCCAGGGTGCGCGATATCGTCAGGAAGCCAGCGCCGTCCGGCATCTCGACCTGCTCGACGAGAACCTGGCCTGGCTGGGCGAAGGCGGCATGCACGTTGAGTTTGGGACATGCCCCGCCGAATTTTGCCTGCGGATAGCCTTGCGCGCCGGCTCGGCGGAAGCGGTTCCCGGCATTGTCGACCTCCATCATGAAGAACGGCAGTCCTGCAGCGCCCGGCCGCTGCAGCATGGTCAGCCGGTTGGCCGCCTGCTCGAAGGAAACGCTGAAGCGGGCGCGCAGGATATCGACGTCATAACGGGCACGAATGGCGGCAGAGAGGAAAACCCCATAGGGCATCATCAAGGCATGCGCGGTGTACCGTGCGAGCTCGAAGCGGGCGATGCGGCGTGCCTCGCCGGATGAGAGTTCGAGCGCCTCGAGTTCAGCCTGCACGTCTTCGCCGAGGGCAAGAAGCACCACCTCCATGGCCACTTCGCGCAACTGGTCGAAGGGCGACAAGCGCTCGGAGAGGAAGAGGCGCATGGAGTGGCGGTCGTAGCGGCGACGCAGCGAAGGCATGGTCTGTACCGGCAGGGCGCGCACGACAATGCCGTGACTCGAGCGAAGCCAGGCCTTCAATGCGACTGCGAGATCGTCACCCGGCGACAGGGCGAGGCCGGCGTGAAAGGCTTCAGCTGCCTCGTCGAGCCGGGCGAAATAGTTCGGCCGGCGTTCGAAAACCTCGCGCACCGCGTCGATCGGCAGGCGGGCGCCTGACAGAGAGGTCTCGTGCCCTTCGCGGGCGAGGAGATCGGCGAGATCCGAGAGGCGGGCGGCTTGCTCACGATAGGCGCGGTAAAGCTTGATGATGCCGCTTGCGGCATTGGGAGCGGCCTCGGCGACCTCGATCAACTCCTGATCGCCAGGCAACTCCCCCGAGAGCAGTGGATCGGCGAAAACTTCGCGCAATTGGCTGGTCGAGCCGCCAGCCTCGCCCTGCAACTCGTCGAGATCGACCTTGTAGACCGAAGCGAGCTTGAGCAGCAGTTGGACCGTCAGGGGTCGCTGGTTCCGCTCGATCAGATTGAGATAGGAGGGCGAGATTTCCAAAGCTTCGGCCATGGCCGTCTGGGTGAGGCCGAGGCCGTTCCTGATGCGGCGGACCCGGGGGCCCGCAAAGATCTTGCGCTCTGCCATTTTACAGCTCCTTTACAAGATTGACTGCGTCAGGTGTGTCGTCAAACTTGACTATTTTTACAAATTTACACGCCCATCCTGTCAAAGACAAGACAGCCTAACCTCTTTCATCTCGTTGTTTTATCGAATTTTATAGCCACGTTTTGCAGTGCTATGTAAATCTAGTCACATCAGAAGCGGCCAAGCCAACCCGAAGAAATTCACTTGGTCGGCGCCTAGCAGTGACAGGGAGACAAGTCATGACTGAATTTTACAATCTCGTTTCGAATGCACCCAAGGGTCGCTATGACGGCATTGATCGTCCCTACACTGCAGCAGACGTCAAGCGCCTGCGCGGCTCGGTCGAGATCAAGCATACGCTCGCCGAAATGGGCGCGAACCGCCTCTGGAAGCTGATTAACGAGGAGCCCTTCATCAATGCGCTCGGTGCTCTCTCCGGCAATCAGGCCATGCAGATGGTCCGCGCCGGCCTGAAGGCGATCTATCTCTCCGGCTGGCAGGTTGCTGCCGACGCCAACACGGCGTCTGCGATGTATCCGGACCAGTCGCTCTATCCGGCGAACGCAGCACCGGAGCTTGCAAAGCGCATCAACAAGACGCTGCAGCGCGCCGACCAGATCGAGACCCAGGAAGGCAAGGGCCTCTCCGTCGACACCTGGTTCGCCCCGATTGTCGCCGACGCCGAAGCAGGTTTCGGCGGTCCGCTGAATGCCTTCGAGATCATGAAGGCTTTTATTGAAGCCGGTGCCGCCGGCGTTCACTTCGAAGACCAACTCGCTTCTGAAAAGAAGTGCGGCCATCTTGGCGGCAAGGTTCTGATCCCAACCCAGGCTCATATCCGCAACCTAACCGCTGCCCGCCTGGCAGCTGATGTCATGGGGACCCCGACCCTGATCATTGCCCGCACCGATGCCGAAGCCGCAAAGCTGCTGACCTCCGATATCGACGAGCGCGACCAGCCCTTCGTCGACTATGACGCGGGCCGGACCGCTGAAGGCTTCTATCAGGTCAAGAACGGCATCGAGCCCTGCATCGCCCGCGCGATCGCTTACGCTCCCTATTGCGACATGATCTGGATGGAGACCGGCAAGCCGGATCTGGAACAGGCCCGCAAGTTCGCCGAAGCCGTGCACAAGGTCCATCCGGGCAAGAAGCTCGCCTACAACTGCTCGCCTTCCTTCAACTGGAAGAAGCATCTCGACGACGCGACGATCGCCAAGTTTCAGAAGGAACTCGGTGCCATGGGCTACAAGTTCCAGTTCATCACGCTCGCCGGCTTCCACCAGCTGAACTACGGCATGTTCGAACTGGCCCGCGGCTACAAGGATCGCCAGATGGCGGCCTATTCGGAGCTGCAGGAGGCGGAATTCGCCGCCGAGGTCAACGGTTACACCGCGACCAAGCATCAGCGCGAGGTCGGCACCGGCTACTTCGACGCCGTCTCGCTCGCCATCACCGCCGGCCAGTCGTCGACAACCGCGATGAAGGAATCGACCGAAACCGAGCAGTTCCGCCCGGCGGCGGAGTAACGCAAATACCCCTCCCCAACCCCTCCCCACAAGGGGGAGGGGCCGGAGACCGCGGTGATCGATCTGCTTCAACGGATGCCTTGAGCCCGATGCTGGCAAAACCGACGCTCAGGATTAAGCCCTCCCCCTTGTGGGGAGGGTTTGGGAGGGGCCTTAGAACAGCTTGAGCCTATCAAAAACCCCTGACACCAAGAGGAGAAATACCATGACACCCCAGACCCGAGTCAAGGAACGCGCCGAAGAACAGTCCTCGGCCATGAGCACCGATCAGCAGGCAATGATCCGCATGCTGGCCAATGACCTGCACCGTCTCAACCACTCGATCATGAAGGCCGTTGACGCCGGCGTTTCGGTCGAACTCGTCCGCTCGGCCCGCCACCATGGCGGTGACGGCAACTGGGGTGATCTGTTGATCCCCGTCATCGTGACCCAGGGCAGCCACGCGGCGGCCTGATCCTGGTAGAAATCCCCCGTCCGGCCCTGACCTCCGGATTGGTACCGCACAGTGATCGCCTCCCTGAGGAGGAGGGTCGCTGTGCGGCTTTTTCGTCGATGTTCTCAGACGCGGGTGACGTTTTTCACCCAGCCATAAGGGTCGGCCACCGTACCGCGCTGGATGCCGGTCAGCTGGTTGCGCAGCTTTTCCGTTTCCATGCCGGTTCCGGCATTGCCGATGACGAATTCACCGGCCGGATGACGAACGGTGCCGATGGCGGCAACCACGGCTGCCGTGCCGCAGGCAAAGGCCTCGCGCAGCTTGCCGCTCTTGGCGTCGGCCATCCATTCGTCAAAGGAGTAGGGTCGTTCAATGACCTTCAACCCGTTGTCGCCGGCAAGCTTGATGATCGAGTTGCGGGTAATGCCGGGCAGGATAGTCCCTGAGAGCGGCGGGGTAACGACCGTGCCGTCATCCATCACGAAGAAAACGTTCATGCCGCCCAGTTCTTCGATCCACTTGTGTTCGGCAGCATCAAGGAAGACGACCTGGTCGCAGCCGCGGCTCGATGCTTCCTTCTGGGCGAGCAGGCTCGCCGCATAATTGCCGCCACATTTGGCAGCCCCCGTGCCGCCTGCGGCAGCGCGCGTGTAGTGTTCGCTGACCCAGAGCGTCACCGGCTTGCTACCGCCCTTGAAATAGGGGCCGACCGGGGAGGCGATGACGCTGAAGATATATTCGCGCGACGGACGCACGCCGAGAAAGGTCTCGCTCGCAAACATGAAGGGGCGCAGATAAAGGCTGCCTTCGCCTTCCGGCACCCATTTCGCATCAATCTTGACCAGTTCTTCGACGGCCTTCAGGAAAAGCTCTTCCGGAATTTCCGGCATCGCCATCCGCTCGGCGGAGCGGTTGAAGCGACGGGCATTCTCTTCTGGACGGAACAGGGTAATGCGGCCGTCCGCTCCCTTGTAGGCCTTCATGCCCTCGAAGATTTCCTGGGCGTAATGCAGGACACTTGCGGCCGGATCGATCTGGAACGGTCCGCGCGCCTTCACTTCAGCCGAATGCCAGCCCTTGTCGGCATGCCACTGGATGACTGTCATGTGGTCGGTGAACAACGTTCCGAAACCGAGGTTTTCGAAAGCCTTCAGCCGATCGGCTTCCGGCATGGGAGAGGCATTCGGAGCAATGTGGAAGTCGAGTGCTGCGGTATTCGTGGTCATGAGAAGCCTATGCCTGAATGTTCACGGTTTCGCGCGCCGCTGCCGGGACATGTCCGGATCGGCCGATGCCGTCGTTTGTCCGGTTCCAGGCCCATTTGTCAACTGAAACCGTATGGCTGCAATGCAGCAAAAGTCCCTGCTTGGCAGGGCATGAGCCCCGCCGTCATCAACCAGTGAACAGCCCGAACATGAACCAGACGCCGGCGAGTGATATCGCCGCGCCGAGTGCCTGGACAAGCCGGCCCCCGCCGATCGGTTTCAGCGCAGCGCCGATGCCGATGCCGACCACGTGGATCACACCGGTCGACACCACGAAACCGACGGTGAAGGCGGCCGGATCGCTGGCGCGCGGCGCGAGCACCCCATGCGGATAGCCATGCATCAAGGCGAAGGCCGCAATCAGCATCAGGGCCGCCCATTCCGGCGCCCGCCATGCCGCAGCGATCGCGCCACCCAGCACGATGACCGACAGCGCAATGCCATATTCGATGGGCTGGTCCGGAAGTACGCCGGTCATGCCGATGATGCCGCCAATGCACATGATCAGCGGAAAGGTCGCCGGCAGCGTCCACACCGACCGCCCCCCCATCTGCGCACCCCACAGGCCGACCGCCAGCATGGCCAGCAGATGGTCGAAGCCGGCAAGCGGATGTCCGAAGCCGGACCCGAAGCCGCCGAGCGGGCCGTCCATGACATGGGCAGAGGCCGGCAGGCTTGTAAGCGCAAAAATGGTGGCGGCCTGCAGGCCGAGGCGGAGAAGGGAGAGAGGGCGCATGATCGGTTCCGGACTGTGATGCGAAGCACCCAGTCTATCCGGCGGGATGATGGCGGAAAAGCGTCCGTTCATTTTCCACGGGCCCGTCCTGCCTTCAGCCGAAGATCGTCCGATCCCGCTCCACCGCTTCTTGCAGGAACTGCACCACGGCCCGCACGCGCACCAGTTCGCGCGCGCTCTCGTGATAGGTCGTCCAATAGGCGCGACGAATGGCAATCTCGGGCAGCACGCGCACGAGGCTGCCGTGTTGGCGCGCGATATAGCTATGCAGGATGCCGATGCCCGCACCGGCCAGTACTGCCTCTGTCTGGCCGATGGCGGAGGATATCTCGAAGCCGGCATTCCAGTCGCGCATGACTTCCCCGGTGAAATTGAGCGAGGGCGTGAAGATCAGATCTTCCACATAGCCGATACGCCGGTGGCTCTTCAGCTCTTCGGCGTTCGACGGCAGGCCATGTGCCTCGACATACCCACCTGAGGCATAGAGGCCGAGCGTGTAGTCCACAAGCTTGGACGAGACGAGACGTCCCTGATCCGGCCGCTCTAGCGTCACCGCAATGTCCGCCTCGCGCTGCGACAGCGAGAACGAGCGCGGCACGGGCACCAGCTGGATCTTCAGTTCCGGATGCTGCGCGATCAAGGCCCCGAGCCGTGAGGCAAGGAAGAATACCCCGAAACCATCAGGCGCACCGATCCGAACTGTCCCCGCCACCTGTGTATCGGTCCGCCCCAGTCTTGCCTGCACCTCCAGCATCTCGGTTTCCATCCGCTCTGCAGAGGAAAGAAAAGCCTCGCCCTCTGCGGTCAGCTCGCAGCCATTCGTGCGGCGGATGAACAGCCGCGTCTTCAAGGCCGTTTCCAGCGACGTCAGCCGCCGCGACAGGGTGGCGTGGTTGAGACCCAACCGTCGGGAGGCGGCGAGGATCTGGCCGGTCCGGGCAACCGCGAGAAAGATGCGAACGTCATCCCAGTTCATCGGCTATTCCGCTTTGCCACGCAGGACGATCGGATCGACCTGGATGAGACGCAGGGTTTTGACCATTCCGGATGTAAGCTTTTTGTATTTCAGGAAATGCGACGTTTGCAGATGTGCCTCGTAGTCTTCCTGGCTGGCATAGACTTCGAGGATCCGGATCTGGCTCGGATCGTCACTCAGAGCGACCGCATTCAGCATCAGCACCCCCGGCTCAAGCGCAACGGACGCTTCGATTTCCTCGGCCAGCAGATCGCGATACGCTTCCAACTGGTCCGCATCGATCTCCAGTTCGGCCATTCTGACGATCGAAGGGCGGGGCGTTTCGTTCATGACAGGGGTGTACCGCTATGCAATGGTTACATCAAATTCCGCACAGCATACGCCAGTTTCGAGGTTGCGAGCTACTAAATTTCGTATGCAGGGACACTGTCGGGAGGCTGCGCAGTTGTCACAGAATGCTGTCGCGGATCTCAGACCGTCATGCCACTACCTGGACCCCGATGTGCCATCATTTAGTCCGAGCAATGCCATGCGTGCTTGAAAACTGTCGGCGATATCCGACAGTCTCAGGGTGGCGAAGCGAGCCATCAGCAAGGCTTCTGCCTCACGCCGTGCATCCTCCAGCGCCTCGTTGACCGCGATTTCGACGAGGCAACCAGCATGCTCGGAGGAGGGGACGAGGCAGAACAGATCGGGCCGTTCGAGCGCATCGTAGACATCCAAGAGAGTGATCTCGTCGAGGGTTCGGGTCAGCCTCCACCCGCCACCATGACCCTTCTCGGATTGCACATAACCCCGCGCGCGCAAGCCGGCCATCGTCCGGCGCACGACGACGGGATTGGTGTTGAGCATCTTGGCGATCGTCTCCGACGTCATGCTTTCGGCATGGCGCCCGAGATGGATCAGCACGTGCAGCATGCGGGACAGGCGGCTATCTCCGCGCATCGGCATTCCCTCCGTTATGTGATGATCCGTAGCGCAGCCGGCTTCATGCAACAAGTCGAGTGACATGACTTGACGAGACTGCATCATGTAACTTATCAAGATACATAACATCAAAAGTTACATGAAAGGGTCTCCGATGAAGTATGATGCCGTTGTCGTGGGTGGAAGTTTCGCGGGGCTCTCGGCGGCCATGCAACTCACCCGTACCCGCCGCAACATCCTGCTCATCGATGCGGCGCGCCCGCGCAATCGTTTTGCCGAGGCCTCCCATGGCTTCCTCGGGCAGGACGGAGTTGCGCCATCAGAGATTCGCAGCCGTGCTCTGGAGCAGTTGTTCCGCTATCCGAACTTCACGTTGCAGGAAGGGGAGGCCGTATCCGCAGAACGCTGCCTGGGCGGGTTCAAGATCGGCATGGCGGATGGCCGAGTCGTCGAGGGGCAGGTGATCGTGCTTGCGCTCGGTGTGACCGATATCCTGCCGTCGATCCCGGGCCTCGCCGAGCGTTGGGGCCGCACGGTCCTGCATTGCCCCTATTGCCACGGTTATGAGATCGGCGGCGGCCCGATCGGGATCCTTGCCTCCTCGCCGCTCGCCGCCCATCAGGGCGGGCTTCTGCCGGATTGGGGGCCGACCACCATGTTCGTCGAACCTGGCGTTGTCTTCGACGAAGAGCAGCAGGCCATGCTGATCGCGCGTGGTGTCACGATCGAGACGGAACGCGTCGTGGAACTGATCGGCGAAGGACAGGGGCTTGAAGCGGTTCGCCTGGCCGACGGGCGGATTGTCGAAGTGCACGCCCTCTTTGCTCAATCAAAGGTGTCGGTCACCTCGCCCTTGGCATCGCAACTCGGGCTGGAGCTGGAAGAGGGGCCGCAAGGCTTTCACATCAAGGTTCAGATGGGCTGCACCAGCGAGCCCGGCGTGTTCGCCGGCGGCGACGCGGCAAGTCCCATGCACAATGCCACCCTGGCCAGCGCGTCCGGTGTCATGGCCGGGATTGCCGCCCATCGTGCCTTGATAGAGGCGTCCCTATGGACGTGATCTTGAGCATCTACTTCAATTTTCGCACAACGGATGCGTAAATCATCGCGTTGCTTTGTGCAAATCGAAGCGCATACTGCCTCCACAACAATCCAGGAGGACACCCATGTATCAGGTAGGTCATTTCATTGGCGGCAAGCATGTCGCCGGCACCTCGGGTCGCAAGCAGCCGATCTACAATCCGGCAACCGGCGAAGTGCAGGGCGAAGTCTCGCTCGCCAGCGCCGAGGAACTGAACGCCGCCGTAGAAAACGCCAAGGCCGCTCAGGTCAAGTGGGCTGCCACCAACCCGCAGCGCCGCGCCCGCGTCTTCATGAAATTCGTTCAGCTCCTGAACGACAACATGGATAGCCTCGCCGAGACCCTGTCGCGCGAACACGGCAAGACCATCGAAGACGCCAAGGGCGACATCATCCGCGGCCTCGAAGTCTGTGAATTTGTCATCGGTATCCCGCATCTGTCGAAGAGCGAGTTCACCGAAGGCGCCGGCCCGAACATCGACATGTATTCAATTCGGCAAGCGGTCGGCATCGGCGCCGGGATCACGCCGTTCAACTTCCCGGCCATGATCCCGATGTGGATGTTTGCCCCGGCGATTGCCTGCGGCAACGCCTTCATCCTGAAGCCGTCGGAGCGCGATCCCTCCGTGCCGATCCGTCTGGCCGAACTGATGATCGAGGCAGGTCTCCCCGCCGGCATCCTCAATGTCGTCAATGGCGACAAGTCGGCTGTCGATGGCATTCTGACCCATCCGGATATCTCGGCCGTCTCCTTCGTCGGCTCGACCCCGATTGCCCGCTACGTCTATGGAACGGCCGCGATGAACGGCAAGCGCGCCCAGTGCTTCGGCGGCGCCAAGAACCACATGATCATCATGCCGGATGCCGACCTCGACCAGGCCGCCCAGGCGCTGATGGGCGCAGGTTACGGTTCGGCCGGTGAGCGCTGCATGGCAATCTCGGTGGCAGTTCCGGTCGGCGAGGAAACCGCCAATCGCCTGATCGAAAAGCTGACCCCGATGGTGGAAAGCCTGCGCATCGGCCCCTACACCGATGACAAGGCCGATCTCGGCCCCGTCATCACCAAGGAAGCCCAGGCGCGCATCCGTGGCCTGATCGACTCTGGCGTCGAAGCCGGCGCCAAGCTCGTCGTCGACGGCCGCGATTTCAAGCTCCAGGGCTACGAGAACGGCTATTTCGTTGGTGGCTGCCTATTCGACAACGTCACGCCGGATATGGACATCTACAAGACCGAAATCTTCGGTCCCGTCCTCTCGGTCGTTCGCGCCAAGACCTATGAGGAAGCCCTCGACCTGCCGATGAAGCACGAATACGGCAACGGCGTTGCGATCTACACCCGCGACGGTGACGCTGCCCGCGACTTCGCCTCGCGCATTAACATTGGTATGGTCGGCATCAACGTTCCGATCCCGGTTCCGCTCGCCTACCACTCCTTCGGCGGCTGGAAGTCCTCCTCCTTCGGCGATCTCAACCAGCACGGAACGGACTCGATCAAGTTCTGGACCCGCACCAAGACGGTAACGTCGCGCTGGCCGTCGGGTATCAAGGATGGCGCTGAATTCGTCATGCCGACGATGAAGTAACCGCGCCAAAAGCTCGATCACATTTGCGCCACTCTGTCGAAAGGCAGGGTGGCGTTCTCTTGTCAGCCATAATCCGGATGGTAGCTTTCCTGGGGGGAGGGCTGATCATGGCAAAAAAGAAGTTCCACACCGGCGGCTGCCTTTGCGGAGCAGTGCGTTTCGAGGCCGATGCGCCGGCAGCCAAGCCACACACCTGTTCCTGCAAGATGTGCCAGCGCCACACCGGAAGCCTCACCGCCGTCTGGGTGGAATTTCCAAGCCAGGCCGTCCGCTGGATCGGCCCCGCAGGCAAGCCTGCAACGTGGCGCTCCTCCGAAATATCGTCACGGGCCTTTTGCCCCGCCTGCGGCTCTTCATTGGGGGCCATCGACGACCAGCCGACGATCGCGCAGCTCGTCGGAGCCTTCGATCGAACGTCGGCCAAGGACCTGCGTCCCACCTACCATTCCTACAAAGGCGGCCGGCCGAAATGGTGGTGCATCGAGATCGGCGAAACCTGATCCGCTGCCGCGCGAGTGTCCTACGGCACTTGAGTGTCGCCTTTTCCCATGGTCATTGGAGCGCGCGTCGCTGGGGATAGCGACGCTTCGATATTTGCGATGACGAGGGACAATTCATGCAAGAGGCAGTTTTCGGTCGCGCTTCGAATCTGAAGCGGGGCGATTTTCGCGGCAGCGCCGGCGAATATTTCGGCATCTGGATCGTCAATATCCTCCTGACGATCATTACCGTCGGCATCTATTCCGCATGGGCCAAGGTGCGCCGCAACCGCTATTTCTACGGCAATACGTTTGTCGACGACCACTCCTTCGACTATCACGCCCGCGGTTTGCAGATCTTGATCGGGCGCGGGATCGTGATCGGCTACATCGTCATCTACAACATCGTGCTGACCATCAACCCGATTGCTGGCGGTCTCCTCGCCCTTTTGATGCTGGTCCTCTTGCCCTGGATTGTCATGCGGAGCCTGCGCTTTAACGCCCGTGTCACGAGCTACCGCAACATCCGCTTCGATTTCGTCGGCAAGACCTGGGGTGCCGTTGTGGCGATCCTCCTCGGCAGCCTCGTCTCGGTCTTTTCGCTCGGCATCCTCGCCCCCTTCGCCAGCCGCTGGCTTTATGGCTACATCTTCAACAATCTGCGCTATGGCGACCGCAAGTTCGAGACCGATCCGAAGATCGGTGCGCTCTACCGCGTCTGGCTGCCGGCTTTCCTGCTGATGCTCGTCGGGGTCGCCATCGGCGGCTTGCTCGGCGTCATGGCCTATTACAGCGCCGTTGAAGGCGTAGAAGACACCACGGCTGATCCGCAGATCCAGCTCATTCTGGCAATCTACGGGGCCGTGATCCCGGCCCTGGTCATTTGGGGTGTCGCGGCGATCTTCTACCGCATTGGCGTGCGCAACGTGGTGATGAACGCCACTCTGTTCGACGGCCGTCACCGCCTGTTTTCCGACCTCGGACGCCTGAGCTACTTCTGGATCGTCCTCTCCAACGTCGTCGTCACCGTCGTTACCTTTGGCCTGATGCGCCCCTGGGCTGCTGTTCGCGAACATCGTTATGTCGTCACGCATTCCGGCATTCTGGTCGATGGCGAACTGGGTGATGTGGTATCATCGATCCAGCAATCCGGCTCGGCCGTGACGGCGGAGTATCTTGATCTCGAAGGGTTCGATTTTGGCTTCTGACGATACCCGCATTGCGCGAGGGCGCTGGCATCCGCCCGGCGCCAGCCGCAGCGAGCCGGCCATCTTGCTGGCCCAGGGCAAGACGCTCTTTGTCCGGCTGGAGAACCAGCCGGGCGACCCGGTTTCGATCAACGACCTCGCTCGGGTGGATATTTCCGCCCGGGTCGGTCGCGTGCCGCGCCGCATTACCTTTACTGATGCTTCCCTGTTCGAGACCGAAGACAATGATGCGGTCGATCTTTGGCTGAAACGCCATGGCCGCACCGGCCTCGTGCACGAACTGGAGCGTTTCCACCCGCGCCTAGCCGTATTCGTGGTCGCCGTCGTCCTGCTCGCTGGCCTGATCTATCGTTTTGCCGTGCCAGCCCTCGTCGAAATTGCCGTGGTAGTTACGCCGCCGGCTGTCACGCAATGGATGGCGAGCGGACCGCTTCTCTCCCTCGACAAGGCCGTCTTCAGCGAGAGCAAGCTTCAGCCTGCGAAGCAGAATGAAATCCGCACCGCCTTTGCCGATATCGCGCGCGTTTCGTCCCGTGGCCCCGACGCCTACAACCTCAACTTCCGGGCGGGCGGTCCAATCGGTCCCAACGCCTTCGCACTGCCTGACGGCACGCTCGTGATCACCGATGAACTGGTGGAAATGGCCGAGGGCGACCTCGACATGATCATCGGTGTCCTCGCTCATGAAATAGGACATGTCGAGCGCGAACATTCGCTGCGCCAGCTCTATCGGGCGGCCGGCACGGCAGGCCTCATCATGCTGATCGCCGGCGACGTCGGTTCGGCCGGAGAGGATATTCTCACCAATGGCGCTGCCCTGATGTCGCTTTCTTATTCGCGGGACGCCGAAAGCGAGGCCGACCGGATTTCCGTCGAGCTGATGTCAAAGGCGGGCCGGGACCCGCGCGCCATCGGGCGATTCTTCGAGAAGATCGAGCAGAAGTTCGGCATGAAGGAAGACAGCTCCTTCCTCTCGACCCATCCCGGTACTGCCGAACGGCGCGGGGCCATTGATGACTATGCCGCCGGCATCAGACCCGGTGGTTCTTGAACAGCGGAAAAAAGAAGGGGCCGCCATCGCTGGCGGCCCCGTCTTCGTCCTGGGAGGATCGTAGTTTTACTGGGTCGGGCCGTCGTTCAGGCCAACCTTGTCGACCAGTTCCGAAGCCGTCTTGCGGTTGGCGGCGATATCAGCCAGCGGCAGCGCATCCGGCTTGATCGTGCCGAAGCCGGCAACGATGGCCGAAGGCTTGGCATTCGGTCCGACAGGATATTCGAACACCTTTTCGGCATAGATCGTCTGCGCTTCATCGGATGCTAGGAATTCCATCAGCTTGACGGCGTTATCCTTGTTCGGCGCGTTCTTCGCGAGTGCCATGCCGGAGACGTTGACATGCGTTCCGCGATCGGCACCGTTCGGGAAGAGCACCTTTACAGTCGTCGCCCATTCCTTCTCTTCCGGGTCCTTCTCGTTCGTCATCATCAGGCCGAGATAGTAGGTGTTGGCGAGCCCGAGGTCGCATTCGCCGGAATAGATTGCCTTGGCCTGCGAACGGTCGTTGCCATCGGGCTTCTTGGTCAGGTTGTCCTTCAGGCCCTTGAGCCAGGTCTCGGTGTATTCGGCGCCGTGATGGGCCACCATCGATGCGAACAGACCGATATTGTAGGAGTGCTGGGCGTCACGCATGCAGATGCGGCCCTTCCACTTCGGATCGGCAAGCTCTTCATAGGTGATTGCCGTTTCGCTGACACGCTCCTTGGAAGCATAGACGACGCGTCCGCGTGTCGTCAGGCCGAACCAGTTACCCTCGGGGTCGCGATACTGTGCCGGGATCTGGCTGTTGATCTTGTCGTCGTTCAGCGACTGCGTCACGCCGCCATCCTTGGCTTCGGTCAGGCGGGCGATATCGACGGTCAGGATCAGGTCCGCTGGGGAATTCGCACCTTCGGCAGCAATACGCTCAACCAGTCCCTTATCGAGAAACAGGACATTCGTCTTGATCCCGGTTTCCTCAGTGAACCTGTCCATCAGGGGCTGGATCAGCTCCGGCTGGCGATAGGAGTAAATGTTGACTTCACCTTCGGCCGCAGCCGTGCCAGCCGAAAGGGCCAGCATGGAAACGGCGCCGAGTGCGAAATTACGGATGGATGTCATGGCAATGCCTCCCTCTTGCAGATTGTTGAGGCGCATATTCATGAATTGAGATAAGCTGTCAATTCCAGTCGACTTTGATCACCAACACGTGAGTTTAGAACTTGAGTATTTTGGAATTGTTCAAAAGTGCAAAAGACGCTATATAGCACCCAAGCAAACCAGAGGAATCGTGCATGCGTTTGACAAAGCAGACAAATTACGCCGTGCGCATGCTGATGTATTGCGCTGCCAACAACGAACAGCTGAGCCGCATTCCGGAAATCGCCAGGGCCTATGGTGTGTCCGAGCTGTTTCTGTTCAAGATTTTGCAGCCGCTGAACAAGGCTGGTCTGGTGGAAACCGTGCGTGGCCGCAACGGCGGTGTGCGCCTTGGCCGCCCTGCCGAAAAGATCACGTTGTTCGATGTCGTCAAGGTCACCGAAGACAGCTTTGCAATGGCCGAGTGCTTTGAGGATGACGGTGATGTCGATTGCCCGCTGATCGACAGCTGTGGTCTGAATTCGGCCTTGCGCAAGGCGCTGAACGCCTTCTTCGATGTTCTGACCGAATACACGATCGATGATCTGGTAAAGGCACGGCCGCAGATCAACTTCCTGCTCGGCATCGACGTGCTGGAGCCGCGGCGCGTGACGGCGGCCGCACCTGCGGCCTGACCCACCAATAACCTGACTGATCCCCAAAGACCCGCCCCATGGCGGGTCTTTTTTGTTTCGCGGCCTGACCGTGCAGATTGTGGCGCGAACCCGGCGCAGCAGGCGCTTGCGCCGGCCACCGGCTATGCTACGCTTACGTCCACGGCACAATAAATCTGATTATTGGGTGCCGACCAGCGGGGGCTGGGCAGGCTGTGTGGGGGATGGCATGGACGACTACGTGATCGTAGGAGGCGGATCGGCGGGCGCCGTCATGGCCGCGCGCCTGAGCGAGGACCCGTCCGTGACGGTACATCTGCTGGAGGCCGGCGGTCGCGGTGACGGCATCTTCGCTCGCATCCCCATGGCCGCCGCCGCCGTGGTGCCGGGTTACGTAAAGAGCGGCAACTGGCGCTTCTCCACCGTTCCGCAAAAAGGCCTGAACAATCGCATCGGCTATCAGCCGCGCGGTCGAGGCCTTGGCGGCTCCAGCCTCGTCAACGCCATGCTCTATATCCGCGGCCATCAGCAGGACTATGACGAATGGGCCGCTCTCGGTTGCCATGGCTGGTCTTGGAATGACGTGCTGCCTTGGTTCCGCAAGGCCGAGGACAATATCCGGGGTGCCGATGCGCTGCATGGACGGGGCGGACCGCTGCAGGTCTGCGACCAGAACTGGGCCCGGCCGATCAATCTCGCCTTCATCAAGGCCAGCGAGCAGTGTGGCTACCGGCACAATGATGATTTCAACGGTCCGAGCCAGGAGGGCGTGGGTCTCTATCAGGCGACGCAGTTCTGGCAGGGTCCGAAGCGCGGCGAGCGCTGCTCGGCCTCTGCTGCCTATCTCCATGACGTCATGCATCGCCGCAACCTGACGGTAACGACCGAAGCCCATGTCACCCGCATCCTCGTTGAGCGGGGCAGGGCCGTCGGCGTCGTCTACCGGCAAGGCAACGACGAGCGCATCGTTCGCGCCGCCCGGGAGGTGATCCTTGCTGCGGGCGCCCTGCAATCGCCCCACATCCTGATGCTGTCCGGTATCGGCCCGGCCGATCATTTGCGTCAACATGGCATCCCCGTCGTGCTCGACCAGCCCAGCGTTGGCGCCAATCTCCAGGATCACCTGGACTACACGATGATCTTCCGCTCGAACGATAAAGACCTCTTCGGTCTCGGTCTTGTGGCGACCCGCGAGCTTCTCCGCGCGGCCAATGAATGGCGCACGGAGCGCATGGGCCATCTCCGCTCGACCTGCGCGGAATCCGGCGGCTTCCTCAAGACAGACCCGTCGCTCGACAGGCCTGATATCCAGCTGCATTTCCTTGTCGGCATGGTCGATGATCATGCCCGCAAGATGCATTGGGGCCATGGTTATTCCGCCCATGTCTGTGTCCTGAGACCACATTCGCGCGGCACCGTCCGGCTGGCAAGCGCCGATCCGCTTGCCGCCCCCCTTATCGATCCGGCCTTCCTCAGCGATCCGCGCGACCTCACCACGCTGCGCAAGGGGGCACGCCGCCTGAGCGAGATCATGGCAGCACCGGCGCTGGCCCGTTATCGAGGCCGCGAGCTTTATCCGGCCGGCGAAACGGACGCCGAGTTGAATGCCGCCATACGCGCGCGGGCCGATACCATCTACCACCCGGTCGGCACCTGCCGCATGGGATCAGACCCGGGAGCCGTGGTCGATCCGGACCTGAATTTCAACGGTATCGAAGGCCTGCGTGTGGTGGATGCCTCGGTCATGCCGCGGCTGATCGGGGGCAACACCAATGCCCCTGTCATCATGATGGCGGAAAAGACCGCTGCCGCGATCCGGGCCGCGCGTCAGCCGGCGCGCCGGATGGAAGCCGGATTGAATTTCGCGTGAACCATCTTATTGTCGCGCCTCCCGAGAGAGAGAGACGACAGGAAAACCATGCAGGCCGAAATCAATCCCGCGCCGCCAATTGCCATCATCGTCATGGGCGTCAGCGGTTGCGGAAAGTCCTCCGTCGGCGCCGATCTCGCGGACCATCTCGACCTTCCCTTCATCGAGGGCGACGTCCTCCACCCGAAGGCCAATGTCGACAAGATGGCGGCGGGTACACCGCTGACCGACGAGGACCGCTGGCCGTGGCTCACGATCATCGGCGAGACCATGGCTGGAGCCTTGGCAAAAGGGGAGGGGATCGTCGTCTCCTGCTCGGCGCTGAAGAAGGTCTATCGCGACCATCTGCGACAGGCGACAGGCGGACGGCTGGCCTTCGTCTACCTGGAAGGCTCATATGCGCTTCTGAGCGCCCGAATGGGCGCCCGCACCGGTCATTTCATGCCGCCGGCCCTGCTGGAGAGCCAGCTCGCGACGCTCGAAGTTCCGACGGGTGAGCCCGGTGTGGTGACCATCTCCATCGACCAGCCGGTGGATGCAATTGTAGCCAATGCCTTGCGGGCCCTCACCAAACTCGCAGAAGTCAGGGTCATGGGCTAAAGCCCGGCGATCAAACGCCTAGCTTGTCGCGCAGGCCGTAATACCAGGCGCCGAGTGCGGTGAGCGGCACGCGGAACATGCGGCCTCCGGGGAAGGGATAGGCCTGCAACGAGGACCACACGTCGAAGCGGCTCATCTGGCCATGCACGGCCTCACCCAGGATCTTGCCGAGCAGATGCGTGGTGGTAACCCCATGACCGCTGTCACCATGCGAAAAGTAGACGGTGTCCGACAGCTTGCCCATATGCGGGATACGGGTGAGCGTCAGCGCAAAATTGCCGCTCCAGGCATAGTCGATCTTCACGTCCTTCAACTGCGGGAAGGTTTTGAGCATGTTCGGGCGGATGACGCCTGTCAGGTTCGCCGGATCCTGCCCGCCATAACCGATGCCGCCGCCATAGAGCAGCCGGTTGTCGGCCGTCCGACGATAGTAGTCGAGCACGTAATTGGCATCCTCGACGCAGTAGTTGGCCGGCAGCAGTTCTTCGATGAGCTTCGCATCAAGCGGCTCCGTCGCCATGACTTGGCTGGACACCGGCATCATCTTTTCAGTGATCTTCGGAGCAAGCCCTGCCATATAGGCATTGCCACAGACCAGGATATGCTTCGCCTTGACGATGCCGCCCTCGGTGCAGACGAAGGGCTGCGGTCCGGTGTCGAGATGCACCACCTTGGATTTTTCGAAGATCTTGGCGCCCAGGCTTTCGGCCGCTGCCGCTTCGCCCAGCACCAGGTCGAGCGGGTGGATGTGCCCACCCTTTGTGTCGATCATGCCGCCGACGTAACGATCGGCCTTCACATATTTGCCGACCTCGCTCTGCGAGACCATTTCCAGCCCGTCATGGCCGTGCTTTTGCCAGTTGGCACGCACTTCGCCCATTTCGCGGACCTGCTTGTCTGTGAACGCGGCGAAGAAGCCACCGTCAACCAGATCGCATTCGATGCCGTATTTCGCCACCCGCTCGCGAATGATCTTGCCGCCTTCCAGCGACATTTCACCGAGCCGTGCTGCGCGGTCTGGACCATAGCGCTTGGCGATCGTCTCGAGATCGCGGCTGTAGCCGTTGACGATCTGTCCGCCATTGCGGCCGGAGGCACCGAAGCCTATGCGGTACGCTTCGAGAACGATGACGGAATAGCCATTTTCGGCCAATTGAAGTGCCGCTGAAATGCCGGTGAAGCCGGCGCCGATCACGCAGACATCGGCCATATGCTGGCCATCGAGCGAGGGACGCACGCGTTTGTCGCGGGCTGATGCCGCATAGTAGGTGGCCGCATGGCCGGGATTGGGTCCGATCGACTTTTCCATGGGCTTTACCTCACACGGTTCGGATATAGGCGTCGTATTCGACGTCGGTCACGCGCAGTGAGAACTCCGAGAGTTCCTGGTATTTGCACGCGCTGTAAAGGCTGCGATACTTCGGCCCGAGCGCCGCATAGGCAAAGCTCGACTTGGCGAAACGCTGCAGTGAATAGTCCCAGTTGGTCGGCAGCGGCTCGTGATTGACCGCATGCTCGTCGCCGGAAATGGCGCCGCCCGGAGACAGCTTTTCCTTCATGCCGGCAAGCGCCGCTGACAGGATCATCGCCAGAACCAGATAGGGATTGGTGTCGGATCCGGCCACGCGATGCTCGATGCGGGTCGCGGGTTTCGATGCGGTGATCACGCGCACGGCGGCAGACCGGTTGTCAATGCCCCAGGAGGCATAGGTCGGGGCATGTTCGGACGGGCGCAGGCGACGATAGGAGTTCTGGTGCGGAGCAAAGATCGCCATGCTCTCGCCCATGTTTTCCAGAAGTCCGCCGACGGAATGATAGAGCGCCTCGGAGGGGCCGTCCTCGCCGACATAGATGTTGCGACCATTCTCATCCAGCACCGAGAAATGCACATGCATGCCACTGCCGGCCTGCATGCCATAGGGCTTGGCCATGAAAGTGGCGTCGAGGTCGTTGGTGCGCGCCACGCCTTTGACGATGCGCTTCAGCAGAACCGCGTAATCGGCTGCTGCCAGTGCATCGGGCACATGGTTGAGGTTGATTTCGTACTGGCCAGGACCGTTTTCCCGCAGCGTCGTGTCGGCCGGGACCTTCTGGGCGCGGGCGGCACTGGATATGCCGTGAAAGACCTCTTCAAAATCCTGCAATTCGGAGATCGACAGAACCTGCGTCTGGCCGGTGTGCCAGCGTCCGTCACGTGTATTGGGTGGCCGCACCGGATCGAGCGCCGAGCGCACCGGGTCGATCAGGTAGAATTCTAGCTCGGTCGCAACGACGGGGGTCAGCTTGGCCGCCGCATAACGCGCCATGACATTCGACAGAACCTGACGCGGGTCGGCGTAGAAACTCTCGCCCTCGGTCGTCTGCATCTGCAAGAGAACCTGCGCCGTCGGTCGCGACAGCCAGGTGACGCGGGACAGAGTGCCCGGCACGGGAAAGCAAATGCCGTCAGGGTCGCCGGTTCCCTCGGCGAGGCCCGCGGCGTTCACATCGCGACCCCAGACGTCGAGTGCATAGACCGAGCGCGGCATGGCCATGCCCTTGGTCAACACGTCGATGGCGCGTTCGCGCGGGATCCACTTGCCACGCGGAACGCCGTTCACGTCGATGACGAATGCTTCAAGTACTTCAATGTCGGGATTTGCCGCGAAGAATTCGCGTGCCTCTTCGGCCATGTCCATGGGTCACCGTAATGGCTGATGTCGATCGGGTTCAAAACGCTCAGCAGAGCGCAAGCGGACTGTCCGCTAACGATAGACGCTTTTCGCGTTATGGATCAAACACCGGCGCATGCCACTGCCCGCTTTCGAGATCATCCGTCCAGGACAGGCTGATCAAAAGCCTGCCGGTCCGGTCTGTTTCCCCCTGGAAACAATTTGATCAAATTATGAAGCCTGACTAGCACTTTCGGCCCCGCAAGGCTAGCCCCGGCAAACACGTCGCCCGCCGAGGCCGATATTTTACGCCCGAAAACGCTCCGGGCTCCAGGCTTTGGGATCGAGGAAAGGCTTTTCACCGGTCATCATTTCGGCGATCAGGCGGCCGGTCGTTGGCCCAAGCGTCAGGCCGTGATGCGCGTGACCGAAGGCAAACCACATGCCGTTGTGGCGCGGCGCCTTGCCGATCACAGGCATCATGTCGGGTGTGCACGGACGGGCGCCCATCCAGGGTTCTGCGTCGAGCCGTTCGGCGAGCGGGAAGATCTCGCGGGCAACGGCTTCGGCCCGTGCGAGCTGCACCGGCGACTTCGGGGCATCGCGATTGGCGAATTCAGCACCTGTGGTGAGCCGGATGCCCTTGTCCATCGGCGCCAAAAAATAGCCCCGCTCGGCATCCATGGTCCAGTTGTTGAGCACCGCATTCCCGGCAGGCGCATAATGCATGTGATAGCCGCGCTTGACGCCGAGCAGGAAGCGATAGCCGAACTTGCGCGTCACTTCTTCCGACCAAGGGCCGAGCGCCAGAACCACCTCGTCGCCATCCACCATGCCCTCATCGGTCTGCACCCGCCAGCCGTGGCCGTTCGGCCCCTGTTCCAGGCTCAGCGCGTCACCCTTGACGAAGCGCCCACCGAGCGACTGGAAATAGGCGAGATAGGCCTGAGTCAGCCCATGCGGATCAGTGACCGACCAGGGATCATTCCATTTCAGGCCGCCGACGAAATCGCCGCGAATATGCGGCTCTTCCTTTGCAAGATCCTCACGGGAGAGGGCGCGGTAGCTGACACCGTATTCGCGCGACAGCCGCTCGGCCTCGGCGAGTTCCGTGTCGCGCTTGCCGGTGCTGCGGAAGATTTCCATCCAGCCGTCCCTGCGGATCAGGTGTCCGGCATTGGCCGCCTCGATCAGGTCCTTGTGTTCCGTAACCGAGCTTTCGATCAGCGGTGCATAGGCGCGCGCGATCACCTGGTGGCGGCTCTTGTTCGAATGCCACCAATAGCGCGACAGAAAGGCCACGAGCTTCAGCATCGCGCTCGCATGATAATGCGCGTCGATGCGGTTGTTGAAGCCGTAGCGGATCAGCATGCCCAATTCCTGCGGAAACCCGTAGGGCACGACGCCCTCGCGCTGGATCAGGCCGGCATTGCCGAAGGAGGTTTCCTCGCCAGCCCCGCGCCTGTCTACCAAGACCACCGAACGACCACGACGGGCGAGATGGATGGCAGTGGAAACGCCGATGATACCGGCGCCGAGAACGAGGGTGGTCTTGGACATGGGACTTCAGAATTCCTGAGGACGAGATTGCCTTATCAAGGGTGCATATCCCCTGTTGCGGTGCAAACGAAAAATTGCCGCAATTCATCCGATCCTCAACATCCTTGCCAAGTCGCCGACATGCGGTATCTGTGGCGCAACCTTGAGGTTAATCGCGAAGGATCCCGCATGCGTCTCCTCACTCTTGCCGCCGCCTGGCTGCTGGTTGCGATCGGCGCCATGGGTGTCTTCCTGCCGCTGCTTCCGACGACACCGTTTCTCATTCTGGCGGCGGCGCTTTTTGCGCGATCCTCGCCGCGCTTCGAGCAATGGCTGCTCGACCATCCCCGTTACGGCCAGCCCTTGATCGACTGGCGGCGTGAGGGGGCCATTTCCAGGAAGGCCAAGATCGCGTCGGTGTCGCTGATGTCTGCAAGTTACGGGATCGTCTGGTTCGTCGGCCCGCCGCAACTGTGGCTCAAGCTGCTGGTCGGCGCGATCCTTGTCGCCTGCGCAGCCTTCGTGCTGACGAGGCCCGGACCCCACGGTGCGTGAAGTCACACAGCGGGAGAGGGGGCTGCCGCAATCGAAGATCCAGGGGCTTTAGCGTCTTCGCTCAGGAATAGCCGTTGAAACGTGAATGCCAGGTCCAGGCCGAGCGGATGATGTCGCCGATCTCGTGTTCCGGGTCCCAGCCGAGAAGATTGCGTGCCGTCTCGTTGCTGGCAACGAGCAGCGGCGGATCGCCCGGGCGCCTTTCGGCCTGAGTGACAGGCAAGGGCCTGCCGGAAACGGTTTCGACGGCGGAGATGAGTTCCTTGACGCTGGTGCCGGTGCCGGTGCCGAGATTGATCGCGACCGTCTCGCCGCCGTTCAGCAGGTATTCGACCGCCCGAACATGCGCGTCGGCGAGATCAGAGACGTGGACGTAGTCGCGAATGCAGGTGCCGTCGCGTGTGTCGTAGTCGTCACCGAAGATCGAGAAGCCGGCCCGGCGCCCGAGCGCTGCTTCGATCAAGAGCGGCACGGCATGCGTTTCCGGTGTGTGCCATTCGCCAATCCGGCCTTCGGCATCGGCGCCAGCGGCGTTGAAATAGCGCAACATCACCGAGCGCATGCGGTCGCACAGATCGAAATCGCGCAGCGCCTGCTCGACGATATGTTTGGTCCGGCCATAGGGATTGATCGGTGCCTGCGGATGCGCCTCGTCGAGCGGCATGTAGGTCGGCGTGCCATAGGTGGCGCAGGTCGAGGAAAAGACGAAGGCGCGGATATCCGCCTCCATCATCGCCTGCAGCAGGGTGAGCGATCCCACGACATTGATGTCGTAGAAGGCTTCCGGCTCCTTGAAGGACTGTGAAACCTCAATCAGCCCGGCGAAATGCAGCACGGCCGCTGGCTTGTGCAGCGCCAGCACCTCGCGTAGCCGTGCTCGGTCACGGATGTCACCGTCTTCGACCGGACCCCACTTCACGAACTCGCGGTGGCCACTTGAGAAGTTATCGTAGACGACCGGCACGTAACCCTTGGACGCCAGCGCAAGGCAGGTATGGGAGCCGATATAGCCGGCGCCGCCGGTGACGAGGATCTTGGTTTCGGTCATCAGAGAATGCTTTCAATATAGGCGATCCGGGTCAAGGCCCGCAGATATCCGTACCCGTCTGTGCCTCAAAGGGGAGCATGCAGGAAGACGGGCATCCCCGCGTCGGCATGGCGACGATCGAGGAAAAGCTTGGCCGTATCCAGCGCCTCGCGGATCGTCACATCCATGTCGAGATAGCGATAGGTCCCGAGCCTCCCGACAAAGGTGATGGACTTCTCCTCTTCAGCACGGCGGACATAGGCTGCCAGCTGCTGCTTCTCTTCGACGAGACGGATCGGATAATAGGGGATGTCATCAGGACCGCATTCGCGCGAGAATTCGCGGTAGCAGACCGAACCCTGATGGCTTTCCCATGGAGAGAAGTGTTTGTGCTCGGTGATGCGGGTATAAGGAACCGAAACGTCGCCGTAGTTCATGACCGCGCAGCCCTGATAATCGCCGTCATAGGTGAAGCGCTCGAAATCGAGCGTTCTGTAGCCAAGTTGTCCGTTTTCGTAGTCGAAATAGCCATCGAGCGGGCCGGAATAGAAGACGTGGTCGAAGGCATCTTTCTGAGAGCGGTGGAACACCGTTCCGAGATGCAGCGTAATGCCCGGCTGGTCGAGAATGCCGCGCACGAGGTCTGTATAGCCGTTTTCCGGCATGCCCTGATGCTTGTGGAAGAAATAGTTGTCATCGTAGTTGAAGCGGACGGGAAGCCGCTTCAGGATCGAGGCTGGAAGGGCGGTCGGTGAGCAGCCCCATTGCTTCTGGGTATAGCCCTTGAAGAAGGCCTCGTAGAGATCGCGACCGACGAAGCGCAGCGCCTGTTCCTCGAATGTCTGCGGATCGGTGATCGATGTATCGGCCTGCGTCTCCAGGAAGACGCGGGCCTCGTCCGGCCGGAACGTCTTGCCGAAGAACTGGTTGATCGTGTGCAGGTTGACGGGCAGCGAGAAGACCTGCCCCTGGCTCGTCGTCTTCACCCGGTTCTTGTAGGGCATGAAGGTAGCGAAGCGGTTGACGTAGTCCCATACCTCGTCGTCGTCGGTATGGAAGATGTGTGGACCATAGACGTGCACCATCACGCCGGTGTCCGTGTCCCGCTCCGTATGGCAATTGCCGGCGATATGGCCGCGGCTGTCGAAGATCTCGACCGTATAGCCTTCAGCCGCCAGCGCCCGTCCGATCACGGCGCCCGAAAGGCCCGCGCCGACGATCGCAATTCTTCCCTTGGAACTCATCTGCACTCCCTGCTTGTCTGAGGCGTCTTTGCCTTGCCACCCTATCCGCAGCGCGTGCGGTCAGGCCGACGGGCCGGTCCACAGACGCCTGTCGCGGGGGAGTGGCGAGAAGTCATTCCACCGGCTGAGTTTGTCGAGGTAGCGTTGCCGATAGGTGCTTTCGTCCTGCCAGTCCGTATTTTCGAGCATCAGTTCAGCACCGATCTCGTAGTAGACATCAAGGTTGGTGAGATCCGGAACCGGGGTTTCCCCTCGCTCGCATTCGCCCTGCATCTGCCAGAACAATTCCTCCAGGCGACGCACCAGGGCAGGGATGTCGCGCAGAACGCTGCCCTCCCTCTGATCCTGCAGAGACTGCCTGACAACCTTGAGAGCTGCCGGGTTGCGCGCATAGGTGATTGCCTTGGCGACATAGTCGTTGGGTGAGTTGCAGACGAGCTCCGGAATGCCGGCCGCAACAACGATGCTGCTGCAGAAGCGCGAGGCAAAGGTCTTGCCCGGTACGGTCAGGACCGGCAGCCCCATGGTAATGGCATCGGCCGCGGTCGAATGAGCGCCGTAGGGGAAGGTGTCGAGGAAGAGGTCGGCCAGCGCGATGCGGGCGAGGTGATGCGGATTGGCGGCCTTCGGCGCAAAGATCAGCCGTTCTGGCGCCACGCCACGCTCGGTCGCCATGGTGCACAGACGCTGGTTGACGACATCAGGCCCACCCAGCAGCCACAGCACGCTGTTCGGCGAGGCGAGCAGGATGTCCATCCAGCGAGAGAACACCGGCGCGGTGATCTTCTGCATGCCGTTGAAGCAGGCGAAGACAAAGGCATCCTCCGGCAGTCCGGCCTCGGTGCGCGTCGGCGTTTTGGCGATCACGCGCTTGCGGTCGATCGGCTGGTTGCAGGGGATCCGCAGCACCTTTTCGGTGTAGTAGATTTCCGCTTCCGGCGGCACGATCTGATCGTCGGCGATGAGGTACTGGTGATAGGGGCTGCCCATCGAACCGGGATAGCCGCAGAAGGCGACGATAACGGGCGCCGGACGATAGGCGAAGATCTTGGTCCGGGCATGCTTGGTAAAGCCGTTGACGTCAACGAGAATGTCGATCTCGTCGGCGACGATCTGGTTTGCCGCCTGCAGGTCGGTGATCGAGGCGATGTCACGCCAGCCGTCGACGGCAGCCTTGATCCGGTCCTGTGTGGCATCGTTGGTGCGGGCTTCGCCGCAGTAATAGGCGAAGATCTCCACTTGGCTCTTGTCGTGCAGTTCGAGCACTTCACGCAACGCGAAACCGACGGCATGGTCGCGCAGGTCAGACGAGAGATAGCCGATGCGCAGGCGTTTGCCCGTGCCGGTCTTGATCCGCGGCGTCTGGCGGGTGAAGCCTGACGTATCAGGGCGCCCGACGAGGAAGTTGTTGTAGCGATAGGCCTTGGCGAGCTGGAACAGCGGATCGTCCGAGAAGCAGCCGAGCGGCAGTGGCGACATCGCATCAACGAGGTTCCGAGCCGTGACATGTTCCGAAGTGACGATCACCGGCCACTTGCACTGGTGCTGGCGCAGCGACAGCCAGTGCTGGCCGGCCTCCGGCTTGTCAGGACGCAGTTCGATGGCCTGCCAAAGAGCCGTCTCAGCCTCTTCGAGCAGTCCGGCACCTTCCATGACGCGGCCGATATGCTGCAATGTCATCAAGCGGTGGCTGGCCCGCTCGGCAGTGATTTCGGACGTCTGTTCGGCATAGGCCCGCCATTGCTGGATCGCCTGCAGCGTCAGCCCACTGTCTTCCATGGCACGGCCGAGATTGATGTGTGCCTGGCCGAATTGCGGATTGACCCGCAAGCATGCCTGCAATGCCTGGATGGAGCCGGCGAGGTCGTCCATCTGGCGCAGGGTAACGGAATAGTTGAAGTAAACGAAGTGAAGCAGCGGATTGCTGTCGTTATAGGCGATCCAGGCCTTGTAGAGCTCGGCTGCCAGCACCCGCTGGCCACCCGCACTCAAGGCTTCGGCAACCTGGAAAAGTTCTCCCAGCGGAAGCTGTTGGTTCCTTGCGCGCAACAGAAGCGCGGCGAACAGCGAGGCATTGTCTTGAGCGGGTGCATTATCCATGATCTGGACATTCCACGAACGGTGGAGCCTGACGGCTCGAATTGACACGGGCGCATTGCGCGACGTCTTGTCTAGCGGCGCTAGCTTGCTTTGGGCTTGCCATTTGGTGAGGCGCGACCATCGGCTTGTGATCGGTCAGTCATGAATTTCGTTATGGAATATAGTTTTATTGGTGGCGGCCTCGCTTGCTGATTTGATCTTTTAACGAAGTGTCAAGCATCGCGTCGCGCAAAGATTGTCCGAAAGCGAAATACGACTTTGCAGATCGGTAATTAACCGAATATTAGAATCTGAAATGCAAGGTTTGCCTCAAGGCTTCTGCTGTCACCCGACTCGCATACGAAATCGGGCCAGTAGAATACGGAATGAGCTTATTGTTTCGGCAAGAACTCAAGCCCTTCAAGACGCAGGAATAGGGATTCGCCCGAATCTCGAAAGCATGATGCATCCCGCGTTCCGGCTCCCTCGCGAGCCATGTTTTACCTCAAGTTTTCAGTCCGCTAGGACACCCGTTCGATAACGGCCGATGCTGGCACGCATTGAAGGGCTAAATCGCCAGCAGGTGCAGGATGCGCCTGAGTCCGCGGTGTCAGGGTGATCAGACCCTCTCACAGTGCGGCGGCAGGGGAATGACATCTGCAAATCGCAACGTCAAAGGCGCGCGTAAATGACCTCGATCATCACCTCTCTGACCACCACCCAGGTCAAGGCACTCTCCACGGCAACCATCGTCTCGCTCACCACCGAAGACATGGCTGCCCTGTCTTCCGCACAGATTAAGGTCCTTTCGTCCGCGCAGATTGCAGCGCTCGAAACGGTCGATCTTGCCACTCTGAACTCCTCCCAGCTCAGCGCGGTTTCGGCAGCTTCCATGGTTGGCCTGAGCGCAGCTCAGCTCGCCGTCATCGACTCCTCCAAGATCAGCGCCCTCGGCACAAGCCAGATTGCGGCCCTCTCTTCCGTTCAGGTCGGCAACCTCTCCTCTGCCCAGATTGCGGCAATGACGAGCACGCAGATCGGCGCCCTGACCTCCACGGCAATCGCCTCCCTCGCCACCGACGATTTCGCAACACTCGATTCCGCCGACATCGCGGCCATCAGCAGCAAGGCCATCGCCGGCCTCTCCACAGCCAATGTCGCGGCCCTGACCACCGCTCAGCTCGCCGGTCTTTCCTCCACGCAGGTCGCCGCCCTCACGACGGCTCAGATCGGCGCCCTCACGACTGCCAGCATCGCCGCCCTGTCCACTGGCCAGGTCGCAGCTCTTGGCTCGATCCAGGTCGCAGCGCTCATCAACACGCAGATCCAGGCCATGACGACGGGCCAGGTCAGCGCGCTGAGCACGAAGGCCGTCACTGGTCTCAGCACGCATCAGATCGATACGCTCGGCGCCAACTATGCCGGCCTCACCACTGCCCAATATGCCGTCCTGAGCTCTACGCAGGTCACCGCGATCATGTCTGGCGACATTGATGTCATGACCACGGCCATGATCGCATCGCTCAGTGCCAAGGGCGTCGCAGGCCTGACAACCGGAGCACTCGCTTCGTTCGACACCGCGCAGATTGCGGCCCTGACGACTGCGCAGCTCGCCGGCATGACCTCTACCCAATTTGCTGCACTGAGCACCACGCAGGCCGCAGCACTCACCTCGACACAGGCCGCCGCTCTGGGCTCCTCCCAGATTGCCGCTCTCTCCACGGCCAACATTGCTGTTCTCTCTACGGATGCTGCTGGTGCCCTCAGCTCCAAGGCAATCGCCTCTCTGACCAGCGCACAGATCACGGCCCTTACAACTGCCCAGGTCGCCGCCCTGACGACCACCCAGATTTCCAGCCTGAGCTCCACGGCAATCGCCGCTCTCGGCACCGACGATCTCGCCACAATGACTTCGGCCGAAATTGCGATCATCAGCAGCAAGTCCATCAGTGGGCTTGGAACGGCAGCCATCGGTTCGCTGACAACAGCGCAGACGGTGGGTCTGACCTCAGCCCAGGTCGCCGCGCTCAGCACAGCGCAGCTCGGAGCCCTGACGACGGCACAGGCCGCCGGGTTGACCACCGCTCAGGTGGGCGCTCTGACGTCTTCGCAGGTCTCCGCGCTCAGCACGGCCAACCTTGCTGTCATGACCACCGGTCAGATCGCCGCCCTCGGCTCGTCCGCAGTCGGTGCCCTGTCCTCGACACAGTTTACCGCGCTGACGACCGCCCAGGTCGAAGCGCTGACGCCGGCGCAGGTCGCGGCACTCGGCTCTGAAGACCTTGCAGCCCTCGGCACCGACGACATCGCCCTCTTCTCGACCCTCGATGTTGCCGCCATCTCAAGCAAGGCCATTTCCGGCCTTTCGACCGCCAGTGTGGCAGCCTTCACCACGGCTCAGGTCGCAGCGTTGACCTCCGTCCAGCTTGGTGCCATGTCGTCTACCCAGATCGGCGCGATGACGACGGCTCAGGTTGGTGCACTCACCAGCACGCAGATCGCAGGTCTCGGTTCGGCGGCTATCGGAGCCCTCGGCACGGATGATCTGGCGACCTTCTCGACGGATGAGATCGCCGCGCTGAACAGCAAGGCCCTTGCTGGTCTCTCGACCGCCAGTGTTGCTGGCCTTACCACTGCACAGACCAGCGCCTTCACCTCGACGCAGATTGCGGCCCTGAGCAGCGCCCAGGTTGGCGCCCTGACCACTGGCAGCGTCGCTGCTCTCTCCACGGGGCAAGTCGCCGCTCTCGGCTCGACCCAGGCGGCAGCGCTTGGTGGCACTCAGTTGCAGGCACTTACGACAGCCCAGGTCAGCGCATTGAGCACGAAGGCGATCACCGGCCTCACCACAGCTCAGCTCGATACGTTCAGCACCGGGCAGTTCAACGGATTTGGCACCAGCCAGCTGGCCGTTCTCTCGTCGGTCCAGGTTGGTGCATTGATGTCTGACGATATCGACACCTTCTCGACGGACGATATCGCGGCGATCAGTTCGAAGGCGATTGCAGGTCTGACCACTGCTGCCCTCGGCTCCTTCGACGCGACGCAGGTCGCCGCCCTCACCTCGGCCCAGGTCTCCGCGATGACCTCGACCCAGGTAGGCGCACTCAGCACGGCACAGGCTGCAGCCCTTACCTCCACGCAGGTTGCAGGTCTCGGCTCCACCCAGGTTGCGGCTCTGACCACAGCGAATGTCGCAGTCCTCACGACTGCCGCAATCGTTGCCCTCAGCTCCAAGGCCTTGGCATCGCTCAGCAGCACGCAGATGGCTGCTCTGACGACCGACCAGGTTGCCGCCCTGTCCTCGACCCAGATCTCTGGCCTCGGTTCCGCCGCCATCGCCGCCCTCGGCACGGATGACCTGGCGACCTTCTCGTCGGCAGATATCGCCCTCATCAGCAGCAAGGCAATCGTTGGCCTCAGCACGGCGGCACTTGCAGGCCTGACCACGGCCCAGACCGCAGGTCTGACCACGGGGCAGGTAGCGTCCCTGAGCACTGCACAGCTCGGCGCCCTCACCACCGCGCAGACCACCGGCTTGACTTCCACCCAGCTGGCGGCTCTCACATCCTCGCAGGTCAGCGGTCTCAGCACCGCGAACATCGCAGTCCTGACAACGGCCCAGATCGGATCCCTCGGCTCGGCAGCCGTCGGTGCGCTGTCTTCGGCGCAGTTCACCGCCATGACGACCGCGCAGGTCGAAGCCCTGACCCCGGCTCAGGTCGCGGCTCTGGGCTCTGAAGATCTGGCAGCCCTCGGAACGGACGACATCGCCCTGTTCTCGAGCCTCGACATTGCCGCGATCTCCACCAAGGCGCTTCCCGGTCTGACGACAGCCAATGTCGCAGGTCTCACAACCGCACAGATCGGTGGTCTGACCTCGGCTCAGCTCGGGGCACTCACCTCGACCCAGTTCGGCGCGCTGACCACGGCCCAGGTCGACGCACTGAGCACGGCACAGCTCGCCGGTCTCGGTTCCGCCGCTATCGCAGCCTTGGGAACGGACGATCTTGCGACATTGACGTCCAGCGATATCGCCGTCATCGGAACCAAGGGCCTGACTGGTCTGTCGACGGCGAATGTTGCGGCCCTGACCACCGCCCAGACCGCAGGTCTGACGACGGCCCAGATGGCCGCCTTCACCACCACACAGATCGGCGCCCTGACGACGGCACAGCTTGCAGGTCTGACAACCGCACAGGTTGGCGCTCTGACCTCGACCCAGGTCAAGGTGCTGGATAGCGCCGATATCGCCGCCTTCACCACGGCTCAGATCGGTGCTCTCAACTCCAGCCAGCTTGGTGCCCTGACGTCGACTCAGGCGGACGCCCTGACCACGACCCAGGTCACGGCAATGACCAGCAGTCAGATCGGCTCCTTGAGCTCTGCGGCGCTTAGCGGCTTCGGTACTGATGAGTTTGCGACCTTCGACTCGGCTGACATGGCAGCAATCAGCACCAAGGCTCTGGCTGGCCTGACGACGGGCAATATTGCGGTCATGACCACCGCGCAGGCTGCCGGTTTGACGTCGGCTCAGCTGCCGACCCTCAGCACCGCCCAGGTCGCTGTCCTGACCACCGCTGTGGTCGCAGCTCTGACGACGTCTCAGGTCTCTTCGCTGAAGGCGCCGCAGATCGCAGCCCTGAGTACAGCGAATATCGCGGCCCTGACGACTGCACAGGTCGCAGCCTTGTCCTCGACCCAGATCGCGGCCCTGAGCTCTGCACAGATCGGGGTCCTCACCACCGCGCAGGTCGATGCCCTGACCACCACGCAGATCGCCGGCCTCAGCTCGGCGGCTCTGGCAGCCTTCGGGACAGATGACCTGGCGACCTTCTCGTCGGCAGACATCGCTGCGATCAGCTCCAAGGCAATGGCCGGTCTCTCGACCGCCAATGTCGCGGCCCTGACCACGGCCCAGACGGCAGGACTGACCTCAAGCCAGGTCGCAGCGTTGAGCACCACCCAGGTTGGTATTCTCACCACCGGGCAGGTGTCCAGCCTGACCACGGCCCAGACGGCTGCTCTCACCTCGACTCAGGTCAAGGTTCTGAGCACCGCCAGCGTCGCGGCTCTGACCACCGGCCAGGTCGCCGTCCTCGGCACCGCCGCAGTCTCCGCACTGACGACCGCTCAGATCGACGCCTTCAGCACGGCGCAGGTCGAAGCTCTGACCACCGGCCAGGTTGCGGCTCTCGGTTCTGCCTCGATCGCAGCACTTGCCTCCACCGATCTGGCGACTTTCTCCACCGCGGATATCGCCGCGATCAGCACCAAGGCGATCAAGGGTGTGGAAACTGGTGACTTCACGGCTCTGGGCAGTGCTCAGGTTCTGGCCTTCACGAGCACTCAGATCGGCGCCATGACCGACGACCAGGTCACCGCGATCATCGCACGCTACCAGTCGATCTAAGCCATCGGCGCGGCTGGACCGCGCCGCTCATAACCAAAAATGATGACGAACGGCGTCTCCTCGCGGAGACGCCGTTTTTCGTTCTGCGCCCTGTTTGCGCTGGCGCGCAACCGGCGTTGTTCTGTGACTGTGCGCGTGAAACGTGTCTGCCGCCAGTACTTCGCCCAAAAGTCCTCGCTCCAGTCTCAGGCAAGCCCGACCGCATAACAGTGACGCACATTTATGGTCGCGCGCTCTCGGTCCTACAGCGGCACCGAAGTTGATTTTGATGGCAACATAGCATCACGGATTTTGTAGATGAGCACCACGATTTCGTCACTTAGCGTCACCCAGATCCGCTCACAATCAACCGCCGCGGTTGCGGCATGGTCGACGGAAGATGTTGCGTCGCTCACGACGCAGCAGATCGCCGCCATGTCATCCGGCCAGATCGCGGCGCTCGATACGGAAGACGTCGACGTGATGAGCGGCCGCCAGCTCAACGCAATCTCGCAATCCGCGATCGTTGGCCTCACCCTCGATCAACTGGCCGTTCTCGATCAGGCAGACATCGAAAGTCTCAACATTAACTCTGTCGGCAGGATGTCGACCCGACAGATCGAGGGCTTGTCCAGCGAGCAGACGGCTGCCCTGACATCGGCCCAGGTCGGTTCCCTGACTGCCGCGCAACTCGCAGCGCTTAGCACCGAAGACATCGCCGGTTTCTCGACTGCAGATATGGCGGCGATCCGCAGCGGTTCCATATCGGGCCTCTCGACCGATGCGGTCGCGGTTCTGACCACCGACCAGATTGTTGCTTTGACGACGGCTGCCATTGGGCAGCTGACAACCAGGCAGCTGGCCGCGTTATCGACCGAACAGGCCGGCGCTCTCACCGAGCAACAGGTGAACGCACTGACGGCCAAGCAGATTGTTTCGCTGAAGACAGAGAGCATTACCGGTCTGTCGCCTGCCCAGATCGCAGCCTTGAGCACGTCTGCCATTGCCGGCCTGTCGACGAGCCAGATCGCGGCCCTATCCACCAGCCAGGTCGAAGCACTCACCACCGCCCAGGTGAAGGCGTTGACGATGGCGCAGGCGGCGGTTTTGGATGAAGCCGACTTCGCAACATTCACCACCGCCGAGATTGCTGCTCTCGCGCCCAAGACTGCGACAGGCATCACGACAGCCGTACTCGCCGCCTTGAGCACGGGCCATATCGCCGCTCTGGGGACCGCGGCGGTTTCGAGCCTCACCACGGCACAGTTTGCCGCCTTGACGACCAACCAGATCGAGGCTCTCACCAGCGATCAGGTGAAGGCCATGACGTCTTCTCAGACGGCGGTCCTTTCCGTCGATGCCATTGCGACCATCTCTCCCGCCGAATTTGCCAGCCTGACGAACAAGGGCGTGATAGGCCTCTCGACTGCCGTCATTGCAAGTCTGACCACCGACCAGATCGCCGCTATGAATACCAGCGCGATCACCGGCCTGTCGACGAAACAGCTGGCGGTCCTGTCGACTGACCAGGTCGCTGCCTTCGGCACGAACCAGATCGGTGCGATGAGTTCGCGCCAGATCGCAGGCTTCACGACCGACAACGTCACGGCTCTCAGCGCTGAGCAGATCAGCACCATCACCACGGCCGGAATTCTGGGCCTGACCAGCACGCTCATCGGGGCTTTGTCGACAGCGCAGGTCGAGGCCCTGACGTCGGCACAGGTCAAGACGTTGCGTTCGGACCAACTGGCCGCCCTGAGTGATGAAGACATTGCCGCCCTCTCCACTGCCGACATCGCAGCGATCGCCAACAAGGCGGTTGCCGGTCTCACGACGGATGCAATTGCCGCTCTTTCGCCGGAGCAGATTGCCGCTCTATCGACTTCAGCAACGGCCGCCCTGACGACCGACCAGATAAAGGCGCTGTCGACGGCGCAGGTCGAGGCTCTTTCGACGGCGCAGGTGAAGGTTCTCAGTTCGAAGCAGCTGGGTGCGCTGGAAGTCGACGATATCGCGACCTTCTCAACGGGTGATATCGCGGTTCTGACCAGCGCCGCCATTGCGGGCATGAGCACGGATCTGATAGCCGCCCTGACCAGCGAGCAGATCGTTGCGTTGAACACCGCTGCAATTACCAGTCTGACCACGGGGCAGATTGCGGCCCTCACCACGCAGCAAGCCGCAGCGCTGACAACAACTCAGGTCAAGCTTCTTAACGCCAAGCAAGTCGGGGCTCTCAGCGCCGAAAACATCGCGGTCCTGTCGACTGGCCAGATCGCAGTGCTGAATGCTGCAGGGATCGTAGGCCTGACGACCGAGCACATCGAGACTTTGTCCACGGCGCAGGTCGAGGCGCTGACGGCCGCGCAGATCAAGTATCTGAGCTCGGCGCAGCTCTCAATGCTCGACAGCGCTGATCTGGCAACATTCACCACCGAAGATATTGCCGCAATCACGAACAAGGCATTGAGCGGTATCGAAACCGGCATTCTGGCCGCGCTTCCGACAACCCAGTTCGCAGCCCTCACCACGTCGGCGATTGCCTCTCTGACCACGGATCAGGTGGAGGCCCTGAGCCTCAGCCAACTGAGCGCGATGTCCACCAAGCAGATCGCCGCGCTGACGGCCGTCCAGGTTGCGGCGATCAGCACCGGTAAGATTGCCGCGCTGTCGACGGAGCAGATTGCCTCGCTCAGCACGGCCGCTGTCGGTGGCTTGATCTCGGAGCAGGTCCAGGCCTTATCCACGGCGCAGGTCGAGGCGCTGACCGAAAAGCAGGTGAAGGGTCTCAAGTCCACCCAGTTGGCGGCGTTTGGGACCGACGATCTCGCGACCTTCACCACCGCTGAAATCGCGGCATTGACCAGCGGTGCGATCGCAGGCCTGACCCAGGAGGGTATAAGCTCACTGAGCACGGCCCAGGTGGCGGCCCTGAGCACCGGCGCGATTGGCACGCTGCCGGTTGACCTGACCGAAAGCTTGACGTCCGAACAGGTCGCGACCCTCACGACGAAGCAGATTGCAGCGCTGGGATCGGCGCAGATCGCATCCCTGTCGACCGCCACGATTGCCGCCTTTACCACCGGCCAAATAGAGGCCTTGAGCAGCGCCGGCATCAAGGGGCTGACCACGCAGCAGATTGCCTCGCTCAGCACTACGCAGTTGGAAGCCCTGACGACCACCCAGGTCGCGTCCCTGAGTGCAACCCAGATGGAGGTTCTGGGGACCGATGATCTCGCCGTCTTCTCGACCCGAGACATCGCGGCGATCACGGCTGCAGCCGTTCAAGGTCTGTCTCCGGAGGTGATTGCCTCCCTTTCAACAGACCAGGTTGCGGCCCTGGGCGCTACGGCGGTTTCCGCCCTGAGCACCGGCCAGATCACGGCGCTTGGCTCCGATCAGATCGCCGCCATGACCAGCAAGCAGATCGCCGCGATCGGCACCATGCAAATCGACGCCCTCTCGACCGCGACCGTCGCCGGCCTCACGACGCTGCAGATTGCCGCATTGAACACCGCCGCCGTGGCAGCACTCAACACGGCACAGATCGCGGCCCTGACGACGGCTCAGGCGGAAGCCCTGACCACACTTCAGGTCGCAGCGCTGACATCGTCCCAGCTGGCGGCCCTCGGCGCTGATGATCTTGCAACATTTTCGACCAAGGATATGGCCGCAATCGGCTCGCTCGCAGTCGATGGTCTCGGCACAGAGGTCATCGCCACCCTGTCGACGGCGCAGATTGCAGCCCTGAGCACGGTGGCGATTACGGGTCTCTCGACCAAGCAGATCGACGCGCTGACCACCGCACAGGTGGAGGCACTCGGCACGGGCCAGGTTGCCGTCCTGAATTCGAGCCAGCTTGCCGCCTTGGCACCTGAGGACATCGCCACCTTCGCGACGAAGGATATCGCGGCCATCAGCGCAGGCGCCATGTCGGGCCTCAGCACGGCTGCGATCGGGGCGCTGACCTCCGCCCAGGTCGCTGCCTTGACGACCCTCGGCATCGCCGGCATGACCACCAAGCAGGTGGCGGCTCTGGCCGTCGATCAGTTCGCGGCCATGAGCACGACGCAGATCGCCGCACTCTCGTCAGCCCAGATCGGTGTCATTGCCACCAGCACGATTGCCACGCTGACCACGAGCCAGGTTGCCGCACTCGGTGTCGGCACGGTCACCGGCCTGTCCTCGAGCCAGATCGATGCCCTGAATTCCGGTCAGGTTGAAGCCTTGACCACGAGCCAGGTCGCATCGCTCAGCTCAGCTCAGCTTGCCATGCTGACCAGCGAGGATATTGCAAGCTTCTCGACTGCAGATATCGCGGCCATCGGTTCGGCTGCCATCGGCGGTCTCTCCACCGCCGTTATCGCGTCAATGTCGACGGCCCAGATCGCTGCTCTCACGGCGGCCGGGATTGGTGGCCTGCGAACAACACAGGTCGTCGCTCTGACCACGGACCAGATTGCCGTCCTGCGCACAGCGCAGATCGCAGCCTTGTCTTCTTCGCAGGTTGCATCCTTGAGCACGGACGAAATCGCGCTTCTGTCGACCAGCCAGGTTGCAGCACTCAGCGCGGGCGGTATCAGTGGCCTGTCCACCACGCAGATCATTGCCCTGGGCACGGCCCAGGTCGAGGCTCTCACCACCGCACAGGTGGCAGCCCTCAGTTCCAAGCAGATTGCCGTCCTCGGCACTGATGACATCGCCGTGTTCTCGACGGCCGACATCGCGGCGATCAGCTCCAGCGCCGTGACAGGCATGACATCGGAATTGATCGGAGCGCTGTCTGCGGATCAGCTGGCAGCCTTCAGTGCCGGCGGTGTCGGTGGCCTGTCGACCGCCCAGTTGAGTGGCCTGACCCCTGCCCAGGTGGCCGAGCTCACCACTGCGCAGATTGCTGCCCTGAGCTCCAGCCAGATCGCCGCCATCACGACGGCCAGCATTGCGGCCTTCTCCACCTCGCAGATCGCCGCCATCAGCGCGCAGGGCATGGCCGGGCTGAGCACGGCCATGGTCAATGTCTTGAGCACCAGCCAGGTCGAGGCCCTGACCACAGCCCAGGTTGCCGCCCTCAGTTCGCGCCAGCTTGCAATGCTCGGGACGGAGGATATCGCGGCCTTCTCGACTGCCGATATCGCGGCCATCAACACGGCGGCCGTCGCCGGCTTGTCGCCGGTCCAGATCGCGGGCCTTTCAGCCGACCAGGTCATGGCGCTGAGCACTGCGGTCGTTGCCGGCTTTTCCACCACACAGGTCGCGGCGCTCACGGTCGCACAGGTAGATACGCTCACGACGGCCCAGATCGCCGCGCTCGGCTCGCGCCAGATCGCCACCCTGGGAACGGATGACATCGCGATATTGTCGACCGATCAGATCGCCGCCATCAGCGCCACCGGCATGGCCGGTCTGACGCAGACCCAGATCCAGGCGCTGCAATCGGATCAGATGGAAGCGCTGACAACGACGCAGATCGCGGCACTCAGTTCCACGCAGGTTTCAGCTCTCGGCACGGAGGATTACCAGGTCTTCTCGACTGCCGATCTCGCTGCCATTGCCTCCGGGGCCATAGCCGGAATTCCGACGGCCATTCTTGCGGCCCTGTCGCCGGACCAGGTGTCCGCCTTCAGCGCGAGTGGCATTTCCGGCCTGTCCACCCTCCAGATCGGCGCACTCGGAACGCTCCAGTTTGAAGCGCTCACAACGTCGCAGGTCGCCGCCCTGACCACCCGGCAAATTGCCTTGCTCGGGACGGATGATCTCGCGGCACTGACCACGATGCAGGTCGCCTCACTCAGCACCGCAGCCGTCAATGCGCTCAGCACCACCCAGTTCGTGGCCTTCAATTCCGAGCAGATGGAGGCCTTGACCACCGCCCAGGTCGCGGCCCTGACCTCTGCCCAGATCTCCGTTCTCGGGACCGACGACCTCGACATGTTCTCGACGGCAGACATCGCTGCCATCAGCTCCAGCGCGGTTACGGGCTTCTCCACCACCATCATCGCCTCGCTGTCCACCGAACAGATTGCGGCTCTCGGGACAGGCGGGATCAGCGGTCTGTCGACCGCTCAGATATTGGCCCTCAGCACCCTTCAGGTCGAGGCGTTGACATCGCAGCAGATCGCGGCGCTTGGCTCGCGGCAGGTGGCGGCCCTTGGCACCGATGACCTCGCTGTCCTCTCAACCGACAAGATTGCAGCGCTTCCCACGGCCGGCGTGGCCAACCTGTCGACCGCGCAGATCGCAGCGCTCAGCATCGACCAGATCGAGGCCTTTACCTCAAGCCAGGTGGCGGCCCTGACCTCGGCACAGATTTCGGTGCTGACCATCGACGCCATCGAAACCTTCTCAACCGCCGACATGGCCGCGATCAGCTCGTCCGCGATTGCCGGCCTGTCGACCGGAATGATCGCCGCTTTCTCCACCAACCAGATCGCAGCGCTTGGGGCGACCGGGATCTCCGGCCTGTCCACGGCCCAGATCAGCGCCATGAGCATTGACCAGATCGAGGCTCTCACCACGAAGCAGGTGGCCGCACTCACGTCGCGCCAGCTCGCGGTTCTCGGGACAGATGATCTGGACGTGTTCTCGTCCGCCGATATCGCGGCGATCAGTGCCGGGGCAATCGAGGGGCTGTCGACGGCAATGGTGGCCAGCTTGACGCCGACGCAGGTGGCGGCTCTCGGCACCGCTGCCATAGCTGGTCTCAGCACCAGCCAGCTCGCCGCGTTGACCTCCGAGCAGATCGATTCGCTGACCACGGCGCAAGTTGCAGCGCTCACATCAAGGCAGATCGAATCTCTCGGTACCGAAGACCTTGGCTCCTTCTCGACCGCCCAGATTGCTGCCATCAGTGCAGCGGGCATTGCCGGTCTCACAGGAACCCAGATGGCGGCCCTCACCGTCGAGCAGATCAGCGTCTTGTCGACCGGCCAGATTGCCGCCCTGAGTTCGGATGCCCTGTCCGGCTTGAGTGCGTCCGATCTCGAAGGGTTCACCTCGGACGAATTCGCGGCGATCAGTTCGTCGGGCATCGCCGGGCTTACGACCGACTTCATCGCCGGCCTCACCACCAGTGCGGTCGCAGCCTTGAGTACGGCAAGTGTTTCGGGTCTATCCAGTGCCCAGATCGAAGCCTTGACGCCCGACCAGGTCTCCGCCTTCTCCACGAGCCAGATTGCGGCCTTGAGCGCAAGCGGCATGGCGGGTCTGAGCACCCAGGACATTGCCACCTTCTCGCAGACGGATCTGGCGGCTATCAGTGCCTCGGCGATCAAGGGCCTGTCCACGGCTGTTGTCGCGGCACTGTCCACCGGAGATATCGCCGGCCTCTCGACCGCGCAGGTCGCCGGCCTGACCTATAACCAGGTCGCAGCGATGAGCACCGCGCAGGTGGCCGTCCTGTCCCTGGCACAGATCGGCGCCATGGGTGCCGTCCAGGCAGCAGGCCTCGGGACGGATGACATCGCCCTGATGTCGACGGACAAGATTGCAGCATTGAGCTCCAGCGCAATCTCCGGCCTCAGCACCCAGGTCATCGCCGGCCTGACGACGGAACAGGCCGAAGTTCTGAAGCCGGGACAGGTGACGGCGCTGACGTCGGCCCAGGTCGCGGCACTCGAACAGGAAGATCTTGCGACCTTCTCCGCCGAGGACATCGCAGCCTTCAGCGCCAGCGGAATCGCGGGTCTGTCGACGGACGATATTTCGCACCTCTCAAGCACCCAGCTTGGTGCTTTGATGGAAAGCCAGATGGATGTAATGAATTCCGATCAGGTGGCGGCTGTGATTGCAGCCTATCTGGGAGGGGGGGGCGTCTGACCCCAGCAACCACCAAAGTGAAGGGTTCTCCGTTATGGACCCTGCTTCTGAAGATACAAAAACACCGGCTGCAGGGTTCTGCGCCGGTGTTTTTAATTGACCTTCAAAAGTAAGGCGTCAGGCGTTCAGAACGAGTTCCAGATCCCGTTCCATGGCCACGCGTCCCTGATTGAATTCCTCGTTGTAGAGGCGGTATTGCGGGCTGTTGTCGCGGACCGGCATGGGCGCCTGGACCGTGTATGTCGAGGCGGCCTTGGGCGACAAAGCGGTGAGGTTGGTGAGGCGAACGGCCTGGCCGACGGTGAAACGATGAACGGGCATGAGCATTCCTTGCAGGGCTGGAGCGAGATCCTTGGGAAGGATCGGGAAACGACGCATCGGCTTTCGCTGACTGCCACTACTTGTGAATGTGGGGTCTAAATCAGAAATTGCAATACGGTATGCGATATGAAGCGTTCCAGCTTGTAGCTCGACGATATCTGGCGGTTGGATGAAAATCCCGCTGCGGACTCATCGCCTCGCCTAGGCTCGCGACGCGGGATCGGCTACGACTGCGGGGACAGAAGAGGACCGACCGGATGGCCATCGCAGAACGCACCAGGAAGCCGCAGTTGAAGATCGCCTTTGTGCTGTCTCGCGCCTTCACGCTTTCTGCGTTCGGCATGTTCGTCGACACGATCCGGCTTGCCAGTGACGAATTCGACCGTTCCGGCCGCGTCAATGCCGACTGGCAGGTGCTCGGCAGCACCCGCCACCTGATCACCTCCAGCTGCGGTGTCCAGGTGGCCCCCACCAGCGATTTCGTCGATCCCAGCCGCTTCGATTACATTGTCGTGGTCGGCGGGCTGCTCGGCCAGCAGGCGGCAGTCGACAACGATACAATCCAGTTCTTGCGCCGCGCCGACGCTCAGAAGGTGCCGCTGATCGGGCTGTGCACCGGCACCTTCATCCTGGCAGAAGCCGGATTGATGAAGGGGCATCAGAGCTGTGTCAGCTGGCTGCATTACCAGGCCTTCCGCGACAGATTTCCGGATCTCGATGTCCGCTCCGACCGCCTGTTCAACCTCGACCGGCGACGTGGGTCCTGCGCCGGCGGCAGCAGTTCTGCCGATCTTGCCGCCTTCATCGTCCGTCAGTATCTCGGCCATGATGCCGAACGAAATGCGCTCGAGGTGCTGCAGATCGAGCGCGCGCGCTCCAACCGCGATATCCAGGTGCGTCGTCCCCTGACGATCGAATGCGAGGACCCGCGCATCAAGGCGGTTCTCATCCTGATGGAACAGACGCTGGAGAGCGAGCTGTCGATCGACCAGCTGGCGCGCTCGGTCGGCCTCTCCCGCCGCCAGCTGGAACGCCTGTTTGCCCAGGAGCTGAAGGCATCGCCGGCAAGGGTTTACATGCGACTGCGGATGGAGCGCGCAAAGATGCTTGTTGCCCAGACCGATGCCTCCCTGATTGATATCGCCCTGCAGGTCGGTTTCGAGAATACCTCCCATTTCAACCGGGTGTTCAAGAGCATCCATGGCAAGACACCCGGCCAGATGCGCAATGCGTTGCCAGCCTGAGCTCGGTTGGACGGTAAGCTGACGCACCGCTTGGGGTGTTTATAGACAACAGGAACAGGTGGCGACATGGACATCAGACGCGCAGGCAGCCAACCCTCCGGCAAGGGACCCTCCGATTGGTTTGCCGGGATTGTCCGGATCGACCCGTTGTTTCCGGTTCGTGATCCCGCCCGGGCGGCCGGCAACACGGTCACATTCGAACCCGGCGCCCGCACCGCCTGGCACACGCATCCGCTCGGCCAGGTCCTCATCGTCACGGCCGGCCTTGGTCGCGTCCAGCGCGACGGCGGTCCCATCGAGGAGATAAGGCCGGGTGATGTCGTCTGGTTCGAGCCGGGTGAAAAGCACTGGCACGGTGCGAGCCCGACGGTCGCCATGACCCATATTGCCATTCAGGAAGCGCTGGATGGAAAGGCCGTGGATTGGCTGGAGCATGTCAGCGACGAGGACTACGGCGCCTGACGTCGGAGTGTGGTGGGGAACATCGATCGGGAGCTTTCGGGCGTGGCAAAATCGGCACGCCGTGAGACACCAGCGAACTTCATCCCCGGTTAAACGTTTCTGGTCAGGTGAGGCAAACGGTCTTCATCAATGCCTGGACGCAAACCCGAAAGGATCACGATGATCACCGGAACACAGATTGCCGCTGCGCGCGCGCTGCTGGGCATGGCGCCTGCGGACCTTGCGCAGCTGGCGGAGTTGCCCCTGTCGATGGTCGAGCGGATGGAGGCGAGCTCTAAGGAATATCCTGACGACAAGAGCGAAGTGATCGCACTCAGAACCGCCCTGGAACACGCAGGCGTCACCTTCATCGACGAACGCGTAACCAGCGCCGCAGGCGGGCCGGGTGTTCGCCTGTCGGCTCCGATTTCCACATCGCTCGACGCCAACGCGCAGGAAACCGTACAGTACCCGGAAATGGCAAAGGACGGTCCCTTTGGTGCAGGCGGGTGATCCCGTTCCGCCAAGGCGTATGATCCGGGCGGTAGTCTATAGCGAGCCGTTCGGGATCAGGAAGCAAATCTGCTTGCCGCTCCGGATCTTGCCGTGAGAAGGATACGGGCCTTCGGGGAGACCAGCAGCGACGAGAGACGAGGCGCATGATCGAAAATCCGAAACACTTCCTGCGTCAGTTGTTCGACCGTGCTGTTGCGGTGGCGGATCCGATGCGATCTCTCAAAGACGTCCTGCCGGAAAAGCCTGACGGACGCGTGATCGTCGTCGGTGCCGGCAAGGCGAGTGCGCGCATGGCCGAAGCCGTGGAGGCAGCCTGGGGACCCTGCGAGGGTCTCGTCATCACGCGCTACGGCTACGCCCGGGCATGCCGCGGGATCGAGATCGTCGAGGCAGCGCATCCGGTGCCGGACCAGGCGGGCCTCGATGCCACAGCCCGGATGCTCTCCCTGGTCCAGGGCGCAGGGCAGGGCGATTTTGTCCTTGCGCTGATCTCCGGCGGCGCATCGGCGCTGCTGGTGCAACCCGTAGCAGGTGTATCTCTCGAGGAAAAGCAGGCAGTCAATCAGGCGCTGCTGGCCTCCGGCGCACCGATCGACCGTATGAATACGGTCCGCAAGCATCTGAGTCGGGTCAAGGGCGGGCAACTGGCAGCCGCAGCATGGCCGGCGGATATGCTCGCACTGATGATCTCGGATGTGCCAGGAGACGATCCGGCCTTTATCGGCTCCGGCCCGACTGTCGGTGATCCCTCGACGCCGGAAGACGCTCTCGCCATCCTTGCGCAATGGAAGGTGGAGGTTCCGGCCTCGGTTCGCCAAGCATTGTCACGCGGCTCTGCCGTGTTGCGGCCTGACGATCCCCGACTGGCGCGTGTGCGCAACCTCATCTACGCCGCGCCGAAGCAATCGCTCGAAGCGGCCGCAGCGCTGGCCCGGGATGCCGGCTGCGACGTGCGTCTTCTCGGAGACGCCCTGGAAGGTGAGGCGCGAACGGTCGCCGCGGCGCAGGCCCGCGAAGCGCTGGCTCTGCAAAAGGGTATGAAATCGGGAGACAGCCCGATCCTTCTTCTGTCCGGTGGCGAGCTCACGGTTACGGTTACCCGTCGAGGCGACGGGATCGGTGGTCCGAATGCCGAGTTCTGCCTCGCGCTCGCACTGGAGCTTGACGGCGCGGCAGGTATCCACGCGCTGGCCTGCGATACCGACGGTGTCGACGGTGCGGCCGAAGTGGCCGGTGCCATGATTGGACCTGACACGCTGGCCAAGGCCTCCGGGAGCGCCGCCGATCCGGTGCTCGCTCTCCAGAAAAATGATGCCCATTCCTTCTTCGCGAGGATCGACGACCAGGTCGTCACAGGACCGACGCTGACCAACGTCAATGACTTCCGCGCGATCCTGGTGCAGCCCGCGACCTAGCGGACTGCATGCGGTCCGGTCGATGACAAACCGCGAGAGCAGTTCCAGCAAAACTGCGCAGCGGTCTTGCTTCCGAAATAGCGTAAATTCAATGGGGTAGAGCGTTTTCGCGCTTCGGAGAAAAGCGGAAGCGCGCTGGCATCCTTATCTTTTCTTTATTCCCCCGACAGATCTTCCCAATCGAAGCCTGACCCGACCGGGCATAAATCATCTCCTGTATCAACAGGAGACCCCTGATATGTCCGACCTCATCTTTATCGCGCTCGGCGGCGGCACGCTTCTCGTGCTGGCCCTTTATGCCCGCGCGCTCGACCGGCTGTGAGGGCAAAGCAAATGCTTGAACCCCTCTTCGGCCTCGCTGTCGCCGTCGCCCTCGGCGTCTATCTCGTCGTGACGCTGCTGCGTCCCGAACGCTTCTGATCGGGAGCAGACCCATGACATCAATCGGATGGCTGCAGATCAGCCTCCTCTTCCTCGCCGTTATCATCGTTATCAAACCACTCGGCCTCTACATGGCGCGGGTGTTTTCCGGCGAGCGGACCTTCTTGTCCCCCGTGCTCGGCCGCGTGGAGCATGATCTCTACCGGGTGAGCGGCATCAATCCTGAGAAGGAGCAGAGCTGGCTTGGTTATACGCTCGCCATGCTCGCCTTTTCGCTCGCTGGCTTCCTGGCACTCTACGCCATGCTGCGGCTGCAGGCTTATCTGCCGCTCAATCCGCAGGGCTTTCCGGGCGTGCCCTCGGATCTCGCCTTCAACACGGCTGTCTCCTTCGTCACCAACACCAACTGGCAGAACTATGCCGGTGAGACGACGATGAGCCATTTCTCCCAGATGGCCGGCCTCACCGTGCAGAACTTCCTGTCGGCAGCCACAGGCATGGCACTCGCAATCGCCGTCACCCGTGCGCTTGCCCGCTCAAAGGTCGCAACGCTCGGTAATTTCTGGGTCGATATGACGAGAGCCACGCTCTACGTGCTGCTGCCGCTCGCCATCGTCGTCGCCCTCGCTTTCGTTGTCATGGGCTTGCCCCAGACGCTTGACGCTTCGGTCACTGCCACGACGCTCGAAGGCGCCAACCAAGTGATCTCGCTCGGCCCCGTCGCCTCCCAGGAAGCGATCAAGCAGCTCGGCACCAATGGCGGCGGCTTCTTCAACGTCAATGCCGCGCATCCCTTTGAGAACCCGACCGCTTGGTCGAACTATCTCAACATATTCGCCATGCTGTCGATCTCGGCCGCCCTGGTCTACACCTTCGGCCAGATGGTCGGAAACCGCCGCCAGGGCTGGGCGCTGATCTCGGCCATGGCATTCCTGCTCATCGCAGGCGTAGCCGTGACCTACTGGGCCGAGGCCCAAGGCAATACCATTCTGACGTCGATCGGTGTCGATCCAGCGCTCGGCAACATGGAAGGTAAGGAAGTCCGCTTCGGCCAGGCAATGACCGCGCTCTATGCGGCGGTGACGACGGGTCTCTCCGATGGCGGCGTCAACGGCATGCACGGCTCGTTCACGGGCTTGGGCGGTCTGGTGCCGATGTTCCTGATCCAGCTCGGCGAAGTGCTGCCAGGTGGCGTCGGCTCCGGTCTCTACGGCATGCTGGTCTTCGCGCTGCTCTCCGTCTTCGTCGCTGGCCTGATGGTCGGGCGCACGCCGGAATTTCTCGGCAAGAAGATCGAGGGCCGCGAGATGAAGTTCGCCATGCTCGCCGTGCTCATCCTGCCGCTGGTCATCCTCGGCTTCACTGCCGTCTCCGCCATGCTGCCCTTCGCAGTGGCAAGCGTTGGTACGGCCGGCCCGCATGGACTGTCCGAGATCCTCTATGCCTATACCTCAGCTGCCGGCAACAACGGCTCGGCCTTCGGCGGGCTGACCGGCAATACGCCCTGGTACAACACCACGCTTGGCATCGCGATGCTGCTCGGCCGCTTTGCCTATGTCGTGCCGGTCATGGCTATTGCCGGATCGCTCGCCGCCAAGGTGAAGTCACCGGCTTCCGCCGGCACCTTCCCGACCGACGGCCCGCTCTTTGTCGGCCTGCTGATCGGCATCATCCTCATCCTCGGCGGCCTGCAATTCTTACCCGCACTGGTGCTCGGCCCAATCGTCGAACACTTCGCCATGCTCGCCGGCCAGACCTTCTAAAGGACCCATCATGTCAAAAGACCAAAAAGCATCAGGTCTTCTCGACCCGTCGATCCTGTTTCCGGCGATCCGCGATGCGTTCGTCAAGCTCGATCCGCGCAAGCTCCTCCGCAACCCGGTCATCTTCGTGACCGAAATCGTCGCCGTCGTCGTGACGATCCTCTTCATCCGCGACCTCGCCACAAATCCGGGCGAGGCCGGCTTTTCCGGCCAGATTGCTGCCTGGCTCTGGTTCACCGTACTCTTTGCCACCTTCGCTGAAGCTGTGGCGGAGGGCCGTGGTCGCGCCCAGGCCGACAGCCTGAAAAAGACCAAGTCCGAACTCGTCGCCCGCCGGCTCGGATCCAACGGCAAGACGGAAACCATTCCGGCCTCTAGCCTGAGGGTCGGCGATATCGTGCTGGTCGCCGCCGGTGAACTGATCCCTGGCGATGGTGAAGTGATCGAGGGCGTCGCCTCGGTCAACGAAAGCGCCATCACCGGTGAATCCGCCCCGGTTATCCGCGAATCCGGTGGCGACCGCTCGGCGGTGACAGGTGGCACGCAGGTGCTGTCCGACGAGATCAAGATCAAGATCACCGTTCAGCCCGGCTCCTCCTTCGTTGATCGCATGATTGCTCTGATCGAGGGCGCTCAGCGCCAGAAGACGCCGAACGAAATCGCGCTCTCGATCCTGCTTTCGGGCCTGACGCTGATCTTCCTTTTCGTTTGCGTCGCAATCTGGGGCCTTGCCGGCTATTCCGGAACGGTCCTCTCGGTCACGGTGCTGGCGGCGCTGCTGGTCACGCTGATCCCGACCACGATCGGCGGTCTGCTCTCGGCCATCGGCATCGCCGGCATGGACCGGCTGGTGCGCTTCAACGTGATCGCCACCTCCGGCCGCGCTGTCGAGGCAGCCGGTGACGTCGATACGCTGCTCCTCGACAAGACGGGCACCATCACCTTCGGCAACCGCATGGCCAGCGACTTCCTGGCCGCTCCCGGTGTCACGGCGAGCGAACTCGCTGAAGCGGCCCTCGTCGCCTCGCTGTCGGACGAAACGCCGGAAGGACGCTCTGTCGTGGCGCTCGCGACAGGCGAGTTCGGCGTGCCCATGCCGAAGGCCGAGTTTGATGCGGTCATCGGCTTCACCGCCGAAACGCGCCTTTCGGGTGTCGATATCGGCTCGCGCCGCCTGCGCAAGGGTGCCGTCGATGCTGTGCTGAAGTTTGCCGGTCTCACCGAACAGGATGCGCCTGCCGAATTCCGCCGCGCGGTCGATCAGGTCGCCCGCACCGGCGGCACCCCGCTTGGCGTTGCCGATGGCGACCGCCTGCTCGGCGTCATCCACCTCAAGGACGTCGTCAAGCCCGGGATCAAGGAGCGCTTTGCGGCACTGCGCGCCATGGGCATCCGCACTGTTATGGTGACTGGCGACAACCCGGTGACGGCAGCAGCGATTGCCTCGGAAGCCGGCGTCGATGATTTCCTTGCCCAGGCAACCCCGGAAGACAAGCTCGCCTATATCCGACGCGAGCAGCAGGGCGGTCGCCTGATCGCCATGTGCGGCGATGGCACCAATGATGCACCGGCGCTTGCCCAGGCCGATGTCGGTGTTGCCATGCAGACCGGCACCCAGGCCGCCCGCGAGGCCGCCAACATGGTGGACCTCGATTCAAGCCCCACCAAACTCATCGAGATCGTCGAGATCGGCAAACAGCTCTTGATGACGCGCGGTTCGCTGACGACCTTTTCGATCGCCAACGACGTGGCCAAATACTTCGCCATCATCCCGGCGCTGTTCGTCGCCACCTATCCGGCGCTCGAAGCCCTCAACATCATGGGTCTCGCCTCGCCGCAGTCGGCCATCCTGTCGGCCGTCATCTTCAACGCGCTGATCATCGTGGCGCTCATCCCGCTGGCATTGAAAGGGGTGGCTTACCGTCCGTCCGGTGCAGCGGCACTCCTGCGTCGCAACCTTCTGGTCTATGGCGTCGGCGGCCTGATCCTTCCCTTCGCCGGCATCAAGGTCATCGACCTTGCCGTCAGCGCTCTTCATCTGGTGTAATCATGTTCAACCATATCAGACCCGCACTCACCCTCGTTGTCGCCATGACCGCTCTCACCGGTCTTGCTTATCCGCTGGCGATCAACGGCATTGCCCAGGCCGTCATGCCTGATAAAGCCAATGGCAGCCTGATCCAACGCGACGGCAAGGTCATCGGTTCAGCCCTGATCGGCCAGACCTTCACCTCGGACCGCTATTTCTGGCCGCGCCCCTCGGCGACGGGGCCGGATGCCTACAATGCGGCAGCCTCGTCCGGCTCCAACCTCGGTACGACCTCGGTCAAGCTGAAGGATCGTGTGGCCGCCGATGTCACACGGCTGACCGGAACCGGCATCGCACAGCCGGTACCGGGCGATGCGGTCACCACCTCCGGCTCCGGTCTCGACCCGCATGTCTCTCCGGCCTTTGCCGAAGCTCAGGTGGCGCGCGTTGCGCAGGCGAGGGGACTGGATCCGTCCGCCGTTACCTCGCTCGTCGCGCGGCAGATCGAAAATCCCACCTTCGGCGTTATCGGCGAAGCAAGGGTCAATGTGCTAGAGCTCAACCTGGCACTCGATGCCCTGTAAGATGTGAGAGCTTGATGGCGGATGACGACCGCAGGGACGATCGGCGTCCCGATCCCGATGCATTGCTTGCCCTGGCGGATAAGGACCGCCGGGGCAAGCTGACCGTTTTCCTGGGTGCTGCGCCCGGCGTCGGCAAGACCTATGCGATGCTGTCGCGGGCCAAACGCCTGAAGGCCGACGGCGCGGATCTGGTCGTCGGGTTGGTCGAGACCCATGGCCGCAGCGAGACGGCGGCTTTGCTCGACGGCCTTGAAGTCTTGCCCCGGCGCCGGGTGGCCCATCGCGGCCGCATGCTGGAAGAATTCGATCTCGATGCAGCGTTGGAACGACGCCCGCGCATCGTCATCGTCGACGAACTGGCCCATTCCAACCCGGAAGACAGCCGTCACCCGAAGCGCCACCAGGATATCGAGGAATTGATATCAGCCGGCATCGATGTCTGGACGGCGCTGAACATCCAGCATCTGGAAAGCCTGGCCGATCTCGTCGCGCAGATCACCGGCGTCACCGTGCGTGAACGCGTGCCGGATACCGTCCTCAAGCGCGCCGATGAGGTGCTGCTTGTCGATCTCGCCCCATCCGAATTGATTGAACGGCTCAAGGACGGCAAGGTCTACCTGCCTGAAAGCGCAAACCGGGCCGTCGATCGCTTCTTCCGTCTCGGCAATCTCACGGCACTGCGGGAATTGGCGCTGCGCCGCACGGCCGACCGCGTCGACGACCAGATGGTCGACTACCTGAAACAGAACGCTATCGACGGCCCCTGGGCCACCGGCGAACGCCTCATTGTCTGCGTCGGCTCGGACCCCTTGTCGGAAAAGGTTGTGCGCGTCGCAAGCCGTTTGGCCTCGGGCCTGAACGCTCCATGGCTGGTCGTCTCGATCGAGCGGGCAGACCGGGAAGTCGAGACGCCGGAACGCCTTCAGGGGATCGAAACGCTCTTCCGCCTTGCCGAACAATTGGGTGCCGAGACGCGCCGTATCATCGGCAATGACTTCGTCGAGGAGATCCTGAAACTCGCCCGTCGCGAACACGCAACCCAGATCGTGATCGGCACGCGAAAACGCAGCCGCTGGCAAAGGTTCGTCACCCGGTCCCTGCCGGACGCCTTGTCTCGTCGTGCCTCGGGTCTGGGGGTGCACATCGTGACGCCAGACGCATCGACGCAGGAGATGCGGCGCCCCGTGTTGCATATGCCCCGGGCGACGGCCTTTCGCCAGGCGGTGGCTTCCGCCTTCGGTTTCGTGGCGATCACCGCGTTGATCGGCAAGGGTATCGATATGTTCGTCGATCTGCCGAACATCTCGCTTCTCTTCCTGCTTGCCGTTCTCGGCGCCTCCGTGATTGGCGGGTATATGGCGGCCTTCCTCGCTGCTGCAATGTCGGCCCTGGCTTACAACTTCTTCTTCATTGATCCGATCCATACCTTCACGATTGCCGCGCCCCACGAGGTCTTTGCCCTCTTCATCTTCTTTGCGGTGGCCTTGATCGCCGGTGGCTTCGCGTCGCGCATTCGCGAGCAGGCGGAGATCGCGCGGGTAAGAGCGACAGCACTCCAGTCGCTCTATGATTTCTCTCGCAAGCTGGCGAGTACGGCCAAGGGTGAGGATGCGATCTGGCTCGCCGTCTCGCAACTGCAGGCGAGCGTCAGGCGCAAGGTGGTGCTTCTGGTGCCGCAGAAGGGCGACCTTGGGGTGGCGGCCGCCTGGCCGCCGGACACCGAACTCGACGTGACCGACCTGACAGCCGCACGCTGGACGCATGACAAGCGCGAGCCCGCCGGTCATGGCACAGGCACGCTGCCGAACAGCCGCTTCGAGTTCCGGCCGCTGCTCGGTCCGCACGGCATCGTCGGCGTCTGTGGCATCGAACACTCCGGAGAGCGGCTTGACCTCAACGCCGAGCGCTCGCTCACCGCCATTCTTGACCAGACCGCGATCGCGCTCGACAGGGCACGTCTCGCCGACGAAACCGTCGAGCAGGCGGCAAGACTGGAAGGCGAGCGCTACCGCGAAGCGCTCTTGTCTTCGATATCCCATGACCTGCGCACGCCCCTTGCGACTATCACCGGTGCCGTGACTGGCCTCCGGCAACTCGGCGAGCGGATGACGCCTGAAAACCGTGACGACCTTCTGCAGTCGATCGAGGAGGAAAGCGGCCGCATGAGCCGCTTCGTCGCCAATCTGCTCGACATGACCCGAATCGAGGCCGGCACGCTGAAGCCGAAACAGGATTGGGTAGATGTTGCCGACGTCGTGCAATCGGCCGTCGAGCGCACCCGCAAGCACGCTCCGGGACGGATCGTCGAAACCGGCATTGCCGCCGACCTGCCGCTGGTCCGGGGTGACAGCGTGCTGATCGGCCAGGTGCTGTTCAACCTTCTGGACAATGCGGTGAAATATGGCGGCGACGAACCGATCAACGTTTATGCCCGTCGTGACGGCAAGGATGTGCTAATCTCGGTCACCGATCACGGCAAGGGCATCCCACCGGAGGATCTGGACCGGATCTTCGAAAAATTCTATCGCAGGGGTAAGCCGGATGGTCGCGCTCCGGGAACGGGGCTCGGGCTTTCCATCGCCCGCGGCTTCGTCGAGGCCATGGGCGGCAGGATCCATGCGGAAAGCCCTGCCTTGAAGAAGAGGGGCACGCGGATCGTCATGCGTTTTCCCGCAAACAGTGAAGGCAGGGACGACATCAAATGAACCAGTCCCGCATCCTGGTCGTCGATGACGAGCCGCAGATCCAGCGTTTCCTCAAACCCTCGCTGATGGCCGCCGGCTATGAAGTGGTCGAAGCCGGAACAGGCGCGGAGGCGCTGAAGGCGGTGGCCACCCAGGCGCCTGACCTCGTCATCCTCGATCTCGGCCTTCCCGATATGGACGGCAAGGACGTGATCGCCAATCTTAGGGCATGGTCGGATATTCCGATCGTCATCCTCTCGGCCCGCGACCGGGAAAGCGAGAAGATCGCAGCCCTCGACCTCGGTGCCGACGACTACATCGAAAAACCCTTCGGTATTGGCGAACTCACAGCGCGGATCCGCACCGCTCTTCGTCATCGGGGCCGCCGCGACGCCATCCCGGCGGTCATGGAGGTGGACGGGCTGACGATCGATCCGATCAAACGATTGGTCACGCGAGACGGCGAGACCGTGCATCTGACCCCGAAGGAATACGATCTCCTTCTCCTCCTCGCCCGCCATGCCGGTCGCGTCGTCACCCATCGCAGCCTCTTGACCACTGTATGGGGGCCCGCCCACGGCGACGATCTTCACTACCTTCGCGTTTTCATCGGCCAGTTGCGCCAGAAGATCGAGCGTGACCCGACACAGCCAAGGATCGTGCGCACGGAACCGGGCGTGGGTTATCGCATGGCCGAGCAGGAGTGAATCCGAGCTTCACCGGCTTTGCCGGGTGTCATCCCGAGGGCGACCCGATCTGCGTTTATCCGACCCGGCTGTCGATCCAGGCGCGTGTTTGGTCAAGAACCTCATCTGACAATTCTGGATCATCGACTGCCCTTGCCAGGATGACGGCTCCGACCATGGCCGCCCAGCTTCCGATCGCTGCACGGCGCTTGTCGGCTGCGCCTTGCTGCGGCAGGGCATTTTCTATGCGCGCGATCTGGGAGCGCAGACCTTCGGTCATGGCCGCCTTCGCGGCAGGCGTCTGGTGACGAATGGCGGCGGCCAAGCCCGCAGTCGGGCATCCATTGCCAGGATTATCCCGGTGACGAGGCGCCAGGTAAGACCGCACAAATCCGCTGAAATCGCCGTCTCCGACGCTGTCTGTAGCCAGCGCCTGCGCCAGCGTCTGGGCCACCAGATCATCCTTTGAGCTGAAGTGTCCATAGAAGCCGCCATGGGTCATGCCGGCGGCCTTCATGACCTCCGCGACGCTCACCGCATCGAACCCTTTATCCTTAAACAACCGGCTGGCGACGTCCAGGATCCGGCGACGGTTCTCCGCCATCTGTTCTCGACTGACCTTCATTTTCAGAATTCTCCGAAGCACCCGTTGACATTTACATGATGGCTATCATATTTAAGTCCAATCATGATGATGATCATGAATATAGGATCAATGGTAGAAAAGAGCAATCCGATGAGCCAAGTTTCCGCAGTCCTGATCACCGGCGCCTCCACGGGCATCGGCGCCACCTATGCCGAACGCTTCGCGCGACGCGGCCATGACCTGATGCTGGTTGCCCGAGACGTGGTGCGTATGGAGGCGCTTGCGAGCCGACTGCGCCAGGAAACCGGCGTGACGATCGATATCCTCCAGGCCGATCTCACTTTGGCGACAGATCTCGCCAAGGTCGAAACCCGGCTGCGTGAGGATGCGCGCATCAACATCCTCGTCAATAATGCCGGGACGGCAATCGGTGGAACCTTCGTCGACCAGAGCGTCGATGACATGAGCAAGCTCGTGGCACTTAACGCGACCGCGCTCGTCCGGCTGGCCGGCGCCATTGCTCCCCGTCTGGCCAAGGCTGGTGAGGGCGCGATCGTCAATATCGGCTCTGTCGTCGGTCTTGCCCCGGAATTCGGCATGACGGTCTACGGGGCGACCAAGGCCTTCGTGCTCTTTCTGTCGCAGGGGCTTGCACAGGAACTTGGCCCCAAGGGCGTCTACGTCCAGGCGGTGCTCCCTGCCACCACACGCACCGAGATCTGGGATCATGTCGGCGCCGACGTGAACACCATGAGCAATGTCATGGAAGTAGGCGATCTGGTCGACGCGGCCCTCGTCGGGTTCGACCGTCGCGAACCCGTGACCATCCCGCCGCTGCACGATGCCGGTCAGTGGGACGCCGTTGATAATGCGCGCAAGGCCATGCTCGGCAACCTCGTCAACGCACTTCCCGCCGAACGCTATCGTACAGGTGCCTGAGCAATATCCAGTTAACAAGCTCAGCCTGTGACGACGGCGTGGCCCCCGTTCGCCAACCATCGTCACCCCCGACAATTCCCCAAGGCCGTACGACCCTGTGTCGCGTGCCAGATCGAGAACAAGCCATGGCGACCTTTGAATCAAAAGGACAGAAGACTGCATTCGTGACCGGCGCCTCCAGCGGGATCGGCAAAGCGGCGGCGTTAGCGCTCAGCCGCGCGGGCTACCGGGTGATCGGTACCAGCCGCAAGGCGGCATCCGGCGAGATCCGCGATGGTATCCGGATGATCGCCTGCGACGTCACCTCGGACGCTTCCGTTGCCGCCGCTTTAGCGCTCGCCCACGCAGAACTCGGCCGTATCGATCTCCTGGTCAATAATGCCGGATACGCCGTATCCGGCGCTGCAGAGGAAAGCTCGGTGGAGCAGGTTCGCGCGCTGTTCGACACCAACGTCCTGGGCATTGTCCGGGTGACGAACGAAGTCCTTCCGATCATGCGTCGACAGGGCGGTGGGCGGATTCTGAATATTGGGTCGGTCATGGGGCTCATTCCTGGTCCCTTTGGCGCCCATTACTCGGCGAGCAAACATGCGATCGAAGGCTATTCGGAATCTCTGGATCACGAAGTCCGGCCGTTCGGCATTCGGGTCGCCGTGATCGAACCATGGGCGACGAAGACCTCCATCGAGGCCAATTCACCGCAGGGTGATCGTCCCGTTGCGGCCTATAGCCAGACATTCGCCCGCTACCAGGCCGCGTTCGACGCGGCAATGGCGGCCGGCGATACGGCGGATGATGTCGCGGCGACGATCCTGGCTGCAGCCCAGGCCCAGAAGCCGCGACTTCGCTACCCCTCGGGCAAGGCTGCTCGACAGACCGCGTTTGCCCGGCGTTTCCTCCCCCGTGCGCTGTTCGATCGCATCCTGCGTAAGCAGTTCAACATCGCCTGAGATTGCGATGGCATTCCCGGAAGCACTGGCTTTCCTGGCCGCCTGAGCTGATAGTCGTTTCACACCGGAGAAAGCCCGTGAAAGCCTTCGTCGTCGACAAATACAAGAAGAAGGGTGCACTGCGCCTGGCCGACATGCCCGAACCTCAGATCGGCGCCAATGATGTGCTGGTTCGCATTCACGCCACCGCGATCAACCTTCTCGATTCCAAGGTTCGCGACGGCGAATTCAAGCTGTTCCTGCCCTATCGGCCGCCTTTCATTCTCGGCCATGATCTGGCCGGAACCGTTATCCGCGTCGGCGTCAATGTGCGGCAGTTCAAAGCGGGTGACGAGGTCTATGCTCGCCCGCGCGATAACAGGGTCGGTACATTCGCAGAGATGATTGCAGTTGATGCCGCAGACTTGGCGCTGAAGCCTGTAAGCCTCTCCATGGAGCAGGCCGCCTCGATCCCGCTGGTCGGCCTGACCGCCTGGCAGGCACTCGTCGAGGTCGGCAAGGTCAAGCCCGGCCAGAAGGTCTTCATTCAGGCCGGGTCCGGCGGCGTCGGCACCTTCGCCATCCAGCTCGCCAAACATCTCGGCGCCACTGTGGCCACCACGACCAGCGCGGCCAATGCCGAGCTGGTCAAAAGCCTCGGTGCCGATGTGGTCATCGACTACAAGACGCAGGACTTCGAACAGGTGCTGAGCGGATACGACCTGGTGCTCAACAGCCAGGATGCCAAGACGCTGGCAAAGTCGGTGAATGTGCTGAAACCAGGCGGCAAGCTCATCTCGATCTCCGGTCCGCCGGACGTCCCCTTCGCCAAATCTCTGCGGCTGAACCTCATCCTCCGCTTTGTCATGCGGATGCTGAGCCGGGGCATTCTGAAGCAGAGCAAAAGCCGGGGTGTCGACTACTCCTTCCTCTTCATGCGCGCGGACGGTCAGCAATTGCGCGAGATTGCCATGCTGATCGACGCCGGCATCATAAGCCCGGTCGTCGACAAGGTGTTTCCCTTTGCACAGACTGGAGAGGCGCTGGCCTATGTCGAAACCGGGCGAGCCAAGGGCAAGGTCGTGGTCTCCATTGCCTAGCGGCCAGCTGGCCGGCAGCACGTGATGCCTATCCGTTTCGGCGACGGCTGCCGAACAGAGCCCTTGTGATGATTAGTTATAGTTGATAGTTCCATTCATCTTTTCGGGATCGTCGCCCATAACGACGATCCTGATCCCCATATATGGAACTTCATATGCGCCTGTGCCTCATCGCGTTCTTCACGCTGTTCTGCATTTCGTCGCCATGGGCAGCAGAACAGCCCGGCTGGGACCCCCGTATCGCAACCGGAAAGCTTGACAACGGACTGCGCTACTTCCTCCACGACAGCGGCAAGGACTCCGATCCCTTCAATATCCGCCTCATCGTGCATGCTGGATCGGTGGATGAGCCGGCGCCGAGCGGGATCGCCCATATCCTCGAGCATATGGTCTTCCAGACAAACGCAGCCCGTGGACGCTCCATGCATGAGGAGATCGAGGCCCTCGGTTGGCGGACAGGCGTTGAGATCAACGCGGTCACGCGTGAGGCTGAAACGCAGTTTATGCTGCGCACCCGACCGAACGATGCGCTGGACCTCAACGGCTCGCTGCAGTTCATCGCTGATCTGGTGATGAAGCCTTCGCTTGAAGCTGAGGACTGGGAGAAGGAGCGCTTCGTCATTCTCGAAGAGCTTCGCCAGACGGTGAGCGTCGCCGACCGGGTCAGCCGGTTGAAGAAGGCCGCTCTGCGAACGGGATCGCGTTATGTCGACCGACCGACAATCGGCACCCATGCCGGCATATCCCGGACCTCGATCGAGGAGATCCGCAGCTTCTACCAGAGCTTCTATCGCGCCTCGAACATGACGCTGATCGTCTCCGGCCGTATTGACAAGGAAGCGGCACGACAGGCCTTGGAGCAGGCCTTCGCTCCCGCGCCCAAGCTTCCCGCTCCAGAGCGCGACTACCGCATCCTGCCCCTGAAAGAGGGACTTAGCATCGATCTGGTGCAGGACGACGAGGGATCGAGTTCGCAGGCGACCTATGCTTTGCGCCTGCCCATGCCGAGCCGGCTGACCGAGGCAGGCCAGATGGCCTATCTGCAGCAGTATTTCCTGACGCGATTGATCCGTGATGCGGTGCAGGCAGAGGCGCCGTACCACAGTGCGGTTGCCGACAGCCTCGGCTTTGCCGCGCAGGAAACGACCGAAGAACGGCTGATCCTTGCCTTCAATGCCCGCACAACCAACCACGCGGCCGCAACCTCGGCGCTTCTGGAAACCGTCGAGCGGCTGCGACGCGACGGGCTATCGCGCAAAGGCTTTGAGGATCTGTTGGATCGCGCCCGGACGATCAACGACAACAACCGGGAAGCGGCAGAAAACCGGACCTATGCCGAATGGGAGGATCGCATCGCATCTGCGGTGCTCACAGGCTCGGTCGTCGACGATCCCGCGAACCGAACTGCCCGTACAGCCATTCTCCTTGATCGCATCACTTTCGAGGGGCTCAACGCCCGCCTGCGGGAGATGCTCGATGCCGAGGACCGGGTTCTTTTCTACCAGGCGCCGGGCGGCGTTTCAGTCGCACTGCCGACGGTCGCTTCAGTGGAGGCGGAACGTGCGCGCTGGGCGACCATGGCTGAACTTCCGCAGCGCATGCCTCTGGCGACGACGCCCGGGTTGGAAGTCGCAGAGGCGCCACCCACTTGGCCCGCCGATCGGCAGATTGCCAGAACCGGCCGCATGACCGCAGAAAGCCGCACTGGGAACCCCGATGTCATCGAGTGGACGCTGTCGAACGGGGACGCGGTCGTGTGGCTGGTGCGTGATACGCCGGATGGCAAGGTCTATCTCTCAGGCCAATCGCGCCCCGGCTATCTGAATAGCCGTTTCGGTAGTCCCGCCTCTCAAGCCGCGCTGCAGCTTTTCACCCAGAGCGGCTTTGCCTTCTGGAGCGAGACCGAGAACGATCTCTGGTCGAAAGAGCAGGCGCAACAATGGAGCCTCGTGCTCAAAGAGGGGCATCTCGACGCCGGCATTGCTGCCGCTCCGGCCGATCTTCCGGCGCGGCTCGAAACCTACGCCGCAATGCTCGCCTTCGGCGGCGTAAAGCCGGATGCAGTCAACGCTCTGCGCACGCAGATGGACGGCGAACATCCGGACCAGGCGGCCGCGCGTCGGGCCGAGCTGTTTTACGGAGTGGCCGAAGCGAGTGACGACTTGCAGGCATTGGCGCATCTGGAACCCGAGGAGATGAGCCGGATCGCGCGCACCCATTTGGAGCAGCCTGTGACCTGGTATGCGGTCGGTCCTGAGCCCAGCGCTGAAATCCGCGAGCGCTTCGCATCGGCGATCGGCGCCGTCCCGCGCACGACCTCGATGACGGCGGATGTCGCCCTGCAGCGAGCCGGTCGACACACGGCGGAGGTCGGGGTCTTCTCCGACGATCGTGCGCGCGTCGAGATTTCATTCTACGCCGGGCTCGACTGGACACCCGAGGCGAGCTTCGTCATCTCGACACTGACGCCGATCGCGCAGCGGACCTTGAAGAAGGAACTCCGCAACGTGCTCGGCGGCATCTACAGCCTCGAATTCGAGCTGGAAGTCGAGCCTGATCAGGATCGCGTCCTGGGCACGCTGGCCTTCTATTGCGCGCCGGAGCGGACGGAGGAACTGACTGAGGCCGCATTTGCGGTGCTCGACCGCATGCCCGAGATCGCCGGGCAAGTGGATGTGGAAAAGATCCGGGCCGACATCGCATTTGCCGAAGGAAGCCGGTTGAGCGACCCCAATACCTGGCTTCGTCGGCTGGCGCTGAGCTACCGCCGCTACGGCGATGCGGGATATCTGCGGCGCATGCAGGGCTTGGGCGACAAGATCACGGCACAGAGGCTCGCGGCGCATGCGAACCACATCTTCCGCACCGAGAACATCGCGGTGCTGACCAAGCTGCCCCTCGGCGCGGCGGCCGCGCAGGAACGCGACGTCGAATGACCGTTGAGCCGCCGCAGACGATAGCATGGTGCGCTCGGCGGCTGCCGCGCTCTGCCGCCTTGCGAGTGGAGTTCGACAGGGTGCCACGATGACCGGCGACACGCAGAGACTCGATGACGCCTTTCTCGGCATGCGGCAATCGCTCTACCGGGCGATCCTGCGTATCGTGCGCGATGCGGCCGAGGCCGAGGAGTTGACGCACGATGCCTATCTGCGGGCGCGGCGGGCACTCGATCAGGGCACACCTGGCAATATAGAGGCTTTCCTCTGGCAGACTGCGCGCAATCTCGCGCTCGACCACCTTCGCCGCCGCAAGGTGCGCTCGCTCCATGAGGAGCGTGAATTCCAGGCGGCCGATACCGTTGTGGTCGCCGATCCCCAGCCGAGCATCGAGGACCAGGCCATCCAGCGCGACATGGTCAAGGCCTTCAACCGGGCGCTGCTCACCCTGCCGCCTCGAGCCCGTTCGGCCTGGTGCCTCAACCGGCTGGAAGGCCTCGCCTATCCCGAGATCGCGAGGAGACTTGGAGTGTCGCCCAACACCGTGTTCAACGACATGAAGATGGCCATGGCTGTGCTGATGGAAATCCGGGAGAAGATGGACCGATGAGCCGCGTGGAGGAGGAGCGTAACTGCAAATTTTGGGAGGAAAACTGTTGTGAAACGTCATCTATTATCATGCTCTATTTCTGCGGAAGACCGTCATGCACGCACTGACTGACGACGAGGACAAATCGGGCTACCGTCATCCTGACCCCGTTACCGATCAGGCGCTCGAATGGGTGCTGAGGCGGCAGGCAGGGGAGGCCGATCAGGACGCGTTTACTGCCTGGCTGGCCGAAGGGGCGGACCGGGGCGAGGCACTGTCGCGGGTGCTCGCACTTTACGAATGTCCCGCACTGACCGTGGCGACGGCCCAGACGGCGGCTGTATCGAAGCCACCGGTTGCGGCCACGCAACGCCCCACAACGGCCACCCGACGATGGCCGCTCCTGCCGCTCGCACTTGCGGCATCGCTGGCCGCTGCCGTCGTTGTGCCACTGCTTGGCAGCGATTGGCTCCTCGGCATGCAGGCCGATTTCCGCACCGGCGCCGGCGAAATCGTCGCAATTGATCTGCCCGACGGCTCCCAGATGCAGATGAACAGCCAGACGGCCGTGAGTGTCGATTTCGAAGATGGCCGAAGGGCCGTGCGGCTTCTCAAGGGAGAGGCCTTTTTCGAGGTGGCGCACGACGTCACCCGCCCCTTCACCGTGACCGGGGGCTTCGGCACCGTGCAGGTGACGGGCACGGCTTTCGATGTGGCGCGTGGCGCGGACGCGGACGTCGTGCATCTGGAAAGCGGGCGCGTCATTTTAAAGCATGACGGTGTGGAGGCAGCACAGGTTGCCATGACGCCTGGCCAGACGGCGTCCGTCGATCGCTCGCGGATCGCATTCCTCCCCAAAGGCGAGGGCGAAAGCCGGCTCGCCTGGCGTGACGGCTGGATCGAGCTTTCTGCGGTGCCCTTGCGGGCGGCGCTCGCCGAGATCGGCCGCCACACCGATCTGAGTATCGTCACCCTGCCGGGCGCTGCCCTCGACACGCCCGTCAGTGGCAGCTTCCGCATCGCCGAGGCGGACGCCGCAATCGGCAGCGTGGTGACCGCCGCCGGCGCGCAGATCGAGCGATTGCCACGTGGAATCTTATTCATTCACTAAAGTCTCAAGTTTTTTTGTGAGACCGGCCGGGCTGACACGTCATCCCCATCAGAGCCGACGCGCATGATGTGCGGCGGTGGGGTGAAAACAGCGTGACAAGGGCTTCCGGCCCGGGATGAAAATGGCAGAGCGTAGAGTATCGGTGGGCAAGCGCAGGCTTGCCATGTTCATGGTGTCCACAGCACTCGTTTCGGCGTCAGTCGGGGTATTTTCCGCGCAAGCGCAGGATGGCGGGGCAAGTCCTGCGGCGAACAGTCTCCGGGCAATCTCTATCCCTACGCAGCCGCTCGATGCAGCCCTCAGGGCCTTTACCCGCCACACGGGCTGGCAGGTCGGTTATGCCGCAGCCCTTGTCTCGGGCCGCACCTCCGGCTCTGTCACCGGCGAAACCGATCCTCTGATGGCTCTGCGCGCTCTCGTCTCCGGCTCCGGTATCGAAATCCGCATGACTGGCGCCCGCACCGCGTCGCTGGTTGCCGCCGGGGTCATCGACGAGGCAGCAGCTGCCGGCACGACCGTGCTTGAGGAAATCACCGTGTCCTCGTCTGGCGGCGGTGTGAAGCTCGGGACCGAGAGTGTTGCCGATACGGGCACGACCGTGATGGATTCAACCCAGGTCGGCATCCGCTCCGACGGCAGCGGCGACGCCAACACCTTCCTGCGTGGTCTGCCGAATGTGCAGTATCAGGATGATACGAGTGAGGACGCCGGTGTTGACGGGCAGACGATCTTGAACACAAAGCCGCTTGAACTGTCGATCTCCGGTGGGCGGACCTATGAGAACAATTTTATTCTCGATGGTATCGCTATTAACACCGTGACAGGGACCGAGGAGGCGATCGGTAACGGCGAACTAACCGACTCTACCAGCTCCTTTAATGCGGACAGGGTTTACGGCTTGCATTCGCAAACCTTCTACGTGCCCGGTAGCTTCGTCGAGGAAGCGACCGTTATGGACAGCAATGTCTCGGCACAATACGGCTCCTTCCAAGGGGGTGTCGTCAGCTACAAGCTTGCCGAACCCGCGAAGGATCGTTTCCGAGCCGAGGTGACCGTAGACTACCAGAACGATCAGATGGTCAATTACAATCTCGGGACGGAGGACCGTACCAATCCGAATGAGGTCGAGGCGCCCGAGTTCATCAAGCAGAAGACCTCGATCTCGATGACTGGGCCGATCACGGACAACATCGCCGTGATCGGGCAGTTCAGCCGTACCGATGCCTGGACCGAAAAGGACCGCAACTACATCTATGGTGACGATCGGATCGAATCCGAATCCATCAACGACTTCTACCGTGTCCAGATGAATGCCGAGACCGATCTGGGCGATTTCAAACTGGAAGGCCTGCATACCAACTACCACCAGGATTATCAGGCAGCCAATTGGCGCGATCTGGAAATCGACATGGAGACGCAGAGCTATGCCGGCAAGCTCGAGCACGACTATGCGTTCGAAGACTTGTCGCTGGGCGGCCTGCCGCTCTCCAACGTTAAGGTCAATACAAAGGTCTCAGTCAGCAAATCCGAGAGCCTGAACCTTGGGGGCGAAAACGTCGCCAACAACTACACACTCACGGAATATTCCGGCGGCGCCATTGTCTGGACGTCGAACATTCTGGACTGGTGCCGCATCGATGATACGCGCAGCACCTCGATCACCTGCAGCGAAGGCGGGCATGGAGAGGAGCGCGGCCAGGGGCAGACGCAATATATGGTATCTCAACAACTGTCCGGCGATGTCCTGGCCGGCAGTTTCCTCACAGGCTACAATGCGACCTTCACTCAGGCCCATCGTTGGCGCGCCGAGGATTACATCAATTACACCTACTACACCCGTTGGGATAAACGCGCCCAGACGGGGTATGTGGACTTCACCTGCCAAACGGTGGAAGCCTGCACCTCGGAGCAATATGCCTTTTCCAAGGCTGTCTATAGTGCCTATGACATTGAGGCGCAGGTCATGGCTCTGAACAGCTATCTCGAATTCGATCAGACCTTTGGCTGGCTCAACCTGCGGCCCGGCGTTCGTTTCGAATTTGACGACTACCAGCGCAATCTGAACATCGCACCACGTCTGGTCGCCACCGTCACGCCCACTGAGGATTTCTCGATTTCAGGCGGCTATAATCGATATTTCGACGGGCAGAATCTGGCATACGCCATTCGCGACCAGCAGCCGCGTGTGCGCACATACATCCGCTCGAACGACGCGGGCGGCGTCGTGAGCGACAGTTGGAGCTCCCCCACCGAGACCTTCTATTCTAACAAAGCGTCTGACCTCGACACGCCCTATGCGGACGAGTTTGCTGCCGGGATCAATTGGACCGATCCTTGGACCGATGGCGAATGGCGCCTGCGCTATGTCTATCGGGAGTCCAAGTCGCAATATGCGTCGGAGACCGTGGCGAGCAATTCGCGGGTGCTCACCAACAACGCCTCCGGATCGTATAAATCCGCCAGTTTGGAATACGCAAAGGAACTGCCGGTCTCCGGCTTCGCCCATACCGATGGTGCGATGCTGTCAGCATCGCTCACCTGGGCGGACCGGAACGTCTCAGCCGACAGCTATTTCTATGATGAGGACGATCTCGAAGATCGCATCTATTACAACGGCCAGTCCTACACCAATGGCGGCTTTAATGTCGTGACCGGCAACCTGGACATTCCACTGAAAGCCGAGCTCGCCGTATCCGGCAGCTTCCTCGAAGAACGGCTTAAGCTCGGCGTCGCCGCAAAATTCAACTTCGCCTATGACGGCGTCGCCTATACCGACGAGAATGTTACGATCGACGGCGTCCAGCACGAAATTTGGCAAGACAAGGCCTTCGACGCCATGTTGACCGTCGACGTCAGCGGTTCCTACAAGGTCGCCTCCGTGGATGATCATGGCGTAACGCTGAACTTCAAGGTCATCAATCTCTTCAACGAAATTGGCAACGCAACCTCAAGCACTACGACGCCCTGGGTGATCGGACGTACTTTTTGGGTCGGGGCTTCGGCGGAGTTCTAAGTCACACTTCGATAAGTCGGGCACTTGCCTCCGCGCTTGCCACTCGCTGCAAATCCGCTTGTTCGTGCCGATTGAGTAGCCTGCTTCTGAGGCCATTCAATCGGCACATCTTGGCAAAGTGTCCCGCAGCCGGCGCATTGACGTCGAACGTCCTGGTGTCCTCGCTTTCTTGTGTGCAAAGATCGAGCGAGCCATCTGGCGTGGGAATTGCCTCTCTTTGGGAAGCAAATCAGCGGGAGACTTCCTTGTTCGGTAACACGATTACCCATGCCCTCGCGACGATGTCGCGGTCCGTCTCGGCGCGATCAAGTGCAATCAGAGCGGCATGACCATGTCGAAGAACGCCACCGATCTGACGATCCTCGTCATCGATGAGAATGCCATCCGTGCCTCGATCATCGAAGAAGGCCTCAACGAGGCCGGGCATTTGAACGTCAGGGTCATCCACGAGATGCAGGGCGTTGCGCGGCTGATCGAGACGATGGATCCCGATGTCATCATCATCGATATCGAAAACCCCAATCGTGACATGATGGAGCACATGTTCCAGCTGACCCGCATGATTTCGCGGCCGATCGCCATGTTCGTCGATCGCTCCGACACTGCGGCCATCGAGGCTGCCGTCGACGCCGGCGTGTCGGCCTATGTCGTTGACGGTCTCAAAAAGGAGAGGATCAAGCCGATCCTCGATATGGCGGTGAGCCGCTTCAATGCCTTCAGCAGGCTGCAGCGTGAACTGGCAGAAGCACGCAGCGCGCTTGAGGAGCGCAAGGTCATCGAACGCGCCAAGGGCATCCTGATGAAGATGCGCGGCTTGAGCGAGGAGCAGGCTTTCGCTCTGCTCCGGCAGACCGCGATGAACGAGAAGAAGAAGCTGGCCGACATCGCCCAGAGCGTTGTCACGGCTGCAGGACTGCTGCTTTGAGCGCGGCACGGATCGGAGAACGCTGGTGAGCGACATGGTTTCCACCCAATCGGGCGACAGCGCCGTCCACGCGCCGGTGCATGGGCGTGGCAAGGAGCAGAGGACGCTCAGGGCAGGCTACATCCCGTTGATGGATGCCTCGATCCTGATCGTTGCGGCGGAGCTCGGCTTTGCTGAAACCGAGGGCTTGCGCCTCGAACTGGTCCGGGACGTCACCTGGGCCAATGTCCGCGACCGTCTTGCTTTCCGCCAGTTTGACATCGCCCACATGCTGTCGCCGATGCCGGTCGCGTCCATGCTGGAGCTGGGGTCCAATCCCTCGCCGACCATCGCACCCTTTTCACTCGGTCGCGGCGGCAATGCCATCACGCTGTCGGTGCGAATCTTCGAACGCATGAAGGCGTTGACCGGACTGGCCGACGATGCCGATGCGCTTGCCAATGCAAAGGCACTGGCGGCCTTGCTCGCCGACATGCGGGTGCGTGGCGAAACCGTGCCCACACTCGGCATGACCTACCCCTTTTCCTCGCATAACTATGAATTCCGCTATTGGCTGGCGGCTGGCGGCATTGATCCGGATCGGGATGTGAAACTGGTGGTCGTTCCGCCGCCGCTGACATCCGATGCCCTGGCTGCCGGCGCGATCGACGGCTTCTGTGTCGGGGCGCCCTGGAACATGATCGCCTCGGAACGAGGGACGGGCCGGATCGTCGCCGCCAAGCAGGACATCTGGCCCTTGGCGCCTGAAAAGGTGCTGGGCATGCGGCCAGACTGGGCCGAGGCCAATGCCGATACAGTCTCACGCCTCATTATTGCGCTCGATCGGGCCGCCCGCTGGTGCGACGACCCCGGCCACCACAACGAGCTTGCCGAGATCCTGAGCGCTCCAGAGTATATCGCGGCGCCGACGAGCATCATTCGCCGCGTCCTGAGCGGAGAGTTCAGTCTTGATGCTCAGGGGACAAAACGAGTCGTCCCGGATTACTTCCTCTTCCATCGCGGAGCGGCGAACCATCCGCGGCCTGATCAGGCCACCTGGATCTATAGTCAGATGATCCGCTGGGGCCAGGCCGACTTCAGCCAAGCAGGCGTGGCGCGCGCCAGGAGCGCGTTCCGGCCGGATCTCTATCTAGCGGCGCTGGGTCAGGAGGCTGCCATGCCGGACGAGACGAGCGAGAAGGGTGGGGCAGGCAGCTATGCCGGTTTCATGGATGGCAAGCTCTTCGATCCGGATGACCTCCAGACTTATGTCGAGCGATTTCCGGTGCGGTCGGCAGCGTCGCCGAACGCTGGATCGGTCGAAATCTGATGCGCTGCGGTGCACAAACCTGAGGCAATTGCATCCAGGGTCAGGCCTTGGAACGAGCAGGTCTGTATCCCAACAAGTGAATGATGATCGTGGTGGTCGGTGAACAGCGCTTGCATTTCATGTGTTTAAGCCAAGCCACTTTAATCTGGCACGGTCCTTGCTTTGCTTTGTTTGTCCACGGTCAACGGCGATCGCAGGACGGATGAGCGCCGCATAGGCGCAGATAACCATCAGACAATGACGTCGCAGGCTTCTTGCTGTCAGGCTCCTCCCCCAGGACCCAGCAGGAAAGCACGCGGCGTTTTTTCGTTTTCCGGATCTCCGTCACACACCAGAGGGGCACAAAGTCATGACGAAGACTAAAGCAATGAACATCAGCCGCCGTCAGATCCTCAAGATCAGCTCTGCTGCCGCTCTGGCGAGCGCTGCCCGCCTGGCATTTCCGTCCGGTGCCTTTGCCGCTTCCGCCGGGCCGGAAGTCACAGGTGTCAAGCTCGGCTTTATTGCGCTCACCGATGCCGCACCGCTGATCATCGCCAAGGAAAAGGGCTTCTTCGAAAAACATGGGCTTCCCGATGTCGAGGTCCTGAAGCAGGCATCCTGGGGCGCCACACGCGACAACCTCGTCCTCGGGGGCGAGGCGAACGGCATCGACGGCGCACACATCCTGACCCCGATGCCCTACCTCATCTCGACCGGCAAGGTCACGCAGAACAATGTTTCGGTGCCGATGTCGATCATTGCGCGCCTCAATCTCGACAGTCAGGGCATCTCGGTTGCCCAGGAATATGCCGCAACCGGCGTCCAGCTTGATGCCTCCAAGCTGAAGGAAGCCTTCGCTGCCAAGAAGGCAGCCGGCAACGAGATCAAGGTCGCCATGACCTTCCCCGGCGGCACCCATGATCTCTGGATCCGCTACTGGCTGGCCGCCGGCGGCATTGATCCCGACAAGGATGTCTCCACCATCGTTGTGCCGCCGCCGCAGATGGTCGCCAACATGAAGGTCGGCAACATGGACGCCTTCTGTGTCGGCGAACCTTGGAACGAGCAGCTGGTCAACCAGGGCATCGGCTTCACCGCCTGCACCACCGGCGAGCTATGGAAGGGCCATCCGGAAAAGGCGCTCGGCCTGCGCACCGAATGGATCGAAAAGAACCCGAATGCCGCCAAGGCGCTGATGATGGCTGTGATGGAAGCCCAGATGTGGGCCGACAGCATGGACAACAAGGAAGAAATGGCCGCGATCCTTGGCAAGCGCCAGTGGTTCAATGTGCCGCCGAAGGATGTGGCGGGACGCCTGAAGGGCACCATCAACTACGGCAACGAGCGGCTGGTGGAGAATTCCGGCCTTGAGATGAAGTTCTGGAAGGACCACGCGTCCTATCCCTTCAAGAGCCACGACGCCTGGTTCCTGACCGAGAACATCCGCTGGGGCAAGTTTGCACCCGACACCGACATCAAGGCGCTGGTCGACAAGGTCAACCGCGAGGATATCTGGCGGGCGGCCGCAGCTGATCTCGGCATCGCCGCCGCCGACATCCCGGCCTCAAGCTCGCGTGGTCCGGAAACCTTCTTCGACGGCAAGGTCTTCGATCCGGAAAATCCCAAGGCCTATCTCGACAGTCTGACGATCAAGGCCGGCGCCTGAAGCAAAGATTCTGGCAGGGCTGCCCCTCACCCGGCTGCCGCCACCCTCTCCCCGCTTGCGGGGAGAGGGGAGATGGGGCCGGCGCCTCGCCAAAACCCCCTTCTCCCCGTTCACGGGGAGAAGGTCCCGGCAGGGGGATGAGGGGCAGCCCGCAACCACCGCCTGACCTGTGACTGATCCTGACAACACCGCCCAAGAGGACCACACCATGACCGCAACCGCCCGCAAGGCCGATACACAAGCGCCGGCCACGTCTGCGACCAGGACTGGCACCGTCGTCGTGATGGCGCAGCGACCTGTATCCAGGCTCGACATGCGGAACATCCTGATGATTGTCTGTCGCAATGTCCTGCCGCCACTCCTGGTGCTGATTGCGCTACTGGCCATCTGGCAGGTCGCCTGTTCCGGCCCCGGTGCCAATCTTCCGCCGCCGTCGCAGGTGTGGATCGACAGCTATGATCTGATCGCCGCCCCTTTCTTTGACTACGGGCCGCAGGATATCGGCCTTGCCTGGCGGGTGTTGATCTCTCTGGAGCGGGTGGCGATCGGCTTCGGTCTTGCGGCCGTCGTCGGTGTCTTCCTCGGCGCCGTCGTCGGACAGTCGGTCTGGGCGATGCGCGGGCTGGACCCGATCTTCCAGGTGCTGCGCACGGTGCCGCCGCTCGCATGGTTGCCGCTGTCGCTCGCCGCCTTCCAGAATTCCAATCCCTCGGCGATCTTCGTGATCTTCATCACCTCGATCTGGCCCGTGATCATCAACACCGCCGTCGGCGTGCGCAACATTCCCGACGACTACCGCAACATCGCCCGCGTGCTGCGCCTCAACCCGCTGGAGTTCTTCATCCGCATCATGGTGCCGGCTGCAGCTCCTTACATCTTTACGGGCCTCCGCATTGGTGTCGGGCTCTCCTGGCTGGCGATCGTTGCCGCTGAGATGCTGACCGGCGGCGTCGGCATCGGCTTCTTCATCTGGGATGCGTGGAATTCCTCGCGTCTCACCGACATCATCGTGGCGCTCGCCTATATCGGCGTGACCGGCTTCGTCCTCGACAAGCTGGTCGCGCTTCTCGGCAACGTCATCACTCGCGGCACCGCGAAGAACTGAGGAGAGCGACCATGACCGCCTATCTCAAGATCGACCATATCGACAAAAGCTTCGAACGTGGCGGCACGAGGACCGAGGTCCTGAAAGATGTCAGCCTCACCATCGACAAAGGTGAGTTCGTCTCGATCATCGGCCATTCCGGCTGCGGCAAGTCGACCCTGCTCAACCTGATCGCCGGGCTGACACGGGTTTCCGCCGGCGCTGTCCTCCTCGAAAACGTCGAGGTCAACGAACCCGGTCCGGAGCGCGCTGTCGTCTTCCAGAACCATTCGCTGCTACCCTGGCTGACCGTCTACGAAAACGTCAATCTCGCCGTGTCCAAGGTCTTTGCAGGTCGCAAGACCAAGGCAGAAAAGCATGAATGGGTGATGCGCAATCTCGACCTCGTCCAGATGGCGCATGCCAAGGACAAGCGCCCGGCGGAAATCTCCGGCGGCATGAAGCAGCGCGTCGGCATCGCCCGGGCGCTCGCCATGGAGCCGAAGATCCTGCTGCTCGACGAGCCCTTCGGCGCATTGGACGCGCTCACCCGCGCCCATTTGCAGGATGCGGTGATGGAGATCCATTCCCGTCTCGGCAATACGATGATCATGATCACCCATGACGTCGATGAGGCCGTGTTGCTCTCCGACCGCATCGTCATGATGACCAACGGCCCGGCCGCCAGGATTGGGGAAGTGCTCGAAGTCCCCATCCCCCGGGTGCGCGACCGCATCGCGCTGGCTGCTGACCGCACCTACCTCAAATCCCGCGAAGCCGTGTTGAAGTTCCTCTACGAACGCCACCGCTTCGTCGAAGCCGCGGAGTAAAATCAATGGCTGAAAAACTCGTCATCATCGGCAATGGCATGGCGCCGGGGCGCATGCTGGAAGAACTGTTCGAAAAGGCACCCGGCCTTTACGATGTCACGATCTTCAACGCCGAGCCGCGCGTCAACTACGACCGCATCATGCTCTCGCCGGTACTATCCGGCGAAAAATCCTACGACGACATCGTCATCCACAATGACGACTGGTATGCGGCCCATGGCGTAACCCTGCACAAGGGCGCAAGGGTCACCGAGATCGACCGTCATCAGAAGACGGTCACCTCTGCGAATGGCATCACGGTATCCTACGACAAGCTGGTCATCGCCACCGGCTCGCTGCCCTTCATCATCCCGGTCCCTGGCCATCAGCTGCCCGGCGTTCTGCCCTATCGCGATCTCGACGATGTCGACAAAATGATCGCGATCTCCAGGGGCAAGGGGAGGGCGATCGTTATCGGCGCAGGCCTGCTGGGGCTTGAAGCGGCATACGGTCTGAAGCGCCAGGGCATGGACGTCACCGTCATCCACCTGATGCCGACGATCATGGAGCGCCAGCTCGACCCGGCGGCCGCTTACCTCCTGGAAAAGGCGCTGACCGAGCGCGGCATAGACATCATCACCAAGGCCAACACAAAGCAGATTCTCGGCACCCACAAGGTCGAGGGCATCGAGCTGGAAGACGGTCGCGTGATATCAGGCGACATGGTGATCATGGCTGTCGGTATCCGCCCGGCCTCGCAGCTTGCCAAAGATGCCGGGATCGCGGTCAACCGCGGCATCGTCGTCGACGACGGCATGATGACCTCGGACCCCAATATCTTTGCGCTCGGCGAATGTGCCGAACATCGCGGCACCTGCTACGGCCTCGTTGCGCCACTCTATGAGGCGGCTCGCGTTCTCGCAGACCGCCTGATCGGCGGTTCGGCCGAATATCATGGCTCCGTGGTCAACACGAAGCTCAAGGTCACCGGCATCAACCTGTTTTCCGCCGGCGACTTCGCTGAAGCGCCTGACCGCGAGGAAATCGTGCTGCGCGATGCCTCGGCCGGCATTTACAAGCGCCTGGTGCTGAAGGACAACAAAATCCTCGGCGCCGTCCTCTATGGCGAAACGGGAGATGGTTCCTGGTTCTTCGACCTGATGAAGCGCGGAACCGATATATCGCAGATGCGCGACACCCTGATATTCGGCCAGTCCTACCAGGGGGGCACCCCGCTGGACCCTATGGCGGCCGTTGCAGCCTTGCCGGATGATGCAGAAATCTGCGGCTGCAACGGCGTCTGCAAGGGAAAGATCACAGGCGCGATTACGGGGAAGTGCCTAACGACGCTCGATGGCGTGCGCGCTCATACCAAGGCATCCGCGTCCTGCGGCAACTGCACCGGTCTGGTCGAGCAGCTGATGGCGCTCACCCTGGGCGACACCTACAATCCCGCTGCCGTGACGCCGATGTGCACTTGCACCGAACTCGGGCATGACGATGTACGCCGGCTGATCAAGGCCAAGGGCCTGAAGACCATTCCTGCCGTCATGCAGGAACTGGAGTGGAAGACCTCCTGCGGCTGCGCCAAGTGCCGCCCGGCACTCAACTACTATCTCGTCTCGGATTGGCCGGACGAATATGCCGACGACTACCAGTCGCGCTACATCAACGAGCGTGTCCACGCCAATATCCAGAAGGACGGCACCTATTCCGTCGTGCCCCGCATGTGGGGTGGTGTCACCAATGCCGCCGAGCTTCGTGCCATCGCTGACGTGGTCGACAAGTTCGAAATCCCCATGGTCAAGGTCACCGGCGGCCAGCGCATCGACCTGCTCGGTATCGAAAAGGAAGACCTGCCTGCCGTCTGGGCAGATCTCGGCAAGGCCGGCTTTGTGTCAGGCCAGGCTTACGCAAAGGGTCTCAGAACCGTGAAGACCTGCGTCGGCTCCGACTGGTGCCGCTTCGGCACGCAGGATTCGACAGGGCTTGGCATCCGCATCGAAAAATTCATGTGGGGTTCCTGGACACCGGCCAAGCTGAAGCTCGCGGTATCGGGCTGTCCACGCAACTGCGCCGAAGCCACCTGCAAGGATATCGGCGTCATCTGCGTGGATAGTGGTTTCGAGATCCACTTCGCCGGTGCCGCCGGTCTCGACATCAAGGGGACGGATGTCCTGGGCTTGGTCAGGACCGAGGACGAGGCGCTCGAGCATATCGTGGCACTCACTCAAATGTATCGCGAACAGGGCCGTTACCTCGAGCGCATCTACAAATGGGCGAAACGCATCGGCCATGACGAGATCCGCCGCCAGATCATGGAGGATGCCGACAAACGCCGCGCCTACTACGACCGCTTCGTCTTCTCCCAGAAGTTCGCGCAGGTCGACCCCTGGTCCGAGCGCGTCTCTGGCAAGGACAAGCACGAGTTCAAGCCGATGGCGACCATCAACTACAATCAGGCTGCGGAGTGAGGCGATGAACGGAAACTGGATTGCAATCGGCCATATCGACGACATCCCGCTGCGTGGCGCGCGTTGCGTGAAGACGCCTGAGGGCAAGATCGGTGTGTTCCGCACCGCCGAAAACGAGATCTTCGCCATTGAGGACCATTGCCCCCACAAGGGTGGCCCGCTCACGCAAGGCATCGTCCATGGCAAGGCGGTGACCTGCCCGCTGCACAACTGGGTCATCTCGCTGGAAACCGGCAAGGCGCTCGGTGCCGACGAAGGCGAGGTAAAGACCATCCCAGTCCGCAACATCGACGGTCAACTGTCCATCATGCTCGAAAGCATGCTGGTCGCCGCGGAGTGAGCGGGATGACGCCCTCACGGAGCCACGCCCATGTCCTGTGAAACCAACACGACCTGCCCCTATTGCGGCGTCGGATGCGGCGTAATCGCTGCCGTCGATGACGAGGGTAAGGTGAGTGTGCGGGGCGATCCGGATCATCCCGCCAACTACGGCAGGCTCTGCTCCAAGGGCTCGGCGCTTGCCGAAACCATTGGTCTCGATGGTCGCGCGCTGTACCCGAAGATCTTGGGTGAGCGCACAAGCTGGGACCTCGCGCTCGACATGGTGGCGCGCACCTTCAAACAGACCATCGCCGCACACGGCCCCGATTCCGTAGCCTTCTACCTTTCCGGGCAATTGCTGACCGAGGACTATTACGTCGCCAACAAGCTGATGAAAGGCTTCATCGGCTCGGCCAATATTGATACCAATTCGCGCCTGTGCATGGCATCTTCGGTTGCCGGTCATCGCCGTGCCTTCGGCGCCGACACCGTGCCGGCCTGTTACGAGGACCTGGAACTCGCCGACCTCGTCGTCCTCGTCGGCTCCAACATGGCCTGGTGCCATCCCGTTCTCTACCAGCGTCTTGCGGCGGCAAAGGCTCAGCGTCCTGCCCTGAAGGTGGTGGTGATAGATCCGCGCCGAACGGCCACTTGCGACATCGCCGATCTGCATCTGGCAGTGAGCGCTGATGGTGACATCGCGCTGTTCAACGGCCTGCTGACCCATCTGGCTGAAACTGGCGCGATCGACGAAAACTATGTTGCGGAACACACCACAGGTTTCTCGGAAGCCCTGCTCGACGCCTCCCACGGGAGCATGGCGGTTCTTTCAGAGGCGACCGGTGTCTCCGGCATGCTCATTCGCCAGTTCTTCCGCCTTTTCGCCCAGACGCAGAAGGTTGTCACCTGCTACAGTCAGGGCGTCAACCAGTCCGCTGTCGGCACCGACAAGGTCAATGCCATCATCAATTGCCACCTGGCGACAGGCCGGATCGGACGGCCCGGCATGGGGCCGCTGTCACTGACCGGCCAGCCGAACGCCATGGGTGGGCGCGAGGTCGGCGGTCTTGCCAACATGTTGGCGGCGCATATGGCGATCGAGAATTCTGTTCACCGCGAGCGCGTGCAACGCTTCTGGAATGCGCCTGTCATTGCGGACAGACCTGGCCTGAAGGCTGTCGACATGTTCGAGGCGGTGGCGGACGGACGGATCAAGGCAATCTGGATCATGTCGACCAATCCTGTCGTCTCCATGCCCGATGCCGACTCCGTCAAGGCAGCACTTGAGGCTTGTCCGTTCGTGGTGGTCACGGACATCCAGGAGGATACCGACACCGCCCGCCTCGCCCATGTCCTGCTTCCAGCAACGGGGTGGGGCGAGAAGTCCGGGACGGTGACCAATTCCGAACGGCGGATTTCCCGCCAGAGACCTTTCCTGTCGGCGCCGGGGGAAGCTCGCCCCGACTGGTGGCAGCTGGCAGAAGTCGGCAAACGCTTGGGGTTCGGCCCCAAGTTCGCCTATGGCGGCCCGGCTGCGATCTATGCCGAGCATGCAGCCCTTTCAGCCTTTGAGAATGAAGGCGAGCGCGATTTCGACATCGGCGCCCATGCCGAGATCGACCACTTGGCCTATGACAACCTTACGCCGTTTCAGTGGCCGCAGCATCGGGACGGATCATCGACCGCCCGCTTCTTCGCTGACGGAAACTTCTTCACGGCGGACAAGAAAGCTCGGCTGGTGCCTGTTAAAACGCCGCTCCCGGAAAAGGCAGACGAGCGCTATGCCTTCACCCTGAATACCGGCCGCATCCGCGATCACTGGCACACGATGACCCGAACGGGAAAGAGTGCACGGCTCTCAGCCCATATCGCCGAGCCCTTCTGCGAGATCCACCCGTGGGATGCGGGCAAAGCCGGTATCGGCGATGCCGATCTGGTTCGCATCGAGGGCGCAAATGGCAGATCGATCATCGTGCGGGCCTTGCTGACCGAGCGCCAGATGCGCGGCGCGCTCTTCGTTCCCATGCACTGGACGGGCGAGACGGCACCCAGCGCGCGTGTCGATACGCTCGTCTCCTCCCGCGTCGATCCAATCTCCGGCCAGCCCGCCTTGAAGATGGCCCGCGTTTCGGCAACCCGCCACACGGCGCATGCGCATGGCTTCCTGGTGACGACGACGCGTCCGCGCGATCTCCCGTTTGCCTACTGGGCGATCGCAAGAACCGAGGGCGGCTATCGCCTCGAATTTGCCGGTGACCTGCCTGCCGGTGGCTGGGACGCCTGGTTGCGCTCTAGCATCCAGCTTGGAGAGCAGCATGAGTTCTCAGGCTATGTGGATCGGCAAGCCGGAGATCATCGCATGCTTGCATTCGAGGGGACGCAGCTTCTGGCAGGACTGTTCGTCTCGTCGGCTCCTGTCACGGTCTCGCGGCAATGGGCGGTCGACCAACTCAAGGAAAGTCATGCGGATCGCAATGCGCGGTCAACGCTCATCGCCGGCCGACCAGCGGCAGGCCGACCCGACAAAGGCGCGATCGTCTGCTCCTGCTTTTCGGTCGGCATCAACCAGATCAACGCCGCCGCCCGCGGCGGATGCTGTTCGGTAGAAGCCATCGGCGCTGCCTTAAGCGCCGGCACGAATTGCGGCTCATGCCGCCCCGAAATCAGGAGGATTCTGGATGCGACGCAACCCATCGCCGCCGAGTGACGGACAGGAGCGTATCTCGGCGCTCGCCAAGCTTCCGGTCTTCTGGAACCTCGCTGGCAAGCGGGCGATTGTCGTTGGAGGATCGGATGGGGCCGCCTGGAAGGCAGAGCTCCTGCAGGCCTGCGGTGCTGCGGTTGAGCTCTATTGCGAACCCCATGAGCTCGGTGAAACCATGGCGGCACTGATCGAGCGCACCTCGATGATCCACCATGCCCATCCCTGGCATTGCGGCATTTTTACTGGGGCCGCGCTGGCGCTCGCCGACTGCCAGACCGATGACGAGGCGCGCGCCTTCTTTTGTGCCTCTCGTGCGGCAGGCGTGCCCGTGAATGTCATCGACAAGCCGGCCTACTGCCAGTTCCAGTTCGGATCGATCGTCAATCGCTCGCCGGTGATCGTGTCGATCTCGACGGATGGGGCAGCCCCCATCCTAGCCCAGGCTATTCGCCAGCGGATCGAAACGCTCCTGCCGGCTTCGCTGAAGCAATGGGCGAACCTTGCGCAATCAATGCGGGATGCGGTCAATCGGCGTCTTTTGCCAGGCCCGGCACGGCGGCTTTTCTGGGAACGGTTCGTCGCCCGCAGCCTGTCGACAAACGAACCGCCGGCGGACGAGACTGCGGATGACTTGCTGGCAACGGCGGAGCAAATAGCTGTTGAACCGCGCTCTGGTTCGGTCACTCTCGTTGGCGCCGGCCCGGGTGATGCGGAGCTCCTCACGCTCAAGGCGATGCGGGCACTGCAATCAGCCGACGTCATCCTCTTCGACGATCTCGTCTCGCCTGAGGTTCTGGAACTTGCCAGGCGCGAGGCGAAACGCTTCCTCGTCGGCAAGAGAGGCGGACGCGAGAGCTGCCGCCAGGATGACATCAACGACATGATGGTGCGGTTCGCCAAGGCCGGGAAACGTGTTGTCCGTCTCAAATCGGGGGACCCGATGATCTTCGGCAGGGCAGGCGAAGAGATCTCCCGGCTGCAAGGCGAGGGCATTGCCGTTGACGTCGTGCCCGGCGTCACCGCAGCCTCGGCCATGGCGGCGACACTGAAGACGTCGCTCACCCATCGTGACCACGCCCAGCAGGTTCGTTTCGTCACAGGCCATTCGCGGCACGCCGAACTGCCACAAACCCTCGACTGGCCCTCGCTCGCTACCGCAAACCAGACGTCCGTCTTCTACATGGGCGGGCGGATGGCAGGGCAGATCGAGCAGCGCCTCAGGGAAAACGGCATGAACTCCGACACGCCCGTGGTCGTGATGTCCTCCGTCAGCCGCCCGCAGGAACGCCGCTGGGCTGGTCCACTTCACGGCCTTTCTGACGCCATGCGCAGAATTGGCGTCGACGAGCCGGTCCTGATCGGTGTTGGGGAGGTTTTCAATACGGTCGCTGGAATTCGCCTTCATCCGCGTAAAATCGACGGTCAGGAGCGAAAGGTCGGAGGCCTTTGAACGGGGCCAGGACACACCGGGCGAGGGATGGCCTGAAAACGAGGGAATCAGCAGACAGGGGTATCACTTACCGTCAGCCGCCCCGCTACGGCGAAGTCTTAGAAAAAAGCCCATTATCTCTTCCGGGGTCGTTCGCTCGAGGGCGCCGCCTGCAATCTCGCTCTGCGTCCAGATCCATGTCGCCGCCGGATCGTGCAACATGGCCCATTCTCCAAACGTTCGCTCTGCTGCCTGTTCTGCGACATGCACTTTAACATCGAGGTGGCGGTCGTCGCGCTCAATGCGCTCAAGGGTCCTGCGAACCTCCGGCTCGGGGCCTTCGAGCCACTGCAGGTAGATGTCTGCGCGGCAGATGAGGGCACCTGTGATGCCGTCACGCGCATTCGCGTGCCGAGCCTGCATAAGGATTCCGTCTAAAATTGCGCTGTCATAGCCAAAGGGTTGTGACGTGTAGATCGCCCGAAACACATCCATGCGCGCTTGTCTCCCGTCTTGGGTACGCCTGATCAGCGCATCCTTGCAGCATGCTATTCGAGCAGTTTCGCAAGGCGGCGTCTACCAGATACGACCTCGCATCGGGCGTTTCGGCTATCGGATGGCGCGCTGGTCAAGTTGTCTATGCAGTCGAACTGCCGCATCAAACCTTGTCGTAGGTGAACGATGTCAGTAGTGTGGTCACGAAATTGCTGGCTTTTTCCTTGACCAGAACCTGCGTCCACTCGTCGGTGCCACGCAGCACCAGACCTGTGTAGATACTGTCTACGGCCGTTTCCTCGATGCGCTTGACCTGCGATCTGAATGCTGGCTCGTCACCAGTCATATACATATCACGCACAACCACTCTGAGGATTTCCTGAATGGCGATCTGCCAGGCGGTGTTGATTGCCTGAAGTTCTGCTGCTGCTTCTTGCGTCATGAAAGCTCCCGTCTGCAGTCCGGTTTCGGCTGCGGGTGAGGCACAAAAAAAGGCCAGGCAAATTGCCTGACCTTCATGGTCTCGCGCTCTCACACTGCCAGTACATCCGTGGTCAGAAGAAAGCAGATCCCGGATCAGGCTGCCTGGAGATTGCAGGCCGACATCTTGCCCGACTTGTTGTCGCGCTCCATGTCGTAGGCGATCTTCTGGCCTTCGACGATTTCGCGCATGCCAGCGCGTTCGACGGCCGAGATGTGGACGAATGCGTCCGGGCCGCCGTTGTCAGGCTGAATGAAGCCGAAGCCCTTGGTGGAATTGAACCATTTTACTGTGCCAGTGGTCATGATGAACCCTTTCGTAGCAATAGAAGAGACCACCGCGCGATTGCGCAGCGGATGGTGGTAGCGATGCTTTAAAGGGAGGGTTCGTTCAGGGCGCGGTGCCAAACGCGCAATAACCAAAGCTCAGCAGCAAAATATCGATGGCTCTTGTTATTGGACTTTCGGAAGGCTGTCAACCTTTTGGTTACATCATGGTCGAGTTCAATTTTTGGTGGTCCCTGCCGGGTCGACCAGGCGTCGCGACGACGCCTTCCGCGCATTCTGGGCAGCAGCGGAAGAAGCCAGCAAAGAATTATGGAACTAAAGTCTCGTACATGAGTTGTCGCAACGAAGATCAGCGTCTGCGGTTCGCTCCCTTCCGACGAGTGCGATGGCGACACGAAGTCTAAAAAATCCGCTGATCGGACATCTATGACACTCCTCAGATCTGTCGCCGCCAGCGTGTTTCTGCTGGCGCTAAGCCCAGCCGCGAGCTGGGCCGCCTGCAACATATCGGATGCTCAGCTCGAAGAGGCTGTCCTCGAAAACGCTGAATTGCGCGCTCCCCAAAACCGCTACCTCGTTCATGATCTGCGCGCTTTGAGAGACGCTGCCTTCCTGCTCTGGAATTATGGGCTCGAGGAAGATTGCGAACGGCTCGTCGGCAACATCAAGCAGCTGATTGCCGCGCCGCATATGGGGCGTCTCGGCACCAATGATGAAGACGAAGCCGATCAGCAGCTCGCTGCTGGCGAGCCTCAGTGGCACCGTCTGGGCCAGATTCAGGGTACCCGAGGCGAACCCGGAGAAGAGGCACTGGTCAGCATCAACGACCTTGATCCAGGTCTGTTGGCCAGCGAGATCATCGGAGCGGAGGTGCGCACCTCGGATGACATGATCGTCGGGGAAGTCCGCAATGTCGTGATCGGCACAAAGGACCGGTGGGATTACGTGATCGTCGCTTCGGACGGGTTTTTCGTCGCCGGCAAGAACAGTCTTGTGGTCCCGCTTCGCTATCTCGTGATCGATCAGGAACGCAAGAGCTTCTTTCTGCGCATCTCGAAAGACCAGGTGTCGGCCGTTCCGCTGATGCCGGATCAGGAATATGGCTGGCTGGCCGACGAGACATGGCGCGCCACCAATGACGCGATCTTTCGAAGCCTCATTCCGGAAGTCGCAAATAACATCACACAGCTTACACCGACTGAAGGCACCACAGAGTGAAGGATGACCGGAAGATCGTCCTGCTGGTCGAAGACGAACCGCTCATTGCCATGATCGGCTGCGAGATGATGGAGGACCTTGGCTTCGAGGTTGTGGAAGCGCGCACCGAGATGGAGGCTCTGGCTGTGCTGGGTGTGGAGAAAGACGTGGTTCTCCTGTTCACCGACATCGATCTTGCCGATGGTTCATCGGGCATCGAGCTGGCGCGTGAATTTGCGCGGCTGCGTCCGGGTGTCCCGATTATCATCACATCCGGCCGCTTCCGCCCCAACGCTCTCCCGGCTGGCGCCCGTTTTTTGCCCAAGCCCTATTCGGACTACGATCTTGCCGCAGCAATTCTGCCCGATACAGACATGAGTCGGCGGCGGCGCGGTTTGGAATTAGCCGTAGTCTGACGTCCACGGCGCGTGCGCCTCAATGACGTCGTGCTCCAACAGAGAAGTAAACCCCTTTGAACACATTATCGCTGAACGGTGTCCTGCCGCAGGACATCATCGACACCTCGCGCGACGCGCTCCTGATCCTTAGCCCGAACCTGACGGTCATGGCCGCCAACCGGACCTTCTATGCAAGCTTCAACTCAACCCCGGCCGAAACGCTCGGCAGCAGGCTGTATGACCTGAACGACGGGTGCTGGAACATTCCGTCGCTCCGGCAGCTGCTTGAGGCGATCGTATCGGCGGACACCTCGGTCGACGCTTATGAGATCGACGCGGTCTTTCCGGACCTGGGCCGCAGGATCATGCTTCTCAATGCCCGCAAGGTGAATGACGACGGCAACCGGATCGGTTGCTTCATTCTCGCCATCGACGATGTCACGGACGTTCGGCTGGCCAAGATAGAAGCCGACAGAAACTGGATGTTGGCACAGAGCATTGTTGATACTGTCCGCCCCCCGATGCTCATTCTGGAGCACGACATGAGCGTCGTCTACGCCAGCCGTTCTTTCCTGCGCACCTTCAGCGTTGACGAGCATCAGGTTGTCGGCCGCCAGCTTCACACGCTCGGTGGCGGCCAGTGGAACGTGGCCGCCTTGAGCGATCTTCTGGAGAGGATCTTGCCGCATGATGAGCATGTCGAAGGGCTGTTGCTGGAAGACGACTTTGCCGGCCTTGGTCGGCGTGTCTTCAAGATCAACGCCCGGAAACTGTTTCGCCCGGGCAATCACGTCACACGGGTGCTCGTCGCTTTCGAGGACGAGACAGAGGCCGTCATCCTTGATCGACACCGCGACATCCTGGCTGCTGAGTTGGCACATCGGATCAAGAATAGCCTCCAGATCATCTCCTCATTTGTGTCGCATGAAATACGACGCGCCGCCGAGCCCTGTGCGCAAGGCTATCGGGCGATGCAGGGACGCATCCGGGCTGTCGCCGAACTCTACGATGTGATCGCGCAATCGAGCGCCTTCGGCCCTGTTAACATCGACACTTATATGAAGGGCATCCAGAGAACGATCGAGAAGAGCCTGCTCGATCAGAATTCCGCCATCACCATCAATACGCGGACAGAGCCGTTGAACATTCTGCCCGATCACGCTGTCTCGATCGGTCTGATCGTCAACGAACTGGCGACCAATGCAGTGAAATACGCCTTTCCGTCCGGCGAGGGCGAGGTGGTCCTCGGCTTCCATCGCCGAGAGGACGAGGTGACACTCACCGTAAGCGACAACGGTGTCGGCATGAGCGGAACATCCGAAGGATCAGGTCTTGGCACCCGCTTCGTGCAGGCTTTCGCAAAGCAGCTCGGAGGGTCTCTGGCAACGTTGACGAGTTCAAGCGGCACCACATTCACGGTTCGACTGCCGATCTCGATCCTTGCCCCATCGTGAGTGGGCTTGCAGGGCTGACGTCAATAGGACGGGCGAGCGGCAATGATTTCCGCTCATCCAGGCCAATGCAATGATTTCGGTCGTCAGCCTTCTCGCAGCTGACGGTCCTCATCTCGGTCATTAGGATCGTCGGGAGTGGGCTAGAAACAGAAAGCTGTTGAGCATTATCGCGGGAAACAACGCTGTTTGCTTGCAGTCCTGATCCGGAAAAGTGATGCGCAAAACTGTTCCGGCTGTCTTCGGCGCCCGTCGTCTAAGCGTCTGGAAAATATGGAAAAAGAGAAGTTGGCTCATCGTGCATCAAACTGGAGCATAGCGCTCGATCGTTAGACCGAGCGTTGCCGTGATCTCCTTGAAATGCCGGAAGTGGCTCGACGCCCGGTGGGCAGCAACAGCATCGTCGTCTTCAAATTCCTCAATCAGTAGAAAGCCACCCGCGTGGTCGCAGGATCGCAGAATCTCGAACGTCCGGTTTCCGGGCTCTTCGCGGCTTAAAAGCTTCAGTTCCTGAAGGGCACCGAGAAGTTTTTCAGCCTGCGGCTTGGCGCAGGTGATCCGCAGATGCACGCCAATCGACAGTCGTTCCGGCTTCATGTCACCTCCTTCTGGTCGCAATATATTTCACGTGGAAGAATATTATGCGAAAACGGTTGACGCAAGTCTGCCGCCGCGATATTGATCGCGTCGTGCAATAAATTCCTTATGGAGATTTTTATTGCAGTCGATCATCATCTCTGGGAGGGGAAAATGCTGAAGTCTCTGAAGGCCGCGACCGCCATCGGTCTGGTTGCCGCCGCAGTCACCGCCGGGGCCGTCGCGCCGGCCAACGCCGAAGGAAAGTTTGCCTGCGAGCCGGGCGAAACCTATGTCATGAACGTGATGGTCTCCGCCCATCCTTATTGGGTGCCGGTCTTCGAGGGCTTCAAGCAGGCCGCCAAGGCCCTTGGCTGCGAAGCCGCCTTCACCGGTACCCCGGACTATGACATCACCAAGCAGATCGCTTCATTCGATCAGGAGCTGGTGAAGAAGCCGAAGGGCATTCTGCTGCATCCGATGCAGTCGGATCCGTTCATTGAGCCGATCAACCGGGCGATCGAATCCGGCATCTCCGTTACCACTTTCGCAGCTGACTCACCGAAGTCCAAGCGCACTGCCTACATCACCTCCGACAATGTCGCCGAGGCGAAGTTCGCTGCCGAAGAAATCGTCAAGGCGCTCGGCGGCAAGGGCGAATATGCGGTTCTCGAAAATCCGGGCCAGAGCAACCACGACCTGCGTGTGACCGCGCTCATCGACTACATGGAGCGCACCCATCCGGACATGAAGCTGGTCGGTCGCCAGGCGACAAACCAGGATTCCAACGCCGCCTATCAGGCGGTCGCCGCCATGTTGCAGGCCAATCCGAACCTCGGCGCTCTCTGGATCCCCGAAGCCGGCTCGGCCGAGGGTGCGGTTGCGGCCGTACTCGAAGCGAAGAAGAAGGTGCTGATCCTGCACGCAGACATCACGCCCACTACGCTTGAACACATCAAGCAGGGCAATATCCATATGTCGGTCAATCCGAACCAGGGCATCCAGGGCTTCATGGGCTTCATGAACACCTTCCTCGGCGCCCATCCGGAACTTATCGATCCGTTCAACGACTACAAGGTCTCGGGCTTCAACCCGATGCAGGTGCCGTCGATGGACAATGGTTTTGCGGTCATCACCAAGGCGAACGCCGCATCCTTCGATCTCAACGAATACATGAAGGGGCGCTGAGCGCTGACCTGCATGACCCCGGCGGCGCGTCTCGCGGCGCCGGGGAAGTTGAAGTGATGGAAGGGGAGGGATATCATGGCCGAGGTCGTCCTCAGCATGACGGATGTGCACAAGTCGTTCGGACCGGTCCAGGCCCTGCGTGGCGCCCAACTGGAACTGCGCCGGGGCGAGATCCACGCGCTGGCCGGCGAAAACGGTGCGGGCAAGTCGACGCTGATGCACATCATCGACGGCATCCTGCAGCCCGACCGCGGCGAGATCCGTCTCGACGACGCCCCCGTTCGTATCGCATCGCCGAATGCCGCCAATCGGCTCGGCATCGGCTTCGTCCACCAGGAAATCGCGCTTTGCCCGGAGATCTCAGTCGCCGAAAACATGTTCATGGCCGAAACCGGCCGCAGCCGGACCCTTTTGATGGATTATCGCGCGCTGGTTGTCCGCGCTGGTGAGATCCTCAAGGAAATCGGCGATATCGATCCGAAGCGCCGTGCAGGAGACCTCTCGATATCGCAGCAGCAGATCGTCGAAATTGCCAAGGCGCTCACGCTTGACTGCCGCATCCTCATTCTCGACGAACCGACGGCGGCCCTGACCGAAACCGAAGCGCAGACGCTGTTCAGGATCATGCGTCGCCTCTCCGATCGCGGTATCGCGATCATCTACATCTCGCATCGCATGGCGGAGATCTTCCAGCATTGCGACCGCATCACCATCATGCGCGACGGTTGCCACATCAAGACGGCGGACATCGCGGCGATCACCCCGGAAGATGTCGTCAACAGCATGGTCGGGCGTGTGCTCGACAAGCTCTATCCGCCCAAGCAGGCGCCGGACGCCAAGTCGGATGATGTCATCCTCTCGGTGCGCAACCTGACCGAAGGGCGAAGGGTCTCCAACGTCAGCTTCGACTTACGCAAGGGCGAGATCCTCGGCCTGGCTGGCCTGATCGGGGCAGGACGCAGTGAGATCGTGCGCGCCATCTGCCGGCTGGAAGGCAAGGCCGAGGGAGAGGTGGTCCTGAAAGGCCGCAAACTCTCCCTTCGAGACTATCGCGACAGCATCCGCGAGGGGCTGGTCTATGTCTCCGAGGACCGCAAGGGCGACGGCCTGTTTCTCAACATGTCGATTTCAAGCAATGTCTCGGCGCTCGATCTCAAGCGCGTGGCCAATCCCTTCGGCCTGATCAGCCGCCGACAGGAAACGACACGCGCCGAGCACTACGGGACGCGGCTGAAGCTCCGCTCCAACGGGGTGGGCGATGCCGTCAACACCTTGAGCGGCGGCAACCAGCAGAAGGTGGCACTCGCGAAAATGTTGTCGGTCGAACCACAGGTCGTCTTTCTTGACGAGCCGACGCGCGGCGTCGATGTCGGCGCCAAGGCCGAGATCCATCGCCAGATCCGGGATCTCGCCAACGAGGGGGTCGGCGTCATTGTCATCTCCTCCGAGCTCCCCGAATTGATCGGGGTGAGCGACCGGGTGCTGGTGGTGCGCGAGGGGCGCATCACTGGAGAGGTCACCGGTGCCGAGATGACCGAAGAACGGATCATGCAGCTTGCATCGATCAGCAGTCAGTTGCCCCGGGGCGATATTTCGCCCGTGGGCGAAGCATGAGGGAATGGGATAAGATGGTAACGATCGACACACAGCATCACGCAGGCTCTGCCGCCGAGCGCCGGGGCCAATGGTGGACACCCGCGATCAAGGCGCGCGAGACGGGCCTGATCGTCATCATCCTGACGCTGTTCACGGTGATGTCCTTCATCTCGCCCTACTTCCTCACGGTCGACAATCTCCGGGCCATGTCCATGGCCTTTGCCGTCGAGAGCATCGTCGTCGTCGGCATGACCATACTCTTGATCTCGGGTGGCATCGACTTGTCGGTCGGCTCGGTCACGGCGCTTGCCATGGTGGTCGCCGGCTGGCTTTTCCTCAACGGCATCGATCCCTGGGCCGCTGCCGTCGTCGCCATCGCGGTCACCACCTGTATCGGTATGTTCATGGGCTTTCTGACCACAGTCGTCGGCCTGCACCACTTCATCGTCTCGCTCGGCGTCATGGTGATTGCCCGCGGCGTCTGCCTGCTGGCGACGGGTGGTCGGCCGCTCGGGCTATTTACCCTACCGCCGGAATTCAAGTTCATCGGCCAGGGTGCGATCTACGGCATCCCGCTCGTCCTGATCATCTTCGTTGTCGTGGTCTTGTCCTTCGACTTCCTGCTGCGCCGGACCACGGCCTTCCGCAAGGTCTTCTATACCGGCAGCAATCCCAAGGCGGCCGCCTATTCGGGCATCCGCGTCGGCCGCGTCGTCTTCGCCACCACCACCCTCTGCTCCATGCTGTGCGGTGTGGCCGGGGTGATCTACATGGCCCGCTTCGGCTCCGCGCAGCCCAGTTTCGGCGTCGGCATGGAGTTGAACGTGATCGCCGCTGCCGTCATCGGCGGTGCCAGTCTCTCGGGCGGCGTCGGCACCATCTTCGGTGCCATTCTCGGGGCCGTGCTGCTTTCGGTGGTTTCCAGCTCGCTATCCTTGCTCAACGTGTCGGTTTACTGGCAGGACATCATCAAGGGAAGCATTTTGCTCACCGCCGTGCTGTTCGACCACTACCTGGTTAATCGCCGCCGCTGAGCAGCCGAGAGCAATGAGGAGACGACGCATCATGGTGGACAACAGGGATGAATTCGATCAGCAGCGCCAGATGTATTCGGTCCTCGTCCTGCATTTCATCGAGGGGGTGAAGCAGTCGGAGATCGCCGAGAAGCTCAATCTTTCGCATACGAAGGTGAACCGCATGATTGCCGCCGGTCGCAAGGCGGGCATGGTCAAGATCAGCATCTCCAGCCCCTACCAGCGGCTGGTCGACATGGAGAATGACGTCGCCAGACGTTTTGGCCTGAAGCAGTCGGTGGTCACCCCGACGGTCTCCGACAATCCGGAGACAACGCTGCAGATGGTCGGACGGGTCGCCGCCAACCATCTCCTCGAAACCCTCCGAGATGGCGACATCATCGCGATCACCGGCGGCAAAGCGGTCAGTGCCGTGGTCGAAAACCTCGAGGCCGAACGTCGTTTCGATATCAGGGTCGTGCCGCTGACAGGCGGCGTACAGGGAAAGCACTATACCGATGTCAATCATTTGGCGACGCAACTGGCCGACAAGCTGGGTGGCGCCGCGCAACTCGTCCACGCACCGCTGTTTGCCGAGGACGAGCAGCAGCGCGACCTCCTGATGAATGTCGCCTCGATCCGCGAGGTCTTCGATCTGGCGCGCCAGGCGACCGTGGCTCTGGTTGGCATCGGATCGGTCCAGGCGCCGGGCTCCGGCTACTACGACCTGCTGCCGGATCCGGCACGGGGTGGCCAGGCGCTGGTTGACGCGGGCATTGCCGGGGAATTCCTGGCGCATCTGATCAAGGCGGACGGTTCGCTCGCTGAGATCGATCTCAATTCGCGGGTCGTCGCACTCGACCCGGCAGACCTTGCCAACTGCCCGACCATCATCGGCGTGGCGGCAGGCAGCCTGAAGGCGGGTCCGGTGGCAGCGGCGCTTGCGGGGCGGTTTTTGACCTCGCTCGTGGTCGACGAAGAAATCGCCCGGGCACTCGATACACATGGGGAAGGATGATCCGGTGACGGACAAAGGCATTGTTATCAGGCCCATCGGCCAAAGCGGCATAGAGGCGTCAGCCGTCGGGCTCGGAACCTGGGCGATCGGCGGCTGGATGTGGGGCGGCACCGACGAGAAGCAATCGATCGACGCCATCAGAGCCTCGGTGGATGCCGGCATCTCGTTCATCGATACGGCGCCTGCCTATGGCATGGGCTTGGCCGAAACCATCGTCGGCAAGGCGATTGCAGGCCAGCGTGACAAGGTCGTCCTCGTCTCCAAATGCGGTCTGGTCTGGCATGTCGGAGAGGGGACCTACTTCTTCCATCAGGACGGCAAGCCGGTTCATCGCTTCCTGGGCCCGTCCTCGATCCGTTACGAAGTCGAACAAAGCCTGCGCCGTCTGGGCACCGACTATATCGACCACTATGTCACCCACTGGCAGGATGCGACGACGCCGATTGCCGAGACAGTCGGAGAACTGCTTCGTCTGAAGGAGGAGGGCAAGATCCGCTCGATCGGGGCCAGCAATGTCTCCCAGGTGGATCTGGCCGCTTATCTGGCGACCGGTGCGCTGGACGCGATCCAGGAGGAATACTCCATGGTCAAGCGCGATATCGAGACGAGTTTCGTTCCGACATGTATCGACAACGGGGTTTCCATTCTCAGCTATTCCTCGCTGGCGCTCGGCCTGCTCTCGGGCAAGGTCGGTCCCGACCGCGTCTTTGCCGATGACGACCAGCGGCATGGCAATCCGCGCTTCAGCCTGAGCAATCGGGAGAAGGTCGCTCGCCTTATGGACGTGATCCGCCCGATCGCCGATCAGCACGAGGCATCGGTCGCCCAGGTGGTGATCGCGTGGACGGTGGCTCAACCGGGCATCACCTTCTCGCTTTGCGGTGCGCGCGACCCCACCCAGGCGATCGAGAATGCAGGTGCAGCGCGCCTGCGCCTCACCGAGACTGACGTATCGACCATAACAGCCGGAATTCAAGAGCACCTGGTCGAACTCGACCGGTAACCCTCACAGACCACAACAGAGAATTGGGACGTTGGCATCAAAACCAGCGAACGGTACTTCCATGTCCACATTCCGCGAGGACGCGCTCAAGCGAATTCGGCAAGACGGCGATTTCGACGTCGTCGTGGTCGGCGGCGGCATCAATGGCATTGCCGCCTATCGCGATCTGGCGCTGCAGGGATTGCGCGTGCTTCTGGTCGAGCGGGACGACTTCGCATCCGGCTGCAGCGCCGCTCCCTCGCGCATGATCCATGGCGGCCTGCGTTATCTGGAAAACGGTGAATTCAATCTGGTCCGGGAATCGCTTGCGGAACGCGATGCCTTGCTGCGGCTTGCACCCCACATGGTCCACCCTCTGCCGACGACGATCCCGATCCACTCGATCTTCAGCGGCCTCTTCAACTCGGCTGCCACCTTCTTCGGCTCAGTCGGTAAACCATCGAGCCGTGGGGCGCTTGCGATCAAGGCGGGCCTCTCGCTTTATGATTTTGTCACCCGCAAGAACCGGCTTCTCCCGCGCCACCAGTTCCGAAATGCGCGCAGCACCCGGGCGCTTTGGCCGGCCTTGACGCCTCAAGTTCGGTATTCCGCGACCTATTACGATGCCTGGATCAGCCAGCCGGAACGCTTGGCGCTCGAACTCGTCCTCGACACGCGCCGCGACGCGCCCCAGGCGATCGCACTGAACTACGCGAAACTCCTGCGGATCGGCGACAGCTACCAGCTCTCGGCGGAGGGCTCAAACGAACTCATCGTCATTCGCCCCCGCATGATCGTCAATGCCACAGGTGCCTGGATCGACGAGACCATCACGGCGCTTGGCGACGGCGTGAAGCCGGCCGAGAAGACAGTGACCGGCACCAAGGGCTCACATCTCATCCTCGCAAACGACGCCCTCTATCAGGCCCTGAAAGGCCACATGATCTTCTTCGAAAACACCGACAACAGGGTCTGCATCCTCTTTCCCTATCTCGGCCGCGTACTGGCCGGATCAACAGATATCAAGGTCGACAAGCCGGGGCGGACGCGCTGCGAGCCTGAGGAACGCGACTACATCCTCGCCGCCATCCGCACCGTCTTTCCGGATCTCGCCATCGCTGCCTCCGATATCGTCTTCAGCTTCAGCGGCATCCGCCCACTGCCGCGCAGCGATGCGGAATTCACGGGCAAGATCTCGAGGAGCCATGTCATCCACCGCGTCGAGAGCGATCCGCCCCAGCTCTGCATGGTCGGCGGCAAGTGGACGACCTTCCGCGCCTTTGGCGAACAGGTGACCGACGAGGTGCTTACCTTCCTCGGCCGTCCCCGCATCGCGACGACCGCCAACCGCTCGATCGGCGGCGGCCGGAACTATCCGGCCGATGGCGACAGGCTGTCGGCTCTGCTTTCCCGCGAGTTTCCGATCGGCAAGGCCCGCGCGGATCACCTGGCATCCACTTACGGCTCACGGGCTTTTGATCTCATGGCCTTCTGCGATGGACACCCGGACGATGTTCCGCTGTCTTCCACAAGTGCGATGACGCTGGCCGAAATCCTCTGGCTCGTGAGGGGCGAAGACGCCCACCACTTGGCCGACATCGTGCTCCGCCGCACGAGCCTCGCGATCACCGGCCAGATCGATCTGGAAATTCTCGACACCCTGCTGACCGTCATGGCCCGCGAACTCGCCTGGTCGGGCGAGCAGATGTTGGCGGAGCGGCGGCAACTCATCGATGAACTTGGGACCTATTACGGGGTCTCGGTCGCAATGCTTCAGGACAGATGCAAGGAAAAGGACAAGGCGTCATGATGCGAATATCCAAGAAGGCACGAATGAACAGGCTGTTTCGTCAGGGCGGCTGCCTCGACGTCGCCATCGACCATGGCGTCTGCAACGAGCCGAGCTTCCTTATCGGCCTGGAGGACATGGCAGGCGTGGTGGACAAGCTCGTCGAAGCAGGTCCCGATGCCATCCAGATGACCTATGGCCAGGCAGACCTGCTGCAGGCAAGACCCGAGCGCGACAAGCCGGCGCTCGTCATGCGCATCGACATGGGCAACCCTTACAATTCCACGCGCCACCGCAGCATGTGGTCGCAACTGCAGAACCACGATGAACCGATTATCGGCGCGCTGGAGATGGATGCGGCCTGTGTCGTCGTCAATCTCTTCATGCTGCCCGACGAGCCGGAACTCTTCCGGCAATGCGTCGAAAACATTTCCCGTGTGCGCGCCGATTGCCACCGTTATGGCATGCCGCTGATGATCGAGCCCTTGGTGATGCTGCCCAACGATATCAGGGGCGGCTACCAGGTGGACGGCGATGCCGAGAAGATCGTCACGCTGGTCCGTCTGACCTCCGAAATGGGCGCTGATATCATCAAAGCCGATCCGACCAGCGATCCCGCCGACTTCCACAAGGTCATCGAGGCGGCGCGCTGCCCGGTTCTGGTCCGTGGTGGCGGTCGCGAAGATCTGCGTGTCGTGCTGGCTAAATCAGCGGCCCTGATGGCTCAAGGCGCAAACGGGATGGTCTATGGACGTAACATCTATCAGCATGACAATCCGAAGGCTGTCGTGAAGGCTCTGATGGCAATCATCCACCAGCGCGCCAGCGGCGAAGAAGCATGGGATGTCTATGTCAGTGGCTGAGAAGAACTACATTTTGGGCGTCGATGTCGGAAACACGGTCATCAAGGCCGTACTCTTCGACATAGAGGGCCACCAGATCACGCACTGCGCCATCGACGGGCGGTCGAGCTTCCCCGAACCCGGTCATGTCGAGCGTGACCTCTCCGAACTTTGGGAAAACGGCTGCGCAGCAATCCGCGAGGTCATCGCGAGGTCCGGCGTCGACCCGACCCGGATCCTTGGGCTCGGGTGTGCCGGCCATGGCAACGGCCTCTACCTGCTCGATCGGGCCTTTCAGCCGCTGATGGGCATCCAGTCTCTGGACAGCCGTGCGGCTGACATTGCCGCAGAGCTTGATCGTGAACACGGTGACGCACTCCAGGCGCGCTGTCTGCAGCGACCCTGGCCATCACAGACACCCAGTCTGCTCGCCTGGATCAAGCGCCACGCGCCGGAGACATACGCCAAGATCGGCGCTGTCTTGTTCTGCAAAGACTACATCAATTTCCGCCTGACGGAACGGTTGGCCAACGATATCTCGGACCTCAGCGGCGCAGGTCTCCTCGCCATGCCGGAGGGCGAACTCGACGCTGATTTGCTCCGCCTCTATCACCTTGAGGATGCCTTGGCCTTCTTCCCCGAGCACGTGCAGTCCGCAGACATTGTCGGCCGGGTTACGGCAGCGGCTGCCAGGGCAACGGGTCTCGCGGAAGGTACGCCTGTCATCGGTGGCTATTTCGACGTTGTCTCAAGCGCCATGGGCTCCGGCGTCATCCATGCCGGCGAGGCTTCCGTCATCGCGGGAACCTGGAGCATCAATCAGGTCTTTGCCGATGAGCCCGTCATCAGCCCCGACGTCTTCATGGTCACCACCTTCGGGAAGGATCGCTACGTCAACATCGAATCCAGCGCGACCTCCGCCGCCAATCTCGAATGGTATGTGCATCGCATGCGCGGCGACCATGGCGGCGAGGCCTTCGATCGCTGCAATGAAGAGGTTGGCAAGGTCGCCCCACGTACGGATGATCCCTTCTTCCATCCCTTCATCTTCGGCTCGCGCCTCGGCGCCGAATTTCGCGGCGGCTTCTACGGGCTCGCCGGTTGGCATGGCGAGGGCCACATGCTCAGGGCGCTTTTCGAAGGCGTCTGCTTCGAGCATCGACGGCATATCGAAGTGCTTCGCAATGCCGGACTGTCCGTCGACCGCGCGGTGATGTCCGGCGGCGGATCGCGCAGCCCTCATTGGCCGCAGATGATGGCCGACGTCCTGGAGATCCCGCTCACCGTGGCAGAGGCCCGGGAGACGGGTGCTCTGGGGGCGGCGATCGGCGCAACGGTCGCGATCGGCCTTTACGCCTCTTATGAAGAGGCCGTGGCGGCCATGACCCGCTCTCACCGCGATTTCCGGCCGAATGTCGAATTGACGGAGCATTTTCGCAGGCGATACGAAATCTATCTGGCTCTGACCGATCAGATGCGGGACTTCTGGTGCGCGATCCGCCTGAAGCCCTAGGGCGAATAGAGAATGCTGACGAACATCGGCGATCGTGATCGCCAACGAAAGGACAGACCATGCCGGACACGACACGGCTTGATGGCGACTATGATTATGTCATCGTGGGGGCCGGAACCGCAGGCTGCGTTCTCGCCGCCCGCCTGACGGAGGATCCGACAATCCGCGTGCTGCTGCTGGAGGCCGGCGGCTCCGACCTGTATCACTGGGTGCAGATCCCGGTCGGCTATCTCTACTGCATCGGCAATCCGCGCACCGACTGGATGATGCGCACGGCACCCGAAGAGGGCCTCAATGGCCGCAGCCTCGCCTATCCGCGCGGCAAGGTGCTCGGTGGCTGCACCTCGGTCAACGGCATGATCTACATGCGCGGCCAGGCGGCCGATTACGACGGTTGGCGCGACCTCGGCAATCCGGGCTGGGGCTGGTCGGATGTGCTGCCCTATTTCCGGAAGTCCGAGGACTATCACGGGCCGTCAGGAGACATGCATGCAACCGGTGGGCCATGGAAGGTCAGCCGCCAGCGCCTGAAATGGGATATCCTCAAGGCCGTCCAGGAAGGAGCCCGCGAATTCGGTATCGAGCCGCGCGCCGACTTCAACGACGGCGACAACGAGGGATCCGGCTTCTTCGACGTCAACCAGCATAAGGGTGTGCGGTGGAACACGGCCCGTGGCTTCCTGCGGCCCGCCCTGAAACGCCCCAATCTGCGCCTGGTCCAGCATGCCCTGGTCGAACGCCTGACCCTTGATGGTATACGCGTCACCGGTGTCCACTATCGCACGCCGGGAGGCTCGTTCTCCGCGAAAGCCTCAGGCGAAGTGATCCTGGCCGCAGGCGCCATCAACTCGCCGAAGCTATTGGAAATCTCCGGTATCGGTGATCCCGCACGCCTGCGGTCGCTGGGCATTGATGTTATCATGGCGAAACCATCCGTGGGTACAAATCTTCAGGATCATTTGCAGATCCGCACGGTCTTCAAGGTGAAGAACACCGTGACCCTCAACCAACTGGCCAATTCCTGGCGCGGCAAGATGAAGATCGCCGCCGAATATGCGCTGTTCCGATCCGGCCCCATGTCGATGGCGCCGAGCCAGTTCGGCATGTTCACGCGGTCCAGCCCGGAAGAAGACCGGCCCGACATCGAGTATCACGTCCAGCCGCTCTCCACCGACAAGCTCGGCGATCCGCTGCATCCGTTCCCGGCAATCACCGTCTCGGTTTGCCAGTTGCGCCCGACCAGCGCCGGCACCTGCCACATAACCTCGACCGATCCCGCTCTTCAGCCGGAGATCCGTCCGAACTACCTCTCGACCGACCATGACCGGTCCGTCGCGGTTGCAGCCATCCGCCAGGCAAGACAGGTGATGTCGGCGGCAGCCCTGCGCCCCTTCCAGCCCGACGAGATCTTGCCGGGCCGTGAGTTCCAGGACGACGAAGCCCTGTTGCAAAAGGCCGGCGACATCGCCACCACCATCTTTCACCCCGTCGGAACCTGCCGCATGGGTCCGGATCCGGATGCCGTAGTCGACCCCTCGCTGCGGGTGATCGGCATCCAGGGCCTACGCGTCGTCGATGCCTCCGTCATGCCGCGCATTGTCTCCGGCAACACTGCATCTCCAGTGGTGATGATCGCCGAAAAAGCGGCTGACCTTATTCGGCAGGAACGAATAGGGGTTTCGAACCCAGGTTCACTGAAGTCAAACCCGATTTACGCGTAGGCTTGGTCTCCAGCCAGGATACAAAATCCATGTAATCCCCCAACGTTACCGATCTCAGGTTGCGCGGGAATCGAAGGATTCGTAAGGGTGCCCGGATGGCCAAAATGATCCGTGTGGACCATCCGCAAAAGCGTAACACTTAGCGTTTTCCAGAAGACTCTAAGTATTTGATAAGAAATGGAAAAATAGGATTGGCTGGGAAGCCCGGATTCTCACATGATTTCAAAGGTTCAGAATAATTGCCTTTGATTTTCCTCTGTTTTCCTGCCGCGAGCGACCGTGGATGCCATCTTTGTGCCCTGACTTTTAGCTGACGTGAACATGGCGCTAGAGCGACGATTATTTCCGCATCCACGCCAGCGCAAGGAGTTTGGATCACGACGACAGATTTCAGGGATCGCTGTAGCCGCGCCGCTCAGGTTAAAGACATGCCACAGCAAACCATCCCTTCTTTGAAGGCAGCCATTGAGAAGACTTTATTCGTGCCGGAGAGCGAAGCGCGGCGCTGACCACATGACGACGGCGTCTCCGGTCACGCCCTATGGATGTTTTTCGATGGGCCTTGCAAGTTCTGATAAGCGGGGCCATATTCATTTAAGTGGCAGCCATTGAACGGGCACTGCCACTTTCTGGGCGGCACGCACCCTGGCCCCAATTAAGGAGGACATCATGTCTTCCGACCTTCATCAGCCGATCGGCACCTTCGACATCAGCATCATCAGAAACGCGCTCCGGCATGCCGGGTTTCGCTATGAGGAACCACTCTGCGAATTGGACCGCGGCGCGGCGCGCCATGCGATGAGCCTTTACCAGAACGGCGTCCGCAGATCCGGCGATTTGATTCCCGCCGTGAACCTCTGGGCAGATACGATCGTCCTCGCACGGCTGAAGAGCAGCAGTCAGGTCACGAGCCTGTGACCCTTTCCTTCCCGAATCCGACCCGTGCCTATGACGAGACACGGGGTCTCATTCGTTTCATCGGGCATGACGGTCTGAACCAGGTTCTGTTTCTGTTGCCTGTTGCACTCTTTGATCGAGAGGGGGCCACCAGTAGCCGGAAGGAACGCGATTATCTCCTGGCATTTGATCGCCTGCGGGACCGCATCCTGACGACGGCGACGCAAGCCTATCAGTCTCGGCGACGACATACGATCGAACTCGATCTCAGGGCATTCGGGTCGTCTCTCCAGTCGGCGACGTGACGACAGCAATCAGCGCGCTTGGCGAACTCGGAAGAGGAACAAAGTCATGGTCGATCGTGAGCAATCCACTGCGGGGATCTTCCATGACGACCGCCTTGGGCAGGCATTTGGCCTCCTAACATGCTGAAGAAAAATCCGGCAGAGGGTGAGCGAAGGCTGGCTGATCAGGCGCTTCTGCGTGCGCTTCTTCATCGCTCAAATTACTCGAGCGCTGATCTCCAGGCCCGGTCGGGCCGCGACTACGCAAGAGAGGTCGTCATCATCGATCGCCTGCGCAATGGAATGGTCATGGGCGATCTGGAGTCAGCCGTTTGGGACAAGATCGTCTTCAGTGAAGCCGCAGCTCTTCTGCGCTGGGAAGACGAAGGCGGAAGTCAATGTGGTGGCGATGGCGTCGGCACGACCGGAAAGCAAACAGCCTGATGGAGACTTCGGACAAGGTGATCGTACTGGCTGACATTCGCAAGAAGCGGATCGCTTCGGCAACGTGTCGGCCGGACGTCTTCGCGATCAGATCAGGGGCGGGCAAGCGGCCGGACTGCAGCATCCATGCGTTTACAGCGAGGCCCGCTGTTCCGCCAAAGCAGGCCTGAATCCCGACACAAGGTGACACCATTCCCAGCAAAGGAGTCTCTCATGTTTACCCGAACAAAGACGAGAACCGTGCATTTTGACGCCCCCTTCACCCTGACGGGTCTCGATGGCGTCCATCCACCCGGCGACTACCAGGTGCAGGACGACGAGGAGCAGATCACCGGGATTTCCTGGCTTGCCTATCGGCGCGTGGCCACCGTGATTGAAGTGGTCGCCGGCAAGAAGACGAGCCTGGTCGACATAGATCCATCGGAGCTGGATGCCGCTCTGGAAAGCGACAGGGCCCTGTCCGCCCCGGCGCGCTGATCTGCGCTCCGGTCATCGGCCATTCCCGGGCGGGAATAACAGAATTCAAATGCAACGAACTCAGAAGAGAGAAACACCATGGCGTCTCACCGCTTTACCGTCGGTCAAATGGTTCGTCTCGTAAGCACCACGGGCCTGTCTCCGGCAGCCGCCGTCACCTACACCGTCCAAGCTCCCATGCCGGCCTATCAAAACAGCCCGCAGTACCGGCTCTGGAACGCTGAACTTCACCAGGGCCGCGTCGCCCTGGAGCGGGATCTGGAGGCCGCGGGCTCCCAGTGATCCCGATACCGACGCGCAGGCATCCACCATGCGGCCGCGCTTTGCGTCCCTGGCCAATTTGGCGAGACCTCGCCACCATGTTCTGAAGGGAACGCAGATGAATAGACCGACCCGTATCGCCTTCATTGGCAACTCCCTTCCGCGCCAATGCGGCATTGCAACCTTCACCGGCGATCTTTCCCAGGCGCTGGTCGACGCAGTTGAACCCATCCAAACGAGCATCGTCGCCGTGACGGATGCCAGGCAGAGCTACGCCTATCCGAGCGACGTGATCTTCGAGATCCGTGAGGAGGAAGTCGAAGACTATGTGACGGCCGCGCAGGTCTTGAATGAAGGTCGGTTCGATGTGGTTTCGCTGCAGCACGAATTTGGCATCTTCGGCGGTCCGGACGGCGAACATATTCTCACGCTTCTGGAAAACCTGCGCATTCCGCTCGTCACCACCTGCCACACAATCCTCGCCGAACCGACACCATCCCAGCACCGCGTGCTCCAGAAGATCGCCGCTCACTCCAGCCGTGTCGTCGTCATGGCGGAGAAGGGACGCACGCTGCTCACGGAAATCTATGGCGTCGCCCCCCAGAAGATCGACGTCATCGCCCATGGCATACCCGATCGCCCCTTTCATGATCCGGATCTGGCCAAGGTCGAGCGCGGTTACGCCGGACGCCCGGTCATCCTGACCTTTGGCCTCCTTTCGCCCAACAAGGGCATTGAGGTGGTCATCGATGCCATGCCGATCATCTTGAAGGGGAATCCCGAGACTTTGTACATCGTCCTTGGTGCCACGCATCCGACGCTTCTGCGCCAGCAGGGCGAGGCCTATCGCGACAGTCTTCGCCAGCGCACTGAGCGGCTGGGCGTCGATCACGCGGTACAGTTTCTCAATGATTTCGTCGATCTGCCGACGCTTCTCGACTTCATCGCCATGTGCGACGTCTACGTGACGCCCTATCTCGACGAGGCGCAGATGACGTCGGGGACGCTGTCCTACAGTTTCGGCATGGGAAGTGCTGTGGTCTCGACGCCTTACTGGCACGCTTGCGATCTCTTAGGCGACGGCCGGGGCATTTTGGTTCCTTTCGGGGATGCGTCGGCCACGGGTAAGGCAATCGCTACATTGCTCGGCGATGACGACGGCCGGTTGGCCATGCGCAGGCGGGCATACGAGGCAGGCCGCGCGATGATCTGGTCGCAAGTCGCCACGCTTTACCTCGACAGCATGGCAAAGGCGCGCACCGCCTATCGTCCGAAGCTCATCAGCGACCTCATCTCCCTGCGGATCAAGCGCCCGCCGCAGCAGACGGCATTGAAGCTCGGCCATTTGCACACCATGTGCGACGACACAGGCATCATCCAGCATGCGGTTTTCTCCGTGCCGGACAGGTCGCATGGCTACTGTGTCGACGACAATGCGCGGGCCCTGCTTTTATCTTCGCTGCTTTCGGCCGTCGGCGAGACGGGCATAGTGGACAGGATGACGGCCTCCTTCGCGGCTTTCGTCGAGCACGCCTGGAACCCCGACACGGGCCGTTTCCGAAACTTCATGAGCTACGACCGCCGTTGGCTCGAAGACGAGGGCTCCGAAGATAGTCATGGGCGAACCCTTTGGGCGCTCGGGGCCTGCGCCCTGTCCGATGCCGATGCGCCGCGCCGTCGGTGGGCAAGTGCCCTTTTTGCCCGGGCGATGTCCGTCACGCTCAAGTTTCGTTCCCCGCGCGCCCGGGCTTTCACGCTTCTTGGCCTCAACGATTACTGTGCTGCCAATCCGCACGATTCCAGCGCTCGCATGCTGCGCATCCGTCATGCTGAAAATCTGATGGATCTGGAACGACGTGTGTCCAAGGATGGACGCCGCTGGTTCGAAGAGGGGCTATCTTATGAAAATGCCCGACTGAGCCAGGCCTTGATCGCGACGGGCCTGTCGGCAAAGGTTCCCGCCTTCGTCGAAACAGGTGTTGCAACGCTTGAATGGCTGATGACCCAGCAGACGGCAGATAAAGGCCATTTCCGCGCTATCGGAACCGATGGCTTCTTCGAGATCGGTCAATCGCCCAAGCTTTTCGATCAGCAGCCGGTCGAGGCGACGGCCACCGTGGCCGCCTGCCTTGCGGCCTATGAGGCGACATCGGACAAAAGCTGGATAGAGGCTGCCAACAGGGCCTTCGACTGGTTCACGGGCAGCAATGACCATGGCGTCTCGCTGGTCGACCCGGAAACCGGCAGTTGCCGCGACGGCCTTCATGTCGATCGCCCCAACGAGAACCGGGGAGCCGAATCCGTGCTCTGTTACCTGATCTCCTGCGTCGAACTCGGTCGTGCCAACCAGATGCTGCGCCCCGTGCTTCCAAGGGTCAGTGTCAGGCAGTTGTCATGAGCCGTTCCACCCATGCCGAGAATATCGAAGGATCAGCCTTGCCCCAGTCCAGTCTCCTCAATCGGCAGGCCCTCTACCTGAAGCCGGATCCGACACGCGTCATCGTTCGCCCGTTCAAGCCATCGACCGAGCCACGGCATCTCAATCCGCGCGACAAGACAAGGGCCAACGAAATCGTCGATCGCGTGCTGTCCCTGGATCCGACCTCGACCGCCAATCAGTTGCGCGACATCCTCGCCAATTTTGATGGCAGGCACCGCAACCTGTTGCGACAGTTTGAGCTGCGTGCGGACGCGATGGAGGACGCTTTTCTGAACCATCAACAGTTCAGCCAGCAGCAGAGGCAGTTGGTCGGGGCCTATTTCATGAACGAATACTCGTTCGAATCCGCCGCTCTGTTCAATCCGAGCATCGTACCGCATCCGGATCAGTCCGGCATTGGCGAGGGAAGCCGCCGGCTGATCATCAGTCTGAGGGCGGTGGGGGAGGGGCATATCTCTTCGCTCACTTTCCGCTCCGGCGTGATTAACGCGGAGGGGGCCGTCACCATCGATGCGCCGACGCAACTGGCCGGTCTGCCGGATATCCATGCGAGTGATGGCCTGGCGCCTGCCGGCTGCATCGGGATCAGTTTCAGGGACGAGAGCGACCTCAGCGAGCGGGTCATATTCCCGGTCACCGAGGCACAATCGAACGGCATCGAGGATGCCCGTTTCGTCGCCTTCGAAGATGAAGGCAAGACGATCTACTTCGCGACCTATACCGCCTATAGCGGCTCATCCATCCGCTCGGAGCTTCTGGAGACGACGGACTTCCTCAACTTCACCCTGACGCCGTTGCGAGGTCCGGCCGCCCGAAACAAAGGCATGGCGCTCTTTCCCCGGCGCATCGATGGCCGCTATGCGATGATCGCCCGCCAGGACAGTGAAAACCTTTTCCTGCTCTATTCCGACGATCTGCATCATTGGGATGAGGGGCAGCTCCTGCTGAAGCCGGAATTCGCTTGGCAGTTTGTCCAGATCGGCAATTGTGGTTCGCCCGTCGAAATCGACGAGGGCTGGCTCTTGTTCACCCATGGCGTCGGCCCGATGCGGCGTTACGCGATCGGGGTGACGCTGCTCGACAAGCACGACCCGAGCATCATCTTGTCGCGGACGGTTGAGCCGCTGCTGCAGCCCGAACCGACGGAGCGCGAGGGCTACGTGCCGAACGTCGTCTATTCCTGCGGTGCCATGCGCCATGGCGATCTGATCGCGCTGCCATATGCGGTCTCGGATACCTATTCCAACTTCACCACGATGAAGATCAGCAGGCTTCTGGAAACGATGCAACCCATCGGGATGCCATTGTGAATGAGGGGGGTACGAGGGGCGCGCCACCAGGCATTCGGCGATGAGCTTGATGCAATTGAAACGCGTCTTCCTCGAAGACATTCTGCCCACCTGGAGCAGATCCGGCTTCGATGAGACCTGCGGCCAATTCGTCGAATATCTGGAACTGGATGGATCGCCCCAGAAGGCAGGTGGGGTGCGCACCCGAACCGTCGCGCGTCAGATCTATGTTCACGCCCATGCGGCACATCTCGGCGTTGCACCCTCAGCCTCGCTTGCCATGGCAGAGCGGGCCTTCGCCAACCTGCACCGCGTCGCCTGGGTGAGCGGGAAGCGCTCTGGCTATGTGAGAGGCTTCGATCGCCATACCGGCATCATCACGGATCCGGTTCGCGACCTCTACGACAATGCCTGTGTGTTGCTCGCGCTCTCCTGGCTGCTGACGGCGACCGACAAGGATGTCTACAGACATCAGATCGATCAGACGATCCTCGCAGTCGACCGGACGCTGACAGACCCCTTTGGCGGCTGGGCCGAAGACAGCGACGGCACCCTGCCTCGCCGCCAGAACCCGCATATGCATTACCTCGAGGCGACCCTGGCCTTATGCGAGAATAACCGTACCTCCGGGTATGTGAGGTCGGAACGCAAGGCCTTCGCACTCCTGCGCTCCCATTTTCTCGTCGGACCGAATGGGCCGCTTCACGAATTTTTCGGGCCCAAATGGGAGCTTGCCGACCGATACGGATCCGATCGGCTGGAGCCAGGCCACATGTGCGAGTGGGTCTGGTTGACAACCCGTCACGATAGTCTCGCTCACAGCGACAACACCAAAATATGCCTGGACCTGTTCTACACCGCGATGGAGGTAGGGCGCGTCCAGGGATCGCTTTTCCTGTTCGATACCGTTTCTGCAGATAAGTCGATCAGCCCGTCACGGCGGCTGTGGCCGCAGGTGGAAATGCTCAAGGCTTTCATGGCCCTCCATGAGCGACTTGGCTTTCAGGGGTATTGGACAGAGGCGGACGACGTCGCCTCTGCAATCCTTGCTGCCTATATGACGCGCGTGCCGCATGGCTGCTGGCACGACCGTCTGGACCTGAACGGCGCGCCAATGGGCAGCACGATCCCGGCCAGTTCGCTCTATCACCTCTGGACGGCCATCGCGAAGCCGGTCGAAGATGTCAGACTTGCCGACTCAATACGGGGCGGTGAAAGCTGTTGAGCATTATCGCGGGAAACAACGCTGTGGTTTGTTGTCTTGATCCGGAAAAGTGGTGCGGAAAACTGTTCCGGTTGCCTTTGGCGCCGATTGCCTAAGTGACTGAAAAATAGGGAAAAAGAGAAGTTGGCTGGGGAACCTGGATTCGAACCAAGATTAACGGAGTCAGAGTCCGTCGTTCTACCGTTGAACTATTCCCCACCAGGGTATCGCTTGCGCGATCGGTGAGCGGGCTTATAGACAAAAGCTTCGGCATTGCAAAGACCCAAAAGCGAAAAAAATCAGCGAATTTGTCGGCGCCCTCGAAGCCGCCCGGGATATTGGGGTTTGGGGAATTGCGCCGGCCGTTGCAGGCGCAGCGGGTGGTCCAGAAAAACCGTTTGGCGCAAGGGGCTTGCGCTGGTATGCTCTGTCCAACGAAACAAATGATGAAACCAGCGGCATGCGTCGGTCTTGGCGCCTTGCGCGGTTCAGTGGATAACTTCAGTGACAGACCCCAATCGCGGCGGACAGCCGAAAAACGAGGGGGCGTCGACAGGCAGGCGCAAGGGCGGGTCACACCGTCGGCGCGGCAAGGGCAAGAAAGCGGGGCCGGTTTTGAGCGGTCCCGAAGCTTCTGCTTCGGCAGGATCGGCGGCAGCGTCGGTCCCTGAGCGACGTTCCGAAACGGTGATTGCGGATGGCCCCATCCGCAAGAGAAAGCGGCGCAGGCGCGGCAAGGGTGCCGGAGTGTCTGCGGGGCAGCCTCAAAACCACGGCGAAATCAGACCCGTTGATAGCAGGTCCGGCGAGGCGCAGGGCTCGCGTCCGGCCGGCACGCCCGAGCGACCCATCACGACCGAGGGGACACCCGGAGCGTCGGCCCGCCATGTCCAATCACACGCATCCGAGCGGCAAAGCGAGCATTCGCGCGGGAGTGCGGCGGTGCTTCCCGGCGAGCAGGCGACAGGCCGCAGCGAGCCACCATCCGGCCGCAAGGGACGGCGCAATCGCAATCGGCGCGGCCCGGCTTCGAAGCCTGGACATGTGCGCCCCCTGGCAGGCTCCGAGCCGCCCTCTGCTGTGCACAAGGCGCGCGGAGCCGATCCGGTCGCCACGGTCAAGCCGGCTCCCGCCAAGCCGCATGCTGTGCGTCCGCCCCAGGCTCCTGCGGCCGATCGGCCGCGCAGCAATTGGGAATTCGCTTCCGACGACCTTTATGCCGCGCTTGATCTCGGCACCAACAATTGCCGCCTGCTGATCGCCCAGCCGACGCGCCCCGGCCAGTTCCGTGTCGTCGATGCCTTCTCGCGCATCGTCCGGCTCGGCGAAGGCCTCGGTGCCACCGGTCGGCTGTCGCAGGACGCCATGGATCGCGCTGTCGAGGCCCTGCGCATCTGCGCCTCCAAGCTTGCCGGTCGTGACATCAGGCGCATGCGGCTGATCGCCACCGAGGCCTGCCGCGCGGCGGAAAATGGTGAGCTTTTCCTGGAGCGGGTCACAGCCGAGACCGGTTTGAAGCTCGAGATCATCAACCGCGAGACGGAGGCGCGGCTCGCCGTGTCCGGTTGCTCGTCGCTGGTCGGTCGTGAGGCCCGCTCTGTGGTGCTCTTCGATATCGGCGGCGGCTCCTCGGAGATCGCCGTCATCCGCATCGCCGACAATCGCTCCAGCCGTCTCGCCAACCACATCACCCACTGGACTTCGCTGCCGGTAGGCGTGGTCACGCTCTCCGAGCGCCATGGCGGACGCGATGTGACCCCCGATATCTTCGAGGCAATGATCCAGGAAGTGGAAGGCATGCTCGCCCGCTTCGATTGCCCCGATTTGCCCGTCGCCCAGGATGGTTTCCCGGAGGATTTCCACCTGATCGGCACCTCCGGCACGGTAACGACGCTCGCTGGCGTGCATCTCGACCTGCCGCGCTATGATCGCCGCAAGGTCGACGGCCTGTGGCTCACCGATGCGGAAGTCTCGGCCATGCAGGCCAAGCTCCTGTCCTGGGATTATGCCGGTCGTGCCGGCAATCCCTGTATCGGGCCCGATCGCGCCGATCTGGTGCTGGCCGGCTGCGCCATTTTGGAGGCGATCCGTCGCCGCTGGCCGTCCAGCCGCATGCGGGTGGCCGACCGTGGCCTGCGCGAAGGACTTTTGACCGACATGATGGCCGATGACGGCGTGTGGCGACGTGGCCGCAGCCGCCGGCCCCAGACGGCGTCACAGCCGACGCCACAGACTCCAAGGGAACGCTGACCATGGCAAAACCACCCATTGCCGGCAACAGGACCGGCCGCAAACTCGGCCAGAAGGTCAAGAAGGGCAAGCTCAAGGCCTCGTCCCGCCGCTGGCTTGAGCGCCACATCAACGACCCCTATGTCCAGCGCGCCAAGCTCGAGGGCTATCGCGCCCGTGCGGCCTTCAAGCTGCTGGAGATCGATGAGAAGCATCAGATCCTCAAAGGTGCCACCCGCATCATCGATTTGGGCGCTGCCCCCGGCAGCTGGTCGCAGATCGCCGCCAAGGTCACCGATTCCACCGATGAGGACATTCGCGTCGCCGCCATCGATTTCCTCGAAATGGCGCAGATCCCCGGCGTCAAGATCCTGCAGCTCGACTTCCTCGACCCGGATGCCCCGCGCCAGCTGATCGAAGCCGTCGGCGGCACGCCCAATCTCGTCTTGTCGGATATGGCGGCCCCGACCACCGGCCACCAGAAGACGGACCACATCCGTACCATGCATCTGTGCGAGGTCGCGGCGTATTTTGCCGTCGAGGTTCTGGCCGAGGGTGGACATTTCCTTGCCAAGACCTTCCAGGGCGGTACGGAAAAGGACCTGCTCAACATGCTGAAGCAGAATTTCCGCCAGGTGCTGCACATCAAGCCGGCCTCGTCGCGTCAGGAATCGGTCGAGATGTTCCTGCTCGCCAAGGGCTTCAAGGGCAAGAGAGGCGCCGGCATTGCCGAGCTCGACGACGAGGGCTTTGCCCGTGACCCGCGCGAGGATGTTCCCGCGAGCGAAGATATCGACCAGGACTGAAGACAGGAGGGGGCATGTTCACCTACATCACCATCGGCATCAACGATCTGTCCCGTGCCGTCAGTTTCTATGATCCGGTTCTGGCAACGCTCGGCATCGAGCGGCGTGAAATCGACGACAACGAAGCGGGTTATGCTGTCGCCGGTGACAGCCGCTGCCGGTTCTGGATCAACCATCCCTATGATCGTCGGCCGTCGACTGTCGGCAATGGCTCCATGCCGGCCTTCGAAGCGTCTTCGCGGGCAGCTGTCGATGCCTTCCATGCTGCAGCACTTGCCAATGGCGGCACGGATGACGGCGCGCCGGGCATCCGGATATTCCATCCCAACTTCTACGCCTGCTATGTCCGGGACCCGGATGGCAACAAGCTCTCGGCACTCTGCGAACGCCCAGAGTGATCAACGCGTGATCACTTGACGCTGATCGTCCCCTCCTCGGGCGTCCGACGATAGCCCGACACAGCCGAGCCGACATCGCGCGACAGGCCGAAGAAGGGCAGGACCGCGAAAATTGACAATCCCGCGACCACGGCGAAGGCGAGATGAAAATCGCCGAGCGACAGTGTGCTTCCGGTTATCCGGGTGCTTGCTTCCAGGATCGAGGCGGCTGTTGCCACGCCGAGTGCCAGGCTCACCTGCTGCAGCACCGAGGTCAGCGATGTCGCCTGCGAGGCCTGGTTGTCTTCGATCTCAGCATAACCCAGCGTGTTCACACCGGTGAAGAAGAAGGATCGGCAGAAGCCGCCGATCAAAAGCATGGTCATGATCACGGCGATCGGCGTGGCTGTCGTGAAAACGCTGTTCGCCGCCGTCGTGATCGCTCCCCCGATCCCGGCTGCAATCAGCAGGTTGCGGAAGCCGGCGGCCGCAAAGGCACGCCTTGCGATGAACTTGGTCGAGATCGCGCCGACGGCTGCAATGAAGGTGGTCATGCCCGACTGGAAGGCGCTCATGCCGAAACCCAGCTGCAGCATCAGCGGCAACAGAAATGGCGTGGCGCCGGCGGCAATTCGGAACACCGTGCCGCCAATAATCGCTGCGCGAAAACTCCGGTTTGCAAACAGCGACAGATCGAGCAGCGGGGCAGGGTGGCGTCGCGCATGCAGCACATAGAGGATCAGGCAGGCGATACCCGCGAGCGTCGCGAATGCACCGACGGCAATCGGCAGCGCCGGCAGGCTCATGACAGAGAGGCCGAAGACAAGGCCGGAAGCAGCACCGGAGCTCAGCGCAAAACCGCGCCAATCGATCGCTGCCGTCTCGATCGGATCGATCTCCGGCAGGTATCGACTGGAGAGGATAAGGCCCAGAAATCCGATCGGGATGTTGATCAGAAAAATCCAATGCCAGCTGAAGAAGGTGGTGATGAAACCACCCACCGGCGGGCCGGTGATCGGGCCGAGGAGCGCGGGAATGGTCAAGAGCGCCATGGCCGAGACCAGCTCGCTCTTCTTGGTCGTGCGCAGAAGCACCAGGCGTCCGACGGGCGTCATCATCGCCCCGCCCATGCCCTGCAGGAAACGCGAGGCGACGAAGAAGAGGAGCGAATCGGAGATGGCGCAGAGCAGCGAGCCGGCCATGAAGACGAGGATCGCGGCGCGGAAGATGCGTTTGGCGCCGAACCGGTCCGCCATCCAGCCGCTGACCGGAATGAAGATTGCAAGCGCCACCATATAGGCGGTCAGCGCCAGTTTGAGCGTGATAGGCCCGACGCCGAGATCGGCGGCGATTGTCGGAAGCGCGGTCGCGATCACCGTTGAGTCCATCTGCTCCATGAACAGGGCGACAGCAAGAATGAGGGGTGTAATGCGGTTCATCGGCATTCCGGAAAGGCCGTCGGGGGAACGGCAGCTGTGGCCTCATAGCGCATTCGGATCATGGGTGAAACCGTTTTGCCGTGTCGCGCGTTCTAAACAACACCTCCAATTGGCCTGGCTGAAGGCAGGGGTGCATCACGTTGGTGTGAGGGAACTTTCTTCTCGCGTCACCCCGCCTATTTCGCGTTCTGACCCTCGTTCCGGGGGAGAGGACTTGTCGTTGAGGAGATTTCCATGATTTCGATGAAGAGAAGAATGGTTCTGGGCGGTGCGGGTTTTGCGCTTGCGTCCCCGATGATCATGACACGCGCTGCCGTAGCGCAAGAGACGAGTGCCGATACATCAATGAGCATTGATCACGCCATGCCACCTGAAACCCATCGGTTTAATGTCGGGAAATTCGAAGTTCTGGTGGTCAAGGATGGCTCCCGTCCTTCCGGGAATCCGCAGGAGACCTTCGGTACCAACCAGTCGCCCGAGGTGGTCGGCGCGCTGCTCGAAGCAAATTTCCTGCCGCCGGACAATTTCGTCAACAGCTTCGCACCCGTCCTCGTCAACACCGGCTCTGACGTTATTCTCTTCGACACCGGGCTTGGCGAAGGTGGGCGCGCCAATGGCCTCGGTCGCCTGGCCGAGGGCCTGACCGCCGCTGGTTACAAGCGCGAGGATGTCACCATCGTCGTGCTCACACACATGCATGGCGACCATATCGGCGGCCTGATGGAAGGCGGCCAGCCCGCTTTCCCGAATGCGCGCTACGTGACCGGTCAGGCCGAATACGATTTCTGGGTTGATCCGGCACGTGCCGGTACCCCGGCAGAAAACGGGCAGAAGGGCGTGCTCGCCAACATGAAACCGCTGGCCGACAAGACGACCTTTATCGGCGATGGCGGCGAAGTCGTCTCAGGTATCACCGGCATGGCGGCTTTCGGCCATTCGCCGGGTCACATGATCTATCGTCTGGAATCGGAAGGCCGTCAGCTGGTGTTGACCGCAGACACGGCCAATCACTTCGTGCTCTCGCTGCAGCGTCCGGATTGGGAAGTGCGTTTCGATATGGATAAGGCCGCCGCCGCAGCCTCGCGCAAGAAGGTGTTCGACATGCTTGCGACCGACAAGCTCGCCTTCCTCGGCTACCACATGCCCTTCCCGGCGGTCGGTTACGTCGAGAAGATCGAGGAGGGCTATCGCTTCGTGCCGAAGGCCTATCAGTTCGACATCTGATTGATTATAGCGGGGCCGCCCCAATGGTGCGGCCCCGTCGGAGGCCTCAACCGCCGGCGTAAATATCTTGGGCCGCCTGCTCGGTGAAGGCATGTATGCGGCTGTTGATATCGGCCTGGCTGACTTCGACGCCGGCTGTGGAGAAATCCTGGCTCAGCAGTTCCAGCAGGCGGTGCGGTTCAACGACCTGTTTGACGGCCACTGTCCGTGCATAGGCTTCGACATCGTCGAGGCCCATCGTGTAGGCAGCCCAGCGGCCGATCATCTTGCTGCCGCGCACCTTAGCCTTGAATTCGACTTCGGCCTGACGCGCAAACTGGTTTTCCAGTGCCAGTGCCCGCTTCTTCAATGCTGTCATGATGAAAGTCCCCTCGTCTTTTTGTTGTTTGTTGTGCCCCCAGCCCCGAGAGCATGCCCCTTATATAAGAGAGAACTCAAAGGGTCGTGTCGCTGCTGCTTAAAATTCTAATGATTGTCGTTTTTGTTGGATGAGCCGTCATGTCGGCCGGGAGCGCAGGATGAGACCAGCGTTTTGCTATTCCCTTCCTGTCATGAACGTGTTACCAGCCCTCGCCAACTTCCAAGCATTTCATGCAGAAGCGACCGAACGGGGATTCCCGTTTTCCGGGCGGATTCTGCCTATTCAAACGAAGGAATTGGCAATGGCACGCATCGTAATGTCGGCAACTGGCGCAGAAGCGCTCACCTTTGACGACGTCCTCCTGCAGCCCGGGCACTCGGTTGTCATGCCGGGGCAGACGAATATCGCCACCCGGATCGCGAAGGACATCGAGCTTTCCCTGCCGATCCTGTCGTCCGCCATGGACACGGTCACCGAGAGCCGCCTCGCCATCGCCATGGCCCAGTCGGGCGGCATCGGCGTCATTCACCGCAATCTGACCCCGTCCGAACAGGCTGAAGAAGTCCGTCAGGTGAAGAAGTTTGAAAGCGGCATGGTTGTCAATCCGGTCACGATCGGCCCAGAAGCAACACTGGCCGAAGCCAAGGCCCTGATGAGCGCGCACGGCATTTCCGGCATTCCCGTCGTTGAAGGCGCAAGCCGCCCCGGCCGCCTCGTCGGCATCCTGACCAATCGAGACGTGCGTTTTGCCTCCGATCCGGGCCAGAAGATTTATGAACTGATGACACGCGAGAACCTGATCACGGTTAAGGACGGCGTCGACCAGCAGGAAGCCAAGCGCCTCCTGCACTCGCACCGGATCGAAAAGCTCGTGGTCATCGACAACGAGGGCCGTTGCGTCGGCCTGATCACCGTCAAGGACATCGAGAAGTCGCAGCTCAACCCGCATGCCGCCAAGGACGCCCAGGGCCGCCTGCGTGTCGCCGCAGCGATCTCCACTGGTGACGACGGCCGTGAACGTGCCGAGCGCCTGATCGATGCCGGCGTCGACGTCATTGTTGTCGACACTGCCCATGGCCATAGCCAGAAGGTGCTCGACGCCGTCGCCGAAGTGAAGAAGATGTCGAACGCCATCCGCATCATCGCTGGCAATGTCGCAACCGGCGAGGGCACCCGTGCGCTGATCGATGCCGGCGCAGACTGCATCAAGGTCGGCATCGGCCCGGGCTCGATCTGCACCACCCGTGTCGTTGCAGGCGTCGGTGTTCCCCAGTTGGCCGCCGTCATGGCCGCCGTCGAGGAAGCCAACAAACATGGCACCCCTGTCATCGCCGATGGCGGTATCAAGTTCTCCGGCGACGTTGCCAAGGCGATCGCTGCCGGTGCCTCGGCCGTCATGGTCGGCTCGCTGCTCGCCGGCACGGATGAAAGCCCGGGCGAGGTTTATCTCTACCAGGGCCGCTCCTTCAAGGCCTATCGCGGCATGGGCTCCGTCGGTGCCATGGCACGCGGCTCGGCCGACCGCTACTTCCAGGCGGAAGTCCGTGACACGCTGAAGCTCGTGCCGGAGGGCATCGAAGGCCAGGTGCCTTACAAGGGCCCTGTCTCGGCCGTACTGCACCAGCTCGCCGGTGGCCTCAAGGCCGCCATGGGTTATGTCGGTGGCAAGGACATTCCGGAATTTCAGGAAAAGGCGACCTTCGTGCGTATCTCCGGCGCCGGCCTGCGCGAAAGCCATCCGCATGGTGTGACGATCACCCGCGAGAGCCCGAATTATCCGGGCTCGAACTGAGCGATCAGGAGTAAGGGCGTTGCCGCCCCTCTGCCGATGGCAATGCGCGCGACCCGTCTCGACGCGCGCGTTCCGGGCTTGACCCGGACCACTCGTGGAATGCGCGATAGAAGGAGTTCTGCTCGGAGTAGCCGAGTAGGAAGGCTATCTCCGCCGTGCTCAGTTTGGTTTGAGTGAGGTAGTGGTTCGCCAGTTTTCGTCGGGTTTCGAGCAGTTCCGTCTGGAAGCTGGTGCCTTCCTCAGACAGGCGCCGTTGCAAGGTGCGCGTGCTGACGCAGAGGTCGCGCGCCGCATGTTGGATGCTGACACGACCGGAGGCTATGGCTTCATTAAGCCAGCCATTCAGGCGTCCTGTCATCGTGGTCGCCATCGTGGCGTCCGACAGACGCAGGCGCAGCGACGGTTCGAAGGCCGCCCACATTGCCGGATGCGCCGTCAGGAAGGGTCGCTCAGCGTCGCGGCGGTGAAAGGCAATGCTGACGGACTCAGCCTCGCGCGGCCTGCAACCGAACCACTGCGCGTATGCGAACACGTCCGGCAGCGCGACCGGGCTTTCCACGTTGGCTGGAACGACCCGATCGCGCAAGCCCAGACGCGCCAGATGGGCGAGGAATACCAGCTCCATCGCCACCAGCGAAGGCGGCAGTGGTAGGTCGCCGGGCAAGCCGTCGATGCGAACCAGGGTTTCTGTCTCGCTTTTCGTGACAGTCAGCCGCATCGGTCCTATCAGGGGCTTGTAGCTCGCCAGGCGGTTAAGCGCGCCATCCAGAGTGTTACTGCACAGGCAGGCGAAAAGAGCGGGACTGAAGGTTTCGGCGCTCATCACGTCAGCGAGTTTCAGCGGGACATGCGGATCGCCCGAGACGCTTTCGATCGCCAGCCACAGTCGGAAATACTCCGCACTGCTGACCTGGGCAGTCTCTCGCTGAAACAGATCCAGCGGCAGCCGTGCCTGACGCAGGACATCGGCTGGCCTGATGCCGAGATTGCTCAGCATCAGTCCCCATCCCATGTCGACCGTATAGAGTGCCGACCCCGCCATCACCGCACCGTGCTCATGATCATCAGGTCGAATGCGCGGTCGCCCAGCCACTTGCGCACCCACATCAGCAGGTTGGCATATTTGCCGACGGCATAACGTGTTTTAGGGCGGCGGGCCTTGAGTGCCGTCGAAACGGTCTTCGCAACAACCGTAGGGGGAGAGCCATTGCTCTTTGCATAGGTGTTTGCTGTGGCCTGGGCTACTTGCGACGCCATATCCGCATAGGCGCCTTGGCTCGAAAACTTCTGCAGGGAACCGTCCATCACGGAGCCGAATTCGGTCAGGATGATACCTGGTTCGATCACGATCACATCGATGCCGAAGGGCCGGAGTTCAAGGCGCAGGCTGTCCGACAGGCCTTCGACAGCGTGTTTTGTAGCATGGTACCAGGCGCCCATCGGTGTGTAGATCTTGCCGCCCATCGACGAAATGTTGACAATCCGGCCGGACTGCTGCCGACGCATATACGGTACGACGAGCTGCGTGAGGCGTGCCAGCCCGAACAAGTTCACCTCGAACTGATAGCGTGCCTCCGACAGCGGCACGTCTTCGAGTGCGCCGTACAGGGCAAATCCCGCGTTGTTTACGAGCACATCCACGCCACCAAATTGTGCTTCAATCGTCGCGAAGGCTGCGACGATACTGTCGTCGTCCGAGATGTCGAGCATCACCGGATGCGCGCCGAGTGCTTTCAGGTCCTGCATGTTGTCCAGCCGCCTTGCGGCGACGATCACGTCATAGCCATCGTCCAGAAGCTGGCGTGCAATCACCTTACCCATTCCTGAAGATGCGCCCGTGACGAGGGCTGTCTGTTTGCGTGACATATGTTTTCTCCAATCTGTGCGGCCCGATTGCCGATGTACTGGAGATACGTTGGAACCGCGCCAACTCTAAACCGCATCGCGCCAGCTCACAATCATCTGGCGCCAAACGGCTGATTGACGCCGATCGGTTTGATCTGCGGGTAGCAAACGATGCCGGAACGACTACCCGGCGGTGTTCATGTTTACCTGCAAAGTTGCATCGCCCGGCACTAGAAGCTAGGACTTGGGAATGACCGGTTTTGAAATGTTCTGGCCCATCGTGGCCCATGCCTTCCTCGTTTTCTGCCTCTACGCCCTGCTTGTCGTTCGTCGCGCAGCCGTCGTACGCTCCGGCAAGGTCGAGCGTATCGACTTCCGGGAAAACCTCGCCGAGCCGGAAGAAAGCCGCGTGGTGAACAGGGCGATCGCCAACCAGTTTGAACTGCCAGTCATCTTCTACGCTGTGTCAGTGCTGTTGTTCATGACCGAAGCAGACAACATCGTCGCCGTCACCCTTGCCTGGATCTTCGTCGCGGCGCGTTACCTGCAGGCCTACATGCATATCTCAGGTAACCTCCCGCTTCGCCGTCTGTCCTTCATGGCGGGTTTTGTTAGCCTTTTCTTGATGTGGCTCTGGCTCGTCGCCTGGATGGCCACCGGCTGAAGTCTTCACGGCATTTTGTCTGGGCTATCGGGCTCGGTCGCCTATCTTCTTCGCAGCACCAGTCCGGAGGAGAAGCCCGTGTCCAAGCCCACCATTACCCAGGCCATGATCGATGCCTATGATGAATACACCCATTTGACGCTTGACCGTCGCGGCTTCATGCAGAAGCTGACGGCACTCGCCGGATCGGGTGCCGCCGCTGCAGCTGTCATGCCGATGCTCGCCGCGAGCCAGGCCAGCGCCACCGTGATTGCGGAAACCGACGAACGCCTGACGGTCGAAGACATCACCTATCCCGGCGGCGCCGGTGAAATGAAGGGTTATCTGGCGATCCCGAGAAATGCCGAGGGGCGCCTGCCGGCGGTCATCGTCATTCATGAGAACCGCGGCCTCAACCCCCATATCCGTGATGTCGCTCGCCGCATGGCGCTGGAAGGCTTCGTCGCGCTCGCCCCCGATTTCCTCTCGCCGAACGGCGGTACGCCTGCCAATGAGGATGAGGCGCGCAACATGTTCCAGTCGCTCGATATGGCGGCCACGGTTGCCAATGGCGAGGCGACACGCGCCTTCCTTGCCGGGCATGACAAGACCAACGGCAAGGTCGGTGCGATCGGCTTCTGCTGGGGCGGCGGCATGGTCAACCGCATGGCGGTTGCCTCGCCGGAACTCGGTGCAGGCGTCGCCTACTACGGGGCCCAGGCGCCGGCCGAGGATGTGCCCAAGATCAAGGCGCCGCTGATGCTGCACTATGGCGGTCTCGACGAGCGCATCAATGCCGGGATCGACGCCTATAAGGCTGCGCTGGATGCAAACGGCAAGACCTACGAGCTTTTCGTTTATGACGGCGTCAACCACGCCTTCAACAACGACACCTCGGCCGCACGTTATGACAAGGCGGCCGCCGATCTCGCCTGGTCGCGCACGGTCGAGTTCCTGAAGAAGAACCTCGCCTGAACATGATTGGGGCGTCTTCGGCGCCCCAATCATGACGTTTCGATGAAATCTCCGCGCGTTTGATGCCGATCAATCGCCTGCATCTCCGGCGCGCATAAGGTCCGGCCATACCCGCCGAAACTGGTGTCTGCCAGCGGGCGTGAGGTCAGGAACGATGGGAGATTGACATGGCATCCATGATGAAAGCCGCTGTGGTGCGGGAATTCGGCAAGCCCCTCACGATCGAAGAATGGCCAATTCCGGAGCCCGGTCCCGGTCAGATCCTGGTGAAATATGAGGCAACGGGCGTCTGCCACACCGACCTGCATGCCGCCAATGGCGACTGGCCGGTCAAGCCCAGCCCGCCGTTTATTCCCGGTCATGAAGGCGTCGGTTACGTCGCAAAGCTCGGCGCGGGTGTCTCCCGCATCAAGGAAGGCGACCGGGTCGGCGTGCCGTGGCTGCATACCGCCTGCGGCTGCTGCTCGCCTTGCCGCACCGGCTGGGAAACGCTCTGCGGTAGCCAGCAGAACACCGGCTATTCGGTCAACGGCACCTTCGCTCAATATGGCCTGGCTGATCCGGATTATGTCGGCCGCCTGCCGGACAATCTCGAATTCGGTCCGGCAGCACCTGTGCTCTGCGCCGGCGTCACTGTCTACAAAGGCCTGAAGGAAACCGAAGTGAAACCTGGCGAATGGGTGGTCATTTCCGGTATCGGCGGCCTCGGCCACATGGCTGTGCAATATGCCAAGGCCATGGGCATGCATGTGGTGGCCGCCGACATCTTCGATGACAAGCTGAAGCTTGCCAAGGATTTGGGCGCGGATGTCGTCGTAAACGGCACGGATGCAGACGCGATCGAGCAGGTGCAGAAGGCGACCGGCGGGGTGCATGGTGCACTGGTGACGGCTGTTTCCCCCAAGGCCATGGAGCAGGCCTATGGCTTCCTGCGGTCCAAGGGTACGATGGCGCTTGTCGGCCTGCCGCCGGGCTTCATCTCGCTCCCTGTATTCGAGACCGTTCTGAAGCGTATCACCGTGCGCGGCTCGATTGTCGGCACGCGTCAGGATCTGGAAGAAAGCCTGCAGTTCGCTGGCGAAGGCAAGGTCGCCTCGCACTTCAGCTGGGACAAGCTGGAGAACATCAACGCCATCTTCGACCGCATGAAAGAGGGCAAGATCGACGGCCGTATCGTTCTCGACCTCTCGGCCTGACCAGAAGGCGGATAGTCGCGAAAGACGGCGCGGTTCATCCCGCGCCGTCATGCGTATCGTCGCTGGTCAGTCGGCCGACTGGATGGTGATGATCTGGGCTTCTATCTCGTTGCAGCCGTCGTCCAGGCAGACGGCGTTCATCCACACTTCACCATTGCCGAACATCACGCCCTCGCTGTTGACGAACAGGCTCCCGTAGTCCTGGTTGACGATGACGTCGATGATCTCGGGCGTGAAGACCTTGCCATAGACCGGCTCCAGATCCTCCGCCTGGCGCAATGTCTTGCGCTTCCCGCCGATCGTCACTGTGATCGGATAGGAGATGAAGGCGGAGACAGCGATCGAATCCTCGTCGGCCACGCGCCGCTGCAGGTCGGCGATAGTGGTCTTGAAGACTTCGGGATCGCCGAGCAGCGTTTCGATCTGCTGGTCGACTTCTGCCTCGTCCGCATGGACAGGCGTGAAAGCCAGGATCAGACAGAGTGTGGCTGCTGCCACTGCCATCCGGTGCTGCAGGAGGAGAAGAGCGGACCTTAGTCCTCTGTGACGGTTGTTATCCATGAGCATCCCGATGAGTAGCGATCGTGTCAGCTTAGGAGGTCAAAGCGGAACAATCCAAGTCTTTGTTACGCCCTTCGTACCACTTTTGGGAACGACTCCGCCCGATGGAAAGCCGCGGGCTGTATTGCCTGTTAACGTCGTCGCGAAATGTGAAGGCTGCGTTGCAGTGCAACAGTGGTTTCCGAAGGCCTGTATACCTATATTTGTTGCATTGCAGCAGTGAGTGGGTCCCTCCATGTCCGACGCCGTCACCAATTCCGAGACCGACCGCATCTTCGTCTTCCAGGGGGGAGGTGCTCTCGGCGCTTATCAGGCCGGCGCCTACGAAGCGCTGCACGAGAACGATCTTGAGCCGGACTGGCTTGCCGGCATCTCGATTGGCGCGGTCAATGCAGCCATTATCGCCGGCAGTCCGCGCGAAAAGCGCATCGCCCACCTCCGCGATTTCTGGAACACCGTTTCGAGTAGCCTGGATTTCCCATGGGCTGCTCAGGACAACACCTTGCGCCGAATGCAAAACGACGCGGCTGCCACCGCCGCGACCCTGTTTGGCGTTCCCGGCTTCTTCTCGCCGAGGCTCTTCACGCCCCAGCAACTGCTGGCGAATGCCGATACCCATGTGAGCTATTATGATACGGCGCCGCTCCTGAAGACATTGGAGAGATTGATCGATTTCAATCTGTTGAACGACTGCCAGACGCGGCTGAGCCTCGGCGCGGTTGAAGTCCGCACCGGAAACTTTGCCTATTTCGACAATCGCCAGTGTCGGCTTGATGTCCGCCACATCGCAGCCTCCGGCGCCTTGCCGCCCGGCTTCGCGCCGGTGGAAATCGATGGTCGTTTCTATTGGGACGGCGGCCTGGTGTCCAATACGCCGCTGCAGCATGTCCTGAATGTCAGCGATGCGAGCCGGGACCTGGAGATTTTCCAGGTAGACCTCTTCAACGCCAGAGGCGACATGCCACGGGATCAGTTCGAGGTGGAAAGCCGGGTCAAGGAGATCCGCTATTCCAGCCGCACCCGCATGAACACGGACGAATTCGCCCGTCGCCAGATCGTCCGTCGTGCCGCCAAGCGATTGCTTGAGAAACTTCCGCCTGAATTCCGCGATGACGAGGATGCCAAGATCCTACGCTCGATTGGCCAGGAATATGACGTCACGATTGTCCACCTCATCCATCGCCGGGCCTCGCATGCCACCCATGCCATGGACGTCGAGTTTTCCCGCCGCTCGATCGATGAGCACTGGAAGGCGGGTTATGACGATGCGAGCTACACGCTCAAGCATCCGAAATGGCGCGGCCGTGGGCGGCCGAGGGACGGCATCCAGATCTTCGACCTTGCCCGAGAGCGCCACCTGCGGGTCGGCTAACAAACGCCATCTGCGACCTTTTTTGTGTTAATGGTTGGGTGTGAGGAAAAACATCAATCCGTTAACCATTTGGCGACGGCGACGTCCTATTGCTCTTGCAGATTATCAAGGGAGCCGACGCATGATTTGTCGGTCATATGTCGATGATAGACCGTACTACAGTAGTGCGACTTGCGCTACGCAAGCTGCCGCAACAAGAGCGCAGCGTTCTAAGGCTTGAAGCTATCCTGGATTCGGCCATGGCCCTCGTCCTGGAAAAGGATGTCTCAACCGTGACGATGAGCGAGATCGCTCAGCGGGCGGGCATTCCGATCGGTTCGCTTTACCAGTTTTTTCCGCAGAAAGCCGCAGTCCTCAAGGCGCTGCACGATCGTCTCTCGATGGAGATCGAAGACAAGGTCAGCCAGATCTTTACAGGTGTGGACTCTCTCGATGAGGCCGCCAAGCGTGGTGCCGATGCGCTGTTTGAACTGCACAGCCTCTTTCGAGCGCGCCCGATCTTCATGTCGATCTGGCAGGCGATCCAGACGGACAAGGATCTGAACCATCTGTCGAACGCCTATCACGAGCACCTGATTGGAATTTTCCTCAAGGATCTCGCCCATCTCATCCCCGCTGAGGATCTCGGCAAGGTCCGTATCACCTTGAAGCTCTTCATCATCACGAGTGGTGACGTTATCCGTTACGCGACCAGCCAGGGACCGGAGGCGGCAAAGCTCTATCTCGACCGCTGGCACAAGATCGTCCGCGACTCTCTCTTCGTCTACTGACGCGCCGGATCACCAGCCGGGAATCATGTTGCCCGCCTTCAGCCGTGGATAGTGCCGAGAAAACGTCTTCGGCTCGCCATCCAGGTCGTCCTCGACCTGGGCAGGTGTGATGTTGTCGAGGCAGGCAGTGATATGGTCGGTGATCGCATTGAGCAGCGACACCGAGAAACCGGGTCTCTTCATCAAGCCGATCTGGACGGGCGGGAGCGGGGGGAAGCCGTCGTTTGCGGTGAGCACCTTCATGCCCGTCCTCAGCGCCGATTCCGGCAGGATCGACACGGCCATGCCGGCCAGCACGGCTGCTGCCACAACCGTCGACGACCAGCTGGTGAACAGCACCTGGTATTCGCGACCATCTGCATCGAGCGCTGAGCAGGCAAGCTGCCGCCACTGGCAATCGCGTCTGCCGACGGCGAGCGGCACGGGCGCGTCGTCCTTCAGCGGATGGTTGGCCGACCCCACCCAGCAGAGCGGCTCGGTCCGCACCACATCGGACTGCCGCAGCAGCGGATTGTGGGTGACGAGCGCGATGTCCAGTTCACCGCGGCCCATCTTTTCGGCGAGATCCACAGAGGGTTCGCAAACGATGTAAAGTTCGACATTCGGATGCGTCTTGGCGAAGCGACCAATGATCTCCGGCATATAGCGGTCTGCATAGTCATCGGGGGTGCCGATCCGCAGCGTCCCTTCGAGGCGATTGTCGTCGAAGGCCGCGATCGCTTCCGAATTCAGCCGGATGATACGACGTGCATAATTCAACAGCTTGTCGCCGTCTGCCGTCAGGCGGTTGCCGCGACCGTCCTTGATGAAAAGCTGTTTGCCCACCCGCTCCTCAAGCCTGCGCATCTGCATGGAGACGGCAGATTGCGTCTTGAACACCCTGCCAGCCGCCTTGGTGAAGCTGCCCGTGTCCACGATGGCGATGAATGTCTGCAATTGGTCGATATCGAGAGGAGCCGACATGAGGTGTACCCATCAGAGAGGTTGATGGCTATCATTAGAAACATTCGTTGGACTGATCAATAACATTTCGACAATCTGACGCTGCATTCCAAACCGGCCACCCAAAGCCAATCGTTTCACTCCAGCCCCATCGCCTGGTCGCCTTCGCGACCGGGATTAGCCTTTTCGTGCCTGTCAAAAGGATGAACGCCATGCGCACGACCAATCGGATCCTCGACCTCGACCTTGCCCTGTCCTCGAAAGCGCCCGTCTCGGGCACGGACGGCGTGCTCGTATGGCTTCGAAATTTTGGTACGGCGCTTCGCAATCGCCTCTCTGCGAACAGTCTCGCCGATCTCGACGACCGCCTGCTGAACGATGTCGGCCTCAGCCGCGCCGACGTCAACAGAGTGCTTCGCGAGAGCGGCCTGGCTGACGATCCTTCGCAGCAGTTGACGCGGCTGGCCCGCCGCCGTGCCGAATTGGCTTTGCGTGGCAGCAAGGCTGACTGAGACACCTCCATCCCCGCAGGGTGACAGCCAATAGCCCTGCCTTTTGCCCGGTACCGGTGAAAAACCCGGACCGGGCTTTTTTTTAGCCCTGGAAATAACGAACTGAATTGTGAAATGCGAAAGGAAACCAGCCGGGAGTAACCACTTGCTAACGGCCATGTGTCAGCCATGAAGTGGGTTGATCGCCTTACTTCTCATGGAGATCCTTCATGCGCATTTCGACAAAACTGCCTGTTGCTGCGGCACTCTTTGCCCTGGTCACTCTGAGCGCATCCGTTGCGATCGGTCTGGTGCAGCAGAGCCGCATCTTGGACCAGCAGGTGATCCAGAAGCTTGAGGCGACAGCGGACGGGCGCAGGAACGAAACCAGGCGGTTTCTCGATGGCATCCGGCTTGATGCGCAGCAGACCGCGTCCAACATGATGACGCAGCAGGCCCTGTTCGGAATTACCGGCGCCTGGGGCAAGCTCGGCGATGATCCGGCAAGCGAACTGCATCGCCGCTACATCGACGAGAACCCCAATCCGATCGGCGAGAAGTTCAAGCTCGATAGCGCCAAGAAGGACAATTACGACCGCGCGCACCGTCAGGGGCACACCACCTTCCTCAAGCACAAGCAGGCGCAGGGTTATTACGACATCTTCCTCATCGATGCCGAGGGTAACATCGTCTACACCGTGATGAAGGAAACGGACTTCGGGACCAACCTGGTCACAGGCCCCTACAAGGATACCGGCCTCGCCAAGGTCTTCCAGAAGGTGATCCAGAGCGATGACCCGCAGGCCTTCGCCAATTCGGATTTCGAATCCTACGAGCCCTCTGCCGGAGCGCCCGGGGCATTCGTCGCCGTTCCCATCATCATGAATGAGCGCAAGCTTGGCGTTCTCGCCTATCAACTCCCCAATGATCAGATAAATGCGATCTTCTCCAACACCCGCGGTCTCGGAACGACCGGCGAGACACTCATGGTTGACAATGCCGGCCTGCTCGTCTCCGACAGCACAAGGACCGCTGCCGACGATACGCTGAAGGTCAGCATTTCCTCGCCACTGCTTGCGGCGGCTCAGTCGTCGCAGGAGGCGACCGGTACGATTGAAGGCTATCGCGGCATCAACAGCTATGCGGCCGTCGTGCCGCTGCAGTTCGGCGATATCAGCTGGTCGGTCATTGCCCTGATTGGCGAAGAGGAGGTCTGGGCCGAGCTCATGTCCGCCGGTCTGAAGTCCGTTGGCTTCGGTGTCATCCTGGTGCTGGCCGGCTCGCTGGTGGGCCTCCTGTTCTCGCGCTCGCTGACCCGGCCGATTTCGGAATTGGTCGGCTCCATGGGCCGGCTTGCGGATGGTGATACCAATATCGACTTGAAGGGCCTGGAACGCTCTGATGAAATCGGCGACATGGTCCGCTCGGTTGCTGTCTTCCGCCAGGCCGAGATCGACAAACGTGAACTCGAAACCGAAAGCGAAACCCGCCGCGCGGCGAGCGATAGCGAGCGCCGTCAGCGCGAGGCAGAACGGGCAGCGGCCCAGGCCGAACTGACCGAAGCGATCGACGTTCTCGGTGCAGCCCTTCAGCGGCTGGCAAACGGTGACCTGACTGCGACGATCCAAAAGCCATTGACCGGCAACCTCGACCGCCTGCGTCTCGATTTCAACGCGTCGCTGGAACGCCTGTCCGGCACGGTGTCGGCCGTTCACGGCAATGTCGCCGAGATTAACCGCAAGAGCGGCGCCGTCAGCTCTTCAACCGCCGATCTCAGCCATCGCACGGAACAGCAGGCCGCAGCTCTGGTCGAAACGTCTACTGCCATCCGCCAGATCATGGATGCCATCCGCCATTCGTCCGAACGGGCGGAAAACGCTTCGCGCCTCGCGCTTGAAGCGCGCGCCAATTCGGACCGCTCCGGCGAGATCGTCGGTGGCGCTGTTGATGCGATGCAACGCATCGAGAACGCATCGAGCGAGATCTCCAAGATCATCAACGTGATCGACGAGATTGCCTTCCAGACCAACCTTCTGGCGCTGAACGCGGGTGTCGAGGCCGCCCGCGCCGGTGAGGCAGGTAAGGGCTTTGCCGTTGTTGCCCAGGAAGTCCGTGAACTCGCCCAGCGTTCGGCAACCGCGGCCAAGGACATCAAGGCGCTGATCACCAAGTCGGGCGAGGAAGTCTCGAACGGGGTCGGCCTCGTGCGCCAGACTGGTTCGGTCCTGTCGTCCATCGCCGGCCAGGTCGTCCAGATCGGCGACCATATTCATTCGATCGCCTCCACATCGAAGCAGCAGTCGGCGAGCCTGAATGAAATCAACGCCGCCGTCGGCCGCATGGAAGACGTGACGCAGCACAATGCCCGCGCCGCCGAACAGACGAATGCCGAAATGGCAGGCCTGACGCGTGATGCTGAAATGCTCTCAAGTCTCGTAGGTCAGTTCACGGTCGAGGCCGGGGCCGCCTCGGTCCATAACCGTTTCGCCGATCAGCGTGACACCGGGTTCAGCCGCACGACACCCCCACCGGCTGCCTCCGCGGCACCGGTTCGCCCCGTAGCCAAGCCGCGGGTCGCTCCGGCCGAAGCCGGTAGCCGTTCGGTTGCATCGCCGGCCCGATCGCTGATGGACAAGATTTCGATCGGCCTCGGCGCCAAGATGAACCAGGCCAAGGACACCAAGTCGAGTTCGGACTGGGAAGAATTCTGAGCAACGAGCGAAGGCTCGAATGGAAAACGGCGCGGGAACCCGCGCCGTTTTCATTTGAGGTCGAGAAAAGCAAAGGGGCGGCTGGCCGTCAGCCCTTGTCTTCAGGTGCCGGCGGCACGTCCGCAGCCGGCGTTTCGCCCTTCGAGGCTGTCAGATAGGTCTCGAAGATCTGCTCCATGCTCTTCTGGTAGTTTTTCTGCACTTCCAGCCCGCTGTCGAACATGGTGTTGATCATGGCGGAAAAGCCGTCTTGCGCCTCTTTCTCAGGTCCCTTGGCAGCCTCAGGCTTTGGCGCTTCCGGCTGGGCGGATGTCTGGCCTGTATAGGCTGCCGCCATGTCCTGGAAGGCCTTGGCGAAGGGGTTCACCAGGAAGGGGTTGGCCTGGGCCTGCGGCTCGGGCTTCTTTTGGCCGCCCATCATCTCCTGGAATGCGCGGGTGAAGGGATTGTCGAACATCGACGCGGCCTGCGGCAGAGGTTTGGGTTGAAGGCCGGTGTTCTCCAGCCACTGCTGCATCATCGTCGCCATTGGCGATGCGGTAAATGCATTGGCGCCACCGAACTGTCCGGTCGCCTGCTTGAACAGCCCACCCATCATCGTGTCGGCCATGACGGGCATCATCTGCTTGAGGATGTCCTGCCCGATCCCGGTCAGTTGTGCTGCCTGCGCCGCGATCGCCCGGGACACTTCCTTCGAGCCGAAGAGCTGCTGCAGCACCTGATTGCCATCGGCAATGCCCTGCGGCGTGAAGGCCGAGTTCATGTCCTCGAAATATTTGGCGTAATTGCCGGAGCTCATGGCCGAGAGCAGGGCAGAAAAATCGTAAGGGTTGGCGCTGTTGCGCTTGAAGCCGGAGGCAAAGGCTGGGGTGAGCGCGGCCATGGCCTTTGCCGCCTGTTCCTGCGCCAGCCCGAACTGCCGCGCCATGGCGTCCATCGCGTTGCCGTTTTGCGCCTGGAGCATCATGTCGAACAATGGCAGCATGGACGTATTCTCCCCGAATGCGTGCGGATGTTCGACGCACTATAGACGGAAAAAACCCTGCGCAAACCGGTTTCTACGGTTTTGCCCAGGCCCGAGGCCGCGAACAGGCGCATGCTTCGTTCGTCAATACTGGTATTCGTCGAAGACCGGTTCGACCGAGCCATTCCAACGGCCGTGGTAAAGTGCCAGCATGTCGTCGGCGAGTGTCGTCCGCTTGGCCAGCACCTCGTCCAGCGTATTGAGGAAGACGCTTTCGTCCTGGCCTTCGGAATTCAGTCGTGCGCGTGCCTTCAGGCCCGAGCGCGAAAGCTCGACCACCTCGCGGGCGACCTCCATCAGCGGGCGTCCGGCGACCGATGCTTTCAGCCCCTGCGCCGGAACCGAATCGCGCATGGCGATAACATCCTCGACCGTCCAGTCGGCAGTGAGCTCGTCTGCGGCCGCAAGTGCCGTTTCGTCATAAAGCAGGCCGACCCAAAGCGCCGGCAGCGCGCAGATGCGCCGCCATGGGCCGCCATCGGCACCGCGCATTTCGAGGAAACGCTTCAGCCTCACATCGGGGAAGAGCGTCGACAGATGATTCGTCCAGTCGCCCTGCTGCGGCTCCCATTCGGCGACTTCGCCCTTCAACGCTCCATCCATGAACTGGCGGAAGGTAATGTGGGTACAGTCATGATAGCGCCCGTCGCGCACGATGAAATACATCGGTGCATTGATGGCCCAGGCGACGTAATCACCGAAGGAGAAGTCCTTGGAGAAGGTGAAGGGCAACACGCCGGCGCGCTGGTTGTCAGTGTCGCGCCAGATGTCGCCACGCCAGGAGAGCAGTCCATTCGGCTTGCCCTCGGTAAACGGTGAAGAGGCGAAGAGCGCGGTCGCCAGCGACTGCAGCTTCATCGACACCCGCATCTTCTGGCGCATGTCGGCCTCGGACGAGAAGTCGAGGTTCACCTGGATCGTGCAGGTCCGGTACATCATGTCGAGACCCTGGCTGCCGACCTTCGGCATGTAGCGTGTCATGATGTCGTAGCGCGACTTCGGCATGCGCGGCGTCTCTGGCAGCGTCCATTTCGGGCTGCCGCCGATGCCGAGGAAGCGGATGCCCATGGGCTCGGCGACGTCGCGCAGGACCGCGAGATGCTGGTTGGATTCCTTGCAGGTCTGGTGAAGCGTCTCGACTGGCGCGCCCGAGAGCTCGAACTGCCCGCCCGGTTCGATCGAGATTGCGCCCATGCCGTGTTCTTCGCCGAGCCCGATGATGTTCTCGCCGTCCATGATCGGCTCCCAGCCGAGCTTGGCCTGCATGCCGTTCAGGAGGGCCGAGATACTGGCTTCACCGAAATAGGGGACGGGACTGTTGTCGGCGCGGAAAAATGCGAATTTTTCGTGCTCGGTGCCGATCCGGAACTGCTCCTTCGGCTTGGAACCGGCGTCCATATAGGCTGCCATGTCGTCGAGTGTGCCGAGGGGGGTCTGGTCGGTGGTGTCACGGGCCATGAATGAAACCTTGTTGAGGCATCGTCGCTGGGCACCGAAGGCCCATCCGAGAGGGTGATTGAACCGGATTTATATGCCGCGCAAGTGAAATTCTCTCAAGCACGGCTCAAAAAACTGAAGGCTGGCCGGGGAGGCGGGAAAGGGTCAAACCCAGTCGCCGATGGCGGCCTGCACAACGGCCAACGCCGCAACGGCCGCCGTATCGGCCCTGAGGATGCGAGGACCGAGGGGAATGGCCGTGACGAAAGGCAGTCCGCGCAGGATCTGTCGCTCCTCGTCGGAAAAGCCGCCCTCGGGCCCCACCAGCAGAGCCAGCGATTTTTCGGCTATCTTCTGCAGAGCGGGGAGGGGGTTCTGCGTGGCGCTGTCCTCGTCGCAATAGATGATCCGGCGCTCCGTTGGCCAGCGCTCCAGAAGGTCCTTGAGCTTCAGCGGTTCCCGTACCTGCGGAATGGCGAGAATACCGCATTGCTCGGCCGCCTCCACGGCATTGGCCTGCAGCCGATCGACGCTGCCGATCTTGCCCTGAACGTGCTGCGTCATGACAGGCTGAAGCACCCCGGCACCCATCTCGACCGCTTTCTGCACCAGATAGTCCATGCGGCCCACCTTGAGTGGTGCAAAAAGGAAATGCAGGTCGCAATCCGTAGGCTGCGGACGCGTTTCTTCGATCGGCGTCAGCAAGATCTTCTTGCGCGTCGGGAAATGGACGCGTGCCTTCCACTCCCCATGCCGGCCGTTGAAGACGAGCACCTCAGCACCGTCCTCGAACCGCAGGACATTGGCGAGGTAGTTGAACTGCTCGCCCGTCGCTTCGAAGGCCTGCTTCAAGGCGAGATCGGCGGTCACGTAGAGCCGCTGCATTCGATAATTGGCACGCATGGAAGTCCTGTCTCCGGGATCAAAGAGCCAGGTGAGACATAACCCAATACAGCACGGCTGCAAGCCCGGCGGAGGCCGGAACCGTGATGATCCAGGCTGCGACGATCGTCATGAAATGCGAGCGCCTGACGAGATAGCGGCGGCGGATCTCTTCCGGATTGCGCTCCGGCTTCGGCTCGATCTCGAAGCGCTCCGCCTTGTTGCGCATGTATTCCATGCGCCGCTTCGAATTGCGTGTGTACCATTCGCGGAAAAAGCCGACACCGAAGACGGCTCCGACCGCGATATGCGTGGAGCTCACCGGCAGGCCAAGCGCCGAGGCGACGATGACGGTGATGGCAGCCGACAGCGACACGCAGAAGGCCCGCATCGGGTTGAGCTTGGTGATCTGCTCGCCGACAAGCCGGATCAGCCGAGGACCGAAGAGTAGAAGGCCAAGCGAAATGCCGGCCGCACCGATGATCATCACCCAGAGCGGTACCGCGACCTCGCCTGAGATCTCATGGTCCTGCGCCGCATGCACGATCGCTGACAGCGGCCCGATCGCATTGGCCACGTCGTTCGCACCATGGGCGAAGGAGAGCAGAGCAGCTGCAAAGATCAGTGGTAGCTGAAAGAGCTTGCGCAGAGATTGGTTGCGGTTTTCGAGCCCACGCGACTGTCGGCGGATCAGCGGAACGCTGAGCCACCACGACAGGAGACCGAAGGCGAGGCCGACGAGGCAGGACTGAAGCAGGCTGACGGAGACAAGCTTATTGAGGCCTTTGAGCACGAGATAGGCGATGAAGGAGCCCGTCATGATGCCGATCAAGACCGGCACCCAGCGTTGCGCCGCCGCGATCTTTTCTTCGCGATAGATGATGAATTCTTTGATGAAGGCCAGGAAAAGAGCCGCAACGATACCGCCGAGCACCGGCGAGATGATCCAGCTCGCGGCAATTCCCCCCATCACGCTCCAGTCGACTGCCGACATGCCGGCGGCGGCAACGCCTGCACCGAGGACGCCGCCGACGACCGCATGGGTCGTCGAAACTGGCGCGCCGATCCAGGTGGCCAGATTGACCCATAACGCAGAAGACAGGAGGGACGCCATCATGGCCCAGATGAAGACATCCGCACTCGGCATCTTGCCTGGGTCGACGATGCCGCGCGAAATCGTGGAAACGACATCGCCGCCGGCGATCATCGCGCCTGCCGTTTCGAACACGACGGCGATTGCGAGCGCGACACCCATGGTCATGGCGCGTGAGCCGACAGCCGGGCCGACATTATTGGTGACATCGTTGGCACCGATGTTCATCGCCATGTAGGCGCCGATAGCGGCGGCCGCGACGATCACCCAGGCGCCCGGCCGATCCATGGCAAGCGCACCGGCAAGCAGAGTTGCAAGCACGAGGAAGATCAGCGCAATCCCGAGCGGTGCAAAGCCGCGTGAGACGTGGTGTGCCGCTTCTTCGACATGGGCGATCTTGTCGAGATCCTTGTCGAGTGTCGGCTTGACGAGTTTCGGCTTGGTCTTGCCCATGCTGGGTGTCTCCGGACGAGACCCCATCTCGGGATCCTCGATCTGCAGTCTAGCGTTTGATGATGAAGCCTAAGCCGTGGGCCATGGGCCGCGCGCGACAAAATTCATCGGGTCGCAGAGGGACCTAGCGGCAAAGGAGCCGAGCTGCAATATGACAGTTTTGTGACAGTCGTATTCAGGCGCGTTCTGCAGCCTTTTTTGGCGAAGCAGGGGCAGATTGTGACATTTTGGCAAAGTCCACGAAGAGTAATTTGAGTTCCAACTCGTCCACGCGAGAGGCGGCCTCGTCGCAGCTGACCCATTCGAGCCGCCGCACGCCTTTTTCCGGAAACTCCTTGACGATATTTTTCACTTCGAGCGCATGCACCTGCACCCGCGTTGGCACCTTATGGCCGCCGCGCATTTTCTTCATGTAGGTGTAATAGCCGATCGGCTCTGCCGTCGCTTTGCCCTTTACGCCGGCCTCCTCGAAAGCCTCGCGTTCAGCAATCGCGTGCGGCTGCTTGCCTGGCATGTGCCAGCCCTTCGGAATGACCCAGCGGCCCGTATCCCGGCTCGTGATCAGCAGCACTTCCCGCTCGCTCGTCTTCTTCTTGATCCGGTAACAGATCGCAGCGAATTGCTGCCGCGGCGGTCGCTGCAGCATGAGCTTGATGTCGGATGTGATACGGCCGATGATTCCCAATGGACTTGCACCTCGATTCGTATGATTAGGCCATGATAGGCTGTCTTAGTGAAGGCCGATTGATGTCTTGCACAAACTATAAATCGGATGAACGAGCGGCGTAGCAGCCGACACCTCGGCAGGGGCATGTCGATGCGACATGTTATGCCGCATCTGGCAAAGCCAGGTAGAGTTCGGCATTTTTCAACCCGGATTGATCAATCCCAGTTGTTTGAGCCCGTCTACAATACCCCAGCCGGCCCTTCCATTGCCCCGGACGATAGTCTTCCTGGCCTGCGTCAGGCTTGAGAGTTCGGCAAGGGCATTTTCCGGCAGGATGCCGGCAACCTCCTCGAGTTCGAACATCGCCCGGTCGTTGCCCGTATCGCCAGCGACGACCACGAAGGACAACCCTATCCCGAGTTCAGTGCAGAGCCAGCGCAGTGCCTGACCCTTGTCGGCGGCCTTCGGGATGATGTCCAGGTCGCGCTGACTGGAATAGATCACGCGTGCCTCCTGGCCCGCATCCAGTAACTGCTCCTCGATCGTCCTCAGTTCGTCAGGATTTGCGTCGTGCAGGTACCAGCTGGATTTCAGCCCATGCTGATAACGGTCCGGCTGGCGCGACACCCGTTCCATCGAACCCAACAGCGCCTCGACGCGGGCGGCGTCGAAGCCCCGGTCGAGTGTCGCGCGGTAGGCTTCGCCAAGATCAGGCCAGATGTCGGAATGGAGCATGGTACCGACGCCGCCGATGATGAAGTCTGCCTTTGGCAGTCCCTCTTCGGCAGTGAAGGCAAGAATGTCCTCGATCAGACGCCCGCTATTGTAGACCAGGAGGGGGCGTCGATCGTCGGGTAGAGCGGCCCAATGGCGGGCAAAGGCAAGCGTGCCTTCGCGCTCACCCGCGAGCGTACCATCCAGGTCGGAACAGAAGAGCCGGATCGGTTTCAATCGCCATCATTCCAAGGTTCGGCCCAGTCGCTTTCCTCCAGAGCCTGCGCCACCGGACGCCCCTCGACAAGGGCGACCAGTTGCTGCGCGATGCCGGTCCAGGTGAAGAGACTGCGGGCCTTGTGAGCGCCCATGCGCGACAAACGACCGTAGAGGCGCGGATGCTTGAGTGGCTTCATCATGGTGATGCCAAGGTCGTGCTTGTCGAAAGGATCGGCGAAGAGCGCGTGACGCCCATAGCTGATCGCGCGGAACAGCCCGCCGTGAATGGTCACGATCGTCGGCGTACCGCTCGCCATCGCCTCGATCGCTGTCATGCCGAAGGGTTCGTAGCGGCTCGAAAGGACGAAGAGATCGGCAGCCCGATACATGTCCGACAGGTCGTCATCCGCAACAAAGCCGGTGAATTCTACCTTGTCGGTCAGGCCAAGGTCAGCCACCTGCTGCTTGAGTTGGGAGAGAATCGTCTCTTCCTGGGCATCGAGATTCTCGCCGCCCAGCGCCAGCCGCAGCCGAGCGTCCGGCACGCGTTCGGCGAGAATCGAAAAGCCGTCGATCAGCAGATCATAGCCCTTGTTGGTGGCAAGACGCCCGAGCGCCAGGACCGTACGGCCTTCGAAGCCGAAGCGCTGGCGCACCATTTGGCGCGACGATTCCGATACCGGATAAAAGCGATTGTCGTCATAACCCGGCGGGATCATGTGCACCCGATTGCGTGCCAGGCCATAATCATCCGTCAGCATGTCGAGCTGGATCGGTGTCGTGGCAATCACCAGCTGGCAACTGCGATAGACGATCAGTTCGTGCTGGATGCGCTCCTTGAAGTTGAACTCCTGCTCGAACTTGTCCGTCTGTTCCGGATAATCCGTTTCCATCTGGCGTTTCTTCCACAGGCCGAGAGAGTGCGGTGTGTGGATATGCGGAACGCCGAGCGCTTCCGACAGCCGCTGGCCGGCGACGCCGGCATCCCAGTAGTGGCTGTTGATGAACAGGTATTTGAAGCCCTCGCGCTTGATGTAGCGCAGCGCCTTCTCGTTCCATTCGCCCAGATGCCGATGCAAATATTCCTTTGGAATGAAATCCTTGCCGCCGCAGGGAATGCGGATCACCCGCACGTTTTCGTCGACCTCGTCGAATTCCGCCTGCTCTTCAAACCGTCGGGTGTAGATGTCGACCTTATGCCCGAGCTGGGCCAGTTTCTTGGCGAGTTCCAGGACATAGACGACCTGGCCGCCTGTATCGGCGGCTCCGAGCGGTGGCTGGGCCGCGACATAGCCATGTGTCGAAATCAGCGCGATGCGGGGCGTCTCGTGTAAATCCGGAGTTGTTGCCATCTGACCTGCTCTGAAAAATTCGTTCATATGAAGCAGGTTAATAACACAAAAAACCGATCACTGTTCCACTTGTTGGCATAAAATGCTCACAAATGTGAATTATGTCGCAAAAACACCAGCCTGGGTCCTGAAAAGAAGAGCAAATGCGCGGGCAGCGCTCCCTTCAGGTCTGGGTGCCGCCCTTCGGAGCGCGCACCAGGCGTGATCCGGGATTGGCGCCCTCGCGCCGAATGAACCGCAGTTTCGACACCCGGCCCCATTCGTCGGATCGCGCGCTTTCGGCCGCCGCCCGCATGACAAAATCGATATGCGCCTGCGCCGCTTCTTTTGCTGAAACCGGATCGCCTGCCAGGATCGCCTCATGGATCGCCACATGCTGCTCCAGCAACCGCTCGCGTGCGCTAGGGAGCGAGAACACGGCCTTGCGATTGAAGAGGATGCCCTCCGATAGCAGCCGGTAGCAAGCCCGCATGGTATGCAGGAGGATGATGTTATGCGCGGCTTCGCCCACGGCGTTGTGAAACTCGACGTCGGCCGCAAGCTCGGCCTCCGCCTCGGCATTCTCGTGGGCACGGCGCATGTCGTCGATGATCCGCGTGAGAAGTGCCTTGTCCGTCTCGGTCGCCCGCTGTGCTGCGAGTTCTGCGGTGAGGCCCTCCAACTCCCGTCGGTATTCCAGATAGTCGCGCGTTGCCCGCGCATGCCGGGAGATCAGTTCGGTCACCGGCTTGGAAAACACCTGGCCGATGATATCGGCGACGAAAGTGCCGCCGCCGTGATGGCTGACCAGAAGATTGCGCGTTTCCAGCTCCTTGAGCGCTTCACGCAGGATCGGACGCGACACGTCAAGCGATTGCGCCAGGTCCCGTTCGCCCGGCAGCCGGTCGCCATCACGTAACACGCCGTCGAGGATCAGCAGTTCGATCTGCTGCACCACCTCGTCCGCCGTCCGGCTGTGGGTTACCCCGGAAAAAAGGGTCTCGTCCTTGTCGCTCACATGTGTCTCCTCGGCTGCAGACTTACCAAGCGAGGCGCGGATTGGTCAATTTATTTGGCCAGTTCCTCCGGCAGCCAGTAGGCTGATACAATTGGAATGTGTGCTGTGACGATTGCGCCTTTGCTCCGAGCCGGGAGCGCTGCTAGCTTGCACCGAGCGGCAAGGGAGACGGCAGGCGTGGCAAAGGGTGATTTTGCATTTCCGATGGCGCCGGAGCGCGCGCTGGCGCTCGGTGAAATTCATGCGCGACCCTATGCGCTGGTGAAATCGAGCCGTGTCATCTTCCAACTGGCCTTCATGATGGATGGCGGTTCGGCGGTCCATCACGCGGCCATTGCCGAGATGTCGCGTGCTCGTGGCGTGCCGCTGCCGGACAAGCAGGCGCGTTACCAGGCGCTGCCCTGGGGGCAGGGGACTTTGCGCTGGGAACGCCACACGGAATTTTCGACCTGGTTCTGGGATGGCCCGCTGCCGGAGACCTTCGGCGGCGAGGTGCCGATCCACCCGTTTGGCGACGGATTTGTCGCGCCCGGCCCGCTGATCTCGGGTATCCGGCTCGAATTGCGCCCGGAAGGTCCAGAAAGTGTTGAGGCGCGCAACGCCTTCGATCCGGCAAGCCTCTGTTACAGCGAATTGAAGAATGGCCAGGCGGCCGTGCTCACCGACTTCCGCCAGGACGGCAATGGCCTGACCCAGATCCTCGTGATCGATCGCGGTATGACCGAAGCCGGACGCGGCGCCGTCGTCCAGCGTCTGCTCGATATCGAAACCTATCGCACCATGGCCATGCTCGGCTTGCCGCTTGCCCAGACATTGTCGCCGGAGATCCGCCGCATTGAGGACGGGCTGACCGCCGTGACCCAGCGCATGAAGGCGCATGCCCGGGAGGAAGCCGACGAGATGCTGGCCGAGATCACCCGGCTTGCCGCCGAGCTGGAAGCCAATGCCGCCCTCAGTCTCTACCGCTTCGGCGCGAGCCGCGCTTACGACGGCATTGTGCGCGAGCGCATCAAGACCCTGGACGAGACGCCGGTGCCGGGCCATGAGACGCTCGGCTCCTTCCTCGAACGCCGCCTGGCGCCCGCCATGCGCACCTGCCAGTCGATCGAGGAACGCCAGGCCAACCTTTCGCGCAAGCTGTCACGTGCCACCGGCCTCGTCCGCTCCTGGATCGATGTCGAGATGGAGCGGCAGAACTCCGACCTGCTCGCCGCCATGAACAGTCGCGCCGAAATGCAGCTACGTCTGCAGCAGACGGTCGAAGGTCTCTCGGTCGCCGCGATCTCCTATTACATCGTGGGTCTGGTGAGCTACGCCGCCAAGGCAATTCCGCATGATGTCCTGCCGGTCGACCCGGCTATCATCACAGGCCTGTCGGTGCCGCTCGCGGTGCTCGGCGTCTGGTGGGTTGTTCGTCGCATTCGACGGGGCCACGAAAACGAAGCGTAGTCAGCGGCCCGCCGCCTCTTCGATCACGTCGGCAATCCATTCATTGAGGCTCTTGTCCTGCGCACGGGCCGCAATGACGGCCGCCTCATGCAGCTTCGGATCGAGCCGCAGGTTGAACTTGCCGGAAAACTGCCGGTATGGCTCGATCTTCTTTTCCGCACACATCTCCAGAAACACCTGCAGCGAGATGGCCCCTTCCGCGCGCAGTTCCTCAATGCTGGCGCCATAGAAATCGGCACCACCGTTCAGGCCAAGAAACTCTCCGCGAAGCAAACCAATCTCGGGGTCGAGCGAGACGACGGCCTTGTGGCCAAGGATGTCGATGACATTGTTCATGGCACTATTCCATTCTCTTCCAGCCATTTGCGAAGGCTGGCCACGGCACCCTTGTCCGTATCGGGAGAAGGATGCGGTCGGTGAAATACGCGGACCTGCCCGAACAGATAAACCCCGATCCGTGATCCCTCGCGCTCGCTGACCTCGGCACCGAGGGCAACGAGCAAAGCTTCGATGTCCGCCCAGCGTATTGACCCACTCACCGGGCGGGCGAATATCTGCTCAAGTGTAATGCGGTGTTTCCGCTTCATGATAAATGATACCATAAATCGGTACTGTATCAAGATAGGCAAGACGTCCGGTTTTGGGCGAACACTTTTCCCCTTGCCCCATTCTGGCCTGCGTCCGATATAGGGTGCTGAAGAAGGCAGGGATCATACGGCGCATGGCAAAGCAGGCAAAGGCCAAGCTCGACAAGAAGGGCCTGACGGGGCTCGGGATCGACAAGCTGGTCGAGATCCTTCTCGAGGAATCCGCCGCCAACAAGGCGTTGAAGACCCGCCTGCAGACGGCGCTGGCCGGCGAAACCGGGCCGGACGAAATGGCCCGGCTGCTCGACAGGAGGATCGACGCCATCGATCAGGCGACGACGCGCATCAACCGCGCCCGCGCCAAGGACCTCTCGGTCGAATTCGCAGCCCTTGCCCGCAACATCCTCTCGGAACTCGGCGGGGCAGACCCCAAAGCCGCAGCCGAGCGCATCCTCCGGTTCCTGGCCCTGCGCTTTCCCGTATCCGCCCGCCTTGCCACCGATAATGCAAGGCTCTGGAAGGTCTTCGAGGACACGGAATTCGCGACCATCGAGCTGATGAAGTCTATTGATGCGGAAAGCCAGACCCTGCTCGTGCCGCAGATCGAGAAGCTGCGGCAGCGCGATCGCTACGGCGAACACACCGGCTTCTTGCGGGCGCTGACAGGCGTCCTCTCCGCTCCCGCCGCAAAGGCCTGGCGCACGACCCTGGCTGAACTCTTGCCCTCCGAACCCCTGAAACTCGGCGCTCTCGACCTCCTTCAATCTCTGGCGCTGCATCAGGGGGATATCGACGCCTTCCTCACCCTCGAGCGCCAAAAACCCGACAACCGCCGTGACACGTTCGCGGTGGCAGCCCTGCTGCACCAGGCGGAACGCTTCGAGGATGCGCTGGAATGGGTGCGCGAGCGGCCGCGCGGCGTGCGGCTCATCCCGGTCAACGGTGTGCTTGCCTCCGTCGGCCCTGAATACGGCGCCCATGAGCGCCGCCTGCTGGAGGCCGAGATCCTCGACCGGCTGAAGCGCCGCGAGGACGCGCAGGAGCTGCGCTGGCGCGAATTCGGCGAAACGCTCAATCCCAATGTGCTCAGGCTCTATCTCTCCAAGCTCGACGATTTCGCTGAATTCGACGAGATGGACCGCGCCTTTGCCGTCGCAAAGGCCCATGATGATATCTATCTGGCGCTGGACTTCTTCCTCGCCTGGCCCCGCCTCGACCTCGCCGCCGACCATGTGATGCAGCACCGGCATGACTGGGAAGGCCGCTACTATGACGACCTCGCGCCCGCAGCCGAAGCCCTCACCGCCAAGGAACCGCTGGCCGCCGTGGTGCTCTACCGCGTTCTGGTCGAGGACATATTGAGGCGCGGGATCGGCATGGCCTATCCTCATGCCGGCCGTTACGTCGGCGAGCTGGCGCGCCTGATGCCGGAACTGCCCGAGGGGCATGGTCTGTCCACCCACGCGGCGTTTCTAGCGGAATTGCGGCGCAATCATTCGAAGAAATATGGCTTCTGGAGTTCTGTGCCGGGTGGGTTGTCAGGGTAGCCCTCATTGATCCCAATAGGGCACCGGCCCGTAAAGCTCGGCCAGATAGTCGATGAACAGCCGCACCTTGGCCGGCAGGAACTGCCGGCTTGGATAGACCGCCGACAGCGCCACGTTGCGCGAGCTCTCATACTGCGGCAGCACCTGCACCAAGCGGCCGCTCTTCAGCTCCGCGCCGATATCCCAGGTCGAGCGTAGCGCAATCCCGAGGCCGGCAATCACGGCCTCGCGGATCACCTCGCTGGAATTGGTGACCAGCATGCCCTCGGGGCGCAGCACCACAGGTCCGTTCGGCCCTTCGAGGCGCCAGGAATCCATGTTGTGTGCCGGCAGGCAGCGATGGCGTTTGAGATCTTCCAGCGTCTCCGGAATGCCATACTCCGACAAATAATCCGGCGCTGCGCAGAGCACCCGGCGCACCGGCGCGAGCTTGCGGGCAACCAGTGACGAGTCGTTCAACTCCGCGATGCGGATTGCGAGATCGAAGCCGCCGCCGACGATGTCGGTGAATTCGTCTGACAGCACCAGGTTGAGGGTGAGTTCTGGATGCGCCTCCATGAAGGGCTTTAGATTCGGCGCAATATGCATCCGCCCGAAGGACGTCGGCGCCGAGATTTTCAAGGTTCCGTTGACCGCCGACGAGCGGCCGGTGGCGAAGGCCTCCGCCTCCTCAAGCCCACCCAGCACGGTCAGAACTCGCTCGTGAAATCCCTGGCCCGCTTCGGTGAGCGAGATCTGCCGCGTCGTTCGTTGCAAGAGCCGGGTCCCGAGCTTGTCTTCCAGCCGCTTGATGCGCTTCGACACCACGGCCGGCGATAGGCCGAGATCGCGCGCGGCCGTCGACATGCTGCCCGCCGCAATCACGCGGACGAAGACTTCGAGATCACCGAGATTGGTCATGAGTAGGCGTCACTTTTTCCGATTTGGTCATAAGTGCATAGCATTTGCCCTGCGAAAGTCCTAGTGGTAAGAAAAGTGAACCAGTTGAGATTGGTGCCGTGTATCGCTAGCATGGCGGGCCACGAGGGGGATGTTATCATGACCGAGGCCATAGCCTTCCTGCCGCCGCGCGCCGATGTGATGGCGCGCCGTGCCGAGATCCTCGGAGATCTCCGGGAACTCGTGCCGCCGGGGCGTCTTGTCGAGGAAGATAACGCCCTGGTACCCTTCGAAACCGATGGTTTCATCGCCTATCGTCGTCGTCCGCTGGCCGTCGTGCTGCCGGAAACGACAGCCCAGGTTGCGGCGGTGATGAAATACTGTCATCGCTACGGCATTCCCGTCGTGCCGCGCGGCGCCGGCACGTCACTGTCAGGCGGCGCGATCCCGCAGGAGGATGCCGTCGTGCTCGGCCTTTCCGCCATGACCCGTATCCTCGACGTCGATTATTCCAACCGCACCGCGACCGTGCAGGCCGGCGTCACCAACCTTGCCATCTCGGACGCCGTCGGTGCCGATGGCTATTTCTACGCGCCCGACCCAAGCTCGCAACTCGCCTGCACCATTGGTGGCAATATCGCGATGAATTCCGGTGGTGCCCACTGTCTGAAATACGGCGTCACCACCAACAATCTGCTCGGCGTGAAAATGGTGCTTGTCGATGGCACCGTGGTCGATCTCGGCGGCCAGCATCTGGATAGCGAAGGCTACGACCTTCTCGGCCTCGTCTGCGGCTCGGAAGGCCAGCTTGGCATCGTGACGGAAGCGACCGTGCGCCTGCTGGCCAAGCCGGAAGGCGCGCGCCCCGTGCTGTTCGGCTTCGACAGCGCGGAGGAAGCCGGCTCCTGCGTCGCCGATGTAATCGGCGCCGGCATCATCCCCGTCGCCATCGAGTTCATGGACAAGCCGGCAATCCAGATCTGCGAAGCCTTCGCCAAGGCCGGCTATCCGCTCGATGTGGAGGCCCTGCTGATTGTCGAGGTCGAAGGCTCCGAAGCCGAGATGGACGCGATGCTCGCCGCGATCGTCGACATCGCCAAGACGCATGGGGTCAAGACGGTCCGCGAATGCCAGTCGGCAACGGAAGCGGCCTTGATCTGGAAAGGTCGAAAATCCGCCTTCGGTGCCACCGGCCGCATTGCCGATTATATCTGCATGGACGGCACCGTCCCCTTGAGCCAGCTTGCTTATGTCTTGCGCAAGACCGCCGAAATCATCGATCGCTACGGGTTGCGCGTCGCCAACGTCTTCCACGCCGGCGACGGAAATATGCATCCGCTGATCCTCTACAACATCAACGACCCGGAAGACGCAGCCAAAGCCGAAGCGGCAGGCATGGAAATCCTCAAACTCTGCGTCAACGCCGGCGGCTGTCTCACCGGCGAACACGGTGTCGGCATCGAAAAACGCGACCTGATGTTGCATCAGTTCACGCAAGTTGACCTTGATCAGCAGATGGCTGTGCGCTCGGCCTTCGATGCGGATTGGATCCTCAATCCGTCGAAGGTGTTTCCGCTGGAGGGGAGGGCGTGATTGCGAGCATGCTGACCCCCGCCACCGAATCCGAAGCGGCCGACATCATCCGCGCCCACGCCGAAAGTCGCACCCCGATCCATATCCGGGGCGGCGGCACCCGCGCCGGCTTCGGCAATACGGTGAATGCTGCCGAAACGCTGTCCTCTGTCTCACTCTCCGGCATCACCGCCTACAATCCTGCCGAAATGGTCATGACCGCCCGCGCAGGAACCCCCGTTGCGGAGATCGAGGAGGCCCTTGCTGCCAACGCCCAGGCCATGGCCTTCGAGCCGATGGACCACCGCGCCGTGATGGGCACCACGGGCGTACCGACCATCGGCGGCCTCTTTGCCGTCAACAGTTCCGGCTCGCGCCGCTTCACCGCAGGGGCTGCGCGTGACCATCTGCTCGGCATCCGTTTCGTCAACGGCCAGGGCGAATGCGTGAAGACCGGCGGCCGGGTGATGAAAAACGTCACCGGCCTCGACCTGGTCAAACTACTCGCGGGCTCCCACGGCACGCTCGGCTTCCTGACCGAAGTCACTTTCAAGGTCCTGCCGACCCCAAAGACTGCGGCCACAATCGTCGTCTCTGATCTTGATGACGAGGCGGCCGTGCAGGCCATGGCCGCAGCCATGTCGCTCTCGGTGGAAGTCTCCGGTGCGGCCCATCTGCCAGAAAGCGTACGCGGTGGTGTCCTCGCCGGTGCGTTGCCCTCGGGCCCTGCCACAGTACTTCGGCTCGAAGGCCTCACCGCTTCGGTCGCGGTCCGGGCGGACAGGCTCGAAGCCGCCATGACGGGCTTGGGGCCCGTCACCCGCCTCGACGCGGAGCAATCAGCCGTACTGTGGCGCGAAATCCGCGATGTCGCACCCTATGCCGATGGCACCGATCGTCCGCTCTGGCGGGTCTCCATGCCACCGTCCCGGGGGCATGAACTGGTGGCCGGCCTGCGTTTGCGCGCCGGCGTCGATGCCTTTTACGACTGGCAGGGTGGTTTGATCTGGATGCGCATGGAAGCAGACCCGGAAGCCGATGTACTGCGCCATGGTATCCGCACGCTGGGCGGTGGCCACGCCACCCTTGTCAGAGCCAATCCCGCCGTTAGGGCTGCGACCCCGGCATTTGAACCCCAGTCGCGCGCGGTCGCCTTGTTGTCTGAACGGATCAGGGCGAAACTCGACCCGCACGGCATCTTCAATCCCGGACTGATGGTTTCAGGAGCTTCCCAATGAGTGATCCCAATTTTCGACCGCCGGTGCCCGCAGGCGAAGGCTGGTTCTCAGCCGGGCGGCTCAATGCCCAGGTCGTCTATGCCCTCTATCTCGTCAGTTTCGTTGTCGGCATCACCGGCATCATCGGGCTGATCATGGCCTATGTGAACCGCGGCAAGGGGGAAGCCTGGGTTGATACTCACTACACCTATGCCATCAGGACCTTCTGGATCGGGCTGCTCTACGCGCTGATCGCTTTCTTCCTGATGCTCCTCGCCATCGGTGTCGTCCTGATCTTCGGCGTTGCCATCTGGATCGCCGTCCGCTGCGTCATCGGCCTGCAGAAAGCCTCTGCCGGCGAGCCGATCGCCCGCCCCGAAAGCTGGTGGATCTGAACAATACGGAGGGGAGGCGCGCCTGAGCGCCCCCGAGGAGAACCCGCGTGCAGACCAATTTCACCGCCGAACAGCTCACAGACCCTCATGTCGCGGAAGCGGAATCCATTCTGCGCAAATGCGTCCATTGCGGGTTCTGCACCGCCACCTGTCCGACCTATGTGACACTCGGCAACGAACTCGACAGCCCGCGCGGCCGCATCTATCTGATCAAGGACATGCTGGAAAATGGCCGTGCGGCAGATGAGCAGATCGTCACCCATATCGACCGCTGCCTCTCCTGTCTCGCCTGCACGACCACCTGTCCCTCCGGCGTCGACTACATGCACCTGGTCGACCACGCCCGCATCCACATCGAGAAGACCTACAAGCGGCCGCTGGCCAACCGGTTGACGCGCAACATGCTGGCCATGATCTTGCCCTATCCCGGCCGCTTCCGTCTGGCTCTCAAGCTCGCCGCCCTGGGGCGCCCCTTCGCCGGTCTCTTCGACAAGGTGAAACCGCTGAAGCCACTGGCCGCCATGCTGCGGCTCGCACCTTCCACCGTTGCGCCGCCCTCAAGCTTTGCCAGGCCCGCCACCCACGCACCCGCTGCAACGCGTCGTGGCCGTGTGGCCATCCTCACCGGCTGCGCCCAACCCGTCCTTGATCCCGGCATCAACGAAGCGGCGATTTCTTTGCTCACCCGTCTGGGCGTTGAAGTCATCGTCCCGCCAGGCGAGGGCTGCTGTGGCGCGCTCGTCCACCACATGGGTCGTGAAGAGCAGGCACTCGACAGCGCTCGCCGCAATGTCGACGTCTGGACGCGCGCGATCGATGACGGCGGCCTCGACGCGATCATCGTCACGACCTCGGGCTGCGGCACGACGATCAAGGATTACGGCCATATGCTGCGCCTCGACCCCGCCTATGCGGAAAAGGCAGCGCATGTTTCGGCGCTGGCGAAAGACATCACCGAATATCTGTCGACCCTCGATCTGCCGGCTTCGGAGACGAAGGGCATAACGGTTGCCTATCATTCGGCCTGCTCCCTGCAGCACGGCCAGAAGGTGACCATGGCGCCGAAACTCCTGCTCAAGGCGGCCGGCTTCACGGTCAAGGATCCGCCGGAAGGCCATCTGTGCTGCGGCTCCGCCGGCACCTACAACATCATGCAGCCGGAAATCTCGGCCCGTCTCAAGGCCCGAAAGGTGAAGAATATCGAATCGACGCGGCCGGACGTCATTGCCGCGGGCAATATCGGCTGTCTGACTCAGATCGGCTCGGCCACTGGCATTCCTGTCATCCACACGGTGGAACTGCTCGACTGGGCCTATGGCGGTCCGCGACCCAAGGCGCTGGGCCATCGCCCTGCCGCCTGAGGCCGGCATTCTCTGAATGAATTTTTAAGCGACTACTGTTATTGTTGTCCCGGGATGGACCATCCTGGGAGGCCTTCATGGGAAACAAACATCTGCCGATCGCCATGCTGGCGCTCTGTCTTTGGGTGATGCCCGCCATGGCCGCCGAGCGCATCTACTGCGCAGCCTCCGATGCCGTGGCAAACATCTCGCTCGAAAGCGGCTTCAGCCGCAATGACGAGCAGCGGCTAAATCACTTCCGCGGCATCGCGGGCGTCAAGGGAGATGCGATCCCGCCGGAGTTCCGCCGCTTCGAGATCAATTCGGAAATGCTGCGCCAGTACTGGACCGATGACCGTGATCTGCGGTTCAGTCTTCAGCTCTTCTCTTCGCCGAAAACACCGGCCTACCGCATCACTCTGTCGATCCTGACGAGCCGCAAGTCCAACAGCGCCACACGCTTCGAAGGTAGCTATCGCCTTGCGGTCCAGAAGCTCAGCCCGGGAAGCCGGGTCAAGGGTGAAATCCTCCTCGACCAGGAGGCGTCGATCTTCTGCGCCATCAAGCGCTGAGAACGACGCACTTTCAGAACTTGTAGCTCACTCCGACATTCACGGCATTGGTGAGGATCTTCGTCTTCAGCGTAGCACCAGAATCGATGTCGACATCGACCCAGGAATAGTTGCCCTTGTATTCGAGGAAGCCGGACCAGTTCTTGGTGAACTCATAGGCCACGCCCGCCTGCGCTTGCAGGGTGGCACCCCCAAGCTGGTATTCGAAGGTCTTGCCCGAGCCGCGCGTCACTTCCACATGCGGGATGTTGACGCCGGCGCCGGCGCCGACATAGGGCACGAACTTGGTGCCTTCGAGCGGCATGCGATAGAGCGCGTTTAGCGTCAGAAGGTTGAGCCCGTCGGAAAATTCGAAATGCGACCAGCCTGATGATGCCAGTGTTTCGTCGTCGGCATAAACCTTGGCATGGCTGAAATCGACGGCCAGACCGATATTGGGCTTGCCCATGCCGTCCATCCACCAGGTGCCGCGCACGCCGTAATAGGGTGGCATCTCGAAGGACTTGCCCTCCCAGCCGGCGCGAAAATCGGCGTCGTCGGAAACCTCAATGTCGCTATGCGGGGCCGTCTGGAAGCCGCTATAGACCGAGATCGCCATCTCCGCATGGGCGATGGGAGTGAAAGCCGTCAGAAGAGCGCCGGCAATCGCCAGCGAAAATATGCGTGATGTCATCAACAAGCCCCCGGCGATGAATGCCGCGCGGTTGATCAGCCGCGCCATGCGCCGGAGACTGCATCGCCGAGGCAACAGGAAGATGACAGCAAAACGGCCGCGCTTGTGGCGCGGCCGCATGATATCTTGACTGTGGCGTCAGGGTCAGCCGCCGAAGATCGTCCGCAGGATGTCGACGCCCTTGTCGTCGAAGGAAACATCGCCTTGACGGTTGCCGGGGCCGACCACGATCACCTTGGCGCCGACATCGGCGCGATCGTAAAGATGCTCGACATCCTTGTTCATCATCCGGATGCAGCCCGACGACATGTTGAGGCCGATGGTCCAGGGCTGGTTGGTGCCGTGAATGCGGAAGATCGTGTCGCGGCCGCCCTTGTAGAGATACATGGCGCGCGCGCCGAGCGGATTGTCCGGTCCACCTTCCTGCACGACCGGCAGGATGTGGCCCTTGGCGGCTTCGCGGCGGCGCATTTCCGCCGGCGGGCGCCATTCCGGCCATTCCGACTTGCGGCCGATCTTCACCACGCCCGACCAGCCGAAGCCGTCACGACCAACGCCGACGCCGTAACGGGTCGCGCGGTTGTTGCCTTCGACGAAGTAGAGGAACTTGTTGTTGGTGTCGATGATGATCGTGCCGGGCTTTTCATCGGTCGTCAGTCGCACGACCTTGCGCTTGAACTTCTCGGCAACAGCCTTCTGCTGGGCGACCAGCGTGACGTCGCTCGACGTCTGGAGGCGGTCGAGGCTGATCGCGCTCGCCGGCATCGGAAGCAGGAAAGTCGCCGCGAGCGTGGTCGCGGCAACCCGTGTCGTGATGGATTTAAGCATGGTTCGTCCCCTGGAAATACTGGGGAGGGAGCGTAGCCGCTTCCTTTGCTAATGCAAGAGCCGATCCACCATTTGTGATATGAACAGTGCCTTAGATCACAATGACCTTGGTGCCCACCTTCACCCGCTCATAGAGATCGGTGACATCCTCGTTGCGCATGCGGATGCAGCCGGAGGAAACGCCGCTGCCGATCGACCAGGGCGCGTTGGTGCCATGGATGCGGTAAAGCGTCGAGCCAAGATAGAGCGCGCGCGCGCCGAGCGGGTTTTCCGGCCCGCCTTCCATGCTGGCCGGCAGGAAATGTCCCTTGGCGGCTTCGCGCGCGATCATCTCCTGCGGCGGATGCCAGGTCGGCCATTCACGCTTGGCGGTCACCTTGTGCGTGCCGGCCCATTCGAAGCCAGGCTTGCCGACGCCGACGCCATAGCGCTTCGCCATGCCGTCTGCCATGACGAGATAAAGGAAACGTTCGCGCGTATCGATGACGATCGTGCCCGGCTTCTGCTCGGTCTGGTACTGCACCATCTGCGGTAGGAATTGCGGCTCGATCTGCGTTCTCACGGGCTTGTTCGGCCGCATAGCGACCTGCTGCACCGCCGGCTGCTGTCCGAAGAGAACACGGCGCTGCTGAACAAGACGCTTCTTCTGGACTGGCTGCGGCTGGGCCGCCTGCTGGCGATAGACGGGCACCATCTGGCGACCGGCATTGGTCGCCGGCCGCGTCGCATAACCGCGCGTTTGCGCCGGCACGCCACCGAGCTGCAACAGCCAGGAGGCCTGCAGGTCAGGGCTCACCATGACAGGCGGTCGGTTTTGGTAACGGTCGTTTGCCGTGGCGGAAAAGGCAAAGGGCAGGCTGGCGATGAGGGCCAGCAGGACTGATTTCTTCAACATCGGACAACTCGCAACATGGGGCCGAAGACGGCGGCAGGCGAAAAGCCGGCCACGTTCCCGATGATCGTGCCAGAGCGAGGGCCGCCAATTGGTAAAGACCCGTTCAGGAAAATGCGATTGATGCCGTAAACCTTTCGGAAGGGTTAGCAGCCCGTTTGGAAAAATCGTGAACAAATGGTAAACGCCTCTCCGTGTCAGGGGAGAATCGCATGGACATGATCGACGAAGGCCTGATCCGGGGAGACGACGGGCTCGACCGCTGTTTCTGGCATGGAGGGCTTGAGGACTATCGCCGTTACCATGACGAGGAATGGGGGCGTCCGGTCACCGACGATGTGAGGCTGTTTGAAAAGATCTGCCTCGAAGGTTTCCAGTCCGGCCTCTCCTGGCTGACGATCCTGAGAAAGCGCGAGAATTTCCGCGCCGCCTTCGCCGGTTTCGATTTCCACGAGGTCGCCCATTTCGGCGACGAGGATATCGCGAGATGCCTGGCCGATGCCGGCATCATCCGCCATCGCGGCAAGATCGTCTCGACCATCAACAACGCCCGCCGCGCCATCGATCTGCAGACGGAATTCGGTTCGTTGTCTCGCTACTTCTGGAGTTACGAGCCTGTTGTCTCCGAACGTCCGCCACGCATGGACTATGCCACGCTCAAGGCCAACCCGACGTCCCCGACCTCGATCCGCCTGTCGAAAGACCTGAAGAAGCGCGGCTGGACCTTTGTCGGCCCGACCACGGTCTATGCCTTCATGCAGGCCATGGGCCTGGTCAACGACCATATCGAGGGTTGCTGCCGTCGCGGCCCGATTGAGGAACTGCGCAGCCGGCTAGTCCGCCCCTGAGGTCAGTCGATGCTGACAGCGAGAATGCGGCTGATTTCGGTGAGCGACCGCCCGGACTGTTCCCGCCAGGTGTTGAACGCCGCCTGCACCGCGGCCTTGTCCTTCGCCGACGTTGGCGCCTTGTCGATCACGCCCTCAGCGATCAGACGGTTCACCACGCTTTGCGACAGGATGAAGCTGTCGATCCCGGCGAAGCGCAGGAAATATTGACCGGTATTGCCGCCGAGCCGTGATCCCTTTTTCTGCAGGAGGTCGAGCAGCGCGACATAGTTTTCCGCCGGCCAGCCAGCGAAGAAGGCACCGGCCGAACCGTTTTCGCGTGCAAGCCCGGAAAGAAAGATTGCATTCTCCTGCACTGCCCGGATTTTAGGCCCATGTCGCACGATCCGCGTGTCCGAGACGAGGCGGGCGAAATCCTCGTCATGCAGCATGGCGCAGTGTCCGATGTCGAAACCGTTGAAGGCTGCCTCGAAACCCGGCCACATCGCTTCCACGACCTTCCAGTTGAAGCCCGACTGGAAGATGCATTTGGTCATCAGCGCCAGGAAACGATCATCCGGCATGGCCGCAATTTCGGCCAGTGGCTTTGGATACTGCAGACTCTCCAGAACACCGGCCTCGCCCTTGCGAGCGATCGCGAGCGCATAGATCTCGTCGAAGGGACGCATAAGGGGCCTCAGTGCTGCAGGTTGGCGATGAGATCGGGCACATGCCCGAGATCGGGGATCTCGCGGAAACGCGGCGCCTCCTCGGGCTTATCGACATGCTCCAGCACCCATGTCAGTTCATGCGGCACGAACACACCCCAGGCACCGGCAGCGATCGCGGGCACGATGTCGGACTTCAGCGAATTCCCGATCATCATCGCCCGCTCCGGCCCCTCGCCATGTTTGCCAAAAATCCGCCGATAGGTTGTGGCGGTCTTGTCCGAGACAATCTCGACCGCGTCGAAATAGTCACCGAGGCCGGATTGCGCCAGCTTGCGTTCCTGGTCGAACAAGTCGCCCTTGGTGATCAGCACCAGGAAATATTTGCCCGAAAGCGCCTCCAGCGCATCGCGCGCATGCGGCAGGCACTCGACCGGGTGGCTGAGCAGGTCTCTGCCGATGGCCAGGATCTCGCTGATGACGGAAGAGGGCGCCCTCCCTTCGGTAATATCGAGCGCCGTCTCGATCATCGAAAGGGTGAAACCTTTGATCCCGAAGCCGTAATGGGCGAGGTTGCGCTTTTCCGCCTCCAGCAGCCGTTCGGACACATGTTCGCCCTCGGCATAATCGGCAAGCAGGCTGCGGAAATGGCTTTCCGTCAGCTTGTAATACTGCTCGTTTTGCCAGAGCGTGTCGTCGGCATCGAAGCCGATCACGGAGACAGGGCGGTTGGACATGACGCCTCCTTATTGATCAAGGAGGGGCAGACTAATCCGTCTCTCGGGCAAAGCAATGGCACCCTTGAGCGCCATTGCAGTTTCGAGTTTGGGCAGACCTTACTGGCCGTTCTTGGCGAGCCAGGCCTTCATCATGGCGATCTCGCCCTCCTGGGCAGCGATGACCTCTTGCGCAAGCTTGCGGATTTCGGGATCCTTGCCGTACTCCAGAACGATCTTCGCCATGTCGATCGCGCCCTGATGATGCGGGATCATGCCCTGCACGAAGTCGACATCGGCATTGCCGGTCAGCGGCACGGCCATGTCCTTGTGCATCTTGGCATTGGCCTCGGCAAAGGCCTTGGACGAGGGACTGTCGTCCATCATGCCGTGGTCCATCGAGGACATGTCGTGGCCCTGATGTTGGGTATCGTCCTGGGCGACGGCGGATGCGGTTATAAGCGCGGTCGCAAGCGATGCCGCAACGAGAATGGTCTTCAGCATTGATATCTCCTGTGCTGATCGATGATGGAATGAGCGCAGCCAAAGGCTGCGCGGTGTCATCGCATCAGGCGCGGGGAGGGGGCGTCAGCGGAGCACTCAGCTGTGACACGAGCCTCGAGGGAAGCGTGGACGCTTCTGCAGCCCGCGCCGGCTTGCCGCTGTCGGCAAGCACGGTATCTGCGGGCAGCGTGAGACAGGCCGCGCAATGCCAGACCGATTTCATCGGCTTGGAAGGATGAACGAGACCGCCATCAGCAGCATCCGCGACGGAAAGTCCCGCAGCCGAATGTGGACAATCGATATCTGCCATCGCCAGTGAGGCAGAGACCGGCTCGCGAAGATCGCCGCTCGCGTCCATCGCATGCGCCGTAGGCATCGCCATGGCCGACATGCCGGTCATGGGCATGGCGCCATAGGCAAGGGCAGCAATGAGCAGCAGAAGGCGGGCGAGTGATGTCATGGAGGGAAGATGGGCTGCGATCGGGACGAAAGCAAGGCCGGGCAACTTACCGGGCAATCACATGATGCAGGATCTGGTAGTCCCGGCTCTCCTCGCCGAAGGGGATCACCGGCCAGTCCCACGCGGCCCGGATATCCCCCAGATCTGCTCCGTGCATGAGATCGACGGTTTCGTGACGTCCCCCGCTGCGGTCTATCACCGTGTAGCTGATATCTGTGACGAGGCAGGTGTCAGCCGGAATCTGCGCCAGGCCCTCGACATGCGCGCCGATCACCTGACGAAGAAGGGCATCCTTGTCGGCATGGCCGTCCAGCCGTCGGCTGGCACCGATGCCGATCTGCGACAGCAGGTTGGCGGAGATGACAAGATCGAGGTAGGGCACCTGCCGGAGAACGGCGAGAGGCTCTAAGGACTCGCCCGCGAGCAGCGCATCGAGCCCTGAGAGATTCCGCTCGATCAGCCGGACATTTTTCAGCCGCTTGACCGTGAGCCAGCTTCTTACGCTAGCCAGATGCACGAGATCGACCAGCACCACCGTATCGAACAACCGCGAAAGCTCTGTCACCGGCACATCGCGCAACAGCCCCGACCCGAGCACCACCACCGTCCGCCGCTGCCGACATCCCTCAGCCGCCGTCAGAATGGCCGCCTTCGTCTGCCGCTCATGCTCGGCCCAGGCGGTGCGGCAGCGATTGGCGCGGGCCCACAGATTGATCGAGGATCGGATGAACGGACGATGGCCAGCCGAGGTGAGCGGCCAGGTCGCGGCATAATTCAGGGCTTCGAGGATCATGGGTTACCGATAGACGGAGCTACGATGGCCGATCTCGACCACGAGCACGATGAGTTTGCCATCCTGGATATCGCAGATGATCCGGTAGTCGCCAACTGTGTAGCGCCAATAAGCACCCAGCTTGCTGCCATGAAGAGGATCGCCAAGACTCCTGGGATTATCGTGGGTGGCGAGCCGCTCTTCCAGAAACTGTTTTATACGGCGGCGGACCACCGGATCGAGTTTCTTGATCGTTTTTTGAACGGGCTGACGATATTCAATCGTCCAGGCCACGCCAGAACTCCTCGGAACTGACAACCTTGTCTTCGCCACTCTGTATTCGCTTCATGGCCTCGTCGGCGGCGGCGAGATCCTGGAGATTTTCGAGTTCGCGCTGGATCATTTGACGCAGATAATCATCCGGTTCGGCACCCGCCTCCGACGCGTATTCGACGATCAACTGGTGCATTTCTTCCGGCATATCGAGCGTGACGCGCTTGTTCATCGGAGCGATCCCTGTTTCGAAGCTTCAGCATACCAGTGAAAGCGCCCATTTTCCAGCATCCGCCCTCGGCGCCACCCGCCTTCGCCCTTGCCGCCAAATCCTTGATCCTCTAAGACACCGGCACCTTTTTGAAACGAAAATTCCGGTTGTCATCATGAGCGATAAGAACAAGAAGCCCCAGAAGCTGAAGGCCCGCCTGCCGCGCGGCTTCGTCGATCGCGAGGCTGCCGACATCAGGGCTGCCAACCAGATGATGGAGACCATCCGCGAGGTCTATGAGCGCTACGGCTTCGACCCGATCGAGACGCCGCTTTTCGAATACACCGATGCACTCGGCAAATTCCTGCCCGATAGCGACCGTCCGAACGAAGGCGTCTTCTCCCTGCAGGACGATGACGAGCAGTGGATGTCGCTGCGCTACGACCTGACAGCGCCGATGGCCCGGCATGTCGCGGAGAATTTCCAGGAAATTCAGCTGCCGTTCCGCACCTATCGTGCCGGCTACGTCTTCCGTAACGAGAAGCCGGGCCCGGGCCGCTTCCGTCAGTTCATGCAGTTCGACGCCGACACCGTCGGTGCACCGGGCGTCCAGTCCGATGCCGAAATGTGCATGATGATGGCCGATACGTTGGAAGCACTGGGCATCAAGCGCGGTGATTACGTGATCCGGGTGAACAACCGCAAGGTTCTCGACGGGGTTATGGAGGCGATCGGCCTTGGCGGCGAGGAGAATGCCGGGCGTCGGTTGGGCGTGCTGCGCGCCATCGACAAGCTCGACAAGTTCGGGCCTGAGGGCGTTAGGCTGCTGCTCGGCGAAGGCCGCAAGGATGAGAGCGGTGACTTCACCAAGGGTGCAGGTCTCGCCGAAGATCAAATCAACAAACTTGAGCTTTTCTACAGTGGCGTGGGTCAGAGTGCGCAGGACCTTTTCAAACCTGCGACGGACGCAGCGGCGCAGGATGACCACTCGGTTGTGAATGCCGACGGCCTGACGGCCTATCCGGCAAACTCGATACAGCTTGCAGGTTATCTGGAGCTGTTCGATGCACAACATCCGGCGCACGAGGGTTTCAAGGAACTGAAGGCAATAAGCGATCTTGTCCGGGCGGCAGGCTACGGAACCAAACGCATCCGTATGGATGTTTCCGTCGTCCGTGGCCTCGAATACTACACCGGCCCCGTCTATGAGGCCGAACTCACCTTCGACGTCACCAACGAAAAGGGCGAAAAGGTCGTCTTCGGCTCGGTCGGCGGCGGCGGGCGTTATGATGGCCTCGTGTCGCGCTTCATGGGGCAGCCCGTCCCGGCCACGGGCTTCTCCATCGGCGTCTCGCGCCTGATGACGGCGCTCAAGAACCTCGGCAAGCTCGGCCAAGACGACGTGCTTGGTCCTGTCATTGTTACCGTAATGGATGGGCAAGATATTGATGCCATGGGCCGATATCAGAAGTTCACGCAGGACCTGCGTAACGTTGGCATCCGCGCCGAAATGTACCAGGGCAACTGGAAGAAGTTCGGCAACCAGCTGAAATATGCCGACCGCCGTGGCGCCCCCATCGCCATCATCCAGGGCGGTGACGAACGCGCGCAAGGCGTCGTTCAGATCAAGGACCTGATCGAGGGCAAGCGCCTCTCCGGCGAGATCACCGACAACGCCGAATGGCGCGAAGCCCGTGTGGCGCAGGAAGTCGTGGCCGAGGCGGACCTCGTCGCCAAGGTCAAGGAGATCCTGGCCGCGCAGGCGGAAGATCGTCGTCGGGCGAAGGGTGGTTGATCTAATGTCGCGTGGCTACCCCCCTCTGCCCTGCCGGGCATCTCCCCCACAAGGGGGGAGAGCGGGTTGGGGCCGGCCTCTCGCTCAGCCACCACTCTCCCCCCTTGTGGGGGAGATGTCACGAAGTGACAGAGGGGGGTGCAGCACCTTCTGCGGAGTTCTTTCATGCCCCTGACCGACATGCCCGATTTCGCCGGCACCATCCTGCAGGAATTCACATCGCGCGGCACCACCCGTGTCGATACGCCCGTGATCCAGCCGGCGGCGCCCTTCCTCGACATGGCGGGCGAGGACCTGCGCCGGCGCATTTTCCTCACCGAAAACGAGCGCGGCGAAAGCCTCTGCCTGCGGCCCGAATTCACCATCCCCGTCTGCCTGCGCCATATCGAAACCGCGACCGGCACGCCGAAGCGTTACGCCTATCTCGGCGAGGTCTTCCGCCAGCGTCGCGAAGGTCCGCAGGAATTCTACCAGGCCGGCATCGAGGACCTGGGCGACATAGCCGTCGCCGCCTCGGATGCCCGCGCCATTGCCGATAGCGTCGCGATCCTGACCCGTCTCCTGCCGACGAAGCCGCTTTCCGTCACCCTGGGTGACCAGTCGGTTTTTGAGGCCGTCGTCAAGGCGCTCGGACTTCCCGCCGGCTGGCAGAAACGTCTGATCCAGGCCTTCGGTAATCCAGACCAGATCGACCAGCTGTTGCGCGCCCTCGCGACCCCGACGCCGGTTCCGGGCCTCGATCCAGAAGTCTCGAAGCTCCTTGCGAGCGGTGACCAGGACGCTCTGATCGCTCATATCGACGCGACCATGCAGGAGACCGGTTACCTCACCAATGCCAGCCGCACCCCGGCGGAGATCGCCCGTCGCTTGAAGGAAAAGCTCGAGCTCTCCGAAACAAGGCTCGACGGTGCCGCTCTGCTTCTGCTGCGCGAATTCCTCTCGCTTGAGCTGCCGCTTGCCGATGCCTCGGCAGCGCTTGCCGGCTTTGCCGATGCCGCCAGCCTGAAGCTCGGGCAGGCACTCACCCGTTTCCATGAACGCGTCACGGCGCTTGCCAGCACCGGCGCGGATCTCGATCGCATCACCTACCGTGCCGCCTTCGGCCGTCCGCTGGATTACTACACCGGCCTCGTCTTCGAGGTGGCGGTAAAGGACAAGCCAGCCGTCCTCGCCGGCGGCGGTCGTTTCGACCGGCTACTGACGCTGCTCGGCGCCGAAAGCCATATTCCCGCCGTCGGTTTCTCGCTCTGGCTGGATCGAATCGACTCCGAGAGGAGCACTAAATGACCATCACCATCGGTCTGCCCTCCAAGGGCCGCATGAAGGACGATGCCTCCGCCATCTTCGAAAAGGCGGGCATGAAGATCGTTGCCGTCGGCAATGACCGCTCCTATCGCGGTCGCGTCGAAGGCTTCGACGATGTCGAGATCGCCTATCTCTCGGCTTCCGAGATCTCGCGTGAGATCGGCAATGGCACCGTCGATTTCGGCGTGACCGGCGAAGACCTGATCCGTGAGGGGCTGGCGGAAGCCGACGCCCGCGTCGAGATCGCAGCCCGCCTCGGCTTCGGCCATGCCGATGTCGTCGTGGCGGTGCCTGAGATCTGGTACGACGTCGACACCATGGCCGACCTCGGCGATGTGGCCGCCGAATTCCGCACCCGCCATGGCCGGCGCTTGGCAATCGCCACCAAATACTGGCGCCTGACCCAGCAGCATTTTTCCGGCAGCCACGGCATCCAGCTCTACCGCATCGTCGAAAGCCTGGGTGCCACCGAAGGCGCGCCTGCCGCCGGCCAGGCCGACATTATCGTCGACATCACCTCGACCGGCTCGACGCTGAAGGCCAATCACCTGAAGGTGCTCACCGACGGTATCATCCTGCGTTCGGAAGCCTGCTTGGTGCGAGCGAAGAAGCGGGAGCATGACGGCAATTCCATGATCGGCCGCATCGTCGAGGCCATCAGCGGCGTGCTGTGAGGGCCGGATGTCACACGCGGATGCCATTCCCGGATTGTATGCGCGTCACGCCGAAGCCTTTGACCGTGTGCGGGGAAAGAATGGTTTCGAGCGCCCCTGGTTAGAGCTGCTTGTCGCGCCATTGTCTCCCGGCGCCCATGTGCTCGATATCGGATGCGGCTCTGGCGAGCCGATCGCAGCGGACCTGATTGGCCGGGGATTTGTCGTCACCGGGCTCGACGTCTCCGAGCCGCTGATCCGCCTGTGCCGTCAGAGGTTTCCCGCGCATGAATGGCATGTCGCCGACATGCGGGATCTGGCACTGGGGCGGACATTCGAGGCGATCGTCGCCTGGCACAGCTTCTTCCATCTCACGCCCGATGCCCAGCGGGCCATGTTTCCGCGCTTCGCATCACATGCGGGCAGCGGCGGCACCCTGATGTTCACATCAGGGCCGGCAGCCGCTGTGGCAATCGGTGAGTTCGAGGGCGAGCCGCTTTATCATGCGAGCCTCGATCCTGAGGAGTATCGCTCCCTTCTGGCTGAAAACGGCTTCGTTGTTCTTCAGCATGTGATCGAAGATCCCGCATGCGGTGGCGCGACTGTCTGGCTGGCGCAAAAGTATTAGTTGGAAATAACACACACACAAAAACCCGCCGGATCGCTCCGGCGGGTTTCTTTTTGCCTTGTGGGGCAGGGATATCAGGCAGCAACGGCCTGGGCTGAGCCGCGGCGGGCGTCGAGCGAGTAGGCGCCGGCGCCGATGATGGCGAGAGCGATATAGCCACCAGCCAGCGTGACGTTCTTCATCAGCATGATCTGGTTAAGCGTGTTGATCCAGCCAAGCGCGCCTTCCGGCCAGCCTTCGATGGCAACAGTGCCGGAATGGAAGACGAGACCGGTGAACACGCAGAAGACTGCGATCGTCCAGGCGGTGATCTTGGTCTGGAAGCCGACGAGGATGAAGAGGCCGGCAACGAGTTCATAGAGACCGGCGGCATAGGCGAGCAGGTCGGCGGCAGGCAGGCCGGCGCCGGAGATCATGCCGGCTGTGCCGGCCGGGTCGGTCAGCTTGCCGAAGCCGGCCATGATGAACATAAAGGAAAGCAGAATGCGGACGAGAACGAGAAGGCCATTGGTGGTGCTGGACATGGGAGGCTCCATTGGGTTGTCGCTGAAACCACACCCCTTGTGGGCTTCAGAATGTGGAACCTTCTTGCCTGCTTTTTTGTCGCAGGCATAGGTTGACGACATTTGACTGTTCGTTCACAAAAACGAAACGTTAACCCAATGCGTGCCGGTGAGGGCAGGGATCTTCCACCTGCAAATCAACTTTGCCACGTGCCCCGCCACGAGACGGGGTGGAACCCGGGTCAAACCGGCGTGACAGTTGCGGTGATCGGCAACTGGAAGCGGGGGAAGATGAACAGTCCCACCATGGTTCCGCGGGCGCCGTCGAAGCCGGTCGATTCCCCGATGCAGAAAACCGGCTGCCGGTTGTTGGCGGCCGAAAGGATGGTTGTCGAATAGCAGAACCGTGACGGCTGCGTGGCGGCCTGTTCGAATAACCTGAGGATATGCCCGCGATCGGCGGGTTCATAGCAGCGCATGACCGTCAGCAGGCCACATTCGTCGCTTTCGAGGCCATGAAGCTGCCGCGCCCGGCTTCCGAGTGTCAGAAGCCCGTTCGTCAGGTCGCCAGTCCAGTCTTCGGAGACGCCAAACCGGCAGGCGTTCTGCCCAAGGAAGCGATCGCTTTCCGCGTCGCCGACCGCAAAGCTGGTTGCGAGATCTGCATTTGCAATTTTGAACAAGGTAGTCCCCAAGTCGGGGCCATCAGGCCCTCAATACGCTGGAGGCTTTGCCCCGCCAGACAAAACATCCTAAGTCCCCATCCGGCCGAAACCGGCATCCCATTCAAGTTGAGGTGCGTTACTCAAACCAGCACACAACCTCGCCTTATGACCGCAGGAGCCCCCACCTGCGTCCCTGGTTCATCCCAGGATTACAATCGTCTCGCTCGCATATGAACACCAACCACCATATTCGGCCCCCCTCTGGCGCGCTCACCGTCCCATCCGATCCGGACTTCCGGTTGCTCAATACGCTTTGGCGAACCGACAAACCCGAGGCCGATGTTCAGGCACAGGTTGCAAATCAAGCTCAGATCGTGTTCCGAAGTTAAGCGGCTAGATACCATGAAAGTATTTAGATGAAAACGCCTCACATTCGCGAGAAGCGGCAAACTATCGACAATCTGCCTCTACATTTCTCATCTTAAAATTAGAATAGTCTAAATAAACGACGGTCTGATGCTCTTTTGCCTTTGCCTGCGCGAAGGAAGAACACCGCATCATTCGTCAATAAGTATTCATATTCGAATTAACGATGTCAACAAGCTGACAAAGGCTCGCAAATCCATTTTCGGGTACAAGACAGCGCCCTTGGGTCACCGTCTCATGTCGCACGAAAAAGGGCGACCCGAGGGCCGCCCTTCCGTAACACTGAACCGGATAGCCCGGATGGCAAGACCCGAAGGTCTTACATCATGTCCATGCCGCCAGTTCAGCGCGCTTGACGCGCTGAACCACTTGGAGTGATGGGCGGCTTTGATGGACCTGATGGCAAGACCCGAAGGTCTTACATCATGTCCATGCCGCCCATGCCGCCCATGCCGCCCGGCATGCCGCCAGCAGCTTCCTTCTTCGGAAGTTCGGCAATCATGGCTTCGGTGGTGATCAGCAGCGAGGCAACCGAAGCTGCGTTCTGCAGGGCGGTGCGAACAACCTTGACCGGGTCGACGATACCCATGGCGATCATGTCGCCGAATTCGCCGGTCTGGGCGTTGTAGCCGTAGTTCTCTTCGTTCTTGTCGAGGATCTTGCCGACGATGATCGAAGCTTCGTCGCCTGCGTTTTCGGCGATCTGGCGAACCAGCGACTGGAGGGCGCGGCGAACGATGTTGATGCCGGCTTCCTGGTCGTCGTTTGCACCCTTGACGGTGATCTTGGTCGACGAACGCAGCAGAGCGGTACCGCCGCCGGGGACGATGCCTTCCTGAACGGCAGCGCGCGTTGCGTTCAGCGCGTCGTCGATGCGGTCCTTGCGTTCCTTGACTTCGATTTCCGTCGAGCCGCCAACGCGGATCACGGCAACGCCGCCAGCGAGCTTGGCAAGACGTTCCTGCAGCTTTTCGCGGTCGTAGTCAGAGGTGGTTTCTTCGATCTGCGCCTTGATCTGGGCAACGCGACCTTCGATGTCCGACTTCTGGCCGGCACCGTCGACGATCGTAGTGTTTTCCTTGGTGATCGAGATCTTCTTGGCGCGGCCGAGCATTTCGAGCGTGACCGACTCGAGCTTGATGCCGAGGTCTTCCGAGATGACAGTGCCGCCCGAGAGGATGGCGATGTCTTCCAGCATGGCCTTGCGGCGATCGCCGAAGCCCGGAGCCTTGACGGCAGCAATCTTCAGGCCGCCACGCAGCTTGTTGACGACGAGAGTTGCAAGAGCTTCGCCTTCGACATCTTCAGCGATGATGACGAGCGGCTTGCCGGTCTGAACGACGGCTTCGAGCACCGGCAGCATGGCCTGAAGGTTCGAGAGCTTCTTTTCGTGCAGGAGGATGTAGGCGTCGTCGAGATCGGCGACCATCTTTTCCGGGTTGGTCACGAAGTAGGGCGACAGGTAGCCGCGGTCGAACTGCATGCCTTCGACGACTTCGAGTTCGGTTTCAGCGGTCTTGGCTTCTTCGACGGTGATGACACCCTCGTTGCCGACCTTCTGCATGGCTTCGGCAATGTCCTTGCCGACCTGTGCGTCGCCATTGGCCGAGATCGTGCCGACCTGAGCAACTTCTTCCGAGGTCGAGATCTTCTTGGCCTTGGCCTGGAGATCCTTGACAACTTCGCCGACAGCGAGGTCGATACCGCGCTTCAGGTCCATCGGGTTCATGCCGGCAGCAACAGCCTTGTTGCCTTCGCGAACGATGGCCTGGGCAAGAACGGTTGCGGTCGTTGTGCCGTCACCGGCGATGTCGTTGGTCTTCGAAGCAACTTCGCGGACCATCTGGGCGCCCATGTTCTCGAACTTGTCTTCCAGTTCGATTTCCTTGGCGACCGATACGCCGTCCTTGGTGATGCGCGGTGCGCCGAAGGACTTGTCGATGATGACGTTGCGACCCTTCGGGCCGAGCGTTACCTTGACGGCATCTGCGAGGATGTCGACGCCGCGCAGCATTTTTTCGCGCGCAGTGCGGCCGAATTTGATTTCTTTAGCAGCCATGTTCAAAACTCCCGGGCGTCTAGCCCATTGGTGAATTGTTAAAGAGGAAGACGGGTATCAGGCTGATATCAGCCGATGATGCCCATGATGTCGGCTTCCTTCATGATCAGCAGGTCTTCGCCATCGAGCTTGACCTCGGTGCCGGACCACTTGCCGAACAGGACGCGGTCGCCGACCTTGACGTCGAGAGCGATCTGCTTACCGCTTTCGTCGCGGGCGCCCGGGCCAACGGCGACGATTTCGCCTTCAGCCGGCTTTTCCTTGGCGGTGTCGGGAATGATGATGCCGCCCTTGGTCTTGGCTTCGGACTCGACGCGCTTGACTACAACGCGGTCATGAAGCGGACGGAAAGTTGTGCTTGCCATTGTCTAATCCCTCGATCAAATGACATTCGCGATCCCTTGAAAGGGCATCGCATCGGAATTTGTTAGCACTCTCCCTCAGGGAGTGCCAGCGAGGCTGAGATAAGAACAGCCTGCGAATGAGTCAAGCGCGTTGATGAAAAACATCGCTGCTCTCCAGTCTCGCCGTTGGACGACCCCTCAGCCGGCTCCCGTCTTTCCCCCTGCAAGCCGTTGAACTGTTTGACAGTCCCTTCCAGATCTGAAAATGTTTGGCCGTGGAGTGCGCGAAAGCTCCATGAGGCGCCATGCCGGAATTTCGCATCCGTCATTCTCCAGACAACGGACCTCGACCATGGCACCCTTTGGCGCAATTTCCGCAGATAAACTCTTTCGCTTGCTCGGTTCATCCCAATCGCCACTCCTTCTGGACGTGCGCCTCAATGAGGATGTCGACGCCGACCCCATGCTTTTGCCGGCAGCCGTTCGGCGCGATCATCGCACTGTCGAACACTGGGCGGCCGAGATCAGATCCCCCTCCGTCGTGGTCATCTGCCAGAAGGGGCGAAAGCTCTCGGAAGGTGTGGCAGCCCATCTCCGCCTTCTGGGGCTCTCGGCTGAAGTCCTTGAGGGCGGTACGATGGCCTGGACACAAGCCGGTCTTCCACGTGTTCCCATGGCCCGTCTCCCAGCACAGAATGGCGGGACGCTCTGGGTCACCCGCAACCGTCCGAAGATCGACCGCATCGCCTGCCCCTGGTTGATCCGCCGTTTCGTCGATCCCTTCGCCCGCTTCCTCTTCGTCTCGCCCTCGGAAGTCGACGCCGTCGCCGAACGGTTCGATGCCATACCCTTCGATATGGACGAGGGTTTCTGGAGCCATCGCGGCGAGCTCTGCACCTTCGATATTATGCTAGCCGAATTCGGACTTGAGACGCCCGCGCTGACGACACTGGCCCGGATCGTCCGCGGCGCCGATACCAACCGGCTCGATCTCGCGCCGGAGGCTGCCGGCCTGCTGGCGGTCTCGCTTGGGCTGTCGAGGCTTCATGCGAGCGACCTTCATCAACTGGAGCAGGGGCTCGTGATCTATGATGCCCTGTATCGATGGGCGCGTGACGCCATGGACGAAAAGCACGATTGGATCGCACGCGGCCAGCGCACTGAGGGAAAGCAATGAGCATTGCCTTGGAAGGTCCGGACAAGGTCAACGAGATCCAGCCGAGTTTTGCCGAACTCGTCTCGGCCTTTGCCCGCATCGGCCTGATGTCCTTTGGCGGCCCGGCGGCCCAGATCGCGCTGATGCATAAGATCTGCGTTGAGGAGAAGCACTGGATCGACGAGGACCGCTACCTTCATGCCCTGAACTACTGCATGTTGCTGCCCGGTCCCGAAGCCCAACAACTTGCCACCTATATCGGCTGGCTGTTGCATGGCGTGCGCGGCGGCATCGTCGCCGGCCTGCTTTTCGTGTTGCCGGGCCTTGCTGTCATCCTCGGTCTGTCCAGTCTCTATGCGCTCTATCAGGAGGCGAGCCTCGTCACGGGCCTGTTCTTCGGGCTGAAGGCGGCCGTTCTCGCGATCGTCGTGGAGGCCGTGGTCAGGATCGGCAAGCGGGCCTTGAAGAGCGGTTTCCACCGCGGCCTTGCAGCGGCCGCCTTCCTGGCGCTCTTCTTTTTCTCCCTGCCGTTCCCGCTTGTCGTGCTTGCCGCCGCCCTGATCGGCCTCCTCCACGCCAGAGGCTCATCCGCGGCCGCCATCGAGATCACCGAAGAAGTCCGTGCCAGGCCGCCGCTCCTTGGTCAGCTTGCGGCATTGCTGTTTTGGATCGCCGTCTGGATCGCGCCATTGCCAGTCCTGTGGCTCACCCTTCCGGAAACCGCACTTCCAGAGGTCCAGACATTTTTCTCGAAGATGGCGCTGGTCACCTTCGGCGGTGCCTATGCCGTGCTCGCCTATGTCGCCCAGGTCGCCGTCGATCACTATGCCTGGCTGAAACCCGGCGAGATGCTGGACGGACTGGCGCTGGCCGAGACGACGCCGGGGCCGCTGGTCCTCGTGCTCTCCTATGTCGGCTTCCTCGCCGGCTTCCGTCAGAGCGGGGCACTTGACCCTTTGATCGGCGGGCTTCTCGGTGGTGTCATCGCCGCCTGGGCCACCTTCATTCCGAGCTTCATCTGGATCTTCGCAGGCGCTCCCTATATCGAGCGGCTGCGCGGCAACCGGCTGCTGAGTGCGGCACTCTCGGCGATCACCGCTGCCGTGGTCGGCGTCATCCTCAACCTTGCCGTCTGGTTTGCGCTGCATGTCGTCTTCACCAGCGTCCAGCCGTTGGAGATTGCAAGCCTTGGACCCATCACGCTTTCCGTTCCGCTGCCGGTCTGGTCGTCGCTGGATTGGCAGGCCTTGGTCATCGCTCTGGTGGCGGCCGTGATGATCTTCCGTTTCCATCTTGGTATCGGCAAGACCCTGATTGCGGCCGGTCTGCTCGGCCTCGCCGCACGTTTCCTGCTCTGACCGGACAGCAAGCGAGGTCTGCATTTTCGGGTCGGGGCACGCTTGCCCCTTGCCTTGCCGCCCGTCCTTTGCCATGTCACCGGACACGAACTTCAAGTCAGGAACCAAGATGGCCCGCAGCATTTCCACCCTCGGCGACGTCACGGACGCTTACGACGTCATTCTCTGCGACGTCTGGGGCGTGCTGCACAATGGCATCGACGCCTTCCCGCTGGCCGGCGAGGCGCTGCAGGCAGCACGCGCCAAGGGCCTGACGGTGGTCCTGATCACCAATTCGCCGAGGCCTGCTATCGGCGTTATCCCGCAGTTGCGCGCCATCGGCGTTCCCGACACGGCCTATGACCGCATCGTCACCTCGGGCGATGTCACCCGCACCCTGATCGCGGCCGGTCCGAAGAAGGTCTATCTTCTCGGCCCCGAACGCGACCTGCCGCTCTTTGACGGCCTGGATGTCGAGGTGGTCTCGAAGGAAGAGGCCGATTGCGTCGTTTGCACCGGCTTCTTCGACGATGAGGTGGAGCAGCCGGAGGACTATCGCGACATGCTCACCGACTTCGTCGCCCGCAAGGTGCCGCTCATCTGCGCAAACCCGGACCTGGTCGTCGAGCGCGGTCATCGCATCATTCCCTGCGCCGGCGCCGTTGCCGCTTTCTACACGGCACTCGGCGGTGAAACCCGCATCGCCGGCAAGCCGCACACACCGATCTACGAGGCGACGCTGGCTGCTGCCCGCGAGGCGCGCGGCGATTTCGACAAGGCTCGCGTGCTGGCCATCGGCGACGGCATGCCGACCGACGTTAAGGGTGCCGTCGATGCCGGCCTCGACCTCCTCTACATCTCCGGTGGCATTCATGCCGCCGACTACGCGACCAACAACGTGACCGACGAGGCGAGGCTCCAGCTTTTCCTCGAACGGGAAAAGGTCGCACCGCAATACTGGATGCACAGGCTCGCATGAGGCGCATGCTGCGATGACCGTCTTTCACCGCAACGAAAAGAAAGAACCGCTACCCGCCGTCTTGCGCGGCGGCGTCGTGGCGATCGGCAATTTCGACGGCGTGCATCGGGGGCATCAGGCGGTGCTGCGCCGCGCTCTCGAACGGGCCGAAAGCCTTGGCGTACCGGCCATGGTGCTGACCTTCGAGCCGCATCCGCGCTCCGTCTTCAATCCGGACAAGCCGGTCTTCCGCCTGACGCCACCCTCCTTGCGCGCCCGCATCCTCGAAGCCATGGGCTTCCAGTCGGTGATCGAATATCCGTTCGATCGGGAATTCTCGCAACGCTCGGCGGAGGATTTTGTTCAGTCGATCCTGGTCGACTGGCTCGGCGCCTGCGAAGTCGTCACCGGCTTCGACTTCCACTTCGGCAAGGGCCGCGAGGGTGGTCCGGCCTTCCTCATGGAGGCCGGAAGCCGCCACGGCTTCGGCGTCACCCTTGTCGATGCCTTCCGCGACGAAGGCGCCGAGGTCATCTCGTCGAGCCGCATCCGTGGCCTGCTGGCAGAGGGCGATGTCGCTCAGGCGGCAGGTCTGCTCGGTTACCGCTTCACGGTGGAGGCGGAGGTGATGAAGGGGCAGCAGCTCGGTCGAACTCTCGGCTTCCCCACCGCCAACATGCACCTGCAGCCGGAAGCAACCTTGCGTCCCGGCATTTATGCCGTGCGCTTCCGCCGGCCCGACGGCATCATCCGCGATGGCGTCGCGAGCTTCGGTTACCGCCCCACGGTGACTGAAAACGGCGATCCCTGGCTCGAAACCTTCGTCTTCGACTTCAGCGGTGATCTCTACGGTGAAATCTGTTCGGTCTCCTTCTTCGGCCATCTGCGCGACGAGTGGAAATTCGACGGCCTCGATCCACTGGTGGCCCAGATCCGCAAGGACGAGGAGGAGGCGAGGGCACTGCTGGCAGGCGTCAAGCCGATTGATGTCCTGGATGCGAAGATCGCGTTCTGAGAAAGCCGCGGCAGCCTTTCGAGCGAGGTGATCGCCTCTGTCCTATGGGTAGATGCGAATGCATGAGCGTCGACTTGCCGACTCACTGCGACTGGAGACTGACTTGACCGAATTCACGCCCCTCATGTCTTTCGCCGGAGGCCTTTTGATCGGCCTGTCCGCCGTCCTTCTCATGCTGAGTTGGGGCAGGATTGCCGGCATGACCGCGATCATTGGCGGCATCCTGCCACCGCTCGGTGGCGACTGGCCGTGGAAGGCAGCCTTCCTCGCTGGTGCCATCCTCGCCCCGTTTGCGCTGTCGCTCAGTGGATACGAGGTCGAATACACGGTTCCGGTTTCCACCATGGCCCTCGTGATCGGCGGTTTGATCGCCGGCATCGGTGTCACATTCGGCTCCGGCTGCACCTCCGGCCACGGCATCTGCGGCATGGCGCGCTTGTCGCGCCGCTCGATCGCGGCCACGTTCACCTTCATGGCTTTCGCCATTCTCACCGTTTTCGTCATCCGTCATGTCGCGGGAGGGGCGATCTGATGCGCCTCCTCCTGGTCTTCCTCATCGGCGCGCTCTTCGGAACCGGCATTGTCCTGTCGGGCATGGCAAACCCGGCCAAGGTGCTCAACTTCTTCGATCTCGCCGGCAGCTTCGACCCCAGCCTCGCCTTCGTCATGGCCGGCGCGCTCTGTGTGGCAGCACCCGGCTATGCCATCCTTTTCCGGATGCGAAACAAGCCGCTCTTCGATCAGGCTTTCCGCCTGCCCAAGGCGAGTGCCATCGATTCGAAGCTGATCGGCGGCTCTGCCGTTTTCGGCATCGGCTGGGGCATTGCCGGCTTCTGCCCTGGCGCCTCGATCCCCGCACTCGGTCTCGGCCACGCGTCCGCAGCGATCTTCGTTGCCGCCCTGCTCGTCGGCATCCTGATCGCCCGCAGGCTGGCCAAGGCAGATTTTTTTGCAGACCCCTCGCGCCCGGGCTGAGCAGTGCCATAGCTGACGCTTGACGCCTCGGCCGCATTGCCGCCTAGTGCGGCCAGCAAATCAACTTGAGACAGCCCGAAAGGCACCCCATGGCCATGACGCCGCGCAGACCCGTGAACCCGAAGGATGCCGCCGAAGCTCTGTTCCGCCCGGCGCCGAAGCCTGTTGCCCCCGCCGTCGAGCGTCGTGCAGCACCCGAGGTCAAGGAACTCGTCTCGATCAAGCTCGACAGCGCCGTTCTCGAACATTTCCAGAAGGACGGCCCCGGCTGGCAGGACCGCATCAACGACGCTCTGCGGAAGGTCGTCGAGGCGGAAGGCTGAGCGTGGCAGGGGGCATATGTCTCCCCATCTTGCCCCTTCCTTTCGCCGCGAAAAACCCCTAAAGAACGCGGCCATGACGTATCTTTCGGCGGCCCGGATCATTCGAATTATTGGCCCGGCCCTCCCGGCGGCTTGAAGAGCTGCGGGAAGGTCCGGGTTTTTGGCGTTGGGTTAGAAGCCCCGCGCCCGCTTGCCGCCAATCCATGACATAATTCCGCGACCGCTTGAGGTCGCCCCATTCGATGGCTGATCCATGACCGATACCCCTGAAAAGATCGATTACTCCAAGACCCTCTATCTGCCCGAGACAGAATTCCCGATGCGCGCCGGCCTTCCCCAGAAGGAGCCGGAAATGGCGGCGAAGTGGAAAGAGATGGGCCTTTACAAGCGCCTGCGTGCCTCCGCCGCCGGCCGCGAGAAATTCGTGCTGCATGACGGCCCTCCCTATGCCAATGGCAACATTCATATCGGCCATGCGCTGAACAAGGTGCTGAAGGACGTCATCACCCGCTCCTTCCAGATGCGCGGCTTTGACTCGAACTATGTTCCTGGCTGGGACTGCCACGGTCTGCCGATCGAATGGAAGATCGAGGAAAAGTATCGCGAGAAGGGCAAGGACAAGAACGAGGTCCCGGTCAACGAATTCCGCAAGGAATGCCGTGAATTCGCGCAAGGCTGGATCAATATCCAGTCGGACGAATTCCGCCGCCTCGGCATCGAGGGCGACTTCGACAATCCCTACACCACCATGGCCTTCCACTCGGAAGCCCGCATCGCCGGCGAACTGCTGAAGATCGCCATGAGCGGCCAGCTCTATCGCGGCTCCAAGCCGATCATGTGGTCGGTCGTCGAGCGCACGGCGCTCGCCGAAGCTGAAGTGGAATATGCCGAGGTCGAGAGCGACACGATCTGGGTGAAGTTCCCGGTTCGTAGCTATGGTGCCACTGACGAAGAAGTTAGGATGGCCAAGACGTCTGATGACCATGCGCTCCTGTTCCAGCGCCTAGAGGCCCGGAGTGGAGATCTGTCTGACGCCTCCGTGGTCATTTGGACCACGACTCCCTGGACGATCCCTGGAAATCGGGCAATCTCATTCTCCTCGAAGATCGAATACGGTCTCTACGAAGTTACCAGCGCGACAAACGACTTCGGCCCCCAGCCGGGCGAGAAGCTGATTTTTGCCAAGCGTCTGGCAGAGGATGCCGCGACCAAGGCGAAAGTCACTCTGCAGCAAATCCGTATCGTCGAGTCTCGTGAGCTCGATTACATGACGTGCTGGCATCCGTTGAGAGATCTCGGCTACCACTTCCCGGTTCCGCTGCTTGATGGTGATCACGTTACCGACGATGCCGGTACTGGGTTTGTGCACACCGCCCCAAGCCATGGACGTGAAGACTTTGAAGCTTGGACGGCCAACGTGAATAAGTTTGGCGGTTACACTTCAACGAAAATCCCGTTCCCGGTCGATGACGCCGGCTTCTACACCGAAGACGCCCCCGGTTTCGGCCCCTCGGCCGAAGGTGGTGCTGCCCGCGTGCTTGACGACAACGGCAAGAAGGGCGACGCCAACAAGCGCGTCATGGACGCGCTGATCAAGGCCAACAACCTCTTTGCCCGTGGCCGCATCAAGCACGAATACCCCCATTCCTGGCGCTCCAAGAAGCCGGTCATCTTCCGCAATACGCCGCAGTGGTTCGTCTACATGGACAAGGACCTTGCCGACGGCACGACGCTGCGCACCCGTGCGCTCTCCGCCATCGACCAGACCCGCTTCGTCCCCGCCGGCGGCCAGAACCGTCTGCGCGCCATGATCGAGCAGCGCCCGGACTGGGTTCTCTCCCGCCAGCGCGCCTGGGGCGTCCCGATCTGCGTCTTCGCCGATGCCGAAGGCAATGTCCTGCAGGATGAGGCGGTCAACGCCCGCATCCTCGAAGCCTTCGAAGTCGAAGGTGCCGATGCCTGGTTCGCCGAGGGCGCCAAGGAACGCTTCCTTGCCGGCGAGCATGACAGCGACAAGTGGCAGATGGTGTCGGACATCCTCGACGTCTGGTTTGACTCTGGCTCGACCCACACCTTTACGCTGGAAGATCGCCCGGACCTGAAATGGCCGGCAGATGTCTATCTCGAAGGCTCCGACCAGCATCGCGGCTGGTTCCATTCGTCGCTGCTCGAAAGCTGCGCCACCCGCGGCCGCGCGCCCTACAATGCCGTCGTGACCCACGGGTTTACGATGGCTGAAGACGGCCGCAAGATGTCGAAGTCGCTGGGTAACACGGTGACGCCGCAGGATGTGATGAAGGAATCCGGCGCCGATATCCTGCGTCTTTGGGTGATGAACACCGACTACTGGGAAGACCAGCGTCTCGGCAAGACGATCATCCAGACCAACATCGACAGCTATCGCAAGATCCGCAACACCGTTCGTTGGATGCTCGGCACGCTCGCCCATGACCATGGCGACGAGATTGCCTATGCCGATCTGCCCGAGCTCGAAAAGCTGATGCTGCATCGCCTGTCCGAGCTCGATCAGATCGTGCGCAAGGGTTACGACGAGTTCGACTTCAAGCGCATCGTCCGCTCTCTCAGCGACTTTGCCAATGTCGAGCTGTCGGCCTTCTACTTCGACATCCGCAAGGACACGCTCTATTGCGACGCCCCGTCGAGCCTGAAACGCCGCTCGGCCCTCTTCGTTATTCGCAAGCTGTTCGACTGCCTGGTCCTCTGGTTTGCCCCGATGATGCCGTTCACCACGGAAGAGGCATGGCTGTCGCGGGATACGAAGGCTGAGTCCGTCCATCTCGAACAGTTCCCGGTGATCCCGGCCGACTGGTCGAACGAGGCGGTGGCCGAGAAGTGGAAGGGCGTGCGCGCCGTTCGCCGTGCCGTGACCGGTGCCCTGGAAATCGAGCGCAAGGAAAAGCGCATCGGCTCCTCGCTGGAAGCAGCCCCAGTCGTCCATGTTGCCGATGCCGAGCTGCTGAAGGCGCTCGCCGGTCTCGACTTCGCCGAGATCTGCATCACCTCGGACATCTCTGTTGTCGCAGGTGAAGGTCCCGCGGAAGCCTTCCGTCTCGACGACGGCACCAAGGTCGCAGTCGAGCCGAAGCTGGCCGAAGGCACGAAGTGCGCCCGCTCCTGGAAGATCACTCGGGATGTCGGTTCGGACCCGGACTATCCTGACGTCTCGGCCCGCGACGCGCAGGCGCTGCGCGAACTTGCGGCACGCAGCTAAGGAAAAATTAGCGGATGATTTGCGCTTTTGTGGGTCATCCGTTAAAACTGCCTGAAATTGGCCGAATTCCACCGGCAGCGGTGGGGAGGAAATATTCGGCGGCACAGATGAACTGCGGCGAGGCTGGTAGGCATTCATGAAATCGGCATATCTGTTCAGAGTTGGCCTTGGCATGGCTGGACTTCTCAGCGTTACCCTGGGCCTTTCCGGCTGCGTCGGCGGCCCGACTTACGGCACCGACAAGACGGCCATGGAACAGCTCGCCGACGACGTTGGCACGGCCGTGTCGATTGCCCCGCGCGAGGCTGCCAACAAGGGTACCAAGTATAATCCGCGTCCCTCGCTCGTCCTGCCGCCCGGCGGCACCCAGACCGCAGCGCTGGTCGCGCCGCAGGCATCCGTCGCCAGCCGTGAGAACAATCCGGAATGGGCCGAGTCCCCGGAAGAGGCGCGTGAGCGCCTCGTCGCAGAGGCCGACGCCAATGCCAACAATCCAAACTACCGTTCGCCGCTGCTCGCCGGCTATGGCACCTCAGGCACTTTGACCGAGACGCAGAAGTGGCAGGCCTTCCGCGAAGCCCGCAAGCTGCAGAAGGGTGCCTATCTCGACCAGCGGCGCCTGTTGTCCGACCCGCCGACCGAATATCGCCAGGCGGAAGAAACAACCCTCACCGATCTCGGCGAGCCGGAAGCCAAGAAGGAAAAGCGCCGCAAGAAGGAAGCCAAGGCCGCCCAGCAGAGCAGCTCGTGGTGGATGCCCTTCCAGTAAGCGGCTTTAACAACGCAATCGATCGGGGCAGGGCGGAAACGGCCTGCCTTTTTATTTGAGGTCCTCCATGGCTTTCAATATACGCCCCGCAACACCTGAAGACGCTGCAACCATCCTCGGCTTCATCACCGAACTGGCCGTCTTTGAAAAGGCGGGCCATGAGGTAGAGGCGACGGAGGAGACGATCCGCGCCTCGATCTTCGGCGAAGGCTCCGTCACCGATGCGGTGATCCTGGAGGCTGACGGCAAGCCGGCGGGCTTCGCCGTATGGTTCTACAATTATTCCACCTGGCAGGCGAAGAACGGGCTCTATCTCGAAGACCTCTATGTCTCGCCCAACCATCGCGGCACCGGAGCCGGCAAGCTGCTCCTGAAGCATCTCGCCCGTGTCGCCGTCGAAAAGGGCTGTGGCCGTTTCGAATGGAGCGTGCTGGACTGGAACGAACCCGCAATCCGGGTCTATGACGCCATCGGCGCCGAACCCCAGACCGAATGGATCCGCTATCGGATGAGCGGCGAGACCCTGAAAGCCTTTGCCGCAAGCGCTTGAGGCTGTCGCCCCATACGGTGCCTCATTCTTCCGCGTCGATCATCCGTGCCAGGAGCGCCAGATAGAATGCCTCGATCGCCGGGCCGATGATCGAGATCCACACAAGGGCCATGTTGCGATCGCCGGGATTGTCGCGCGAGAGATAGGCGACCAGCCCCATCGCGACCGCAATGGCGACCGGTATGCCCGAGACGGCCACCAGCCGGGGCGCCTGTAAGTTCACCGCGCCATTCGCCGACCACTGCATCGGAAGTCGTGGCCGCTCCGGCGCAATGTTGCGATGGCCCCAGGCGGCGATCAGCCCCATGGCGATGAACGACAGGAGGGGGGCGAGCAGGATCATGTTTCTCTCTTCGTCTGGAAAAACCGCTTGAGCATCTCGGCCGCCTCGATTTCCCGGATGCCGGAATAGACTTCCGGGGCATGGTGGCAGGTCGGCTGGGCATAGAAGCGCACGCCGCTTTCCACGGCGCCGCCTTTGGTGTCATGCGCGGCATAATAGAGCCGGCGAATGCGGGCGAAGGAAATGGCTGCCGCACACATGGTGCAGGGCTCCAGCGTCACATAGAGATCGGCATCGACCAGCCGCTCGTCACCGACCTTTTGTGCGGCCCGCCGGATTGCCAGGATTTCCGCATGGGCGCTGACATCACTGAGCGCCCGCGTCTCGTTGCCGGCACGCCCGATGATCTCGCCTTCGCGCACGACGACCGCGCCGATCGGCACTTCACCACGTTCGCCGGCGGCAATTGCCTCGGCGAAGGCCGCGTCCATGAAGCCGTTTGTCTGCGTCATGCCTGAACTTTCTGCTTAACCCGAGCCGCGCGACCTGATACGACAGCCCAAACCACAGGCAAACAACAAATGACATTCAAAGACAAGTCCAAGCGTCCGGCGGGCAAGCCCGCTGAGCGCGGCGGCAAACCGCTCACCCGCAAGCCGGCCGCAAAATCCGACACCAAGCCCGCGCGTGCCGCCCGTCCGGAGGCAGCGTCCGGTGACGACACCATGAAGCCCGAGCGCATTTCCAAGCTGCTCGCGCGCGCTGGCGTCGCCTCGCGCCGCGATATCGAACGCATGATCATGGAAGGCCGCGTGGCCGTGAACGGTACCGTGCTCGACAGCCCGGTGCTGAACGCCACGCTCGCCGACACGATCGAAGTCGATGGCCAGCCGATCCGCGGCATCGAGCGCACGCGTCTCTGGCTCTACCACAAGCCCGCCGGTCTCGTGACGACCAATTCCGATCCGGAAGGCCGCCCGACCGTGTTCGAGAACCTGCCGGAAGATCTTCCGCGCGTCATGTCCATCGGCCGCCTCGACATCAATACCGAGGGACTGCTGCTGGTCACCAATGACGGCGGTCTTGCCCGCGTGCTCGAACTGCCGACCACCGGCTGGCTGCGCCGCTACCGTGTGCGCGCCTATGGCGATGTCGACCAGCCGGCACTGGACGCACTGAAGGAAGGCATCGCCGTCGACGGCGTGCTCTACGGCGCAATCGACGCGACGCTCGACCGCAAGCAGGGCCACAATGTCTGGATCACCATGGGTCTGCGCGAAGGCAAGAACCGCGAGATCAAGAACGTGCTCGGCGCGCTCGGCCTTGAGGTTAATCGCCTGATCCGCGTCTCCTATGGTCCCTTCCAGCTCGGCGACCTGCCGGAAGGTCAGGTCCAGGAAGTGCGTGGCCGCATGCTGCGTGACCAGCTCGGCCCCCGCCTGATCGAGGAAGCCAAGGCCAATTTCGACGCCCCGGTCTATAGCCATGGCGGCGTCGAGGTCGAAGAAGACGAAGATGCCCCCGCCAAAAAGCCGGCTCGCCCGGCCAAGGCCGAATGGGGCCGCGAAGAGCGCCCTGCCGGCAAGCGCCCGGACAAGCTCGACAAGAACGATCGTCGCGACCGTGCGCTCGAACGTCTCGACACCAGCCGCAGCGATAGCGGCAAGAAGTTTGGTGACAAGAAGTTCGGCGATAAGAAGTTTGGCGACAAGAAATTCGCCGACAACAAGTTCGACGACAAGCCGAAGCGTGCACCTGCCGCCACCAAGAACCGGACGACCAATGTCTGGATGGCGCCTGGTGCCCGTCCACTCGGCGAAAAGGCAGCGGCTGCCGCCGCGCGCCGCAAGCCCGACAACCGCCCGGAACGCCCGGTCGACCGCTTCGATGACCGTGAAGGACCGCGCGTCATCGTCAGCCGCGCCCATGACGACGAGGGCGAATGGATCCGCGCCGACGGCCCGGACAAGAAGCCCGGCTTCCGTGATGGCGGCCGTGACGATAAGCGCGGTGCTGGCGCAGGCTTCGGTGCCCGCGCTCCGCGTCGCGATGGTGATGACCGTGCGCCGCGCCGCGAAGGTGCCGACCGTGGCCCCCGCCCGGAAGGCGCTGCCCGCGGTCCGCGCCGCGACGGTGAAAATCGTGGCCCGCGCAGTGAAGGTGACGCCCGTGGACCTCGGCGCGACTTCGGCGACCGTCCGCCGCGCCGCGAAGGCGAGGATCGTGGACCGCGTCGTGACTTCGGTGATCGCCCGGCCCGCACCGAGCGGACTGGTGAGGAACGTCCGCGCGGCGAGCGCCCGTTCGGCGACAAGCCCCGTGGCGCAAAGCCCTTCGGCGCCAAGCCCTATGGAGACAAGCCGCGCGGCCCCAAGGCCTTCGGCGATAAGCCCGCAGCCCGCGCCTATGGGGATAAACCTGCGGCGAAATCCTACGGTGACAAGCCTGCGGGCAAGTCCTTCGGTGACAAGCCGGCCGGCAAATCTTTCGGCAAGCCGGCTGGCAAGAGCTTCGGCGGTAAGCCGGGTGGTCGCCCGGCCGGTGGCCCGCGCTCCGGTGGTCCCGGCGGTTTCGGCGGCAAGCCTGGTGGCGCCGGTCGCGGCGCACCGAAGGGCAAGAGGTAAGGCCTGATGCGCATCGTTGGCGGAGAATTCCGTGGCCGCAATCTGGCCACGCCCAAATCCAATGACATCCGGCCGACCGTCGACCGGACGCGCGAAAGCCTGTTCAATATCCTGTCCCATGCCCATCCCGGCATTTTGGATGGCACCCGCATTCTGGACCTCTTTGCCGGCACAGGCGCTGTCGGCATCGAGGCCCTGTCGCGCGGCTGCAAATCGGCCCTCTTCGTTGAAAACAGCGTCGAGGGTCGTGGCTTGCTTTGGGAGAATATCGAGGCCTTTGGTCTGCATGGCCGCGCCCGCATCCTGAGACGTGACGCGACGGATCTAGGCCCCTCCAGCAATATCGAGCCCTTCGACCTCGTCTTCGCCGATCCGCCCTATGGCAAGGGCCTCGGCGAAAAAGCGCTCGTCGCAGCCCATTTGGGCGGCTGGCTGGCGCCCGGTGCGCTTGCCATCCTGGAGGAGCGGGGCGACGTGCAGGTCTCGGTTGATCCGGTCTTCACCTTCATCGAACAGCGCACCTTCGGTGACACGAAAATGTACTTCTTTTCCTATAGGCCGACCTGAACCGTCTTCGCACAGCAGGCCCGCTTTATGGATCCGATCGCCGAAACTCCCATTCCCTCTGTCGGCCGCAAGGCTGAACCGACCATTGGTCTGGCGCTTGGCGCCGGCGGTGCGCGCGGCTTTGCTCACATCTCGGTTCTCGACGTCTTCGACGAACTCGGCATCCGCCCGAGCCTGATTGCCGGCTCGTCGATGGGCGCAATCATTGGCGCGGGTTACGCGGCCGGCATGAGCGCGCGCGATATCCGCGACTATGCGCTCGATCTCGCCGACAACCGTGCCCGTGTGCTGAACATGTTCTGGGGTCTGAGGCCCGCCAGCATCCGCGCGCTGGGCGGCTTCCGCATCGGCCAGTTCAACCTGCCCCGCATCCTGCGCACCTTCCTGCCGCCGCAGATCCCGGAGACGTTCGACGCACTCGGCCTGCCGTTGAAGATCGTCGCGACCGACTATTATGGTCAGAGCGAATTGATCTGCACCGAAGGTGATCTCTACGAAGCCCTGGCCGCATCCGCCGCCATTCCGGCCCTGTTTGCACCGGTGATGATCAAAGGTCGCCTGATGATCGACGGAGGCATCTTCAACCCCGTGCCCTATGATCATCTCATCGGGGAAACGGAGCTGCTGGTGGCCATTGATGTCATCGGCGCGCCGGAGGGCGACGGCTCTCGCGTTCCGAACCGCATAGACAGCCTGTTTGGTGCCTCGCAGCTGATGATGCAGTCGCATGTCGCGCTGAAGATGAAGATCTGCCAGCCGGATATCTATCTGCGCCCTGACGTCAACGGCTTCCGCGTGCTCGACTTCTTCAAGGCCCGCCAGATCCTCGAAGCCGCCGACCGGCTCAAGGAGCCGCTCAAGCGGGAATTGTCGGAACGGATCGAGGATTTCATCCGCCGCTGAGATCACTCGGCCGGGAGGGTTTCCTCGTCGGGCACGGTCTGCACCTGCCGCTTTGGCTTGACCAGCGGCTCCGGCTTGACCGGCCGGTTATGCATCAGGTCGCGGCCCGCCTGGATGCCTTCCTGCGCCTGCAGCTTCAGCCGCTCCTCGTCCCGGCGCCGAATGTCCTCGCCGATCTCATAGGCCTCGTCTTCCGATACCCCGAGCCCCTCCAGCGTCCGACGGCCGAACAAGAGGCCGGATTCGAGCGTTTCGCGCAGCTCGTATTCAACGTCGCGGCTGCGCAGCTCGATGCTGTGGATACGGTCATAGGAGCGGGCATAGATGCGCATCTCGGGGCATTCAGACTGGATGAGCGAGACGATCTTGTTGGTGATTTCCTTTTTGTGGGTACAGACGGCAACAATCTTCGCTCTTTCAATCCCTGCCGCCCTGAGCACGTCGAGCCGCGTACCGTCGCCGAAATAGATGCGGAAACCGAAGGCTGCAGCCTGGCGCACGCGATCGGCACTGTCGTCGATGATGGTGACGTCCCGCCCGCTGGCGAGCAGGATCTGCGCCGCGATCTGGCCGAAACGGGAAAAGCCGATCATCAGAACGTCGGATCCTGCGCCCTCGAAATCCTCTTCCAGCTCCTCCCGCTCAGCTGTTTCGCGGGCAAGCAGCCTCTGGCCGATCAGGGCCGACAGTGGCGTCAGGGCCATGGACAGGGTGACGATCGAGATCAGCAGCGAGGACTGGGCACCGCTCAACACGCCAGCGGCCGCTGCCGTGGTGAACAGCACGAAACCGAACTCACCGCCCTGCGGCAAGAGCAGTCCTATCCTGAGCGCATCCTGATGTGGCGAGCCTGCGACCCGGCAGACGCCGTAGAGTACGATCGCCTTGACGATCATCAGCACAGGAACCGCGAGGGCGATGAGGAGCATGTTGTCAACGATGACCTGCAGTTCCATCGACAGGCCGACGGCAATGAAAAACAGCGCGAGAAGCAGGCCGCGGAACGGCTCGATATCGGCTTCCAACTCGTGTCGATACGAGGATTCGGCCAGCATGACGCCGGCAAGAAAGGCGCCCATAGCCATCGACAGGCCGGCAAGCTGCATGACGAAGGCGGCCCCGAGCACCACGAACAGCGCCGCTGCAATCATCACCTCGCGTGCCCCGGTCCGGGCGATCACCTGGAACAGAGGAGTGAGAAGATAGCGCCCGGCCATGATCATTGCGACCACCGCTCCGACGGCCACGGCGACACCGATCAGTGGCGATTGCTGGCTCTCGCCGCTCGATGTGCCGAGAACGCTGACCATGGCGAGCAGCGGCACGATGGCGAGGTCCTGGAACAGCAGGATGGAGAAGGAGCGTTGGCCATAGCGACTGTTCATGTCGCCATAGTCTTCGAGAAGCTGAAGCGCAAAGGCAGTCGAGGAAAGCGCGAGACCGAAGCCGGCCACCAATGCCCCGCGCCAGTCGAGCAGACCGGAGGCGATCACGATCCCGGTCAGGACGAGGCCCGTCAGTACCACCTGGCTGGCCCCCAGACCGAAGATGTCTCGCCGCATGTTCCAGAGGCGCGTCGGCTTCAGCTCCAGCCCGATGATGAAGAGCAGCAGCACGACGCCGAGTTCGGCGACCGCCAGGATCTCGCCTGAGCCGCCGATCAGGTGAAGGACCGGTCCGATGATGACGCCGGCCGCGAGATACCCCAGAACGGTCCCCAGACCGAGCTTGCGGAAAATCGGTGCGGCAATCACCGCGCCGCCGAGGAGCAGAAGGGGTTGGGCAAACAGTGCTTCGCTGGCGCTGGCCAAGTGTGAATCTCCTCATAGGTCCGTTTGCGGACAAGGTGGTACTGGAACTATGTCAGCCTCGTGAACGGGAAAAGCCCGAACCGCACTTGATGCCCCTTCTAAGGCACAATAAATGGAGCGGGAAGGAAAGGCCAAGCCATGCCCCAAGAAATCGATTCCGCCAATCTCCTCGAACGTGCCGAACAACTGGTCCAACTGGCCCTGAAGGCCGGCGCGGAAAAGGCGGATGCCGTCGTGGTGCGCTCGCGCTCCAAGGGCGTCAGCGTGCGCCTCGGCAAGGTCGAGTCCACAGAAGCGTCCGAAAGCGATGATTTCTCGCTGCGCGTCTTCATCGGCCGCCAGGTGGCGAGCGTCTCGGCCAATCCCGGCTTCGACCTCACCGCACTCGCCGAGCGCGCCGTCGCCATGGCCAAGGTGTCGCCCGAGGATCCCTATGCCGGCCTCGCCGACGAAAGCGATCTCGCGCGTACCATAGTCGATCTTGAGCTCTACGACCCGACCGAAGTCTCCAGTGACAGCCTGCGCGAAAGCGCCCTTGCCATGGAAGAGGCCGCACGCTCGGTCTCAGGCGTCAGCAATTCGCTCGGTGCCGGCGCCTCTGCCGGCATGGGCGGCCTCGTGCTGGTCACCTCGCACGGCTTCTCCGGCAGTTATGCAGGATCGCGCTTCTCCCGCTCCGTCGGCGTCATTGCCGGGGAGGGTACCAAGATGGAGCGCGACCACGACTATGACAGCCGCCTCTACTTCGCCGAGCTCGACAGCTCGGAAGAAATCGGCCGCCGTGCAGCCGAGCGCGCCATTCGCCGCCTGAACCCGCGTCAGGTCCCGACCGCCTCCAACCTCACTGTCGTCTTCGACCCGCGCGTTGCCCGTGGTTTCGTCGGCACGATCGCCGGCGCGATCAACGGCGCCTCCGTCGCGCGCAAAACCTCCTTCCTGCGCGACAAGATGGGTCAGCAGGTTTTGAAGGCGGGTCTCAATATCACCGATGATCCGCTCAAGGTTCGCGGTTCCTCGTCCAGACCCTTCGATGGTGAAGGCATTGCCGGCAAGCCGTTGACCATGATCGAGGACGGCGTGCTCAAGCACTGGTTCCTGTCCTCATCGGCTGCCCGTGAACTGGGTCTGAAGACCAATGGTCGTGGCGTGCGCGGCGGAACCTCCGTCTCGCCGTCTGCCACCAACCTCGCGCTTGAACCGGGCGATATCGCGCCGGAAGATCTGGTCCGTAGCATCGGCACCGGGCTTTATGTCACCGATATGATCGGCCAGGGCGTCGACATGATCACCGGCGAATACAGCAGGGGTGCGAGCGGTTTCTGGATCGAGAATGGCGAACTGACCTATCCGGTGTCCGAGATCACCATCGCCTCCAATCTCAAGGACATGTTCATGCGGATCACGGTGGCGAACGACATCGACCGCAAGTTCGGCGTTGCCGCTCCAACCCTTGCCATCGAAGGCATGACCCTTGCCGGGCTCTGACGGCAGCGATCGGCCGATCTCGGCAGGCGCCGCCACAGGGGAGGTGGCTGCGGACTGGAGTGCCGATCTCGCCTTGATCATCGAAGCCGCCCGAGAGGCGGGCAAGGTGGCGCTTGGCCATTTCGGGCAGTCGCCGGAAGTCTGGTGGAAGAACGAGGGCATGTCGCCGGTGAGCGCCGCCGACTATGCCGCCAATCGCGTGCTGGAACAGATCCTGCGCGATGCGCGGCCCGCCTATGGCTGGCTCTCTGAAGAAACCGACGACGATCCCGATCGGCTGGCCCGTGAAACGCTTTTCGTCGTCGATCCCATCGACGGCACCCGCGCCTTCCTCGCCGGCAAGAAAACCTGGTGTGTCAGCGTCGCCGTCGTCCGTCGGGGCGTGCCCGTCGCCGGCGTGTTGGTCGCGCCTGCACTCGACGAGGAATTCACAGCGATTGCCGGGGGCAGGGCGGAGCGGAACGGCATTGAGATCGCGGTATCCGCGTCCGCTGCGGGCGCCCGGCTGAAGATCGCCTCGGCCCAGGACATTGTCGCCAGCCTCGACAAGAGCCTGCGCCCGCGGATCGACCGCGTCGAACATATCCCCTCCCTCGCTTACCGGCTGGCACTGGTTGCCGATGGCCGCATCGATGGCACGCTGGTCAAGCCGAATTCGCACGATTGGGATCTGGCCGCTGCCGATCTCATCCTGTCACGGGCGGGCGGAGCGCTCACCGATCTGGAGGGCAAGGCGCTGGTCTACAACCGCGTCGATGTCACCCATCCGGTGCTTTGCGCGGCCTCGGCGGACGTCCTTCCGATTCTGCTGAACAACGTTACCGCAATTCGCCGGAGTTGACCTTTCGGGCGAAATCGCGCAGATGAATGATCGACAGCAGACCAACGGGAAAAGACGATAAGATGACGGGTTCCAGCGAAAACAAGCAGCTTCTCCACCTGGTTTTTGGCGGCGAACTGTCCAATCTGGAAGAGGTGCAGTTCCGCGATCTGGATGCCCTCGACATCGTCGGCATCTTCCCCGACTACGCGAGCGCGCTTGCCGCCTGGAAGGGGAAGGCACAGGCGACCGTCGACAACGCGCATATGCGCTACTTCATTGTTCACATGCATCGGCTGCTTAACCCGAACGACAAGTAGGCGGCCGGCTGCGGCTGTACCTTGGTCGATCCGCAAGGGTCACGTTTTGAACTCAGTCTTCTTGCATCTCTCTGATATTGCATCGCCCGCCTCCGGAAAGGGCCAAATGGTATTGTCGATCAAGATGAGCAGGTTGGTCAAATGGCGCTGAGCGAGGCCCTGGCATCGTTCGCGGTGAAATCCTACAGCTGGTTCGGCGCCGCCGTATTCCCACTGACCGCGCCGCTGCTCGCCTATCGCGCGGTGAAGGGCAAGGAAGACCGCAGCCGTCGCGCCGAGCGGCTCGGTCATGCAAGCCTTGAACGTCCTTTCGGCCCTCTCGTCTGGATCCATGCGGCAAGTGTCGGCGAAACCACCGCCGTCATCCCCTTGATGCGCGAACTGCGCCGCCGTGACATCCATGTTCTTCTCACCACCGGCACGGTGACCTCAGCCGCCGTCGCGCAAAATCGCCTCGGTGATACGGTTATCCACCAGTATGTCCCGCTCGATTTCCTGCCAGCCGTGCGCCGCTTCCTCGACTACTGGCAGCCGGATGCGGCAATCGGTGTGGAATCCGAAATATGGCCGGCGACCCTTTCCGAGCTTCGCCGTCGCCACATCCCGCAGATCCTCGTCAATGCCCGCATGTCCGATCGCTCCTTCGACCGCTGGCAGCGCTACAAGTCGGTCGCCGAAGCTCTGTTCGGCAAGCTGGCCCTGGTCATCGCCCAGTCCGATGTCGATGCCGAGCGCTTCCGCGATCTCGGCGCCTGGCCGGTGATCGTCTCGGGCAATATCAAGGTCGACAGCGACGCACCGCCCTGTGACGAGGCTGTCCTCGATCTCTACCGCCGACAGCTGGGCGGACGCCGGACCTGGGCCGCCATCTCGACCTTCGAAGGGGAAGAGAAGATCGCCGCCATGGTCCAGCGGGCGCTGAAGGCTCATACCGGCATGCTCACCATCCTTGTGCCGCGCCATCCCGAGCGCAGCGATGAGATCGAGGCGATGCTGGTCGAAAAGGGCCTGACCGTCGCCCGCCGCACCCGCGGTGATGTGATCACCCCGGAGACCGACGTCTTCCTCGGCGATACCATTGGCGAAATGGGTCTTTACCTGCGCCTGACGGAAGTGGCCTTTGTTGGTCGGTCGCTGTCGGGTGAGGGTGGCCAGAACCCCCTGGAGCCGGCGATGCTCGGCTGTGCCATCCTGTCTGGCCCGCATGTCGGCAATTTTCGCGAGAGCTATCAGCGCCTCGTGCGCAAGGGCTCGGCCCGCATCGTGCGCGATGCCGAAATGCTGGCCAAGGCCGTGCATTTTCTCCTCAACAACGACGTCGCGCGTATGAAGATGATCGATGCCGGACACGAGAGCATGCAGGAAATGCGCGGTGCGCTGACCGCGACGCTGAAGGGACTGGAACCCTATATCAGCCCGCTCTCGGTCCAGGCCAAGCTTGAGCCGCGCGGCGCAAGCCAGAGCTGACAATCAGCTGGAGGCACCATGAACGACAAGAGTGAGATCGCTGGCATCCTGTTCGACAAGGATGGCACGCTGCTGGATTTCGACGCGAGTTGGGGTCCGGTCAACCGCATGGTTGCTCTGATCGCCGCCGATGGGGACGACGGCCTCGCCGATCGCCTCCTGATCGCCTGCGGCATGGATCCCGTGACCGGAGCCATCGTGCCCGACAGCCTGTTTGCCTCGGCCAATACGCGCGAGATCGCTGAGGGCATGATTGCCGCCGGTGCCGTGCTGCCACTCGAAACACTCGTCCCGCGGATCGATGATTGTTTTGCCGAAGCCGCCCGCCTTTCTGTGCCGATCACCGAACTTGAGCCGCTCTTCGCCCGCCTGCATGGGCGGGGACTGCGTCTTGGCATCGCGTCGAGCGACAATGAGCGTTCCATCCGCATCGCGGCCGAACGCTTCGGCATTTTGCCCTATCTGGATTTCATCGCCGGTTATGACAGCGGCCATGGCAGCAAGCCGCATGCCGGCATGGTGCTCGGCTTCTGTGCCGCGACCGGCCTCGTCCCCGCACAGGTCGCCGTGGTCGGAGACAACAATCATGACCTGCACATGGGCATCAATGCTGGTGCTGGCCTGAAGGTCGGCGTCCTCTCCGGCACCGGTTCGCGTGAGACGCTGACCAAATCCGCCGATGCCGTGCTTTCGGACATCACCGCGCTCGAAGGCGTTCTCGGCTGACCCGCAAACACCCTTTCGGATTGCAGGCGCTTGACCATTTCCTGCGGCAATGGTTCTTGTTGCGCACACGAGGGCCTGGAAAAGCGGCCCGTGCAAGGCAGGGATGAGGATGGTTTCGGAGGCACCGCCCTTCTGGTGGACGTCGATCGGCTGGCAGGCGCGATGCCTTGCCCCGGTCTCTTTCCTCTATGGCCGCATCGCCGCCTCACTGATGCGCCATCGCCGCCGCCATGCCTTGCCTGTTCCGGTCATCTGCGTCGGGAATTTCACGGTCGGCGGCGCCGGCAAGACCCCGACCGCCATCGCCATCGCTCGCGCCGCCAAGGCGAAGGGTTTGACGCCGGGCTTCCTCAGCCGGGGCTATGGCGGCTCGCTCGATGTCACGACCGTAGTCGATCCCCACCACCATCGTTCCACGGCGGTTGGTGATGAGCCGCTGCTGCTCGCGCGCGAAGCGTTGACCGTCATTTCCCGACGCCGCGTTGCCGGCGCCGATCGGCTCGTTGCCGAGGGCGTCGATCTCGTCATCATGGACGATGGCTTTCAGAGCGCCCGGCTGAAGGTGGACTATGCGCTGATCGTCATCGACAGCATGCGTGGCATCGGCAATGGCCGCGTCGTGCCATCAGGTCCCGTACGCGCGCCGATTGGCGTCCAGATGCGCCATCTCGATGCCATTCTGAAGGTTGGCAAGGGCGATGCCGCCGATCATCTGGTCCGCCAGGCGGCCCGCAGCGGCAAGCCTGTGATGGTTGCAGAAGTTCTGCCCGCGGATCCTGATGCCCTGAAGGGTAAGTCAGTGTTTGCCTATGCCGGCATCGCCGATCCGACCAAGTTCTACCGCACGCTGGAACAGATGGGCGCCGTCATCGGAGACCGCGAAGGTTTCCCCGATCATCACCATCTGGCCGACGACGAAATCGCCGACCTGATCGAGCGGGCGGCCCGCCAACATCTGCAGCTGGTGACGACAGCGAAGGATCATGTCCGTCTGGCTGGCGGCCATGGTCGCAGCGCAGAACTGGCCGAGCTTTCGCATGTGGTGGATGTCGACATGGTCTTCAACGACCCAAAGGCTCCGGACCTGATCATCGAGGCGGCCATTGCCAATTGCCGCCGCCGCCGGCTGGTCGCGAGTATCTGAGCTTAGCGCTTTTGGTTGGGCAGGGCGCCGGCCCGCTTCTCGGCCTCAAGCGAAGCGGCGGCATCGGTATAGGCCTCCTGGCGCGCGACGCTCCAGTAGCGCAACTCGTCCACCAGCACCGGCCGGCCGCTTATGGCGCAGGTCACGAAGGTCCCCGGCGTCAGGATCTGGAAATCCGCATCGAGATAGCGGATCTTGGCTTCGCGGTTGCCGCTGCCTTCGAAACGGTTCATCACTCTTCTCCTGCGCCGCGTGTCACGGAACTGCAATACAGCGGCCTCCCCGCCTTTTAAAGAGCCCTTTTGAGGGTTTCTCTCAGCTTAACTGCGCCCGAATAGCCGCTCGATATCAGATAGCTTCAGCTCGACATAGGTCGGGCGGCCGTGATTGCACTGGCCCGATCCCGGGGTCTGCTCCATCTGCCTGAGCAGCGCATTCATCTCCTCGACCCGCAACTGCCGGCCTGATCGTACCGAGCCATGGCAGGCCATGGTCGCGGCGACATGTTCGAGCTTGGCGGAAAGCCGGTCGGCGGTGTCCCATTCTGCAATCTCGTCGGCGAGATCACGCACGAGACCCGCCGTGTCCATTTCGCCGAGCATGGCCGGCGTCTCGCGCACGGCAATGGCGCCGGGGCCGAAGCGTTCGATGGCAAGCCCTAGCTGCTCCAGCCCTTCCGCATGCGTCATCAGCCGGTCGCAATCTTCTTCCGGCAGGTCGACGATTTCGGGGATCAGCAGACCCTGCGAGGGCAGCCGCCGGCCAACAAGCGCCTTGCGCATCTGCTCGAACACCAGCCGCTCATGGGCGGCATGCTGGTCGACGATGACAAGCCCGTCGGAGGTCTGCGCGACGATATAATTGGCATGTACCTGCGCGCGCGCAGCCCCCAGCGGATAGCTGGCAATCGCCTCGACTTGACCAACCGGCTGAGCGGCAACGGGCTCGCTGCGGGCGGTTGGCATCGAAAGGCTGTCGAAGGCCGCCTGGGCCACTTCCCCGAAGCCGGCTTGAGCTGGCGCATAGGCTGGAGCAGAACCAAAGCCGCCACCCAAGCCATGGCCGAAGGTTCCGCCCTGCAATGGACGGCTTGGTGACGCGTCTGCCGACCAGGCCTGCGCCGGCTGCGGGTTAAAGCCGGGGCGGAATGCCCTGAGCATTCCACCGGCCCCCGTTGTTGAAGCCCGATCACCCTCGCGTTGCAGCGATTGCCGAATCGCGCCCACGATCAAGCCGCGCACAAGCCCCGGGTCGCGAAAGCGTACATCGGACTTCGCCGGATGCACGTTGACATCGACCAGCGCCGGGTCGAGCGCCAGCGACAGCACCGCCACTGGATAGCGCCCATGCGGAATGGTTTCGGCATAGGCGCCGCGGATCGCCGACAGGATCTGCTTGTCCTGCACGGGGCGCCCGTTGACGAAGGCATATTGATGGGCGGAATTGCCCCGGTTGAAGGTCGGCACCCCGGCAAAGCCGGTCAACCGCACATCCTCGCGTTCGGCATCGAGTTCGATCGCATTATCCTTGAAGTCGGCACCCAGCACCTGGGCGATGCGCGCCAGACGGTCGTCGCCGGTTGCCGGAAAGTCCAGAAGCGACCGGTCCGTACCCGACAAGACGAAGCGGATCGCCGGGAAGGCGATCGCCATCCGCTTGACGATCTCGGTGATCGCACCGGCTTCGGCCTTTTCCGTCTTCATGAATTTGAGCCGTGCCGGCGTAGCGAAGAACAGGTCGCGAACTTCGACGGTCGTACCTGGATTGGCGGCCGCCGGCCTGACATCGCTGACCTTGCCGCCGGTCACGGTGATCTCCGCCCCGCTTCCTGCCCCTTGCTGCCGGCTGGTGATGGTGAGTTTCGCCACCGAGCCGATCGAGGGCAGCGCCTCGCCACGAAAGCCGAGTGAGCGGATGTCGAACAGCGTTTCGCTGAGCTTGGATGTGCAGTGCCGGCGGATGGCGAGCGACAGGTCGTCCGGCCCCATGCCTGAGCCGTTGTCGATCACGCGCAGCAGCGTCTTGCCACCGCCGGCGGTCGCCACTTCGATACGAGTGGCGCCTGCATCGATGGCGTTTTCGATCAATTCCTTGGCGGCACTGGCGGGTCGCTCGATGACCTCGCCGGCGGCGATCTGGTTGATCAGGGTCTCTGAGAGCTGCTTGATGATCATGCGTTCATTTTCGGGGATTCGCAGGCCTTGGGAAAGGTCAAATCGCAGGCGAGGGGCGATACCCCATCATTAAGTCGGTCTTAACCGAATGATTCTAGTTTGACCAATGACTTGAGATGTATCTCGGCAGGTCTTTGGACCAGAGGAAAAAGGATGCGGCTGGTGTGTCCTTTGCCAATCCCCTCGCCAGATCAAGCGCAACCGGCATGTCCATCGCCTATTTTCAGCAAGAATCCAGGCTTGCCGTATCCGCGGCAATAGTCTCAGAGGCAGCAGTGTGAGCGAGTTTCCACCGGCCCCCGGCGAAAGAAAGGGACACCAGGGTCCGGATACGCCGTCGCCCGAGGCGTCGCTCGACCTTGCGCTGATGGATGCGGTATCGGAGGCCTTCCAGGCTGCTTTTCTCATCTATGATCGCAACGACGAGCTCATATTCGCCAGCCGCTCGATCACCAATTTTCTTCCTCTTCCGTCAGCACACTTTCAGCGCGGCAATCGCCTGCGCCACCTGCTCGGCGCAACCTATGACCTGGGCTTGCGTGCCGGCGGGCCTGAAATGGCGGCGCTCAGCCGCGAGGAATGGCTGACACGCCAGATTGCCGCCCACTGGAAGGAGCGCTACGAGGTTCAGGCCAGCGAAGATGGCAAACGCTGGACCCGCTATTCCAGGCGCCGCCTGCCGTCCGGCTTCGGCTTTTGCATCATGACGGATGTCAGCGAACAGAAGCGCCGCGAGGAACAGTGGCGGGCTGACGTCGAGCGGGTGCAGCTCACCGAGGAAATCCTCGACAATCTCGCTCATCCGGTTTTCGTCCAGGACCGCAACCTGCAACTCGTCGCCGTCAACAAGGCCTTCTGCTCCGCTTTGTCGATCGGCGCGGACCACGCTCTCGGTACCGATCTGCGCCGGATCTTCGACGCCGATCTCGCAGATGGCCTGCAGACCGTCTCGCGTGATGTGTTGGAAAGTGGCGTCACGGCGTCCATCACCCAACCCATACGCCTTTACGGTGACCCGCCGCGGCAGATCCTTGTCCATGTCCAGCGGGTGGGAAAGCCCGGCCGATATTTCGTCGTTGCAAGTTTCGGAGAAGTTGGCGCAACGAGCCAAGCTCAGGTCGCAGAACGGCAGCCGGTAAAGTCATATCCGAGCCCGGCTTCCCCAGCGCCGGCTGTAAAGTCCGAACTGAGCCTGACCGGACGCAAGGCGCTGATCGTCTCGTCCGACCGTGGTTTCGAAGCGCGAGCGCTGGATGTCCTTGAACTGCTCAGGCTCGATAGCTGCTGCGTGCGCGGTGAGGAGGAGCTGAGCGCTTTCCTCGACGCGGCCCGCTCCGTCGGCATCATCATCGATCTTGCCATTGTCGATGTCGGTGCAGATCGGCGCTGTCTCGAAATCCTTCAGACGGCGGATGTCGATTATGCGAGCATTGCCGGAACCGACATTGCCGCCGAACTTGCCTTCATCGTGCTCGACCGCCTGGCAGCCCTGAGGGCAAGGCCCACACCGGCGGATGACTGGGAGATCAGCACGGACCAGGAACCGGCGCCGGAAACGCCGCCGCCGCCTGCGCCCGCTCTGCCGCTCAAGTCGTCCCTGGTCCTGGTGGCCGAGGACAACGAGATCAACCAGATCGTCTTTTCGCAAATCCTCGAAGGGCTCGGCTATTCGTATCATATCTGCGCCGACGGCCAGGAGGTCGTGAGGCTCTGTGCCGAACTCAAGCCGGCGGTGATCCTGATGGACGTGACACTGCCTGGGCTCAACGGATTCGAGGCGGCGCGCCGCATTCGCGAGGCTTCCGCCGATCGCGTGGATGCCACCCCGATCATCGGCGTTCTCGCTCAGGCTTTCGATCGTGACCGGGAGGCCTGTTACGCCTCCGGCATGGACGACGTTATTCTGAAGCCACTGAGCCCCGATGTCGTGGAACAGGCGCTGATGCGCCTGGTACCCCAGTTGGCACGGGCGACGAGTGCCTGACAGCCTTCGGGCCGACGGCTCTGTTCCATGCGCTCCGGTCGTTCCGGCTCAGGCCCGGCGCCCGCAAATGCTTGTCGCTATTATTATATTAATGGTTTAGATCCATTATCCCGGCTGTGGAAGGAACCGTAGCAGGAAGAATGAATGGGTCCCGCTGGCACTGCCCTTGAGCAGAACAACCAGAAAGAGCTGCAGCGTCTGGCCTACACCGATCATCTGACCGGACTGGGCAACCGCAACCGCCTTGCAGACAAGATCCGCCAGCTGGCTGCCGATCGTGCTGCCGATCCTGCACCCTTCACCGTCGGCATCGTCAATCTCGACGGTTTCAAACCCATCAATGACCTCTTCGGTCAGGCCTCCGGCGACGAGATCCTGTGCCAGGTCGCTCACCGGCTCAAGGCCTGCGTTCCCGATGGTGCGACCGTCACCCGTCACGACGGGGACGAGTTTGCCATCGTCTTGCCGCTGGTCTTCGAGCGCACCGGTGCCGAACGGACCGGCCAATTGATCAAGGATGTGCTGTCGGCCCCTTACGATCTCGGCGACCGCAATGTCCGGCTCTCAGCATCGCTGGGCTTTGCCGTTTATCCCTTTGCCGGCGAAGAGTTCGAGGAACTGATGAAGAGTGCGGAAACCGCGCTCTATCGCTCCAAGCGCCGTGGTCGCGGCCAGATCACCGTCTATTCGCGCGAAATCGCCCAGGAGATGAAACGCGCCACGCAGCTCGAACAGGCGCTGCGCAATGCCATCATCAACGACACCGTGGACGTGCATTTCCAGCCGATCGTGCGCCTGCGTGACAACCGCGTCGTTGGCTTCGAGGCGCTGGCGCGCTGGATCGATCCGGATCTCGGCTTCGTCTCGCCGGCCGTCTTCGTGCCGCTCGCCGAAGAGCGCGGCTTCATCGACACGCTGTCGGAAACGCTGCTGCGCAAGGCGGCCGAAGCGACGCTTGCCTGGCCCCGCGATCTCTTCCTCTCGTTCAATCTCTCCTCAGTCCAGCTGATGGACCTGCGCACCTCCTACAACACGCTGTCGATCCTCAACAGCGTCGGCTTCGATCCGCGCCGCCTGGAGATGGAAATCACTGAAACGGCGGTCATGACATCAGCTGATACGGCCCGTCGGATCATCAAGGAACTGAAGGATGCCGGCATCCGCATCTCGCTCGATGATTTCGGTACTGGCCAGTCGAGTCTTGGGCGTCTGCGTGATTTCACCTTCGACAAGGTGAAGATCGACCGCGCCTTCGTCTCGGCCATCACCACCGACCGCACCTCCGAGCACATCATCAAGGCGATCATCACCATGTGCGAGGGCCTCGACCTCGAAGTGGTCGCCGAAGGAATCGAAACGGAAGCGGAAGCCCAAAAGCTCCGCGAACTGGGTTGCGGCATGGGCCAGGGATATCACTTCGGTCGCCCCGCCGATGCCGCCGCCACCTTGCGCTACCTTGCAGACAACCACCACGAATTCGCTCTCGTCGATCGTGCCTCTGCCTGAACGTGCCGCGTCCGGTCAGGCCTGATCGAGTAGCCAGTTGCGCACGCGGGTGGCTGCGCCGCTGAGTTCGCGGGATCGCGGCCAGACGACGTGAAAGGCAAGCTCCGTGCGCAGCGCATGGCCGCCCACCTCCACCAGTTGCCCCTGCGCCACCAATTGCCGCACGAGATGCGTCCAGCCGAGCGCAATCCCTTGGCCTGCCAGCACCGCCTGGATCACCAGCACATAATCGTTGATTGCCAGCCGTCGGCTGGCTGGCTTGTAGTCGATGCCGGCCGAGGCAAACCATTCGGGCCAGCTGCAGGCCTGGCGCACCGGCTCCTCCAGCCAGATCAGCGGATGGCGGGTGAGTGCCAAAGGCGTCTCGGGCATCCCGTTCGCCTCGACGAAAGCGGGGCTCGCCACCGCCGTGATCACCTCGGGCGCGAGCAGCGCTGAATGATAATGCGGCCAATCCTCCGCCTTGCCGCCGCGCACGCCGAGCGGGATCGCCTCTTCCTCAAGGTCGAGATCCCTCACGCTGGTCTGGATGCGCAGGTCGATATCCGGCAGGTCTTCGCGCAAGGCGGTGAGACGCGGCAGCATCCACATCGAGGCAAATGCCGTGGAGGCGGCGAGCGTAATATTCGCTTCCCGCCCTTTGCTGCGAATATCCTCCGCCGCCCGGCCGATGCGCGACAGCCCGGCCGAGACATCGGCGTGAAACCGCTCCCCAACCTCTGTCAGCCGTGCAGCCCGATGCTGTCGCTCGAAGAGAGCCACACCCAGCTGCTGCTCCAGCCCGCGAATGGCATAGGATACCGCGACCTGCGACATGCCCAGTTCGGCAGCGGCCCGGGTGAAATTCTCGTGCCGACCGGCCGCCTCGAAGACGATGAGGGCATTGGCCGACGGGATCAGGTGGCGATAGGATGTCATAAGGTGAGCTTATTGCATCACGAGGAATTTTCCAGCGTCACAGGGAACTTGTGCTGCTCTAGCCTGCGATAAAACCGAGGGCAGGGCAATGGACAGTGTGACAGCGGAACCGAGCGCCGGCAGGAAAAACAGACCGGTCAGACGCAGTGCCGGATCGCATTCGGGTCTTAAGGTCCCTTTCATCCGTCGCAATATACCCACATATGACATTCTGTCGGAGGAGAACCTCCAGCGTATCGAAGCGGTGGCAGACCGCATCCTCGCGGAAATCGGCATCGAATTTCGCGATGATCCGGCAGCCCTGGAGCTCTGGCGCGAGGCCGGTGCCGCGATCGATGGCCTGCGGGTACGCTTCCCCAAGGGCATGCTGCGCGAGATCCTGTCGTCTGCGCCTGCGGTCTTCACGCAGCACGCGCGCAACCCCGCCAACAATGTCGAGATCGGCGGCAGTGCCGTCGTCTTTTCGCCAGCCTATGGCTCGCCCTTTGTCATGGATCTCGATAAGGGCCGGCGTTACGGCACGATCGAAGACTTCCGCAACCTGATCAAGCTCGGGCAGTCTTCGCCGTATCTCCACCATTCCGGCGGCACGATCTGCGAGCCGGTTGACGTCCCCGTCAACAAGCGCCATCTCGACATGGTCTACAGCCATATCAAATATTCCGACCGTGCCTTCATGGGCTCGGTGACGGCAGAGGACCGCGCCGAGGAATCGATCGAGATGGCCCGCATCCTGTTCGGTGTCGATTTCGTCGACCGGAACTGCGTCATCCTCGGCAATGTCAATGTCAACTCGCCGCTGGTCTGGGATGGCACCATGACGAGGGCGCTCAGGGCCTATGCACGCGCCAATCAGGCCGCCGTCATCGTTCCCTTCATTCTGGGCGGCGCCATGGGCCCGGTGACCTCGGCAGGGGCCATCGCCCAGTCGCTGGCCGAAACCATGGCCGGCTGTGCGTTGACGCAGCTGGAGCGCAAGGGCGCACCGGTCATCTTCGGCAATTTCCTCTCGTCGATGTCGCTCCGCTCCGGTTCTCCAACCTTCGGCACGCCGGAACCCGCCATCGGCTCCATGGTCATCGGCCAGCTTGCCCGCCGACTGAAACTGCCGCTCCGCTGCGCCGGCAATTTCTCCAATTCCAAGCTGCCCGATGCCCAGGCCATGCAGGAGGGCGTCATGTCGATGCTGTCCGCCGTCCATTGCGGCGCCAATTTCATCCTGCATTCGGCCGGCTTCGTCGATGGCCTGCTCGCCATGTCCTACGAGAAGTTCGTCATGGACACCGATTTCTGCGGCGCGCTGCATTCCTACCTCGCCGGCGTCGTCGTCGACGACAATACGCTTGCCATGGACGCCTTCGAGGAGGTTGGACCCGGCAGCCACTTCCTCGGTTGCGCCCACACCATGCGCAATTACCAGACCGCTTTCTGGGATTCGGCGCTCTCCGACAACGAGCCCTTCGAGAAGTGGGCGGAAGCAGGGTCTACAGACATGGCGACGCGGGCCAATGCACGCTGGAAAAAGACGCTGGCCGAATACGAAGCGCCGCCTTTGGACATCGCCATCGACGAGGCACTCCGCGACTATGTCGATCGCACGAAGCAAGCCAAGCCGGATGCCTGGTACTGAAAAGGACGCAATGACGCATGACTGAGAGCCGGGATCCGCTCCTCCAGCCCTTCCAGCTGAAACATCTGACCCTGAAGAACCGCATCATGTCGACGGCGCATGAGCCGGCCTATTCGGAAGCCGGCATGCCGACCGAGCGTTACCGGCTCTACCATGTGGAGAAGGCCAAAGGCGGCATCGCGCTCACCATGACGGCGGGCTCTGCCAGCGTCAGCCGGGACAGCCCACCCGCCTTCGGCAATCTCTTGGCCTGGAAGGACGAGATCGTCCCGCATCTGAAGCGTCTGACCGATGACTGTCATGAGCATGGCTGCGCGGTGATGATCCAGCTCACCCATCTCGGCCGCCGCACCAACTGGAACAAGGGCGATTGGCTGCCGGTGCTCGCCCCGTCACCAATCCGCGAGCCGGCCCATCGTCATTTCCCCAAGGAGATCGAGGATTGGGACATAGAGCGTATCGTGGCCGACTATGCGACAGCCGCCGCCCGCATGCAGGACGCCGGCCTCGACGGCATCGAGTTCGAAGCCTATGGCCACCTGATGGACAGCTTCTGGTCGCCGGCCACCAACCGTCGCGACGACGAATTCGGCGGCTCGCTAGACAACCGCATGCGGTTTTCCAACATGGTGATCGAGGCCGTGCGGAAGGCCGTCGGCACAGATTTCATCGTCGGCATCCGCATGGTTGCCGACGAGGACTGGGACAAGGGCCTGAGCCGCGACGAGGGTGTCGAAATTGCCCGCCGTTTTGCGGCTGGTGGCAAGATAGACTTCCTCAACATCATCCGCGGTCACATCGAACACGATGCCTCGCTGAACAACGTCATCCCGATTCAAGGCATGGCCGCGTCACCGCATCTTGATTTCGCCGGCGATATCAGGGCAGCCACGAAGTTCCCCGTCTTCCATGCCGCCCGCATTGCAGATGTCGCGACAGCCCGTCATGCGATTGCCGAAGGCAAGCTCGACATGGTCGGCATGACCCGCGCCCATATCGCCGATCCGCACATTGTCAGGAAGATCATCGAGGGCCGCGAGGATCAGATCCGCCCCTGCGTCGGCGCGACCTACTGTCTCGACCGCATCTATGAAGGCGGCGAGGCGCTGTGTATCCACAATGCCGCGACCAGTCGCGAGGCACTCATTCCGCATGATCTGCCGAAGGCGGCAACGTCCCGCAAGGCCGTCGTCGTAGGCGCTGGCCCCGCGGGTCTTGAAGCCGCCCGCGTGCTCGCTGAGCGCGGACATGCAGTCGACGTCCTCGAAGCCTCGGGCAAGGCCGGTGGCCAGGTCAATCTCATGACCCGCAATCCCCGTCGCAAAGAGATGGTTGGCATCGTCGACTGGCGGCTGGCCGAACTGGACCGGCTGGGCGTCACCATCCACTACGACACCTATGCCGGTGCCGACGACGTGCTGGCCTTCGAACCCGATCTCGTGGTCATCGCCACGGGCGGTATCGCCCAATCGCCGGAACTGGAAGAGGGCGAGGATCTGGTGGTGTCGAGCTGGGATATCCTGGCCGGCGCAGTCAAGCCGGAAGGTCCCGTGCTTCTCTTCGACGATAATGGCGGCCATCAGGGCATGAGTGCGGCAGAGGTGATCGCCAATGCCGGTGCCGAGCTGGAACTCGTCTCGCCCGAACGCTTCTTCGCGCCCGAAATGGGCGGCATGAACCATGTGCCTTATGCCAAGACCTTTGCTGAGAAGAATGTACGCGTCACAATCAACACCAGGCTTGTCGGTGTTCGCCGAGACGGCAACGGGCTCGTCGCCACGCTCGGATCAGACTTCTCGGATGCGAAGGTGGAACGGCGGGTTGCCCAGGTCGTGGTCGAACACGGCACGATGGCCAATGCTGATCTCTATCTTGAACTCAAGCCTCTGTCGCGAAACCGAGGCGCTGTGGACTATGCGGCTCTCATCGCACGTCAAGATCCGTTGCCGATGAAGGACGAAACTGCGAGCTTTGATCTCCTGCGAATCGGCGATGCGATCGAAAGCCGCAATATCCACGCCGCCATCTACGACGCGTTGCGGTATTGCAGCCTGCTTTAGCCCAAACGAGAAAGGGCGGCGCCGAAGCGCCGCCCATCGTAGGTTGGAACAGGTAATCCGTTCCGGGATTAGTTGTTATCGGTCGACGAGGTGGTCGTGCCATCCGTCGGCATCGTGGTGCCGGTCGTGCTGCTTGCATCGGCAGCCTGATCGTCCAGAGTCTTGAACTCAGGCGCGTTCTTCAGGCTGTCTGCAGTTTCGGTCGTCGTCAGGCGGACTTCCGCCTCGGCAACAACTTCAGCCTTGGTTTCGCCATCGGCTGCAGCGTCAGCCGCATCGCCAGTCGCGGTTTCGCGAGTGATGGTGATCTTGTCGAACGGAATGGCGACGTTCTTCTCTCCGATGCCGAGGAAGCCACCCACGCCGACGACAGCTGCGACGACACCGCCATCATCCTGCACCAGCAGGTCGTTGATATCGCCAATCGACTGGTTGTCGGCGGTGTAGATGGCCTGGCCCAAGAAGTCGTTGACGCTGATCTGGTTCTCAGCCTGTTCCGTCAGGTACGTGGCGGAGCCGGCGGCATCGGCCGTCGTGTTCGGAGCCATGGTGGACGTCGCGCCGCCGGTGGCGTCAGGCGTTGCCGGTGCCGTTTCGGTGGCGGCCGGAGGAGTTGTGGTGGTCGTGCCCGTGGCATCCTGGGCGAAAGCGACCGGTGCCATGGCGGTGGAGCCGAGCAGCATGGCTGCGGCGATCGTGGTAAGGGTCTTTTTCATGGTGGGCTACCTTTCCTCTGAGATAATCTTGTGACTGACGTGGCCTGAGCGAGAAGGGCCTGGGCCGCGTCGGTTCGAGAGGAAAATGTCTGGGAGCCGCCTTCGTTCCCGGTTTTATTTTTGCCTGTTAATCGGAACAAATCAGAGAGTTGGCGGTTTCGCGGCGCCTCCGGCCGGGGCGAAGAGGCCACGTGCCGTCGTTCTAGGAGGTCGCGGCCGGCGCGGTCAAACACGCCGGCCCTGGGCATGTCAAAGCTTGAAAAGCGGCTCCGGCTTGCCCTTCACCGGGATGCCGAGTTCGAAGATCTTGCCGGCATCTGCATCCGCCTTCCGCTCGCTGTCATCAAGGCCTTCCCAGCACGAGGTGACGGCAAGGCGGTCAAAGCCGGCGCCGAAAAAGGCGGGGCAGGTGGGACGACGTGTGGGAATCTCATAGCGAGCAATCTGCCGGCCGTCCGGCGCGTAGCGGTCGACGGCGCCACCGTCCCAGTTGGCGTTCCAGATCGTGCCTTCGAGATCGACGACCGAACCATCGATGACGCCATTGCGCGCCGACTGGTCGATGAAGACGCTGGGCGCACCCGTCGGTATGCCGGTCGCTGGGTTCAGGTCGACCCGCATCATGTGGTTGACCTTCGAATCATTGAAATAGCCAACGGCTCCATCCGGAGAGAAGCAGATGCCGTTGGGAATGCTGACCGCCTCGAACAGCTTGGTCACCTGTGTCCCGGCAACATGATAGATCGCGCCGGCGCCGGTGTCGGCGGTCTTGCTCATCGTTCCGATCCACAGGGCACCGCTTGGATGCATGCGACCATCGTTCGAGCGGTTCTGCGGCTTGTCGGCTTCAAGGCTCAAATAGGGGGTGATTACCCCCGATGCCCGCTCGCGCAGGAAAAGTCCCTGATCCGATGCAATCAGCTGCCGGTCCTTATCGATCACCGCCAGCACGCTGGCGAGAAAGCGCAGCTCGTGCTTTACGAAGGCGCCGGTCTCCACGGTCAATTCGCACAGGGTCTTTCCGAGGATGTCGAACCAGAACAGCGAACCGGACAGTGGATCGAAGGTTGGACCCTCTCCGAGCTCCAGGCTCTCGTCCAGCAGCACCTTTCCTTTGAAGCTTTCAGTCGAAATCACGTTCGTCTCCTCGTCGATCTTTTTGACCCTGTCGGCAATAGTCGCCTTGTGACAGGGGTTTACGGTAAAATACAGGGGGTGTCTGGACCCCTGGGCGTTTAAAAGTCTATGGTTTCGAACCTTAAGGGGTAGAGATTCGCGTGTGTGCTCTCTTCGGTTCTCCCAAGGCCTTCTCGTTGTTGCACGCGAAAACCCATGTTTTGGGTAGGGCATGTGGGTTAACTCGTGGATGATGCATTCTGCGAGCTCTCGAGCAGCCGAAGGTTTTGAAAACTGTTGACGTATTCCTCGTGCAATTTGGGATTCCTCGTAGCGGCAAGCTTGGCCGCCAAGAAAACGCACTCATGACCGATCCGGATCCGTCCGTAGCTGAACGCATCGGAAACCTCGTTGCCGAGGTCAAGAGCTTCAAGACCCAGTTCGACGTCTTCCGCTTCATGAAGCGGACTACGGAGCTTTTCGGCGCGCGCTCCTTCATGGTGCTCAACCTGCCAAGCCCGACGGCCCGAGATCTCGGCAGCAGTTCGATCATCACCAACTGGCCCTCAGACCTTCTGACGGAATTCGATCAGGTATCGCTCTTGTCCGACAGTCCCGTCCTTGCCCACCTGCGCCGGGCGTCCATTCCGTTCTGCTACGACGTCGATGACAACGCGCTGCTGCGCGAGCCCCGCTCTGCAGAAGTCTCCAAGTCGCTTTTCAAGCGCTTTCGCATGAACCGTGGCGCCTATTTCCCGGTTCACGATGCGACGGGCGCGCGGGGCGCCATCTCCTTCAATGGCGACCGTGATCCTTTCACCACCACCGAGATGATGGAACTGACCTATCTCTCGATCCATGTCTTCAATCGGCTGGCCGAAATCCGCGAACTCGACAGCCGCAACAGCGACATGCTGACGGAACGCGAACTCGATTGCCTCAACTGGACGGCTGCGGGAAAGACGAGTGTCGAAATCGCCGAGATACTCACGCTGTCGGAGCACACCATCAACCACTATCTCAACCGCGCGACCAAGAAGCTTGATGCTGTCAACCGCACTCAGGCGGTCGCCAAGGCGCTGAGACTGGGCCTGATCAAGTAAGCCATGACCCTGTCGCTTTTTTGAGCGGAATATGGGGCCTCGCCTAGTTTGCCAGCATTCTTTCCACCCGTTGACGTTTTGTTTTCCGTTTTTCCCGGCTGAAAGGCCGGTTTTTGGCTGGTCGGCGATTTGGCACGCTTCGTGCTTTGTTACCGGTAGTCCAGAGGGGACGCTGCATGGCGCCCATAAAAGGGTGCTGCAAGGACAAGCCGCCGCGGGGAGCTCATACCCCGACGGCGGCTTTCCTGCTTTATCGAGACATCCCTGAAAACGTGTCGCAGAGCACCGGCCGCATTTGCGGTTGGCGAAGGCGAAGCACTCCATTATTGGTTCCGCAGCAGAATGCAGCGGAAAGAGGAATATGATGGCCGAGTTGACGCGCGACATGGTTCTGGAAGCGCTGGGGCGTGTTCGGGGTCCGGATCTCGACAGCAGCATCGTCGAGTTGAAGATGGTCTCCGACATCTTCATTTCCGATGGCAAGGTCTACTTCTCGATCAACGTGCCGGCCGAACGCGCCCAGGAACTCGAGCCGCTGCGCCAGGCCGCTGAGCGCACCATCAAGGCGCTGCCGGGCGTCAAGGGAGCCGTGGTCAGCCTGACCGCCGAGCGCAAGCAGGGGTCTGCACCGCCGCCACCGCGCCCGCAGGCAGGAGCACCTGCCCATTCGCATGGTCATAGCCATGCTCCGGCAGCCCCCACGCCCTCCGGCACGCAGCGCTCGAAGGCCGGTGTGCCCGGCATTGATGCGATCATCGCCGTTGCCTCCGGCAAGGGCGGCGTCGGCAAGTCGACGACGGCAGTCAATCTGGCATTGGCGCTGAAGGCCAATGGCCTGCGTGTCGGCATTCTCGACGCCGATGTCTACGGCCCATCCATGCCGCGCCTGCTCGGCATCACCGGCAAGCCACAGCAGATCGAAAACCGCATTATCGTTCCCATGGAGAATTTCGGCATCAAGGTCATGTCGATGGGCTTCCTGGTGGACGAGGGGACCGCCATGATCTGGCGCGGCCCAATGGTCCAGTCAGCTCTGATGCAGATGCTGCGCGAAGTCGCCTGGGGTGACCTCGACGTTCTCGTCGTCGACATGCCGCCGGGCACCGGTGATGCGCAGCTGACCATGGCCCAGCAGGTGCCCCTTTCAGGCGCTGTCATCGTCTCCACCCCGCAGGACCTTGCCCTCATCGATGCCCGCAAGGGCCTCAACATGTTCAACAAGGTCGAGGTTCCGGTCCTCGGCATCATCGAGAACATGAGCTATTTCATCGCCCCCGATACCGGCAATCGCTACGATATCTTTGGTCATGGCGGAGCGCGGGCGGAAGCCGAAACGATTGGCGTGCCCTTCCTCGGTGAAGTGCCGCTGACCATTTCCATTCGTGAGCATTCGGATGCCGGCACCCCGGTCGTCGTTGCCGAACCGGACAGCCCACAGACCGCGGTCTATCTGTCGATCGCGGAAAAGGTCTGGGCTCAGGTCAAGGCGCGGAGTGGCCGCGAAGCCCCTGCCATCGTCTTCGAATAGGGATGAGAATACGGCGGTGGTGTGTCGTTTTCGCGGAGCTGCCGTGCAAGCGACGCATTTCGCGCTGCGTGATTCGTCTTGGCTTTATCAGCGGACTGTGATTGTGTCCGCCCACAGTCACCTGAGGCGTGCCATGAGAGCGACCTGTCCTTGATCAGGGCCTATAGAACAGACGGAAGCGCTGAAATTCTCGGCCCGGACTCCGCAAAAGACCATATTTCCCCAGACATCATCTGGATCGACCTCATCAGTCCGAGCGTCGAGGAGGAGCATGCTGTCGAACGCGCTATCGGCATTCCGCTCCCGACCCGTGAAGAACTGAAGGATATCGAACCATCGAGCCGGCTCTATGTCGAGCATGATGCCGTCTACATGACGGCGTCCTTGATCTACAAGGTCGACACGGCGATGCCGCAGCTGACGGACATCGCCTTCATTCTGCACGACAACCGGCTGATCACCATCCGCTACGCCGAGCCTAAGTCCTTCGCCCTGTTCAGCGCCAGCCTTCTGCGTCAGAATGATCAGTGCAAGTCTGGCGCCATTCTGCTGGGCAGCCTGTTGGAAACGGTCATCGACCGCACGGCCGAGGTTCTCGAAGTCCTGGCCACCCGCCTCGATGCCCTCTCGGTCACAGTCTTCGTCGACCGCAAGGCTGCCAAGCGCCGGCCGCCGCGCTTCCTCGAGGACAAGCTGCTTGATATCGCAGCCCATCACCAGCTGGTCAGCAAGGTGCGTGACAGCCTCGTCTCGTTGTCCAGGCTTGTTACCTTCCTGCGCTCTCAGACGGTGATGCGCACGGACGAAGAAGCCGCCGAACTGTGTGGCATCGTTGCCAGCGACATCCAGTCGCTAGGTGAACATGCGGCATTCGTCGGCAACAACATCACCTTCATGCTCGACGCCTCGCTCGGCCTGATCAATGTCGAGCAGAACGCCATTATCAAGATCTTTTCGATCGCGTCGGTGGTCTTCCTGCCCCCCACGCTCGTCGCCTCGATCTATGGCATGAACTTCCGCATGATGCCGGAGCTAGACTGGAGCTTCGGCTATCCCATGGCAATCGTCGCCATGCTGATATCGGCAGTGATACCCTTCTTGTTTTTCCGTTGGAAAGGCTGGCTCTGACGAGCCTGGAGTCCCATGCAACACAGCGATAACCAGTCCGCGACTGGCCCCAAGGATGCGCGCAGCCTTTTTCTGCTCGCACTCGGTTCAGTCGGTGTCGTCTATGGCGATATCGGTACGAGCCCGCTCTATGCCTTTCGCGAGGCGTTGAAGCCGATCGGTGCCGACGGTATCACCCGCGTCGAGATCATCGGGCTCATTTCCCTGATGATCTGGGCGCTGACGATCATTGTTACGCTCAAATACGTCCTCTTCCTGCTGCGCGCCGACAATGATGGCGAGGGCGGCACGCTCTCCCTTCTGGCGCTTCTGTCGAAGACCGCCAACGGCCACGGCAAGATCCTCATGGTGCTCGGCCTGATCGGTGCCGCACTTTTCCTCGGCGATTCCATGATCACGCCGGCGCTTTCCGTGCTCTCCGCGGTCGAAGGCTTGAAGTTGGTCGCACCGAGCATGGCGGAATTCATCCTGCCGATCTCGATCGTCATTCTTGTCGGCCTGTTTGCCGTGCAGTCGCGCGGCACCGGCGCTGTCGCCCGCTATTTCGGGCCCATCACCGCGCTCTGGTTCATCGTCATGGCGGCCGGCGGCATCTATCACATCTTCGATGATCCGGGCATCTTCGCCGCCTTCAATCCGTGGTACGCCGTCAGCTTCATGCTGCGCGAAGGCTTCCTCGGCGTGATTGTTCTCGGCGCCGTCTTCCTGACGGTCACGGGCGCGGAAGCGCTTTATGCCGACCTCGGCCATTTCGGCCGACGCCCCATCCAGTGGGCCTGGTTCGTGCTGGTTTTCCCGGCGCTGGTGCTGAACTATCTCGGCCAGGGGGCGCTGGTGCTGCACAATCCGCAGACGGCTTCCGATCCCTTCTTCCTGATGTTCCCGTCGTGGGCGCTGCTGCCGATCGTCATTCTGGCCACCTTCGCGACGATCATTGCAAGCCAGGCCGTCATCACGGGCGCTTTCTCGCTGGTGCGCCAGGCGATCCATCTCGGCTTCCTGCCGCGCATGCAGATCCTCTTCACCTCCGAGACCCAGACCGGACAGATCTATCTGCCCTCCGTCAACACGCTGCTGCTGATCGGCGTCATTGCGCTGGTGCTGCTCTTCCAGAGTTCGGAGGGCCTTGCCACCGCCTATGGCATCTCGGTCACCGGCGCCATGGTGGTCACCACGATCATGGCCTTCGAATTCGTCCGCAAGAAATGGCAGTGGAATCTCGCACTTGCCGTTGCCGTATTGACGCCTCTGCTGGTGCTGGAATTCGTCTTCCTTGGCGCGAACTTGCTGAAGATCCACGATGGCGGCTATGTGCCGGTGCTCTTTGCCGCTGGCTTCACCATTGTCATGTGGACCTGGCGCCGTGGAACGGCGATCATCTTCCAGAAGACCCGGCGCGACGACATCCCGCTCGAATCCTTCATCGCCATGATCGAGAAGAAGGGGGAGCATGGTCCTGCCTGTGTGACGGGTACTGCAATCTTCCTGACCAGCGATCCGACGAGGGCACCGGCCGCCCTGATGCACAACTTGAAGCACAACCACGTCATCCACGAGCGCAACATCATCTTGACGATCCGCACGCTCGGCCGGCCGCGGGTTGCGGACGATCAGCGTTTCGAGGTCGAGGAAATTTCGGACCGCTTCTCCCGCGTCGAGATCCGTTTCGGTTTCATGGAGACGCAGAACGTGTCGAAGACGCTGGCGAGCCTGCGTCGGGGTGGCCTGAAGTTCGACATCATGTCGACCTCCTTCTACCTCGGTCGCCGCAAGCTCGTTCCGGGCAAGGCCATGGGCATGCCCCACTGGCAGGACAAGCTCTATATTGCGCTTGCCGATCTCGCCGCTGACCCCTCGGACTATTTCCGCTTGCCGGCCAACCGTGTGGTGGAACTGGGTTCGCACGTCATCATCTGACCTCTCGTCGGAGACATTGGAAGGAAAGCCGCCGGGGCGCCCCGGCGGCTTTTTGCGTCTTCACTCTCAAGTTTCGACCCAACGTTGCGCGCGGTTAACCATCCATCAAGGTTAACAAGGGATAGTTTGCTAATGTAGTTTCCGTCAGTTCCGCGTAGCGTTGGAGTTTGGCCTTGCGTCTCTCGTTCCGTCCTTCGAAGAAGGCCCTGTCTCGCATGGAGACCTGGGCTTCTCCCCTGGTGTTCGGCCTCGCCTCTTGGCTGATCTTCCCCACCGTCGCAGCTCAGGCCGACTTGGCCGGCATGCTGGCCGGTCTCGATCGCGGTGCCAGCAATTGGCGCATGGTGCTGACGGCCTCACCAGCCGGCTCCATCCACCAGGCGAGCCTCGCCTTCCCAGGAGAGCAGTCAGAAAGTCTCCAGCCGGGTGCCGGGCTGGTGCTGCCCGACGGCCGCCGTATCGCCTTTGATGGCGGCAAGGCCGATCCGGATGCTTTGCCCGACGAAATGCGCGTCACCCGGGACCTGAAAAAGGGCAGGGTGGTCGCGGTCGAACCCATGCTGCCGCCGCGCGCCTTCTCCGCCGGTTCGATCCTCCAGCGCACCAGCTTCCTTCTTGACCCGAAGGTCAATGCCCCCGCCGCTTTCGCGCCGGAAGACCGCAAGGCCAAGCCGGTCGAACTGGCAAGCTTCTACTTCAAGCGCCAGACCCGGGCTATCGATCCCGCTCTTCCGGCGATGATCGCCGATCTGGTCACCAACACCACGCCGGATGTGCTCGCCACGGCATATGCGCCGCCGGCACCCGACTATGCCAGTGTCTCGCCTTTCGATTCGATCCTTGCCGACAAAGACGAAAACGCGGGCCGTTTCATCCCCGATATCGGCCCGAAGGATCACGCCTGGGCCGCGACGCCCCTCCCGGCGGCCGTCTTTTCGGCCAAGGAGCAGAAGTGCCTCGCCGAGGGTATCTATTTCGAGGCTCGGGGAGAATCGGTGAAGGGGCAGGCTGCCGTCGCCCAGGTCATCCTCAACCGCGTGCGCAATCCCCATTACCCAAATACCATTTGCGGGGTCGTGTACCAGAATGAAGACTGGCGCAATCGATGCCAGTTCTCCTTTGCCTGCGACCGTATTCCCGATCTCGTCACGTCACCGCGCCATTGGAAGGTTGCCAAGGAAATCGCGATGGCGGTGACTGCCGGCAAGATCTGGTTCAAGGATGTCGGCTCAGCCACCCATTACCATGCTACCTACGTCCGCCCTGCCTGGGGCCCGACGATGAAGCGCGTCGAAAAGATCGGCAAGCACATCTTCTACCGCACCTATGGCGGCGGCTGGAGCTGATCGCCTCCATGCAGCCGGTCAAGCCAGCCGGCGAATAGCGGCACGATGCAAATACAGCCGCTCCTCCCCCTTTGGCCCCGATACCCCGACTCCTTGGGTGCGCAACGCACGGGATTCTCGCTATCCACCGCGGCCAAGTGACACGATTTGCCCGATGTCATTTGGGTGTAAACACCGCATTGCACTTAAGTCTATGATTTTCCGGGGTTAATTTGTGGTGTAAGTTGCCCTTTCTATGCCTTGACTATGTGGGGCCTCAAAATTATGGTGCGGCCGACTTCAAAGCGGGCCAGAAGGGTTTGTCTTCAGCCGTTTCTGCATTCATTTAGGGCATCAACGGCCCATCGAAGACGGAGCGGGCAAAGCGATCATGACGGAAAACCGGGAAGAGGGTCTGGACGAACGTCGTCGACGACTGGCCGCAGAGCTCGCTGAGCGGGGCATTGCGGACAAGGCCGAGGAACGTGACGAGAAGCGCGCCGAAGAAACCCGCAAGGGCTACGGAATGGCGATGAAGATCTCGAGCGAATTCATCTCGGCCGTCATCGTCGGTGCGATCCTGGGCTATCTTTTCGACCACTTTGTGGGCACGTCGCCCTGGGGCATGATTGTGATGCTGCTCCTTGGTTTCTGTGCCGGTGTGTTGAACGTCTTGCGCACGGTCGGAATGGTGGCAACGCCGAACCCGGTCGAACGGAAGATGGATTTGGAAAACAAGGGCGAAGACCGCTAGTCGGTTCGAGCCGGAAGAGAATGCCCGCCTCCAGCGGCAAAAGCGAAAGAGCAGAACGTGTCGAACGATCCTACTCATCAGTTCCTGGTTCAGAAGATTGTGCCGATCGAAATCGGCGGAATTGATCTTTCGTTCACCAACGCTTCGCTGTTCATGGTTGCAACGGTGGCCGCTGCCGCTGGTTTTCTCTATTTCTCCACGGCCAATCGCGGCTTGATCCCGACGCGTATGCAGTCGGTCGCCGAGATGTCCTATGAATTCATCGCCTCGATGCTACGCGAAGGCGCCGGCAGCCACGGGATGAAATTCTTCCCCATGGTCTTCTCGCTGTTCATGTTCGTCCTGACGGCGAACCTGCTCGGCATGGTGCCCTATTTCTTCACCATCACCAGCCAGATCATCGTGACCTTCGCGCTTGCGCTCTTCGTCATCGGCACGGTTCTGGTCTATGGTTTCTACAAGCACGGCCTTCACTTCCTGAAGGTCTTCGTGCCGAGTGGTGTTCCGGGCGCGCTTCTGCCGCTGGTTGTCGCCATCGAAGTGATCTCGTTCCTGTCGCGTCCGATTTCGCTCTCCGTGCGTCTCTTCGCCAACATGCTGGCCGGACACATCACGCTTAAGGTTTTCGCAGGCTTCGTCACTTCGCTGAGTGCCCTTGGCGCACTCGGCATCGGTGGCGCCATCCTGCCCCTCCTCATGACCGTCGCCCTGACGGGTCTCGAGTTCCTCGTCGCCTTCCTCCAGGCCTATGTTTTTGCGGTGCTGACTTGCATGTACCTCAATGACGCAATACACCCCGGCGGGCACTAAGGATCACCGACATCGGCGCTTTTCGCGCCAGTCAACAGCCGCAAACAACCATCTCGAAGGAGTTCATTCATGGAAGCGGAAGCAGCAAAGTACATCGGCGCAGGTCTGGCTTGCTTTGGCATGGCCGGCACGGCTCTCGGCCTCGGCAACATCTTCGGCAGCTACCTGTCGGGCGCCCTGCGCAACCCGTCTGCCGCTGACAGCCAGTTCGGCCGTCTGGTATTCGGCTTCGCCGTTACGGAAGCTCTGGGCATCTTCTCGCTGCTCGTTGCTCTCCTTCTCCTGTTCGTCGTCTAATAACGACTACAGTCTGGGATCACGGCGCGCCAACTCGGCAGCCGTGATCTCGTGCATTTGAGCCTACACCTGGAGGTGAGCATGTTTGTGACCCCCGCCTATGCTGAGGAAACCCCGGCAGAAGGCCAGCTTCACACGGAAACCGGCGTTGCCCATGACGAAGGTCACGGCAAGGCAGTATTCGGACCGTTCGATACCAGCACCTTTGCATCGCAGCTTCTGTGGTTGGTCATCACGTTCGGCCTCTTCTACATGCTCATGCAGAAGGTCATCGTTCCGCGCGTCGGCAGCATTCTTGAGACGCGCCACGACCGCATTGCGCAGGATCTCGACGAGGCAGCCCGCCTCAAGTCCGAGGCCGATGCCGCCATTGAAACATACGAGCGCGAACTGAGCGCAGCCAAGGCGAAAGCCGGCCAGATCGCTTCCGTCGCCCGCGACGAAGCCAAGGCCAAGGCTGATGCCGAACGCGCCAAGGTCGAAGCCGACCTGAACGCCAAGATCGCCGCTGCCGAAACCCGGATCGCAGAGATCAAGGCCAAGGCTTTCGCTGAAGTCGACACGATCGCCATCGACACGGTCGGTTCGATCGTCGAGGAACTGATCGGTTCCAAGGCGACCGCTGCCGACATCAAGGCCGCCGTGTCCGGCGTCGCCAAGCAGGGAGCGTAAGCAACATGCATTTCGACGCAACATTCTACGCCTTCGTTGGTCTGGTCCTCTTCCTCGCCCTGATTGCCTATCTCAAGGTGCCGGGCATGATCGCGAAGTCGCTCGACGAACGCGCTGACCGGATCACGGCCGAACTGGCCGAAGCCAAGCGCCTGCGCGAAGAGGCTCAGCATCTGCTGGCCGAATACCAGCGCAAGCGCAAGGAAGCCGAAGCCGAAGCTGCAGGCATTGTCGCCGCTGCCGAACGCGAAGCAATCGCGCTGGCTGCCGAAGCCAAGCAGAAGACCGAAGAGTTCATTGCACGCCGCAATGCGCTCTCCGAGCAGAAGATCAAGCAGGCCGAAACCGAAGCCGTTAACGCCGTTCGCTCCGCAGCCGTTGATCTTGCCATCGCTGCCGCCGAAAAGGTCCTGGCCAAGAAGGCCGACGAAAGCGTTCAGCAGGCGCTGTTCAAGGCCTCGGTCGGTGAGGTAAAGTCCCGCCTGAACTGAGTTCGGGCGGCGTCTTAAACGCCGAAGATTTGAACGCCCCGATCGGTCAACGGTCGGGGCGTTTTGTCATTTGGAGGTATCGGTATGGCATCACGCTCTCTGTTTGCATCCGTCCTTCTCTTTACGCTGGGCGGTCTCTCCTGGTTCCAGCCGGCCGGGGCAGAGGAGAAACTCGACTGGCATGGCTGGAGCGCCGAGGGATCGGCCCAGTTGGTTTATGGCGTCGCCGAAAGTGACCATGTCCTCCTGTCCTTCGCCTGCGAGCGGTCGGGATCGCCCATCGGGGTCGTATACCCCTTTGAACCGAAACCGGCGCTAGACGGTGGTGCCTATGACCTGACGCTGAAGGCGGGGAGACAAAGTCACTCTGTGAAGACGACGGGGACACGGCTGGAGTTGGACGATCTCTTCATCCTGGAAGGTGAGCTGCCGAAAGGCGCCAGCCTCGTCAGCCTGCTGACCGGCAGCGATACACTCACGGTGAGTGTGGGCAAGGATGTGACCGAGATCCCGCTTGCGGGCGCGGCGACGGCAGGATCGGCCCTGTTTGAAATCTGCGGTCGCTGAGCAAGAGCCGTAAATGGTTCAGTCCCGGCGCGTATCGGTCTCCAGGCTTGGCTTCAGCGGCCGGAAACTCATCCGGTGCAAGGGGCAGGGCCCATGCGCCACAATCGCGCTCCGGTGCCTGTCTGTGCCATAGCCGGCATGCAGATCGAATCCATAATCGGGATAGACGAGGCCCGCCCGCACCATCATCCGGTCGCGCATCACCTTTGCGAGGATCGAGGCGGCGGCAATCGAAACTGACCGCCCGTCACCCTTCACCACCGCTTCGCCAGAGCAGCCAAGCCCTGGCGGCACGTCACGTCCGTCGGCCAGAACATGCTGCGCTTCGACACTCAATCCGGCAATTGCCCGGCGCATGGCATCGAGGCTCGCCTTGCGGATATCGATGAGATCGATCCGTTTGGGCGAGGATGAGGCGATCGACACGGTCGCCGTCGCAATGATCTCCTCGTAAAGCGCCTCGCGCTGCCGCGCCGACAGCTTCTTCGAATCGTTGAGGCCATCCGGAATGTGCTTCGGATCGAGAATGACGGCTGCTGCCACGACAGGCCCTGCCAGAGGCCCGCGACCGGCCTCGTCGGTGCCAGCCACAGGCCAGGACCCGCGCCGCTTCGCTCGGGCCTCCAGCGAGAAATCCGGAACGAGCGGCAGGTCTGGAAAAAGGCCAGGAGAATCGGGTGGCGTGCGCGTTTTCATGCGGCAGAAATCGCACGCGCACCCGACCTCCTGCAAGTCCCCGGTCCCCTCAGCGTTTGACGGCCAAGGGGGCGGCTTACCAGGGACCACATCCGGTGCGAGGCGGCGGACAACAGCACCGGAATTTCAAACTCAAGCCACGCTCAGAGCAACGAAAGCTGCACCCCGTCGCTGTTCGGCGACAGGAAGAGATCTTCGCGAAGATGCAGGCTGCGGCGCATCAGGCCGAGCCGCTTCGTCGCCATCTCGAAACGGCGGCTGATCTGCCACGCATAGGGACCAGCCCCCTTCATCCGCTTGCCGAACTCGGCATCGTAGTCCTTGCCGTCGCGCATGGAGCGCACCAGCGACATCACGTGGCGATACCGATCCGGATAGTGCTGCAGCAGCCAGTCGCGAAACAGGGGGCTCACCTCCAGCGGCAGTCGCAGCAGCACGTAGCTCGCTTCCGAGGCACCGGCGGCCTTGCCGCTGTCGAGGATCCGCTCGATCTCGTGGTCGTTCAGCGCCGGGATGACAGGCGCCATCATGATCGCCACGGGAATGCCAGCCTCCGACAGAGCCTTGATCGCCTCCAGCCGCTTGGCCGGCGTCGAGGCGCGCGGTTCCATGGTCCGGGCCAGTTTCCGGTCGAGGGTCGTCACCGAAATCCCGACCTTCACCAGACCGCGTTCTGCCATCGATGTCAGGATGTCGATGTCGCGCAGGATCAGCGCCGACTTGGTCACGATCACCATGGGATGATTGGCCTTATCAAGCACTTCGAGGATCTGGCGCATGATCCGCCATTCCCGCTCGATCGGTTGATAGGGATCCGTATTGGTGCCGATTGCGATCGGCTTCACCTTGTAGCCCGGCTTCGACAATTCTCGTTCCAGAAGGCGCGGTGCATCCGGCTTGGCAAACAGCTTGGCTTCGAAATCCAGCCCGGCTGACAGGCCCATATAGCTGTGGGTCGGTCGGGCAAAGCAGTAGATGCAGCCATGCTCGCAGCCGCGATACGGATTGATCGAGCGGTCGAAGGGAATGTCGGGAGAATCGTTGCGGGTGATGACCGTGCGCGGCTTTTCAACCTGCACCTCGGTCTTGAACGGCGGCATGTCCTCGAGCATCTGCCAGCCGTCGTCGACGGCCACCCGTTCGAGCTTTTCGAACCGCCCGGCCGGATTGATCCCCGCCGCTCTTCCGCGCCGGCGGTCGATCTCGATCCGCAGGCCGGAGGCGCCCATGATTGCATCGGCAATATCTGCCGTATTGCCGGGCTGAAAGGCAGCCTGGCTCACAAGAGACAGCTCGTTCATGTTTGCTCCTCGCGCGCTTCGGTGGCCCGCTCAATGACAATATTCCTAAGCCAGAAAAGAGAACATTGCAAGAACAAACTTCGCGAATCTGCCAGTGGCAAAACTTTGTGCAATGCGATAGATGTAGGCAATGCTGACAGTCATCATGGAATGCCACGATCAGGAACCGGAACTCGCACAGACTCTGTCGGTGCTGGTGGCGGGTGCTGTCGAGGGTCTGGTGAGTGATGTGATCGTGCTCGATCACGGGTCTGTGGACGGCTCCTCCCTGGTTGCGGATGCCGCGGGCTGCCGCTTTTATCAGCAATGGGACATGAAAGACGTGCTTGCCAAGGCCCGCGGCGAATGGCTGCTTCTGATCGAGCCGGGTGCACGCCTTGGTCAGGGCTGGATCGACGAGGTGGCGGAATATGTCGCGCTGAACGGCATGCCCGCCCGCTTTTCTGAGTCGCGGCTCTACCGGCTGCCCTTCTATCGGCGCTTCACGCGCCGGAGCCCGCCGCTCGAGACGGGCCTTTTGATCCCCAAGCGTCAGGCTTTGGCGATTGTTGATTCGCAGACCGATCTCCTGCAATTGGCGCGCGGTCACAAGGCGCGGCGCCTGGCCTCCGAGATCATCCCCTCCTGGGTCGCCCGCGAAGCCCGCCGCTGAGCGTTATCCGGATCAGCTTCCCCGCTTCAGGTGCTCGTCCAGCCGAGGCATGATTTCCACGAAATTGCAGGGCATGTGGCGATAGTCGAGCTGCAGCTTGATGATCCCGTCCCAAGCATCCTTGCAGGCGCCCGGCGAGCCCGGCAGCACGAAGATGAAGGTGGCGTTCGCCACCCCGCCGGTTGCCCGTGACTGGATCGTCGAGGTGCCGATCTTGTCATAGGAAATCCGATGGAAGACTTCGGAAAAGCCATCCATCTTCTTTTCAAACAGCGGCTCCAGCGCCTCGGGCGTCACGTCCCGGCCGGTAAAGCCCGTACCGCCGGTGGTGATGACAACGTCGATCTCTGGGTCGGTGGTCCAGCCTTGCACCTGCTCGAAGATGGCCGCCCTGTCGTCCCTGACGATCGCCCGCGCCACCAGCCGATGTCCGGCCTCCGCGATCCGCGCCACCAGCGTATCGCCCGAACGGTCGTCGGCGGTGGTGCGTGTGTCGGATACGGTCAAGACGGCAATGCCGACGGGAAGGAAGGGGCGGCTTTCGTTGATCCGGCTCATGCTGGCTCTCCCGCAATCGTATGGGTCAGCAAGACATACCAGTCCGGCCGGAAGCTGGACAGGGCAAGGGCCGCGCGAAGTGCCGCAGGCTCGCTGTCGTAAAGGCCGAAACAGGTGGCACCGGAACCGGACATGCGCACGAATCCAGCAAGGCTCTGGCGGAGATAGTCACAGGCCTCGAAAATCTCGGGAACGAGCAGTTCCGCCGGCGGCTGCAGGTCGTTGCGCAGGTCGGTCAGACCGGCAAGCCAACCATCGCTGCTTTCTCCCGAAGGAAGCATGCCAATCGCCGGATTGTCCCGCCGCGTCAGCCGTCGAAAGATCTCTGGCGTGGACACCGGCAGCATCGGGTTGACCAGAACGATCGGAAAGGAGGGGAGGGCGACCGGTTCCAGCGCCTCACCAATGCCCTGCGCACGAAGTGGACGCGATTGAAGACACATCGGCACATCGGCGCCAAGTTTCAGGGCGATCGCCTGCAGCCTTTCGTCGGGCAGTTCCGCCTCCCAGAGCCGCATCAGGCCGCGCAGGGTGGCAGCCGCATCCGCCGAACCGCCGCCAATGCCCGAGGCAATCGGCAGGTTCTTCTCAAGCGTGATGGCGACGGGACCGTGGCTTTGGCCGGTTTCATCGAGGGCAACCCGCAAAAGGTCGCGGGCGCGCAGCACCAGATTGCCGTCCGCGCCTGCGGGGTCGAGCGAAAGCACCGACCCGAAACGCCCTGAAAGCGTCAGGCTGTCGGCGTCAGCCGCAAGGAATGCGAGCTCATCGCCGTCCTCGGCAAATGTCACCAGACTGTCGATAAGGTGATACCCGTCCGCACGTTGGCCGGTGACATGCAGAGCAAGATTGATCTTGGCCGGAGCCGTCTCTTCGACCCGCCCCGGAGATGTGACCTTACCAGCCGTCATCGGCATCAGGTCTTCTTGTCGTCTTTCTTGGGCTCGGCAGCCGGTTCGGCATTCACCTTCGCCGCATCCGACTCGATCGGAGGCAGACCCTTTTCGATCTTTGCCTGGATCTTCGGGATTTCGGTCTCTTCCGGCTCGGATGCCAGCGCCCGCTTCCACTGGAACGTGGCCTCAAGCTTGCGACCGACACGCCAATAGGCATCACCCAGATGGTCGTTGATCGTGGCGTCGCCCGCCTTCAGCTCGATTGCCCGCTCCAGTTCGGTCACGGCTTCGTCGAAACGGCCAAGGCGATAATAGGCCCAGCCGAGTGAATCGACGATGTAGCCATCATCAGGTCGCAGTTCCACGGCCTTCTTGATCATGTCCAGGCCCTTGTCCAGGTTCCGGTTCATGTCGACCCACGAATAGCCAAGATAGTTCAGGACCTGCGGCTGGTCCGGATTGAGTTCCAGCGCCTTCTTGAAGTCCGGCTCGGCCTTGTCCCACTTCTTCAGCCGTTCGTTGGCGATGCCACGCTGGAAGAAGACAGACCAGTGATTGCGCGTCGGCGCAGGACCGATCACCTCGACCGCCTTGTCGTAATTCTCCGCCATGGCCGCATAGTCCTTGGCGTCGGACAACACGCTGCCATAGGCGAGATAGCTGCGCACATCCTTCGGGTCGGAGGCGATCAGCTTCTTCAGGTGTTCGCGCGCTTCCTCGACCTTGCCGGTTTCAGCCAGCGTCAAGCCGAGCTGCAACTCGGACACCCGCCGCATGGGCGAGCTTTCCGGCACCTGCCGGTAGAACTCGATCGCCTTTCCGGCCTGACCCGCCTTTTCCGCGATCCCGCCGAGCAGGATCAGCGTGTCGGCGGCTTCCCTGTCCAGCGCCCGCGAAAACTGCAGATAGAGCATCACGGTGTCTTCCGCCCCGTCGCGGTTCAGCGCGCCGCCGATGGAAAACAGCACACCGGCTGCGCCTTGCACCGCGCTTTCGACCGTAGGCTTCGGTTTGCGGCCGGCCTCGATCTCGTCACGCAGCGCCTTGAAGGGCGCAAAATTGGTGATCAACTCGTCGCCGGCCGAAATCGCGTCCAGCGCCTTCTGGCGGTTGCCCGCATTGGCTTCGAGCGTCGCAAGGGCAATCACTGCACGTGCAAAGGTGTCGGGGGCGGTCGCCCCGCCATTACGGTCGGTCACGGTTTCGGTCAGCGCCTTGCGGGCCGTATCCACGTCCCCCGTCACACTGGCGATGGAACCGATATTGTAGCTCTTGAAGATGCCGTACCAGCTCGGCCCCTTGAGTTCCTGCAACCGCTTTAGGGCTTCCTTACCCTTGCCTTCGCCGACCATTGTCCAGGCGATCAGCAACTCGTTCATCAGTCGGTCGAGATCATTCGGCCCTTCATATTTCAGCGACGTCAGCGCCTGCGCATAATCGCCGTCGCGGATAGCCCTGAAGCTCAGTGCCACCGCCGTCACCCGTTCGACCGCCGGGTCCTTTTCCAGCAGCTTGGCAAGCTCGGCGCCTTCGTCGAAGTCGCCGTTCATGAACAGTGCGATCATCAGGCGCTGCTGCAGCTCCAGCTCGTTCGGCGAAAACTCCAGCGCCTTCTTGTAGAGCGGGATGGCGTTGGCGTAGTCGCGATCGGCTTCCGCCGTGCGCGCCGCGAGGAATGCGCCGGCAAAGGAACTGACAGTTTCCAGGTTGAAAGTCTCCGTCGCCTCCGGCTCTGCAGCCTTTGACGATGCGGCCTGCGAGAGGGAAACGCCGAGGAACAGCGCAAGCGCGGTGCCGGCGAGGAGGCGAAGGGCGGGGCTTTGCCGCATGAACGAGCCTTTCAGGAACCGATGACAAGCAGTCTCGCCCACAGGGACGACACGCGATGATTCACGCACAGAATGGCTTTTTTGAAGCAGGCTCGCAAGGCGATCCACAGCTCTGCGTCAATTGACACGCGAGATGCAGAAATCAATCACGTCGTTCAACGCGTCCTTCCAGGGCGAGTCCGGCAACGGGGCCAGCGCGTCGCGCGCGATCGTGCCATAATGCTGTGCCCGCTGGATGGTGTCGTTGAGCGCGCCGTATTTGCTGATCAGGCCGAGCGCCTTTTCGAGCCTGACATCGTCGTTCTCGCCGCCTTCGATCGAGGCCTTCCAGAAGTCGCGCTCCGCAGCGGTACCCCGGCGATAGGACAGGATGACCGGCAGCGTGATCTTGCCCTCGCGAAAATCGTCGCCGACATTCTTGCCGGTCTCGGAGGCCTTGCCGCCGTAATCCAGCACGTCGTCGACAAGCTGGAAGGCGAGGCCGAGATTCATCCCGTAAGACTTGAGCGCGCTGCGAGTCGCACGGTCGGTTCCGGCAACGATGGGGCCGACTTCTGAGGCCGCTGCAAAAAGCGCTGCCGTCTTGGCGCGGATGACGGCGAGATAGTCGTCCTCTGTCGTCTCCATGTTCTTGGCGACCGAAAGCTGCAGCACCTCACCCTCGGCGATCACGCAGGCCGCCGTCGACAGCACGTCGAGCGCGTCGAGAGACCCCACTTCGACCATCATTCGGAAAGCCTGGCCGAGCAGGAAGTCGCCGACCAGCACGCTCGCTTGGTTGCCCCAGATGGTGCGCGCCGTCGATTTACCGCGCCTGAGGTCGCTCTCGTCCACGACGTCGTCATGCAGCAAGGTTGCCGTGTGCATGAATTCGACCGAGGTCGCGAGTTTGATATGATGGTCGCCCTCGTAGCCGAACATGGCTGCGGTCGCGAGCGTCAGCATGGGGCGCAACCGCTTGCCACCGGACGAAATCAGATGGTTGGCGACCTCCGGGATCATCTCGACATCTGAACCCGCCTTCGACAGGATCAGCTGGTTGACACGCTCCATGCCGCTTTTCGTCAGGTCCACCAGAGGCTTGACGGATGCCTGTTTGTTTTTGTTTTCCTCAAGCGGTATGACTACGCCCAACGCACCGGACTCCTGTTCATTTTGGTGCCCGACCATAAAAAGCCGGGGCCTGAACGGCAAGGGGCGAATTGTCCCGCCGGACCGCACTTAGGAGTTTTCGCGATAAAATGTATGAAATCATCCGCAGCAACGACGTCGTCCTCCTCTCCTTCGCCGAAAGCCTGATGCGCGATGCTGGTATCAGCAGCATGATTGCCGATCAGTCGATGAGCATCCTTGAAGGCTCGCTCGGCATGCTGCAGCGTCGTCTGCTGGTCGATGGTGAGTATGCCGACCAGGCGCGGCGCATTTTGACAGATGCCGGCCTCGGCGCCGAGCTGCGTGACCTGAACGACTAAGATCGACCATGGAAACCGTCATGTCGCCCTTGCCGGAAGAGACGATCGACGCCTTCCACCGTGGTGCCTTCCATCTGGTCCAGCCGGTTGGCCGGGGTCACCGCGCCGGCATGGATGCCATGCTGCTTGCTTCGCTTGTGGTCGATGACAGGCCGGCGCGAATCGCCGATCTCGGCGCCGGGGCGGGTGCAGCCGGTCTCGCGGTCGCCGCCCGCTTGCCTGCGGCCTCCGTCGTGCTGGTCGAGCGCTCACCCGATATGGCGCAGTTCGCCCGCAAGAGCCTTGCTCTGCCGGAAAACGAAGCGCTGGCCAAAAGGGCCGAGGTCTTGGAAGCCGACGTCACGCTCACCGGCCGAGCCCGCGTTGCCGCCGGCCTTCTCGATGATACGTTCCAACATGTGATCATGAACCCGCCCTTCAATGATCCCGGCGATCGCAAGACGCCGGATGCCCTGAAGGCCGAGGCGCACGCCATGACGGAGAACCTGTTCGAAAGCTGGATCCGCACGGCCGGTGCAATCGCCATGCCCGGCGGGCAGCTCTCGCTCATCGCCCGTCCCCAGTCGATCGCCGAAATCATCGCCGCCTGCGGCCGTCGCTTCGGCGGTCTCGAAATCACGGCTATTCATCCACGCGAGGGGGAAAATGCCACCCGGATCCTCGTGACCGGGATCAAGGGGTCGCGCGCCCGTCTGCAGCTGCGTGCACCGCTCCTGATGCATGACCGGCCCGACAGTCATGCCTTTGCACCGCTCGTCGACAGCCTGAACAACGGCCGCGCGGGATATCCACGCCTGCGTTGAAAACGCTGAATTTTAGCGGAACCATTGTGTTTGCGTCGGCACTCCTTACATCTCCGCTCAGAGTGAAGATCGTGAGGAGTTGAAACGCGACCATGGCAGATTTTCTGAAACGGCTGGTTCCCAAGCGCTTCCGCAAGAAGGGCGTCGTCATTCCGGTCGTCAGGCTGCACGGGCCGATCATGAGCGGCGGCTCGCGCTTCCGCCCGGCGCTGAACCTCGCCTCCATCGCGGGCCAGCTGGAAAAGGCCTTCGCCATGAAGGACAGCCCGGCAGTGGCGCTATCGATCAATTCCCCTGGCGGCTCACCCGTCCAGTCGCGGATGATCTTCGATCGCATCCGCGCGCTCGCGGAAGAGAAGAACAAGCGCGTTCTGGTCTTCGTCGAGGATGTGGCGGCGTCCGGCGGATACATGATCGCGATTGCCGGTGACGAGATCATTGCCGATGCCACCTCCATCGTAGGCTCGATTGGCGTGGTGTCCGGTGGCTTCGGCTTCCCTGAACTCCTGAAGAAGATCGGCGTCGAGCGTCGCGTCTATACGGCCGGTGAGAACAAGGCGATCCTCGATCCCTTCCAGCCGGAAAAACAGCAGGACATCGATTATCTGAAAACCCTGCAGCTTGAGATCCACGAGATCTTCATCGACATGGTCAAGGCCCGTCGCGGTGCCTTGCTTGCCGACGATCCCAGCCTGTTTTCCGGCCTGTTCTGGACCGGCCGCAAGGGCCTGGAACTCGGCCTCGTCGACCGCCTGGGCGGCCTACGTGAGGAGATCAAGGCACGTTACGGCAAGGATGCTCGTCTGGAATTGATCGGGTCCCAAAAGGGATTGTTCGGTCGCCGCGCGCCCGGCATCGGCGCCTTCGGTTCCGCTGACCAGATCGCCGTTCAGGCCGTGTCAGGGCTTGCCGAGACACTCGAAGAAAAGGCAATGTGGGCGCGCTACGGTCTTTGATCGAAGCGGCGGGCTGGGACGAATGGGTGAGGGGACATGGCGCAGCTGATTTTTCTTGTTGTTCTGGTGGGCGGCAGCTGGCTGCTGTACCGGAAGTTTGTCAGCGATGCCGAGAAGCTCGCCGCCCGCTCTCGCGCTCGGGAGAAGGAGCAGCAAACCGATGCCATCGGCACGCTCATCCAGGACCCCGAGACCGGAGAATACCGGCCGCGCCGCGAGGATGACGAGTAGTCGCCGTTTTCGCGGTCTCGAACCTTCCGTTCTTTTTGCCTCACCGATGGAACAATTTGTGACCGGACGCTTTCTTGTCGTTGTCATACAGCGTGGCGCGGGATTTTGATGAAGAACGACGAAGAATTCTTAGGTGTTCGGTGCGACGTCGCGCGGCATCTGAACGCTGTTCATTGGTCATGCACGTCGCTCGGCCCGGTGGAAGATTGGACGTTTTCCCTCAAGTCGACGGTTCGCACCGTTCTCTCAACACGCCAGCCAATGTGCTTCTGGTGGGGAGAGGAACTGCTGCAGTTTCACAACGATGCGTATCTGCCCATGTTGGGTCAGCGGGTCGATCGGGCGATCGGCGCTCCGTTTCGGGAATTGTGGTCGGATGTCTGGGAAGATGTCCTTCCCTTCGTGGAATGCGCCCTGGCCGGCAAGGGTACCTGGCAGGAGAACCTTCCGTTGGTCGTTACGCGCAACGGCTATGAGGAGCCGACCCATTGGACCTTCTCCTACAGCCCTCTCTACGATGACGACGGCACGATCGCCGGCATCCTGAACAACGTCACCGAGACCACCCAGGCGGTGAAGGATCGGGCCGCACTGGAGGAGGCCTATCGCCAGACACAGAAGCATCTCGCCGAGCGCGGTCAATATGAAGACGAGTTGAAGCTCCTCAACCGCGAACTCGCCCATCGGATGAAGAATACCCTCTCCATGGTGCAGGCCATTGTCAGCCAGAGCCTACGCAACGCGAACTCCCTGACGGATGCGAGTGCCATTATCGCCGCCCGCATTCAGACCTTGGCGAAGGCGCAGGACCTGCTGACCGGCATGAGTGTAACCGCCGCTGAGATCACCGCCATCACGGATGCGGCACTCGCCCCACATCGCGACGGCGTCGATCGTATTCACGTCCAGGGCCCCCGCGTCTACCTGTCCGCCCAGCAGGCACTCGGCCTCTCGCTCGCCATCCACGAACTGGCTACCAACGCGACCAAATATGGCGCCCTTTCGGTGCCCCAGGGCCGGGTCGACGTCACCTGGTCTCACCATTTGGGGGATGACTTCACCTTCGACTGGCGGGAAAGCCAGGGGCCGCATGTCTCGGAACCGACCCGCCGCGGCTTCGGCTCGCGCCTGACGGAGCGCATCGTCTCCGATCTCTTCAAGGGCCAGGCGAAGATCGATTTCGCCGCAGACGGTGTCGCCTTCTCCCTCGTCGGCAAACTGCACCAGGTTTCCGATCTCGACCATTGAAGCCAGCTTTTCGAGCGCATGCGCGCGCACGGCGAAGCGTTCCGCGGACGTCTGGCGCTTGACCCTTTTGCCGGCGCATGGCACCAGACGGGCAAAGAGTGTCAGCCCCTGCCGATGGATAGCCCGATGAATACGCCCCTTGCCCCGCACATGGACCCCAAGCGCTCGTTTCAGGCGCTGATCCTGACGTTGCACGCCTACTGGGCCGACAAGGGTTGTGCGGTGCTACAGCCCTATGACATGGAAGTCGGCGCCGGCACCTTCCATCCCGCGACCACGCTGCGTGCGCTTGGCCCCAAACCCTGGCGCGCGGCTTATGTCCAGCCCTCGCGCCGTCCCTCTGACGGCCGTTACGGCGAAAACCCGAACCGTCTGCAGCATTATTACCAGTATCAGGTCATCCTGAAGCCGAATCCGTCCAACCTGCAGGAACTGTATCTTGGCTCCCTGAAGGCGATCGGCCTTGATCCGCTGCTGCATGACATCCGTTTTGTGGAAGACGACTGGGAAAGCCCGACGCTCGGCGCCTGGGGTCTCGGCTGGGAATGCTGGTGCGACGGCATGGAAGTCTCGCAGTTCACCTACTTCCAGGCCGTCTGCGGCATCGACTGCTCGCCGGTCGCGGGTGAATTGACCTACGGTCTTGAGCGGCTGGCCATGTATGTCCAGGGCGTCGACAACGTATACGACCTCAACTTCAACGGCCGCGAAGGCGAGGAGAAGATCTCCTACGGCGACGTCTTCCTGCAGGCTGAGCAGGAATATTCCCGCCACAACTTCGAATTCGCCAACACCGAGATGCTGCACCGCCATTTCATCGATGCCGAAAAGGAATGCCAGGCCCTGCTCGCCGCTGGCGCCCCTTCCGACTCGGAAAACCAGCGCCTGCACAAATGCGTCTTCCCGGCCTATGACCAGTGCATCAAGGCGAGCCACATCTTCAACCTGCTCGACGCCCGCGGCGTCATCTCGGTGACAGAGCGCCAGGCCTATATCGGCCGCGTCCGCGCGCTGGCAAAAAGCTGCGGCGAGGCATTTCTGCTGACGGATGCCGGTGGGGTAAATTTCGGCAGGGCCGCCTGAGGTCAGAAAATGCGACCTCAGGCGGCGTCGTTGCGCTCGAGAGAGAGCCGGAACCCTAAGGCGTTGACCACCTTCTGCACGGTCTGGTATCGCAGCTTCGATCCGGATTTCAGCCCTTTGTAGAGGCTTTCCCTCCCGAGGCCGGAAAGTTCCGCGATCTGCGACATGCCCCTGGCCTTGGCCACATGCCCCAGCGCTGCAATGAACACGTCGGGATTTTCGTCTTCGATTGCCAATTCGAGATATTCCAGCATCGCCTGCGGCTCGTCGAGGTAATCGGCGATCTCGAATTTGCTGGTTGCGGTCATGTTCCCATCTTTCATAGGTTGCCAGCCATCGCGATGGCTCCTTTTATGTCCCGCTTCTGTGTCGACTTGTCGCCGCCAATCAAAAGCAGGTAAACAGTCGTGCCGCGGCGGGTATAATAGACCCGGTAACCGGGGCCGTAGTGAATGCGCATTTCGAAGACATCACCGCCCACCGGTGCGAAATCGCCGAAATTTCCCTGCTCCGCCGAGGTTAACCGGGCAAGGATGCGAAGTTTGCCTGTCCGGTCCTTAAGGGACCGCAGCCAGGCGTCAAAGGCTTCCGTTTTTTCAAGCCTCATCGTCAAAATTGTATCCAATCAGATACGGGTTTTCAATGGATTTGCAGCGCCTTTTCGCCTGTCGCGCTCTTCATTTAAGACTGGATTACTTTAAGCTATCGATCAACAGCTGAGGATTCGACACAATGTTCACGACACTGGCCATTATTGCCGCCATCGGCGCCTATCTTGTCTTCATCTACAATGGCCTGGTGAAGGCCCGGCAGATGGCCGAGGAAGCCTGGTCGGGCATTGATGTGCAGCTGAAGCGCCGCGCCGATCTCATCCCCAACCTGATCGAGACGGTGAAGGGTTATGCCGGCCACGAGAAGGAGACGTTGGAGAACGTCGTCGAATTGCGCAACAAGGCACAGGCCGTGCCGGCAGGCGACGTTGCCGGCCGTGCCCAGGCGGAAGGCCTGCTCGGGGCGGCGTTGGGCCGGATCATCGCACTTGCCGAAGCCTATCCGGATCTGAAGGCCAACGAGAACTTCCTTGAGCTGCAGCGTTCACTGGAAACCGTCGAAGGCGAGATCCAGATGTCGCGCCGCTACTACAATGGCGCCGCCCGGGATCTGAACGTCAAGGTCGAGAGCTTCCCCAACAACCTCGTCGCTGGCCAGTTCGGCTTCTCGAAGAAACCCTATTTCGAGATTGCCAACGAGGCCGACCGTGCGGTACCGACGGTCAAGTTCTGACGTCCACACAAGGACGCGCTTGAGAGACCGAATTGATGACGACAGACAGTGTGACCATCCTTCCGCCCGCCCATGCCCTGACCGGCAAGGTGAGCCCTCCGGGTTCGAAATCCATCACCAACCGTGCCCTGCTGCTTGCAGGCCTTGCGAAGGGCACCAGCCGCCTGACCGGCGCGTTGAAAAGCGACGACACCCGTTATATGGCGGAAGCGCTGCGCCAGATGGGCGTGACCGTCGAGGAGCCTGACGCCACAACCTTCGTCGTCACCAGTTCCGGCGAGTTGAAGGCGCCGGCAGCCCCGCTTTTCCTCGGCAACGCCGGAACCGCCACGCGCTTCCTGACGGCTGCGCTGGCGCTGGGCAAGGGCCGCTACGTCGTCGACGGCGACGAGCACATGCGCAAGCGCCCGATCAAGCCGTTGGTCGAAGCGCTGCAGTCGCTCGGCGTTGCGATTGCCGCCCCCTCGGGTTGCCCGCCGGTCGCGATCGACGCCCATGGTGCCTTCAAAAAGAACCACGTCGTCATCGATGCCGGCCTGTCGAGCCAGTATGTCTCGGCGCTGCTGATGGCCGCCGCCTGCGCTGCGGAACCCTTCGAGATCGAGCTGGCCGGTGCCGATATCGGCGCTCGCGGTTATATCGATCTGACGCTGTCTGCCATGCGGGCCTTCGGCGCCAGGGTCGAGCAGCCGACGCCGGCCTCCTGGCGCATCGAGCCGACGGGCTATACCGCGACCGATTTCCACATCGAGCCCGATGCCTCCGCCGCCACCTATCTCTGGGGCGCGGAAGTGCTGACCAAGGGCCAGATCGATATCGGCACGCCCTCGGCAGACTTCACCCAGCCGGATGCCAAGGCTTATGATGTAATCGCGCAGTTCCCCAACATGCCGGCGGTCATCGACGGCAGCCAGATGCAGGATGCGATCCCGACGATTGCAGTGCTCGCCGCCTTCAACGAGACGCCTGTGCGTTTCGTCGGCATCGAAAACCTGCGCGTCAAGGAATGCGACCGCATCCGCGCCGTCTCGACGGGCCTCAACAACATCCGTGAGGGCCTGGCCAGGGAAGAGGGCGACGATCTGCTCGTGTTCTCTGATCCGTCGCTATCAGGCCAGTCGTTGCCGGCTGAGATCGACACCTTTGCCGATCACCGCATCGCCATGAGCTTTGCGCTCGCCGGCCTGAAGATCTGCGACATCACCATCCTCGACCCCGCCTGCGTTGGCAAAACCTATCCCGGCTACTGGGATGCGCTCGCCTCCCTCGGCGTCGATCTCGTCAGGAACGACTAGACATGACCAGCTTCCTTCGCCTGTGCTCCGCCTTGCTTCTCGTTCTCTGGATGGCATGCGGCGCGCAGGCTGAGGAAGTCATCCGTGACTACCACGCGGATATCACTGTTGCCGCCGACGCGACGATCGAGGTGACGGAAACGATCACCGTCAATGCCGAGGGCAATGACATCAAGCGCGGCATTTTCCGCGACTTTCCGCTCTACGCACAGGATGCGCGCGGCTATCGCCAGAAGGTTGATTTTGAACTCTTGTCGGTCGAGCGCGACGGTCAGCCGGAAGACTATCGCACCGAAAGCGTGACTGGCGGCATCCGCATCTATACCGGTTCGGCCGACGTCTTCCTTGAACCCGGCGAATACACCTACACCATCACCTACCGCACCGGCCGCCAGATCCGCTATTTCGACGATCACGACGAACTCTACTGGAACGTCACCGGCACGGGCTGGCTTTTTCCCATCGATCGCGCCGGTGCGACGGTCACGCTGCCCGACAACGCCCTCCCGACAAAGACCACCTTCTTCACCGGCCCGTCAGGCTCGGAAGACCAGAACGCCCGTGAGGTGCCGGGATCTGATGGTCTGGAGTTTCAAACCACCGAGCCCCTCGGCCCGAATGAGGGCCTGACCATCGTGCTGGCCTTCGACAAGGGCCTCGTTGCCGCCCCGTCTTCGGAAGACAGCACCTGGTGGTTCATCCGCGACAACCTCAACACGATCATCGGCTTCGGCGGCTTGGCTGCCATCTTCCTCTATTACCTGCGCTCCTGGGTCACGGTCGGCCGTGATCCGCCAAAGGGCATCGTGGTCCCCCGCTGGGACCCGCCGGAAGGCATCTCGCCGGCGCTGGTCAACTATATCGACAACACCGGCTTTTCCGGTGCCGGCTGGACGGCGCTGTCGGCCTCCGCGCTCGATCTCGCGGTCAAGGGTTATGTCGAGCTCGACGATCTCGACAGCAGCATCACCATAAGGCGCACGGAAAAATCTGTGGTGGGCAAGCTGCAGGCCGGCGAAGCGGCCCTCATGGCGGAAATCCCATCGGCCGACGACACCTTGGTCATCGACAAGGCCAATGGCGAGAAGGTCCAGTCGGTCGGCAACCGCTTCCGTCAGGCGATCGAGAAGGAACACCGCAACAAATATTACAAGGGCAATGCCGGCTATACCTCGCTCGGCATCGGCCTCTCGATCGCCGTGGTCGCGGCCTTGTTCATTTTTGGCGACCTGGATGAGGACGTCTACTCGCTGATCTTCGTGCCGACCTTCTTCTCGGTCTTCTTCGGCGCCTTCACCATCGGTCTCGGCCGTAGCCTCAGCCGCGGGCGATCCCTGTTCAGCAAGATCATAACCATCGTGGCGCTGTCCCTCATCGGCTTCGTCGCGCTCTCCACCATGGCCCTGATGCTGCTCTCCATGTGGATGGATCTCGAATCCACCCACCAGTTCCCGGTCCTCATCGCCTTCGGCGGCATCCTCCTGGTGAACCTGCTCTTCTTCTTCCTCATGGGCGCGCCGACGCCGCTCGGCCGCAAGCTGATGGATGGCATCGAGGGCTTGCGCATCTATCTGACGCTTGCCGAAAAGGACCGGATGAACATGGCAGGCGCGCCGACCATGTCGCCCAGCCATTTCGAAAAGCTTCTGCCCTATGCAGTGGCGCTCGGCGTCGAGAAACCGTGGTCGCAGACGTTTGAATCCTGGCTCGCCGCTGCCGCTGCAGGGGCCGCCGCCACTGCCTACAATCCGGCCTGGTATCACGGCAGCAACAGGGGCAATTTCGGGGACCGCATCGGCGGCTTCTCTTCCTCCATGGCATCCACGATCGCCTCCACCATCCCGACACCACCGCCTTCCAGCTCTTCGTCTTCCTCGTCTTCAGGCTTCTCCGGCGGCTCCTCGGGTGGAGGCGGAGGCGGAGGCGGCGGGGGAGGGTGGTAGACCTCGACAAGCGTATCATGCGGTGATACGTTTTTGACGTCGGAGGCGTCAGATGATCCGGTCCTATGCCAATGGAATGACGGAGACCGTCGCATCTGGGAAAGCACCGAAGGGCTTCCCTGCGGATCTGTTGAGGCGTGCAATCGTGAAGCTGACACTGATCGACAATGCCACCTCGCTGAACGACCTGATACGCCCACCCGGTAATCGGCTTGAAGCTCTGAAAGGTAACCGGACTGGGCAGCATTCGATCCGGATCAACGACCAATGGCGGATATGTTTCGTCTGGTCCGATAACGGTGCCGATCATGTTGAGATCGTCGACTACCACTGAGAAGGAGACAAGCCATGACCATCGTCCTGCCGCCCGTCCATCCCGGTGAAATTCTGCGGGACGAGTTTTTGGAGCCCATGGGCTTGAGCGCTGGTGCACTTGCGCGCCTTTTGAACGTGCCACGCACCCGGATCGAGCGCCTGGTCAGCGAACAGACATCCTTGACTCCTGATACCGCTCTCCGCCTCGCCCGCCATTTCGACATGTCGCCGCAGTTCTGGATGAACCTTCAGACAAGCTATGACCTCAAGATGGAATCAATAGCGAAAGCCGACGAACTGGCTGCCATTCCCGTCCGGACCGATCTGTCCGCCGCCTGATCCACCCGCCATTTTGCGCCGATCCATGGATGACTTTTGTCGCGCGGCTTGCTAAGTCCCGCCCAGCCCTTTGTAACAGCTCAAAAAGTCAGACCCATGCCCGATCTTCTGCTCGAACTCCGCTCCGAAGAAATCCCCGCCCGCATGCAGCGCAAGGCGGCTGGCGATCTGAAGAAGATGGTCACCGAGGCGCTGGTGGATGCCGGTCTGACCTATGAGGGCGCGCGGGAATACTGGACGCCGCGCCGCCTGACGCTGGATATCCGCGGCCTCACCGCCCGCTCGGCCGATATCAAGGAAGAGAAGAAGGGCCCGAGCGTCTCCGCGCCTCAAGGAGCCATCGACGGCTTCCTGCGTGGCGCGGGTCTCACCTCGATCGACCAGGCCATCATCAAGACCGATCCGAAGAAGGGCGATTTCTACGTCGCCTATCTGGAAAAGCCCGGTCGCGCTGCGGAAGAAATCATCGCCGATGTCATGCCCGGCATCGTCAGGGCCTTCCCCTGGCCCAAATCGATGCGATCAGGCTTTGCCTCCATGCCCAAAGGGTCGACCTATGGCGGCATCGAGGGCAAGGGCATGGAAAGCCTGCGCTGGGTGCGCCCGCTGCAGTCCATCGTCTGCACCTTCGGCCCCGAGCATGACGAAGTCCAGGTCATCCCCTTCGAGATCGACGGCATCACCGCTTCCAACGTCACCTATGGCCACCGTTTCCACGCGCCTGACGCCATCATCGTCCGCCGCTTCGATGACTACGTGACCAACCTGGAACGCGCCAAGGTCATCCTCGATGCCGAGCGTCGCAAGGACATGATCCTGCACGACGCCCGCGACATCGCCTTTGCCAATGGCCTGGACCTGGTCGAGGACGAGGGCCTGCTGGAAGAAGTCTCCGGCCTCGTCGAATGGCCGCAGGTCCTGCTCGGCACGTTTGAAGAGGATTACCTCTCGATCCCGGCCGAAATCATCCGCCTGACGATCAAGACCAACCAGAAGTGCTTTGTCGTGCGACCGCAAGGCGAGACCGACAAGCTTTCCAACCATTTCATCCTGATCTCCAACATCCAGGCCACCGATGGCGGCCGCGAGATCATGCATGGCAATGGCAAGGTCGTGCGCGCCCGTTTGTCTGATGCGCTGCATTTCTGGAAGCGCGACCAGGGCGACCTGCCGGACCTCGACACGCTGAAGGCCTCGGCTGAAAAGTTCGATCTCGACCTGAAGAAGCCGCTCGACCAGCGTATGGCCAAGCTCGACGCGCTCAACGTTACCTTCCACGCCAAGCTCGGCACGCAAGGCGAGCGCGTCGCGCGCATCCGCGAGCTGGCCAAGGTGCTGGCTCCTGTTGTCGGCGCCGATGCCGCCCTCGTCGACCGCGCTGTGGTGCTGGCGAAAGCCGACCTGCGCACCGAAGCCGTCGGCGAGTTCCCCGAACTCCAGGGCGCGATGGGCCGCAAATATGCGTTGCTGCAGGGTGAAAACGCCTCTGTCGCTGCCGCGATCGAGGACCACTGGAAGCCGAATGGCCCCTCGGACCGCCTACCGGAAGACAAGGTCGGCCTCACGGTTGCGCTTGCCGACAAGCTGGATACGCTCGTCGGCTTCTGGGCCATCGACGAAAAGCCGACGGGCTCGAAGGATCCCTATGCGCTGCGCCGTGCGGCGCTGGGCGTGGTGCGGATGATTTTGGAGAGGGGCGTTAGGGTGCCACTTTCGAATGGCCTCTTAACGGCCCTCTCTATCGTGGAAGATCACATAAGAGATATTGAGGCTGACAAGGACTTTGAAGCGGCTCTTCGTCTCGATGCGTCGGGTGACTCAGAGGCTTTGGATCGCGTGATGGATCGCACCTATCAGATGAGACTCGAAACTGGTCCGATAGCAGCCGACCTCCTCTCCTTCTTCCACGACCGTCTCAAGGTCTACCTGCGCGACCAGGGCGCCCGCCACGACATCATCGATGCCGTGCTGACGCCCGATGCAGACGACCTCTTGATGGTCGCCCGCAAGGCCGAAGCCTTGACCGCCTTCATCACCTCGGAAGACGGCCTGAACCTGCTCGCCGGCACCAAGCGCGCCACGCAGCTGCTGGCTGCCGAAGAAAAGAAGGGCACCGTCGTCGCCGATGGCGTCTCGGAAGCCCTGCTGAAGCTCGACGCCGAAAAGGCGCTTTTCGCCGCCATCCAGTCAGCCTCGAAGTCGGCAGCTGACGCGGTGGCCGCTGAAGACTTCCGCTCCGCCATGCAGGCGCTCTCGACGCTCCGCGGCCCGGTCGACAAGTTCTTCGAGGACGTCCTGGTCAATGACGAGGACTTAGCCATCCGCGCCAATCGCCTGGCGCTGCTGAAGGCGATCCGCGAGGCGACGGCAACGGTTGCCGACTTCTCCAAGATATCAGGCTGAATATTCAGGGCCCCGCTTCGGCGGGGTTTCTGATGTTGATAATGGTGTCGTATATGGTACCATTTATCCATGGAGATCCGCGAGTTTCTCGACCAACAAGGACGCAGCCCCTTCGGGCTCTGGTTCCAGGGGCTTGATCCCATGGCTGCGGTCAAGGTGACAACGGCCATGACACGCATGTCTCTCGGAAATCTGTCGAACGCCAAGGGTGTGGGTGAAGGTGTCCTGGAATATCGAATCGACTTTGGACTAGGTTACCGCATCTATTTCGGCCGGGATGGCGACATGCTGATCATCCTGCTCGCGGGCGGCAGCAAGAAAAGACAGCAGGCGGACATCAAGGCGGCTCGCGATCGTTGGGCGGAGTACAGGAAGCGGAAGGCAGGCTGAGATGGCTTTGACGAGAGATTTCAAGGAAACAGTGCGAGATCGAGCGCAAGCAGACCCTGCATTTCGGGCAGCACTGATGAGCGAGGCGATCGACCTTCTGCTGTCCGGCGATGTCGAAACCGGTCGCGCTCTATTGCGCGATTACATCAACGCCACCATCGGCTTTGTCGAACTCGGTAAGAAGTCTGGCCTGCCGCCAAAGAGCCTGATGCGGATGTTCGGTCCCTCCGGCAACCCGCGCGCCGACAATCTCTTCGCGGTCATCCGCCTGCTGCAGGACGAAACCGGCGTTCAGATCGCGGTCAAGGCTGCGTGAGCATCTTTGGCGGCGCGCGCATTGGTGATACTGTCCAAATCCTGGAGTTCCAGAGGAAGCCATCCGCATGAACAAGCCCGTCCAGGTAACCATTGCCGAGCCCTATGACCGCTTTATCGACGCCCAGCTCGAAAGCGGCGAGTTCAAATCGGCCGAAGAAGTGGTCGAGGCGGGCCTGCGGCTTCTGAAGGAGGAGCAGGCCAGGATCGATTGGCTGCGCAATGCGCTGATCGAAGGGGAGAACAGCGGGCCGTCCGTGCCTTTCGATCCCGAAGATCTCATGACTTCCGTGCGTGAAAGATGGAAAAGCCGTGGTTGAGGTTCGGCTAAGTCCGGCCGCACGACGAGACTTTCTCGACATCGGTGACTACACGCGGGACCGATGGTCCGAGGCCCAGGCGGAGCGCTACCTGCATCAGATTCTGAGAATGATTGGTGAGATCGGAACGCACCCCTTCTCGGGCAGCGAGCTAACATCAGTACGGCCAGGCTATCGTCGCCGTCGCTCTGGTTCGCACCTGATCTTCTACGTGGTCCACGAAGATGGCCCGGTCGAAGTCGTTCGCATCATCCACGAAAGGGCGGACATCGCCGGCAAACTGGACGAATGACCTGAATGCCCGCCAAAATCCTCATCAGCGCCTGCTTGCTCGGCCGCCCCGTCCGCTACGACGGGAGGGGTAAACCCCTGCATGATCCCATCATCGAGCGCTGGAAGACCGAGGACCGCCTCATCGGCTTCTGCCCCGAACAGGCCGGTGGTCTGCCCACACCACGTCCACCGGCGGAAATCGAGGGCGGCATGAACGGTGAGGATGTGTTGGCCGGCCGTGCCCGCGTGCTGGAGGTGACCGGGGGCGATGTGACGGCGGAGTTCATTGCCGGTGGCCGGAATGCCGTTGCCTTTGCGCAGGAACAGGGCTGTCGCTTCGCGCTCCTCATCGACGGCAGCCCCTCCTGTGGCTCGGCCTTCATCTATGACGGCTCTTTCTCCGGCGTCCGCCATCCGGGTTTTGGCGTCACGGCGGCCCTGATGCGCGACGCCGGCATCGAAGTCTTCTCGGACCGCGAACTCGATCGGCTCGCAGCTCTGGTAGAAGACACTGCCTGAATAGCAAAAGGCCGCCGGATCGCTCCGACGGCCTTTTGATCTCTGGTAGCGTCCCGGCTCAGCTTGCCATGCGGTATTGCTGCTTTCCGGGGCCGGACTGACCGGTCTTGAAGCTGCGGATCAGGTCCAGGAGGTCGCCCGTATCGTTGGCGAGAACTTCGGCGGATGCCGTGGTCTCTTCGGCCATGGCCGCGTTCTGCTGGGTCGCCGTATCGAGCTGGTTGACCGCGGACGAGATAGACCGAAGTGTCGTGTCTTGTTCCTGCGCGCTGTGCGAGATTTTCGAGACGATGTCGTTCGCCCCGGCGATCTGGTCGGAAATGCGCTTCAAGGCTTCGCCGGTCTGGCCGACCAGCTGAACACCCTGTTCAACCTGGGCAGACGAGCGGGCGATCTGGTCCTTGATCTCCTTTGCGGCTGCCGCCGAACGCTGGGCGAGTTCACGCACTTCCTGGGCGACGACGGCAAAGCCCTTGCCGCTTTCGCCGGCTCGTGCCGCCTCAACGCCGGCGTTCAGTGCCAGAAGGTTGGTCTGGAAGGCGATTTCGTCGATGACGCCGATGATTTTGGTGATTTCGGCGGAAGACTGCTCGATACCGCTCATCGCGTTGATCGCCTTGGTGACGATCTCGTCGCTCTGGCGCGCCTCGGCGCTGACAGAGCCGACGCGATTGGCCGCTTCACGCGCACCGTCTGCCGTCTGGCGAACGGCAACGGTCAGTTCGTCCAGCGCTGCCGACGTCTCTTCGAGATTGGCAGCCTGACGTTCGGTGCGGGTGGCAAGTTCGCCCGAGGCACGGCGGATTTCTTCCTTGGAGACGGCGATGTCGTTGCCCTTCAAGTTGACGCGGGCCATGGCCTCTTCAAGGCGCGCCAGTGCATCGTTGAAGTTATCGCGCAGGCCGGCATATTTCGGTCCGAGATCGGCACAACGTACGGTCAGGTCGCCATTGGCGAGTTCGGCCAGCGACGAGCCGATGGTGGTCACGACATGTGCCTGCTGACGCGCTTCGGCCAGTTGCATCTCCGAGTTCTGCTGGCGTTCGCCGTCCAGTTCGCGCTGTTGCTCTTCCTGGCGGGCGGTCATTGCGTGGCGCTCGCGGATCTTTTCCTGCAGGCTCTTGGTCGCCTTTGCCATCATGCCGACTTCGTTGCTCATGTCCGTATGCGGAATGGCGATCGAGACGTTCTCGTCGGCAACAGCTTCGAGCGCATCGTGGATGGCGTTGAGCGGGCCGGTGATGCCGCGCACGACAAAATAGGCCGCCAGAAGCGCGAAAGCGAAGATGCCGACAGAGATGCCGACGGTCTGGATCACGCTTGCACGGATCTCGGCCTTCAGGTCGTCGGTATAGAGGCCGGTCACGACGACGAGCTTCCACGGTTCAAATGCCTTGGCGTAGGAGGCTTTCGGATAGGTCCGGTCCTCCGGATCCTTGCCCGGCTTCGGGCCGATGAACTCGACAAAGCCGCCGCCGACCTGGCCGAGACGCACAAGTTCGTCGCGATAGGCAAAGCCGTTCGCGTCGGGCTTGCCCTTGTTGCTCTTGCCCACGTCCTTCGACGTCGGATGGAACACCATAACGACGTCATAGTCGTAGCCGAAGAAATAGCCGTCGGGTTCGAAACGCGCCTTGTTGAGCAGATCGAAAGCGCGGGTCTTGGCCTCTTCGACCGTTAATTCGCCGGCCACCGCGCGGTCGTTGAAGTCCTTCATGATGGAGAGCGCCGTTTCCACCTGGGTGCGCAGCAATTCGTAGCGCTGCTGGTAGATCGTCGCAGTTGAGGACCGGACTTCGTAATAGGTGGCCGCGGCAAAGGCTGCCATCATGCCGCCGATCAGCAGGAAGAGTTGGAGGGAGATTCGGAGATTTTTCATGGCCAAGCAAGCTTTCGTCGAACCGAAGGGGTCGGATGAGATCAGGGGAGCGGGGAGCGCATCGGCGCATCATGGCCGACGGAATTGTCGTCGCTCAGCCTCATCGCGAAAGGTTGATATGGCTTTAAGTAGATGAGAATATAGTGGTACAAGAAATTACCCGTAAATTGCTTGGGTAAAACGACATAACGCCCGGGACTGGACCGGGCGCTATATCCGTGTGTCACCACGATGTGCCGCAGAGCCCGGATCGTATGGCCCTGCGGGAAATGTCGTTATTTCAGCCGAAGCTCGAAACCGGCCTTGTCGATGGCCAGAGGACCTTGCGGAACCGATACGGTCGCGACGGCCGCCGTAGTGGCGTCACGATCGATGCCGTCGGGCGCCGGCGCACTGGCAATGATGGTCGACCCATTGGTCGCCCATCCCTCGGCCGAGGTCATGAACATGACCGGCGAGCCGCCGAGCCAGCTTTCGACGCGCTTCAACTTCTTTTCCCCGTCGACATCGACGATCTCGGCCAGCTGTTCGCCGGATGCGACCGTCGGCACCTGATAGGCGTTTCTGGAGATCTTCGGCTTGAGCGCTGGGCATTGCGCGCAGCTCACATGCACGACGCTTGAGCCGCCCGTCGCAAGACCGTTGACGAAGTCGATGGAGGAAGCCAGGGCCGGCGTCGCACCAGCGGCTGCAGCCAGTATGAAGGATGTCAGGACGATGCGGCGCATGATGTCGTTTCCCCGATTGTTGGGACGACCCTAGCGCGGCTTTCTTTCAATCCGGTCAGGAGCTTTGGTAAAATTTGAACGAACGGGCGGATTTTTCCCGCAAAGCCCCAGGTTTCAGGGCTTCTCGCGCGAAATCGCCCGCCAGCCGATATCCCGACGGCAGAACCCGTTTGCCCAGTCGACCGCCTCGACAAGGCCATAGGCTGCGGCCTGGGCTTCGGCAACCGTCTGGCCCAGCGCAGTCGCATTCAAAACACGCCCGCCGGTTGCGACCAGTTGGCCATCCTTGAGCGCCGTCCCGGCATGGAAAACCTTCGCACCATCGCCGGCGGCCGGCAGGGCAGCGATCGGCGTCGCCTTGTCATAGGCGCCGGGATAGCCCTTCGAGGCCAGCACGACGGTCAAGGCGGGATTCTCGCTCCACTCGGCCGTGACCTGATCGAGCGTCCCGGTGGCAGAGGCGTAGAGGATCGGCAGGAGATCGCTCTTCAGCCGCATCATCAGCACCTGGCATTCCGGATCGCCGAAGCGCACATTGTATTCGATCAGCTCCGGACCCTTTTCCGTGATCATCAACCCGGCGAAGAACACGCCCTGGAACGGGTGGCCCATCTCCGCCATGCCGCGCATGGTCGGCTCGATGATCTCCTTCATCGTCCGCTCTACCATGTCAGGCGTCATGACGGGGGCCGGCGAATAGGCGCCCATGCCACCGGTGTTCGGGCCGGTATCGCCATCACCCACACGTTTATGGTCCTGGGCGGTGGCGAGGGCCAGAAGCGACTTGCCATCGGAGAGGCAGAAGAAGCTCGCTTCCTCGCCGTCGAGGAAGGCCTCGACCACGACTTCGGCACCGGCCGCACCAAAGGCACCTTCGAAGCAATCGTCGATGGCCGCCAGCGCCTCGTCCAGCGTCATCGCAACAGTCACGCCCTTGCCGGCGGCAAGCCCGTCGGCCTTGATGACGATCGGCGCGCCCTGCTGGCGCACATAGGCTTTTGCCTTCGGCGCATTGTTGAAGCGTTGATAGGCGCCGGTCGGGATGTTGAAGCGGGCGCAGACATCCTTGGTAAAGCCTTTGGAGCCCTCAAGCTGGGCGGCGGCGGCGGAAGGTCCGAAGACGGCGATCCCGGCCTCGCGCAGCCGGTCAGCAATGCCAGCCACCAGCGGTGCTTCCGGGCCGACGACCACGAAGTCGATGGCCTTGTCCTTGCAGAACGCGACGACCGCGCCATGATCGTCGGTGTCGAGCGAAACCAGTTCCGCCTCTTCGGCGATCCCGGGATTGCCGGGGGCTGCATAAAGCTTGGTGAGATCCGGCGACTGGGCGATCTTCCAGGCCAGCGCATGTTCGCGTCCACCCGACCCGATCAACAAAACCTTCATCACCAGCCTCCGAAGCCACAAGGGAATGCCCGGCGGTTAAGGGGGAAGGGGGCAAAGGTCAAGCCGAATTGACCCTGAACGGCCCCGCTTTCCTGTGAAGTGGGCCCCATGCCCGTTGCCTTGCCGCATTCGCCCGCTATGGTCCGCCTTCAAACGAGCAGACGGAAGACCCATGGCCGACGACATCAGATCCATTGCCGCCCTTATAGCCACCGAGATTAACGCCCGACCCGAGCAGGTCATATCGGCGGTCGGCTTGCTGGACGAAGGCTCGACCGTGCCCTTCATCGCCCGTTACCGCAAGGAAGTAACCGGCGGCCTCGACGACACGCAGCTGCGCAATCTCGCCGAACGGCTGATCTATCTGCGCGAACTCGCCGCCCGCCGCAAATCGATCTTCGAAAGCATCGACGGCCAGGGCAAGATGACCGACGAGCTCGCCCGCAAGATCGCCCAAGTCACCACCAAGGCCGAACTCGAAGACCTCTATCTGCCTTACAAGCCGAAGCGCCGCACCCGCGCCGAAATCGCCCGCGAAAAGGGTCTCCAGCCGCTCGCCGACGCCATCCTCGCCGACCGCACCAGCGACCCACAGACGCTGGCTGTTGCCTATATCACCGAGGAAGTCCTCGACGTGAAGGCCGCCCTCGAAGGCGCCCGCGACATCATCGCCGAGCAGATCTCCGAAAATGCCGATCTCATCGGTCGCCTGCGCAACGACATGAAGGATCGCGCGATCTTTTATTCCAAGCTCGTCGACGGCAAGGCCGAGGCCGGCGCGAAATTCTCCGACTATTTCGACCATTTCGAACGCTGGGCAACCGTGCCCGGCCACCGCGCGCTCGCCATGCTGCGCGGCTGGAACGAAGAATTCCTCTCGCTGTCGATCGAAGTCGACCGCGACGACACGTCTCCGGTCAAGACCTGCCAGCGCATGATCGCCAGCGCCTATCAGGTCGCGGGCAAGGGGCCTGCCGACCAGTGGCTGCTGGATGTCGCCGGCTGGACCTGGCGCGTCAAGCTCTCGGTCTCGCTCTCGCTCGACCTGATGCGAGAACTGCGCGAGCGGGCCGAGGAAGAAGCGATCCACGTCTTTGCCCGAAACCTCAAGGACCTGCTGCTCGCCGCCCCCGCCGGTTCCCGCCCGACCATGGGCCTCGACCCGGGCATCCGCACCGGCGTCAAGGTCGCCGTCGTCGATGGCACCGGCAAGGTGGTCGAGACCACGACCGTCTATCCGTTCCCGCCACGAAACGATATCAGGGGCAGCCAGACCGAACTCGCCTCGCTCATCCGCAAGCACAATGTCGAGCTGATCTCGATCGGCAACGGCACCGGCAGTCGCGAGACGGAAAAGCTGGTGGCCGACCTGCTCGCCCAGTTCCCGGCCACCGCGCCGAAGCCGACCAAGGTCATCGTGTCGGAAGCCGGCGCCTCGGTCTATTCCGCCTCGGAAACGGCCGCCAAGGAATTCCCCAATCTCGACGTCTCGCTCCGCGGCGCGGTTTCGATTGCCCGCCGCCTGCAAGATCCGCTCGCCGAACTCGTGAAGATCGAGCCAAAGTCGATCGGCGTCGGCCAGTACCAGCATGATGTCGACCAGGGCCGCCTCGGGCGCTCGCTGGATGCCGTCGTCGAAGACGCCGTGAATGCCGTCGGCGTCGATGTGAATACGGCGTCTGCACCGCTGCTCGCCCGCGTTTCCGGCCTCGGCAAGACGACGGCCGAAGCGATCGTCGCCCATCGCGACGAGACGGGTCCCTTCTCGACCCGCAAGGATCTCTTGAAAGTGCCGCGTCTCGGCGCCCGCACGTTTGAGCAATGCGCCGGATTTCTACGCATCCCCAACGGCAAGGAACCGCTCGACGCCTCCTCCGTCCACCCGGAAGCTTACGGCGTGGCAAAGAAGATCGTCGCCGCCTGCGGCCGCGACCTGCGTTCCCTGATGGGCGACAGCGCCACGCTGAAAAGCCTCGACCCGAAGCGTTTCATCGACGAGCAGTTCGGCTTGCCGACCGTCAAGGACATTCTGTCAGAACTTGAAAAGCCAGGCCGCGACCCGCGTCCGTCCTTCAAGACGGCGACATTCGCGGAAGGTATCGACGAGATCACCGACCTGAAGATCGGCATGACGCTGGAAGGCACTGTGACGAACGTCGCCGCCTTCGGCGCCTTCGTCGATATCGGCGTGCACCAGGATGGCCTGGTTCACGTCTCCCAGCTTGCCGATCGTTTCGTCAAGGATCCGCATGAGGTGGTGAAAGCAGGCGATGTCGTGAAGGTTCGCGTCGTTGAAGTCGACGTCAAACGCAAGCGCATCGCGCTCACCATGCGCAAGGACGGCGGCGAGGCGCAGCAACCCTCGATGCGGGGCGATGCACGTGGAAACGCCAATGCGATGAAGCATTCGAATGCCCGTCCGGCGAAGCCCGAGCAGCCGGCGATGGGCGGCCTAGGCGCGGCCCTTGCTGAGGCCATGCGCAAGAAATAGGCGCGGCTAACGCCGAGAAATAAAAGACAGGCCGAAGCTTGCGCCCCGACCTGTCCCTTTGCCCCTCGTAGGCAAACTCTTCTTCAATGTGCCGGCGCACACCCCTGGCAGAAGGGCGTGTGTGGCACGGCGTTGAGCCGATCGATCGAGATCGGCTCGCCGCAACTGACACAGATCCCGAAGGTCCCGGCCCTGATGCGGTCGAGCGCGGCATCGATGCCGCGCATCTCGCCCTCACCAACCTGGCCGAATTCTTCCAGCACCTCGTCGTTCTCGGATTCCACCGCCCGCTCCACGCTGTCGGCGCTTTTCTGGCGGCTGAGATCGGTTTCGATCTTCGTCAGCCGGCTTTCGATTTCCGCTTTGCGGCTCTTCAGCACCTGCTCGAAATGCGCCGTGTCCACGGCCTGTGCGGGCTGTTTCATAGTCGTCTCCTCAGCGATCCACCAAAACGGAGATCTTTGAATGGCGTACCAGGCGATCAGCCGTCGCGCCGATGAAATAGTTGGAAAAATCTGGTACATGCGAACCAACGATGATCAGGTCGGCATGATGTTCTTCTGCCGAGGCCAGAATTTCGCGGGCCGGGGCACCGGAGCGGATTTCGATACGAGCAGAAACCGCTGCCTTCTCCTTTAGTTCCAAAAGCCTGGTCTTGGCGTCCTGGATCGCCCCTTCGATGATGTCGACCGGCATGTCGATGGCAAGGTAGCCTGGGATCTCCTCGACCACGCTGAGCAGCACGATCTCGCCGCCGGCATCCAGCAGCGAGCTGGCCCTGGCCAGGATCTTTTCTCCCTTGTCGAGCGCGGCCGGATCGACGGGTACGACGATCATCTTGTACATCTTGTTCTCCATCCTTGTCCCCATCCGGGGTTTCCTCACGATGGGAAGATCATGCGGCGCGCCCATGCCCGTCGCATTGATCAGGATCAAGGGCAGCGGGGTGCAGCTGAGCGTCAACAATTGTCGAACGAGCTATCGACGAAACGGCATCTTCTGTGAACGACATTCCTGCCCCATATTGGCGAGAAGGGAAGACAATGCCACCAGGAGATCTGAGATGAACGCCCCGCTTCCATCCACCGCCGAAAGCTTTGCACTCAGCCGCCCTGTCCATGTCGGCCAGGCCCATCTCGTCGTCGCGGATCTCGATCTGCTTAGCCGCTATTACCAGCAGGTGCTCGGCCTCGAGCCACTGGAGGAAAGTGCAAGCGGCGTCGTGCTCGGTGCCGGCGGCAAGCCGCTTCTGACTCTGACCACCCGCAGCGATGCCGCCCGCGCACCCGGCAATGCAGCCGGTCTCTTTCACAATGCCTTCCTGATGCCGAGCCGCGAGGAACTGGCGCACTGGCTGGCGCATGCCGCCCATCTGGGCATTCGGTTCGACGGTGCCAGCGACCATCTGGTCAGCGAAGCGATCTATCTCACCGATCCCGAAGGCAATGGCATCGAGGTCTATCGCGACCGTCATCCGGCCGAATGGCGCTACAATGCGGACGGCACGGTGGAGATGGCAACCAATCGCCTCGACCTCCAGGCGCTTTACGATACCGCCCCGAAATCCGCCTGGGCCGGCATGGCGCCGGATGCCGCCATCGGCCATATCCATCTCCAGGTCGGCAATGTGCCCGAGGCGGATCGGTTCTACGAAGGCATTCTCGGCCTGAAGAAGATGGCGAGTTATCCCGGCGCCAGTTTCTTTGCCTCCGGCGCCTATCACCACCACGTCGCCGCCAATGTCTGGAACAGCCGCAATGCCACGGCCCGAAGTGACGCCATGACCGGGCTCAACGACTATGCCCTTGCCTTCAACGACCAACAGATGCTGGCCGGCATCCTCTCCACGCTGGACGCGCAGGAGATCAGGGTTGATCGCACCGCAGAAGGTTACCGCCTTCTCGATCCTTGGGGCATCGGCATAACTCTGGTGCCTGGTCTTTCCTGACCCCGACTTAAATGGGCCAGGTCCCGATCATCCGGCGCCATGATCTGCGGAACGGAAACTGTTCCATCGCGTTGTGATAGGTCCCGACGGGGGTGTCGCCATGCCAGGAACAGAAACACCAGCCGCTCCGGCCGGTAGGAGCGGTCCGTGAATTTACCGATGAAACCGAAACGCGTCGCCCCGCGGCGCGTGCGCTTTGAAAAGACGGGCCTCGATTACGCCGTCTCCTGGTCGGTGATCGGGCTCTTCGCGATCTTCGCGCTGATATCGCTCCATCTTGCCTCGTTTGTCTTGATCCCTCTGACCATGGCGATCGTCGTCGGCCTGATCCTCGGTCTGGCGGCAGACCGCCTGGGCAAGCTTGGCATCCCACCGACATTGACCGCCGTCATCCTCTCCAGCGTCTTCATCGGTATCCTCGGCCTCTTGGCCATCACCGTTGCCGGTCCGATCAACATGCTGATCGAGAACGGCCCGAAGATGGTCGAACGCGCAGTCGATTATCTCCACGGCGTTTCCTGGTTGCGCCGGCCGATTGATGCCCTGTCAACTGGGCCCGTATCGCCGGAGGCTATGCTAGAAAACTCCGGCACTATTCTGTCGACCCTTGCGACAGGCGTTACACCCGCTGTATTGCAGATCTTCATCTTCATGGGCGCCCTCGTCCTCTTTCTCTCGTCACGGCTTGCCTTGCGGCGCGCGCTGATCCGCGCTTTTTCCAACCGCGAACGCAGGCTAAAGGCCATCCGGCTGCTCAATGAAGTGGAAGCGGCTCTCGGCCACTATTTCGCGACGGCCGTGCTGGTGTATGCCCTCTTCGGCGTTGTGGCGGGCATCATTGCCTGGATGGGGGGGCTCGCCAGTCCCTTGCTCTGGGCTGTCGCGGCCTTTTTGCTCAGCTTCATTCCGTTTCTCGGTATTGCTGCCGTGACGCTTGCAATGGCGATAGGCGGTGTGTTGGTGCATGAGAGCCTTCTGATCGGTTTGCTGCCAGCCATCATCTTCTTCACCGTCGATGGCCTACTTGAGAACCTCCTCATCCCGGCAGCCATGGGCCGACGGCTGGAACTGAATGCCTTCATGCTCTTCATCGCCATCGTCTTCTGGACCTGGCTCTGGGGCGCAGTCGGCGCCATGCTGGCGGTGCCGCTGACCTTGATCGGCATGACCCTCTATGGCGGTCTCGTCCCACAAGTAAAGCTTCAACCCAATCTGCCGGACTAGGCGCCGAAGTCTCGTCATCTCGCCGTCACAGCCCAAGGCTAAAGCGCGCCCAGCAGCCGGCCGTTCATCCCCCGGTTCCTGTGAAGGGTACACCATGACGCAAGAGCAGCCACGCCTGCGGTTGGGCATCATCGCCGATCCGCAATATGACGACCGTGAGCCGGACCTCACCCTAGATCGATATTTCGGAATGGTGCCGGCAAGGCTCGAAGAGGCGATCGCCCATTTCGACACGCTGCCGCTCGATGCCGTCGTCGTGCTCGGAGATCTCATCGATCGGGGATTCGAAAACTTCGCCACGGTCCTGGAGATTCTTGCGCGCAGCCGACATCCGCGCATTCTGCTGCCCGGCAACCACGACTTTCTCGTCTCGTCCGAACGGCTCTCGGAGGTTCATGCAACGCTCGGCATGCCGGCACCTTATTACGAGCACCAGGTGAATGGCGTGCGCCTGATAGTGACTGATGGCAACGAGATTTCATTGTTCTCCAGCCCGCCGGGCGACCCGCGTCATGAAGAGGCCGAGGCACGCCTCTCGGCGCTGAAGACAGCTGGTGCTGCTAATGCGCAGACTTGGAATGCCGGCATCAGCACCGCGCAGGAGGCATGGATCGGTGCACGTTTGAACGAGGCTGAGGCTGCAGGCGAGCCGGTCCTGCTGCTCGGCCATTACCCGATCCATCCGCCATCCGACCACAATCTCTGGGACGGCGAACGGCTGGCCGATCTGATATCCTCCTCGCCAGCCTCTGTTGCCTATCTCTGCGGTCACCAGCATGCCGGCAATTGCGCCCGCCTGGGCAAGACCCACTTCGTCAATTTCTGCGGCATGGTTGATACGCCTGACAGCAATGCCTTCGCCGTTCTCACACTCTTCGAGGATCGGGTCGAGATCGAGGGCTTTGGTCGCGAGCCGAGCCGCAGCCTTCCTCTGGTATAACAGTTCAGACATCGCGCTGACATCGTTCTGTCAGAAATTTGTCAACTTTCCCAGAATGTTGCGTCGGAAAGCCCACCTCACTCCATTGTGACTTTTGTCTCCGCCTCCCACACGGCAAACATCGGTAGGTCATGTAAACGTAACGACCGCCGGTACGCCGGCCGACCCCCAGGGAGAGCAGCCTCATGAAAATGAACACCGTCCTGTCCGCCATTATGGTGATCTGTCTTGGCACCACCGCTGCCATCGCGGCGGGGGAACCCCAGACTCTCCGTCAGGAAATGATGAAGAAGGTCGGTGGTGCGGCCGGCGCTCTCGGAGCCATCGCCAAGGGCGAGAAGCCCTATGACGCTGAAGCCGTGAAGGCGGCGCTGACGACCCTGGCCGAGGTCGGCAAGACCTTCCCGGATCACTTCCCCGCCGGCAGCGAAACAGGTCTCGATACGGAAGCCAGCCCGAAGATCTGGGAGAGCATGGATGACTTCAAGGCGAAGTCCACCAAGCTTGCAACGGTCGCCGAAGCCCAGCTCGCCGCCATGCCAGCCGACCAGGCCGGCGTCGGCGCCGCCCTCCAGGCGATCGGTCCCACCTGCGGCGATTGCCACCAGTCCTACCGTCTGAAGAAGTAAGCCCTCCTCACGGGGCGCTCGTGCGGGCGCCCCGCTTCATCCGGGCTCCCAAAGCCCGATCATTCGCAAGGAGGGTCATATGGCATCGACATGGCTGAAGGGTCTTGGCGGCCTCGTCATTCTGGGTGTCGCCGGCGTCGGCGCATTTTTATGGGTAACCGCACCGCAAAGGCAGGCCCCGTCCGTCTGGGCCGATCTCGGCGATCCGGATCTCGCCCATGGTCGCGAGGTGTTCTTCGCCGGTGGCTGTGCCAGCTGCCATGCTCCAGCAGGATCGGAAGGGGATGCGCGTCTCATCCTTTCCGGCGGTGCGCCGATCAAGAGCGATTTCGGCACCTTCCATCCTCCGAACATTTCGAGCGACGCCAATGCCGGCATAGGTGCCTGGACGCTGGCCGAATTCGGCGATGCCATGACCCGGGGCGTCGGCCGCGCTGGCGAACACCTCTATCCGTCCTTCCCCTATGGCTCCTATGCCCGGATGACCCCAAAGGACGTCAACGATCTCTACGGGTTCCTCAAGACCTTGCCGGCGAGCGACAAGGTGGCGCCGGCTCATGAGCTCGGCTTTCCCTTCAATCAGCGCATTGCACTCGGCGGCTGGAAATTCCTCTATTTCAGCGCCGCTCCCCGCGTCGAGTTGACCGACGCCTCTGACCTGGTCAAACGCGGCCAGTATCTCGTCGAAGGCCCCGGCCATTGCGGCGAGTGCCACACCCCACGCGACGCGCTGGGCGGTTTCAAGTCAGGACAATGGCTGGCGGGCGGACCGAACCCGGAAGGTGAGGGCACCATTCCCAACATAACGCCGGGCTCGAAGAGCATCGGCTCCTGGAGCGAAGGCGACATCGTCGCCTATCTCGAAACCGGTTTTACCCCTGACTTCGACAGCGTCGGCGGAACCATGGTCGAGGTGCAGAAGAACATGACCCAGCTTCCGGCCGCCGATCGTGAGGCGATCGCCGCTTATCTCAAGGCCGTGCCGGCGGTGCAGTGATCAAGCATCGGTCGGCGTGGCCAGCATCGCACAAGCCTCGCCGTGCATCCTGTATCCCTCGAATTGCCTTCGGAGGGGCCATGAGCATTGAACGCCGGCGGATGGAGAGTGCGCTACGCTCGCTGCTCGACAACTACCCCGATCCCGCCCTGCATCAATGGGTGGACCAGACGGTGCGCGCCTTCGAGAAGCGGCTTTCGGCCATCGTCGATCCGCGCGAGCGCGACCATGCCCAGCAGGCCGCTCTCATCCTGATCAAGACGACCTTGCAGAAATGGTCCGAAAATCCGCCTGTGCGTCACTGACGCAACAGGAGCCAGCTGGCGAAAAGCCGTCAGTTGCGATGCTCCGCTGCAAAGGTTGAAAGCTCGGCTTCGGCCTCCGGTCCATAGAGATTGAGCGCCTTCAGCACCTCGATCGCAAACGTATCGGGCGAGGAGCCTGCAGCCGTGACGATGCCGCCATCGCGAACCGCCGGCGCCTGATCGCGGTAATGATCCGCGCCTTGGTATCCCTGATATCGTTGGTGTGAGGCGAGCGAATTGCCCGTATGCGCCACGCCATCAAGCACGCCGGTTGCGGCAAGCGCACTGGCCGCTGCACAGATCCCGCCCAGCACCTTGCCCTTGTCGCGGAATGCTGTCGCGAGATCGGTAAAGTCATAAGCCACGCCCTTTTCCCAGGCATAGCCGCCCGGAATGACCAGTGCATCGAACGTGTCGGCGTTGATCGCGTCAAAACCGATATCGGGCGTGACCTTCAACCCGCCCATTGAGACGACGGATGCGCCATCCGGCGAGGCGGTGACGACATCACAATCCAGATAATAGCGGGCCGCCGCCATCAACAGCGCCGGCTCCCAGTCGGCAAAGTCGTTCTGCAGGGCAATGGCTATGCGGGTCATGTCCGTTCTCCGTCTTGAAAGAGGAAGGGGCGATCAGTTCAACGCGTGCAGGTAGCGCATTCCGGTGACCGGGCGCGGCACGAAATCCATGTTTTCGTAGAAGCGGTGTGCGGCGACATTCCCGGTGGCGGCCGAGACCGACAGGAAGTCACATCCAGCCTGGCGCGCGATCTCGCGGGCCCGGTCTACGAGGTGCTGGCCGATGCCATTGCCGCGCTGGCCGTCGCGCACGAAGAGATGGTGCAGGTCCATGCCGCGCTTGCCTTCCTGCGCCCTGTAGAGCGGCACCAGGATGGCGTAGCCGATCAGGCCTTCGCCATCATCGGCGACCAGCGCCTGGATCCAGGGCAGCGGGCCGAACAGGTCCCGCTCCAGCTTCTCCGGCGTCATCGCGGAGGCGTCCCCATGATGCATGGCAAGGGCCGCGATCAACGCGTTGAGCTCCGGCAGATCGCGCGGCTTGGCGTGGCGAATGGCGACCACAGGCGGGCGGGGCAGGGTGATGTCGGTGTCTTCGGTCATGTTACTTTCCCTGAGGTGTTCTGCGCCGTCAGGGGGAAAGTCGTCTGGAAAACAACAAGGCCGCCTGACGGCGGCCTGTTGACAAAGTGATCTGTCAGGCCGCCGGTTACCGGTAGGCCCAAAAATACGTGCAGGAGATGGTTGCGCGGATGTCGATCATGGCGGCTTAGATGCGCTGAATTGCAGCGATTGTCAACGGGGTGCTAGCAGGTGTTGTTGGCCTGATAGTGTGCTACATTATCCCACGATTGGAGGTCGCCCATGACGATCAGTCTGAAGCTCGATGAAACTGACCAGCAGCGTATTGAACGGCAACTCGCGAGTGGCCGATTTGCCGATGCCTCAGCCGTAGTCAGCGCCGGGCTCGACTTATTGGAAGATCTCGACAATGCCCGCGACCGCTGGCTGGACGATGAGATTCCGGCCCGTTTCGACGATGCCGAGAAAAATCCTGCTCGGTTGATCTCCGGTGAGGATGTCTTCTCGCGTCTCGAAATGCGCCATCGCAGCCGCGAGAGTGGTCAGTAGGATGGTCCGGCCGCTTGTCATCCATCCGGATGCGGCCGCTGAACTCGATCAGTTGTATGACTATATCGCCGAACAGTCTGGACCCGCGCGGGCCTGGAGTTATGTCGGCGCTATTAGGTCCTTCCTAGGTGATCTCTGCGTCTATCCGGAACGCGGCAGTCTGCGTGATGGCAAGGTGGCCGGGCTTCGCATTATCGGATTTCGCCGCAGCCTGAGCATCGCCTTTGTCGCGCGAGCAGACGATGTTCTGGTCCTTGGCTTCTTCTATGCTGGCCGACAAATCGATCCGGCGCTGATCGGCCAAAGGGCAATGCCGCCCGAGAGCAGCTAATCACCGCTCGACCTTCACTCCCGCCTTCGTCGTCAGCCGCTTCTCAAACCCCACCTTGGTCAGCAGCAGATCCTTGTCCGCATAATGCACCACATCATCAGGCGAGCGCGTGCCCACCACCAGATAGGTCGCCGACGCATCCGACCGGTTCTCCAGCCGGTGCCCGACGGCGACGCCTGCCTTAAACGTCGCGGCATCGCCCGGCAGCATCTCCGTCAATGTCTCGCCTTCGTTGAGCGTCACGCAGCCTGAAAGCATGTAGACGAATTCGTCTTCCCGTTCGTGCCAGTGTTTGTGCGAGGACATGGCGCCCGGCATCAATGTCTCGACGAAGGCCCCGAACTGCGTCAGCCCGCCGGCATCCGATAGAAGGCGCGCCTCGTAAGGGCCAAGCTCGGCATTCACACCGGTGCCGCTCCATGTCTCGAGTGGTGCCTCGTTCTGTCGGATCACCGGCATAATGCGTCCTCCTCAATGCTCGTGTTCGCACAGGCCGTGGTCAGCCAGCGCCTGGATCACATAGCAGTCACCAATCGTGTGCTTTCCGCAATGGGAGACGATGCGCGACAGCTCCTCCTCAAGCTTCTTCAGCTTGGCGATCTTCTCCCGCACCTCGTCCAGCTGTTCCCGGGCGATCCTGTCGGCAGCCCCACAGGGCTCTTCAGGATGGCGGCTCAGCGTCAGCAGTTCCCGGATCGCCTCGATCGGAAATCCCAGATCGCGCGCATGGCGGATGAAGGCCAGCCGATCGAGATCCGCCTTCTCATAGCGCCGTTGGTTGCCCTCGGTCCGGTCGGGGGCCGAAATCAACCCCATCTGCTCGTAATAGCGGATGGTCGGCACCTTGACCCCGGTCCGCCGCGAAAGGTCACCAATCGCATACATCGTGAAATTTCCTCTTGAACCTCTAGTGACTAGAGATCCTAAGGTCGAGTCATGACCACATCAAGACCTGAAGGACAAATGATATGAGTGCCTCCTGCGGCCATGACCATGCCCCTTTCGACGGCATGTCGAGTACCTACAAGCGCCGCCTGTGGCTGGTGATTGCGATCAATGCGGCGATGTTCGCGGTCGAGATGACCGCCGGGCAATTGGCCCGCTCCCAGGCGCTTCAGGCCGACGCGCTGGATTTCTTCGCCGATGCCATCACCTATGGCATCTCGCTCGCCGTGATCGGTGCCTCCTTGAAAACCCGCAGCCTCGCCGCCGCCGGCAAGGGTGTCAGCCTGTTCCTGATGGGCCTCTGGGTCTTCGGATCGACACTCTACCGCGTCTTTTACCAGGGCGTGCCGGAGGCGCCGATCATGGGTGTTATCGGCTTGCTCGCGCTTGCCGCCAATCTGGCGAGTGTCTTGTTGCTGATGAACTACAAGGATGGCGACGCCAATGTCCGTTCGGTCTGGCTCTGCTCGCGCAATGACGCGATCGGCAATGTCATCGTGATGATCGCAGCCCTTGGTGTCTGGGGCACGGCGACCGCCTGGCCCGACCTGATCGTGGCGGCCGTCATGGCCGGCCTCTTCCTCTATTCCTCGACGCAGATCCTGTCGCAGAGTTATGCAGAGTGGAAGCGGGGCGAGCCGGTTGTGCTCACATCGAGCTGCTGCGGTGCCGAGGACGCGCCCGGGCACGACCATCACGGTCACCACTGAGCCTAGCGTCAAGCAACAAAAAAAGGCCGGCGCGGCATCATGCCGGCCGGCCTTTCTTCACAGGCAAACTCAGAATTCGTCGTAGACAGTGGGGTCTTCGTATTCGCGATATGCGGCTTCGACCATCTGCAGTCGCGTGGCCTCGCCGACCTCATCGGCGCTCTGGGCGCCATTGAGCGACACGACCGACTTGCGTCCGCCCTCAACCGTCCACAGCGCAGAGGCGAGCTGGTTCGACAGCAGCGTGCTCGAAAAGGTGCTGGCGCCCGTAGCGCGTGCCGAAGACGTCGTCGCAGCTTCAGCCGAAGCGTCGTCGACAGTCGCCGTGCCAGGCACGTGACGGCTTTGATAGGAATAGCTGCTGAGACCGCTTTCGATCCTCATGGCGGACACCTCGGTTTAAAAATTAACCTTTTGTTAACCTTTGAACCTTGCGCGAGGCTTGCGTTGCGTTTGATGCGGCGGCGATTGCCCCTTGCGAAAGCGCCGCGGTAAAAGTACGCGCGTCGAATCACGAATGAAAAAGGACCCGCCCCAGATGCCGCCGAAGCGGTGGAGGCGAGCCCTTCTGAAGTGAAGGCGGTTCCTTGAGGACGTTACATCTTCCCCGCCACCTTGATCGCATAGGCATATTCGAACGCGATCTCTTCCAGTCGCTGGAAGCGTCCCGACTTGCCGCCATGGCCGGCCGCCATGTTGGTTTTCAGGAGGAACGGTCCGGCGTCGGGCGCCGTGTCGCGGAGCTTGGCGATCCACTTTGTCGGCTCCCAATAGGTGACGCGCGGGTCGGTGAGGCCTGAAAGTGCGATGATCGGCGGGTAGGGCTTTTTCTCGACGTTGTCGTACGGGCTATAGGCCGCGATCCAGCGATATTCCTCTTCCGACTCGATCGGATTGCCCCATTCCGGCCATTCCGGCGGGGTGAGCGGTAGCGTGTCGTCGAGCATGGTGTTCAAGACATCGACGAAGGGCACGGCGGCGATGATGCCGGCGAATTTTTCCGGCGCCATGTTGGCGATCGCGCCCATCAGCATGCCACCGGCCGAGCCGCCTTCGGCGATGATCCGATCGTAGGCGGTGAAGCCCTCCTTCACCAAGTGGTCGGCCGCCGAGATGAAGTCCTTGAAGGTATTGACCTTCTTTTCCATCTTGCCGTCTTCATACCAGGAAAAACCCTTGTCCTTGCCGCCGCGGATATGGGCGATGGCATAGACAAAGCCGCGATCGGCGAGCGACAGGCAATTGGTGTTGAACCCGGCCGGAATGGTGATGCCATAGGCGCCGTAGCCATAGAGCAGGCAGGGGGCGGAACCGTCGAGTTTCGTGTCGCGGCGGTAGAGCAGCGTGACCGGCACCTTCTCGCCGTCATGCGCTTCGGCAAACACCCGGCGGGTGACGTAGTCTTGCGGGTTATGCCCCGACGGCACTTCCTGGGTCTTCAGAAGTGTGCGTTCGCGCGTCGCCATATTATAGTCGAACAGCTGCGAGGGTGTTGTCATCGACGAATAGGAGAAACGGATGACGTCGGTGTCGTATTCGGCAGCCCCCTGCAGGCCCAGCGAATAGGCTTCCTCGGCAAAGGCGATCGAATGTTCCTCCCCGCTCTTGCGGTCGCGGATCATGATGACGGGCAGGCCCTCGCGGCGCTCGAGCCAGACCAGATGGCGGGCAAAGGCCATATGGTTGAGGATCAGCCGGCCCGGCTCGTGCGGCACGAGCTCTTTCCAGTTTTCCTTGCCCGGTGCCGACACCGGCGCCTCGACGATCTTGAAATCCTTGGCATCGTCGGCATTGGTCAGGATGTAGAAGACGTCTCCGCCCTCGGTCATCGAATATTCGACGCCCTCTTCGCGTTCGGCAACGAGTTGGGGCTCGGCGGTCAGGTCCTTGGTCGAGAGCAGGCGATATTCCGAAGTCTCGTGGTCGTGGATGTCGATATAAATGAAATCGTCGAGTAGCGAGCCGCCAACGCCCATGAAGAAACCCGGATCCGTCTCCTCGTAGACAAGGCGATCTTCGGACTGCGGCTGGCCGACGATGTGATGAAAGACCTTGGACGGCCGGTGGTTCTCGTCCTGCAGGGTATAGAAAAAGCTCTTGCCATCAGGTGCCCAGACCCCGCCGCCGGCAGTGTTTTCAAGCACGTCGTCGAGATCCTGCTTGGTAGCGAGATCACGCACCCGAAGGGTGAAATATTCCGAGCCCTTGTCGTCATAACCCCAGATGCCGAAGGCATGGTCGGTTGTGTGATCGATGCCGGAGAGGCGGAAATAGTCCTTATCCCTCGCCTCCTTGTCACCATCCAGCAGCAGGTCGCGCAGGCCTTCGTCCTTCGGATCGCCATCGCGCGGGATTCGGAAGTAGCGCGGCTGCTCGCCGCCGGTGACGAAGGCAGAGCCATAGGCGAAGGGACCGTCCTTCATCGGGATTGACGAATCGTCTTCCTTGATGCGGCCCTTCATCTCGGCAAAGAGCGTCTTCTGCAGCTCTTTCGTGTCGCCCATGGCAGCGTCCATATAGGCATTTTCGGCTTCCAGATACGTGCGGATCTCAGGGTCAAGAATCGAGGTGTCCTTGAACATCTGCTGCCAGTTATCGGCGCGCAGCCAGGCATAGTCATCCGTCCGGGTAATCCCGTGGCGGGTGTCGGAAACGGGCTTCTTGGCAACGGCGGGCGCGGCGGGCAGGTTCTTGAAGACGGACAAGGGTTTTCCTTCCGGGAAATGGAACAGCGTCGTATCGAGAGATAGAGAGGCGGAGGGGGTCGATCAAGCGCAGCGGGGGAGGATCAGCCGTCCGTCCCCGCCGTCGATTTCGCCCAGTCCATGTAAAGGTCGAGCGCCTTGCGTGTCACCGGCCCTTCCTGGAACTGCGCATCATCAAGCCGCGTCACTGGCACCACCTTGGAATAGTTGCCGGTCTGGAAAATTTCGTCGGCATTCATGAAGTCCTCGACCGAAAGCGTCGCCTCGCGCACCTCGAAGCCGGCATGGCGGAGAAGTCCGATGATCCGGGCGCGGGTGATGCCGGCAAGGAAGGTGCGGTTGGCGGCGGGGGTGAAGACGACACCGTCCTTCACCATGAAGACGTTGGAAGAGGCGGTCTCCACCACATTGCCGTTCATGTCGCGCACCAGTGCATTGTCGAAGCCGCGTTTGCGGGCATCGATGATCATCCGGCCGGAGTTCGGATAGAGGCTGCCGGTCTTGGCGTCCGTCATCGCGCATTCCGGCGTCGGCCGGCGGAAGGGCGAGAGCGTCAGCGATGAGGGTTTCGCGGTGTGCATCGGCGCCTCGAACAGGCAAAGCGCAAAGCGGGTCGAGTCCGGATCGGCAGCCACCACAGAGCCGGTCTGACCATGTTCGGCCCAATACATCGCCTTGATGTAGATCGCCGTCTTGCCGTCAAACTTGGCGATCCCTTCCCAGGCGAGCCGCTCGATCTCCTTCGCCTCCACCACCGGCTTCATGCCCATGTTCTCGGCCGAGCGGTTGACGCGCTCACAATGCAGGTCGAGGTCGGGCGCAATGCCGTCGAACCAGCGCGCTCCGTCGAACACCGTCGAGCCCAGCCACATCGCATGCGAGACCGGCCCGATCAGCGGCGGATTGCCGGAAAACCAGTCTCCGTCGACATAGGTGAAGGTGGGGGTACGGGCGGATGTGTCGACGGCCATGATTGGTCTCCTGTTCTCGTTGCCTTGCAGCAAAGGCGCCGGCGCCAACGAGGTCAAGGGCAAACTGGTGCTTTGCGGGGAAATCCCGAGATCAATGCCCGATCGTGGCCGCCTGTCCGTTTTTCCAAGGCAGTTCAGCCGCTTGGCTGATCGACCCATTCGCAAGGCTCATGGACTTTTCGTCTCGGCGGCCGGCATCTTGGTTAAAGGTGTCGTAACGGATTTCCGCGATATTGAATGAAAGCGAGGGCTGTGCCCCTCTGGTCTGTGGTTCTGCGTAACTCTGGGGGTCATCATGCAAAAGGCGCGTCTCGCCTCACTTCTCGCCGCGTCCGTCGCACTCGTCGCATCACCGGCCCTGGCCGACGGCCTGTTCTCCGGCAACTGGTACGTGACGCTCGGCGGCGCCGGCATTTCCGCGCCCACGTTCGAAGGCTCCAAGAACCGCAAGCTGTTCTTCCAGCCGATCATCTCGGTCGGCCGGGGCGGCACTCCGCGCTTCTCGTCCCGCAACGACAATCCGAGCTTCGCGATCTACGATACCGATGTGCTGCGCGCCGGTGTGGTCGGCAAGTTCCTGCCGAGCCGCGACGCCGGTACGGACGATGCGTTGCAGGGCCTCTCTGAAATCAAATGGGGCGGCGAACTCGGTGGTTTTGCCGACCTCTACGTCACCGACTATCTCCGTGCCCGCGCCGAACTGCGCCAGGGCATTCGCAGCCATGACGGTCTCGTGGCCGATATTGCCGTCGATGCCTTCACCGATATCGCACCCGGCCTGCGCGTCTCGGCAGGCCCGCGCATGACCTATGCGACAAGCGGCTACACCCAGGCCTATTACGGCGTCAACGCATCCGAATCGGCAGCCTCCGGCCTCAGCCAGTATGATCCCGATGGCGGCATCACGTCCTATGGTGCTGGCGGCGCCATTACCTGGGATGCGACCGACAAGCTCTCGATGAGCGCCTTCACCGAATACAAGCGCCTTGCCGGCCCCGCTGCCGATTCGAGCCTGGTGAAGGAAGAGGGCAGCCGCAACCAGCTGATGTTCGGCGTCTCCGCCAGCTACAAGTTCGGCGTCAGCCTCGACTGACGAAACGCCGCAGCGATTTTCGAACCCGGAGGGCAGGGGGCAGTTTTCTTGGCCCCGCCCATGCTCTATCAACAGGGGCATGAACACAGCCGATCCCAATATCGACCGCGTCGTCGACGCGCCCTCCGACAACTTCGTCTATCGCGTCCTGCCGCGCTGGCTTTGGCCGCATGCGCAGCTTGCCCGCTGGGACCGGCCGATCGGCTGGCAGCTGTTGATGTGGCCCTGTTTCTGGTCCTCGGCGCTCGCCGCCAATGCGCTTGCCGCAGAAGGCCGGCTGGAGCTTGGCCTCTTTGCCTTCCACCTCGTGCTGTTTTTTGTCGGCTCCGTCGCCATGCGTGGCGCCGGCTGCACCTATAACGATCTCGTCGACCACGAGATCGACGACAAGGTGGCGCGCACCCGTTCGCGCCCGCTGCCGTCAGGCCGCATCACGCGCAAAAACGCCAAGATCTTCATGGTGCTGCAGGCGCTGGTCGGTCTCGTCGTGCTGCTTTGCTTCAACACGTTTTCGATCGTGCTCGGGATCCTGTCGCTGGTGATTGTCGCGATCTATCCCTTCGCCAAGCGGTTTACTGACTGGCCGCAATTCTTCCTCGGGCTTGCCTTTTCCTGGGGTGGCCTGATGGGCTGGGCCGGCCTTCACGGCAATCTCTCGCTCGCCGCCATCCTCGTTTATGCCGCTGCCGTCGCCTGGACCATCGGCTATGACACGATCTATGCCCACCAGGACAAGGAGGATGACGCGCTTGTCGGCGTGCGCTCCACCGCCCGCCTGTTCGGTGATGATACCAAGCTGTGGCTTGCAGGCCTTTATGGCTTGACGCTCGTGCTGCTGCTCGTGGCTTTCGTGGTGGCCGGTGCCGCCTTCCCGGCGATCCTCGGGCTGCTGGTCGCGGGTGGCCTGCTGGGCTGGCAGATCAAGGTTCTCGACATCAATGACGGTGCCCAATGCCTCAAGCTGTTCAAGTCGAACAATCGTGTGGGCCTCATCATCTTTGCTGGTCTCGTCCTGGCGCTGCCCTTCGCCTGACCGGTGTTGAAACCGGATTGCCGATTGCGTCCGATCTGTGCCCCGATGGGACGTGCCGCCTGACGAAGGTCTGAAACGCAGGAGGCCCGGAAGTTGCCTTCCGGGCCTCTTTTTGTCCCATTGAGAGACACAATCAGTTGCGGGCGATGATTTCCTTTCCGGAAATCTTCATGGTTACGCCCAGCTTGCCGGTGGTGCGGCGCACGAGGAATCGCGGACGGCGATCGGCGAAATAGGAATGTCGGCGGCGCGGCTGCGTCTCCTTGGTGCGCACGTCGCCGATATGCTCTTCAAGCGGGCGGGCAACGCCGTCGGCCTCGACCATCAGCATGGGAATGCGGAAGGCATCCGACCAGCCACGCCAGTCGGCGGCGATGTCGCAGAGGTCGTGGGCGACCAGAAGCGGAATGCACAATTCCGGATCGTCGTGATGCAGTTCCAGCGTGACCGTGACTTCGCCGTCACCGTGGTCGATGGCCCGAGCGGCCACGCCCTTGAAGGAGCGGGCAGGCAAGGCGAAGGAGAGCGGCAGTCCGCTGCCGGCGAGGATCTTGCGCAGCACGGCGCCGCGTTCGTCGATGGTGATCGACACGTCGCCAGAGGCGCCGCGCAGAGCGTAGGTGACCTGCTGGGGGAACCGCGAGGGATCCAGTCGCAAGGTGGCGCCGGCCCATGCAGGCTTCAAAACGGTGTTCGTCATCTTCATGCTACCCTTGTTTTACCCGAGAGCGCGTCATGTGCTCGTCTGTTCGGGACTTTGCGTCCTCTATGACGCCAAGATAGCCACGCCCCCTTCGAGACAGCTTAAAAATCGCGGTAAAAAAAACCTTGCGGTCTCAAATGGTTAGTTTTGTCATATCGGGCAGGGTTTCGAAAAAGTGAACTTGGGTGCGCTCTGTTCCATCAGGAGACAGCCGGCACGCGACGTGGCGGAACGACCGCCCGACCGCAGCTCTGGCAAATCGACATTTCCAAGCGCTTCTTCCGGAATTCATAAAGCTCCGGGCAAGGATTGTGGCGCATACTGCGATTCGCGATGTCTGTATCTTTGCCGAGGAATTCCCGATGGTTTCCACTTTCCTGAGCTACAATCTGGTCACCCGTGACCTGAAGGCGAGCCTCGATCGTGTGGCTTCGGACAGCGTGGTGACGCGCCAGACGCAGTACTTCAAGGACAACATCGACAAGGTTACCTCCGTCGAGGAGTTCCTCGACGACTACCAGCTCTATTCCTATGCGATGAAGGCCCACGGTCTCGAAGAGATGACCTATGCCAAGGCTTTCATGAAGAAGGTCCTGGAAAGCGATCTCAACGACGAGAGCAGTTTCGCAAACCAGCTGAGCGACGACCGCTACCGCAATTTCGCCGCCGCCTTCCAGTTCACCGAAGAGGCCGCAGATGGCCAGACGGATGCGCAGCAGACCAAGATGCTCTCCATGTATGCCGATGCGCTCGCCGCCGAGAGCGACACGCTCAAAACGGAAAGCGTCTATTACGAGAAGACCATCGACACGATTACCAGCGCCCAGGGCCTGGTGAGCAATTCGCGGCTGCTGGATTACGCCTTGAGTGCCTATGGCATCGACGGAACCTACTACCGAAAGGATCATATCCTTCAGGTACTGACCAGCGACGTGTCCGACAGCAACAGCTACGTCAACCAGTTGGTGGCAAACGGCAGCCAGGATGCCGCGGGTTTCCTCAAGCTGGCCCAGGCCTTCAACTTCAACACCGATGGCAGCCTGTCTGACACCACGGCGCAGACCGCCGAACAGAAGGAGAGCACGGTCTCTCTCTATGTCGATGAAGAGCAGACCTATGTCAGCAATTATTATCTTGAGCGCGAGAGATCTTACTACGCCTCGAAGATTGCCGGCGTCACCTCCGTCACCGACATCACCTCCGACAGCCGTCTGTTCGATTACATTAAAACAGCGTTCCAGCTCGAAAGCACTGTCACGTCGTCCGTGTTCAAGAGCATCGTCACAAGTGACCTCACCGCCGATGGCAATTATGCCGAGACCAATGGCGGTGACGCCTGGGTCGCCCTGGCGCAGATGTTCAATTTCGACGCCAATGGCGATGTGGAAGCGGGCGTCGACGCCCAGACCAGTTCGCAGATCGCGACGACGAATTCCGGCTTTGCCACCTATTACGACGATTCCGACGAGGTGAAGAAAACCGCGCTGATCGAGAGCTACAAGTCGGGTATGGCGGACATCAGCAATGTCGACGAAATTCTCGGCAATTCCTCGATGAAGCTGCTGCTGCAGCGCGCCTTTGGCATTGAACCCGACGAATACAGCACAGCGGAACTGCGCAAGGCGCTGACCAGCGACTTCACCGATCCCACGAGCTACGCCAACAAATCCAGGGATGAACGCCTGATCGAAATGTCGAAGCTGTTCAACTTCGACAGCAACGGCGATATCGATGCCCCGCTTCAGGCACAGAGTACCTTTGTCGCGACGATGGTCGCCAAGGACTATATCATCAACAAGTCCCGCTTTCTGGAAGGCGACGAACTCACGACGGCCAAGGAGGCTGCCAGCAAGGAAGCCAGCTACTACCAGGAGAACATCAGGAGCGTTGAGACCCTCGATGACCTGCTGGCGGATCGCGGCATCCTCGACGTCGTGATCGGTGCCTATGGCCTAGACGAGACTGTGACCGACGACTTTCTCAAGCAGATTTTCAATTCCGATCTTTCGGACCCCAAGAGCTTCGTCAACCAGCAGTCGAGCAACAAATGGGCCGAACTGGTTGCCTCCTTCAACTTTGATGTTGACGGCAATCTGACCCGCGAGACCCTGGGGACAATCCAGCAGCGGGGTGAGACGCTTGAAACCGTCAATCTCTACATGCGTCAGACGCTGGAAGAGAACGAGGGTGCGAGCAGCGAGGCCGTCCGCCTGGCGCTGTATTTCGAACGTGTCGCTCCGACCATCACGGATGCCTATGAGATCATTGCAGATGAGGCCCTGACGGAAGTCTTCCGCACCATCTTCGGCTACACCGACGATTTCTCCAGCATGGATGTCGACGCGCAGGCCAAGGCCATCAACTCGCAGCTTGAGCTGTCCGACCTGCAGGATCCGAAGAAGCTGCAGCGCCTGATCGAGCGCTACACCGCCATGTACGACACCGAGAACGCCAACTACGATACGACGGCGGTCTCGATCCTGTCCGGTGGCTCGGGCACGATCTCGGCAGATCTTCTGTTCAGCATCGCTCAGCTCAAATACTGACGCATTCGGAAAGCCGCCGGCATCTTGCAGGCGGCTTTCTTTTTGGCTATCGATGTATTCAGTAGGATATATCGATGTGGAGATTTGAATGCGCCCCGTCCTGAACTCCGTCGCCTTAGCCTTGTCCTTGGTCACCGGCCTGGCGCTCTCCGGCATGGGTGTGGGCGCGGCGACGGCCGCCGAGCCGGTCACCGTCTTCGCCGCCGCAAGCCTCAAGGAAAGCGCCGAAAAGATCGCCGCAGACTGGAAGGCCGAGACCGGTAACGAGGTCAGGCTCTCCTTCGCCGGCAGTTCCGCGCTCGCCAAGCAGATCGAGGAAGGCGCGCCCGCTGACGTCTTCATCTCCGCCGATGTGAAATGGATGGATCACCTCGACAAGGCCGGCAGGATCAAGAGCGACAGCCGCGTAAATCTGCTCGGCAATCGCATCGTGCTCGTCGCGCCGAAGGATACGACCGCAACCGCCACGATCGGCGAGAACTTCCCGCTGGCATCGCTCCTCGGCGACGGCCGCCTCGCCATGGCCAATGTCGATGCCGTGCCCGCCGGAACCTATGGCAAGGCAGCCCTGGAAAAGCTCGGCGTCTGGGAGAGCGTCAAGGACAAGGTCGCCCAGGCCGAGAACGTCCGCGCGGCACTCCTGTTGGTGTCGCGCGCCGAAGCCCCGCTCGGCATCGTCTACGAGACCGATGCCAAGGTCGATCCGGGCGTGAAAATTCTCGACCGTTTCCCCGAAACGAGCCACCCGGCCATCGTCTATCCGGCAGCCCTGACCTCCGACGGCAAGAACCCGGAGGCTGCCACCTTCCTCGCTTACTTGCAGGGCGCCAAGGCCCATGCCATCTTCACCGCTGCTGGCTTCACGGTGCTTGCCAAGACCAACTGAAGTCAGACGAACCCTCTGATCGGGATGCTCTTTTTGACCCTGACGGCTGAAGAATGGACCGCCATGTGGCTCAGCCTGAAGGTTGCGGCGGTCGCCGTTACCTTTTCACTGCCGCTCGGGCTTGCCACAGCCTGGCTTCTGTCGCGTCGGGATTTTTGGGGTAAGTCGCTGCTGAACGGGCTGGTCCATCTGCCGCTGATCCTGCCGCCTGTCGTCACGGGTTACCTGCTGCTGATCACCTTCGGCCGCCGCGGGGCCGTCGGCGCCTTTCTCGAAAACACCCTCGGCCTCGTCTTTTCCTTCCGCTGGACGGGGGCAGCACTTGCCGCCGCCGTCATGGGTTTCCCGCTCCTCGTGCGCTCCATCCGCCTGTCGCTCGATGCCGTTGATCGCAGGCTCGAATCCGCCGCCTCGACGCTCGGTGCGAACCCCGCCCATGTGTTCCTGACCGTCACCCTTCCGCTGATCCTGCCCGGCATCGCTGCCGGCGCCATCCTCGCCTTTGCCAAATCGATGGGTGAATTCGGCGCGACCATCACCTTCGTCTCCAACATTCCAGGCGAAACCCAGACGCTCGCCTCGGCCATCTACACCTACACCCAGGTGCCGGGCGGTGATGTCGCGGCCATGCGGCTGACCCTGATTTCCATCGCCCTGTCGCTCGGCGCCCTCATCGCCTCCGAATTCCTCTCCCGGCGCATCGCCGCACGTGTCGGAACCGCCTGATGCTGGAACTCGCGATCCGCCACCGCCAGGGGGATTTCACCCTCGACGCCAACATCGACATCGGTGGTGGCCTCACCGCCCTGTTCGGCCCCTCCGGTTCGGGCAAGACGACCCTGGTCAACATTGTCGCCGGCCTTGTCCGCCCGACAGATGGCCGTGTGATCTTTGCCGCAGAGATTTGGAGCGATACCGAGCGCGGCATCTTCCAGCCCCCGCATCGGCGTCGCATCGGTTATGTCTTCCAGGAAGGTCGCCTCTTTCCCCACATGAGCGTGCTGCAGAACCTGCGTTACGGCGAAAACCGCCTGCCCAAGGGCGAGCGCCGCGAGGATCTCGACCGCGTTACGGATCTCCTCGGCATTGCCGCGCTGCTCGACCGTCGCCCCGCCCATCTGTCCGGCGGCGAAAAGCAGCGCGTGGCGCTGGGTCGTGCCCTGATGGCCAGCCCGAAACTGCTGTTGATGGACGAGCCGCTCTCGGCCCTCGACCAGGACCTGAAGACGCAGATCCTGCCCTATATCGAACGCATCCGCGACGAGACCGGCGTTCCCATCCTCTATGTCAGCCATTCACTGGATGAGGTGGCAAGGCTTGCCACGGGTGTCGTGACCTTCGACCACGGCAAGGCGACTTCGGTTGGTCGCCCCGATGCAATGCTCGCCACCATCGCACGCGGCACCGGCGACCTGCCGGCCGGCAATTTCATCGAGGCGACGGTGACAGGTCATGACGATCGCGATGGCCTCACCGAAGCGCGATCTACCGCCGGCCCGATCGTGCTGAGGAGGACAGATGTTGCGATAGGCGCCCGCATTCGCGTCTTCGTGCCGGTGTCGGACATCGTTATCGCAACAGGCCCGGCCGAAGGCCTGTCGGCCCTGAACCGTCTTGCCGGCATCGTCGCCGAGATCAACGACAGCGGGCAGGGGGCCGTTACACTCACTGTCGATTGCGCCGGTGAACACCTGGTCGCCGAGCTCACGCGCCGGTCGGTCACGCAGCTCGCGCTGACGCCGGGCCTACCCGTGCATCTGCTGTTCAAGACGGTCTCGATCGCGCCCGAAGGCCTGTTTCGCCGGGCTTGAACGCGCCCGATCGCGATGTTTACGCCTCGTCGTCCTGAACGGCTTTGCCCGCATGCGCGACGAAATCCGTCGCCTGCATCGTGGCCAGCCAATCCAGATCCGCCTCAAGCGCCTTGCGGCTCTCCGCCTCCATCCGCTTGCAGCATTCCAGCAACTGTTCGCCGAAAGTCGTCAAGCCCGCGCCGCCACCGCTCTTTCCGCCATGCCGCGTCACGATCGACGGCTCGCGGAACATCCGGTTGATCTCGTCGGCCAGAAGCCATGCTCGGCGATAGGACATGCCCATGGCCGCCCCAGCCGCCCGGATCGATCCATGCTCGACGATCAGCGCGAGCAATTGCGCCTTGCCTGGCCCCAAGCGCGCGCCGCTGTCGAGGTCGATCCGGAGGGTCAGCCGAGTGCCGCTTGTCATGGTCTCAGCCGATCACCTTGCCCGGGTTCATGATGCCGGCCGGGTCGAAGGCCAGCTTGATTCGCCGCATCAGCTCCGTCTCGATCGCAGGCCGGCTTGCAGCCAGCTCGTCACGCTTCAGCTGACCCACCCCGTGTTCAGCCGAAATCGAGCCGTTGTGACGATGCACGACGGCATGCACGACGGCGTTCATCTCGCGCCAGCGGGCAATGAACTCAGCCTTGTCGGCGCCCACCGGCTGGCTGATGTTGTAGTGAATATTGCCATCGCCCAGATGCCCGAAAGCGCAGATCCGCGCATCCGGCATCAGCGCCAGCACCGCAGCGCCCGCCTCGTCGAGAAAGGCGGGAATATGCGAGACGGGCACCGAGACGTCGTGTTTGATCGATCCACCTTCCGGCTTCTGCGCATCCGACATGCTTTCGCGCAAATGCCAGAAGGCCTCCTGCTGGGCAATCGAGGCCGCAATCGCCGCGTCGGAAACAAGGCCCGCCTCATGCGCTTCGGCCAGCAGATCATGCATCATCGCATCGGCGGCCTCGGCCGTGTCGGAAGTTGAAATGTCTACCAGCGCGTACCAGGGATGGATGGAGGCCAGCGGATCGCGCACGCCGGCAATGTGTTTCGTTGTGAATTCCACGCCGATCCGTGGCATCAGTTCGAAGCCGGTCAGCGCCGAACCGCAGCGCTGCGACGCCAGCTCGAACAGCGCAAGGGCAGCAGAGGGCGAGGCGAGCCCCGCATAGGCCACCTGCCGCCCGCGCGGGCGCGGATACATCTTCAGCACCGCGCCGGTAATGACGCCAAGCGTTCCCTCCGCACCGATAAAGAGGTCGCGCAGGTCATAGCCGCTATTGTCCTTCTTCAGTCGCCTGAGGCCATCCCAGATCTCGCCGGTCGGCAGGACCACTTCGAGGCCGAGGCAGAGTTGACGCATATTGCCATAGGCGAGCACCGCCGTGCCGCCGGCATTGGTGGAAAGATTGCCGCCGATCCGGCAGGAACCCTCGGAGCCAAGCGACAGCGGAAACAGCCGGCCATGCGCCTCGGCCGCCTTCTGCACGTCTGCCAGGATGGCGCCGCCATCGGCGACAATCACATCGGCGACAGGATCGACCTCGCGGATCTTGTTCATCCTTTCGAGCGAGAGCAGCACGTCTTGCCCGCCGTCACGCGGAACCTGCCCGCCGACCAGACCAGTGCCGCCGCTGACCGGAACGATCGCCGTTCCTGTTTCGCTGGCAAGCTTCATAATGGCGGAAACTTCGGCCGTGGAACCGGGCTTCAGCACCAGCGGCGAAGCGCCGTGATAGAGGCCTCGGTTTTCGGTCAGGTAAGGCTTGATGTCGGATTGAGCCACCAGCGCATTGGCCTCGCCGACGATGGCGATGAAGGCCCGCAGCTGGTCGGCCGTGTTCAGGCCCGCAGTATCGGTCACAACATTCATGCCTCTGCTCCTTCCAGACCGCGTGGGGCGGCCGCCCGCACCAGCCGGTCGTTGATCGCCTCGCCAAGACCCCTATCCGGGATCGGCATGACAGCTATGCCGGCAACACCGGTGGCATCGGCCTGCTTGAGATAAGCGAACAGATTGGCCGCTGCCTCTGCAAGGTCGCCATTCGGGCTGAGGTTCAGCACAAGCGCTGCCGTCTCCATGCCTGAAATCGGCTCTCCGCCAAAGGCGAGCACCGCTTCATCGGCGAACACATCTGTCGCGTTGAGCCGCACACCGGCGCGCGGCGCATAGTGTGATGCCATCATGCCCGGCGCCTCGATCGCGGCCGTGCCGGAGGTCTTGGGCCGCTCCACGACAAGCCCCGTCGCAGCCTCGATCGCCTCCACGGCAATGCCGCCGGGCCGAAGCAACCGGATAGACCCGTCCTCGACCTTTACGATAGTCGATTCCACGCCAACAGGGCAGGGGCCGCCATCAACGACGAGATCGATCTTTCGGCCGAGATCGGCATCGACATGGGCAGCCGTCGTCGGGCTGACCAGCCCGGACGAGTTCGCGCTTGGGGCGGCAAGCGGCTTGCCATAGGCGCGGATCAGGGCTGAGGTGAAGCCGAGCGGCACGCGGATGCCGACGCTATCGAGCCCGGCCGTTGCCAGCGCATGGATGTCCGAAGCCTCGGAGAGTGGCAGCACGAGGGTGAGCGGCCCGGGCCAGAACGTCTCCGCCAGCTTGCGCGAGATCGGATCAAACACCGCGTGGCGCTCGGCCATGGCGAGATCCGCCATGTGGCAGATCAGCGGGTTGAAGCGTGGGCGCCCCTTTGTCTCGTAAATCGAGGTGATCGCAGCAGGGTCGGTTGCATCGGCGGCCAGCCCGTAGACAGTCTCGGTCGGGATCGCAACGGGCCGGCGCGCGCTAAGCACGGCGATGGCCGCAGCAATTGCCGCCTCTTCATTGCCACCGTCGCCTATCGAAATCACGCGCGCCATGCGTCCGCCTTGTTCCTTTTGAAAGCCCGTGCATAGCGCGGACGGGGGGACCGGAGCAAACCTCTTTTTGAAGCCGCCTTCATGGGAAGTCCTACCCTGAATTTTGAGGGGAAAGGCGATCGTTCAAATTTTAAATAGCGGCGTAACCGAAAGAAAGAAGTCTTCTGTCTATTCTGCGCGTCAAGGTACAAAGACTGCCTCCAATTTCGGGACTGAACAGATGCAGCAAATGAAGAACCCGGCGGCCAGCATCGCGCTTCGTGTGGCGACCGCCATGCACCAGATGGGCATCGACGGACTGCCGCGCAATTATGAGCTCGTCTACGAGGCCTATTCAGGCAGCAATCCGGAGCTGGTGCGCGACTTTATCGCGCTCGGAAAGGTCAAGACCCAGGAAGCACTCGATGAACTGGGCCGCAAGTATCTGCCACACCAGCACGAAGACGGACTGCTGAGCCGCCAGAACGGCCAGGTCCGCGCCGAGATGAGCAATTTCATCTCGCTGCTCAATGAAGAAAAGATTTCGCTCACCGATTATGGTCGCGTCATCGGTCACGCCTCCCGCACCATCCTGACCGAGGCGGATCTCGAAGGCACGCCGCTCGGCCAGTCGATCAAGATGCTGAAGGCCGCAACCGAGAAGCGCGCGCACCAGAACAGCAATGTCGTACGTGCCGTGGTCGACAAGACCGCGTCGCTCGCCGACATGCAGCGCGAGGCCGAGGAAGCGGAAGCCGCGAAATTCGTCGACCCGCTCACCCGCCTCGCCAGCCGCCGCGCCTTCAACAAGGCCGTCGCCAAGATCTATGCCAATCCGGAAATGCCGGCCCTTTGCGGTGTCGCGATCGGCGAGATTGACGATTATGCCCGGATCCAGGAACAGATGGGCCCGGCCGTGTCGGAACGCCTGCTGATGCAGGTCGGCAAGGTCCTTGAGGCCGTCTCCGGTGGTGGTGATCTTGCTTGCCGCTTCGATGGTGGCCGATTCGGTCTCCTGCTCTATACCTCGGATCAGGACGAGATCAGCCGCGTCGTTGATCTGGTGCGCGGCAAGCTCAAGGCCAGCGCCTTTGTCGGCTCGAATGGCGGCCGCAGCCTCGGCCAGCTGTCCATGTCCTTCGGCATCTGCTTCTCCGAACAGGCACCGAACGCCTTCGACTTCACCAACTTCGCCGAAAAGGCCCTTGCCACCTCCAAGGCAGCCGGTGGCGACACCGTCACGGTCTACGGCGCATCGGACTATGTTTCCAAGGATTGGCTGCTCTACAAGAAGAAGCCGGTCGGCGGCTTCGGCGCCTGATAGGGGCCTGTCATCGAGACTTGTTGTTAGAGCTTCGCGATGATCTTGCGAAGTTCTGCATCCCGCGCCCCGAGCATCAGGACATTGCGCAGGGCCTGTTTCGGATCATGGGTGCGGAACAGCAGGCCATTGTCACGGAACGAGCGATCGATGGACATGGTCTTTGCCTCCGCCTCCGGCTTCATCGCGACGGCAAAATACATCCGTGAGTAATTCTGCCGGATACGTTCGAAGAAGGCTTCGCTCTCGCCGATATCGGCGAAGAAGTTGGCAATGTAGAAGGCCCAGCGCACATCGGCATAGCGGGCGAAATTCGTCCGCGCCGCCGTCACGTGACAGTAACCCAGATGCGGGCTGTCGGTCAGCGTGCGGTGAAAGATGATCTTCGGAAACTGGATCGACCGGTGGAAGGCGTTGATCCGGGTGTGGGTCGTGTCGGCGGCCGCTTCCAGCCGTTTGCCGGTCCGTTCAGCGACTTCTTCATAGGTCAGATAGCGCCGCTGCTCCGGCACCCAGTCGTCGCGATGCCGCGAGATGCGCCCGGTCCGCAGGAATTCGGTATGGGCCGCCTTAACAGGCGTTCCAATCTTGTCACTCTTCGACGCCGCGAAATATCTCAGTTTCTGCATATTGACGCTCTGACGGTGCCCGGCTTCAAGTCTTGAGCTTACCGCAGCATGGTTAATCATGGTTTGATGCTACTCTGCGGCACAGAGGTTTCGCGAGGCTTGCCGCAACGCAAATCTTCAAAACTGTTTCCAATTGCTCATTTGCGCCACTGCCGATGCCGGCAAATCTTTCCTGTTGCTCCAGTTTTCGGAAATATAACGAGAATCTCCCCTTTCATTGCGATGTTCGGGATGCGAGGGGATGTCGCAAACGATTTCTACCGTGTCGTTTCGCAGTGCAGCGCCGCCGTCGGGCTTGTGATTAGATAAATCCATGCTCGAGGTGCTGCCCAGCTAGGGAGGGCAGGAAATCGGGAAGCCGGTCGAAATCCGGCGCTGCCCCCGCAACGGTGGTGGAGAATGCGCTTCGGCACAAGGCCACTGGGGGAGACCCTGGGAAGGCGCCGGCGCGGTCCGCAAATGGACCACTCCAGAGCCCGGAAACCAGCCTCGGGAAACTGACATCGAGGTCGCGGCGGGCGGCCGGGGATAGCCGTGTTCTGCCCTCTCCCAAGGGGTGGTGCCGTGCTGCGCTCCTCATCCGCCGATTTTGGAAAACGAGGACGACATGGACCTGCAGACCACGGCATTGCGCCAGCTGAAGAACCGCCGCGAAGGCTTCAGCCTTGAGCAGCCCTTCTATATCGATCAGGATTACTTCAAGCTCGACATGGAGACGATCTGGTATCGCGATTGGCTTTTCATGGGCCATGACTGCGAGATCCCCCGCGCCGGCAATTACTTCACCGTCCAGGTCGGCGATTATCCCGTCGTCATCGTGCGCGGCAAGGATCAGGTCATTCGGGCCTTCCACAATACCTGCCGCCATCGCGGCCACCGTGTCTGCACCCAGGACAAGGGCGCGTCTGCCAAGCTCGTCTGTCCCTATCACCAGTGGACCTACGATCTCGACGGCTCGCTGGTCTTCGCCCGCCAGATGGGCGAGAACTTCGACAAGGCCGACTTCGGCCTGAAGACGGTCCATTGTGAAACTGTCTCCGGTTACATCTTCATCTGCCTTGCCAACGAAGCCCCCGACTTCGCCCCCGTCCGTGCCTCGATCGAGCCCTATATGGCGCCGCACCGCCTCTCGGAAGCCAAGGTCGCCCACAAGACGACGATCATCGAAAAGGGGAACTGGAAGCTCGTCTGGGAAAACAACCGCGAATGCTACCACTGCGCCGGCAACCACCCGGAACTCTGCCGCACCTATCCGGAAGCCCCGACGGCAACCGGCGTTCAGGGCGCAGGTGACGATCCCTTCATCGCCGAACACTGGGCGCGCTGTGAGGCAGCCGGCCTACCGTCCGAGTTCAAGATGGACCCATCAGGCCAGTTCCGGGTCGCCCGCATGCCGCTGATCCAGGATGCCGAAAGCTACACGATGTCCGGCAAGAACGCAGTGAAGAAGCCGCTCTCCGGCGACGTGCAGATCAGCCATATCGGCACAATGCTGCTCTTCCACTACCCGACCACCTGGAACCACATCCTCGGCGACCACGCGATCTCCTTCCGCGTCCTGCCGATCTCGGCCGAGGAAACCGCCGTCACCACCACCTGGCTGGTCCACAAGGATGCGGTCGAGGGCGTCGACTACGACCTCGACGAACTCACCCATGTCTGGACCATGACCAACGACCAGGACCGTTCGATCGTCGAGGAAAATGCCTTCGGCATTCGCTCGCCGGCCTATGAACCCGGTCCGTATTCGGTCGATCACGAAGGCGGCGTCATGCAGTTCGTCGAATGGTACTCGAACTTCATGATCGAGCGTCTGCAGGGCGACAAGGCCCGCCTGTCGGCGGTGGCATAAAGATGAACATCGCGGTCAACCCATACCGTCACGTCGATGAGATGCATCCCTGGTCCGACCGGGAGCATCTGCTCGAATGCGTTGCCGTCACGCCGGAAGCCCCCGACGTGATGACCTTCACCTTCAAGCCGAACAAGCCGGGTCTCTGGTTCCGTTACCAGCCCGGCCAGTTCGTCACGCTGGAGATCCCGGCCGAGCCCGAGCCGGTGATGCGCACCTACACGCTCTCCTCCAGCCCCTCGCGCCCCTATACGGTCGCGGTCACGGTGAAGGCGCAGGCCGAGAGTATCGGTACCCGCTGGATGTTCGACAACCTGAAGCCCGGCATGGCCCTGAAGGCGTTTGGCCCGCTCGGCGATTTCTCCTATGCCCGCCATCCTGGCAAGAAATACCTCTTCGTCTCGGCCGGCTCCGGCATAACGCCGATGATGTCGATGACGCGGGACCTCAGCGACCGCGCACCCGACAGCGACATCACCTTCCTGAACTGCGCGCGCTCGCCCGACGACATCATCTTCCGTTGGGAGCTGGAGGCCAAGGCACGCGATATGCCGAACTTCCAGCTCGGCTTCATCATCGAGCAGCTCGGGCGCGGACAGCTCTGGTCGGGTCTCAAGGGCCGTATAGACAAGGCCAAGATCGCGCTTCTCGCGCCCGACTTCCTCGAACGGACCGTCTTCTGCTGCGGCCCGGCGCCCTTTATGGCGACCGTGCGCGAGGCGCTCGAAGGCGCCGGCTTCGACATGAAGAACTATCATGAAGAGGCCTTCCAGCCGGTCAAGGCGGAGCCGCTCGTGGTGGTGGCCGACCATGCCGATGGTGAGCAGCCGACCAAGGTCAAGTTCGCCATGTCCGGCAAGGACGGCCTCTGCGCTCCCGGCCACACAGTGCTGCAGGCAGCCCGTGCCGCAGGCGTCCGCATTGGTGCCGCCTGCGAATCCGGCCTCTGCGGCACCTGCAAGGTGATGAAACTGTCCGGCGAGGTCGAGATGGACCACAATGGCGGCATCCTCGATGATGAGATCGACGAAGGTTATATCCTCGCCTGCTGTTCGCGTCCCAAGGGCGATATCGAGATCGAGGCCTGATCCTATTCAGGATCAGGAACTACCCTTGCTGCGCGTCCGGCGCGCCGCAAGCGTCTCCGCTCCGGGACTTGTTGCCCGGCGGGGAACGTATTAGCCTTCCTTCATCATAGCCTCGCGCCGGTGCCAAGCCGCCGGAGCCCACCTCGTAGCCGGCCATGACGGTCCGGCCCGAGGCGTGCGGAGGCCAAAAGGGGAGGGGAATTGCATGAGCAGGATCTGGACCTTCATTGCCGCTGTCTGCCTGAGCATCAGCGGTCTCCTCGCCGGAGCCGCGCCCGCCAATGCGGGCGGCGTGAGCATCGTCGTTTACGAGCGGCATCAGCGCGTCACCATCCTGTCGCGTCACCACCACGGCTTCAGACATCACGGATATCGGCTGCGCCGGCCGGGCTATGTCTTCCACAACGGCCTCTGGTTCTCGCCCCGCTCCATGCGAGCAGGCGTCATTGTCGACGTGCCGATCCCGCGCCGCCATGTCGTCCATTACGGAGGCTCCGGTTCGCGCCACTACAGTTGGTGCGCCGATCGTTACCGTTCCTATCACTGGCGCAGCAACACGTTCCAACCGTATCACGGCCCAAGGCGGCAGTGCCACTCGCCCTATCGCTGAGCCAGCGGCGGCCGCCCTCCGATCACGATAGAGTGTTGAACGGAACATTGCGCGGCCTTGCTCGTTGACGGGCACTTGCGTCTCCGAACCGCCGAATGCGGCGCGGCTGCTCGCGGGGCGCGAGACCGAAAACTCCCATTAATCCTGGGTTCAGGCTGGCGTCGTTAACCTTTGGTCAAGGTCAGCATCTGCCAGTCGGCTTCATCGCTGGTCTCAATCACAGACAGGGAGAAACACCATGAAGACTGTCTTCAGAAATGCCGCCGCGGCCGTCCTGGCGTCGGTTATTGCTTTTACCGGCGTAATCCCGGCTCAGGCTCAGGTCATTCGTCCTGCAGCCCCGATCGCGTCAAATACCGACGTCACGGTCGTCCGCCATCGCAGCAATCACTACGAGGCGCGTCGCTACTGGCGTGGCCACCGCGGTTATCGTGAGCGCCGTGCCGGCCATCGCTATCACAATGGCTATTGGTATCCGCTAGCAGCCTTTGCGGCTGGCGCCATCATCGGCGGCGCGATTGCGAACCAGCCGCGTGCCGTTCCGCGTGCCGGCAACATCAACCCGCAGCACTACAGGTGGTGCCAGAATCGCTATCGTTCCTACGACAGCTATTCGAACACCTTCCAGCCGTATAACGGCCCGCGCCAGCAGTGCCTGTCGCCTTACTATTGATCCGGTCGCCTGGGGTTAAAACCACCCGGTGATCCCCTATTCGAAGCCGCTCGCAGCACGCCGCTGCGGGCGGTTTTTTCGTGTGGTTTCCGGCACTTTCCCAACGCGGCCGCAGCCGCATTAACCATTTGTTAACCAAATCAGCGGTACCTCTTACGTCAACGATTTGTTTACGTAGATGACCAAAGTGCTAACTGAACCTCGTTCCATCCGCATCAAGGGCAGATCCTTCCTGGCCGTCGTCCTGACGCCGGACCTGCCGCTCGATGACTGGCTCGCCCGGCTCGACGATCTGGCTGCGCGCTCTGCCGGTTTCTTCCTGGGGCGGCCAGTGGTCCTGGACGTGTCGGACCTGGAGATCGATAGGCCGCAGTTGAAGGCCCTGATTGCCGAACTCGGCAACCGCCGGGTCTCGATTATGGGCATCGAAGGCGGACGTCCCTCGCTGGTCGAGCCCGGCATGCCGCCGCAGCTCAAGGGCGGCAAGCCGGCTGGCGATCACGAGGTGCCACGCACCGAGGCCGCTGAACAGGCAGGCGAAAAGCCTGGCGAGACGGTCTCGGGCCAGGCAGACAAACAGGCTGCGCCGCAAGTCGTGGTTCAGCAGAGCCCGGTTTCCGCTCCGTCGATGATCGTGCGTGAAACCATCCGCTCCGGCCAGTCGGTCATCTATACCCAGGGCGATGTCACCGTCATCGGGTCGGTTCAGTCGGGTGCCGAGGTCATCGCAGGCGGCTCCGTGCATATCTACGGCGCCCTGCGCGGGCGCGCACTGGCAGGATGTGTTGGCAATGCCGACGCAAGGATCTTCTGTCGTAAGTTTGAATCCGAGCTGGTGGCGATCGACGGTGTCTATGCAGTGACCGACGATATGGATCCGGAATTGAAAGGGCATCCAGTTCAGCTTTGGCTGGAGGGGGATGCGATCATGACAGAAAGAATGGCGTGAACGTGAGCGGGGAAAGACAGGAGAACCACATGGGCAAGGTGATAGTCGTGACTTCCGGCAAGGGCGGGGTCGGCAAGACCACGTCGACGGCCGCTCTCGGGGCAGCGCTCGCGCAGCGCAAGGAGAAGGTCGTCGTCGTTGATTTCGATGTAGGGCTTCGGAACCTCGATCTCGTCATGGGTGCCGAGCGCCGCGTCGTCTACGATCTGGTCAACGTCATCCAGGGTGACGCCAAGCTGCCGCAGGCGCTGATCCGCGACAAGCGGCTCGACACGCTCTTCCTGCTGCCGGCCTCGCAGACCCGCGACAAGGACAACCTGACCGCCGAAGGCGTCGAGCAGGTCATCACCGAGCTGAAAAAGTACTTCGACTGGATCATCTGCGACAGCCCCGCCGGCATCGAACGCGGCGCGACGCTCGCCATGCGCCACGCCGACATGGCCGTCGTTGTGACCAACCCGGAAGTCTCCTCGGTGCGTGACTCGGACCGCATCATCGGCCTGCTGGATTCCAAGACCCTGAAGGCCGAACGCGGCGAGCGCATGGAAAAGCACCTGCTGCTCACCCGCTACGACGCCAACCGCGCCCAGCGCGGCGACATGCTGAAGGTCGACGACGTGCTGGAGATCCTGTCCATCCCGCTGCTCGGCATCATCCCGGAAAGCATGGACGTGCTGCGCGCCTCCAATATCGGCGCCCCGGTGACGCTGGCTGATGCCCGCAGCGCGCCGGCACTCGCTTACTTCGACGCCGCTCGCCGTCTCGCTGGCGAAAACGTCCCGATCACCATCCCTGGCGAGAAGCGTGGCCTCCTCGACAAGATCTTCGCGCGGAGGGCCGCATGAGCATTTTCTCCCTGTTCCGCAAGCAGCGTTCCGCCCCTATGGCGCGCGAGCGACTGCAGGTCCTGCTCGCCCATGAACGGGCGTCGCTCGAAAGCGATCTGGTCGCCATCCTGCGCGAGGAGATCCTTGCCGTGATCGCCAAACATGTCGAATTCGACCGAGATAAGGTCGAGATCAAGATGGACCGCGATGGTGACGTCTCGATCCTGGAGATCGATGTCGAGATCCCGCTCAACGCCCAGCGCCTCGCCGCCTGAGTAAAGGCAACCGTTTGAAATGTAAAAGGCCGCCGCCGGTATCCCCGACGGCGGCCTTCTCATGTGTGGAAGGGCAGGGCAGCTGTGCCGTCCCGCCCCCCCAAATCGTCAGCCGATCATGGCGTTGTCGTCATGCTTGACGGCAACGATCGTCGAACGCGGCAGCTTGCCTTCGCCATCCGGGAACGGTGCGGAGGGATGCTGGATGCCGACGAACATGGTACGCTTGTCGGAAGACCAGGTCATGCCGGTCACTTCGCCGCCCTTTGGGCCGGTGAGGAAGCGCTCGATGCGGCCCGTCGCCGGATCGCCCGCCAGCATCTGGTTGTTGCCCTGGCCGACGAAGTCACCTTCATTCGAATCTTCGCCGTCCGTCTGGATCCAGAGCAGGCCGGTCGAATCGAACATCATGCCGTCAGGCGAGTTGAACATGTTGCCGGAATTGATGTTCGACGAGCCGGCATAGGGGCCGTCCTTGTGCACATCGGGATTGCCGGCCATGACGAACAGGTCCCACTTGAACTTGCCATCGGCATGATCGTCGTTTTCCGGATACCAGCGTACGATCTGGCCGAACTCGTTGCCTTCGCGCGGGTTGACGGCATTGATCTCCATGACGTCGCCACCGGCATTCGTCCGCATCTTGCCGTCTTTCAGAACGGCGCGGTTCGAATTGTTGGTGAGCGCGCAATAGGCTTCGATGGCGACCGGGTTCACTGCGACCCATTCCGGGCGGTCCATGGTCGTGGCGCCGACCTTGGATGCGGCCTGGCGGGTGAAGACATGGATCTCATCCGTCTTCATGCCGGTCGTTTCTTCCGTCAGCGCCAGCCATTCGCCGGTGCCTTCGTCGGAGAACTTGGCCACGTAAAGCATGCCCTCGTCGAGCAGCTTGGATGTATCGCCGCCGGGAACATAGATGCCGTTGGAAACATACTTGTAGAGGAATTCGCCACGCTCGTCGTCGCCCATATAGACGACCACGCGACCGTCACGCGCGATGACCACGGCGGCGTTTTCATGCTTGATGCGGCCGAGTGCGGTGCGCTTGATCGGGGTCGAGGAGGCATCCGACGGATCGATTTCGACGACGTAACCCGCACGACGCGGTTCGTTCGGGTTTTTCGAGACGTCGAAGCGCTCGTCGAACTTCTCGTAGCCGTAACGGGTCTCGGCCACGATGCCGTAACGCTTGTAGTCGTCAGGCATCTTGAACTCGGCATTCGACGAGCCGAAGTAGCCATTGAAGTTTTCTTCGCAGGTGAGGTAGGTGCCCCAGGGCGTCTTGCCGGCACCGCAGTTGTTGAAGGTCCCGAGACAGTCGACACCATTGGGATCGGCAGCCGTCTTGACGAGATCGGAGCCAGCAGCCGGACCCGAGAGCTTCATCGGTGTGTTGTGGTGGATACGGCGGTTGAACGGGCTGTCGAGAACGATCTGCCAGCCGTCATCGCCTTCCGCCACTTCCATGACGGTCACGCCCTGCATGTTCTGCAGGATCTTCACGTCGTCCATCGACTGCGGCATGCCTTCCGGCGCGTGCGGCAGGTTGGTTTCATTGTTGACGTATTCGTGGTTGACCGCGATCACCTGATGCGTGCCGACCATGAAGCTTTCCATGCCGTCGGTGTTTTCACCGAAGACCTTGTCGGAATTCTCCAGCGAAACACCCTTCATCGGATCGATGTCGGATGCGGTGGAAAACAGCGGCTGGCCCCACTTGGCAAGCGGCTTCCAGCTATAGCCTTCCGGCACATGCACGGTCGCGTCCGTCTGGGCCGCGATCGGCTTGAACGGGAAGCGCGAAGCGGCTTCCTGCGCGACGGCCGAGGTGGAGGACATCAGGTTGCCTACCGAACCCATGGCGGCGGCGGCAGAGCCCACGGCCAGAATGCCGAGGAAGCCGCGGCGCGATACGGCGCGCTCGACCACGCGGTCGAAATCCGTCACGGCCGGCGGCGGATTGTGCAGCTCGTCCCATTCGTCCCAGGACAGATGATTGGTGTTGGTCTCGGTCATCGCGAAGCCTCCTTTGGGTTGAAGTCGACCTTGGGACTATCCAGCACGCGTAACAGTGATGTGACGATTTTTGGGCCAGGCAGTGGTTCCGGGAACCTGCCTGTCAGCTGCAACCGGAGAATCTCGGGCTCTGCCGGTTCAAGCCCTTGTTCCCACTGGTTTTGCTTTCCCCGCTACCGAAGCGGCAGCCGGCGCCGCTTGGTCGTGCTCGCGCAACTTTGTTCAGGCTGTTCGCCGGTGCCTCCACTTCACCTGCCCGAACGGTGGACGAGCCCGCGTGCGCCAAGCAAAAGATTTGACGTTTACGTAAAAATCAATTAGCCAGAATGGAGAATGTGCCGCGCTTCCTGGGTGGAGACTGGGCGTGGCCAAGAGCATACGCCAGTTGGAGGAGAACGTCATGTACAAGGCACCCGTAGAAGAGATTGCGTTCACCCTGAAGCACGTCGCTGGCCTGACAAAGGCCATCGAGGACGGCAAACTGGGTGACCTGAGCGACGACCTCGTTGACGCCATCCTGACCGAAGCCGGCCGCTTTGCAAGTGACGAGGTCGCACCGCTCGCCGAGATCGGCGACAGGCAGGGCGCCCGTATGGTCGACGGCAAGGTCATCGTGCCCGACGGCTGGGACAACCTCTATCGCCAATGGGCCGAAGGCGGCTGGAACTCGCTGACTGCCTCGGAAGATTTCGGCGGGCAGGGGCTCCCCCATATGCTCAACGTCGCAGCGCTCGAGATGTGGAATTCCGGCTCCATGGGCTTTGCGCTAGGCCCGACGCTCACCATGGGTGCCGTCGATGCCGTGACCGCGCACGGCTCCGACGCGCTCAAAGCAAAATATCTGCCCAAGATGGTGTCAGGCGAATGGACTGGCACCATGAACCTGACCGAGCCTCATGCCGGCTCCGATCTCGGCGTCATGAAATCCCGTGCCGAGCGCCGCGACGACGGCACCTATCGCATCTTCGGCCAAAAAATCTTCATCACCTGGGGCGAACACGAGGTCACCGAGAACATCATCCATCTCGTACTAGCGCGCCTGCCCGATGCGCCCGCCGGCACCCGCGGCATTTCGCTCTTCCTGGTGCCGAAGTACCTCGTCAACGACGATGGCTCGATCGGCGCCCGCAACGATCTCCACTGCCATTCGCTGGAACACAAGCTCGGCATCCACGGCTCGCCGACCTGCACCATGATCTATGGCGACGGCAAGTTCGGCGACGAAGCCGGCGCGATCGGCTGGCTGATCGGCGAGGAGAACAAGGGTCTCGCCTGCATGTTCACCATGATGAACAATGCTCGACTCGCCGTCGGCATGCAGGGTGTCGCGATCTGCGAAGCCGCCACCCAGAAGGCCGTGCAATACGCCAAGGACCGTACGCAGGGGAAGGCCCCCGGCTGGACCGGCTCTGGCATGTCGCCGATCATCGAACATCCAGATGTCGCCCGCATGCTGGTGACGATGAAGGCGCTGACCCAAGGCTCCCGCGCCATCTGTTATGTCTGCGCCCATGCCACCGACATGAGCCACCATGCAGACGGCGACGAAGCTCGCCACTGGGCCGAGCGCGCCGCATTGCTGACCCCGATCGCCAAGTCCTTCGCCACCGACGCCGGCGTTGATGTCGCCTCGCTCGGCATCCAGACCCATGGCGGCATGGGCTTCATCGAGGAAACCGGTGCTGCCCGCTTCTGGCGCGACAGCCGCATTGCGCCGATCTATGAGGGCACCAACGGCATCCAGGCCGCAGACCTCGTGACCCGCAAGCTGCCGCTCTCCAACGGCAACCATGTCAGGGGCTTCATCACCGAGCTGAAGCAGGTGGTGAACGCCGTGCGCGCTTCCAATCTCGACGGCTTCGGCGAAACCGCCGCTCGCCTGGATGCGAGCCTCGACGATCTCGAGAATACAACCGAATGGCTGCTCTCGCAACTCGCAGCCGGCAACACCTCGGCCGTCTTGTCCGGTGCCACACCCTACCAGCGCCTCTTCGGTCTCTCCTTGACCGGCGTCTACCTTGCCAAGGGCGCGCTCGCTGACGAAGACCACGGCCGCGACAACCGCCTGGCCCTCTGCCGCTTCGCCGCCGAGAACCTGATCGCCGAGACGGCTGCGCTCAAGGATCGCGTCATCAATGGTGCGGCGAGCCTGGAAGCGGCACGCGCGCTGTTTGCTTGACGCTTTACCTTCCCCTTGAGGGGGGAGGTCGCCGCAAAGCGGCGGGTGGGGGTGACTGATCGTTCGGCCGGCCACTATTGCCCCTCATCCGCCTGCCGGCACCTTCTCCCCGCAAGCGGGGAGAAGAGCGAAAGCCGCAGCGCCTCCGGTCCCCCTCGCCCCGTTTACGGGGAGAGGGAGCGCCGAGCGAAGCGGAGGCGGGGTGAGGGGCTTTGCGCAGCGACGGATAGAATTGAAGAGGGACAAGAATGACCGACCACATCCAGATCACCCGTCCAGAAGCCCATCCCGGCGTCCTCGTCCTGCGCTTCAACCGCCTGGACAAGAAGAACGCCATCACGCAGGCTATGTACGAGAAGCTAACCGCTGGTCTCCTTGAAGGCGAGCACGACGACGCGATCCGTGCCATCGTCTTCCTCGGCACGGAAGGCTGCTTCTCCGCCGGCAATGACATGGCCGATTTTTTAGGTTTCGCCATGGCCGGCGCCGTCGGTGAACCCGCCGCCTTCGGCCTCTTGAAGGCGCTCACCGAAGTCACCAAGCCGCTGGTGTCTGGCGTCGATGGCCTGGCCATCGGCATCGGCACGACGCTGCACATGCATTGCGACCTGACGGTTGCCTCCGATCGCAGCCTGTTCAAGACACCCTTCGTTGACCTGGCGCTTGTCCCGGAAGCAGCCTCCAGCCTGATTGCACCGCGCATCATGGGCCACCAGCGCGCCTTTGCCATGCTCGCCGCCAGCGAGGGCTTCTCCGCGGAACAGGCCCGCGAGGCAGGCCTCATCTGGAAGGTCGTCTCCCCCGGAGAGGTTGAGGCCGAGACCCTGAAAATTGCTTCTTCGCTGGCCTCGAAGCCCCCGGCCGCGATGAAGATCGCCCGCGCCCTCATCAAGGGCAGCCCCGACGAGGTCCGCGCTCGCATGCAGGAAGAACTCGTCCACTTCGTCGCGCAGTTGAAGAGCGCAGAGGCCCGCGCCGCCTTCGAAGCCTTTATGAAAGGGCGTTGATAGTCATGAAAATGTCATACTGTGAGGGGCGCTCACTTTTCGACGCATTGTTAAAGAACCATTAAATCCTGCGGGGTAGAGCTGGGTCAGCGGCAAATTGACCGCTTCCTCACCATGATGGTGCCGTGATCCCCCAATGCCCTATGACGTCCCCGCGCCGAACGCTGCGGAGAGTTTTTGCAGGATCGTATCGTGAAGACCAGCGCCAACCTGATGACCAAGATCCTGGTGGTCGCCTCCCTCGTGGTCGTGGCCGCCCTGTCCGGTTTCTCCATCTATATCGACAGCCTCCAGCGCAACGCGACGAGTACCGCTGTCAAGAGCGAGATCGATAGTTCCGGTCTCCAGGCGTCGCAGAGCATCGCCAATTGGCTCGGCGCCCGCGTCATGCTGACCGAACTCGCCGGCAATGCGGCTGCCAAGGCGCCGGATGCGGCCGCCATTAGCGCCGCCTTCGACAATCCGGTCCTGATCCGCGAATTCATGTCGACCTATGTCGGCGACGAGCAGGGTGTCTTCACCAGTGTCCCCAACCAGCCGCTGCCGGAAGGCTACGATCCGCGCAAGCGCCCGTGGTACCAGGACGCCGTCAAGGCCGACAAGATGGTCCTGACCGACCCCTATGCCGATGCATCCACCGGCAACCTGATCATCAGCGCCGCGATCCCGGTCAAGAAGGACGGCAAGCTCTACGGCGTCGCAGCCTCCGACTTCTCGCTCACCTCGCTGGTCGCCATGGTGAATTCGGTCGACATGGGCGGTAAGGGCTCCGCCTTCCTCGTCAAGCAGGATGGTACGATTCTTGTTCACCGTGACGGTAATCTCGTCACCAAAACTTTGAAGGATGCCTTCCCGACGAACACGCCGGCCATTGGTGCTGGCATCGCCGAGACCACATTCGCTGATGCGAACGTCCTCGTCTCTTTCCTGCCGATCAAGGGTCTGCCGCGCGACGACTGGTACCTCGGCGTCCAGATCGACCGCGATCTCGCCTTCGCCGCGATCGGCGAGTTCCGCACGGCGGCCGCTGTCGCGACCCTCGTCGGCGTCGTCGCCATGATCGGCGTGCTCGCAATGCTGCTGTCACGCCTCGTCGTCCGCCCGGTTGTCGACATGACCGGCGTCATGGGCAAGCTCGCCGGCGGTGACGTCTCGGCCGAGATCCCCGGCATGGCGCGCAAGGACGAGATCGGCCAGATGGCATCTGCCGTCGCCGTCTTCCGCGACAACATCATCGAGCGCGGTCGTCTCGCCCGCGAGGCCGACGAAACCCGCACCATGACCGAACAGGAGCGCCGCGAACGCGAAGCCGCCAAGGCGCGTGAAGCCGAACAGGTGTCTTTCGCCGTCCACTCGCTGGCGGACGGCCTCGGTCGCCTCGCCAATGGCGACCTCGTCTCGCGCATCGAAACGCCTTTTGCCGGAGACCTCGACCGCCTGCGCGTCGACTTCAACGCGTCCGTCGAGAAGCTGCATGATGCGCTGGCCACCGTTGGCCGCAATGCCCGCGCCATCGATGGTGGAGCCTCTGAAATCCGCTCGTCTGCGGATAATCTCGCCCGCCGCACCGAGCAGCAGGCTGCTTCGGTCGAAGAGACGGCGGCTGCCCTCGAAGAGATCACCACTACCGTCAAGGATAGCGCCCGCCGCGCCGAGGAAGTCGGCCAATTGGTGACCCGCGCTCGCGCCGGTGCGGAGAAGTCCGGCGAAATCGTCGAAAAGGCCGTCGATGCCATGCAGGGCATCGAGAAGTCTTCCGGCGAAATCTCCAACATCATCGGTGTCATCGACGAGATCGCCTTCCAGACCAACCTGCTCGCCTTGAACGCCGGTGTCGAAGCCGCGCGTGCCGGCGAGGCGGGCAAGGGTTTTGCCGTGGTGGCGCAGGAAGTCCGTGAACTCGCCCAGCGCTCCGCCAACGCTGCGAAGGAAATCAAGACCCTGATCAGCGCCTCGGGCAACCAGGTCAAGCACGGCGTCGAGCTCGTCAACGAGACCGGCAAGGCGCTCGACGTCATCGTCCGCGAAGTCCAGGAGATCAATGGCCACGTCAATGCCATCGTGACCGCCTCGCGCGAGCAATCGACCGGCCTGCAGGAGATCAACACTGCCGTCAACACCATGGACCAAGGCACCCAGCAAAATGCCGCAATGGTCGAGGAACAGACGGCCGCAAGCCACGGACTGGCTCAGGAAGCTGCAGCCCTCACGGCATTGCTTGCGCAGTTCCGCATCGAAGACCGTGGTTCAAGCATGGTATCGGGCCGCCGCGCAGCGTGAGCAATCGCATGGGAATGAGGAAGCGGCGCCCATGTGGCGCCGTTTCTGTCTGTGTGTGAGATTGCAGAATTCAGTTTCTGTTCAGGCTTTCCAGCTTAGGGTCGGCAACCAACGCCTTATTTGGGGCGTTCCACACCTTTCTGTCGGTATTCGAGGTTTTCATGTTGCGTGTGTTCTGTGTCGCAATCGGCCTGATGATGGCCACTCTCTCCGCCCATGCCGGCCCCGCTCCGCTGGCCTTCGACCATTCGAGCAAGGCCGCCATCGTCTTCATCGACAGCAATGACGACAACGATGTCATCCAGAGCGAATCCAAGCGGCCACGCCAACCCTATGTCCGCCCGCAACGCTATATCTGCGTCGTGGATCGCTCCGGCAGCATTGGTGGCGGTGGTCAGGCGCAATGCCCGGCCAAATCCGGCCGTGTCGGCGGAAAGTGCCGCTGCGCCAACGTCACCGGCTCGGGCACGCTCCATACCTATTGAACGAGACGATCTGGTTGGAGCTATAGGCCCCGTCCATCCCCGACCGGATTGATGTCACCAACGAAGGTGACGAGATCGGCCATGGTGAAATGCCCCGGCGTCTTGGAGGTCAGATGCGGCGTCCAGTCCGACCTTTGCCAGAGAAATGATTTCTGATCGCCGTGCACCAGCCCGAGGAAGGTCTCGGCGATGATGGTCGATCCGACAGGTCCGAGCCTCTCGCCCTTATGCTTCTGCTCGGCCTCCTTCAGGATATAGTACCAGAGCGGTGTCGCCTTGTGGAAACCGTGCCGTGCCGCCATCTCGCCGTCATCACCTCTGGACAGCTCCGTCTGGCTCAGCGGTTCTAAACCCATCGCACGGGCTACATCCTGGCCCGACGGCAGCCCAATCTGCGATCCACGTCTGAGGTTGCGGAACGGGAGGACGAATTCCCGGGCAGCCGGTGTCGTCATGTCTGTCGGGTGGCCCGGTAGCGTATGCAGTGCCGGCACGATCAGGGGATCAAGACTGCGGGCATGATTGAGCGTGAAGCCGTCCTCGGGTGGCGTTTCAAGATCGAAGAAACGGCGCCAGTCGATCGCCCAGTTGGATGGCAGCGCCCGCAAAGGACCAAGCGGAGAGGGCGGAACCTCCGGTGCCAGTTCGCCGACGATCTGTCCGGATTTGCCGGTGAAGTTGAACATCAGCCCGAGCGTGCCGTCTACCAGGCCGCCGGGTCGGAAGACCGCATTGTGGCTGTAAGCCTCCCTCACCATCGAGTGCCCGAGCCGATAGGCGGCAGCCGCAAACTCCGCCGGCATATAGGGGCGGCTGCGGAAGCGATAGAAGCGCCGCCCGTCATGTTTGATCTTGCGGATCAGTCCCGGCTCCGTCAGGCGTTCGACGAAATCGAAGAGCACGATCCACTGATAGTGCCAGGTCACGACACGCCGTGCTTCCAGAAAGAGAGCCATGCCCTTCAGACCGGGATTTGTCTTTTCGAGGTGGTCGACCACCGCATTGTGGAATTTCAGCATCAGCAGGTGAAACTGCGCCACCAGCAGGTTCTCGTCGTTTCGTTCGTCGAAGATCAGCGCCCGCCCATGCGCGTTGCGCGGCAGATCGTTCGGCAACGTCGGGATCTGCTTTTGAGCTTGTGGAGGCGGAGTGGGAAGTCCTTGGGATGCCAAGGCCTTCCCGATCAAGAACCTGGGGCCCGGCGGTTTTCCGACCGCCTCCTTGGCGTAAAGATAAGGGTGCAGGCCGGGCCCGTCACCATAGAGCGAATCGAGATCCAGCGCTGGCGTTCGGAAGTTCTGCGTCGCCAACGGATCGGCATGCTGCTGTTCGAGCGGTGTCGTATCCAGCGTGATGTCGTGGTCGACGAACTGGCCGAGATAGGTGTAGCCGGCCGGCAGGGTCGGATGGTCGCCCTCCGAGCCCTTGTCGTCCCGCATGGCGCTGGCGAGAGCGAAGAGCGCGTCGTCATCCGCGTGTAGCGGCGGAAGCCGCGGAAACATCTTTCCGAACTTTCCCGGGTCGGCATTGCCGGCAAGCGCCTGCAAAGAGGCACGGCTCATTCCACGGACGCCATGCCCATGGGCTGCGATTTCAGACATCGTCTTTCCCCTTCAATCCCGCTATTTCTGAATAACGAGATCTTCGGGTAAAATCGGAAGTGGCGCAATAAACCGAAAGCAACCTGAAGTCGAGTAAACGGATTATCTCTTGCTGAGCGTGGCCACCGCCTCGACATGGGGAGACCAGAGGAACTGGTCGATCGGCGTCACCATATCGATCCTGTAGCCGCCAGCGGTCAGGATTGCGAGGTCGCGCGCCAGCGTCAGCGGGTTGCAGCTGATCGCGACGATCTTCTTCACCTGTGATTTCGCCAGCTCAAGACATTGCACCTCGGCGCCGGCGCGCGGCGGGTCGAAGACGACGGCATCAAAGGTCTTGAACTCCGACGTCATCAAAGGTCGGCGGAAGAGGTCGCGCCGCTCGATGCTGACCGGCTTCAGCCCCTGCGTATTGCGTGCGCCCTGATCGAGCGCCTTAATGGCTTTCTCGTCGGATTCGACTGCGAAGACGCTTGCCTTGCGGGCGATGCGGAGCGCGAAAGTACCGACCCCGGCAAACAGATCCGCCACCTTCTTTGCCTTGCCGATATGGGCGATGGCGAGCTCTGCCATATGCGCCTCGGCCTCCAGCGTCGCCTGGGTGAAACCACCCGGCGGCAGCGCCACCCGCGCGCCATCGAAATCAAGCAGCGGCTTGTTCGGCTCGATGACGATCTCGCCATTGGCCGAAACACGGGCAATGCCCTTGAGCTTGATCACGGCATTGGTGACCGCACGCCGCTCTTGATCGCCGAGCCCGCCGCGCAAGCCGTCTAGCGATATGTCGAGCCCGGTCAGGGTCTCGGTGACGGTGATGCGGAAATGCTCGGCACCGCAGGCATTGGCGATGATCTTGATCGCGTCCAGCCGGGCAATCAGCCCTTCGGACGCGATGGGACATTCCTCGACCGGCACGACATGATGCGTTTCCGCCTGCATGAAGCCCATCACGAGGCCCTGCTCACGGCGCCGGGCGGTGAAGACGAGGCGCCGTCGCTGATGCGGATGGGCCTCGAAGATCTCGCCCACCGGTGCCTCCAGTCCCTTCGACTTCAGTGCATCGATCAGGATCTGCCGCTTGAAAGCGTTGTACGGCGCCTGGGCCAGGTGCTGCAGCGAACAGCCGCCACAGGTGCCACCGACACCATCAGGTCCGAAATGCCGGCAGGGCGGCTGGATACGGTCGGGCGAGGTGGATGCAAAGGACATGATCGTGCCCTCGCCCTTCACCCGCGCGATCGAAACAGTTTCGCCGGGCAGGGCAAACGGCACGAAGATCGGCCCGTTGCTGTCATGGGCAACGCCGTCGCCCTTGGTGCCGAGGCTCGCGATCGTGACGGTCTCGGCGCTCATTCTGAATCCTCGCCGGTCATGTCATCGCCGTCGACGTCTTCATCCGAATCGTCATCATCATCGGCGCCATCGGCATCTTCAGGCTTGACGCCGGCCAGCAGAAACTCCTCATTGCCGTCACCACCCGAGATCGGGGAGGGGATCATGCCGAGGCTGGTCCAGCCCATATCTTCCGTCAGCCAGCGCTCCAGCTCGGCGGCCACCAGCGGTGCCGTTTCCGGCTCCTTCAACAGGCCCGCTTTGCTGATCGCCTCGCGCCCCGCCTCGAATTGCGGCTTGACCAGCAGCAGGCAATGGGCGCCCGGCTCGGCAAGCTCCAGCGCCGGCACCAGCGCCAGCTTCAGCGAGATGAAGGAGACGTCGGAGACAACGAAGTCGATTGCCCGGTCGTCGATATCCTCTGGCTCCATATAGCGGGCGTTGAGCCCCTCGATATTGGTCACGCGCGGGTCGGCCGCAAGCCGCGGATGAAACTGGCCATGACCGACATCGACCGAGGTCACATGTTCAGCACCGCGTTTCAGAAGCACTTCCGTAAAGCCGCCCGTGGAGGCGCCAACGTCAAGGCACTCGCAGCCCTCGGGCGAGAGGCCGAAATGATCGAGCCCGGCGACGAGCTTCAGGGCGGCACGCGATACATATTCCTGCGCCGGGTCGTCGATGGTGAACTGATGCGTCGCCGCAAAGACGAGGCTCGGCTTGGTCACGACGCGCCCGTCGACCTTGACGGTGCCGCGCTGGATCGCGTCGCGCGCGCGAGAGCGGCTGGCGAAAAGATCGAGGGCGACCAGAAGCTGGTCGAGGCGCTGGGGTTCGGGAAGCTGTGTCATACCCCGTCAATGATCGGTGCTAGCCCGGTGCGCAAGTCTTTTCTGGAAAGGTCCAGAGCCCAGCTTGGACCGTCAGCTGCACTTCAGTTGCAGAGAAAATCGAAATCCGCCTTTCGGTTTCATTAGTGAAGAATTAATCCATGATGACTAATATACGTATGTCGGCCGATATTGATCTCCTCCTCCCAAGCGATTATCGGCCGCCCCAACCGCTGCGCGTCCTCCTCCCCTCCGGATCGCAGACAGACTGAAGCCCTCCGGATTCGGGCCCGGAGGGCTTCGCCTTTTCTTCTTCTCCTTCAGGCTATCCGGCGGACAATTCATCTGCCGGCCAGCGCGGGTCCATTTCATCCAGCGATGGCCGCGCGACGGCATTGACCGGAGCCGGAGCGGCTGACTAGTTTGCCCTCTAATATGCATGTCGGGACGAGGGGCTGACGGAATGAAGGTGACTTTCGCAAACTGGGCTCTCGGCGCGGCACTGCTGGCATTGGTCGCGACGGGTTCCAGGGCCAACGACACCATGGCCGTGCTCGGCGCCGGTGGCCTCACCTTCACTCGTACGGACCAGATCACCATGGCGAAAGAGGATCTCTACATCTCGCCTGAGCGTGTCGAGGTGAAATACACCTATCGCAACACCGGCGACACGCCTGTTACCACCATCGTCGCCTTCCCCATGCCGAAGATCGGTGGGCCGGTCGAAACCATGGCAGCGGTTCCGGACGAGCAGAGCGACAATTTCATGGGCTTCTCGGTCATCCAGGATGGCGAGGAGATCGAGCCCAATCTGCAACAGCGGGCCCTCGTTCAGGGGATCGATTTCACCGAGGAGGTGCAGGCCCAAGGCGTGCCGCTTCAGCCGCTATCGACAAAGACACGCGAAATCATTGCTGCCCTGGATGAGAGCGTCATTGATGACTGGCTGGTCAAGGGACTGATCGTCAACATGGATTACGGCTCGGACAAGCCGGAATACTTCCCCGTCTGGGAACTCGATTCCGTCTACTGGTGGGAAACGACCTTCCCCGCCGGAGAGGAGGTCGAAGTCGAGCATTCCTACCGCCCGAGCGTCGGCGGAACGACGGGCATCGTCTTTCTCTACGAAGGCAAGCCGAACGACCAGATCGACGACTACAAGAAGCGGTATTGTCTCGACGATGATTTCCTGAAGACAGCCATCAAGCGCGAAAAGTCGCAGAACTTCGACACCGGGCTCTACTACTTCGAGCAGTGGCTGTCCTATATCCTGACCACCGGCAACAACTGGTTCGGTCCCATTGAGGAATTCCACCTGACGGTGGACAAGGGCAAACCCGGCAATATCATCAGCTTCTGCGGCGAGGGCATCGAGAAGACCGGTCCGACAACATTCGAAATGCGCGCCAGGGATTTCGTCCCGACGCGGGACCTGGACATCCTGATGATCGTCTCCAGCAAAGACTGGAACCCCGGCAATCAACCATAATTTGGTAACGGGATGTAAAACCGTTTTCGACAGGATCGCGGCGATCGGATGGATCCGGCTTCCCCCTGAACGCGCCATGACGGCAGCGCAAAACCCGGACTGATCATGCAACCGTTCCAGGCCGCGATGCTGCAAGCGTCGCGCGCCGCCTTGCCACCCATTGTCGGTGCGCAAGGCCGAAAGTCATGCCCGAAAGTCGAGGCCCATGTCGCTCAACAACCTGTCTCTCAGCAAGAAGCTGATCCTCACCTTCTGCACCATCATGGCCGGCTGCTTCCTGGCGTCGGTCGTCGTCTTCCTGCAGGCCTACACGGCCAAGATGGCGCTTCTCGATCAGGATCGCGCCCAGCGCATCGTCAATCTCGTCGATGGCGCAAAGACTGCCATGGCCGAGCAGGCCGCCAATGAACGGGGCTATTTGCTCCTCGGCAGCGATTCTACCCTGTCGGCCGTGGAAACGGAGCGCAAGGCGCTGGAGACGGCCCTCTCCGAGGCCGCCGTCCTTGCTAACGGTGACGTGGTCCTGAGCGGCAAGGTCGAGGCAATGCGCACGGCCGCCAGCGCCTATGCCGCCAATGTCGCCGATCCGCAGATCGCGGCGCGCAAGGCGGGCACGCTGGCTGCCGCCGAGATTGCAGCGATCGGCAAGGCAGAGGGTCCGGGCGAACTGGATCAGTTCCGCGCAGCCGCAGATGAGATCAAGGCGCTTCTTGCCGACCGCACGGCCGCCATCCGCACCCAGCTGGATGATGCCCACCGCGCTCTCGAGCTTGCCCTGATCCTGGGTGCTGCGGTTGCCGGCGTCTTTGCCGTTGGCCTCATCTGGCTTCTGGCCCGCTCGATCGTCACCCCGATCACCGGCATGACCGATGCCATGGGCCGCCTCGCTGCTGGCGATCACGCGGTCGAAGTGCCGGCCGTGGACCGGGGCGATGAAGTCGGCCGTATGGCGAAAGCCGTGCTCGTCTTCAAGGACGCCGCGATCCAAAGCGCCCGCATGGCCGATGAGCGCCGCTCGATGCGCGAGCAGGTGGAAGCCGAGCGCCAGAAGACAGAGGCGGAAAAGGCAAGCGAAGCCGAGGAAATCCGCTTTGCCATGGCTGAGCTGGAGCAGGGGCTGACAGCACTTGCCAATGGCGACGTCGCCCTGCGTTTGGAACGCCCGTTCGCCCCGAGACTCGACAGCCTACGCGGCAATTTCAACGAGTCTGTCGACAAGCTGCAGGCGGCACTCCGCACCGTCGGCGCCAATGCTGAAGCCATCAATGCCGGTGCGGCAGAAATCCGCGCCTCGGCCGACGATCTCGCCAAGCGCACCGAACAGCAGGCGGCATCCGTGGAACAGACCGCTGCTGCCGTCGAGGAAGTGACCACCACGGTCAAGGATACCGCCAAGCGCGCCGAAGATGTCGGTCAACTTGTCGAGCGCACAAGGGCCGGCGCCGAGCGTTCCGGCGAGGTTGTCCGCTCGGCCGTTGCCGCCATGTCTGGCATCGAGCAGTCTTCGCAGTCGATTTCAAACATCATTGGCGTCATCGAGGACATCGCCTTCCAGACCAATCTGCTGGCGCTGAACGCCGGCGTCGAGGCAGCCCGTGCAGGTGAAGCCGGCAAGGGGTTTGCCGTCGTCGCCCAGGAAGTGCGCGAGCTTGCCCAGCGCTCGGCCAATGCTGCCCGCGAGATCAAGTCGCTGATCGCCAATTCCACCGCTCAGGTTGGCAACGGCGTGGCGCTGGTCGGCGAGACCGGCACTGAACTCGAAAAAATCGTATCGGCAGTCCAGGAGATCAGCCAACACGTGCAGGCGATCGTTACGGCGGCGCGCGAGCAGTCCACCGGCCTGCAGGAGATCAATCTGGCCGTGACCGCGATGGACCAAGGCACGCAGCAGAATGCCGCCATGGTCGAAGAGCAGACGGCGGCCTCCCACACGCTCGCAGCAGAAGCGGATGCCCTCAACATGCTCTTGGCGCAGTTCAGGCTCGGCCAGGCTGGCCCGTCCGCCGGTGCCGCCCCGATCCGCAGATCTGGCCATCCGGTGCCCAAGCCGGCAACCGCGACCCATGTCGCCGCACCATCGCCGGCCCGCGCCCTCGCCGGCAGGCTCGGCCGCGCCTTCGGCGGCGGTCAAGCAGCTCAGCTGGCATCTGCACCGGTCAAGCAGGACTGGACAGAATTCTGATCCCGTAGCGCGGAGCTGCACAATACTGAAGAAACGAAGAAAGCCCGCGGCGCATGCCACGGGCTTTCCCCTATAAGCCTGCAAGGCAGGCTTTACCGGGCGTCATCGACATCGTCGACCACGTCCGTCATGGGCCGGTCCGCACCGTCCGCATGCTCGTTGTGCCATTCGCCGTTCTCGTCCTGCCAGCTGATCTCAGCGTCGCCATCGGCAAGCTGCTGCGCACCGGCGACTTGCCGGGCCGCAGAAAGCGCCTCGGCATGGGTCGGATACGGCTCCGAATAGACATTGCCCAACCGGTAGGCATAGCCTTCATCATGCTCAACGACGTGATAGGTCACCTTGGCCATGGACGTGACCTCAGTTCCAGCGCCAGCGGGTGTCGCGGGCCGGCGGCTGCGAGTTCGCCAGCAGGTAACCGACGACGCCACCGATGATGCCGAGCGTGATCAGGCCGGCTGACGTGGCGGCACCCGGATGGCGGCGCACGACGCCTGCAACGGTGTCAGCCCCTTCGCGGGCATAGTCGGCGACCACATGGGCCGTGCGCGCCGCGCCATTCACCACTTCAGACGCGCGGTGACGAACATCATCGCCGGTGTAGCCGGTGACCGACGATGCCGTGCGCGCAGCATCATCAAGCACTTCCGACGCGCGGTTGCGCACGGTGCGGCTACTGCGGCTGGCTTCGCGGCCGATCATGTCTTTCAGATCGTTCATCTGCTCGCGCAGGTCGCGCAGTTCTGCCTGGAGGTTCGAAGAGGCCATGGGGCGGTTCCTTTCCTGTTGTTCGGTCTTGCGGAACAAACGTGGCCGACACCGGAAGGTTCCATCGATGATGCCGCAGGCAATGTCGCAGCGAAAACAAAAAACGCCCGGGACCTTGCCGGTACCGGGCGTCTTGAAGAATGCCGATTGAGAAGACCTTACTTGCTCGCGGCTTCGTACATTTCGAGCACGTAGTCCCAGTTGATCAGGTTGTCGACGAAGGCTTCGAGATATTTCGGACGGGCATTGCGATAGTCGATGTAGTAGGAGTGTTCCCACACGTCGACGCCGAGGATCGGCGATGCGCCATGGATCAGCGGGCTTTCGCCGTTTGCCGTCTTGGAGATTTCGAGCTTGCCGTCCTTGACGGAGAGCCAGGCCCAGCCAGAGCCGAACTGGGTGGTGCCGGCCGCGACGAAATCGGCCTTGAACTTGTCATAGCCACCGAGATCGCTGTCGACAGCAGCCTGCAGTTTGCCAGGCAGCTTGTTGCCGCCGCCATCCTTCTTCATCCAGTTCCAGAAGTGGATGTGGTTGTAGTGCTGGCCGGCATTGTTGAACAGGCCGGCATTCTTGCCGTGAGACTGCTTGACGATCTCTTCAAGCGAGAGACCTTCAAGGCCCGAATCCTTCAAAAGATTGTTGCCGTTGGTCACATAGGCCTGGTGATGCTTGTCGTGGTGGAACTCGAGCGTTTCCGCCGACATGTAGGGCGAAAGCGAGTCATAAGCATAGGGCAGGGCGGGCAATTCGAAGGCCATGGTGATATCTCCTTTGGGCAATGGATTGCGTTTTGGCAGGTGACGGGAACATAGGTGCGGTTGAGGGGCGAGGCAACCTTTGCCCGTCTAAAAACCGGAGCGGAAGGGAAAGAAATGTCTTCCGTTTTTGGACTTGCGGGCAGGCGGTTTCCGGCCGATCTTCCGCGCACCTTTCATCCTAACCAAGGTGCTTCATGTCCCGTTCCATCCGTTTGCTCACCGCCGCCACGCTCGCTACCCTGCCACTGGCATCCCCGGCTTTCGCCTCCTCGGACGATGCCTGGGGCGAATTCGCAAAGGATGTCGCAGCCAAGTGCACGGCGCTCGCCGACGGCCGCATCGAAAACCCGAAGGTGGTGGTCGATCCCTTCGGCACGGAGAGCTATGGTGTGGCGATCCTCACCGGCAAGGCCGTCGGTGCCGATGCGCAGGTGAGTTCGATCTGCGTCTATGACAAGAAGAGCCAGGCAGCCGAAATCGGCGGCGAACTGCCGGCCGATCAGGTGACGATCACCGTCCGCTGAGGCTCACGCCTCATAGACCTCCGGTTCCGGCAGACCGTCCAGGCTGAAGCCGAATTCGGCGCGGGCGATTTTGCATTCCTCATCGCCGGGCATGCAGGTGCGGCAGACATGCGGGCGCACGAGATAGACCGCGCAGCCGACATGTTTGCCGACCTCCCCGGTCAGCGCACAGCATCGTCCGTTCTCGAACTTCATGCCGCTCTCGTCCTTGGCAATCATCGCCTCGGGGATCGCCGCAAGCTCCTCGTCACTTTCCAGCGAGAAGCGGGGCCAGTCGGCCGAATAGGCGCAGCAGGCTCCACAGGCCTGGCAATCGAAGATGTCGGGGGGCGAGGTTTCCAGCATGGGCTCAGCGCTTCCCTGCGCGGACGCGCATCAGGTTGACGGCGAAGAAGCCGGTGAAGCCCACCATCAGCAGCCCGACGAAAACAGGACCGGCATCGACGGAAATGAGATCCATGGTGAGACCCGTGGTGCCGGAGCCGGCTGCACTGCCGATCGCATAGGCCAGCGCAAAGACCGCGCTGCCCGAGACCAGAAGACCGCCACGGAAACGTTCGCCAAGCAAGGTCAGCGCTGCCGTATAAAGCGAGAAGCTTGCGGCGCCGAGGATCGAGATCGTGATCAGGAGCGCCGCTTGCGAGGTCATGAAGGGGAGAAGGAGGAAGGCAACGGCCGTGATCAGCGATCCGGAGACGGCGATGACAGGCCGCGACAGCCGGTCGAGCAGCCAGCCGACGAAAGGCTGGGCAAGCGCCGTCGGCAGGGCCACCATGGTGACGACAAAGGCCGCAAAGTTCTGGCTGTAGCCACGTTCGACGAAGTAAAGCGGGATCATCGAGATCGCCGCGATGTCCGAAAAGCCGAAGGCGACGACCATCAGCGTCAGAACCGGTGCGAGCTTGACGAAGGTGACAAGCCCGCCGGCCTCGGAGGCCTCCGGCTTTGTCTTGGCATAGCGACCGAGCATGACCGAGGCAAAAGCGACGAGCGCGACATAGGCGGCGGTCAGCGCGAAGGCAAAACCGCCCTCGATGCCGACAAGCGGAATGGCGAGCGGGCCTGCGGCAAATCCTGCACACATGCCGGCACTATAGGCCCCGGAGACGCGGCCACGCAGGCGGTCCGGGCAGGCCGTGTTCAGCCAGGCTTCACTGACCGTGTAGATGATGCTGGTGCAGAAGCCGAGCAGGAAGCGTGCGACGAACCAGACGGCGAGACTGTCGAAGGCCGAGAAGGTGGCAAGGCAGACGGATACCCCGAGCAGCGAGGCGACGATCAGCCGGTCGCCGCGCACCACCTGCGTCAGCCTTCCGATCATCAGCGTCGATGAGGCAAGGCCGAGGGCAAAGACGGAGGCATTCAGCCCCGCCATGCTCGAAGACACGCCCCGGCTTTCAAGGATCAGCGCAATCAGCGGATAGGTCAGTCCCTGGCCGACGGCAAAGGCGGTGACGCCCAGAATGACAACCGCGATTGCCGCCCAGTCGGGCGCGACGTCAGGTGCGATTTCCGTGGTGTGTGCCGTGTGCATGGAGCCCCAAGGCGCCTTTGAGCGCCCGTCGATTGAAGGTCCCGTCTAGCGGGGCAGCAGGGGGAAGTCCAGAGAAGAGGGTGAAGTGTCAGGGGATTGCTATTCTCGCGGGGGCGTTTCACCGTCAAGATTAACCTGAGCGGGTTCGACGGCAGCACCTCGAAGTAGGTGCCTATAAACCCGGTTCTGACGTAGACCGTTCGCGCCTCCTCGCCTCATGCTTACGGATTACGTCTTCACGAACCTCAGCCCACACGACGTATTTAATGGGATTTATCCGAAACTCCTCCATGAACACGAAGTCATTTTCAAACGCTCGTACAGCTAGAGACAGCACAACAGAACCAATGCCGAAAAGAAAGGATAAAAACAGAAACGGAAGCAAAGAATAGGTGATTATTTCTGCAGATGTTCGGTCCAAAAATCCGTCTCGATAGGCGAACACCGTCCCTGCGTAGGCAACTAATGCCATAAGGAAAAATCCGGCAAGGAGCAGTCCGTATTTCCGTTGCATCTTCAGGACCCGATTTCGTACTTGAAATGCAGTGAAGCATGGTTCCTAAAAAATTCCTTATCCCGCCGCGATCACCTCAGGCACATCCTGCCCAAGCGCCGCAAACACCGTCTTCAAAATACCCGCAGCATCCAGTCCGGCCTTGGCATACATGGTTTCGGGCTTGGCCTGGTCCATCCAGTAATCCGGCAGCACCAGCGAGCGGACCTTGAGGCCGTTGTCGAGCAGCCCCTCGTTGACGAGAAAATGCATGACATGGCTGCCGAAGCCGCCGATGGCGCCTTCTTCGACTGTCACCACCACCGCATGGTGGCGGGCAAGCTGGCGGATCAGATCGTGATCGAGCGGCTTGGCGAAGCGCGCATCGGCGACCGTGGTCGAGAGGCCGGCCGCATCCAGGTCTTCGGCCGCCAGCAGACAGTCGGCAAGACGCGTGCCGAAGGAGAGGAGCGCCACCTTCGAGCCCTGCTTGACGATGCGGCCCTTGCCGATTTCAAGGATTTCGCCGCGCTCTGGCATAGGAACGCCTACACCTTCGCCACGCGGATAGCGGAAGGAGATCGGGCCTTCGTCGTAAGCTGCGGCCGTGCGAACCATGTGCTTCAGCTCCGCTTCGTCGGCGGCGGCCATGACCACAAAGCCGGGAAGCGAAGCGAGGAAACCGGTATCGAAGGACCCCGCATGGGTCGGCCCATCGGCGCCGACGAAGCCAGCGCGATCGATCGGGAAGCGCACCGGCAGGCCCTGGATGCCGACATCATGCACCACCTGGTCGTAACCGCGCTGCAGGAAGGTCGAATAAAGCGCGCAAAAGGGTTTGAAACCTTCGGCTGCCAGGCCGGCAGCGAAGGTCACGGCATGCTGTTCGGCGATGCCGACGTCAAAAGTGCGCTCGGGGAAGAGCGCATGCAGCTTGTCCAGCCCCGTGCCGTTCGGCATGGCGGCGGTGATGCCGACGATCTTCTCGTCGTGCCGCGCTTCTTCGACCAGCGCATCGGCGAAGACGGCGGTATAGGCCGGCGCATTCGGCTTGGCCTTGGCCTGGGTCCCGGTAATCACGTCGAACTTGTTGACGCCGTGATACTTGTCGGCGGCGGCTTCGGCGGGGGCGTAGCCCTTGCCCTTCTGCGTCACGATATGGATCAGCACCGGTCCCTTGGCATTGTCGCGCACATTGCGCAGAACCGGCAGCAGATGCTCGAAGGAATGCCCGTCGATCGGCCCGATATGATAGAAGCCGAGCTCCTCGAACATGGTCCCGCCGGTGACATAACCGCGCGCATGCTCGACGGCGCGGGTGATCGCCCGGTCGACGGTCTTGCCGAGATAGGCGGTCAGTTTCTTGCCGAAGTCGCGAAAACCCATATAGGTGCGGCCAGACGCGAGCCGCGCCAGATAGGCGCTCATTGCGCCTGTCGGCGGGGCGATCGACATGTCGTTGTCGTTGAGAATGACGATCAGTCGGGCATCGAGCGCACCGGCATTGTTCAGCGCCTCATAGGCCATGCCCGCCGACATCGCGCCGTCACCGATGACAGCGATCACGTTCCGATCCGTCTTCGACAGTTCGGCAGCAACCGCCATGCCAAGGCCGGCGGAAATCGAGGTCGAGGAATGGGCCGCACCAAAGGGGTCGTATTCGCTCTCGGCGCGCTTGGTGAAGCCCGAAAGCCCATCTTCTTGGCGGAGCGTGCGGATACGCTCGCGCCGGCCGGTCAGGATCTTGTGCGGATAACACTGGTGGCCGACATCGAAGATCAGCCGGTCATGCGGCGTGTTGAACACCTTGTGGATGGCGATGGTCAGTTCCACCACGCCTAGCCCCGCGCCCAGATGCCCGCCTGTCTTCGACACGGCATCGATCATCTCGTCGCGCAGTTCGCGCGCCAGTTGCGGCAGGTCTCGGTCTTCGATCGCCTTCAGGTCGGCGGGGAACTCGACCTGATCCAGAAGTGGCGTTTCGGGCAGGGATGTCACTGGGCGCATGCCTTCTCAAACTCGTTTTGGGTGCGCGATAGCATCCCAAGACGAACTGGGCAAATATCAGGCACTGACAAACTATATAGACATCATCGCCCCTCGGGCAAAGGCACGAATTCCTCGTCATCCCCCGGAACGATGTCGAAACGCCCGGTCCGCCACTCTTCCTTGGCCTGTTCGATGCGTTCCTTCGACGACGAAACAAAGTTCCACCAGATATGTTTCTGCGATCCCATCGCGGCACCGCCGAACAGCATGACGTGGCAACCGGGCGGACCACCGATCAGCGTGATCGCATCGCCCGGCCGGAACACGAGCAACTGGTCGGGGCCAAAACGATCGCCGGCAATCTCGATCTCGCCGGAGAGGATGTAGAGCGCGCGCTCCTCCTGCGTCGCATCGAACGGGAATTTTGCACCCGCCTCAAGGCTGAGATCGACATAAAGCGTCTCGGAAAACGTCTTCACCGGTGAGCGCAACCCGTCGAGCGCGCCGATGACCACCCGACCCGAGGCGCCCCCTGTCTGGAAGGTTGGCAGTTCCGCCTTGGCCGTATGGGCGAAGGCCGGATCGATCTCCTCCATCTGGTCTGGAAGCGCGATCCAGGTCTGCAGGCCGGACATGGCAAGCGGATGGCCGCGCAGGTTCTCCGGCGTGCGCTCGGAATGCACGATGCCGCGCCCCGCCGTCATCAGGTTGATGTCGCCAGGCGCGATCACCAGCTCGGTGCCCAGACTGTCGCGATGCTTGATCTCGCCGTCGAACAGATAGGTGACGGTGGAGAGCCCGATATGCGGATGCGGTCGCACATCCATAGCCTCATCCGCCTTCAGCACCGCCGGTCCCATGCGATCGAAGAAGATGAACGGCCCGACCAACCGTCGCTTCACGGAGGGCAGCGCCCGCCGCACCGAAAATCCGCCGATATCGCTGGAGCGCGGAATGATAAGATGTTCGATCGCATCGCAGGCAAAACCGTCGCCGGGGACGGGGTCGTTTCCGGGGAAGAAGGACATGGCGGCACCTCACATATTGGATTGCCTGACGCTATCACGCTCGATGCGGCTCGCGTAGTCTGCCAAGGAAAGACAGAGTGTTCCCTGTAAGCTGAGGGCCACTCAGCGAGCGCCGTCACAGGGCGCGATCACGCTATCGCCTCCCGCATCGGCGCCCAGTATGAGGCAGCCACCGCTGTGACAAAGCCGCCATCCGGCTCCGGTCGCGCCCGAGGCTGCCAATCGCAACTCCGGGATCGGGTGAAGTTCAGGCTGCCATTGCCACCAACCATCGATCAAGACGGCATTGTCCCCAGGCTCCATGCCAGCGCCGGAACCCTTGACCCTCGCAAGCCTGAGTTCCAATCCCGTCGGCGATACCGACCAGTCCTCGCGCCATTCGACCTTCTCCACCGAATGTGTCCAGGAAAGTGAAAAGGCGGTGGCGGAAATCGCCACGACCTTTCCCGCCATGGCGATGCAGAGGGTCACGGTGTCGCCGCAGGCGGCTGGCCGGACGTGTTCGCTCCCGGTGCGGTTGCGCCAGGAAACTTCCAGACCAGAAACCCGAACAGCAAGACAAGGCCAGCACCGATCTCGTCCGTGATTGGCACCGCGGCGACGAGGAAGAAGGCCGCTGCCGCGGCCACCAGCCGATGCAGCACCGGAATGGGTGTGTTGAAATAACCGATCACCGCGACACCCCAGAGCCCGATGGAGAGGCTTGCCTTCGCCACGATATAGGCAACGGCCAGAGGATAGCCAATCGCCTCCGCCAGCGGTCCGCCATCCTGCAGCATCAGGGCCGGCGTATACACGGCCATGAAGGGAATGACGAAGCCGGCCGCCGCGACCTTGACGGCTTCGAACGAGATCCTGAGCCCGGATTCTTTTGCGATGGGAGCCGCCGCGAAACAGGCAAGCGCCACCGGCGGCGTCAGGTCGGCCAGGATGCCGAAATAGAAGACGAACATGTGGCTGACGATCAGCGGTACGCCGAGCTCCAGCAAAGCCGGCCCGGCGATCGACGAGGTGATGATGTAATTGGGGATCGTCGGAATGCCCATGCCGAGTACGATGCAGGTGATCATCGTCAGGACCAGCGAGAGGAACAGGCTGTGCGCCCCAACGGCAACGACGAACTGTCCGAAGGTGTTGGCGGCTCCGGTCAATGTCATCGTGCCGACGATGATGCCGACGACCGCGCAGGCGATGCCGACTGGAAGTGCGGTCTTGGCCCCGTCGGCCAGGCTGTCGACGCTCAGTTTCAGCGCTGCCCTGCCGCCCTTGACGAAGAAGTTCCAGGCAATCAGTACGAGGATGGCGATCAGCACCGACCGAAATCCATATTGGAAGAAGGAGGCACCGGCGATGCCGATGCCGATCCAGAAGACCGATCGGATCACGATGTTCGGCATGCCGATCGCGATCGAGCTGCCCAGGATCAGCAGCATGGTGAGCGCGAGGCCCGCCGTTCCGGCAAAGAGCGGCGTGTAACCCGAAAACAGAAGCCATACGAGGGCAGCCAGGGGAAGCAGAAGATACCATTGCTCCCGGATGGCGCGCAGCGGCGATGGCAGATCCTTCGGGTCGAGACCGACAAGCCCCCGTTTTCCCGCCTCCAGATGCACCATCCAGAACACCGAGGCAAAGTAGAGGACGGCGGGCACCAGGGCTGCCTTGACGATCTCGGCATATTCCACGCCCAGCGTCTCGGCCATGATGAAGGCAACCGCACCCATCACCGGCGGCATGATCTGGCCTCCCATGGAGGCGGTCGCCTCGACACCGCCGGCAAAGGCTGGCCGGTAGCCAAATCGCTTCATCAGCGGGATGGTGAACTGTCCGGTGGTCACCACATTGGCGACGCCGGAGCCGGATATCGTGCCCATCAGACCGGATGAGATGACTGACACCTTGGCCGGCCCGCCGCGCTTGTGGCCCACGAGCCCGAGCGAGACATCCGTGAACAGCTTGATCATGCCGGCGCGCTCAAGGAACGAGCCGAACAGGATGAAAAGGAAGATGTAGGACGACGAGACATAAGTCGGGACGCCGTATATCCCTTCGGTCCCGTAGGCCATGTGGTCGATGACCTGGGCGAAGTCGTATCCGCGGTGGTTGAGCGGTGCGGGCAGATATTCACCGAAGAGGCAGTAGGCGAGGAAGATGCCGGAAATGATCGGCAGCGCCGGTCCCATGATGACCCAGGAGCCGATGAACACCGTGGCGATTGCCACGATGCCGAAATAGAGGTCGCGAGTCTCCAGATCGCCCGCGCGGAAGATCAGGTCTTCGTATTCGACAAATTGATAGACGGCGACCGCGACGCCAGCCGTCGCCAGCATCCAGGCGGCTGCCGTGAAGAAAGCGCCCCGGCGCATGTTGGCGGCGACCAGCGGAAAACCGAGAAGCAGCAGAAAGGCAACGTGAAAGGCGCGAACCAATTGGCTCGGCAGGTCGATGATATGGGCGGCCGTGGCGATCTGGAACAGCGAGAAGACCACGGCGATTCCATAGAGGAGCTTGCCTTCGAAGCCGACGGGAAAACTCTGTTCATAGCTGTTCGGCTCATGGCCGGCAGCGGGGACTGCGGTTACGGCGCTCATAGGAAATCCGTCCAAATCGGCGATTCAAGGGTGAAAAACCGGACGGTCTCAGACCTTCCGGTTCTCTCACTGCGGGCGTAATCCTTGCCCCTCAGAGGATGCCTTTTTCCTTGTAGTAGCGCTCGGCGCCGGGATGCAGCGGGATCGGCATACCCTTGGTCGCATCTTCGAGCTTGATGTCCTTGGCGGCATTGTGGGCGGCCAGCATGTCCGGCAGATTCTCGAACAACTGCTTGGTCATCTCGTAGGCGAGGTCGTCGGACACGTCGGAATGCGTCACGAGGAAGTTGACGACCGCAACCGTCGGCACATCTTCTGCCTGTCCTTCGTAGGTCCCGGCTGGAATTGTCGCGGCGATGTAGGGGGCGCCCAACGCTGTAGCGACCTCGGCCGGCACGGCGACGATCGACACGGGCAGCGAGGTCGACAGGTCCTTGAGCGAAGCAACCCCGAGGCCTGCTGACTGGAGTGTTGCGTCGAGTTGGCGATTCTTGATCAGCTCGACCGATTCGGCGAAGGGCAGGTATTCGGTCTTGCCCATGTCGTCATAGCTCATGCCTGCGGCGTCAAGGATGGCGCGCGCATTGAGTTCGGTGCCGGATTTCGGCGCTCCAACCGAAACACTCTTGCCCTTCAGGTCCGCAAGCGAAGCAACGCCAGACTCCTTGGTGGCCACGATCTGGATGAAATTGGGATAGATCGCAGCGATCCCCCGCAGCTTGTCCAGCGGTGCCTTGAAGCCGGCATCCGCATTGCCTTCCGCGGCGAGCTTGACGCTGTCGCCAAGCGAGAAGCCGATTTCACCTTTGCCTTGTTGCAGAAGGTTGAGGTTTTCCACCGAGGCCTTGGTGGCTTGCACCTGGGTGCGGACGTCGGCGATCTTCTCCCCATAGATTTTCGAAAGGGCGACGCCGAGCGGATAGTACACCCCGGACGTGCCGCCGGTCAGAACGTTGATGAATTGTTCGGCTTTCGCGCCGGGTACGCCAAGCGTGGCGGATACCGCCATCACACCGGCGACCAGGGCACTGAGTCTCGATAAATGCATGATTGTCCTCCCAAACAATGGTTGCAATGCAAACATCATGGGCAGGCGGAGAGGGGGCGTCAACCTTGCATTTGTCTTGCCGCCGGATTACCGGGTCTTACGTATTGTCGAGCGGCTCGACACCAGTGGGCTTGCCGGCACGGTCCAGCCTGATCTTTTCGATACGGTTTTCGGCAGCCGACAGCAGCGTCTCGCAATGCTTTTTCAGCAGTTCGCCGCGCTCGTAGATCGCGATGGATTCGTCGAGCGCCACATCGCCACGCTCAAGCCGGGCGACGATGCTTTCGAGTTCGGCCACGGCCTTTTCGAAGGAAATGCCGGTGAGATCGGCGGAAACGGCAGCGTCGGACATACTCAACCCTTCATCAGTCTTGCGATATGCAGGCCGGCCGATTCGGCGAGCCCTTCGAGATCATAACCGCCTTCGAGCAGGCTGACGACCCGGTTGTTGGAGAAGCGATCGGCGACTTCCAGCAGTCGTCCCGTCGCCCAGTCGAAATCCTCGCCGACCAGATTGATCTGCGCCAGGGGATCGCGGTGATGCGCGTCGAAGCCGGCCGAGATCAGAATGAGGTCGGGTGAGAAGTCAGCGAGCGCCGGCAGGACACGACTCTTGAACGCCTCGCGAAAATGATCCGAGCCGACATTGGGTGAGAGCGGCGCATTGACGATGTTGCGGTGTTTACCCGTCTCGTCCTTGGCGCCGCTGCCGGGATAAAGCGGCATCTGGTGTGTCGAGCAGAACAACACCGACGGATCGTCCCAGAATATGTCCTGCGTGCCATTGCCGTGATGCACGTCCCAGTCGACGATCGCGACCCGCTCCACGCCGTAGGTCTTCTGCGCATGGCGGGCGGCAATTGCGATCGTGTTGAACAGGCAGAACCCCATGGCCTTCGACTTCTCGGCATGGTGCCCCGGTGGGCGACCGGCGACGAAGGCATTGTCCGCCTTGCCGGTCATCACGTCGTCGACGGCCGCCATCGCCCCGCCGATCGCTGTCAGTGCGACCTGTAGGCTCTTTGGCGAGGCATAGGTATCGGCTTCGATCTGGTTGATCTCGCCCTCTTCCTCGGGGATCTGCCGCATGACCGCAAACAGATGCTCCTCTGGATGGGCGAGCGTCACTGCATCTTCGTTGGCTTGTTCAGCCTGGATCCGTTCAAGCCTGGCGAAGTTCGGATGTTCGAGCGCGATGTTGAGCGACCGCAGCCGGTCGGCGCGTTCGGGATGCCCCGCTGGCGTATTGTGCTCGAGGAAAACAGGGTTTTCATAAAGACGTGTGGTCATCGGGGCCATCCTTGGTCGCGGTGAACATAAGGCGCCGCGCCGTCATCTTCCACCGCGCAAAGGGGTTTTACCCATTCGTGTTGCCGGCGGGTTCCCCGCTGCGGCCTGCACCTTTTTGGGACATCCCTTGTGGTCAAGGGCGCGATGCCGTTAGATGCTGCTAACACACGGAAAAGACGGGACCTTGCATGGATGAGATCGACCGGGTCGAGGTGAGCGAGATCACCATCCCCTACCGCGACATCGCCGATTCAGGTGAAATGCATGCGGCGGCCTATGTCAGCCATGCCGAGGCCGCTCTGCGCCATTTCTGGCGCTATCGGCCGCCTCTGGAGGACGAGCCCCGTTATGCGCCGACCAAGCTCGAACTTCGCCTGCACTTGCCCCTGCGCCTCGACGACCGGGTCCGCATGGTCGTGCGCGTCGACAAGATCGGCGGCAAGTCGGTTGGCTTCGAAGTGGAAATGGAGCGCGACGGCCAGACCGTCGCAGAAATCGACGTGACCTGGACCGCCCGCGACCGAGAAACCGGCGAACCCGCCGCTTTGCCGGAAGACGTCCGCGACTGGCTCTACCGTTATTTGCGGTAACTATCGCAACTCGTTCACCAGATGCGGATGCCGTTCCAGCAGGCGCATTAGCTGAATGGTTGGCCCGCTTGGCTGGCTTATCCCGCGCTCATACTTGTCGAAGGCATTTTCGCCAACCTTTAGAAGAAGTCCCGCCTCCCGTTGCGAGAGTTTCAGGCTCTGCCGCAGCGCCCGGATCTTGTCGGGCGAGGGCAGACCATCAACCGATTCCTTGAGTTGCCGGAGTGCCGCGTCGACCACGGCCATGTCCTCACCGACATGTACGCCGTCACCCGTTTCCTCGGGATAGTATCCAGGAAGATCGACGCTGACCTGTTCGGTCTTGTACTGTACGGTGAAGGGCCTGATCCCGCGCTTCAGCACGGAGCCGGTCTCCGGCGAAGACATAGTCGGGGGAAGCTCGATGACTGGCTTCGTCATTTCATCTCTCCTTGAACGACATCACGCGGAATTCGGTGACGACATCCGCCTGGAATTTTACGTAGAGCAGTAGGTCGTGCGCCGGCACGTGATAGACATCCTGCCAGACCCGGTGGTCTGCAAAAGTGGTCATGGATTTGAAGAACATTGACCTGTCTATCGAAAGCAGAACCTCAACCACTGCACTTCGGTCAAAGCCCAGCATAGTTGCATCCTGAAGCGCAGACGTCGTCATGGCCAGTCGCTCGGGCGCCCCGAGCGCAGCCTTGAACGCCTCCAGATCGTAGGTCGGTCGACGCTTTTCCACAAACGAAAAATGCCACCTTTAAGGTGGCATTTCAAGAGGTGAGCCCTGTGCTGCTTTATGCCCTAGCCGGCAGCAACGGATAGCCGACGATGACTGCGCGCGCCGCAAGCGTCGCAATCGCGGCCTTGACCAGATCTCCTGGGATAAAGGCGAGCGAGCCGAGCACGACCTTGTCGAAGGGCGTGCCGGCAACGACGGACAGCCACGGCATGCCGCAGAGATAGACGACGCCGATGCCGCCGACAACGGAGGCGATGGAGAAGCCGGTCATCTGCTTGGCGGGTGCCTGGCCTTCGCGCACAAGCTTTTCGGCGAGTACGCCGGTGACAAAAGTCCCGATGATCCAGCCGAAGACATAGCCGCCCGTTGGGCCCATCAGCACATTGAGGCCGCCACGCCCGCCCGAAAGGACCGGCAGTCCGACGGCGACCAGCAACACCAGCAATACATAGGCGAGCGCCCCGCGCTTGGCCCCGATGATGCAGCCGGCGAGCATGACGCCCATCGATTGCGCTGTGATCGGAACCGGGAGAAGCGGGATCGGAACCGGCGGCAGGAAGCCGAGCACAATGATGATGGCGGTGAAAAGAGCAGAAAGAACGATGTCTCTGGTGGTCATTTTAGGCGTCCCCGATAGATCTGAAGCGTTTTACTGGCCCCGAATGCCCCGCGCGTCAATCGCCTCGGCGATGCGATCGGCATCCTTCAACGTCGAAATGATCAGCGGTCCCAGCATGCGCGACAGCTTGATCGGGATGCCGCGCGCCGCATGCGCCTCCTTCAATGCCGCGTAGCGGGCCGCGATTTCTGGCACGAAACGCAGCACCAGCCCGAGGGCGAGGCCGAGATCGGAAGCCTTCATCAGGCCGAGCCGCTCCAGCGGCCGGGCAAGATCGGTCACCGCCGCCATGAAGTCGGCAATCGTCGTTGAGGCGGTCACGGCGGCGGCGAGAAAGAGGATCGCGAGAAGCCTCAGCGTCGTGGCCAGCGCCTCAAGCGATGACAGCAGAAGCAGATTGACGGCGGCAAGAAAGGCGATGGTGAAGAGCACGGGTTTGAGGCGCCGCAGTCCCTCGGAAAATCCGATGCCGGTGGAGAGATAAAGGAGGGCGGTCAGGACAAGCGCAGCACCGAGCACGATCGGCTGGTCGATGAAGTAGAGGAAAAGCCCGAAGACCATCAGCCCGAAGAGCTTCGGCTTCACCGGGATCCGATGCAGCAGGCTCGTGCCCTCTACATGCAGGCTCGTCAGCATCCCGCAATCTCCCGGTAGCGGGCAATGGCGCCGGCCCCCCGGCCATCGACTGCAAGTCTGCCTTCGTCGAACACCAGAACCCGTGAAAAGTCAGAAACGAGATCCAGATCGTGGCTGATAACAATGGCCTGTTCGGCAAGCCCATCGATCGCCGCCTTCACCCGCGCGCGGTTCTTCAGATCGAGTTGGTTGGTCGGCTCGTCGAAGATCACGACATCAGGGCGATTGACGCAGACGGCGGCAAGTGCTGCGAGCTGCAACTCTCCACCGGAAAGCTCATGCGGACGCCGCGAGGCAAGATCGCTGATGCCGAAGCGGGTGAGGGCCTCGTCGACCAGCCGCTCGACCTCGGCGGCATCAAGCCCCCGCGATTTCGGCCCGAGCGCCACATCCTCGCGGATGATGGGCAGGATGATCTGATGCCCGGGGTTTTGGAAGATGAACCCCGTCTTCGCCCGCGCCGCCTTTTCGTCGGTGACGGTATCGAGCCCATCCAGCGTCACGCGCCCGGATGAAGGCTTGGCCAGCCCCGCAACCAGCCGCGCAAAACTCGTCTTGCCGGAACCATTTAGCCCGATCACGCCGATGCGCGGTTCGTTCAACGACAGCGTCAGCGGGTGGAGCGCCACGCGCTCGCCGTAACGCAATTCGGCCTGTTCGAAACGGATGTGCAAGATGCGTGGGTCTCCGGGGTAAATTATAAGCCTCTATAGCGCTGGCGGCTGCCGAGGGAAATGTGAAAGAGATCTGGCTGTCGAGAGGAAATAGCCCATTTTTCTTGACAAAAAGGCGCTGATTTAGGATATTCTCTTCATGAGTTTCGAGGTGGGAACGGCCTCCCCACGCACCCGCAAGGGTCAGTAGCTGCAAGGTGAAGAGATCCGGGCCTTGGCGCCCCGGCGAAAATGGAAAACCCCGCTTATGCGGGGTTTTTTATTGAGTTTTGATCAGGTGCCCCTTGCGAAGCCGATTGGCCAGCTTGTTGCTGTCGATCGGGTAAACGGATTTCACCAGATAAAATCCCTGTCCTGTCGGCCGGATCAACACTGCGACGAGCAGGATGAGTTCCGTTTGTCGAACCTCGCGTATCAGCTCGAAGCCCTCGTTCGCATGCCTCGGCGACTGACCGACATGGGTCGGTCGTATGACCGTCTCTGAGAGAAAGGGCAGACAGGACATGAAGCTGTCCGGATGCGACTTGAACGCATGTTTTTGTGCTGGAATTGAGAAATTGACGGGTCCGGGCCTGAGGTGGAGGCCAAAGCGGCGAAGATGATGAACCGGGAGGTCACCGAGGATGAGTGGTTTGAACCGCGGCCAATCGCTTGGATCATCCACCACCCGCCCCCATGAACAATGAGTTTTTCCTCGTCAATAGGTTGTATCGACGTTGCGCTTCGTTTTCCAGATGGAAATCGGCCCATTGAACAAACCACGAACAGACGCTAGCCTCATCTCATGTCGATTCCCGTATCCAACACGCTGGCGCGAAAAATCTTCCTCGAACGGCAGGGCCTGTCCCGCTCGCCGACCAAGGCGCTCGGGCGTGACGGTCTCTACGACCTGATCCATGATCTCGGCTTCGTCCAGGTCGACAGCATCCAGTGGGTTGAGCGCGCCCATCACCAGATCCTCTTTTCCCGCAATCAGACCTACAAGCCCAAAGATCTCCACCATCTCATCGAAAAGGACCGCTCGCTCTTCGAGCACTGGACGCACGATGCCTCGGTGATCCCCTCAGCTTTCTTTCCCTATTGGAAACACCGCTTCGTCCGCCGCGAGGCGAAGATCCGCGAGGACTGGGCCAGATGGCAGGGACAGGGCTTCGACCAGGCCTTCGAGGAAACCTATGCCCGCATCCGCGACCATGGCCCGGTCATGGCCCGCGATGTGAAGGGCGAGGACCACGTGTCCGGTGGCTGGTGGAACTGGCATCCATCGAAGACAGCGCTGGAATTCCTCTGGCACACCGGCAAGCTGGCAATCGCCCGGCGCGAAGGTTTCCAGAAGGTCTATGACCTCGCCGAACGGGTGATCCCGACTGAGCACCACGCGGCCGAAGTCGGGCACGAGGCATTTGTCGACTGGGCCTGCCGCGCCGCACTCACCCGCTTGGGCTTTGCCACTTCGGGCGAGATCGCCGCCTTCTTCAAGATCGTCACGCCGGAAGAGGCCAAGGCCTGGCTGACCGATCACCGCGACGAATTGCAGGAATTTGCGCTGGAGACGGTCGATGGCAAACCCCGCAGCTCCTTCTCACTTGCCGATCAGGTGACCACGCTCCTCGACGCGCCCGAGCCACCCGCCCGCATTCGCGTACTCTCGCCCTTCGACCCGCTGATCCGCGACCGCAATCGCACCGAACGCCTCTTCGGCTTCTTCTACCGCATCGAGGTCTTCGTGCCCGAGCCGAAGCGGCAATACGGATATTATGTCTTCCCGCTGCTGGAGGGCGACCGCCTGATCGGCCGGATCGACATGAAGGCGGAACGCAAGGAAGGTCTGCTCGATGTCCGTCGCCTCTGGCTGGAACCGGGCGTCAAACCAAGTGCCGGCCGCCTGGAAAAGCTGGAGGCCGAACTGCAGCGCGTCGCCCGTTTCGCCGGCATGGACAGCGTCCGGCTCCAGCCCGGCTGGCTCGGCTGAACATACGTGAAGAAGATAGACAGAAAGAATTGGACGTGACCGATAACAGCGCCTACCGCATCGAACCTCGCGTGCCCGATATCGACGACTATATGCGCCTGCGTCTCGAATCCGGCCTCACGCCCTTTTCCCGTGAAGCCGCCGAAAAGGGCCTGCCCAACTCGATCTTTGGCGTTTGCCTGATGCGGGGCGATGAGACCGTCGGCATGGGCCGTATCATCGGCGATGGCGGCTGCTTCTTTCAGGTGACCGACATCGCCATCCTTCCAGATCATCAGGGCAGGGGGCTTGCCAAATGGATCATGGCCGCCCTGTCCGAGTTCATCGCCACCCTGCCGAAGACAGCCTATGTCAGCCTGATCGCCGACGTGCCCGCCAACAGCCTCTATGCCCAGTTCGGCTTCGATGAAACCGCACCGCGCTCGGTCGGCATGGCACGTAAGGTGGCTTAAACTCGGACGGGCCGATCGCTCCGTGATCAGCTCTCGCCTCGACCGTCCTTAGACGATCTCCGTCCCCGAGATCTGGATGCCGAACCCTTCGAGCCCGACATAGTGGCGCTCGCGCGAGGCCATGAGGCGGATCGAATTGACGCCAAGGTCTTTGAGGATCTGCGCGCCAAGCCCGATTTCCAGCCACTCGCTTTCACGCGCCTGCGCTTCGCTATGCGCCTCGCGGTCGTGTTTGGCTGTCCTTGCGGTGGTCGAGACGCCGACGCCGACGGACCCCTCACGCAGATAGACCACCACGCCGCGGCCCTTCTCGGCGATCCGCTTCATCACGCCGTCAATCTGGCGGTCCGCACCGAACACGTCGCGGCCGACATCTTCCAGATGCAGGCGCACCGGAATGTCCTCGCCGTCCCTGATGTCGCCGAACACGACTGCCAGGTGCTGCATGGGATCCCAGGGCAGCGAATAGGCATAGGCCTTGGCCGCGCCATAGGGCGTCTGGATGTCGAACTTCGATTTGAGTTCGATCAGCGTTTCCTTGCGCTGGCGATAAGCGATGAGGTCGGCGACCGAAACCTGCTTCAGCTTGTGCTGTTCGGCAAAGGCCGCCACCTGCGGACCACGCATCACGGTACCGTCGTCATTGACCAGTTCCGAGATCACGCCGATCGGCGGCAGGCCAGCCATGTTGCAGAGGTCTACGGCCGCTTCCGTATGGCCGGACCGCATCAAGACCCCACCTTCGCGAGACACCAGCGGGAAGATGTGCCCCGGGCGCACGAAATCGGCAGCCCCGACATTCGGGTTTGCCAGATTGCGCACCGTCAGTGTGCGGTCGTCTGCGGAGATGCCGGTCGTCGTGCCATGCTTGAAATCGACGGAGACCGTGAAGGCCGTCGTATGCGCACTGTCGTTTTCGGCGACCATGGCCGAGAGGTTCAGCCGCTTGGCCTCTTCCTTCGGCATGGGGGCGCAGACGATGCCCGATGTGTGGCGAACGATGAAGGCCATCTTTTCGGCCGAGCAATGCACTGCGGCGACGATCAGGTCGCCCTCGTTCTCGCGTCCGTCATCATCCATGACCACCACGATTTCACCAGCCTCGAAGGCGCGCAGTGCCTCGACGACACGTTTTTGGTCATAGCTCATGCAGTGTCCTCACCTTGTACGGTTGTTCTGGCCGCGGTCTCTGAGAATATGATCGAGAATGATGCAGGCGAGCATCGCCTCGCCGACAGGAACGGCGCGAATGCCGACACACGGGTCGTGACGTCCCTTTGTCCGCACGTCCACCTCGTTGCCGTCGGCATCGATAGAGCGCTTCTCTGTCAGAATCGACGAGGTCGGCTTGATCGCGAAACGCGCCACGATCGGTTCGCCCGTCGAAATCCCGCCGAGCACACCACCTGCGTGGTTTGACAGGAAGATAGGCTTGCCATCTGGATCGATCCGCATTTCGTCGGCATTCTCCTCGCCGGTGATCTCGGCCGCCTGGAAGCCATTTCCGACTTCGACACCTTTCACCGCGTTGATCGACATCAGCCCTGAGGCAATGTCCTGGTCGAGCTTGCCATAGACGGGGGCGCCGATCCCGGCCGGCACGCCTTCGGCAACCACCTCGATCACCGCGCCGACCGAGGAGCCGGCCTTGCGAATGCCGTCGAGATAGTCCTCGAACACCGGCACCATGGCGGCATCCGGGCAGAAGAAGGGATTCTGGTCGACCTGCGCCCAATCCCAGTTGTCGCGGTTGATCTTGTGCGTGCCGATCTGCACCAGCGCGCCGCGGATGGTGACGCCCGGCATGGCAAGCCGCGCCAGTGCACCAGCGGCAACACGGGCCGCCGTCTCGCGCGCAGACGAGCGTCCGCCACCGCGATAGTCGCGGATCCCGTATTTCAGATCATAGGTGTAGTCGGCATGGCCGGGGCGATAACGCTTGGCGATGTCGCCATAATCCTTCGAGCGCTGGTCGGTATTCTCGATGAACAGCGATACCGGCGTGCCCGTCGTGATCATCGAGCCGTCTTCCTGCGGCATGACGCCGGAGAGCACCTTCACGATGTCGTCCTCGCGCCGCTGCGTCACGAAGCGCGACTGGCCGGGCTTGCGCTTGTCCATGAAGACCTGCAGGTCCTCTTGGACGAAACGGACGCCCGGAGGGCAGCCGTCAACGACCGCGCCGAGCGCCGGCCCGTGGCTTTCGCCCCAGGTGGTGACGCGGAAGAGGTGACCGAAGGTGTTGTGCGACATGCGTGAGCTACCGTTCCATTCTCGCCATCAGGAACGTCTCCCGTCTGGCCCTGCCTTGGATGGCGACACTCATAGAGCAAATCCGGGAATGGGGGGAAGGGGTTTTCGACCCGGTCTTCCGGAAATCCGGAAGACGCAGTGTTGAACATCTGCGCACGAAAACTGCGTCGCAAGCCGTTGTTACGATGCCTTTTGCTGTGGCAGGCGGCCGACGAAGCGGGTGAAATCGTCGAAGGACAGGGGCTTGGCAAAGGCATAGCCCTGCAGGTAGTCGCAGCCGAGCTGGCGCAACATGCCCGCATGCTCGTGCGTCTCGACGCCCTCAGCCACGGTTTCAATACCGAGCGAGCGGGCGATCTCCACAATATTGCGCACCAGGCTGCGTTCCTGCGGCTGCACGGTGATCGGCATGACCAGCTGGCGGTCGATCTTCAGCCGCTTGGGTTTCAACTTCAGCAGCGAGACGATCGACGTATGGCCGGTGCCGAAATCGTCGATCTCGATGTCGATCCCGAGCGTCTTGATCTTTTCAATGTTTTCGGCGGCCTTGGTGTCGCTTTCATCAAGGAAGATCGATTCCACCAGCTCGAAACAGATCGAGCCCGGCGTGATCGATAGTCCCTGCAACTGCTCGATCAGGTTCTCGTCATGCAATCGCTTCGACGAGACGTTGACGGAGATGCGCGGAACAGCAGCACCCATTGCCGTCCAGCGCATCTGGTCCTTGAGTGCCGTCTGCAGCACCAACTGGTCGATGCGGGCCATGACGTTCAGGTCTTCGGCGACCTTCAGGAAGTTGCCGGAGGCCAGAACGCCGCGATCGGGATGACGCCAGCGCACCAGCGCTTCGGCTCCGCAGAGCTGCATGCTGTTGGCTTCGAACTGCGGCTGGTACCAGACGATGAACTCGTCACGCTCCAGCCCGGCCAGCATGTCGTCAGCCATGCGCTTCTTGGCAATGATGTTCGCCTGCAGGTCGGGCGTGAAAAACTCGAAGCAGTTTCGACCTTTTTCCTTGGCCTGGTAAAGCGCGATGTCGGCGTTGATTAGCACCTTGCGTGCATCCGGCATCAGGCCCGAGGCCTGGGCGATCCCGATCGATACGCCGCAGCGACAATCGAAGCCCTCGAAATCGATCGGATGACGCATCTCGTCGATGATCCGGCTGGCGAGACTGGCAAGCTCCTCCATCGTCGTCGCGCGCCGTGCCAGAACCACGAACTCGTCCCCGCCGATACGGGCAACCAGGTCACCACGTGGCACATGACGGCGCAGGATTTCGGCGGCATGCACCAGCATGGCGTCACCGGCGGCATGCCCCAGCGTGTCGTTGATTTCCTTGAAACGGTCGAGGTCGAGATGCAGGATGGCGAACTTGGCGCGCTGGCTGGAATTGCCGCGGCTCAAGGCATCGAGCTCGAGGTCCAGCTTGCGGCGGTTGGCAAGCGATGTCAGTGGGTCGTGCAGTGCGTTGAACTCGATGCGGTTCTTGGCGAGCTCCAGCTCGATATTGCGCATGTCGGCTTCGGCCTTGGCCGCCCGCATCTGTTCGGCCAGAAGAGCATCGGTCGTTACGTCAAAGGCAATGCCGATCATCTTCTTGCGCCCGTCGCGGCCGATATGTGGCTGGCCGACCGAGCGGATATAGCGGATCTCGTTGTTCGGCAGCATGACCTTCTGCGTCGTGTTGAGGACGTGGTCGAGGGTGCTCGCGCGCTTCGCCGCCAACTGGATTTCACCGCGCTCGTCGGGATGGAGGCGCGACAGCCAGATATGCTCCGAGACCGGCTTGTCGCTATAGGGAATGCCGTAGAGCTGGTGCATGCGCTCGTCCCAGACAGCGGTCTTGGTGACGGGGTCGCCTTCCCAGGTGCCGCAATTGTAGGAGCCGAGCGCCAGGTCCAGACGGTGCGATGCCTCGGCCAGCTGGTGTTCACGACTCGACAATTCCTCGAGCGCCAGTTCCAGTTCGGCATTCTTGATGTCGCTGTTTTCCTTGGCCTGGCTCAGTGACTGCGTCAGCAGTGTATCGGTCGTGATGTCGCAAACGATGCCGGTGATGCGGCCGTCGAGCGCGCGGGCGCCGACCGAGCGCAGGTAACGGAAGCTATGGTCGGACAGAGGCAGGCGGTAAACGATGTCCCAGCTGTCGGTGGCTCGTGCGATCACGCTGTCGAAATAGAGCTGTTCGGCACGGCCAAGATCTTCCGGATGAATTGCACCATACCAGTCGGCCAGCCTGTCTTCCTCTTCGTCCAGGCTTTCCGGCAGGCCGTGCAGGCCTGCGGTGCGCTCGTCCCACAGCAAGGAATGGGTAGCCTCATCGATCTCCCAGATGCCTATGTTTGACGTCTCAAGCGCCAGTTGGAAGCGCTGCGACAGCTCCAGAAGGCGCTCCTCACGCGCCCGCAGACGCTGAATATTGACATTGCGTTCCCGCAGAAAGACGATGGCGAGCAGGATGGAAATCATCATAGCGGCAATGCCGGCCGTCGACAGCAGCCGGCTCGGCAGCAGCCGGTTCATGGCGGCGTCCCAGCCATAGTCCGGCATGGCAAGCACCACGAGCGACAACCCGTCGATGTCGATTGGCAAGGTCAGGGTCTTTTCCTGAAGCAGGTTCGGATCGCCCTGAATGATGTTGATCGCGCCCGTAGACGAGACCTGCCCCACGGCGATCTTCAACCCGCGTCCCTCTACATGGCTGATTTCCGTGTTGCTGTCCTGGATACGCGCCGCGCCCAGGATTTGAGCAAGGTCGATCTCAAGCCGCAGCGACTGCCATTGACTGAAACTCTGCCAGGACATGGGTGGCACAGGAATGTCGACGGACAAGGTCCGGCCGTCACTGTCGATTTTTGGATCGAAGGCCCGGCGATAGGGATCATCGAGCGGTTGCAGCCGTATCGCGCGGAGATATGGATTTTCTACCGTCAACATGCCGACCGTGCGATTGAATTCCGGCGGCGACAGCATCGGATCGTCGGCGATGTCGTCGGCCAGTTCCAACGCCAGTTGGACATTGCGGTCCAGTTGCTTGCGGATGGCAGTGCCGGCGTGTGCCAGCCCGTCCCGGACCATGTGCTCCACACGTTTGCGTTCGTGCGTTGCGGTATCTCGGTCGATGATGAAACCGGCTGCAAGGATCAGCGCGCCGATGACGGCGCCGCCGGCCAGCAAATAGATGCCGTTGCCCCATTTGCCGTCGGATTGCGGCCCCGCCTTCAAATTACGCAACGTTACCAACCCTTAAACCCTACCTGTACATAAGACTAATCTACGGCGGTTAATTTAGAATTTCGACGACACATCACCTTTTCAGCGGACGGGGTATCGGGTCCCCGCAGGCCTGGGGCCACTTGAAGTATCTATCTTGCCGTGCAGCGAAGCGCACGGAACGGGATAATTGGCGGCCATGGCTTGATCACAGCTGCGTTCCTCTCCACAATCCCATCGAAATGACACGTCATCGGGCAAATTTCGCCATATTCCGGAGGCCTATCTTGTACTCGTTTTCAGCATTGATTTGGTCGAAGGTGGTTCGTATGCGTATCCTGATATCTCTGCTTCTAGGTACAGCCAGCCTCCTGTCTCCGATTGCCGCCTTTGCCGGCAGCCACGACGTGGAGGCGACGATCTCAGCCGTCAATATCGAGGCCATGAGCCTGATGCTCGATGACGGAAAGACCTATACGGTCCCGGACGAATTCAATTTCGAGGGGCTGGAAAAAGGCCAGAAGGTCATCGTCTTCTACACGGAAGTCGATGGAAAGCGCGTCATCGACGATCTCGAGGTTCTGCAGTAACCGGGCGGCTGCCGGTCGTCAGATCCAGCCGACCGTGGCCGTTGCTGAAGCCCGGTCACGGTCGATCTTCAGGATCCGGTCCTGCGGGATGTTCATCTCGCAGGCTTCGTCTTCGCTGACATTTCCTAGAAGCCGGAAGCAACTGCGGATGACGCCGCCATGGCTGACGCAGACGGTCGGCCGCTCCACCGAGGTGAGCCAGGCACCGATCCGCCAGGACAGGATCTCGTAGCTTTCGGCATCGTCGCCGGGCGGAATGAAGCTCCACTTCTGCCGCGCCCGCTCTGCCACCCGCTCGGGAGAGATGAGGGCGAGCTCCGCCAGCGTCGAGCCCTCCCAGTCGCCGAAGGAGAGTTCCTTCAGCCGCTCATCCATGCGGTAGCCCTCCGCAGGCAACCCCATGGCGACCCGCGCCCGCTCCATCGTGTCGCGGGTACGGCCCAGCGGCGAGCTGACGAAGTCGAAATCAAGAAGGCCGCCGCCGAGGATCAGGCCGAGCTTCCTGCCGTTTTCGCTCGCCTGGGCGCGACCGATATCGTTGAGCCCGATATCCTTCTGGCCCTGCATACGCCCTTCGGCGTTCCAGTCGGTCTGGCCGTGACGGATCATGTAGATGAGCACGGCTGTAGACCTCGGTTTCAGTCCTTGGCGACGGAGATATCGGGTGCGTCCACGGCCTTCATGCCGACGGTATGGTAGCCGCAATCGACGTGATGCACTTCACCGGAAACGCCGCTCGACAGGTCGGAGAGCAGGTACATGCCGGAAGAGCCGACTTCGTCCGTGGTCACATTGCGCTTCAGCGGCGAGTTCAGCTCGTTCCACTTCAGGATATAGCGGAAGTCGCCGATGCCGGAGGCAGCCAGCGTCTTGATCGGACCGGCCGAAATCGCGTTGACGCGAATGCCGCGTCCGCCCATGTCGACGGCGAGATAACGCACCGAGGCTTCCAGTGCCGCCTTCGCCACGCCCATCACATTGTAATGTGGCATGACCTTCTCGGCGCCGTAATAGGTGAGCGTCAGAAGCGAACCGCCGTCGTTCATGATCTTCTCTGCCCGCGCAGCGACCGCCGTGAAGGAATAGACCGAGATATCCATCGTGCGGGCGAAGTTGTCGCGCGTCGTGTCGATGTAGCGGCCGGTCAGTTCGTCCTTGTCGGAAAAGGCGATCGCGTGAACGACAAAGTCGATCTTGCCCCACTTGGCTTCGAGATTGGCAAAGACTGCGTCGATGCTTTCGAGATTGGTAACGTCGCAGTCACCGGCGAGGAAGGCATCCAGTTCGATGGCCAGCGGTTCGACGCGCTTTTTCAGTGCATCGCCCTGCCATGTCAGCGCGATTTCCGCACCCTGGTCGCGACAGGCCTTGGCAATCCCCCATGCGATGGAGCGATTGTTGGCAACGCCCATGATGACGCCGCGCTTGCCTGCCATAAGGCCGGAACTCTGAACCATGATGCATCCCCTGAACTGTCAAGTGGTGTTGCCTATGGCATAGGCTGTTCCGCCGTTCAAGATTGAAGCGGACCGTCGACAGGGAAGGGGGCCAACAACGGCTGTATCTTTGAAACGTTGAATAAATCCGGTGGGGAAGACAAGGGGCGCGCTTGTTGAAACGCAGGCCAAGACCATCGTCAGATGTAGAGGCCTTCGCGCATCAGGCGCATCAGGTCTGTCACCTTCTCGTCCGGCTTTTCCCAGAGCATGACCCGGAGTTCGACCACCAGCGCACCACGCCCGCCATCGCCGTCCGGCAGGCCGAGCGCCTCGACGCGGATCACCTGATCCGAATTTGACCATGGCGGCACGGTCACCTTGACCGGGCCTTCCGGCCCTTCCAATTCGGTTTCCCAGCCGAGAACGGCATTTTCCAGCGTGATCGGCAGAACGGTCTTGATGTCGTAGCCATCGACGACAAAACGCTCGCTGCGCAGGATGCGGATGGTAACGGCAAGGTCGCCGCGCAACAGGCCCTGGAATTTCAGGCCCTGTGCCTTCAGCCGGACGACATGACCTTCCGTTGCGCCGCTGAGCGGCACGCGCACCTCACGGCCATCCGTGAGCGTGACGGGCACGGCCTTCTGCTCCAGCAGGTCGGAGATCGCGACAACGGCTTCGGCGAAAACGTCGGGAGCCTTTTCCGGTGGCGGCGGGGGAGGGGTGCCGCGCAGACGCCGCACGAACGAGCTGAACAGCTCGATCGGCGCGAGCAGTGGCGAACTCGAACTGCGCAACGGGATGCCGTCGTTGAGGTCTGCCGCTTCTTGATCGCGCTTCAGTTGTTCCGCAGCTACGGCCGCTTCCGGGCTGTCGCCGAAGATCCGGGAAACCATCTCTTCAGGCCCTTCGGCCTTGCCGCTACCGGCCGTGCCGGAACCCGACGCTGAAGCCTGCGCCTTGCCACCGTCGCTTGCCGTACCCGCAGATGAGGGCTTGCCAGCCGTCTCGGCGGCTGCGCTTTCGGCTTTCGGCGCCTCGGTTTTCGCCTCGGCCTTGGCGGATTTTGCCTGCTTGGCGGCCTTTGCTGCTTCAGCTTGCGCGGCGGCTGCGGCTTCCGCCTTTGCCTTCGCGGCTTCTGCCTGCGCCAGCTCCGCCAGGATGCGCTCGGCATTCGCCTTGGCGATCTTCGCCTTCTCGGCGGCCTCGCGGGCGGCATTGCGCTGCTGCATGATGGTCTGTTCGCGCTCCAGCGCCTCGACCTTGGAGCGCTGTTGGTCGTAGCGGCTGCGCTTGGCCGGGTCCTTCAGCACCTCATAGGCGCGGCCCATCTCGGCAAAGCGGTTGTGTGCGTTCGGGTCGTCGCGGTTCTGGTCCGGATGCACGGATTTCGCCTTCGTGCGCCACGCGGCCTTGATCTCGTCCGCACCCGCATCGCGCTTCACGCCCAGGATCGAATAGAAGTCACGCATTGATGACACCAACTATCGAAAGCGGGGAGGCCCATTCATGGCGCCTTGGTCCGCGAAAATTCGGTAACCACCCCGCAGACATGGCGGTGGCGGCAAAACAACAGGCCGGAACCGTCGCACGATATTCGCTAATTGAAAGTTACATGGGGCAGTGGCGTGCGGGGCTATTCTTTCAGCTTGCTTAAGCAAACCTTTCGAATGCGACCGAATACCGGGTCGCCGTTTACGAACGGCGATCGAAGCTCATAAGTTCCCAGTTGCCCGTGCCCGACGTGCAGGTCTTGCCCGAGAAATAGGCGATGCCCTCATAGGAGTGACGCGTGGTGGAGAAGTTGCGGCAGATGAAGCCCTGGCCCTTTTCCTCCTGGATGGCCGTCACCACACCGGCGCTGCCGGTCGTCGCATTGGCCCAGGGCAACGGCTTGCCGTCCGTCTTGTCAAGATCGACCGAGGAGACGGCACTCTGCACGGTGAGTTCGTCGGAATGGCTGGCGGGATTGCCCGTCTTGGAGACTGTCGAGGTCGAGATCGAACTGTCGACGCTGTCGGAGCCAAACAGATCCATGCTGCTGCCGAAGCAGCCGCTGAGCGGAAGTGTCGCAGCGATGATGAAGATCATCGAGGCTTTGCGCATGCAGCTACCCTTTGTACGCTCAACCGACTTTGCTATGTCTCTCAAGGGCCCTTCCATCCGGTGCTTCGCGCCGGTGGCCAGTATGCAGATCAGGAGCAATTGAGACAATATGTCAGAAGTCGGGTTAACAACTGGTGACTTTACCGAGGAGAGCGAACCCTTTGCGCTGTTCGCCGCCTGGCTCAACGATGCCGAGGCCTCGGAGATCAACGATCCCAATGCGGTAGCGCTGGCCACCGTGGATGCGGATGGTCTTCCGAATGTGCGTATGGTGCTTCTCAAGGGTTTCGATACCAGAGGCTTCGTCTTCTACACGAATTTTGAGAGCCAAAAGGGACAGGAAATTCTCGGCCAGAAAAAGGCGGCAATGTGTTTTCATTGGAAATCGCTGCGCCGTCAGGTCCGTCTGCGCGGTGAAGTCGAGGTCGTGTCCGATGCCGAGGCTGACGAATATTACCAGTCCCGTCCGCTTGGCAGCCGCATCGGCGCATGGGCCTCGAAACAGTCCCGCCCGCTCGAGGGCCGCTTCGCGCTGGAAAAGGCGGTGGCCGAATACACAGCCAAATACGCGCTTGGAAACGTGCCGCGCCCGCCGCATTGGTCGGGCTTTCGCATCATCCCGCAGTCAATCGAATTCTGGCACGACCGGAAATTCCGCTTGCATGACCGCATCGAGTTCCGCCGCGACGGTGATGGCTGGTCGAAGGTCCGGATGTATCCGTGATCGGCGAGTGGGGGAGGGGCCTCTCAGCCCTTCTTCAGGCGTGACGGGATGCCCGAGGCCAGCGCCTGCACGTAACGCGGCTTCTGGTAGAGCCCGTTGAGCGAGATGCGCGGCAAAAGCTGCAGCGCATCCAGTGAGGCTGGCGACAGCGTGCCGGGCCGTGTGGTGACGGCCAGCTGCAAGCCTGCCCATTGCGCATAACCCGCCGTGCGCGGCGTGGCGCTCCGGGCATCGCCATAGGGGTAGGCAAAGGTGATCGGCCGTTTGCCGGTGATGCTGGCGACATAGTCCGCGCTTTCGTTGAGTTCGGCGAGGATTTCCGTATCGCTCAGCGCCTCAAGCCCGCGATGGCTGACGGTGTGGGCACCATAGGAAACGAGCGGATGGCGGGCGAGTGCCCGCAGTTCCCCGCCATCCATCACCGTCTCGGCGACCAGCGCATGCGGATTGATGCCGGCCGCCTGGGCTGCCTGGTCGAGTTGCGCGACGGACTTCGCCTCATCGCCCGCAAAGACGGCCGCAACAACGGCACCGAAGGCCGCAGCCTTGGTGCGCACTGTGCTGCAGTCCATGTCGATCCGGGCGGCCGGCAGGCAGAGCGTCAGCCGCGTCTGTTTGGCAATCAGACTGGCCGCCGTGTCCCACCACATCGTGTGGCTGCGCTCGGACAGGCCCTTACAGACGAAAATGGTGAAGGGCACGCCATGCCGGGCAAAGACGGGAAGCGCATGCCGGGCATTGTCGCGAAAGCCGTCATCCAGGGTGAAGACGGCAAAGGGTTGACCGGGATCAGGCTCACCCAGTGCCGCAGGCAAGTCTTCGAGCCTGAGGAAGCGATAGCCATCCCGCTTGAGTGCGGAGATCGCCGCGTCGAGAAACTCAGGTGTGATCTCGAGATGGCGGTTCGGCTGAAAGGCATCGTCCGACGGCGGCCGCACGTGATGCAACGTGAACACCACCCCACGTCCTCGCGCTGACTTGAACAGCCCGAGCCTCGAAAGACCGAAGGAAACCTCCAGCCCGCCGGTTATCACCGTCCGCTTGATCGTCTGCTTCAGCTGTCCCGCCATCGTCCCCCGCCTGCACCCCTTGTCGGTTTGGCCGTCAACCTAGCGGCGAAGTCCTTAAGCTTCGTTCAATGCAGCAGTGTCAATTCGGGGCAGACAAGGTCCGCGCAAGCGGCCCATGTCGATATTGAAGGACTTATCGTCGTAGAACCCGCCCCGAATATTAACCTCCTGCTAACCAAGATCGGGTGACCTTTTGTGGACTACGGTTGCATTTGATTCCACTCGGCTGATTGTCGCCCCATTCTTGCCCTAAGTGCCGCATCCGGAACGGCGCGTCGAGAGAATCATGCAAGCCTGACCTATCATCGAAATCCAGGCGGCATTTGGAGTTTTCATGAAGAAGTTATTGATCGCGTTTTCGTTTTGCGTGGCGATCCTGTCTCTCTCGACCTCGGCTGAAGCCGGCAGTGCTCAGCTCCTCTTGGATGCCCGCACCGGCGAGGTGCTGGCTTCCGAAAACCCGGATGAGCTGAACCACCCGGCCTCGCTCACCAAGATGATGACCATCTATATGGTCCTCGACGCGATCCATGCCGGCAAGCTGTCCTGGGACAGCCCCGTTCCCTTCTCGAAATACGCCTCTGCCCGCCCGCCGACCAAGCTGCGTGTCAAGGCCGGCGACAAGATCACCGTCAAGGAAGCCGTACTCGCGATGATCGTGCTGTCGGCAAACGACGTTGCGACCGCTGTCGGCGAAAAGCTCGGCGGTTCTGAAGAAGGTTTTGCCGCGCTGATGACCCGCAAGGCGCGCTCGCTCGGCATGCTGAACACAACCTTCTTCAATGCGTCCGGCCTGCCGCACGCCCAGCAGTTTACCACGGCGCGCGACATGTCGACCCTCGGCATTGCCCTGATGCGCGACTTCCCCAAAGACTACGAACTCTTTTCCACCAAGAGCTTTGCCTTTCGTGGCCGCACGATCAACGGCCACAACAATCTGATGTACCGCTACAAGGGCATGGACGGCATCAAGACCGGTTATACCAATGCCTCCGGCTTCAATCTGGTCAGCGCTGTCGAGAGCAAGGGCCGACGCATCGTCGGCGTGGTCATGGGCGGGCGCACCGCCGCCAGCCGCGACAGGCTTATGGAAAAGCTGATCGACGCCAACATCAAGAAGGCCTCGACCGGCACGCAGTTGCTCGCAAGCCGCACCACGGGCGTACAGATGGATCTCGCGCGTCTCGGTGACGCCATCCCCGTTCCCGCTTCCCGCCAGAGCGCCATGGCAGCCGTCCAGGGCATGGCAGGCGCCACCGGCGTCGGCACGAGCGATGTCGCCGCTGCCTATGCCGAAGGAGACCTTGCCCCGGCGGAACAGCCGCTTACCGCCGCAATCCCGCGCGAGACACCCCCGGCCATGGTAGGTTCGGGGCAGGGCGCGCAGCAGGCCTCTGCAACTGGGATGACGGGTGACCGCAAGTGGCAGATCCAGATCGCCGCCGCCACCTCCGCGCAAGCCGCCATGGACCTGCTCTCCGACGCCCGCGACAAGGTCGGCGCGCCGCTCCAGAACCTCGACACCTATACCGAGATGGTCACCCGCAACGGCACCACCTTCTACCGCGCCCGCTTCACCGGCTTTGAGACCAAGGACGAAGCTCGCACCGCCTGCGACAAGCTGGTCCGCCAGCGCTACGACTGCGTGCTGATGCCGGCGCGGGGGTGATGCGGCAAAGCTCTTGGCGCCATCAACTCGACACACGGCCGATATGAAGCCAATCTCTCTAATCGTCGCCAGAGCCGAGAAGTTCGGTGAAAAACGTCATCCGTCATTCGGTTCATCCGGATAGGATCAGGCCAGGAGCCTAGCGGGTCGGCCGACCTTACCGAGAAGATAAACGGCTTCCCTATCGAAAGAGACGAACTCGTCACCGCCGAGCCATTGGCCTTCAAATGCGATCACGCCGTCTGCGAAATCGCCACCGGCCTCCAGCATGGCCAGCCCGGCTTCCACGGCTGGGCGGTTCATCGTAACATTTTCCGCCTCGATCAGATCGCGGATCGACTGTGCGACATCAGCCGCTGACAGCTTCGCGCCCCGGCGCAGCACCCAGACAAACTCGCAGAGACAGGGAAGGGAAACGGCAACCAGCGACGCCTTAGACAACAAACTCGCCGCAGCCGGTCCCTGTTCGGGATCGTCCTGCAGCGCGGCGCGGATCAACACATTGGTGTCGACGGAGACCTTCATTGGTCGCCGGCCCAGCCGGACGCGGCGATCTCGTTGATTTCGTCAAGGGTCAGAGGCTTTTTCACCTTGCCTGCATGGCGTCCGATGAATGTCGTAATGGTTCCCGCTGGCTGTTCGGCGCGGACACGCAACTCGCCGCCTGGAAGCTTGTCCAGCGCGATCCGGTCTCCCGGTTTGATGCCGAGATGCTGCAGAAGCTCCCGCTTCAATGTAACCTGACCCTTCATGGTGACCGTGAGCGATGTCATGACGATCTCCTTCGCTAATAGTGTAATGGAAATTTGCATTCCGGCAAGGAGATCACGTAATCGAGCGTATTCCCAGATCCTCGTAAAGCCTCAGGAGATACCCATCAGGATCTGCGACGGCGAACTGCCGATTGCCGACCTCCTGATCGCCGCGCCGATACCACTTCTCTTCGAGCGGCAGGTAAAGCGCCACGCCCGCCGCAGCCAGGCGATCGAGAATGGCCGAGACCTCAGGCACCAGGATCTGCAGATTAAGCCCGCGCCCGAAGGGCCGCTCGATCGGCGCTTCTTCGATGTCGAACGTCCGCCCGAGCCCGATCTGATCGATCATCAGTTGCGCCTCGCCGAGCGTGAGGTAGCTAAAGCCTTCCTCGGGCCGCTCGTAGGCGACCGCGAAACCGATGAGATCACAGTAAAAGGCGCGGCTCGTCGGCCAGTCGCTGACGCCAAGCTCCGGAACCAGCGCGTTGCCGATCAAGCCTTCGTGCCCCCGACCGTGATTTGGTCCATTCGCAAATGCGGCTGACCGACGCCGACCGGCACCCACTGGCCCGCCTTGCCGCAATTGCCGATGCCGGTGTCGAGCTTGGTGTCGTTGCCGATCATCGAGATCCGGCGCATCGCGTCAGGCCCGTTGCCGATCAGCATGGCACCCTTGACCGGCGCGCCGATCTTGCCGTTCTCGATCAGGTAGGCCTCGGTGCAGCCGAAAACGAACTTGCCCGAGGTGATGTCCACCTGGCCGCCGCCGAAGGAGACGGCATAGATGCCCTTCTTGACCGAGGCGATGATTTCTTCGGGGCTCTTGTCGCCTGAGAGCATATAGGTGTTGGTCATGCGCGGCATGGGCTGGTGGGCATAGCCCTGGCGCCGCCCATTGCCGGTCGCCTTCATGCCCATCAGGCGGGCATTCTGCCGGTCCTGCATATAGCCGACCAGTTTTCCGTTTTCGATCAGCACGTTATAGGCTGATGGCGTGCCCTCGTCGTCGATGGTGATCGAGCCGCGTCGGTCATTGATCGTGCCGTCGTCGACGACGGTGACGCCAGGAGCGGCGACCATCTCGCCCATGAGGCCGGCAAAGGCCGAAGTCTTCTTGCGGTTGAAGTCGCCTTCCAGTCCGTGGCCGACAGCCTCGTGCAGCATGACGCCCGGCCAGCCATTGCCGAGTACGATATCCATGGTCCCCGCCGGCGCTTCCTCCGCTTCCAGATTGACCAGCGCCTGGCGCAGCGCCTCGTCGGCACCGCGCTGCCAGCTCTCCTGCGTCAGGAAATCGTTGAAACCCATGCGCCCGCCGGTGCCGAAGGAGCCGCTTTCCTGGCGGTCGCCTTCGCCGGTGATGACGGAGATGTTGATCCGGGTCATCGGCCTGATATCGCGCACCCGGTGGCCATCTGCGCGCAGGATCTCGACCACCTGCCAGCTCGCGCCAACCGTCGCCGTCACCTGCCGAACCTTCGGGTCCTTGTCGCGCAGATAGGCGTCGATTTCGGAGAGCAGCTTCACCTTCTCCTCGAAGGTCGGTGAACCAATCGGATTGCCATCGCCATAGAGTTTGGAATTGGTCCGCTGGGGGGCAGCCGCATAGGAACCGGAATGGCCATGCGTTACGGCACCGACCGCATCTGCGGCACGAGAGAGTGCGGCAAGCGAGAGTTCGCCGGCATGCGCATAGCCGACGGCTTCACCGGCCACGGCCCTGAGGCCAAAACCCTGATCGGTGTTGAAAGAGCCACCCTTCAGGCGGCCATTGTCGAAGGTCAGCGATTCCGCCTGCGCATGTTCGACGAACAGTTCCCCGTCGTCGGCACCTTTAAGCGCATCGGCAACCCGCTGCGTCAGCGTGGCGTCGTCGCAGTCGAAGAGGGAGAGAAGGTCCTGGGTCATGCGGGTCTCCTTGAAGCGCTCGTCCCTGCATGTAGGGGGACAACGAGAAAGGGGCAAGCCCGCTGGACTTGCCCCGAAAGATCAATCGGTCACGATAAGGCGATTGCTCACGGCAGAGTATCGTAGCCCTCGCCAAAGCCGGCGAGTTCGATCGGGATGCCGACGCGGTCCTGATCGGCCGACTCACGCAGCGCAAAGACAGCGGCCTTGCCGGCGCGCAGGATCTTCATCAGCTCCTCGTCGATCTCGACTTCGACATAACAGCCCTCGGAGAAGCAGCGGGTGAAATAGGCCCGGCCGATGTTGTTGCCGTCGACGAACAGCTCCATGCCGTCCTTCAAGAGCACGCCGAGCGGCGCAAGGATGCGCAGGATGCGCGCCTTGCGATCGGCCGTCTTCAACACCACGACGGAAAGGCCCACTTCCGGGCGGTCTTCCGCGATCACGTTCTGCATCAGCGCGCATTGCTCGACAGTGGCGCCAGCCGGCTTGTCGCAGATCACCGACCATGCGCCGTGATTGGAGCGCACCGAGCCCGGCTGCTGCTGCGTTTGCTGGCTCTGGGCCGGAGCCGCCAGCGCGCCGAAAAGCACGACGGATGCGGCAAGGCCAGACCAGACACGTCTCGAAAGACCCATGAATACCTCTGGAAAACGAATCATCCCGGACATTCTTGTCGCCCGGGTGGGAAAATGGAAAGCCCCGGCGCCTGTTTTACGGTCGACTGCGGCATAATTGGGACTGGCGGCGCGCCTCTGGCGGGCATTCGCATCGCCTTTCGCAGCCGGTTGGGGAAAAGCCTGTGTATCCTGCACTCTCGCAATTGATGAAGAGCAAAATGCCGCACCGGCTTTCGCCGCAGTGTATTGCGAATGCGGCTGATCTGTGATTTTAAACGGCGACACTAGCATGATTTTTGCGCTATGGTTTGATGTGGATCAAGCGCTTGTGGGAGACCAACCGTGATGAAGAGAACCTATGCAGCCTTGACCGCTCTGGTCTGTCTGCTTTTCGCTTCTGCCAGCTTCGCCGATCAGCCGAAGCCCTGGCAGATGACGCTGCAGGAAGCGGCGACCCCGGTCATGGAAATGAACCGTTGGTTCGAGCAATACACGCTCTGGTTCATCGTCCCGATCACCATCTTTGTTCTGATCCTTCTGATCGTGGTTGCGGTCAAGTTCCGCGCCAGCGCCAATCCGGTGCCGTCGAAGACCAGCCACAACACCGCGATCGAGATTGTCTGGACCGTGGCGCCTGTGCTCATCCTCTTCGCCATCGCGATCCCCTCGTTCAATCTTTTGACCTACCAGCTGAAGATGCCGGAAAACCCTGACCTGACGGTCAAGGCGACCGCCACCCAGTGGCTCTGGTCCTATGAGTATGAAGGCGAGCAGGCTGTATCCTTCGACAGCTACATGCTGAAGGATACCGACCGCGCTGCCGCCGGCAAGGAAGACGTCGCCCGTTACCCGCGCCTTCTCGCCGTCGACAACGAAGTCGTCGTCCCCGTCGGCAAGACAGTCCGCATGCTGGTCACGGCTGCCCCGACCGACGTCATTCACGCATTTGCCATGCCGGCCTTCGGCGTGAAGATCGACGCCATCCCGGGCCGTCTGAACGAGACTTGGTTCCGCGCCGATCGCGAAGGCCTGTATTATGGCCAGTGTTCGGAGTTGTGCGGCAAGGATCACGCTTTCATGCCGATCGCCATCCGTGTTGTGTCCGAGGAGCAGTATTCGACCTGGCTCCAGGCTGCGGCATCTGACCTTGCTGGCGCCAATCGCGCGCTGATGGCTGCTGTTGATGGGGCTCCGGCCACCGTCCAGAGCGCCGAAAACATCACGAACTGAGAGGAGTGAGGACAATGGCCGGTTCTGTTGCCCACGACGACCACGCGCACGGCGCCCATCACGACCATAAGCCGGGCTTCTTCGCCCGCTGGTTCCTGTCGACCAACCACAAGGACATCGGCACGCTCTACCTGATCTTCGCGATCATCGCGGGCATCATCGGTGCAGCCCTGTCGGTTGCCATGCGTGCCGAGCTCCAGGAGCCCGGCATCCAGATCTTCCACGGCCTGGCCTCGATGGTCTACGGCGCCGAAGGCGATTCCGCCATCGATGCCGGCAAGCACATGTACAACGTCTTCACCACGGCGCACGCGCTCATCATGATCTTCTTCATGGTCATGCCGGCGCTGATCGGTGGCTTCGCCAACTGGATGATCCCGATCATGATCGGCGCTCCGGACATGGCTTTCCCGCGCCTCAACAACATCTCCTTCTGGCTGATCGTTCCGGCCTTCCTGCTGCTCGTGCTGTCGATGTTCGTCGAAGGCCCAGCTGGCGCCCATGGCGTCGGTGGTGGCTGGACGCTTTATCCGCCGCTTGCGACTTCGGGTCAGCCCGGCCCGGCCGTTGACCTTGCGATCTTTGCGCTCCACGTTTCCGGCGCGTCCTCGATCCTCGGTGCGATCAACTTCATCACCACGATCCTCAACATGCGCGCTCCTGGCATGACGATCCACAAGATGCCGCTGTTCGCCTGGGCCGTTCTGGTCACGGCCTTCCTGCTGCTCCTGTCGCTTCCTGTTCTTGCCGGTGGCATCACCATGCTGCTGACTGACCGCAACTTCGGCACGACCTTCTTCTCGCCGGAAGGCGGCGGTGATCCGATCCTCTACCAGCACCTCTTCTGGTTCTTCGGTCACCCGGAAGTCTACATCCTGATCCTGCCCGGTTTCGGCATTGTCAGCCACATTATCTCGACCTTCTCGAAGAAGCCGGTCTTCGGCTACCTCGGCATGGCCTACGCCATGGTCGGCATCGGCGCCGTCGGCTTCGTCGTGTGGGCGCACCACATGTACACGGTCGGCCTGTCGCTCGCCGCCCAGCGCTACTTCCTCTTCGCAACCATGGTCATCGCGGTGCCAACGGGCATCAAGATCTTCTCTTGGATCGCGACGATGTGGGGTGGTTCGCTGACCTTCAAGACCCCGATGGTCTGGGCGATCGGCTTCATCTTCCTCTTCACCGTCGGCGGCGTCACGGGCGTCCAGCTCGCCAATGCCGGCCTCGATCGCTCGCTGCATGACACCTACTACGTCGTGGCCCACTTCCACTACGTTCTGTCGCTCGGCGCCGTCTTCGCGATCTTCGCGGGCTGGTACTACTGGTTCCCGAAGATGACCGGCTACATGTACAACGAGTTCGTCGGCAAGCTGCACTTCTGGGTCATGTTCGTTGGCGTGAACCTGGTCTTCTTCCCGCAGCATTTCCTCGGCCTCGCCGGCATGCCGCGCCGTTACATCGACTATCCGGATGCCTATGCCGGCTGGAACTATGTCTCGTCGATCGGCTCCTACATCTCGGCCTTTGCGGTTCTCGTCTTCCTCTACGGCGTCTTCGAAGCCTTCGCCAAGAAGCGCGTCGCCGGCGACAACCCCTGGGGTGAAGGTGCGACCACGCTGGAATGGCAGCTGTCTTCGCCGCCGCCATACCACCAGTGGGAACAGCTGCCGAAGATCAAGTAAGAGATCTTCCAGGCCACAAGACAATCGGGCGCCGCAGTCATCGGGATTGCGGCGCCCGAAAGACCAGACGGAAGACGGAAAGCAACAGAATGACAGTCATCGACAATCGCGACGTATTCGGCATCGAGGGCGAGTTCCGCCTGTCCGAAGCCGGCCCGCGCGATTTTTTCGCGCTTCTGAAGCCGCGGGTCATGTCGCTCGTCGTCTTCACGGCGCTGGCCGGCCTCGTGCTGGCCCCAGGCTCGATCAATCCGGTGATCGGCTTTATCGCCATCCTGTGCATCGCCGTCGGCGCCGGTGCCTCCGGCGCCCTCAACATGTGGTACGATGCCGATATCGACGCGGTCATGGCACGCACAGCGACCCGTCCGGTTCCTGCCGGCCGCATCACCCCGCATGAGGCGCTGGCATTTGGCCTCGTGCTCTCTGTATTCTCGGTGGCCATCCTCGGTCTGGCCGTCAACTGGTTCGCGGCCGGCCTGCTCGCCTTCACCATCTTCTTTTATGCCGTCGTCTATACGATGTGGCTCAAGCGCTCGACCCCGCAGAATATCGTCATCGGCGGCGCGGCCGGCGCTTTCCCGCCCATGGTTGGCTGGGCCTGCGTCACCGGTGGCGTCTCGCTCGACAGCTTCATCCTGTTCATGATCATCTTCCTCTGGACGCCGGCTCATTTCTGGGCGCTGGCGCTGTTCAAGATGAAGGAATACGGCGCCGTCGGTGTGCCGATGATGCCGAATGTTGCCGGCATCCCGTCGACCAAGCGGCAGATTGCCGTCTATGCCGTGCTGACCGCCATCAGCGGCGTATTGCCGACCGTGACCGGCCTTTCGTCGATCGGTTACGGCATCGTAGCCGCGCTGCTCGGTGCCGTCTTCGTTCACTGTTCCATCGCCGTCTGGCGCATGGCCGACGGCGACGAGAAAATGGTGCCGGCCAAGAAGCTCTTCGGCTACTCGCTCTTCTATCTTTTCGCGATCTTTTCGGCGCTGATGATCGATCTCTATGTCGCGCCCGTAATTCTCTCCCTCGGAGGTGCCGCCTGATGGAAACCATCGAGCTCAATGACGTGCAAAAGAAGTCTCGCCGCGGCCGCAACATTGCGCTCGGCGTGGTTCTGGCCCTTCTCGTGGTCATCTTCTATGCGGTGACCATCATCAAGATCAGCAACGTCGGCTGACGGGGACGCATGATGACGGACGCACCGATGAACCACACGCCGAAGACCACCGACCGCCGCACCACGCGTCGCGATTTCGGCGTCGCGACGGCTTGTGTGGTGTTTGTTGGCGCCATGGTCGGCATGAGCTTCGCCGCCGTTCCGCTCTACCGCATGTTCTGCCAGGTCACCGGTTACGGTGGCACCACGCAGCGTGTCGAGCAGATGTCGGACGTGGTGCTCGACAAGTCGATCAACGTGACCTTCGACGCCAATGTCTCAAGCGGCCTAAACTGGGACTTCAAGGCGGTCGACAAGAAGGTGACGCCGAAGATCGGTGAGACCGTCGAGATCCGCTACACGGCAACCAACAATTCGACCAAGCCAGTAACAGGTGAGGCGATCTTCAACGTCTCTCCGGGCGAGGCCGGTGCCTACTTCAACAAGGTTCAGTGCTTCTGCTTCACCAAGACCACGTTGCAGCCTGGCGAGACACTCGAAATGCCTGTTGTCTTCTTTGTCGACCCCGCCATCGTCGATGCGGAAGAAACCAAGGACATCGGAACGATTACCCTTTCCTACACCTTCTATCCGCGCGAAGACGACAAGCCGGTAGCAGCACTGGATGTGGATAAGGGCAAGGGACAGCCGAAACTGTGAGAGGGGTCCGGTTCGCCGGGTCTCGTAATGAAATTGACATTCGGGGATTGCTGAAATGGCCGAAGCGCACCAGAAGAACCACGACTACCACATCATCGATCCGAGCCCCTGGCCGCTTCTGGCCTCGATCGGCGCCTTCGTCCTCACCTTCGGTGGCGTCGGCTACATGCGCTACCTGAATGGCGGCTCGCTGAACCTGTTCGGCATCAACTTCGCCAGCCCGTGGCTGTTCTACATCGGTCTCGCCATCGTGCTGTTCACGATGTTCGCCTGGTGGGCCGATACGATCAAGGAAGCACATGCCGGCGCCCATACGCGCGTCGTCTCGCTGCACCTGCGCTACGGCATGATCATGTTCATCGCTTCTGAAGTGATGTTCTTCGTCGCCTGGTTCTGGGCCTTCTTCGATGCCAGCCTCTTCGCCAATGAAGCGATCCAGGCAAGCCGCGTCGAGTTCACCGGTGGCACCTGGCCGCCGAAGGGCATCGAGGTCGTCGACCCCTGGCACCTGCCGCTCTACAACACCGTGATCCTGCTGCTCTCGGGCACCTGCGTCACCTGGGCTCACCATGCTCTGCTGCACAACGACCGCAAGGGCGTCATCTCCGGCCTGCTGCTGACGGTCGTGCTCGGCATCCTGTTCTCGACGGTCCAGGCCTATGAGTACATGCACTCGCCGTTCGACTTCAAGAATTCGATCTACGGCGCGACCTTCTTCATGGCGACTGGTTTCCACGGCTTCCACGTTCTGGTTGGCACGATCTTCCTGCTCGTCTGCCTGTTCCGTGCGCTTGCCGGACACTTCACCCCGCAGCAACATTTCGGCTTCGAAGCTGCCGCCTGGTACTGGCACTTCGTCGACGTCGTCTGGCTCTTCCTCTTCTTCGCCATCTATATCTGGGGCGATTGGGGTGCACCGCTCGCCCATTGATCCGGGCAGATTTCGATATGGGGCGGCGAAAGCCGCCCTTCTTCGTTTTGACCGGCCGCTTCCTGCGACCAGGCCTGCGACGATGCGGGCACTGGGAGGGAACACCGACCTGCTCTAAGGGTTGGCGACATGGCGGGATTATCCCCGAGGAGGGACTGATATGACAGACGACAGCGCAAACTATGCCCCGGTGGACCCGATGAAGGCGGCAATCTCGGCCTCCTGCCCGCGCTGTGGCAACGGCAAGCTGTTCGACGGCCTGACCAAGCCCAAGCAGCGTTGTGCCTCCTGCGGGCTCGACTATTCCTTTATCGATGCTGGCGATGGGCCGGCGATCTTCGTCATCCTGCTGGCCGATCTCTTGGTCGTCGGCTTTGCCGTCTGGGTCGAACTCACCTACCAGCCCTCCGTCTGGCTGCACATCCTGGTCTTCGCACCGCTCGGCGTGGCTCTGACGCTTTGGCTGATGCGCACGCTGAAGGCGCTGCTGATCGCCCTGCAATACCGTCACAAGGCAGCCCCCGGGGTCATCGACCGTGGCTGATCCGACTGACATCGGCCCAGCCCCCGGCGGTAGGTCCGCTCGTGGCTGGCGCTTCTGGCTAGGCCTTGTGCTTGTGCCGCTCGCGATGGCCATTCTGCTGTCCCTCGGCACCTGGCAGGTCAACCGCCTGCACTGGAAGGAAAGCCTGCTCGCCGCGATCGACGAGCGCAGCCAAGCGCCGGCCGTTGACGTGTCGGACATCGCGGCGCGCCTCGCAGCCGGTGAAGAGATCGACTACCGTCATGCGACCGCTAGCGGCCGGTTCCTCAACGACAAGGAACGCCACTTCCTCGCGACCTTTGACGGCCAATCCGGATTCTATCTCTACACGCCACTGGAACTTGCCGGCGGGCACTATCTCTTCGTCAACAGGGGCTTCGTTCCCTATGACCGCAAGGATCCCAAGACGCGGCCGGAAAGCCTGGTCGATGGACCCCAGACGATCACGGGACTTGCCCGCGCCCGGCTGAATGGGAAGCCCTCATCGCTTGTGCCTGACAACAATGAAGGCACCAACATCTTCTACTGGAAGGACTTAGACCGCATGGCCGCCTCGACCGGCCTGCCGGAAGACCGCGTCCTGCCCTTCTTCCTCGATGCCGACGCGACTCCCGTGCCGGGCGGATTGCCGAAAGGCGGCGTCACCCAGATAGCGCTGCCCAACAGCCACCTGCAATATGCCATCACCTGGTATGGTCTCGCCTTCGCGCTCGCAGCCGTGACCATTGCAGGCTTTTTCCGGCGCAAAAGCCCGTAGAGGCGCTGCGTAATTTCAGTTAAACACGCTGAATGTGCAGCCGGAATCGCGGCCGCTTCTGGGGGTAACCGTATGTCCTATCTGGCCTCGACACTGGTCGCGCTCGTTGCGCTTGAGCATGTCTACATCCTCATCCTGGAGATGTTTCTCTGGACCAGCCCGACAGGGCGCCGTGCCTTCGGGATGAAACCGGAACAGGCGGAGGCGACCAAGGTCATGGCCGCCAATCAGGGCCTCTACAACGGCTTCCTCGCCGCCGGTCTGATCTGGGGTCTGCTGCATCCCAATCTTGCCATAGGCTATCAAATCCAGGTGTTTTTCCTTGGCTGTGTGCTGGTCGCCGGCCTATATGGGGGTGCAACGGCCTCGCGGAAGATTTTTGTCATTCAGGCTCTGCCCGCGGCGCTTGCCCTTGTTGCTGTCCTGATTGCTGGCTGAACCGATGAACATGCACATGAACCGCCCCCCACTGACGATCAGGCTCTGCGGCCCGCGCGGTTTCTGCGCCGGTGTCGACCGCGCCATCCAGATCGTCGTGCTCGCGCTGAAGCGCTACGGGGCGCCGGTTTATGTGCGCCACGAGATCGTTCACAACAGATATGTCGTCGAAGGCCTCGAGGCCAAGGGTGCGATCTTCGTTGAGGAGCTTGACGAGATCCCCGCCGAACACCGTGCGCAGCCTGTGGTCTTCTCCGCCCATGGCGTGCCGAAATCGGTGCCCGAGGATGCGACGAGCCGCAATCTCTTCTACCTCGACGCCACCTGTCCGCTGGTCTCCAAGGTCCACAAGCAGGCCATGCGGCACCAGCGCCTGGGCCGCCATGTCATCCTGATCGGCCACGCAGGCCATCCGGAAGTGATCGGCACCATGGGGCAATTGCCGGAGGGAGCGGTTTCGCTGGTCGAGACAGTCGAGGACGCCGCCGCCTACACGCCCGCCGACCCCGACAATCTCGGTTACGTCACCCAGACGACGCTCTCGGTCGACGACACCGCCGGCGTCATCGCCAAGCTGATGGAGCGCTTCCCGAACCTGACGGCCCCCTCGGCCGACAGCATCTGCTACGCCACCACCAACCGCCAGGAGGCGGTGAAGCAGGCAGCACCCGGCTGCGACCTCTTCATCGTCGTCGGCGCCCCAAACTCTTCCAATTCCAAGCGACTGGTCGAAGTGGCACTGAGGGCAGGGGCGACCCGATCCCTTCTGGTGCAGCGCGCCTCCGAACTGGACTGGACCGAGATCGGAGAGATCCGGACACTCGGCATTTCCGCCGGCGCGTCTGCCCCCGAAGTCATCGTCGACGAAATCATCGACGCCTTCCGCGAGCGTTTTGACGCCAAGGTCGAACTGGCAATCACGGCCGAGGAAAACGAGCACTTCCTCGTCAACCGCGAACTGCGCGAAGTCGAACTGACCCGCGAGGACATGGCCTGGGTGAATGGGTAAGAACTGGTGAGGAATTCACCCAGTTGAGAGAGCTACGTGGATCAGATCGGAAGATGGTTCGACTTGGCTCTTGTCGCTGTTATGGTCTCGGCTTTCGTTGCAGCGTGGATTGCAGGCTTGCTGTTGCTTGTAAAGCTGAGTCGCAAGACCACCCCTTTCGAGGTTTCCGGGGAATCCCTCGGAGAAGCTAATTCGCGGTTGAAGCGCGCGGGTGAAGAAATCTGGAAGTCGAGCCCTTATTTGCGGCTCATACTGGTCACCGGCGCTTGGGTATGTCTGCTATCTCTTATCTCGATCGGTCTTCACGCTGTCTTGTTGAGGTAATTCAGACAAAGAATGCATACGGGAAATCTCCAAAAAGATTGAATCAGGTCGGCCAACTCGGCAACCGCTCGGAACGACTGTGTGCATTTGCGAATACTCATTCAGTGTGTATAATAAAGGAATGAGGAGTTCGGACGTCATTGCTGCACTGAGGGCTGATGGGTGGTACGAAGTTTCCACCAAGGGCAGTCATGTTCAGTTCAAACATGACAAGAAGCCCGGCCGCGTCACTGTTCCGCATCCCAAAAGAGACCTGCCGATCGGCACTCTGAAGAACATCGAAAAACAGTCCGCTCTGAAGCTGAGATGATCACATGCACAATTTCATTGGCCTAATCCACAAGGACCCGGACAGCGATTATGGCGTGTCCTTTCCCGATTTCCCGGGTGTAGCAACGGCCGGCACGGACCTGGATGACGCCCGGCGCATGGCCGAAGAAGCGCTGGCATTCCATGTCGAAGGCATGATCGAGGATGGCGAGGCCATCCCGGAACCGTCTTCGCTGGAGGCGATCATGTCTGATCCTGAAAACAGCGATGCCGTGGCCGTTCTCATCCCGCTGAGAGGCCCAGCCAAGAAGGCAGTCCGCGTCAACATCACGCTCGCGGAGGACCTTCTGCGCGCCATCGACTCGCACGCTGAGGCACATGGGGTAACACGTTCCGGTTTCTTGGCCCAGGCGGCGGAGCGGCAGATGAAGGACGACCAGAACCCGAACAATGTCCGGGGCTATGCGCTGTCCAAGTGACCGCGAGAATCCGGTAAGCCCCCATTTCCTGTGCCCCGTGTCGCTGCGGGGCTGGCATGCGCCTTCCACCCGTTATAGGACTCGGGCACATCCTCAAAGCGGCACGGAACCTGAAGCTGTGGCAGTCTATACCGATATCAACGAGCACGACCTCAAGGCCTTCCTCGCGCAATATGATGCGGGCGAGCTGACCTCCTACAAGGGCATTGCCGAAGGCGTCGAGAACACCAATTTCCTGCTGCACACAACAAAGCAGCCGCTGATCCTAACGCTTTACGAGAAGCGGGTCGATAAAGGTGATCTGCCCTTCTTCCTCGGCCTGATGCATCATCTGTCCGAACGCGGCCTGTCCTGCCCGCTGCCTTTGCCACGCAAGGATGGCGCGCTGCTTGGCGAGCTCTCCGGTCGGCCGGCCGCGCTCATCTCCTTCCTCGAAGGCATGTGGCTGCGCAAGCCCGAGGCCCAGCATTGCCGCGAAGTCGGCAAGGCGCTGGCCGGCATGCATGTGGCGGGCGAAGGCTTTGAACTGACCCGCCCGAACGCGCTGTCCCTTGAAGGCTGGCAGATGCTTTGGGCGAAGTCTGAAGCCCGCGCCGATGAGGTCGAGGCCGGTCTCGAAGACGAAATCGGCGCCGAGTTGGATTTCCTTGCCGCCCACTGGCCGAAAGATCTGCCATCCGGCGTCATCCATGCCGACCTCTTCCCCGACAACGTCTTTTTCCTTGGCGACGACCTCTCGGGCCTCATCGACTTCTATTTCGCCTGCAACGACTTCCTCGTCTATGACCTGTCGATCTGCCTCAACGCCTGGTGCTTCGAAAAGGACGGGTCCTACAACATCACCAAGGGCAAGGCGGTGATCGAGGGCTACCTCTCGGTTCGCCCACTGTCTGCCGATGAGATCGCAAGCCTTCCGGTGCTCTGCCGCGGTTCGGCGCTGCGTTTCTTCCTCACCCGCCTCTATGACTGGCTGACAACGCCGGAAGGGGCGCTGGTGGTCAAGAAGGACCCGCTCGAATATCTGAAGAAGCTGCGCTTCCACCGCGCCGTGACCAACGCCTCCGAATACGGACTGATTTCATGAAACATGTCGACATCTTCACCGACGGTGCCTGTTCGGGCAATCCCGGCCCCGGCGGCTGGGGTGCGGTCCTGCGCTATGGCGAGACCGAGAAGGAACTCTGCGGCGGCGAGGCCAACACCACCAACAACCGCATGGAACTCTTGGCCGCGATCAGCGCGCTGAACGCCCTCAAGGATGCCTGCGAGGTCGATCTCTATACCGACAGCAAATATGTGATGGACGGCATCTCCAAATGGATCTTCGGCTGGAAGAAAAACGGCTGGAAGACCGCCGACAAGAAGCCGGTGAAGAATGGCGAAATCTGGCAGGCCCTCGACGTCGCCAACCAGCGTCACAAGGTCAAGTGGCACTGGGTCAAGGGCCATGCCGGCCATCCCGAGAACGAACGCGCCGATGAGCTGGCCCGCAAGGGTATGGAGCCGTTCAAGACCTCGACATTCGGCAAGTCGCTGCTGGTGAAATGAGGCTGGGTTAGGCGGTGGCGAGTGCGCTGGCGTGGCGTGAAACCTGCCGGTCCAGATTGATGATCCGTGCCGCACGTGCCGTATCGCGCAGTTCCCGTTCAATGCGGTAGCCTTTGGCTGCGACCAGCCAGTCAAGCACATCCGCGAGATGCCACAGGGTCGTGCTACCGTCATGCATGGGCAGCGGTGACCCGGAAGTGCCGACAATCAGCTTGCGCATGTTCTGCCGGCTGACATCGAGCAGTTCGGCAATTTCGGTGAGCCCGACCAGATCGGGTCCGACTTCGATCATCTCCGCCTGGGGCAGGGCGAGTGCGACATCCTCGATGGCGCTTGCAATTGCGCTTGGTGCGTCGTCTGCTTCGCGGTCGAACTCCAGCGCCAGTCGGCCCGCGATGCCGATACCCACAAGCGCGTCGGTGCAACCGGCGTACCCCAGAGCCTCGACGGCTGTGTCCCCGCCCATACCATGAGGCAGCCGGTACTTCAGCACAAAGGCGTATTCAGTCATCTCGCAAACCTCAATCCTTTGTTTCTGTCCTGCGTCGGCTGCAGCGGTCCACAACGCGGCGGATTGCGCGTGCGTGGTTCGTCGGATTGGCCGGCGTGCTCCATATGCTGGTGATGCAGAATTCGCCGCAACGGCAGGTCTTGTCGTCATAGGGGCAGTAAACTCGTCCCCAGGCATGGCTGCCGCCGATCTCTATCCGCCAGCCTTGCCCTTCCGCGTGCCGCAGGGCGTCTTCGATCTCCTTGTTCGGATGCCTGCGCCTCAACCAAGCCTCCCAAATATAATGGCGAGCACTCCTGTTGTCAAATGACAACCGCCCTGCGGTAAAGTTGTTGAAGCTGCATAATGGCCCACAACCCCTGGTTTCCGCAAGGGAGCCTTGCTCTGATGCGCCCTTGCCCTTTCCTCCATTCCCCCTATGCTCGCCCCAAAACGAAACAAACGGGAGACATCCATGATCCAGCACTGCGTGTTCCTGCGCTTCAAGGCCGCCGTCCAGGAGGCAGAAAAGCAGGCAATCTATGCCGCGATTGCGGAACTGAAGGATGTCGTGCCCGGCATGCTGGAGGTGAAGTCGGGCGCCAACGTCTCTCCTGAGGGCCTGAGCGGCGGCTATGATGACGGCTTCGTCGTCACCTTCGAGGACGAGCTGGTGCGCGACTATTATCTGAAGCATCCGCAGCATGTGGCGGTCGGCGAACGCATCGTGCACGCCACCGACGGCGGCCTCGCCGGCATCCTCGTTTTCGATCTGGCCTACTGACGAGAAAGGTCCCGGAGGGCCCACCGAGCCTTCCGGCCCTCGCTGCGGGTGAAGGTGACTGTTGCGGCCTTTGGCGCAACGCCGCGTCCTTCATGCTGTCTCCGACCTGTCATCGGACCCTGCTAGATCAGCATTGTTCCAACACTCGGTTTCAACGGAGACATCCTCATGCGCAGTTTCTCCCTGATGCTTTCTGTATTCCTTCTCGTCGCGCCAGGCTTCGTCCATGCGCAGGAACCGGTGGAACTCACCGTGATGAGCTTCAACATCTGGGGCGGCGGCGGCAATGCGGACAAGCCGGTGGATGAAACCGTCGCCGTGATCAGGGCGGTCAATCCTGACATCGTCGGCATTCAGGAGACGCGGCTCGAACCTGATCCCTGCACCGCCGAATCCTGCGCCGCGGTCGGAGAGAACAAGGCAAAAGCCATCGCCGAGAAGCTCGGCTATTTCTACTATGACCAGAACCAGCAGAACGTCGCCCTCTGGGCCAATGCCATTCTCAGCCGCTATCCGATCGGCAAGGCGACCCCGCATGATCTCGGCGTCGAAATCGACGTGAAGGGCCGCAAGGTCTATGCCTTCAACCTGCATCTGACCGATTTCCCCTATCAGCCCTACCAACTGCTCAACATCGAATACGGAACGGCGCCCTTCCTGAAGACGGCGGCCGAGGCAGAGGCAGCGGCGAAGGCGGCGCGGGGGCCGGCACTCGATCTATTCTTTGAGGACTTGAAACTGGCCGATGGCGCAGACGCCGCCTTCGTTTTCGGCGACTTCAACGAGCCTTCGCATCTCGACTGGACGGAAGCGACTGCCAAGGCCGGCCACCAGCCGCTCGCCGTCGCCTATCCCTCAGCGCTGCGCATCGAAACGGCCGGCGGTTTCACTGACCTCTTCCGCGCGGCCTTCCCCGATCCGGTTGCAAAGCCCGGCTTCACCTGGACGCCGACCTCGGAACCGACCGCAAAGGACGATCACCACGACCGGATCGACTATACGCTCGGTCGGGGAAAGAACCTGAAGGTCGTGAAAGCTGGCATTGTCGGCGAAAAGGCGCCTGAGGCCGACGTGGTCGTGACGCCCTGGCCGTCTGATCACCGCGCATCGATGGCCGTGGTGCAGTTTTAAGCCAAGGACGATGCCAAGAAAAAAGGCCGCCCGCGCTGGCGGACGGCCTTCATGAATTCATCGCATATGCGTTAGGCTCAAAGCTGCTCGATCATCGTCGCCGCCGACGAGACGGTCGCCTGTCCGGGATTTTCCTCGATGTTGAGACTCTTCACCACGCCGTCCTCGACCAGCATCGAATAGCGCTTGGAGCGCAGGCCAAGGGCGCCGCCGGAGAGATCGGCGTCAAGGCCGAGTGCCTTGGTGAAGGAGGCGTCCCAGTCGGCGAGGAAGTGGATCTTGCCCATGCCGCCCGAATGCTGGGCCCAGGCGCCCATCACATGCCAGTCGTTGACCGCAATCACGGCGATGTCGTCGACGCCGCGCTCTTTCAGCGCATCGCGGTTTTCGAGATAACCCGGCAGGTGGTTCAGCGTGCAGGTCGGTGTAAAGGCGCCAGGCACGGCGAACAGCACCACCTTCTTGCCGGCAAACAGCTCGTCCGTGCTGATCTCCACGGCACCATCAGCCGTCTTTTCCTTGAAGGTCGCCTTCGGCAGCTTCTCGCCAATCGCAATGGTCATCAACATCATCCCCCGTTGTTCGTCACGCCGGCCTTGTGCCGAACGTCGCGTTGACGGCGAATATAGAAGCAGGTCAATCAAAGGCAAGCGTGGTTTCCATGGCGCGATCACCTGCTACGACAAGCAGGCCCCAGCGCTTACCTGACATCGTGTAGCCCTTGGGCAGCTTGCCGATCGGCACCGTGTAAAGCGTCTCGCCATCGGTGCCGGCAGAGGCTTTTCCGTCGACATAGACATGGCTGCTCGGGCCGCTGACGAAGACCTGTGGGAGAGGGGCGTCCGCCGGAAGGCGCAGTGATATTTCTAGGCTTTTCAGATCGGGATTAATGACGTGACCCGTCACCCGAAAATCCTCGCTCGGCCCTGGCGGCACAAGCCGCTTGGCCTCCTCGACCAGCGCCACCTCCTCCGGATCGCGCCCCACCTCGGCGGCCGGGTCGACGGTGAGTTCGGCCTGGAAGGGGATGCAGATATTCTGGCACACGCCGACAAAGGCAGAGAGTGAGACCGGACTGTCGTTCCCAGCGTTGTCGAGCACCAGCGGCAGCGCCACCGGATGGTCATAGCCGACATCCTGCATGTCGCCGGTCGTCAAGAGCTTTGGCACTGGAAAGTCGACACGGGCCACGCTGTAGTCCGCGCCCGGCACCGGCGTGATCGACGGCGGTATGCCGACATCGCCCGGTTCCTTCCAATAGGTGATCCAGCCCTTTTTCGGCTCGACCAGCAGCACACCCTCGCGGCTGCCATCGGCTCCAGCAGGTAGCAGGACCAGCCGCATCCGCCCGCCCTCATTCACCGCCCACGCGCTGCTGGCGGCCTGAACGCTACCGCCGGTCGCTGCAAGACAGAGCGGCACCAGCAGGGCAAGGCCCGCGAGGCGGGCAAGGAAGCATGCCGGGAATGGCCGCGAGAACAGGGGAGGGCGAGTGATGGTGCTGTCGATCATGACCAATCCTGTAGGCGATCAGATGTGGCTATGCCAGTCACGCTTCATCGACCTGAATCATTTTGGGTTGATCACAGTCCGCTTCTGCCTCATCTTGAACCAGAGACCACCTGAACCACGCATCGAAACGATGGCCGCAAGGCAGACCGAGGAGGCAGGCATGGCATTGTCGTCGAAGACATCCTTGAGAGAGCGCGGCTTCCTGGACGGCCAGTTGCTGATCGCCATGCCCGGCATGGCAGACGGCAATTTCGCCCGTGCGGTCGTCTATATCTGCGCCCATTCGGATGCCGGCGCCATGGGCTTCATCATCAACCGCTCGCAATCCGTGACCTTCGCCGATCTCCTGCTGCATCTGGAACTCATCGACCGCAACGATGCAATCATGCTGCCGGATCACGCCCGTCATTTCCCCATCCAGTGTGGCGGCCCGGTCGAGCAGAACCGCGGCTTCGTGCTGCATTCCGATGATTATCTCTCCGACAGCTCCATCCCCGTCAGCGACGACATCTCGCTCACCGCCACGCTTGATATCGTCCGCGCCATCTCGGATGGCAGAGGTCCTCGCTACGCCACGATGCTGCTCGGTTATGCCGGCTGGGGGCCGGGCCAGCTGGAAGAGGAAATCGCGCAGAACGGCTGGCTGAACTGCGCCGCGACCGAAGACCTGATCTTCGACCGGTGCCTCGACAACAAATATGACCGGGCATTGGCGCTGATGGGGATCAACCCCGCCATGCTGTCGATGGATGCGGGGCACGCGTGAGGTGAAGCTGATCGGCGTCGGAATGGAGTTAGATCTCGTCGGACACGTCAGGAAACACCAGGCCAAAAATCGGGGCGAAGCGTTCGAGGACTTCAGCAAGTATGTCGTCAGGGACACGATCTTTTGATCGTTCAGCGTGACGATTCCGCCAGTCTAGCGATTTGACCTGATCGATCTGGATCACCCCTGTGACAGCCGTACCTGAGCCAATCAATGGGACTGCAAATCCGTTGAAACGCGACGCAGTGCCGACCGTGGTGATTGGAGCAATAAAGGCAAACCCGGTCGCGAGATTGAACTTGGTTGCCGAGATGATGAGTCCCGCGTGCCGCCCACGCTGCTCTTTGCCGGCCGAAGGGTGCAGGTCTAGCCACCAGACCTCGCCAGGTGACGGGACGTTCGGCCTCACCACGTTTCGTTACCCACCGGAGGTGCGTCCATCCAGGCGCGTTCTTCAGCGGTAAGGGTGCGATCCGGCTCGTAGCCTTCGAGGAGTTCGTCGAGCGTATACCTGGGTTTGCGAACCTTCAACGTTTTCTCAGGCTTTGTTACAGCCTCCGCGATGACTTGCTGCCCGACGACGGAAATTATCATTTCCTGTCCTTCCGCCAGTCCCAGCATGTTCCGCGCCGTAGCTGGCACTGTGAGCACCAAAGATCCACCAGCCTTCTTCAGTCTGGATCTCGTGGAAAAGCCAGATGCTGCCTGTTCCTTGCTCATGACCTATCGCTCGCCTCGATGTATAACATTTGTATAACATGCACTGAGTGTGGTTTCAAGCGAGACCCCGCCACGCCAACATTCCGCCCGGCTATACCGGCTGGGGGAAGGGCCAGCTGGAAGAGGAAATTGCCCAGAACGGCTGGCTGAACTGCGCCGCCACCGAAGACCTGATCTTCGACCGTTGCCTCGACAACAAGTATGACCGCGCGCTCGCTCTGATGGGCATCAACCCGGCCATGTTGTCGATGGATGTGGGGCATGCGTGAGGGGTGCTATCTAGGTTGCAGGTCTTTGCGCTTGCACGGTCGCGTCCGGGCTGACATCGTCGGCGCGCCAGACAACAGGGTCTGGCTCACGCTGAGACCCATCCTATGCCCTCCACCGACATCCTCATCGCCTTCTTCGTCACCACTGCCCTCTTCGCCTTCATTCCGGGGCCGGCCATGCTTTATGTCGCGGCCCGCACGCTTGCCGCCGATCGCCGCGCGGGACTGATGGCAACGTTTGGCATTCATGTCGGCTGCTATGTGCATGTCGTGGCGGCTGCCGCGGGCTTGTCGATCCTTTTTCACCTTGTGCCGACGCTCTATCTGGCGGTGAAGCTGGCCGGGGCTGCATACCTGATCTATCTGGGTTTCCGCATGATCCGCGCCGCCCGGTCGCAAGGTCCTGTTAGTGAGGCTCTACCGCCGCAGAAATCGTCCGGCCGCGCCTTCGTCGAAAGCATGCTGGTCGAAGTGCTCAATCCGAAGACGGCAATCTTCTTCCTCGCCTTCCTGCCACAGTTTATCGATGCTGCGGCAGCCTTTCCCGTCTGGCTGCAATTCGTCATCCTGGGCACGGTGGTCAACGCGATGTTCACGATCGCCGACATCGCCTGCGTGATGGCCGCCAGCACCATCACCCGGCGCCTGGCGCGGGTTTCGTCATTACAGCGCAATCTGCAAAGGGCAGGGGGCGCGGTTCTCGTCGGGCTTGGTCTGCACGTCGCCTTTCAGCGGACCTGACGGCGATCGGCATGAGGGGCTTTCCCTCACGCCCGCTTCATCAGCGGAAACCGTTCCTTGAGCAGTCGAAGCACTGATTCCGATCCCAGCGGCGGGCCGAAGAGATAGCTCTGGCCGAATTCGCAGCCCATCATGGCGAGATCGGCAGCATCCTGATCGCTCTGGATGCCCTCGGCCACCACCTGCATGTCGAGGCCGCGCGCCATGGCGATGACGGAGCGCAGCAGTACGGCGCGCTTGTCGGACTGGTCGCAGACCAGCGCCTTGTCGAGCTTGATCGTGTCGAAGGGGAAGCGGGTGAGATAGGCGAGCGACGAATAGCCGGTGCCGAAATCGTCGAGCGCCAGGCTGATGCCCGTATCCTTCAGCTTCTGCAGCATCAGGCGCGCCTGTTCCGGGTTTTCCATCACGACGCTTTCGGTCAGCTCCAGCTTGATCCTTTTCGGATCGCACTGGGTCTTGTTCAGCATGGCGCGCACGTCGTTGTAAATCTCGCTGGAAATCAGCTGTGCCGAAGACAGGTTGACCGAGACGAACAGCGGCAGCTCGCCCGTCTGGCGCTCCCAGTCCATCAGGTCGGTCGAGGCACGCTCCAGAGCGAACATGCCGAGCGGCTCGATGAGATCAGACATTTCCGCGATCGGGATGAATTCGGTCGGCGGAATGTTGCCGCGCTTCGGGTGGTCCCAGCGCATCAGGGCCTCGAAGCCGGCGATCTCGCCGTTCGACAGCCGCACGATCGGCTGGTAGGCCATCGACAGCTCCTTGCGCTCGATAGCCCGGCGCAGATCCGTTTCCAGCTGCAGCCGGTCGGTGCTGACGGTGCGGAAGGCCGGACGGAAAGGCTCGACACGATTGCCGCCCGCGCGCTTCGCCCGGTACATGGCGAGCTCAGCATCGGCGAGCAGACCGGTGGCGCTTTCCTGCTGGTCCACCCAGGAAACGAGCCCGATCGACGCCGTCAGGCTGATCTCGCGATTGGCGAAATTGAGCGGCACCATGATCGCCTTCGATACGGCATCGGCAAAGTCGGCGATCTTGGCCGGGTCGCGTTCTGACACGAGGATCAGCCCGAATTCGTCGCCCGAGAGGCGGGCCAGCGTGTCCTGCGGCTTGAGCAGCCGGCGAAGGCGCCGTGTGATGGCGATCAGGATGTTGTCGCCGGCGGCGATCCCGAGCGCATCGTTCACCTGCTTGTAGCGGTCGATGTCGATCGCCAGCACGGTCGGGCGCACGCTTTCGGATGTCGAGGCGAGCGACAGGATCGCCTGCAGCCGGTCGAGGAAGACCTCGCGGTTCGGCAGTCCCGTCAGGTTGTCATGCATGGCATCGACCAGAAGCCGGTCGATCGAGTTCTTCTGCTCGGTCACGTCGATGATCGTGCCAACGCAGCGGATGACTTCGCCATTCGAGCCGAGCACGGGCCGCGCCCGGATCTTCAGCCAGTGGAAATGTCCATCCTCGGCGCGGATGCGGAACTCGTGGCTGAGGCGTCCCTTGCGGTGTTCGAGCAACACGTCGAGCGTGGCGCGAAAACGATCACGGTCGTCAGGATGAAGGCGCGGCAGCCAGTTGCGCGCGGGCCCATGCATGGTGCCCGGCGAAAGGCCGAGGCGGACGGAGACGTCGGGGCTGGTCACGACACGGTCGCGCGCCACGTCCCAGTCCCAGACGGTATCGCCAGATCCGGTCAGCGCCAGCGACTGGCGCTCGAGATCGGAGAACAGGCCCTGCTGATAGGCGCCGCCGGCAAAGGCGTGCTGCATGACGGTAAAGCCGATCAGGAGAACGATCAGCACGAGTCCACCGCCGAGCGCCGGCTGGATGATGTCGTTCGACAACTGCCCGGTCACCGTCATCCAGCCGCCGAACAGCCAGACCAGGATCAAGACCCAGGTCGGCACCAGCAGCACGGCGCGGTCATAACGATTGAAGCCGAGATAGATGATCAGGCCGATGCCGACGACACCGGTCAGCGCAAACGAGATGCGCGCAATCCCGGCGGCGATCGACGGGTCGACGATGGCAACCCCGAACAGGGCAACCAGCCCCAGCATCCAGGCAAGCGTCGCATAGCCGAGATGCACATGCCATCGGTTGAGGTTGAGATAGGTGAAGAGGAAAATGACCAGCGAGGAGGCGAGCGCTACCTCGGCACCCGCGCGCCATATTCGCACATCCGAGGAGGTGATCGAGATCAGTTTCTCCAGGAAGCCGAAGTCGACGCAGATATAGGCGAGAACCGCCCAGGCGAGCGCGGCCGCCGCCGGCAGCATCGATGTGCCCTTGACCACGAAGAGGATGGTGAGAAACACCGCCAAAAGGCCGGCAATGCCAAGCACGATACCGCGATAGAGCGTAAACGCGTTCACCGTGTCCTTGTAGACGTCGGGCTCCCACAGATAGATCTGCGGCAGGTTGGGCGATGCCAGTTCCGCAACGAAGGTGATAACCGTGCCAGGGTTCAGCGTGATACGGAACACGTCGTCATCCGGGCTCGGCACGCGATCGAGCGCGAAGCCTTCCGAAGGGGTGATCGCCATGATGCGCTGGGAGCCGAGATCCGGCCAGAACATCTTCGACCCCGAAAGGCGAAAATGCGGGGCGACGATGACGCGTTCCAGCTGTTCTTCCGAGACATTGGCGAGCGCGAAGACGGCCCAGTCACCCTGATGGTCTTCCGAACCCGAACGCACTTCGATGCGCCGGCGGATGCCGTCGGCACCGGCTGCGGTCGAAACCTGGAAGGCGGCACCCTGGTTGGTATAGATCTCGGTGGTCGCCGTCAGGTCGAGCGCCGTATCGTCGCGGGCGATCTTGACCGGCTCGACGGCAAGGGCGGGTGATGCGAGCCCGAGGCAAAGTGCCGAAAGGACGGCAAGCACGAGGAGCAACAGGCGTCTGGCCGTCTGCGGGGCGATCTGGGTCTGCGTCATGAACCTGCTTTGCCATTCCGTCCCCGGGCCGGGGCGATCTTCGAAAATAGCACGTGATCGCGCCACTCTCCGTTGATTTTCAGATATTCGCGCAAAAGACCTTCTCGCTCAAATCCGGCTTTCTCCAGCAGGTTTACGCTGTTGATGTTGTCGGGAATACAGGCTGCTTCGATGCGGTGCAACTCAAGCGGCCCGAAGATGTAGGGAATAGCCAGTTGAAGTGCGGCAAACATATGGCCCCTGCCGGCATGTTTCTCGCCCATCCAGTATCCGACCATGCAGGCCTGAGACGCACCGCGGCGGATAAGGCCGATGGTCAGTCCACCGAGCAACTCGCCTGTATCGCGATCGAACAGGAAGAGCGGGACTGCCATGCCAGAATGAAATTCCTGCTCGTTGCGCAGCACCCTTTGACGAAAGGCACGCTCCGTCAGTTCGTCGGCACGCCAGGTGGGCTCCCAGGGCTGCAGGAAGGCACGGCTGTCGCGACGCAGCACATGCCATTCCTCGAAGTCACGGTAGCGCGGCAGGCGCAGCAGATGGCGCTCGCCCACGAGTTCCGGCAGCTCCGCCTGTCGCGACAGAAACCGAAAGACCGAGCGCGTCATTCTGGAACCCCCAGAGAGATCCGGCGGCTGTCCCGCCGGATGATTTCATTCGCAGTGCCGTTCAGCCGGCTGCCTTGCGGGCGCCTTTCGGCTGGATGCTGAGTGCACCGGCAATTTCGTCAAGCGAGACCAGCTTTTCGACCGGCCCGATGGCGGAAAGGGTCGGCGCCGTGTCGAAGAACAGGCGTCCGGCAAGATCGGTCAGCCTCTGCGTCGTGATCCCGGCCAGCCGCTCCATCATTTCCTGGTTCGGGATGGTGCGGCCGTAGAGCATCATCTGTCGGGCAATCTGGCCGGCGCGGGCGGCGGGGCTTTCCTGCCCCATCAACAGCTGCGCGCGGATCTGCGCCCGCGAGCGCTCGATTTCCTGTTCGTCAATTTGCTGTGATGCCTTGCGCAACTCGTCGATGATCACTGGCACGAGTTCCGGCAGGTTGTCGCCGCCGGTTGCCGCATGAATGCCGAAAATGCCGGTATCGGAAAAGCCCCAATGGAAGGCATAGACCGAATAGCAGAGACCGCGGATTTCACGCACTTCCTGGAACAGGCGCGATGACATGCCGCCGCCCAGGATATTCGCCAGGATCTGCGAACAGTAGAAGTCCCGCATGTGATAGGCCTTGCCCTCGAAGCCGAGCAGGACCTGCGTGTCCATCAGGTCGCGCTCTTCGCGCGCCTCGCCGCCGGTATAGCGGGCGACATCCATGACCGGCGTTGCGGAAGGCTGGGTCGGAAGCGATGCAAAACGCTCCTCGACTTGTCTGACGAAGGCATCGTGATCGACGGCGCCGGCGGCCACCACAAACATCCGGTCGGTCGTGTAATTGCGCGAGAGATAGGCGCGGATCTGGTCGCTGGAGAAGGATTGCACCGTCTCCGGCGTGCCGAGAATGCTGCGGCCGATCGTCTGGTCCTGGAAGGCGCGCTCGGAAAAGCGGTCAAAAACCACGTCGTCTGGCGTATCGTCGGCAGCACCGATTTCCTGCAGAATGACATGTTTCTCGCGCTCGAGTTCTTCCTCGTCGAACTCCGATTCCGTCAGGATGTCGGCCAGGATGTCGACGGCCAAAGGTACATTGTCCTTCAGCACGCGGGCATAATAGGAGGTCGTCTCGGTCGATGTCGCGGCGTTCAGTTCGCCTCCGACATTTTCGATTTCCTCGGCGATCTCACGGGCGCTGCGGCGCTTCGTCCCCTTGAAAGCCATGTGTTCCAGGAGATGGGCAATGCCATGCTCCGCTTCCGTCTCGTTACGCGAGCCGGATTTGATCCAGGTGCCGAGCGCCACGCTTTCAAGATGTGGCATGTTCTCGGTTACGACAGTCAAACCCGATGGAAGCCGGGTGCACTCAACATTCATGGTCCGTCTTTCTGCGCTTCTCAAACATCCGCACGGGCATGTGTGCCGACAAAGCTTTCGACGGCCTTAAGTTCCGCGGGCAGGATTTCGAAGCGCTCCTCCCTGTCCATCAGATCAGCAAGCCATGTCGGAAGCGCGGGGTCAATACCGCAGGCCGATTTTACTGCCGCCGGGAATTTCGCCGGATGGGCGGTAGCGAGCACCACCATCGGGCTCTGCGGCTTTTCGAACTTGGCCGCCACATGCACGCCAACGGCCGTATGCGGATCGAGCAGATAGCCTGTATCGGCGAGCACAGTCTTGATGGTCTTCGCCACATCCTTCTGCGTCGCGCGTCCGGCACGGAATTCGCGGCGGATGGCCTTCAGCGCCTCCGGCTGGATCTCGAATGAGCCCGACTGCTTGAGGCCCTCCATCGCCGAGCGGATGGACGCGGCGTCGCGACCGTAGGATTCAAACAGCAGCCGTTCGAAGTTCGAGGATATCTGGATGTCCATCGATGGCGAGGTCGTCGACATCACGCCCTTCATTTCATAGCGCCCGGTTTTCATCGTGCGCGCCAGAATGTCGTTGTCATTGGTGGCAATGACGAGCTTGTCGATAGGCAGGCCCATCTTCTTCGCCACGTAACCTGCAAAGATGTCGCCGAAATTGCCCGTTGGGACCGTAAACGAGATCTTCCGGTCCGGAGCGCCGAGCGCGACGGCGGATGTGAAGTAATAGACCACCTGCGCCATGATCCGCGCCCAGTTGATCGAATTGACGCCCGACAGCTTCACCCGGTCGCGGAAGGCGACGTCGTTGAACATCGCCTTCACCAGGTTCTGGCAGTCGTCGAAATTGCCCTCGACGGCAATCGCATGCACGTTCTCATCCTTGGACGAGGTCATCTGGCGCTGCTGCACCGGCGAGACCTTGCCATGCGGGAAGAGGATGAAAATGTCGGTGCGTGCCCGGCCCGCAAAGGCGTCGATCGCGGCACCACCGGTATCACCCGACGTTGCGCCGACGATGGTCGCCCGTTCGCCGCGCTTTTCCAGAACATGGTCCATGAGCCGGGCGAGCAACTGCATCGCCACGTCCTTGAACGCGAGCGTCGTGCCGTGGAAGAGCTCGAGCACGAAGGAATTCGGCCCGGTCTGGACGAGCGGCGCAACGGCCGGATGCTTGAACGTGGCATAGGCTTCGTCGATCATCGCGCGGAAGGTGGTGGGCTCGATCTCGCCATTTGTGAACGGCAGGAGCACCTCATAGGCCACGTCCTGATAGCTCTTGCCGCGCAGGCCCCGGATCGCCTTTTTCGACATCTGCGGCCATTCGCGCGGCACGTAAAGGCCGCCGTCGCGGGCAAGCCCTGCGAGAAGCGCGTCACAAAAGCCGAGGCTCGGGGCCTCTCCGCGGGTCGAGATATATTCCACGATGCTTATCCTTGGATGTGAGTTGTCCGGATCGATGACGACCGCAAATCTATGGCGTTTTCGATAAAGAGGTTTGCCATTTTGCGCCAGACCGGAGGTGTGAATTTCGCAAGCCCGGCAATGCCAGCCGCGGCCGGGGTCGAAGGCGTGAGGGAGGGGCTGTGCAGGCGGATCGAAAATTGACTCAAATTGCCGGCTACCCAATCGATTTTTGTCGTGGCCGCTGGTATAGACCATCCGCAAGGGCCCTGAAAAGCCTCAAGTTTGACTGTTTTCCGGCTTTTCGGCCGTGCATGCGGAAGGTGAATTCTCGTGTCTGTAAACGTGTCGCGTGGTGTCTTGGTCGTTTCGCTGATGATGGTGCTGGGCGGCTGCAATGCCGGCAGCATGGGATCCGGCCTCGGTCTTTCCTCACCTGAAACCGCAGCCCAGCCTGCCGCCCAGCCGGCCTTGCAAGTCGCCGAAAACGGATCCGTACAGCCTGTCGTCCAGGGCTTCTGCCCGCAGATTGCGATGCGTGACGGCACGTCCTTCTACCGCACCTATGCCAAGTCCCAGAGCGAAGATCCCAAGGATGTTGTATTCCAGGTGTCGCTTGCCGATACGACACGCTCCTGCTCCCGCTCGGATACCACCCTCACCATCAATGCTCTGGTGCAGGGCCGGTTGATTTCCGGTCCCCAGGGCAAGGCCGGCTCTCTCACTGTACCGATCCGCGTCACGGTTATCGACGGAGACAACGAGATCTACTCCGAGGTTGAGCCCTATGCCGTCTCGGTTGCCGATGTGAACCAGCCGACCCAGTTCGTCTACAACAGGCAGGTCACCGTCCCCGGCGATATCTCTAACCTGACGCGCGTCTATATCGGCTTCGATACGGCCAAAAAGAAAAAGTAACTTCCCGGATCTATTCTGAGGCCTGGCGCGGCAGCGAGTGTGCTGTCGCCGGCAGGGCATGGCCGCCGGTCGAACCGGCGGTGGGGGAGCGGGACGTTGAAGGTCATCATCATCAGGAATCCGGTCGCCGGTGGCCGGAAGCACGGCGCCGCCTGGCGCGCAGCCCATAGCGCATTCGCGGCGCAGTTTCCGGGTCTGGTCGTGCATGAAAGCTGCTCCAGCGGCGACGCCATCCGGCTCGCGCGGGAGCAGGCCGACATCGGCTGCGACCTGATCGTCGTGGCCGGTGGCGACGGAACCATCAGCGACGTCGTCCACGGCGTCCTCACCTCCGTCCGCCCGGACACGCCGCTCGCCTTCCTGCCGATCGGCACCGGTTCGGATTTCGTCCGCAATTTCGACCTTCCCGAAGACCCGGCGCAACTCGCCCGTCGCATTGCCGCAGCCGCGCCACGGCAGATCGACGCCGGGCTGCTCCTGGCACGGGATGCCGAGGGTCGCGAACAGCGCCGCTACTTCGCCAATATTGCAAGCGTTGGGATTTCGGGCGAGATAGTCGATGCGGTGAATGCGCGGGGCCGCGCCAAGATCCTGAGCGGCCCCTTGCGCTTCCTCGTCTTTTCGGTCCTCGCGATCCTGCGCTATCGGCCGTATTCCTTCGACATCCTGGTCGATGGCATGCGTGTGCATGAAGGACGCCTCGCCGTCGCGGCCATTGCCAATGGCGCCTGGTTCGGCGGCGGCATGCATGTCACCCCGCAGGCCGATCTGGCGGATGGTCTGTTCGACATCGCTGTCATGCGCGAGGAAACCGTGATCGGCCTGCTCGCTTTACTGAAGAGCCTTTACAAGGCCGGCCACCTGAACCATCCGCTCTTGAGTTTCCATCGCGGGCGGCGCATCGAACTGCGCCCGCTTGACCCCAATCGTTTCCCGATCGAGGTTGATGGCGAGGCGCCGATCCGTGGCGGTTTCACCGCCGAGATCGTGCCCGGCGCGCTCACCGTCCGGATCTGAACGTCGCGGGCGAGAAAGGCGTCAGAACGCGCCTTCCCATTCTTCCATGGCCGCAATCACGCCCGGCAGGTCGGTCATGCGGGCGATCACGGTTTCAGCGCCTGCATCGGTCAGTTTGTCGGCATGCGAGGGATAGGTGTGCGAAGCGCCGGTAAAGCCGATCACCCGCATGCCGGCCTCGCGGGCCGCATGCACGCCATGCACGGAATCTTCCACCACGACGCAGCGCGACGGGCTGACATTGAACTGCTTTGCCCCGTGCAGGAAGATATCCGGCTTCGGCTTGACCCGATCGGCACCGAGATCCTTGGCCGAATAGATATGCGGCGCGAAATACTCCTTGAGGCCCACCTTGGTCAGCATCATGTCCAGACGCGCCGAAGACGAGTTGGAGCAGATACAGCGCGGCCCCTTGAGGCGGGACAGCGCGAACGTCACGCCCTCGATGGCCTTCACGTCGCGAGCAAGCTTCTGGTCGAGCAGCTGTTCGGATTTGTCGATCAGGCTCGCCGAAAGGGGAATGTCGACTTCCTTTTCGATCGACAGAAGAATGTTCTTCCAGGTCATGCCGGCGAAGCGCTCGCCCATTTCCTCGACCGAGATCGGGTAGCCCGCTTCGGTCAGAAGCTTCGATTCAACCTTGGCGGCGATGATCTCGGAATCGACGAGAACGCCGTCGCAATCGAAAAGGGTAAGCTCGAAACTACTCATGGGATGATCCGTCTGGCGATAGGGGGTGGCCGCTCCCTACACGATCGGGCGGGCGAGGACAATCGCATGGCATGCATGGCTGGCCTGTCGGACGACTGTTCCGCCCCGTCTGCGGTCAGGTCGCGGCCATCTGAAGCAGCACGGCCTCGAAATCCTGCGGGTACCGTTTCAGCCCGCCGGTCTTTTCCATCATGTCGGCGAGCCAGACACCATCGGCCGCAAGCCGCACCGCGATCAGCCTGGGATCGTCATCCGTTTCGGCATGCCGCGCCATGCGGCCGTCCAGCCAGGCCGACCAGAGCGCCCGCAAGGCGGGCTCCGAGACGATTGCCACCGAAAGAGCCGCCCAGAGGCTGCGCTCGCCGAGCAGTCGGTCGGAAAAACAGGCTCGCACATAGGCCCGTGTAAAACGCCCGTCCGCCACGGGGTCTTCAGCCAGCGTGCGATCGATCTCCCCGTCCATCTTGTCGAGCAGATCCTTGAAGACCGCTGCCAACAGCGCCTGCTTGCTGTCGAAGTGATGCAAGAGCCCGCCCTTGGTGACCCCGGCCCGCGTCGCCACCGCCTGGATGGTGATCGCCGCTGCCCCGTCTTCTGCGGCGATCTGTGCCGCACAGTCGAGCAGCGCCCGGCGCACCTGTTCGGGCTGTTTCTTGCGGTGATAGCCGGAGGATGCGCCATCCAGGGGGGAGGGGCGCGCCACCATCAGTGTGACACCGTGCTGGACAGCGTATTCATCACGATCACGCCCGTGACGATCAGCGCGATGCCGGCAAGGGCTGCGAGATCCAGGCTCTGCTTCAGATAGAAGACGCTGATCAGTGCCGTCAGAACGATGCCGAGCCCGCCCCACATCGCATAGGCGATGCCGAGCGGCATGCCCTTCAGCGCCTGCGACAGGAGATAGAAGGATGCGACATAAAACATCACCATGCCCGCCGTTGGCAGAAGCTTGGTGAACTGCGCCGACTTCTGCAGCAACGTCGTGCCGATGACCTCGAGCACGATCGCTGCGGCCAATGCGCCATAGGCAGTGAGTGTAGGGTTCATGATGCGGCTCCAAGGATAGGATTATTTCAAAGATACCGTATGGTCGGTTTCTTTGCAAGATGCTCCCGCTCTCCCGGGTGTCCTGTCATTCGGGCAGGGGAAACGCCGCCAGAAACTGCCGCTCGCCTTCCGGTGAAAACTGGATGATCCGACTCTCCTCAACCCGTCGTGCATGTCCTCGGTCGAAAAAGTGCGTGAGCAGCGCCGCACCCAGCGTGCCCGCGAGATGCGTTCGCCGCTCGCTCCAGTCGAGGCAGGCGCGGCAGAGCGGACGGCGCCTTGCCCTGAGGCCGCCGATATCCAGGCCACGGGCTTCGAGCAGGGTCTCACCCTCAGGCGTCAGCGTCAGCGCCTCGTCTTCAGCCTTGATCGCCCCCTGCGCCACCAGGCTGTCCAGCATGCGGACGCCATAGTCGCCGGCGAGGTGATCGTAGCAGATGCGCGCTTTCCGCAGTTCCGGCTCCTTCGGCCCTGTGCGGTGGCGCAGGTGCCCTCGGCTCGCCGAAAAGCTCATCAGGCTTTCGATCATTGCCCCGACATGGCGGTCGGCCAGCGCGAAGTAGCGATGCCGCCCCTGCTTGCGCTGGGCAAGAAGGCCGCCCTCTTCGAGTTTCGACAGATGCGAACTCGCCGTCTGAACCGTGACGCCAGCCGCCCCCGCCAGTTCCGTCGCCGTCAACGCTTTGCCACCGATCAGTGCCAGCAACATGTTTGAGCGCGCCGGATCACCGATCAGCGATGCGATGCGCGCAATGTCGGGTCCTTCCGCCATGATCGTCTCCATATTTCACGAAGCATCTTACCCCGCCAGTGTAGCAAATGGTTCGATCCACGTCGAACTGTGATAGGTTAAAAAGCGCCGGCGAAACTTCGACCACGATCGAAGCATCACCCGATGCCGCCATGCCAGAACCGCCTCGTCAACAACGAGGAGCCTCCATGATCACCTGCATTATCCGCTATCGCATCGACCCATTCGGCCGCGACGACTTCGCAACTTACGCCCGCAACTGGGGCGAGGCGATCCCGCGCTGCGGCGCCGATCTCGTCGGTTATTTCGCCCCGCATGAGGGGTCGGCCACGACCGCCTACGGCATCTACAACATCGAAAACCTCGCCGCCTACGAGGCCTATCGCTTGAAGCTTGCCGCCGATCCGCTCGGCAGGGCCAACTACGAATTTGCCAGAAATGCCCGTTTCATCCTGGAGGAGGACCGGCTCTTCCTGAAAAACGTCTCCCACCCGCCATCCTGGAAAGTCCAGCCATGATCGCCGTCATCTTCGAGGTGGTGCCCTTTGTCGGAGAGCGGCATCGCTATCTTGATCTGGCCGGAGACCTGCGCGCCCGGCTGGAAGAGATCGACGGCTTCATCTCCGTCGAGCGCTTCGAAAGCCTGACCACGCGCGGCAAGCTGCTCTCGCTCTCCTTCTGGCGCGACGAAGAGGCCGTACACCGCTGGCGCGAAACCGAGGAGCACCGAGCTGCCCAGGCCGCCGGCCGTGGCGGTGTCTTCGCGGCCTATCGCCTGCGCGTGGCGCATGTGATGCGCGACTATGGCTTGGATGATCGCGCTGAAGCGCCCGAGGACAGTCGCATCAGGCATGGGTGAGGGGAGGGCTTTGACAAACTTTGCCATCCAATCCATCCTTGTTGAACGACAGGAGACCGCCCATGGCAACGATGAACGTATCCCTTCCCGATCCAATGAAGGCCTGGGTCGAACGTCAGGCCGAAAGCGGTCGCTACGGCAATGCCAGCGACTATATCCGCGACCTGATCCGCAAGGACCAGGAGCGTTTGGCCGCCTTCGACCAGCTCCAGGCCGCCATCACCAAGGGCGTCGAAAGCGGTCCGCCGGAACCCTTCGATCCGGAGGCCTTCAAGCGTCGGATGCGTGAAAGCCATGGCGCCCGATAGCGCCCGTTACACCCTTGCGCCTGAGGCCCTGCGAGACCTCGAAGGCGTATGGGCCTATGGTGCTGAGACCTGGTCCGCCAATCAGGCTGACCGCTACCTCGATGAACTGACCCATGCCTTCGAGCGCATCGCCCAGTCTCCGACAGTGTTCCGCGAGCGCCTGGAATTCGTGCCTCCGGTCCGGATTTATCCTTTTCGCGGCCACTTGATCGTTTATATCGGCGCGGAAAGGGAGGTCGCGATCCTCCGCGTTTTGGGCGGACGACAGAATTGGCAGGCCATCCTGCGTGCCATCGACTGACGCACCGGTCCGCCTCCCTCGACAAGCCGGCAGCCGCTGACTATGCAGGGAGCCATGCCGAAAAAGCCCGAAGATTCTCCCGAGGACACGATTGCGAGCCGCATCAGCCGCGCGCTGGCGGAGCGCATCATCCATGGCGAACTCGTGCCCGGTTCGCGTCTCGCCCAGGACCACATTGCCGAGGAATTCGGCGCAAGCCATGTGCCCGTGCGCGAAGCGTTTCGCCGGCTGGAGGCGCAAGGGCTGGTCGTCAGCATTCCGCGCCGGGGTGTGCGGGTGGCAAGCTTCGATTTAAAGCAGGTGCGGGAAGTCGCCGAAATGCGCGCAGCCCTCGAAGTTCTGGCGCTCCGCCACGCAGCCCCGAATCTGACGCCCGACGTACTGGCCGCAGCCGAACGGGCCGCAGCCGATGCTGACGATGCCAAGGATGTGCGCACCTGGGAGGAGGCCAACCGCCGCTTCCACCGCCTGATCGTCTCCACCTGTGGCATGCCGCGCCTGTTGTCCGTCATCGACGACCTGCACGCCGTCTCCGCCCGCTTCCTCTTCGTCGCCTGGCGCGCCACCTGGGAAGCCCGCACCGACCACGACCACCGCGCCATCCTCGAAGCGCTGAAATCCGGCGACGCATCGGAGGCTGCCCGCATCCTGGAACGCCACGTCCAATGGATCGGCCGTGCCCCCATGCCAGTGCCGGGACGTGCGGAAACGGAAGGCTTTGCCATCGTCGGGTAATGTCCCACCTCCCCTTGAGGGGGAGGTCGCCGCGCAGCGGCGGGTGGGGTGATCTTCCGCGAGCACGATAGGCGGCGGTGGCCCACCTTTGGTCACCCCACCCCGGACCTGCTGTCCGACCCTCCCCCTCAAGGGGAGGGTGGTTTGCGCCCTGCGTTCCCTAAGCGATCTTGTCGATGAACTGCACTTCACCCGTCTCGATGTCATAAACGGCCGCCACGATCTTGACCGTGCCGTTGTCCACCAGATGGGAGACGATGGGGCTTTCTTCCGCGATGCGCTTGGCGCCGGAAACGGCATTGTTGCGCACCGTCTGGCCGACGAAATCCTCAGAGGTGAACAGCGCGGCCAGTGCCACCGGCAGGATCGGCTGGACCATCTTGCCGATCGAGCCTTCAAGCTGTGCGCCCTTCTTTACCACGTCGCAGGCGGCCGCCACCGCACCGCATTTCTTGTGGCCCATGACCACGACCAGTGGCGCATGCAGATGTTCCGTGCCGTATTCGATCGTGCCGAGCGCGCCGGTATCGAGCACATTGCCGGCATTGCGCACGACGAAGAGTTCGCCGAGCGTCACGCCGCCAAAGATCAGTTCCGGCGTCACCCGACTGTCGGAACAGGTCAGCACGATCGCCCAGGGGTGTTGGCCGGCGGCAAGCTCGGTGCGCCGCGCGGCAAGATCGGCGGCGCAGGCATTGGCATCGTCGACGAAACGGCGATTGCCCTCTTTCAGTTTGGCCAGCGCCTGTTTCGGCGTCAGCCCTCCGGCAGGGGCCGTATGCGGGTCGGCGGCCGGCTTGGCCTCGGCCGCCTCCGGTGCCGCGACATGCGCAGATCCGGCATCATGAGACCCCTCGGCCGGCGCCTCGGTTGCATGCGCGTCTGCGCCATGCGCATCGGCAGCCACCGGCGCCTTGGTTTCGGAGGCCAGTACAATCGGGGCGATCCCGGTGGCCGCAAGGCCAAGGCCCGCAAGTTTCATGAGATGGCGGCGCTTCAGGTCCTTCATGCTCTGGTTGTCGCAGTCGAGGCACATCGGCCGGCTCCCGTGTTGAGGTCGAAATGGTTGTCGGTTTCGCTGCGAGGGGTAGGGGCTGACGACTACCACCCTTTCCGCGCCCGCGACGCAAGTCCGGAGCATTCTGGCTGCTATCGGTAAATTATAGTTTTCTAAATCGACTGCATTGCCATGGGAATGGAGAGCAACGTCACCTGCGAAGACGAGGGCAAAAACTGCAATGTAAAAACTATAGATTATTTCCAGCGATCAAGATGATTATCTACGTGGCGCATAAAATATTGATAAATAGAGATAAAATTCTGATTTTTAGATTGCGGCGTGTCGATCGGATATCGCCAAGCTACCCAAATGCAGGCGATTTACCCAGGGCTCGGCTTGCTGCATGCTGTAATCATAGATAAAAGATTCCACGCGAATAAAATTATCTATAAAATGGAGATTGCGAATGTCGACTGCTTCCGCCCTGTCCCGCCGTTTCGATCCACTCGGCCTTTCCGGTCGCTCAGTTCCCGTTCAGGCCGTACTCGTACTTTTCGGCACCGGCATCCTGGCGCTCGCCTCGCAGGTCTCGGTGCCCATGGTGCCGGTCCCCATCACCCTGCAGACCTTCGCTATCACCCTGATCGGCGTACTCTATGGCTGGCGCCTCGGTGCGCTGACCGTGCTCGCCTGGCTGGGTGAGGCGATGATGGGCCTGCCGGTTCTCGCCGATGCCAGCGGTGGCTTCATCCAGTTCGTCGGCCCGACCGCCGGCTATCTCGCAGCCTTCCCGCTGGTTGCGGCGCTTGCCGGCTGGCTGGCGGAGAAGGGCTGGACGGGGCAACATGTCGTCAAGAGCTTCGTTGCCCATCTCTCGGCCAACGCTCTGTGCCTCGCCATTGGCGGCGCATGGCTTTCCTCCCTGATCGGCCTGGAAAAGGGTCTTGCCTTCGGCGTCACACCCTTCATCCTGGGCGCCGTGATCAAGTCGGCACTCGCCGCCGCCTTGCTTATGGCCCTCGCCCGCCGCAAGGCACAGCCGCTCGACGTCTGAGGCGGTCTTTGCCAAGGTAGACAAATGACCGTCCGGCTCCGCGCCCACCATCTGCTCTGCATGCTGACCTATGTCGGCAAGGGCTATTCGCCTGCCTTCGTCGAGAACTACGAGGTCATTGCCGCAAGGCTCTCGGCCGGCGAGGAGATCGAATTGGTGGCGGGGCCGGACGATATCTGCGGACCATTGACCGCAGACCCCGAGGCCCATTGCCACGGCGCAAGCGTCGTGGAGCGCGATCGTGAGGCGACCGCCGCCGTCGCCCGCCTCATCGGCCACCCCTTAAATCTCGGCGCCCGCATCACGCCATCACCCGCGCTCCTCGCCCGCCTCAGAGAAACCTTCGCCACCGGCGAGATCCGCACCGCCTGTTCAGGCTGCGAATGGTCGGGCCTTTGCGACAGCGTTGCGGATGGTGGCTATCTTGGCGTGCGGGTGGGGATCTAACGATCTCCCCGGAAAATGAGGGCTTCGTCTATGCCCTCGCAAAGCGTATATTGGTTCTGCTGATCAATGGTCTCGCCTTGGGAGTGAACACAATGAACATGCGGTCGATCATCGTGCGCGCCACCTGGGACGACGAAGCCGAGGTCTGGGTTGCCACCAGCAACGATATCGAAGGTCTGGCGGTGGAATCCGACAGTATGGAAAAGCTTCAGCCGAAGGTTATGGCCGCTGTGGCTGATCTTTTGGAGTTGAACGGGATAGGTTCGGATTTGCCTGAAATTCCCGTACACATCCTTGCCGAACATGTCGGCAAGGTGCCGAATCCGAGCTTCTGATGCGGATATGGCGAGCTATCTCCGCGAATTGAAGGAGCGTCTCACGGCTGCGGGCTGCACCTTCGTCCGGGCTGGCAAGGGTGATCACGAGATCTGGTACAGTCCAATCACCAATCGTCATTTCACGGTCGATCACGGAGTGAAGTCGCGCCACACAGCCAATGAAACCCTGAAGCAGGCAGGTTTGCCGAAAGCGTTCTGAGTGGAAGGTGGAATGCCATGATCACCCTCGACACCCTGCGCCAGATCATCCTCGCTTTGCCGACGACGGAGGAAACTACCTCCTGGGGGCATCCGTCCTTCAAGGTCAACGGCAAGGCCATGCTGTTCTGGAACCCGACCCATGACTGCCCGGTCTTCAAGGTCCCCTTCGAGGAGCGCGACCACCTGATCGAGATGGACCCCGACACCTTCTTCACCACCGACCACCACAGGCCCCATCCGATGGTGCTCGCCCGGCCCGATCGAGTCGACATCGAATGGGTCCGCGCGAACCTGACGCGTGTGTGGCGGGATCAGGCGAAGAAGGCGGTGGTGAAGGCCTGGGATACGGGGCGGTGACGGGGCTGCCGGCGCAATCGGACCATGGCCTCAGGCGTTGCACATTTTCAAACACTGTTGCTTTCGATATCAGCAAGTGGATCGACTGGATCTTAAATTCCAGAGGGTTTTCTCGGCAGAATGTGAAGGTCTAGGCAATCCACTGCGAGAGTTTCCTTGATGAAGTCAGTGTAGCGATGGTGGTTGATATTCACCACGTTTGGTTTCTTAAGCCATCCATTCAAGGTCAGTAATGGAATATCATATGGCTTTTGAACGTACGGAACAAAATGAACTCCCAGAAGTCTCTCGGTTCCGTACTCACGGATAGACAGTCTGGTGTGTTTCCCGCCCCCCGTGGCGCGTAGCTTGGTCGGGATAGGTGGCTCGTCACGTGTCTCCAGTACAAGATATCGAGGCGGATAGGGCTTTTTTGCCTCTTCCGCTAGGGCCTTTTTCTGCGCCTTTCTTCGCTCAAGAAGCTGCTTTTCTGTCAGGTTAGCTAGCCTTTGCAGTTGATCGCTCGTGATCGGTTTTTGTGGGCATTCAAGGCCGACTAACGAGGTCTTTCCACTCCTAAAGCTTATATCGCGCGGGAGCGGCCCGGTCATAGTCGACACAGGTATTTTCTGCACCTCCGCAAGGATTTGCTGTAGTTCTGCGTCAGCCGCAACTCGCCTTGAGTGCCAGTCCAACAGGGGTAATCCCACATAGCATCCGGCAATGACGATTCCGACCCAGCCCTGTGCGAGGGAAAGCCGGTACACTCTCGGCAGGAAGTATAGGTACGCAATTGTAGGAGAACAAGCGAACAACCCTGTTAATATGGAAAAAGCCATAAGAGATATCATATAGGTACTCTTTTTAGGTCACGCTTCTAGAATACCTCCGGGTTGCTGCATCCGAGTTGACACGATTGTTAAAATTCGCTGAAATGGCATGAGTTGCGGGCATACATGCCTGTGTGGGTTGTGCGGTTGGCAGGGTTTGCAGGTATCTGTGCCACGTTGCAGCCTCTTAGGCGCCCAACAAAGCTCAGGGGTAGGACGATGAGCACTACGCCATCCCACCCCCGCACAAAATCTCACGCCCTCTTCACCCTTCAGTAACCAACTTCGGTAACCATAAGCCTCACATCCCGTGCTGCGTCAGCGTAAGAGTGAGTAACCAATGGCTTCTGTATTTCCGATTGCCGAACTCCGCCGTTCGTCCGACCCGCTCGCCTGGGTCGACAGCATCATCAAGGGCGATTGCGTCTCCGCTCTCGAGGCCCTTCCCGACAAATCCGTCGACGTCATCTTCGCCGATCCGCCGTATAACCTGCAGCTCGGCGGCGCCCTGCATCGCCCCGACCAGAGCCTCGTCGATGCCTGCGACGACGAATGGGACCACTTCGCCTCGTTCGAAGCCTATGACGCCTTCACCCGCGCCTGGTTGCTCGCCTGCCGCCGCGTGTTGAAGCCGACCGGCACGATCTGGGTCATCGGCAGCTATCACAACATCTTCCGCGTTGGCGCGACCTTGCAGGACATGAATTTCTGGATCCTCAACGACATCGTCTGGCGCAAGACCAATCCTATGCCGAATTTCAAGGGCCGTCGTTTCCAGAATGCCCATGAAACGATGATCTGGGCCTCGCCCGATCCGAAGGCCAAGGGTTACACCTTCAATTACGATGCGATGAAGGCGTCGAACGACGACGTGCAGATGCGCTCCGACTGGCTCTTCCCGATCTGCTCGGGCGGCGAGCGTCTGAAGGGCGACGACGGCAAGAAGGTCCATCCGACCCAGAAGCCGGAAGCGCTGCTTGCCCGCGTTATCATGGCGTCCACCAAGCCGGGCGACATCGTGCTCGATCCCTTCTTCGGCTCCGGCACGACCGGTGCCGTTGCCAAGCGTTTGGGCCGCCATTTCGTCGGCATCGAACGCGAGCAGGATTATATCGATGCGGCCTCGGCCCGCATCGCCGCTGTCGAGCCGCTCGGTAAGGTCGAACTGACCGTCATGACCGGCAAGAAGGGCGAGGCCCGCGTTGCCTTCAACACGCTGGTCGAAAGCGGTCTGGTCAAGCCCGGCCAGGTGCTGACGGATGCGAAGCGTCGCCACTCGGCGATCATCCGTGCCGATGGCACGCTGGTCTCGGGCGGCGAGGCAGGCTCCATCCATCGCCTCGGCGCCAAGGTCCAGGGGCTTGATGCCTGCAACGGCTGGACCTTCTGGCACTTCGAGGAAGAGGGCGCCCTGAAGCCGATCGACGACCTGCGCGCAATCGTCCGCGCCGGCATGGGCAAGCTCGGCTGAGAGCCGTGTCGCGCGAAACAATCAAAGACGCCCGCTGATCGAGCGGGCGTTTTGCGTTCATGCGGTCGGCTGAGGCCCCTCAGACCTTGTAGTCGGTTACATCGACCGAGATGATCTGGCCTTGATCGTTGAAGGTGATCGTCTCCTCACCGAAACGCACCAGCGGCTCGCCCGTCTCGGCATGCGTCGCCTTCAGCCGCCACACGGCCCGCGCCGCCATCGGCGACACGGCCTCCGTCAATTCGTCCACGGCCACCTGGTCGGGATAGGTGTCGAAATAGCGCCGGAACGCCGCCATGATCTCGGCCTTGCCGGAAAGCTGGCCGACCTTCACCGATCCATAAACGGCATCTTCGGCAAAGAATCCGTAGATGGTCTCAAAGTTGAGCGCATTGATTGCCTCGTGAAAGGTGCGGGCGGCAGTGACGGGATCAAACGGCATGGAGGGCTCCGGGGCAGGTAGGGCAGGGTGGTCGGTCGCGGCAGACGCCGGGAATCGGCGATGCAAGTGAGCGCTGTCAATTTACCGTATCTAGTCGCTGAGACCAGTTTCGGACAAGCCGGCAAACGTACACCGCTTCACACAAACACGGGACGAAACGTCAGACGATCGACACCGCCCGGAACGTCTTCGGTCGCTTGCGACCGGACTGGCGCGGGTCGGGGTCCGCCAACTCCACCCGCGCCAGCGTTTGTGTAAAAGCCGCTTTTTCCTTGAGCCGAATAGTAGGTTTCGTCCTCCACGTAACGGCCCGGCGGCACACAGGTTCGAATTGCGCCTGAGTGACAGGAAACACTTGCCCCTCCGGCGTGATCAAGCCAACATCCGGCTAGGCGGCAGACCATTGGGGGAATGCCCGGCAAAAGGTGCTTCATGGTCCGCATGTCCACGAAAGTCTTCGCCATCCTCGCGCTCTTCCTTCTCGGATCTGCACACACCAGCGCTGCAGAGACCTGTCCGGCCCTGGAAGGCTTTGCCCCGCTTGAGGCGATGGCGGTTTATGAAGGCGCCTGTCTCTACGGCGCGGAAGACGCCGGCTTCACCCGCTTTGATCTGCCCGTCGGTCCGATGAAGGCCAGGTCCCTGTCGGAGGTAAAACCCATTGAGGGCCAGTTGCAGCGCCGCCTTTACGTGGCTCCTGAGGGCACCAGTGCAGCGGATGTTTTCCTCAACTATCGCAACGCTCTGCTCGGGGCCGGCTTTTCGCCCCTGTTCGAATGTGCCGGGCGAACCTGTGGCAGCAACAATGCCCTGCTCGGCAAGCTGATCATCTATCCGGCGGAACGGAAGCTTAAAAATCTGGGGCCCGCATCCGAGTTTGCACTCTACATCAAGGATGGCGAGCATTACATGGCCGCCGTCTCGGCAGATGGCATGCGTCATGTGGCGCTCTATGTCGCGCAGAACCAGAAAGCCCCGCTCTCCGGCAGTGCATCCGAACGCGCCGCCGTGCATCTGGATCTTGTCACCTCGGCTGCACTCGAAACCCGCATGATCGATGCCGCCGCCATGGCCAAAGGCATTTCGGAGGAGGGCCATATCGCGCTGGACAATGTCTACTTCGACTTCGGCACGGCCAACCTGTCGCCGGAATCCGCCCCGACGATCGCCGAAATGGCAAAGCTGCTGAGCGGAAACCCGGCATTGAAGGTCTATATCGTCGGCCATACCGATTGGGTCGGCGATGCTCAGACAAATCTGTCGCTGTCCCACAAGCGAGCGCAGGCGGTCATGGCGGCGCTGGTTTCGTCGGGCATCTCGACAGACCGTCTCGCCGCAGCCGGTATGGGCATGCTCGCCCCGCGCGCCAGCAACCAGACGGAGCAAGGTCGCGCCATGAACCGCCGCGTTGAACTGGTCGAACGACCGGGTTGAGCTTCAGCGTTCCAAGGAGGAAATCACACGCTGATGCCGAGCGCCCGCAGGTCCGCCTTCAGCTGTTCGGCCCCGGTGAAATGCACCGCTTTCCAGCCGGCAGCCCTGGCACCTTCGACATTCGGAAAACTGTCATCAATGAACACGCTGCGTGACGGCTCCAGGCCAAAATCCGTGGCATGCCGCTGGTAGATCGCGACATCCGGCTTGATCAGGCCCACTTCGCCGGAGACGGTGACGCCGCGGGGTGCGTTGAGGAACGGATACATCTTGCGCGCCTCGACAAACGTGTCGGCGGCAAAATTGGTCAGCATGGTCACGTCATGGCTGGCCTCGATCAGCCCGGCCATGATGGCGACGCTGTCCTCATAGGCATGCGGCACCATCTCGGCCCAGTATTGCCGGAAGGCGCGGATATTCGCCTCATGCTCGGGAAACTCGTCGATCAGCAGGTCTTCCGCCTCGGCCCAGCTGCGGCCGCGGTCCTGCTCGATATTCCAGTCATGGGTGCAGATGGTGGCAAAGAACTCCGCCCGTTCGTCCGGATTGGGAATGATCCGCTGAAACGGCAGGTTCGGATCGTAATGGATCAGCACCTTGCCGATGTCGAAGACGATGTGGCGAATCTCGGTCATGTTTTATCCCTTAGGAGTTGGAAAGGCTGTCGGAATAGCCGCCGCAATTGCCTTCTTCATGACAGTTGGCAGCGCTTCCCCATCAAGTTCCACAACGGGAACCCAAAATCCGTGATCGCCTGGGGGGACATCAATCGGTCCGGCACGGAAGATCGAAAGCCTGAGTTCGAAATGGGTGAAGACATGGGTGATTGCGCCGGCCGATTGCCACGCGGCAGGGAAGGGGGCGGCGTCCACACCGGTCTCTCCATCCTCGCGCGATGTCCAGGCCGTCGTCGGCACCTCCGTCATGCCGCCTAAAAGCCCGCTCTCCGCCCGCTTGCGCAACAAAAGCCGCCCGTCGCGGTCGACCGCGACGAAGGCCGCGCCCTGTCTAACCGGCTTGATCTTCTTTGGTGCCTTGACCGGAAAGCGTTCCGGCTCGTCGGTGGCGAGCGCCACACATGCGCCGTTGAACGGACAGAGCGCACAGGCAGGCCGCTTCGGCGTGCAGATCGTGGCGCCCAGATCCATCATCGCCTGGGCAAAATCGCCCGGCCGGTCGGTCGGGGTGAGGGCTGCCACCTTCGCCTTCATCTGCGGTTTGGAGCCCGGCAACGGCGCGTCGATGGCATAGAGCCGCGAAATCACCCGCTCGACATTGCCGTCCATCACGGCCGATGGCCGGTTGAAGGCGATCGCCGCGACCGCTGCTGAGGTGTAATCGCCGATGCCGGGAAGAGCGCGCAAGCCATCCTCCGTGTCAGGGAATTCCCCTCCATGCTCGAAGGCCACAGCCTCGGCGCATTTCTTCAGGTTGCGTGCTCGGGCGTAGTAGCCGAGCCCCGCCCAGGCGGCCATGACATCCTCGCTCGGTGCCTCCGCGAGATCGGCGACGGTTGGCCAGCGCTCGATGAACTTGGCAAAATATGCCTTCACCGCCGCAACGGTCGTCTGCTGCAGCATCACCTCCGACATCCAGATATGATAGGGGTCGGGTGTCGCCCCGCGCTTCGCCGCAGCCGGCGAAATCCGCCAGGGCAGTTCGCGATGGTGTCGGTCGTACCAGGACAACAGTGTGTCAGCCCACGACTTCGTCTTGTGATGCATCACGTTTCCGTTTACCTCGTGACTCCCTGAAAGAAGAGCGGTTCCCCCATGCATGTATTCGACAGATCGATGGCTGAAAACAACATTGCAACCCTCTTCGTCGTTTTTGGGCTGGCAGCGCTGGGTGGGTCCGTCGTGACAGGACTGCTGGTGATCGCTGCCGTCTGGGCTTTGATATATCTCGTGATTGGCCGCCTTCACCTGCGCCGCGATCCGGCGCTCCTCGCCTTCGGCACCGTGCTCCTCCTGTACGTAGGCACCAATGCCCTGTTCTTTACCCTCCACTTCGGTGAGAATTTCGCGTCGCCGCTGGCAGAATTCCGCAAGTTCGCGCCGCAACTCCTCTTCCTCGCGCCGCTGTTCCTGATGCAGCGCTTGGCCGTGAACAGCGGGCGGGATCTGCTTTCGACACTGCCGCGTGCGGCGGCGGCCGGCGCGCTGCTCGTCCTGCCGCTGGCCCTCTACCAGGCCTTTGTCCTCAATATGCGGGTCGAAGGCGGCAGCGGCAACGCCATTCCCTTTGCGCTCACCTGTGCGCTTTTGAGCATGCTGTCGCTGCCCTGCCTGCTCGAAGCGGATCGTCGCTGGCGTATCCTCGGCCTTCTCGGCTTCGTCGCCGGCTATCTGTGCATCTTCCTGTCGCAGACCAAGGGACTGATGCCGGCCCCCTTCGTCGCCGCGATCGTTTTCGGGATATTTTTCCTGCGCAGGCGGGTGAGCCGAGTGCAGATCTTGGCCGCTTTGGCACTAGTCCTCGCAGTCGCCGTTATCGGCTTCTACGTCTCCGGCAGCGCCGCGCGCTTCAATGAGTTGTCTGGTCTGGTGGCCGGAGAGAAGGATGTCGCCTGGGGTGCATCCTATACGGTCCGGCTCGATCTCTGGACCAAGGCCACAGCGTTGATCCAATCCGGCTTTTTCGACGGGCACGGCATCCAGAATCGCCGCGCGCTGATCGCGGCTGCGGGTTACAGCTATTCACATTTCCACAACGGCTTCATCACTGCTCTGGTCGACAGCGGCATTCTCGGTCTCGTGGCGCTCGTAGCCCTGCTCGCAGCCCCCTTTGTCATCGCCTTGCTGGCAGTCCGCGACGCGTTCTATGGCCCGCGCCTTTTCATGGCCTTCTGTCTCCTCAAGACCTACGCCCTGGGCGGGATGACGAATTTCATCTTCGGTCATGATATCTATGATGCGATGTTTCTGTGGATCGCCACGGTGATTGTCGCCAGTGCCGTCGTCTCCACCAATGCCGTCGCGCCGGTCGATGCTCAGGAGCCGTCCAGCGCCGCCCGGCCGGAATGAGTTGAATATGGAAAGCCGCAATTTCACCCGCAAAGGTGCAAACCAGATCTCCGAGATCGCCAACGGCATCGTCGACCCGGTGCTGGCGCGTCGCGCCGGCATCAACACCGCCTTGCTCGGCTCCTGGGAGGATATCGTCGGCGAGAGTTTTGCCGATTGCACCCGACCGGAAAAGATCGCCTGGCCAAGGCGCGGCGATCTTGCGGAGGATGGTGGCCATAGGCCCGGCGTACTCACCATCGCCTGCGAAGGAGCCCGTGCGCTCTTTCTCTCTCATGCCCAGGGTGAACTGATCGCCCGCATCAACGGTTTCTTCGGTTATCCGGCGATCGGCCAGATCCGCATCGTGCAAAAACCGGTCTCGAATACAGCGCTCCGTCGGCCGACCCCGAAGAAGCTGGAGGGCGAGAAAGCCCGACATCTGGAGACCCTGATGGATGGGATCGAAGACGACACTCTGCGCCGCGCAATCGAGCGCCTCGGCACTGCGGTCCTGTCAAAGACCAAGGGTCCGACTCGGAGCCGGTGACCCCGGAAGGGCAGTGCGAGGAGGGTCATTTCGCAATAGCAGCATGAAGATGCTGCGCTGCGGCGGCCATTTTTGGGCCTACCGTCCGGTCGCCGTTGCCGTAGGCTGTAAGTGAGGTCTACCAATGGCATAACACCACGGTTGTGGTTGCGCTTCCCACCATGGATGCAACGGTGACCCTTCACACTCAGATACAACCGCCTGGACAGTTATCGAACGCATCTCCTGCGTCCCCAATCGACGAGGCCCCGCAAGACGTACGGCTTCTTCCCGCCGCCAATCCGCCATCCTTCACCCGTTCTAACCGAATTGCCGGCCTCCCGGCCTCGCTGCTCTTTGCCCTTGTCGCCGGCATGGACGGGCTCTCCACCAGCATCGCCTTTTCAGCCCTGATTTTTACCGGCGCGCTCGCCTCCGGTTTCGGCATGGGGGTTGGGCTCATCCTGCTTTCCAGCATTGTGCTGGTTCTCGCAATGGCCTTGTTCAGCCGCTATCCCTCCAGCATCGGCCAGGTCCGCAAGCCGAGCGTTGCGATCCTCGCGACCTCCATCGCCGCTGTGACCTCCGCAATGCCGGATGCATCTGACGAGACGAAGATCCTGACCGCCTTTGCTGTCCTCGCCGTGAGCTGTTTCGCAACCGGTATCGTCTTCTGGATCTTTGGTGCATTCCGCTTCGGTCGGTTGGTGCGCTTCCTGCCCTATTCGGTCATCGCCGGTTTCCTGGCCGGCTCCGGCGCCTTGATGGTAGAAGGTGCGGTGATGATGGTTCTGGGCGAGGGAGGGCTGGCAGGCATGTTTCAGTCGCAGGGCCTGCCGGTGTTTGGCAATCTGGTCGTCTCGCTTCTCTTTGCGGCGATCCTGCTTCTGAGCCTAGACCGCTTCTCCCACCCCGCGACCGGCCCGATTGTCATGCTCGGGGCAGGGCTGTTGTTCTACGGGTTACTTGCCGTGATCGGCCTGCCGGTGGAAAGCGCTCGCCTCCTGCACTGGCTGCCAGCTTTGCCACCCACCGCCGGTCTGAACCTGCCGTCGCCGCTCGAAACACTCTTCGGGGCGGACTGGCTGGCCGTTGCGAAGACGCTGCCGGCCATCGCATCGGTCGTGCTGCTCAGCATGATCGGCCTCTTGCTCAATACGAGTGGCCTTGAAGTGGCGACCCGACGCGAAATCGATGCCGACCGGGAAATGCGCACAGCCGGCCTTGCAAATGTCGCCGTCGGCCTTCTCGGCGGGCCTCCCGGCTTTTCAAGCCTCTCGATGACCATGCTCGCCAACCGCATGGGCGCTACCACGCGGCTCGTCGGCCTTGCCACCACGGCCGTGCTGGTCCTGATGCTGCCCTTCGCCAGCCAGCTTGCCGGCATCATGCCGATCTTTATCGCCGCCGGCCTGATGATGACGCTCGGATTCGAGATGCTGCAGGACTGGCTGTGGAAGTCGCGCCGGCAACTGTCGTCAAGCGAATGGCTGACGGTGCTCGCCATCCCGCTCGGCATGGTCGCTCTCGGTTTTCTCGCAGGCATGGCCTTGGGGCTCGCACTCTCCGTCGTCACCTTCGTCTACAACTACGCCAGTCTCTCCGTCATCCGGGCCGAAGCCTCCAGCCGCGAACGGCGCTCGAGCGTCGATCGCCCGATGGGCGAAAACGCGCTGCTCGATATCGAGGGTGAGCGGGTCCAGCTGCTGGAACTGCAGGAGTTTCTCTTCTTCGGCACCGCCGAGCATGTGATGGACCGCATCCGTCGGCGTCTGCGAGACGGCACACGACCGCCGCTCGATCGTGTCGTCATCGATTTCCGCAGGGTCAGCGGCATGGATGCCGCCGCCGCCGTCACCTTCCTCAAGACCCGTAATCTTGTGGCTGGCAGCGGCGCCATCCTCGTCTTGTGCGGTCTCTCTGCCGAAGTCGAAAACACGCTCCGACGCAATGGTATCGACCTCGACGACGATTCCGCCCTGCTGCGTCTGGGCGACCTCGATCAGGCCTTGGAACACTGCGAGCAGCATTTGCTTGAAGCCCTGAACCGGGAAGAGGCCTGGCAGGATGTCGAGGATTACCTCGCCCGCACGATCGGCCCGAGCGAGCGGCTTCATGATCTGGTCGCCGTCATGCAGCGCATCGAGTTTACCCCGGGCGAGCGCATTATCCGTGCCGGCGAAATGGGTGATGACCTCTTCCTCCTCTGGAAGGGCCGCGCCAAGATTGAGGCCCGCCTGCCTGGTGGACGCACCTTGCGCCTGCGTACGGTAACCCCGGGCGTCGTTTTGGGCGAGATCGCGCTCTATCGCGAGGGCCCGCGCACCGCGGACGTCGTGGCCGAGCAGCCCTCGACGGTCTACCGGCTGACCCGCCGGCAACTGTTTGATCTCGAACAGTCCGATCCCGAACTGGCCGTGCTCGTACACCTGCTCTGCGCGACCACGCTTTCCGAGCGTCTGACCATCGCCAACCGTGTGATCCAGGCGCTGCACGAATGACCGAAATCGCAGCACGCGCCGGGTTGGCGGCTTTTGCCTGCCAAATCGGCCAAGTTTGGGCGGATAGGGGGCCGGGCCGTTGTCGGGGCATGGGGCCGGGGCTACCAATCGACGGATATCCTCGCCCCCCTGGCGCACGGAGCGTCAGCTTGCAGGAATGGCCACGGTGAACGTCAGAAACCATGATTTTCAGAGGCAACTGCCCGCCGACTCGGTCGTCGCGGTGGCCGAAGGCCCTGTCGCGACCGAGCCGTCCAGAGGACGGCTGACGACGCTCGCCGCACCACTGCTTTTTGCCGCCATCGCCGGTATCGATGGGCTCGGCACCAGCATCGCCTTCGCGGCGCTCATTTTCACCGGCCCGCTCGCAGCCGGCTTCGGCATGGGCGTCGGTGTCATCCTGCTCTCCTGCGTCGTCATCGCGCTCGTCATCGGATTGCGCAGCCGTTACCCGTCGAGTGTCGGGCAGGTGCAGGAGGCGAGCATCGCCATTCTCGCCACCGCCATTGCCGCCGCCATGGCGTCACCCGCGCTGCAGGGCGCCACAGAGGCAACCCGCATCAGCACCGCCTTTGCCATTCTCGGCACCAGTGCGGTCGTCACGGGCGCGGTCTTCTGGATTTTTGGCGCCTGCCGCTTCGGCAAGCTGGTCCGCTTCATGCCCTTTTCCGTCGTCGCCGGTTTCCTGGCCGGCTCCGGCTTCTTGCTCATCCAGGGCGCGGTGATGATGATCGTCGGCGATCGTTCGTTCACCCAGCTGCTCATCCAGCCGCTCGGCCATCAGGCGCTCGCCAATCTCTATATCGCGCTGATCTTCGCCATCGTGCTGACGCTGGCGCTGAAGAATGCCAGCAATCCCGTGACGGCACCTCTCGTCATGCTGGCGGGCGCCTTGTTATTCTATGCCATGCTGGCCTTCATCGGTGTCACCCCGGAACAGGCACGCCTGCTCCAATGGCTGCCATCCATGCCGGCGACGTCGGGCCTGCAACTGCCATCGCCGCTTGGTATCGTCCAAGGTGCCGATTGGGCCGTGGTCGCCCATGCCCTGCCGGCCATCGCCTCCGTGGCCTTGCTCAGTATGGTCGGCGTGCTGCTCAACACCAGCGGCCTGGAGGTTGCAACGCGACGCGAGATCGATGCCGACGTCGAACTGCGGATCGCCGGCATCGCCAACCTGATTGCAGGCGGCTTGGGCGGCGCGCCTGGTTTCACCGGCTTGAGCATGACCCTGCTTGCCAATCGCATGGGCGCACATGCGCGTTCGGTCGGCATCTTTACTGCCGGTGTGCTTCTGTTGATGCTGCCCTTTGCCGGCCAGCTCGCCGGCGCCATGCCGACCTTCATCGCAGCCGGCTTGATGCTCACCCTCGGCTTCGAACTGATCCATGACTGGCTCTGGCTCGCGCGCCGGCAATTGCCCGTCAGCGAATGGCTCGTGGTGCTCGCAATCCCGCTCGGCATGATGGCCTTCGGCTTCATCGGCGGCATGGCGCTGGGGCTCGCCCTCTCCATCGTCACCTTCGTCTATAACTATGCTCGCCTCTCGGTCATCCGGGCCGATACATCCGGCCGCGAACGGCGCTCCAGCATTGACAGGCCGATTGCCGAAAATGCGGTGCTGGCGCTCGAAGGCGAGCAGGTCCAGGTTCTGGAGCTTCAGGAATTTCTCTTCTTCGGCACGGTCGAGCAGATCATCGGCGCCGTCCGCCACCGTCTCAACGACCGCAGGAAGCTTTCGCTTCGCTTCGTCATTCTCGATTTCCGACGGGTCAGCGGTATGGATGCCGCCGCCTGTGCCGCTTTCGTCAAGATCCGCAATATGCTCGTGGCAAGCGAAGTGACCTTGCTCGTATCCGGCATGAACCCGAAGGTGGAAATCGCTCTCCGGCGCAACGGCCTCGACGTCGTCGATGACCCGACCGTGCTCGTCGAGCGCGATCTGGACCATGCTCTCGAACGCTGCGAGGAGCGCCTGTTGGCTGGCCTGCCGCGAGAGGTGGACTGGAACGACGTCGAGGACTATCTCGCCCGCACCATCGGCCCGAATGCCCGTCTTCATGATCTGGTTGCAGCCATGGAGAAAATCGAGCTTGAGCCTGGCGACCGCTTCATCCGCGCCGGTGAGGCGGGTGATGATCTGTTCCTGCTTTGGAAGGGCCGCGCGAAGGTTGAGGCCCGGCTGCCGGGTGGACGCGCCTTGCGGCTCCGCACAGTCACGCCCGGCGTCGTGCTGGGGGAAATCGCCATCTATCGCGGTGGCCCACGCACGGCCGATGTGGTCGCCGAAGTCCCGTCGATCGTCTATCGCCTTGTGCGCCAGCAGCTGCGGCATATGGAAAAGGCCGATCCGCAACTGGCGTTGCTTGTTCACCGCCTCTGCGCCACCACGCTTGCCGAGCGGCTGACCATTGCCAACAGGGTCGTCCAGTCGCTGCACGAATAGGGCAGGGTGCCTCGGCAGCGCCGACGGCGTGCAGGTTGTCCTACTTGCTCTTTGCCGTGAACACGCCGTCCCAATCGTCAGGCGCCTTCTCGGGCAGGTCGGACAGCCGCTCACGGTAAAGCCCATGCGAGCCGGATAGCGCATTCTTCGACTCGCGCACGAAGTCCTCGATCATCCGCCGGCATTCTGCGAAGTCTCCCGCCTGCCAGGCATCGATAAAGGCTTCGTGACGGGCAATGAGCGGCGCGAGCTCCGCCGTATCAGGATCGCTCTCGCGGCCGAGCAGCGTGTAGAGCCGAACTGCCGCGCGGCGACCGACCACCCGCACGCGATCGACCTCGGCAAAGACGAAGCCCGGCGATTGCCGGCGCACCTCTTCCGTCACCAGGATCGTCACGTCATAAAGCTTGGTCATGCCTTCGACGCGCGAGGCGAGGTTGACGCTGTCGCCAAGGCAGGAATAGCTGAAGCGCTGGTCGGAGCCGAGATTGCCGACGCAGGCCATGCCGGTGTTGAGCCCGATGCCGATCTTGAGTGCGGTACCGCGCTCGCGGTTCATGGCTTCCAGTGCCTCGACCATGGCCAGCGCCGAGCCGCAGGCCTTGGCCGCATGATCGGCGATGTCGAGCGGTGCATTCCAGAAGGCCATGATCGCATCGCCGATATATTTGTCGATCGTCGCCTCGCGCTCCAGAAGCACGTCGGTCATCGGCGTCAGGAAGCGGTTGAGCAGGGCGGTCAGCTCGGTCGGCGTCAGGCTTTCAGACAGCGTGGTGAAGCCGCGAATATCGGAAAACAGGATGGTCAGCTCCCGGTCCTCGCCCCCGAGCTTCAGGCCTTCAGGGTTTTCCGAGAGACGCTCGACCAGCGTCGGCGACAGATAACGACCGAAACTCTCGCGCACGAAGCGCTTCTCACGATGGGTCAACATCAAGAGCAGCGGCAGGGCCGTCAGCAGCACAGAGGCAAGCCCGCCGAGCGGCAGGAGCGGATCGAACAGCACCAGCGCCTTCGAAAAGGCGAACCACGAGATAGAACCGATCAGCGCCGAAAGAAGCACGGCGGTCAGCACGGCGATCGCCGGCGAGCCGAGTGCCAGAACCACCAGCAGCAACAGCCCCGTGACGACGGCCAGCCCGCGTTCCGCACCGATGATCCAGTCCGGCCGCTGCAGGAAAACGCCGCTGGCGATCTGGTCGATGATCTCGGCATGGACCTTCACCCCCGGCATGGCCGGATCGACAGGTGTCGCCACGAGATCGCGCAAGCCCACCGCACTGGTGCCGATGAGGAGAATGCGCCCCTGGATCTGCGCGGTGAGTGTTGCTGCCTTGGACGGATCGAGGAGATCCGCCGCGGAGATGATAGGCATGGCGGGCAGGCCGGAATAATAGATCCACATCTCGCCGCCGGGTCCGACCGGAACCTCCAGCGCCCCGACGCGCAGGTCCGTCATCGCCAGCTGCCCGCCGCTTGTCGCAGAGCGCACGATGAAGGAACCAGCCTGTTGGGCGATCCGCAATGTTTCGATCGACAGCGCCGGATAGAGCTTGCCCTGCGCGGTCGAGACGAGTGGAAAGCTGCGGATGATGTTGTCGGCGGATGGCGGGAAGGAGAAATAGCCGATCGCCGGTGCCGCCTCGCTCAAGACGGGCAGGTTGGACAATGCGCCGGAATAGCCGGATAGCGCCTCGATTGGGTCCTGCCCGAGAAAGGAGAAGCCAGCCTTGGGGGCAGGGACAGGCGCCTGAGATTCATTGGTGAGTGCGATCCCCAGCGCCACGGCATGGCTGCTGACAGCCTCGGCGAGAGCAAGATCGGGATCGGGAAGCTGAGCGGCCGCAATATCGAGTTCGACGCCCTGACGACGCATCGCCTCGATCAGCCGCGACGGCGCGGTTCTATCCGGTTCGGAAAACACGATGTCGAAACCGATTGCGGCGGCCTCGAGCGCGCTCGCCTGCGTCACCATCTCGGCCACGACACTGCGCGACCACGGCCATTGCCCAAGCTTTGCGATCGACGCCTCGTCAATGTCGATCACCACCACCGGCGGATCGGTCGCCTCGCGCGGCTTGATCTGCTGGTAGCTATCGAACACAAGCGCTGTCAGGCGAAAGGCCTGATCGGCAAAGACCGCATGCAGGGTCAACAGCCCCGTCAGCGCCGCCGCCCCGATCAGCATGACGCCGAGCTTTCGCCGCTGGGACGAGGAGAGGCGCCTCGACACCAGCTTGGCCCGTGCCTTCGGAGCGCCCGCCATCAGCGCGCGTTACCGGCTACCGGCAAAGATGCCGGTCGAAGACCAGCTACCGTCCACCGCGGTGAAGCTGCCCATGATCCCCTTGACCTGGTCTGTGCCGTTGGATGCAAACGCGCCGGTGACGCTGCTTGTCATGGATCCAGCGGTACCACTGCCGCTGAACGTCGCCTTGGGCACACCACCATTGTCGAAGCTGACAACCGTCGTGAAATCCTTGTCGTCGTAATTGGTGATTGCGACGGTGCCGTTCCGCGTCCCGAAATTCATTGTAGAGGACAGGTCCCCGGTCGCCACATACTGTGAACCTGTCGACGTGAGCACCGTGCCCACGGCATGACCGGTATAGGTGGCGGTGCCAGTTGTCGGGACGTTATCGTCAATAGGCGTGTCGCCGATGATCCAGTTGCCGAGATGGACGGAACTGTCGCTTTCCATCCCTTCTACTTGGCCCCACCAGCCCCACGTCATGAATTCACAGCTGGAGCAGATTTCCGAGCTGGTCGTCACGGTCGTACCGTTATCGTTCCTGAAAATCTCTGCCGGCACGACTGCGGAGGAGACGATATAGGACCCGTCGACCTCACCCGCCGCAGCCAGCAGCTGATCGGTGAGATAAGCTGTCTGCGAGTTGCTGGCGGACATGTAGACCCAGGAGTCGTCTCCGGAATCTGCCCCCTCTACGGTCATCCCGCCGATAAAGCTGTTGCTGGTTCCATCGATTTCCAGCTCGGTTGTCCCCGTGGCCAGTTCGCTCACCCCACTACTGGTCATCACGCCCGTCGCAAATCCCGACATCGTCTTGTTGGCAAATGAACGATCGACGTCCACCTGCGTTAAAGAATCGTCACGGCTGACGACGTTCGCGCCTGTGTCCAGGGTCGAGCCGCTGCCGTCCCAGTTCTCCTGGCTGCCGACGATGACCATATACTCGCCGTCATCACCGAACAGTTGGTCCTTACTCGCACTGCCGCCGATGGTTTCTACGGTCGACTGCTCGCTCGTGACGCCGGAGGTATCACTGGTCACATAGCCGCCGGAGCTCAACGCGGTCAGCCCCTTGCCGCCACCGCTCCCAAGCTGGGCGAAGGTGCCGGCGGTGACATTGATCGCGCTCGTCTGGTCCGTTCCCTCGCCGCTGATCGAGAGGGAGGCCTGGATCGCCTTTCCGGCGATCGCGTTGCCGTCATCATCGGTTCCCGACGCCTTGGCAACGAGTAGGTCGCTGGCCACGACGTCGGCGTTGCCGAGGGCCGCCGCGAGGTCTGGATTGACCGCCCCGATTGTAACGGCACCCGAAGCCGGATCTTCGCTCACGACATAATGCAGGACCTTCGTACCGGTAAAGGTAGAGGCCATGCTCGCGGTCTTGCCGCCGACGACGTAAAACGGCACGTCTGATGGACTGGAGCCACCATCACCTGTCGAACGCATCAGATAGGCGATGAACTCGCCGCTGCCGGTGTAGGCAGTGCCCTCAAGATTACCGAGAACGGAACTGTATCCGTCCACGTTTGCAGTCGTCAGAGTTTTGGACGAGGCGATCCCATCGAGGGTAAAGCTCAACCCGTCGCCGTCTGTGCCCGACCAGCTGCCATTAGCCTGCTGGGTCATCTTTCCGTAACCGCTGATGAGTTCCTCGTCGTTCGAATCGTTGGTGGTCTGGTACACCACGCCGACAGACCCATCCCAAGCCGCCTCCGGCCGCGTCGTATCCCGCGTCGAATCCCCCGCGATCTGTTCCGGCGACGTCACCGGCAGCGGCCTGGGGCGCGGCACGGGAATGCTGTTCTTCGCCGGCGGCTGTTGCGAATTGTTGCTCGCGACAGGGCTGTTGCGCACGCTGTTGTCGGTCGGCACAGTCTGCGCGCCGCCAGTCAGGCCCGGCCGACCGGCGAGATATTGTTGCAGGCTGCTCACCCAGAGCGGCGGCGTGCGCTTGACGCTGTTGCCGCCGCTGCCGCCGACAATGGAGAAGCCCGGACGGAAGACGCGCTCCGACCTGCCGCGGCCGTTGAGTTCCACCTGCTTGCCGAAGACCAGCGAGACATGCGGCGGGATCAGCTCGCCGTCGGCCGTCTTGCCGTCGAGATTGATATCGACCACCGCACCGCGAATGCCGGCCGTGCCGATCGGGGTGTTGATCGTCACGTCGCCGCCTGCCTTCGAGGCCTTGCCGCCGATGAAGCGCAACGCGCCCTTGGTCATGGTGGCAGCCAGCGAGGCCGTCTGTTTTTCCGGATCATAGACGAAGCTGTCGATGACGATGGAGGAATTCGGCCCGACCGTGAACGAGGTGCCATCGGCAAGCAGGATCTGCACCAGCCCTTGCGGCCCCGTCTCGATGCGCTGGTCGCGCACCACGGGATCGCCAAGCGAGATCAGCTTGCGCTTGCCGCTGGGCTCCAGTGCCGAAGCGGTCGGGTTCACCGCTGCGGTCACGCCGGCGACATTGCCCTCGGCATGTCCAGGAGATGCGCCAGAAACGAGCATGGCGACGGAAGCGACGAGAAGCGTGGAGGTCGACAGGATGCGGTTCATGTTCATCTCCTAGAAACTCGACTGGATGCCAATGGACACGCTGATATTGTCGAACGTCTTGATGTCGTAGTTGGACCAGACCTTGCGATAGCCGGCCTCCGCCACCAGGGCGATGCGCTCGGTAAAGGGCACGATCTGCCGCAGGTTGATGCTGAATTCGGTGTCCTGCTGGCTCTCGTCCGCATTGATCATGGCATCCGGGCCATCATAATTGCGCCGCGCCACGGCCGTGTCGAACGCCAAGACCCAGGCAGGGCCATCGCCGACGGGCGAGGCGAAGCGCCAGGCGCTGCCGAAACCGAGGCCCACTTCCATCGACGAGAGATAATCCGCCTCAGCGGTTCGCCGCGTGGCGAGCAACCGGGCCGAGAGGTTGAAGTCTTCGGTGATCTGCCTCGAATAGGAAAGCTGGCCGTCGATGCGGTCGCCGGTCTGGTTCTCGGCGCTCTGGCGGGATTTGGTGTTGTTATAGTCCTCGTAGCGATACTCGATCTGCGCCCCGATACCGTCGGTCGGCGTCACCTGCCAGTCGAACACGGCGGAGGCCCCGATCGAGGCCAGATAGCGATCTCCCTCGATCAGCACGCCGCTCGACAGCAGGAAGACCGACAGCGTGCGATCGTCGAGGCCGAAGCGGGCAAGGTCGAAGGTCGGGCCGATGAAACCTTCCAGCGCTCCCGTATTCAAGGCTTCCCGGTCGCGGTAGCCTGCGGTGTAACCCGAAATCCCCGCCTCGATGGCGATCCCCTGTTCGTCCAGTTCGTGGCGGTAGCGCACCGAACTGGTGAGGAAGGCGTTGAAATCCTCGCCCGCCACCGTCAGATCATCCAGCGTGTGGGGCAGGCCGTTCAGGGTCACGGTCGAATTGCCGGGGCCGGCATTGGCATTGCTCTGGTAGCGAATGCCTGTTCGCACCATGCCGGTCAGGGATGTCGGCGCCGCCCGTCTGTCGATGGCGGCGAGATAGTCCTCGACCTTGGCAAGCACTTCCGGCGGAACGTCTCCGGCCGATTGCGCCCCTTCGAAATACTGCCGCGCAGTTTCGTATGCCCCAAGACGGTAATAGAGCACGCCGAGTTCCAGCTGCAGGCGCGGCAGGCCGGGTGCATAGATAAGCATGCGTTCCAGCGTGGAGACGGCCCCTTCGAGGTCGCCTGCCTGCGAGGAGAGCGCGGCATATTGGAAGGCGGTGTCCAGATCGTCCGGCCGCGCCATTATCTGGTCGAAGAGCTTTTTGCGCTCTGCCTCGATCGTCTCCAGGGATTGCCCCTGGGCACGAGGAACGACATTCTGCGAAGACTGGGAAAGGGCATCGGTGGCGGCAAGCGCAAGGCCGCAGGCAACCAGCACGCCGCTGACCTGATTTGCATGCGAAAAGAGTCCGCTGAAACTTTTGGAAGTAAAAATCATGACTGCAACTCTTGGCAACAAACTGAACAAGGCATTTACGTCAAGTTGATCCCGAGTATGAAGCGTAGAAACGCGCACTCAACGGCCAAGATTGGGGCCTTCCCCGTCGCAAGCGCGCCAAGAGGCCATCTGTAAGGCCGCACTGCAGCAAGGGCAATAGCAAGGTGCGGCAGTGCTGCCTTACGGATGCACCCCCGCAGGCGGCTGGCAGGAGAGGCCAAGCGGTGAAAAGGTCACGGAACTTTGATTTTTCTCATTGGCCCCTGCCTTGTTTGCCGCCATCTGGCGTTATAACGGTTGGGCCCAGAACAACCGTCATTCCAACAGGTAAGAGACCGATGTCGATGTCTGAACTCACGATCACCAAGCGCCGCCTCATGAGCGGCATTGCCATGGCTGGCGCGCTCGTCGCCCTGTCGGCCTGCAGCGAGGAAAAGTCCGCCAGCGCCGAACAGCCGGTGCCGGCGGTCAGCAACGAGACGACGGCCTCCACCACCTCGGCCGAAATGCCGAAGGCCGATCGCGATATCGACATGGAAGCAGCCCTGAAGCCGGGCCCGCTCAAGGAAATGGCGCTCGGCGATCCGAACGCTCCGGTCAAGATCATCGAATACATGTCGATGACCTGCCCGCATTGCGCCCATTTCCACGAAACCACCTTCGATGCCATCAAGACCAAGTATGTCGACAGCGGCAAGGCCTACTTCGTGCTGCGCGAATTCCCCTTCCCACAGGACACCGCATCGCTTGCCGCCTTCATGCTGGCGCGCTGCACGACGGAAGACAAGTATTTCCCCTTCGTCGGCATGTTCCTGAAGCAGCAGCGTGCCTGGGCGGCTCCCGATAACGGCGATGTGCGCGGCGCCATGCTGCAACTGTCGAAACTCGGCGGTTTTACACAGGAGACCTTCGACGCCTGCTTGACGAACGCGAAGCTTGCCGGTGATGTGTCGGCAGTCCGCGACCGCGGTGCTGAGGAATTCGGTGTCAACTCGACCCCGACCTTCCTGATCAATGGCAAGGCCTATTCGGGGGACATGTCGGTTGACTCCATGTCGGCCCTCATCGACAGCCTGCTCTGATCGACGCTCCGTTTTGACGACGGGCGCCGGGGAAACCCGTGCGCCCGGTCTTCGTCCTTCTCCCCGCCTGCGGGGAGAAGGTGGCGGCAGCTCAGGCGCAAATTTTGCGCCGGGGATGAGGGGCAATCTGTTGACGTCGCGCGGGTTGTTACCCCCCTCTGCCCTGCCGGGCATCTCCCCCACACGGGGGGAGAGCGGCAACCCGCCGGCCTCTCGCTTCAGATTCCCATTTGCCCCGATCGCACCATCTGCCCCGAACTCGGCGCCAATGGCTGCCGCGAGGATAAACGCGCGCCGCTCTCCCCCCTCGTGGGGGAGATGCCCGGCAGGGCAGAGGGGGGCGAACTGGCTCGACGCCGGCGGTTCCAGCTATGTAACCTCGCTTGGCGGTTGCCGCGGCATCACCCCACCCCGGACCTCCGGTCCGACCCTCCCCCTCAAGGGGAGGCTGTGCCGATGAAATTCAACCGCCTCCGTCTCCTCGGCTTCAAGTCCTTCGTCGAGCCCTCCGAATTCGTCATCGAACGGGGCCTGACCGGCATTGTCGGTCCGAATGGCTGTGGCAAGTCGAACCTCGTCGAGGCGCTCCGCTGGGTGATGGGCGAGAATTCCTACAAGAACATGCGCGCGTCCGGCATGGACGACGTCATTTTCTCCGGTTCCGGAAACCGCCCCGCCCGCAACACGGCGGAAGTCGGCCTCTATCTCGACAATTCCGACCGCACCGCGCCCGCCGCCTTCAACGATGCCGACGAGATCCAGGTGACGCGCCGCATCGAGCGTGGCAATGGTTCGGTCTACCGGATCAACGGCAAGGAAGCCCGCGCCAAGGATGTACAGCTGCTGTTTGCCGATGCCTCCACTGGCGCCCGTTCGCCCTCCATGGTCGGCCAGGGGCGCATCGGCGAGCTGATCCAGGCAAAACCCCAGGCGCGCCGGCAATTGCTCGAAGAGGCCGCCGGCATTTCCGGCCTGCATTCGCGCCGCCACGAGGCCGAACTCAGGCTGCGCGCCGCCGAAACCAATCTCGAGCGGCTGGAAGACATCACTGCCCAGCTCGAAAGCCAGATCGAGAGCCTGAAGCGCCAGGCCCGCCAGGCCAACCGCTTCAAGCAATTGTCCGCCGAAATCCGCGCGCACGAAGCCATGCTGCTCCACATCCGCTGGGCACAGGCGAAGCAGGCTGAGGGCGAGGCCGAAAGCGCGCTGAACCAGGCCATGTCGATCGTCGCCGAGAAGGCGAACCACCAGATGGAAGCCGCCAAGCTGCAGGCGGTGGCGAGCCTGAAAATGCCGGAGCTGCGGGAGGAGGAGGCCAAATGTGCCGCAGCCCTCCAGCGCCTGCAGATCGCTCGCAGCCAGCTCGACGAGGAAGCAAGCCGCATTCTGCGCCGCCGCGACGAACTCACCCGTCGGCTCGCACAGCTGGATGAGGACATCCGCCGCGAGGAACGCCTCGTCTCGGAGAACGCCGAGGTCATCAATCGCCTGTCAGAAGAAGAGGACGAACTCGAGGAAATCCTCGCCGATGCCGGCCGCTTTGCCGAAGAGGCGAAGGAGACCTTCGAAGCCGCTGCCGCAACCCTTGCCGACAGCGAACGCGATTTCACCCGTCTCACCGCCGAACGCGCCGAGGCCGCTGCCGGCCGCAACCAGCTGGAACGCGCCATCCGCGATCTGACCGAGCGCCGTGCAAGGCTGGAGCGTCAGGTCTCCGAAGCCTCCCGCGAACTCTCCGACATCTCCGACCGCATCGCAGCTCTGCCCGATCCGGACGAGAAGCGCGAAATGGTCGAGATCGCCGAACAGGCGGTCGCCGACGCCGAAAGCGCCGCCATGGAGGCAGAAGCGGCCCTCACCAAGGCCCGCCGCACCGAAAGCCATCTGCGCCAGCCGCTCGAAGCCGCCCGCGCCCGCGTCAACGGGTTGGAGACCGAAGCCCGCACCATCGCCCGCATCCTGGCCTCCACCACGACAGGCGACTTCCCGCCTGTCGCTGACGAGCTCTCCGTCGATCGCGGCTATGAGACGGCCCTGGGTGCAGCCTTGGGCGACGATCTCGACAGCGCACTCGACCAGTCCGCCCCGGCCCATTGGCGCGGAAATGGCGACGGGGCAGGGGACCCGAGCCTGCCATCCGGCGCAAAGCCCCTCATCGCACATGTCCGCGCACCTGTGGCGCTCACCCGTGCCCTTCGCCAGATCGGCGTGGTCGAGGAAGCCGACGCTCTCCGCCTGATGGCAGACCTCGCGCCCGGCCAGCGCCTCGTCACCCGCGACGGCGCCGTCTATCGCTGGGACGGCCATGTCACCGGCGCCGATGCCCCGAGTGCGGCGGCCCTGCGCCTCGCTCAGAAGAACCGTCTCGCTGAAATCGAGATCGAGACCGAGGAAGCCCGCGACCAGATGGTCGAGGCCGAGGATCGTCTCGCGGAAGCAGCCGACGCGATCCGCACCGAGGAAGCCCGCCTCACCGACGCCCGCGACCGCAGCCGCCTGACGGTGCGCGCGCTGGCCGAAGCCCGCGATGCCCTTGCCCAGGCCGAACGGGCCTCCGGTGATCTCATCCGCCGCCGCGAGGTGATCGAGGAGGCCGTCAACGGTCTGAAGGCCCAGATCGAGGAGATCGTCGAGCAGGAGGAGACCGCCCGCATCGAGATGGAGGAAACGCCCGATCTCTCCGCCCTCGACGCCCGCCTGCGCGACGAAGAAGCCGTCGTCGCCCGCGACCGTGGCCTGCTCGCGGAGGCCCGCGCCCGATTTGAAGGTCTTGCCCGCGAAGACGAAATGCGCCGCCGCCGCATTCTCTCGATCCGCCAGGAAAAGCAGAGCTGGCAGAGCCGGGCGAAATCCGCCGAGGAGCACATCGCGACGCTCCGCGAACGCGAGGCCGAGGCCCGCGAGGAAATCACCGATCTCGAAATGGCGCCGGATGAGTTCGAGGACAAGCGACGTAACCTGATGACCGCGCTCGACAAGGCCGAGAAGGACCGCCGCGACGCCGCAGATCGTCTGATCGAAGCCGAAACCCGCCAACGCGAGGCCGACCAGAAGGCCGCCGCCGCCTTGGCCGAACTCGCTGAAACCAGGGAAAAGCGCGGCCGCGCGGAGGAGCGCCTGGTGTCCGCCAAGGAATGGCGCGTCGATGCCGAGGCCCGCATTGCTGAAGCCCTCAACGTGTCCCCGCACGAGGCCTTCCGCCTGACGGGCCTAAAGGACCCCTCGCAGATCGGCGACCTGCGCGAGGTGGAGCGCAATGTCGACCGGTTGAAGATGGAGCGCGAGCGCTTGGGCGCCGTCAACCTGCGCGCCGAGGAGGAGCAGAAGGAACTGTCGGACAAACTCGCCGCCCTGATCAAGGAACGCGACGACATCATCGATGCGATCCGCAAGCTGCGCGGTGCGATCCAGAGCCTCAACCGCGAAGGCCGCGAACGCCTGCTCGCCGCCTTCGACGTGGTCAATGCCCAGTTCCAGCGACTCTTCACCCATCTGTTCAACGGCGGCACGGCCGAACTGCAGCTGATCGAAAGCGACGACCCGCTCGAAGCCGGCCTCGAAATCCTCGCCCGCCCGCCGGGCAAGAAGCCGCAGACCATGACGCTTCTCTCGGGCGGCGAGCAGGCGCTGACCGCCATGGCCCTGATCTTTGCAGTCTTCCTCACCAACCCCGCGCCGATCTGCGTTCTGGACGAAGTCGACGCGCCCCTCGACGACCACAATGTCGAGCGCTATTGCAACCTGATGGACGAAATGGCCGCCTCTACCGAGACCCGTTTCGTCATCATCACCCACAACCCCATCACCATGGCCCGCATGAACCGCCTCTTCGGCGTCACCATGGCAGAGCAAGGGGTTTCCCAGCTCGTCTCCGTCGACCTGCAGACGGCGGAGGCGCTACGCGAGAGGGATCTGGTGTGACAAGGACATCCTTGTTCCCAAGTTGGGAATGTGATACAATCTAACATGCGTGTCATTGCCCGTTCCGCGTTGCTTGATTTCTGTGAGCGCGTGCCGAAGGGTGGGCGTGCTCAGGCACGAGCGGCAATGCTTGAATGGCATACGACCGTCCAGGCGGCGCAATGGCGCAACTTCGCGGACGTGAAGGCGACGTTCAATTCGGCAGACTATGTCACGGACGGCAAGATTGTTTTCGATGTTGGCGGCAACAAGTTCCGGATCGTGGCGTTGGTGGGTTTCCGAACCGGCCGCGTCTTCATCCTGTTCGTCGGAACCCACAAGGATTACGATGGGATCGACGTTGCGAAGCTTTGAGGAGGCATCATGAATATCAGCACCATCAGGACGTTGGCTGATGAAGCCGAGTATCGCGAAGCTCTGGCGGCAATCCGTCCCTATTTCGACAACGAACCGGCAGAGGGCACGCAGCAGGCCGCACATTTCGATGCGCTGGCTCTGCTGATCGAGGAGTATGAGGATCGTCACTATCCGTTACCGAAGGCCGCTCCGGTGGAGGTCATCAAAGCCGTGATGGCGGCGAATAGCTACACCCGTGCGGATCTCGTTGAAGTTCTCGGCTCCAAGTCGCGTGCGGCCGACCTTCTGAACGGACGACGCGAGATAAATCTCGACCAGATCCGAAAGATCAGTCGGGCCTGGGGAATTCCAGCCGGTGCATTGATCGGCGACGTGGCTGCCTGATGCGAAAGCTCCTGGTCCTCGTCATACTGGTATCCAGCCTGAATTCCGCCATCGCCCAAGCCCCCGACATCTCCCTCTCCGGCAACTTCCTGCCCAAGGTTCTCGAAACATCCGCTGCCCATCGCGATAGCGTCGTGGCACTGGTTAAAGGTAAGCCGGGACTACCCTTCTGGGTCCGCGCCCTGGTCCGCCAGCCGCGTTATGTCGCGCTTGCCTCCGAGGAAGTGGAGATCTCCGGCGAGCGCAGACAACGCTTTCGTGCCTGCGAGGCGCAGCACTGCGATGCCAGCTGGCTGGTGGCGATCTTCTCCGCCGATGGAAAACATGCCGTGCTGAAGGTCTCCGACGCCAAGCTTGGCGTCAAATTCTTCGGCAATCCGACACCCGATGAGTTGGTGGCGCTGGCGGACTGACCACCTTTCCGTCAGACGGCTGCTTCGCGCGCCTTGTCCACCCTGACTGGCAGCGCCGAACTGGCAAAGATCGACCCCAGAATGAGCGGCAGGCAGACGAGATAGGCGTTGCGAATGCCGAAGGCCTCCGCGACGAAGCCGAGGAGCGGCGGGCCGAGGAAGAAGACGACGAAAGCCATCTGCGCGATCGCCGCGACATTGACGACGGCGGGTCGGTCCGTGCGCATGGCGGCAGCCGTGACCGCCATCGGATACACCGCGCTGCATCCGGCGCCCATCAGCGCAAAGCCGAGGAGCGCGACGGAAGGGTGTGGCGCCAGCCAGGCAAGCGCGATGCCGAGGGCTGCCACCGTCAGTAACACGCGCCCGACAAGCCGCGCGCCATGGCGATCGACCACGGGATCGACGGTAAGCCGGGCGAGCGCCATGAAGAAGGCAAACAGCGTCAGCCCGGAGCCGGAAATGAACGGCGATACGTCGAAGACTTCGTTCATGTAGATCGTCGACCAGTCGATGCCCGCACCCTCGATCAGGAAGGCCGAGGTGCCGATAATGCAGAGCGGCAGAAGCGAAAGCGTTGGCAGGGCGAAATGCGGCTGCTTCTCCTCAGGCCCCGCATGGACGAGATGCGGCGCATTCTTCATGCCTGCAATCGTAATCGCGCCGATCACGAACATGACCGTCAGCAGCACATGCATGTGGGTTTGCATGCTGATCTCTGCCTGGCGCACCAGAGAGGCGGTGACGGCGGTGACGAAGAAGCCGAGGCTCCAGCAACCATGCGCCCGGTTCATGATGCCAAAGCCGATCTGCGCCTCGATCCGGCCGATCTCGACATTGAGACAGATCTCCAAGGCGCCAGCGAGCAGCCCCATGATGAAGAGTGTTGCAAAGACGGAAGGCGCATTCGGCAGAAGCGGAATAGTCGAGAGCAGTGCCATCACGCCGAGCAGCGAGATCGCAAGCGTCGTGCGCGTGCCAAGCCGGACGATCAGCGGCGAGGAGAAGGTGAGCGAAATCAGCGACCCGATCGCCATCCCGATCAGCGTCATGCCGAGTTCGGCCTTGTTGACCCCGAGATGCACCTGCAGGTCCGGCAGTCGCGAAAACAGCGATCCTGTGGACATGGCGAACAGGAAGAAGGCGATATAGACGCGAAACTGCGGGGGGAGATGCATCGGGACGACTCGATTTGTCAGACAACCAGATCCCGACCTGCCAGCATCGGTGCGCCAAGTCCAGCCGTCGAAGCCGCCGAACGGTTCGCCCCCGGAAAAGGCTGCGAACAAGAAATGCTGGAGGACGCTACCGGCTGCCAAACTGCTGACAGCCGCCTATTCGTCGGACCTTCACACGCCGTCATCCTCGGCCTTGTGCCGAGGATCTGCCGAGGGTGGCCGAGCAAAGGAAACCTAAGGGAAAGGCCATAAACGTCTAGCACATGGCCGCGGCAGTAGATCCTCGGGACAGGCCCGAGGATGACGAAGGGGGCTTGAAAACGAAAATTGGCTACTGCCTATTCGCTATTCGCTATTCGCTATTCGCTATTCGCTATTCGCTATTCGCTATTCGCTATTCGCTATTCGCTTTGCGCGCTCAGCCAGCCGAATTGATCTGCCGCGCCACCACATCGTGGTTCAGCCACAGCACCGGTGCCGAAGGGTTCGCAACCTCGCCAAAGATCAGCGCGCCGGTCGCCTCGACCACGAGTACGCTCAAGTAATCGGAGATCAGCGCCTTGCCGTCCTTGTGCATCTGGGCGATCTCGGTCGAGGTGCCGATGGTGATGTCGGACTGGCCCTGGCTGTTGGGCATCGGCCACTTGTTGAAGTCGTAGAACGGGATCATCACGTCGCTGACCTGGAAGTCGGCGATCTTCTGCAACACGTCGTCAACAGATGCACCCTCGACCAGCAGCGCTTCGCAGTCAGCCCAGATCTTCTCGGCTCGCGCGCCACCGTTTTCCTTCTTCAGCGCCTTCAGGAGCGGAAGTAGCGGCAGCTCGATACCGGCGAAGACGTCGGAGGAATTGGTGCGGATCTCAGGGCAGTTGAAGACGGTCGCCTTGATGCCGGATGCGAAGGCCTCTTCGGCAATCGCCTCGAGCTTCATCTTGGCATAGCCCTGGGTGTAGTTCGTATAGGTCTGCCAGCGGTATTCGTCGCCGATCAGGATGCCGGTGCCGTGATAGCCATAGGCCGAATACCGCACCTGGCCGCCGCTCTTCTCGATGCGGGTCCGGATAGCAGCGCTGCCTTCGATCAGGTGACGGAAGGTGTTGGCCGAGACTTCATCGAAATTCTGCAGGATCAGCTTGCCGAGATCGCTTTCGAGCAGGACCTGCGAAGACATGTGACGGGCGCCGCGACCCTTGTAGATGCGGTTTGCCAGCACCAGAAAAACCTTGGCCTTCGGAATGCCGCCGGCCATGGTGTGGGCGAAATGCACGTTCTTGCCGTCGGCGATCATGCCTTCGAGCTCGGCCATGATCTTCGCGACTGCGTCCTGAAAACGCTTTACGCCGATCTGGCGGCACTTTTCGATATGCACCCAGTCGAGCTTTTCGGTTTCCCAGTTTTCCAGCGTCAGCGAACCGAGCAGGTCGGTCGGCGTCGGCTCACCCTCGGCCGAGTCGAGGTCGAAGCCGGCCATGGCCGGCACATTGATGATCCGGCCACCGAGATTGGCTTCGGCCTGTGCCAGCTCTTCGTCGTTAAGCGGCCGCAGCTTATTGTTTTCGTCGCGGCGACCAACGGTGATCCCGATGATCTCCATGCCGGCCTTCTTGGCCTGGTCGAGCAGGCCGGTCACGTAGCCGCGACCAAACAATTCGCCGAAGAGTACGAAGACGTCGCCCTTGCGATACAGCGTATTCTCAGGGATCTGCGTCAGGGAGACCGGGCTTGTCAGGGGCATTTTCGAATCCGGATTACAATAGTCGTGCAAGCCCACTACCAAAGTCTTGGCCGCAGTGCATCATCCCGGAGCGCTTTCTCCGGTCATTTTAAGTGACCGTTTATCGCATTGCGTGATGAGCTGTAACAATTGCGGACGGGACGTCACGCTTTCGAGCCGCGGAATGAGCCGACATGCCGGCCGAGATGCGTCCTCACGGCGTCAGGTTTTCCTTGAGCAGGATCTCGATTCGGATCGTCTCCTGCGAGGCGAGCGGTTCTCGTTGCTCGACCCTGGCCCGCATGATGCGGGCGGCACTGCGCACCGCATGTCCAGGATTTTGCGCGATGACCGCGTCGATCCGCTCGTCGCGCAAGGCCTCTTCGCTGAACGGCGTACGCTCATGCACCACGACGGTCAGCCGTCTCGGATCGGTCACCGCCTCAATGGCCGAAATCGGAATGCGGGCTTCCGAACTCAGCACATAGACGCCGCCGATATCGGGATTGTGCTCCAGCATCCGCCCGATCACCTGGGCCGCCCGCCGCTCGTCGCCATAGGTCTCCAGCGAGGGCAGGGGACTCAACTGGGTAAACTGCCCGCGAATAATCTTGTCGAAGCCCAGCCGCCGCTCGATGCTGTCCTGCGCCATCATGGTTTCCGCCACCACCATGATCTTGGCCGGTGCCGGCCCGAGGAACCGCCCGACGATCTTGCCGGCCGTGGCGCCGGCGGCAAAGTTGTTCACGCCGACGAAATCCGCCGTCGGCAGTTTCTCCTGGCCGGAAAGGAACTGCACCACCTTGATGCCGCGCTCGATCAGGCGCGCCATGGCATCGCGCACTTGCGGCGATTCCGGTGCCATGATCGCAACGCCGTCGATCTGGTAAGGGTCGAGGGCCGTCAAATACTTTGCGAGCGCATGCGGATCGCTGACCGGCACTTGGCACACGTCGATATCGGTCAGGTCGCCACGCAACGCCTCGCGTGCTTCCGCCACCTGCGCCAGCAATTCCCTCAGATACTGGTCGCCGGCAAGCGGCAGCACGAATCGGAAGCGGTAGGTCCGGTTGCGCGCCAGGTTCACCGCTGCCGGGTTGCGCACGAAGCCGATCCGGCCAATCGCCTCATTGACTAGGCGCGCCGCCTTCTCGCTCACATTCGGGCGATCGTTCAGCACGCGATCGACCGTGGCAAGGCTGACGCCTGCGGCTTCCGCGAGGTCTTTGGCGGTGGGTCTCATGAGGCCTTCGACGATATGGGTGAGAGTGCTGTCAAAGACTTTTCCAACAAATTCAAACGAAAAGCAAGAAATTGAGGTGCGCACCTCAAAATTAACTTGCTTTGAGGTGCGCACCTCAATTACAAGATATCCAGCGTCGAGGAGAGCGGCTGCACATGCGATGCGTATGCCGTTGACGCCATCGGATCGGAGGAGGGAAGGCCTCGGATCCCCGCGAATTCCGCATTGCATTTTTGCCCTGGAGGGGGCGTTGCAGGTGTGCCGATGGAGGTCGGGACATCGTTTTGGGAGGAGAACGTCATGACATCAGCATTCCTGAAATCGTCAGTCGCGGCCGGCGCCCTGATTTGGGCCAGCCTATCCGGCGCAAGTGCTGCCAAGGCCGAGGACCTGACCCTGTGCTGGGCCGCCTGGGACCCGGCCAATGCCTTGGTCGAACTATCAAAGGATTTTGAGGCCAAGTCCGGCCACAAGATGAAATTCGAATTCGTGCCCTGGCCGAATTTCGCCGACCGCATGCTCAACGAGCTCAATTCCGGCGGCAAGCTCTGCGATCTGATGATCGGCGACAGCCAGTGGATCGGCGGTGCGGCCGAGAATGGCCAGTATGTGAAGCTCAATGATTTCTTCGCCAAGGAAGGGATCAAGATGGAGGACTTCATCCCGGCCACCGTCGTCGGTTATGCCGAATGGCCGAAGAACTCGCCGAACTATTGGGCGCTGCCGGCCTTCGGCGACGTTGTCGGCTGGACCTATCGCAAGGACTGGTTCTCCCGTCCCGAACTGCAGGCCGAATTCAAGACGAAATACGGCCGTGACCTCGCCGTGCCGAAGACCTTTGCCGAATTGAAGGACATCGCCGAATTCTTCCAGGGCCGCGATATCGACGGCAAGAAGGTCTATGGCGCCGCGATCTATACCGAGCGCGGCTCGGAAGGCATCACCATGGGCGCCATGGATGTGCTCTATTCGTTCGGCTTCCAGTACGACAATCCGGCCAAGCCCTACGAACTGGAAGGTTTCGTCAACTCTGCGCAGTCGATCGCCGGTCTCGAATACTACAAGGCGCTCTACGATTGCTGCACACCGCCCGGCTCCTCCGACACCTACATGTCCGAGAATATCGACGCCTATAAGTCCGGCCAGGTGGCACTCCAGATGAACTTCGCCTTCATCTGGCCCGGCATTCATGCCGACGCCAATGTCGGCGGCGACAAGTCGGGTTACTTCCCCAATCCGGCAGGCCCCGATGGCAAGCAGTTTGCCCAGCTCGGCGGCCAGGGCATCTCGGTGGTCGCGGCTTCCAGCAAGCAGGATGCGGCGCTCGAATACATCAAATGGTTCGCCCAGCCGGAAATCCAGAACAAGTGGTGGTCGCTCGGCGGCTATTCGGCGCTGCGTTCCGTCGTCGAGGATCCGGGCTTCGCCACCAGCCAGCCCTATGCGCAGACCTTCTTGGATTCCATGGCAATCGTGAAGGACTTCTGGGCCGAGCCGTCTTACGCCTCGCTGCTGCAGGCCTCCCAGAAGCGCTTCCATGATTACGTCGTGGCCGGCCAGGGAACCGCCAAGGAAGCGCTGGACGGGCTGGTCGCGGACTGGACCGAAGTCTTCGAGGACGAAGGCAAGCTCTGATCCCACCCAATCCGCCGTACTCAGGCGGACCAGATCGCAATCGCAGGGCCGGTCGCCTGACCGGCCGGCCCTGCCGGATGCAACTGATATCCTTGGGGGAAACCCATGTCCGATACTGCTATCGACCGCATCGCCCGCGCGACGCCCCCGCCTGTGGCGAAACGCCTCTCCGGTCTCTCGGACCGCGCCATCGCCTGGCTCTTCGTCACGCCCTCGATCGTGCTGCTCTTGGCGATCAACATCTTTCCGCTGATCTGGACGGTCCGGCTGAGCTTTACCAATTTCCGCGTCAACCGCCCCAACGAGGCGCCGGAATTCGTCGGTTTGCGCAACTATGCCCGCATCCTCACCGATGGCGACATCTGGCTGACCATGCAAGCGACCGCGCATTTCCTGCTCTGGACCATCGTCCTCCAGGTGCTGATCGGCTTTTCTCTCGCCTATCTGATTAACAAGAAATTCCGCGGCAATGATCTCTGGACGACGATCATCGTGCTGCCGATGATGCTGAGCCCCGCTGTCGTCGGCAATTTCTGGACCTTTCTCTACCAGCCGCAGATCGGCCTGTTCAATTACGTCGTCAGCTTCTTCACCGGCATCGATCCCTCGAGTTTCTCGATGATCGGCGACGTGTCGCTCGCCCCCTGGGCAATCATCATCGTCGATACCTGGATGTGGACGCCCTTCGTCATGCTGATCTGCCTCGCCGGTCTGCGCTCTATCCCCGACAGCATCTATGAAGCCGCCGAATGCGACCGCGCCAGCAAGTGGCGGCAGTTCTGGACCATCACCATTCCGCTGGTTCTGCCCTTCCTGATGCTGGCCATCCTGTTTCGCGGCATCGAGAACTTCAAGATGTTCGACCTCGTCGTGCAACTGACCGGCGGTGGCCCCGGTTCGATCACCGAACTCACCTCGATCAACCTCAAGCGCGAGGCCTTCGAGAAGTGGCGCACCGGATATGCCTCGGCCTATGCGGTCATCCTTTTCGTCACGGTTTTCGGCCTCGCCTCGATCTATGTGAAGGCGCTGAACAAGGTGAAAGAACGATGAGCTATTCCGTCACCGAACCCTCCGCCCGCCAGAAGTGGTTCGCCGGCATCCTCGTGATCTTCTATGCCGTCGTCACCATCATGCCGCTGATCTGGATCATCACAACAGGCTTCAAGAGCCCGTCGGATTCGATCGCCTATCCGCCAAAAGTCCTGTTCCAGCCGACGCTGGAAGGTTACGTGAACCTCTTCACCACCCGCACCCGCGTCTCCGATGCGGATCTCAAGGCGCTGGGAGAGCCGAAAACCTGGTACGAGGCGCTGGTGCGGGAAGATGGCCTCGTCATTGCCGGCCCGTCGCGCTTCGGCGAGCGTTTCACCAATTCGGTGATCATCGGCTTCGGCTCGACTTTCCTCTGCATCGTCCTGGGAACGGCGGCAGCCTATGCCTTCTCTCGCTTCAAGGTGCCGCTGAAGGATGATCTTCTATTTTTCATCCTCTCGACCCGGATGATGCCGCCGATCGCCGTCGCCATCCCGATCTTCCTGATGTACCGCGAACTGGGTCTGAGCGACACGCATCTCGGCATGATCCTGCTCTATACGGCGGTCAATCTCTCGCTTTCGGTTTGGCTCCTGAAAGGCTTCATCGACGAGATCCCGATCGAATATGAGGAGGCGGCCCTGATCGACGGCTACACCCGCTTTCAGGCCTTCTACAAGGTCGTGTTGCCCCAGGCCGTCACCGGCATCGCCTCGACCGCGATCTTCTGCCTGATCTTCGCCTGGAACGAATATGCCTTCGCCGTGCTCTTGACCTCCGGCACCGCCCAGACCGCGCCGCCCTTCATCCCCACCATCATCGGGGTAAGCGGCCAGGACTGGCCGGCGGTTGCCGCCGGCGCCACGCTCTTCCTCATCCCGGTCGTCGTCTTCACCATCCTGTTGCGCAAACATCTCCTGCGCGGGATCACCTTTGGAGCGGTGCGCAAATGAGCCGGTTTTTTGAAGGCCTGCGCCGCCTCCGGCGCAATGAATGGGAATTGCTCGCGTCTGCGCTGATCGCGCTTGGCGTGGTCATGATGATGCAGCCTTTTGCGCTTGTCCTCTATTCCTGGTCTTTCCTCGTGACGCTGGTCGGAACCGTGATGTTCATCATCGTCAGCCATTTCCCGGAGTAACCATGGCGCAGATCCGTATTGAAAACGTGCGCAAGGAATTCGGCAGCTTCACCGCTGTCCAGTCCTCCAGCTTCACCATCGAGGATGGCGAATTCTTCATGCTGCTCGGCCCCTCCGGCTGCGGCAAGACCACGACCTTGCGCATGATGGCGGGGTTGGAACTCCCGACCAGCGGCGAGATCTATATCGATGGCGAGGAAGTCGGCATGAAGCCTGCGAGCCAGCGCGACATCGCTTTTGTCTTCCAGATGTTCGCGCTCTATCCGCACATGAATGTTCGCCGCAACATCTCCTATCCGCTGCTCAGCCAGGGCGTGCCGAAGACGGAGGTCAGGACCCGTGTCGAGGAGGTCGCCCGCATCCTCAAGATCGAGGATATCCTCGACAAGCCGGTCGGCGGCCTCTCCGGTGGCGACCGCCAGCGCGTCGCACTCGGCCGCGCCATCGTGCGCCGGCCAAAAGCCTTCTTCATGGACGAGCCGCTTGGCGCGCTCGATGCCGAGTTCCGCGAACACATGGCCGAAGAATTGCGGGCGCTGCATGACCGCATGGGCGCCACCACCGTCTATGTCACCCACGACCAGCTGGAGGCCATGCAGATGGGCGACAAGATTGTCGTCATGAACCACGGCGTCGTCGAGCAGTTCGGCCTGCCGCAGCAGATCTACGACTGGCCGGCCACCCGTTTCGTCGCCAATTTCATCGGCTCGCCCTCGATGAACTTTCTCGACTTCGACGGCATGGTCGGCATCGGCAGCGATCATGTCACGCTCGATGGCCACCGCTTCGCCATTCCCGTGTTGCGTCAGGGCGCCGAGGGCCGGCTGACGCTCGGGGTCCGCCCCGAACACATCAGGTTTTCCGACGCCTCGCCCTATCGCGGCCGGGTCATCGCCACCGAATATCTCGGCACGACCCAGATCGTCACGCTGAAGACAGCCAATGGCGACATCAAGGCCCGCATCTCCTCTGCTGCCTCGGTGAAGGCCGGCGAGAATGTCGGCCTCGACTTCGACAGCCGCACGCTGACGGTCTTTGCCGGTGAACGCGGCCATGCTTTGCTGTCGGCCGGCAATGAGGGAGTGCTGCGCCATGGCTGAGGTAACCCTTCACAATGTCACCAAGCGCTTCGGCAATCATGTCGCTCTCGACAACGTCTCGATGACGGTGACCGACGGCTCCTTCGTCGTGCTGCTCGGCCCAACAGGCGCCGGCAAGACCACGACACTGCGGCTGATCTCCGGGCTTGAACGCCCCGATAGCGGCGAGATCCTGATCGACGGCCGCCCGACGCAAGGTCTGACGCCGGCCGAACGCAACGTCGCCATGGTCTTCCAGCAGTATTCGCTCTACCCGCATCTGACAGTGCGCGAAAACCTGGAATTCCCGCTCAAATCGCCGCTGCTCAAGACGCAGAAGGACGAGATCGACCTCAAGGTCAAAGCCATCGCCGATATCCTCCAGATCGGCCACAAGCTCGCCAACAAGGCAACGGCCCTGTCCGGCGGCGAGATGCAGCGCGTCTCGATCGGCCGAGCTCTGGTGCGCAATCCGCAGATCTACCTGATGGACGAACCCCTGAGCTCGCTCGACGCCAAGCTCAGGGCCGACCTGCGCATCGAGCTGAAAAACATCCAGGCCAATCTTGGCGCGACGCTGCTTTACGTCACCCATGACCAGGTCGAGGCCATGACCATGGCAACCCATGTCGGCGTGCTGCATCATGGACGTCTCGTCCAGTTAGGCTCGCCGCGCGAGGTCTATGAACAGCCGGTCAGCATCTATGCCGCTGCCCGCCTTGGTCAGCCCCGGATCAATATCCTCCCCGCCGACGTTTTCCCGGGCGCGCCCCCGCGCGCCGTTTCGATGGGGCTTCGGCCGGAGCATATCCGCCAGGGGCAGGGCGAGGACAGCTTGGTCCACCGCGTCGAGCGGCTGGGCGACCAGACCCGCCTGCACCTGTCCTTCCGAGGCTTGAGCCTTGTCACGGTCACGGAACCCCATACGGCCTTGCGCGATGGAGACATCGTCAAGATCGAGCCCAGCAACCCGCTTTATTTCGACGCCGAAGGTCTGCGTCTCGCTTGAAGGAGTTTTTCCAATGGCACAGTTCATCAACAAACGGGAAGACGTGGTCATCGAGGCCGTTGAGGGCCTGCTCGCGACCTCCGCCGTGCCGCTCGCAAGGCTGGACGGTTACCCGCATATCCGCGTCGTCGTCCGCGCCGATTGGGACCGCTCCCGCGTCGCGCTGGTCTCCGGCGGCGGCTCCGGCCATGAGCCGGCCCATGCCGGCTTCGTCGGCGCGGGCATGCTGACCGCCGCCGTCTGCGGCGACGTTTTCGCCTCGCCAAGCGTCGATGCGGTGCTCGCCGGCATCCTCGCCGTTACCGGCCCCGCCGGCTGCCTGCTCATCGTCAAGAACTACACCGGCGACCGCCTCAATTTCGGCCTCGCCGCCGAGCGCGCCCGCGCCTTTGGCCTCAACGTCAACATGGTCATCGTCGACGACGATATCGCTTTGCCGGATCTGCCCCAGGCGCGCGGTGTGGCCGGCACGCTTTTCGTCCACAAGATTGCCGGCGCCTTGGCCGAAAACGGCGCCGACCTCGACACAGTCACCGAAGCCGCCCGCCGTGTCATCTCCGGCACCCGCAGCATCGGCATGTCGCTCGACACCTGCACGGTACCCGGTTCGCCGAAGGAGGACCGCATTCCAAAGGGCATGGCCGAACTCGGCCTCGGCATCCATGGTGAGGCGGGCGTCGAACAGGTGGGTTATTCCGGTGCCCGCTCTGCCATGGCCGCCGTCGTCTCGAAGCTCAAGGCAACGATTTCCGATACGCCCCATGTCGCGCTGATCAACAATCTCGGCGGCACCTCCGTGCTGGAAATGTCCGTGCTCGCCCACGAACTGATCCATTCGGAGATCGGCGCCCATATCAGCCATGTCGTCGGCCCGGCCTCCATGATGACCTCGCTCGACATGCGCGGCTTCTCGATCTCGCTACTGCCTGCCGATGCCTGGGATATCGATGCGCTCGCCCAGCCCGTCGGCCCCGCCGCCTGGCCGGGTTTGGCCGCCGTCCACCCGGTCTCGGTCGTCGCACTTCCGGATGGTCTCACCCCGATCATGCCGCTCCCCTCTGATCATAGGGAAACCCGCGACTTCCTCACCGCCTGCTGCGAGGTGATGATCGCCGCCGAACAGGACCTGAACGCGCTCGACGCCAAGTCCGGTGACGGTGACACCGGTTCGACGCTGGCGGGTGCGGCCCGTGCCCTCATCAGCGCCATGGACCGCCTGCCGCTCTCCGACTACACCCAGCTGATGCGCGCGATCGGCCTGGAGCTCAGCCAGACCATGGGCGGCTCCTCCGGTGTGCTGCTCGCCATCTTTTTTGCCGCTGCCGGCGATGGCGCCTCGAGCGGGTTGCCGATCCGCGATGCGTTGAAGGCCGGCCTTGCCCGCATGCAGGAGATCGGCGGCGCCCAGGTCGGCGACCGCACCATGGTCGATGCGCTCGCCCCCGCGCTCGACGCGCTCGACCAGAGCCTCAGCGCCGCAGCCGGTGCTGCCCGCGCCGGTGCCGATCGCACGGCAAGCCTCGTCAAGGCCAATGCCGGCCGCGCCGCCTATATCAATGCCAAGCAGCTCCAAGGCCATGCCGATCCCGGCGCCGAAGCAGTCGCCCGACTGTTCGAATTCCTGGCGAAGCGTTCGGCCTGAGCGGGGCCGCCCCTCAGGCGGTGACGACCCGGACCCGAGTGCCCCACGGGTCCTTTGCCTCGAAACCACCATCGATGGCCGAGACGGCAAAACCCTTGGCTTCGAGCTCGGCACGTCGCCGCTCGACGATTGCCGCATCGGTCGCGGTCAGCGAGAACCAGTCGAGCCCGGTCATCGCCTCCTGCCGTGGCCCCGCATCCTGGCTTTCCCAGATATTGGCGCCGATATGGTGGTGATAGCGCCCGGAGGAGAGGAATGTCGCGCCGCGCTGGTCGTCGCCGGCCACCACGTCGAGCCCGAGACCCGTCGCATAGAAGTCGCGTGCGGCGGTGAGCGCCCCGACTTTCAGATGGATATGACCGATCCGCAGATTGGCCGGTGCGTCCGAATACAGGTCACGGTCGGTCGGCGTTCTGGTCTTGATGAAGATGTCCTCGATATCGAGTTCCTTGGTGCCCATCGACACCCGGTCGCCCGCCCAGAGCCAGCTCTCCCTAGGCCGGTCGCTATAGACCTCGATACCATTGCCCTCAGGATCGGTCAGATAGACCGCCTCCGACACCGAATGATCGGCAAAGCCCGTGAGCGGCACCTGGCTGCGCGCCACATGTACCAGCCAGCGCGCGAGATCTTCCCGCGTCGGCATCAGAAAGGCCGTGTGATAAAGCCCCGCCTGGCCGCTCGCCTCGGGCGCTGCATCCGGCCGGGAGAGGAGATGCAGCAGCGGCACGCCACCGGCACCCAGCGTGACGAGATCAGTGCCATTATGGAGAATTTCCAGGCCCAGCATGCTCTTGTAATAGTTTGTCACCAGTTTGATGTCTTTGACCCGCAGGCAGACGGCATCGACATGGATGGGGCACTTTAGCGCAAACGGAAGTTCGCCAATCGAGTAGCGGATAACGGTCTGCGTCTCCACCATGCCCTCTGCCTTCTGCGCGCCTGCCATGGCGCCTGCTAGCGTCGCCGTGCCTGCAAGTCGCAATAGCTGCCGTCGTGTCCAGTGAATTGTCATGTCTGCCCATTGTTCCCCATCATTATCAGCGTCGCATACACCGGAGCCTGCCTTTCCGCTCCTCACGTCTGTCCACGGTTTTTCACATCGCCGCGAGCAGCATCTTCGCCGATTGCCGCAATTATGATGCATTGCAGCATAAACTTGGGCCGGTGACGTTTCCAATCCGTCACATTTGCTGTAAACGGTGGAAAATAAAGCCTGTTTGGGTGGAGAGGGCAATGCGCAAGTGGGTTTACACCTTCGGCGGAGGAACGGCCGAGGGGAGTAGGACCGAGATTGACCAGCTGGGAGGGAAGGGGGCCAATCTCGCCGAAATGGCGGCGCTTGGCCTGCCAGTTCCGCCCGGCCTCACGATCGTGTCAGATGCCTGCGGGCTCTACTACCAGAGCGTCAAGACGATTGCCGACGACCTGAAGGCCCAGGTTCTCAAGGGCATCGAAGGCATCGAGGCAGCCACCGGCCGCGCCTTTGGCGATACCAGCCATCCGCTTCTCCTCTCCGTCCGCTCCGGCTCGCGCACCTCCATGCCCGGCATGATGGATACCGTTCTCAATCTTGGCCTCAACGACCACACCGTCGAGGCACTCGGCCACCACTCGGGCGACGCTCGCTTCGCCTGGGATAGTTATCGCCGCTTCATTCAGATGTATGGCGATGTCGTGATGGGCCTCGACCACGAGATTTTCGAGGAAATCTTCGAAGACGAGAAGGGCCGGCTGGGCCATGAGTTCGACACCGATCTCTCCGCCGTCGAGCTGCAGCACATCGTCTCGCTCTACAAGGAACTGCTGGAACAGGACCTCGGCCAGCCCTTTCCGCAGGATCCGCATGTCCAGCTCTGGGGCGCAATCGGCGCCGTCTTTTCCAGCTGGATGAACCCGCGCGCCCAGACTTATCGGATGCTTCACAACATCCCCGGCGAATGGGGCACCGCCGTCACCGTGCAAACCATGGTCTTCGGCAATCTCGGCTCGACCTCGGCCACCGGCGTTGCCTTTACCCGCAACCCTTCGACCGGTGCCAAGGAGCTCTACGGCGAATTCCTCGTCAACGCCCAGGGCGAAGACGTGGTTGCCGGCATCCGCACGCCGCAATCGATCACCGAAGCCGCCCGCATCGACAGTGGCTCCGACAAGCCGTCGCTGGAAAAGCTGATGCCGCAGGCCTTCGCCGAATTCCAGGCGATCTGCGACCGGCTCGAAGCCCATTACCGCGACATGCAGGATCTCGAATTCACCATCGAGCGCGGCAAGCTCTGGATGCTGCAGGCCCGCTCTGGCAAGCGCACCACCAAGGCCGCGATGAAGATCGCCGTCGATATGGTCGCCGAAGGCCTGATCAGCGAGCAGGAGGCAGTGATGCGCATCGAGCCTTCTTCGCTCGACCAGCTCTTGCACCCGACCATCGACCCGCGCGTCGCCCGCCATGTCATTGGCTCCGGCCTGCCCGCCTCGCCGGGGGCTGCCACCGGCGCCATCGTCTTCACGGCGGAAGAGGCGGTCGATGCGGAAGCCGAGGGCCGCAAGGTGATCCTGGTCCGTGTCGAAACCAGCCCCGAAGATATCCACGGCATGCATGCAGCCCAGGGTATCCTCACCACCCGTGGCGGCATGACCAGCCACGCGGCCGTCGTCGCCCGTGGCATGGGCATCCCCTGCGTCTCCGGCGCCGGCACCATGCGCGTTGATCTCCGCAACGAAAAGCTCATCGGCCTCGGCGTGACGCTCACCAAGGGCGACATCGTCACCATCGATGGCTCCTCCGGCCAGGTGCTGAAGGGCGAGGTGCCGATGCTCCAGCCGGAACTCTCGGGCGATTTCGCCCAGCTGATGGTCTGGGCAGATAGCACCCGCCGGATGACGGTGCGCACCAATGCCGACACGCCGGGCGACGCCCGCGCCGCGCGCTCCTTCGGGGCGGAGGGCATCGGCCTCTGCCGCACCGAACACATGTTCTTCGAGGGCGAGCGCATTCATGTGATGCGCGAAATGATCCTCGCCGAAGACGAGGCCGGCCGTCGCACAGCCCTCGACAAGCTGCTCCCCATGCAGCGCTCCGATTTCACCGAGCTCTTCACCATCATGCATGGCTTGCCGGTGACGATCCGCATGCTCGATCCGCCGCTGCATGAATTCCTGCCCAAGTCGGACGAGGAGATCGAGGAAGTGGCAAACGCCATGGGCCTCGAACCCGGCTTCATGCGCCGCCGCATCGATGCGCTGCACGAGTTCAACCCCATGCTCGGCCATCGCGGCTGCCGTCTCGCCATCTCCTATCCCGAGATCGCCGAAATGCAGGCCCGCGCCATCTTCGAGGCAGCCGTTGCCGCCGCCCGCGAAACCGGCGCCCCGGTCGTGCCTGAAATCATGGTCCCCCTGGTCGGCCTGCGCTCCGAGCTCGACTACGTGAAAGCCGTCATCGACCGCGTCGCCACCGAAGTCATGGGCGAAGCCGAACTCGAAATCTCCTATCTCGTCGGCACGATGATCGAACTGCCGCGCGCCGCCATCCGCGCCCATATCATCGCCGAAGCCGCCGAATTCTTCTCCTTCGGCACCAACGACCTGACCCAGACCACCTTCGGCATGTCCCGCGACGACGCCGCCCGCTTCATCCCGACCTACCAGAAGAAGGGCATCATCATCCAGGACCCCTTCGTCTCCCTGGATTTCGACGGCGTCGGCGAACTCATCCGCATCGCCGCCGAACGCGGCCGCAAAACGAGGCCAGACATGAAACTCGGCATCTGCGGCGAACACGGCGGCGACCCCACCTCGATCCACTTCTGCGAGGATGTCGGGCTGGATTATGTCTCGTGCTCGCCGTTCCGCGTGCCGATCGCGCGGCTCTCGGCAGCCCAGGCGGCGATCAAGGCGAGGGGGTGAGGGGGGCATGGCTGAGATTGTCAGTGATTACGATCCAGCCGAAGACCTCGCTTCACCAGAAGCCATCTCGATCTTCGTCAACGAAGCGCTGAAGACCGTAGATGCGGCCTATATTGCTCACGCACTCGCTGTTGTTGCTCGCGCAAAGGGGATGGCCGGGATTGCCGAAGTGGCAGCGCTGTCCGGCGAGGGCAATCCGACGCTCAAGACCACGCTTGCTGTGATGAAGGCGTTGGGAATCTCGCTGACGGCGGAGGTGGCGGGGTGAGCGCAGGAATCAGCTTGCCGATTGCGAGGCCGTCGTGTTTTCTGATGGTGCCAAAGGGTGTGCACCAGTTGCAACGCTTTGCCAGTCGCTCTGCGCCTCCAATCCGGTTGCAGGCCATGCCGTACACGATCTTTAATTGTGGATGTATAAATAGAACCCTACCATGGTCCAGTGACATCGGTCATAGATATGGAGTTAAGCATGGCAGCCATGGGCGCCGGCTTGTTGAAGGTAAAGCGAATGAAGCGCTCCCGGTCGAGTTACAGGTGGCAGGTTGCCCTGTAGCTTGGGTTGCGTATGAGAAATGAAGCGGCCTCCTAGACAACTCGTGTTTTATAGCTTTCACAACGGATGATATGTGAGAATTTGCATATACTGCGGATCTAAAAAGTCGGAGGATGAGTTCTCTGACGAGCACATATGGCCCGATGCCCTAGGCGGCGACTTCCTGCCGCGGTTCTGGCGGACAGAAGACGTTTGCAGAAAATGTAACAATGACTCTGGGGTCTTCGTGGACGGGGCCTTCATCAAGAGCTTTTACATTTCCGGAGAACGTTCAGTTGACGTTCTTGACTATCTCGATCCGGATAAGCCAAGCGGCATCCTTCCATTGAACTACCTAGGTACAGTCCAAAACATCCCGACACGCGCCGACGAGCTTGCCGACTTCTGGATCTGCGCTCCAGGTGCCAACATTGTTCATTTTCGAAAGGCTAGTGAGGAAAATACTTGGGACAGCTATGCTGGTGGAGATCCGCGCCACCAATCGAAGAGGTCAAAGGCTGGTCGGGTGGTTGTCGCTTTGACGTCCGCTGAACCATACTGGATTTTAACCGCATTGTCCTCAGTGAAGCATCATTTCGCCAAAGCAGACAAGTTCGTAATCAATCTTGAGCTGCCGTCTAATGCGAAACACTTCAGAGAGATTGACCAGAGCGATCCATTTCAAGCGTCTGACATGCGATTCTTCAGAGAAATGGAAGCAAACAGAGCCCGTGGCGAGAAGCTTCACAACCGTATCACTGTGTCGCTAGGGGCGGATACACGGTTCCTTGCAAAACTTGCCTTGGCTATCGGATACAAACTGTTTGGGACGCGGTTCTTGGACGCAGCCGATGGACTTAACCTTCGTAAAGCCTTCCGCGAAGCAGATGGCGAACGACGCCGGCAAATTCCGATACGAGGGTCCGGCTATTATAGTGGCGTTGATCTGGCAGGCCTGAACGACACGCTGCGTTGGCCGGGTGGATGGGTCCTTCTCCTCATTCGGCATGCTCATGCACTGGTGCTAAGCGTTCAGTCGCCTTCAGGTCGCCCATTGGTGATACAGGTGACAGATGACCCTGCGCTTCTTGAAGAGCTTGATGCGGAATATCGCGATGGTGTAATCTGGGTGACGGTTCCTTCTACCGCGCGTGCGGTAGGCCCGATGTCATTTCCAGAGTTCCTCGCTCACCAGATCGGGCAATCTGCCCACCCCGGACTGCGAGAGTTGGAAGCGCTGCGCGGGCAACGAGGTCGTCTTCCTCCGACCGGAATATCAGCCCAAGAGGAGCCTGAGCAAGAGCCGAACTCGTTCTGAACGATATAGGTACCAGCAGAAACAGGGTCTGCGAACGCATTTTCGCGCCAGTACGCCGACACTAAGCCTGTCTCGCCTCGCGTGTCAGGCGAAGCCGATATCTCATTCCGCAGCCGAAACCACGCGTGTCCTCGGCCCCTCGCGAATGCCATTGAACACGGCATCGAGATCCAGCAAGCTCTCGGGCTCGGCCATCGCGCGATCATAGTTCGGCGCCACCTCGTCGCAAAGCAAGGCCGCCAGCGCGTCCTCGTTTGACGCGAGCAGCGTCAGGCCCGTCCAACTCCCAAGAAAAATTCCCTACCCATGTCACATTGACGCTCCCCCGCTCGTCATGATGTCGTACCCAACAGAAGGAACCGACATCATGACCGCAACACTCGATCCTTTCGCAGCCGCCCCCGCACTGATGAAAAAATGGATGGCCGTCTCGAACGATATCGCCGCAAGCCTCGAACCGAGCCTCATCGAACTCGTCAAGATACGCTCGTCCCAGATCAATGCCTGCGCCAATTGCATCAACATGCACACGGCGGAAGCCCGGGCCAAGGGCGAGACGGAGCAACGCATCTATCTCCTCTCGGCCTGGCGCGAGGCACCATGTTATACGGAGCGCGAACGGGCAGCACTGGCCTGGACCGAAGCGCTGACCACGCTGTCAACCGGCCATCCGCAGGAGACGGCACGCCTGGATCTGCAGGCGGCCTTTGCCGAGGAGGAGCAGGTGAAACTGACGCTGATGATCAATGTGATCAACGGCTGGAACAGGCTGGCCGTCGGCTTCGGCCTCTGGATCGACACGCCGGCAACCCGGGCTCAGGGAGTTGCCGCCTGATGTTGCCCTCCGAGCATAGAGATGCGGCGGCGAGTTTCGATCCCTTGCGGCGCAAGCTGATGCGGCTCGCCTATCGCATGCTGGGCTCGGTCACGGATGCCGAAGACATGCTGCAGGAGGCCTTCATCCGCTGGATGAGGGCCGACCGCCGCGATATCCGCGAACCCGAGGCGTTTCTGCGCCGCGTGGTCACAAGGCTTTGCCTCGACCAGCTGAAATCGGCCCGCCATCAGCGCGAGACCTATATCGGCCCCTGGCTGCCGGAACCGGTGGTCGAAAACGCGGACGAGCCCGAAGACGTGACCCTGCCGCTGATGCTGGCGCTGGAGCGGCTGTCCCCGCTGGAGAGAGCAGCGCTGCTGCTGCACGATGTCTTCGGTCTGCCTTTCGAGGAGATCGCCGAAACCCTGGACCGTGACGTCGCCGCCTGCCGCCAACTGGCAGCAAGGGCACGCCGAAACGTCCGGGAAGCGCGAACCCGCTACACCGTCGACGCCAAGCGCGGGCTCGAGATGGCAGAAGCCTTCTTCAAGGCGTCGCGCAACGGCGACATGTCCGCGCTCTCCGCCATGCTCGCGGCCGATGTCGGCCTGCATTCGGATGGCGGCGGCAAGCGGCCGGCAGCGATCACGCCGATCCTTGGCCACGAAGCGGTGATGAAGGTTCATACCTATCTTTCGGCAAAGATCTGGCCGGAAGGCTCCGAGCTTCTTCGTGTCGGCCTCATCAACGGCCTGCCGGGTTTTGTCACCCTGGAGGCCGACGGCGAGTTGCAGACGACGGCGCTGGAGATCGCGGATGGCGCCATCATCGCCATCTACATCATGCGCAACCCCGACAAGCTGCGCCATCTCCACTGAGGGCGGGGCCGCTTACCGTGGAAAATGCTCCACATGCGTCTCGGCCGTCCGGCCGAAATACACCACGCGCCGCCCGAGAAACGACACCAGATAGCCCGCACAGCCCGCCGCCTTCGCCTGGGCGCTGAAGGCCTGATAGCTATAATCATCCGCTCCCGATTGTGCCCAGCGCACCAGCCGTTCGATCTCGTTGGCATCGAAGGCAGCGCCGATCGGACCGTCATGCGCGGGCATGGGCAGCACCACGCTGTCGCCATCGCACAGGTAATAGCTCTGTTCGTTGCGCCGGTAGTCGACGGTGTATCCTTCGAAGCCGGCACCGATGAGCCGTCCGACGATTTCAGGAAAACTGGAGGTCCCGTCATGGGCGGCAGCGAGGCATGTTTCGGCAATGGCGATGCGGTCCGCGTCCATGGCGGGTCTCCTTGTGTTCAGGTTGAGAAGGGGGCAGGGGCCGGTCAGTCCACCGGCATGTCTCTCAGGCCATGCCGTTCGACGAGACGCTTGAGCAGCCGGTCGAGTGTCGCCATCTCCGGCCCGTCCAGCACGCCGAAGAAGGCGGCATCGTTCTGGTCGGCAAGGCTTGCGAGCTTCGGCAGTCGGGTGCGGCCATCGTCGGTCAGGAAGAGGTAATGCGCGCGCCCGTCCTCTTCATGCGCCTTGCGCGCCACGAGGCCCTTCACCATCAGCCGGTCGGCAAGCTTGGTGATCGCGCCCCGCGTCATGCCCATCTGATCGGCAAGGTTTGACGGCGTCATCGGATCCGCCTCGTAGAGCGAGCGCATCAGCGCCCATTCCGCGACGGTCACGTCTTCCTCGGAAAGCTTGCGGGCGAATTCCTGCGACACGGCATTGGACACCATGCGCAGCCAATAACCCATATGCGTCTGGAGATCGGAAACGGATGACATCGGCGGCCTCATTTGGTTGACTAGGAAACTACGTCAATTTGGTTTCCTAGTCAACCTTAATGGAAAGCCTGTTCTGCCGTCCAGGCAAGCGCGTGCGGCGGGTCACGCAAGGGCGCGACCCGAACCGCCTGCCGGCATCACCCCGAAAGCGCCACCGCATCGGCGCCGGCCGGGATGCGCATCGGCGAAGCAACATCGGTTGCCGCCTGCCAGACGGCTTCGGCGACGTCGGCTGCCTGCGTCACCTCTGCCTCGCTTTCCTGCGCCCACACATCGAAGGCCGCCTTCACCACCGGCATATAGGGCTCCGGAAAGCCACCTTGCTGCTGGATCCGGGCGCGGGCCGTGTCCCCGAAGCCGGTGGTCGGCGCGCGTCCGGGCAGGACGATGCGAACCCGGATGTCGAAGGCCGAAAGCTCCAGCGCGGAAACCTCCGTCAGCGCATTCAGCGCTGCCTTGCTTGCGGTGTAGGCCGAAAGCAGAGGCAGCGGCTTCAGCGTCACGCTGGAGGAAACGTTGACGATCACGCCCGCGCGCCGTTCCCGCATCTGCGGCAGGACCGCCTGCATCATTGCGACCGGGCCGAACAGGTTGGTCTCGAACAGGGCACGCATTGTCTCCATCGGCGTGCCTTCCACCGCATTCATCCAGCCGATGCCGGCATTGTTGACGAGAACGTCGATTGGCCCCGCCTCTTCGACGGCGGCTTTGATGCTGTCGGGATCGGTGACGTCGAGCTTGACGATCTCCAGTCTGTCGGAGGCGGCCAGCAGGTCTTCGCGGGGGCTGCGCATGCCGGCCACCACGCGCCAGCCCTTCGAGAGAAAGAGTTTCGCCGTCTCGAGCCCGAAGCCCGCCGAAGCGCCCGTGATCAATACCGTGTTCATGTGTCGTCTCCTGTCCTTGATGGGATGCCTGGAGACTAGATCGTGGTGGTGATATCCTCTATAACAGATCGTGCAGTATTCATTATCAGGAGTGTCGTTTGGCCGATCCCTTCAGTGATCCCTTGGGTGAAATCGTCTCCCTGCTCAGGCCCCGCGCCGGTTTTGCCAAGGTGGCGAGCGGCGCCGGCCACTGGCGCGTGACGCGGGAACTGGATGGCGAGCCCTTCTATTGCGTCGTGCTCGACGGCGCGGCCCGCATGACCGTCGACGGCCATCCGACCGTGCGATTGCAGGCCGGCGATTTTGTCCTCGTCCCCTCGCTCTTCCGCTTCGCCATGGAGAGCATGGAAATGGAGGGAGCGGCTGAGGGCATGGTGACCACCGATCCCTCGCTCACAACGCCTCTGCCCGGCGAGATCCGCCATGGCGATCCGGAAGGGCCGGCCAATGCAAGGCTTCTGGTCGGACATTTCCATTTCGGCTCGCCGGATGCGCGCCTGCTCATCCAGCTCCTGCCGCGCTTCCTCCATCTGCGCGGCGCGGAGCGGCTGTCCGCTCTGGTCCGACTCCTGACCGACGAGACCAGGGCGGTCCGCCCGGCGCGCGACATGATCCTAGCCCGCCTCCTCGACGTGATCCTGCTCGAGGCCCTGCGCGCAGGACCGGACGAAACCGCGCCCGGCGAAGCGCCGCCGGCCGGCATCCTGCGGGGCCTGGCAGATGAACGCCTGGCGCTCAGCCTGCGCCGCCTGCATGCCGATCCTGCCCGGGACTGGACCATCGAAAGCCTCGCCCAGGAGGCGGCTCTCTCCCGCTCCGCCTTCTACAAACGCTTCCGCCTGGCCCTCGGCATGCCGCCGATGGAATATCTGACCGCCTGGCGCATGGCGCTCGCCAAGACCTATCTCGATCAGGAGGATCTGGGCATGGAGGAGATCGCCGGGCGCGTCGGTTACGGTTCGGCCAGCGCCTTCTCCACCGCGTTTACCCGCTTCGTCGGCGTGCCACCCTCGCGTTACGGCAGCCAGCCGGTGCAAGGGCAGGAAAGGGCGCCCGCCATCGCGGTCTGACGCTTAAGGGTCCGTCTGCCTCACGCCGCCGCCGTTCTCGCAAACCGCCCCGGCGGCAGCCCCACATGCCGGCTGAAGGCCGTACTGAACGTGCTGGCCGATCCATAACCGATCTTCTCGGCCACCGCATCCAGGCTCAAGTCTTGCCGCTGCAACAGGTCTTTCGCCAGTGCCATGCGCCAGGTCATCAGATATTCCATCGGCCGCATGCCGACGGTGTGGCGAAAACGGTCGAAGAAGGCCGAGCGTGACATGGCCGCCAGTCGTGCCAGCGCCTCCACCGTCCAGGGGCGATCGACTTGCGCATGCATGGACTGGAGCGCAAGCGCGATGCGCGGCTCGGCCAGTCCGCGCAGCAGCCCGGGCGGAGCCTCGTCAGTCGGCACGCTGCGCAGAGCCTCGATCAGCAGGATCTCGGCATAGCGTTCCAGGATGAGGTCGCGCCCGACATCCGCGCGCCGCGCCTCGTCCCCGAGCAGGTGAACGAGTTGCGTCAATCGCTGCGCGCCACGCACATGGATCATCCGCGGCAGAAGCGAAACGAACAGCGAGGCATCTGGCGCATCGAAGGAGAAATAGCCGCCGAACTGCCGCATGTCAGGCTCGCCATCCGGCCGTCCATGGCGTTTCTCGCCGTCGGGTGCCGAAACCATGGTCTGGGGATCGATCGAGACGGGCGGCGCAGGCTCGATGCTGCCCATGGTGAAGGCGGGCGTTGCCGGCAGCAGCAGAAAATCCCCTTCTTCGAGAATGACCGGCTCTTCACCATCGATCGCAAACCGGCAGCGCCCTTTGGTGATGGCGCAGAAACCGGGCTGACCGAAGGCGGCGTAGCGAACGGCCCAGCGACCGGCCCCACTAATGCCCTTGGAAAAGACGGTGCGCGGTTTCAGAAGCGCGATGACATCGGAGAGCGGATCACGCATCTGGACTATCTCGAATGAAATACGGACTTATGATTGATGATAGTCCAGCGTAGCGCGGCTAAACCTGGGACGTCAACAGCAAACGCCTCCAACAAAACGTCTCGGGAGTTTTCCATGCCGACCATTCTCATCACCGGCTGCTCGTCGGGCTACGGCCAGCATATCGCTCAGCATTTCCTCGACCGTGGCTGGACCGTGATCGCCACCATGCGCACGCCCCGAACCGACGTCTTCGCCCCGTCGGACCGCCTCCGCATCCTGCCGCTCGACGTGACCAAGGCCGACAGCATCCGCGCCGCCCTTGAGGCAGCAGGCGCGATCGATGCTCTGGTCAACAATGCCGGCATTGGCGTGGTCGGTGCCTTCGAGGCGACGCCCATGGAGCATATCCGCAAGGTCTTCGAGACCAACACCTTCGGCACCATGGCCATGACCCAGGCAGCGATCCCCGGCATGCGCGAACGCGGCTCAGGCGTCATCGTCAACGTCACCTCAAGTGTCACGCTTGCGCCGATGCCGCTTGCCGCTGCCTATACGGCAAGCAAGCAGGCGATCCAGGGCTTCACCCAGTCGCTGGCCCATGAACTCGCCAACTTCGGCATCGCCACCAAACTGGTCGAGCCGGGTTATGCGCCCACCACCCGCTTTGCCGCCAATACCGATATCAATGTCATGGATCTGCTCCCAGGCGCCTATCTCGATTTCGCCCGCCCGATCTTCGAAGCTTTTGCGTCCCCAACGGTCGTCACCCGCGAAAGCGATGTCGCCGAAGCCGTCTGGCAGGCGGTGACGGACGGTACGGCGCAACAGCGCTATCCGGCAGGGGCAGATGCTGTCGCGCTCGCAGCGGCTGCGTGATTGGGCGAAACTTGCATCGGCCATTGGGCCTGTGGCAGTTGCCGCAGGCTCCGGCCCGGGTATAAATCGGGATGCGTCGCATCCTGTGCCGCCCACCCGGAGATACCAATGCCCGGCTATTCCGCCCGTCCGCCCGCCATCCCGACTGTTGTGCTTGATGATGCCGTCACCCGCATCACCCGCTGGGATTTCGAACCTGGTGCCGCGACTGGCCACCACACCCATGGCCTGGGTTATGTCGTCGTGCCGATGACCGATTGCCACTTCCTGATCGAGGATGCCTCGGGAGAACGACGCGTCACCAGCAAAGCCGGCGAGGCCTATCGGCGCGATGCCGGTGTCGAGCACAATGTCATCAATGGCGGCGACCAGCCGATGAGCTTCATCGAGATCGAATACAAATGAGCGCAGACGACGACCATGCGCCACCGCAGTTCGTCACCACCTTCGATCCGCAGCATGGCGTGGCGGTGCCGGTGGCCGAGGGCGTCCAGCGCCTCACCGCGCCCAATCCTGGCCCCTTCACCTTTCACGGCACCAACACCTATATCGTCGGCCAGAAATCCGTCTGCGTCATCGACCCCGGCCCCGACAATGACGCGCATTTCGAGGCCCTGATGGCAGCGCTCGAGGGCAGGGAGGTGACCCATATCGCCGTCAGCCACACCCATCGCGATCATTCCCCGCTCACCCGACGCCTCAAGGAAAGGACCGGGGCCGTCATCGTCGCCGAAGGACCACACCGTGCCTCGCGCCCGCTGTTCGAAGGCGAGGTGAACCCCTTTGCCGAAAGCTCCGACAACGATTTTGTTCCCGACATCGCGCTTGCCGACGGTCAGACGGTCGAGGGTGACAGCTGGAAACTCACCGCCGTGCACACGCCCGGCCACACCGCCAATCATTCGGCGTTCGCCCTCGAAGACACCGGCATCCTCTTTTCCGCCGACCATGTGATGGCCTGGGCCACCTCGATCGTCGCGCCCCCCGATGGCGCTATGGCAGACTACATGGCCTCTCTCGACCGGCTGTTCGCGCGCGACGACCGGCTCTATCTGCCAGGCCATGGCGGCGAGGTCACCGAACCGCAGACCTTCGTCCGCGCTCTTCGCACTCATCGCCGCCAGCGGGAGCAGGCCGTGCTGGAGCGTGTCAGAAAGGGCGACCGGCTGATCCCGGATATGGTCCGTGTCATCTATGCCGCGATCGATCCCCGTCTGCATGGGGCAGCCGCACTGTCCGTGCTCGCCCATATCGAGGATCTGGTGGAGAAAGGGTTGATCGTCACGGATGGCCCACCAAGGCTGTTGGGTGAATATCGGCCGGGTTGAATGCCAGGCCGGCGTCTATCCGCTCTCCCCCCTGTGGGGGAGATGCCCGGCAGGGCAGAGGGGGGTAACACGCGGCACAACGGCGAGCCTCAGTTCCCCGCAATCCCCAGAAGCTCGGCATCGAGCGCATGCAAAAACCCTTCCGCGATCTTGTCGCTGATGCCCAGGTCGTGCGGCCCGTAGCGGCTGGCGACGCGGATATCGACCAGCGTCACCTCAGCCTCTTCCTTCAGTCGCACCACGGCATCGAAGGGCAGGCCCAGCACGAAGGTTTTCGTCGAAAGCTGCAGCCGCGCTTCACCATCAGCCTCGGCCGCATTGATCAGGGCTGCAATTGCATCCGGTCGCGCCATCGGCAGCGGGCCACTCTCGGGCAGGACTTCCTCGGCAGGCGGCGTCCCCTTCGCGGCGGCCTCAGGCGGGGTGGCCGCGCCGTCTTCTGCCGGGCGCAGTTCCAGGTCCGGCAGCGCATAGTCGTCTCCGCGGCTCGCGGTCACCACCAGCCTGTTTGCGGCGGCCACCTTGCGCACCGCCTCGTAGACCCGGTCGATTGCGCCCTCATAGCGTCGCCCTGTGAGGCCGGGATAATGCTCTGCCTGCATCACGCTTGCCCCGACAGGCAGGGGCGGCTTCGGCAGGAATTGCTGGTTCGCATCGGGTGTCGAGACCCAGGCGGGCCGGTCGGCAAGGTCGGTCGAGACCTCGGTCAGCATGGGGCGACTGTCATAGAGGAAATATCCGTAGCCTGGCAGTGCGAGGGGCAGGGCCGCATAAAAAAGCGCCTGCACCGACGCGATGCCGCCCAGCGCTCCGATCTGCCAGAGGCGCATCAGGCCGATCAGCGAAAGCGGCACGGCAAGGGCGGCCGGCAGCGCTGCAATCAGCACCAGCGCGATAAAATCCGGGGTTTTGACCAGCCCGAACCGATGCGCCGAAACCACCACGAGCAGCATTGCGAGCGCAAACAACCCGAGCCGCCGCGCTAGAAAGGCGGAGCGGGACACGGGACGGTCGTAGCGAACGATCATGCAGTCGGTACCGGAATCAGGAGGAGAACGTGGCTCTTGTGTAACCGTTCAACTTCGGGGCGTCGATATGCAAGCGCGCCGGCAAGTGTTTCTCCGGCCACCAGCGCGAAGAGCAAATCTGGGGATAGAGACATGCTCTGTCGGTTCCAGCTTGTGCCGCCGGTACAGGATAGGTTCAATTGAAACAATATCTAATGTATCCGTGAGTTGCATGCCCAAGGAAACCCCGTTCACCGTCGTCAGCCAGAAGATGCTCGACGCCTGGATTGCCACCGATCCCACCCAGCCAGTCGAGCCGGACCGCGTTTATGACGGTGTCCAGTCCCTGTTGTCGATCAAGATGCGGCTCACCGTATTCTGGATCGAAGGGAATGATCCCCTGCGTTGGCGCATGTCGCCGATCCGTCACTCCGGTTTCACCACGACGCTCTTCGACCTCAACCACCTGTTCCGGGACCAGTTGATCGGAGAGTTCAAGGATCAGACCTATATGGCGGATTCGGTCATCCCGCGATTACGCCGGGTGATCGAAAACCAGCAGCCGGCAATCGAACTGGTGAAAACCAAGCTGTTCGGGGTTCATCTCGGTTACGATCGGATTCTCCTGCCGCAACGCTCAACCACGCAGCCGAAATGGGTGATTTCCTCGTCCTGTGCCCGCTTCCTTCTCGATGCTCCCAAGGTCTTCGGGAGTTTCGAAGTGGACGATGAAGCCATTGTCCAGTTGCTGATGGAAGGCCGGACCGCGAAGGAAATCGCGCTCCAGCTGGGGATGTCGCACCGGACGGTGGAGCATCGCCTCGATCGGCTGAAGGATCGTTTCGGCGCGCGGAACCTCGTCCACCTTGTGGTGATGTTGCTCGGCAATCAGGTTAACACCGCGGACAACGGCGGCACTACCTGAACAGCTGCAACGTCGCTTCCGGTCTTGCATTGGCGATCTGCAATGCCTGTGTACCCAGTTTTTCGCGGGTCTGCAGCGCTTTTAGGCGCGTTGCCTCCCGGTTCATGTCGGCATCGACCAGCCGGCCGACGCCCTTGTCCGAGGTCGCGATACGCTTGAGAACCAGTTCGGACTGCTGATCAATGCGGGCTTTCAGTGCCCCGAGGCTGGCCGCCCCGTCGACGATCCGTTCTCGGGCAGCGTCGATATAGGAGAGATAGATATCGATCTTATCCGGGTTCTTTTCCACGTCTATACCGAGAAAGCTCAGTGTTGGCAGTGGCTCGATACTGACGCGCACCGTGTCGAAGGCAATCCAGGTTCCGCTCCCCCATTGCCGGTCGACGGCCGGATCGGACTTGATGATCACCTTGCCATCGGAGCCGACCTCGATCGCAAGGCTCGGCCAGTCGGCGCCGAGCAGCGAGGTGAGCAGCGTCACCATGTCCTCGGCGGTCTCCACCCGACCGTCGTCCCGCCCGAGCAGATCGTTGACGGTGGTCCGGTTGAAGGAATAGGAGATCGGTGTCGCACCATTGAGCGCGAAGCGGAAGCTGATCTGGACGCCATCATCGTCGTCCCCCACTTCGAACAGTGTGAAGGGTTTGAAGTCGAGCGCCCAGCCCGAGCCTCGCCTGCCGTAGTCTTCGTCTTCGACGATGCCACCGGTGCTAACGCCGCTGCTGGTCAGGTTGCTGATCCCGACATAGGAGCCGAACCCGTGATCCTGCTTGGTGCTGATACGCATGGTTTCCGGGTCGTGGATCCAGGTATTGGGACCAACGTACAAGAGCGAGTTGGCAGACACCGTGGCACCCAGGGGCCCGACCACCGCATTGAGAAGCCCGGCAAATTCCGTGTTCGTGCTGATCACCCCACCAAGGCTGGCATTGTAGGCGTCGACCTCTGCCTTGGTGATGATCACAGGGTTGATCAATCCGGGATCATAGGGTCCCGGCAGTTCCTGCAACTGGCCTGCAGAGCCGGTAAGGCCATCCGGGTTGGATGCCTCCTTGTCCACCGTCAGCGTGAAGCGGATTTCGGCGCCGGGGGTGTTGAAATCGAGTGGGCTGCCGTCCGGGAATTTCCAGGTGAAAGTGCCGGTTTCGCCCGACCCGCCGACCGGCAGCATCCAGCCCTGGCTCCCATCGGGCGCATTGTGCACCGTCTTGTCCAATTCATATTCGGGATCGTAGGGCACGCGATAGCGTAGCCCGCCGATGCCGCCGACATCGCGGGCATCCGGCTGCAGCAAGCCGCCGCCGGCCTTGTTGAACAGTGATGTATTCGCCAGACTGAAGCTCATCGCATCGACGCTCACATGACCCTTGTCGCCACGTGTGAAGGACGACCGGATCTGCGTTGCCGTCAATTCGTTGTCATACATGTCGGCAATGTCGGTGTTCAGCCAGTTCTGCCCGTTGAAGCTGGAAGACTGGGCGATACTGAGCACGGATTGCTGGTACTGTCTGAGCTCCGCCTGGATCTTTCCCAGATCCACCGCATCTTCCTTGGCCGCGACCAGCTTCGCCTCGAACTTGTCCAGCACCTTGATGACGGAGGACAGGCCGACAGCAGCGGTATCGACCTTGGCCGCTGCCAGCCCCAGCGTATCGCTGATCGCGGAGAGCGCCATGCTGTCGGACCGCATGGTGGTGGAGATGGACCAATAGGCGGCATTGTCGCCGGCTTGCCCGACCCGCAGTCCCGAGCTGATGCGGTTCTCCGCGCTCATGCGCTCTGAGCTGGTGGCGCGCAGGGTCTGGAGCGCGGTCATCGCGCTGCTATTGGTCAACAAGCTGCCCATTGAGAAATTATCCCAGGATTACCGTGATTTAGGCACCGGGATGACATCAGGTGCGCGGCCTGAATATGGTTCACCAAAGGTTAACGGACTTTTCGGGGCTGGACGGTAGAAATACGGGATTGCCAATTTTTGCGTCGATCCGTTTGCTGGATCGATCCCCCTCCCGATGAGGCAAGGAGGGGGCGGAGCGGCATGCGCCCGCCCCACGCGTCAGGGGGCTGAGTCTTCGTCGCGCGGCAGGAACAGATCCATGCCATCACCGCCCGGGGCCTCTTCCAGCCCCTCCTCTATCGCCGGGTCGAGCGGCGACAGGCCCGGGTCATCGAGCGAGCCTATGCCGGCATCGGGCAGTGTCGGATCGACAAGCGGCGGCTGACTGACCGACAGGGGGACGTAGAGCGACACCGTTACGATGATCGCGATCACCACCAGCCACGAGCCGATGATGCGGGCCGGAATGATGAGCCATGCGCCGCGAAACGGCCGCAGCAAGAGGCCTGGCGACAACAGGATCCACACGGCCCCGAGCACAGCCGTGGTGGCGAATTCCTTGATCCCGATGCCGAAATCATCGAGCCCGATGAAGAGGGAGAGCGACAGCGCGACCACGGCCGCGGCAAGACCTGCGCCGACGACCCGGAACCGGTTTGGCAGCCAGAGTGCAAGCCCGGACAAAAGCACCGCGACCGGTGCGATCAGAAACAGTTCGTCGCCGAGCGGGCTCTGCAGGATCACCGGAAAGATCGCGTCGAAGAAGACGAGCATCGGCAGCAGGACGCCGAGAAAGGCAAGCCCAATCCAGCCGATGTCGCGTCCACGCTCCGCCATGCCGACCACCACCGAAAGGCCGAGCAGCGCCAGCACCAAATCGTAGATCGACAGGGTGAAGAGGAAGCCGAGTTCGAAGAAGGCGAAATCGTGCGGAATGGACAGGGCGGCGGCGATCGGCAGCACGCCGGCCAGGAAAAGCAGGAGGGCGAGCTTGAAATCCCGGGTCGCGACGCCGGCCCTGAAGCGGGCCTGTGCGGCCCCGGTGCCTGTACTCTCGGCGTCACCGGCAACGCCCGCAGTCGTCGGTCCGCGGGAAGGGGACGGCGCGCCCGTGGCTGGTGATGCCGCCCGCCGTTTCTGCTGTCCGCCGCGCTGCCGCTGTTTCTTCATACCTGTCATCCCGATGCGCTGGGTCGCCAGCCTATTCCACACCGGACTTGATTTGTCACCGCCGAAGGCCAAACTGGCAGCGATGGAGGATGCCAATGGCTGGCTTGGTCATGATGACGGCGGTGACACGGATCGAGCGCAGGCTCGCCACCCAGCATGTTTTCGATACGGTCAACCGGCTGGGCGGCTGGATCGATGATGTGAAGATGTATTCCAACCTGATGAACACGATCCGGCTCACCCTGCCGGTAGGCGCTTTCACAGAGTTTGCAGCAAGCCCAGGCGAGAAGGGGATTGTGATGGAGCAGCCCCAGGCTCCGGGGGGCGACCGAACGCCGAGCGCATGGCGACCCTGGCCCTGAGCTTCGTCCATGATGAGCCGGATCTGCGCCGTGAGGTTCCGGCGGTCCCCGGCGGAGCCTCCGCTGCTCACCTCCCAAATCCGCATATGCGTGTTGTGGGATAGCCACGGGGAATTGGCCGGTAAGGTTGCAGGAAAGCAAGAGGCCCGACGAAGAGTCGCCTGGCCTTCCCGTTCGCAGGCAGTGAACATGCATGCCAGCGGTTCAGCTCACGCGCGTGACGGTTTACGCCGCGCGCCGCTGATGGCGGCCTTCTTCGATCTCCTCGACGATCTTCGCGACAAAGGCATCCAGATCGCCGGGATTGCGCGAAGTGATGATGCCCTGGTCGGTAACCACGGCCTCGTCGCGCCAGTCGGCCCCGGCATTGATCATGTCGGTCTTGATCGAAGAATAGGACGTCGCCTTCCGGCCCTTGACCGCCCCGGCCTCGATCAGCAGCCACGGGGCATGGCAGACGGCAGCCACTGTCTTTCCAGATTTGACGAAGGCGGAAATCAGCTCGATCGCCTTGCGCTCCTTGCGCAACAGGTCGGGATTGATCTGCCCGCCCGGCAGCACGATGGCGTCGAAGTCATCGAGGGAAATATCATCGAGCGTCAGGTCGACATCGACAGTGTCACCCCAGTCGTCCTCGTTCCAGCTCTTGATCGGAGCCTTTTCGAGCGAGGCAATGAGAACCTTGGCGCCACGCGCGGTCAGTTGCTCGAGCGGCACGCGCAGCTCGGAACGCTCATAGCCATGGGTGGCGAGAATGAGAATGCGTGCGGATGTGATGGAAGGCATGAGATGTCCTTTCGTCTCGTTTGCGCTTGGGGGATGCAAGGCAAACGGGCCACCATCCGCATCGTTCCGCAAAAAACGCTTGGCCGTTCGACAACACCTGTTGCCGCTCGGCTCACGCTTTGCTAATCAGGCGGCGATTTGCAGCGCCGCCCGCGGCCTCGCAATCTGTTGGGGCGTCGCCAAGCGGTAAGGCACCGGTTTTTGGTACCGGCATTCCCAGGTTCGAATCCTGGCGCCCCAGCCATTCTTTCAAATGCGTATTATCATGCGCTTAGAACGTTCTACGTGCTTTAAATGTTATCCCGTTATGTACCTCTAACCCGCCCCGAAGTCTCAATATTTACATTTCCCATGTCGTTTGGTGAGCGAGATGGCTGGCTGACTCCGCTCGTCAGATGTTAATCGGCGCTTCTATTGTATGAAACGGAAACGTCTCCCGCCTCCAGTAGATTGACCCCGCAATAGCAAGATGGATAGACCGCAACCCAAGGCAGATGGGGGGCGAGTGTATTTCGTTCGCGTGTCGTTGGGCGCTGTCTCGAGACCACCGCTACCGGGTAGCCCCGCTCGGTGATCTGACGCACCGCGTCGCGCTTGAACTCTTCCGTGAAATTGCCTTTGCTCATGTAGGCTTGCTGCCTCAAAATTAGGGGAGAAGGCGTCTACAAATCCAGAGGCTACTCATCCATAGTCCGGTGCCCTGAAAGCAGAGATCCACGTCGAGCTAGACGGCAACCAGCGTTTCAACGAAAGTCCGCGCCTCGCCATGCTCTACGAACCAGCCGTAGCCGAATAATGTAAATCAAAGGGACACAGTCGGTCCGCCACCTCGCGGATTGCAGCTTCGGTCGAAAGCAATTAAGGATCGACCAAGGGCAGGACCTTCGCCTGCGGCAATAGCGGTTTACGTGGGGCCGAACGCGGCTTTACGGAGCAGAGAGGCTTAACTGTTGACACAAGACTACTCGGCCCTTTCCGTATTGATACCGGCTCACAATGAGGAAAACGCTATCGTTAGTGTTATTCAGGATTTGCACGAGCATCTTCCTGGTTGTGAAATTTTGGTCATAGATGATTGTAGCACTGATCAGACCGCCGAAATTGCAAGCCGTCTTGAGAATGTGCGAGTCTTGTCTCTTCCCTACAATCACGGTTACGGTGGCGCTCTCCGTCAGGGTGCATTGGCAGCAAGTCGTGAATTGATCGCCTGGTTTGACGGCGACAATGAGCATCGCGCAGTTGATCTCGCACGAATGGTCGACCGCTTGAACTCGGAAAAGCTAGCGGCGGTCCTTGGTCAGAGAGGTGCATCAGTTTCGCGCACCCGCGGTATTGGCAAGATGCTCATTCGGTTGTTCGCACTGGTGCTCGGACTGGGGTACGTAAAGGACTTCAATTGCGGTCTCCGCGTATTCCGACGCGACGCATTTCTACGCTTCTTCCTGCTTTTGCCGACAGGCTACAGCGCCAGCACGACAAGTACATTCCTCGTCATCAAGTCTCGTGCCCCGTTCGCTTTTGAGCAGATAGAGCTACGCAGCAGGGTGGGGCACAGCAAGGTTAAACTGTTCGATGGCTTCCGAACCTTAGTTACTGTCTTACGTATAGCCAGTCTCTTGCAACCGCTGCGGATCTTTGGAAGCCTCGCGATGCTTCTTTTTCTCACCGGCGTCGCATATAGTGCGCTGATTATGCTATATAATGGACAAGGGCTACCAGTTCTGGGCGCTCTCCTCCTGATCGCTTCCTTGCTCGTGATGACCGTAGCAATTATCGCGGATCAAATTGGGATGCTGCGGTTGCAACATTGTGCAGCTTTTGGTCTCAACCTCCTCTCTCGCAACCAGAAACAGATTGACCAATGACGTCCAACTCCAAAATCGCACACGCCTTCCATGCTGATCCGCCACCGGAATGGGCTCTGCATGTTGAGAAATCAGCTTCGCAGATGGTCTGGGACTTTGTTGGAGCTCCACTTCGCATGGTTGTCTTGCCGGACCATCAGTCAGAGCGACTGGGGTTTACGTCACTCCGTGCCGAGCGGCTACGATTGGTGTTGCCGGAGCTCAGAGGTCGTGTGCTCGACGTTGGTTGCGGTGACAACATGTTGCTGCGCCTCTACCGACAGAGGAATAGTGACCAAGCGGCGAACGAGAGCATTGGTGCGGACGTCACTGCGTGGGCAGATGATGTCATGCTGATCGAGAATGCAGCCAAGATCGACTTTCCTGATTCTAGCTTCGATACGGTATCCTACATCGCCTGTCTCAACCACATTCCTGAGCGAGTAGATGCGATGAAGGAAGCATCCCGTTTGCTGAAGCCCGGCGGCCGTGTCGTCGCGACCATGATCGGCTCTTTTGTGGGCAAGATTGGCCATGCTTTGTGGTGGTATAGCGAAGACAAGGAGCGCGATATGCATCCTGACGAACTCATGGGAATGGACGTTCGTGACGTGACTGCGTTGATGGAAGGGGCAGGCCTGAAGGTGACCGAACACCGACGTTTCGGCTACGGCCTGAACAATCTGTTTGTAGCAGAGAAGCTCTGAGCCCATGTGCGGGATCGCAGGCCTGATTCGCTTCGACCGAGGTCCAGTCGGCACAGAGCTGGAGGCGATGTCAAAGCTGATCGCGCATCGCGGACCCGATCAGTCGAGCACGTGGACATTCGATTCAGAGCAACACACAATCGGATTTGCGCACCGCCGCCTCTCGATTCGAGATCTGTCAGATAACGGCAGGCAGCCACTACCAAGCCATTCGGGTCATTCCATACTGGTTTACAATGGCGAGCTCTACAATGAAGCTGACCTCATTGGAGAGCTCAGGGTAACCTCAGGTTTTCGTCAGCGTTCCAGTTGTGACTCGGAAATCCTGATCGAGGCGCTTGAGCAGCTTGGTCCGAGTTGCGTGCGCCGATTGAACGGAATATTTGCGTTCGCAAGCTACGATTGCCGAACGGGCGAGATGCTGCTTGCGCGAGATCCTGTTGGTGTAAAGCCCCTCTATCTCTGGAGGCCAAGCTCAGGTTCAGCTATCGCATTCTCCTCAGAGGTCAAAGCGTTTCTCGCCCTCAAGGAGTTCAGGAGATCTATCGACATTGCTTCTCTGTCTGCGCTTTTGACACACGGATATGTCGGGCCAGACCGTAGCTTGATGCAGGACGTGGTATCTGTTGCTCCTGGCGATGTGTTGCACATTTCCGCACAAGGCTCAATCACGCGTCACGCAAACATTGCGCCGCGCTGGTTTTCTGGATCTTCCGATGCAGCCGACCCGGCATCGCTAAGGCGTGAGTTTGAAGCCGCGGTGACTCGCCAGCGCGTGTCGGATGTTCCGCTCGCTGTCTGGCAGTCCGGTGGCATTGATTCCACCTTGGTCAATGCGGCATGCTCTGCTCCTCGACCCCGGTCATTGATTTTTGCCAGCGATGTGGAGGACTTTGACGAGTCAAAAGAAGGGCAGCTCATCGCGAGGCACCTGGGCTCCGATGTCAATCTGGCAACTTTCAAAAGCGAAGAGCAACCCGCAGATACATTTGCATCGGTCGTTTGGCATTTGGATGGAGAGCTGGCAGATAGTTCCGCTCTCGCCGTAAAGAGACTATCGGCCGCAACTCGACCGTTCGCCACAGTGGTGCTGTCTGGTGACGGGGCCGACGAGCTTTTTGGCGGATACTCGACATATAGGGCGACGCACCTGGCATCGCGATTCGGAACCTATGTGCCCAAAGCCATTTCCCGCAGCATGTCGCGCATTTTGCTGGACCGTAATGGCAGCTCCCAAGCGAGATATCCTGCCCTCGAATCCGCAGGTCGCTTCCTTCAAGGAATGGCGTTCGGTCATCATGCCCATGCGGAATGGCGACGATACGGCATGCCTTGGGTCCTCAATGAAATTGCCTCCAGCGAATTGAAGGATGCGCTAAACTCAGGTGCTGATCCCTACCATGCAGCAATCGACAAGGCGCAAACGCGCTACCCGGATGTTGGACCGACAAGCTGGGGGCAGGCTGCTGACCTCAGCTACTACCTTCCAGGCGACATGCTGATGAAGGTCGACCGAATGAGCATGGCGCATGGCCTGGAAGTCCGCGTACCTTTCCTCGATCTCAAATTCATAGATTATGTCAGTGCCTTGAATTCTGACTTGAGGTTGCCGAACGGGGGCGTGACCAAACGTCTGCTGCGTGAAATGGCGTCGTCCTTTGGCTTGCCGCGTTCGATTACGCAGCGAAAGAAGACGGGCTTCAATGTTCCGTTGGCGCACCGCTTGCGAACAGACTATCGGTCCGTCATGACGAGCCTCCTGCTCGACGAGGACTATGTTTCGCCGTACCTGAGGCCCGATGCCGTGCGCCGGTTGGTCACAGATCATCTCGATGAGAAAACCAATCACGCCTATATTCTATGGACGCTGATGACTTTTGCTCAATGGCGTCTCCATTTGGAAAAAGCCGCATGAAAAACGTCCACGATGCAACGCAAAAGACTATCGCCGACTTTGGCGATCAGTGGACGACTTACACCGAGAACGACGGGTATTATGCCAGCCAGGAGATGCTTCAGGATATCTTGGGCCCACTTTTGGATCCCCAGGAACTAGAAGGGCGAACATGTGCTGAAGTGGGGGCGGGGACAGGTCGAATAAGCTCAATGCTGCTCAATTCTGGTGCGCGGCATGTCACCGCCATCGAGCCGTCGAGAGCGATCTCCGTTCTTGAGCAGAATCTGGCCCGTTACCAGGATCGCGTGACGGTAGTCGGTGCTTCCGGCGATACCTTCATGCTTCGCGACCTGGATTACATCTTTTCCATTGGAGTACTGCACCATATTCCTGATCCAGTACCGACCGTTCAACGCATGCATGATGCGCTGAAGCCCGGCGGAAGAGCCGTGATCTGGCTCTACGGACGGGAAGGAAACAAGGCCTATCTGACCCTGGTAGAGCCGCTGCGGTGGTTGACCCGCAGGTTGCCCGTCAGAGTTAACGCCGCGCTCGCGGCGTGTCTTTATCTGCCTTTGGCTGCCTACATAGCCCTGTGTCGCTTTCTCCCGCTTCCCATGAGGCACTACATGCGGAAAGTGCTGGCACCGATCGGCGGCAAGGCGATACGACTTGTCATCATCGACCAGCTCAACCCCATGTGGGCAAAATACTATACCGGGGAGGAGGCAAGGCATCTCCTTGAGGCTGCCGGCTTCGTCAATGTCCAATTGCACCATCGTCATGGCTACAGTTGGACAGCTGTCGGGAGCAGGGCGCAGTGAGACCTTTGCAAGGTCTCTGCTTAGGTCTCACTCAGCTTGCGTCTGCCAAGTAGACGGAGAACCACGGCTCTTCCGTGTTTCATCCATGGGTAAAGTGCCGCCGACACCTTGGGCGAACTGAATATTGCGGCGTTGAGTTTGTTGAACCAGCCGCGGCGAGAACTCAGCATGGCAAGGCGGTTGACGCAGTCGGGTCCGTAGTAGACCGAGCCGCTCATGATCAGCGCCATGCCCTCGTCGAGCGGCATGCCGGCTGCAGAGAATTCCTCCACGAGCGATGGTGTCTGTCGAGCATCGATCAGGATCACGTTTCCGAGCGCTTCCCGAAGGCGCTGGAATTTGACATAGTTGGAGCAGAACGGGCAATCTCCGTCATAAATCACGACCGCCTTGTCGTTCCATTCGGGATGATGCGCAATATCAAAGGCCGATTTCATACCTGTACTGTCCCACTGACTGCCGCGATACGGTTCCATCTTCGTCTAAGCTGACGCAGCGGCTCTCAACAACGAACACATAGGATTGGATCTGTCGCACATCAAGCTGTGCAACCTCATCGAAATGCCATGGCGCGGACCAAATATGATGAGGATAGAAGTCGTAGGCAACCTTGCCCTCAGCATCCGCCAGAGAGAGCATCAACGCCTGATGCTCTCTCACCACCTGCTGAAGCCTCGTCTTCTGTTCGTCTGATAGCGTCCAATCAACCCTCGTGGCGGCGCAATTTTCTTCCATTGCATTCAGGATCGAGCCTCGGCTGGTGGTGCCCCAGGTGCCCGTCGGCAGAAAGCCGTTGGTCGGTCTGACAATCCTTTGCTGCGCCACGTTGATGGACTTGTCGAGGAAGAAGTTCGAAGGTGCTCGCAGGGTCTCGCCCTGATTTGTGTTGAGTTCGAAATAGGCATCGTTGACGCCTCCGGTGTCGAACCAGGCCAGTTTCACGATGTGGAACGACAGGAGTGGCGCGATCACGACAATAACGCATCCCAGGATGCGGACGCCGAGAGAAGGCGCATGGCCGGGTTGCATGTGCCGGAAGGCGTAAATGAATGCTGCGTTCAGGATGATCCATTTCCAGAAGAAGATTCCGGTCAGCAGGAATATCCCGACATGCATGACGTCGTACAGAAATGTCAGCCATGCGCTCCCGCGCAGTGACAGCAGACACGCCAGAGCAAGCAGTTGTATGAGCAGTACCCATGCATTCAGCGGCACGTTCAACCATGCCAGCGCCGGGATAAGCGCATCAGGGTCGGGCAACAGACCGAGAACCGTCAATGCGCCTGCATCGGTGGAATGAATGGCGAGGTAATATGTGGGGTTCTCCAGCAACCAGGTCAGAATTGTCCCATCAGCCAGGAACATTTTCTCCCATCCGGAGTGGAAATAATTCGACAGATGGATGGCCGCTGCGATGACTACAATCGCATTGAAGTAAGTATCCCTATTGATGTTGGATGCATTGAGCCGGCGCCCGAGCGTGGCGTAGAGCGCGTAAACGCTGATCGCGATTGCGAGAAAGAGGGCTAGGTCGGGGATGATAATGAAGTCTGCGCTATTCGGGGCGCCGAGGCCTGTTTCTGTTTGGACGTGGAGTTTGAACCACTTGATAGCCAGGGCGGGTAAGGCCACCAAAGTTGGCCAGCGAAACCCTAAGAGACCAACGATCACAGGGACCCATACACTGTCCAGTGGACCTGCTAAGCCTAGGGTGTAGGTGCTGTGCATTCCGGCCAGGTAAAGGACGCAACAAACATTGATCGACTGGACTATAAACAGGAAGCCCTTGGGCAGGGACGAACTGACGAATGCAAGCCCGGCAAAAACGACGGCTAGTGAGGTCAAAAATCTCGTGGAGTTCAGAGGCCTACCGACGTCCACAATGCTATTTGTGAAGTAAAATGCCACCAGGGACGCTGCGATAAGCGCGTACAATATCCACTGATCTGGTTGTCTGCTTAGGGTGAGTGTACGAAGGCTCATTCAGCATTGTCCAAATTTGATTTTCAGCGAGTGCCAGCATAACCTTGGATGGCGACTCCCACCAGAATAAATACAATTCCGGTCGCCTGAGCTAGGCTTATACTTTCTTTAAACAAAAAGTATCCCGACAATGGGACGAAGACGAAAACCAACGCAAGAAAAAGATAGCTTGCGCTGAGGCTTGATGTTTTTAATACGTAGAGCCAAACAATTTGGCCTAGACATGATATCACGAAGCTTATCGAAATTAGGATTAGAACTCTGTGATTCCATATTCCAAGTTGGTTTGATGTGTGGGCTGCAAACTTCATTACAACTTGCGCCAATGTAATGAAAACTGTTAGAATAATAAGCGTTATTATGTTATTCATGGGCTAATTTCTCCTGAGATTGTGGAGATAGATTTCCATTTTTTTGACGTAGGTCTATCACGCGGTATGGCCCGGCGGATATGATCTGTTCATCTATTTTCGCCGCCTCTGTCGGTACTCGGACAACCAGGTAGTCCGCTCCAGTTTTCCGTGAGAAATTTATCCATTTCGAGACGATGTGTTCGTCAGTTTCGTCGTTGTTTAAACTCTTCAGTTCGGCGAGGAGTGCGGCATTTTCGGCGAATATCTTATGGTTAGAATAGGCAAGCCACCCCATGTCTTTCCATCCGAACGATTGCGGCCTTTCGGCAAAAGCTCGAATCCTTGGTCCAAGCTCGGGGGCGAAGAACTTGCTATTGGGCGAGGTGCTGCGGGCGAAATCTAAAATCGCGCCAACCGGATCTAGATTGGGTGTCTTACATAGAATCTGAAGTCTAAACAGGCACCGCAGGCCTGCTTCGATGCTTCTGCTTTGCGGCCATGTTGGTGGGTAATGAGCGGCGGCTAGCCACATCGCCGCCACCAAGGCGACCGCAACACCTTTCAATGGGGTCGTGGGAGCAAGTCGATAGGTTTCGCGCATCGCTATCAGCAGAAGCAGAGGCACGGTGTATCTAAGTGCTCGAATGATATCCAGTTGGGATGGGGCTCGATCATTCAGTGAGGCGTACATTCCTTCGGCAATCGGCACCCCGGCGGAGAAGGCGATGATGAAAAATAGAAGAACGTGAACGAATAGCATGTCGCGATTTTTGTGCCGGAGGACGGTGAAAAATGACAACGCTACAGGGATCAGAATTAAGGCGCGCGGACCCGCGAGAGCGTTCGTAAGCAGATTTACAACACCCACCACGGCATTGGAGTACCCGGCGTCATATCTCATCAGGAGTGTGGCTCTGACCGCCTGCGGGTCGGCATCAATGGAGGCCTGTGAGATGCCATGATAATAAATTAACATGTTGGGAGTGGCTATCGCCAGAAAGACAATGCCGCTCGCTAGGCACCGAAAAAATGTCCGCATCCATCCAGCTTCGCCTATCGAAAGGACTGCCATCGTGGCAAGCAGGGAAAGGGCGATGGGGGGTGCCGAAGCGGGGTGTACCCACATTAGAAGCCCCGCTGCCACGAAGCACAAAATCCACCTCCTAAGGCTGTCATTTGCCGACATGCCAAGCAGTAGCAGATAGGGAAGGGCCGCCGAAAACTGCACTCGGGGCTGCGGTTCGTTGTATAGACCCCAATAGTCGCCGGTGATCATGGGAACTGCGACTGCGCAGGAAAGGGAATAACAGATCGCAAATGTCTTGCTTGACGCTATTCGAAGCGCTAAAAAATACCATCCAAATAAGTATACAAGGACTATAAGTGATCCGATTATTTTGTACTCTAATCCAATTTCGCCGGAGATTGATATTATAAATTTAAACAAAAGAACGGTGAAGTTTGTGTAGAATTCAAAATTTGTGGGATTGTTGAATAAAAAATCGCTCGAGTATATTTCGGGCCGCAGTTCAGCAAGCGCACGCGAAATTATCATAGTCGTGTCGCCACTTGCAGATGCTTCTACTGAGCGCCGCATCGAACCCGAAAAATCGAGGTAACAAACAGCGAGGAAGATCGATAGTGCCGCAAAATTTCTCCGCAAGTGTGTTTCCTCCGCAAGTCAAAGAAGGCTCTCCTGGATGCCAACTCATCGGGAGCGATGCCTAGCTTACAGAAATGTCCGTGGCAACCAAGTGTCATCGCTAGCTTGGCGGTGTATAGGGTGGCTGATGTTTTGACTGGACGGCGATATTGAAAGATCCCTTCGGGCAGCATATGGGATCGGCATGTCGAACGCCCTGAGATATCGACCGGACATTGATGGTTTGCGCGCTGTCGCCGTGATGCTCGTACTGCTGTTCCATCTCGAGATCTCCATGTTCTCGGGTGGCTTCGTGGGGGTTGATGTATTCTTCGTCATCAGCGGTTTCCTGATCACCGGCAAGATCGTCTCTGATCTCAACAAGGGTCAATTCTCGCTCATCGATTTCTATTTGGCACGCACCCGACGCATCGTGCCGGCGCTGATGGTTACTGTAATCTCAACATTTCTGGTTGCGGGATTTATCTACTCGCCGGCCGCTCTCAAGGAGCTTTCCGAGAGCGCTTTTTCCGCTTTGGCCTCTGTGTCCAATGTGTATTTCTGGATGACCAGCGGATATTTCGACGCCGCAGCCGAGACTAAGGCGCTTCTGCACACGTGGTCGTTAGGCGTCGAGGAGCAATTCTATCTTGTGTGGCCGCTGCTCCTGGTCGGGGCATTCAAGCGCCAATTGGTTCAGCCGATCATTCTCGCCGGGATCGTTCTTGCGTCTACCGTCGTGGCGGAATTGATGCTCGTCTCCGATGCAAGCGGGGCATATTTTCTGCTGCCTGCTCGGTTTGGAGAACTGGCTCTAGGTGGTCTGGTCGCTGTCATGCCTGAACGGGCATACTCCAAGCGGCTTGTCGAGACGGGTTTTCTGGGTGGGCTTCTGTTCGTCGTTCTTCCGGCGCTTGTCTATACGCAGGAAACGCATTTTCCCGGTGCCTCAGCGCTCATTCCATGTCTTGGGGCAGCTGCGCTTATCTACTTCGGGAAGGCTTCTGGTGCAGCCTTCCTGTTGGCAAACCGACCATTCGTAGCCGTCGGTAAAATCAGCTACTCGCTCTATCTCGTCCACTGGCCGGTGATCGTCCTGACGAAGTACTATCTGATGCGCCCGCTCAGCGATGGGGAGACGCTTGTTGCGTCTTTTGTCATCGTGGTTCTGGCCTTCATCAGCTATCGCTACGTAGAGAAGCCGTTCCGTGAGACCACCGGTGCAGGGTTCCGCTTCCCAACCAAGCGCCTCCTTGTGAGCCTCGGCACCATTTTGGGGATCGCCATTTTTCCCCTCGGTTGGGCGGTCACCGATGGGATGGTCTGGCGCAATCCGGCGACTTTGGGAGATTTGCAATTCCTGGGACAGCCGAAAAAATTCCATGCTGAGTATTATGGAGGGCGAGGCTGTGACATTCCCAGATGCGAAACTCAGCCCAACCAACGGAAACCGATCGCATATGTGTGGGGCGACTCTCATGCCAGGGCTCTAGTCGAGGGGCTGCGCACAGAAGTCCCTGAAATCAATTTTATTGTGTATGCACCAAGTGCGTGCCTTCTGGTTTCTGAGACGTACATCACTGGGAGAGGCTCGGCGTTCTGTCCTGATGCGAGGCGGCTTGCGTTCGAGGAGCTGAAGAAGCTGCCGGCGCCAGTTTTCATTCACCAATCTTGGCCGGGTCATGTTGATCTTCCGGTCTACCGGAGCGCTGATCCTTCAGCAGTCCTCGACACGTTAGGGACGGTCAAATTCGCGCGCTTCGTCGTCGATCAGGCTGAGGTAATTCATAAACTCTCTGGGCAGCCGGTGCTTGTTATCGGTGCGGTGCCGATGAGCGGGATGACCGTATCGCCTGTAGATTGCGTTACCCGTCCTGTAAGGCCTGACGTTGGGTGCGACCAAATCGAGAAGTCCAATCACCTGATCGATAGTCGCGCCAAGTTGAACGACGGCCTGCGGCCAATTGTTGCCTCTGGTGTCTCTTTCCTGGACCCGTTCGATCATCTGTGCGACGCATTGAATTGCAAAAACTTCACCACTGAGGGCAAGCCAGTTTACTCTGATAGGGGGCACCTATCGATCTGGGGCAGCAGATTGCTGGTGTCTAAAATGCGTGATCAAGGGGCGTTTGCTAGCCGTCGTACTATAGTCGATGCGAACGCTACAGATGGTTCTTTGAATACACGGTGATGGCGCCAATCGATGTGACATGCGGGTAGTCGGCCTGCCTGACCTCCTGTGCGGACGAGAGGACGACGATGTCAGCTCCAACGGCCGCTCCAAACCCCAACCAGGCTGCATGCTTGTCAGCGCCATCTGGCATCGCGGCGATAGTTTTGTAACGCTGCATGTGGTCCAGATTTTCAACGAGCTGCTTGTGATTGGAGTAGGCCAGCCAGCCCGTATCCTTCCAATCGAAGGCCAAGCTGCGGCGCGCATAGGAGCGAATCTGAAGACCGAACTCGGGAGAGAACACTGTGCCTTGATACTGAGACGGCGCCGACAGTTCCTTCACTACTCGGGCGAGATCTGTTGATCCCTCGACAGGGCAAGTTGATTGCAGCCGGGTCCAGCACTGCAACCCCGCGATAATGTCCGTATTCTGGCGATATCGGGGATTGGCCTGCGTGGCGCCGATCCATGCGAGTGCCATGGCAACCACCAGTGCCGAAGCCTTCAATCCCAGGCGATGCCTCTGAAAGGCAATACCCCAGAAGGCGACCAGCAGCAACAATGGTACCAGAAACCGCACGCTTCGTATTAGGTCCATCTGCATGGGCGTGCGCCCCATGGCGCTCGCGATGCCCGCCTCCATCGCCGGGACCGCGCCACTGAGAAAGGCGACAGCGAATGTCAAAGACAGGATCAGGCGGACCTGCTTCTTCTCCCTGCCGTGAGCGTTCTTCAGGAGAGCCACGGCGCCAATCGCCGCGACCAAAGGGAGGACCATCCGCCATCCGCCAAATGCTCGATTCAGTGCATTGAGCAAGCCTGCTAGCGGGTCAAGGTAGTCGTTCGAATATCGCAAGGCCCAGGCGGCACGAACAAGTTCTGGATCGGCACCTTGTGCCGCGTTTCTGATCCCCGAATAGTATTGCCAGAGGTTCGGCAGGGCGAAAGCGAGGAATACGCATCCACCAGCGAAGGCGCGGAAAATCAGCCTACCTTCACTACCGCGTTCGTATTGGCTCACCATCAGCGCGATCAGCAACGCCAGTGCGATCGGAGGACCCGACGCAGGATGCAGCCACATCGCCGCTCCCATCAGGAGAAAAACGCCGATCCAATCCAGCGCATGACGGCGCGCCGACAATGCCGCAAGAAGGATCAATGGAAGTACGGCACTGAACATCAGCCTTGCCTGCGGTTCATCAAACAGGCCCCAATAATCTCCGCTGACCACCGGGACAGCCACTGCGCAGCAAGCGGTAAACGCCGTTGCGATAGGCCCGGACCCCAAAATGCGATAGGCGAGCAAGAACCAGGAGAACAGGAAGAGTGCGACCACGACAATGTTCAGCACCCTGTACCAGATTACGAATGCGCCTTGATCCAGGTACTCGGCCAACTGGAAGAACCAGACGCTGGCGTTGGTATAAAATTCGTAATTCTGCGGTTGCGAAAACAGGAAGTCATTGGTGTAGAGCGATGGATGCGCGGCCGCCAACGCCCGCGACATGGTGATCAGAGTATCGCTACCGAATTGCGCTTCTCCGAGATGCCGGAATGAGCCTGCGTAGCCGGCGAGGCCGAGTAGCAGCGATAAGCATCCGGCGAGGAGTACCACTGCCGTCGGGGATAGTGTCGGTCCTTGCAGCCTCATGTCAACGTCCTCTCGGATCGACGGTCATCAGCGCACGTTTCGCAGCGCGGCGCCAGGTTAACGGCATGAGGCTTGTCAAGAGAGGGAAGAGGACGCCGAGATAGGCGAGGGGCTTCGCGCTCACCTTTCGGCAGCCTTTCAGGCCGATCATGGCTTGATCCCACATGGCCCTCACTCCATTCTTACGGTAGGTGTCGGCCGTTTCGCGATAGAGCAGATGCACTTCAGGAATGTTATCTATTTTCATTCCTGCGGCGATGACACGAAACCACAGATCGTAATCCTGCCGGCGGCGAAGCGTCGCATCGTAGCCGCCTAGGCGCATGATCCGGTCCCTGCGAAACATGATGGTCGGGTGGATGACCGGGTTGGTCCAGACCAAGGCCGCGTTCTTTTCCGCTCCTACGGGCATTCGCCTTATGCGTCCGGTGCGATTTCCGACGTCATCAATGTCTTCACAAAATGTCCCTAGCACATCGATTTCCGGATGTTGTTTCAGATATTCTATCTGTATTCCGAGGCGGGCAGGCAAGGCGACGTCGTCCGCATCCATCCTTGCAACGAGATCGGCTCCCGTCTGGCGGAGACCAATATTGAGTGCCGATGCCAAGCCTGTGTTCTTGTCGCAATGGATGACGCGGACTCGGTCATCCTTCCTGGCGTACTCCCGCACTATTGCTGCGGTTCCGTCGCTCGAGCCGTCGTTAACGACTAAGAGCTCGAAGTCGCCATATGTCTGACTGAGGATGCTATCCAAGGCGGCTGCGATGTATTTCTCGTCGTTATAGGTGGCCATCAAGACGCACAGTTTCATCCGCGCTTCCTCAAGGCCGCTTCCACCAGAGCCTCATATTGACCAAAGATGCGATCCTCGGAAAAGTCTTGAGCACGCAGCTTCAATTTCTCCTTAGGTAAAGGGCTGTGCCACGCACGCACCATCGCTTCAGCCAATGCCTTCGCGTCATCGACAGGCACGAGCAAGCCGAAACGACCGTTTTCAAGGATTTCGCTTGGACCGCTGGGGCAGTCGGTCGCTACCGGGGTTGTACCACAGCCCAGGGCCTGGATGAGAGCATTTGGCAATCCCTCCCATCGACTGGGCAAAACGAATACATCGGAGCGCCGTATCAAGGGAAGTGGATTGGCAACATATCCGGCGAAATCAACTGCTGCCGAGACACCGAGAGTCGACGCCAAGTTTTCCAATTCACGCCGGAGCTGTCCTTCTCCCATTATGATCAGCCGTGCGTTCGGATGCTTTTCCGCCACACGACCGAAGGCATTCAGCAATGTGTCGTATCCCTTTTCAGGCCCCAGTCGGCCGCACGCGATGTAGACCGGTGCAGATGACCCGCTAAAAAACTTGTGACTCACATCCTCGCGTGACCTATCCTCGAACTCGGCGTCAATTGTCGGATTGTGAAGGATGTGCACCTTCTCGTGCGGTAGACCGATGATCTTCACGAGATCGTTCGCAACGCCCTGAGACGGCGCTATAATAATATCGGCCAACGGATAGATCCACCTTGCCAGCGTCAATCTGACATGTCCGGACAACCCGCTTTGTGCCAAGCGCGCACCGATCGTTGTCGTTTCTCGGATCACGCAGAGGGGGTGACGACCTAATGCTAGCCGCGCAGCAGTGAGAGATACCAAATTGGCAATTAGCAGAGTGCTCAGAACCACCTGAGGTCTCAATCGTCTGAAGCGTATTGCCAAGGCCGGAATGCAGAGAGGGTACAAAAGCTTATGTCCAAAAAGACCAAATATGCCAGAAACCTGATTTACTTTGATGGAACTTAAAGATCGCTGGGTTGGATCGAGCAGCAGCATCTGCAGAAGCTTTCCAGCTGCCGAAAGATGCCTTGCAAATGTCAGGGCAACCTGCTGCGCTCCGCCGCGCGCCAAGTTGGTAACAACCACCACTGTCCAATCGTTGTCGGGCTCGGCTCGCTTCATTTTTTCTCTGCGATCAGGGTGCGGACAAGCTCCTCCCATTCTCTCGCTATTGCTCCGATCTCAAGCCTCTTGCTGACTGATGTTGCCTCCGCCGCCATCGCACTCCGAGCCCCGGCATCCTTGATCATGGTGTCCATGGCCGTTGCAAGCGCCGAAACATCACCGGGGGGGACAAGCAATCCATTCTTGCCCTGCGTAATCAATTCAGCCGGCCCGTAAGGACAGTCAAAACTGATGCAAGGCAGTCCCATGCTCATTGCTTCGACCAGAGCGTTGGGAAAGCCTTCGTGGCGCGAGGACAACACAAAAATACCCGCAGATCGCAGCGACATTTCTGGGTTGCGGGTAAACCCTTCCAGTATGATTCTACCACGCAACGGGCTTTTTTCTATCTGTTGCTCCAACTGCTGGCGAAAATCCCCCTCGCCAAAAATTCTGAGGGACCAATCCGGGTGGAGATCGCCAATCAATTCAAATGCCTGAATGAGGAGGTCGTGGCCCTTTACGGGATGCAAGCGTCCGAGAGTCACTATAGACTTTTCTGCGCTTCGGTTCGCCTCTGCAGGAGGCAAGCTTATTGCGGGGTTATATATAACAGCCTTTTTCTGTTCTGGAAGCCAAGGATAGGCGTTCATGACGCCCTTGCTCACAAACACGACTTTATCGGCGTAGCCGTATGTTAGTCTACGAACTTGCCTGAAGCGGGCATTGATTTTCTGCTTGTCCGGATTCGTTCTCTCCGAAATGATAAATGGCATGGAGAAGAACGGCTTGACTGCCAAGGCTCGAAGGTTCATGCCGGTCACAAAGCTGATAACGACATCAGGTTTGAATTGTCTGATAACCTTGGCCGTAGCGAATATAGTTCTCGTGTATTTTAGGTAGTATTGGTGCCTGCGGCGGGCATAATATCCCAGATTGAATGCTACCCTATGCACTCTATGATCCAGTTGATAAAAATCGCTATCTTCCTCACGGATCGTTGCGACACACACCTCCTTGCCGTTTTCAGCCCAATAGTTGGCGAGGCGGCTGACGACTCGTTCTGCGCCTCCCATCCGTAGCGAGCCGATTAGAAAAAGGATGCGCATCATCACTCCTGCGTTGTCGCAGATTACTTCGGTTGGAATGTTTGCCGAGTCTAACACGCTACCGATGAAGAGTTCGACTGTTAGCTCTCAGGACCTTGTTTTGAGGATTTCGACACGTCGATTATTGTGTCTGCTGCTGAAAGAGATTCGAGGCGATGCGCGATCATAATGATAGTTTTGGTTCGGCCGAGACGGTTTATGGCGGCCATCACTTCTCGCTCTGTTTCCATGTCAAGTGCGCTTGTTGCCTCGTCCAGAACGAGTACGGGGCGATCCAGGTAAACGGCCCGGGCAATGCCCACGCGTTGTCTCTGGCCACCGGACAGGCGTACGCCATTCTCTCCCACGACGGTTTCCAGCCCACTTGCAAGATCATTTTCGACCAGTTCGCTAAGTGCCGTTATCTTTAGTACCTCATTAATTCGATTCTCATCAATCTCACTATCAGGTATCCCAAACGCTATGTTGCGGCGTAAGGAATCGTCCGACAGATAAATGTGCTGACTGACATAGGCTACATTGGCTTGCCATGCGCGGATGTTGTCCGGACCAATTTCTGTGTCGTCGACAAAAAGCCTTCCCTCTGACGGTTGCAGCAGACCGATTAAAACATCGACGAGAGTTGTTTTGCCTGCGCCGCTTTTACCGACTATGCCCACGATCGAGTTTGCGCGGATACTAAAATCCAGTGCGCGAAAGACCGGACGCAATGAGCCGGAGTAGGAAAAGCCGGCTCGCTCCAGGCGAATTTCCCGATTGAATGTAAGTGGCGCAGGCTTCTGGATGTTTTGCGCTTGAGGGTAGGCAGCCTGCGTAGCCTGCACCTCTTCGTAGATGCGTGTCATTACCACGCCATTGAAGCGTATCTTTGTGGTCGACGCGAAAATCGCTTGGAAGTTCGGCATCAGCCGATATCCGGCCACTGCATAAAGCGTAACAATTGGAAGCGTGTCCTGCAGATCACTCGTTTGGGATAACTTGAAGAGCACGACAAAGAGCAAGCCACCAAATGCAAAACTCTCCAAGGCGTATCGAGGCAATTCTCCAGCCATCACCGCAAGCGCGTTCGCCCGTATCTGCTGACGAGAAGGCTTTTCGAAGAGGTTTACGTAGAACGGTTCTTGCCCTGTCAGCTTCACGTTCTTAATGCCCTGCAAAGCTTCGTTGACGATCTTGTGCCGAGCAGTCTGTGCGTTGGAGCGCAGCGCTCCAATGTGCGACAGCCATTTCCGGATTGTGGTGTAAACAAGGACATAAGCGCCCCCTAGAACAATGACGGAGGCTCCTGCGAGGGCTGGATCGGCGAGGAATATCAGTCCGATAACGGCAAGGCAAATCAGTGAGCGAGATATCACGTCCAGCAGAGGAAGAAGGTAGCCGCTTATGAGGACCTGTACCTCGTCAAGCACGAGCTTACGAAGTTCGGATGAATTGCGCTCGATAAAGAATATATACGGTTGAGCTAGATACTGCTCAAACAGTCTTAGGGATATTGTGTGGCCCCATCTGCCCGAAAACCTATTGCTCGCCCAGCTGTTAACGGCTTTCGCCGCATTCCCAAGCATGAGTAGGGAAAAGGTCACTATTCCGAGAAAGATCAGAAAGCTCTGATGGGATTGGAAGCCAAGAAATTTGTATACCCTATTGATGATTCCATTTGTTGTAATGGATTCTGGCGAAGAGAGCACTGCCATAAATGGCAAAATTGACGCAACTCCGATCAATTCGAAGAATGCAACGGATGTCGTCAATATAAGGAGGGCTCCAGCCTGAAGTCTTTGCTTCTGGTCGAGTAGACCGTTTATCTTTTTTATGTTTCTAAGCATTTAATTATCAGTTTACATTGTAGTATGTCTTGAACCACGAGATAAATTTCGGAATGCCTTCATTAATGGAGGTCGTCGGCTTGTAGCCAACGGCTTCAGTGGTTTCTGTCACGTCCGCGTATGTTGCTTCAACGTCACCTGGTTGCATTGGGAGATATTCAATATCCGCTTTTCGTCCCATCTCTCTCTCGATGATGGCAATGAAGTCCATAAGATCTTCGCTGCGGGTGTTGCCAATATTCAATACTCGGGCAGGAGGGGTGTGTTCATCCGGCTTGGGCGGATTGTCTAGGCAAGCGATAATCCCCGTGACGATGTCGTCGATATACGTAAAGTCTCGCTTCATCTGACCTTGATTGAACACAGGCACCTTTTTTCCCTCCGCAATTGCCTTGGCGAAAATGAACAAGGCCATGTCTGGGCGACCCCATGGACCATAGACTGTGAAGAAGCGGAGGCCCGTCTGCTTCAAGCCAAACAAATGGCTGTAGCAGTGGCTCATCAGTTCGTCAGCGCGCTTGGTCGCAGCGTAAAGTGATATCGGACGGTTCACGTCATGCTGAACTGAGTATGGCAGCTCCTTGTTGCCTCCGTACACCGAGCTGGAGCTTGCATACACCAAATGCTCAAAGCCCTCGGTGTGGCGGCACATTTCAAGCACTGTAACGTGCCCCATGCAGTTGCTAGTTATGTAACTATAGGGATTTTCCAGTGAGTAGCGGACGCCAGCTTGTGCCGCGAGATGCACGACCCGTTTGAACGGTCCATGTTCAGCCCAAACGTTCTCCATTGATGCCTTGTCCGCGATGTCGCCTTGCACGAACGAGAACTTCTCGAATTTCCCCAATTCAGCAAGCCTAGCGCGCTTCAAGGTTGGATCGTAGTAGTCATTTACAATATCGTAACCAACAACAGCCTCTCCTCTTTCCAGCAGGCGACGAGCCGTGTGAAACCCGATGAATCCGGCGGCACCGGTAACAAATATCTTTGACATCAGAGACTCCAGGTTACGCATTGGGAGGATGCGAGCAGGCGCTTGTCGATCGCAGATTTTACATCGATGATGATCCCGCCCTTGGCTACCCGTTCGATGTGCGGTCCGAAGTCATTCACGTATTCCTCATGAGGGACAGCAAGAACGAGAGCGTCCAGGTCAGCAAAATCAGAGAGGTGGCTTATCGATACGCCATACTCCTCCGATGCTTCGTCGGCAGACGCCAATGGATCGTGGATAAAGGGCTCTATGCCGAACTGCCTCAGTTCCTTGATGATGTCTGGCACGCGGCTATTTCTGAGGTCGGGTACGTTTTCCTTGAAAGTGAGACCCAAGATGCCGATTCGAGCCCCGTTCAGTGGCCTCTTTGCGGCAACGAGCATCTTGATAAGCTTCTGAGCAACGAATGCGCCCATGCCATCATTAATGCGTCGGCCCGACAGGATAACTTGCGGATGGTAACCTAAGGATTCCGCCTTTGCCGTAAGATAGTAGGGGTCCACCCCGATACAGTGCCCGCCAACAAGCCCCGGGCTGAAGGGGAGGAAGTTCCATTTTGTTCTGGCGGCTGCCAGGACTTCGCTCGTCTGAATATCCATGCGCTCAAAGATGATAGCCAGTTCATTCATCAATGCGATATTCAGGTCACGCTGAGTGTTTTCAATTACTTTGGCCGCTTCAGCGACCTTGATCGAGGATGCCTTGTAGACACCGGCATCAACAACGGCCTCATACACTGCCGCAATTGTTTCCAGGCTTTCGGCTGAATCTCCCGACACCACCTTCGTAATGGTCTTGAAGGTATGCTTCTGATCGCCTGGGTTAATTCGCTCTGGAGAGTAGCCCAGGCTGAAATCCACGCCGGCGGTCAATCCGGATGCCTCTGATAGCAGAGGGCCGCATACATCTTCTGTTACACCAGGGTAGACCGTAGACTCAAAGACCACGATGTCCCCCTTCTTTAATACCGAGGCTACCGTACGCGACGCTGCCAAAAGAGGGCGCAAATCGGGCTGTCGATTTTCATCGATAGGGGTGGGTACCGCCACAATGTAGAAGTCGCAGTCCGTGATTTCCGAGATTTCCTTGGTCACATGAAGCGACGAACTTTTCAGGCGATCCGCGGAGATTTCTCCAGTGGCGTCGACACCCCTCTTGAGCGACTCGATCCGATCAGTTTTGACGTCAAAGCCTACAACCTCGGGAAATTTTTCGGCAAGCGCTACGGCCACCGGCAGACCCACATAGCCGAGCCCGATAATGGCAATCTTTCTAGTCATCGACATGTCCTGTTTCTCTGTCGTCGCATTTGTGTGTGGGACTAAACGATAATGCATCAAAATGCTAGTTTGGCTTCCACAGGTGTTCGTCATGTTTCTAGGCCCATGCTTTGCACCCAAGCTGGAAGCCACTGTGTTTGTCGGCGGCTACAGATGAAATCTTATGCTTCAGTTCGAATTCAATTTCCCTCTTGGGTTGCATTAGTCGCGATGTAGTCAAGGACGTCCTGGCATGGTTAGTGAACTGAGGACAAGCAGTTGTGCTGTATCCTTTCCGGCCAACGAATGCAGGTCGCGGTGCGTAGGCAGCGGTCAGCCGGAAATGCATGCCGGCGAGGCGCTTGAAAGCCCGTGAGGCTCGGCAGTTGCTGGATATGGTGCACCCGAGAGGCAATACACCAAGACTTTGCCCCTCAGTCAGATTCCAGGTTGAAATCACTGCATGGGCTCCAGTCCAAGCTCTGGGTTGTTTTTCTTAGATCAATCTGAAGGCTCTGTGTCAGCCTATCGATGGGTTCCTGGCGATGGCTTATTCTCCCCATAAGGCGAAGTATGGCAGGGGCGAGATGGATGCTATGGGAGCGATGCCCTGCTTTAGCAGCCAGCGCCTGAAACAATTCATCGGTGGAAACGTCACGGCCATCGCTAACCAATAGGACCTGGTTTCCTGCATTTGGATGATCAAGCACAGTGATCAACAGGTCGCACAAATTCTTCACGTGAACAAACGACCGCTTGTTCTTCACCGCTCCGAAAATTGACGGCATTCCGCTTTTCGCCCACTTCATCAGGCTGCGGAAATTCCCTCCTACCCCCGGGCCATACACCAAGGGAGGGCGGATGATCGTGATCTCCATGCCCGTTTCGCGACCCAAGGCCATCAGTGCCGCTTCAGCCTCCGCTTTCGAAATGCCGTAAGGGTCTTGCGGGTTCGGCGGGTCGTCGGCGGTAAAGGGCTTGCCGGGCTCGGTGCGCTCACCGTTCACCTTGATGGAGCTGACGAAGACAAAGCGGCATACGCCGGCCGCGGCCGCCTGGCGAGCGAGATTGATCGTGGCCGTGACATTGGCCTCCCGAAACAGGGAGAGCGGGTCAGACGCGGTTTCCCGCATGACATGAACGCGCGCCGCAAGGTGAACCACTGTGTCGACACCCTCGAGACAGTTGCTCCAATCCATTTCAGGACCATAGGACGGTATGGTCGTCAGGCCTGGCGCCGTTCCCCGGGTGACGCCGCGAACCGGTAGACCGCGGCGCGTCATCTCCTCCATGAGGTGAGAGCCGACAAAGCCTGAGGCGCCGGTCACCAAGGTCATTCCCATAAAGTCCGCTCCCTTTTCGTCGATCTGGCGATCCCCGCTGCGCTGTGGTCAGTGCCCGAAGGTGAGTGACGTTACCCGGTCTGCGAATAAGCGGTGAGCGAAAGCCACGCTGACAATATTCATCATTCATCGCTGTCAGCAGCGCAATGCGCAGGTCAAAGGAGAACCGTCTTGGTTTGCAATACCTCGCGTCGGGAGCGATCACTTCGTCGTGGTGCCCTCAGGCATGGTCAGCTGTTTGCCCCGGCATCTCTTCCGCCGAAATCAGGGCAAACAGAAGTGTTCTGGCCTGGGCTTCATCTTCTGCGGCAATCGCCTGTTCAAGTTTTTGAAGCCAGGCACCGATGTCGTAGTTGGCGATACCAGTCGAGTCGGCACGCATGATTTTCGGGTGACGCGTCAATTGGGCATTGTTGCGGTCGTAGAACAGCTCTTCGAATAGTTTTTCGCCGGGGCGTTTGCCGATGACTTCAATGGCAATGCCGCTGTCCGGGTTGCTCGCGTCTCGAACGTTGAAGCCCGCCAGTCGGATCATGTTTTCTGCCAAGTCACCAATGCGTACTGGCTCGCCCATGTCCAGCAGGAAGACATCGCCCCCGGCCGAAAGCGCGCCGGCCTGGACAATCAGTTCCGCGGCTTCGGGGATCGCCATAAAGTAACGGGTCATGTCCGGATCGGTGATCGTCACCGGCCCGCCTTTGGCAATTTGCTGTTTGAAAAGCGGCACGACAGAACCGTTCGATCCGATCACATTGCCGAAGCGGACGGCGCAGAAGACCTGCTTCTCCGGTCTCGCCCGCGCTTCGATCGCGATCTGCCGCACGACGAGTTCGGCCCAGCGCTTCGTCGCTCCCATGACATTGGTCGGCCGAACGGCCTTATCTGACGATATGAGCACAAAGCTTTCGACATTTTGTTGAGCAGCGGTGGTCGCCACGGTCAATGTGCCGAACACATTGTTGCGGATGCCCTCAAGAACATTCGCTTCGACAAGCGGCACATGTTTGTGGGCCGCAGCGTGATAGAGCACCTGGACTTTATGGGTTCTGATAGCCCGCTCTACCGTCTTCGCGTCGGTCACGGAGCCAAGTACCGGGACGACCGCATGGTTTCCTACCGCCGAGAGCTCCTGTTCGATCCGGTAAAGCGCGTATTCGTTCGCTTCAAAGAGAATGAGCTTTTCCGGCTTGCGGCGGATGATCAGGCGGCAGAGTTCCGAGCCGATGGAGCCGCCGGCGCCGGTGACCATAACTGTCTTGCCGGCGATTGCCTGATCAAGCAAGTCCGTGTCGGCCGGCACGAAAGAGCGGCCGAGCAGTTCGTCGATCTCGATCTCGCGAATCTGGCTGACAATGTAGCGACCGTCCACGATGTCGGAAATATCCGGCAGGCTGCGCACTTTGACGCCGAGACCTGTCACGCGCCCGAGCACGGCCTGCCGTTTGTCCATGGGAATGGAAGACATGCTGAGCACGATTTCCGTAATGCCGTAGCGATCGATCAAGGACGGCAGCTGGCTCGACGGAAACACTCGGTAGCCGCCTATGTCTCGGCCATGATTGGTCGGGTCGTCGTCGATCAACCCCATGACGTAGCGATTGCCGTGGCCTCGGAGCGCCCGTGCGAGCTGGGCAGCAGTGGGCCCTGCGCCGTAAATGAAGATCGGTTCTTCATTCCGGCGTAGACCCGTTCCTGACATAAGGATCCACTTTGCGGCAAAGCGCATGCCGCCGATCAGGAGTGTTCCGAGGATGAAGTACAGGAAAGGGACGGAGCGCGGCACGATGCCCTGTCCTGCCATCTCCATCAGGAAGATGATGATGACCCAACTCATCGTGGCGATCAGCATCGCCTTGATGATGGTCCAGATCGCAGCTTCCGGCAGGTAGCGGATCACCGACCGATAGAGGCCGAGCCTGATGAAAACAGGGATAGCCACGACTGGCGCGAAGGCGGCGAGAAGCATGCGTTCACTGGTGAGCGCCGGCGTCCAGACGGACAGGCGGATCGCATAGCTTGCCCAGAGGGCAAACATCAGTGCGATCACATCGATGCTGATCATGAACACCCGCTTCCAGAAGCGAGGCGTCTTGATGATCTTGTCTCTGATACGCTTGACCAGAGGCTGGTTGATCCAATCGGAAGCTAGCATGATCGTGTCATTCAACTCACTAATGCTGCACGCCGGTAGCGCCCAAGACCCTTATGGCGGTCAGGCCTAGAATGCGCAAATCGAAAAGGAAGCTCCGACGCTCGAGATATTCGGCGTCGAATGCGACCTTATCCGGGATCGCCAGCTCGTCTCGACCGTTGACCTGGGCCCAGCCTGTGAGCCCCGGCAGCAGCGTGTGGACATTCTGAGCCGTGCGTGCGGCGACGAGGTCATCCTGATTGAAAAGCGCCGGGCGAGGGCCAACGAAACTCATGTCGCCCTTCAGGATGCACCAGAGCTGCGGAAGTTCGTCCAGGCTGGTCTTGCGCAGGAAACTGCCGATAGGCGTTAGATGCCGAGAGGCGTCACCGAGAAGATGCGTGGCGACGACGGGCGTGTTGGTCCGCATCGTACGGAACTTCGGCATCGAGAAGAGGCGATTGCCGCGGCCGACCCGCTGCGACCAATAGAGTGCGGGGCCTTGCGACGTGGCGCGCACGGCAAGCGCCACGATAGCCATGGGTATCGCAAAAATGATCAGTGCCAGGAGGACGCCGGCGATGTCGCATGTGCGCTTCAAAAGCATGGTTATCTGGCCCGAACTGAACTCACGAAACTCGATGGGCGCGTCATTACGGTAAATCGCGGCCAATCGCCAGCGCTGAACGCATAAAGCGAATCTTGTCCCGCAAGTGAATCTTGTCCCGCGGATTTTCGCGTCGTCGATTTCGCAATGATGGGCTCAGCCGAAAATAGTGCCGGATTGTCGTCACATGTTGCCGTAAAAGACTGTCGCAGCAGAATATTAGGCAATTCTGACTTATGCGCTTTCTCAAGGGCTTGCGAAGTTCGAAAATTGTTAGCTGGGAATTCTGGCGCCCAGCCAAAGCTGTTTTCAACAACGTCGGGTTCTGGAGCAGCGTCACTGGCGCCGATTCTAGTTCACGCCTTGAGCCTAGCTTGCAATGCTTGTGGTTGCTTGCTGCGATTCTATGCCTGAGTCGGGAATAGCATGGCGATTCCTGGAGTTTATCGGCGCATAACAGATGTGATCGGTATGTTCCGACAATATCTCAAGTTTTAATAAACCACCGAAAATATTCAATTTTCAGCTCCTGAGTTAACTCCATTTTCAATAATGGTCGCTGGCGGCATAACCGGTTATGCTGTTGGGGTTAACAAGATATTGCCACCGCCCCCGGACCGCGATTTAACTACGGTCAACTTGTTAAGGGGTGAGTAACCATGTCCATCGAAGATCCGCGCCTGTCCAGCATCGACAATACTTCCGCAGCTGATGATTTCGACTCTGCGGTCGAGCAGCATCTGGGTTTCAACGGCGAGGCCGCAGATGGCATCGAAGTCGCTCAGGCCGAGACGCCTGAAGCCGGCCGCACCGATCGACTTCCGGCGCAGACGCCGCCCGTGCAGACAGCGGCTGCAGCCATTCCCTCTGAGGTTACGCCCAACGGCGATAACGTCGTGACGCTGCCGGCCGGCATTGAGCTCGACAATCTGGAATTCCAGGTCGACGGCGAAAACCTGATCCTCGTCCTTGCCGACGGCACCGAGATCGTCGTCATCGGCGGTGCAGCCAACATCCCGACCTTTGTGATCGGTGAAGTCGAACTGCCCCAGGTTGCCCTGTTCGCTGCCCTCGAAGGCTCGAACATCAACATCGCGGCCGGCCCGGACGGCACGTTCACGGCGCAGAGTACGCCGGACGGCAATCGCAACTTCGAAGACGACCAGATCGGCGACGACGTCGAGCAGTTCGAACTTGCAAGCCTGCTGGGGAATACGGACTTCGGTGACGATGGGCTTGGCGCTGCTCCTGAAGGCTTTGACGGCGAACCGGTGGCCCCTGACCTCGGGGTTATCTTTGATTTCGAAGAGGGGGTTATTGCCGACGATATCGCGGGTAACGAGACGAAGAGCGGCAGACTCGAATTTGATCAAGGTCCGAATTTCGGCACAATCAGCGGCATCACGTGGGCTGGCGCAGGCAATGTCGATGAAGGACCAGGTACCTCCACGACAATTGGCCTTACCTCTGGCGGTCAGGAGGTTCTGTTCCGTTCATTTGCTGCTCCGACCGATCCGGCGGATTTGAACTTCCTCGCATTTGAGGCCTATATCTTCGTTGATGGCGAGGAAGTTACCGTTTTCACCATCACCATTGATGACCGCGAAAATGGCGACTTCACCTTCAAACTCGAACAGCCGCTCGATCATCCTGATGGTGGCGAGGGCAGCGTCGAAGACCTTCTGCGTCTCGGGTTCGAATATACGGTTACGGACCTCGACAACGACAGTGACACCGGTACCTTCAGCATCGACGTCGGAGACGATACGCCGACATTCATCACCGGTGAAGAACAGGGTGAGGATGAAGTCCGGATCGAGAAGATCGAAATTGGCGTTGTCTCCGAAGACTATGTCGAGAACGGAAATGACGACGACACTCCTCCGGGCGTTTCCAACAGCGTAACGCGCGATCTGGGCATCGACTGGGGCGCTGATGATGATCTGAAGTCGGAAGACCTGAGCTCGGAGGAGATCGATGATCCGATCGGTCGCACGCTGAGCTTCTCCGGGCTGGACGACAACTCGACCTCAGAGCAGATCATTGCGGTGATCACCGACCTCGCCGGACTGAGCTCTGAGGGGATCGAGCTGACCTATCGGATCGAGAAGACGCTCGACTCCGTTACCGGAAACTGGGACGGCGGCTACAAGCTCATCGCCGAGAAGGCGTCGGAAGGTAATGAGGCCAAGGTCGTCTTCGAGGGTGACGGGTCAGTAATTCCCGTCGAGCAGGTCGTCTTCACCATCACGCTTGATGCGACGGCAGATCAGGGAAGCTACACGTTCCAGCTTTTGGGCAATCTCGACCACGTGCCCCAACAGGGCGACAACGCCCCCAGTCTCCTTGCAGTCGTCGAGGGGCCTGAAGACCTCGATGTTTTGACCTTCGACATTCCGTTCACAGCGACGGATGCCGACGGCGACAGCATCGACGGCAGCTTCACCGTGGATGTACTCGACGATGAGCCGTTTGCAGACGTTGCGGTTACGGTTCTTTCTGACGAAGACGACATTGAGAACTATCTGTCTGAAGGCAACCATCCGAACGATGGGCTTGGTGACGGTTCGACGACGGAGTTCAGCTGGCTGATTCTGGATGATGCAGCGACGGCCCGTGGCACTGCTGCGGATGCGGTTGCGTTTGGTGCGGACGGCGCAGCGGTCGGCGGTGGCTTCTCGTTTGCGTCGGATGCGCTGTCGACGATGGCAAATGTCGGCCTTTCGTCGAAGGGCGTCACTCTTTCGTACACCTATGTGAACGGTACGCTGGTTGCTTACGCCAACACGGCCGGCGGCTCTGGCCTGGGCTTGGGCGACCGTCCGGTGTTCTCGCTGACGCTGGACAAGGTGACGGGCGAGTTCGTCTATCGCCAGTACGACCAGCTCGACCATGTTGATGGTGGTGGTGAGAACACGGCTCTGAAGGCGGACGGCGGCTCGATCCCGGGCATCGACTTTGGTGCTGTGATCGAGGCGACGGACCGTGACGGCGATACGATTGGCCTTGATGGCAAGATCATCGTGACGGTCACCGACGACGTTCCGGAGACCTCGATCTGGACGGACAGCACGGTTCGTGTGGACGAGACGGGCGGCAACGCCGACGACAACCTGACCAGTTTCTCGTCGCGTAACGCGGCATCGCAGCTGTTCACGGCCTTGACCCCGAAGGGCAATGATCCGGACATGCCGGTTCGTTATGCCAAGGACGACGTGGTGGACTTCTCGATCGACGGCGGCGCCGACGATACGGGCTTCTCCACGGGTTCGGTGAATGGTTCACTGACGCTGCAGATCAATGACCCGGCTTCCGGCCTGTTCACCACGGAAGGTCAGCCGATCACGCTTTCGAAGGAAGGCGAACTGGTTGTCGGCCGTATCGCAGGCGGCACGGTCGCCTTTGCGATCCATATCGACGGCAGCGGCCAGGTGACGGTTGCGCAGTATCTGTCGCTGAAGCATTCGGAGACCGGCAACAACTTCGACGACAGCGTCAACCTCGGGAACAAGATCTCTGCGGTTCTGACGGTGACCGACTACGACAAGGACACGGTGGTCAAGACGATCCCGATCGGCGAGAAGATCGCGTTCGACGACGATGGCCCGTGGGCTGGCTCAAACCAGACGGTTTCTGTCGAGGACGACGATCTGACGAATGGCATCGAAGGTGGCACCAACGACGACTTTGCCCCGCGCAACGTCGATGGTGTGCTGTCGCATGACTTCGGCGCCGATGGCGGCTCGATCGCCTGGGTTGCAACGTCGACGACGACGTCTGGCGGTGCGACGGGCTTCAGCTACGAAACCGACACCAACGGCACGCTGCTGGTCAAGCAGGGCGGCACGACGATCCTTACGGTGACGCTGGATGCGCAGACCGGCGAATACGAAGTGACGCAGGTTGCGCCGCTGATGCATGCAAACGGCGACACCGAGAACAACCAGACCTTCACGCTGACCTACAAGGTCACTGATGGCGACACCGACAGCATCGACGGCACGCTCACCATCAATGTCGATGATGACATGCCGAAGGTTGCAGACGTTGCGGTTACGGTTCTTTCTGACGAAGACGACATTGAGAACTATCTGTCTGAAGGCAACCATCCGAACGATGGGCTTGGTGACGGTTCGACGACGGAGTTCAGCTGGCTGATTCTGGA